>Ga0183098_10016_pt1 | contig 887136 bp, 654 predicted proteins | sample BioMet9_FD_128884 | JGI IMG/M metagenome (GOLD analysis project Ga0183098, IMG submission 128884) | Microbial communities from bioreactor (seeded with sewage sludge) at Lawrence Berkeley National Lab, California, USA - Biofuel... | ecosystem: Engineered > Bioreactor > Anaerobic > Unclassified ...
CATCGGCAAGCATCTTTGCATAGTGGTACCTGAGCTCATTAAGTTCTACTTCGTTCTTTCCTCTCCATTCAGAAGGACGTCCCTGGCGGCTGTCCACATGGAAAGTGAATCCATATACACCTGCCTGCTTAAGCCTTTTCAGCAGTTCAGGGGTAAGGGCATGGCCGTTTGTGTTTACTATTGGTTTCAGGCCGCGGCTCTTTATCTCTGAAACTATGTGAGTTATCTGCGGGTGAAGAAGTGGGTCACCGCCTGCAATAGAGATGCAGTCGGTATTTCTTTTGCTCTGGAATACATCCAGTTCATGCTTTACCTGTTCAAGGGTTTTGTGAGAGTTCTTTGCGTTCTCACGGTAACACCCATCGCAGGCAAGGTTACACATTGCAGTTGGTTCCAGCCAGGATATTGCATTATCAGGCAATGTCCATGGCAATCTGTATAAGTCTCTGTTGCTTATTTCTTTTTTTGACATCTGCCATTCCATAAAAAGTTAAAAAATCGAAGTATACCTAAATATTCCAGACGGAAACTATTTGTATCCATTTTGGTTTCCTAAAATATTCATCGGAAACCAAAATGTCAATATTTAGTTTCCATGTGGCAACCGGTTTCCGTTTTGGGAAATCAGTTTCCAGTTTAATTATGCAAGAACAATTTCCTTAACCGGCAAAACCGGATAAGAAAGTAAGTAATTCATTTTTGCGCCTTATTCCATAAAGACGGATACCTGCTGTTCTCCCGCGCAGGTATTGCTCCCCAATATCTCTTACCACATATTTGTCATCTAAATCCAGCAAAGAGAATAATTCTTTTGATATTATAAGTTTTTCACCATAAACATTGCAAAGCTCCTGAAGCCTTGAGGTAGTATTAAGAGTATCACCTGAATAAACAATTTCTCTTTTTATTATTCCGATTTCTCCGGCAACTGTTTTCCCAATATGGAGTGCTGCTTTAAATTCAGGAATAATCCCATACTTTGCTTTGAAAGAAGATGCCATGTTTTTAATAGCCTCTTCAATTTCAAAAAAACACTCAATGCAGTTCAGATTTTTAAGTCCGTTCTTCTCAGACCAAGACACCGAAATTTCATCACCTACATACTGGTAAATTTCCCCCTTTTTATAGAGAATGGGATAAGTAATATCACGATAAAAATCATTCAGAAACTGGTGATATTTTAAAGCGCCCAGCTTTTCAGCAACAAAAGTTGAAGACTTTAAATCAAGGAACATGAAAATCCGGGTTTCTTCTTTGGGATAAAAATATTTACCCAAAAGGAACCTGTTAAGAGTACCCGGACCAAATTTTTCGCTTGTACGAATAATAAATAATGAAAAAAAGACAATCACTCCAAACAACATAAAACTGAGCCAGGCATGAGGGCTGAGGAAATACCCTATAACCTGGCCTTCCAGCCTGGAAAGTGTAACCTTTCCGGGAAACATTATGATTTCGTATAGTATGATTCCTATAACGAAAAGAACGAAATATAAAGCAAGATAGTAAGTACTGCTATAAAGGATAAGTTTGCCAAAATGCAGCCTGGAAAATCTTTTTTCAGAGATAAAAGCTTCAAAAATACCAGATATAATACCGGCAACAGACACAGAAATGATCACCAAAGTTACAATGACCCCCCTGCTAATTGAATCGTGTGAATTTTCACTGATTAACGAGCTGCTGTTCAGTATCTCAATAATACTAAGTACCAAACCTGCAATTAACCAGATAATTGTAAGCAGTATTACTTTATTAATTTTAAGCTTAAGCTTTTCCCTTAAAATGGGTGTATGTATTTTCCCTAACTGCACCTGGTGACCTTACCTGCCTGTTGATTGTAAATAATTTGTTTTCTTTACAAGATAATCAGCTTTAGCTTCAGTAAGCTGATCCAGTGTATGCTGATAGTCTGCCTGAGCTTCCAGTAGATCAGACACATTTATAATTCCGTTTTTATAACTGTCATCATTTACTTTCAGGTTTTCCTGAGCCTGCCCACACGCTTCCTGACTCAGAAGGTACTGCTTGTAAGAATCTGTTAAATCCTGCCAGGACTTTTCAATCTGCAACAGCAGAAGTTCAGAATTGTTTTTAAAGTTATTTTGAGCTATTTCCTCTTTTATATTCCTCTCTTCAATTTCATGACTGCCGCCCCACCAGCCTGAAAGAGGTACTGAAATTGTTCCGTATATCATTCCATAATATCTTCTGTCATTCTCATCAATCTTTTCTGCAGTATAGCTGACACTAACTCCAGCCTGAGGAAGATACTCGCCTATTTTCAACTTTGTCTGCAGTTCTTCTGCTTCAACTGATTTTTGCAGCAAACTATATTCAGTTCTGAGCTGAAGCGCCTGGCTTTTATCCACATAGTAACTTTCAGGCAAAGCGGAGATATCAAGTTTATCCGAAAGGACAAGATTTGAGTCATAGGGAATTCCTATAAACTGGCAGAAAGCCATTGAAGCCAGTTTGATGCCGTTATCAAGTTTGGATTTGTTTAGTAAAACCTCACTTAATTTAAGTTTAACTTTCAGCACATCGTTCTTTAATACCAGGCCTGATTTATATGCATCTTCAACCTGAACCAGCAGACTATCAAGCATCATTTCATAACTGATTACAGTTTTTCTTTTTTCCTGTAAGGAAGCAAGCTGCCAGTATTGCTGTTCAGTTTTAAGAGAGACTTCATCAACTGACAATTTTTGCTTTAGTTCTGATACTTCTTCGCCCAGTCCGGCAAGTATATAACTGTTGTATATTCTGCCTCCTGCAAAAATGGGCTGTGTTGCAGTAACAAAACCAAACGTTGCACTTTTTAACAAACCGGTTGTAGTACTTGGAAAATAAGCAAACTGAGTTGGGGTAAGAAGATTTTCGGGATTACCATCATAAACAGGGAGATTACCACCTTCTGTCTTCATTTCAACCAAATGCTTTGCGGAGCTTAATCCAAAGCCAGCCGCACTTATATCAGGGAAGAATTTGGTAAAAACAGATTTCCTTATCTGCCGGGAGGCTTCTGTTTCAAGCCTGCTGTTTTTACTGGCAGCGTTGTTCTGAAGAGCAAGCTGCCTGCTTTCTTCCAGTGACATATTTTTCTGCGCAAGAACAGGGCCGGTAATAAAGCCTATTATTATCAATGAATAAAATATGAGATTTTTCATGCGATTACACTCTCTTCAACTTTATTAAAATCATTTCTGTGGAATAAATAATATAATACCGGCAATACTACCAGTGAGAGTACCATACCAAATATCAACCCGAAACATATTACAGCTCCCATCGGGCCCCATAAAGGCGAGCGGCTTGCTATCATGGGGATAACACCGACGGCAGCTGCAGAAGATGTAAGAAATATAGGACGCATTCTTCTCTTTGCTGCCATTATTGCAGCTTCTTCAAGTGCATGGCCATGTTCATGCCTTAGCTCTTCTGCATACGATACATAAATAATACCATTACGGACAATTATACCCATCAAACTTATAAGGCCAATAAGAGCGGTAACACTAAATGCGTAACCGGTAGTTAACAGGCCAAAAGATGCGCCAATTATACATAACGGCATTGTAGTCATAATAAGAATAGAGGTTTTGAGATTCCTGAATTGAACCAGTAATATGATAAAAGTAATAGCTACTGTAGCAGCCATTGAATAATACAGCGGAGTCATTTCTTCTTCGGACATTTCCTCTTCACCACCATAGGATATAAAGGCGTTACCAGGAAGTTTCATATTATCAAGTTCAGGCTTTATCTTATTTAAGATAGTGGAGGCATAAATACCACGGTTAACATCTACCCTGACAGTTATAGAACGTATACCGTTTCTTCTGGCTATTTCACCTTCAGACCACGCCTGTTTAACATCTGCAATCTGGCGGACAGGTACTGATGAAACCAGGAATGGAGATGTAACATACTGATTGAGAACTTCATCAACGCTGCTTTTAGTTTTTTTATCAACTTTCAGGTTTACGCTAACAGGATAATCTCCTTCCCAAATTGTTGAAAGCGGAAAACCTTTGGTACCAACCATAAGCGAATAATCAAGAATATCTTTAGTATATCCAAGCCTGCTTGCCTCATCATCTTTCAAATCAAGACTAAGGTACTGAACAGGCTGGTCATAGTCCGTCCTGACCCACTGAACACCAGGAATGTTTCTAAATTTATTTTTAATGACACCGGCAATTTTTTTAATCTCAGGGATACTATCTCCTGACACTCTTATTTCAATTGGAGCAGGAGCAGTCATCATTTCAAGCTGTTTCCATTTGAAATAGGCATCAGGCATAAAATCGCTGTATTTTTTACTGAATTCATCGAGCAATTCTGTTGATGCTTCACTTGATTCAGTAATAACGAGCATTTGTCCATAGTTCTTTGCCGGGAAATTAGGCGCATACAGAGTATTAAACCTTGGAGAACTAGTGCCTATAAAAGAAGCTACTTCTTTTACTCTTTTATCTTTTCTTAAAAGTTCTTCCACTTTTTTCATTGCCCTGTCAGTTTTTTGCAATGAGCTGCCTGAAGGCAGATAAACTTCAACTGCAAACTGGTTTCTTTCAAAAGCAGGAAATGATTGCTGCGGAATAACTACAAGTAAAGCAAGGCCAATTGCAAATGAAATAAGCCCTGTAATTACCACAGACTTTTTGTTATTAAAAGAAGATTCAAGAAGTTTATCATACATACCCTGAAGTCCATTAAGGAAAGCAGTTTTTTTGCTTTTGTCCTCACCACTGCTTATTCCTGTTTTAATAAAGATGTAACTCATAAGTGGAACAAGTAAAACAGAGACAGTCAGTGAGATAAAGAGTGCCACGGTAACAGTAATTGGAAGTGAGCTTACAAAATCGCCGCCCATTCCAGTCATAAAAATATTCATTGGCAGAAATGAGAAGATTATAATAAGTGTTGCTGTAAATACTGAGACAAAAAGATCAGATACACTCTGAGAAGCGGCTTTGCCAGGAGTAATACCATGATCGAGTTTTTCAATATAATTATCAATAATTACAATTGCATTATCAACTACCATTCCAAGAACTACTATAAGCCCAGCCAGGGATACAGTTTGCAAATCAACACCTATCATCCAGAGGATACCAATTGTAATAAGAATGGAGATAGGAATAGTTGAAGCTGCAACAAGAGCGACTTTTCTGGGAAGCAGAATAATAGTTACTAAAATTACTGCAATAATGGCAATAATAAACTCTCTCATAAAATTCTTTATAGAGGTAGAAACAAAAGAAGGCATGTCAGAGATAATACCGACGCGGACATCAGACGGAACCTGTTTGGTAAATTTATCAATCTGCTTTTTTACGTCATCACCATACTGCACGATATTATGCCCGGGCAGCATTTCAAGTGAAACAATAAGGCATTTTTTACCATTTATTCTTATATAAGAGTCGGGGTCTTCATATTCACGTACAACTCTTGCAACATCTTTTACACGAATTACATTTCCGGAGGGATCAGAGTAAACAATCTGGTTTGCCACATCACTTTCAGTTTTATACCCGGGAGAAACATGTATTGGACGGATATAATTACCGTCATCAATATCGCCGGCATAATTAACAGTACCTGAAGGCCTTAGAGCAGCCAAAACCATAAGAGGCTTGATGCCATAGTTTGTAAGTTTAGCATCATCCATGTAAACGTTCACAACTTCCTTCTGCAGGCCAAAGTGTTTAACCCTAGATGTAGCGGGAATTTTACGAACATCATCTTCAAATTTTTCAATATATCTTTCAAGTTCTTTATATGTTTTGGTTTCTGACTCAACAGCAAGCAGTAAAGCTGAAGTATTACCAAAGTCATCATCCGCAGTAAGCGACATAACGCCAGAAGGGAGCTGTGATTTATACTCATTAAGCCCATGCCTTAATTTTGTCCAGAAGCCTTTGGGGTCTTTTTCCTTTTTTTGAACCTCAACATAGATAACCATCACATTATCTTTTGAGATAGAATGTGTTTTCTCTTTATCAACAGCTTCATACTGGAAGAGGTAGCTTTCAACTTTTTTGGTCAGTTGTTCTTCAACCTGCTGCGATGTAGCCCCGGGATAAATGCCTATAACAAGCCCCTGCCTTACTATAAACTGGGGAAATTCATCCCGCGGCATTTGGATAAGAGCCACAATACCCAGTGTAACTGTAATGACAGTAGAAATAATAATTAAATGCTTATACCTTAAAAGCTGTTCTATCAGTGTGTATTTCTTTTTCATAATCATATCCACCATTACTCTAATTATTTATAATTCTGATTAAGGATTTGTCAGACAGCTTGTGCCGGCCATTTATTACCACTAACTCACCATTTTTAACACCACTTGTAATTTCGATACCATTATTAAAAAGAACACCTGTTTTAACCTGTTTAAATGAAACACTTTTATTGTCATCATTAACTGCATAAACAAATGAATTGCCATTTTCGTCAACACTAACAGCCTGGAAAGGAGCAATTAATCTCATCTGAGAGTTTTCTTTTAGAAGGTTTACATTACATATCATACCGGGTTTTATTTTACCATCAGTATTATTTAATGCAATTTTAATTTTATAAGTATGCGAGATAGGATCAGCAACAACACCAATCTCCTCAACAGTACCGGTAAAGTCAGCATTATTCAGCGCTGCAATAGTGATACCTGCTTTATCACTTTTTTTAACAGAAGAGATTTCATTTTCAGGAACTGATACTACTGCATAGACTTTTTGAATTTTAACAATAGTTATAGAAGCAAAACTTGCCGTAGCTGTCATTCCGGGATCAATAGATTTTTTGCCAACAATACCATCTGTTGGAGAATAGAGTTTACAATCCCTCAGGCTTTTTTTAGAAATAGCAGAAGAAGATTTAGCCTGCTGCAAAGCTGTTTCAGCTTCAATAAATTTAATTTCCGGAAGAGTTCCGTTATTATGCATTGGCAGAAGCCTGTTGTAAGCATCCTGAGCCTGTCTTTCAGTTGCCAGAGACATATCGTAAGCATTACGGTAAGTTTCATCATTAAGTTCTGCAAGAAGCTGGCCTTTTTTTACTGCCTGGCCTTCCTGAACATAAACGCGTGCCACAGTACCTAATTCGGAGAAAGAAAGAGGAATTGTTTCAGATTCCTCAATAGTACCACTGTATAATAAAGCACCTTTTCCATCAGAAAAAGAGACAGGTGCAACCTGAACAGCTACAGCTTTATCTTTTAATGGTGTTTCACTATCATTACCTGAACACCCGGTAAAGTACACACCAGCAGTCAAAATGCTGAACATGATTATCAATTTGCTAATTTTCATTTCGTCCTTTTGTATGTTAGACATAATTTGTTTCATAGTCGAATAATTTACAAAAAAATTTGGAATTAACCCTTTGGACACTTTATGTTTTTCAGTCGAAAATTGGGTAAAAATTTTTACATACCTTCAGTAATTAATTTTAAAGCGATATCCATTTTCTCACTATCATCATTTTCAAAGATGAGATAATTTATAAGGCTTTTAAGGATACCATTTATAACAGAAGCAGCCTTATCTATATTAGTTATGTCTACAAATCCCATTTCGCCTGACTCAATACCCTGTTTTAATATTTCAGCAATCATCAGCTCATCCTGTTTATCAATTTTACTGCTTATTTTATCAATAAACTCTTTATTTCCATTAATTTCGCCTCTTACAATAGGGTAAAGATTAATAGTCTGTTTAATTTCAGTCATAGAAATAGTAATATAACTTTTAAGCTTTTCTTTAGCAGAACTTATCTGGGACATTACTCTCCTGGCTTTATGAGTAATACCTTCTACTTCTTCAAGGGCAATTATTTCAAAGATATCTTCTTTGCTTTTGAAATAGTAATATAAGGTACTTTTACCTTTACCAGCTTCACGGGCTATATCTTCCATAGTGCTTTTATTAAGGCCCCACTTTTGAAAAACGCGCCTTGCGGCTGAAAGGATCATAATTCTTACTTCTTCATCTTTGTTCATATTATTGCTCGTTCGACATTTTTTGTTTCCTGGTCGAAAGTTATGCTTTTCAGGAAATAATGTCAAATTAATTTTAAAAATATTAATAAATATTGCCGAAAGTTTTCAAATGTGAGTATTTTTGCACGCCAACAAATAGGGAAAAAACATGAGATTAATCATTCAGCCGACATATGATATGGTTTCCAAATGGACAGCTAATTACGTTGCCTCAAGGATACTTGAATTTAACCCTTCCGAAAACAGGAGATTTGTACTTGGACTACCAACCGGTACTTCGCCTATTGGAATGTATAAAGAATTAATAAATCTTAACAAAAAGAATGTTATTTCATTTAAATATGTAACAACTTTTAATATGGATGAGTATGTAGGGCTCCCTGAGAGCCATCCTGAGAGCTATCATTCATTTATGAACAGGAATTTCTTTGATCATATTGATATAGACAGGAAGCATATAAATATTCTTAACGGCAATGCAAAAGATCTTGACGCAGAATGCCATAATTATGAAGAGAGAATTAAACAGGCAGGCGGAATAAATCTTTTTATAGGCGGAGCCGGCTCAGACGGTCACATTGCCTTTAATGAACCAGCTTCTTCACTTGGTTCACTAACAAGAGTTAAAACTCTTACAATGGATACAATTATAGCAAATTCACGTTTTTTTGATAACGACGTCAATAAAGTACCCAAAACGGCTTTAACTGTTGGAGTTAAAACTGTAACAGATGCTGATGAAGTTCTGCTTATAATAAGCGGACATAACAAAGCCAGAGCTTTATACCATGTGGTTGAAGAAGGCGTAAACCATATGTGGACAGTAAGCGCTTTACAGCTTCATCCCAAAAGTCTTATTGTATGTGATGATGCTGCAACATATGAATTAAAGGTAGGGACAGTACGCTATTTTATGGATATTGAAGCGGCCAATCTTGACCCTGCAACATTACTGAAGCCTTAAATTTTGGGGGCATAGTGCCCCCTTCTTTTTTACTTTCAGAAAACTAAACATTATCTAAGAAGCTTTACCGGTGCCTTCTACATAAAACTAATCAGACTATTAAGTCATAAGCCGCTTTTTAATATATATTACATTGGATCATTCATTGGCTCAATCAGCCCAATACCTTCTCTTACATAGACAAGAACCATTTTACAAGGACGTTTCCCCTTATTAACTATTTTTAACTTACCGGCAGCGGCCGGAATAAGCATAGATTCAAGGTAAGATAGTTTAACTACTCTGCCGTTTTCAGCTATTATTTCCACTCTTTCGCCTTCAACCAGATTTGTTGCATAAGCTCTTCCGTTAGTATTAAGTTCGTAGTGCCTCTCAAATTCAATTCTGTTTATGTTATAAAATGAAAATGGTTTGTTATAAAGCTCAAATTCTTTCCATCCATCACCTTCATTAAGAAGGACAGGTTTTGCCACAAGGTTTTTCTTAACCCATTCACTGCGCCGTTCAAACCTGATATTCTCAAAACCTCTTTCAAGATTTATAGGACGCAGTTTTCCATCCAGTCCTCTTCTCAGGTAATCATAAATTTTAAAAGTAAAAATATACGGAGTGGCGCTTATCTCAAGTACCAGGTTGCCTTCTCCGCTGCAATGAACTGTTCCGTTGGGTATGCAAAACAAATCATGAGGTTTACTATCTTCCTTATGAACAAACTTATCGATATTTACTTCGTTTCCATTTTCAGAAGAATCAATAAGCACTTTCTTAAATTCATCAGGATTACAGCCTTCAGTTAATCCCAAATACACACAAGACTCCGGTTTTGCAGCTACTATATAATAAGTTTCATCCTGAGTATAGGTTTCACCGAACTGCTCTCTGATATAATTGGGGCGTGGATGCACTTGCGTTGAAAGATTTCCTCCATCAATTGTATCCAGATAATCAAGACGGATTGGCCATTCATATTTAAACTGCTTTGCGGTGTTTTCTCCCATTACCCTTTTATTTTCAGCGTACAGAAGGCAATCAAATGAAAATTCAAGACGGTTGCCATTTTGCTGCAAAATAACCCCGTTTTCGGGAACAATCATTTCAAAAGACCATGCAAAGTTTGGCTGTTCAGGATCAAGCCCCATATGCCCCTGCATAAATTTACCTCCCCACGGGCCCGGGAAAAACCATGGACGCAGCCTGAAAGGAGTTTCAGAAAGCTCCTGTAAAGCATACCTGAAATCGTTTCCCGAAATAAAAGAAGGAATGTCAATATCCTGCAGGTCAATATAGCAGTCCAGCATTGGAAGGAGCTGCTTCTTTTGCCGGTTAAGGGCTGGCCACTCAACAAAGAATGAGCGTTTATAGTAATCACCAAAAGGAAGGCTTTCCTTAAGCCCAATGTTTACAGCGTCACCTTTACGAACATTTTCCTGGATAAGGTCTTTCGGAACATCTATATACCAGAGTTCATCATATAATTCGATTAGCCCGGCACCAGCACCATAAAAAATCAAAAGACTGCCTGCTTGTTTTGCCCGCGCTATTGAAGCTTTTATTCTGTATTTAGCAATTTTAACAGGATCGAAAAACACTTCAGAACTCAGCGGGAAATGAGTACCAAATAAAGGATCATCCCCTCCCAGAAATGGTTCAATAGCCTGGTTAATTGTTTCTTCAGGCAACAAGCATTCGTTAACGTTTATCCATTCAGTTTCAACATGGGAAATACTTAACTCTGTTTTCAGAGAGTCAGCAAATTTTTCCCAGTTTACTCCCTGGTAGCCATCAATTATCAATACCCGGAGGCCATTAGGAACAGAATTTTTAATTTTAGCAGCAAGAGTATTATAACCTATTTCAATTTTACCTTTACTCAAATCAAATGCAGGGGCTGTATCAAATGGCCCTCTTGGAAATGTTTTCATGCGTTCGGGTAATAACGCCATGAAAGGATCCAGAATATTATCACTCATATTATACCTGTTGTTTCATTTATAAAAAAGCTATACCTAATGCAGCTGCCGTACTGCCAAGTGCGGAAGCTTTAATTTTAACTTTGCCCCTGGGGTATGTCCATGCGCGTTTATTAACCATCTCTGTAAGTAAAGGAAGTATTAAAGCGGCGCTATTCATCACCCCACCTCCAATCACCACTGTATCCGGGCCATAAGCATGTATTGCATTTACAATTCCAATAGAGAGCTGTTCTGTAAACCGGTTTAATGTACTTACGTATTTTGTTTCCCCCTCCTCAATTTTTTTGAAGAAATCGCCAAGTACATTTGTTGATTCTTCAAATTCAGGAAAGGCATTTAATACTGTTTTAGTAAATGCTGTTGCAGAACAGTAAAGTTCAAGGCATCCTTTATTTCCACAAGGACATTCGGGGCCGTTTATATCAATACTTATATGGCCGCCAAGAAGCCCGCCTAGTACATCCGCGCCATAAAATGGTTTATCATCTGAAATAACTGTACAGCCAACACCTGTCCCAAGGGTAAAACAAACCATAGTATGACTTCCCTTTCCGGCACCAAATTTATATTCACCCCACGCATAAGCACGTGCATCATTTTCAATTTTAAATGGAATATTAAGACCTACTGAAAAAGTATCGGCTAAGTTTATCCCGGAAAGTAAAGAACCTGCACCAATATCATCCAGCATATAGCCGGTTACTGAATCAACCAGCCCTTTTATTGCAAGCCCGCCTCTTTTGATTTTATAACCAGCGGTAATCTCTTTTACGAAATTTAATATATTTATAACCGGTACACCCTGAACAAAACGGGAAAGCTTCTCCTGAACGAAATTAACTGCTGTCCCATTTTCATCAAATATGCCAACTTTCAGGTTTGTACCGCCGTAATCAATGCCAAGATACATATATATATCCCTGCGCAATTATAATTATACGTTCTGTAAACATTATAAGTCCTTTCATTTACCAAAGAAATAAATTAATGCATCAATAAGGTGCCTTCTCCAGTTGCCCCATGTATGGCCTTCATGGTATTCCCTGTATATGAAATCATAACCTTTTTCTTCAAGTACTTTTTTAAATCTCCTGTTGCCTTCTGTAAAATTAGTCTCTCCCGGGGGAATAAATGAAGCGCCAACATTTTCTTCATAAGTACCAACATCCACAAATAATTTAACCGGTTTCTTATCTGACCCCGCATACATACTTATAAGGCTGTCCTTCATGAAAGAATGAAAACCAGACTGGCAATAAGCATTTCCAAATACTTCAGGATGTTTTAATGGAATATATGCAGAAATGAGCCCGCCGTAAGAGTCGCCGACAACAAGTCTTGAATCTGCAGACTTTATAGTTGAATAATTTGAATCAATATAACTTACAAGCTCAGAAACAAAGAAGTTAACATAATCATCATTGAGCCCATATTCAGTTGTCCTGTTTGGCATTTCAGGTTTATGAAGATTAGGCGGGGTAATAAAAACAGCTATAACAGGCCTGATATCTCCTGCCTTAATCATTGCATTTATAGTGTAGGAAGCAAGTCCGAGTTCGATATAATCAAGCCCATCCTGAAAATAAATAACAGGATATTTTTGTGTCTCACTATAGTGCGGCGGTAAATACATATGAATTTTATGCTCATAGGGCATTATTCCTGCAGGCAATGTTTTCTCAGTAACAAAACTTAAATCGCCTTTTTCACCATGAATAAACTTATCATGCAACGGGTGATGTTTATAACCGGGCATAGCCAGTTCAGATATCTGCCCCCAGCCATTATCAATTGTATGTTCGTTTAAAGTATCTATTGAGGGAAATTCTTTCGTTGAAAACTGGTACCAGTAGTCAAGCCTTGCATCATTTTCATAATTACCACGGTAATACCACAGGTCAGTTCCTGCAATTTTTTTCATTGGTATTGCATAAGCCCAGTTAGCCAGGTCACCAACTATTTCAACAGTATCGCGGCTTCCTTTATACAGAAATACTACTGTAGTATCATTTTCAAATATAGGGTATCCGCCTGATTTAAGGCTTCCAGCAAATTCATTTGCGAGGGTTTGCCTTTCTGATACAGGGACTGACATTACCTGGTTATAAAAGGAAATGAACCTTCCATCATTAACTGTATTTGCATTCTGCGGATATATTGAATAACTCATAATTATTAGCACAGTTATATTAAATAATAAGATGATTTTATTTTTCATTTTTAAACCTGATTCTTATTGTTTCAATTGCATAAGGCTCTAAACAGACAGGAATTTTATTATTAAGTACCTCAATTTCTGATATTTCTTCTTCTGTAATATATGTTCTGTTTGCTTTTTCAATTATACCGAAGTTAAATTTTAACTCAGCAGAACATTTTTCTCCAAGTATTTCCCTTAAACGTATTATCAGGCCATTATTATCTTCAGCAGTTTTTATTGTCATCAATTCAATACCTGCCGGCAGGCCGGTAATAAATCTAAAACTTTTATCAGTGAGAATTCCTTCACTGCCAGCGGGAATAATAAAAGCAGGCGCATGATCATATATTTTCCCTGCCAGATTATTCGCAGACAGCAACGATGTATTGTCAGCTGAAGCCTTATCTGCACTTATGGCAAACCTGATAATTAAATCCGGTTCTTTATTATAAGGAGATTTAATATCGCCTGTAATATCTTTTAATGATACCACCCGGATAAATAAATCTGATGGATTGGAAGGAAATTCTTTTCTGTATTTTTGAAGAGATATTTCACCAATATCAACTAAAGGAGCATCGGGACTGCTGAAATTAATACACATGTCACTATTATATAATCTGCACCAGTCCTGAACTGGAGTATAATCCATGCAGGTACCCTTAAACTGTTCTTCAGCGGGTTCAATTACTGCACATGTGGATTCATATTTAACATGCGAGTTCTGAATATCAAATGAGAAATGGAAATAGAACATTCCTTCACTGCTAAGATATTCCTGCATAAAATCTTTATTGTGTATACACTTTCCTGACAGGATATTTGTGAACAACAGCATTTCATTCTCTATAGAGATAACCTGTTCAAGCCACTTTTTTCCACCTGAGATATGGCTAATTATAATTTTACCTGTTTGATGCCCTGCTTCATAATGTATGTCAGTTTTAGTATTTTTAATGAAGTTAAACAACTCCCCCGGGACCTCTGTTCCGTTATAAACTTCAGGAACATACTTGCCCATTTCAATATTAACTACAGGCATAACCTTATAAATAAGAGGAATATTAACTGCTCCCCTGTTTATAACCCTCATAAGATTTTTACTATATACTGACTTTACCTGGCCTGTTTTTGAATCAGCAGTTATTTTCCAGTAATCATTTTCAAGGGTAATCTTACCATCATTTTGTACTATTTGTTTAATTTCACTGAACTGTGTTGCTTGTTCAATTATATTTTTTATCTCAAATACTTTAAAACCGATACCGGGAACTGAAGAAGCAGTAAAAGATAGTTTATTATTTAAGATTATACCATTTATATCAGTTTCACTTTCAGGATCAATCAGGGTAACGGATGCATCAGAATGCAAATACTCAATACATACATTGACATCTTTGTCTATAGAAGCAGGATTGATTACAACTACAGAAGCATCATTACACTTTATAAGCCCGGAAAATGCAGCCGAAATATATTTCATCAGTTCGTTAGCTTTATTTTCTGAGTCATATATAAATCCATAACCTTCTAGTAAAGCTTTTTCCTGGACTTCAGAAGTTTGGGGTTCCCATACCATTCCAACGCCGCTGTGTTCATCAAAGGCTAGTGTATCATTATAAATTTTTTCTGTTTCAGCTGCAGGATACCTGAATTTATCACTTACTGCTGTTAACAAAGATGATATTGTTTCAATAGCCGGTATCTTTTTGTGCAGTGACCTTGATAAGGCTTCTTCATATGGAAATGCATTAACGATACCATCCCACCAGCAAGTCCAGTCGCCGGATAAAGAAGGCAGTTTTTCATTTTGCTGCATTCTCATTTTATTAAGGAACTCACCTGCGGTAGACAGTCTTATTTTCGGATATAACCATTTCTCATTCCATTCCTTAACAATTTCAGCAGGTGTAAATTGAATTTTGAAATTATCAAAAGCATACTGCAGTTGAAAATCACTAAATGGATACCCGCTTTCTTCAAGTTCAATTAGTTTATTTACCAGCTTATCTTTAACGTCAGAACAGTTCCTGGAGAAACCGTAGTTTTCACCTTCCCAGTATGCATAAAACGGATGATCTGTATACCAGGAAAGTACTTCTGAATTGTCATCACCGCACCAATAAAACGGACGCGGCAAATCAGTTCTTGCAAGAAATGGAGCAATAAAGTTATTATCTGCTATTATTAAATTCTTAATACCCGATTTGTACATCAACTGTACAAAACCTTTAGTACACCCGGGGACATCACACAACAAAGCAGTATCAATTTTAATTTGATATTCTTTGCGGAGTTTTGCAGCATAATAAAATGTTCTTGCCGCCTGTTCATGCCCAAGCAGTTCTGTCAGTTCGCCGGAATACATACCTGCAATTTCCACATCGTTGTTTCTTACATGGGCTATAAATTCAGAAATCTTTTCCCGGCTGCGGCTGCTTAAATAATTTTGTACCTGCCATGTAACTTCACAAGTCCATTTATATTTACTTCCATCAGGCCAGTGTGATGTTTCATTACAAAATGCCAAAGCAGCATCAGTGTTACTATTATGTATTTCGGCCACTTCAGATACAGGGGCAGTAAAACCAAGGTCAGTGTGGGAATGCAGGACAAGATGGACTGTCCATTTTCTTACCGGCCTGAACATAACTACAGTAATTACTTTCTCATTGCCATATTCAAATATAAATTTTGCTTCCTCTTCTGATTGAACTTCAGGAAGGAAAAATTCCTTCCTGAAAGCACCTGTTTCAGCTTTTCCGAAATTATATTCACAGACAAATGAATTTCTCTTTACTCTAAGAATAATATTGGCATCAGGATTAACAGTATTAATAATGAATTCTGCTGCCACACATTGAACAACAATGTTTCCTTCTTTTTTCAAAAGAGGTAATGGAAATATTTTAATATCTATCGCCATATTAATTATTTTACTTCAACCAGTCCGTTTTTATTTACATTATAATACTTACCCTGGTAATACAAGTTCTTTAATACAGCATCAGGGTCAAACTTGCCAAAGACGGGCTTTGCACTTATACCGTTTTGCAGGCTTGCATTTACTCCAAAGATGCTTTCAATTATAATATTTGTCCAGCTTCCGTTGGAAGAGACAGTCCAGTCACAAAGATAGGGCCCTTCAGGGCTGCTCTTAATAGCTCCGCCTGATTCAGGACTGACAGCAGATTCAACAAAATGTGCCTGGCCTAAAGGGCCCTGGTTAGCAGTACGCGCCAAACCTTTGAGCCAGTCAAAGGCAATATCATGCCTGCCAATCTTATAAAGGCCTGTTACAGCCTGTGCAGGCCATGCGGGGTATGCGCCGTTCCACTGGTGATCAGGCCTTACACTGAACATGGCATTATCATCGCCGGGAGAAAGGGCATGAAGCCAGGTGGGAGACTGCAGTTCATTTATAAAGAACTGCGTCATCTCCTCCTTTTGCTTTTCAGAAAGGTCATCAGAAATATTGTTAAGAATAGTGATAAAGTCATAGCAGTGCCTAACCTCTACAAAAGAGCCGTCAGGAAAGCGGGTATTCCAGTATCCTTTCCCATCGGCATAAAGCTTCTGAATTTGAGGAATTAATTCGTCTGCTTCTTTTAAAAGTCCTTCCGCACCCTGCCCGTCACCAAGCATAGACAATATTTCAGCGCCTGTCCTCATATTAAAAACATTTCCGGCATTAAGGCTTGCAACTTCATGTATGTATGTGCTGACACATTCCAGTAGATTATTTATTCCGCCATAGTCCGCAAGCCCATTTTCAGTTTTGAATTTTTTCCAGTTTGAAGCATACTTTAACAGGTAATCTTTTACTGCGATTGCGCCTGTTTTGTTTTTTAATTCTTTATGAAGCCAGTCATGTTTGCCGTTCCATCTAAGATAATTCCATGCAATTGTCATAAGAGCAAAATCATTTACGGAATACCATGGACCAACCGGCCCGCCGGTAAGATATTCAATGCCGAAATGACTGTGAATATCCATTGCCATCCACAGTTCAAGATATTTTTCCATTACAGCGGGATCGAGTAAAGCATGTGTTAATGAACTTAATTCATAGTCCCAAATAAAAGTAACAGACTGCCAGTAACGGGGCATTAAAGTATCGTAGCTTCTGCCAAAAACAGAATACGGACTGTTCCTCTTAAACCATATAACGCCGAGAACTCCCATATTATATAATTTAAGAATATCTTTATCAGTTGTTTCCAGTTCAGGCATTGACCCTGAAAACCGTTTATTGCCGGGAGTAAAAGCAGCTTTAAGCTCTTCATTCCATTCACGTTTAGCTTCATCTATAATCAGATCAGTATTAGCGGCAATATAGTCATATGTTTTTATAAGGTTATTAATTGAGTCATCAACAACATTTATATATGTAAAGACTCTTTTTTCACCAGGCTGTAATTTAATTTTTAGTTTTACATTATTTTTTGTTACTTCATCGGCAGGCGGATAAATTCCCTGCATCTGAACTGCCTGACTATTTTTTGCTTTATAAACAACAGCTTTCCTGGTTTCATCAATTTCCCGATCATGATCTTTTTCCATAGGAGGAAATGCATCATTCCATATTTTAACAGCTTTAGTTACACTGCCGGCAAAGCCGATTTTAAACTCCGGCTGTTTTTCAACACCGCTTATATTTTCCAGTGTAAGTTTTACAAGCGCCCCCATTTTATTCATTGGCAAAACAGTAACTGATTTGTATAATACTCCCTCATACTCTGCTGTGCGTTCAATCTTATCTGCGTACCATACTATATCGATGCATTTTCCTGTAGAAGGGAAATACCTGTTATTAACAAACAATCCCCCGGTTACAACATCAGAACAACCAAAAGGCGGAAAATTCAAACTCCTTATTCCAAGTATATCAATATCAGTTTGAACACACCCGATAAAATTTGTTAATCCGGGAGGATTAAATAAGTCACCGGACTTATGCCTTAAGACATCACTTTTTAAATCATCAACCGTTGGAATCATTTATTCTCCTTATATAAAACCATGTTTTATTAATAATTATTCTAATTCTATCCGTACCATGTGCGGATAATACTCTTCAAATTCAATATAAGTTATATATAGTATTCTGCCATCCTCCTCAGATAAAGAAGGATGTTCTTTACCGGCATAAATCAATACCGGATATGGAAGTTCTTTTTCTCTCTTAACTTTTACGCTGTAGAGTATTTCCGGTTCACTCCACGGGCCCCATGGAGCAGGAGCTGTCCTGCCAACAACATTGCCGCTAAGATCATAGGAATGAACAGCAAGATAACTTTTAAGATAATTGTTATAAGTAACTGACAGTTCGTTTGGCATGCCATTAAAAACCGGGACAGCTTCCTGCAGCCGACTGCTCCACTTATCATCCCCGGTATAATATACACAAGTATTTAAGTCTTCAATGCAGTCAGCCTCTATTTTAGCAAGGTAACAGTTTTGCACTCCATTCTGACGTACAACACCATAAAGATAAAGTGTATTGCTGTCCTCTTCTTTCAGAACGGCAGACGCAAATTTGGGTTCATCTTCTTTCCAGAAAATATCTGAACTGCCATGAATAATTCTTTTAAATTCCCAGTCATCATGGTTCCCAACAGCTATGCCTGAACCAACAACATTAAAGTTAACAGGAAATATTCCTTCTTCTATCATTTCCACTTTTACATAAAACAGATATACCTTCCCGTTTATATGTATACCATGAAGACACCATATACGGACTTCATCTGGGTCTTCTTCAGGAAGAAGTTTTACAAGAGGTTTTATATTTCCATTTTCATCCAGGATATACTTAAAACCTGTAAGGCCATTTTTGCCGGAAATAATACCTGTAATCAGCCCGGTATTGTTTATCATCTTTTTTATGCGTCCCATACCAGACATATCCTTTGGGCCGACAGGTTTTCCACCGGGATACCACAAACTCTCGCCGGGGGTACGTTCACCAATAAGAGTATCACCAAAGAACCACAAAGTTTCTTTATCAAGTGATATAGAAAATGCTCCATCCTGCCCAATCATATTATGTTTATTATCTTTTAACTGGGAGCCCAGATCCGTTACAGATTTAATTTTCAGTTTGTTTCCTGTCATTTTAAAAGAAGCATTTTATTGGTTTGTGTAAAACTGTTAGTTATGATGCGATAATAGTATACTCCGCTTGATAAATCATTAGCTGAAAATGTAAGAGCATAATTACCTGCATTCCTGTAACCATCAGAAAGTATCTTTATCTCTTTACCGGATACATCATAGACAGCTATTTTCACATTACTGCCTTCCGGAACAGAATACCGGATAGTAGTTGACGGATTAAAAGGATTAGGGAAATTTTGTTCAAGCTTATATTGGGAAGGAACTCCCTCCAGTTTGTTTTCAATCACTGCTGTAGCCCCGGTAACAGTAACAGGATGATACATTGATGTATCGGCTCCGGATAATTCCTGGTCAACATCCTGATCATTTAGGAACTGCAGCATACTATTAGTATTTACTGTTGTAAGGTACCCAATATTGTACTGTCCGGTTTTTTGCCCAACCCTTAAATTTATGGTTGCTTCATAAACCATGTTTTTATCATGAAGGTAACCAATATCAGAAGTAAGGTTTATCCATTTCATTCCATCAGGACGTTCTATCACTGTATCAACATCGCCCCAGACAGGAGGAGTTGTATTATCCAGTTCCATTATACCTGTACCCATAGAAGTATTATATGAACCATCAATGAATGTCCAGTCTTCCGGCACAAGTACTGCAATAACACCTTTATGTGCATTAGATTGTTCTGCATTCATGTCAGTTATTGTAAGAGTTGCAGTAAATACTTCACCCGTTTTAACACTGGATGGCTGATCAACTTCTTCGATAAGGCATCCTGTTAAAACAAATGGGATTACCAGTAAAGTGGTTAGTATTGTTTTCTTTATTAGTTTCATAACTGCTCCTTAATTCGAATTTGCCGGGCGGATATTTTCTATCAGCCCGGCTTGTATTTATTTCATTAATAGCATTTTGTGTGATTGAGTGAACCTGCTGCCATCTGAACCTGCTGCTGATATTGTATATATATATGCGCCGCTTGATAGATCAGAAGCATTTAGATTTAATGTATGACTGCCGGCAGCATAACTTCCATTGGTTATTACTTTAACCTGTTCGCCTACAGCATTAAATAATGTTATTGTTACATTTGCTTCTACAGGCAAAGCAAACTGTATATTTGTTACAGGATTAAAAGGATTTGGATAGTTTACACCAAGTGCATACTTATCCGGAATTGAGTTGTTTACTTCTACTGTTTTGGAATACTCATAGGAGCCATCATAATCCACCTGTTTTAATCTGTAGTAAACACTTCCCTGAGCAGCATTTTTATCCAAATAAGTATATGTACTTTTTTCAGATGCAGTCCCTTTGCCTTCTACGAAACCGATAGAAGCATAATTGGCTTTATCGCTGCTGCGTTGTATTTCAAAACCCTTGTTATTTTTTTCTGTAGCAGTTTCCCATTTCAGGTTAACTCCATTTTTAGCAGCGCTTGCACTAAATGAAGTTAATTCAACCGGCAATATACCGGAAACATTTATTGCATTATTCAGGCTTACACTGTAATATGTCGGGTCAGAAAAATCGAGTGCAGCATCAGTCACGAAATAACCAATGTTAAAATTACCCTGTGAAGTGCCGGTAGTCATTTTTACCACAAGAGATACTCCAAGTGTATCATTGATTACAGTATGTGCTTTTGATGATTGGAAGACTACCCATTTATAGTTATCGCCGCTCGGATACTGGGTTTCAAGTGCAGGATTCCAGTAGTCAACCTGTCCGCCAGTTTCTTTATCGGCGCTGTCGGGATGCAGATAAGTTGCATAATCTGTATAACCGCCTGTAAAGTTTACAGAGTCAACTGTCCAGTCATTAGGAACAAGCAAACCCACAATTCCATAATGAGGATTAGAATCAACATTACCCTGAACATCAACATTTATTGTTGCGGTAATCTGTTCTCCGCCTGTTGCCGAAGATGGCTGAGAAACTGATAAGATTTCAAAACACCCTGCGTATATTAAGGCTGTGGTTACTACCAGTACAGCCAGTAAAGAATTAGTAATTTTGCTCTTCATTTATGCCTCCTTTATAATTATTTGCTCAAATAAAGTTAACAGGGCTATTTATCCTCCTTTCGAGCCCTTTATATAAAGCCGATCTATTTATTCGTGATTTTTATTGTTGCAATTTCATTTGGCCTTAGTTTTACCCGTATTGAATTATTTTTTATTTCCAGTGGTTCTTTTTCTTCATCCAGGTAATTGCAGTAAAATGCCTGTGTACCTGTAAATAATTCTGAAGATATTTCAGCTTCCTCATTATCAGTATTGTTAAAGTTCATCAGCCGCAAAACTGTGTTGTTTACACCATCCTCTTTGAACATTGCAAGCAATGCAATATTTGCATTACTTATATTCATATAACTTACAGCCGGCGGATCACTCTTATACCAGCTTCTGCGGGCAAGTACAGGCGTAGAGAACTCCCAGCCAAAGCGAGAGCTTACTGAAGGAGTAAAACTTCCTTTTTGGCTTGTAAAGCTGTAACTGAAATCAATAACCTGGTTATTATTTTCATTCCTGTTCCAGCCTGACGGGAAGTTATTCACAGGGTTGGATATTAAAGTATTACTATTACCTGTTTTACGTAATTTCACAACTCTTGCATCAGCAGATGACCATGTAATTGCCTGCGAATTATTATATAATACTGCACAGCGCCTTACAGAATAAGCATCTTTTACACTTCCGGGAAGTTTGTCTTTAGCTGGATTTAAATAACCGCCTTCAATTTCAAGAAGTTCTTTCTGATCTTTAACTGCAAACGGGAAGGCAATTCCATAATCTTCCAGGTACTCTGTCTTTTTTAGCATGTTCATATTTATTGTATAATTCATATCAATACGATCAATGCCATGCCAGAGAGTATATGAAATATTTTCAAATAAGCTATTTTCTCTTTTTATATTTATTATTAACCGAACCGGAGATTCGTCTTTAATATTTACTTCTGCATGAGGCTGCTCAGGCTCTTTATAGTTTTCTTTAAGCTGGAACTTTTCAATAAGGGGAGAACCAAAAGTATATTTATTCTGAGTATCAGTTATAACAGTACTACTTTTTTTATCAGTTATCTTTTCAATCTGCCCATTACTGTTATACTCTATCCTATAATATTTATTTTCAATTGAACTGCCGGATATTTTAAGATCTGTATCTGCCTGTTTTACTGTTGTACTTACAGGCTGCAAACGATATTTTTTATATCCCAGTGAAGGCAGGCTATCTGCTACGAAGTATAATTTATATCCATCTCTGAAGGAAGGAACTTTTTCTTTTGTTTCAATATCAATTACATCATATTGCTGAACTGCCTGTTCAACAAACTGTACTTCCACAGGCGCACTTCTTTTCCATGACAAAGTATTATATACAAGTACTCCCTCTCCCTCAAATGTTTCTTCCGGCCTTCCGGTTCTGAACATCCCGCGCATAAGCAGTTCACGGGTATCCATATAGGCGTCATTTACATATTTCTCACGAAAATCAAGAGCAGTAAAATTCTCTTCCGGCGATGCATAACCATATTCAATTCCGCTGCCATGCCCGCTGAAGTTCAGCAGAGAATGATAAGCATCATTTATTTGAGCATTAAGCGGCAGAAGTCCGGGATTTTTCAATGAAGATACTGCAAGTATTTTTTCTGCGGACAGCAGATTATGCTGTACCCATCTCTGCTTTTTCATTTTATCAGGTTCACCCTGGTAATTTATATCCCAGCCAGAGGTCCAGTCACCCCTGATAACCTTCAATGAATCTTTGTATTCCTTAACAAACCTTTCAGCAAATTCAGAAACATTACTTGATATAAACTTTGGGTATTCATATTCTTTATTCCATTCAAGCATTGAATAGTATTCATCAAGAGGAACTGTCCCGTTATCTCCAAAAGAGCTATTAAGTAAAATCATTTTAAAATCAGTGCCATCCGCTTTCTGGCTGTTGATTTTTTCCCACATCCTCTGCTGTACTGCGTAATTGCCTCTCTTTTCAAGCCCGTAATGTTTGCCTTCATTGTAAGCCGCATTAAGATATGTAACAACACGGCTGCCATCGGCTCCTTCCCAGATAAATGCTTTTGGAAGTGATCTCTGAAACGAATAATCATTGAATATTTCATTCAAACCTTCTGCAACAAATTCCACCCCTGCATTTTTTAATAACTGCGGCAGAATCCAGGACTGGCCGGGAACATCATTATATACTGCGGCTTTATATTCAATGCCGGTTTCCTTTTTTAGTTTTTCAGCAGGAACAAGCCCTCTTATTAATTCTTCTTCACCCGTCCAGCCCGTAAAAGGGTTAGAATACAATGGCGATATTGCAATTCTGCCTTCTTTAATAAATGAGATAAGTTTATTATATCTCTCAGCCGGCCTTGATAACTTAAATTGTTCAAGCTGCCAGAAAGTCTCAATAGTCCATTTAAAGTCCGGATCCTTTTCACATAACGTTATAACATCATCAAGGTTTGCTGCCTGCATTTCTTTTATTACAGACTGCGTATGCGTATATCCAATATCCATGTGTGAAAGCATCATCATATATAGTTCATAATGCTGCTGCTTATAAAGCATTACATCTTTCTTTGAGGAAATACCGCCAAGTTTTAATGAAACTGAAGCTTTTATGTTTTTTTCTATTTCAGGAATAAATATTTCGTAACGGCTGTTTCCAAAGGCAACAGAATCAATCTGCTTCCTGTATTCTTTCCCATTGACGTTTAGAGATATTTCTGCTTTTTGTATATCCGTGTATGGGGAATTTGCAATGATATCAAACCTCTGTTGCAGCTTACCATCAATATTCTTAAAAAAGAATGTAGAAATTATATCTATATCAGGCTGCTTTTTAGTTCCAGGTATAACTGCACTTACATTCTTTAATACTTCACCGTCCTCATTCAATAACCGCAGATAAAATCCCCATTCCCATTTAATCATATCAAAAAAAGCAAGCTGATGATTTGCATGGGAATTGCCCACTTTTACCAGCAGCAGGTTTTCTCCTTTCTTTAATACTACGGGAATTTTATCATTATCAGGAACAGCATTACGCGGATTTTGAGTGTGAAATACTTCTTTGCCATTTAATATTATCTTTCCAAAAGAATTGCTGCCGTAAGATATTACAGCCTTTTGTTCCTGTGGACTCTCAATATATGCTGCGGCGTACCCGGTTAAAGCATACCATATTTTATCAGGAGATTTGCCAGGATAAAACCATCTTAATGATTTATTAAAATCAACAAAACCATTTCCACCTGACGATAATACTATCCACTTTGTCTTACTGCCTTTTACAAGGGAATCATTTTCTTCCTTCCCGGTAAAAGGTTTAATACTTTTCTCTCCAATCATGTCACTGTCAGCAGGAGTGCCAAACCCAACAAGAGGCTGTTCAAAGGGGCCGGCAGCCAGCCATACCGGGATGTACCCATTCTCTGACAAGGAAAGCTTTTTTGTCTGCGCATTTCCACAGACAGATAATAAGCTAATTGCGATTATCAGCCAGTACCTGTGATTCAATATTTTCTCCTGTTTAATTACTGTTTCTAACATAAACGGCAACACATTTTTCCCATTGCTCACTTTGTCTTATTTTATCAATATCATTTTCCTGCCGGCAGAATAATTACCTGCCTCAATCCGGTAACAATATACACCACTCGGAAGTGAAGTAGCATTAAACTGTACACTATGCATTCCTGAAGGCAAATAATCATTAACAAGCTGCGCCACTTCTCTGCCAAGTATATCATATACTTTCAGTATAACTTTACATGGTTCTGCAATTGTAAACTGTATACTTGTTACAGGGTTAAACGGGTTTGGGTAATTTTGCCCGAGAGCAAACCCTTTTATTGCATTATTTTTTCCCCCATCTGTAATACCGGTACTGTTATCAAGTTTCATGGCAATAAAACGAGGCCTGTAAATACCGGCATCTGACAAAAGTTCAGAGAGGCTTAATGAGTTAACATTGTAGCTTATTAGCAATTCATCATTAGTTGAAAGTGAAGGATGCGCTTTTGCATTATACACAAATATGTTTGGATTGTTAACAACTTCAGGGCATCCATATATAGTATGTGCAATACCAAATGTCCCGACAGGGCTGTTTCCTGTTTTAACAATTACGCTGCTTCCGCTTTGTGCAACAAGTAAAAATTTGTTAGTATCCAGCGGAGTAACACTAAATTCTTGCGAAATACCTGAAGTAACAGAAGCACACTCAGCAATATCACTAACCCATGAATTGCCATCCCAGTATTCATACTTTTCAAAATTTTCTATAAACTCCGGAAGAACTCTGGCTACAGAAAGTTTTTTATCAGAACCGGTATCTTTGGGGCCATATATATAGATATAACCATCAGCGCCGGGATTGGCGGAAGATTCAGTCATAGGCATCACTGCCTGGCCCATTGCAATTTCCCATCCTTCGGATTCATTTTTATAATATAATGGAGTATCATACTGCTGCGGGTTTATTATTTTATTCTGTTCATCAAGGTTAAACTTGAGCAGTACAACACCATTAATAGCAAAGTCAAATGCACCGGTACCGGTACTGTGCATCCTTAAAGCATAGACATAAATATTATCTTTTAATGCTATTCCATCCATCAGCCAGTACCAGTCTCCTGTCTGGGCAGTGGAAGTCTGGGGCTTAAACACTGCATCAGGAGTGCTGCCGGAACCTCCCCAATAAAAAGTGATATTGTCAGCTTCAGGCTCGGGAGTATTTAGCAAAGCATAAGTATTATTAACAATTTTTGAATTAACCCTTGCATTGGAACTGTTTACATCTCCAATAAAAGTATCACTGAACACAATCAGATGTTTTCCACTGCCTGAGCCTATTTTCTCTTTTTCATTTAACGGAATTGAATAAATACCATCTGCCCCGGTCCATCCGCTTGTACGGTTAAAAAGTGTATCCCACTCCGAAGCCTGCCTTACTTCATAAGGAGCCTGGCACAGATTTGAATCCGGTATACCAATTGAATGTGGATATGATAATGGAGTCCATGATGTCCCCAGTAAACCGGAAGTAGCTTTAGTTGCCAGGTAACCAATATTAAAACAGCCTTCAGATGTACCGACCTGCATTTTTATATGAGCAGTGAAAGTAACCGAAGTGGTATATGAATAACCAGTATCTGATATCAGGACAATCCATTTCATATTATCGCCATACTGCTCAGCAGGATAATAATTATCCACTGAATCCTTCCATTCAGATGATTCAATTAAAACGCCATTACCCAAGTCAGATGTATAGTCAGCCGAAATTAACTTCCAGTCGGCAGGTGCAATGATCCCAAGTATGCCTTTATGAGCATTATTCTCCGGGACTGTCTTTGTTTTAACAGCGACTTCAATCTCAATAACATCTCCCGGTTTGGCAGAAGATGGTTGAGTTATATATTCAAACAGGCATCCCTGTAATAAAAATGACATTGCAGTAAGTATTAGTAAAAGAATTCCGGTAAAATGTTTTTTCATATTTATGTCTTATTGTTCTGCTTTAGAATACAAGTCCTACAGTAAAGCGCTGAATATCTTTAAACACAGTTTCTGACGGCACATAAGAATAATCTATACGAAAGTTCAGGTCGGCAAATGCCGGGGGTTTTATTCCAAGCCCAAAAGTAGCTTTACCAACATCGTTGTTAAATTTATACCCTCCGCGCACTTCTATAAGGTCAACCAGTTTTAATTCCGCACCAAGATTAACCCACTCAACATTGTCTGTTGGGTGAACAAGTTCCGCAGCCGCAGTCAGTGAAGCCTGTTCAAATGAAAATACTTCATCAGAAACACTGACTCTGAATAAAAGCGGAGTTCTGAATCCCTGGTCTACAAGCTTCATATCAGGGCCAAAATGCTGCAGGGCAAAAGCAAGTTTAAGATTTCTGAAACCTGTATTATAAATAGCACCAACATCAAACAAGACATTATCAAGAGAATAATCATCCAGTTCTTCCCGGACATATTTAACCTGCATACCAATTGAAAGCCTGTCTGTAAATCTTCGTGCAGCAGATACTCCTATTAGCAAATCGCCCGCATGAACCATTCTTCCGGTTCCGTCAGGCTGCAGGGCAGTAGTTTCTTCAAAGTCTTTAATACTTAAAGTTGCAGCACTTAAAGCAACTACAAAAGAACCCAAAGGGTAAGCAGCAGCAACTGCACTGTGTTTGCTGTCAACAAGCCAGAAGGTGTGTGAGAACTGCACTTCTGGCCGTTCAATGTGTGCAATCCCGGCAGGATTCCAGAAAACAGCATTAGCTTCGTTTACTATACTTGAGGCTGCTTCACCCATAGCTGTTTCCCTTGCACCCACACCAATTTTCAGGAACTGCAATCCCGCAGTACCGGCTTTTGAAAAATCAAATCCATAATCAAACTGTGCCTGAATTTCGCTGAAAGAAACCAGCACAAATACAATAGTTATATTTAATAATATTCTTTTAGTCATTGCACAGCCTTCTACTTAATAATGAGTAATGTGCCTTTGGCATTTCCAACAGACGACTCAACAGTCCAGAAATAAATACCGGGGGCTGTTCTCTGCCTTGAGTCTGTCAACTGATCCCATGTTACTTCACCGGAAGTGGAGTATTCTTTCTGCAAAGTTCTTACAAGCTCGCCGCTTGAAGTATATATCCTGATTGTACACTCTGCAGGAAGGTTTGTCCAAACTATATAGTTTTCTGTACCGGAGGTTGGAAATCCGGATACAATTTTAAAGGGATTTGGAAATACTTTTACATTCAAAGCATTTTCTGCCGCACTTCTGCTTGCACTAATAGCTTCAGCATTTCTGTTTGTCATCCAGCTTTCATTACCGGCACTGTCGACAGAAGTAACAGCATAATAATAACCGGTAGCCAGACTGATTGTATTATCTTCAAAAACCCATTTGTTAAGATCGGTTGACCAGTAACGGGTAACATCGGCAGTACGGGTTGGAGTGATTTTCTTTATCTGCTCAAACGGACCTGTGTATGCCCTGTTGCTTCTGTAAATCCTGTATTCTTTTAAATCTGATTTACCTGAAATTGGATTTATCCATGTTGTTTCAATTGGATCCCATGATAATGCAATTGTCTGATTGCTTGGCTGGGAAAATATTTCAATATCCGGCGACGGAGGCGGAACAGAATTAAGTTTATAATTATTATTATATAAACTTATTGCCGCGTCAATGCTGTTGAATAAGGAATCTTTTCCGGCGGTTAATTCAGCTTGTGCCGAAATACCTTTCACTGCTTCGCTCTGGGGTATACCATTAACAGCTTCAGCGATAACAATTTTAACAGTTTCACCATCTGCCATATTATAAGGGCCGGCAGACATAATCATAAAGGGAGTCAGATGATCACTTTCAGAGGCCTGTAAAGATTTATCATCACCATTTAATATTCTATACATCTTTTCCGCGCTGCTGCTTGTAATTGTAAAATAGCGTTCATTATTCAGCAGCTGTGCATAAAAAACACTGGCAGGCTGCGTCCTGTTATCTGAAGCAGCGTCCGCATATAACATTGCATACCCTGCATAACCTGTTGTTCTTAATTCGCCTGCATCATCCCAGTAATTACCAACATCAGAAGGCAGACTATAATTTGGAGTATCATCATGTGCAAATAATAAATTTCTCTCTGAATTGTAGCTTACAAGTTCGTCAGTTCTGTTAAAGTCATCACCCCAGCCATTATGAACCACATAATCCTGGTAGCTTGGCCTTATCATATACGGGAAACCAACATAAACATCAGTAAGAGGACTCCCGCTGTTATTTGTTACTTCATACTCAATAATTATACAGTTATTAATTACAGGAAAACTCCAGGCACGGCTCGTACGCTTTACTGAAATACCCTGTGTAGTTTTCCATAAAGCAGTTATTACTTCTTCTGCTTCATCAGGATTATAGCCGCTGCTGCCTATATGATTTTCAGCTTTCGTAATTTTTTCAAAAGTTCCTTCATCAATTTTGGTAAACGGTCCGTTTTCTGTTAAAAATACTGTTCCGTTTTTTTTGCCGCCAATCCACATACCTGCGCCGTAATTATACATGCGCTGGTCATCTTTATTCATAACAGCAGGGCCGCCGGGCCAGTCCATACTTGGATATGTTTCAAGCCTGTTTACAGGATTTGCTGGCCCTATAGTTCCGTCATCCTTCATTGTTTCCCACAGGTTGCCGCGGTTATGAATAAGAAATTCAGCATTTCTTGCCTGCGCTAAAACCTGCGTTAAACCACCAGCTAACAGAATTGTGTATATAATTTTAATTGTTTTATTCATTTTGCTCTTCCGGTTAAAAAGTGAATTTTGCGCCGACATAAATTCTTCTCTTTTCATAATATGTTAATGCGCTTATATCATAGCCGCCGCCGTCAACAGTTGATATTTTTCCTTTTTCCACATAGTCTTTTGTTGCATTTGCATCAAAGAGTATATCGCCATAAGAACGAAGGTTCTTTGTATTAAGCAGATTTGTTATCTGCACATAAAACAGAAACGACTGCGAACCGAATTTAATCTCCTTATCAAATTTCATATCAAGTGTATATGATGCCGGGTACCTGTAGTTATCATAAGTATCAGGTGCATCAGATGCTGTGAGATATGTAAATGCCTGCCCGCTCACAAAACGGAATAACAAGCTTAGTGTTGTTCCTTCCAGTATTTTATCAGTAACATTATTTATCAGGCTCTCAGGATACCTAAAAAAGAAGTTTGCTCTAAGTATATGAGGGCGGCTGTAACTTTTTTCTATAGCAATCCTTTTATTTACATCAGTATCCCATGAGTATGTAATGTTTCCTTCTGCATCTATAACAACCTGTTTTGGGCTTGCCCTTCCCTGTGTTGAACGGGAGAAGCTGTAGTTAAGGTCCAGATTAAAGTTTTTGCTGAATAATGTACGCAGTGATATCTCAAATCCTCTTGAATCTCCGTAATCCCCAGGCAAAAATGTTGTATAACTTTGATTTGTTGACACAGTATTTGTAAACGGATCAACTCCTTTTACATACCGGTCAAACAAGCCTACTCTTTCCTCGGTCTGATCAAATACATCTTTATAAAAAGCTGTCACATCAAGAACTGCCCAGTCAGGGAACTCCTGTTTTATTCCGGCTTCAAACATTATTGTTTTTTGAGGTTTTAATGGTTCAACTGTATAAGCAGTTACACGCTCAGGATCGCCTTCAGCAGATGCTATATGAGATGGGGCTCTCCCTTCCTGCGCAGCAAGTTTGTCTTCAGCTATCTGGCCTTCAACCACAGTAAGCGGACGGAAATAACTAAACTCAAACATCTGGTCAAGAGGAGGCATCTGGTAAAAATGGCCATAGTTGAAATGAAGCAGTGAATTGTCTGATATAGGGAATGATACTCCAAACCTTGGGCTAAAAATATTATATGATTTTGCCGGTGACCTTTTCTTGGCCAGCACATTATCGAATGAATACTTAACATGTCCGTCAGAATCAATCTGGTCTTTATCGGGGTCTTTTGTTGCGTCATACAGCGGATCTACTGCAAGGTTAACAAGATTAGTCATATCAAACCAGTCCCTGTTTGGATTAAAGTAATCATACCTTACTCCAAAATTCAGAATCATGCTTTCAAATTCCATTTTGTCTTCAATATATGCAGCAGCCTGCAGAGGATGATACTTTTCATTAAGTCCCCTGTTCAGCCAGTAACGCTCATCTGTAGTGATAGAAGGGAAACGGTAGCTTTCTCTTTCATCAAATGTTGAGTACCTGAGTTCAATACCGGTACGAAGCATATTGTCAGAATTAAACTGCCATGTTAAATTTCCGTTAAGGGATACATCGCCGGTAAGAATATCATTTTTATTTATGTAAGTATATTGGTCAAAAGGTTCACCGGCATATCCTTCATATTTCTGATAACCCCATATATCTCTTGTAGAACTTGAACCAAGTACTGTATAATCACTTGGGTTCTCTTTATAATGTACCCAGTAAGTACTGAGTATTATTTCATAGAATAACTTTGTGTTAACAACATTAGAGTAATTTATATTGCCCGCATAATTGTAAACATCAAGAAGGGAACCCCAGCCCCGGTAATACTTTGCCTGGCTTATATAGTCACCGTTTTCCTGAAGTGTTGAGTGAGCGTCATGGTTATAAGTACCATAAATTTTAAACTTACTGCTCCCGTCCCTGTAAGTAAGATTAATTAGTATGTTTTCAAGATTTCTTGTGTCTCTTGGGTGTGGATAAGTATATGCCTGCTGCTTATACTGCCCTGATAAAAAGAATGCCACTTTATTATCAAACAAAAAGGGAACCGGCCCGCTTAAACTTGCGAAAACAGTATGATCCGGAATTTTTGTATAATCATAAATCTGCCTGCGCCTGTAATCTGTCCACCAGTTTGGATCAAGTGTACCATCCGGCAAAGTATTATCTAAAAATTCTTTCTGTGTTTTGGGATCATACATATAATTGCCAAAATGATGCTGCCCCGGAAGGCCATATATATATTCAAGTGAACCATGATAAGATTCACTCCCTTCTTTTGTTGTTACTTTTATAACACCTGATTGTGCCTCACCATATTCTGCTGAAAAACCGCCTGTCATTACCTGTACTTCCTGGATTGAATTCATATTTACATTTGTGAGAGAACCTCCCCAGTCAGCACGGCCTCCAACAAGTACAGCAGTACGTACACCATCCACATACCACTTAACTTCATCCTGGCTTCCGCCTCTTACGGAATATCTTTTTTCACCTTTGCCTGCAGAACCCAAACCGCCTGCAACAGGAATTGGGTCGAAGAAAACTCCAGCCTGCAGGAATACGCCCTCTTTGGTATCAATAACAGGAAGCCTTTCCATCTCTTCAATACCAACAAATTGTGTACTGGATGTAACATCTTTCTGTATAATCGGCCTCTCTGCCATTATCACCACGTCTTTGCCGAGATCAACAGCAGTTTCTTCAATCTGTGCATTTATGTGTGTTGTCAGGTCAGCCCTTACCCTTACATTACGAATAATAACTTCCTGGTAACCAATCATTGTAATTTTTAACGTAAGGTCACCGGGAGGAGCCTGAAGAATTACATATTCGCCGTTAAAATCAGTAGCAGAACCGATTGTTGTACCTTCTATAATTATATTTACTCCCGGCAGCGGCTCTCCTGTATTCTTGTCCGTTATTACTCCCTGTATTTTTCCTGTAGTTCCCGCCCATGCCAGGCAGCTTACTGAAAGAATAAAGACAATAATCCTTAATACTGTAGTTGAATACTTCATATAAAACTCTTCTTATTTTTACTAGTCTTTTAAACCACTCATTGTGAAACCCTGGATAAAGTACTTCTGGAAAAAGAAAAACAACAGCAGCATTGGCAGCATCATTAGCACTGACGCAGCCATTAATAATGACCATTCTGTAACATGCTGCCCTGCAAACATTCCGAGTCCAAGCGCCAGGGTACCTTTTAATCTGTCAGATAAATAAATTAACGGGCCTATAAAATCATTCCATGTAAACATGAATGTGAGAATTGATACTGTAGCAAGTGCAGGTTTTGCCAAAGGCAGCACTATGTTCCAGTAAATCCTGAATTCTGAACAACCATCTATGCGTGCAGAATCAAGAAGGTCTTTTGGTATTGATAGAAAGAATTGCCTGAAAAGGAATATGCTGAATGCTCCGCCGCCAAAAAATGACGGAACTGTAAGCGGCAGATATGTATTAAGCCATCCAAGTTCTTTGAACAAAACAAAAACAGGTATCATTATAACCTGCCCGGGAAGCATCATTGTTGCAAGCACTATAATAAACAGTGCATTCTTTCCCGGCCAGTTAAGGCAGGCAAATGAGTATGCTACAATTGAACTTGATAATACTGTTCCTGCTATTGTAACACCAGATATAATCAACGAATTTTTAAGGAAAATAAGGAATGGTATACGCTCAAATACTTTAACATAATTATCCCAGTGAAATTTTTCAGGTATCCACTGCGGCGGTATCGTAAAAATCTGAGTATCACCTTTAAGTGAAGTTGAAACAATCCACAGAAATGGTATAACAAAAAAAGCGGCAAAAAAGATTAGTGTCACCATTACTGCTGTGTTTTTTATCCCTGTATTTACCTTATTCTTTTTCATAAGATTAATAATGAACCCACTTTTTGCTTAATTTAAATTGTATTACTGTTACAACCAGTGTTATTATCAGCAGAAGCCATGCAAGGGCTGATGCATATCCCATATCAAAATCTTCAAATGCCCTGTTATACAGGTAGAGATTATAAAACATAGTTGAATTTAGCGGGCCGCCTTTCGTCATTACGTATGCTTCAACAAATACCTGCAGCGAAGTAATAACTTCAAGTATAGTCCAGAGAAATAAAACCGGTGATAACATTGGTATTGTGATGCATCTTAATTTTGTCCACCACCCGCCTCCGTCAATATCAACAGCTTCATAAAGGTGCTGCGGAATTCCCTGCAGTGCAGCAAGAAATACAAGCATTCTTCCGCCGCCGATTGACCAAAGGCTCATAAGTATCATTGCCGGCTTTGACCAGTTTGGATCAAGCAGCCATAACGGGCCCTGGATTCCAAAATATGAAAGAAGATTATTTACCAGGCCGAACTGAGGATTAAGCATCCATAACCAGAGTACAGAAAGGACAACGCCTGTTACAATAGATGGAATAAAATATACTGTCCTGAATATCCTGATTCCTCTTACTGCATTATTGACAAGAACGGCAAGAAGCAGTGACCCTGCAATACACAGCGGAACCCTTATTATTGTATAATAGAATGTATTCCATACTGACTCCCAGAAATAAGTATCTTCTGTAAGTAACTGCTGATAGTTCCTTAACCCTATAAACTGTGGTACGCGAAGGACATCATATTGGCAAAGGCTGTAATAAAACGACATAGCTATTGGGTATAATCCAAAGACAAGGAAACCAATTAACCACGGACTCATAAATGCAAATCCGTAGTACATTTCTTTCTTACTTATTCCTTTGTTGTGTAATCTTTTCATTTGGATGATACCGTCTGAAATTTCATTTTAGTTCTTACGTACTCATCATACTCAATAGCCATATCAAGCTGTTTTTGTATTACAACATCTCCCTGCATAAGGGCTTTTTCAGGAGATTGCCTTTTATGTATTGCCCTTTCATGAGCTCCCATAAATTCGCGCCAGAAAATATCATGTACAAGCGGAGCTATTGAAGGAGAATGTGCATAGTCCATCATTTTAACAAGCACCTGCATCGAATTTCTTCCCTTTATAAATGCCGGACTATTTGCGGCAATCCTGTTTGCGGGAAAAAGCAGCGCCTCATCAGAATTTGCTTCAGCAATCTGAATATCTTCCCTTACCGCAAATTTTATAAATTCCCATGCTGCTTCGGCTTTCTTCGAACCTCTTGGAATTGCAACCCACCAGCTTCCTGCAGATGATGCTGTTGGATACCCTTTAAAGGTTGGTATGATAGAAACACCATAATCAAGATTTGGAGTATATAATTTAATCTGGTCAAGGAAGGTATTATCAAGTACCATCATTGCAACTTTGCCGGAAAGAAATCCGTGCTGGTCTGCATAACCGAAGCCCGCCATAAATGACGATACTTTATCCAGCGGATATTCATCAAAATATTTTACTTCCCAGTTCAGCGCATCAGTCATTGGTTTGCAGTTAAGCTTAACCTGTTTGCCATCTGCGGAAAGGAAATGAGCTCCAAGCTGCCATGCCATTAATACCGAAGTCTGAAGGTTGCCGTAATTAGGAATAAAACCCATTTGGGTAAAGTTTCCCTTTGCATCTTTCTTTGTAAGCTTTTGTGCATACTCTTTTACTTCATCCCAGGTACGGGGAGGTTTTTCAGGATCAAGCCCCGCCTGTTTAAATAGTTTTTTATTATAAAAGAAAGCATAGGAATTGGAATAAAGCGGCACAGCAAATACTTTATTTTGCCATATCATTTCTTTCCACAAAGACGGGAAAAATATTGTGTCGCTGAAGGAATCCCTTTTTATAAGTTCATCAAGCGGTACAAGTGCCATACGGCTTGCCCATTTTGCAACCGGAGTAACAAGATTTATTACATCAGGCGGATTTTCACTAAGTATTGAAGTTAATACTTTTTTCTCATGTTCATTCCATGGCAAAGCAGTTGGTTCAACCACAATACTGTCCTGTGAAGCATTAAACCTGCTCACATGGTATGGCACAAGCTCTTTGGCTCCGGTTACATACCAGTACCTGATATGTATTTTACCATCTGATTTTTTTCCTGCTGAAGGATAAAACAGTGCTATTATTACTATAACAGCGGCTGTTATCACAGCAGCATATTTAATCCTGTCCTGCATCAGAAATATCCTGTAAAGAGTATCTGTCTTTAATTAGTATTGTGTATTGCTTTTAATCTAAAAGCACTTCAGGCAACGGACTAAGATAAAACCTGAAATAACTATTGTTATCTCTGAATTTCTATTGAGTATGTAAAATTTTCGGCGTTATAGTAACCAACATTGTACTCAACCGGCCTTCCACCCGGATCCAGTACAAATCTTTTTCGGCGAAGTATTGGTGAACCTTTTTTTATGTTTAGTTTCTTTGCAATTTCTTCATTCGCAAGGCGGGCGGTTATTTCTTCTTTGGAGACAGAAACCACCGTACTGCATTCATCTTCAAGTATTTTATAAAGAGGTTTATGTGAAAAATCTTCATTCCCTTTTAATCCTACACGGGGATGGAAATAAGATATAAAATATACTATAGGCCCCTTATCAAGGCCTCTTAACCTTTCAAGCTTAAGTATTTTTTTCTTTTGAGGTACAGAGAAAAATTCAGCAACAAAAGTATCGGCTTCAACCCAGCTTACATTCAGGTCATAATTAATAAATGAAATTCCTTTTTCATTCATCTCCTGTGTAAAGCTGTGCCAGTTATCAAGTTTTGTTGTAACAGGATTATCTGCCATACGGGTTCCAACACCTTTCTTCCGTATAAGCAGCCCTTCATATACAAGTTTATTTGTCGCCTGCCTTACAGTATTGCGGGAAATTCCCAGGCGTTTGGCAATATCTATTTCCTTTGGAAACATTTGCCCGTTCATGTATTCAGGTTTTTTCATCATCTCCCGCAGAAGGTTTTCAACCTGTATATGCAGCGGAACATCGCCGTTATGGTTTATCTTCATTTTCTACCCCTCAATATTCTGTTCTATGCACCATTTTAATATGTTCATATGTTCATACATATTAACACGCGAAACATAGACTTTGTTTTTTTTATTGTCAAGCAAAAAAGTTAACTATCGTGATTTTTAAATTTCTTCGCTCTTTAATTAATCATATATGCCAACTTAATTTTAGCTTTTGCAGTGTTAAGACAACAAAACCAGCCTGTAAGGAACCACTTCCTTACAAAAGATAACACTATAAATGTTTTAACCAGTGACCATGTTATAGGTATTCATGTAAATTATTATTATTCTATCGCTTACAGAATTTTTACGGCCGATTAAATTGAAACCCCTGCATGGCTTAATCAGGAAATGCTTATATTTTATGTAATTATTTGGGTGGATTAATATTTCAAAAACATGAGAAATACTTTCTAATGTTTTTGTATATAATAATGAAAGGAATTATGAGATGAGATTTGCAGTATTGAAAGACAGTACACCGGTTATACTTACAGACACCGGCTATGTAAAACTTTCTGATGTAGGTTTTTTAGGAACATTGGATGATCTTATAAGACAGTGTGATAGTGTTATCCCACAACTGGCAAAGGCATTCCCGGGGGAAAGTGAAATCGCGCAAAAAAGAATAGAGTTATCAGCCCCGGTTAAATCACCATCTAAAATTGTTGCAATAGGCCTTAATTATGCAGACCATGCAAGTGAATCAAAACTGGAACTGCCCAAAACACCGCTTGTGTTCGCTAAGTTTCCGGGTTCAATTATTGGCATGGATGAAAATATTATTATCCCTGCAAATATAACGCAAAGGGTTGACTATGAAGTTGAACTTGGAGTAATAATAGGCAGGAAGGCAAAAAATGTCCCGGTTAATGAGGCGCTGAATTATGTATTTGGATATACGGTGCTTAATGACATTTCTGCCAGGGATTTGCAGTTTAGCGACGGACAGTGGGTAAGAGCAAAATCACTCGATACTTTTTGCCCGCTTGGCCCTGTTGTTGTCACGGCTGATGAAATACCTGATGTACAGAATCTTAGGCTGACATGTGAAGTCAACGGAAAGCTTCTCCAGGATGATACAACTGCCAATATGATATTTGGCGTCGCAGAACTGATATCAATCCTTTCACACTCATTTACTTTTGAACCCGGAGATATAATTGCTACCGGCACACCGAGTGGAGTTGGATTCAGCAGAAAACCCCCAATATATCTTAAGAATGGTGATGTTGTAAAAGCGTCAATTGAGGGAATTGGAGAACTTGTCAACCCGGTAATTGAAGTATAAACTAAAGAGGAGATAATAATTGTTTGTTGCTCTTCAAAAAATGACAACCTGACAAAAATGAGTTATAATCTGAGAATTATTATAAAATCAGATTATAAAAAATATATTTCTCATATTCTCAGAACAAAAAGCTACTGTCATATGCAAAGACAGAATGATGCTATCCGGCATCAAAAGAAAAACGTTAAGAAAACCAGCGTAGCGGTGATCCGCCGCGGCGGATGTTCGAGCGATTAGCGAGTTATTTTCACCGCAGCTTCTATGAAGCGGGTTTTTAGTCTTTCTTTTGCAGCCTTTTACATAGTGATCCCTTCGGGAGATTTTTTGGTTACTTTTTTACCTGTCCCGCCCTGGCGTGGATCAAGCAAAAAGTGACCCCGCGGAGCGGATTAAACAATGTTTAATGTTATTTTTATATAAGCTGTATAATCTAAACTCACTTAATATATTCGATTTCTATTATTCTAAAAAGACAAATAAATTGAACTAAAAACGGTTTAAAATAACAACGGCCAGGTATCAGGATTGCTCCGGATACCCAGCCATCTGTGGGGGGTAATAATCCCGGCATTGCACCGGGAAACTTATATAAATTTGATTAGTAGTTTTTGGTTAATAAACTTTTACAGCAGATAAAATATGTTTGTCCTGCTGCGGCTTTGTTAAAATTTCTTTTATAAATATTTGTTTTCCTGAAATCGCAAAACTTTTCCCCCGGCATTGCTTAAAGGCTATATTGCTACTTTTAGTACAATTTTTTTAATCTTTTCAGGCTTGTCAATAAACAACTGCGGACTATGGGCATCCTCCGGGAAATAAATTGCAAACACACCATCACCAACAATTATGCTGCTCTCCTGCTGCGGTTCTTTATAAAATGCAGCATCCTTAACAGAATTATATTCTATGTGGTTTGTCATCCCCTTAAGGGGGGACCATTTTATTTTTTCTTTTCCGCTTAACGGGAAATGAATATCAATTGCATGCCTGTGTGCCTCATAACCGCGTTCAAAAACTTCCCTTGTTTCAAATTCACTTACTATAGCTTTTACATTATTATTAACCTGGTAAGTTCCAGGCTCAATATCATGACTGGCTTTTTTTAAAAACTGCAGTCCTTCATATATATCTTTGGATAAGTTTTTATATACTTCAATATTATCTATATGATCAGCTATCATTCCGGATCCATTTAATATAATAGTTTAAATTAAATATACGCCTGCTAAACTCTATAATGCAAATTATCTTTTACTACTGGTCATTTTACTGCTTCCCTGTAACAATTGAATGACTACTAATAACCATTAACTACCCAATAACTAATCCCAATGACCAATTACTAATCCGCCGCCGCGGACTAATTACCAAGGTCCATTTTAATGATTATTGTTTTTTACAATCCGTAAGAGAAAGAAACCCCTACTGTATTCTTCGCCCCCAGCTGCCACAAAGGAGTACGTGTTTTGTCTTCATCAGTAATATAAGAATAACAGTATGAAATTCCTGCTTTCATAGTGTTAATAAATTCATATTCTGCTGAAACAGAAATAGAGGTCTCTTTCCTTTTAAGTCCATAAAGAAACTCAGGATATGGATAAGTATATTGTTCTTTTGGTAATTCCTTTTGCCCTTTACGAAAATAATAAGCATCAACCAGAAAAGATAAGCCGCGCGTAACCTGCTGGTAATACTTAATATTAACTATATCAGCGTTACTCCCAATCCAGTGCCCAAGCTGGTAACCATATGATGTATATTCTTCAGCAGGATCGCCGTTTCTGTATGTAAAGGGATTTAGCCTTGTATATTCAATATTCAGTGAAGAATTCGGAAATAATAAATCGGCTTTCTCTATACCTGCTGTATAGCCAAGAGCCTGCAGGTTTCCGCCTTCCACAATATCCTTGATTGAAAGCTCGTCAATATACAAAGTGCTGTATACCTCTGCCTGAATTTGTGGAATATTAAACGAAATATCTGCATACATCTGTGCATTGTCGCCGGCATCTGATTTACTCATCATATAATGGTCTGTAAATCTAAAAAAGAGGACAGGTATTAAATACGCAGGCTTAAACTCGTTGCTATACACCATGCTTTCGCCAATCATAAAATTCATCCAATAAAATGGCTTTATTTCAAGATAATGAGCAACCATATATTTGGAAACATCATCTTTGTATGTCCTGCCTGATTCAGTAACTCTTATTGTACTGGAATCGGTTATACCTGACTTAAGTACAGCATGAATGTATTTAAACTTAATCCATTCTTTGGGAGTAAAAGTAAAATCGATAAAAGGAAAGGAAGGGGCTTTTGAAGATAATATGGTGCTGCTTTCCCGCCCGCTGCCAATATTAAGATGTTCCTTTGCTATCGTCAAACTTCCTTTACTCCACTTATAGCTTAAAGATGCATCTACATCGTCAAAATCAAAACCACTGTCAAGTGATTTTTTAAATCCATAACCAGTCAACATAGAAATAGCCCGGGTTTTATCAAGCTGTTTTCCATAATAATGATTATCACGCAGCCTGAGAGAAAAGCCCCAGTCTTTGTGAAAGTATCCATACATATAGATACCAGAATTCCAGAAGAATGTATTTATCCTGTTATTGGATTCCTTTGCTTCAAAAACCGGATTAACGTTCAGATAAAAATCATCTGAAACAAATTCAACCGCGTTCAACCGGCCTTCCTTTTCTCCTGAAATCAGGTTTACATGATCATCCTCCCGGGTTGAATCATGCATTATCTTTTCATAACTGAATTCTTTTAAATAAAACTCAAGCTGTTCTTTTTCAGTTTGGGTAAGTGAATAATTTTTTTCTTTTATACTTAAAAGGAGGCTGTAAGTTTCAGTTCTTGGCTGGGGGCGCATTATACGGCTGTAATCAGTATTATATTTAACTGACATCCTCCCAAGGAAATCATAAATATTACTTTCAGGATTTAAATTTTGCGCTGAAACGCTTACAAAGCAAGTGGCAGCTAATATAATAGTTATAAACAGATTTCGGAATATATACATTAAAACTCAATATAGATTTTGTAATTTATCACCTCTAACATGTCCGACCCGGGTGGAAATAGTGATGGCAAAAGCCGGGATGTGCCCCTGTTTTCCTCTGAAATGTAAGTTTAAAATAGAATAATCAAAAGTCCTTTTCCAATAAGCCCTTCTCACTTTGTAAGCATAGACTTCAACTTAATTTCTGTTTTTAAAAATGAAAAGATATCAAAACCAACACGTAAGGAACCACTTCCTTACGGAAGACAACACTTTAAGTGTTTTGCCTGATGACAATGTAAAAAGCATCTCTGTTTAGTTAAACAGCTTATTATCATTATCCGGGTTTTATTATTATTTACTATTAACCCCGTTATATTCATTCTAAATAAAAGATACGCCTCCAATAAGCCCTTCTCACTTAATAAGGAGAAGGGTTTGGGATGAGGTCACCGCAGAGATAAAACTACCCCTGAAAAATTATCAGGGCATGGACCAACATATCAGGCAAATACAATGGGTTTATCTGTGGATAATTTACGCCAGTGAAACTTTAGCGCCTTTTTCTGAAACAACCTGTTGATGTTTGGCAACCGTAACATAAGTTGGAGCAAACTCAGGAACAATGTTACATACTTTTTCATAAATCTGTTCATTATTCAAATCTGCCACGTTAAATATCAGGTCAGAAACTTTTACTCCCAGTGCAGGGTTAATAAAACTTGATGCGTTTTTGGCAATAAGTACTTTTTCATGTTTTGTACGTTCGTAGTTTTCACCCTTAATGAACAGCTCTTCAAACAGTTTCTCTCCTGGACGAAGGCCAATAATATCTATCTTAATGTCCTGCCCTTCTCTTAACCCTGATAATCTTATTACATCTTTTGCAAGGTCAATAAGCTTTATAGGATCACCCATGTCAAGCAGAAATACTTCCCCGCCTTTACTTAAAACTGATGCCTGCAGTACAAGCTGCACTGCTTCAGGAATTGTCATAAAGAAACGGCGTATATCCGGGTGAGTTATAGTTATAGGGCCCCCGTTAAGTATCTGGCGTTTAAATGTATGTAAAACACTTCCCCTGCTGCCCAGTACATTTCCAAACCTTACAGCAGCATACCTTTTATTATACTTTCTTGCAGCTTCAAGCACAATCATTTCGGCACATCTCTTTGAAGCTCCCATAATATTGGTCGGGTTAACCGCCTTATCAGAAGATATCATTACAAAATCATTTATGTTAAACCTTATACATGCCTCAATAAGGTTTTTTGTGCCAGCAACATTATTTGTAATAGCTTCTTTGGGATTAAGCTCCATAAGAGGAACATGCTTGTGTGCAGCAGCATGGTAAACTATTTCAGGGCGCGCTTCTGCAAAAACTTCTTCAATTCTTTCAGGATGCCTTATATCTGCAATAAAACTTTTTACTTTCGTTTCAAGCAGGTATTTCCTTTTTATATAGGCAAGTTCCTGTTCAATTTCAAATATAGAATTCTCGCCATGTCCAAGCAGGAAAAGCTCAGCAGGGTTATTCCTTAACAACTGCCTGCATATTTCACTTCCTATTGAGCCGCCAGCTCCTGTAACCAGGATTCTTTTACCTCTTGTATGCTCTGATACAGCCCTTGAATCAGTTTTAATCGGAGCCCTGCGCAGAAGGTCATCAACTTCAATTTTTCTTATAGTATCAATACTAATTTTGCCGTTTAATATTTCATAGATACCCGGGACAGTCATTGTTTCAACGCTGATCTTGCTGCACTCGCTCACTATGCGGCGAATCTTTGTTCCCGGTGCAGACGGCATAGCAATAATTATTTTGTCAATTTTATTCTGTACAACTACTGATGGGATATGGAAAGTATCACCTGCTACAGCAATTCCTCTTACTCTGGCATTCTTTTTACTTTTATCATCATCCACAAAAGCAACCGGTATCATACCAAGCTGCGGATTACGCTGCATTTCTTCTGCAATTGTAACGCCTGCATAACCGGCGCCAATAATAAGTATACGTGTCCCTTTTTCAGGATTTTTCATTCTCTGGTTGGCTCTTTCAAGCAGCCTAATACTAAAACGGAAAGTTGCAATAAGAGAAATGCACAGCGCGCCGTCAAGAAAGGCAAGTGAGTGCGGCAGTAAAGCAATCTCATTCAAACCAATTGAACGTGCTATACTGTATAATACTGACTGCAGGACAATTATAAGGACACCCATTACAATCAGTCGCGCAAGTTCGTCAACGCTGGCAGTACGCCAGACGCGGTTATATAAACCCAGCGTTAAAAACACTGAAAATTTTGGAATAAGAAACAGGACAGTGTAAATTAATAAAGGATTACCGTAACGCGCCCAGTCTATATTGCCGTCAACTCTTATGTACAGAGCCGCAAACGGAACGCATAACAGGATAATAAGGTCAATTATAAAATAGTGCCTGTTTCTGAATTTACTAATATATGAGTACATAGCCTTGTATGGCATTAATTACCCCCACCACATTAAATTTAAAATACTAATTTTATTACCCGCCGTAAGTTCATAATTTTAGTCTACTTAACACATTATTTTTAGATAACATACACGATGATTAGACGAGTGGTAATATATGGAGCGTGAAAAGTGATTGTTAATGAGACACACTTAATTACCGTTTGGCAATTTTTGCTATTTTGTTTTCAGTTATTTAATAAAATATTCGCAGGGGAAATCTTTAGTTTCCCCTGCAATATATTATTTATAAAAAGACTTGATTACAGTAATTATTCTTTCTATAAGACTGTTTGGCAGATTTGAACCTGATGGCAGGCAAAGGCCTTTGTCAAAAAGGTCTTCTGATGTGCCGTTTACATATGCAGGATATGATGAATATATAGGCTGCAGGTGCATTGGCTTCCATAAAGGACGTGAATCTATATTCTCCTGCTCAAACTTCTTCCTTATATCTTCCCGGCTTATACCGGTTTTTTCAGGATTTACAAGTATGCATGTAAGCCACCTGTTCGAATAAAAGCCTTCCGGCTCCTGGAGAAAAGATATAGCTTCAATATCTTTGAGAGCATTACTATAGATATCAAATATTTCCCTGCGCCGTTTTACACGTTCATCTAGTACTGTCATCTGGCCGCGGCCTATGGCTGCACATACATTGCTTAACCTGTAATTATATCCTAGCTGTGTATGCTGATAATGTGGTGCCGGGTCCCTTGCCTGTTCTGACAGGAATTTAGCCTTCTTTATATAACCCTCATTATTTGAGAGTATTGCACCGCCGCCTGATGTTGTTATTATTTTATTGCCATTAAATGAAAGAATTCCTATTTCACCAAAAGTGCCAAGAGGTTTGTTTTTATACCTAGATCCCAGAGCTTCTGCAGCATCTTCAATAACAGGTATTGAATACTTGTTTGCAACGGCCATAATTTCATCCATTTTGGCAGGCATACCATAAAGATGTACTGCCATAATAGCTTTGGGCTTATGCCCTTTGCTTATCCTGTCTTTTATTGTTTCTTCCAGTAGTACAGGGTCCATATTCCAGGTATCACGTTCACTGTCAACAAGAACAGGAACAGCCCCCTGGTATATAATAGGATTGCTTGTAGCTGCAAATGTAAAAGATGAACTTATAACTTCATCCCCGCTGGTTACACCAAGCATAATTAATGATAAATGAATTGCAGCAGTGCCTGAGTTAAATGCTGCTGAGTATTTTGCACCTGTATAGCTGCAAAGGTCCTCTTCAAATCCTTTTAAATGGGGGCCAAGCGGAGCAATCCAGTTCAAGTCAAACGCTTCTTTTACAAATTTTTGTTCTTCCCCTCCCATATGAGGTGAAGATAACCATATCTTTTCCATTGTATTTACTACTATATTAGAATAAAAAATACTGCCTCTCGGGCAGCTTAAAATTTAAATATTGCCGGGAATATTTTGTTTAATAATTCTGCCGGGGTTTCCTACAACCACCGCATAATCCGGAACGTCTCTTATTATTACTGAACCGGCGCCGATAGTTGCCCACTTGCCAATTTTAATACCCTGAATAATAACTGAACCGGCACCTACATGAGTTCCTTCGCCTACGGCTACATTACCGCATAAGGTTGCATTTGGTGAGATATGAACATAGTCTTCAATTATACAATCATGGTCCACTGTTGCAGAAGTATTAATTATAACATGCCTGCCGATTACTGCATATGGCTGTATTACTGATGCATGAAAGACAACAGTGCCCTCGTTTATTAACGCTGTATTACTTACTACTGCGGAAGGATGAATTACCAAGCAAAATTTATGCTTTATGTTTTGCGAAATTCTTTTGCGTATGTGGTTTATGCCGATAGATAGTATAATGCCGCTGCCCGGCAAGATGGCGCGTGAATAACTGCCGAGTACTTTATAACCAGTAAGAGTTTTTAATTCAGGATTATCATCAAATATACCTTCAACGGGAATATTGTTTGATGTAAGGCAGTCGATAATTACTTTGCAGTGCCCGCTTGCGCCATATAATAACATTAATTGTTCCCTGTGAATTTTGTCATAGTAACGTGGCCTTCCTGCGCTATACCCTCTGACTTAAATATCTTATAGATTGTAAGAAAGAATATCTTTAAATCCAGCACAAATGAGACATTATCCACATACCATACGTCAAGGTCAAATTTCTCTTTCCAGCTTAATGAGTTACGCCCGTTAACCTGTGCCCATCCCGTAATTCCTGGCTTAACTTTGTGCCTTCTTTTATGTTCTTCACTGTATAAAGGCAGGTATTCAATAAGCAAAGGCCTCGGGCCAATTAATGACATATCTCCTTTTAATACATTTATCATCTGGGGCAGTTCATCAATTGAAGTTTTACGTATTATGTTGCCGATAAATGTAAGCCTTTCTGCATCCGGCAGCAGCTCACCATTTTTATCCTGGCGGTCATTCATTGTTTTGAATTTAATAAGATTAAAAAGCTTTTCATTTTTCCCGGGACGCGGCTGAATGAAGAAGATTCTGCCAGAATTAATTACTACTAAACAACATACAGCTATGAAAGTCAATGGAATTGTAATAATAACAACTAATAAAGAAGTAATTATATCAATTGCCCTTTTCAGATAATTACTGTACATCATTATTAATTTTTTTTAATTCTGATAAATATTTTCCAGCCAGAAATTCTCTGTCAAAATGCTTTTTCGCATACTTATATCCACTCTCTCCATGAATTTTCAATAAAGAAGGATTTTCAATGTAACATGTTATTTTTCTTGCAAATTCTTCCGGATTTTCCGGTTCGACATAATAACCACATTCTGCATCTTCAACCAATTTTCGTGATACTCCATCAATTGCCATTAGAACTGGTTTTTTACATGACATGTAATCAAAGGTCTTATTAGAATAAACCGTCTTAAATGTATCTACTCTTTTTAAAACAGAGGAGCCTATATCGCTTGCCAATATATATTTGAATATTTCTGATTTAGGTACAGGATCAATAAATTTAACATTAGTCAATCCTCTCCTGCGGGCTTCTTCAATTAATTGAATTTTCTGCATTCCAGCCCCGACTAATAAAAATACTACTTTTTCCCCCTTTAATATTGAAGCAGTATCAAGTATCTGGCTTAAAGCATTTGCCACACCATGAGCACCAACATATATTACAGCCAGGCAATCATCTATGTCAAGATTTTCTCTAAACTTTTTTCTGTCAAAAGTTTCAAGGTATCTATCAGAAAGGCTAAAATCTGCCGCATTAGGAATGTATATAATCTTAGATTGCCTTACTCCCTTATTAGTAATAAGTTTTTCTCTAAATGCTGGAGTCAGAACATTAATTAATGAAGCCTTTTTATATATGAAAGATTCAAACCAATATGATAGTTTAATCAATGGCTTATTTGTAAGAACACCGGTATCTATTGCTGATTCAGGCCATAAGTCCCTGATTTCAAAAAGAAACGGAATTCCTTTTAATTTTGATAACATATAAGCCGTTATACCTATAAATAAAGGAGGTGAAGTAGATATAATTATATCATATTTGTTATTTATTTTAAATACTCCGGCAAATATACTTGAGAAGACAAAAGAAAAATATCCCCAAAGCCTGCCCAAAAAACTTGAATTATAGCTTTCCGAAACATGACATCGTAAGACATCAATATTTTCTGAATACCTCTCTTTTACCGTAAACTTTCCTTTATACTTATCTCTCTTTTTACCGGTATTATAGTGCACCATGCCGGCAATAACTGTTATCTTATGCCCCTCCTGTGCCCAATGACGTGTAAATTCATTAAAACGTGATCCGCCACCATCATCTTTTTCAAGAAAATATTGATGTATAAGTAAAATTCTCATTTAGCTATTATCCTGATTTCTGTCTTTATAATATCTTCAACTGAAGATATTACTATTTGCCTGGACTCTTCTATTTCACCGTACTTTCCGGAATACAAGGAATTTTTTATTTCCGGTTTTATTGTTCTTCCTTTTATATCAGTTGCGGTAATTAAAACATTATTATCTAAAGGTAAATTCCAGATCTGATTAAGAATACCTGAAGGTTTATTTATTAGTCTGTCTTCTATTATCCAGAGAGGTTCTTCTTTTTTTTTGATAACTTTTCTTGAATGAATTATATTTTTACTTACATGTCTGAATGTCTTAATTGATCCTTCAAAAATATAAGCTTCTTCAGTCTCTGATAAATAAGCATTTATGGCTTCCGTCCATCCCAGCCATATGAAACGGGGGCCTTTTAACATCTGATCATAATTATCAAGCATTACTGTATTATGAGAAGATGTTCCATAGAAAAACTTTTTATACTCTTCAGTAGTATTATATTTAAATGAGCCGCCGTCTCTTAAAACATTCCTGCCATTATACCAGATATCCAGATGAAGGTTATCGGCCTGTGAAGGCCTGAACTTGTGAGAACCGCATCTTATAAAAGTCTTGATTCCAGGCTCATTAATTATATAATAGCCTCCGGAATTAAATGATGAATAGAGCGGTTTAGGCTTAACAGGTTTATATTCTTTTATTTTATTACGCCTGCTCCCGGGATTGTACCATAATACATCTTCACAAACTTCCGCTTCATCATACAAATTTTTATTGAAAAAGAAATAATGTAAAGCATTAAGTTGAGGAGAATAATTACGGTAATCCAGATTATTAAATTTAAAGAACAAGGCCCCGTCATTTGCACCATAATTTGGCAGTTCACCTGAAATCTTGTCCTGGCAGGAATACAAATATTTTAATGATAAATAACCTTTTTTATAAACTTCGTCTGAGAAACTTTCGTTATTTTTCTCCGCAAGATAAAATGCCCATGTTAGTAATTGAACTACTACCCTGTGATAGTTCATTGAATACTGCAAATAAGAACCATCATCAAATATCTGCGTTAGTATTTCATTTTCAAATAGTTTTTTGCCCTTAGTTTTAATAGCGGCAGAAATATCAAAAAACGGGTATAACAGCCCGATTAAAAACAAACAAAGTGTTTCTGTAATAGCATGGTTATTTTTTACTGCGATAAGAGAAAATTTTATATTATCTCTTACATGTATTGCCTGATTATATATAGAATTTATAATCTTATTAAATATATCTTCTGTAAGATTGGATGAGTTTCTGTAATAGAAAAGAGCAAATGTCCAGTTCAATAACCTTAATGATATTTCCTGGCTGCATCTGTAGTTTGGACCCATGTTTAAAGGATTACTATCTATCCAATCTTTTATCTCATCAAAAACAAACTTGCTGCAGTCTTTATCAAAATTATAATCATACCTGATAATGGTATAAAGAAAAGAGAATCTTGATTTTTCCCAAACATATTTAATATCACCGCTATCAGAAGAATAATCTGGAATTTCAGTCCAATGTTTGTTTATAGAATATTCATAGCCATTATCAGGATTAGTTACCCAGTTATACTGCTTGCCCAGGTCATAAAAAACAGAAGAAAAAAAAGGTATTTTTCCATTTAATATCTTCTCTGCCTCTTCTTTTAAGCTAAGATTAGGATTTCTGTCAAAAGATAAATATCCCTTACTGCCAAAGAAAAACTCTATATTTTCTTTTCTCCAATCATCCAGAGTTATATGAGTTTTATTAATCGGAATAATGGGGAACTGTTTTTTCAGTATGCCGGTTTTTCTTTTTATTTCAAACAATAATCTAAAAGCAGTATACCGAAGCCCCATATTTACCGCAACTTTGGCGGATGTTCTTATCTTTTGTATCATAGTTAAATACGGACTGAGGCACCACATTTGAATGATTCGACTGCAGCAAAGGTAGCCTTTGTAGTATTAACAAGCTGATCAAACGGAATTAAGGCATTGCCTCCTTCTTTTATACGTTTTGCAAATGAAGTAAACTGTTCTTTATGCCCTTTATCCTGCCTGCCTTTCATTTTTGAAAAGCCTTTAACACCATAAGCTTGTAAAGCTTTAAAATTATCTATGACTAATGATTTGCCTGCAAAATGAATTTCAATTCTTTCTTTTGAATAAGCCTTGCTCCCGGTGGAAAAATAATTAACGATTCCAAGTGAACCATTTTTGTATTTCAGCAGCATTGATAAATTATCTGTATTGTCAGAAGGGTCGCATCCAAGTGCTTCAGCTTTTACTTCAGAGATAAGTGAACCCGTAAAGTATGTTATAAGGTCAAAGAAATGGCAGGCCTCACCTATTATTCTTCCGCCTCCGGTTTTCATATCATGTACCCAGATATTCTGCGGAATAAACCCGGCATTCATATTTGCAATAACTGTAATTGGCTGTCCGGAATTGCCAATTATTTCTTTTGCTTTTTTAGAAAAAGGTGAAAATCTCCGGTTAAATCCAACAGTTAATGAACCGCCTGTTTTTTTATAAGTATCTATTACTTCATTAAGTTCGTCTTCATTTAGTACCAGGGGCTTTTCAACAAGAATGTTTTTCCCTGCCTTCAGAGACTCAACAACCATTGGAGCATGCAAATTATGCCTTGTTGTAATAATTACACTATCTGTCTCCTCATCCTGCAATACTTGTTTAAAATCCGTAGTACTGTAAGATATTCCATATTTTTTTGCCAGGTACGTGCCTGTTACTCCGTTTGCGCTAACAATATATTTTATTGATGATGCATAATCTTTAAGCGATGGAAGCATAGTCATCTTTGTAAAATTACCTGCACCGATTATACCGATTAAACCTTTTCCCGATTTTAATTTATTATCGGTAAGCTTCACAGTAGCATTATATTGAGAATCAACCGAATATTCTATCAAACTGGCTATTGAATCTGCCGAAGAAAGATTATCATAAATTCTTTTATAATCTGATAATTTTACTTTTTCTGTTATCAGGGATTTAACCTCAAGAGCTCCCTGCGAAATTGCGACGAGAACTGCTTCAAAGTTTCTCTTTTCTGTCCACCTGACATAAGGAAGCGGGTAATCAATTCCCTTTTGTTCATAATCAGGGTCATACCTTCCCGGCCCGTAAGAACAGGAGACCTGGAATGTTAATTCTTTTTCATAAAAATCTGCACGGCTTATATCAAGCCCAATAACACCAACAAGAACTATTCGTCCTCTTTTCCTGCTCATTTTAGCAGCACAGGAAATAATATCATTTGATTTGTTTGAAGCGGTAATAATAATTCCGTCAGCACCTGTGCCATTAGTAGCAGAAAGTACATTCTCTACCTGACTGTTAACAGGAAATACCGTAATACCTCTTTGTTTGGCAATCTCTGCTTTCTTCGGATCAGGTTCTATACCTATTACATTACAGCCATTCGACCGGAGCAGTGATGATGTAATGAGCCCTATTAAACCAAGCCCTACAACAACAATAGTTTCACCAAACATGGGGTTTAACAGCCTGATTCCCTGTAATCCAATTGAACTGATTACAGTAAATGCGGCTTCTTCATACGATACATTATCCGGTATATTGGCAGCAAGATTTTCAGGTACGCATACATATTCAGCGTGAGCGCCATTTGAAGCCACCCGGTCACCAATTTTAAATCCTTTTACTCCATCTCCAACTGCAATTACTTCACCGGCATTACAATACCCTAATGGAAGCGGTTCTGCTAATTTATTTGTAACAGATTCATATGTTGTTAACAATCCGTCCGTCTTAATTTTATCAAGTACCTGCTTTACCTTGTCAGGCTGCTGTTTAGCTTTTGCAAGATATCCTGATTTGCCAAATTCCACAAGCATACGCTCTGTACCAAGTGATACAAGTGAACGATTTGTTTTAACTAAAATATGACCTTTTTTAATTTCAGGCGATGGAACTTCTTCCAGAATTGTTTCGCCTGTTTTAAAGCTTTGTATTATTTGTAACATTACTCTCTATATTTTATAATTTTTGCGGGAACGCCCCCTACAATTGCGAATGAAGGAACATCTTTTGTTACTACGCTTCCAGCAGCAATAACAGATCCTTCTCCTATTTTAATACCTGGTAATATAATGCAACCAGCACCTATCCATACATCATTTTCGATCACAATCTCTTTTTTTTCGTGCCCGGATGAAAATATTTTCCCTTTATCTTTTGGGATAACATGATTTGCTGATAAGATCATTGTATTATAACCGACCAATGTTCTGGCCCCTATTGAAACTCCTCCACCAGTAGTTATTAAAACGCCCCAGGCTAAATCTACATTATCACCTATTACAATATTTCTCGCCGGGTTAATTTTTATACCCGGATAATAAGTAATGCTTTTGCCTGGTTTTGCTCCATGCATTAACAAATATATTCTTTTTATCGGATTTAATAATTTAAACCTGGGGAGTGCAAAAACAATTGATGATATAAATTCGTGAAGAACAATAAACAGTTCTTTAACTATTTTTTTTAAGGGCATATATTTTTCTCAGAAAATCTAATTGTAAATCTACTTTTTGTTTTGGCGTAGGATATGTGGATACTTCTCTGTTACCTTTACTAACAAGATCAGTATAAATATTATTGTCAACTGAAAGTAACACTAATTTCGAAGCTATATCTGAAGGATCTTGTCTTTCAACGTATAGGGCAGCATCATAACATATGGATCGGGACCATTCCATATCTGATATTATTAATGGTCGTCTATACATCCAGGCTTCAATAATATTATTACTAAAACTCTCGAGTAAACTTAATAACATAACTGTGTGAATTTTTGAATATAAGTATTGTACGTCAAGGGGATTAACAGATCCAATGAATGTAAAATAATCACACACATCTCTTTCTCTTATGTCACGAATAATATGTTGAATCTTACTATCACTTTTATCTATACTGATAGTAAAATGGATATTTTCATTCTGACATTTCTTTAATTCAGAAGCAATTGCTGGTATTAATTCAAGGTTTTTGTTCTTATGGTAGCCAGTAAGTACTAATACAATAAATTTATTATCAGAAAAGTTTCTGCATACTTTTTTTATATTATCAGAATACTCAGCATGGATGCTTTCAGTTATGGACGGTTTTATAAATACGCACCTTTCAGGAGGGTAATTAAACAATGATATTGCCCTATCCATCATGCTTTTATTCTCAAAAACAATTCCATCAGCATCCAATGACGATTTAAGTCGTATTTTGTCTCTGTAACGTAAAAAAAGCTTTCTGAATATTTTTTTTTCATTCCAAAATTTGATTTCCGGGAAAAATATATTTGAATATGCATTACCAACTACTGAAATACACTTTTTGGACTTTATTCCAATCCCAAATAGAGTGTATATAACGTTTATTTTTTTTTGTTTAGTAATTAAGGCAATTATTAACGGCAATAATATAGCTCTGTATAGAATACTATTTTCAGAAACTATCAATTGTTTATATTTTATGTTTAGTAGGTACCTATGGACTAGAGTATTTTTGGGAACCAAAAAGTATACTTTATTACTGGTATTTATTTTTACTAATTGGTTTATGAAATTTATAGCAACTTGTTGGCCACCACCCTTTTTAATAGATATTAGATTTATGAGTATATTCATCAATGATTAAAATTTATTGACACTATTTTATAGGTTAATAAGATTTTTTATGGCAAAATCGTGATTAAATGAATCAAAAAATATCTCTGAATTTATTTGATAATTACTATAATTAGCTTCAATCATTTTTATGCCTCTAATTATATCAGTTTCATTTTTAAACTCTACAATTTCACCAATCCTGTTTTGATTCACAATAGTTTTAAGTCCGGGATTTATATTGCCAAGAATCGGCATTTTGAAGCCGGCATATTCCCATACTTTATTTGGAGCACAATAAATTGTATTTAAACTATCAAGGTCATATGTTATAACACCAATATGGCACCAACTGGTTATATTTAGATGTAGCGGTGGCCTTATAAATGGAATATGAATTATTCCAGGATTTATTTTCAGATATTCATCTAACATCCCAAAATCTTTACCCATAAGTACAACATTATATTGGGGTAATGACAATGTTGCTTTTATAAAAGCTGAAAGGTCTCTCTCTTTATGTAAATGCCCCTGATAGATTATGTTCTTTTTATGTTTTAATTTGTCTTGTATTTCTGCACCCAGAAAACTAATATCTAGATTAAGTGTTCGTTGATGTTCGTACGGCTTATTTGGAATGACAACTGGAACATCTTTCAACCTTAATAATGAATAATATATATATGCCCGATTTTCTTCCGGTACAATCACTTTAATAGCATTTTCAGAAGGACCTTTTAACATTTTCATATAAAAAGGAAACTGATCATATAATTCCCTTAGGTGCAAATAATATTTATATTTTTTATAAATACCATACAATGATATTGCAGTATCTGCTGTTGCAACATATATCAAGTCGAATTTAAGCCGGTCTAATAATCTCTTCGTTTTTGCTCTAAAAGTTGCCCAGTCATAAATCTTTTCACAATTTTTTATAATACGATTTGAAGATTTGATTGCCCGCTGATCATGAGAATATATTTTTATGCCTTTGTTTTCAAGCTCTTTTTTTAAATCAATACTGATACTACCACAAATAATTTGGGTATTATTTTTATTTGAGTTAAATGCTTGGGCTATACTTATAATCGGAACAGCTTTATCTAAAGGACCTTTAATTACTACAATTATTTTCATTTGTTTGAATATTGGACATTATAATGAATATTATTATGCTTTTGTTTTATTTTGTTTAGTTTCTTATTTATCATAACAATTAAATACAGAGGCAAAAATATATTAAAGAATGATGCGGTCACTATATTTAGGTTTTGCATTGGAAAGAAAGCTAACCAGGTAACTAGTATGTAACACGCATATTTTTCTCCAATGCTCTGACATAAAATCAGCATCTTTTCTGCCTTATATAGAAAGTAGCAAAATATTAATGATAGAATAGGAGCCCCTATTGTACCAAAATAGAAATAACTTTGCCCTAAAGTAGGAAGAATCATACTTGTACCTTCTGTAAAGCCAAATTGCTGATTAAAAAACACAGTAGTAGAGATACTCTTTAATGGAAATATTTGCCTTACAAAGGTAATAGAACTAAGAATTTCATTTGTAAAAGCATCTAATTTATGAAGCAATGATAAATCATATTTCAAATTCATCGCAATAGAAATTAAATCAGGACCACCTAAATATGACTGAAAATAGTTACTAATTGTAATCAAACTAAAGTATGTTCCCGATTCATTATAAAATGTTTTCAATTGCCCATAACCAAATAGACGGTAAGAAGAAAGTGATATTATTGTAATACAAGTGGTTATAATTAATATGTAAGAAGATTTCTTACTAATAATTTTTAATGCCTTTAGCAGCGCTATGGTTGCTATACCCTGAGCTAATACAGTTAATCTATTTGTACCCCAAAAAACACTTATATTAAAAAAGCCAAGAATCATTATTGCTATTTTATTTACATGTTTACCGGCGTCTAATCTAATTAAAATATTATTTGCATAAACTAAAAATAGAAGTCTCAAAACATTAATTGAAAATAAGAAACAAATAGAAGATATTGCGTTCAAGTTGTAATACTCAAACGAGTTGACAATCACGAAATTCATTCTCTCTCGAATTGCAGGAAAAATAATTATTGATATAATCCCAATAAGAATAGAAAACAAATAGAATCCATTTTTTTTCTCATAGCTTAGTTTAATTTCAGTTTGAAATTTAAGTTGCTGTTTATCTAGCTTTTTAATAAGGAAGTGCAAGACTACAAGGATACTTACCATCTCATAAATCATTATGAGAATAGTATATATACTACCTTCTATTCTAGCATTATATGAATGGAAATACAGACCTGAAATTGAAGAAAACAATGGTAAGACTAAATACCTTATTATTAATATAGTATTTAATATAGTTATTCCGAGATATTTAAAATATCCATGGCGGATGCTTGTAATATTATAGAATAGGCCATATGAGAGTGGAAGCAGCCATATATATGAATATCCTATAGGAGCATCGTTTTTCAAAAGGAAAGTAACAACTGTGCTTATAATAGAAAGCATGGTAACTATAAAAGTAGCAACGCTTACATTCGCATTTCCCATACGTATTTTTTTTATCATATTTTATTTAATTCAATCTGATATATCATTAATTATAGGAAAACATATAATGTGTACCCTATTTAATGGATAGCTTTTGGTCTAATTTAATTAAAGTATCACTTAATTCTTGAAGATTTCTACTGGTGTTTTGTTGCTAAGTGACTGGTGACTTCTCTGATTGTTATAAAAATTATAATAATTATTCATTCTTTCGTTTGATTCCTGAATGGTTTGATAGACCTTCAGATGAATATTTTCATACTTAAGACTTCTTCATAATCTTTCAATAAAAATATTATCATAGGCTATTTTTTTTGAATCCATTTGGACCTTATGTCACCAAAATAAATTCTTTGAATATTGGCTTTACTAGTAAACTTTCTTCCCTGATCTGTATTAAATATTTCCTTCTTACCATTTCTTAAGGCCTCGTCAAGAGCATTAAGGTAGGAATAAACATCAAGTGTGTTAGACAGTTCCCAGAAAAAAAACCGGCTTACTTGTCAATTACTGTTACAGATATGCAAAGCCTTTATACCTGGGGATATATGTTATAGCTGTGCTCCATACTTGGTTAATTTTAATTATTATTATAATCATAAGCAGATATATAAATATCAGGTAATCTTTGCATAGCTTACTTAGATTTCTCTCCGAGATAACAGCTTGGATGCCCATCAGGTGCATTCACCGGCTTATTCGTTTATGATTATATTAGCGAACTATTTTTCTGAATACACCTGTTATTTTTCTAACCCCATAGAACGGATAATATATATATTATATCGATGTGTCGCATTATCTCAAGGTCAATCTCCATTATTCCCAATGTATAGCCGTAATTGCTTGAGCAGGACAATTGTATCATAAAACACTATTTGGTTATGTTCAGGTAATCATGGTCTGATTCTATTAGCTTTTTGGAATTTTTAGTTGAAAACTAGAATCCAAGTAAATTGATAATATTTAAAAGAGTAATCACAAATTATCTTCTTACTTTTATTGCATGATAGCTTTAATCCCAGCCAGTAATGATAAAACTTGGACTTTTTCTGATGCTTTACTTTCCTGGTAGATTTTCATACAACTACTCACTAAATCGGGATGATCTTCGATTGTATTAATTGTTTGATATAAATAAGAGTCCATAAATAACTCAAGGTCCCTATTGGTATGATACCAATATTCTAAAGGATTCATATTGTTTTTTGTAGTTGGACCATATTTTTTTTGACCTATAAGAGATTTAATTTTATTTGGTATTTCTTTTAGCGGAATACTTCTATTTTTGAATTTAACCCAAAATTTATAATTAATTGGGACTTTTTCCTTCTCCCAAGTATATTTAGCTGCTTCAGGATATTTCTTTAGAATCCATTTTTTATATAAATTATGTTTTAATCTTATATTTAATGGAATACTTAAACAAAAATCCATGAAATCAATATCATAAAACGGAGAATATGTTTCTGTATAATTCATTGTCCCTAAAAGGCCCTGATTAGCGCCATAAAACCCTCTGATATACATCTTATATATTTCTTCATTTGGGTATTCAATTTTGGGGGGAATATCTTTAATCTTTTTTAGGAGAATGGGGGAATATGCTATTTGACTAGACGAAAAATCTTGTTGAGAATTTATTGTTTTACAAAATGAAGAAACAATAACGTCTCCTAATTGTCCAGTATGTAATACACCTAAGTCTTTAAAATTTAATCTTTTATACAAACTATTTGCATGAGCCAATCCATAGTAAAGTACATTTCCTCCAGTAATTTCGGTTATTATGTCTATATCAAAAAGGAAATTTCCACTATCTAATGTCTTAAATATCCAATCATGTTTTAAATCTGACGATATCTGTTTTGCAACAGTTTCATCTAAATAATTACTCTGAGAAAAAGTTAAATTTAACTGTTCTTTATAGCCGATATCGTGAGCCACAAAAGCTGTCATCCTAGAGTCTAGTCCCCCACTTAGTGTCACAACATGTTTATATCCATACTCCACATCTTTTGAAAATGCTAAGTCAACTGTTTTACGGAATTGTCTATCCAATTCTTCAATCGCTTCTTCCTCAGTTATACTAATTGGATCATTTTTCAAGCAGTAAAATTTTTCGATATTCATGGTAGCATTTTGGATAACTGCATATTGCCCAATCATCATTCTATTTATTTCATTAGTAATTGTTACATCTTCATAAACATATCCATACGTTAGGATTAAATATGCCGCATGCTCATTTAATGTTAATCTTTTTCCATTTTCTTTTAAATAATTAACTAGACTTAAATAATGGTTTGAAACAATAATATGATTTTCGTCTATAGAATAATAAAGAGGTTTGGTACCTATATGATCAGTGAAAATAATATATTTGTTTTGTCTTTTATCAAAGAGGAACCCATAATAAGAGCCTTTTAAAACTTTAAAAAAGGCATTACCATTCTTTTCATAGCAATCTACCAGAAATGCTCCCCAGTTCTCGCAATGTACTTCTTTTAGTAACTGATCTTTATTTAAGACTATTCCATCAAGGATGAGATAATAATATTCATTTTCAAATTTCAGCTTATCTTTCGTAAATTTATCAGATGTCTTATACTGGATATAAAAAAGGGACACAGTTTTGTCTATATTAAAACAATATTTTTCCCAATCCAGAGAAATATCAAGAAGTAAAACTGACATTATTTTCCTTTAACCGAAAAAAGAATCATTTTATATGTTTGATAAACCGATTTTTTATCTGTAATAAACAAATAAATAATATAACTAATGAAAGCAATACTACATTTTATTATTGCATCTAAGAAAAAGCTATTGAGAGTAAATAAACTCATATTTAGCCACAACACTAATGCAGTGGCCACAACAAAATATATAAGTGGCTTATAAAAAGACCTTAGATATTCTAATAATTTTATATGAATCATTGGTTTCAATTGTATAATCCAAAGAGGAACAATAAACAAGAAAGATAATAATGCATATAAAATTGCAACCATGTTTATGTTTTGAGTTGAACCGATATAGATCACTAAAGGAGAAACTATCACACGAATAAATGTCCATTTAAAGCCAAGATCTGTTCTCCCAGTTGCAATTTGCAAGCTACCAACTGGATTTGACAATGCAATAATACAATATGCGAAGGCTAAAAAAGATAATACAGGATAGGCATCAACATATTGCTTTCCATAAACATAGAATAGTATTTCTTTTGAAATTACTATTATAATGAGGTAAACCGGAATATTGATATATGACAAGTATTTTAGAATATCAAGAAATGAAGTCTTCAACTTCTCTTGTTGTTTTTGAATTGAAGCTAATAATGGACTTAAGACATTCAATATTACAGGATTAATTATAGAGAATAGTTTTAGAACAATTTGCTTTGATAAACTATATACTCCCAAGCTTTTCGCGCCTAACATTTTTCCTACTATTAGGACATCTGTTTCGCGAGAAAAAAAGTCAAGTAATGCACTTCCAGCTGTATATCCTCCAATTTTTAAAAATGATTTCGTTTCTCTCATAGAAAAATGGAAGTATATTTTATTCTCACGTATGTTTGATGCTAAATAAAGAGAATTTGAAATCAGTGAAGATGTAAGTGTAGATATTACTAAACTATAAACTCCATAATTTTTTAAAGCAAGAATAACTGAAGTAACAAGTCCAATAAAGAAAGAAACCAAATCAATTAAAGCAATAACCTTAAACCTAAATTGCTTTTGCATAATTGTAAAATGTTGTCTGCCGGCCGCTAATATCATAATATTAAAACCTAAAAGCGGAATAATCCGCCTTAATTCTGGTTGGTTATAAAAAGATGAAATGAACGGTGTTGCTAAAGTCAAAAAAGTATATAGAATCAACGATATGAAAATATTGAACCAATATATACTGCTATATTCAGCTTTTGTTGCGTTCTGACGATGCAGAATTGCTGAAGTCATTCCCATATCGACAAATATATTGGAAAACTGTATTACAAATAAAGCCATTGCAACTATACCAAATGCCTCTTTTGGCAAGAATCTGGTAAGAATAGCGACTTGTAACAATTGAAATATTGCCCTACCAATGCTTCCAATTGTCGTCCATGTAACACCACTTACAAATGCTTTTCGTAAACTCATTTTTTACAATTCTTTCTTATGATATTCCATAATATCTATACCAGTTAATTTTATTGTTTTCCCATTTCATGATATTTAATATTTTTTCTCTGTTGCCAATTGCCTTATTTTTGAAATAACTTAAATTAGATATTACTTCAATCGTTTTTTCACACAACATATCAATATTCTCTATATCAATAAAAAATATTCCCATTTCCTTTAGCCAATCATATGGTAACCATTTTCCGGTTATTACTATGGAGCCTGCAGCAAGATGCTCAAGAAATGACGCAGCCATCTGATCTTTTGTCTGCATATGTATAAAGATATCAGTGGCTAACCTTAAAGTATTAATCTGGTTAGGAGACAAGTACTCTGCAAGGATTTGATGATCTAGTTTGGTAACTAATAATTTGTCCGATATTTCTTTTCTATATTTTTCAGCATCCTGTCCATATGCCATGGGGAATAAAATCTTATATCCCTGTAATCTATCCTCAATATTATGCAAACTTTCTATTATTTCGATATGTTTTCCAATCCGAGAGGCATTATATGCGCATGTAATAATGGGTTTTGAAATACTTAATTTATGTTTAGCTTGAGAACTAGAATTCTGTTGCAAATATTTTTCAAATATTTCAAATGTTGGAAAAAGCGGAATTAAAACCGCCTGCTGTTTTTTTTCAGTAACAGAATACTTACTAATTATTTTTTTTAAAAATGTTGGATTTGATGTAACAAATATACTATCAGCTTTTTTCACCATTACTTCATTAATTAAATGCCTGTATTTTTTATCAGTATTGAAATCACTACCATAAAACGAAATGAAAAGCTTATCAGTTTTTTTTCTTATAGAATTTAAGAGGACTATTAAAAAATAGTGCAGATAGTTTATATGAATAATATCATAATATCCCACTTTAGAAAATGATTTTATGAGATTAATCCAGAAAAAAAAAGTCCTGAACTTTGGAATTCGGTTGAGTACAATATTTGTATTAATCGAATATACTTTATTAAATATATTTTTCAGTTCTATCTTCTTTTCTTCATTTATGTCATTTAAAACAAAACAATCAATAATAAATTCTTTTTCGCTTTTCAATTTTGTAATTGTTGGCAAAACAAATGTCTTAATTAAATGATATTCGGAAATTATAAGTATCTTTTTCATAAGATAGTAATTTCCCTCCCTTTTTCCGGGAGGGAAATTGTTTAATTGTTTTAAGTTCTACCTGCTTTCCGGGAAATCCTGGATATCATTTTTAACCAGGGTACAGCCGGGTATATCTGCCCAGCAGCCTATGGTTACTCCGCTTTTAACAACTGAATTAGGGCCTATATTTACACCTTCGCCAATTGTAACATTATCTTCAATTACAACGTTCTGGCCTATATTTACAAAATCACCTATTACAGAATCAACTCCTATATAGGCATTTTTGTTCAGAATTGTATGCCAGCCAATTTTAGCGCCCGGGCATATTACAACATCCTGCAGTATAATATCGCCCAATTTAATTTCGGACCAGTAACCGCGTCTTGCTGATTTATCAACAAATGACCAAAACATGTATCTCATTCCCTGTGCAATACGTTTTCTCTCGCGGTTATCTTTTACTGTAATAATCAGCCCTTCCCGGTCACTATCCATGGAGTTATATTTAACAGAAAAGGTAAAATCCTTAAGTTCAATTCCCCCTTTAAAATCAAATATCTCCGTAAGTTTATACCTGTTGAAGTCAAAGTATTCAATCATCTCTTTGCCAAAATTATTAGCTCCAAAAATATGCATTGTTTTATCCTTTCTTATTATTGATAGTTAATACATATTATTGGTTTATGCTTCGTGCGAAAAATGTAGATGGTTTGCTCCAAGAACATCATGCAAAGCAGTAACCCCGGGATAAACAAATGTTTCGCTGCCAATTCTTATACCCGGATTTATATTTGCCCCTGCAGATATTGCTGCTTTACTTTCAATTACTGCCCTAGCGCCTATTATAGCTCCGGGGCCTATATATGCATAATCCTGAATTTCACAGTCACAGTCAATAACTGCACCGGCTTCAATTAAAACATGTTTCCCTATTTTGGCGCACGGATTAATTACAGTATTCTGCAGTACTATTGTCCCCTTTCCCAGCTCAACTTCATAGCCTATTTTTGCAGAGGGGTCAACGAGCGTAAATATTTCATGTGACACGTATAACGAATATTTTCTTCTTTTTTCATTGTCTCTTTCTGCAACTACAAATCCATCCTGAAGGTCTTCTTTAGGGTCATATCTTTTGGAATATTTTTCTTCGGCATATTCGCTGCCGCCGTAATAATCGTATACTCCTTCAACTTTCTTCTTATTTGCCTGTATGCAGTTAATTAAAACTTTTGTCAGGTCATTTGATCCGTAAATGTTCATGGTGTAATTCCTTATGTTTGGGCTTACGCCCGGTGAATAATAATTTTTACGGAAGTATTCACCTCCGCAGTTAACAGCACATATATAATTAAACTGTTAACTGCCGGAAAACTACAACAGCAGAATTACGGGCTCAAACAGGCCATAAACCAAACCGGTTAACCACGCCCGCGTTCTTCACCATGAAAAAACCGGAACACTTCATGGCGTTCTTCACCATGAAAAAAGACTTAATAAATTATATTGTTTTACTCTCCCTCTTACTCTTACACTTAATCTTACTTTATGCCTTATCTCTCTTTATTTTCATGTTAACTTCTGTAACGGAATGGTCCGTTACAGTCCGGCTTGATGCTTTTATCTTTTCAATCCGGTATTAGAATTAATTACCGACTGCCTTTTATTCTTTTTTTGCAGACTGAGTACTGTGGACTTTTGCCAACTGCCTATTGCTTATTGTCCCGCCATAGCGGGATCCCGCAGGAGGCGGGGTCTATTTAAAATTATTTCAACAATTCTTTCTTCGGCATGTCTCCGGCTTCGTCAAAGCACTTCGCCGGGGCAGGCTACTATATTAAAATGTTAACAATTCTTTCCGCAGCATGTCCGTCCCACAATTCTGGGATACTTCCTTTTTTAACATTGCCTGCAAGTATTTTTTCTGCCTCCACAAGTGCAGTTTTAAGATTAGTACCCAGAAGAAGGTTAGTTCCTAAAGTAACAGTAACAGGGCGCTCAGTATTTTCCCTTAATGTAATGCAGGGAACCCCAAGATAAGTTGTTTCTTCCTGTATTCCGCCGCTGTCAGTAATAACAAGTGCAGAGTTTTTAATAAGAGAAATAAACTCAATATACGGTACAGGTTCAGCAAGTTTAACATTGCCGGGGAGGGACTGCAGTATGCCCCAGACTTCAAAGTTCTTTCTTGTTCTGGGGTGAACAGGGAAAATAATATCCGCCTTTTGTGCAAGCCTGTTCAGCATATCAGCAAATTGCAAAGAGAATTCTTTGTCATCAACATTACTCGGACGGTGCATAGTTATTAAAACAGTAGGCAATACGCAATTGGCCCCGCCGTTTGCGGGATCCCGCCGTGGCGGGACAGTTGGCAATTTTTCTGAATCCTGCTTACTTGCATCTTCTTGCTTACTGCTTACTGCATACTGACTACTTGCCTTTGGCAGATAGTATACCAGCGAGTCTATCATAGTATTGCCAACAAAGAATACCTTGCTGTCCGGAACACCTTCGTTCTTCAGATTCACAAGGCCGCTATTCTCGGTAACAAACAGGTAATCTGAAATTACATCAGTTAAAAGGCGATTGATTTCTTCCGGCATCCGGCGGTCAAAACTGCGCAGTCCGCTTTCAACATGAGCAATTTTAATATTAAGTTTAGCAGCAGTTAAAGCGCATGCAACGGTTGAGTTAACATCGCCATATACTATTATCAGGTCAGGCTTTTCAGCAAGAAGTATTTTTTCAAACTCAATCATTACTTTGCCTGTCTGCTCAGCATGGCTTCCGGAACCTATACCAAGGTAAAAGTCAGGTTTGGGAAGTTCAAGTTCTTCAAAAAACACCTTTGACATTTTTTCATCATAATGCTGCCCTGTATGGCAGATAAGGTGCTGTACATCGCTATCAGGATGTTCTTCTTTATATTTCTTAAATGCTTTGTGAACGGGAGCCATTTTCATAAAATTGGGCCTGGCCCCAACAACGGAAATTACTTTCATTATTTATTCTGTCTCAATATTTGGTGTAAATCTAATATATATTATGTTAACTTTTCAAAGTTGGCAATCAGCAGTATGCAGTTGGCAATCTGTTCCTAAAGAACAATAAATCAAAATAATTCTGCCTTTGCTTTTTGCCTTACAATCAATGGCCATTGAATGACTACTAATGACTATTGACTAATGATTAATGACTATTGACCAGTGATTAATGCCTTACTTAGGTTCCAGTTTCTCTTTAAAAGCATCCACTGTCAATTTAAGTCCGCTTACCAGGTCTGTCTTTGGTTCGTAGCCGAGTTTTTCTTTTATAAGTTCAATATAGGCAAATGAATGTTTAATCTCTTCCGGGCGCGGATTTTCATGTACCGGGGGAATATCTTTGCCTGTCAGTTTATTTATCTGGCTTATAAGATCATTGATGCTTATTTGCGATTGATGCCCTACATTAAAAACTTGTCCCGGCTGTACCGGCGAGGTTGCTGCAAGTATTGATGCTTCTGCGGCATCGCTTACATAAGTAAAATCCCTGCTGTGCGAGCCATCGCCGTAAATAACAGGTGCATCGTCATGCAGGGCAGCGCATACAAATCGTGCAATAACTTTTGAATATATTGAATCACTTGCCTGCCTTGGCCCAAACACATTAAAGAAACGCAGGATAACCGTCTCCAGCCCATATAATTCAGAATATACCTGGCAGAACTTTTCACCTGCAAGCTTTGTAACAGCATAAGGTGTGTTTGGGTTTGGTATCATTTCTTCATGCTTTGGCAATTTGGGATTGTTTCCATATACAGCAGATGAAGATGCCAGCACCACTCTTTTTATTTTTTCATAACGTGCAGCTTCAAGGATATTTACTGTGCCGTTTATATTTACCTCTGTAGTCATTACCGGGTCAATTATAGAACGGTCAGCTGAAGGAACTGCCGCCATGTGCATTATAACATCGACTCCCTTAACAGCAGATATAACCGAGTCAATGCTGCGTATATCTCCCTCAAGAAGATCAATACGATCAAGGCAGCCGGAAAGATTTTCCCTTAATCCGGTAGAGAAATTATCTATTACACGGACACTATGGCCGCCTGCAGTTAATTTATCAACAATGTGGGAACCAATAAAACCAGCGCCGCCGGTTACAAGAAATTTCATTTTGCCGTCAGGATGTTAGTAAATTTTTTATCTTAAACATCTTACCAGAACAAAACAAACTAAACACAGCAGCTTAATGCTGCAAAAAAAATTAAGCCTTAAAAATATTTTCTGATTCTACACCATTGCGTATAAATGCGTTACGTGTATCAACTATAAGTGATGCCTTTTCAGCTAAAAATTTATAATCATATTGTGTATGGTCAGTGCTTAGAACAACCAGGTCATAAGCGGCAATGTTTTCTGCAGTAAGTTCAACAGAATTAAGGTCATAATTATACTTACGCATTTTGAATAACTTAGGAACAAAAGGATCATTGTAATCAACACTGGCGCCTTTTTCCGCAAAAATCTCAATCAATTTAAGAGTAGGAGATTCGCGCATATCATCAATATCTTTTTTATATGAAGCGCCGAGTATAAGCACCTTTGCGCCAAATAATGATTTCTTTTGTTTACCCAATGCTTCCATACTTCTTTCAACCACATAGTAAGGCTGATTAGTATTTATTTCACCGGCAAGCTCAATAAAGCGTGTGTTTATATCAAACTCTCTTGCTTTCCATGTAAGGTAAAAAGGGTCAATAGGAATACAATGTCCGCCCAGCCCCGGCCCCGGATAAAATGCCTGGAAACCAAACGGTTTTGTTTTGGCGGCCTCAATAACTTCCCATACATCTATTCCCATTCTGTCAAATACCATTTTAAGTTCATTAACAAGCGCTATATTAACAGAACGGTAAATGTTTTCAAGCAGCTTTGCTGCCTCAGCAACTTTTGTAGAGTTAACAGGAATAATTTTAACAATAGCATGTTCATAAAGACTGCACGCAAGTTCTTTACAGGCAGCAGTATAACCGCCTACAATTTTGGGAATGGTACCGGTATTAAAATCAGGGTTGCCAGGGTCTTCCCTTTCCGGGCTGAATGCAAGAAAGAAGTCCTCACCCACAACCAGTTTTTCATTTCCTTCACCGCGGTTGATTAAAGCATTTTCAAACAGCGGGAGGAGCACTTCATCAGTTGTTCCGGGATAAGTTGATGACTCAAGTGCAACAAGCTGCCCTTTACGTAAATACTTTGCAATTATTTTTCCTGAATTTTCAATAAATGAAATATCAGGCTCACGGTGTTCATCAAGGGGTGTAGGTACGCAAATAATTATGCAGTCACAATCAGTTATTTTAGAAAAATCTGATGTTGCAGAAAATCTGCCGGAATCAACAGCTTTTTTTATTCTTTCAGCCTTAATATGCTTTATATATGAATTACCTGAATTTATAATTGGAATTTTGCGTTCATCTACATCAAAACCAATTACATTGAAATTTTTTGTTGTAAATTCTAACCCAAGAGGAAGGCCTACATAGCCCAGTCCAATTATACCTATTTGGGCTGTTTTGGAATTTAGCTTTTCTGCTATCAGATTTTTATAATTCATAATTTTTATTTCTTTTAATTAGTAAAACTCTATATAAACAATTTAATATATTGATTTTGGCACAGCTTCGCCAGGTGAGTTACAAAAGCTCAGGCGTTGGACGTTGTTTTTGCATAGCAAATACCGGCTGACGGAAATAAATTTCCCGCAGCTAACGAATAACCGGCACATGGTATACATCACTTATTTTTTATCAGTAAAATCATGCTTTAATGATAAAAAAATGCATTTATCTAATTAATGATAAATACAATATAAAACGGGCCAAAACCTTATTCAGGAATATAGTTAGTGATTTTTTAAGGCTGGTTTTACCCCCCACCCTCACAAATCATTAAATCTTATTAAAAAAGATAAATAATTAAACTTTAAGTCTCGTAGTTATTTCTATAAGTGGTAATAAAAATCGCTAAATTGCAGTATGAAAAGAGTAACTGCGTTTCTTTATATCAGCTGAATTTTATGCAGTTTTTTGCTTCTAACCGGTCATCATAATATCGGACATTTGTTTTTGTCATATGCAGCTGATCATCAAGGTCTACCCAGATTTCGAAAAAGACAAAAAATATCCTTTTTTGAATTACATATACAATTTTGCCATTAATTGTGCGCTGAGCAATTCTTAGTCTTCTCATGGTTTTGTTCTCAGTTTATTTTGCCAAAGAAGGCATATAGAACTACATAATCACTCTCAGACAAGTAATTAATAATAGTACTTTTTTGATAGAAAATAGCTTATAATAGAGAGATAAAGCCTTTTATCTCTTTTACTTTTAATAAATAAATTACTGCCATGTAGTTTTATTTATTAATGCCCTGCTGAACAAACAATCCAAAGAAATATATATAAGCCCCCATTACCTATTGTAAATTGGCAAAATTTGGGCTTATAATCAACAGCGTGATTATAAAATTAATATTAATTCGTTTATAATTAAGATTATTTATGGTTTAGCAATATTTGGTTTAATTATTAAGTTATTGATTTTTTATAGAGAAAGTATATTACAGGAAAACTCAAAATAATCATTATTAATAAAGAAAAAACTAAAAATAAATAATCTTCGGATACATCTACCATTTTTACTTCAACTTTACTTTTAGCTAATTGTGATCATAAAATGAATAAATCTGCAATTGGCACTGTACCCATTAAATAAAATCTTTTATTGTTAAAGATGAAAGGAATGCCGGTAACATCAATGCTTCTTTTTAATTTTTGTGACATAATCTGGTCACCACAGACAGAAGATGTTCCTATTGCTGTAATAGTTGCAGCAGATCCTATACCGAATAATACCGGTCCTGAATCAACATCCCCATTTGCATTTTTATTACTATGAAATTCTTTAACATAAGAAATACAACCAATATTTGAGAGGAATAGTCTTTTATATATCATATACTGCTGTTTTGCGTATGTTGTATCAATTTCTGCGAGGAGCCGTATCATTAAACTTTGTGAGCTTCCGCGGGGTGCAATTAACATATTACCAGTTATTGAGTTGCTGCTATGCGGTATAAGCCCTGTTTCAGGGTCTTGTTTCTGTTTTACTTTTTTAAGCCATTGCTGTATTGTATTAGTATATTGTTTATTAAATAACCTGTCATGAATTTTTAAAGAGATAATTGCAGGCATAACGTCCGCCGGCCAGGAAGCATTTTTATAACTCTCAGGAAACGGCGTTTGAATAGTATCTATAGCAGAGGCTATGCTGCTGCAGGCTTTAATAAAGCTGCCCATTATATTATGATCCTCTTTGGATAACAGAAGTATTTTTGCGCGTAAGTAGTTGCGCCAGCCCTGGTAGAATACCCCGTATTCAGGAGAACAATCTTTATTAAAAGCCTTAACTGCAGCAGGCAATTCAAGCTTATGCAATGCATAAATGGCTTCCCGGACTGCAGTTTTTTTTATTTGAGAATTGCTTCCATTTTCAGCTAATTCGCACCATGAAAGACCATATAATACATTACAGAATACATAGCCCTCAGGAAACAACTTCTGCATTTTATTATCCATATTATTGGAATGCAGTTCATATTGAAGATAATTAAGCTGTTTAATTCTTATATATTTTTCATCCTGTAAGGGATTTTTACCAGCAGGAGAAATCCCATAAAAGCTAATATTTTCCTTCACAATTATTATTATAATTATAATACAGAAAAAGGTATATATGTATTTTAACTTCAACAGTGTGCTATTTTATTTTTGCATAAAAATACAAATATCTCACCGGAAATACTCTTACTGTACAGAGAATTATTGACTTATTTCATTAAGTGCAAGTGCATATCTATCAAAATTCAGATGGTTTACATCCGTTATTCTTTTTATAATACTTTCAGGGAACGAGCTTATTCCTGAAAATGCCCCACATATACCACATGCCATTGCTCCAATTGTATCAGTATCGCCTCCACAGTTTGCTGTCAACGCACCACATGCTATTGGATTGCCGCATGCACGCTTAACACACCCCAACGCTGCAGGTACAGCTTCATAAGCAGGCAGGCCTGTACCAACCATATTGTATATTTCTTCGAGAAAATCTTCGTCGTCTCTTATTTCTGCTGCCATTTTGGCAGCCTGTTTGATTTTACGGCTGACTGCAGGCCCTATAGATTCATAACCTAACCGGGCACCTGCTTCGCTTGCAGTAACAGCAGTATGAATTAATTCATCAATTGAATTATTACCATGTATTGAGTATGAAGCAGCCGCAGCTATTGCCGATGAGGCAGCAATTGCGTGGTTCGTGTTATGAGTTGGAAGACAGGCAAGGCGGACATTATCTATCAGCTTATCCATTTCTTTCCAGCTGCTTATAATTCCAACCGGAATGATACGCATTGCACTGCCATTTGTAGTACCAAAACGGCCTGCTTCTTCAACAGGGGTGCCGGAAAGAATAAGCTCAAATGCTTTTTTTGTACTGGGGCCAAATAATGCAGAAATTTTTGATTTATTTTCTTCAGCCCATGTAGTTATTTTTTTTACGAGATTATAAGGATCAATAACACCGCGGCTTTCTATTAATGCTTCAGTAATAATTGTGGTCATATATGTATCATCGGTAACCTCGCAGGCTTTTAATCCGTGAGTTATTTCATTTTCATCAGGAGCAGGAATAAATGTATCAATTTTCCCAAAACGTTGTTTCATTCTTTTACGGCTCCAGAACTCAACGGGCATACCAAGAGCATCGCCATAAGCAACGCCGAATAAAGCGCCATATATTTTATTATAAATGTTACTTTCCATAAACAGCTTCCACATCTTTAAGGTAAGGGCATGATCTTGCGCCCAGGTTTTTACATGTAATTGCAGCCGCTGCTGAAGAGAACTGTAAAGCATTTTCAAGCGGCAAATCTTTTAATAAGAATGCATACATAAATGAACCAATGAATGAGTCGCCTGCACCGGTTGTATCAACGGCATCAACTTTATAAGCAGGTACAGAGATTATTGTTTTACCATCAGCCGCGGCTGCACCCTCACTGCCAAGTGTAAGGACAAGAAGTCCCGAATAATTCTTCATAAAATCATTCATAGCAATTTTACTGTCATCCACAGCAGTTATCTGCCGGAATGCTTCTCTGCACGGAGCAAATACATCAACATACTGCAGAATATTCATAATCTCTGACTGCGGGACACCAAACTGTTCCATTAAAGGAATGCCAACCTGCAGATTAAAAACTGTCTTCAGACCGGCTTCTTTTGCATTTTTTAAGGCCGCAATGGCAGGAATTCCGGGAAGAAGATCGGTGTAAAAAATTTTTGAAGAGTTTATGAAACTATAATTTACATCCTTATCCTCCATTGTAAGAAATGAATCGCCCATGTTTAGGAGAATCATTTTTTTACCGTTATCACCAACTATAATATTAGTATGAAGAGAAGTTCCACCCTTTTTCGTAAGCATAAGGGAAGTATCAACACCCTCTTTTTTAAGGCCGTTTATAATAGCATCTCCAATTTCGTCATCACCAACCTGGGAAACGAAACCGCATTTTGCCCCCAGCCTTGCTGCCTGAACCATTACATTAGAGGCACTTCCGCCTTCAAGGTATTTTCTCTGTTTAATAACAGCAAATCCATCCTCTCCCGGCAGTGAATCAACCTGGAGAATTACATCCATTGCTACAGTACCCAGACCTGTAATATCCATTATTTGTCCTTTGTCAATTAATTTTTGGCCAAAACGGATGCATATTTTGTTAAGTTTTGATTAAATCGGCAAACTTAACAAGATAGTACCGGAATAATACTTGACAATATAAAGTGATATAACTAATTTTCCAATAGGTTGTACCAACAACCCAACAACTTCTTATATAAAGGTGGAAAAATGATAAAGAAAATCAGCTTCAGATTTGCTCTCTTATTCCTCTTACTTGTTATATCCTTTGAATCTTATGCTCAAAAGCCATTCAGAATTGTTTCATTAGCTCCAAACTGGACAAACATAACAGCCGCACTGGGAGCCACAGATGACCTTGTGGGAGTAACCCGCTACTGCATATTCCCTGACTCTATCCCAAGATTAGTAAAAGAAAAGAAGATTGAAATTGTATCAGGTTTTTCAGATGTAAATTATAAAAAGATACGCGAGTTAAAACCTGATTTAATTCTTACCTGTACGGGAGTTCAGGCAAAGATTAGGGATAAATTTATAGGCGAAGGCTATAAAGTAATACACATGGAAGAAACCAGCCTTCAGGAAGTATACAGCAAAATAATTGAACTTGGTACAGCCATAGACAAAGCAAATAATGCAGAAACACTTGTATCAGATATCAAGACAGGGCTGCAGAAAGTTGCAGACAAGTATAAAGATGCCCCAAAGGTAAAAGTATACTACGAAATAAACTATTACTATAAATGTTCACCGGGAAAAGATTCTTATATAACTGAATTAATAAGAATGGTTGGCGGTGAACCGATATTTGCTGACAGGCCAGGCATAGCCCCTGCCAATGAATGGGCTGATGTTGTGAAGGCAAATCCTGATGTTATCCTGCTTCCCATCTGGGAAAAACCAGGAGGCCCTTACTTTGAAGGCGATAAAGTTGGCTGGGGAACTACCACTCCATCTGAAGTTGCACACAGAGAAGGCGCTGAAAGTGTTAACGCTGTAAAGAACTGCAAAGTAAGATATATAAATTCAGCAAAGACAAAACAGGCAGGGCCGCAAATACCAACTGCCGCAGATTTATTTGGCAAAACAATTCATGCTGACGGCGACCCAGAGATATTAAAGATGGATAAGGTTCCTGATAACATGGAAACCACATTTTCCGATTTGTTTTATTATTTCCCGTTTATTATAGATGATAATGTATTTGTAATTAATAATTAACGGGGTCTTCTATGAATATTGACAGAAAAAGTGCTCTGCCGCTTTATTACCAGTTAAAAGAAGTAATAAAAGAAGAAATAGACATAGGCAAATATAAACCCGGTGACCGCATACCTTCGGAGAATGAATTTTCTGCAATGCTTGGAATAAGCAGGAATACTTCCAAACAGGCTATTGCTGACCTTGTTTCAGAAGGGATTTTATACCGGGTACAGGGGAAAGGAACTTTTGTAGCAGAGAAAAAATCTTTTAAAGGGCTGACTGAAACGTTCAGCTTCTCATCAGAGTTTCAGCCGCCTGAATTTAAATTTACTTCAAAAGTAATATTTGCTGAAGAGATAATAGAAAGCAAAGAAACTCTTGAGTACCTTAAATTAAAAGAGAGTACTGACCTTTTCAGGATTCAGAGACTACGTTTCCTTAATGAAATACCAGTTGCACTACAGACTTCATATGTACCTAAATTTTTCTGTCCTAATCTTTTGAGTTATGACCTGGCTGAAAATTCATTATACGATATACTAGCACGTGAGCATAACATAACCCACGATTACTTTACAGAAAAGCTGACTTGTATAAAAGCAGATAAGTATGAAGCAGAACTGCTCAATATTAAAAAAGGCGATCCTGTTTTTTTCCTTACGAGAAAAACTTTTACAAAAAATGATGAAATAATTGAAGTTGTCCGTTCCTTTATGCCGGGAGACAGATGTGAATTCTTTTTCAAACACGGCACAGAAGGAAGCATAGAATTAAATCACATAAGAGAAGCAATATAATGCCATCTATACCAATACCTGAAGAAGAAATCATAGACGACAAAGTCATTTTCTGGTCAGCCAAAAGGATTGCGCGTATTGCAATATTTATTGCAATGACAGCAGTGGGTTCAATGGTAAAAGTACCAAGCCCAACAGGTACGGTGGCATTAGATGCTGCTTTTGGATTTTTCTCGGCAATAGCATTTGGGTGGCGTGAAGGAGCAATAGTTGCGTTTCTTGGACACATGCTGACAGCCCTGTCTACAGGGTTTCCTTTAAGCGTGCCAATGCATCTTTTTATAGCAGTTCAAATGAGCATTTATGTTTCAGTATTTGAATTTGCTGCAAAGAAAATCCATTTGTGGGCAGGGATTATTGCAGCAGTGATACTTAACGGGCCCATATCTGCATTTGCAGTAATACCGATAGGCGGAATAGGCCTGATGGCAGCACTGATAGTGCCGCTTACAATAGGTTCAATAATAAATATTTTTATAGCTGTGACAGCATACCTGATAATAAAAAAGAGCAGGATGATCTGATGAATACAACAGATTTATTATCACAGAAACTTGAACAATTCAGGACTGACAAAACAAGCAATCCATTTGCCATAAGGAATATAAGAGACCTTGTTATTACAGAACTGACAGATGAAATATGGATGGTAACAGCCTGTGATTCTGACGGCGGGATAGGGCCCAAGCCTCTTGATACATTCCATACATCTGCATACGACCTGGGCAGATTCGGAATGCGTGTACCATTGATGGAAATACTCGCATCCGGAGCAGAACCAATTCTTACTGCTGACCTGCTTACAGTTGAAATGGAACCGACAGGAAAAGAAATAATACGCGGTGTTACTGATGAACTTCACGAAGCAGGCGTAAATCCAAATACTGCAGTAACCGGAAGTACTGAAGACAATGTTAAGACAGTACAAACCGGAATGGGAGTTGTTATAACGGGACTTATTCATAAAAACAATTTCCGCCCGGGAAAAAGCCTTGCCGGAGATGTTGTAGCCGTTATAGGCATTCCAAAATCAGCGCCTGAATATAAAGTAGAGTGCAATGACCCTGAAATAACAAGCCCCTCCACTGTAAGAGAATTACTTGCACTTGAATTTATTCATGAAATATTGCCTGTTGGCTCAAAAGGAATTAAGCATGAATCAGGTGAACTGGCAAAAACAGCAGGATTATCATTTAATTATAACCAGAACCCCGAAATAAGTATTACAAAATCAGGCGGGCCGTCTACCTGCTGCCTGGTATCATTATCACCTGACAATTACAACAGATTAAAAGATAAAATTACTAAACCAGTATCTCTTATAGGAGAACTAAGGGAAAAATAATATGCAGCTTCAGAGAGGCTCTGTTCTTGCTGAAGTAAACAGCTTCAGATACAGGAATGGAATATCAAATACTCTAAACAATCTCAATATTAAGATTGATAAGGGTGAGCTTGTGGGTATTATGGGGAGAACCGGCGCCGGAAAAACGACGTCACTGATGCTTATGAACGGGCTTATCCCCCACTTCTTTGAAGGGAGCTTTGACGGCAAAGTAATTGCAAATACCATGAATACTGCAAGGTACCATGTTCAGACGCTCTCAAGATTTATTGGTTTTGTAATGCAGGATCCTGAGACACAGATATTCGGGATAACTGTTGAAAAAGATGTGGCATTTGGCCCTTCCAACCTTGCTTATGGAAAAGAAAAGATTTTTGAACTTACAGCAAAATCATTAAAGGCAGTAGGATTAAGCGGGTACGAACAAAGATTAACGACAGAACTTTCGGGGGGTGAAAAACAAAGGCTTGCCATAGCCGGCATTCTTGCAATGGAACCGGAAATACTTGTTCTTGATGAACCGGCCTCTGAACTTGACCCGGAAGGACGGCTTGAAATATATAAACTGCTCTCAAACCTTCATAAACAGCAGGATGTTACAATACTTGTTTCAGGCCATGATACAGAGGAGATGCTGTTATATACTGAACGAATAATTGTACTTGATAACGGAACAGCAGTATGGGACGGCAAGCCTTCAAAATTATTCTCAGACATTGAATTAACACGGCAGTATGGAATACGTCCGCCAGATGCAGCAGAATTAAGCGAGCTGCTTAATAAGAAGAAAATATTTGCCAATAACGCAGTCTTTACTGATAATGAAACTCTTGTGAAAAGTATATCCGGTAAATTTAATTTTACAGGCAAAACAAAACCCGGATACAAAAGCATTGAAATAAATACTGACAGCACACCGGTAATAGAAGCACAAAATCTATCCTTTATATATAAAGGAAATAAGAATGCCCTTAAAGATGTTAATATAAAAATTAATAAAGGCGAATTTGTTGCTCTTATAGGAAAGAATGGTGCCGGGAAAACTACATTTTCAAAACACCTTAACGGACTTTTGCGCCCTTCTTCAGGATCAGTGCTGATAAACGGAAAAGATATTTTCAATATACCCACATCAGAGCTTGGAAGAGAAGTCGGATATGTTTTCCAAAATCCTGACCACCAGATTTTCGCTCCCTCTGTAAAAGACGAAATTGATTTTGGATTAAAACAAATGGGGCTTGATGCTGAAGAAAGAGAAAAACGAATTGACAACGCCCTTGAATTTGTAGGACTGGAACAGTTTAAGAATCAGCACCCGTTTATGCTTGGTAAAGGCGAACGGCAAAAACTTGCAGTTGCTTCAATACTTGCAATGGAGCCGGGTATACTTGTTATTGATGAGCCTACTACAGGGCAGGACTGGGACGGTACCCAGAGAATGATGGAAATGCTTGAACGCCTGCATAAAAAAGGGCACACAATTCTTGCTATTACTCATAATATGAGGCTTGCTGCTGAACATGCAGACAGAGTAATAGTTTTTTCAGGCGGGCAGGCTGTACTGGACGGTACACCGGAAGAAGTTTTTTATCAAAAAGAAATATTGAAGAAAGCTTCCGTTACACCGCCAGACTGTGCTTCTATAGGTAACAGTTTAAGGGATTATGGGTTCACCGGTTCTCCTGTAACCACAACAGAACTGGCAAGACAACTTATATCAACTTTAAATGGAGATAACTATGCTGATTGAATATTATCCTTCAAATAGTTTCCTTCATAAACTTGATGTAAGAACAAAAACATTATGGTTTATTATACTTACGGTTATTTCATTCAGGTTCGACTCCCCCGTTATTAACCTGGTGCTTGTACTTGCCTTATGGATGATGATTTATATGAGCGGTTCACCGCTTTCAACAATAAAACATGTATTGAAGCCGCTTATTCCGATTTTTATAATAATGCTTATTGTAACAGGGTTTACTTACCCAATTGAAAATATACACACAGCGGCATATAAGAAAATAATTTTTGCATTCCCGGGAAATACACTGCCACTTACTATTGGCGGTATGTTATACGGGTTTACTCTTGTACTGAGAATTTTTGTAATGGTGCTTGCATCATCACTTATAACACTAAGTACATCAATTGAAGATATACTTCAGTTTCTTAAAAAGATGAGGCTGCCTTATCAGCTTGCCTTTGTTATTGCCACAGGGATAAGGTTCATCCCGACTATGCAGAAAAAATCTGAAATGATTCAGGATGCACAAAGAGCAAGAGGAGCAAATCCCGGCAAAGGCGGAATAGTAAAAAGCATAAAAAGTTTTATCCCGGTACTTATCCCAATGATTGTGGATTCAATCAGAATGTCAGATAACCTGGCAATGGCAACACTTAACCGGGGATTTGGTTCTATGAAAAAAACAACTGACCTGCATGAAATAAAAATGCAGGGTTCAGATTATATAATATGCGCTGCCGGCATAATTCTAATGGTGATTATGATACTGGCAGGATCAAAAATAACAGGAGTTATATGACATCTACAAATACACATGTCAAACCTGAAAGGGATACAATATATAACAAAGCCCTTGGCTCACTGCTTGGTGTAGCTTACGGCGATTCTTTCGGCATGCCAACATCATTGTGGCCGCCGGAAATGGTACATAAATACTTCCCTGACGGAGTTAATGAACTGCTTCCTGCACCCAAAGGGCATGTAATCCATAACGGGTTAGCTGCGGGACAGGTAACAGATGATACGCAGCAAACAATGATACTTGCTGAACTATTTATTGAAACAGGTAAGTTCGACAGGAACGGAGCAGCCCAAAAATTACTGAAGTGGGCAAAAAGCCTTAATGCTTTTGCCAATTCGCTGCTCGGGCCAAGTTCATTAAAAGCATTGAAAGCAATTGAAGCCGGTACCCCGGTTGAATTAACAGGAACACAGGGAGATACAAACGGCGCTGCTATGAGAATAGCACCGGCAGGTATTGTACATCCCGGTGATTATGATGCGGTAATAAAAGACGTTGAAGAGATATGCATACCAACACACTATACCAATATAGCTATTGCGGGAGCTTCCGCAGTTGCATGTGCTGTATCTGCAGGTATGGCAGGCAAAGATATGAACTCTGTAATAGAAGCATATATGTACGGTGTTGAAGAGGGAATGAAACTGGGACATACCTGGTATGGCGCGTCAATTGCAAAAAGAACTGAAATGGCACTTGATATAGTTCGTTCAGGCAAACAGGAAAAAGAAATCTGGCAAGACTTATATGATTATGTAGGCGCCGGAGTTGCAATGACAGAAGCTGCACCAACTTCACTTGCACTTGTTGTAATGTATAATGGCAATCCGTTAAAAACTGCTTATGCATCTGCCAATATGGGCGGCGATTGTGATACTATAGGCGCAATAGCAGGCGGTATGGCCGGAGCTTTTTCAGGCGCTGATGTTTTCCCGGAAAAGACAATAGAGATACTTAGTAAAGTAAATAACCTGGATTTTCGTGGTTGTGCTTCTAAAATGGCAGATATAATAGTCAATAAATAAATAATAAATGTTATACATAAATAATAAGGGGGCGACCTTATATGCTTAGTATAGCTAAAAAGATGATAACAGCAGCAGTAATGCTGTCTGTTATCAATTCGTCTCTTCTTTTTGCACAAAAAAAAGAAGTATTTATACCGCGTGCTTCATCTCAAATAATTTATGGACAGGTAACGGATGAAGCAGGCAGCCCGGTTTCAGCACAAATAAGTGCATGGACATATCCACTTGTACCAGTATCATTTGATCCGAAAGCCGGCCCGGCAGATAACCTGGTTAAGATGGTTTATTCCAACGATAAAGGTTATTACTCATTTAAGGTTCCTGCTGATACAATAGTGGTTATAATTACCAGGGGCCCTGAATGGAGCGTGGTAAAAAAAGAGTTCATAATAAAAGAAAAAGAATTTGACGGAATAGAATTTAATGTTCAGCTAAAGAGGCTTTATAACCTTGAAAAACTGGGCTGGTACGGAGGTGACCCGCATCATCATACATATTTCAGCGATGGCTTTAACGCCCCTGATGAAGTAGCAAAAGCAATGCAGGGAGTTGGGCTTTCATGGGGAATGTTAACTGACCATAATTCAGATACCGGGACTAAGGAATGGCTTGCAGAAAAAACGCCATACTTTATACCGGTACACGGATGTGAAATAACGACCGAACCTTCTGACAGCTCATTAATCAATGGCTACGGCCATATGAACCAAACATTTATTTCAAGAATTAATGGAACAGATGTTTCAAACCCAAATATCTGGGCGCGAGAAAGGTTTACTAACCATAGTGATGTTCAGAACATAATAAATCAAACTCATGAACAAAATGGATTGATTGCACTTAATCATCCCTTCCAGAGCTGGGACTGGACAGGAAGATTTAAATCATGGGGAGAAGTTAAAGGCTTTGATGCAATAGAAGTTTGGAACGGTGAACCGCCGCGCAGTTTTACTGTAAATGACTGGGACACAAATTATATAAATATTAATTCATGGGGGGAAGATGCATGGTTTACGTACCTGAATGCAGGTAACAAAATTACTGCAATAGCAGGTTCTGACTGCCATGATGTTTATGGTGTTAATGCCTACCCCAAAACAGATTCATACTGGACAATAACTTCAGGTAATCCGCGTACTTATTGTAAGATGGAGAATCTTTCAGAAGCGAATATTCATAAAGCAATTAAAAACGGTAATGTTTTTTTAACATCAACATTTGGCCCGCTGCTGCTGCTTAGTGTTAACGGAACAGAACCAGGTAACATTTTAAAAATATCAAAGGAGGGGCAGCTAAAAGTAAATGTACAGGTATTAGGGAACCAGCCGCTTTTGAAAAACAGCAAAAGCGTAAGGTTAATTTTTAACGGAGAGATTATAAAGGAGTTTGCAACGGATACACTGCTAACACTTAAAGACTCCGCTTTAGTTTCTGTTAAAAAAGACGGGTGGTTAGTGTGTGAAGCTTTTGGCCAGTGGCCGGCATACGCAATTACCAACCCGGTATATATTGATTTTCCTCCATACGGAGACAGTTTTACTTCCTTCAAAGAACCCGCAGAAGCAGAGAGCTGGAACAGATTTTTAAATCATCCGGCTCTTACACTGCCAGACGGGCCAACAAACTGGAAGGATTCAAAAGACTCAATAAGAAATATCAAAACAAAGAATAAATAATAACTCATTATTACCGTAATAAAAGGAGTAATAGTTCATGAACAAAATACTAAATCAGGTAAAATTATTTATAGTTTTTATCCTGGTATTCAATCTTTTGGGTTATGCCCAGGAAGATAAAAAATCTACTTCAGGGGAAGCAGTATCAGCAGAAGCATTATCTCAGAAAACCAACGCTGAAGATATGGCAGAAGCTCTTAAATCGGTACCCGGTGTTTATATCCGCGAAGGACAGATAAACATAAGGGATGCTTCAGCAAATAAAGTACTTATACTTATTGACGGGCAGAGAATGAACAATGCACAAAGCGGTGAATTCGATGTAAACACAATACCAATTGATGCCGTTGAAAAAGTTGAAGTACTAAGAGGCGGAAACTCAGCCCGCTACGGCGCTGATGCAGTTGGCGGTGTTGTAAACTTTATTACAAAGAAAGCCAATGCCGAATCAAAAATGGATGCAGGATTAAGAGCCACAGTAGGTTCATTCAATTCGCAGTATTATAATGCTTATACTTCAAATGCAATTGATGACTTCAACTATTATCTCTCATTCAAGAGAGCGCAAAGTGACGGCGATTATAAGTATAAAGAAATAGACGGAACTGAAAAAAACCGTGAACATAACGCAAGCCACTCCAGCGATGAATTAGTAAAGATTGGATATAATAACATTCTTCCACAGTCAACCCTTATATTATCTTTACAGGGCACGCAGTCTTATTCACAGTCACCAGGAAGCGTTCCGGGTGTAGCAAACTGGCCAAGTATAACACCTCTTGCAGAATTAAGAAACGATAATTACATAACAGGATTAGGTTATACACAACAGGAAGTCTGGGGCAAAGCTGACCTTTCTGTAAATGCTTATTATCATTACTTCAGAACACGTTATGATGACAGTGACCCATATACAAATACACATAGTGATCATAAAAACAGAGCTTATGGTGTTGAAATTACACAGAACAACCCTGTATCTGATTTGATATCTCTTACCTATGGTTATTCTTACCGTCATGATAACGCAAAGAGTACATCAATTGACGAAAAGGATAGAAATACACACAGCGCTCATGTTGCAGTAACTTTTGGATTCAAGAATATAGACTTCTTCTTTGACAAAATATCTGTAGTACCAGCCGCAAGGTATGATGCACCAAACGATTTTGACAAAGTTGTAAGTCCTAAAGTAAGTTTAATGCTTGCAAACTCAAGCCCTTATGCACTTAACCTTAACTTCCATATAAGCAAATCATACAGGGCTCCTACCTTTAACGATTTGTACTGGCCTTTTGATGGATATACAGTTGGTAATCCTGACCTTAAACCTGAAAAAGGTATGAACTATGAAGCCGGATACGGAATAACACTGCCGTTCCTTAACAACACCCAGGTAAACATGAATTATTTCTTCAGCAAACTTGAAGACCAGATTATCTGGACTCCAAATGCTGCATATATCTGGACACCGATGAACGTTGATAAGTCAAACACATCAGGACTTGAAACTTTTATTGGCACGAAGTTCTTTGGCGACATAGTAAACCTGGAAATTACTCATACATATATGGATGCACGTGATAAGAGCGGCGGAGATAATGACGGCAAACTTTTAATCTATCGTCCATATCATAAAGCAGATATTAATGCTGGTTTATCTTATTCAAAATTCAGCTTTAACGTAAACTACCAGTATCTTAGCAAACGTTATGTAAATACAACCAACACAAGTATATTGGGTGATGTAAGCTTATGGAATGCAAACATAGGTTATAATCCCCAGCTACTTGGTATTAAGTGGGCTGCAAGATTTGACATGAATAATATCTTTGATAAGAACTACCGTATGAGCGATGGTTATCCTACTCCGGGACGCGAAGTAAGATTTACAATTGGAGTAAGTTTATTATAATTTAATTGTTTTATTTACGGGCAGAATTATTATTCTGCCCGCATAATTTGTTTTTTAACCAAACAACAAATTCCTGATGCCTGGTCAGTATTAGGAAGAACGACGGAGGAGAATTAACCAAAAGGGTAACCAATCCCGTTAGATTACAAAAACTTAAAGTACAGGGAAAAAAGTGGAAAGATATTTTAGAAAATATTTTGTATTAACATTACTGGCATTATTTGCAGTAACAGTAAATGCACAAAATAACGGCTCATTAGCCGGGTATGTAAAAGATGCCAAAACAGGAGAAGCATTATTAGGCGCCAATGTGTATTTGAAGGGAACACACACAGGCAGCTCTTCTGATGTTAACGGCAAATATCATATTACCCAGGTACCGGCAGGTACATGGACTCTTGTATGCAGCATGGTTGGGTATACAAAGTCAGAAGAGGAAATCACAATAAATGGTACAGAGATAACAAAGGATTTTACACTGGAGGAAGACCCCCTGGTGTTCTCAAATATAGTTGTAACGGCAACACGCAATGAAGCGCTTGTAACTTCAGTGCCGGTATCAACAGAAGTAATCAATTCAAGGAAGATGGAAGAATCAAACGCAAAGGATATAGGCGAAGCATTAAAAACTGTAAGCTCATCACTTGTTAAAAGTTATGGCGCACTTGGTTCGCTTGAATCTGTTTCTCTGCGAGGTTCAACCGGGGCACAGGTACTTGTTTTGATTGACGGACAAAAACTTAACAGTGCACAGGATGGTTCAGTAGATTTAAGCACTATACCACTTGATGCAGTTGAAAGAATTGAAGTAGTTAAAGGTGGTAATTCAGCAATGTATGGGAGTGATGCAGTTGGCGGAGTAATTAATGTTATTACAAAATCAATGGCACGACAGAATAAACTAATATATTCATTGTCGGGCATGTACGGTTCATACAATACTCAGGATTACCAGGCATCTGTGGGGCAGGATTTAGCAAACTTTGATTATTTTCTTTCTTACAACAGGACACAGTCAGACGGTGATTACGAATACACAGGGATTGATGGTATAAAGAAAGATCTTAAAAATGCTGATACAAAAGCAGATAACTTTTTTATGAAGGCCGGTTATCTACTTCCTGACCAATCACATTTATCAGCTTTCTTTAAGTACAGGAATTCTGAAAATGGTTCGCCGGGAACAACTGATTATCCAAATTTAAGTGCAAGAAGCAAAGTTGATAACAAACATGTAAGTCTATCTTATGAAGGATTATCATTTGGAGCATTTGCTTTCAATTTTAATACTTACTTTATAAAGAATAAATATATATACCTAAACCCTGAAGACTATTCAGGTTATGCTGAAAGCAAATACAACACAAGAGAGCTTGGAGCTTCACTACAGGTATTTACAGATCTGCAGCAGCTTGGACTTCTTTCTTATGGTTATGAATTCAGGCAGGATAAAATTGAAAGCGGCGAACTTATAAACTATCTGCCGGTACCTTTAATAGGAACCCATCAGAGGAATGTAAACAGTGTTTATCTGCAGGATGACTGGAAATATGATTTTGACCATGTCTGGAAATTATCTGTGGTACCTGCTGTAAGGCTTGATAAATACCCGGAAGACGGCGTTGGTTCTCAGTTTTCACCAAAGATTGGTATTTCACTCAGTCATGATGATAGCTGGAGAGGATCAATACGCGGCAATGTTGGTAAAGTATTCAGGGCTCCGACATATAACGACCTTTACTGGCCTGCAGACAGCTGGACAGAAGGCAATCCAAACTTGAAACCTGAGAAAGGAATCACTTACGATTTTGGCTTTATAATACAGTTTGCACAGATGGGAAGCTGGAACATTGAAATGACTTATTTTGGAAGCAGGCTTGATGACCTTATTTTATGGGCATCAGGAGCAGATTATATGTGGCGGCCTGAAAATGTAGCAAAAGCAAATACTACAGGAATTGAATCTAAAATTGCATGGAGAGGGTTCGAAAACATACTTGGTTTTGAAGCAACATATACACGTACTGATGCAAAAGATGACAGTGATGACCCTTTAACATCCGGCAAATACCTGATATACAGGCCAAAAGATAAATTTAATTTAGCAGTTAATCTTAACTATGGAATTGCTTCAATGAATGTTTTTTATGACTTCACAGGCAAAAGGTTCCATGATGAAGAGAATAAAACAGAACTTGACAGTTATGGTATAGTAAATGCCAATGTTGGTGTTGCTCCAAAACTGTTTGGAACAGAATGTTTATTAAAGCTTGCTGTAAATAATCTTGGAGACAAAGAATACCAGTCAGTAAAGGGCTCTCCCCTGCCGGGCAGAGAAGTCCGTGTGACATTTGGTATAAAGGGGTCTCTGACTGATTTATAGCAAAGGAAATTTGAATACTTAAAGGAGATATCTGATGGATAACGGTTATTTAATACGGGATATTAATCTCGCTCCCAAAGGGGAACAGCTTATAAACTGGGTTTCTGACAAGATGCCCGTGCTTAACAGTCTGTATGAAAAATTTAATGCAGACGGCGCATTCAGGAACAAGAAGGTTGCATTGTGCATCCATCTTGAAGCTAAAACAGCATACCTGGCGCTAACAATAAAAAAACTTGGCGCTGAAGTATGGGTTACGAGCAGTAATGCACTTTCGGCAAAAGATGAAATTGCAGCCGCACTTGCCAAACACGGCGTTCATGTATATGCAAAGCACGGAGCTTCCAAAGATGAATACTGGTCATTCCTTGAATCCATTCTTAAAAATAAAATGGATGTTACAGTTGATGACGGCGGCGATATTTGCGAGTACCTGCATGAGCATACTGATTATGCTTCAAATATAAAGGGTATTTGTGAAGAAACTACTACAGGTGTTAACCGTCTGAAGGAACTGGAAAAATCAGGCAAGCTGAAATATCCTGCAATAGCCGTTAATGATGCAAAGTCAAAACATCTTTTTGATAACAGGTATGGGACAGGACAGTCAACGTGGAGCGCGATTACGCACCTTACAAACATGAACGTAGCAGGAAAAACAGTAGTAGTTGCCGGTTACGGCTGGGTTGGTAAAGGCGTTGCCGCAAGGGCAGATGGTATGGGCGCTGAAGTAATTGTAACTGAGATAGACCCATGGAAAGCACTTGAGGCAAGAATGGACGGGCACCGGGTGATGAAGATGTCAGATGCTGCCCCGCTTGGTGATTTTTTTGTAACTACAACAGGCTTCAGCAGTATTATACGTTATGAGCATATTGAAAAGATGAAGAACGGCGCATTTCTTTCAAATGCAGGGCATTTTGATTTTGAAATTGATATTCCTTCTCTGAAGAAAGAAGCTGTTTCATGTAGTGTTGTAAGAGATGAAGTAGAAGAATATGTACTAAAGAACGGCAGGAAAGTTTATGTGCTTGCGCAGGGCGGCATAATTAATATAGCCGGTGGATTTGGACACCCGGCAGATATTATGGATATGTCATTCTCTGTTCAGCTTGGATGCCTGCATTTCTTCCTTCAGAGTGAAAAACGTGAAGCAAAGCTTTATAAGGTACCTGAAGAAATTGACCGTCTTGTAACATCTGAAAAGCTTAAAGTAGAAGGTATTTCCATAGACGATTAAATAAGTTTCCCTTCTCTGTACTATACAGCCGGATTGCTGTGAAGCCCAATGGGCAATTCCGGATCCGGCTGTTTTTTAATATTGTAATAAAAAGGAATATTAATGGACACTTCAAGGTTATTAAATTTTATAGCAATTCCTGCCATTCTACTCTTTGCCTGGTTATTTTCATCGAACAAAAAAGTTATTAACTGGCGGGTTATAATCTGGGGCCTGATTATAGAAACAGTTTTTGCTGTTTTTGTATTTGTCCTACCGATTGGGGTGCAGGTATTTATGGTAATAAACAGTATTGTTAACGGGGTGCTTGACAGCGCAACTTACGGGACCCAGTTTGTTTTCGGAAGGCTTGCGCTTGGCCCGGGAACAACTACTCCAACCGGTGAAACCTCAATAGGATTTATTCTTGCATTCCAGAGCCTTGCCGTGATTGTATTTTTTGCTGCTTTGGTTGGATTGCTTTATTATACAGGAATAATGTCATGGATTATAAAAGGGTTTTCTTATGTATTTTCAAAACTTATGAAGATAAGCGGTGCAGAGTCATTATGTTCATCATCAAGTATATTTGTTGGTGTTGAGGCAGGGCTTATAATAAGGCCATACTTAAATAAAATGACCAAATCAGAATTAAACACGGTATTAACTGCGGGAATGGCTACAATTGCATCAAGCATGCTTGCCGCTTATATAATGATTCTGAAGGGTACATTCCCAAATATAGCAGGACATCTTGTATCAGCATCAATTATGAATGTGCCTGCAGCTATTATTATTTCAAAAATACTTTGCCCTGAATCTGAGGTTCCTGAAACCACAGGGACAAAGATAAAACTTGAGTATAAGAAAGAGAGCAGCTTTTTTGAGGCTATTATTGTTCATGCTAATTCCGGGGTTAAACTTGCGGTAGGCATTGCGACACTGCTGCTTGCTGTGCTTGGGCTTATGGCGCTTGTTGATAAAGGTTTTGTAATGGCCGGCTGGCAGATAAATCATTTATTCGGGTGGACAGTAGACTGGACATTAAAGGGACTGCTTGGTTATATTTTCTATCCTTTCACTCTTCTGATCGGCATACCTTTTAATGATGCTGTTACAGCAGCAAAGCTGATTGGTGAAAGATTAATACTTACAGAAGTAACAGCATTTCAGGATCTGGCAACAGTGATGCAGTCATCAACGCCTATTTCAGGAAGGTCAGCAGTTATGGTAACTTATGCATTAACCGGATTTGCACATGTAGCTTCTGTAGCTATTTATGTTGGAGGTTATATTGCTATTGCACCTGAAAGGATAAAGGAACTAAGCTCAATGGGGTTCAGAGCATTATTTGGAGCAACAATAGCCTGCCTGCTTACAGCATGTTTTGCAGGGCTTTTCTTTATGAATAATTCAATATTGTTAGGACACTAATTAAATTTGTTATATGAATAAAAACACATTGCCTGATAATATATTAAATATGCCCAAGGTGGAGCTTCATCTTCACCTTGAGGGAGCTTTTACTTTTGAGTACCTGTTTGGACTTGTTCAAAAATATGGCGGTGACCCGGAAGTAAACAGCATAGATGACTTAAAAAAGAAATTTGTATTTACAGATTTTCAGAATTTTATTAAAGCATGGTTCTGGAAGAATAAATTTTTCCGCAGGCCAGAAGATTTTGAAGAATCGGTTTACCAGACCATTGCTGACCTCTCAAAACAAAAAATAATATATGCTGAAACTTTTTTTTCACCCTGGGATTTTGCTTCTTCTGGCTTAAGGATGGAAGAAATAACAGAGGCTACTATTTCGGGAATGCAGAGGGCTGTTTCAGATTTTCCTATAAGATGTAACCTGGTAGCAGATATTGTCCGCGACCATGGCGCTGAAACAGCAATGCAAAGGCTCGACCAGCTAATGCCTTACCTTCATAACGGCGTTACAGGAGTTGGGCTTGGCGGAAATGAAAGAGACTTCCCTGCTGTTTTGTTTAAGGATGTATTTATTGAAGCAAAGAAAAGAGGATTCAGGACTGCTGTACATGCGGGGGAAGCCGCCGGGCCGGAATCTGTATGGTCAGCAATTAAAGATTTGTATGCTGAAAGAATAGGGCATGGAGTACGTGCAGTTGAAGATCCGGCGCTTATGGATTACCTGAAAACAAATAAGATACCTCTTGAGGTCTGCATTACCAGCAATCTGCAGACAAAAGTATTTAACACGCTTGAAGAGCATCCTTTTGACAGAATGTATAAAGAAGGCTTTATGGTTACGGTTAATTCAGACGACCCGCCAATGTTTGGAGCAAATCTGACTGATGAATTTGCACTGCTTTATAACAAGATGAACTATACACTGGAAGACTTTTTTACTCTTGCAAGGAATGCTATAAATTCAAGTTTTGCAGAAGAAACAGAGAAAGAGGGGCTTCGCAGGATAGTAAATATTTATGCCGGTTTTATTAATCATTTTTAAGGGATAATATGGAAGTTATTGAAATAATAGGATATGCAGGCTCTGTACTTGTAGCAATTTCGCTTATGATGAGCGCAATAGTAAAACTAAGAATAATTAACCTTATAGGATCACTTACTTTTTCGATTTATGGTTTTATAATAGGCGCGCTGCCTGTGGGTTTCCTTAACGGATTTATTGTTCTTGTTAACCTTTATTACCTGTATGATATTTTCAGGGCAAAGGAATTTTTTGAAATACTTGAAGTCGGGCACAATGATAAATACCTGAGGTACTTTCTGGACTTTCATCTTGAAGATATAAAGAAATTTAACCCGGGTTTTGAATTTGATCCAAATAATACATGGACGAGTCAATTCGTACTAAGAAATTCAGTTCCGGCAGGGCTTGTATGTATGGAGAAAAAAGATGAGCAGAGTATTTATATAAAGCTGGATTATGTAATTCCGGGTTACAGGGATTTTAAAACAGGCAAATATGTTTTTAATAAAATATTCAATGAGACAGGAATTAAAAAGATATTTGCTGAATCAAACAATAAGGTGCATATAAATTATTTGAAGAAGATGGGTTTTGCCCAGGCACAGGGAGAGAATAGTTTTATTCTTGAAAACAGGTAGGATTCAGGCGAAGGTTTCTTTTATAAAAGATTATTTCATCTGCCTTTATTTCACCTTTAAGGATGATGGATTTAATTACTAAAAAGCCTGCCAATAAATGGCAGGCTTTTTTTATAACCAGTTGTCCTGATTAATACTTTTTATATTTATTCAAATCATCTTGATGCATTAACAAGACTAACCGGTAATATTTTCAAATACAAGCACTTTTTGGGGGAACTCAACTAAATATTGAGTTTTAGAAAATCAGGAATCTTTATTATTTTAGAAAAAATAAATGGGGACAATATGAAACGTATTTTTATTTTCCTTTTTTTCCTTATAAATAGTATGCCGTCCCTTGCCAATGGCGGGCCTGTAGACGGAAGTAATTTCTACAAAATGGGAATAATTACTCCAATAAGTGTTAGTGATATTTCTCTTCAGAATGAACTTCTGCTAATTAAGCTTGAAGGTAATTATAGTCATATAACCGTAATCTATAAATTAAAAAATAATGGCGAAGCCCGGTCTGTAAAATATGGATTCCCTGTTGATTGGGATTTTAGTGACTTTATGGGAAACGATGATGATGATCAGGATTATAGCTGCAGGCTTCCTCAATTCAGCATCTATGACGGCGATAAAAAATTATCTTTTGAAGAAAAAACAGATACCGGGTATATATATGATAATTTTCTGCCACGTAATGAAAAAAACGAATCGCAAAAAATTGATAGCATTAAGCTTCTGAGAAAATGGCAAATTACTGAATTGAAATTTAACAGGGACGAATCAAGGGAAATAACTGTTAGTTACATAGTCAAAAATAATTTTATTGACTGGAGTACTTCCAAAAGTTTTTTCGTTAATTATTCAACAAGGACATTCATTTATGATTTTTCGCCGGCTTCCAAATGGGGAAATGGAAAAGCCGGAGAATTGAAAGTTATTATAGATGCCGCAGATATAGTAAACAATTATGACACATGCCTGGTAAAAGGCCTTGAAGGTATTAAAAACATGGGAAGCAAGTATATTTATGAAGATAATAATGTTGATCTGGAAAAGCTTAACAACTTTTGCATAGAATACAGTTATAATATCACCGGCCGTTCTAAAGAAATTGAAGATAATTTATTACATAAAAATCTTAATACTACTCTGAAAGCATCCTCTGTTCTGCCTGAAGGAAAGACAGGCATAAATTATTCTGAACATTGTCTTTCTGATTTTAATTTCTCTACTGCATGGGCAGAAGGTGAAACAGGAAACGGCATTCATCAATACATTGATATTATACCGCAAGGGATGTGCTATGTAAGTGGAATTGCGTTTATAAATGGTTATACAAAAGACGAAACAACATATTATAACAACAATCGAATTAAAACTTTAAGGATTACTGTATATAATGATGAAAATAGGGTTGATACTTTACGTTCAAAGGTAATTTCACTTGAAGATAAACCCTATTACCAAATAAACAGTGACAATTTTGCCCAAATGCTGACTATAATCGATGATTATGGTGATAGCATTCAGCTCATAAAAAGGATAAGGCTTACAATTGAAGATGTATTTCCCGGAAGAAAATATAACGATACCTGTATAAGTGAATTGTTTTTATTAGGTGCCTCTTCTCATGAAGAATAGCACTTTGCTTATTATACTTCTGGCATTTCACTCAGTTTACCCGAAAGATTTTTCAGTATTTATTGATAATAAAATAAATTGTGATGATATAGTTTTTACACAACCCGGTGATACTGTTACTTTCAGGCTTAATGTTTCAGAAAAGGGATTATCCTGGGCTGAATTCTGTGCGGCAGCTACAAGTTATGATAATACAACTCTAAAACAACGTTATTCCTGTACACCTGTAAAATATAATATAAAACTCTTTACAAAAGCTGACACTGTGATAAATTTTACTATCCTTTCAGATACATTATTGCCGGGGACATATTATTTTGGCATTCATCAGAATAATACCGACACCTGTCTTATTTCATCTTATCCAATTTATAGTTTTCCCGGCATAGTCCAGATTGTAAACCGGAAGAGTGATACTTATTATGGCTATCTTGAAGAACTAAATAACACTCCCTTTATACTTGTGCCCAAAGTTATACCTTCTTATGGGCATCAGACTGACTGTAGAATTGGGAGTGATTGCGCTGAGTTCTTAATTTATGGAAAACGCAGGCAGGGTTTTAATATACCTTATTGCGGGCCGAAAAAAATGATAAAATATTTAACTCCTGTTAATAAAGATAATATAACTGAAGGATGTATTATCCATTTTGGAGAACAAACAGCATTATTATATAAAGATAATGGGATTAAGAATTGTCTTGATGATGAGGATATACTATTTCAATGTTATAAAAGAGGCCCGGAGAAAATAAAATTTAAAGATTCCGAATTCAGACGATATACATTTAAAGTGTATTTATGGAAACCCGGATATAACTAAAAAGCCTGCCAATAATAGGTCAGTTTTTTTGTAACCAGTTGTTGTGATTGATATTTTTTTATATACTCAAATCATCTTTGTGTTTGAAAACAGGGAACAATCCTGCCGGAATGTTATGCCGTATTGATTATTTTGAACTACCCATATTTCACTCCGTCCGGAGTGAGAAATAATTCACATAAGGTTTTATAAAACCTTCAGGGACGAGACCAGTCCCTGAAGGTTATGAATATTTTAAAAACCGGTATTTATTAATACTTTTTATATTTATTTAAATCATCGTTACCGGCAGGCATAAGGCTGATTGCTGCTCCGCCGCCCGGTGCAACTTTAATCTTAAGTACATCATTGGCATCTACAATATAGTGTTCTATTTTGTATGCCATAGGATTTTTATCCCAGTCAGCATCAGGAGCATCCATGTATATTGAAGCTACATATTTTTGTCCAGCATTAAGATAATTAAGCGGGATTGACGTATTTCTTCCGTTTTCATCTGTAATAGTACCAATAAACCAGTTTTCACTATTTTTAGCTTTACGTGCAATTGTAATATAGTCGCCGGGTTCAGCTTCAACAATTTTAGTATCATCCCAGTCAACAGCAACATCTTCAATAAACTGGAAAGCATCCGGGAAGCGTTCATAATTTTCAATAAGGTCAGCAGCCATCTGCAGAGGGCTGTACATTGTAACATATAAAGCAAGCTGCTTTGTTAAAGTAGTATGAACACACTCAGTTTTATTTTTATCATAATAGCTCATTTTAGTCTGGAAGATACCCGGTGTATAATCCATAGGCCCGCCCATAAGCCTTGTAAAAGGAAGGATAGTTTCATGTTCAGGCAGGTTGCCTTTACTCCATGCATTAAATTCATTTCCCCTGGCAGCTTCAGCAGCAATCCAGTTAGGATAAGTGCGGTGCATTCCTGTAAGCCTTACTGACTCGTGCGAGTCAACCATAATTTTATTTTCGCCGGTCTTTTTTGCCACATAGTTATAATGGTTAACCATCCACTGGCCGTCATGCCTTTCGCCTCTTGGAATAATTTTGCCAACATAACCGGTTTTAACAGCATTATAACCATGTGCTTTCATAAACCTGTAAGCAGCGTCCATTCTTCTTTCATAATTAGTTACAGAAGAAGAAGTTTCATGATGCATTATAATTTGTACACCTTTTTCGGCAGCATATTTCTGCAGTTCATCAACGTTAAAGTCAGGGTAAGGAGTAACGAAATCAAAAACATTTTCCTTCCAGTTACCGGACCAGTCTTCCCAGCCAATATTCCATCCTTCAACAAGCACACCGCCAATTTTATGTTTGGCAGCAAAATCGATATATTTTTTGGTGTTTTCGGTAGTAGCACCATGATGCCCGTTAGGAGTAAGCTTTGTCCAGTCAGTTTTTTCAATATCCACATTGTATACATCAGCATAATTCCAGCTGTTTGTACCGACGTGCATTCCCCACCAGATGCCAACAAACTTCATAGGTTTAATCCAGCTAACATCAGTATATTTTGTTGGTTCATTAAGGTTAAGGATAAGCTTTGAGGCCAGAATATCCTCAGCTTTTGCACTGGCAATAACAGTTCTCCATGGTGTAGTAAAAGGAGCCTGGAGATAAGCTTTGGTACCCACAGCATTAGGAACAAGCTGTGAAGTTAATACAAAATTTTTCCTATCAACTGCAAGGTGCATTGCAGGATAGTTAACAAGAGCGGCTTCATGAATATTCATGTAATAACCATCATCAGACTTCATCATTAAGGGAGTCTGAATAAGATTATCGGCAGTAAGTGTTTTTACGCCTATTTCATCAACATTTTTTCCTTCGTAGGCATTTATCTCACTCAGGCGCGAAGTAGTGTACCTGTATTCCTGAGAATCAAAGTCACCGGGGATCCAGAATGTTTTATGGTTACCTGCAAGCGCAAATTCAGTAACTTCATCTGTTACTGTAAAATACTGCAGCTCCGGCTGTTCAGGAAATTCATACCTAAAACCAAGCCCGTCATCAAACAATCTGAACCTGATTATAAAGTACCTGTTTTTAGCTTCGGGCTGTGTAAGAGTTACACATAACTCTTTATAATTATTTCTTATTTCTTTAACCTCGCCCCATACCGGTTTCCAGGTTTCATCAAAAGAGGATGTGTCAGTTTTACTTATTACACAACCACTGGTAAAACCAGGTTTATCCTGTATTTTGAGTCCCAGTTTACTTTCTTTAATGACAGGTTTACCTGACATTTGCAAAGAATAAGAAGGCTCGCCACTGGCTGTTAGTTTAAAAGTAAGAGTAAATTTGCCCCCGGGGGAAGTTATAGTCTGCGGCATAACATATACTGCAAAACCTATAAAAAACAGTAACAGAAATTTAAATCTCATAAAAATGCTGGCTCCTTTTAATTAAGTTTTTATAAAACTGCCATATACGTCCATTTATGGTAAAAATCTATCCTATAATCTAATAAAATATCTTAAAATAAGCCTTTATTAAATAAGGATAAATTATGCTGATATATTCTTATTAACAGATGTTACCGATACAAGTCTATTTTTGGAGCATAACAATAAACCATGTTACAGAAATTTATCAGATAGAAATAAAGTAGTATAAATTTTTTAAGTTTCAGGAAGAAGCGAGTGTATTCGTATTTTGCATAATAATAATTGCCCAGAGGATACAACAATAAATTGTAATTATTACCAATAATTCCGTTTCACCCCTGGCAAGGGAAAAAGGAATACAGGTATATTAGCCCGATAAATGGCTGTAAAGGATTGTAGTTGTAAGTCAAGCCATGTAGCAATCCTGCCGGAATGCTGTGATGTGTTTTGGCATTGTTGGCTACCCATGTTTCAGCCCTCCGGGGTGAAGGCAAATTTTATTTTTTTGAAAATTATTTAAGGTTACCATGTTGTGTATTTTTGTCCGGTTGTTTGTCAATTTCACCCCTGCCCATCCTTAGCAAGTCACCGGCGTCAACTTAAACAGAGAATAGATTCCTGTAAATAGAGTAATAATATGAAGTTACAGGAAGAATATTTTGATTGTTTCTTAATGATATGATGCTCTTCTGAACATGCCCGGAACCAGACCATTCCGTTCCGGAAGTGAGAATAATTATACAGGGATTAATTGCAAATAATCACAAAGACAGGACAGGGGTAACAAGCTGCTTAAGCTGTTTATATAGACATGAAAAACTGCAACATCGTCACCAGTCAAAGAATTTATAGTGCTATCTTTCGTAAGGAAGTGGTTCCTTACGGGCTGGTTACATTATCACCGGGCAAAACATTGTCTTCTGTCATGAAATGGTTCATGACAGGCTGGTTTTGATGTCTGTACATTTTTAAAAGCAACTATTAAGTTGACACTTATGCTTAACGCAAGGGAATGGGAAAGGTTTTATGTTTTTATAATGAAAAAAGCCTCCCGGGTTATTGAGAGGCTTTTAATAATTTTATATTGAATTCAGCAGCGAACGCTTTTCATTATATAGTTTAAGTATAAGTTCACCAAATAATGTATTAGCCCAGGCAAACCAGCTTCTTGAGAATTTTGCGGGATCATCTTTGTAAAATGATTCATGCATAAAACCTGTACCGGCATGAGTTGCAATAAGTGTTTTAACACAGTAAATAATTTCTTTTTCATCATCACTTGTTAAAGCGCGCATTGTAATGCTCATAGGCCATATCATATCTGAACCAAGATGCGGCCCGCCAACACCTTCTGCAGCCTTACCTTTATAGAAATACGGGTTGTTTTCGCTTAAAACAAATTTACGGGTATTCTTATATACTGAATCTTCTTTATCTATACAGCCAAGATAAGGCAGACCGAGCAGGTTAGGAACGTTTGAATCGTCCATAAACAATTGGTTTCCAAATCCGTCAACTTCAAAAGCATATACTTTGCCAAAATTAAGATGTTCAGCCAGAGCATACTTTTTAAGAGCTTCATTAACTTCATCAGCAAGTGCAAGCAGGTTATTAATAAGCCCGGCATCTCCATTTATTGCCTTTAATATTCCTGCTGCATGTTTTAGTGAAACGACTGCAAACATATTTGAAGGGATAAGAAATGGAAGTATTGTTGCATCATCTGAAGGTCGGAAGCTTGAACAGATTAGGCCAACAGGCTTAACAGGATTTCCAAGTCCATGATCAGGCAGGGTATCATAAGCAGATTCAGTTTCGCGCATAAACCTGTAGGGGCCTTTGTTTTCTTTTCTCTGCTGTTCTTTAAATGTTTTATAAATCTGCTTAATAGAATTCTGCCATTCAGTATCAAAAGGAGAAATATCCCCGGTTTCTTTCCAGTAACCATAAGCAAGCCTTATTGGGTAACAAAGAGAATCGACCTCCCATTTCCTTTCATGAAGATCAGGTTTCATGTCAGTCTTATCACTTTCCCAGTCACTCCCTGTAGGGCCATCATTAAAAGCATTTGCATAGGGGTCTATATTGATACATTTTGCCTGCCTGTTAATTACACCGGCAATCAGTTTTTTCAACTCTGCATCTTTATGGCAGAACTGTATATAAGGCCATACCTGTGCAGAAGAGTCACGCAGCCACATAGCGTGAATATCACCGGTAATAACAAATGTATCAGGCTTACCATTAATTACATTATAATTAACAGTAGTATCCAGGGTATTAGGAAAACAGTTCTCAAACATCCACGCAAGTTCTTCATTCTTTAAATTCTTTTTAACTTCTGCAATAACTTCTTCAACCGCTTTGCTTGTAAATTTTCTTTCACCAACCGGCGGCCTTTTAGAATCAAAAGCAAAAAATCTGCCTGCCCCTTTTACAACGGGAGCTGCGCCAAATGATAAACCTGCCAGCATTAACCCGGAAGTTTTTAAAAAATCTCTCCTTGATGTCATGTTTTCTCCGTAGTTAAGGAATTTGTACTAAATAAAATTGAGTTGATTCTGTACAGGAGATTTTTATCTCACCCAGGCTTGCCGGAACAAGAAATGATTCTCCCTTAATAAATTCTTCTGAACCTGCAGAGCCGCTGATATTCCATTCAGCTTTTATTTTGCCGCCGGTTAATAATATAACAAAGGGCCGGCTGCCGGAAGCCAGAGTTTTTGTATCGCCCGCCTTTTTTGTGAATGCAGTTATTTCAAATTCTTTTGCATCTGTTTTAAATACTACTTCATCATCAGCCTGGCTTTCATTTATAATATCAAACTTTGAGAAACCGAATTTCATAATATCAAGCAGGGTGTTAACGTCTTTAAATTTACCGGTCAACCCAGCCCTTACAACATTATCAGAATTAGCCATACACTCTATTATATTACCTTCAATATAAGCATGAGGAATACCTGCGCCTGTAAATATTGCCTGCATTGGTTTAAGTTCAACTATATTATAGAAGAAGAAAGACAGCAGCCCGACATCATAACTGTACAGGCCAAACTGTTTAACAAACTGAAACTCACCTGTGGACATATCATCTAAAGAAGATACCTTTTCCAGTATTGAATCAATAACTTTTTTTAGTAATTCTGCATCAGATGAGCCCTTCATTATTGAAGCATAAAGCTGTTTAAGGAGTTCTTTTTTTTCAGCTTCACCGGCAGCAACATATTTCTCTTCAAAACCAGCATCTGTGAAGGAAAATAATTCAGGATACTTGTCCAGGTTATCACTTATTTCCCCAACAGGCCTGAACCCGGCAACAGCAGTTAATGAATCAAGTGCAATTGCAATCTCGGGTTTGTGATTATCATCAGGATAATTAACAGGATCAGCAGCATGCAGTTTTACAGCCTGCTCCTTATTTGGATGCAGTTGAATTGACAATGCCCTTGCAGCCGATAACACCTTAAGCAGGAAAGGAAATGTTTTGCCAAATTTATTTATTACATAGCTGCCAAGAATTTCATCAGAATATTTATTTATTGCTTCGTACAGCTTTTCACGGCTGCCATTTATTTCAATTTCACCTGGAGCTTTGGGATGAGCGCCAATCCAAAGTTCAGCATAAGGCACATCCTTTTCAGGCTTTATATTTAATAACGCAGGTATAACTGCTTTATCATTTTTGGTACCCCAGTCATAATTCTGAATTTTATTATAAAGTTTATAAGGTTTAGGAATAAATTTCTCCAATAGCTTTTCCTCGGTTTTATATTATCAAATATTGACTGATTATTTTGCGCCCGTTTCGTCAGAAAGAGAATAAGGATATGCCTGCTGACTGCTTCCCCATAGTTTGTTTGGTTCTGCTGACATTATAAACCTTAATTCTCCTCCATTCATTATTTCTTCATGCGTAATATAACATCTTTCAATCTTTTTATTATTAAGATAAAGTTCTTTAATATAAATATTTTTTTCGGTCAGATTCTCTGCAGAGACAGTAAATTTCTTCCCATTTTCCAGATTCATTTCTGCTTTTGACACACATGGGCTTCCAATTACATACTGGCCGCTTCCGGGAGCTACAGGATAAAAACCCAAAGCGCTGAATATATACCATGCTGACATCTGCCCGCAGTCATCATTGCCGCATAATCCGTGAGGGGCCGGTTTATACATTTCGTTTATTATAAGATGTATCTTCTCCTGGGTTTTCCATGGCTCGCCGAGGAAGCAGTACATATACGGAACGTGATGACTGGGTTCATTGCCATGGATATAATTGCCTATTGCACCGACTTTAGTTACATCTTCACTTTCAAGAAAATATTTTTCAGGAATTTCCATAGTAAAAAGAGAATCAAGCCATGTGATAAGTTTATCTTTTCCGCCGGCAAGCTTTGCAAGCCCTTTAATATCATGCGGCACATAAAGGGAATAGTTCCATGCATTCCCTTCTATAAATCCCTGCCCGACTGTACTAAGCGGGTCAAATAGGGCTTTCCAATTACCATCACTTGTTTTGGCATGCGCAAAGCCTGATGATGTATCAAAAATATTTTTATAATACTCTGCCCTTTCCAAATATGCTGAAGCTTCTTTTTTATAACCTGCAGCTTCTGCAAATTTGTAAATTGTCCAGTCATCAAAGGCATATTCAAGAGTTTTGGAAGCGGAGTTTGAGTTTAAATCTTCAGGGACATATTTATACTTTTTATAATAACCAATTCCATCATAATTATCATAATTAGCGCTTGCTGTTACTGCATTGAATGCCTCTTCCACATCATAGTCTCTAATCCCTTTAAGGTAAGCATCAGCAATAACAGGAACACTGTGGTAGCCAATCATACACCAGTTTTCATTTCCCCAATGAGACCATACCGGAAGGATTTTGTGTACACTCTGTTCGTAATGGGCAAGCAATGATTTTATTATATCATTAGTACGTTTCTGCTGAATAATTGTATAAAGAGGATGAAGTGCGCGGTAGGTATCCCATAAAGAGAAGATTGTATAATTTGTGTAACCTTCAGCTTTATGTATATTATGGTCAAGCCCGCGGTATTCACCGTTAACATCAGAAAATACAACAGGATTTATAAAAGCATGATACATTGATGTATAAAAACTTATCATCCTGTCAGCATCTGCTTTTATCATAATTTTAGAAAGCTCATTATTCCATTTTTCTTTTGCCTGCAGAACAACGTTATTAAAATCCCAGCCTGGAATTTCAGTATTCATATTTTCAACTGCATTTTTAGTACTAACACCTGATAGTGCAACCTTAACCAGAATTTCTTCACCTTCTGATGTTTCAAAATTAAAGCAGCCTTTTATTTTGTGCCCTGCCCTTTCAGGAAAATTTTCATTTTCATTCCATTTACGCCAGAAACCTTTATATACAAGCTTTTCTTCATTTATAAGGCTGTAAGATTTTACAGGTTTTGAGAAAGCAATAGCAAAATAGACCTGCCTCTCCCTTGCCCAGCCGCTTGTCTGCCGGTATCCTGTAATAAGAGTATCGTTTTCAACCCTTACTGATGCCCATACTGTTTTGCCATCGTAATTATAAATCCCGGACACAAGATCCATTATGATATGCGAAGTTTCACCTTTTGGGAATTTATATTTATGAAAGCCTACTCTCTCTGATGCGGTAAGTTCTACATCTATATTATAGTCATCAAGTTTAACTGCGTAAAAACCCGGGCGGGCTTTTTCATTTTCATGGGAAAATGCAGACCTGTAGCCGCTGCGTGGTTTATCTTTTGTACCGGGATTAAATTTTATTTCACCTGTGGCTGGCATAAGTAAAATATCGCCCAGGTCAGAATGGCCGGTACCGTTAAAATGCGTATGAGAAAAACCAACTATTGTTTTATCAGTATACTGGTAACCTGCGCAATACCTGTAAACTTCCGGATTATATGAATCGCCTGAATTATACATTACAGTATCAGTCTCCGGGCTTAACTGTACCAGTCCAAACGGAACAACAACCCCGGGAAATGTATGCCCCATATCATCAGTACCGATAAAAGGATTTACATAGTCATAGGGAGTTTTTGTCTGTGCATTCAATATTACACCTGATATTAAAATTAAAAGTGCCAAAGTAACAGGTTTCATCAATGTTTCCTGAATTTATATGGCTAAAAATATTAAAAGATATGAAAAGTGGGCAAAATGATTTTGTGTATTATTATTCATAACTGCGCAAACTTTTTTACCGGCTCGTAGAGCCGGCTTTATGGTAAAAAAGGTATACCGCAAGCAATCTTAATCCTCGTAGAGGATTTCAGATTTAAGAATAGAAAAATTAATCGGCATTTTTAATAAGCATTACACTGAAGTCGAAAAACTTATAAATAATTCATTCCTCACTGATGAGGTTAAGAAACAATACACCAATCTTTACCTGGAAAAATTGAAAAGGCTGCAGCAGGCCTAACCTATTTCAAAAAATTCTTTTACCATTTTTTCGTCTGTGTCTGCCATAGAGAGATGGTAGAATTCGTTTTTGTGCGGATTATATTTATAATCTTTCCCCCACTCTTCCGCATGTAAAACAGTTTCTTTTATTCCTTCAGTTATAGAATAAATTTCGTCATTTGTCATTGTAGGATGAATAGAAAGCCTTATCCAGCCGGGTTTTTCGGAAAGATCGCCTTTATCAATTAAATCAGTAATTCTCTGGCTGCGTGTTGGATCAACATGAAGGAGATAGTGCCCGTAAGTACCAGCGCAGGAACAGCCGCCGCGCACCTGTATGCCAAACCTGTCATTAAGTATTTTTACTGCAAGATTGTAATGCATATTTTCAATATAAAAAGAAATTGCCCCAAGCCTGTTTTCAACATTCCCGGCGAGTATATGTACACTGTCAATTTTTTTCAGTTCATCAAAAATAATTTTAACAAGTTCCTTTTCCCTTGCCCGGATTTTTTCACATCCCATTTGCTCTTTTAGCTTTACACACAAAGCAGCGCGGATAGTCTGCAGAAATGCGGGTGTTCCGCCATCTTCACGCGCCTCAATATTGTTTGTGAATTTATGACGCCCCCATGGATTTGTCCATTCTACCGTTCCGCCGCCCGGACAATCAGGCACTTTATTTTTATAAAGTTTTGAATCAAACACAAGCACACCAGAAGTACCTGGGCCGCCAAGAAATTTATGGGATGAGAATGTAATTGCATCAAGCTTTTCTTCCGGGTCAGAGGGATGCATATCTATTTTCACATAGGGGGCAGAACAGGCAAAATCAACAAAACAATAACCACCGTACCGGTGCATCATTTTAGCCATGGTATGATATGGAGTTTCAATACCGGTAACATTTGAACATGCAGAAAAAGACCCTATTATAAGTTTCCTGTTTTTATATTTCTCCAAAAGTCCGGCAAGGCTCTTCAGGTCAACAAGCCCTTCATTATCAGGTTCAACACAAATAACTTCAGCAATAGTTTCAAGCCATGAAGTATGGTTGGAATGATGTTCCATGTGAGTAACGAAAACCACGGGCCTGAGTTCTTCCGGCAGGTTGAAATAATTTTCAAGCTGCTCGGGAATGCGCAAACCAAGTATACGCTGAAACTTGTTTATCATATCTGTCATACCGGAACCAGCGGTAATAATAACGTCATCGGGACCGGCATTAACATGTTTTTTAATTACATCATGGGCATGATGGTATGCAAGAGTCATTATGGAACCGGTGAAACTGGATTCAGAGTGGGTATTGCCGATAAGCGGGGCAAACTTTTCAGTCATTATTTTTTCAATAGGAGCATATAGCCTGCCGCTGGCGATCCAGTCAGCATAAATTATTTTTTTTTCACCATAAGGCGTAGTAAAAGTTTTATTCCAGCCAATTGTATTTTCTCTGAATGGCTTAAAGTATTGTTCCAGTGATTCCATTATTAGGGACTGACCTTGTTAAAATATGTTATACAAAAATATAAATTTTATGTACTAAACTGAACCGACATTTATATAAACAGGTATTTGTCAAATTTTCAGGGTATATTTGTCAGAATAAACAGGCAGTTTACTATTATAATCACCGCTGCCCGGCGATAATAATACACACTGATTATATTTTTTGTACTATAAACTACAGGAATAAAAATATGTCATATTTTATAGGTATTGATGGCGGCGGAACTAAAACCAACTGTATAATTACAGATGAGAAATTAAACATTCTTGCTGAATGCACAGGAGAACCTTCCAATTTTTTACTGCTTGGAACTGAGACTGTATGTGTAAACCTGCTTATGCTTATTGATGAATGCCTAACTAAGGCAGGTTTGAATTATAACGATATTTCTGCCTCTGTACTTGGAACTACCGGCGCCGGAAGAAGAAACGATGCAGAAAAGCTGGAAAGTGCATTTATAAAGTATTGCACAAATAAAGTTATTGAATTAAAAAACTTTCGTGTTGAAAGCGATGCGCGAATTGCGCTTGAAGGAGCTTTTTCAGGAAATGCAGGATGTATTTTAATTGCCGGGACAGGTTCAATAATATTTGGCAAAGATGCAAGCGGAAATCTTCACAGAGCCGGAGGATTTGGCAGGTTTATTGGCGATGAAGGCAGCGGTTATTCAATTGCAAAAAAAGGGCTTGCTGCTATAGCAAAAGCTTTTGATGGAAGAGGCAGCAAAACAATACTGTCAGAAATGATAAAGAATAAATTTGCAATTTCATCAGCAGATGGACTGATAAGCGAAGTGTGCAAAAATAATTTTAATATACCTTCAGTTACGCCGCTGGTTTTTTCAGCAGCAGAAAAGAATGATGCTGTATGCATGAAAATACTTGAAGAAGAATCAGACGAGCTTATGCTTCATATAACCGCAATGTCAGATAAATTAAATGAAAAGCCTCTTAATATATCTTTTACGGGCAGTTTAATTAATAATTATAATGTTTTTTCAAAAATGCTGCTAAACAAAATTAAAAATTCTGCGATAGATGTTATTGTTAAGAAGCCGGATCATTCTGCCGCCGCAGGAGCAGTTATATTCGCACAAAATTTTTTCAAAAATAATATTTAATAATTACAACCACGCTGTAAATTGATATTTCCGGCTGAAGTTTATTGCCTTATATTGTAAAATGAGTAAAACTAACCGCAATCCCTGGTCATGGGTACCTTCACTTTATTTTGCAGAAGGACTTCCAAATGTTGTAGCAACATCTATAGCTACAGTTATGTATACAAGAATGGGAATACCAGCAGGTAAAATGGCACTGTACACAAGCTTGTTGTACCTGCCCTGGGTAATAAAACCTTTATGGAGCCCGTTTGTTGATTTATACAGGACAAAAAGATTCTGGATAATAAGTATGCAGCTGCTAATTGGATTGGCATTAGCCGGAATTGCAGCTTTTTTATCTGCAGATAATTTTTTCCCCATTACTCTTGCTTTCATGTGGTTTATAACATTCAGCTCTTCAACACATGATATTGCTGCCGATGGCTTTTATATGATTGGGCTGCCAAAACATGACCAGGCTTTGTTTGTGGGAATCAGGTCAACTTTTTACAGGCTTGCTGTAGTGGCAGGTACAGGCCCGCTTATAATTCTTGCAGGCATGCTTGAAAAAAGCAGCGGAAGCAATTCTTATGCATGGAGTACGGCGTTTGCTGTACTGGCTGTATTATTTATTTTATTTTTTATCTACCATAATTTCATCCTGCCCAGGCCGGCTGAAGATATATCCATTGCAAAAAAGAATAATGGTTCAATAAACTTTCAAGAATTTTTCAAATCGTTCATTTCTTTTTTTCAAAAAGAAAAAATGGGTGTTATTCTTAGCTTTATTATACTATACAGGCTGGGGGAAGCCCAGTTAAGTAAAATTGCAATTCCTTTTCTTATTGCACCTGTCAGCAAAGGCGGAATAGGACTTGATACAGAGCAGGTAGGGTATATCTATGGTACAATTGGCGTAATAGCTTTAACTATTGGGGGAATACTTGGCGGAATTGCTGCAGCCAAACATGGATTAAAATACTGGCTATGGCCAATGATTATTGCCCTAAATGTTCCGGACCTTGTTTATGTTTACCTATCCTTTACACAGGATACAAACCTGGTTACTGTAAGTGTCATGGTTATACTTGAACAGTTTGGTTATGGATTTGGCTTTACAGCTTTTGTATTGTATCTTATTTACATCAGTGATGGAGAATATAAAACCTCGCATTATGCTATTGCAACCGGATTTATGGCACTGGGTTTAATGCTGCCCGGCGCTGTAAGCGGAATACTACAGGAATTTCTGGGATACAAACTCTTTTTTATATGGGTTTGCCTCGCTACTGTTCCCGGATTTTTATTGGCAAAAATGCTTCCACTTGATTCTGAATTTGGGAAAAAAACTCAGTCATAAATTACTTTATAAGTATCAATTATTATCATTTTGGTAACACAAAAATGCTTGTGACTCATAATCACTTGTAGTATATTTATATATAACTTTTTCTGTTTCAGAACAGTACACATTTGAGCAAAAGTCTCATAATGTTCATTTCATGGATACAGAATTAGCTTTCATCGACCCAAATAACCGCTTATTCGAAACAGATTTTTCAGTTTTTGAAAATTTCGACTATTAATAATTAATGGTATGAAATTTGAGTAAGCTAAATGAATAATTATATCTGAGTTCTAAAATGGCTGAAAAAAAATTGAATACTGTAATAATTGATGATGATGCACAGTCAAGACAATTACTGCAGGTTTTATTAAAAAAATTCCCCCAGATAAATGTTGTTGGCGAAGCAGCAAATATTACCAATGCAATTGAAATAATAAAAAAAACCAAGCCGGATGGTGTTTTTCTTGATGTATGCCTCGATGATGAAACAGGTTTTGAATTGATGAAAAGAATTGAAACACATCCCAAAATTGTCTTTGTAAGCGCTTATGATAATTATGCCCTTCGTGCTTTTGATGTTAACGCACTTGACTATATACAAAAACCTATTGAGCCTGAAAGGCTGGCAAAAACAATAGAAAGATTAATTTCAAGTGTGGGTACTGAGGCAGCAAAAAATAGTGCAGACGCACACATCCTTAACAACAATGAACTTAACAATGCGGTTCCTTCTGATTTAGCAGCTGAAAATATTGTACAGGACGACAGTGAGACCGAAGAAGATATTAATGAAGAGAATGATAGTTTTGCCCCTGTTAATAAAGCCCTGGATTATGATGACCGTTTGTTTGTTACTTATGAAGGTGTATCCAAGTTTATAAAGGTAAATACAATTGTTTGTATAACTGCTGAAAAAGATTATTCGTACATTTATCTGTCTTCAGGGAAAAAACACCTTGTATTAAAATCAATGGTTGAATGGGAAGAACGCCTTACACCAAAATACTTTGTAAGAATACACCGCTCAACAATTGTTAATCTTGAATATGTTGAACGCGTGGAAAAATGGTTTAACTCGTCATATCATGTATACCTTCAAAATCATACAGAACCTTTCAAAATGAGCAGAAGATACGCTGCCAAGCTTAAAGAGCGATTTAAATAATTAAAAATGAAATTGAAAACCGGTTTTACCGGTTTTTTTATTACTATCCGGATTTACTGAAAATTAATCCACAAGTTATTTATTATCTTTTTTTCATAAATTTATTTATAGTATAAAATCATTTAGAGGAAGTTATGAAACTGCAGAGATCTTCCAATTCAATGATTGCCGGAGTATGTGCCGGACTTGCTGAATATTTTGGCTGGGACCCTACACTGGTAAGAATTGGATACGTACTTGTATCTGTTATAAGTGTTGCCTTTCCAGGCATACTTGTATATATACTGCTCTGGATTATAATGCCGCCGCCTGATAAACAGTAACAGGATTAACTCATGCAATATAAATGATTTATTTGCTATTAAAGTAAATGAAGTACTAAGAGATAAATCTATAGTTTAAATCTTACTCCAAGCAGGAATTTTCTGTCATTGTAAATTGTGCTGTTTATATCAAGGTCTATATTAACAGGCATTTTTTGTTCTAATATTTGTGCCTGCCCGGCAAGGCTGCTGTTAAAATCATGCAGCGGCTTTAATATAACAGCCTGTAGTGAATCCTGCCCGTCTGAACCTTCTTTTTCAGAAAAATACTTCCATGCCACAAATGCAACAGCAGCACCTGCAAGAACATAAATAATAGTTTTAGTGGAGCTTTTACTTTCCGAAGAAGTACCGGTATTTGAACTTCCTCCCCCTCCTATATTTTCCTTCACTCCGGCAGTTGCCTCCGATAAGTAACATAATTGAAATGCTACAATCATAATTAAAGAAAACCTGGAGAATGAAGTAAACAAACGCATAATAATTCCTGACATGTTTAAAAGTAAAATAGGATAAATACTATTAATAATGAAGAGTTAGTATGAAACTTTTTAGCAGCATATGCATTATATGTATGCTGCAGTTATTTAATATAAAAGTGCTGTAAACTATTGTGCGTGTTAACAGTCTTTTTCAGTTTCATTGAATATACAGCAGTTAAAATCTTGTAACGTATAATCTTTCTTTTTAAATTTATATACCCGATCAAAATACCTCAAAGGTGAAACGTGGATAATTTTACAGCTGCCCGGTTAACAATGGCGTTATCACTGGGCTTTCATATTATTTTTGCGTGTATTGGAATGACTATGCCGTTTCTTATGGTTATTTCCCACTGGAAATGGCTTAAAACAAAAGATGAAACATATTTAAAACTTACCAAAACATGGTCAAAAGGGGTAGCAATATTTTTTGCTATAGGTGCAGTATCCGGCACGGCACTCTCATTTGAACTTGGGCTTTTATGGCCGGGTTTTATGAAGCATGCAGGAGCTATTATTGGCATGCCATTCAGCTGGGAAGGGACAGCCTTTTTTGTTGAAGCTATCTGTATAGGATTATTCCTTTACGGATGGAACAGGATTAACCCTGTAATCCACTGGATTTCAGGACTGCTTGTAGGCATATCAGGTGTTGCTTCAGGTATTTTTGTTGTAACTGCAAATGCCTGGATGAATGCACCTGCAGGGTTTGACTGGATTAATGGACAGGCTTACAACATTGACCCATGGAAGGCTATGTTTAACCCTGCATGGATAAGCCAGGGCCTTCATATGACTATAGCAGCTTTTGAAGCCACTGCATTTGGAGTTGCCGGGCTTCATGCAATATTATACATGAAGAACAGGAGTATTATTCTGCATAAAAAAGCGATGACAATTGCCCTTGTCATTGGAAGTATTGCAGCAATAGTTCAGCCGTTAAGCGGCGATTTCAGCGCCAAAGATGTTGCTAAACGCCAGCCTGTAAAACTTGCAGCTATGGAGGGGCACTTCAAAACAGAAAAAGGAGCCCCACTGATTGTTGGCGGATTGCCTGATAAAAAAAGCAGAACAACAGATTACGGAATTAAAATACCTAACGGATTAAGTTTTCTTGCTTACGGTGATTTTAATTCCGAAGTAAAAGGGCTTGAAGAATTTCCGGAAGAAAACTGGCCTCCTGTTTTAATTACCCATCTCTCCTTCCAGGTAATGGTTGGACTTGGAACTATACTTGCACTTATTGGAGTTTTATTCTGGGTATTTACATGGAAATGGAAACACCTGCTTGAAAACAAATGGTTCCTATATTCTGTAGCGATTTCAGCGCCCATGGGATTTATAGCTGTAGAAGCCGGCTGGATAGTTACAGAAGTGGGAAGACAGCCATGGATTATATATGAGGTAATGAGAACAATCGATTCTGTTACTCCGGTACCGGGACAGGTATTTCACCTGGCAGCATTTTCGTTTGTTTATACTCTTTTGTCTGTAGTTGCTGTATGGTTAATGCGCAGGCAGATAAAAGCGCTGCATAATTTTGGAAAAGAACAGAATCTGAAAGGAGAAACAGCAATATGATTTATGTAGTAATTCTGTTCCTTCTTGTTTCGGTATACCTGTACTGCCTGCTTGGCGGCGCAGATTTTGGAGCCGGCATTGTTGAATTCTTTTCGAACAAAGAGAGCAAGCAAAGAACCCGCAGGCTTGTTACAAATGCAATGGCCCCTATTTGGGAAGCCAATCACATGTGGCTTATAATAACAATTGTAATACTTTTTAATGCCTTTCCGCCAATATACAGCCAGATATCTATATCCCTGTATATTCCGCTTATCCTGCTTTTACTTGGAATAGTTTTTCGCGGTACAGCTTTTACATTCAGGCATTATGATGCAGTAAAAGATGCTTCGCAGGAAGTTTATTCACGCACATTTGAATATTCGAGTGTGTTTGTAACTTTCTTCTTCGGGCTTACGCTTGGCGCGGTAATATCCGGGAAAATGATGGTGAATCCAACAGGATTTGCAGAAGGATATGTTAGTCCATGGTTTAATTTGTTCTCTGTTTCAATAGGGATATTTTTAGTTGCACTGTTTGGTTTTCTTGCATCTGTTTTTCTTATAGGAGACAGTACAGATGAAGCTCTTGTTAAAGAATTTGTAAAAAAATCAAAGCGGGCTAATATAGCTACTGTACTTACCGGCGGGCTTGTGTTTTTAACTTCCTACATTGAAAAAGTTAATTTCGCAAATAATTTCCTGACGAACCCGCTAAGTATTGCTTTAATCGCAGCAGCAACATTATCCCTGCCTGTATTGTGGAAAATACTTGATGGAGCACATAAATGGCTCTCGCGTGTTGTTGCAGGGGCACAACTTTTATTTATACTGGGTGCTTTTTATGCTGTATATTTTCCTACAATAGTCAGGTTTAAAGATGCAAAGGATTTAACGTTGTTAAACTCTCATGCCCCGGAAATTACTTTAAGCTATCTTGGCTGGGCGCTTATTTTAGGGTCATTGATAATATTCCCGTCATTATATTATCTGCTAAAAGTATTTAAGATAGAAAAAGAAGAAGACGCAAAGCTGACTAAATAAAACAATAGTTTAACGGCTCTCCGGATTTAGTTAAAAAGCTAAACTTCGGAGAGCCAAAAAATCATATTAACTCTTCTCTGTTTTCTTTTTCAATTCCAGTTTATCAGCAAAGTCTGCAGCAAAATTATTTATCATATTAAACACTTCTTCGTTTTTTGTTGCACGCCGGTATGTATCAGCAAGTTTAAGCAGTACCTGGTGTACATGTATATTCATATCATCAACAAGCATTTCTTTAGTCCACAAATCGATACCCAAAGTTGCTTTATCTTCTTTATCCCATATAGACAGCATAAATGAATTTGCTTCTTTGGATTTATTCACTCCCCCGTCCGGTGCTTCCCATTCTATTTTTACGGGGACACGGTTATCATCCAGCTCAACATGAAGTTTAATTTCTGATTTTACCGACATAATAATTCCTTTGTATATTAAGAAGTATTTTGTTTTCTTTTTGTATACTAATTGTTTAAAGTAAAGTTAATAAGAATTTCCGGAATATACATGAAGGCATTTAAAAGAGTGATTTTAACATCAGCATTAATAATTATATGCTTTGCTACAGCCAATGCCCGGAATACCGGTATTGGAGCTTATATTGGCGGCGGTTATATAAGCGGAGACTCACCTAATGTAAGCAGCTTTACAACCAATGTTTTTGTTGATGCAGATTACTTCGGCCCAAATATGTTCCCAAGGGTTAGTTTTATGTTTGCCAGCGCTTTTAGCAAAATTGTTCCTGATACAAGAAAGCAGTATTACCCATTTATGAAGGGTATTTCGCTAAAAGGTATGCTGCAGCAGGAATATCCCGGTAATTTTTTTGCGGAAGAAGGGCTTGGAATTGCGTACCTAAATGACAGAACTTTTTCAACAACAAACAACTGGAATCCGGGTGTTACATTTTCATTAAGCGGTGGAGTTAACCTTCCGGATACATCCATCCGCAAAATTCAATTGGGTGCAGGAGCAGAATATGCCTTTGCTTTCGGTGGAACATTCCTTCGCTATTTTTCACTGCATTTACAGGTAAAATGTTTTTTATAAGTTAGTCTTCTGTTTATTTCTGAGAAGTACTCTGTTCTTTTATTATTTTCCCGTTTAAAATTTCGTCAACAAGCCTGCTGGTCTTGTATACATGTGAGAGTGCTTCAATAATGCCCTGTGAATGTACGGAAACAGTCCTGTTCTGTTCTGTCCTGAAAATAAAACCACCGGGAAGGCTTTCAATATTACCGTCAAATGCAACACCTACAATCTCAGCATTTTTATTTATAACAGGGCTGCCGGAATTTCCGCCGGTTATATCATTGGTTGATATAAAATTAAACGGTGTTGCAAGATTAAAATCTGCAGGCGGAGTTTTCCACTTTTCAGGAAGATCCCAGGGATCTTTTTTATAGAAAGAGTAATACCTGTCATACATGCCGTAAAAAGTAGTAACAGGAGGAGCAACAGTACCATTATAAGGGTAACCCTCAACAACCCCGTCTGATATTCTTAAAGTAAAAGTTGCGTCAGGCGGAATGGAAGTTCCATATACCTCAAACAGAGCTTTTCCCAAAGTGCCGGAATACAGTTCATCCTTTTTATCAAGCACAGAAGATTCCTTTTCCATTTCTTCAATAAGCGGAAGAGAATTAATTACATAATAAATGAACATATCCTTTGAATTAAGAATTGCATCAGGGCCTTTCTTAATAAGCTCCCTTAACTGTTCGGGATTATCAACAACTGAATTATCCAGCATATATCTAACGGCTTCTGCCGGACTCTTTCCCCCGGTAACAGTTTTAACAAAACTATTATCTTCACCGAAATACTTAACCAGGTTTTCAAGCTGCTGCTCAAGAAGTTTATTATTTAATTCCGGTTCATAATCTTCAGGAATAATTGAATCAATTGTGCTGTCTATTTCACTATCCTGAAAATCTTCAGACCGTTCACTTTCAGGTTCTTTCAACTGATCTGCAAGATCAATTACATCCCTTGCTACAAAAAAGTAAATAGCAGAATTATCAGGATCGATATCTATAGCATCAACCTTGTTATTGATAACACGCGAATCATCCTGTATCTTTTTAATGTCATCCCATAGAGTCCCATATTCCTTATTCAACTTTTCATCATTCTGCACTTTAGAACGAAAAGTATTTTCAAAATCTCTTTTTCTCTGCATTAAGACAGGATCATTTAAACCCTTAATAACTCCTTCATATACTTTTTGTGCATTAAGATATTTTAACAACTGGACATTATAGTCTTCAGAGGAATCCGGGTTTTCAGCAATCATATTCTGGTATAGTTCTACCAGGGAGGAGTACATTTTTAATGTATGTGGATAAATAATATCACGCAGGTACTCAAGCTGCGAAACAGTCAGCAGCCTGCTGGTTGACCCCGGGTTGCCAACTACAAATACTGGTTCGCCCGGTTCAGCGCCGTTATGGCTCCATTTATAAAAATTATCTGTTTTTAGCGGTTTACCCTCATCATAAACACGGAAAAAGGCGCAATCCATGTTATAGCGCGGGTAAGTAAAGTTATCATATTCGCCGCCGAAATGCCCAAGAAGATGTTCAGGAGTAAAGACAAGCCTTACATCATTATATCTTTTATATCCGTAAAGCGAATATTTTCCTCCGTTATACAACGGAGTTATTGATACAACAAGCCCGGTTTCTTTTTCTTCTCTTTTCTCAATTTCAGTAATTATTTTTTCTTCGTTTGCAATTTTTTCTTCTTCAGCAGTCCCTTTATTTATTGCGGCAGTAACTTCATCAGTTACATCTTTAATAAGTACCAGTTGGTCAACAAACAAACCCTGTACAGGCCTTTCGTCAGTAAGTGATTCAGCATAGAAGCCATTTTTTTGCAGGTCTTCTCCTTCGCGGGATACATCAACAGCACTTTCTCTTGCACAGTGGTTGTTAGTCATTATAAGCCCGTCTTCAGAAATAAAGGAAGCCGAACAATATGTAGCAAAACGCAGAGCAGAAAGCCTTACTTTATCAAACCATTCTTTACCGGGATTAAAGCTGTATTCTTTACTGAAATATTTAACCGGCGGAAAATCAAAGGTCCACATTTTACCGGTATCAAAAGCTCCTGCTTTAACAGTATCAAGGGATGAAGAGACAGAATAGCCATTATTTGGGGGCAGATTAACAACTGAAGACGAACACCCTGCAAAAAAAGTTAATACGAAGAAGAGAATAATGACCCTGGTATGCTTATAACACATTATAATTCCGGCATGAATAGATTATTGAATATAAGACTTTCGCAGTCCTGTTTATAGGTTTAAAATACATGAAATAAATGAAGAGGGATATATATAATCACCTTACTTAAGCCTGAACCGGGATGAAAAGGGTAAGATATAATTAAGCCTACCCTGTCCATAAATCCCTAAAAAACTCCGATACTTCTACCGGAATTTATAAACAAAGCAGCAATCAAATTCTAAATCAGATATAAGAATCCGGCTGATATAAAGGTTCTATTTCCCATTCATCTTCAATTGTACCAATACAATGCGAACACTTTGGGACACTGAAAACTACTTTTTCCTCATTGGGTGCAGCACGGACAAAGTTTAAAATTGTTTTACAACTGGAACACTGCACAATGTGCGATGTGGTAGTTTTGGCACTGCATTCAGGGCAAATAAACCCTAAATCCCCCGGTGTTTCCTCAGGATTTACCAGGAAAATAGCATTACATTTAGAATTATTGCATTTGGCAAAATGCCATTGAATAGTATCCTTAGTAGCGATAATATGCTCCATCAATATTTTAGAATTAAACATAAGCAGTATTGTATAAAAAGTCTATTGAAAAATTATTCTCCGAAGGTATTTTTAATAATTTAACGCATGCCGGAATAAAAACCGGTTAAACAGAACAAAGCATCCACACCTGTTAAATTCTTAATATATGTTTTTCAACTGCCCGGTTTTCCTTATTAAGGCAGATATGTTATTTTTACATATAAATAAAATACTCATAAGAATTTTGCTTAACACCCTTCCCTGTACAGGAAGAGTTTTTAAATTTTTATTTACTATAAATGTAATATCTTATTTTTAATTATGTTACGCATAATTATTTCCATGAATTTTTAAAACCTTAACAGCCGGAGAATTAAATTATATGGACAGAATAAATTGTTTTAAGGCATACGATATAAGAGGGAAAGTACCTTCTGAATTAAATGCTGAACTGGCTTATAACATTGGAAGAACTTATTCCAGATTTATTAATGCAAAAACTGTTGTAATTGGCCATGACATAAGAAAATCATCTGAAGAATTATCTGATGCATTGGCCCGCGGGCTTAATGACAGCGGCGTTGATGTTATTGATATTGGCATTTGCGGTACAGAGATGATTTATTACGGAACTTCTGCGCTTGAAGCAGATGGCGGAATTATGATTACTGCCAGCCACAATCCCCCTGAATATAACGGACTTAAATTCGTCAGGAAGAATTCTGTACCTGTTGGATATGATTCCGGCCTTAATGAAATTGAAAGAATGATTTTAAACGGTGATTTAGGCGAAAAAAGCGCTGCACCAGGCAAAATTATTACAAAAGATATAATGGCGGATTTTATTGCCAACCTAAGTAAGTTTTATGATGCCTCTAAAATAAATCCATTTAAAGTAGTTGTAAATGCAGGTAATGGATGTGCAGGGCTTGCACTTAATGCACTGGAACCAAACATCCCCATAAAAATGATCAAAGTTTATAATGAACCGGATTCAGATTTTCCGCATGGCGTTCCAAATCCTCTTTTGGTTGAAAACAGGCAGGCTACTACAGATGCAATGTTAAAGAACAATGCTGACCTGGGTGTTGCATGGGATGGCGATTATGACAGATGTTTCTTTTTTGATGAGAAAGGCACTTTTATTGAAGGCTATTATATTGTAGGGCTTTTAGCAAAATCAATTTTAAAGACCAACAAAAATGAAAACATTATACATGACCCGCGCCTTGTCTGGAATACAATTGAGGTAGTAAAAAACTCCGGCGGCAATGCGGTAGTTTCAAAAAGCGGACATGCTTTTATTAAACAGAAAATGAGAGAAGTAAATGCAATTTACGGCGGGGAAATGTCAGCGCATCATTATTTCAGAGACAATGCTTATTCTGACAGCGGAATGATTCCATTCCTTCTGATTCTTCAGCTTATGTCTGAAGAAAACAAAACTTTATCACAGCTTGTAGAAGAAATGATTGCTGCCTATCCATGTTCAGGCGAAATCAATTCAACAATAAGTGACCCCGCTGGCAAGCTTAAAGAGATTGAGGGAAAGTATACAGACGGGCAGAAGGATTTTCTTGATGGGTTAAGTGTTGAATATCCTGAATGGAGATTTAATTTAAGAATGTCTAATACAGAACCTATTATAAGGCTTAATGTTGAAACACGCGGCAATCAGCAGTTATGTGATGAAAAAACCAACGAACTGCTTGCTTTAATAAGAAGCTGATTAAGAACAGATATTCACAAAAAAATGCCCGGCAGTTAATATTGCCGGGCATTTTTTGTTAATACTTTAGTTAATGTGAAAACTATATCTGCACATGTTATTCAGAAACACATACTTTTATTTTGCAGCGCCTTCAATCTTAAATGTAACTGCAAGTTTTTCCCACCGGAGGCTTACAGCCGCTCCAGTTTCAGAAGTTCTTTCCATATCATAATCAAGCCATTCGGTATAATTTGATTTTTGCGGTTTCACTTTAAAACGCAAAATATCTTCAGATTCATTATACTCAAAGGCTCCCCACTGGTCAGCAACTTTATTAAAAATAACGGTCCATTCCTTTTCTCCCGGTATAACAAAAAAGCTGTATGCTCCTTTGGGAATTTTTTTACCCTCTATTGTGATATCAGTACTGAAGGTAAACCTTGTAGCTTCATCAGCTCCTGCCCGCCACACTTTATTATATGGAACAAGCTCGCCCCATATTTTCCTGTTTTTTACACCAGGGCGCCCATATACAATATTTACATCTGTCAGTCCTACAGTCTGGCCTACCCATGCACGCGGGCTTATCCTGATATTTTTTGCTTTGGTCTGGGCCTCACTAATATTTGCAAAAAGGAAAATACAACACGCTATTAATAAAAAACTGTAATAATTCCTTAATTTCATTGACACTCCTTTACATAATGGCCGGCTTTAATTTGTTACAAAGATAGCAAAACTAATATTATAGGCAAATCAGTTCATCATAATTCATGTTATGTAAATCTTCCCGGGGTTAATTAAAATGAGTTCATATTATTTTGCTGAAACGTCTTTTTTTTACATTTTTCAGTGTATATAAATAAACACTAATTAAAAATGATTGAAATAAAATTTGCGCTAAACGACAAACAGATTCTTGACTGTTATCCTGTAATGAAAGAATTAAGAACCCATTTAGCTACGGCAGAAGAATTTCTTGAAAGAGTAAACAGGCAGCAGGTAAACTGTATGTATAATCTGGCATATCTTGAAGAAAATGGAGAGGTAAAAGCATGTGCCGGTTTTGAATTTGCCGAGAAGCTGCATTGCGGTAAAATAATTTATGTAGATGACCTTGTAACTTTATCATCTGCAAGATCAAAAGGCTACGGCGAAATGATGTTTAAATGGCTTCTTGATTATGCAAAAATGAACAAATGTGATCAGCTTCATCTTGATTCAGGAGTTCAGCGCCATGGGGCACACCGGTTTTATCTTAAAAACAGGATGGATATAACCAGCCACCATTTTGCTATAAATGTGCCAAATGAATGTGGTGATTAGAATGCAAATATAGTTAGTTAATAACGGGTGCAGTATTCGTGAAGTGATTTTGGATAAAAATTGAAAGTAACCCGGTTAAGATTATAAAGAAATGAAATTATAACCTTAACCGGACTAATTCTAAATAATGAGTAAGCAGAATTTATATTATTGAATATAATGCAAAATCTTTTTCGCGCCCTGATTTTGAGGAATCATTACATACTTTTAACATATCCTGAAACCATTCGTCATTAACATCATTAACAAGAGCAGTTGCTTTAATCCAGTTGAGTTCCGGGCCTAATATTCTATCATCAGAAAATGCGAGTTTTAGTCCATCAGATATAAAAGATTGTGCAACTTTAGCAGTTGAAAATACAATTGGATCTTCTTTAATATATTTGTTAGATAACAGCCCGCGGATGGTTTCCTCATAAAAATCCTTTGCAAACCCCAGCCTTTCTGCAATATTTCTTATGATTTTTTTCTCGGATTCTACCAACTCATTGTCTTTCCTTGCCACAATTAAAAGCCCTTTTAAATAGTTGCTTTTATCCTGAAGTGTTAGTTCCATAGCATCTCACTTTTAATGTAAAACTAAGGTACAAAAATACTTGTTATAAAAAAATTCACAAATTCCCCCCGGATAATTGTACCATATTAGTATTCAATTGTTCCCTGAATTATCGAAATTAAACAGTTTAACTTTACCTGTTTTACAGTAATTTCACATAGACTAAAGCTAATTAGTTAAGATTATTTATAATAATTGCCTTTAATCGTCAATTTGGTTAATTTTTCATTATCTGATCATCAGGTATCAATTATTTTTTGAGTTAAAAGGGAATCCGGTGTAATTCCGGAACTGTACCCGCAACTGTAAGTCCTATGTTATTCCTAAGGCAATGTGCCACTGTTTGAACAAAATGGGAAGGCGCTGAAGGAAAGGACAAGTCAGGAGACCTGCCGGATGATTTTAAGATAGAAGCTTTCGGGAAGAAAAGCTAAAATCAGAATATTTATATTTGTTTCCAACCGGCTGCAAATTATAATCTGACATTTCTCCGAAAGCATACCTTAACTAATCCTTAATTTACTTTTACAAGAAAGGTTTAAGAGTATGCTTACTCATAACTTGGGTTATCCGCGCATTGGCAATAACCGTGAACTTAAAAAAGCCTGTGAACAATACTGGGCAGGCAAAATTACCGCTAAAGAGCTTAAAACAATTTCTGATAATATAAAATTGTTTAACTGGAAGCTGCAAAAAGACAATGGCATTGATATTATTCCCTCAAACGATTTTTCATTGTATGACCATGTACTTGATATGTCGTATACACTCGGGGCAATACCTGAGCGTTATAAAGCACTAAATAATTTAAGCAGGTACGATTTATATTTTGCTATGGCAAGAGGCCGCCAGGATAAAACCACCGATATTACTGCTATGGAAATGACAAAGTGGTTTGATACCAATTACCATTATATTGTCCCGGAATTTTATAAGGGACAGCAGTTTTCTTTATCTTACAAAAAAATAGTTGATGAATTTCTGCTGGCAAAACAAAACGGCATAATAACCAAACCGGTAATTATCGGGCCGGTATCTTATCTGCTTCTCGGGAAGGAAAAAGAAAGCGGCTTTAACCGTTTTGACCTGCTTGAAAAACTTCTGCACGCTTATATTGAAATAATTGATGAATTAAAATCACATGGGGCAGAATGGATTCAGTTTGATGAACCCTTCCTGGTAATGGATATTGACAATACTATACTTAATGAGATTAAAAGCGTATACAGTGTTATCAGAAAAAACTTCCCCGGGCTTAATATACTTATTGCAACCTATTTCGGAGCGATAGGCAAAAACCTTAATGCAGCATTAAACCTTGCGGTTGATGCCCTGCATGTTGATCTTGTCCGTGCACCGGAACAGCTTAACACAATCATTGACTCTGTTCCGGATAACATGTCGTTATCACTCGGAATTGTTGACGGCAGAAATATATGGAAAAATGATTTTCATAATTCACTTGAAATAATAAGCAGGGCTGTTGATAAAATTGGTTCTGACAGAATACTGCTGGCTCCTTCATGTTCGCTTCTGCATTCGCCATGCGACCTTTCCATGGAAACAAATGACAAAGTGCTGAAGCCTGAAATAAAACAGTGGATGTCATTTGCGAAACAAAAGCTTGAAGAGATTTCCACACTAAAAATGCTGTCAACTAAAGAAGGGTATAAAAGTGCTGCTGATAAATTTAAGGAGAATTTCATAGCAGTTGAGAGCAGAAAAATATCAAAAGAAATACATAACGAAGCAATTAAGAGCAGAGTTAAAAATATCAGTGATTCAGACTGTTCAAGAATCAGCCCATTTGAAATAAGGAAGGCTAAGCAAAAGGAGAAACTCCATCTTCCTCTATTCCCTTCTACCACAATTGGTTCTTTTCCACAGACTGAATTTGTTAGAAAGATAAGGGCACAGTACAAAAAAGGCATGATTGATAATGCAGTTTATACGGAAACGATTAAAAAAGAAATTGATAATGCGATAAGGATTCAGGAAGAGATTGGACTTGATGTGCTGGTTCATGGCGAATTTGAACGAAACGATATGGTTGAGTTTTTTGGCGAACTGCTTGACGGAATTACATTCACTCAAAACGGATGGGTACAAAGTTATGGCAGCAGGTGTGTAAAACCACCTGTAATATATGGTGATATAAGCAGGCAGGCAGATATGACAGTAAAATGGACAAAGTATGCTGCGTCCAAAACACAGAGACCTGTCAAGGGAATGCTAACCGGCCCTGTGACAATTCTGCAATGGTCATTTGTAAGGGACGACCAGCCGCGTTCAGTTACAGCATTTCAGATTGCACTTGCTATAAGGGATGAAGTTACTGCACTTGAAAACTCAGGCACAGGCATTATCCAGATTGATGAACCGGCACTTCGTGAAGGATTGCCGCTGAAAAAATCTGACCGGAAGCAATATCTTGACTGGGCGGTTAAAGCTTTTAAAATTGCATCTTCTTCTGTTAAAGATGAGACACAAATACATACTCACATGTGTTACAGTGAATTTAATGATATAGTTGATGCTATTACTGCTATGGATGCTGACGTAATTACAATAGAAGCTTCCCGTTCACAGATGGAACTGCTGAATTCATTCACTCATTTTGAATATCCGAATGACATCGGACCGGGAGTTTATGATATACATTCGCCCCGAATTCCTTCTGTTGACGAGATTGTTTCGCTAATAGATAAAATAGCTTTTTACTTCCCGGTAAAAAATATATGGATTAATCCTGACTGCGGACTTAAAACAAGGCAATGGGAAGAAACAATTGCCTCGTTGAAAAATATGGTTGAAGCTGCCAGGATAGTCCGCTCACATATTAAACAATAACAGCATGTAATTAACTCAAATTCAGTTCTGCTTATTTGTCCCGGCATAATTTGGGACAAAGCGCGCAAAAAATCAAACTTCCCCAACCCACCGGGGAAGTTTGTATTTTAAAGCCAGTGGATAAGCTGTATTTTAAATTATGTATCCATAGTATTACTCTTTTTCCCCAGATTTTACAGGAGCAGCTTTTTATTTATAAAGGTTGGTTTTATTTTTTAACTGGTAATTCCGAATAAATTAATAATTACTTAACATCTTTCTAAAACCCAATGAAATATTTTTTACTTTTTTGTTTTGTTATCAACTTAACTGCCGCAGCTTTCCCGCAGGATTGGGAAACGAAATTTGAGAAATCTGATTCTCTTGAAACTCCAAGATATAAAGAGACTATGGATTATTTTCGTCAGTTTACAGAGTATACTGATTGCGCCAAAATGTTTTCTTTTGGTACTTCTCCGCAGGGAAGAGACTTAAATTGCTTAATAATTTCAAAAGACAAAGCTTTTACTCCTGAAGAAGCAAAAAAGGCAGGAAAACCTGTTATTCTTATTATTAATGGAATACATTCAGGTGAAATTGAAGGGAAAGATGCATGCATGCTTTTGTTAAAAGAAATACTTGTAACAAAAGAAAAGCAGCATTGTCTTGATGATGTTATACTTATGGTTGTACCAATTTTCAGTGTTGATGCACATGAACGCTGGAGTAAATACAACAGGATAAATCAGAACGGCCCGGAAGAAATGGGTTGGCGTACTACCTCGCATAGGTTAAACCTGAACCGTGACTGGGTTAAGGGAGATGCCCCTGAAATGCAGGCAATGCTTAAACTGTTTTCAACATGGCTGCCTGATTTTTTTGTTGATACTCACACCACTGACGGCGCTGATTATCAGTACAGCCTTACTTATGGCATGGATACCCATAATAATATTTACAATGAACTGGCAGATTTTAACAAAAACAAGTTTATACCCTTTCTTAAAAACTTTGCGGAAAGCAGGGGTTTTCTGGTTGCTCCTTATATAACTTTTAAAACATGGCAGGAAGGATTTGAAGGCGGACTGACTGAAGGAGTTGCCACTCCCCGGTATTCCAACTGTTATGCTTCTGCCCAAAACAGGCCGGGACTTCTGGTAGAAACCCACATGCTTAAGCCATATAAAGAAAGAGTAATGGCAACCAAAGCAGCGCTGGAGACAGTTGTAGAATTTTGTTCGGCAAACAGCAGCGATTTAATGAAATTGAATAAACGCGCTGATGAAAATATGATGAAGTATTATGCACTTGAAAAGCATTTCCTTCCGGTTGCTTATGACCTTTCAGACAAGATGGTTATTGAAAAAATAAAAGGCAAAGCTTATACAAAAACATATAGCGATATATCGGGGACAACAAAGATAACTTATTATGACAGGGATACCATCCTTGATGTACCTGTTTACCGCGATGCTTTTATTACTGATTCAGTTCAGGCACCAAAGTATTATCTTATTCCGCAGGAGTGGAAACTGCTTGTTGACAGGCTTGCCCTTCATGGAATAAAATACAGCCGCCTTGATAAAGATGAAAAACTTGAAGTTACCCGGTACAGTTTCCTGAATGTTAAATATGATGATCATTCTACTGAAGGAAGACAGAGAGTTAACTTTGATGTTAAATCATATAAAGAGACTGTTGTTGTACCGGCAGGAACATATAAAGTGGAAACTGCCCAGAGAACTATTGCACTTATACTTCATATGCTTGAACCAAAAGCAGGAGATTCATTTGTGAAATGGGGCTTTATGAATACTATTTTTGAAACCAATGAATATTTTGAAAATTATGTAATGGAAAAAATTTCTGCTGAAATGCTTGAAAGTGATCCTGAACTTAAAAAAGAGTTTGAGGATAAACTAGCGTCAGATGAGGCTTTCAGAAACAGCCCTGACGCCCGGCTGAATTTCTTTTATCAACGCTCACCTTATTTTGATAAGCAATACCGGGTATATCCTGTTATGAGAGTTGAATAAACAGCCTGGTCCATAAAACCTTAAGGAACCCTTTTTCTCTCCTGTCACAATTACCCGGGGATGAAAAAGGGTTCAGACTGAGATTATTGAAATTCTCCAAAATTTAATTTTTTCGCACTATTTTATCAGCCCAAAGCAGATAAATCCCACATGTTTCTTCAGCAGCCATGCAAGTAATTTTTTAGCCTTATTATCTCAATTTTTTGTAAATTAACCTGTCATTTTATCATTTAATTAAAATTGGAAAGAACAATGTCTTACAGAATAGAAACAGACAGTATGGGTGAAATACAGGTGCCAACCGATAAGTATTATGGAGCACAGACAGCCCGTTCGTTAATGAATTTTAAAATTGGCGGTGAGAGATTTCCGCGTGAACTTATAAGAGCTTTTGGTATTTTGAAAAAAGCTGCTGCTCTTACAAATAAAGAACTTGGTATACTTCCTGCTGAAAAAGCTGACCTTATTGTTAAAGCTGCTGATGAAGTTATTGAAGGCAAGCTTGATGAACACTTCCCGCTTGTTGTATGGCAAACCGGAAGCGGTACCCAGTCAAACATGAATGTAAACGAAGTTATTTCAAACAGGGCTATTGAACTTGCAGGCGGACAGCTTGGGAGCAAAAAGCCTATTCATCCAAATGATGATGTAAACAAAGCACAGTCTTCAAATGATACCTTCCCTACAGCAATGCATATAGCTGCAGTTGAAGAAATTCACAGAAGGCTTATTCCTATGGTTACAAAATTAAAAGATGCTCTTGCAAAAAAATCTGAAGAGTTTAAAGATGTAATCAAAATAGGCAGAACTCATTTAATGGACGCTACTCCTCTTACACTTGGACAGGAGTTTTCAGGATATACGCAGCAAATGATAAACGGCCTTGAAAGAGTTAACAATGCACTGCCTCATCTTTATGAACTTGCTCTTGGCGGTACTGCTGTAGGAACAGGATTAAACACACACCCTGAATTTGCTGTAAAAGGCGCTGCTAAAATAGCTGAACTTACAGGCAAATCATTTATATCGGCAAGAAACAAATTTGAATCACTTGCAACACACGATGCACTTGTTGAGTTCCATGGTGTACTTAAAACATTTGCTTCTTCACTTATGAAAATTGCAAATGATGTAAGATGGCTTGGTTCAGGCCCAAGAAGCGGTATTGGCGAACTTCTTTTACCTGAAAATGAACCGGGCAGTTCTATAATGCCGGGTAAAGTAAATCCAACCCAATGCGAAGCAATGACAATGGTTTGTGCACAGGTAATTGGCAATGATGTAACAGTTAATGTAAGCGGTTCAATGGGCAACTTTGAGCTTAACGTATTCAAACCCGTTATTATCTTTAACGTACTGCAGTCAATCAGGCTTTTGGCTGATGCATGCGAAAGCTTTACTGACCATTGCGTTGTTGGTATAGAAGCTAATTTAGTAAATATTAAAAAACATGTTGATAATTCTCTTATGCTTGTAACCTCATTAAATCCGCACATTGGTTATGACAATGCTGCTAAGGTTGCTAAAAAAGCACATAAAGAGAATAAAACACTTAAAGAAGCTGCCATCGAACTTGGGCTTTTAACATCTGAAAAGTTTGATGAAGTAGTAAGGCCTGAAAAAATGATAGGGCCAAAGGCTTAATATTTCAGGGGCATGTTTTGCATGCCCCTGCATTTTTATTTAAATTTTTCCTGTTGTCTGCTAATAATTATACCAAAGTACTAATTACAGAGGTGAATTATGAAATATTTGTTTTTATTCCTGATACTTCTTGTTCCCTTTATTTTATTTGCCTCCTGTGATGATGATGATAGTTATACTCTGAAAGGCACTGTTGTTTATGTAGACCTTGAGGGCGGTTTTTACGGTATTGTTGGCGATGACGGCAATAAATATGACCCGGTAAATCTAAACAGTGAATTCAGGAAAGACAGTCTGAGGGTAGCCTTTAATTATAAAAAAGTACCTGAGCAGGCAAGTTTTCACATGTGGGGAACAATTATAGAAATCACCGGGATAAAACAACTGTAATCTGCGGCTTATTAAAATTTTTCGGCTAATTATATTTTCTTTTACAGGCACTAAATGAACTGGAATGGTATAGTATCTCTTTTTATAGCTTGTATTGAACTGATACTGGTTATTAACCTGCTTGTCTTTGCGCAAAAAGATAAATTAAATATTACCGCAATTATTATTACAACTATACTGTTTACATACCAGTTGTTGGAATTCCTTATGTGTCATTTCGGAATGTCAGGTTCGTACATGGCATATACAGCTTTTGTTGATATATCATTTCTTCCGCCGCTTGCCCTATATTATACTCTGCAATTAACAGACTCTGTTTATAAAAACTTTGGCAGGTATTTATTTATACCGGCTGTTCTGTTTGTTATATTTTACGCATTTATGATACAATATTTTAAAGTGGCAAGCTGTACAGTAATCTATGCTGCATATAATTATCCGCTTGGTACACTTTATGGGATATTTTATTATGTTCCGCTCCTTATTACTATTGTATTGTTGTTATTATTTGCATTAAAAAATAAAACAGCCAAAGAAGCTCTTATCGCAAAAATATTAGCGTCAGGTTTTATTATAATTTTTCTACCTGTATTAGGCGCATTCATTCTTTCCGCCTTTGGGCTTAATACACTTCTTTCCGCAATTGAAAGTATAATGTGTAAATTCGCCCTTATAATTGCATTCTGTTTTGCTTTTGCAGGTATCTACCGTGGAAAACAAAAAACAATAAAACGACAATAAAACTATGCTTGAAATTATTTTAAATATATACCTTGTTATTAATAACGGTTTTGTAGTCGAATTCCGCGCAAAGGGATATGAAATTGAAGGCGGAGATGATAACAAGATAAAGTATCTTAAAGAAAGAGCTGCCGAAGATTTTGGTTCTGCATACCACTTCCCGGCACCAACTGATGCCAGGGGCAATTTTATGAAATACAATAAGTTTGCCCGGCTTGAACAGAGAGGCAGGCATTTTGAACTTTTCGAAGAGATTTTTTCCAATTTTGATATTCCGGAAAAACCGCTTATTTGCGTAACTCCGGTTGTTGATGGCGAAATTTTAGCAGGTGCATAATTTTCTACAGTTTCAGGTTTTCGGGGCATATTAAGATGTAAAACAAATATATAACATATATGAAAAAACACATTTTCTCTCCGATAATAATTATTATATCACTATTAACAGCTGGCATAGTAAGTGATATTACTTTAAATAGCTTTGCGGCAGAAAAAGTAACAGGAAACAATTTGTATATCTTAGATAAATCAAAAACAATTAAAAAAAAGGATGCTGTTGAACTTTACGACAGTTTATATTCTGACAAAAAACTTGGTTCTTTTGTCGAAAACGGAAACACTTATTTTAATTTGTTTGCACCACGTGCCGCAAATGTTACTCTTGTAACATTTACCAAAGCTGAAAATAAAACCGGCAAAGAATATAAAATGCTGCGCGATGAAAACGGTGTATGGGAAACTTCGTTAGCCGGAGAACAATATGGATTATTTTATGGTTACAAAGTACAGCATCCCGGCAAAAAAAACAGCAGTAGTGTTATTTGCGTTGATCCTTATGCAAAAGCTGTAGCAACATATAATACTTATTGGAGCCCAAGAAAGTCCATTGTTGTCAGGGAAAATGCTTTTAACTGGGATGGCGATACATGGATTAAACGGGACTGGAGAGACCTTGTAATATATGAAATGCATGTCCGAGATATAACGGCACATCCTTCAGCAGAAGTTAAAGAAGCCGGTACATATAGCGGGCTTGTTGAAAAAGATGCACGTGGTGGAATTAACTACATTAAGAGTCTTGGAGTAAATACAGTCGAGCTTCTTCCATCACAGGAATTTGCTAACATAGAGGTCCCCTATAAAGATTCCTCAAATGGTAAATTTAATGACTGGAACCCCTATGAAAGAAACCACTGGGGTTATATGACGGCAGCTTATTTTGCTCCGTCAGCTTATTACAGCGAATACTCTCCTGATGGTTTAAAATGGAATACATGGCAGGGTACAACCGGTAAACAAATCAATGATTTTAAAAACATGGTTAAAGCATTTCATAAAGAAGGAATTGCTGTAATAATGGATGTGGTTTATAACCATCTTTCGGAATATGAAATTGGAAATTTAAAACAGATTGACAAAGAGTATTATTTCAGGCTTGATGAAAAAGGAAATTTTATAAACCAGAGCGGTACAGCAAACGACCTTAAGACAGAAAATCCAATGGTCAGAAGAATGATAGTTGAAAGTATACTTTACTGGATGAAAGAATACCACGTTGATGGTTTCCGTTTTGACCTTGGTAAACTTATTGACTGGCAAACTGTTGAAACAATTATAGCAGAAGCAAAAAAAATAAACCCTTCTGTTGTTATTGTATGTGAACCCTGGGGCGGCGGCTATGACCCTGCAGGTTTCTCTTTGCGCGGATGGGGCAGCTGGAACGATCAAATACGCAACGGTATTAAGGGCGAAAATCCCAATAACGGCCTGGGCTGGATATTCGGCAAATGGTTTGGAAATAATAATCCTGACAGAATAAAAAGTTATGTTAACGGAACACTGGTAAGGGACAGCCTCGGCATCTTTCAGAAGAAAGAACACTCTGTAAATTATGTTGAATCACATGATGGTTATACTCTTGGTGATTTTATCCGCATAGGGCTTGGAAATGTAAAACCTGAGGAAGCAATTAAAGATATTGATAAAAATGCTGAACTCACTCCTGAACAGCTTAAACTGAACAAACTTGCTGCACTTTTTCTGCTGACTTCACAGGGAATTACAATGATCCATGAAGGGCAGGAATATGCAAGAAGTAAAGTAATCGCCGGCACAGGCAAACATCCTGATGCACATAAAGGAATGATTGACCATAACAGTTATGAAAAAGATGACGAAACAAATTATATTAATTATGATCATGCTTTCCGTAACAGCGAACTGCTGGACTATTATAAGGGCCTGATTGACCTCAGGAATAAATATGATGCTTTCAGAAGGGCTGATTACAGTGATATAAAATTTATTGAAGTTCCGGATAACCCATTTGCTTTAGGATATACAATTAAATACGGCAGCGATGAATTTGCAGTTTTATTTAATGCCAATAATTATGATTATGAAGAAATGCCTCTGCCCGAAGGACAGTGGGAAATACTTGCAGATAACAAAGAAGCCGGAATAAAACCTATTTGGAAGGTAAACGGAAAAGTTGTTCTTGAGCCTTCTACAGGGCTTGTACTTAAAAAAAGATAAAAACGGGTTACCCCTGCTTTTCTTTTTACTTTAATATTCTTCACCATTTTAACAGGGGACGCACAATGTGTGTCCTCTACTTAATGCTCTTCTTCAGTGATTTTTCAACAGCTTTCTTAAAGTTGCTTAAATTAACCGGTTTATTAAAAACATACTCAATCCCAAGCTCGTTATAATCTGCAATAACTGCCCTGTCAAGAGCAGAGCTTAATACCATCACGGGAGGCTTACCTTTTATATCTGAGCGTTTTATAGCATTTATAAGGTCATAGCCATTCATTTCCGGCATTTGGTGATCTGTAATGACAAGTGCCGGAGGAGAAGCAACAATTCTCTCATATGCTTCTTTTCCATTTGATGCCAGTTCAATATTATAATCCGGAGTAATGCTTTTTAATATTTTTGAGTAGAGAAGCCTGTCAGTTTTGTTATCATCAACAAGCATAATATTTGGAGAAGCAACCGGCAGTAAAAACTTAAACTCAGTCCCTTCGCCATAGGTACTTTCAACACTAATGCTGCCGCCATGCTTATCAACAATTTCTTTCACAAGTGAAAGTCCCAGGCCGCTTCCTTTTTCGCCGGCAGTTCCTTCCGATGTATACTTTGCATCTACCCTGAAAAGGCTTGATAAATTGTCAGGTTTAATTCCCACTCCATTATCTTTAATTGAAAACTCTATGAACCTTATGCTTTCAGATTGCTTTGCCGAAATAACTATTCTTCCATTTTTTCTGGTAAATTTAATAGCATTTGAAATCAGGTTATTAAATACCTGGAGAATAAGATTGCGGTCTATAAAAGCATAGGTTTCATCACTGATTAAAGATATTACCTCTATCTCTTTTTGATATGCAGCGCCTGACATGGAGTTAATAGAGTTTTCTATTATTGGCCGTATATCGGTTTTGTTGGGCTCGAACTTAATCCTGCCTGTTTGCAGCCTCGTCCAGTCAAGAAGCGAATTTACAAGCTGCAGCATCGACTGGGAAGACTCTTTAATAAAATGAATATACTGTTTCTTTTCTCTCTCATTCAAACCATCATCATTCAGCAACAGGTCAGTAAATCCAAGTATTGAACTAAAAGGAGTCCGCAGGTCGTGAGAAATAATAGATATAAATTTATCTTTGGTTTCATTAAGTTTTACAAGGTTTTCTGTTGACCTTGTTAGTTCATCTTCAGCTCTCTTCCTCAGAGTGATATCGCTGATAAGGCCGTACAGCCTTACTACCCTGCCATCGGTATTACGTGTAAGATTAAGCTTGTTTCTTACCCACACTACATTACCATGCTTGTTTATAAGCCTGAATTCAAGTTCTTCAGAAAGCTGTATTCTGCTTCTGAATATGGCTTTTAATCTTTTCTTTACAAGCGGAAAATCATCCGGATGTACTATTTTAAGAAGAAATTTTGAATCTGAAAGAAAATCAGTCTGCGTATACCCTGTGACTTTATCAACAGAAGAAGTATAAAATGTAGGAGCAAAATTATTGCCGTTTCTTTCAAATGAATAAAGAAAATCATCAATATTATCAGTAATATTTCTGTACTTTTCTTCAGATTCTCTTATTATTTGCTGTGAACGCTTCCTCTCGGTAATATCCCTTATAATCAGCCCTGTAAATTTCCTGTTATCGGACTTAAAAGATGAAACAGAAACCTCAACATGAAATTCAGAACCATTCAGTTTTCTGCCAAGGCATTCAAGCCTCTCAGATGAATGTTTCTTATCTTCTGTTCTTTTCAGGTACTCAGTAACTCTAAAAGCATCTGCGGGAGCAACCATATCAAGTAAATCTTTGCCTTTTAGTATTTCCGGTTTGTCATAACCAAAAGTATCAGCAAAAGATTTATTTGCTGCAATTATTTTCCCTTTTCTTTCAATTACCATTCCGTCTTCAGATACTTCAAACAAAGACTTGTAGGCTTTAATATTATTTTCAGCTGATACTTTTTCGGTAATATCAAGAATAAAACAGTTATATGATGCAATTTGGCCGCCTTCAGAGTTAACTGCCTTAAACCGGGCAATTACATCAAGAGTATATCCTTTTTTTGTAATAAGGCTAATTTCAACAGACTTTGATTTAAGTTTGTCAAAAGAAGAGAAGTCTATGGTACTTTGATTTGTATATTCAGGGTCAAGAAGGTCTGAAAACTTTTTGGCCTTTAACTCTTCAAAGGTATACTTTAATGAATCAAGAAATTTATCATTGGCATAATAAATTGTACCATCCGGTAAAATGCTGCATATAAGTTCATTTGCCTGCTCAACAATATTTTTATAGCGCTCTTCAGATTGCTTTAATTCTTTTTCGTTAGAAATTCTATCAGTAGCATTCACACAACTTACAATTATTTCGTCCGGATTCTCTCCTGCCAGCGTAAACTTAGTCTCAAGGATAGTTTTATTCCCATCCTTATCAAAAATATTAACGTTTACTTTCCACTCACCCTTTTGAATTAGCTCACTTAAAACATCTTTAAAATAATCTTCATCAAATATCCCTAATGCAGAACCAACAAATTTTCCCAGTACATCTTTAGCTTCATTACCAAATGTTCTAACTGCTGAATCATTCCAAAGTGTTATTTTGCCCTCACCGTTAAGAGTAAATACAGCATCACAAACATTTTCAGAAATCTGCTGATAACGGTTCAGTTCTGCCACACGGTTAATTAAGTTTGCTCTTTCAATATAGGACTTTGTTATATCTTTCAGCAGAAAGAATAAAAACTGAACCCGCCCTTTTCCTGAAATAAAGGGCTCAATTCTGCAGTCATAATAACCCGAAATACTCTCAAAAGGCATTTGCAATATTAGTTCCCTGGATACCCGTTTGGAAATAACATCGCCTATTATTTCATTAAACAACTGAGCATTTTCAGCACTTATTATTTTATTTATATAAAAGTTTTCATTCTTATCATCAAAGTCAACCTTTTCCAAATTCTTCCCGGCAGAAAAAAGAACTTTACCGCTTATATCAGTTATAAAAAGTATATCATTAATTCTGCTGAAAAGTTTTTCAAGAGCTTGAGCCTTAAATTCATTACTCTCGGCGGATTCTGCGGAAACACCAATATCTTCCAGCACCAGTATGCCGCCGGCAAATGAATTATTCTCAATAATTGGTGAAGCCTTTACATATAGAGAGATAATTCCCTTATCTGAGCCTTTAATACTTCGTATTTCTTTTTCAAAAGGTATCCCTTCACTAAGGGCAGCAATTTCGTTAGAGAGAGAAACATTTGGAATGAGGGAGGTTTTTAAAATATTATTACCAAGCAGATCATTAAAATCCATCCCGTAAAATGAACCTATACGGATCATATTATGGCTGATAAATTCTATTTTCCAGTCTGAAGAGAATGTAAGAATCCCAACAGGAGCAAAATTCAGAATATCCAAATTTGCCTCCCCGTTCTTGCTCTCCACGTTGTTTTCAAAAATACTGTTCATTTCTAATACTATTTCTTATTATACATCAATAATGATGCTAAAGATTATTTAGTAGAAAGAAAATGCCAGAGAAAACATAAAACGCTAAAAACGAACAAAAAACGAGATTTCTTTAAGATAAAATTAAATTTACAATAATTTGAAATATATTCAATATTCAGATTTAAGACACAATTCTGTGCGAAATGTCTTATAATGAGAACAGATATAAATAAAAAATCCAGTTACAGGTAAAATAACCTATAACTGGATTAAAATATAGAAAAATGTTAGAAATTACTTAGCAAGTCTTTCTTCTAATGATTTAACTTCATCTGCTAATCCGGTCGGTAACTTGTCAGCAAATTTCTTGTAATATTCTTTTATTTCTGCAACTTCATTTTTCCATGCCTCAGCTTTTACAGCAGTAATTTCACTGAGCTCTTCAGGAGTAACATCCAGTCCTGAAATGTCAATAGCACCAGGAGCCGGAAGATAACCAATAGCAGTGCTAACAGCATCAGCCGCTGCTGCATCTTCATCAACTCTGCTGAATATCCATTTAAGAACACGAATATTATCACCGTAGCCAGGCCATAAGAACTTGCCCTTAGCATCTTTTCTGAACCAGTTAACATAAAATATCTTTGGCAGTTTTGCAGCATCAGCTGATTTACCAACTGATAACCAATGAGCGAAATAATCACCCATGTTGTAACCGCAGAAAGGTAACATAGCAAATGGATCATGTCTTAAGCTTCCAACTTTACCTTCAGCAGCAGCTGTCTGTTCTGAAGAAATGATAGAGCCCAGGAAAGTACCATGCTGCCAGTTAAATGACTGTGTAACAAGAGGAATAACGCTTTCTCTTCTGCCGCCGAAAAGAATACCTGAAATCGGCACACCTTTCGGATCTTCCCATGCAGGATCAATTACAGGACATTGAGCTGCAGGTGATGTGAACCTTGCATTTGGATGAGCAGCTTTTTCTGTACTGCCTTTTTCCCATGCATGGCCAAGCCAGTTTTCTTTAATTGCTGGTGGATTCTTTGACATTCCTTCCCACCAGATATCGTTATCTTCAGTTAAAGCTACGTTTGTGAAAATTGAATTGCTTGCTGCAGAAAGCATAGCATTAGCATTAGTCTCCATTGAGGTACCCGGTGCAACACCAAAGAAACCTGCTTCCGGATTTATTGCATAAAGCCTGCCGTCTTCACCAAATTTCATCCATGCAATATCATCGCCGATTGTTTCAACTTTCCAGCCAGGTATTGTTGGAGTTAACATTGCAAGATTTGTTTTACCGCATGCACTTGGAAAAGCAGCTGCAAAGTATTTCTTAACACCTTCCGGATTGGTAATACCAACAATAAGCATATGTTCAGCAAGCCAGCCTTCTTCACGTGCCATGAATGAAGCTATTCTTAATGCAAAACATTTCTTGCCTAATAATGCATTTCCACCATAGCCGCTGCCAAATGACCAGATTGTTTTTTCTTCAGGAAAATGAACAATATATTTTTCTTTATTACATGGCCATGCAACATCTTTCTGGCCGGCTGCCAAAGGAGCGCCAACTGAATGCAGGCAATGTACAAATTTACCATCCTGTAACACATCAAGAACTTTCTTTCCCATCCTGGTCATAATTCTCATGTTGCAAACAACATAAGCTGAATCAGTAAGCTCAATACCAATATGAGCAATATTAGAACCAAGCGGACCCATACTGAAAGGAATAACAAACATTGTTCTGCCTTTCATACAGCCGTCATATAATCCTAACATTTTTGTTTTCATTTCTTTAGGATCAAGCCAGTTATTGGTTGGGCCTGCGCCTTCTTTTGTTTCAGTACAGATAAAAGTTCTGTCCTCAACTCTTGCTACGTCTGAGGGATCTGACTGACAGTAATAGCTGTTAGGCCTTTTTTCATCGCTAAGTTTTCTGAATGTACCATTCTTTACAAGAAGTGCCGCCATTTGATCGAACTCTTCCTGAGAACCATCGCACCAGTATATACTATCAGGTTTACACAGTGCTGCTACTTCATCAACCCACCTAATTAGCTCTTTATTCATTATATCTTCTCTTTTTAAAGCCATCTAAGTTCCTTCCTTTATAAGGTATGGAAATACCTTAATTTACTTTAATTAATTTAATCTTATAAGAGACTAAGCTTTATTTGTTGTCTATTATTGTACAAATATTATTCCAAAAATAAGCAAAACAAAAAATCGATACAATAATATTTCATTATCGCTTTTTTATGCAAAAATTAAATCTTTTTAAAAATAATTGCTTATTATTCAATATTTGAGATTATTTAAGCTTTTTCAATATCAGGAAAAATTTCTCGATTATCTCTTCTCATTTTCTTCAAAATGAGAACTTTTTTAGATTTCATTTCTGAACTCGCTGGTATTTTATATATTTAGTATGTAAAATATGGCAAAAAATGCTGGAATCTTTCTTCAGAAATATTGGAAAGCGAACTCTTGAGTTTTTCGGAGAAATTGGTGAATTAACCTTTCTTTTTGGCGGTATTATTAAAAGCTTTAAAATGATACCGCGCAGCAGGGCATTAATATTGTACCAGATGGAACATATTGGAGTTAATTCACTTCCGCTTGTTTTAATTATAGCTGTTTTTACAGGCGCTGTTGCAGCCTGGCAAGCAGCTTATCAATTAAGTGGTATTGCACCATTATCTTTTCTCGGCGGGGCTACCAGCCGCGCTATTATAACTGAATTAGGCCCGGTACTGACAGGAATAGTTATAGCAGGCCGCGTAGGGGCCTCAATTGCGGCTGAACTTGGCACAATGAAAGTTACTGAACAAATAGATGCCCTTGAAACAATGGCTATAAGCCCCGTAAGATATCTGGCTATGCCCCGTTTTCTTGGAGCAGTTTTAATGATGCCTGTCCTTGTTGTATTTGCTAATGTTATAGCAGTATTTGGTGCTTACATTGTTTCAAACTACTTTCTTGGTGTTTCGTTTGCCGTATTTTTCCAATCAGTAAACCGCTTTTTTGCATTTCCTGATTTTGTTGGCGGGCTTATAAAAGCAGTTTTTTTTGGCGGCGTAACTTCACTGCTCGGCTGCCATATTGGATTTAAAACTGAAGGCGGAGCAGAAGGAGTTGGGCTTTCCACTATTCGTTCATTCGTATTATCTGCGGCACTAATACTTATCCTGGATTATGTACTTTGGATGTTCCTGTTCTGATGTTTTCCGACAAAAAGTATAGCAAGTATTCTACGCTGATCTTAATTTATTCATAAACTGCTCAGTATTTTTTATTTCAAAAAGCTCTTCTGCTTTTTCCCTGCTGGTAAATTTAGAAGCTATTTCTGAAAGCAGTTTTAATTGGATTGCGTTATCCGATAAAGGGGAAAGCAGCAGTATAATAATTTTCGAATTGAGTTTATCGTCAGCGCCAAAATCTATCCCTTTATTATTAATTGCAACAGCAGCAAAAGGCCGGTTTATTTTTAATTTAGCATGCGGTATTGCCAGATAATTTGCTATACCTGTTGGAATTAATTCTTCTCTTTCCTTTACAGCATTATATATTTCATCTTCATTAAGACGCAACGATTTTCCGGCATATCCGGCTAATGTTTTTATTATATCATCTCTGTCTGAAGCGTTTGTAAAGTATATATGCTCCGGTACAATAAGGTCATTGAAGCTAATCTTCTCCCGCCTTTTAAGTAAATAATTCATCAAAGGTGCACTTATAATGGAAGTAAACAATGCCATAACTACAAGTGCAACAAAAACAGATTCCTGTATCAATCCAAACTGAAGAGCAAGAAGCCCAAGAATTACTTCCATAGTTCCCCGGGAATTCATACCAAAGCCAACAATTAGTGAGTCAACCTTATTCATACCTGCCCAGTAAGCGCCAAGCCCACAGCCAATAACTTTTCCAACAATTGAAAGTAAAAGGATTATAATAACAAGCGGAAGATCAAAACTTGAAATAAAATTAACACGCAGTCCAATTGAAACAAAAAACAAAGGAGCAAATATGTTAGTTACAAACTGGTGAATAACTTCCCTGGTTTTTTCACTTAAGTGTGCTGAATCACCAACAGCAATGCCTATCATAAAAGCGCCAAAAATAGCGTGTATACCAATGTATTCAGTAAATGCAGCACCCAGGAAGGCTGATATAAAAACCATATTCAGTACACCACCGGGGAATGATGTTTTTTTCTGAACCCATGGCAGAATTTTATCAAATATTTTCCTGACAAAAATCAGTACGAAAACAGCAAACAATAAGGTAAGAATAATTGTACCGCCAAAACCTATTCCGTGCTCTTTTCCACCAATCATACCCAGTATAACTGAAAAGACTAACCAGCCTATCAGATCATTAAACATTGCGGCAGAAATTATAACATAACCAATTTCTGTGTTAAAAATTTTTAGATCCATTAACGTTTTGGCTATAACAGGCAGGGCGGAAATAGAAAGCGCCGTCCCCATAAATAAGGCAAAGACAAAAACCATATTTTGTTCCTGAATGCCCATTGCTTGCGGAAACATATAAGAGAAACTAAATCCCACTGAGAATGGAATCATGATACCCATCAATCCGGTTAAAATTGCTTTCTTCCCCTGTTTTAGAACAATAGCAAGATCGACTTCAATACCTGAAACCAAAAGCAGCATAACCACAGCAAGTGTAATAATTCCATCCAGCGCAGTTCCAACGCCGCTGTTTGCAGGGAAAAGAAAATTAAATAACCCGGGCGATAAGGTACCGAAAACAGTCGGCCCCAGGACAACGCCGGCAAGAATTTCTCCAACAATAGGAGGTTGTTTAAGCCTGGTAAATAGTTCACCAAACACCTTTGCAGCCAGCAGCATTAAGCTGATGCTTAATAAAAAAACAACAACCTGCCCTGATACCATCTGCATAATTATCTTATTATTAAAAGATTGGTAGGCAATTCTTCAAAAAGGTACTCAACTTCATGAGTAAACAGCCTGTCTAAAAACTTTAACTTTCGTATAGGTGCAGTAACAGCAAATAAATCAGCTCCATTTTCACGCGCAAAATTACCGGCTTCCCAGCCTTCTTTACCATACAGTGCTTTAGTTTTTATTGGAACACCTGACAGTTTTAATTCACGGGCAAATATTTTCATAGTTCCTTCTTCTTTTAATATCCATTCATCTCTAATTTGTTGAGTTTCTGAAACGGAACCTGAGCTTAGTACAGTACTGGCAAGCCCGGGTAAATGAAAGTCTTTTACAATAACAAACTCTTCAGCATTCTCAAGCAAAGCGAAATTATATGTAAGTTTTACTGTCTTTTCACATGCAGCAGAATAATCTGCAGACACATAAAACTTTTTAAAACCCAGTGTTGTTTCAGATGGAGAGGTAAGAATTAATGTAGAACATGAAGCATTACGCATTATTTTTCTTGCAACAGAACCAAGGTAATACTTTATAAATGTTTCTTTTTCGAGAGCGCCAGCAACCAAAAGATCAACACCTGCGTTTTTACTGCTTTCAAGGATGGCGCTTCCGGGATCTCCTTCTGCCCATACAATTTCTGTATCGCCAACTGTAAGCCCTGCTTCACTAACAGCTTGTTCAAGCATTTTCATTGCTTGTTCGTCTTTTTTACCTACATGTATTAAAACCAGTGAGGCATCAAATAGTTTTCTGAGGCGGTTAACCTCATAAAGTAAAGCTTTACCAGTTGGAGAAAAGGTAATTGCCAGCCCAAGTTTTTTAAATATTGGTTCCATATTATTTCAATTTTGCAGTAATAAACTGCTGCTTCGTCTATTATTGAGACCGCTTAAAGTTTTCATCTACTAAAAACACCGGAAACAATTTAACTTTCTAAAAGTAAATTTGCAAAACAGGTTTTTAAAACCAATTTATTTGAAAATTTTGTTTTATAGTATTATTTTCAAGTTGTCATGATTCATTAAGTTCTACCCCCCCTTAATGAGTCTGAAAGACGTGCCCGGCTGGCCCTCCACCGGGCATATTTACGGTATTTCATGAGACTTATTGCATTTCTTTGCAACATTGGTACTTTATTAACAATCACTTAAGACATCATATACCCATTTTCTCTTTAAATTCTCCCGTATTTTCCGTATATATAACATTACTTTTGACAAAAGCATGGATTTTATTATGGAAAAAATAAAGTATCAAATAAAAAAACGAACGAGTAAAGTTGTTCTGCCGGAAAATCCAGGATTTGGTCAGTATTTTACAGATCATGTATTTGAAATGGACTATACACCGCAGAATGGCTGGCATAACCCGATTATTAAGCCTCTCGAAGATTTATCTATGCACCCTGCTACAATGTTTATTCATTATGGACAGGCAATTTTCGATGGTTTAAAAGCTTTCAGATCGGAGAACGGTGAAATAAATATTTTCAGAGCTAAAAGGCATATTCAACGCTTAAATAATTCCGCAAAAAAACTTTGCATCCCTGAAGTGGATCCTGAGTTTTTATTTAACGCATTAACTGAATTGATTGCTGTTGACGCTGACTGGGTTCCGTCTAAAAAAGGAGAATCTCTTTATATTCGTCCCTTTGTATACGGCAATGAACCTTTTCTTGGAGTAAGGCCTTCTGATAGTTATAAATTAATACTTCTTCTTTCACCAGTCGGAGCATATTACCCTGAAGGATTTAAACCTGTTAAAATTCTTGTTACTGACGAACATGTCCGTGCGGTAAGAAAAGGGATTGGCGATGCAAAAACAGCCGCTAATTATGCTGCAAGCCTCCTTGGAGGTGAAGAAGCCCATAAGCATGGTTATACCCAGGTGCTGTGGCTTGATGGTGTAGAACAAAAATATATTGAAGAAGTCGGCACAATGAACATCTTTATCAGGTTTAAAGATGAAGTTGTTACTCCTAAACTTACAGGCAGCATTCTACCGGGTGTTACAAGAGATTCCGTTCTTAACATACTTAAAGAATGGGATATGAATCCTGTTGAAAGACTTGTTTCTATTGATGAAGTTATAGAAGAGTATAAAAAAGGTAATGTACTTGAAGTTTTTGGAACAGGTACTGCTGCAGTTATTTCAGCAGTTGGCTGGCTGACTTATAAGGACCTGACTATGACCTTCAATAATGGCAATGCAGGCGACCTTTCTGTAAAGCTGTTTGATGCTATTACTTCTATTCAGTATGGAATTTCGGAAGATAAATTCAACTGGCTCACTCCTGTTTTAAAAGAGAAAGTGGAGGCTTAGTGAAAATTTTACGCTTCGCATGTACTTATTTATTTATAATAAGTACATGCCTGGCTCAGCAGACTGACAAACCTAAGAACATAATCATTATGATTGGCGATGGAATGGGGCCTACCCAGGTCAGCACTTCTGTTCTTTCATTTGATAACAATCCTTTTAAAAGATTTACATCAACAGGTTTTTCTGTAACTTGCTCAGCCGATAACCTTATTACTGATTCTGCTGCCGGTGGCACTGTTATAGCTACTGGTGAACGAACCAATAACGGCTATATAGGAATGGACACGCAACAGAAACCGCTCCGGAATATTCTTGAGGTTGCTGAAAAGAATAACAAAGCAACCGGTGTTGTTGTAACATGTTCAATTACACATGCTACACCTGCATCATTTGTTGCGCATCAGCCAAACAGATCAATGGAAGAAAATATTGCTGCCGACTTCCTTAAGCTGCCTATTGATGTAGCTATAGGCGGCGGCTACGGCCATTTCCTTCCTAAAAATAAAAGCGGCAGACGTGCAGATGGTCAGAATCTTATTGATTCTATCAAAGCTCATGGTTATGAGTATTACAATGACGAAGATGATTTTTTTAATGCTTCACCCAAAGGTAAGTTTTATGCCATGTTTGAAGAAGATGGACTTCCCAAAGCATGCAAAAGAGATTACACGCTGGGACAGATGGTTGCACCTGCTTTGAAACAGCTTAGTGAAAACCCAAATGGCTTTGTGCTTATGATTGAAGGTTCTCAGATTGACTGGGCCGGACATGCTAATGATGATGATTATCTTGTTTCTGAAATGAAAGATTTCGGCACTGCTTTAGACACTGTATTAAACTTCGCTCAGAAAGATGGTTCTACCCTGGTAATTGTACTGGCAGACCATGAAACCGGCGGAGCTGCAATTGTTGGCGGGCAGCGCGGCGATATTGATATTAAATTTATTACAGGTTCCCATACAGCAGCTATGATACCTGTATTTACATATGGCCCGGGCCAGGAACAATTCAGAACTATACAGGAGAATTTTGAGATTGGCCGCAAGCTTCAAAAACTCATAGACCCAACATTAACTTTTAAATAAAAAAAGCCTCTGCAATCAGCAGAGGCTTTTTCATATTATTTCTCTTCCAATATTCTAATTTCCCAATAACTAAGATACAAACAGACTTACATCACCGGCACCCTCACGTATTACTTCAGGAGCTTCATCACTAAGGTCCACTATACTTGAAGGTTCCCCTGACAAAGAGCCGCATGCAAGCATAAGATCAACCTGGTTATGAAAAATATTCTTAATTTCGAATGGATCAGTAAGAATATTACCAACTCTGCTGGTGGTACTGGTACTGATTATAGGGTTGCCAAGCTGCCTTACCAGTTCAAGTGTTACTGCATGATTGGGAACTCTTATGCCAACTGTTTTTCTCTTGCTCCATAGAGTTTTAGGTACAAGTCTTGCGGCAGGTAAAATAAAAGTATATGGCCCCGGAAGAAGGTGTTTCATAGTTCTATAAGCATAATCAGAAACCTTTGCATATTTAGCAATATCTTTCAAATCGGAACACACAAAGCTAAGCAGCTTGGTACTAGTATCATGTTTAATTGAAAAAATCCTTTCCAGTGCATTTTTATTAAAAATATCACAGCCAATACCATAAACAGTATCAGTAGGATAGATAATTATACCTCCTTCTTTCAAAACATTAACAGCCTTATCAATAAAGCGCGTTTGGGGATTCTGGGGATGTAATTCATAATATTCCATATACTGCTCCTTTCAAAGCAAATGTACCAAAGAATCATTGATTTATTTAAGGGGTTAAATGAATAAGCCACATAATCATTTCATTATTAGAGCTAACTTGAAAGATATAAAGCTTTATTTAAATGTCAACCCCCAAAATCAAGTGAATTTTGAGGAAATTCAGAGGGGCAAAATAATTTTTAAAGTTATTTATTTTTTCCGAAAGTTTTTCTTATATTTAAGGCTCAAAAATATTCTTAGGAAAGAAACCAGGAGTTTTAAATGTCCAGAAGATGTCAGGTAACAGAAGTTGGTCCAATGGTTGGAAATAATGTATCTCATGCACATAACCGGACTAAAAGAAGATTTTTACCAAATCTTCAGAAAAAAAGAATTTGGGTGCAGGAACTTAACAGATTTGTTACCTTAAAACTTTCTGCACAGGCTATTAAAAATATAACCAAAAACGGCACATCAGGTGTTGCAAAACTTGTTAAGGAAAAGAAAATTAAGGTACGTTAAGCCGCCTGAACGTTTAATTATATGTTTTTAAAAAGAGGAAAGCAAGCTTTCCTTTTTTTGTGCCCAAAATGATACATTTCGCTGTTTATAACCCGGTTGTTTAAACAAAAAAAAGGAAGGCAAAAACCTTCCTTTTTCAATAAATGATATTCCTTACGGACTATTCTCTGACTACCCACACTTTAATTTTGGCATTTACATTTGGATGCAGTTTGATACTGATACCATAAATACCAAGTGATTTAATAGGCTCTTCGATTTCGATCTTTCTTTTATCGATATCGTAGCTTTTCTCTTTAAGTGCGTCTGCAATCATCTGTGTGGTAACAGAACCGAAAATCTTATCTTCTTCACCAACCTGTACAGGAATGGTAACAGATACTTTTTCAAGCTCAGTGGCAAGGGTTTCAGCAGCATGCAGTTCCTGCTGAATTTTCTTGGCAACACTTTTCTTTTCTTCTTCCAAAGCGCGGATATTGCCTTTTAACGCAAGGTAGGCAATTTTGCGCGGGATGAGGAAATTTCTTGCGTAGCCGTCTTTAACCTCAACAACGTCACCAATTTGTCCTAAGGCTTCATAATTTTGTCTTAAGATAACTTTCATTTTAACTCCTCTATTTTACAGTGTCAGAGACAAATGGAAGTAAAGCCATATGCCTGGCACGTTTAATAGCGATTGCTAACTCTCTTTGATATTTGGAGCAGGTACCGGTTATTCTTTTAGGAATAATTTTGCCTTGTTCAGTAACATATCGCTGCAGCAGTTTAACATCCTTATAGTCGATATACTTAACATTGTTTTCAGTAAACCTGCAAACTTTTTTAGTTTTAGTTACTTCTTTTCTCATTTTACACCTTAATTACTTAATTAAATCAGATTCTTCATTAGACAAAAACTTATCAAACGAATCCTCTGTATAATCTATGCTATCATCTGTAAATACATCCATTTCGTCAGCATCACCGTTACCGTTTTCAGAAGACTTGCCTCTTTTGTTAAGGAACTGAATTCTGCGAGCCTTGATTTCAACGATGCTTCTGTTATGACCTTCTTCAGATTTCCAGCTTCTGCTCTGCAACTCACCGTCAACCAAAACAGCAGAACCCTTTTTAAGCCTGTCACGGCAACTTTCTGCCAGCTTATTCCATGCAACAATGCCCACATAGCATACGTCCTCCTGCCATTGGTTAGTGCTGTCTTTATATTTTCTATTAGAAGCAATAGAAAAATTGACAACAGGAGTACTGTTGGTAGTTTGCCTGAAAATAGGATCTTTGGTTAAGTTTCCGGCAACTATCACGTAATTTATCTCGGGCATTTTCAAATCGGCCATGGTATGTTTCCTCCATACTTGATCTAAAATTAGTTGATTACTCTATTCTTTTGATTCAGTTGATGTCTCTTTGACTTCTGCCGGAACATCAGCTTTCTCATTAGTTTTCAGGGTATCAAGCAAGGAACTACCCTTATTCTTTTCGAGATATTCCAGAGCATCATTGTCAAGCTGTATTGTAAGGAACCTTAGAATATATTCATCAAGGGTATAGCCACGTTCTAATTTTGCAACCAGGCTGGAAGGGGCGTTGAATCTAAAGATTGCATAATAGCCAATCTTACTCTTCTTCACCATGTAAGCTAATCTTTTCCTACCCCAGTTTTCGATTTCGCGGATTTCGCCACCATTGTTTACAATAGTTTCTTTTATGCGGGTAATTACGGCTTCGATTTGTTCGTCATCCAAGGCAGCATTAATAATAACTGCACTCTCATACACGTTGGTCTTCAAGTTTTCACCTCCCTTCGGACTTTTAGGCCCTCATTCACAGATGAGAGCAGGGGATTAATAAATATTTTTCTACACAAATTTAAAGTTACTTAAAACATGTTGCATTATCAAGCTATTAAAACAGAAAAGCCTCCCCGTTTAGGAGGAGGCTTTATGCAAATAACTGCAATTTTATTTATCTGTTTCAACAGCACGCATTTTATAGAAGGATCTCCATACAAAAACAAATGCTATTACCAGGAATACTATACCAACATAAGGAGCTGTATACCTGAATGTTTCAGATATGGAAATTTCCATCGCCAGCATACCAAACAAAGTGGTAAACTTAATAATAGGATTAAGAGCTACTGAAGCAGTATCTTTAAAAGGATCGCCAACAGTATCACCAACTACGGTGGCAGCATGAAGTTCAGTCCCTTTTTCTTTCAGCTCAACTTCAACAACTTTTTTAGCATTATCCCATGCACCGCCTGCATTTGCCATAAATACTGCCTGGAAAAGACCAAATACTGCAATTGAAATAAGGAAAGATATAAAGAAAGAAACAGGCTCAACTGAACCAGCAGGAGCTGAGAATAATGCAAATGCCAGCGCAAATGAGAATATTGCTATAAATATGTTAAACATACCCTTCTGGGCATATTGTGTACATATCTTAACAACTTCTTTTGACTTTTCAATTGAAGCGCTCTTGCTTGCATTTTCATCAAGCTGAATATTCTTTTTAATATATTCTACTGCCCTGTAAGCTCCGGTTGTTACTGCCTGGTTTGAAGCACCTGTAAACCAGTATACTACAGCACCACCACATATAAAACCAAAATTTGTATATGGGTTTAAAAGGCTTAATATCTGGCTTGGATCAATACCAAGTGTTTGTTTCAGAAGTAAAATAAGCGAGAATATCATTGCTGTAGCACCAACGACAGCAGTACCAATAAGCACCGGCTTGGCGGTAGCTTTAAATGTATTACCAGCGCCATCATTTGCTTCAAGGTAATATTTTGCTTTTTCAAAATCCGGTTTAAAGCCAAAATCTTTTTCAATTTCTTTATCAACATCTTTAATTTCTTCAATTAAAGAGAGTTCATAGATTGACTGTGCATTATCTGTTACCGGCCCATAACTGTCAACAGCAATAGTAACCGGCCCCATTCCAAGGAAGCCAAAAGCAACCAGGCCAAAGGCAAAAATAGAAGGATAAGCCATAAAGCTGCCAAGAGCTGAAGCGCTTGTTATAAATGAAAGGAACATTAAGAATACAAACACAATTCCCATCCAGAATGCACTGAAATTACCGGCAACAAGCCCGGACAGAATTGTAAGGGAAGCTCCACCGGCTTTTGACGAAGAGATAATTTCATCAATATGTTTTGATTTTGTACTTGTAAATATTTTAGTAAACTCAGGAATTAATGCGGCTCCAAGTGTACCGCAGCTAATAACTGTTGAAAGCACTAACCACAAATTATTTGGAAGATGCCCAATCATTACAGCACTTACACCAAATGTTACTATAATTGATATTATTGATGTAATCCAGACAAGTGAAGTTAATGGCTTTTCAAAGTCAATATCATCCTGTTTTGCATAACGTACCTGGGTGAATACCCTGTTAAGCCCAAAAGAAACAACAGAGGTAATAATCATCATAATACGCATAGCAAAAATCCAGGTAAGCAGTTCCATCTGGTATTCAACATTTGTAACTGCAAGAACAATAAGGCTAACAAGAGCAACGCCCGTAACACCATAAGTTTCAAAACCATCAGCGGTAGGCCCAACGCTATCGCCGGCATTATCGCCGGTACAGTCAGCAATTACGCCAGGATTACGTGGATCGTCTTCCTTAATTTTGAAAACGATTTTCATAAGATCTGAACCGATGTCGGCAATTTTAGTAAAGATACCACCGGCTATTCTTAATGCACTTGCACCAAGAGATTCACCAATAGCAAAACCGATAAAACAGGCACCTGCAAGGCTTCTTGGAATAAAAAGGAGAATTACAAGCATCATAATCAATTCAACGCAAACAAGCATAACACCAATGCTCATGCCTGCATCAAGAGGAATATTTAACAGTTTGATAGGTTTTCTTTCAAGAGAAGAAAAAGCCATCCTGCTGTTTGCAAGTGTATTCATACGGATGCCAAACCATGCAACGCCGTAAGAACCAAGAATGCCAATAACAGTCCAGGAAAGAATAAGAAGGACGCCGCCCGGGCTGGTGCCCATTAAAAATCCGAAATAAAAAGCAACGCAGGCTGCAATAAAGACAAAGAGAATTATGAGAAGTTTTCCCTGCTGCAAAAGATAAGTCTTACAGGTTTCAAAAATAATCTGTGCAACATCAAGCATAGACTGATGAGCTTTTAGATTTTTAACCTTAAGATACTCGTAAACGCCAAAGGCTAAACCAAGAAGACAGACAACAAGTCCTATCATTAAAATACTCTGTTGGCCTTCGGAAAGGGTTGGGATTTGCAGATTTGCCTCCCCGGCAAAAGTGTAAACCGTGCTGACTAATATTAGAACAAGAGTAAGCAAGTTTTTACGCATTATAACTCCCAGTTTTAGTAGTTAGTATAAAGAAGAGATTATATTAAGTAAGCTGCCAATATTCTGCCATAAATAAATTAACGTAATCTGCTATTTAAATTGAGCATTGAACTTAACCCGCCGGTAATGAATTCTTTAACGAGAGAATCGCAGGTACCGAACGTATTTTCAAGCTGATTAATTTCACTTTTACTAAAATCCTCAAGGACGTACTGAGCCATAGAACCTTTTTCAAAGCTATTACCAATGCCAATACGAATGCGGGGAAATTGATCTGAGGTGAGATGATAAATAATAGAATAGACACCATTGTGCCCACCGTCTCCCCCCGAAGCTCTGACTCTGAAAGAAGCCAGGCCAAGGTTCAAATCATCTACAATAACAAGTAAGTCGTTTATCGGTGTATTATAATACTTAAGAGCCTGAGAAGCGGCTACACCGCTGTTGTTAACATATGTAGCCGGCTTTACAAGGACAAAATCAGAATTGTTAAAAGAGCCTTCAGAGTAAGAATAGTCAAACTTAGACGGAGAAAAGGAAACAGAAACCGATTTAGCTAAATAATCCAGTAACATAAATCCCACATTATGTCTGTTGTTTTTATAACGGGAACCAGGATTTCCTACACCTAAGATGATGCGCACTTTTATTCTTCTTCGGCCTTACCCTTACTAATAACTTCAGGTTCAGCAGCAGATCCATCTTCAGCAGTTGGTTCTTTTTCTGCTTTAGGATGAAGTACGGTAGCAATTACAGCGTCAGCAGGAGTAAGAATATTTATACCTTCAATTTTCATGTGGCCTGCATGAATTGCATCGCCAAGTTTAAGGTTAGAAATATCAACTACTATATGCTGAGGAATATCTTTAGGAAGACATTCGATTTCCAGTTTATGAAGAACCTGCTGTAAAACGCCGCCATCTTTAACACCAATAGGGCTGCCATGATACTGAATAGGGACTTCAAGCTGGAACATTTCGTTGCTTGTTAAACCAAGCAGGTCAAAATGTACTATCCTGTCAGTAACAGGGTCAAACTGAACGTCCTTAATAACACAATCATGCTGATTGCCATCAACATTAAGGCCGATAAGATGTGTTTCAGAAGTAAAAACAAGCGGTTTAATAGCTTTTTCGGTTACTTCAATAGAGATAGGTTTATCATGTTTGGAATAAAAAACACCCGGAACTCCGCCTTCTCTTCTTAAAGTATTTCTTGAAGATTTACTAAAGCTTTTCCTGGTATTAGCATTTAGAATTATTTTGTCCATTTTAACTCCGAACTTTAATTATCTTTTGTCTATATCAAATAGAGAACTTACTGATTCATTATTATATGTTCTTAAAATCGCTTCAGCTAAAAGATCAGAGGCAGTAATTACAGAAATCTGGTCTATTTTATTTTCCGGGCAAATTGGTATTGAATCCGAGACATAAAGCGTGCTTAAGTCAGAATTTTTAAGCCTCTCAATAGCCGGACCTGAAAGGAGCGGATGAGTAACAGCACCAAAGATTCGTTTAGCACCCTTTTGTTTAAGAGCTTCAATTGCACTTACAAATGTACCGGCAGTATCAATTAAATCATCAACAAGAAGAACGTCTTTACCTTCCACATTACCGATAATATTAACAACTTCGGCAATATTTTGCTTGGGCCGTCTTTTATCAATAACTACCAGATTTGCATTTAAACGCCTTGCATAAGAGCGGGCCATTTTAATACCACCAACATCGGGAGAAACCACAACAAGGTTATCTTTTACTTCGTCAAATAACCCGCTGAAAATTTTTGATCCATAGAGGTGGTCAAAAGGTATATCAAAAAAACCCTGAACCTGAGCAGCGTGAAGATCCATAGTTACAACGCGGTCAGCGCCAGCGGTTGTAATTAAATTAGCAACCAGTTTAGCAGTAATAGCAACCCTGGGCTGGTCTTTCCTGTCCTGTCTGCAGTAACCAAAATATGGTAAAACTGCGGTAATTCTTTTAGCAGATGCACGCCTTGCAGCATCTATCATAATCAACAATTCCATCAGATTTTCTGCAGGAGGATTAGTCGACTGGATGAGGAAAACATCATTTCCCCGGATATTCTCAAGGTATTTAACCCAGATTTCACCGTCACTAAACCGCTTAATATCCAAAGAACCTAATGGCATATTTAATTTTTGGGCAATTTTCTCCGCTAGCGGGCGATTTGAGCTGCCGGAGAAAATCTTAAAGTCTTTATTTGCCATTTATCGGAAACTTATTCGTAATTTTCAAAAACAGTCGCTAAATATAAATAAAAGCGGCTGGGAAGTCAACCAAATGTCGCTTTCCTGTTGTTAATCTTTCTTTTTCCTGAAAAGAAAATAGAGCACAATAAGCAGAACTCCTCCTGAAAGTGCATAAATCCACACAGGAGTTTCTTTAATTTTATAAGGTAAAAATGTTACAGAAATTGTCTTTCCACTGCCAATCTGGTTAAGAGTATATGACCAGATAAGGGTATGGTCTTCAATAGAGGTAGCATTATGGGCTATAATTTCCCCGGAGAATTTATATTTATACGTAACTCTGAATTTATCGCCATCTATGCCAAAACCAGTTGCTATTGGCTGTATAAACTGGGAAAACACTTTCTGCCGTGCAGCACCGTCTTTAAATGAAAAACCTGCATCAGCAAATGCCTTTGCATTATTCAGCGAGTCTACATGGTTAAAAGAAAGATCAATTTCTGCATGAGTAGTACTGTCAGTAGAATCGTTGTATACTGTAACATTTTCAATTTTCACAAAAGGAGAAGAAAACTCCTTTTTTATTGAATCTTGCGTAAAAAAGCCTAAATTTTCAACAATTTTAGAACCTGCACTGTCAGGATTAGGCATCCAGTAATGAATATGCATTTTACCGGAACCATCAGGATAAATCTGGGTCTCCTGCATATAATTTAAACATCCGCTGAAAAAGAACAAGAATAGCGGGAATAGTAATAATTTTTTCACTTTTTCCAATCTTTAGGTTAAATACAATATATTTTATGTCTGTTTAATTTATAGAATTTTTTCAATTTTTTCATTAACTTTTTGTGGCAAATATGGAGATGGTTTATGCCAACATACGATTATAAATGTACAAAGTGCGGCTATAAGTTTGAGCTTTTTCAATCAATGAGCGCTGAGCCCGAAAAAGAATGTCCTAAATGCAAAGGGCTGGTTAAAAGACTAATCGGAACCGGAGCAGGGCCTATTTTTAAAGGAACCGGTTTCTATGAAACTGATTATAAAAATAAAGGTAATGGAAGCTCAACTTCAGCTAAACACTCTTCAAGCAGTAAATAGGACATTATACTTGATAAAATTATAAAAAATGCCTGTCAAATTAACGACAGGCATTTTTCTTTTAAACTTTCATGTATTAGAAATCAGCTCCCAGCGACAGGTAAAACTTGGGTTTCGTAAATCCCTGAAGGTCATAAGCCCACGCCATATCAAACCTCAGCAGAAAATACAAAAAGTAAACTCTTGCGCCATAACCAGTACCCATTAACAAATCCTTTGAAATAACTTTGCCATCTTCATCACGGCCAACAAACTGAAGCCTGTCAGTATGGTTCCATGCAGAACCCATATCAATAAAGGCAGTACCAATAATATTACTAAACAATAATGGCAGCGGGCCGGTAATCAGGTACTTAATTAATGGGAAACGAAGTTCCATATTCATAAGAGCGTATTTTGTACCAATCTGTTCAGCGTAATCAAACCCGCGCATAGGCAATGCTGCTGTCATAAATGCATAATCAGAGGCATCTTCAAGCGGTACTTCATTTGTAGCAAAGTTCCTGTTTATCCAGTTTTCAACACCGCCCATAAAAAATCTTTGCGGATTAGCGCCGGCAGAATAACCGCCTGACAGCCTGAATGCAAATGAGTAATCTGTCCAGAACAAATAATACTGGCGCATGTCACCCAATAATGAATAAAAGCTAAGTTTTTTATTTCCTATTCCCGGGTTACCAAGAATATCAAACCTGTATCTTGAACCATCGGCAGGAGCTGTATAACCCCATAAAACATTATCGTGTACAAACGCCAATGAAGGAACAAGGAAAGATACTTTTTCAGAGGCAGCGTAAGGATCAGCAAGATTTTCTTTGGATACATTGAGATAACTTAACCCTCCATCAAGCCTGTAGAAACGGCTGAGCGGATAACTTAACGATAATGATGCCCCATAATTTCTGAACCTGTTTAACTCCGTGCCTGTATAGTCGCCATTATACAGGTAAACAAAACGTGCAGTATGGAAAGCTTCAATTCCCACATTCAGCCTGTTTTTAAGATAATAATATGCAAGCCCGTAATCACTGTTCTTCAGGTCAATCTGCATACTTGTTACACCGACAATTCTATGGTTACCCAGCACATCACTGAATGAAATGACGGTTGTACCAAGAAGCCCGTAGAGTGAGCTGTAACCGGCGTTGGCATAAACAAGGTCAGGCGAAAAAGTTATTTTATATTTATTTACTTTATAATCACCATTAACATCAAGATTATCATTTAACGTAAACTTATCATCTATTTTTTTTGTTGTGTCAGGAGCGCCGCTGAAATTATTGCCAAAAACGTAATTATTAAAATCAATTTTAACTGAATCACCGTAGACATTGGAAGTATCTACAACCTGTCCGGTATAGAAAGCAAACCCATTATCTTTTTGTTCAACAGAATCTTCTTTTGTATCTATAAGTACAGGTTTCTGGCCGCTGTTAAGTTTTGCAATATACTTTGTAAGGGGGAGTTTTGTTGAATCAAGTTTAATTTCAAACGGATTATTAATCAGGTATATATCGTAACCTGCCTGGTACAAACTGGAAAATGCCATTCTCTTACCATCTTTTGAAAGAGACAACTGGTACAGACCATTAAGAGAATTAGTAATAGGTACAGCTTCATTTTTTACAGATGCGGAATCAGAATCATATATTACTTTTTTCCTGTAGATGTTATTTATACCGCTTGCATCGGAAACAAAAAGAATTTCTTTCCCATCGGGAGAAGAAACGGGGAATGATTCGCTGGCTTCGGTTTCTGTAAGCCGGCTGATTTTTTTATCACTGATACTAACAGCATAAATATCATTATGCTGATAATCGTGCCGGTAAATTTTAAAAGAATCAGGTAATGCGGCTGAGTTCATATTATCTGAACGGTCAGATACAAAAATCACATGCCTGCTGTCAGGGGTCCATGCCGGGTAATCGTCTGTAAAGAAATCCGAAGTAAGATTAACTGCTTCTTTAGTATCAAAATTATAGGTGTATATATCAGACTGGGAAGCATTATGCCCAACAAACGCTATGTATTTCCCATCAGGCGACCAGGTAACGCTTTTTATTCCATCAAACTGAACCGGCAAATCAGTTCTGTCACCGGATTCTATATCAATAATATAAATAACATCCCAGCCACCGCGTTTAGCAGAAAGGGCAATTTTAGTACCGTCCGGTGACCAGGTTAACCCGGGATATAAGAAATTTAATTCTTCAAAGTCATCAGTCTTGTTTCCTTCAATAAGTTTATCAATTACTTTTCCGTCGATTGTACTCATTATATAAACATCAAAGTAATAGTCCCTGTTGGAAATAAAAGCAATCTTATCTCCCTGCGGGGATAAGGCAGGACTAACATTATAGAAACCGCCATCTTTTCTGTGATCAGTTAGTCTTTTAGCAAATTCATCCGGATCTTTACGAACTGCAATATCCGGCCAGAAAGTTCTTTTAACATCTTTCTGCCATCTTTCATTAAACTCTTCAAGATTTAATCCTATTGCCGATTTGAACCCTTCTTCAACATTGCCGGTATTTCTGACCTTATTAACAAGTTCGCCTATTTTTTCTTTTCCGTATTTATCGGCAATATAGTTAAAAACAGTTTGCCCTCCCCGGTAAGCAAAGTAACCTGAAAGGTTTTTCAGGTCAGGCAGGTATTCGTTTATTGCAGCATCACGAATAAACATATCAGTATTAACATCCCAGCCAAGTGACTGGTACTCTGCCATACCTTCGTTAAACCAAAGTGGTATATTAACAGTAATGTTGTTGGCAATTATATTTTGTATTGACCCGCCGTAAAACATATCGTTTATAACAGCGTGTGTAAGTTCATGGTGAATCAGGTGTCGGAATGCTTTATATGAGCCCTGAAATTGTATAACAACACGGTTTTTATACAGTTCGGTAAAGCCTTCAATTCCTTCAGTAAGGTATTCATCAGCTACGTTGGTCTCCTGGAAATCATTCTGTGAGTTATACACAATAATAGTAACGCGGTTATTTATTTTGTATTTAAAACTCTCCTGAATAGATGCAAGTGCACTTTCAGCAGCTTTTGAAGTAAACTCGGCAAGGTCCCTTCCTTTTGAAGAGAAATATATATCAAAGTGATCTGTTTGAATATAATACCAATTATAATCTTTATATTGAACTTTATTCTTACCAAACTGGGCAAGCAGGGAAATCTGGCTAATTAAAACTATAATAAAAATTTTAAAAGCATATTTGTACATATCAAAACCTTTGGATTACCCGGTTATTATAAAATCAAGCTCGCTTCTGTCTTCATCTACCCGTACAAGCTTAACCTGCACTTTATCACCAAGGCGGAATTGTTTTTTAGTTGACCTTCCAATTAAAGAATATTTTTTCTCATCATAAACGTAAAAATCTCCCTCTAAATCCCTAAGCCTGATAAGCCCTTCAGCAAGATTATCAGTGATTTTAACAAACATACCAAAATGCGTTATTCCTGAAATAACAGCATGAAATTCTTCACCCAGGTGCCCTCTTAGGTATTGAATTTGTTTAAGTTTAACGCTGAGCCTTTCTGCTTCAACTGCACTTCTTTCAGTATCAGAAATATGTTCAGACATTTCTTCAAGCTGTGCCACACTGTATAGCAATTTACTATTACCATTATTATAATAATCCAGCAGCCGGTGAACAATAAGATCAGAATACCGACGGATTGGCGAAGTAAAATGCGTATAATGTTTGAAGCCTAATCCATAATGCCCAATATTTTTAACATCATAGATAGCCTTTGCCATACTTCTTATAGCAAGTTCAGAAATTACAGTTTCTTCTTCGGTACCTTTTACACTCTGCATTAATTGCTGAAACTGGTTCGATCTGGATTTAGCATTAGGGTCAAAAGCATAACCAAGCGATTTCACAAACTTTGCAAAATCATAAACTTTTTCACTATCCGGTAAATCATGAACTCTATATACAAAAGGTTTTACCGGTCCCTTTTCAGGAACAGCAATATGCTTTGCTACAATTTTATTAGCCAGGAGCATAAACTCCTCTACCAGCATATTACTATCTTTAATTTCCTTCTTTATAATTTCTAAAGGATTTCCTTCATCATCAAGCTCAAATTTTACCTCAACAGAGGAAAAATCAATACTTCCTTCTCTTAATCTCTTTTTTCTTAGTGTTTGTGCCAGTTTATTAAGTTTTAAAACTTCATCGGCATAATCACCTTTGCCAGTCTCAATTATTGACTGTGCTTCTTCATAAGTAAAACGGCGTTTACTGTTTATTACTGTTTTGACGATTCTGTAATCTACAAGTTTCCCTCTTGCAGTCAATTCAGCAACAACAGAATATGTAAGCCTGTCTTTATTGGGAACAAGCGAGCAGATATTATTTGAAAGCTGCTCAGGAAGCATAGGTATTACCCTGCCGACAAAATACACACTATTTCCACGTGTAAAAGCTTCTTTGTCCAAAGCTGATTTTTTCTTAACATAATTGGAAACATCTGCTATATGTACACCGACACTGAAATTCCCGTTTTCCAGTTCTTCAATTGATAAAGCATCATCAAAATCCTTTGCATCATACGGGTCTATAGTACATACAACTTTATTCCTAAAATCTTCCCTGTTCGCCAGGTCACTATCCTGTATTTCTTCAGGTATAGCGACAGCCTCATTTATTACATTATCGGGAAATTTATACGGCAGGTTAAACTCCTTAGCAATAGAAGTAATTTCGGCATCATGCGAACCTGCCTTGCCAAGAATTTCGAGTATATCACCTTCCGGGTTAAGATTGGGGTTATCCCACTGAATATTCCCAACAATAATTTTATCACCCGGCCTTGCCTTTTTAAGATTTTCAGGGTCAACATAAATATCACGGTGTACCCTTGTATCATCAGGCCTTACAAAATAAAAGGCTTTGGATTTCTGGAGTGTACCTACAATTTCAGGCCTGCTGCGTTTGATAACTTTAGTAATCTGCCCTTCAAGGTTCTTCCCTTTTTGTTTTGCAAAAAGAGACACTTCAACTGTATCCTGATGGAAGGCAGTTCCAAGATTTCTTGATGAAACAAAAATATCACCGGACTTAGAGTTTTTAATTACAACAAATCCATAACCCGCCTGATTTATTTCAAGCACACCAACCAAACTGTTTGATGTGGGAATATTGTTTAGTTTATATCGCTTGCCGGTTCTGCTTAAGAAATCTTCCTCATAAAGCTTATATAAGCAGGCTTTAAGGGAGCTGTATTCATGATCAGCGGTAATATTCAGTTTTTTTGCAATATCCTTGCTGCGGAAAGCAGTTCCGGGATGCTTTTTAAAAAAGGAAATAAGTTTTTTCTTCATATTAAAATTCAAACCTGTATCTTAAACCAAGTTCATTTATCATGTCTGTATTAATGTTAGATTCTGTATTTATTGGTTCCTTCCGTTCAAGCCTTAAAAGGAGTTTTTCAACAATAGGGTACTCTATTTTAACAGTTGCCTGGCTTAAATCAGAAAATGTATTATTTGATCCGCCAATGGTATACCTGAATTTATCAACTTTTCCGGTCAGGTTAAACTTTGTTTGAGTACCAGCCTGACGAATTTCCAGGTTTTTGACATAATCGCCAAACTGCTGGTTTAAAAAGCCGCCAAGCATAGAGCCCGCAAGTGCTGTTGCCTGTGCAGTAGCAAAGGGAGTATTTGAGGATGCAGAAGAGTTTTCAACAAAATTGCCTGTAACAATAAACAGGAATGCATCAGATTTATCATACTCAGAAGAAGGCGTATTATTATTTATATTTTCCTGCCCATAGTATACTGCAATTGAATTTTCATCCTGCCCGAAATTTTTATCAAGTTCACTCAATAAGCCCCTTATTTTAATTTTAACAGCAACGGGAACTTCTTCACCGCCAGCACCACTTGAACTGGTTTCATTAAAATAATTAAGATATGTTGCTGTAATATCCAGGTAAGGGTCAGTCAATTCGTTTTCAAACCTGATAGTACCATCAGCTTCAAGAGTTTTTATAAATTCAAGAGTTGAACCATCAACAAGTTTCAACTCGCCCTGTGCGTTTGATTTACCGCCATTACTTTCATAGATAACATTACCTGTAAGAACAGCAGTAAGTTTCTGGTTTGTCTCACGGGACAAAATATAGACGACAGTAGCTTCGTCTTCAATTTCCATATCAATTGTAAAATCAAACGGAATTTCCTTTGATGCCAAAGCAGTTTGTTCGGCACTCCTTTTTTTAGACAATTCAAGAAGCGACTCAAAATCAGTAACCGAATCTTTTACAACAGAAACTGTGTCCTGTACGTATTTGTACCTGTAACCGGTATTAGAATTCTGATAAGCTGACCTTGTAGGCGGAAGTGTAAGCCTTGCCTGCCTTATTGTAATAGGAGCATTCAGTTTCATTTGTTCTTCATTTACAAAAAACTCAACATTCCCTCTTGTTGCTATGACAAGATCACCATAGACAGAAGGGCTGCTTGCTTTAGATATATCATCAAGTACTTTAAGGGAACCATTAACATCAAACTGGGAAGATACTATACTGAAATTATTTAATTTAGCTTTTCCGGTTGCAGCCAGAGTCCCGCCGCCGCGTATTCCCCGAACATTACTGATTACAAGGCTGTCAAGTGAAATATTATCTTCATTTACAGTTACCTTTAAGCCTGCTTCATATTCAAGGTTATTCATATCTACAAGGAAGCCGCCATCTTTTAAAGTTAAGTATCCTGCCGGAACAGGTTTAACAGGGCTGCCTGTAACAGAAAGGTCGGCTGAGAAATTCCCTTTTAACTTTTTAATAACAGGAAGCAAATCACCAAGTGCAGAAAGATTAAAATCATCAGCTTTCAGTTGTATATTCATAGTTGAATCTTTTGGGAATCTTTCTTTAGCTCCTGTAAAAGCCATATTAATAGGTACATTACCGTTTATTCGCAATACGGGTGCACTGGCAGAGAGAAGTGAATTTATAAAGCGTACATCTCCCGTAAGGTTCAAATTTTTATAATCAAGAACAGCATCCAGATTTCCAAAGTTTTTGTTTTGATATTGAACAGAATCAATTTCAAGGTTCAACTTTATCAGGGGAGCGGAAAAATTCCCGGAGACCTGTGCATCAAGGTTAAGTAATGCATCAAAGTTGTTATTCTGTATATTCTGCAGCAGATTATTTGCAATATCCCTGCCGCTGAAATTTTTTACAGAAAGATTTATATTCTGATTCCCGGAATCAGCCAGGGTTCCCTGTATCATAATTCTGCCATTATTTCTCACAAGGGCAAAATTATTAATATCAATACCGGATTTGGAATAAGCAAGGTTGATTAATGAATCGTTCTGTAAAGTATAGTTATTATATTTAACTCTTAGTGTATCAAGCAGCAGGCTTGCTTCATTTCCGGTTAAATCTATATTGCCGGTAACACGTGCATCTGCATAATCTTCAACTTGTGTGGTAAAATCAAGATGCGTCACCTGGTTTTTAAGTTCAAGATTAAGTCCGAGCCCGCGTATATCTGTACCGGCAAAAACTCTGTCTGTGGACAAATTAAGATTTGCATATATATCATTTAACGAATTGGCATTTAGTCCGTTTGCAACTGCCATATCCAGATTCAGGTTAGAGACTAAATATACTTCCTCTTTATTCCAGAATTTTATATAGTCAACTGCTGTATTCAAAGAAACCTGCAGACTGTCACCCCGGTTATTAATTTCGCCGCTCATTTCACCTTCAACATCAATTTTCTTATCCCCCATAAAAAGGGAAACAAGATGAAGGTCTTTCAAATCAATAAGATAAGAAATGGTTGTAAGTGTATCAGGTATAACGATGGTTTGAACAACTTTCCTGGTTTTCTTTTTCTTAACAACTGATGCAGGCTCGATTGATTCTTCCGGAATAACACCCGGCATAATCTGATCAAGTTTATTATTAACTACTTTGGTAATAACACCAGCTTCTTTAGTCATCAGCGCTGCAGTCTGCGGCATCGAAAAATTACCTATGAGGGTAATGTCAGCAAGATCAGAAATAAGGTTAATTACTCTCTGTCCGCCATCATTTTTTCGAAGGTCAACAATAGCACGCGTACTATCAATCGCCACTCCCTGAATTTTTGAATCATACATTGTTAAAGTAAGGTACAGATTCATTAGCTCAGGATTAAAATTTTCACCCGAGGCATTAACAGATAAGTTTATATCCGTATTATAAGTAGAATCATCTATAAAACGGGAGAGATTAAAATTTCTTATAAGCCCATCAAGCTCATAAGCAGGATTATCCTGATTGGTAAAGTTTAAGTCTCCGGCAAAATCAACACCCATAGTTTTTGATGCTGCAATAAACTGATAATCTATCAAGCCGTTCCTGGCATCAGCATTAAGCCTGAGAGTGTCAAGGTTATAACCGTTCAAATCTGAGCCGTCACCCATAATGCTGACAGTTGCATTCAGCTTTCCGGGAGAGGTTCCTTTTCCTTCTATACTGCCTTTTATATTTAGGCTTGAGGCAATACCTGCAAAAGGCGAGATATTAAAATTGCTTGTTTTTACGTCAGCCTTATATATCATCTCTGATGACTGCAGGTTTAATGAACCATCCAGGGCAAGGCTTCCTTTTTTTTCAGTGACAAGAAGTAATTTTGTCCGGAAATTAAGAGGCGAGCCATTATAGGTAAGAGTATCTATCTTTAAGACACCAAGTTCCTTTGCTCCGGGAATTTGCAAAGACTCCATAAATTGAGGTAAATCAGTTGGCTGAATATACGAATCATAAAACGCTGCACTGATAAGCATTTTATCTGAGTTAAGAACATCCTTTACATTACCTTTCAGGGCAAGCTGCGTATTCAGGAAGTTAATTTTAATATCATCAACTGTTAGTTCATTTAATGAACCTTTAACTGCAATACTTGTTTTAAGCGGGCCTTTCATACTGCTTACCGAATGAACAAAAGGAGCAAGATCATAAAAGCTGAATTTTTCTGCATCCACAGCCAGTTCAAATTTTGCTTTTCCAATACTGTCAAAAGCAGTTGAATCAAACAAATTAAAATTGTTAACCCGTGCATTCAGTTTCAAATCAGAGTTATTGGTAAGCAGGTGCATATCTTTGATACTAATTTCACCTGGACTAACATAAAATTTGCCTGTAAAATCTTTAAGATCAAGATTATTAATGTTCGGAGAAACAGAAAAATGATTCAGTTCAAGTTCAAATTCTTTAGCACTTATATTGGCAAAAGCATAAAGGTCCAGGTTTAAATTTTTAACCCTGAAGTCCTTCATATTAAGAGAATCGTGATATGCCTGGCTTCCGTCAAAATCATACCTCTGTAATGAAAAAGCAACGTTAACAAGTTTAAGGCTGGCTACTTCAATCTTAAAAGGAAATTCACCTGCGGCTGTAGTATCTGGCTCAGAAGGGCCAATAAGAGTTTCAATGTTTAAGGTACCGGTACTGTCTTCAACCAGTGCAACATCGGTATTTTTTATTAATACTTCCCTGACTTTAATTTTTTTAAAAAGAAGCTGAAGCGGGGATGTTTTTACTTCTATAAGACTGGAATTAAGCAGGGTATCTTTACCCATATTAACGACAGTATTTTTAAGAATCAGGGAGGTAAAAATAGTGCCTTCAATTTTGCCAATATGAACAGTACCATTTAATTCGGAATTAGCAATTTCAACTACTTTACTGCGCAGGAATTCCCTGAATGTTGATGTTTGAGTTATTCCAAGAATAACCAGCACAAGAACAACTATTCCAAGGAAAAAATACAAAAAGCCATTAATAATTTTGCGAAACAGCGGCCGTTTCTTTTTCGGCTTTTTCTTTTTTTCTTCCTTTACATCAGTAGTATCTTTAGTCTCATCAGCCATTAAACAGCTCTTTGCATAAATTCCGTTAAATCACATATTATTATAAAAAGTAAAATACTCAATTAAAATGCTGATACCGGCACTGTTTAATTAAACGTGATACCTGTCTACTATAATATTGATAATATTAGAGGTTGACTGGTTGTTTACAAATTCAATTGTTTTTACTTCGCCGCCATTATTAACAACCACATCTCTGCCAATAATCTTATCAATTGGCCAGTCAGCACCTTTTACAAGTATATCAGGAATAAGATAATTGATAATATTTTCCGGTGTATCTTCATCAAAAAATGTAACATAGTCCACAGGTTTAAGATTAGATATAAGAAAAGCTCTTTCTTCCTGTGTTAATATAGGGCGTTTTTCGCCTTTAATTCTTCTTATAGAATCATCAGTATTCAAAGCAACAATAAGAATATCGCCCAGAGCTTTAGCTTTTATAAGATAATCAAGATGCCCTGCATGTATCAGGTCAAAACAACCGTTTGTAAAGACAACCTTTTTATTTTCTTCTTTATATTTCAGTCTGATTGAATGCAGCTCATTCTGGCTAAGAATACAGGTCATAAAATTTCCTTTTTTACAGTGTTAAAAAGTTTATCTCTGTCAATCGGGATAATACCAACCTCTTCACATACCAGGCCTCCCGCATAATTGGCAAGGTAAGATGCTTCCATAATACCTGCACCTGCAGCAAGCGCCATGGTTAGAGTGGAAATAACTGTATCGCCCGCACCTGAAACATCAGCTACTTTACGGGCTTTTGTCGGCATACGTTTAACACTGCTGCCTTTTTCAAAAACTGCAATACCACCCTCGCCAAGTGTAAGTAAAACGTATTTTGCATTTAGTTTTTCAAGAAGCATATTACCGGCTTTAATAACCTCTTCGTCTGTTTTAATTCTAACGCCAAGAGCATCTCCGGCTTCTTTCCTGTTTGGTTTAAAAACAGTCACATTTTTGTACTCAAAGAAATTATTAAACTTGGGGTCAACTGTAATAAGTTTATTTTTTTTATTTGCCAGTTCTATGACATTCTTAATAAGGGACGGAGTTAAAACTCCCTTGTTATAATCCTGAAGAATAATTCCGTCAAGTGAATCAATATTTCTTTTAATAAAGGCTAGTATCCGGGCCTCAGTTTTCTGGTCAAGATATTCTTTACTTTCTTTATCAATTCTTACAACGTGCTGGTCCTGGGCAATAACCCTGGTTTTTGCAGTTGTAGGCCTCGAATCATCTATAAGTATACCCTTTGCAGATATTTTTGTTTCCTTAACAAGCGAGGTAAAAATTGAGCCATAACTGTCATATCCTATTATACCAACAGGAACCGGAACCCCGCCCAAAGTAGAAATATTAAGGGCAACATTAGCTGCACCGCCAAATCTGTAAAACTCGTTCTCAATTTCAACAACCGGTACAGGAGCTTCTGGGGAAATTCTTTTAACATCGCCCCAGAAATAACAATCGAGCATCATATCGCCAATAACAGCAATTTTTAACCCGTTAAATTTACTTTTTAACCGGCTTATCTTTTTGTTGCCTAAAGAAATCATAAGCGCCTAAATCCTTTATTTTCAGAACATTAAAGATAAGTAGAAAAAGAGAAAGTTTTAAGATGGGCAGAATATTTAACCTAAACCGGGTATAAAAATTTACCCGGCTCAATAATAAAAAATTTGGGTGGTTTTACTTCTTTTTAGAAGAATTTTTCTTGGGCGGAGATTTTTTTTCTATATCTTTTTTCAGCGACCAGTGAGCAAATGGATTCTCTATCCTAACGCGGTATAATCCCTGGTCTGTACCAAGCCACATATCATAACCATCAAAATACATGGCAATTATTGATGCTGTTTTAATATCAATCTGGTTAAGGTCAACATTATTAACATGGCCTGTTTTGCGGTCAATTAAAGCCAGGCCTTTTCCGTACATATCCTTGCTCTTTTTTTCACACTGGTAAAGGCCAGCCCAAATGTTGTTACCTGTACGTTCGAGACAGTAAATTCCGTTACCCGGAAGGCCGTCTTTTTTAGAAAATCTTTTCCACGCAAGCTGACGGTTAAACCTGTAAACGCCCCCTATATTAAACTGAGGCTTTTCAGGAGTTACCAGTTCTTCGGTACCAAACCAGATATTTCTACCTTCAAACAAGAAATCAGAAACCGCTACAGCATCGCCATCATTATTAAAGTAATTATTCTTATTTGTATAATACTCCCAGGCATCAGAATCTTCAGCTTTCCTGTTTGTATAATACTTATGCACCCCTGATTCTGAGCCAAACCAGATTACACTGTCACCATCGGCTTTTATTGAAATAATATTGTTGGTATAAGCATTATTATTCTGGGTTCTGTCAAAGTCAGTAAATTTATTTTTATCAACTTCATAACGGGTAATATTCCTGAACCGCCCGATCCAGAGGATATTATTTTTTTTATCATAGTAAAGGCTTCTTATCCAGTTGCCATATTCACCGCCCTGGGCAAATTTTCTTTTTTTCCAGGTGTCTCTTTTTTTATCGTAAGTAAACAGGCCTTCAGTTGCACCCGCCCACACATAATCATTGCTTACAGCAAGATTCTCAAAAAGATCATTTTCAAGATTTCCTGTTTTGGAAGAATAATTCTGCCATTCATTCTTTGTTTTGGAATATCTGAAAATGCCATGCCCTTTGGTACTGACCCAAACATTGTCCCCTTCGCCAATAATGGCACTGACGGCTGCACCTTCAAGGTAATAGTCTGTTTTCACCTGGGAGTAGATGAAAGAGGAGAAGGCAATAAAAACTATAATAAGTAGAAAATATTTTTTAATCATCGTTTCAATTATAAAAGCAATAAGCCATAAATTCAATTTATAAATTAATAACTTTCTTCCTGGTTAGGAAAAGACGAATCTTTTACATCTGAGATATACTGTTTAACAGCATTTTCGATATCATCTCTAAGATTAAGATACTTTCTTACAAAACGGGGATGAAAGTTTTCATTAAGCCCGAGCATATCAGGAGTAACTAAAATCTGCCCGTCACAGTAAACTCCTGCGCCAATTCCTATAGTGGGAATGGTAAGCTGTTCAGAAACTTTTTTAGCAAGGTCAGCGGGAATTTTTTCAAGCACAACAGCAAAAGCACCAGCTTCCTGAACAATAATAGAATCTTTAATTATTTCTTCAGCTTCTTCTTCAATTCTGCCGCGTTCACGATAACTGCCAAACTGGTGAATACTTTGCGGAGTCAGTCCAAGGTGCCCCATAACCGGAATCCCAGCCTGGGTAATTTTCCTTATAGTCTCAGCAACTCTTTCACCGCCTTCAAGTTTAACTCCGCTTGCTGATGTTTCTTTCATAATTCTTCCGGCATTGCGAAATCCTTCGTCAGTGCTTAGCTGGTATGACATAAACGGCAAATCAACTATTATCATAGCACGTTCCACAGCCTTTGTTACAGCTTTTGTATGATATATCATTTCATCCATAGTAACAGGCAGTGTGGTTTCATTCCCCTGAAATACATTGCTTAAAGAATCCCCAACAAGGATAACATCTATTCCAGCGGCATCAAGTATCCGTGCATGCATGTAATCATACGCCGTAAGTGCAGTTATTTTAATTCCCTTCTTTTTAAGAAGATACAAAGCTTTTGTTGTTATTCTTTTTACTTTACCTTCGGTACTCATATAAAGTCCTTTTAATTTTAATCCTCAGAAGCAGGTATTTTTATGCTTCCTGATGGAATTTCTTCTATCTTCATATTAAAATAGCTTTCAAAACCACTTACCAGTGATTCTTCCAGCTTAACATAATCAACTTCAGTCCCAAGAATTGACCTGATATCTGTTGTTTTTTCCTTCATGGTTTCTGTTATTCTTTCTTTTCCTTCATCTGAAGTGTTCAGGTAATGAATAATACGGGTATGGAAATCACCACAAAGGACAGAACCATGCTGCAGGACTGATTTTTTTAATTTTCTCTGGGCACTTCCTACAAGCTTTTTACCTGTAAATTTAATTTCACTTTTGGCAGAGGCAGCAAAACATACAGCGCTTACATCCTGTTTGTAAAAAGAAGCAAAATCAGGCTGCATATTTTCAAGAGCTGCTGCAGACAATCCCGGGTTATATATTTCCAGGCCTTTTAATAAAGCAGCGTTTATTTCATTATAGATATTTCTTGCTGATGAATGATCTTCAAGAGGTAATATTACTGAATATGTAAGTTCCTCTGCATGAAGTATTGCCCTGCCGCCGGTTGGACGAGCAACAATATCTATATTATCTTCAGATGCCCTGCCTGAATTAACAGAGGCAGCATCCTGGTTTGCTCCCAGTGAGATACAATATGGTTCCCACCGGTAAAGCCTTAAAACAGCTTCACCCGGCTTTGAGTTATTTGCCAGGTGAAGATCAAAATTCATATTATATTTTCCGGTGTGAGCGCCGGTATTTATAAAATACCATTTCATTTCCCTACAAGTCCGCGCTTGCTGCTCTCAATAAAACTTATAACATCCTGAACATATTTATTTTCACCGAGTTCTGCTATAATTTTTTCTTTAGCCTGCGTTACATTAAGAGCTTTACTGTAAATATAGCCATAGGCTTTTTTCAGAGCCATTATATCATCATTTGAAAAGCCCCTTCTGCGGAGGCCAACAATATTCAGGTTTTTATATTGAAGAGGTTCTTCAGCAGCAAGTATAAAAGGAGGCAGGTCCTGTACAATTCTGAATCCGCCGCCTGTCATTGTATGCTTACCCACCTTGCAAAACTGGTGAATAACAGTACTGCCGCCAACAATAGCATAATCATCAATTGTAACATGGCCTGCAATCTGAACAGCATTAGAAAGAATAATGTTGTCACCCAGCACACAGTCATGCGCAACATGAGAGTAAGCCATAATAAGGCAGTTTTTCCCTACCTTTGAAAAGCCAGAGCTTTTTGTCCCCCGGTGAAGGGTAACAAATTCCCGGATAGTGGTATTATCACCAACATAAAAGAAAGTTTCTTCTCCTTCAAAGGAAAGATCCTGGGGTACATTTGATACAGAGGCTGACTGGTGAATAATAACATTATTCCCTATTCTTGCACCATCATATATTACAGCAGATGGGCCTATTTGACAGTTATTGCCAATCTCAACATCGTCATGTACAATTGCGTATGGAGAGATTGTTATGTTATCACCCAGTTTAGCTTTACTGCTTACAATTGCGGTAGAATGAATTGTATTCATGTGTTGTTTTACTTTTCTCCGTTAGTTTTTGTTATCTCTGTCAACAACACCGGCCATAAATTCAGCCTCAGCAACAAGCTGGTCGTTAACGTAAGATTTTCCTTTCATTATAAAAACTTTGCTTCTTTTTGTAACAAGCTCTATTTCCATAAAAAGCTGATCACCGGGCATTACCGGTTTTCTAAACTTCACATTATTTATCTGCATAAAGTAAACCAGCTTTTCTTCAAAATTAGGAAGGGAGTTTAATATTAAAATACCACTTGTCTGTGCCATTGCCTCAACAATAAGCACACCGGGCATTACCGGCTGGCCAGGGAAATGCCCTTCAAAGAAGGGTTCATTTATTGATACAGATTTAACACCTATAACTTTCTTTTCAAGTTCAAGATGAACTATTTTATCAACAAACAGGAACGGGTAACGGTGAGGAAGTATTCTCTGGATTGCATTAACATCAAGTACCACACCTTCTTTTTTAACAAACTGGAATTTTTTAACCAGTTTTTTCTGTTGATAAAGTTTTCTAATCTGCCTTGCAAATTCAACATTTGCTTTGTGCCCCGGGCGTGCAGCAAGAATCTGTGCTTTAATCGGTGCACCTATCAGTGCAAGGTCACCAAGCATATCTAGCAGTTTGTGGCGTGCAGGTTCATTTCTAAACCTGAATTCTTTGTCATTCAGGATACCGTTATTTCCAAGTAATATTTCATTTGAAACACCTATCTTTGTTCTAAGCGATTCAAGTTCAGTTTTATCGAGTTTCTTATCGATTATTACAACAGCGTTATCAATGTCTCCGCCTTTTATTAAACCCTGGTTAAGCAAAGCTTCTACTTCACTTAAAAAACAAAATGTTCTTGCAGGTGCAAATTCAGTTACAAATTCTTTTTCAAGGTTAAATAAGCCGGTATGCTGGCTTCCAAGTGCAGGGTTCTGATAGTCAACCATCACAGTAACCCTATAATCATCAAGAGGCAGTGCAACAATATCTATTTGATTTTCTTCGTTATGATAAGTTACTGTTTCATCAATAATAAGATAATCTTTTGGGGCATTCTGCTGAACAAAACCTGCCTGGAGTAAAACATCAACATAAGGCATTGAGCTTCCGTCACCAACGGGGGGTTCAATACCGTTCATTTCTATAATAAGATTATCAATCTGCAGGCCAACAACAGCGGCAAGTACATGCTCTACAGTGTGAACTTTAGCTTCGCCAATGCCCAGTGTTGTTCCACGTGATACATCTGTTACATAATCAGCATTTGCAGGTATTTCAGGGTTATCATTTAAATCGGTTCGTATGAATTTAATACCATGATTTTCCGGTGCGGGTTTAAATGTCATAGTACATGAAGTACCAGTATGCAGCCCGATACCTGACATAGACACATCTTTTCCTATTGTTCTTTGTTGTTCAAGCATTAAAAAACTGCCTTCTATATAATTGTTGAATAAAACGGGGTAAAAATAGTAACAATTATCGGGAAATGGTAGAGGAAACCTTATACGACCGGGATTAACATACTTTTAGGCCAAATTAGTACCTATATTTTACCGATCCGTTTTATAATGACTTTTTTCTCGTTTTCAGCAACAGAGTAGTATATTCTGTATTGTCTGTAAGCAAGTGTATAATTAAAAGTATCTTCGTTTAACAATGTTATGCGTTTCCTGGTTATATCACCGGGACAAAATTCCAACTGCAGACGGGTATAATTTATTAAATTGGTTTTTGTTTCACTCTTTATTATACCGGCCTGTTTTTCTGCTTCTTCCTCAAATATAACTTCATAACGGTTATCAAAACCACTTTTTACCCAGCCTGTAGCTGAATCCGGAAAAGAGTCAGAATATGGCAGATATGGTTTTATGTCAAGTATTGGAGTACCATTAAGAATGTCAGCCCCGGCTATATATACATTTAGCCCGTCAACCTTTACAAGTTTAACACAACTGAGCCCTATATGATTTGGCCGGTAAGGTGCACGGGTAGCAAATACTCCTATTTTTTTGCGCGTATAACGTGGAGGAGTAACCTGGGGTTTCCAGTTTTTGTTCAGGTGAAAGTTGTAAATTACCCATATCCTGTCAAAGCCTTCAAGGTCTTTAGCTGCCTGTTCAAAATTTTGCCCTGGTTCAAGTTTAATAACTGACATATTATCGCCAGCCAAAACTCCCTGCCTTGGTGTTTCATATCTTTGTTTTAGTTCTGAATGACAATAACCGATTGGCACTAGTAGTACTTTAACAGTCATTTTAATCTAAATTACTATTACTAAATTACAAAAAGAAACTTACTTTAAATATGGTAAGATTCATATCCTTTCAATTAATCTTCTTACTAAAGTCAACAGTAATTTACAAGTAATTAAAGAATGCGATAAAATTTAACGCCGGATGTGATCCGGCGCTATTTAATTAGTCAAAATCACATTGATAAGGAATCCACTCGGATTTTGCTGCACCACATATTGGACAAGTCCAAAAGTCTATAATGTCATCGAAACATGTACCCGGTTTAATTCCATAATCTGCCCAACCGCCTTCCGTAAAGTATAGCACTCCGCAACCTGTACATTGCATAATGTCACAGGCACATCCATTTCCGTTCCCATTGTTTTTAAAATTAAATTTAGTGTGGTTATTAGATGTAGATGCAAGAATAGGGAAATTATTCTCATAGATTTTGGCTATTTTTGCTAAATCTGCATATAGATCATTTTGTCTATTTTCATTGACATTTCTGATATTACATTTTAATTCCTCCTTAATTTTTCTTGAAAGATCACCATCCTTAAGATTTAACAAGAGGTTTTGCCCCATCATTATTTTCGAATATAGTTCATATTTTGATGAAACAACATTCGACCCTTTTTCAGGTTTCGTCTTCTCAGCAGCAAAGCAAAATAAACCTAACAAAAGGAAAAAAGAAATTATCGAAATAGATTTCATAGTTTACTCCTCTGTATAAATTATTAAAATGAGTTTCAGAACCCGATAAATAATAGGTATTTTTGGTTTTAAAGTCAACGAATGAACTGAGTTCGACCGAACGAAATACTGGGATATAATTCTTTCAAATGATTGGTTGGAAAATTAAGAATCTAGACTGAAAAGTTTTAATTCAAGGAAGAGTAAATAATGTTGCGAAAATGGTTAAACAAAAACTTGAGATAAGTGATGTGAAGCGTAATTGAACATCGTTTACCTTAGCGCAAAAAAAGACCATTGTTTTTTTGTAAATAGAATAGTTGTTGAACAAAACACCTGAGAGGAATTTACACATGGAACTCACACCGGAAATGATTGAACAGCTTAAAAGCTAATCTTAAAAATGATACAATATACCAGAATTTAATGTGAGGAAATAGGGTTATAAAAACTTCTAATGTTTTTGTTTTTCTTGAAAAAATACTCAATGCAGAACTTAATGAATATCTTGGTTACAAAAACATTCCCCTAAAGGTAAGAACTCCGGCAATAGCAGAAACGGAAAATAACTAAAACTCTTAAGAATGATAATGGAAAAACTGAGATTACTATCTCCAGAGACATAAACTGAACCTATGATCCAATACTGGTTAAGAAATATGAAAGAATCATTTGTGAATAAAATAATCGTAGATAAAGGGAATGACTGTCTGGGATATACAGACACATGTACAAGAAATCTACCACAATGATTTAAGCCCTACTCTGGTTCTAATATTACTTTAAAATCTTTCGATTGTCCGGCAGTGGCATAATAGGCCACTGGAAACTGTTTACCCTATAGTCTTCTTTGATGCGATACATTATAAGTTACAGATTGAAGGAAAGTGACCAGTAAGGCAGCCTAGCAATTGATATTAACTGACAGAATTTTAAAAACAAAGTTTAGGATATACAGATTGCCTGTGTTGATGAGCCAAAGGATTTTCCTGAAGCCATAAATGCTGTTTATCTGAGAACAGAAATGCAACTTGGCATTATCCATCTGATACGCAATACTTTATGGTATATAGGAAGTAAAGGTCAGAAAAGCTTTATTAAAAATTAACGAACCGTCTACTATGCTTCTACTGAAGAAGCTACACTTATATCCATAGATAAACTTAAAGAAACCTGGGAGAAAAAGGATTCTCCAACAATCAGAATCTGGAGGCAAAGCTGACCCCAGGCTTCTACTTTAATTATGTATCTGGACAAAATCAGGTCCATGATTCATAATACCAATGCTGTTATAACTCTACAGCAGTAGTTTAGTAAAGTAACAAAATCAAAAAATATCTCCCCCAATGATGACATATTAAAGAAGATACTTTTTCTTGTTTATCGCGATCTGCAAAAAAAACGGACTATGCACGATAGAAACTGGGGTATTGCTCGTTCTTATTTATCTATTATTTTTATTGACATATTAAAAACGTTCTTTGATCTAAAAATCATTTACACAAATTATTTTACAGACTCAAATTTAAATATCAAATCCAAACTAAATTCATATAAAACCCAGACTAATAATTATTTTAGAATATTTATATAATCGCCACTTAGGGTAATAAGTTTAAACCCAATAGAATACTGACCAAATATTTGAGTCAATCAGTGGTCAGTTTCTTAATCTTTTCTTCAAGCTCTTTTATTCTTGTCGCATAATCAGGAAGGCTCCTTATATGAGATTCAAGCTTATAAGCAGTTTTCATTTCTTTAGCAGGTGAACCGAAATAAATACCCGGTTTTAGAATACTTTTTGAAACTCCTGATTGAGCAATAAGAGTTACCCCATCGCCTATTTCAATATGCCCGGTAAGGCCAACCTGGCCAAGCACATAGCATTTTTTACCAACTTTGGTACTTCCTGAAATTCCTACCTGCGAAGATATAATAGTATCTTCACCAATAACTACGTTATGAGCAATCTGTGAAAGGTTATCTATTTTTACTCCATCATGTATATATGTTGTACCAATAGAAGCCCTGTCAATAGTGGTATTTGAACCAATTTCAACATCATCGCCAATAACAACTATTCCAACCTGTGGTATTTTTTGGAATTTGCCTTTATCATCCTGGTAGAAACCAAATCCATCGGAGCCAATAACAACCCCGGGATGGATTACTGCCCGTTTACCAATTTTGCATTTTTCTCTTATACTTACATTTTGAAAGATAAGAGAACCTTCGCCTACTTCAACATTTTCGAGAATTACAGTATTATGGAATATTTTTGTGTTATCGCCAATTACAGTATTAGCACCAATAACCACATTTTTTCCTATTGCAACATTCTTTCCTATAACAGCATCTTTATGAACAGATGCTGAAGGATCAATACCGGAATCAAGCGGAAAAGCCGGACTGAAATAGCGGATCAGTATTTTATAAAAAGCTTTATTCGGATCATCAACTTCAATATAAGTTATATCATCCCTTGTTTTATTAAAACCGGTTTTTACAAGTATTGCTGATGCTTTTGTTGAAGCAAAGTATTTTTCATAAGCCGGAAGATAAAGAAATGTTAAATCCCCTTCCTGAGCTTCTTCAATTTTAGCAAGCTTGTGTAAAACGATGCCGCTATTGCCTGTAATTTTGCCGCCGATAAAATCAGCAGCTTCTTTAAGATTTATAATCATTGTTCAAGTTTTAATTTGTCTAATACCTTTTGAGTAATATCATATTCTGTTTTTGCATAAAGCAGCATAATATCGCCGCTTCTGTCAAACACAAAATCAAGTTCAAGATCTTCAGCAACTGCCTGAATAGCAAGGAAAACTTTATTTTGAACAGGCTTCATTAATTCATCCTGTTTCTGGAAAAGTTCACCATTGGTACCAAACTTTTTTTCCCTGTAGGCTGCTATTCCCTGCTCCAGCTTAACCAGTTCCTGTTCAGTTTCAGCACGGGTCTGGTCTGTCATAATAAGTTTACGTTTGTCATAATCATCATACTTAGTTTTCCATTCAGCTTCAAGTTTTGATAATTCTGACTGCCAGTCCTTAATAATATTATCAAGTTTCTGGCGGGCATCCTGAGCATCAGGAAGCTTATCCATTATGGTATCTGAATCAACATATCCTATTTTCAACTGTGAATATGAAAACCCTGTACATAACAAAAACGTAAACAGGGCCATGCCCATTAATCTTTTCATTTTATCTCCCGCAACATTATTGATTTAATTAAATTAAATCGTAGCAATACTCTGTTGGATACCTTTTATTTTGAATGAAATTATCAGATATATTTAAAATAGCAAATTTTGTGCTGCAAAGTTTCCCCTGTGCTTCATTAAAATGAAGCACAAAGGGATACAGTGAAACACAAAATAACAGAAGTTAAATTATTATTTATCCTCTTTTTAACTTATCCATTACACGATAAGTCATATCAAATGCCGGGTCAGCAAAAAGAATAATGGCATCTGTACTTTTATCAAAAATGTACTGATATCCTTCAGCTTTAGCTACTTCAGCAATAGCTTTATAAATTTTTTCCTTTATTGGGTTAAAAATTTCTTCCTGTTTTTTGAAAAATTCGCCATTAGGCTGCTGGAATTTCTGTACATTAAATTCCTGCGCAGCCTGTTGTTTTTTTAATATTTCAGCTTCCCTTGTTTTCTTTTTATCTTCAGGCATAGTATTCATTTGTTTCTGGTAATCTGCATAATCCTGTTGAACTACCTGAGTAAGACTATCTAGCTGGCCTTTCCATTTGCTGTATAATGCATCAAGGTCGCCCTGAGCTTTTATAGCTTCAGGAAGCTGGGTAAGAATCACCTGCGAGTCAACATAACCAATTTTTTGTGTCTGAGCAGGAACCAGGCCTGTAAATAAAACAACTACAAATAAGAAAAGATATTTTTTCACTTTATACTACCTCTGTTATATTTATGTTTTGTAAAAATAATTAAAATCCTTTACCAAACTGGAAGTGGAACAGCCATTCCGGCTTTTTACCGTTAACCAGCTCACGATCAAATCCATAGCCAAGGTCAAACCCAATTAAACCGATAGGGTTTATCATAACTCTAGCGCCAACACCAACTGACCTGCGAAGGTCAAAGAAGTCAGCCTTTTCAAAATTCTTGTAAACATTACCTGCTTCAGCAAACAACAATGCGTAAAGTGGTATAGGTTCAAGTGCCAGGGCAAATCTAAGTTCTGTTGTTAATTTTGACATCACATTACCGCCAAGAGCATCGCCGGATGCATCCTGCGGCCCAATTGACCTGTCATCATAACCCCTTAGAGGGACTGTAGCAATTACAAGCCCGTTACCACCCATAAAGAACTTTTCAAACGGGTTAATAGGAGTATCTTCCCTGAAAAGGTCAATATACCCAAAATCTGCCGAAGTATATAATGATATTCTGTTTGTATTAAATAATCTCTTATACCACTGGGCGCTGAAAGCCATTTTCATGTAATCAACTTCACCGGGAAGAAAAGGGCCGCCTGATACTTCAACATCCAAAGATACTGAAGAACCCTGTGATGGAAAAATAGGGTTATCTATATCTTTACGGCTTAAAGTAGCCCCGAGTGTAAACTGCTGGTATTTACCTTCCTGGTAATATGAACCGCCGTTTATAATGTTGTTGTACTGGTAGCGAAACATACCCTGAATATAGAAATAATCATCAGGCCAGCGTAAACGCCTTCCCAGTTTTAATGATCCACCGGACTGGCTAAGGTCATAATAATATTGCTGCCTTGTATCAAATACTTCTATACCTGCCATAGTTGGTGTATCATACAGCCAGGGCTCTGTAAAACCAAGAGAAAATGTACGGTAAAGATTACCAACACCAAACTGCCAGTTAAAACTTAAAATCTGTCCGCCGCCCAGTGAGAATGGGTGAGTCATAGAAAAATTAGTAAGTGTAACACCTATTGCACCGCTGAAGCCATAACTTTCACTGTAACCAACAGATGCGTTAAGATAATCACTTGATTTTTCTTCAACATTAAAAGTTACGTTTACAGTACTGTCATTTTCAAGCTGAATATCAGTACCTTCCTGCCCGTAAAGTTTTTCAACGTTAAAATACTGCAGGTTTGCCAGCTGCTGAACACTTCTTATCATAAGGGCGCGGTTAAAATAATCTCCCGGTACTGTATAAAGTTCACGCCTTACAACTTTATCCATTGTTTTATCATTACCGGTAATGTTAACTTTATTAACTTTAAATTGATTTTTTTCTTCAACTCTTATAACAATATCAATAGAATCAGTACCAACTTTTTGTTCAATTGGTTTTGCGCTGAATGTTAAATAGCCATTATCAAGGTATAATGAGGAAACATCTGTTTGTTTTTCATTGCCCCTCAGGTTCTGTTCAAATTTTTCGTAATTATAAATATCACCTTTTGAAAACCCAAGTACATCGGTCAGTGTTTCGTCAGTATAGATAGTATTACCTTCCCATTCAATATTTCTTATTTTATACTGATTTCCTTCAAACACATTAATGAAGATACTCATATCTTTTTTATCATCAGAAAAAGCAAGAGAGTCAGAAATAATTTCTGCATCACGGTAGCCGTGTTTGAGATAATATTTTTCTATAAGTTTTTTATCTTCTTCATATTTTTTAGGATTAAATTTTGCGCTGCTCCAGAATTTCCACCATTTTGATTCTTCGGTTTCATCCATTGCACCTTTTAAATCGCCATCATCAAAGTCTTTGTTTCCTCTAAAATAGATATGTCTGACTACTACTTTTTTATTTTCATCAATAACTAATTTAACAATAACTCTTTCTTTAAGTTTCTGAGTAAAATTAGAATATGTCTGTGTACCTATTTCATATTCTGTTGAGTATTCATCAGAAAAATCTTTATCATTTCTCCAGGTAACTTCAATTTTATCATCTACAGTATCAGCAGAAAGGAAAGAATATATTTTGGTATCAATAGTTGCATTAAGATATCCATCCTCTTCATAAAGGGAAAGGATTCTCTGTTTAACGCGGGATAGTTCCTGCGGCTGCAAAGCCTGGCCGGGAGTAAAATTTATTTTTTTGTTAATATCATCGTCATCAAGTTCATCATTACCTTCAAGCACAACTTTCTGCAGCCTGGGGTATTCCTGAACTTTAATTGCCAGAAAGACACCGCCATCACCGACTTCTTTGGCAATTTCAATTTTAATATCAGAAAAAATATTGAGCCCGTACAAACGCCTTATAGCATTTATTGTCTGGTCACCCGGAATTTGAATTTCGTCATTAACTTTTAATCCACTGTTAGCAACAATAGCATTAGCATCAGCGGTTTTATTACCTTCAACAGTAATACCAAGAATCTTGTAATTTTGTTTAGCAGCCTGAGGATAAACTGCAATAACAGAGAAGGACAATATTAATAATAAATACTTAAGCAATTTCTTTGGGGAGGTTTGGAGCATTCTTTAGGCCTTTTTCATTCTTCTTTTTTAATTGTTCACTTACTTTACCGAATCTGCGTTCACGCCCCTGAAAATTCCTGATGGCTTCATAAAGCTGCTTTCTTCTGAAGTCAGGCCAAAGGGAACCGGATATATAAAATTCAGTGTATGCAATCTGCCAGAGCAGGAAATTGCTAACCCTGAATTCACCGCTTGTTCTGATAAGCAGGTCAGGGTCAGGCATATCGCTTGTAGTTAATTGTCCGGCAATTAATTTTTCATTTATATCGGAGATCTCCAACTTCCCTGCATGAAGCTTTTCGGCAATATTTTTAACAGCTTCAATAAGTTCCCATCTTCCGCTGTAACTTAAAGCCAGGTTAAGGGTCATTCTTTTATTATTCCTGGTTTTATGTATTGCTTCATTTAGTTGAACCTGTACCTGTTCAGGCAGAGAGCTAATGTCCCCGATAGTAGTTAGTTTAACATCATTTTTATGGAGCTCGTCAGTTTCATTTTTAAGGCTGCGAAGAAGAATACGCATTAAAGTTGAAACTTCTTCTCTTGGCCTTTTCCAGTTTTCAGTGGAAAAAGTATATAAAGTTAAAAACTTGACTCCTAATTGAGAGCAAGCTTCCACAATGTCTCTAACAGATTCAACACCAATTTTATGCCCTGCAGCTCTGGGAAGTCCTCTTTTCCGTGCCCATCTGCCATTTCCATCCATAATAATAGCAATATGAACAGGAATCTCTCCTGAATCTTTCAGCTCCTTCTGCAATTTTGCATCAGATTCGGGTTGTTTTTTCGCCAAATTCTGTCCTAAAAAATGATAAAGCGTGTAAAATTAACCTTAACCCTAATTATTGTCAAGGTGAGCCTATTGTCTTTAGACGTATTATTAACGCTTTGGTTCTCCATAATTTAAAATTATAGATATCACATATAGAATAAAAGGCAAAAAAAAGTAATTTCTTACAATTTTGCATTTTTAATAGGTTTTAAGCGGGTTATAAAGAAAAGGAGCGGGGTTATACTATTAAATGCGTTCCATAAGAGAATTTAACTGTTTATTTAGACAGCAAGCCATAATTTTCAGCACCCTGGATTGTATATACAACTGGTGGCTTAAAAAAGTAAGAATACCTTTTGTAAAAAAGAGTATAATAAATTTTAAAAAGGCCATATTATATAGATATTCTTATTTAAATGAAGAATAGAGAATTCTGATATATCCGCAGGAGCTGCAGATCAGGAGAATAAAGCGCTTTTACCTGCAGCTCTTTGAGTTGTATTTAATGTACGGGCAATTATAGGAAACAATTTTATGTTTTTCTTAACTGCCGGTTCAACTGCCTCAAGTATTTCTTTAGCCATTTTAAGCCTGTCTTCGGGAACCCCAACAAACAACAGTACTTTTTTATTTGAAAATTTTGTGTGCCTGCTTGCCAGGTAAACAATCTTTTCAGGCAGTGCGGGGTTTTTAAAATCTTCTTCCGTAAGAGTAATTCCAATGGCATAATTTTTCTTTTGCCTTGCAATTACATCCACATCAAACATTCCAACCCTTGATGGTTCAGGAAGATATGTGCCGAATTTCCTGCTAAGGGTTAAATAACCCTGTTTCCAGAATTGTTCGATAAGAAGATCAACGCTTGTTCTTTTATCCAGCGACAACATAACTACTCCGTTCATTTTAATCAGGAAGCCATTGGTATAATAGGGATAACAGGAGAAAACCTGTTATGCAGTACTTTAATGTTAACTATTTTATCATAATCAAATTTTTTAACTTCACTGGTGTTATATACTTTACCGTAAATTACTTTTTTACCGCTTTTTTCTCTTGTTATATAATAAGGATCAATTACTATTTCGCTTAACCCATAAAGAAATTTAATTTTATGGCGGCGCATTATTGCTACAGAAAAAATTTCGGTTTTCATGTTTTCCTCCGTTTAGTTTATATACCTTACTACGCCAACTACTTTGCCAACTATTGAAAACTCTTTTTCCCCGGTTACTTCAATTGGAGTATACTTTTCATTTTCGGGCATAAGGACAATTCTGTTATTCCTGTTATGAAAAGTTTTAACCGTTACTTCATTATCGAGCATTGCAACAACTATATCGCCGTTAAGCGCCTCAGACTGCCCGGAAACAATTACAAGGTCACCTTCAAAAATTCCGGCATTTATCATACTGTCGCCTTTTACCTTCAGGGCAAAGCAGCTTTTGGATTTTTTTGTAAACGAAGGGTCCATCAGTATAGAACCTTCCAGATTCTGTTCTGCCATAATAGGTGAACCCGCAGCAACACGACCTACTATGGGTATCTGATTTTCGTCATCCTCCGATGAGCCGCTTAATTCATTATCGGAACCTTCAGGTTTTACTAAAGTTATTGCGCGGCTTGTATTTTCTTCAATCTTAATACAGCCTTTTCTAACCAGCCGGTCAAGATGCCCTTTTACCCCGTTGGTTGACGCTATACCGAAATGCTTCGCAATTTCTCTTATTGAAGGAGAGAAGTGCATTTCTTCAATAAAAGTTTCTATGTATTTCAGGATTTCTTCCTGCCTGCCTGTTAAGTTTTTCATAAAGTAGTGCTCAAATGTTCACCACTAATATAGTGAACGCATGTTCACTTGTCAAGTAAAATGAGTATTAATTTTTTTTATTAATTTGAGTATGTGATAAATATAACACTGGAGTTTTATGTCCTGGTTTTTTGGCTATACCGGCAATTACAATGGAAAAGTTGAGAATTCCTTAAAATTATTAAATCCTGGCAGCTACAGAACACACTCTGGAGAAGGGATAAAAATCCTTTTCAGCAGAAGTGGCAAAAACCTGCTAAGCAATTTCAGTGATAACACCGGCATGATTATTTGTGGAATCCTTTTAACGAATGATGAACACTGTACACCTGATTTTATAAATAATCTTTTACATAAAAAAGCTTATGACGGACATTATGCCGGAATAAGTTTCACAGGCAGCAGTACCACATTATTTAATGACGGACTTGGGTTAAGAGATATATATTATATACAGACAGAAGGAAATACTGTTTTTTCAACGAGGCAGGATTTTATTACCCGGCTGATTGAAATGCCTGAAATAAACGTTGATGAATTTTCCAGTCTGTGGGTGCTGCCACATAAAATTTCATGGGGTTCATTAATAAAGGGAATAAAAAGACTGGGCCCCGGGGGATACCTTACTATAGAGAAAGGAGAGCATAGTTTTAAGCGAAATGCGTGGAATCCTGACAGGTATACAGCTACACCGGAGGATTTCCGCGATGCTCTTGAAAAAGCTGCACTGTTCCCTGCCGGTAAAAATAATAAGATAAACCTGGGACTTTCAGGCGGCATAGACTCGCGTGTACTGCTGCAGATACTTTGTTCTTCAGATTACTCTGATTGGACAACCCATACATTCGGACATAAAGCTATGCCGGATGCTGAACTTTCAGAAAGAATAACATCTGAACTTAAAATAAAACATTACTTCCTTGAGCAGAAATCATTGACGGCTTTTGATATATTAAACAATAAGCTTTACCCGCAGCTTGAGTTAAGCTCTCCAATTGCCGGAATGATAAATTATTCTTTCTTCAAATACCTGGACGAAACAGGTTATACAATAATAGATGGCGGAAACGGAGAAATATTCAGACGGGCTTTTTTAAACAGGTTCCTGCTTACTGCAAAAGATACTCTTATGAATAAAGATATTGAGGGAATTTATAATCACTTAAAACGGGAGAAAGCAGATATATTTAGTGAAGCCTTTAACACTGAGCTAAAAGGAAAAGCATGCAGTGCCATTGCCGATTTTATGGATGAGATGAAATCTCCGGGCGAGACAGGCGCAGAATTATGGGCAGACCTGTTTTTTATTAAAACAAAAGCAGCCGCCATCAGCGGGCCAAGCCAGGCAATTCTTGATGATATTGCAGTTTCATATATGCCTTTTGTACAGGCTTCTGTAATGAACAGCGGGTTTGCACTTAACCCTGACGAAAGAAATAACGGCAGGCTTTTTATGAAATTAATAACGAGCGGGAAAGCGAATCTTAAAAAATTCCCGCTTGTTAAGGATAATATTTATTACCCCTTTACTACAAGCCTGTTTCTTTCACGTGTTATACAAAAAGCCAAAAGGAAGCTGGGTTATGTTTATAATGATAATTCAAAAATAAACGCCATACTGCTGCTTGAGGAATTTGCTAAGGACAGGCTTAATTCGCAGGATGTAAAATCTTTTGCAATGTATGATTATAGTAAACTAAACAGACTTGTAACCGGATTTTATGATGACAAAAGGACAGAGCTTTTCAGCCAGGTTGACTGGTGGCTCTCATTTGAGATTTGGAGAGAAAGATTAGGTAATAAACTCTAACAGGTGAAGTCTTTATACCTTTTTATGCAATGGCTTTGCCGGAATAATAATATTCTGGAATGTACACGTGAACAGTGAACCACAAAATAAATCTTTACCGGGTTTTGTTTTATACCATAGCTGCAACCTATGTCAGGCCGATTCCGGTTAGTATAAAAACAAAACCCTTCTGAAAATTATTTTACTATACAGACATATATTATTTCTTGCCTCGTTTGTATATCTGGCTTGCACTTGCCTGTTCTGTTGGGGTTATTAGCACTTCACCAATGTTAACATGCGGCGGACGTGTAGCACAGAATAATATTGTTTCGGCAATATCTGCGGCATTCAGTGCATCTATGTTTTCATAAACTTTTTTAGCCCTTACTTTATCGCCGCTGAATCGTACTTCACTGAATTCTGTTTCAACCATACCGGGATCAATTGATGTAACCTTTATGTTTTTTCCAAGTGTATCAATTTTTATAGCACTTGTAAGAGCTTTAACTGCATATTTTGTTGCACAGTATACATTGCCGTTCGGGTATACTTCCCTGCCTGCAGTTGAGCCAAGATTTATAACATGCCCTGAGTTTCTTTCAACCATGCCGGGAAGGATTTCTCTTGTTACATAAAGGAGCCCCTTTACATTTGTATCAATCATCTCTTCCCAGTGCTTTATATCGCCCTCATAAATTTTTTCAAGGCCGCGTGAAAGGCCTGCATTATTTATAAGAATATCTATATTCCTCCAGCTGTCAACAAGTGAAGCAACAACATACTGCACTTCGGTAAGGTTTGTTACATCCATCTGGATAGCTTTAACCTTAACATTATAAGTTTTAGTAAGGGTTTCAGCAAGGTCTGCAATCCGGTTGTACCTTCTCGCAGTCAATATAAGATTAGAACCGGCTTTGGCAAATTCTTCTGCACATGCTTTACCAATTCCTGATGAAGCGCCTGTAATAAAGGTTAATTTATTTTGTAATGTCATTTGCTTTTCCTTTTTTATTATCTATTACAGCAGGCATGGTTCTTTTCATTCTTTTCACTATAAAATTTATATAACCAAAAATCAGTATAGCTGTAACCAGTACAATTATAAGCTGCTGATTATATGAAAGGGCCGACTGTTTTAGTAACCGCACAAAATTGTTATTCGGAATATAATTTAAAATCATTGAAATAATAACCGGAATTATATAAACAAGCAGGTACCCGGCATTTATCACCATAAAGACCACCAGCATTACAGTATACTTTCTGCTGGTATTCCTTGCAAAAAGTATCAGCGATATTTCTATAAACAAAATACCGGTAAGAAGGGGTAGTATAACTATAAAAAAGGTTGTACCAAAGCTTTCCTGGTTGACCGGAAATATGGCACTCAATCTAATTCCTTCAAAAATAAAAGAAGGGCTGTTATCAAACAGCAGGCTAATAAACAAGCCCTGTACTAATGTATTTATTAATAGTATGGAAAGCAGCCCTGCTGCCAGTCCGGCAGCAATATTAGATGTTTTTTTCATGTTGTTAATCCCCGGCAGTAAATTGCAACGCCCGCAATGTTTACCAAAAAGATTTCAATACATTTAAATTAGTTATAATTTTGGTATAATTAAAACTTTCCGGGAATTTCTGTATGGCAGAATGAACATTTATTTCCGGACATTTTGTTAGTCAAAACAGAATGCCAGTCCCTGGTTATCAGTTTTTCTTTACAATTTGGGCAAAAAGTAGTCTGCCCCAGGCTGTTATGAATATTGCCGGTGTAACAAAATTTAATACCTGCCTGCATGGCAATATTCCTCGCATCAGTAAGAGTAACAGCAGGAGTAGGGATTTTATCTTTCATTTTAAAATCCGGGTGAAATGCAGTAAAATGCAGCGGAACAGAATCTCCCAGGTTTTTAACTATCCATTCACATTCACTTTTTATTTCATCATCTGAGTCATTTTCGCCGGGAATTAACAGGGTAGTAATCTCAAACCAGACTTCAGTTTCATTTTTAAGCCAGACAAGTGTATCAAGTATATCATTGAGATGCGAATATGTCAGTTTATTATAGAACTTTTCGGTAAACCCTTTAAGGTCAACGTTAGCTGCATCTATATATTTATAAATATCTTTGCGTGCTTTTTTATCTATATAGCCTGCTGTAACCATAACAGATTTAATCCCCTCTTCGCGAGCAATGCGGGAGATATCAATGACATATTCGCCAAATATTGTTGGGTCATTATATGTATAAGCTATTGAGGGAGCATTATTTCTTACAGCAACTTTTACAACTTCTTCAGGAGAAACAGAAAGTGAGTTGATATCATCCAGTTTTGCCTTGCTGATATACCAGTTCTGGCAAAATTTGCATCCAAGATTGCAGCCTGCTGTACCAAAACTGAGTATAGCAGAACCCGGATAAAAATGATTAAGCGGTTTTTTTTCAACAGGATCAATTGCAAAGCCGGTTGGGTGCCCATAACCTGTGGTGTAAAGTGTACCATTATGGTTCTGCCTTATGTAGCAAAAGCCCGCCTGCCCTTCCCCAATAGTGCAATACCTGGGACAAAGAGTACAAAGGATTTTTCCGTTAGCAGCCGGTTCCCACCAGTCAGCTATTTTTACATGTGTATTGGTCATTGGTCATTGGAAATTAGTCATTGGGAAAATGTAAATAACTTCTTTGAAGTTATAATATATAGTATGTATGACAAAAATTAAAGGCATTAGCCTGTATTCGCTGCGGGCTTTGCGTTCTTTGCGTGAATCTGCCATCTGTTTTAATTTAATTTACATTAAACACAATCTTGCCGCCCTGAATGATTTTGTCTATTTTGCCACATAATTTTTTATTCTGGTCGTACACTTACTCTTAGTCTTAACCTGATTTAGTTTGTAAGAAACGATTGTTTTGCAACTTTTTTAAACCCGGAAGTTATGATAAATTACGGCAACAGCAGCATAGAGAAAATTTCAGTTCACCACGTTGGGAATAAAACCAACGGCGAAGAAATATATTTTTCAAAAAAAGAGCTTGAACTGAATGATGACAGACTTAAAGAAATACTTATAAGTTATTTCCTGAAACCTTTTGTAAAATCAGAGTATTATTCTTTCACTTCGCCCGAAGATGATTTTACAGCAAACAAGGTTTTTAATTTTGCCACACGCATATTTGATAACAGCGATACATTCCATGAAGCAGGAATTGATATTGCACAATACCTTTACGATATATCCGAACACCCAAATATAAAATCAGGTGATTTTTTTGTAGTATACTTTAATGATATAATAGTAGATGATGAAATTACAAATGCCATAGGTATTTATAAATCAGAAAACCGCCAGCCTTTTCTAAAGGTTGCAAGAGAGTCAGGCAGTTTTTCACTTCTTTATGAAGATGGCATAAATATAGATAAGCTTGATAAGGGCTGCCTTATTATGGATACTGAACGTAAAATAGGCTACCGTATATGCAGTATTGATAATTCAAATAAGTTTGCGGAAGCTTTATACTGGAAGGATACCTTCCTTCAACTGAAACCGTTTAATGATGATTTTTATTTTACCAAGCAGGTTATGGCAATTACAAAAAATTATGTGGTTGACCAGCTTCCTGAAGAACAGGAAATTGAAAGAGTTGAGCAGATTGACCTGCTTAACCGTTCAGCAGATTATTTTAAGAAGAATGAAAACTTTAACAAACGGCAGTTTGAAGAGGAAGTTCTGCAGGATGAGGGGCTTATAAATTCTTACCGTAAGTATAATAATCAGTATATGCAGGAACATGATATGGACCTGGCAGATACATTTGAAATATCACCCCAGGCTGTGAAAGATCAGTCACGTATGTTTAAGACAGTATTAAAGCTTGATAAAAACTTCCATATTTACATTCACGGTGATACAAATCTTATTCGCCGCGGTGAAGAACCGGACGGAAGGAAATACTATAAAATTTATTTTGATAATGAACAGTAAATAATTAGAATTCTTCGGCAGTCTTTCCCCTTTTACAGGGGAAAGATTTACCGGGCTGATACATCTTTCTCATATCATTCTCATAGTAAACATCGTACAATACAACTTCACTTAGTCTTTAAATACAACATTACTGCAATGTAATTACCGGTTAATTATTCACCGGACTTGCAGAATAAACACCTTTAAGAAATTCGCCAACACTGACAGGCCTCCTGCCAATAAGATTTTCCAGGTCGTATGATACAAAATTAAGTTCCCCTGCGCTTACAGCATCTGCAATTGTTCCAAGCATCTTTGCATAACCTTCAGGAACACCTGCCTTTATTACATTTTCTACAAGTGAATCAACAGGAATATCAGTATAAGATATTTCTTTGCCTGTATATTCAGATATAGCAGCAGCTATTTCCGGAAAAGTAAAAAGTTCCGAAGAAGTAATTTCATATATCCTGTTTCTATGTAATTCAGGATTTGCCAGAACTGCAGCATTAGCTTCAGCCATTTCCGACCTTAATGCATAGCTTATTCCATACTTTCCGGCAGAATAGTAAACAGCACCGGTTCCAACCGGATCGCCAAGAAATCCAGGCAGAAAATCGAGGTAAAAAGTATTCCGCATAATGGTATAGTCAAGGCCTGACTGAAGTATGTATTTTTCAGTCAGAGCATGATCTCTGCCTGCTGTAAATTTAGTTTCCTCATTGGCTTTTAGAAAACTTGTATAGACGACATGCTTAACACCTGCTTCTTTAGCAGCATTTATTACCTGTTCATGCTGGTGCAGCCTTCTATCCATAGAAGCAGAAGATATAAGCAGTAAAGAGTCAACATCCTTCATGGCAGCGGCAAGCGAATTATAATCGTAGTAATCTCCAATTGCCAGCTCTACTCCAAAATTTTTCAGTTCTGCACCTTTTTCTTCGCTTCTTACAAGCGCTCTTATTTTAACATCGGGTTGTTTCTTCAGCAAATATTCAATTGTACCTTTTCCCAAATGTCCGTTGGCTCCGGTTATAAGTATCATGATATTCCTCCTTATAAATTTTATATTTATTCTTAGTTCAATACAATCAATAGGTTAAACTATTGGCTTAAAAAAATGTTTGTCATGCTAAAACCGGGTAATCCAGATAACCCTTTGTTCCTGCTGTATAAAAAGTTGCGAAATCAGGTTTCTGTATTTCGGAACCATTTTTTAACCTGTTAACAAAATCAGGATTAGATATAAACGGCTTTCCAAAAGCAATCAGGTTGCCTTTCTTTTCAGTAAGGTCTTCTTCTGCTTTCACCAAATCATACCCTCCTGATAATATTACTGTTTTACTGAAATTATCACGCATCAATTTTTTTACCAGCGGCTTAACCGGGGGAGCTCCTGCACCGCTATGGTCAATTATATGTATGTAAGCAATACCAATTTTATCCATTGCTTTTGCTAGTTCTGCATAGGTTTCGTCAATATCATCATAGAACTGCATTCCATTGGAAATACCATAAGGAGACAGCCTTATACCAACCTTATCTTTGCCGATTTTTGATGCTGTTTTTTCAGCAATTGTAACAGCAAACCTGATACGATTTTCAATTGAACCGCCATATAAATCAGTCCTGTGATTTGTTGTCCTGTTGATAAACTGTTCAATAAGGTACCCGTTTCCACCATGTAATTCAACTCCGTCAAAACCAGCTTCAACAGCAAGTACTGCGCTGGCAACAAATTCATCAATAGCCTCGTTTATATCCCGGACTGTCATTTCTTCAGGGACAGGGGTTTCAACTTTGCCCATATCAGCAGTAAAGATGGCACCTTCATATTTTACGGCAGATGGGGCAAGTATTCTTGTACCGGCAGGCATATTTGCAGGGTGTGCAATACGCCCGGCATGCATTAACTGGGCAAATATTCTTCCACCCCTGTTGTGAACGGCATCGGTAACTTTTCTCCAACCGTTAACCTGCTGTTCATTAAACAGGCCCGGAACTCTTGGGTATCCTATTCCATTGGGAGACGGCGCCACACCTTCAGTAATAATAAGGCCTGCATCGGCACGGAGCGAATAATATTTAACCATCAGCTCATTAGGAATATTTCCTTCTGCCCGCGCCCTTGTCATTGGAGCCATAACCACACGATTTTTTAGTACAACTTCCCCTAACTTATATTCACTAAATAATATGCTTTCCATAGACTATTTCCTTTTTTATATAATCAATCGATATATTTACATATATCGATATGTTATTGAAAAAATTTTTATTCGCCGGTAATCATCGCAAATGCAAGCGGACTAAATTCTTTCAACAGAGTTTTGTTTAATGACATTAATAAATATTTTCCCTGTTTCTCACCAACTATTAAATCAGCATCCAGCAGTATCTTAATATGGTGAGACACAGTTGGCTGTGAGAGCAAAGTTTTCTTTTCCACTTCACTGCATGTAATTGTGCCTTTTGCAGCAATTTCTTTAAGCATCTCAATTCTGTTTTTATCAGAAAGGGCTTTGGCAATCTTTACTATTTTATTTGTATTGTTTGTCATATTGATACATCGAAATATATAAATATGTTATTTAAAGTCAAAATTAATATTTGGGAGTTAAGATTAAGAGTTTATTACCGGTAAAGATTGGAATAGAATTACAGTTGTTCAGGATCATAATTTCAGGCATGCCCGGAATCGGCCATTCCGTTCCGGAAGTTAGAATGACTATGCCGGAATTAACTGTAAATAATCACAAGGCCCGGATAGAGGTAGCAAATTATTTTATGCTGTTTATATAACCGGGAATACTTATAACACTGTCGCCTGACAAAGCATTTATAGTGTTATCTTCCGTAAGGAAGTGGTTCCTTACGGGCTGGTTTTAATGTCTTTACATTTTTAAAATCAGAAATTAAGTTGAGGCCTATGCCTTAGCAATGGGAGAGTCTGAACTCAAAAAATCAAGGCAACATTAAACTAATAATACAAACCAATTTTATATTTCCAGCAGACAGAAATTATTAAAAAGGATTTGCCGCTATAGTTAAATCACTTCAAATCTGAGCCAGTTTGCACGGCTTTTTTCTGAATAAGGTGCACCGGCAAAGAAGATAACACTGTCACCTTCTTTTACATGCCCTTCTTCAACAATCTTCTTTTTAGCCTGCTCTATTGCCATAGTCTCTTTAATAATTTCTTCACTATATATAGAGGTTACGCCGCGTGAAAGGCATAAGTTATTCATAGTTTCAAAGTGGTCAGACATAGCAATAATTTTTGCTTTGGGGCGGTACTTGGAAAGAAGTCTTGCTGTACGCCCGTTGTGTGTAAAAGCAACAATTGCAGCAGCATTTATCTGTTTGCTTATATTTGCCACGGCCCTGCCGACTGAATCAAAAAGGTTCTGCTCAACTTCAGCAGGAATAACATAATCTATATGATGATCATGCCGGTGTGTTTCGGCATTCCTGATAATATCATTCATCAGCTTAACAGTCTGGAAAGGATACTTGCCGACAGAAGTTTCGCCGCTTAACATTACCACATCAGTTCCGTCCCATACAGCGTTAGCAACATCAGAAGCCTCAGCACGGGTAGGAATGGGGTTGGATATCATTGATTCAAGCATCTGGGTAGCGGTAATTACCATTTTACCGTAACGGTTACATTTAAGAATAATATCCTTCTGAATAATAGGAACATCCTGTGGATTAAGTTCAACTCCAAGATCGCCTCTTGCAACCATAATACCATCAGATACTTCCAGTATTTCATCAAAGTTATCAACAGCTTCTTTCTTTTCTATTTTGGCAACAATAGGCTTTAAGGCATTTTTTGATTTAAGCCAATCTCTTAAAACCAATATGTCTTTAGCGCTTCTTACAAATGATAATGCTATAAAATCCACCTGGTATTTTAGAGCAAATTCAAGATTTTCAAAATCTTTTTCAGTAACAGAGGGAGTTGAGAGTTTCATCCCGGGAAGGTTCATTCCCTTTTTGGGTTTTAGTATACCGCCATTTTCAATAGAACAAATTACAGATTTATGTTTTTTCTCAATTATTCTTAATCTTAATAAACCATCATCAATAAGTATTGCATCGCCAATACTGGCATCATCGGCAAGTGATTTATATGAAGTTGATATTTTTTCTTTTGTACCAATAAACTCATCGGTGGTAATTTCTATTTTATCGCCGGAAGTGATTTCAATCTCAGGAGCTGATAAATTGCCAATCCTTATTTTTGGGCCCTGCAGGTCTACAAGCACCGCAATAGGTGTTTTTTCATCAGTACATGCTTTTTTTATTTCATTAAATACACCAGTAAAAAAGGCTTTGTCTCCGTGGGAAAAGTTGAGCCGGATTCCATCCATACCCGCATGTATCATTTTTTTTATCTGTTCAGCGGTATTAACAGCCGGGCCCATCGTTGCAAGAATTTTAGTCTTTGTAAATCCATCCTGGTTTATTAATAACATAATTATCCACTCTCAATTTTGGTTTGACAAATGCTTATTATTAAGAAAGGTCGAATATTAGCGAAAAAGTAATTCCAACTCTCAATCTTAAAAATACGAAATTTTTCGATACCACAGGCTGTATTATCGACTAAAAGTGATATTAAGTTTATTTTGCGCTGCTTCTCTTCCTTTTTACAACTTTTTTAACTGTTTTTTTCTTCTTTGGCGGTACTTCAGCATTACCGGCCGGCCTGATTGAGCGGGATTTTGCATATAAATCCCTTATTTTCTTTTCAACAAGATAAAATACAGTATCCGGCACATACCCTTCTGCAGTTTTTTCTCCGGCTTTTACACCTGTAAGAAGTTCAATTCCTTCTTCTACACGGGCAACCGGATAAATATGGAATTTCTTTTTTACTACAGCTTCTATTACTTCATCTTTAAGCATCAGTTCTTTTACATTCTGTACAGGAATAATTACACCCTGGTCCCCGGTTAAGCCGCGGGATTCACAAACGTCAAAAAAGCCTTCTATTTTTTCATTTACTCCGCCAATTGGCTGAACATCGCCTTTCTGATTAAGCGAACCGGTAACAGCAAGTGACTGCTTTAAAGGCAGCCCGGATAAGGTAGACAGCAGAGCATAAATTTCCGCACAGGAGGCACTGTCACCATCAACAGTACCATAGGATTGTTCAAACACAAGATTAGCATTAAATGAAAGCGGCATATCCTGGCCAAAGGTTTCACGGAAATAGCCGCTGATGATTAAAACACCTTTATTATAATGGCGGCCGCTCATACCAGCTTCACGCTCAACATTTATAATGCTTCCGCTGCCGAGAGAAACAGTTGCAGTAATTCTTGTCGGCCTGCCAAACGAGTAAAAATCAGCACCGTAAACTGCAAGCCCGTTTATTTGCCCAATCCTTTTATCCTTAGTATCTATTAATATCATTTCATCAGACAGCATATCTGATATTTTTGATTCAAGCATACCATGGCGCTCAACAGCAAAATCATAAGCTTTTTTAACATGCGTTTCAGTTACCAAACAATGTTCCTCTTCCTTTGCCCAGAAACTGGCTTCGCGGGCAAGGTCCGCAATCTGAGAAAAGCGCAATGTTAATTTGTTCTTTTGCCCGGCATACTTTGCAGAAATCTCCATAAGATAAGCCATAGCATTACGGCTGAATTCGCAAAGATTTTCATCTTTAATAAGTTTTTTAACAACACGCGCATACTGGATAAGTATTTCAGGACTATGCTTAATTTCATAGTCAAAATCAGCTTTAACCTTGAATATTTTTTTAAAATCATATTCATGTTCAGAAAGGACAGAATAAATATACTGGCTGCCTATAAGTATTATTTTTGTTTCAATATCAATAGGTTCAGGCTTTAATGTTGAAGGAGATAACTGGAATATACCCGGTGAATCCTGAATTTCAAGTTTCCGGTAGGTAAGTACACGTTTAAGCATTCTCCAAACACCCGACTCTTCAAACAGGTGGTTAACGTTAAGTACAAGATAACCGCCATTTGCACGGAGCAGCGAACCAGATTTTATTTTAGTAAAGTCTGTATAAAAACCTCCCCTGCCGTCATTTATTTTTTCAACTGTACCAAAAATATTTGTATAAGTCGGGTTTGTTTCCACAATAACAGGACATTCACAAGTTTCGCTGTTGTCCAGTATTATGTTGATATCATATTCTTTAAAATAATCTATTATAAAACCTTCTGCAGATGGCTCATGTTCTGGTTTTATTCCTTTAAATATCTGTACATTATTAAGAATGTGTTCTTCAACATCGTTAAGGAAAGCAAGTATCTTTTTATCACTAAATTTTTCTTTGAGATTTTCAATAATGCCTTTAACAACAACACCAGCAGAATCTCTTTCAAGTTTAAAGAGCTTTTGCTGAAACTCCTGGCTTAGTTTAAGCCCTTTCCTGAAAATCACCTGCAGTTCCTGCTGATAGTTATTATATTTTTTTAATATTTCCTGTGCATCTTCCCTGCTTATTTTATTTGCCACTACCTGTTCTTCAAGCTGGTAGACAGGAATTGCTTTCTGGTCAACCACGGGGAAAATATCAGGACGTGCAGCATCGCCAATTTTTACCTGGCCAAGAGTGAAATTATCGCTGCCAAGTTTTTCTTCAAACGAGGAAAGGATTGCCTGTTCACGCTCATTATACTGTGATATAATCTTTTTTTTACGGTTTATATTGGTTTCACTTTCAAGAGTCTGCGGTATTTTTATTTTCAGCATATCAATAGCAGACTGCATCTCCTGCCTGAAGACTTTTGCCTGCCCTACAGGGAAGGTAAGAAGCACAGGACGGTCTTCATCCTTAAAATTATTAACATAAGCATAATCATAAAGGGCAGGACAGTTTGAACTGATATGCTCAAGCATTTTTTTTACTGTAGTTGCCTTGCCGGTACCGGAAAGTCCCGCAATATATATATTATAACCGGGCTTACGAAGGTCAACGCCAAGCCTTATGGCTTTAAGCGCCCTCTCCTGGCCAAGTATTCCTTCAATTGGTTCAATACTGTCAGTGGATTCAAAATCAAAAATAGATGGGTCGCATTTCCACCTTAATTCTTCTGGCTTAAGTTCCGGATGAACTGCACATTTTGGAAGAGGCATCCTGCACCTTATAAATTGTTTGGGGAATTGTTTGAGTAATTTATTGCCTAAAAACTAAATAATATTATTGTGAATGCAAAAGCTAATATATAAAGATTAAGTAAGAAATATTGTCGACCTGTAAAAGAGATCTATTTTATTAAATTCTTCTACAAAGACCCATCAACTCAATTTTTCACTTTTCATCATAATTCATTTGATTACTATTACTTAATCGAATAATTTTAGCTAAATATTAAATATCAGGAATAATTATGAAAAAAAGCCGTATAACTATTTTGTTCATTTTTGTTTTATTTAATGCTGCTGTATTTGCACAGGAAGCCCGCCTGTTAAGGTTCCCGGCAATACATGGCAGCCAGGTTGTATTTACATACGCCGGCGATCTTTATACTGTTTCTGCTTCAGGCGGAACAGCCCGAAAAATAACCAATGATATTGGTTATGAATGTTTCCCTAAATTTTCTCCTGACGGTAAAACAATTGCTTTTACCGGACAGTATGATGGAAACACAGAAGTTTACCTTATTCCATCTGAAGGCGGAATTCCTAAAAGAATTACTTATACCGCAACGCTGGGCAGAGATGATGTTTCTGACCGTATGGGGCCCAATAATATTGTTATGGGATGGAAGGGAAACGATTTTGTAGTATTCAGGTCACGCGCTATTGAGTTTAATGATTTTAAAGGACAACTGTTCCTTGCCCCTGTAGACGGAAGCCTTCAGCAAGAGCTTCCACTGCCCCGCGGCGGCTTTTGTTCATACTCACCTGACCAGAAAAAACTTGCTTATAACCGTGTCTTCCGCGAATTCCGAACATGGAAAAGATACCGCGGCGGCCAGGCTGATGACGTCTGGATTTATGATTTTGATACAAAACAAACAACCAACATAACCAATAATCCGGCACAGGATATTGAACCAATGTGGGCTGGAAATAAAATTTATTTTCTATCTGACCGCGATAAAAGAATGAATCTTTTTAGTTATGACCTTACAACAAAAGAAACCAAAAAGATTACTGACTTTAAAGATTATGATGTGAAGTTTGCTTCACTTGGCGATAACGCAATTGTTTTTGAAAACGGCGGTTATATATATAAAACAGACCTGGCAACTGACAAGACTGAAAAAATCACTATATATATTAATGAAGATTTTGACAGTGGCAGGGGCGGCCTTGTTGATGTAAGCAGAAGTATTACAAATTATGAAATATCTCCTGACGGCAGCCGTGCTTTATTTGGAGCCAGGGGAGATATATTTACAGTACCTGTTAAATACGGGAATACAAGAAACCTGACTGCTACCCCGGGTGTACATGAAAGAAATTCGAAGTGGTCACCTGACGGTAAATGGATTTCCTATATCTCTGATAAGACAGGCGAAGATGAAATTTATATTAAGGCACAGGATGGGAAATCAGAACCTGTACAGATTACAAGCAGCAGTTCTAATTATAAATACCAGCCTTTATGGTCACCTGACAGCAGGAAGCTTTTATGGTCTGACAGAAACCAGCGGTTATGGTTTGTTGATATAGATACAAAGGAAATGACAAAGGTTGATTCAGCCAGTGCTTCTGAAATAGTTGATTATGCATGGTCACCCGACAGCAAATGGATTACTTATACAAAGCCTGAAGAAGATGTAATGTCAAATATTTACCTTTATTCTATTGATGAAGGAAAAAAGATTGCTGCAACTGACGGCTGGTATGAATCAGCTAATCCTGTTTTCAGTGCTGATGGAAAGTATCTTTTCTTTGTTTCCAGCAGAACTTTTTCTCCAACTTATGGGTGGACTGAATGGAACCATATTTACCAGGATATGGCAAAGATTTACTTAGTTACTTTAACCAAAGATATAAAATCACCCTTTGAACCAAAGAGCGATGAAGTTAAAATAGCTCCGGATAAAAAAGAAGATGCAAAGGATAAGAAAGAGGGATCTGATAAAGAATCCGGGGTTAGTGTAAAGGTAGATGCAGATGGTTTGTCTGACAGAATAATTGAACTGCCTGTTTCTGCTTCAAATTATAATAACCTTGTTTCAGTGGGAAACACACTTTATTATAACCGCAATGGTTCAGGCGATGCAAGGACAAAATTACTTGTTTTTGACCTCGACAAACAAAAGGAGACTGAAATAGGTGACTTTGGCGGTTATGAAATTTCTGCTGATAAAAAGAAAATGCTGGTAAGCCAGGATGGCAGTTATGCTATTGTTGACCTTCCATCTCAGAAGCTTGAGATAAAAGAAAAGCTTAATCTTTCTGATATGAAAGTTAATCTTGACAGGCATGCTGAATGGAAGCAAATATTTGAAGAAAGCTGGCGCCAGATGAGAGATTTCTTCTATGCCCCCAATATGCACGGACTTGACTGGAAGGCAGTAGAAAACAATTATGAACCTCTTGTTCAGTATGTTAATCACCGTGCTGACCTTACATATATTATTGGAGAAATGATTGGCGAACTTAATATAGGCCATGCTTACGTTGGAGGCGGTGATTATCCAAAAGCACCCAGAATTCCAATGGGGCTGCTTGGCGCTCAAATAGACAGGGATAAATCCGATTTTTACAAAATTGAAAAAATTCTTAAAGGGCAAAACTGGACAAGCGATACCCGCTCACCACTTACTGATGTAGGTGTGAAAGTAAAGGAAGGAGATTATATAATTGCTGTTAACGGCAAGTCTGCAAAAGATATAAACAATATATATGAAGCACTTATAAACACAGCAGGCAAGCAGGTAACATTAACAGTTAATTCATCACCTTCTGAAAGCGGCAGCCACGAGACTGTTATTTTGCCAACTAATGATGAACACCAGCTTTATTATTATAACTGGGTTCAGAACAATATTGACAAAGTTAACAAAGCTTCAAACGGCAAAGTCGGTTATATTCATATACCTGATATGGGCCCTGAAGGATTGAATGAATTTGTAAAATATTATTATCCACAGCTTTCAAAAGAAGCCTTAATTATTGACGTTCGCGGCAATGGCGGCGGAAATGTATCACCGCAGATTATTGAAAGGCTTAGAAGAGAAGCTGCTATGATGACAATCAGCAGAAATACTACTCCTAAGTTTGAACCCGGTGGAATGCATGTCGGGCCAAAAGTAGCACTTATTGATGAGTTTTCAGCTTCAGACGGTGATATATTCTCATTCAGGTTTAAACATTATAAACTAGGTAAAACAATAGGAAAACGTACATGGGGCGGTGTTGTTGGTATCCGGGGAACACTTCCACTGCTTGATGGCGGGTACCTTAACAGGCCTGAATTTTCACGATATGATATAGATACAGATAACTGGGCAATAGAAGGCACAGGTGTTGAACCTGATATTTATGTAGATAATGACCCGGCACTTGAATATGCCGGAACAGACCAGCAGCTTGACAGGGCTATTCAACAGGCACTGGATGAATTAAAAGAACACCCGGTTAAAAAGGAACCTGTTCCGCCATACCCGGATAAACATTAATAATTTGTAAAAAAGTCCCTCCACACAAAATGGAGGGACTTTTTGTTTTTAGTTATTTATACCTGCCTGCTGATTCTTAATAGTTTACATTTCTGATATTATAATACTCTCATCTTCTGACACAAAACCGCATTTTAATTACATAAGTCATGTAATGTGACGGATGGTTTTCCCATTTAAACCCAATATTTTATTTTTAATGTATGAATGCAGATGTAAAAATATTATATAGTTCTGATTTCTATAAAATATTGGATTTCCGTTGCAAGTGTGATATTCATTCACATTCTGATATAGAATTTTCTGAAAACTTTTCGATAAGTTTTATCAGGAGCGGCAATTTTATTTTTAATGTATTCCACAATAAACTTGATTCATTCAATGGCAATTTCCTGATAGGCAAACCGGGGCATGAACATTCAGTCTCGCATTTTGATAACAATCCAGACCGTTGTACTGTTTTCAGCTTCAATAATAGTTTTTATGAGCTTCTAAAAGATAATTATTCCAGGGAGATGACATGCTTTTTTAATAACAGGGATATTTCGTCTATCCTTGTTAAAGCTTCAACTGAAACCGAATACCTGCATTATGCAATATTGAAAGCATTAAAGCTGGATATGTACAACAGTATATTTATTGATGCACTTGTAATTGAAATGGTAAATATAATAGCGGGAAATATAACAACTGATATCGATTTTATTTTTCCACCTTCTATGAAAAAGTACCATCTTAAATCAATGGAACAAGCAAAAGACTATATGCATCTGAATTATAATCAAGATATTTCAGTTTTTGAGATAGCACAAAATGCACTTATCAGTCCGTTTCATTTCAACCGGTTATTTAAAACATTTACCGGCTTAACACCACATAATTATTTAACAGATATACGCCTGGCAAATGCAAATATTTTATTAAGGCATAGTAATATGCCGGTTACACAAATTGGCTTTGCTTCTGGTTTCAACAATGCGGAACATTTCTCATATGCATATAAAAAGAAGTTTAATATGCAACCTTCTGCTGTAAGAAAGCAGTTAAAATAAAAGCAAAATTTCTAAAGTCTTACTGCCGGTATCATATTATTTTTCTGTAAAAAGAAAGGAAATATTATGTCAGTTAAAAAGATTTTACAGGAACAAATGGATGCATGCTTTACAAACAAAAGCTGGTTTACCTCCCTTTCAGATGCTGTTCAGGGATTAAATGATGAGCAGGCTGATATGAAACAGGGCGAGGAACATTCTGTTCGGCAGGTTGTAACACATCTCATATTCTGGAACGGAAGAATACTGAAGCAGTTAAAAGGGCTTAATCCAGATGAATTCGACAGGGAGAATAGTTTTACATTCAAGTCTGAATCTGTAAATACAGACAAGCTTGCCTGGAACGACATGACAAATATGCTTGTAGAAATACTGAATAGTTGGAAACTGGAACTTGATTCATTAACAGAAGAAGAGCTTATTAAAGAGGTTCCTGATGTTCCCGAAACCAAAGCAATGACAATAGTGAATACAATTCTTCATAATGCTTATCATCTGGGGCAAATAGTTTCGACACGCAAACAGTTTAATATATGGGACAGCAAGCTCGGAGTTTAGACCCGCTCACAAAACCCGGAATTGTTTTCAGCCAGGAAAGTTTTTTCCTGGCTCCCGGTTAAATTTGGTTTATTATTATAATGAAAGAAAGTCAACCAGCAGAAAAGATGGGTAACAAAAGCTACTTTGCACCAAATTCATATCCAAGACTGAATACATACCTGGTAGATACTCCAAACATTGTATTGCCATCTCTTCCAATAACAGTCCATAAGCCCGGGGAGAATTTACCCAGTTTAATTATTCCGGGGTAAACATCAATCATACAGAAATATTCCTTTACACCACTCATAACCAGTGAAGCTAAAAGAGAGTTATTCCTGTCATAAAAAACACCTGCATGCCAGCTTGTTTCAATTGTTCTTTGCCTTACATCACTTCTTACATCAACCAGGTGTTTGGTTTTAAAACCTACACCCAGGGAAATATTATCAACCCCTTCGGGAGAAGGAAGTTTTTTTGAAAACCCGAAAAGTGCACCCATTCCATAACGGTAAAAAAGAGAATAATCTTCGGAAAAAGGAAGCTTCCATTTCATTGAAAAATACTGGCCGGCATTAACCCTGCCATCTGGCATTGTAACAGTTGCCTGGAGCGACCAGTCTGCAAGATTAAGCTCTTTGAAAAATTTGTTAACATTATCAAAGCTGAAAAGGATTATCCCGCCGATATCAAAGATGTAAATATCAGATATTTCATCAACACTCCAGCCTTCATTGGCACCGGATTCCATAATCTCATTCATCATATGCTGCGTCATTATAGTAATTGATGAAAGCAGCCATGGGAGAGGATAGCCATGCATTGTATACCATTCCTTCATAGCTGTATAAAGCATACCACCGCCAATTAAATGCTGCTGGTAATTAGGTATCCACTGCATATCGCCCTTATTATAAGTAAGAGGAAGGAATTCTCCTGTTAAAAACTTTGACCAGCCGTAAACCGAAATACTTTTTAGCGGGCTTTTAAGGTTTTTCCAGACAACACCAGCCTTCCTGCCAAAGTCAGGATCATTTATTTTATTGGTTGCCATCTGAAGCTGGGAAACATCATATCCCCCGTTAATGATTAATGTAACAGGATTAAAAAGGGATTCACTGCCATAATCTTTCCCTGTATAGAAATAATTACTCTGTGAATAAAGATTACCGAGAGAAGATATTATTATTAAGAAAAAGAATATTCCCCTGTGAACACCGGAAGATGTTTGTATCATGTATAAAGATTCCTTCGACTTAGCCCGGAAAACTAAGTATGCAGTGTTCCATAGTCAATAAGTTAAGAATATATTTTTAATGTATGTTGATTTGCGTATCATGGAATTTAAATAATTCCATTTACTTATAAACTAATTTTCATAATTTTATAGGCATAATAATTAACCGGAAGTATAATAATTAATTTTTCCGGCTTTACAGAGTAAAGTCTCAAAAAGGATCTTTATGAAAAAGATGAAAGCTCTTGTTAAGAAGTATGCCGAACCAGGTATATGGCTTGATGAAGTTCCTGTTCCTGAAGTTGGAGTAAATGATGTACTCATAAAAATACACAAAACTTCAATCTGCGGTACAGATGTACATATCTACAAATGGGATGAATGGGCAAAGAAAACCATTCCCGTCCCTATGGTAACAGGGCATGAATATGCCGGAACTGTTGTTGCCTGCGGCAGCAACGTTAGCGATGTAAAAATTGGAGAAATTGTAAGCGGCGAAGGGCACCTTGTCTGCGGTTACTGCAGAAACTGCCGCGCAGGCAGAAGGCACCTGTGCCCAAATACAAAAGGTGTTGGGGTTAACCGTCCGGGCTGTTTTGCAGAATACCTGTCTATACCCGTGGCTAACTTATGGCATGCTGACCCTAAAATCCCTATGGATGTATTGTCCGTTTTTGACCCGTTTGGAAACGCTACACATACCGCCCTTTCATTTGATTTACTTGGTGAGGATGTGCTTATAACAGGTGCCGGCCCAATAGGGACAATGGCTGCCGCAATCTGTAAACATGCCGGGGCAAGGTATGTTGTTATTACGGATATGAATCCTTACCGGCTTGAGCTTGCAAGAAAAATGGGTGTTACTGAAGCTGTTGATATAAGCAAAGAAGATATTTCCTCTGTTATGAACAGGCTTGGAATGAAAGAGGGCTTTGATGTAGGGCTTGAAATGTCAGGCAGCCCAAAAGCACTTGACAGCATGATAAATGTTATGTGTCATGGCGGAAAAATAGCCCTGCTGGGATTACTGCCTGCAGGTTCGCCAGTAAACTGGGAAAAAATTATTTTTAACGGCCTTAATATAAAAGGCATATATGGCAGAGAAATGTTTGAAACATGGTATAAAATGCAGTCAATGATTCAATCAGGACTTGATATTACACCTATTATAACTAACCGCTTTTCATATAAAGACTATAAAGAAGGCTTTGAACTTATGACTAGCGGAAATTCAGGCAAAATTATTCTTGACTGGGAAAATATTTAAAAAATATATTACCCATAAACAAATGCATAATACAATCTATGCGTTATAAAAAGGAAATATTATGTACAGTAATATTAAAGAATATTATTCATCCGTTTTAACCGGCATTAAAGAAGAGGGTTTATATAAAAATGAAAGAATAATCACCTCTCCGCAAAGTGCACATATAAAAGTATCAACAGGCAAAGACCTGCTTAATATGTGTGCCAATAACTACCTTGGGCTTGCTGATAACCCTGATATAATTAAGGCAGCAAAAGAAAGTTTTGATAAATGGGGATATGGACTTTCATCTGTCCGCTTTATATGCGGAACCCAGGAACTGCATAAAGAACTTGAAAATAAAATAACTGCTTTTCTCGGCACTGAAGATACAATTCTTTATACCTCATGCTTTGATGCTAACGGCGGGCTTTTTGAGACCCTGCTTTCGGAGGAGGATGCAATAATAAGTGATGAACTTAACCACGCAAGTATAATTGACGGAGTAAGGCTCTGTAAAGCACAACGTTACCGTTACAAAAACAGTAACATGAATGACCTGGAAGATAAACTGAAAGATGCACAATCAGCCCGTTACAGGATGATTGCCACCGACGGCGTTTTTTCAATGGATGGTTTTATTGCCAATCTGAAAGATATATGCACTCTTGCGGAAAGATATAATGCAATGGTTATGGTAGATGACTCTCATGCTGTCGGTTTTATGGGAAAACACGGCAAAGGCACACATGAATATAATGAGGTGATGGGACGTGTTGATGTTATAACCGGAACACTTGGTAAAGCACTTGGAGGTGCAAGCGGCGGTTATACAAGCGGCAGAAAAGAAATAATTGACCTGTTAAGACAGCGTTCACGCCCTTACCTGTTTTCAAATACTGTTGCACCTGCAATAGCTGCAGCATCAATTAAAGTGCTGGATATGCTATCTTCAACTACTCATTTGAGAGATAAGCTTGAAGATAATACAAAATACTTCCGTGAAAATATTAAAAAAGCAGGGCTGCAAATAAAAGACGGCGTTCACCCAATAGTACCAATTATGCTGGGTGACGCAGTACTTGCACAAAAAGCTGCGGCAAGAATGATGGAACTTGGCGTATATGTAACCGGATTCTTTTATCCCGTGGTTCCCAAAGAGACAGCAAGGATAAGAGTACAGGTTTCTGCCGCACATTCAAAAGATGACCTTGATTTTGCAGTTAAACAATTTGCAATTGTGAAAAAGGAACTTGGTTTTTAATTTTATGAGTGCAGCCTGAACCCGGGCGGCACTTTGTTTTTTGAGTATTATGTAACCGGATTATTTGCATTCACGCAAATTCAGAATATTTAATCTGAAGCGTGCAATTATTTTTTGTCACAAAAATTGCAGGCATTAGTAATATGAAAAAAAGAATAAAAATTGCGCTTCTGGATTTGTACAACAATGAGCCCAATCTTGGAATCGGGAACATTGAGGAAATTCTTGTAGATATTCATGGAAGTATAAACAATATCCCGGTAGATTACCGCATTTACAATACCCGAGGCAAAGAAGAAATTCCTTCTATTGATAATGACATTTTTATTTCTTCCGGTGGCCCCGGCAGCCCGTTTGACGGTATTGGGAAAACATGGGAGGCAAAATACTTCTCACTTCTTGATGAAATATGGAATCATAACCAGAACAGTAGTGAAAAGAAATATGCGTTTTTTATCTGCCATTCATTTCAGCTTATGGCAAGATTTTTTGAGTTTGCAGAAGTTTCCAAAAGGCATTCACGTTCATTCGGAATATTTCCTGTCCATAAAACAAGTGCTGCAGATAATGACTTTATACTTAGCCAGATGCCTGATCCTTTTTATGCAGCAGACTTCCGCTCATGGCAGGTTACTTCGCCCGGCGAACCCGCTATTAAGGAACTTGGTGTAGAAATACTTGCACTTGAAAAAATACGCCCGCATGTTGAATATGCAAGAGCTGTTATGGCGGTAAAAATCGGGGATGAAATATATGGGGTTCAGTTTCACCCTGAAGCTGACCCTGAAGGCATGAAGTACCACTACAGGCAGGAGAGCAGACGGCAAAATATTATTACTGATATAGGCGAGAAGAAATACGATTATATTATGGAGCAGCTTGAAGATCCCCAGAAAGTGGAACTTACATACCAGACAATATTGCCTACGTTTTTGGGAAATGCAATCGCCAATTTATCAATCAATAATTGACGGGCATTTTGATTCAAGAATAGTTTTATGAAAATTATTTAAAACTATAGACAGTTTTATTTTTTGGTTTCTCCTTTTTCTGTTTACTGTTCTGAGAAGCAATAAATGATAATTAAATGGCTCCCAACCATTCGCGCAGGTACCAGAATAATCTCTGTCTTTATAGCCTAAAGACAATGAAACCAGCCCGTTAAGAACCATTTCCTTACGGAAGATGACACCATAAATGCCTTTGTTATAAGTCCCCAGGGTTATATAAACAGCTTAAAATAACTTGTCTCCTTTACCCGGGCTTTGATTATTTACAGTAAGTCCCTGCATGATCATTCTGACTTTCGGAACGGAATGGTCCGATTCCGGGCATGTTCAGAAGAACATTATCCATGATATTACATTTTTCGTTAAAGAACGTTTTTATATCCTTCAGCTATTACAGCACATTTATGGCAATAACCTTTCCCTTTTATATCTACTTCTTCAATACCGGGAGATGAATGCATAACGCAGTCCCAGTTTTCACAATGCTTTAGTCCAAAATTATGACCGAGTTCATGAAGTAATTCTTTCATTATACGCTGTATAAGAAGTTCATCATTGCTTATGCCGGAATAAAATTCTTCATGCAGCCTGCATGCCGACACAATTGAATGCGTACCCTTAAGCTGTGCCTCGCCAAAAACAAATGTAAGGACCGGGATAAAAAGGTCTGCTTCAGTAAGTATAAGAATTTTCCCTTGTGGAAGTCCGGTAAGGTTAAGTGCATCAGCCAGTATTTGGGTAGAATAATACTGGCTTCTTTCAGGATGATATGATTTTTCAATATCTAAAGGTAAATCAATAATATTTACCGGCTGTACAAAACAGTGCTGCAGTTCATCAATAATACGGTTAAGTATTGTCTGGTTTGAAAACTTAACCGGGACTATGTTTATACAGTCCGTCAAATATTCTTTCGGAGCCCGTATTTATTTATTTTGTTATATAATGTTACCCTGTCTATATCAAGCATAACAGCACTGCGTGAAATGTTCCAGTTGTTTTCATTCAGTACACGAAGAATATATTTTCTTTCCATCGCAGCAAGTGACTTGTCATCATCGTCCGGGACAAAAATATTTGTACTTGAAGATACATGAAAAGGCAAATCACCTACCTGTATTGTATCTGATTTTCCAACAACAACAGCACGTTCAATAGCATTTTCAAGTTCGCGAACGTTTCCCGGCCAGTCATACTTTACAAGGAAGTCCATAGCTTCAGAAGAAATGTTTTTTATATTTCTGTTCATCATGGTACTAAACTTATTCAAGAAGAAATAAGCAAGTACCGGAATATCACCTGTCCGTTCTCTAAGCGGCGGAATATTTATTGAAAAAACATTAAGCCTGTAATACAGGTCTTCCCTGAACTTACCCTGCTTAACCATTTCTTCCAGAGGTTCATTGGTAGCAATAATAACTCTGAAGTCACTCTTAATTAATTGGTTGCCTCCTACCCTGCTGAACTGTTTGGATTCTATTACTCTTAATAATTCAACCTGCATCTTTGGTGATACTGAACCAATTTCATCAAGAAATATTGTCCCTCCATCAGCCATTTCAAATTTGCCTTTGCGCTTAAACTGTGCCCCTGTAAAAGCTCCTTTTTCATGCCCAAACAACTCGCTCTCAAGTATTGACTCAGCAAGTGCGCCGCAGTTAACAGGCACAATGGGGAAATACTTTCTTTTACTATTAATGTGTATTGCTTTTGCTACAAGTTCTTTGCCTGTTCCGCTTTCGCCGCGTATCATAACTGTAGTATCGGTCTGTGATACAGTATGAATAAGCTCGTAAATTTTCTTCATCTGCGGGCTTTCGCCAATCAGGTTATCAGGCTTAATTATTTCATCAAGATTTTCCCGAAGCTGTTCATTTTCAACTTTAAGCGCTTTTTGTTCAAGGGCTCTTTTTACAAGGTGCGCAAGTTCATCCGGGTCCACCGGTTTGGTAACATAATCATAAGCTCCATCTTTCAGCGCTTTAATTGCAGTAGGCACTGAAGCAAAAGCAGTAATAAGTATTACAACAATATCAGGATCAATTTCTTTAACCCTGGCAAGCAGGTCAAGGCCGCTCATTCCGGGCATTTTCATGTCCAGGAGAATAAGATCAAATTTACCTTTGTCAAACTTGCGTAAGGCGGTTTCACCGTCTTCTGCAGTATCAACATTGTAGTCCTCTTCCTCAAACCAGTGAAATAATGATTCCCTGACGATCTTCTCATCGTCAACTATCAATATACTTTCTTTATGATTCATAGTTCTTAAGCACCTTAAATGGTAAAATTATTTTAAACGTAGTTCCGGCTTCTGATGTTTTTTCAACCGTTATATTTCCCGTGTGGTGAGCAATAATTCCGTAAACCACCGCAAGCCCAAGCCCGGTTCCCTTTGAGGCTTCTTTTGTAGAATAAAATGGTTCAAATATATGCGGCAGGTCTTTTTCATGTATACCAGTACCTTCATCAATGATTCTGATAACTGCATGATTTTCTTCTTTTGAAACTTTTATGGTTATTGTACCCTTATTTGGCATAGCTTCAATAGCATTTATAAGCAGCGACATAAGCGCCTGCTGTATTTTCTGTGGATTACACATTATTGATATTCCTTCAATATGGTAATCTTTTACCAGCTCAATTCCATGCATTTCCAGGTGATGATTAATAAGCGTAACACTCTTATCAATTATAGGCAGCAGCGGCTGAATGCTGAACTGGTCATCTTCCTGGTGTGAAAACAACAGCAGGTCCTTTACTATTTTGCCGCAGCGGGCCGATTCATCTGATATAAGCTCCAGGTATTCTATTAGTTTTGTCTGATCGCCGCTGCCGTTATTTTTTAATTTTTTTGTAATCAGTTTGCTGTAAGTAAGTATACCTTCCAGCGGATTGTTTAACTCATGAGCTACTGTTGCTGAAAGTTTACCCAGTGAGGCAAGTTTTTCAATCTGGTTTACCTGGTTATAGATATTTTTAAGCTCTTCTGTCTTTTCCTGAACTTTCAGATTTAATGTTTCAGACCATTCTTTAATTTCATTATACGCAGCAGTTAATTTAGCTGACATATCATTAAACTTTTCACCAACTTTGCCAAGTTCATCTTTAGACTTTACGTGTATCCTGTAATCAAGGTTGCCATTGCCTACTTCTTCAATTCCTTTGGAAATTTTTAGCATTGGTATATTAACAAGCATAAAAATAAATATACCACAGGTTAAGGCAGTTAAAACTGTTACTATGGCAGAGTTTGCAATAGTTGTTTTAGTGGTTTCAGCTTTTATTGAATCCAGAGATCTTAAAGATACCATAACATCAAGCACACCAAGGAATTTCTTTCCCGGTTCATGTGCGTGGCAGTCGCCTGAGGAACAGTCTCTTTCATTATATATAGGATTTATAAGTCCAAGCACCCGCTCATTATTTTTAGCAGTAAATATCCTTATTTTATCTTCTTTTCTCAGTTTGCTTAAAGGAGTTTTTGAATTATGGCAAACAATACAAGCCTCAGCGGTTACATCAACAGTTTTGTTTAATTCTGTGGAATCAGTTGAAAAGATTATTTCACCAAGCTTGTTATAAATCCTGATTCCGCGTACATCTTCTTCTTTGCCAATTGTGTTAATAATCTGGTGTACATCTTCCCGCCTGTTAAGCAGCATGCTATAGCGGGTGGATTTTTTTATAACATCACTTACATTATAGGCATGTTTAAAACTATTCCGGGTAAGGTATTCATCCAGGTTGGTAACCTGAACATAAGTATAGACAGCAAAAATTATTATCAGTATTACTGATATGGATACTATAAGTTTGGCACTAAGCCTGTTCCATAATTTTGTTGTTTTCATATTCTCCTCCCCCCTTCCCTTAAGTAAACATAGCAAAACAGTTTCATAGTGTCAAGAAATTAAACAGTGTTCAATAATTTTATACTATTTTTATTAATTATTGCCACAAACGAACTTTTTTTAACTACTCTTACAGCCAGAAATCACATATTTATGCCACTATATATAGGCTACATATATTGACACCTGCTAATTTTTAACTCTTCCCAACTTTAACCGCAATTTATAACTTTTGGTTTCAAAACACTTTATTAAAGGTTAATAGAAATAGAAATGGAATTATACAGCCTGGAACTAAAGGCAAAAAGGAGAGAAGAGGAATTCCCAAAAGATATTGAAAAAGCATTTGAGCTGGGTAAAAGGCTTGCTGCCTGCTGATTATGCAGGCAGTCATACTAAATAAAAAACATATTCAGCAGTTTATTGTATTCCCGCCTGCCGATATATTGATGAAAGAATCCAACTTCACTTCCACCATCAGCCATAGTAACACCTATTGAAGGCTGGTTCATTGAATACCCATTAATTTTTTCAATCATTTTATGCTTTTCATGTTCCCATTCGCCATGATCCATAATATAGTCTTCATTATCTGATGGGTTAAAAAGTATAATGGCATACCATTGATTCGTTTTAAAATCGAGTGAGTTAACTTTTTCAATGATAAGGAAATTTATAGGTGAGACAAACTGCTTAAAGCCCCAGCCTCCTTCAAATGTAAGGACTATCTGGTTCTTCTTTATTTCGTTGCTGTGAAATTCATGTACATCCCTGTAATCATCCAGCAGGTACAGCAGCATTGGATTGATACCAATATAGTATGCATTACCAAAAAGATTTTTCATAACAAGCTGGTTTCTCAGGTAGATAAGTTTATTATCATAATTTACATTTTCAATTCTCTTAACAAGCTTATCTACAATGTCTGCGTTGTTATGCTGTGGTATATTCTTTGCCTCTGTTTTTGCAGCAATGTTTCTGAAAACCCGGTCGAATTCACAGGCATCGCAATTAAAATCTTTGTCGCAAAGTTTATAATTTACAAGCCCTGAATCCATCCAGATACATTTCATATCCCTGAATGATTTTAACGGCCTGTTATTGTTTGTACTCATAAGTCCTCTTACATACCTTTAAGTAACTGTTTATCATACCGGTGGCAATAAAAAATATTACCACCCTAAAAATACAAATATATCAGCAAATCATTCGTTAGTTAACATGCTGTTTTTGCAAAACCATTTCACCGTTTTCTGCGATTTTATTTTCTTCCTGAAGCGCTTCTTCGGGCTCAAACACATCAAACTTTTCCACAACAACTTTAAATGCTATCATTGCTGCCATAACCAGGAATAAGGTAATACCTATTTCTTCAAATGAAGGAGAATAACTTTGTCCTGAAGACCTTACCAGAGATGTAATACAAACATTCATCCGGTTTAACATAAAGCCAGATATTGTTAATATTGCAGCAAAGTAAATCCCTGTCCGGTTAACTTTATATTTGGGATTGGTTAGTATCCATACCGGGAAAACAAATCCAATTAGTATTTCAAGCCAGAAGAAATATGTTTCACTGGCATTTATAAATAATAACGGCGCTTTTCCAACAGTAAATATTTCTACAAATTTGAAGACAAACTCTATACAGAGAACTATCAGTATCCCTTTCCCCAGCCCGGAAAGAATCCTGATATTTAGTCCCTGCCCAAACGCCCTTGCACATAAATAAGCTTCAAAAATTATCATTGCAAGCCCTGCCGCTATACATGAAATAAAGAAATGTACAGGCAGGAATGATGAATACCACAACGGGTAAACTTTGCCCGGTACTATAAGGTATAAAGATCCAAACGACGACTGGTGCAGTGTTGAAAATAGTACACCAAGTATTATTGCACCGGGAGTTATACTTTTAATAAATTTAAGAAGGCGCGGGAAATTATATTTTTCAAGTATAACCGGGGCAAATTCTATGCTTAGTATTGTAGAGTAGCACATTACACATACTGTTATTTCAAACATAACAGAGTGGATGTTCCACATTATAAGCGGGTGCCAGAAGTTCTCCGGTTTCCCAAGGTCTATCACCAGCAAAGCAACTACCATCATGTAGCCAATAAATGCTGTTAGTATAGCCGGCCTTGCAATAGATTCATACTTATGATTATGAAATATGTGCGCAGTTGCTGCTATTGTAAAACCAGCGGCAGCAAGCCCAACGCCTATAAAATCAAATCCTATCCACAATCCCCAGGGCACAAAATCTGAAAGGTGAGTTGAACTTCCCAGGCCTTTGCTGAACCTTATATAAAAGGAGAACAGTCCAATCACAGCAATAATAACACTGATACTTTTCCAGAAAGTAATTTTTCCAAAATCTTTTTTCATTTTCTTTTCCCCTCCCCGTTCTCATTATCTTCCCGGGCAATTTTATTTTTTCGTTTGGTAAGCCAGTACATACCTGTAAGGAAGATACCACCGACTGAAACGACAGAAGGAATTTTTTCCATTGCCTGCATTGTAAAATCGGGCATGGCCTGCTTTGGTACTTTTGAAGAATAGCCAAGCTGTTCAAAGGGAACAGGAGAAATAACCATAACATTACTTCCTCCGGCTTCTTCAAGTCCGTATATATGAGGATAATATTTACCGGGGTTTTCCTTAATCCTTCTTTTTGCTTCAGCTACCAGGTCAGTAACTTTTCCACATAAAGTAGCTTCAACCGGGCATGCTTCAGCACAAGCTGTAAGCTGCCCTTTTTCCAGCCTGTGATGGCACAATACACACTTTTTTACCCTTGGCGAAGTACTTCCCCATTCATAACGGGGCATACTATGCGGGCATGCCTGCATACAGTACCGGCAGCCTATACATTTATTTTCATCATAAAGAACCGGTCCGAGTTTTGTTTTGGTAAAAGCCCCGACCGGGCAGACTGACACGCATGTTGGTTCTGCACAGTGCATGCACATTTTTCTTGCGTATAAATCACCATACTGCTCAACAACAGTATATGTTTTATCTGAAAGATGATCCTTTAAAAAATCCTTATTGGTAACCGGCAGTTTGTTTTCTGCTTTGCACGCTTCATAACAGCTTCCGCATCCAATACATTCGGAAGCATCAAAAAGAAGCCCCATTTGTTCATTCATTTTCTTTCCCCTTTATATCGATAAGAATTCTTCTTCAAACTTCTTAACTGACTCTTTATTAAGGTGAGCAACTGCACCTTCTGCCATCTTACCGCCGTCAAGCATTGTTGAACCTGCAAGCTGAGGATGAGCAGTAATTTCAGTAAGATAATTTTTAAGCCTGATGAATTCTTCCTTCATCCAGTCAACAGCTTTTTCATTAGCCTTTAATGAAGCTGCATTTTTTTCAAAATCTATTGGCGTAACCATTACCGCCCAGTCTTTTCCATACGGTTCATCTATTGTTTTACCAACAAGTTCATCATTAACAAAACTTATAATGCCATCGACAGGGGAACGGAGGCTGAATACTTTGTCACCAAGCTTTGCTTCCATAATAGCATCACCTTTTTTTATAACCGTTCCGGCTTTTGATATTGAAGCAACTAAAAAACGCCCGACAGATTTTAATATAAATTCATCGGCCCCAATTTTTATCAAACCATTACCCTGCAGTTCAGCCCATGTATGGCCTTTTGAAACATACGAATCAGCCGGTACTGAAACACTTATATTATCAAATACTACATTTTCTACAACTTCAAAATTCTTTTTAAATGCCGGGTGGTATTTCTTTTCTCCTTTTATGACGAAGAAGTCAATAACTAAAAGGAGTAAAAAACCAAGAAGTACATATAAAGCAACCATTGCAGTTCCTCATTATTTATTAGCAATTTACAATTATTTATTCAATTGGTGTGCCGAAAATATTTTCTCGGCTTATGAGGGACTTAAGTTCTTTTTATATATGAACTTAGAAGAATTTAACTTAAAAACACTCTAAAGATCGATAGTTGAATATTTCAACAGACTATTATTTTATCGGGCAATTTTCATTAACTATTTCAACAAATTTTAATTTTTGCTATGATGATAAATTAAACAGGCTCTTGTAAAGTATTTCTACATTTTTTAGTCCAAAATCTATACTTATAAATATAGATTTTTCCCAAAAGCAAGAGTAAAAATAATTTATTTATTTCTATTGGAAAATTATTTCTTCAATTATTAAGGTTTTTCCAGTTTTTAATTGGCTTACTATTTGTCTCTGGAAACATACTCATAATGGGGATTTTTTCCCTTTTTTTGAAAAATTGAATATACGATATTAAAAAGATCCGGGGAAAAATGAAAAAACAAAGCCGCAGAAACTTTTTCAAAAGCGCCGGTATGCTTACTGCAGCACTGACTGCTGTAAATACAAAACCCGCTAAGGCAGCTCCCGAGAACATTTTATCTGAAGACAGGATGGGAGTGCTTGTTGATACTACCGCCTGTATAGGATGCCGTAACTGCGAATGGGCATGCAAAAAGGCCCATGATATTCCGGCAGGAAATATAGACAGCTATGCTGATAAGTCTGCTTTTAACCAGATGCGCCGCCCTGACAAATCTGCTTTAACAGTTGTTAACCAGTATGAAAATAAAAAGGAAATAAACGCTCCGTTTTACACAAAAGTACAGTGCATGCACTGCGACCACCCTGCATGCGTTTCTGCCTGTATTGTGGGAGCTTTTTCAAAACAGGAAAATGGTTCTGTTATCTGGGACACCAACAAATGTATTGGCTGCCGGTATTGTATGGTTGCATGCCCCTTCCAGATTCCGTCATTTGAATATGATAAAGCAATTGACCCCAAAATAAAAAAATGTGATCTCTGCTTTGACCGGACAAAAAAAGGAGAACTTCCCGCCTGTGTTAATATATGTCCTGTTGAGGCTTTAACTTACGGGCCAAGAAGTGAGCTTATTAAAATTGCGCGTGAGAAACTGCAGTTGTATCCTGACAGGTATTTTCAGCATATATATGGAGAACATGAAGTGGGAGGTACTTCATGGCTTTATCTTTCAGCAGTTGACCTTGCAAAAGAAAGAGTTATGCCAACCCTTGGTACCAAACCCGCTCCCGGTGTTTCAGAATCAATACAACACGGAATATTTGCTTATTTCGTTCCCCCTGTTTCATTGTATGCCCTGCTTGCAGGTATAATGTGGCTAAATAAAAAGAAAAATGAAACTGAGAAAGGGGAAAAATAATGAGCGAATACCTGAAACCTGTTCAAATAAAAAAGAAATTTTTTACTCCCGGGGTTATTGTCCTGTGTGCGCTTGCAGTTAACGGACTGGCGTTTCTTGCAGCAAGGTTCCTGTTTGGTATTGGTTCAGTAACAAACCTTAATAACCAATACCCCTGGGGAATATGGATAGGAATAGATGTGGCCGCCGGTGTAGCACTTGCTGCCGGAGGTTTTACATCAGCAGCGCTCGGGCATATTATGCACCGTGAACATTTCCATTCTATTGTAAGGCCTGCTTTGTTAACTGCTATGCTGGGTTATACTTTTGTAGCAATAGGCGTTTTTGTAGACATTGGGCGCTGGTATTATATTTGGCATCCGCTGGTTTTCTGGAATGGCAACTCTGCTTTGTTTGAAGTTGGTATTTGTGTAATGATTTATGTAAGCGTTCTATACATTGAATTTCTGCCTGTTGTTACAGAACGTTTTATTGGCAAAGTGAATTTAAGAGGATTCCTGTCCTTCCTTAATAAACCTGTTGAAAGGCTGTTAGTTGTTCTTGACAGAACCCTGGATAAAACTATATTCGTTTTTATAATTCTTGGTGTTGTACTCTCTACACTTCACCAGTCTTCACTCGGAACATTAATGATTATTGCCGGGCCAAAGATGCATCCCTTATGGCAGACTCCTATACTGCCATTGTTGTTTTTACTTTCAGCAATTGCTGTGGGATTCCCTATGGTAATTTTTGAATCACTTACAGCATCAAAATCTTTTGGATTAAAACCGGAGATGGAAGTACTTACACCGCTTGGCTATACTATAGCCCCACTGCTGGGTATTTATCTTGCATTTAAAATTGGTGACATGGTTATCAGGAAAACATTTGTATATCTTGCCGATATAAATACAGCAAGTGTAATGTTTACTCTTGAATTGCTGCTGGGTGTAATTATACCTTTAAGAATGTTCCTTTCAAAGAAGGTTCTGCAAAATCCCGGGCTGCTTTTTACCGCCTGTTTCCTGGTTATTTTTGGAATATTCCTCAACAGGATAAATAACTTTATAGTAGCCTATACGCCGCCATATTCATTTGGGCAGTATTACCCTTCAATTGGAGAGATTTCTGTAACAGTAGGTTTTATAGCTATAATAGTTTTACTTTACAGGGTTGTTGTATTAAATTTTCCGGTTATCAGCCAGCCGGACAGGAAGTTTGTTATAAAATCCAAATACACTATAAAAGGATAAGGTGTTCTATGAAAGGGGTTATTTGGGGATTATTATTTTTATCAGTTATTGTATCTGCACAGAGCAAAAAGAATCATCCATCTGTGCAGAACCTGACATGTAAAACATGCCATACCTGTGATGCCCCTACAAAGCAGAATCCATGCCTTGTTTCGTGCCCGCGCGATGCCATGGTAACTGTTCATCAGCCGGCTGAAAAAGGCCCCGATGTTATCCGGCTTAATAAGCTTGTTAATAAATATTCTGCAATAAATTTTTCTCACAAAGTACACGCACAGATGTCTGAAATGTCAGGCGGCTGTTCAGGATGCCATCATTATAATTCTGCCGGGCCGGTTCAGGCATGTTCTGACTGCCACGAGGCAAAAAGAAAAAGAGGTGACCTTAGCAAACCAGACCTTCAGGCTGCATACCACAGGTTATGTATTACATGCCATAAAGAATGGAGCCATTCTACTGACTGTAACTCATGCCATACACCCAAAAGTATGTCAGCTGCACAAAAAAAATCTGCGGTTAAAAATCACCCTGAAGTAAAGACACCGGGCAAACTGGTTTATGAGACTAAATACAATAAAGGCAAATATGTTACTTTCTTCCATGATGACCACACAAAATTATTCGGCAACCAGTGTGTAAACTGCCATCAGAAAGAGAACTGTTCACGCTGCCATGATAAAACAAAAAGTCAAAAGCCGGTTTCGGGCAATATGCCGGTTAAAATCTCAAAATCAGCTTCTGAACACCATCAGCCATGCTTTAAATGCCACAGCGATGATAAATGCAGTAAATGCCACATGGAAAAACAGGCATCTCCTTTTAATCATAAAGCAAGCACAGGCTGGGCACTTAACAGGTTCCATGAAAAACTCACCTGTACAAAATGCCATACAGGCGGGAAAATTGTTAAGCTGGATAATAATTGTATAACATGTCACGCTAATTTTAAATCAGGCAGTTTCGATCATACAAAAACGGGGTTAAAACTTGATGAGATTCATATGGAACTGGATTGTACAGACTGCCATGCGGATAATAAATTCAGCAATAAACCTGATTGTTCTAATTGCCATGATGATAAAAGTTACCCGGCTCAAAAACCCGGCACAACCGTGAGGGTTGGAAAGAAATAAGTTTATTTGGATATTTAGGTAAGTCTGGCCCTTTGTTTAAGGAAAACATGTTTAAAAAGATTGGTTTTAAGCTAATACTAATTGTGGGAGTAACGGCTGTTATTATAATAGGAATTTTTTCTTTTTATAATATACGCTCACACAGTAATGCTTTGCTTGCTGAAGTGGAAAGGCATGCAAACCAGCTAAGCGAAACTGTTAAACACAGTACCCGCTACGATATGCTGCTAAACCAGCGTGACCGCGTCCATACTATTATAAATACAATTGGAGAACAGCCAGGGATAAATAATGTGCGCGTACTGAATAAAGTCGGCGAGATTATTTATTCTACCCATGAAAAAGAAATAGGGCAAATGGTAGACAAAAATGCCGAAAGCTGTTATGCCTGCCATGCTAAAAATGAACCGCTGCAAAGACTGCCAATTAATGACCGGACAAGGATATTCAGGCTGCATCCAGATTCAAGCAGAATACTTGGTATTATTACCCCCATTTATAATGAGAAATCATGTTACGAAGCTGACTGTCATGCACATGAAAAAGAACAGACCGTACTTGGTGTTCTGGATGTTACAATGTCACTTAATGATGTTGATAACCAGATTAAACAGGGTGAAATTGATACTGTGATTTTCGCTTTAAGTGCTGTTATTGTGTTTAGTATTCTTTTATGGTTCTTTGTACGCAGGTGGCTTGATAAACCAATAAAAGAACTGCTTAATGCTACACATGAAGTAGGAACAGGCAATCTTAATTTTATAATTGACGAAAAAAGAGTTGATGAATTTGGTATGCTGGCAAAGTCATTTAATAATATGACACAAAAACTGTCAGAGGCAAGGACACAGTTATTCCAGTCTGATAAAATGGCTTCCCTTGGCAGGCTTGCCGCAGGTGTAGCCCACGAAATAAACAACCCTCTTACAGGAGTATTAACCTACAGCAGTTTCCTGCTTAAAAAGACAAAGAATAACCCGGAACTTAATGATGACTTAAAAGTTATTGTAAGGGAAACAAAACGAAGCCGTGAAATTGTAAAAAGCCTTCTTGATTTTGCGCGCCAGTCAGTACCCAAAAAGAATCTTGCAAACGTTAATGAAGTAATTGAACACGCACTTACAGTTGTGGAAAACCAGCTTGCATTAAACCATGTAAAACTGCTAAAAAACCTGGCATCTGACCTTCCCCAGTCAACCATAGATTCAAACCAGATGCAGCAGGTAATGATAAACCTGCTTGTTAATGCAAGTGATGCAATTGGGCCGGATGGCGGAACAATAAATATAGCTACTGCCATGCTTAAACTTTCTCCATACGGAATAACACATATTAAAAAGGCACAGTGCCCCAAACGGCATGACCTTATGGATAATGAAGTTAAGATTGATGGAATGCCTTCGATTAAACTGAAAGTATATACAGGCGATACAACAGGATTTATCAATCTTGATCCTGTATACGGGCGCAACCATCATTTATATAATGTAAGAATAAATAATCCCGGGGATATTAAAATAGTATGCCCGGTTTGTGAAATTGCACTTTCTGACCCGGCAAAAAAATGCAGTGAATGCGGTTCACCAATCTACAGTTTTGAGGTTCCGGCACAGGGAAGTATTGAAGGATGCATTAACCAGCAATGTTCATGGCAAAAATGGGATGCTGTTGACTCCGGCGGACTTAAAGAATATATTGAAATTAAAATTTCCGATACCGGATGCGGTATCCCGAGAGAAAATCTATCACGAATTTTTGAACCTTTTTACAGTACAAAAGGGCAAAAAGGAACCGGGCTTGGGCTTTCAGTTATCTGGGGTATTATTGATAATCACAATGGGACCATTGAAGTAAACAGTGAAATTAATAAAGGAACAACTTTCACTATTCATCTTCCGCTGAAATGATAAATGAATAAGAACTATGACATACTTGTTATTGATGATGAGCAGGTTATAATTGATGCTGTTATTAAGATTTGTTCGTCAGATGGTTACAGTGTTGACTCTGCAGGCGATGCTTCTGAAGCTTTGGAAAAAACAGGCAAGAATCATTATAAGCTTATAATTTGCGACATTATGATGCCGGGAATGGATGGGTTTGAGTTTCTTGCTGAAAAAAGGAAAAGGAATATTCCTTCAGAAGTTATAATGACAACAGGATATTCTACCGTAGACAATGCTGTTAAATCATTATATACCGGCGCTATAGATTTTGTACCTAAACCATTTACGGCTGATGAGATATCGAATTCTGTTTACAGGGCTATGCAGTATATAAACCTTATGGCAAAATTTAAAGACCCAAAACGCCCTAAGGATACAATAATATTTGTTCCATGCCCGGCACGTTATTTCAGGCTTGGTTATTCTGCGTGGGCCGTTGAGGAAAACGCAGGTTCAGTTTTAGTTGGAGCATCTGATTTGTTCTTAAAAACCATTGAGAATATATCTTCACTTGAATTGTTAAAAACAGATGAAGAAATTGTACAGGGAAATATGTGCGCACAGATAATTGATTCCGAGGAACGAAGCCACACATTACTTTCCCCGCTAAGCGGACGTATACTTGAAGTTAATGAACTTTTATTACAGAATGTAAGTATTATAGAAAAAGACCCGTATTTTGAGGGATGGTTTTACAGGCTTTTGCCATCTGACAGTGAATATGAATTAAAAAATTTAACTAATTGCAGTTCTGACAGAATATAGGATTTTAATAAGCAGCCCCGGCGGGCATTAATTTTAAGGGAGACAGATATGGCACTTTTTATATTGGCAGTGATTGTTTTCATTATCGCTGATATTTTAATCAGGAATGTAAGTAAAAGAGTCGGCGAGAAAAAGGCACGCAAAGAACGTGAAACTGTACTTGCTGATAGTTTCAATCTTGATTTCAGCAGTGAGGCAAAGACACTGAAGCGCGCTGAAGTTAAAAATCCCGTTGCCCGCATACTTTGCGTTGATGATGAAGAGGTAATCCTTGACAGCTTCAGGAAAATTCTTGTTCTTGACGGTTATTCAGTTGATACCGTTACAGACGGAAGAGAAGCAGTAGGGCTTATACAGTCTCATCATTATGATTTTGTTTTTACTGACCTTAAAATGCCCGGCATGGATGGCGTTGAAGTAACAAAACAGGTTAAGCATGTAAGGCCTGATGTTGATGTAGTTATAATTACAGGCTACGCTACTGTTGAAACTGCTGTTGAGACAATGAAATATGGCGCCCTTGACTACGTACAGAAACCATTTACCGATGATGAACTTCTGGCCTTTGTGAAAAAGATTGTAATTAAACGGCAGGATAAAATTCAGAAACAGCTTAAGCCCAAAGTTCATATCACTCATCTTGCTGACACAAAAGGTTCTATGACTTGCGAGTTTTCAATACCCGGAGGTATTTTTATAGCTCCCGGCCATACATGGGTAAGTGTTGAACAGGATGGAACAGTTGATGTTGGAATTGATGACTTTGCAAAAAAACTTGTCGGAAATATAGATGCTGTTGAGTTTCCTAATCTTGGTATGGTCGTAAAAGCAGGACAGCCTCTTTTCTCAATAAAACAGGGTGCAAAATCAATTACGTTTAATTCCCCTGTTACCGGCAAAGTAATGAAAATAAATAAGCCCCTGCAGCATGATCCTGAACTGCTTAATACCACTCCGTATGATAATAACTGGATTTGTGTAATTGACGGAGATAATCTTGATTCAGAATTAAAAGATCTAAAGATTGGCAAATCAGCAGTCTCTATGTACCAGGAAGATATTGAAAATTATCTTGTTATGAGAAAAAAGACTCTTAAGCCTGTAAAAGAAGGCGAATATGAAAATGAAGATATTTACATTGGCGAACTGGAATCCCTGGATGAGCCAAACTGGAATAAAGTAAGTGTGGAGTTTTTTAAAAGATAGTTGTTTATAGCTGCTCTGAATAAATCAGCTATAGTATAAGAATTAAAAGGATTACCTGTTATTAGATACACTAATACATATAATCCTTTTTTTATAACAATAGTTAAATTTTAAATAAATAATTGAAATGAAGGCGAAAATAGAAGTTCTGACAGGAGATATAACAAAACTTGAAGTTGATGCTATAGTTAATGCCGCAAATAATTCACTGCTGGGCGGCGGCGGTGTTGACGGAGCTATACACAGGGCGGCAGGCCCGAAACTTCTTGAGTTTAACAGGAAACTTCATGGATGCGAAACAGGTGAAGCAAAGCTATCTCCCGGGTTCAACCTTCCGGCTAAATTTATAATTCATACTGTGGGCCCGGTTTGGCATGGCGGCAGGCATAACGAAGATAAACTGCTTGCAGATTGCTACAGGAACTCCCTGCAGCTGGCAGTTGAAAATAATGTAAAATCAATTGCGTTCCCTGCTATCAGTACAGGTGTTTACGGGTTTCCCCATGAGAGAGCGGCAGAGATTGCAGTCAAAGAAGTAAAGGCATTTCTTTCATCAGTTAAGGATATTGAGAAAGTAATTTTTGTCTGTTTTGACTCACTTACTTACAATATCTATAATGAAAAATTAGCTGCAAATGAGTAATATTCTTATTTAAAAAATAAAATTGCTACTCCGGCTACAGCTATCAGGGCTCCTGTAACTGCACGCCAGTTAAGCCGTTCTTTATAAATATACCTGATCATAGGAAGCATTATTATAGGCATGGTTGACATCAGGGTTGATGCAATGCCTACTTTAGCATGTGCTACTGCAATAAGGCTTGTTGTTATACCCAGGTAAGGGCCGAGCACTGTTCCGGTTACAGTGGAGTAAAATGCTTTATGGTCCTGTTTAAAAACTGTGATTGGATTTTTAAACCTTCTTAATCCCAGTGCCAGAGGAAACATAATAGCAACAGAAACAAATATCCTGACAAAAGTTGCAACAAACCCGTTTATATCCCCTTCCATAAAAGCAAACTTTGCAAGTATAAGCCCGCCGGCTTGTCCCAGGGCGGCCATCAGTCCATGAAAAATTCCAATTGGACTTATTTTATATTTTGAAGTTGGTACTTCCTGCCTTTCAAAAACAACAAGTGCAATTCCCCCCATTGTAATAAACATACCTGTAATTCCCCAAAAACTTAAACTCTCCCCAAGGAAGAAATACGCAAGTATTCCGCTCATTGCAGGTGAAAGAGCCATAAGCAGCATAGTAAGCCGTGCCCCTATATGCCGGTAAGAATTGAAAAGGAACTGATCCCCTATTACCAGCCCGACCAACCCGCTTAAAGCCAGATAGAATACCTGGTTTCCCGAAAGGCTGTAATCAAACCCGGCTATGATTATAGTAAGTACCAGGAATATAGTTGCAAGAATGAGCCTGAACAGATTGAGTGTAAATGCTCCCAGCCTTTCAGCAGCCGCTGAAAAAGCAAGTGATGTTCCTGACCATAAAACTGCTGTTAATATCGCACTAAGTTCACCAAGATAAGGCATAAAATGACTATTTCCATATTAAAGAGGTATAAAGATATGGAAATTGTACAAATATTTATTTCCGTTCATGGAATAATATTATTTTTTCACCCTTGTTTTAGTAGTTTTGCTGTACAGTTTTTTAGAATAAATTCATGATACTTTCATAATCAGTTTATTTTTCAAAATCAGATTTTTAAGCAGAGGTAGTTATCGCAAACCAATATACGGCAACAGAAGCAAGCCGCATAAGTGTAAAAACAACACTTCTTGGGATAGTAACAAGTATAATTCTTGTTGTTATAAAAGGCACCGCAGGAATTCTTGGCAATACATTTGCTCTTATAGCTGATGCTATAGAATCGCTTACAGATATATTCACTTCTGCTATTGTTCTGATAGGAGTGAAGTTTGCTGCCAAGCCTGCTGATGAAAACCATCCTTATGGCCATGGCAAAGCTGAACCTATAGCGGCTATAGTTGTTGCGCTTGGCGTTTTTACTGCTGCAATAGTTATTATTTATAACAGTGTTGTAGAAATAAAAGCCCCGCATACTGCCCCTGCCCCTTTTACCCTGGGTGTTCTGGCAGGTGTAATTTTTGTTAAAGAATTCCTTTTCCGTTTTGTTTTTAAGAAAGGAACTGACGTTGAAAGCATCGCCGTTAAAAATGATGCATGGCACCACAGAAGTGATGCAATTACCTCGGCAGCAGCATTTGTTGGAATAGCTATTGCTTTGTGGGGTGGTAAAGGATATGAAATGGCCGATGATTATGCTGCATTGTTTGCCTCCGGAATCATTATTTTTAATGCCTACAATTTATTTAAACCCGCATTCCTGGATCTAACAGATGCTGCTCCAGAAGCACAGGTACACAAAGATGTTGCTGATGCCGCTAGTAACGTTGAAGGTGTAAAATCAATTGAAAAGTGTATTGTAAGGAAAATGGGATTTGACCTTTTTGTTGACATCCACGTTGTAGTTGATGGTAAAATAACGGTTAACCAGGGGCATTTAATCGGGCATAATGTTAAAGATAATCTTATTAAACAATTTCCCCGAATTAAAGATGTACTTGTTCATATAGAACCTGATGATATGGAACGCAAAAGCTCATAGTTTTTATTATATCCTGCCGGAAGAACTGAATCCTATTGGAGATTAACGCCTGTTTTTCTCTCATTTTACTCTTGATATTATTCTATCTTTCTTATAATATTCCTTAAGTAATTTTACCTTTTCAATAAAAGGTATGTGGGGACTTATGAAAAAGCTTTTTTTCAATAGTCTTGTTTCCTCTAATGAAGGACTTATCTGCTATCCTTCCTCCGGATATTATTTTCTATTTTTAATCAGCGGGGATAATATGAATACATTTAGGCTTGCCCTTTCTGTTATCGTTATTTTCTTTATATCCGCTACTATTTCTGCCCAGGATATAAACGTCCATAAAGCAATCGGGAAAAAACAATCTGAAGTAATTAAACTTTTCGGATCTCCCGTACACCAGGATAATTCCAATTCCTCCATGAAGTGTATGTTTTATAAAGGTACAAATTATACGTTAACCTTCGTGGCTGATGATAAGGGAGTATACCAGGCTGAGGCCAGCGCTACTTACGAAGATGAACTTAAAGCACGGGCTGCTTTAACAAAACTTCTTCAGGGCTGCTGCAAGGAAGAATACAAAGTAGATTCTGTTTCAGTATCTGACTTTGATATTTCCCGGCCCGGTGTCAGGGCTGATGTCCAACTGGCTGAAAATAAAACTAACAATAAGTATGATATACGTATAAAGGCGGTCAGATCTGAAAATTAATTACTAAAATATTTGTAAGAAAGGACAGTATTTTAGCTTCTTCAGAAAACTGTCCTTTCTTACATTCAGGAAAGCGAATCTATTTCTTTGCTTTAAGGAAATCCTCCCTTACAGGAGTAAATACGTCAATTAGTTTTCCTTCTTCAAAGCATACTACACCATGTTTTAAATTTGGAGCTGCAAAATAGGAATCTCCTTCTTTGAGGATTTTTTTCTCGCCATTAATTTCTACTTCAAATTTTCCGGACACAATATACGATACCTGCCTGTGGGGATGAGAATGTAAATAGCCAACGCTTCCTTTAATAAATGAAACAACAACCATCATCAGCTTATCATCATAAGCCATAATCTTTCTTTTCACACCAGGGTCTGTATCCTCCCAGGGTATAATGTCACTTTCTGCAAACATAATCATTCCTTTCTTGTAGTTAAGCTTTCAGTTTTATCTAATAATCCCAACCATTTATTCTTAAAAACAATCAGCCTCTCCTAATAGAATAAGAGGCTGAATTGTATTATTATTTACCTAACCGAAAATTTTATAATTATCTTTCAACTCTTCCTGAACCGCTGCCGCCTGCAAGTTTTTCTGCCTCTTCAACGGATACAAGATTAAAATCACCAGGAATAGTTTGTTTTAAACAGGAGGCTGCTACGGCAAATTCAAGAGCATCCTTTGTGCTGCTCTTCTTTAACAGCCCGTATATAAGCCCGCTTGCAAAAGAGTCTCCTCCGCCTACTCTGTCAATAAGCTGTACATCATATTTCTTTGAGCGGTAAGGAGGATTGCAGTCTTTATCATCATACATCAACGCACTCCAGCCATTACGTGAGGCTGAAAAACTCTCTCTTAGAGTGATAGCAACTGCCTTAAAACCGTATTTGTTTTTTAACTGTTTGGCAAGTTCTGAGTAGCCTTCTTCACTTAACTCTGCATTTTCAACATTAGTTTCTGCTGCATGCATACCAAGACTTTTTTCCGCGTCTTCTTCATTTGCAATACAAACATCTACATATTCCATTAAAGGATTCATTACAGCCTGAGCTTCTTTTTCCGTCCACATTTTTTTACGGAAGTTAAGGTCGCAGCTGACTGTTATATTTTTTTTCTTTGCAGATTTGCATGCTTCAGTAAGGCACTCCTGTGCACTTTTGCCAAGCGCCGGGGTTATGCCTGTCCAGTGAAACCATTCAGCACCATCCAGTATTTTATCCCAGTCAAGTTCATCTTTCTTTAACTGGCTGACTGCAGAGTTTGCCCTGTCATAAATAACTTTGGAAGCTCTCTGGCTTGCACCGGCTTCAAGGAAATAAATACCAACCCTGTCGCCACCCCGCACAATAAAATCATCTTTAACCCCAAACCTTCTTACATGATTTACTGCGGACTGCCCTATTTCATGCTTTGGAAGTTTTGTAACGAAGTAACTCTCCAGCCCGTAATTAGCCAGGGAAACTGCAACATTAGCTTCACCGCCACCGTATGTAACATCAAATGACTGAGACTGTACAAACCTTGTAAAACCTGGTGATGACAGCCTTAGCATTATTTCGCCAAATGTAACTACCTTGTTTGACATATTTATTTTTTAACTCCTCTTTATTTTTTTTCTCTGAATGATTGAATGCTCTGCCTAAGTGTTTTGGCATTTTCTGTAAGAAGATCAAAATTATTTTCTGCTATTGCTTTGTTATCAAGCAGTGCACTGCCTACACCCACAGCGCATGCTCCCGCTTTAAGCCAGTCGCCTGCATTAGTTAATGAAACTCCCCCGGTAGGCATCATTTTTAAGTGCGGCATAGGAGCTTTAACTCCCTTAAAGAATGCCATGCCAAGTACATCGGCAGGAAATACCTTTACTATGTCTGCACCTGCTTCTGTTGCAGTTATAATCTCAGTTGGAGTGAATGCGCCCGGCATTGCAGGTATATCATGTTTGTGTGCTTCATCAATTATTTCTTTTTTGAATATGGGACTTACTACATACTTTGCTCCGGCTTCAATTGCCGCTTTTGCTGTTGCAGCATCAAGTACAGAACCGATACCAAAAAGCATTGTGTCGCCAAATTCTTTTACGCAATACTCAAGAACTCCAAGTGCATTTGGAGTGGTCATTGTAATTTCAATTGAAATTACTCCGCCTTTATATACAGCTTCAGCCACCTTAACAAGCTTGTTTGAGTCACCAAGCCTGATAACAGCAACCGCACCGTTTTCCACAAGTTTATTTACTACTGATTCACGTGACATTTTAACTCCATGTAATATTATGTGTTTAAATTTCTTAACCATGTATTATGTTCTTATTTTCTTAAAAAAGAACATGAATTTGAAGCCATTTTACGGCAACGACAGTTTACTTAAACGTTAACTGTTACAGCCAGATTAAACCCTGTTTTCACTGCCATATATTATCTGCCCATCCAGCCGCCATCGACTGTCAGGACAGTTCCGTTAACATAATTTGATGCATCCGAACACAAGTATACTGCTGCACCCATCAGATCCTCAGGAGTACCCCACCTGCCGACAGGTATACGCTCTAGTATTGACTTATTACGGGTTTCATCATCACGCAGTGCTTTTGTGTTATCAGTAGCTATATAGCCGGGTGCTATTGCATTAACATTCACCCCACTGCCCGCCCATTCATTTGATAATGCCATTGTTAATTGTTTTATCCCTCCTTTTGAAGCAGCATACCCCGGAACGAAAACACCACCCTGAAATGACAGCAAAGAAGCTATAAATACAATTTTACCACGCCCTCTTTCTACCATATCCCTGCCGAACTCCCTTGCAAGTATAAACTGGGTATTCAGATTGATGTTCATTACCCTGTCCCAGTATTCATCCGGATGTTCTGCTGCTGGCTTCCGCATTATAGTACCGGCATTGTTCACAAGAATATCTGTAAAAGGGATATCATCTTTAACATTATCTATAAATGCATATACTGATTCTCTGACAGAGAAATCACTTTTATATCCATAAAAGTTTCTCCCGGCAGCCTTAACTATCGACCTGGTATCTTCAAATTTACCACTAGAAGAAACACCAACTATATCAGCACCAGCTTCTGACAGGGCTTTTGCTATGTACATACCAATGCCCCGGTTTGCACCTGTTACAAGTGCTGTTTTTCCTGCAAGATTAAATTTATCAAGTATCATATTAACCTCTATTTAATCTTATCCATTGGAACAACATCCATATCATTAAAATCCTGGTTCTCGCCGCCCATTGCCCATATAAAAGTATAATTTTGTGTTGCCGCACCTGCATGTATTGACCATGCCGGAGAGATAACAGCCTGCCGGTTACGGACAACAATGTGCCTTGTCTCGTCCGGTTCGCCCATCATGTGAAAGACTAAGGCATCCTTTTTGCTTAGATTAAAATACAAATAAATTTCTGTCCTGCGCTGATGTGTATGCACAGGCATTGTATTCCAGACACTACCTTCTTCAAGCTCTGTCATTCCCATTACAAGCTGGCTGCTTTTAATTCCGTTGACGTGAATATACTTATATATAGTTCTTTTATTTGCTTCTTTAGCTGTACCAAGTTTTTGCGGTTCTGCATCTTTAAACTTTGCATGCGCAGTCGGGTATTCTTTATGTGAAGGGTAACTAATTATATAAAACTGTGCGGGATTTTTAAAGTCATCACTTTTAAAAATAATGCTGCGTGTTCCCCTGCCAATATAAAGCGCATCTTTATGCTCCATACGGTATTCGGTATCATCGCAAACAATAGTGCCATTACTTCCAATATTTATAATTCCGATTTCACGTCTTTCTGCAAAGTAGTCAGCGGCCATTTCTTTACGGCTTGCTTCAAGCTTAAGTTCAGCAGCAACTGGAACTGCAGAGCCAATTATTACGCGGTCAACATCAGAATAAACAAGCTTTATGTTATCCGGAAGAAAAAGATCATCTATCAGAAAGGCACTGCGCAATTCTTCTGTAGTTAATTTTTTATAACTTATTCTATCGGGGGAAAATCTTACTTCCATCGTTTCACTCCATTATTTATTTAACTCATTTAGTATCAGTCAATAGTCACCGGCCATTAGTCATTTTGATATTAAGAAAAAACACAAAAAAGAATAAACACTTAATTACGTTCTGTATTATTATTTAGATTCCGCTTTAAGCATAAGCTCTGAATGCTGCAGCGCAATTTCCAGATGTTTTTTCATTGTATAAAAAGCGCCGTCCGCATCTTTATCAGCAATAGCTTTATATATTTTTGTATGCCACTCAACAGCAGAGCCAAAAGCATCAGGTACATTTGCTAGAATGCGGCTTTTAATTTCAGGCATCAGTTCGTGTATAGGCTGGATAAGAAGCGGCATAATATAATTTTTAGATGCTTTAGCTATCTGTGTATGAAAAGCAAGGTCAAGCTCTGAATGCCTTACACCTTCACCAAGATTAAGTTTCATCTCTTCAATATTTTTACTCATAATATCCAGGTCATTATCATCGCGGTTAATAGCGGCATACTGCGCTATGGAAGGTTCAATTATCATACGTGCATGTATTACGTCAATTACTATATTGTTATTGCTTTTAAGTTGCAGGTAAGTATGCATAGGGCGTGTTACGGTATCAGAAGAAAAGCCCTTAACAAATATTCCGCGTCCTTTTTCTATAGATATAATTCCTTTGGCGCTCAGCATCTGCAAAGCTTCGCGTACGGCAGTCCTGCTGACACCAAACTGGCTGCATAGCTCAAGTTCAGAAGGCAGCTTAGAACCGGTTGCCAGTTTTTTGTCTTTAATAGCAGATTCAATCTCTGAGGCTACTCTCTGGCTTAAAGACTCTTTATTTCCGACTAAATTAAAGATAATTCACCTCAAAATTTGTAAGATGTATGACATAATATATGTTGTTTTTTGAGAAATTTCAAGTACCGGGAATTAGTTCTCTTCCTCAGTATTTTGTACCCGTAAAGTTAAAAGAAACTGCTTTGTATGAGAGTTGTTTTTAAGCAATTTTCGTTATTTTATTTCATTTTTGGGTTATTTTAGGCAGCAATACCGGATAGAAATAAAACTGAACAAATATAGTTAGATTCTTAAATTTTCCGTGTGTATTTTTAAGGCTGTAATAAAACGAAATTTTTTAATTCACAAAATATAAATATGTAACAGGGAGAATTTAATGACTACAATAGTTGATATACATGGTAGAGAGATTCTTGACTCAAGAGGCAATCCAACTCTGGAAGTTGAAGTTCAGCTTGAAAGCGGCATTATTGGCCGTGCAGCAGTTCCAAGCGGCGCATCTACCGGCGAACACGAAGCAGTAGAATTAAGAGACGGTGATAAATCACGTTATCTTGGCAAAGGCGTCCTTAAAGCAGTTGAAAATGTTAATGATAAAATTGCTGATGAACTTATTGATTTTGATGCTGTTGACCAGGCTGCTATAGACAAATATCTTATTGAACTTGACGGTACACCTAATAAAGCTAATTTAGGCGCTAACGCTACTCTTGGTGTTTCAATGGCGGTTGCAAAAGCTGCTGCTGAAACTTTAGGCCTGCCTTTATACCGTTATATCGGCGGTACCAATGCAAAAACCCTTCCTGTTCCTATGATGAACATTCTTAACGGCGGTAAACACGCTGATAATAATGTTGACTTCCAGGAATTTATGATTATGCCTGTCGGCGCTTCTAAATTTTCTGAAGCTTTAAGAATGGGTGCTGAAACTTTCCATGCATTAAAATCAGTTTTAGGCAAAAAAGGTTACAACACAGCAGTTGGCGACGAAGGCGGCTTTGCTCCTAACTTAAAATCTAATGAAGAAGCTATTGAAGTTATTCTTGAAGCTATTACCAAAGCCGGCTTTAAAGTTGGCGATGAAGTTGGACTTGCTCTTGATGTTGCTTCAAGCGAAATGTACCAGAAAGGTTCTAAAAAATACCAGTTCTTCAAATCAACAAAAGAAGAAAAAACTGTTGACCAGATGGTTGAATTCTATTCAAAATGGGTTAGCCAGTATCCTATCTTCTCAATTGAAGACGGCCTGGATGAAAACGACTGGGAAGGCTGGAAGATTTTAACCGATAAACTCGGCGGAAAAGTTCAGCTTGTTGGTGATGACCTTTTTGTTACAAATACAAAGAGATTAAAAGAAGGTATTGAAAAAGGTATTGCTAACTCAATACTTATTAAAGTTAACCAGATTGGTACCTTAACTGAAACTCTTGAAGCTATCGAAATGGCTAAAGTTGCCGGTTATACAAGTGTTGTAAGCCATCGTTCAGGTGAAACTGAAGATGTTACAATTGCTGATATAGCTGTTGCTACAAACGCTGGCCAGATTAAGACAGGTTCACTTTCAAGAACAGACAGAATTGCAAAATACAACCAGCTCTTAAGAATTGAAGAAGAGCTTAATGCAGTTGCTGTTTTCCAGGGTATCTCTGCAATTAACTGCAAAAGATAATCCTTTCCTTTTTATTGAGGGACACGGATAACCGTGTCCCTTTTTTAATTTAAACACCCTTCTTTCTTATTTCAGACAGACCATATTTGTAATCATTTAAGCCAGCCTTTATTGGTAATTATATACAACTTCAGCATGATAATATTAATTATTCATTTTGTTTTAATCTAATTCCGCAGGTATTATCTTTAAATATGGATTAATCTTTTTATTACTTCAATGGAAGGTATTATGAAAAAAAATTCCTTGTTACCATATAAGCTGCTCCCCTTTATCCTTTTCGCTTTCTTTTTACAATACCCGGTTACCAAAACTTACGCAGAACAGATTTCTAATGATAAGGCAAAAGTTATCTATGATTTAATTGAAAGAATTATTCCCGGTCAGTCAGCAGGCTTTGTTGTTGAAATCGTCCCGGGGAATGATGGGAAAGATTATTTTGAGTTGGAAAGCAGCAATGAAAAAATTATACTCCGCGGAAATAGCGGCGTATCTGCTGCAAGCGCTTTTAATTATTACCTGAAAAATTACCTCCATTGCGATATAAGCTGGAACGGTACAAATCTGAACCTTCCTGGAAAACTGCCTCTTGTTTCTGCAAAGATAAGAGAAGAATCCCCTTATAAGTTCCGTTATTATTTTAATTACTGTACGTTCAACTATACTGCTTCATGGTGGGACTGGGACCGCTGGGAAAAAGAGATTGACTTTATGGCTCTTAACGGAATAAATATGCCACTGGCTTTAACCGGACAAAATGCTGTGTGGAAACGTGTTTATAAAAAAATGGGTTTAACTGATAAAGACCTGGATGCATTCTTTTCAGGGCCTGCTTATTTTTCATGGTTCTGGATGGGAAACCTTGATGGTTATAACGGGCCGCTCCCTGACAGCTGGATGAAAAGTCATGAGGAACTGCAGAAAAAAATTCTCGCCAGGGAACGTGAACTGGGAATGACTCCTATCCTTCCATCTTTCTCCGGGCATGTTCCGGCAGCATTTAAGGATAAATTCCCGGAGACAAAACTTATTAAAGTTAGATGGGATGCCAATGGGTTTGATACAACATACAGCATTGCACCTTCTGATACAATGTTTACATATATTGGTTCTGAGTTTATGAAGGAACTTATTAATACTTACGGCACTGACCATTATTATTCTTCTGATACTTTTAATGAGAATGAACCTCCGACAAATGAGCCTGCCTTTTTAAATGGCGTTTCAAAAAAAGTATATGAATCAATGACAGGTGTTGACCCGGAAGCAACCTGGGTAATGCAGGGCTGGCTGTTTTATAATAATGCAAAATTCTGGCAGCCTGCACAGGTAAAAGCATTATTAGATGCTGTCCCTGATAATAAAATGATTGTACTTGACCTGTTTGCTGAAAACTATCCTGTCTGGGATAAAACCAATGCTTATTCCGGCAAAACATGGATTTGGTGTATGCTCCACAATTTTGGCGGAAATGATAACTTGTACGGAGCGATGGATGCAATTGGAAATGAACCGCTAAACACTTTAAAGAACCCCAAATCAGGCAACATGGCGGGAATTGGTATAACAGCAGAAGCAATTGAATTAAATCCTGCACTTTATGAAATGATGCTGGAAAATTCATGGCGCAATGAAAATATTGACGTTACCAAATGGGTTAAAGGATATGCTCTAAGGCGTTATGGAAAACAAAATGCAAACGCAGATAAAGCATGGCAAATACTTCTAAAAACAGTATACAGTAATGAGGCTAAAAATAATTATCACAGTACATTTATTATCCGTCCTGACCTGAATATGGAGTTTGCAGATAAGGAAGGTATTTTAAATATGCCCTATAAGCCTTCAGATTTGATTCCTGCATGGGAAAATATGCTTGAAGCTGCACCCGATTTAAAAGGAAGTGAAGGATTCAGGTATGACCTTGTTGATGTAACACGGCAGATACTTGTGGACTATGGCAACGAAATGGCTTATGAATTAAGAAAAGCGTTTGACAGTAAAGATAAAGATAAATTTAAAAAACTAAGCGTTAAGTATTTAGAGTTATTTGATGATATGGACAGGCTTCTTGCTACTCAGAAAGGGTTTATACTTGGCACCTGGATTAATGATGCTAAAAAGTGGGGTACAAATAAAGAAGAAACCGCACTTTATGAAAAAAATGCAAAAGACCTTGTTACATTATGGGGTGACAAAGATAGCCCGCTGAAGGATTATTCGCGCAGGCAATGGTCAGGTTTAATGAAAGATTTCTACAAACCGCGCTGGGAAAGGTTTTTTGCCTATTCAATTGACTGCCTTGAAAATAACAAACAGTTTGATTTAGATACTATTGATGAGATCAATAAAGAGGCTGAATGGAAATGGGTAAATGAAAACATAGCTTACCCGGATAAACCTGTTGGCGACCAGGTTGAAGCAGCGAAACAGATACATGAAAAGTATAATAAAGATATAAAAGCCCTGGCAACAGGAAAATAGTTGTAATCAGATTATTTATAGGAAGGCCGCTTACCAAAGCGGCTTTTTTATTTTGTATAAAACCGAAGTCGAGGCAGGCAGTAGTAAAAGGCAAGTAGGCAAAAAGCAATTGGCAGTTGGCAAGAAGACAAGTTTTGAGTCTGCAGTTGGCAAAAAAGGCATTATGCATCAAGCATAAAAAGCAGATTTTGCCCAGACATAATCTGTACACCTATGTTTTGCTAAAGGGAGACTTAAGAACAAAGCTGTGACTTACCTAAAGGCAAGTTTTTAATTTTGTGTTGTAATATTTCTACAATACTGTCTTCCCTAACGGGAAAAGAAATAATAAATTATAAATGCACTGATTACACTTTCCTGTAAAGACTGCTAAAAAAGATTTCATACAGTATGTGTTATCATCAAAAGAAATGTTGAAATCCCCCGGAATTCTTTAAACATTTAGGGAAATATTTACTACCCATGTTTCAATCCTGCCGGATTGAGGAATGAAGGGGGTCCGCAATGATTCATGGCAGGATGGTTTTGTGTTATTGGAAATTGAATTATTATCGTTCAAGTTTGTTTTGCCCCACAATTTAATGAACCTCTTCTTACCAGATTATGGTTATCCCGGAGAATAATGGGAAATATAATTCAAGCCGAAATAATTTTACTCTGCAAGAAAGAAAACAATTTTATTTTCGTCTAAATGGCAAAGGCCGGTTAAAAAAGGATATTTATCAGTAATTATAGTTCATGGAGTATAAATGGGAAAGAGAGAACTAATATTATTTGTTGGAATTTTATTTTTACTTGTGTTTCAATCCTGCAAAACTAACCCTGAAGAAACTGATGCGGATGCTGCAGCAGACGAAGATCTTGTTGAAAATGTCAGTACACATGAGGATGCAGATGACTATAGTTTTGATGAATCACAGGCAATTAGCATAACCCTGCAGGATAATGCAAGTACAGCAAACGGATCCGGAGTTACGATAAGTAATAACACAGTAACTATAACCAATGCGGGCAGTTATAATATCAGCGGCAGTTTAAGCAATGGACAGCTTATTATAAACACAGAGGATAACAGCACAGTTAAACTGAAGTTTAACGGCATTGATATTAAAAATTCCACCACCTCCCCGGTCTATGTGGCAAGTGCAAAAAAGACTGTTATTAAACTTGCCGACAATACATCCAATTATATTACCGATGGCACGTCATATATATTCAACGATGGAACTGATGAACCCAATGCTGCTCTTTTCAGTAAAACAGATTTTACAATTTATGGCAACGGATCATTAGTTGTAGACGGTAATTATAATGATGCAATAGGCGGCAAAGACGGGCTGATAATAGCCGGGGGGAATATCACAGTAACATCTGTAGATGATGGCATAAGAGGAAGGGATTATCTTGTAATTGAAGGTGGCAGCCTGAATATAACAGCTTCAGGAGACGGGTTAAAGGCAGATAATTCTGAAGATGCAGGAAAAGGTTATATATCGTTTAATGGCGGCAATTGTACAATAGTATCAGGTGCTGACGGGTTGGATGCAGCCAAAGATGCTATTGTAAATGACGGTATACTTAATATTACTGCCGGCGGTGGAAGTTCTAAAAGTGCATCTTCCACAGTATCTAAAAAAGGTATAGTCGGTTCAGTAAGTACTGTAATAAACGGAGGGACAATTACTGTCAGTTCTGCTGATGACGCACTGCATTCAAATTACAGCCTTACTATTAATGACGGAAATTTAACTTTGTCTTCGGGCGATGATGGAATTCACTCTGATGCCACTCTTACAATAAATAACGGCACAATATTAATTTCAAAATGTTATGAGGGGATTGAAAGTGAAGCTATAATAATCAATAACGGGAATATAACTTTGACTTCCAGTGATGATGGTATAAACGGAGCCGGAGGAGTTGATGGTTCAGGCGCCGGGCCATTTGCCGCAACTGGCAATAATTCACTAAACATTAATGGCGGATATATTGCAGTATATGCTACCGGAGATGGGCTGGATGTTAACGGCTCAATAACAATGACCGGAGGAACGGTACTTGTACATGGGCCAACCTCAAATGCCAACGGCGCAATTGACTATGATTCTTCATTCAAAATTACTGGCGGAATTATAGTGGCAGCAGGAAGTTCCGGAATGGCTCAGGCGCCCGGGTCGACTTCAACGCAGTATTCACTGCTGGTTACATTCAGTAAATCAAAAAGTGCTAACTCGTTATTCCATATTCAAAAGAGTGACGGAACAGAGTTGCTTACCTTTGCACCGGCAAAAACATACCAGTCAATTGCAGTTTCAATGCCCGAGCTGATCAAAGGTTCTTCTTATGATATTTACCTGGGAGGCAGTTCAACCGGAACATTAAAAGACGGGTTATATACCGGCGGGGCATATTCAGGCGGTACAAAGAGTACAACACTTACTATAAGCAGCACCACAACAAAATTAAACCTTTAATACCTCTAAGCCTCAGCCGGGCAATGGCATAAAACCAACCCGGCTGAATATTCTATTTACTTATTAATTCTCTAACAGCCTCAAGTTTTTCTTTATCTTCTGCAAGTGCATTCCAGTTCCAGAAAACAACTCCGCCTGAAGGATATTTTAAGGCTTCCTTTACACACTCAGAAAAAGCTGCTACAGTATATTCATCATTAGAGTATGTTCTTCCAACCTGAACGCTGGGAATAACTCTATTATTTTTGTATTCATTCATTTCTGTGGTAACGGAGTGAATCCATGCAGGTTCTCTTTTAACCATGTGAGAGTACGTCATAGGTGAAATATAATCTGAATATTGGGCAAGTGCTTTTATATCCTGCCCTGCTACATTTTTTATAGCACCATTAAAATCAGCTTCACGCCATGGGACAATATGCAGATTAACCAGGATGCCGGGTTTGATTTTTTTTACTTCTTCAACAACACGCCTGACAGTATTTGTAATCAATGAACACTTATATTCCACCCACTTATCAAAATAGTTTTCTTTAATCCATGCAAAAGTTTTCTGAGGAGTTTTAATGCTGTCAGGGCATTTTACATTAAGATAATTACAAAAACCGGAAATACATTTTTCATCAAAACATGTATTTGGAAGTGATTCAGCTTTTGCATCCGGATAAACCATTTCCCAGTAAACAAAGTGGCGTATAAAATCCAGGCTTATTCCGTCAGGATCATTGTCTTTAACAAATTGTCTTATATATTCAATTTTCCTGTTGATAAAAGCCTCATTTGAAGGGCATACAAACTTGACCCAGTCTTCCTTTGCAGGTTTTCCTTCAGAGGTTACTGCATAAAGAGTTGAGTCTTCATCAAGAGCTTTTTCATCAAAGAAAAACGGAAGAATAACAAAAGTTTTTATATTATTTTCTTTCGTATATTTTTTAAAATCAGCATCAGACAGCAGTTCAGCGCTGGCAAACACAGTATTTATACCGATATCCTTCCATGTTTTAACAAGCTCTTCTTTATTCCCCGAATATTCATATATTTTTACACCAATAATCTTTCCCTCTTCTGAAGCAAATGAAATGCGGCTGCAGCAGATTACAGTGAATAAAACAATTAATAAGGATTTTATTTTTTGCATATTCATAATAGTTTTAAATTAGTCAGCTTTACTGCCGTTTTCGCGCGAATGAACCAATCCTATACCCTCAATCAGCGCCGGGAAGTTCATCAGGTTAACTTTCTGCCATGTTGTAAACATGTGGCCAAGCATAAGCGGTTCGTTATAATTATAGCTGTAGTTTATAAGCAGTTTAGCATTTCCAACATCACGCCAGCTTGCAGGCAGCACCCTAAAACCTTTTTCCATAAAGTATGGAATAGAAGGATACCCATCCATTTTTTCATAATGCCACGGACATAGTATTATATCCTTAGGAATCATATCAACAGCTTTGGCAGTTCCGTTTAAGGAAGCTTCCCACTCCCCGAATTTAAATTTTTCACCGTCAAGCAGCCTGTCACTCCACATAAGCATTTGCAATCCTCTCTCCTTAACAATATGATTATACATATCATTAACTGCCTGTGCATATAAAATGCCGGGGTCTTTGCCTTTGGTAGAAGGAGACTGCTCAGAGCCAAGGAGGAATATTTCATCCATGCCCACATGAAATGCCCTTGCGTCAAAAGCATCAATTATTTCATCTATAAGGTCAAAAACAATTTTATATACTTCGGGATTAGTTACATCCCATTCTCTGCAGTAGATATCTTTATTGCCGGGGAAGGCACCGGGAGTAAGGTCAAATTGGGGATAAACAGTTAAGAGGGGGAAAGTTGTTTCTGCCCATGACTGATGGCCAAGGCTCTGGAATTGCGGTATAATCTGTATGCCATACTGACTGCAGATTTTAGTAAATTTTTCTGCACCGGATTTAGTGATATATGAAGTGCCCTGCCGCAGTTCAGGATGAGACTTAAAATCGAAGTGATAATCAACCTCAAGAAAAATTGTATTTATTCCCATGCTGTCAAGTCTGGGAACAATTGTTTCAAGCTCAGCCAGGCTGCTGTCATCTTCATATCCAAGAAGATGAACAGCGTGCCATTTTTCACCCGGCTGAAGTTCAGCACTGTACCGAGCGCCTGAACAACCTATAATAATGAAAGATAATAACAGAGCAAGCAGACTGTATATACGTTTCATAAAAATCCTTTATTTATATGGAATAAAACAGCATTTATTCCGTAATAAGTTTTACATCTCTCAAACTAAAATCAACCCAGAATATGCAGCATTTTTGCTTTACTGCCCTGCTGAGAAGTTTACCCAAATCTTCGGGAGGATTTGGAAACTGTCCCCATATACCCATATCTGATTTATAACCAATCTGGAATGCCACAGTATTGGGATTAAAATAATCAGCCCAGTATGTATCAAAATCATATACCATTGAATCCAGCGCTGCATGCTGCTGGCTGTCATTAACAAAAATAATATCTCCGCGGTATTTTGGCGGCATCCAGCTTCTGTCCCAGTGTTTTAAGAAAAGCTGATAGTCAGGGTTATAAGATTTAACTTTCTTTTCCCAGAGTTCAGCCTCAGCATCAGTAATGTTTACGCCCCATCCTGGTTTCTCAGCAACTTTATACCATTCAACGTCAACGCCAAAGCCAATTACACAAGGATGATGTTTGTAACGGCTTAATACGAGGTCAATAAGAGTAAGCATATCAGCACTGCCTGATTCAACCTGCAGAAAAACCTTAATGCCGGTAGAATCAAAATGATTTAAAAATGATTCATGTTTATCAGTATCATTAAAAATAATATTATCATAAGTTTTGCCGTCTGATGGAAAAAACAGGCGGCAGGAATTTTTGTTTGCCATTTCGCCGACTATCCATACTGCGGCGGGTTCAGAGCCCTGATAATATGAACTCATAGTTTTAAATGCTTTTTCCCATGCATTTACTGATGGAAACGGCCTTACACCATAACTTGAGGAACGGGTACCTGCATAAATTACATTCGAAGACAAATTGTCATCTTTCTTATCCTGCCCGTTAATTGCAGAGCACATAAACAGGCCGGTAAAAAGCAGCATTAAAAAAGTTTTTATTTCTGTTCTTACCATTTTTATTCCTGATTATTATATTGCTGCCCGAAGGCAAAACTTACATTTATTTCATCAGAACAAGTTTTTGTGTTTGTATATAAGAACCTTGTTTAAGTACAAGCAGATAAACACCGCTTGCTTCATTATGCATATTCAAATTAACAGTATGCAAACCGGCAGACAGATCAGTGTTATCTATCAGTGTTTTTATTTTTTCACCCAGAAGGCTGTAAACAACAAGTTGTACAGTTCCTGAACCGGCAAGAGAAAACTTAACGGTAGTTGATGGATTAAACGGGTTTGGATAGTTAGGATATAATTCAAATTTACCAGGGGTTATTCCGGTTTCGTTAACAGAGGTACGGAAATCAGAAGGCCATATATCATAAGCTGTAAAATCAACCCAGTATAAATCAGCAATATTCGTACACTTGCTAAGTAAAGCATTGCCAATTTCAGCCGGAGGGTTAGTTAATCTGCCCCACCATTTTTTATCCTCTTCATAGCCAAACTGAAAGCCCACTTTTGCGGGTGCAAAATGTTTTGCCCAGTTGTTAAATTCCGTAACCATTGCAGTAAGGCCGTTAAACTGCTGACCGTCATCAATAAATACTAAACCTGTCCGGTATGACGGAGGCATTTTGCTTTTCAACCAGTGTTTTGTAAACAGCAGGTAGTTTTCGTTAAATGATCTGACTTTTTCACTCCATACCTGTGCTTCTTCGTCAGTAACTGCATCGCCTTCGTAATTATTTGAAGAACTTGTTTTATACCATTCAACGTCTATTCCAAAACCGATGATGCAGGAATGATGCCCATATTGCGTCAGGGCAAGATCAATAACAGTTGGTATGTCAGCGAAACCGGGCTCAACCTGGAGCCATACTTTAATACCCTGTCTATCAAAGTAATCCAGGTAAGCTTCATTATTATCAGTATCAGAGAAATAGATATTGGCATACTGAGTACCGGGATTAGGGTTAGGAAAATCAACAAAACAGCCATCATTATCAGTGTAACCTAAAATCCAGATTACAGAGGGAGAAGAGCCGGAAAAACGTTTAGCCATATCTGCAGATGCATTGTACCACCATACAGTGTCGGGGAAAGAATCAAAACCATAAACTGATGACCTTAATCCTGCCCTTTCAGGAGCTGTTTGCTGAGCATTAACGGGAGACAAGATAAGGCAGGAAAAACATAAAAGAATAAATACACAGTAAAATTTATAAGTCAATATGCACTCCGTTATTTGATTCAAGATTAATACCCGGCCTGGATAAGGCCGGGCGTATTAACTAGCAAGAAACAGATCAAGCTATTTTTAGAGGTTTATTTCATGAAGACCATTTTTTTACACAGGTTCACATTATTACCTGTTAGTCTGTAAATATAAACACCGCTTGACAGGTTACCAGGATTGAATGTTACATTGTGATACCCGGCGGTAAGTTCGCCATTTGCAAGAACAGCTACTTCCTGGCCAAGTGTATTGAATACCTTAAGTGCATATTTACCATCTACAGGGACAGAAAAACTAATAGCAGTTGATGGATTAAAAGGATTAGGATAATTCTGCTGCAGGTCAAATTTTGCAGGAACTATTTTATTATCCTGATCACCTACAGAAACAAGTGAGTTCTCATATTTGGCAAGTTCTGAAGGATAATACACAAGACTGCCGACATGATAACCATCTGAGCCCATAACAGAAGCTGAGTAAGTGAAATCCTCAGGTAAAGGCCACTGTAAAAATGCCCAGTGAACATCAGGATATATAGCAGAATCAGGATCCCATCCCCAGAAACCAAAAGTACCATTATCTCTCTGGTTATACATCTGTGCAACCATATCATCAGTACCGCCGAAATTTGTAAAGCCAGGATCAACGTTAACGTTATTTTCTTCTACAAAATTTGGCCATGTTGTTTTATCAGCAAACATTCCCTGTGCACGTGAATCCATCCATTCAACTTTAGCGAGCAGGTCACTGTAATGAGCCCAGTAATCTTTAACTCCCTGGGAGAAGAAATAAATATTATTAGCAACAGTGAGTTTTCTATCCTTTTCATTCATTACAAAAGGCAGAGAAGAACCCGGTGTATTTGAAGCCAGAGTATCAACAGAAACCACACCGCCATATAATTTATCAGAGGTAGTTGCAACTTCTTCAAGTGTTGCACCATGACAGTTAACGTTATAAAATATGTTGTTTGTTATTTTGGTATTAAGATGAGCATCAAGATTTGTAGTAAATCCCTTAACAACATTAACAAGAGTATTATGGTCAAATTCAAAGTAACCAACATAGTTCTGTGCTTCAATGTTCATTACAGAACCCTGCAGGTCAAAGAATGTGCTGTTGCGGATAATAACAGAGTCAGCAGTACCGGTGTTTACTTCCATAAAGAACGGGCACCATTCATCGCCTGAGCCAAGAACCGTACCGTTACGGACATGACATTTATTTAATTTAAATACTGTATTGTATACAGAAGCTTCAATCATACCCCAGCCTGAAAGTTCAAATATACAGCCTTCGAGGTCTATAGTAAGCCCGTCTGACTGGAGGACAATAACATTTGCCCATGAATATGCTTCTTCAACTGTAGTGGTGGAAAACGCAATATTTTTAATAGTAAGGTCTGCAAATGTTGATATACATGGTGCTTCAGGAGCTTCACCTGCGTCATCAAGAGCAAGCAAAATCTTAGGAGGTTTGGTTTCATCCGTAGTACCAGGTTCATCAGCAACAAGAGTAATAGGATTTTTAAATACCGGAGTCTGGGTATAAAAATAGGTTTTACCGCGCTGAAGTTTATAAATATCATGAAGCTGTTTACCGTCATTACTTGTATCGGCAACAACGTACTTTATAAGAGCATTAGTAATAACGTTACCTGATTCATCTTCTGCGGGGACTTCAAGAACACTTTGTGCAAATGACAAACCAGGAAAAATAAACAAGAATAGCCATAGCAACTTTTTCATTTATATCTCCTTAATTATTTTGATGAATACATAAGCCATATTATTTTGATTATCCTGCATTATATAAAGGATACTAAATTATAATTCATACTTAATACCGAGCGCACCGCTTAGCCCATAGTAATTTTTGGATGACATATAACCTGTGCCGCTGTTATAATCACTTTCCATAGTTTTACTAAGGTTATTAATTGAGCCGTATACAGTTAAACCTTTAAGCGGAAGTTTCTGGGAAACAGCAAGGTCATAAATTGTAAAGTCGTCTGTATAGTTTCTTAACTCAGGCCTCCAGTTGTTTCCGGAGAATATTTTGGATTTAAACTGCATTGAAGCACGTATTGAAAAGCCTTCATAGTCATAGCCGACAATAAGGTTAAGCAGATGATCCGGCTGTTGAAGCATTGGGGCAATAAATGAAGAATCAGCATTGCCAACAATTGTTTCTTTGTTTCCGAATGGAGATGCTACTATCTGCTTAATAGGAACAGTCCTCGGGTATTTAACTTCTGAATGTGTATAAGTATAGTTTACAGTAAGGACTATATTTTTTAACAAGCCCGGCAGGTACCAGAAGTTAGACTGCCATTCAATTTCAAAACCGTGGATTTTAACTTTATTTGGATTGTTTATATAACTGTATATTGATTTATTAACGAAGCGTGAAGGAGACTGGCCTGTTTTATCCTCTGATAAGCCATATTTTTCAACTGCCATATCTTCACTAAGAATAATTTCATTCTGATCAAATATCAAATCTTTAATTCTTTTCTCGAAATAACCCGCGGTAAAAAGTCCGATATGGTTATCGTAAAAAGACAGATATAAATCATAGTTATTTGATTTAGCAGTTTTAAGGTCAGGGTTGCAGTAATCAATACCAGTCATATAAATATACCATGTTGGACGAATCTGTGAATAGTCAGGGCGCGCAAGTGTTTGAGTAAAACTTGCCCTGATATCAAACCAGTCAACCGGTTTATATTTCAGATGAATCATAGGAAGGAAAAATTCATCAGTTCTGGTAACGGTAGTATCATAATAAACGAAGCCATAGGTTTCCAAAACCTGAAGGTTTGCATTACCTCTAACACCTGTATACCTGGTTCTGTTTTTTTCATAACGGAAACCCGGAATAAAGGTTATTTGTTCACCAAGAGTTATTGTAGGCATAAAATAACCGGCTGCATAAACTTCAGAGCCGTTATAGTCATATCTCTTACTGTTATGGAAATTAGGTGTAAACCTGCTTGCAATAGTAGCTCCGCCATAGTCAATACCAAGAGTGTTTTCAAGATAATGAATCAGGTCTTTACCCATTCCAAGATTAGGAATTCTTTCAAGTTTAAATTCCCCTGCCATAAAATCACCGGGATCGTAGGAATAGTCAATGAATGGTTCATAAGGGAATTTTCCGCTTACATAGTATGGCCTCATCCATGGCCATTTGGCAAGTATAGCATCGTTAACAATGCCGCTTGGGTCAGAGAAAATATTAAGGGCAATATCATTATAGTCATATTCTCTGCTCTTTCTTTTATACATACCACCTGCCTGGAGTTTTATATTAATCATATCTTTAAGGGCAATGTTATATTCCAGGTCAATGTGGGAAGCAATTTCATTTTCTTTTGTAAAAGCATCTGCATCATGCATTTCATTAAGCATAATAGCAGATACATCATTATTCATATAATTAGGTATCTGGTAAGGGGTAGCATAAGGATCAACAGCAGAAGCGAGAGGAGTAGGCTCAATACCGCCATAACTGAGCTGTTCAGGAGTTTCATCCTTAGAATAAGCATAACTGATAGAACCTTCTATTTTCAATCCGCCAACAAGCTGCTCCAGCCTTAACTGGTTCATAAGAATAGTGGTTTTGCTGTCATTATAAGTAAGTGACTGATTCCTGCTTGCTGAGCCGGAAAAGAAACCGCTTGAATATTCGCCGCGTGTAACAGTGGTTTTTTCAATACGGCTTACCATGTTGCTTAAGATAAGAGTTGTAGTCGGCGTTTTATAATCAAGCATTAAAGTACCACCGTAACGGTTAAGGTCACGGTCAACATCTTCAATACTTAACGAGTTAACAGCAGCGCGTTTGGTTTCAGTTAAGTAATAATAACCGGCGCTTACAGAATTAGAGCTTCTGTTTCTTTTTTCGAGATCAAGATTCAGCGAGATACCAAACAGGTCATTCAATACTCTGCGGCTTGCCTGCCCGGCAAATCTGAAATCGCCGGCTTTTTGACGAAGGCCGTTATATCCGCCTTCAAGAGTCATCCTGTAAGTAGGTGCGCCGTAGGGTGCGCCTTTAGTAATAAAATTAACAGTACCGCCAATCTGATCAGCTTCCTGGTTAGCCATAGCTGATTTGGATACTTCAATACCGCCAAGCATATAAGGCGAAATCATGCTCAGGTCAGTACTTCTGTCATTGGCATCTGTAGAGGCCATATTAACACCATCGATCTGAACTTTATTGTATTTAGGTGCAAGGCCACGAATAATAACCTTACTGCCTTCCCCACCCTCTCTTTGTAAAGAAATACCGGGAAGCCTTCCAACAGCTTCAGCAGCATTTGCTTCAGGAAGTTCTTCTATTTTATCACCTGATACAATGTTTTTAATGGAGGTTGAACTAATCTGCTGGTTAATAGCAGCAGTCTGCCCCTGCCTCTGTGCAGAAACAACAATAGTATCACCGGTAAGAATTTCCGAAATAAGGTTAAAATTAAAGACAGATGTTTTTTCAGAATTTATTTCAATTTCTTTTTCCTGAGGCTTATAACCGATATAAGTAACACGAAGAGTGTACTTTCCTGCAGAAACATTTCTGATTGTAAAATTACCATCCCAGTCAGTTGAAGCTCCAAACCCGGTACCAACTAAAACAATGTTAGCCCCGTATAGAGTCTCTTTGGATGCAGCATCTTTTATCGTTCCTTTTACTGTAGCACCGGATGCAGCATAAGTAACACCGGATGACAAAGCAATCAGGAAAATGAAAGCTGAAATAAAACAGTAAAGCTTATTTACCATTTTGGGGTCTCCTTAATATACTTTAATAGAATTCAAAATATCAACGGGCAAGCAGGACTGCACAGCAGTCCATAATAAGCAGCATAACCAGCAAAGCTGATTTATGTTACCGGTATCATAACTTTTACTATTTGTACTTATTCTGCAACTAACATTGCCTTTAAGCTGATTCGCGTTTAATTAGTTCTGTATCCAGCATAATTCTGGCGGGTGAACTTTGCTTCTTTGACATTATTGCCATAAGTACTTCGAAAGCAACCTTCCCAATATCGTACATTGGCTGCTTTACTGTTGTTAACGAGGGTTTAGTAAATTCTGCTATTTCTATATTATCAAAGCCAATAACTGCAATATCTTCAGGTACTGAAAGCCCTGCTGATTTAATTCTTTCAATAGCCCCCAGCGCCATATAATCATCAGAACAAAAAATTGCAGTTGGCCTGTCTTTTAATTTCAACAGGTTAGCTGTGTTTTTATATGCAACATCCCTTGCAAAATCTCCGGGAATAACATATTCCTCGCGGAAAGGGATACCATGTTTTTTTAATCTTCTCTTATATCCAAGGTAACGGTCAATAGCGTTTGTTTCATTCATAAGCCCCTGGATAAATGCTATTTTTTTATGTCCTTTTTTAATAAGGTATTCAACAGCCAGTTCAGCGCCTTTAATATTTTCAGAGTCTACAAAATTTATTCCCTTATCTTTTGTCCTGTAACTGACAATTACGAAAGGGAAACCAGACTCAACAAGCCCGGGCAGAGATTTGTCATCTTCAGAAGTTCTGATAAGCAATCCATCAAACAGTTTGCTTTTAATAAGATTGACATAACATTCAGTATCGCATATATCTTTTTTTAAGGGTATCAGCATAATACGGTAATTATGGTGCTGTGCTATATCACTTATACCACTTAATACCTGTGCAATATAATTATCAAGAAATAGCTTTTCTGCTTTAGGAATGATAACCCCCACTGTGTAGGTTTTTTTACTCGAAAGGCTACGTGCAATAAGGTTTGGATGATAATTATATTTTTCAATTATTTTTTTAATTTTTTCCGCAGTTTTAGGCGCAACAGGGCCGCTCCCGTTAATAACACGGGAGACGGTCATGCTTGAAACATTTGCTTTTTTTGCTATATCATATATAGTCATATAACATCAAACCCTAAATCAGCTTTACAAAGCTGAAGCGGAAAAAGTATATTAAGATTTCTTTTTATCAGAATTAAATATTGTTTCGTTGCTTATAAGAGGTTTTGCCCAGATACTTACACTCATAATATATCCAAGTGTTACAAACAGGAACAACATTGCATAACGTAAACCAATCTGATCAGCAAGAGCACCAATTATAAGCGGAACAATAGCGCCGCCAATAATACCGGTACACAGAATACCTGAAAATGAACCATGATGTTTATCAATTGAATTAAGTGCAAGAGAGAAAACAATTGACCACATTACTGAAAGGAAGAACCCGCATAAAGCAAATGCATATAATGAGATTTCTTTACTGCCAAATAACGCGGTTGCCAGCGAGATCATAGCAGCGCTTACAAACCATCTTAATACAATTTTGCTATCAAACAGTTTCAATAAGATAAGGCCAAGGAAACAGCCTATTGTTAAAAGGCCCCAATAATATGAGACAACGCTTGCACCAATAGTCTGGGGGTCATATCCATGATATGTTGAAAGGAACTGAGATATCCAGTTTGCAATACCCTGCTCTGTTCCAACATAGGCAAATATACCAACAAAATAGAGCCTAACTGTTTTCTGTTTGGATAATTCACGTATAGTACTCCAGGCGCCTGTTTTTTCATCATCCTTTAATTCAACAACAGGAAGTTTAATAACTGCAATAATAACAACCATCAAAATGGCAGTTACAGCAAATATCCAGTATAGTGATACCCATGGAAGATTTGCAGGAATAAGTCCTGAAAGAGTATTCAGCAATACATTACTGTCAGCAGGCTTATTCTTCAGATTTACCACAAGATATGAGTAAAGCATAGGGCTTAGGAATGAAGCGCCGCCAAAGAATAACTGAGCAAATACTGAATTAAACGCAAAATGCTCTTCACCGCCTGCTGTACGCAAAAGCGGATTGATTGCAACCTGCAGCATTGACATACCAAAACCAATAAGAAATAATGACACTATAGCAACCGCATAAACAGGAAACATTCCGAATAATAATGCGCCGGTTGCAGCCAGCAAAAATGCTGCCGTCATAACTTTCTTTTCGCGGTATTTTTCAATCAACATACCTGCCGGAATTGACATAAGGTATGCAATAAAGAATGCAAATGGCAAAAAGGCCGCCATAAAATAGCTAAGGTGAAAACTAGCTATAATATCAGGAACAATAGGCCCGATAATGTTTGTTAAAAAAGAAATAACAAAAAAGATCAGGAAGATCAGAACAACAATTAAATAGTTTCTTTTCATTTTAGTGCAGATATTTTAGTTAACATTCCATCCTTTTACTTTTAGTACCGGCTTAATATTCCCGGATGGATTATCGAAATACGCGGTAAGCTTTTTGCCTTTTTTAGGCAACAGCGAAATATAATTATCTGACCAGAAAACCGGAAGTATTGTTTTACCTGTTTTTTCATCTTTTAGAGTTAATTCGGTAAAAAATGCAAGCACATCTGAGTCATTTTGTATGTTAACTTCAATTTTACTGCGTCCATCTTCTTTTTTCTCATTAAATGTATAACTAACCTTTGCCGCTGGTAAAGAGTTAATATCTGTCATGTTTGCATAAGATTTAACCGGAGTAATAAACCATTTACTGTTTTCAAAATCCTGTTCATCATCTTTTGTTGAAACCCAGTAAAAATTATCACTTACAGCCCTGCCGTTTGCATCTTTAAGTTCAAGATTTATAAAAAGAATTCCGGCAAGTCCTTCGGGATCAGGCAAATCAAGAATCTTTTCTGAGGTATTTTCATTAATACTAAAAGTAACCTCTTTACTGTAAACAACTCTTGAATCCTTATCAAGCACTTTTATATCAGCCACAAGATTATTGAATGATTCATAATGATCATTTACAGCGTATATATCTTTATCTTTATAGTTAAATATAAGATTTAACGGCTGGCAGCCTTTCATTGCACCATAAAAAGCTCCGTTTGGCATCATATACCAGTCAAAAAACTGCCAGTACATTTCAGGCCATGCCGAGTTAAACATCCACTGTATAACTCCTGTTGATTTAAACCTGTTAACCTGAAAAGCCTCGAACATGGGGCGCATTGCTTCATAATTTGACATCTGGGATTTATCAACAAACTCTTCAAGAGTTTTTGGTTTACCATAACGGTTTTCAAGAGCTTTTGTAAAATGCTTAATATTATTAAATTCATTTCTTCCATAATGGTATGCCCAAACGCTGTCAGGCGGCCACAGACTATTTTCAGGAATCATTTTTTTAAGGCTTTCAAGCGGCGGAACCTGGGGGCCGGGGCCGGTTTCGGTATTAAAACCATAAGCGCCGCCATAAGCAGTATCAAGATACCAGTAATTTGGAGTTACATAATCATAAGGGCCAACCATTTTAACGCCAGGATTGCCTGTAACTTTACTTGTGTTACCGTCAGTTATACCCTTACAGCTTGATAAAACAGGACGTGTAGGGTCATTTTCCTGCAGCAGTGCATTCATTTTAGTTTCAACTTCAGGAAGGAGGCATTTATCACTTCCAAGTACCCATAAGAATATACATGGATGGTTCCTCAGCCATTTAACCTGATCAATATAAGCACGTGTCTGAACGTCAATGTCGCGCGGAGTTTCAATATTCATATAGCCGGTTTCTTTCCTGCCGCAGTTCATATCCCATTCCCACTGGCAGCTCCAGCCAAGCATAATTAAAATTCCGTTTTCATCAGCAGCATTGTAAAGAGTTTCGTTTTTTCCCCAGAATCCTTCCAGCCTTATTGTATTAAGATTCATCTGTTTGGCATACTTAACCTGGTCAATTACCTTCTGATCGCTGTCATTAAGCATTAAATCATCAACCCAGCCGCCGCCTTTTATAATAAGCTTTTTGCCGTTTACAATAAATCCTTTATGGTCGCCATCTGTCCTGTACTCTTTAACATCTTTAATTCCAAATCTCACATTTTCTTCATCAGATACTTTTTTATTTACAAAAGCACTTAATTTCATGTTATACATTTCAGGTTTGCCAAGATTATTTGGCCACCAAACGCGGGGATTATTTATTTTAAAGAAAGGGGCATCAGCAGCAGATATAATTACATTTTTTGTTTCGGAAGCATTCAAGGAGAATTTTTTCGAAAACTTCTTTCCTTCAAACTCACCGGTAATTTCGCCGTCCACAGGTTTATTTGAAAGATTTTTTAATTCAGCAGATACTGTAAGTTCAGCTTCTTTAAGGGTTGCCACATCGAGTTTTGATTTAACAAAAACATTATCCATTGACACAGCAGAAGTTTTCTTAAGTTTAACCCCTCTCCATATACCCATATTATTATCAGGCGGAGCAGGATTCCAGTCAACAAAACCAATAGTTAAATCACCAAACACAGGGGGATAAACCTTAACAGCAATAACATTATTCCCTTTTTTTACCGAACCGGAGATATTAAAGGTATGGAAGCCAAAGCAGCCTTCAAATTCATTTGTATCGGCAATTCTTACACCGTTAACAAAGAGTTCAGCCTTATAGTTAATTCCTTCAAATGTAAGCTGATAACAAATACCTGAACCTGTCTCATTAAGTTTAAATTCTGTACGGTACCACCAGGGTTTTTTAAAATCATCTGACGGAATTTTTGTCATATTGGTACCATAATAAGGATCGCCATACAATCCCTTTTCAACAAGCGCAGCAAATACTGTTTTGGGAACTTCAGTGCTATACCATTCTTTAGTATCGTAAGATTCAGAAGATATTTCCTCACCGCCGGCAGATACCTTGCCTGATGAAAATATTTTCCAGTTGTTTATTAATGGCATAACATTGGGGGACCCCTTCACCGTACCTTTCAGCACCGGAGAAACAAGTAACATAAGAAACAGGCCGGAAAACAGTACAGAACGCTGAGATAGATTCATTAAAGCTCCCTGAATTAATGTTATCGATATCTGTTATCGGTAACATAAATAATTAATTTAATTAATGCAAAATTAATATTCCTTACATTTTTAGTTAATTTTTATTGTTAGTTAGTATATATAATTTTCTTGCACATCTTTGCCTTATTTACTAAGGTTTTGCTGGTTTTAACAGATAAATACAGCCGCATTACTCCTGCCGCAGCCAGGGGTAAATTTGCATATTCCACAAATTTCCTGTAATAAATGAAAACACATTGCCCGCTGTTCACAAACAATAGTGTAATTATCTGCAGGAGTTTATATATATAAGAAAAATTTTGGGGCAGCTATATTCATTTTACAGCAGGGATATTATTTCAGGATGGTTTTTATGAAACCTTCAAGGCCGCAGCCAGACCCTGAAGGTTAGACAAAAGTTATACTACTTTCCCCAGTTTTTATTTGGCCTGTTGCCCATAACAAAGTTAAGCTCACCACCTGCAACTATATCACTATGCTTTATGAAAGCTCTTTCAAGCGGCTTTCCGTTCAATTCTGCTGACTGAATATATTTATTCTTCTTTGAGCAGTTCTTTGCATTAACAGTAAATGTTTTACCGCCGGGTAATTCTATAGTTATCTTTTCGAAGAAAGGGCTGCCAATGGCATACTCACCACTTCCAACTGTTACAGGGAAAAATCCCATTGCAGAAAATACATACCAGGAACATAATCCTCCCCCGTCTTCATCGCCCGGTATTCCAAGAGGTTTATCATCAAACCATGTATCCAGCACTTCCCTTATGCGCCTCTGGGTCCTCCACGGCTCCCCGGCATAGTTATACAGATACGGGATATGCATGGAAGGTTCGTTCCCGGCAACAAACATTCCGTTAAGCCCGGTAGCATCGGGAAACTGCCCCATAAACTGCCATTTGGAGCGTGGCGCAACATTGAATATAGAATCAACACGGCGTACAAATTTTTCTTTTCCGCCAAGCAGATTAATCAGACCGGGAATATCATGCTGCACGCTGAAGTTCCATGTCCATGCATTGTTTTCAGTGTAATACATTCTGGATCCATAACCGGCAGAAAGGATGGGATCAAAAGGCTCAACCCATTGCCCGTTTGCAAGTTTAGGCTGAAAGAAACCTGTAGCAGGATTAAATAAATTTTTATAGTTCTGAGACCTCTTCATAAAGAAGTTATAATCTTCATCTTTGCCCAGCGCTTTGGCAAACTGAGCCAGGCACCAGTCATCATAGCTGTGTTCAAGAGTTACAGATACAGCCTGCCTTTTTTCAAAAGGCCCGACAGTTGGTTCTGTTTCAACATCATTTTCTGACAAAGCAGGAAAATATCCATTCTTATGATAGAAACTGTCAAGAGCGCACATTCCGCCCATACTCCATGGTACCATGGTACCTTCCATAGCATTCTTTTTCAGTCCCTGATAGGCTTTTTCGGCATCAAAACTGCGCACACCATTCAGGTACGTATCCCAGACCAATGCTGCCGAATGAAATCCAATCATAGGAGGAGTATCGCCATAAACCTGCGGGAAAGAAGGCATCCACCCGCCCTGTTCATACATTGTTACGTATGAGTTTACCATGTCTCCCTGCTGCGAAGGATTGAGAATAAGCATCAGCGGGTGTAATGCACGGAAAGTATCCCAGAGCCAGTCATCAACATAAAAATTTCTTACAGTATCGGTATGTACTTTTTTATCATAACCGCTGTAATACCTGCTGCCTTCACTAATATCTACCATTCTTTCCATACAACGATAAAGTGAAGTATAAAATATCCGCCTCTGCCTTTCAGTTCCGCCTTCAACCTGAATTTTACCAAGGGCTTTTTCCCAGATGCTATGCCCATCATTTTTTATATCTTCAAAATTTTTACCGGCCGTTTCCTGTTTCAGATTATCTGCAGCCTGGTGCTCATCTATATATGAAATGCCAATCCGTAGTTCAACCGGAATTGTTGTTTTGTCAAATGAAACATAAGCGCCGGTTATTGTATCATTGGTATTGTCAGGGCCTTCAAGTTTGTTGTTTATATCAAACCAGCCAGCTTTGTTAAAGGGCTGACTGAATTCAGCATAAAAATATTGTTTCATATTATGAAACATCTCCCAGCCCTGTACAACATTTTTACCGGTGATACGGAAAGAGGATTTCTCATCAGGGTCAGCATGGAAAATAACATTCCCCTGTTTATCTGCCGGGAAAGCAAAGCGGTATATAACTGCCTGTTCAGTAGTTGTCCAGTCAGCGGTAATATCATAATCTTCAAGAACAACTTTATGATACCACGGATGCACTTCCTCAAAATCATGGTCATACACCGATGCAGCGGCATTCCTGTCAGTTACAACACTGCCGGTTGTCGGCATAATTTCTGTAACGTATCCGCCGCGGTATGCGGGCATATTTACAGCAAGGCCATAAATTCTATCACTCAGGTAGCGGTCATTAAGTTTTCTTTTTGTAACAGGGTAAACCCTTGCCATACTGTTAGGGCGGTGGACTGTAGGCACCTTTGGCTCCAGCAGCGGAGCAATTGAGCCAATATTGGGATCGACATATTGAGTTACATCCTGAGAGGAACATGCTGCTACCATTACAGTGAGCAAAACAGGTATAACTATATTTTTCATAGTTGTTTTCATAAGCATTAACTTTCTGAAATGATTAATTGTTGTGCGGAACTGCTATAATGCTTCCATGCCGTATGCCGTCAGGCATTACCAGTTTGCCAGAAATATCTTTCCAGTGAACAAGGTCATCTGATACAATTACGCCATATTTATGTTCAGCATACTTGTCAAAATAGACATACCACTTTTTTCCAATCTTAATTGCTGTTGGCCCTTCAGCCCAGTATTTGCCGGTAATTGGTTTCCCGGGTTTGCTATAGGGGCCGGATGGTTTATTGCTGAATGCAATGCGAATGTTTTTCTGCGGGACAAATGGTTTATTTGTTTCGTCTTTCAGAAACATAATATATCGTTTCCCATCCTTCATAATAGTGGCATCAATAACATTAAAGCCATGGTTATAAAGAAGTTTTGTTTCACTGAAAGTTTTAAAATCTTTTGTAGTGATATAGTATATTCTGTGATTAAGCCCGGCACCGGAAGGAAGTTTATCCTGGTTATCTGTCTCCGGAAATTTACCCGGTACTGTTGATGCCCAGAAAAACATATACTGTTTTTCAATATCATCATAAAATATTTCCGGTGCCCAGCAATTCAGGACTTCCTTTTCATTTTCCATTACCGGAATATACTTCTGCTCAGACCAGTGAATAAGGTCTTCAGATTCAGCATACCCGATAATCCTGTTGTTCCAGCTAGTAGTCCAGGTAAGGTGATATTTTTTATCAGGCCCGTATAATACAGCAGGGTCACGCATCAAAGCTTTTTTTGCAGTATCAGGGGCAAGGAATACACCATCATTTCTTAAAGCTTCCCATTTAAGCCCGTCATTACTGACAGCGATGTGAAGTCCGTCTTCGCCGTTTCCTTTAAAGTAAGTAAACAAATATTTAGACTCTGCTATCCTGGCAGAGTCTGATTTTTGTGCAAACAATTGCAACGACAGAGAATAAACAAGCAATGCTGCAATAAATAATTTATTCACAGACATATTTATTTACTGTTGAGTTCATTAGTGTAAGAATAAGGAAAATCTTCTTTATTAATTCCTCTTTGCATATTTGGTGTATTGGACATATCAAAGTTAAGAGTGCCGCCTTTCATAATATCGCTGTGGCGTATAAAAGTTTTTGAATACTCACTGCCATTAAGGCTGACTTTGTTTACATAAACATTATCATGCGAATTATTTTTTGAAGTTATTACAAAGCTGTTTCCATTTTCAAGATGCAGTGTGATTTTGTCAAATAACGGTGAACCGAAAACATACTCATCAGTTCCGGGGCATACAGGATAGAAACCCATAGCAGAAAAGATATACCATGCAGAAGTCTGCCCGTTATCTTCATCGCCGCAAAGGCCGTCGGGATAAGGGGTATAGAGCAGGTCCATGGTTTCACGTACATATTTTTGGGCTTTCCATGGTTGCCCTGCATAATTGTAAAGGTATATGCCATGCTGTATAGGCTGGTTGCCATGGGCATACTGTCCCATTCCGGCAATCACCATTTCAGTAATTTCATGAATCTGCCTGCCATAATATGAATCATCAAAATAAGGGGGAGTAGTAAAAACAGAATCAAGCTTTGCCAGGAAGTTTTTTTCTCCTCCCATAAGATTTATCAGTCCCTGCGGGTCATGGAAAACAGACCATGTATAATGCCATGAGTTACCTTCGGTAAATGCATCGCCCCATTTATAAGGATTAAACGGCGCTGCCCATGAACCATCCTGATTTTTACCGCGCATAAAATTTATTGAAGGATCAAACACATTTTTATAATTAAATGCACGTTTGGCAAACCTGTTAATTTCTTCCTGCGGCCTGTTAAGAGCTTTTGCAAGTTTCATTATTGTAAAATCATCGTAGCAGTATTCCAGAGTGCGGGCTGCATTTTCTTTTATTTTTACATCGTAAGGTACATAACCAAGCTTATTATAATATTCTACCCCGTACCTTCCTACTGAATGAATTGGCCCTTCATTATCAGTATTTTTAAGAATAGCTTCATACAGGGTATTGATATCATAGCCGCGTATTCCTTTGAGGTATGAGTCTGCAATAATAGAAGCAGAATTAGAACCAATCATACAATCTCTGTGCCCGGGGCTTGCCCATTCAGGGAGCCACCCGCTTTCTTTATAAGTATTAACCAGACCTTCCATTATCTGACTGTTAAGCTCCTGGTGCATTATAGTTAATAATGGAAAGGCAGCACGGAAGACATCCCAGAATCCATTATCAGTAAACATATAACCGGGAAGCACTTTTCCGTTATAAGGACTGTAGTGGACTACCTTATTATCTTTATCATATTCAAAAAATTTACGGGGGAACAGCATGGTTCTGTACAATGCAGTATAGAAAACACTTTTCTGTATTTCTGTGCCTCCCTCAACTTCAAATCTGCCAAGGCCTTCGTTCCATGCTTTTTCAGCTTTATAAAGTGTTTGTTCAAAAGAATCATTGCCAATTTCGCGTTTGAGGTTAAGCTCTGCCTGTTCATAACTAATAAATGAAGAAGCAATTTTAAGATTAACAACTTCATTCTCTTTTGTCTTAAACTTAATTATCGCTCCTGTATATTCACCTTCAGCTTCAGATGCACTCCTGTTGATTACAGAATCTTTCCATGTAAATGCCGAGTCAATTTCCTTGTCAAAGTATATAACAAAATAATTATGAAAATTTTCAGGTACCCCGCCTTCATTATTTTTGCTGTAACCAATAATCTTCTTTTCCTTTGGAAATACCTTCACATACGAACCCTGGTAAAAAGCATCTATAAGCAGGTATGATTCATTGGATTGGGGATATTTAATTTTTAACTGAGCAGCCCTTTCAGTTGGGGTTATATCTACCCAGATATTATAATCACCCAGATATGCCTGATAATAATATGGGTTTGATGTTTCGCGTTTATGGCTGTAGAATGAGCCTCTTTCGTCTTCGCGGATTTTAAGTTTGCCGGTTATTGGCATAACTGAAAATGAACCATAGTCACCAATCCAGGGTGAAGGCTGGTGCGTTTGCTTGAAACCAACAATTTTATTTGCATCATAAGTATACTGCCAGCCATCCCCCATGAGTCCAGTCTGCGGAGTCCAGAAGTTCATTCCCCATGGCAGTGCAATAGCCGGGTAGGTATTACCGTTTGAAAGCTTTCTCTCTGAATCTGAGCCCACAAGCGGGTTAACATAATCTGCCGGATTTTTAGTTTTACCTGAATTATCTGCAGCCTGCAGTATGCCGGCGGCAATCATTAAGACATAAAATATTTTTCTCATAATTCCTTTGCTTGTTGTTGGTTTTATAAAATAACAATATAATTTTATTATTTATTATTCCTCTTCTGAATAAACATAATTAAACCTTCCGTCAGGGGCGGCATCACCGTTAACATAAAAGTCCATTATATTTCCGTTACTAACGGAGTTATCACTCCATTTAAATTCGAAGTTTAGGTCTTCGCCATCCATGTCAAGAACTGAACGGGGTACTTTTATTTCAATTGTTGTTTTGGTTACTTTATATTCAGCAGTGCCTGCATTCTTCCAGTTCCATTTATTATCTTCAGATTTTTCAATAATAACTTTACCGCCTTCAGGACTTATCCTGTTTATTGCATAATCATAACCTTCCCAGCCAGTTTCATTATCGCGGTCAATATTAATCCATAGATTCATCCAGCATGAATCAGACTGAGGAGATAAGGAGTCAGCTGTTTCCGCATAGAAATAAATATAATCATCATCGCGGGCAACTTTGGCAAGTATTATGTCATTCCTGCCTGTGTGGTTGATATATTCAATCCCGCCCTGGCCTTTGGTATCACGCCACATTGTATCGCCTTTATAGTCAGGAAATTCAGGTTTTACATTCTGCCAGTTAACTTTATTGCCCAAAGTAATAGTTTCAGGAGCAGAAAGAGGCGGCTGAACGTTCATTCCCTTAAACTTTCTTATATTATTAACCATCTGCATATAGTAAACATCGCCTTTGCTGCCCCATGATTTTACAGGTTCAACATCCCGGCTTTTTTCCCAGTTATACTCGTCAACAAATGAAAATGGTGCATATTTATTGGGCCAGGCAGTTGTATCATAGCGCCCTGCAATCCACTCGTTCCAGCCGGTAATAAAGACAACATCAGGTTTTAATTCAAAAGCGCGGCTCCACTGCTCCTGGAAATTATAACCATGATAAAAAGCATCAGGATCATCATTCTGGCCGTCTTCTTTTGTATAACTTCTGCCATAGCTGCCGGGCTGGTTAAAAGCACAGCAATGCCCTTTTGTTTCATCGCTGGCATTTTGTGCTACTCCCACCGGAACCTGTTCAAAACCGCCGTCAGGTTTTTGCACATATCCATGTTGAGGATATGCTTCCAGCCAGCCCCATTGATTATTATCTGAAGGGCCGTTAACATAATCAGGCTGTCCTGCCCGGAATGTAAAGAATTGTTTTATACTGTCAACCAGAACTGCATTTACGCTGTCAATACCAGGGAGCAGTTTAACAGATAAAGGATTACCTGATTTATCTTCAGTTAAAGCTTCTGTTATTCCATCCATATAGAATATTTTGGCGTCAATATTTCCATCCGGAATTTTATTTCCATTAATATAAGTTGAAGTACTTGTGAGCAGGTTATCAATTTTTTTAAGTTCAAGAGGTTTGGAAAGTTCGTTTATTTCTATATAATAGTGTCCTTCTGCCTGGGGCGCGAATGAAAGTTTTATTGAGTCAGACTTAAAATCAACAAATGTTGTTTCAACAACAGCGCGGTTTGAAATGGAGGCATCATAGTTTTTTTCCCATTTATACAGCTTAACTGTAAAATCTTTCCCCCTGTCATTACCGGCGCACATAAACTGAATACCATTAAAAGAATAGTCGGCAATAAACCTTAATCCGGCAGAATTAGTACGTTTTTCCAGCATTTCGGGGTAAGCTATAACTAACGGCTTTCCCTGCCACATAAACCACTGGTCTTTATATAAACCTTTGGAATATAAGTCAGTATATAATTCTGAAATTTCTGTCAGAGATGCTTTATTGGGAGCAAAATTAAGCATAAATACTACTTTGGGGGTATTAACGCCATCTTTCTTTGCCTGTTCCCAGACTTTAAGAAGCTGTGTATAAGCAGATTTAAAAGTATTAGTTTTATTTGTACAGTCAAATACAACAAAGTCAACGCCTGCATTGGCAAGCATTTGCGCATGTTTACGCAGTACCCATTCATCAGTTGACCTGTAATATCCGAATAGAGGTTCATCCCACCAGAAAACACCGCCATTAAGCATCATTTTCCAGGCAGGGTCATTTAATTTCGTTGCAGCGTCAGGATTTTTTTTAAGGATTTCAGAAACATTCATTATAAAGGGGAATTCGGCTGTATAGTCAGTGCGCCATGTCCAGTAAAATATTCCTGTATATTTCCCGATTTTTATAGGCCCAGCCTCTTCTGCTTTAACAGTTTTTCTGCCAAGACCGTCAACAGCTGACCAAAAATTGCTGTTAACTTCCCGCGCCTGTGCAAATAATAAATACGGGAAAAGTATTCCCGGAAGGATTAATAAAATTAACTTACTAAACACTGACGAAAGTCTTTTTTCCGGAAATAGCATCAAAACCTGCTCTCTTTTAGTTAAGAAATACTTTTATAGAATAGTTTTAATTCCGCATAAAAATGTAAAAAATATTTAGTTTAAATTGGACTGGTGTTAACATAAAGACCAAAGAAATATACACCAATACTAAATTAGTGTAAAATAAATGGAATTATTGTTGAAATCCTTTTATAATTTTAGGATGGATTTTTATTACTTATAAATCTAACCGAAGGGACTTTTATGTTTACAGTAATTTCTACCAGGAAGAACCCTGTTTTTAAAGAATTTCTGACGATTTCACTTCTTATTTCATTTCTTCTTACAAATATGTATGCAGCAGAAAAACCAGGTATAAATAACCTGAGGACAGAGTACAAAGTTAATCCAATCGGAATTGGAACTGTACTGCCCCGCTTAAGCTGGGAATTAATGTCAAATACAAGAAGCTTTGTTCAAAAAAGCTATCACATACAGGCAGCACTTTCAGAAAAAGACCTTATTTCAGGAAAGAACCTAGCATGGGACAGCGGCGAGATAAACTCCGGCCAGTCTAGCCAGGTTGAATATAAAGGCACGGGGTTAAAATCGGGTGAAAGAGTTTACTGGCATATTAAAATAAAAGGTAATGACGGAAGTACCTCTGAGTGGAGTAAACCGGCATATTGGGAAATGGGTATGCTTAATGCTTCTGACTGGAAAGCCAAATGGATTGAACCTAACCTGGCTGAAGACAGCAACACTGATAACCCCTGTCCCTATCTCCGCAAAAATTTTGAGATAAATAAGGCTGTAAAATCAGCAAGGGCTTATGTAACCAGCCATGGGTTATATGAATTTCACCTGAACGGGGAAAAAGTAAGCGACCAGTATTTTACTCCCGGCTGGACAAGTTATAACAAACGCCTTCAATACCAGGTTTATGATGTAGCAAAGTACCTTGTAAAAGGGGAAAATGCTGCCGGCGCTGTCTTAGGAGATGGCTGGTATAAAGGCCCGCTGACATGGGATTATAAACGAAACAGTTACGGCAATAAACCCGGACTGCTTCTACAGATTGAAATTGTTTATGAAGACGGGTCAAAGGAATTTGTACTTTCCGATAACTCATGGAAAGTTTCAACAGGCCCTATACTGAGTTCTGAAATTTATGACGGCGAAGCTTATGATGCACGGCTTGAAAAAGAAGGCTGGGATAAAGCAGGTTACGATGATAAATCATGGGCAGGTGTAACTGAAAAAGACTATAACAACAACAATCTTATTTCTTCAGAAGGAGAAGCAGTAAGAATTACTGATACAATAAAACCAATAAAAAAACTTACAACACCTAAGGGTGAATTAGTTTTTGATATGGGACAAAATATGGTGGGCTGGGTGAAACTTGCATTAAAAGGAAAACCCGGGGAGACCATAACTATACACCATGCTGAAGTTCTGGATAAAGACGGAAACTTTTATACTGCAAACCTGCGCAGGGCAAAACAGGAAATAAAATATACTTTTAAAGGTACCGGGACAGAAATCTTTGAACCACATTTTACTTTTATGGGTTTCCGGTATATTTCAATAAGCGGATATACAGGAGATATTTCAGCAGATAATATTTCCGGTCAGGTTGTTCATTCAGACATGACTCCTTCAGGCAGTTTTGAATGTTCAGATACCTTATTAAATCAACTGCAGAAAAATATCCAGTGGGGGCTTCGCGGTAACTTTGTTGACGTTCCGACTGACTGCCCGCAGAGAGATGAAAGGCTTGGCTGGACAGGTGATGCCCAGACTTTTGCCCCTACCGCTTGTTTTAATATGGATGCGGCTGCTTTTTATACAAAATGGATGAAAGACTTTATTGCCGACCAGTATGAAGACGGGCGCATTCCGCATGTTATTCCTGATATACTTGGCAATGGAAACGGCGGCGCTGCCGGATGGGCTGATTGTGCAGTAATTGTCCCCTGGGTTGTTTACCAGAATTACGGTGACAAAAGAATGCTTGAAATCCAGTATGAATCAATGAAAAAATGGGTTGGTTACCTTAAAAATAATTTTGGTAAAAACTTCATCTGGGATCAGAATGTTGGTTTTGGAGACTGGCTTGCTTATGCTCCCAGCGATGCTGATTATCCAGGGGCAACAACTGATAAAGACCTTATCGGCACAGCTTATTTTTATTATTCAACTACTATTCTTATTAAAACTGCTGATATTCTCGGGAAGGCTGATGATGCCAAAATGTTCAGGGCACTTGCGGAGAACATAAAAGCAGCTTTTCAAAAAGAATTTGTTACACAAACAGGAAGGCTGACCTCCGGGACGCAAACTGCTTATGTACTTGCACTGGATTTCGGACTCCTGCCTGATAATATGGTTCCTGTTGTTGCCCAAAGGCTTGCTGATGATGTTGATGGTTTTGGCAATATTACCACAGGGTTTCTTGGAGCATCAAGAGTCTGCCAGACTCTTACAAATTATGGTTATAATGACCTTGCCTTTATGCTTTTATTCAGGAAAGACTATCCCGGCTGGTTATACCCTGTACTGCATGGTGCAACAACAATTTGGGAACGCTGGGATGGATTAAAACCTGACGGCACTTTCCAGGATAAGGGAATGAATTCATTTAACCACTATGCTTATGGCGCTGTTGGCAAATGGATGTACAGCAGGATTGCAGGAATTGACCTTGACCCTGCAAACCCGGGATATAAAAAAGTTATAATGAAACCTTTAGTGCCTAAAGAATTAACCTATGCAAAAGCAGACTATCATTCTATTTACGGCGATATAAAAGCTGAATGGAAAAATGATAATACTAAATTCACTTATGAGATACAGGTTCCGGCAAACACAACTGCTGAAATAACCCTTCCGTTTGAAGGAGAATCCAAAATAACTGAAAGCGGCAAAAAGCTGAACGAAGTAAAAGATTTAAAAGTTATTTCATCGGCAAATGGAAATACTGTAATAACAGCCGGTTCAGGAACATACAGGTTTGAAGTAAATAAATAGAAATGAAGAATTTATTAGCTCATACATCCTTCCGGAATATTAACAGAATGAAATTTATTCTGTTCGCCCTGTTTATTATATGCTTTGCACAGGTTAACTGTGCAAAGCAAAATATTTATCCGTTTGAACTGAGATGCAATAATGCGGCAAACCCGTTATCAGTGGAAAGTGCATGTCCAATATTTAGCTGGAAGCTTAAAGCAGAAGGAAGGAATGTAAAACAGAGCGCATATAGAATTATTGTATCATCAGGCTTAAATAATATTAACAACAATATTGGAGATTACTGGGATTCAGGCAAAATACTTTCTTCAGCATCTATTAATATTCCTTATAAGGGAAAAGAGTTAACATCACGGTTAAAGCTTTACTGGAAGGTAATAATATGGGATGGACATAACACAGAATGTCATTCCAGAAATATTCAGTTTTTTGAAACCGGCCTGCTGAAACAAAGCGACTGGTCTGCTATATGGATTGGAGCCCCCTGTAATATACATCCTGATTCAGCACAGACCGGGCCCGCACCATATTTCAGGAAAAAATTTACCACGAAAGAGAACATAAAATCTGCAAGGTTGTTTGTAACAGCGCCCGGGTTTTATGAATTATGTATAAACGGAAAGAAAACCGGCAGCCAGGTACTTGCACCTGCTCAAACCAACTATGATAAAAGAAGTTTAAATAATCTATTATATCCTTTTGATGACCAGTCTTCAAAAAGAGTATTATATAATACTTTTGATGTAACTTCCATGTTAAAAAAAGGAGAGAATACACTCGGCATTATTTTAGGGAATGGGTGGTATAACCAGCGGGACAGAGTAATTGAAGGCAATATGTGGTATGACTCTCCCCGCTTTTTACTTCAGCTTGAAATTACAGACCATAACGGTAATGTCCATGTTATCAAAAGCGATTCAACCTGGAAATATTCATTTGGGCCGCTGCTGCATAACGGGATTTTTTCAGGAGAAGTATATGATGCACGCCTTGAATTAAATAACTGGAATGGAAATGGATTGAATGACAAAGACTGGAATTACGCTTCTGTTTTAAGAGCTCCTGAAGGCAAACTGGTATACCAGTCAGCGCCTTTTGATAAAGTAACCAGGACTGTAACGCCTTCATTCAGGCAGGTAAATGACTCTGTCTATATTTATACTGCCGGTGAAACTGTTTCAGGCTGGGCACAGGTAAAAACTTCCGGTAAAAGAGGAAGTAAAATTTCAATGAAATTTATTTCTGAAGAAGGGAAAACTTACGGACAGGAAGATACTTATATCCTTAAAGGAGATGGAACTGAATTATGGGAGCCGCGTTTTACATGGCATACATTTAACAGAATTGAAATAACATCTCCTTCAGCAAAGCTTAACAAAAACAGCATAACTATAAAAGCCGTAAATACTGAGGTTGAACAGGCTGGCAGTTTTACATGCTCAAACAAGCTATTTAATAAGATATATGGAAATTATATCCGTACACAGTATGCTAATTTTCATGGAAGTATAAGCAGCGACTGCCCCCACAGGGAAAGGCTTGGCTACACAGGTGACGGGCAGGTATTAACTGATGCGGCTATATATTCTTTTGATATGCAGTTATTCTACAAAAAATGGTTTAATGATATAGCTGACGCACAAAATAAAAATACCGGCTATGTACCGCATACAGCTCCTTTTGGCGGAGGAGGCGGGGGACCAGCATGGGGCTCTGCAATGGTTATTATGCCATGGAAATATTACCAGGCTTATGGAGATACGAATATTCCTGCCCGGTATTATGATAATATGAAAAAATGGGTTAACTATCTTTCAACACGCACAGATGAACGCGGCATTATAGTTAAAGAAGAACCCGGCGGATGGTGCCTTGGCGACTGGGTAACACCGGTAAAAATTGAACTGCCTGAACCTCTTGTTAATACCTGTTATTATTACTACACTGCTGATATTATGCAGCATATTGCGGGCATAACCGGGAATAAAAATGATTCTGTTTATTTTGCAGGCCTTTGTGAAAAAATTAAAACAAGTATTAATAACATATATTTAGATTCTGCTAACGGGGAATACCGGAAAGGTATCCAGGGAGCAAATGTGTTCCCGCTTGCATTTGGCATAGTGCCCGACAGCCTTAGAAAAGGCGTGTTTAACTCTCTTATTAAAAATCTTTCAGCAGCAGATTTTCATTTTGATACCGGTATACTTGCAACTCCCCTGTTATTGCAGGTTCTTTCAGATAATAACCGCAGCGATATAGCTTACCGGCTTATGAACCAGAGAAACTTCCCCGGGTACGGATATGTTATTGACAGCAGTACAAGCTGCCTGTGGGAAGAATGGAATGGGAAAAATTCAAGATGCCATCCTATGTTCGGTAGTGTAACAGCATGGTTTTTTAACACAATTGCCGGAATAAAAATTGACCCCCTTAGTCCGGGGATGCAACACTTTATCCTCTCTCCTGGATTATTGGACAGCTTAACATTTTGCTCAGCAAGTTATAAATCTTCGTATGGTGAGATAACCAGCAAATGGGAAACCAGTGACAGCACTTTTATATATAACATTAAAATCCCGGCTAATACTTCGGCGGATGTTTACCTGCCCGTTTCCGTTCCCCTTTCTGTAACAGAAAAAGGCACTCCGCTTGCCCGGATTAACGGAATAAGCAATGTTCATATTCAAAATAATAAAACCTGTTTCAGGGCTGAGTCAGGTTCATATTCATTTATAGTAAGTTTAAGGAAGTAACCTTATTTTGACATAAAGCAATATTATATGAATGGTTTTGAAATAACCATCTGCCGGTTTATTTTCCACAGGAATTAAAATTATTCAATTCTAAAAAGGGAGAAAAATGAAACCGTATATTACTCTGCTGCTTTCAGTTGTTACATCATGCAGTCCTTTGTTCGGGGGAATACCTGATACAGTTAAATTAAATTCAATCCCCTCAGTACTTACATGGGCAAACCAACCCATTGATTTTAAATCCGGCGAAAACAGTATTACCATAACCGCCGGTGAAAATACTGACATGTACCGGGCACCTGACTTTTCCTGGAATATTGATAATGCGCCTCAATTGTTATTTGATGCCGATGAAGATTTTGTCCTTACTGCTTCAATTCAACATGACTTTAATAATAAATGGGATGCAGGTGCACTGGTAATTAAAGGCGACAGCCTTAATTATGTTAAATACTGTTTTGAAAAAGATTATGAGGGAGCTAAAAGAGTTGTAAGCGTTGTTACGCAGAATGTGTCGGATGACTGCAACTCAATGGCTATTGAATCAAATAAAATCTTTTACCGGGTTACAAGAGCAGGCAACTTTATTATGCTGTTTTATTCAGAAAACGGGGATAACTGGTATTTAGTACGTGCTTTGCGTATGGATTTTAAAGGCAAAGTAAAAGCTGGTTTTCTTGCCCAGTCACCGAACGGCAAAATGAATACTGTAACATTTGGTGATATTAAATATGAAGTTAAAAAAGTAACAAACCCTTATGTCTCTGACGGAACAGGTGATAAATAACCAGTTAATATTTACAAGCAGGCTAAAGCTATGAAGGAGTTAATTTTATGGGGTTATATAGTAAATGCAGTTTTACTTATAAATCATGAAATAGATTCTGCTTACTGGCGTGAATGGAATTTGTTCAACCTGAAATTTATGAATGGCATAAGCAGCTTTCTTATAATTCATTTCCCGGTTTTGTTTATTATACTTGCCGGAGCAGTTCTCCTTGACCGGGGAACTGCCGCCGGTTATTATTTTTCATTTATACTTTGCGCTGGCGGAATTTTTGCTTTCTTATTTCACACATGGCACCTGCGCAAAGGGCGGCCTGAGTTTAACAGCCTTATATCAAAAATAATTTTATACTTAATACTGTTTTTCTCCCTGCTGCAGGCAGTGTTAACAACCATGGTTGTTTATTCCTGATACTGTACATGAAGTTTTAGTAAGCCTGCACGTAAAATATGCCGAATAATTCACAATTTATTATTTTAATCTGAATATTATAAATAGTATTTTTTCTTAATTAATTTCCGGGCAATCAATATTCTGTTAATAATATGAACGAAAAGAGTTTCGAATCTTATGTTCGTTATCTTGAATGCGAGGGGCTAAAAATTGCGGCTTCAGTTGAGGCAGACAGTAACTGCGGCGAACATGCTATATACCATTATCCCGCAACTCTTCTTTATGTTCAGAGAGGCACGTTAAATCTTACAGCAGACAGCGAAAAATACGCTGTTACGGCAGGCAGTTTTTGCCTTACGCGGAAACATACTTTCGCACAATTCCATAAAACATGGACAGAAGCCGAAGGCAGTTTTAAAATGCTTGCCTTTATGCTGGAAGATTCATTTGTAAAAGATGTAATAGGTAATATTACTATACCTGAAAACCCGCTTATACTTACGCAAAAAATGTATATGCTTCCGCACAGCAGTATTCTGACAGGTTTGATGCATTCAATAAGCGCATATTTTGACGGGCGTGAAACAATTGACAGCAGTCTTATAAGGCTGAAAACCCTTGAGACTATTATAGGAATACTACAGGCAAAGCCAGGGCTTGCAGGAGTATTCTTTGAATTTTCAAAAGATATAAGGGCAGATCTTAAATTGTTCATGGAAAATAATTACATACAAAAATATACTCTTGAAGAATTTGCTTCCATGTCCGGACGAAGTATTTCCACATTCAACCGGGAATTCAGAAGATTATTTAATAAATCACCCCATCAGTGGATAAAAGAGAAAAGATTAGATTTTGCACGGAACCTGCTTTTACAATCTGATTTGACGCCATCTGACATTTATCTCCAGGCTGGCTTTGAAGACCTTGCCCATTTCAGCCGCAGTTTCAAAAGCCATTTTGGAATTAATCCTTCCCGCGCCAAAGAATTTTTAAGGTGATATAATTTGACAAGCATTTTGAAACAAACCGGCAAAGTATGTGCACATTTCCTGAGTATTTTAATGCCGTCAATATAAACTTATAATTGAGGTGATAAAATGGCAGAAAAGATTTGGTTTATTACTGGTACTTCCAGAGGTTTTGGCAAAGTATGGGCAGAGGCAGCTCTTGAACGCGGCGATAAAGTAGCTGCAACTGCAAGAGATATAAATTCATTAAATGAACTGTCAGCAAAATACGGCTCTTCAATACTGCCGCTGCAGCTTGATGTTACTGACAGGCAGGCTTGTTTTGATGCTGTAAAAAAAGCACATGAGTATTTTGGCAGAATTGATATAGTAATTAATAATGCCGGTTACGGATTGTTCGGTACTATTGAAGAGGTATCTGAAAAAGAAGCCCGTGAACAAATAGAAACAAATTTATTTGGCGCACTGTGGATTACACAGGCAGTAATTCCAATTATGCGTGAACAGAAAAGCGGCCATATTCTCCCTGTATCCAGTATTGGAGGCGTTGCTGCTTTTCCTGTACTTGGATTATACCATGCTTCAAAGTGGGCGCTTGAAGCCTTCTCTGAATCTCTTTCAAAAGAGACGGCTGGTTTTGGTATAAAAGTAACTATAATTGAACCAGGCGGTTATGCAACAGACTGGGCTGGAAGTTCATCAAAACACAGCACACCAATTGATGCCTATAACGAAATAAAAGAAAACCTGTTAAAACTGTTTTCTGAAGTTCCACCCGGAGACCCGGCTGCAACTGCAAAAGCAATATTAAAAGCTGTTGATGCTGAAAATCCACCTTTAAGATTGTTCCTCGGCAGGTATGTGCTTGATATAGCAAGCCAGGTTTATGCAGAACGATTAAAAACATGGAATGAATGGAAAGATACTTCAGCAGAAGCACATGGAAATTAAAAAAGAAAGGCTCCGAAAGGAGCCTGACTTTTATTCAAACAGTTTTATAAACCCGCTTCAAATTTCCAATTACCTGACTTTATTTTTATTGTAATAAAATCTTCGTTTTCGCCCGTTCCCCTTAGTTCAGGAATCCAGTTTAATATTTTACCGCTTTTCCAGATTACTTTGCCGTTAACAGATATAGTTTTCCATTCCTTAATTCTTGGAAAACCAATATGTGCAACAGAACCTTCAGGAGCACTTACATTTAATATAAATTTATCTTTCTTCAATACTTCAGAAGCTTTAATCATTCCTCTGGGAGACGGAACCTCTGCCATAACATCTGTGAGACCTGACATACGCGGCATAACTTCAAATTCAGTAAAACCTGGTTTCACAGGCCTTATACCGGCAACAAATGCACTTAGAAGATAAGCAGGGCTGGCAGCCCATGCATGGTTGTTTGTGCTGTTGTTACCCATTCTTTCCCACATAGTTTCTGACCATGAATCTATATCAGGTTCATAATACTTCAGCATTCTTTCAATTGCTTCTTCAGGCCGGCCCATTACAAACATTGCTTCTTCAATATAACGTTCCTGGTAAGGGCTGGCAAACAGTTTGTTTTTAAGTACACTTAATACACCATCCTGTTTGTCTTTATCAACAGCCCCTGCAAGGACAGCCCATGCATTTGAACGGTCATCACATACAGCAGATAATGTATCTCCATTCCTGTGGAAAGAATAAGCATTATTGCTGCTGTTCCAGAGGTATTTATTAAAATTATCTTTCACTCTTTTCTGAAGTCCGTCATAATAACTTACATCGCCTGCGGCTCCGGCAGCCGGGGCAAGAGTTTTAAGTGTTTCCATCAGCCTGACAAACAGTGCGTTATTCACTGCATTAACACTTCCCTTCTTAATATCAAGGCTGTCGCCCCAGTCAATCCAGTTCCATACACTGTCCTGAAATACGAGCATGCCATCCTTATTCATTGTTTTGGAAATATAGTTTTTAATATATCCGGCAATGCGGGGATATAATTCCCTTACAAGGGCAGTATCGCCGGTATACAAAAAATAGTCGCCAATACTGTTTACCGCGGCAAGATTCTGATCAGGCAAATGGAATCTGCTGCCGGGTGCTGTGGTGTAAAGAGAGCCGTCAGGTTTTTGTGTATACATTAGCTCGCGTATGCCTTTTTTAGCAAGCAAAGATGCATTTTCATCATACAGATAAAAGGAATAAAGTATTTGTTCAGAAACATCGCCCCACCACTGTCCGCGTTCCCTGTCAGGACAGTCATAAAACTGGTCATGCATACATACATAAGAAGTATTGAGGCTCTTGTGCCAGAGTTTATTCAGCCTTTCATTATTTGATTTAAACTTACCTGTGACTTCTGTATTATAACCAACAGGCTTAAAAGCAATTGAGGTTATTTTAACCGGACGTTTTACATTTCTGAAAGACAATTCAATACAGTGTTTATTCCAGAGTTTGCCGCTTGTGTTCTGCCACTGGTATGTTGTATAATCCTGAACGCGGCTTTTTGTTATATATGTTTCTGTATACCATTCATTTGTTCTTATCAGGACTGTATCACCTGTACCGGCATCCATTCTTAAATAAACATATCCCTGAATGTTTTTTCCTACGTTAACAGTAAATGTAGTATCGGAAGTAATAACGGCAGGATAGTTTTTTAATTCAATTGACTTAAAATCTTTCAGCAAAGGGATTGTCCGGTTAACAAGGTTATTCCACGGAGCATCAGGAACAGAGGCTTTTACAGCGGCCTGTTTCCAGTTCCTGTCTTCATAAGTAACCTGTATCCAGTTACTTGCATTTATTTGGGCATCGTAAATTACAGGATACTCAACCCATTTATAATCATTCCATTGCTGCTGCTGCGGAGTTCTTACAAATGAAGGATGTTCTCTTACTTTCCAGGTATCATCAGATACTATTTCAGATACTTTTGTCCCTGAAAGCTGCGATTCAAAAAGGAATCCGCCTTTATTAACCATATGCTGCGAGTAGCAGTTGTGCCCGCCTTTGTACCACACAAGCACGGCAATAATGTTATCGCCGGGTTTAAGGTATTCGGCAATATCAAGGGAATCATAATAGGTATTTGTTAAATCAGGCCTCAGGTCCATGCCACCATCCCTGACAACCAGTGTTCCGTTTATGTACAGCCAGTATTTATTTTCAGCGGCAATACGCGTAACAGCTTTAATTGGTTTTGCATCAAGATTAATTGTTTTTCTTAAGTTAAGCCAGGTATTTTCCGGCCCGTCTGCATCCTGCCAAATCCATTTGGCATGCCATAACTGTGCCCCTGTATTATTCTGAAAAGCATAAGTTGACTGAAATAAAAAACAGACTAATAATAAGAAGAGTACACAATTTTTTTTCATATCAATATAATCCTGATGATTTCATGTAAATTTTATTTGATTGGACAAAATATTTTGTTTTCTTTATCCTCTAAATATAAAGACTTTAACAAATTAACACCGGTACAGGCGTTAATTTTTATATAACATTAGTTTAAGATGTATTTTTCCTGATGATTCCCCTATATGGAAACAAATAAACCTTTAGTAAAAAACTCCGCTGTTTTACCTGTCTCGTTAATACTTTTAGCTTACATTGCTTTTATATCACTTGGACTGCCTGACGGACTTTTGGGAGTTGCATGGCCTTCATTAAGAAATAACTTTTCCCGGTCCCTGGATTCTCTTGGAATGCTTATGGCAGCTTCAATGGTTGGATATCTTATATCAACATTTTACAGCGGCACTATCCTGTCAAAAATTGGAGTTGGCTGGCTCCTGTCATTAAGCTGTGGACTTACGGGCATGGCACTGCTTGGTTATACAATTGTCCCTTTCTGGTGGATGTTAATTATACTATTTATTTTTTCAGGACTTGGAGCAGGCGCAATTGATGCCGGGCTGAACACTTATGCAGCAGAGAATTTTGGCGAAAGGCTTATGCAGTGGCTTCATGCCAGTTTTGGCATTGGTATAACAACAGGCCCGGTTATAATGACCTTTGGTATTAATTTTTTCAGTTCATGGAGATGGGGTTACATCCTTGTAGGTTCAGCACAGGTAGCATTGGCGCTTTGTTTTGCCTCAACAGTTACAATGTGGGACAAAAAAGAAACCCGTAATGGTGGAGTTTCCCAGAACAGTTATATGGACAGCAGGCCGCCAATGAAGGAAACCATTAAACACCTTAATGTCTGGCTGAGCGCTTTACTGTTTTTTATATATTCGGGAATAGAATCATCACTTGGAATATGGTCATATACCCTGCTGACTGAATCACGTAATATCCCCAAAGAAGCAGCCGGATTTATGGTTGGAAGCTACTGGGCAATGTTTACTATAGGAAGAATACTGGCTGGCTTTTTTACCAAACATATTGGTATGTATTCTCTTATTAAAATAAGCCTTGCCGCTGCTTTTGCCGGTGGAGTGTTACTGCTCTGGAATCCTTTCCCTCTCAGCAGCCTTGCGGCAGTAGTCATTATCGGTTTTGCCATTGCGCCTTTATTCCCGGGAATGGTTTCATTAACAGAAAAGAGAGTAAGTGCCCGTTATACAGCAAATACAGTAGGCCTGCAAATGAGCGCCGGAGGTATAGGCATTGCTGTTCTGCCGGGGATGACAGGCGTACTTGCCCAGCGCATCTCCCTTGAAATAATACCATGGTTAAATATATTATGGATAGTATTATTGTTTGGTATATTCACTTATTCAAGCAAGCATACTATAAAATTGGAAAAAGATTAATACTATATTAAACAATTACTTTTTGCTTTTTATACTAAATAATTATATTTGCCCGCTGAAAGTGATCAAATGTTATTATGTTATCATTTGAGGAATAGCTGACCCTGCCGGTATTACCTCCTGCAAAAGGAGCGATATATCAAGACAAATAATTCTCAGAGTTTTTCCTGACCCTAAAAACTTCTGCTGAAAACATATAGATAATTTTCTGACAAGTGAGCGGGAAAGGGGTTTATAGTACCTTAGGGCTCTATTGCAGAATAAAAGATAATATATCCGGAGAACCACATGAAACAGGAAGAAACTTCTTCTTCATCAATACCCCGGCAGCGCAGCCGTATTGATTCTATTGATATCATAAGAGGGCTTACAATGCTCGTAATGATATTTGTAAATGATGTTGCAACTGTAACAGGAACCCCGCCCTGGATGCATCATATGCCAAGTGAAGCTGACGGGATGACCTTTGTTGACCTTGTTTTCCCTTCATTTTTATTTATTGTTGGAATGTCTGTTCCATTTGCCATTGGCAGAAGGCTTAATAAAGAAGCAGCGTTCCCGGTAGTTAAACATGTGTTAATAAGGTCATTCAGCCTTATCTTAATTGGCGTTTACATGGTAAACGGCGAAACAATATCCTCTGCCGGAATTATTGACCCGCATTTATGGTCATTTTTATTATTCGTCAGTGTATTGGTACTCTGGAGCAAGAGTGATAATTTCAGGTTCATGACAAACAAATATACCAAGGCTGCAGCACTGGCTGTTTTTATTGTACTCTTTTTTATATACAGGGGAAATAACGCAACAAGCTTAATTCAGATGAGGCCTCAATGGTGGGGTATACTGGGACTTATTGGCTGGTCTTATATTATTTCAGTTTTACTTTATATCCCGCTCAGAAATAACAGGCCTGCACTTATTGGATGCATAGCTGTCCTCTACAGTTTCTACATAGCTGCCCGCGCAGGTATGGGCTCTTCCAATATTATAGTATCACATTTAGAAGGTGTTTCATCACTTGCAGCAATAGTAATGTCCGGTATACTCCTGGGCACTATAATAGATGAATTCAGCAAAGAGCATAATCATAAAAAAATCATAAAATGGTCAGCCGGTTATGTAATATTTTTAGTATTAACCGGTTTTTTCCTGCACCAGTTAAATTATATCCATCCTATGTTCATTATAAGCAAAGATTATGCAACTGTTCCATGGTGTTTATATAGTTCAGCTATAACTGTTTTTGTCTGGATTATTATTTACCGTCTGACAGATGTTGCCGGGCAGGGTAAGTATTTTTCATTTCTGCAGCATGCAGGTAAAAATGCGCTGCTGGTTTATGTACTGCCTGCAATTCTTATTAACCTGATCATTTTAATCAGCATGGTATCCGGACTGCCAAATTTTTACGATATCTGGGGTGAAAACTTTGCCGCAGGTTTTTTCAGGTCACTGCTGCTTGCAGTTGCCCTTACATGGGTTGGAGGCTTGCTTAGTAAAAAGAAGCTTCATTTAAAATTATAATAATATAAACAGCATCCTGAAGGTTAATCTTTATTCTTCAGGATGCTTTTTCCTTTGAATAAGAATCTCCGGCTTTACACCATCTTTTGTTGAATCAATCCTGATTAGGATATTATTTTTTGGGCCCTTCTCTCCCTGTTTTTTCCCAAAACTTTTAATTAAGGCATATCTTTTTGCCAGTTCTTTATTTTGCTGTTCAGTCAGATTTGGCTTTAATTCAACCTGGAGTGAATCCAGGAGCAAACCGAAAGTTTTAAAGCTTTTCCTTGCAACTGAATCCGTAGCCGAATAATATTTTAATATTATTGGCTCAATTACCTTTTTTTGTTTTTCATCAGGCTTAATTACTTCTTCAAAAAAACTAACAAAACCATCAGGGCTTCGCAGTTCATGCATTTTTTTGAATTGATTCTTTAAAGTCAGTTCGCTTATCTGGAAACCGATTGCTATACCAATAAGCAAAGTAACCACAATAATAATTGTAGATTTAACAGGAGCTTTCATTTTGCACTCGTCCATAATAATTGTATTGTAGGATCATAAGCGGCACCCGCAACAGAATGGTTTGAAATACCCAGAATGTCTTCCATAATATAACTGTTACCCATATTCAGATTATAGCCTATAAGAAGAATAAGTAAAATTGCTGCAGAGAATGCTATCCTTCTGAATGAAAGGCTTAGTGAGTCAGTAAAAGTATTTAGCTGCCTGAAACTTAACCCGGGCTTGTATACTTTTCTAAGTACAGCAGCTTCAAAAGCCGGGCTAAAATCCATTTGCCCGCTGCCTGAAATTTCTTTTCTCAAACTGCTGATTTCATCTTTCAACTGCCTGAGTTCAGGCGATTGCTGAAGCTCTTTATCAAGAGCATCTTTTTCAGAGGCTGATAATTCAGCATCAAAACTTTTTAAGAGAAGGCCTTTATAATTCATATATTATACTCCTGAACAAAAGGTATTAAGAATTCACGTAATTTCATCTGAGCTCTAGCCAGCCTTGAAAGTACCGTCCCAACCGGAAGGTTAAGTATTTTTGCTGTTTCTTCTGTAGAGTATTCATCCAGCAGTCTTAAAACAACAACAGCACGGTGTTTTTCGCTAAGCCTGTTCACAGCTTTTAAAATAATCTCTTTCCTGTCATCATAAACCCGGTCTTCATTATTGTCGGCTATTTCAATACCATTATCCTGCAAATTTTCAAGCGAGAAAAACCGTTTGATTTTCCGCTTTTTGATTTCATTAAGCGACAGGTTTATTGCTATACGGGTTAAATAGGTACCAAGAGAAGAATCACCCCGGAAATTTTTTACAGACCTGTAGAATCTTATAAACACTTCCTGGCCAATATCTTCAGCACCTTCAGTCCTGCCAAGCATACCATAAATTGTGGAGGCTATTTTGCCTTTATAACGCCTTACAATTTCTGCAAATAACGCCTGGTCATCATTAAGGCATATCCTTTCAATCAGCTCTGTATCTGTTAATCCGGATATTGGGGAATTCTTCACTCAATATTTTCCAACGGTTTTAATTTATCTGTTAGACAATCAGAAATTAGTTTTTATTCCATTTGCCAAAAACCTGCAAAAACAACAAAACCGGAGCAATTACACCTGTATTTTCAATTTTAATTTTAAAAGTAAATAAAAATGGAATAAATAACTTTTCCCCGGTGTCTAATTCAAAAAGCAAATTCGGAAATACTTGCGGACTCAAATGCAGCATAAGCGGGTTTTCTTCCGGGTACAAAAACAGATGCCTGTATTAAATAAAAGGCAACAAATCAAAGGAATCTGTATAAGATGAAAAAAACAATCATAATCAGTTCTGCAGCAGTAATAGCAGGCATAATACTATGGCTGCTTTTATCAGGCAAAGAAGAAAAAAAGGACAGTGTATACACTTTTACTGAAATAACCCGGGGCAATCTTGAAACAGTTATATCCTGTTCGGGAACTCTTGAAGCTATTACAACTATTGATGTTGGTACACAGGTATCCGGCATTATTGATAAAATATATGCAGATTATAATGATAATGTGAAACGCGGACAGCTTCTCGCAATACTTGATACAACAAACCTTGCAGCATCTGTACGGGATGCACAGGCAAACCTGCTTAAAATGCAGGCACAGTATGATCAGTCTGTTGCTAAATTCGACAGGGATAAATCGCTATATGAGAAGAAGTTTTTATCTGAACTGGATTATATTACATCCAAAACAAATGTACAGTCATCACTGGCATCGCTTAAGTCCGCACAGTATGCACTTCAGAAAGCAGAAACAAATCTAGGCTACGCTGTAATACGTTCGCCTATAAACGGCAAAATTATAAACAGGAATATTGAAACCGGGCAGACTGTTGCCGCAAGTTTTTCAACACCTACTTTATTTACAATTGCTGCTGACCTTTCAAAAATGAGAATACTTGCAGATGTAGATGAGGGAGATATTGGCCAGATAAAACAGGGACAAAAAGTCACTTTTACTGTACAGGCATACCCTGACAGAAAATTTGACGGCATGGTTGAACAAATAAGGTTAAAACCAACAACTGAACAAAATGTTGTTAACTATACTGTGGTTGTAAATGCCGCAAATAATGAACAGCTCCTTCTACCCGGTATGACTGCAACAGTTGATTTTTATGTAGAGCAGAAAAAAAATGTTTTGCTTATGCCTAATACTGTACTGCGCTTTAAACCTACCAAAGAAATGATGGAAGAATTTCAGAACAATATAAAAGATTTTATGAAAAATGCTCCTGATTCAATTAAGCACAGGCAAAATGGTATGGGAAGCGGCAGGACGCCGCAGCAGGGCGGTGCCGGAATGCCCGGAGCTGCTGCTGTCTCAAACGGGAATAAAACAGCAGCTCTCTGGTTTATTGATAAAAACAGAAAACTGAGAATGAGTCCCGCAGCAACCGGCTCAACCGATGGTAAAAAGACTGAAATAGTTCATGCAATGGGAATTGAAGAAGGTACCCAAATAATAACTGCCGCCAAAGGAACGCCTCTGGGAAGCAATTTCCCGCGAATGAATTTTGGTTTCGGCGGCAAGCGCAGTAATTAAGTAATGGAAAATGCCATGAATAAAATAGTAATAGAAACACGTGAACTAACAAAAACATATAAAGTCGGAGAGGTTGAGGTTCATGCGCTGGCAGGTGTAAATATTGCTGTAAGGCAGGGTGAGTTTGTAGCTATTATGGGCGCATCCGGTTCCGGCAAATCAACACTGATGAACCTGCTGGGATGCCTTGATAAGCCGACTTCAGGTGAATACCTGCTTGATGGTATTCCTACAAGTAAAATGTCAAGGAATGAATATTCTGATATACGAAATCAGAAAATAGGTTTTGTATTCCAGGGGTTTAATTTGCTTTCACGAACTACAGCCCTGGAAAATGTTGAACTTCCTTTAATGTATGACCGCAAAAGGGTTGTTAAAAATGCCCGTGAAAAATCAATTCAGGCACTGCAGCGAGTTAACCTGGCTGACAGGCTTGACCACCAGCCGAACCAGCTTTCCGGAGGGCAGCAGCAAAGAGTAGCAATTGCACGGGCTCTTGTTAATGAACCGGCAATAATTCTTGCTGACGAACCCACAGGAAACCTTGACAGTAGAACGTCTATAGAAGTATTCGGGCTGTTCCAGGAATTAAATGAGGAAGGAATAACCATTGTTCTTGTTACACATGAAAGGGACTTTGCCCGTTATGCCAAGAGAATAGTAGAAATGCGGGACGGAAAAGTAATAAGGGATACTGATATAACAACCAGGCTGAATGCAAAAGAAGACCTTAGGGCTATGATTGAGTCTGACAGGTATATAACTCCAATTTAAATTTTTAAGGAATAAAATGATCTGGATGAATATTCTTAAAGCGGCATTAAAAAGCATTCTTAGGTCAAGAATGCGCGGCCTGCTTACAACACTGGGCATTATTATTGGGGTTGGTTCCGTAATAATAATGGTTGGAGTTGGTGAAGGAGCACAGGCAAATATCCGTGAGGAAATGGCTTCACTCGGGCCAAATATGATTACTGTATTTCCGGGCTCATTCAGCTTTGGCGGCGTTAACCGCGGGGCCGGAAGTATAAACAGGTTTACGCTTGATGATGTTGAGAAAATAAAAAAAGAAGCCGTTTATGTAAAAAATGTTCAGGGTGTTGCAAGCACTGCTGCACAGGTTATAGGGCCTTCAGGCAACTGGAATACTTCAATTGACGGCGTATCACCTGACTTTCAGGAAATACGAAGCTGGAAATTAAGTTCCGGTGATTTTTTTACTGACCGTGATGTTTTATCAAGGGCAAAGGTATGTATTGTAGGCCAGGAAATTGTAAAAAACCTTTTTCCTGACCAGGACCCTGTTGGTGTTAATATACGTATTAAAAATGTTCCGTTTAAAATTGTTGGTGTACTTTCATCAAAAGGGCAAAATGCCATGGGCAGAAACATGGATGATGTTATTCTTGCACCAACTACAACTGTTATGGACAGGCTTACCGGCAGCCGTTATATAAATTATATACAGGCAAATGCAATGTCGGTGGAAACTATTGATTCTGCACAGGCTGAAATGCGGGATATTATGCGTGCTTCACACCGGCTGGACCCTTCTGAAGAAGATGACTTTACTATAAGAAACCAGAGTGAAATAACAGAAGCTTTTTCTTCCACAGCACAAATTCTTACTATGCTTTTAGGCGCTGTTGCCGGTGTATCACTGCTTGTAGGAGGAATCGGTATAATGAACATAATGCTTGTATCTGTAACCGAACGTACACGTGAAATAGGTATCCGCTTATCTATCGGAGCCCGCTCCGCTGATATAATGATTCAGTTTCTTGCTGAGTCAATACTCCTGAGTATCCTTGGCGGAATAATTGGAATACTTATTTCATTTGGGGTAGCATTCCTGTTTAACTATTATGATATAATGAATATGATTATAAGCCCCGGTATTGTTTTACTGGCTTTTTCATTTTCTGCAGCAGTGGGTATTTTCTTTGGTTTCTACCCGGCACGTAAAGCTTCAAACCTTAACCCGATTGATGCTTTAAGATATGAATAACTAATACGGAGTTTTCCGTTACAAAGGACTAATATGAAATACAATAAAATATTTTTAGCGCTGCTATTTTTTGCAGTTACTGTAAATGCGCAGGAAAAACTGACCCTGGAAAAATCCATTCAGATTGCTTTAAGCGGTAACACTACGCTTGTTAAAAACAAAAACTCAATAAGTACTTATGAGTCTGGTGTAAAGTCTGCTTATGGAAGCCTTATGCCAAATTTAAGTGTAAGTGGAAGCTGGAACTGGCAGAAAACCCAGACTGACAAAGAATTGACCGGTACCGGCAGTGATGTAACAAAAGATACAAGAGACTATTCTCTTTCAGCAGGAGGCAGTGTAACATTGTTTGACGGCCTTTCAAATCTTTATACAATTGATCAAAAGAAAAATGAGCTTGCTTCAGCAAAATACAGTCTTGAAAATTTACGCCAGGAAGTAATCCTTCAGACTATCAGTTATTATTATTCTGCACTTAATGCCAAAGAGCTTCTTGCGGCCAAGGAAGAAAACACAAAATATAACCAGGAAGTGCTGCAGCTTATAAAAGAAAAAGAACAGCTTGGTATTGTGCCAATTGCCGATGTTTATACTCAGGAAGTACAGGCAGGCAATGCAGAGCTTGCACAAATACAGGCAGAAAATGATTATGAAAAAGCTAAAATAGCACTGCTCAATTACCTGTCATTAAAAATTTCAGATGATTATGATATTGCTGATGCAGATAACAGTACATCTGTACTGGACTCTGCTGAAGTAAATAAATACAGCAGCCTTGAACAGTTATACAGTACAGCGCTTGAACAAAGGAAAGACTTTCAAAGCCAGCAGTACCAGTACCAGGCAGCACTTAATTCTTTAAATATCAGCAAGTCTGACATGTATCCAACTTTAACAGGAAGCTATTCACTCTCTTCTTCAGCAGCATCAACAGGCGACATGTTTAAGCAAAAATCTTATGGAGTCGGGTTATCATTAAATATTCCTGTCTTTTCCAATTATAAAACAGAATATGCAATACAGGCTGCATCGGTAGAATCAGAGAATGCACTGGAAGACCTGAACTATCTTCGCAGGCAGATAATTGGTGAAGTTAAGGAGAGCTATATTAATCTTAAACTGACTCTTAAAAGCTATAATGTAAGCCAGACAACAGTAACATCAGCAGAAGAAACACAAAAGATAAAACTGGAAATGTATAAAGTGGGCTCTGCAACTTTAATTGATGTAATGCAGGCAAATAAAGATTATATACAGGCAGTAAGTGATAAAATTACGGCACGCTATAATTATTACATTGCCAAACAATCATTACTGAATGCAATTGGTGACGAACAGTAAACTCTCCAGCTCCGTGGTATTGCATTCCCAAAGCAAATTAACCACGGAGTTTTTTAATTAATACCTTGCAGTGAAAGATTGCCAACCGGGCAGACTAAAAAAACACCATATTTCTTAAAAAACCACCCTCTTTTTATAAAAGCCATTAAAAAAAACAATAGTCTAAAAAAATATTATGTGTTTTTAGCCTATTTTCGCAACTTTGTAAAATTTTTTCATTTTGATGTTGCAACATTAAATGTTTTAACATATATTTACATCAAGAAAATAAATTAACTTAAAAAGGAAAATAAAATGACAGCAGCAAACGAAGTTCAGCAGAAAACGTGGCAGTTAGATGCCTCTCATTCAAAAGTTGCTTTTTCAGTAAAGCACATGGTTATAACAAATGTTCAGGGACATTTTGACAGCTTTAGAGTAGAAGTAAAACCATCAGGGAATGGTTTTGAAAATAGCGAGATATATGCAGAAATAGATGCAGTAAGTGTTAACACAGGCGTGGCAGACAGAGATAATCACTTAAAAAGCCCTGATTTTTTTAATGCAGAGCAATACCCAGTTCTGACTTTCAAAAGCAAATCATTCAAAAAAGTTGATGATGAGAATTACAAACTTGTTGGTGATTTTACAATTAAAAATGTTACAAAAGAAATTGAACTTGATGTTGAATTTGGCGGACAGGTAAAAGACCCATGGGGAAATGACCGTGTTGGTTTTACTCTTACAGGAAGTGTTGACCGTTTTGATTATGACCTTACCTGGAATGCCCTGCTGGAAACAGGTGGTGCAGTTGTAGGTAAGAAGATAAAGCTGGATATGTCAGTAGAATTCGTTGTAAAATAAAATGATTAATATGCAGTAACCGTAACCTTAACTGGTTACGGTTACATATAAAATTAAGTAACAGTTAAATAATAAAAGGAAAAGAGAAATGAAAAGCATTACATCAGCATTGTTTGCCCTCCTGTTTACAGTATCAGTATTTGCCCAGAATACCACGTGGAAACTGGATCCGGCACATACACAGATACGTTTTTCTGTCACCCACATGGTTATTTCTGAAGTAACCGGTGATTTCAAAAAATTTGACGGAGAAGTAAAATCAAACGGTACAGATTTTTCAAATGCACAGATAAGTTTTACCGCAGATGTCAGCTCAATTAATACTGAAAATGAGAAACGTGACGGCCATTTAAAGTCAGACGATTTTTTTAATGCAGAAAAATACCCGCAGATTAAATTTGTAGGCAAGTCAATGAAGAAAGTTGGAAAGAATAAATATAAACTTACCGGTGACTTTACTATACGTGATATAACTAAAAAAGTAACCTTTGATGTAACATACAGCGGTACTGCTTCTGCTTTCGGGCAGGAAAAGGCCGGATTTAAGTTAACAGGGAAAATTAACAGGTTTGATTATAATTTGAAATGGAACAGCTTGATGGAAGCAGGCGGAGCAGTAGTTGGGAAGGAAGTTGAGATAATATGTAATGTACAGCTTGTAAAACAGGCAAGCTGATTTCTCTGTAGGGATGGCAGGCACATTGCCATCCCTTTTTTATGCACTTTTGAAAAATGATGTGTAAATTTATGAAAACAGATTTATTAAATATGAAACTTGAGCAGGAAATAGTACAACACTCTTTTAAAAGTTCTAAACACAAGGCTTTGATAAATATTATATTTACCTATAACTGGATATATGAGAAACAGGCTAACGTTTTAAAACCTTATGATATTTCTTCACAGCAGTATAACATTTTGAGAATTTTACGCGGGCAGTATCCAAACCCGGCTACAATAAAGCTGATAAAAGGAAGAATGCTTGATAAAATGTCTGATGTATCACGCCTTGTTGAAAGGCTTAAAGCCAAAGGACTTCTGGAAAGGAAAGAATGTAAAAATGACAGGCGAAATGTTGATGTGATTATTTCACAGAAAGGGCTTGATTTGCTTTCAGAACTTGAAGGGAAAATTGATAGTATTCATGAACTTTTCGGAGTTTTAACTGATTCAGAAATTGACCAGTTGAATGACTGCCTTGACAGGATAAGAACAATAGAATAATATGAATTACCAGGCTGATACATCCGGCAATATAAATAATACTCTGACAGATACTAAGTTAATTTTTATCCGTCACGGGCACAGCGAAGCTACAGATATATATCTGCCAGGCAGAATGCCGGGTGTTCATCTTTCAAAGACGGGCATTGCGCAGGCAAAACAACTTACCCGTGATCTTGAAACAGTTAACATTGACAGGATATTTTCAAGCCCGCTTGAAAGAGCTATGGAAACAGCCGATTATATTGCATCTGCAAAAAATATTCCGCTTGAAACAATGGATGAATTGCTGGAAATAAATTTTGGAGCATGGTCAGGCAAAACTTTTGATGAATTGAAAAAGCTGGAAGACTGGACAAAATTCAACTATTTCAGAATAAATACTCGTCCCCCCGGAGGCGAAAACATTCTTGAAGTACAGGCAAGGGTAGTTTCAGGAATCGATAAAGTATTTAAATCTTCTCCGGGTAAAACCCTGGCTTTTGTAAGCCATGGGGACTGTATACGCGCAGCAATTGCTTATTATATCGGGCTGCATCCTGACCTTATGAGCAGAATTAAAATTCATAATGCGGCTGTTTCTGTGCTAAAAATCCATGACTGGGACTGTGAACTCCAGTGCCTTAATTACCGGGGGGCCATTCTTAACAGTGTTCTTGGCTGATTTCCGGCTACAAGGTTTAATTTATTTATCTCCCCGCAAAACCCCTCTCCCCTTTCTTATTAGTAATTATATAAACCCAGGCTTTATAAGCCCATACATTTTATTTAATTTTCCCCCAACCTTTTCTTAAAACCTTTAGTCTAAAGTTTAGAAATTGGAAATCTAAATGGCGCTTAGCGATACTGAACTTATACATAAAGCACAGCATGGTGATACTTTAGCATTTGAAGAGCTGGTATTCCGTTATGATAAACGGGTACTCTCAATTGCATTAAAGTATGTTCGTGATGCAGATGATGCTAAAGATATTTACCAGGAGGTATTTATCAGGGTATTTAAAAGCCTTAAGAATTTCCAGTTCAGAAGTGAATTTTCTACCTGGCTTTTCAGGATAACCACCAATGTATGCCTTACGTATAGTTCAAAAGCTAATAAAAGAATAAATGTTCCTATAAATGATGAATTTGATGAAGAACAGCCGGATGGAGTTGTTCTTGAAGCAGAACAGGATTTTTATTCTCCTGAAAAGGTTTTCTCGGGAATGGAAATAAACCAGAAGATAAATGAGGCTGTTGAGACTTTGTCTCCCAAGCAGAAGATGATTTTTATAATGAAACATTTTGAAGGTTTTAAATTAAGAGAGATTGCGGTAATGATGGACTGCCAGGAAGGTACAGCAAAAAAATACCTTTTTGAAGCAAATCACAAGATGCGGAAACTATTAAAGAATGTTTATTGAATTGAAAGATAAATACTCTTTCAGTTTAAACCGGAGCTATTATGGAACACTATGAATATAAAGAATGGATACCGCTTGCTGTTGACGGCGAGCTGGATGACAAAGAGTTAATCGCTTTTGAAAGTCACCTGGCAGAGTGCCCACAGTGCAGTATTGAATTTGAGGAACAAAAAAAGTTAAAAGCGCTTATTACAGCAAATTACCCGGCTGAACCTGATGAATTATTATTATTTGAATCGAGGCAGAGTTTAAGGCAGGCAATAAGAGATGAAAAATCAAGACAGCCTTTTTATAAAAAAATAATTTCCTTATTCAATATATTCTCAATACCTAAAGTAAAATTTGCCTTTGGCGGAGCAGCAATTCTACTATCAGGCTTTTTTGCAGGATATCTTGTATTCCATAATCAAAACAACGGCCTTCCACAAGCCAGTATTTCCGGGCCTTCATCAATGGTTCAGACAGCATCCACCGAGAAATACTCCCCTGCTGAAGGAAATATTAAAATTTCAAATGTCCGCTTTATTGACAGAGATGCAAGCGATGGGCAGGTAGAATTTGAATTTGATGCTGTTAAACCGGTACGTATTAAAGGCAGTATAAATGATGAAAATATTAAGAACATTCTTACATATTCTATGCTTAATGTTGAAAATCCCGGTGTTAGGTTAAATTCAATAAATGCTATAAGTAAAGAAGACAACTCAGGCGCTGACCCGGAAATAAAGGCAGCAATTATATCTGTTGCTAAATTTGATGAAAACCCCGGTGTAAGGCGTCAGGCAATAAAGCTGCTTAATAAATACAACTCTGATGAAGATGCAAAAAAAGCGCTTCTCTTTGTTCTTATGAATGATTCTACCTCCGGCAACAGAATTGAAGCAATAAACAGCCTTGTTAAAGCTCAGAAAGAGGGAGCTAAGTTTAACGATAAAGAATTATCTGTTTTCAGGCAGAAAATGGAAGCCGATGACAACCAATATATCAGGTATAGGGCAAAAACAGTTTTGATGGAGTATAATTAAAATGAAAAGATTTAGTTACGCCGCTGTATTATTTGTGATTTTTACGCTGGCTGCTGCGGCTGTTTATCCCCAGGGACATAAGATAAAAACTTTTAAGGTTAGCAGTAATGGAAACCTTGCTGTTGATAATGCTTATGGCGATATAATAATTAAGACGTGGGAGAAGAACGAAGTTAGTGTTAAATATGACCAGGAAGAAGATGAAGACGAAGAAGCTTTTGCTATTAAAGTATCAGGAAACCAGGTAAGAGTAAAATCTTATAGTTACAACTCCAGTGATGTTGAAATTACTATACCCAGGCGCTTCAATGTTGAGATAAGAACAGGTGCCGGTGATATTAAAGTTGCCGGCGATTTGTACGGTAAACTTAGCGGTAATACAGCGGGCGGTGATATAAAACTTGGAAAATTATCAGGCACAATTGAGTTTCTTACTTCAGGCGGTGATATAAGCGCAGATGAGTTAAAAGGAGAAATAAAAATTGTTACATACGGCGGTGATTTGAGACTTTCAAATATTGACGGGAATGGCTCTGTTACCACTTCGGGCGGCGATATTAAAATGAACAATATTGGCAAAGATGTAAAAGTATCTACTGCAGGTGGAAATATCTATATTAACTCGGTTAATGGTAAAACAGCCCTCAGTTCAGGCGGCGGCGATATTACAGTCGGATATATTAATGGTACAGCAGATATTAAAACCGGCGGTGGAAATATAAAGGCATCCGGCGGTAAAGCATTTATTACTGCATCTACCGGAAGCGGCGATATATACATGTATAAAATTGACGGCGCTGTTAAAGCTTCCTCCGGCTCAGGTGATATGTTACTTGAATTGGTTAATGCAAGCCAGGACAGTTACATTAAAACCTATAACGGGACTATTAAATTATTCCTGCCTGATAATGCAAAGGTAACTGTTGAAATTAAGGTGCGCGGCTTTGGAAACCATTATAGTTATGAATACAGTGACTTTATTACAAATGAATTAAAACCAACCGGGAAAAGTGTTAAAAAGAATAATGATAATATAACAGCTACTTATACATTTAATGGCGGCGGAAAGAAGATTTACCTGGATACTGTTAATGGTGATATAGAAATAAAACGCTTAAGATAAGCCCTCTCCCCTGATTTATTGACGGAGTATTCCAAATTATTCAGGCTTAGTAAACTTAATTTATAAATAATTCATCTGCGGTTTAAACTCTTAAAGAGAGGGATTGCTATATGCAGGTGTAAATTGCCGGAGTGCTATGCGCTATTTAATTATACTATTTATATGTTTTGCTTTTACATATACAACACAGAGTAAAGACTTTGCAGACCCGGGAAAAGATGTACAGGTTATAGCGGTAAAATCCGAACAAAATATAACTATAGATGGTGACCTTTCTGAACCCGCATGGCTGCAGGCAAATGTAATTTCAAATTTCATCCAAAGAGTACCTGACGAAGGTAAAGCCCCAACAGAAAAAACGGAAGTAAAAGTTCTTTATAACGATAACTGCCTTTATATTGGTGCAAGATTTTATGATTCATCACCTGACTCAATAATAGCCCGTATGACAAGGCGTGATGACAGCGGCAACAGTGATGCTTTTACAATATACCTCGATCCATATAATGATAAAAGAAGCGGCTATTATTTTGCTGTAAGTGCCGCAGGTACATTATATGACGGAATTTTATATAATGATGACTGGTCTGATAATTCATGGGATGGTGTATGGGAAGCAAAGGTTAAAATTGATTCTTCAGGCTGGACGGCTGAAATGGAAATCCCTTTTTCACAATTAAGATTTAAAGAAGCCGCAGATATGACATGGGGAATAAATTTTAAAAGGGATTTTGTAAGAAGAAATGAAGCTGATTATATTGTTTTCTGGCCCAGGAATGAAAGCGGCTTTGTTTCAAGATTTGCAAAACTTAGAGGCCTTTCAGGTATTAAGCCTTCAAAAAACATTGAAATACTTCCTTATGTAACCGGAAGGTCAGAGTTTACGCATACTGATGCTGAAAATCCTTTTAATGATGGTTCAGTATACAAAACAGGGCTTGGCGCTGATGTTAAAATGGGAATAGGTTCCAACCTTACTTTGAATGCTACAATAAATCCGGATTTTGGCCAGGTTGAAATTGATCCTGCAGTTATTAATCTAAGTGATGTTGAAACTTTCTTTTCTGAAAAACGCCCGTTCTTTATTGAGGGCTCAACAATTTTTGAGTTTGGTTATGGCGGTGCCAGAAACTATTGGGGCTTTAACTGGCCGGGGCCGGATTTCTTCTACAGCAGAAGGCTGGGCAGGGCGCCTCAGGGCAGCACCCCTGATGCTGATTACAGCAGTTACCCTGATGGGACACATATACTTGGCGCAGCAAAATTAACAGGTAAAATTGGAGATAGCTGGAACGTTGGCGCTATTCAGGCACTTACTTCAAGAGAAAAAGCCAAATACTCTGCAGATGGCAAAACTTCAGAGACTGACGTTGAACCATTTACTTATTATGGTGTTGTTAGGGCACAAAAAGAATTTGATAATTCCCGGCATGGGCTTGGTTTTATTTCCACTTTTACTGAAAGAAGCTTTAATAATGATGAGTTAAGGGCAGACATTAATAAATCAGCTTTTACCGGCGGTATAGATGGCTGGACATTTCTCGATTCTTCAAAAACCTGGGTTGTTTCAGGCTGGATGGGCATGAGCAGTATTACAGGAACAAAGGAAAGAATTACTGACCTGCAGCAAAACTCCCAGCATTATTTTCAGCGCCCTGATGCTAAAACAAACAGGCTTGACAGCTCTGCTACTTCGCTTAATGGTTATGCCGGCAGGCTGTGCCTGAATAAACAAAAAGGTAATTTTTTCTTTAACTCTGCCCTCGGAATTCTCTCTCCCGGGTTTGATGTTAATGATATAGGATTTATTTCACGGGCTGATTTGATAAATATGCACATCGGCGGAGGTTACTACTGGGAGAAACCTACTGACTATTATAGATACATTGAACTTGTTGGCGCTGCATTCCGCAGTTATGACTTCGATAAGAACATTATATGGGAAGGAGTTTATTCAAGCGCTTATTACCAATTCCTTAACTACTACTCTGTTAACCTTGAATTTGCTTATAACCCCGAAACAATTAATAACAGAAGGACACGCGGCGGCCCTTTAACTATAAACAGACCTGGTTATGAATATTATGCAGGTATTTCGTCTGACAGCAGGAAAAACCTTGTTGCGTCTGTAAGCTATGGTATATATACCCGTCCGGGCAGTTCATGGAATTATGACATAAGCACAGAAATTACATACCGCCCGATTCCAAATATTTCAATAAGCATAAGCCCAACTTATTCAAAAGTATTTGAGCCGCTTCAATACATAGATGTTTTTTCTGACTCTTTTGCAGTAAATACTTTTGGCAACAGGTATGTGTTTGCACAAATGAATCAGAATACTATTAGTGCGGGAATAAGGCTGAACTGGATATTTACACCAAAGATAAGTCTCCAGCTTTATGTTCAGCCGCTCATTTCTTCCGGCGAGTTCACCAGCTATAAAGAACTTTCAAAACCACGTTCCGACGAATACCTTATTTACGGAACAAACGGCTCAACCTTTGATAAGGATGAGCTGATTGCTGACCCTGACGGCGCTGATGGTAATGCACCCGCTATACAGATTGACGATAAGCCTGATTACAGTTATAAATCAATTCGCGGCAATGCAGTATTCAGATGGGAATATATGCCGGGTTCTGCTTTCTATTTTGTATGGACGCAGACAAGAGAAGATTCAGAAGATATTGGGAACTTTCAGTTAAAGCATTCTCTATCCCGGCTCTGGGATACCCGCCCTGATAATATTTTTATGGTTAAGTTTACTTACTGGTTGAATATGTAACCTTTTTAACAAACCTTCAAGGTTTCGTGAGCAATGGCAAAAGCATAATAATATGTTCCATCCTGCCTGGTAAATCTTGAAGGTTTTAAAAAGCTTAACATGACTTGCTACTGCTTCTTAAACCCAACCGGGTGATTAAGTATCAACCGTTGAGAGTCTTTTAACTTTAATACCTCCCTCAGCTTTTCCATATCCATTGTTGCGCGCGGCACTGTAGCCAGCACGGCAGAGGAGCAGTATATCGAAATGTTCTGCGATACTATACCTGCATCAACAGCAGCCCATATTGCCTTTAGTGAATCAGAACCGGATTTAAACCTGTCCAGGTCAGAAACCAGTAAACAAAATAAAGGAGCTTCAGCAACACTTTCCTGCCTGCCTGCGCCCAGTTTCCTGTAGTCACCACCGGTAATTAACTCAAGCGAATGTGCCGTTGCATTATACAAGTAAGCTCCCTGTTTTGTTAACAGGTAAACATCAACATCCTGCGAATTCATTGCCGACGGTGCTGTACGCTTGCCTGACTCATGCCGGTTAATGCCGTTTGCTGCCCACAACAGGTTTGAAATAACATTTATGTCAGGACTGGTTGTATCATAGTCACGTACCGAAGCTCTTTCATCAAGGGCTTTCATAAATGGCAGTCCCCCGGTTGTATCAGGTGCAGGCAGTTTAATAGTAGTTTGTTCCTGTGCCTGAATTAAACATGATAATAACAAAAGAGAAAGAATTAAAGTAATTTTTTTCATTTTGTCTGCCTCTGTTTTTTCTATAACAAATCTATAAATAAATCTTCTGAAATAAATTAGATAAAATTATAGTTGTATATTTAATAGAGAACAACTATTTTCATTTAACAGTTTTTAATGGCTTAAGTTTCCTTAATTTTCCTGTACTGAACAAAAAGGTTCTACTATATAATGGTATTAACTGGCTCATCTCGCTGGCTCTATATAGGTATATTCTCAGCATTAACGGCTGCTATTATAGTTGCGGGAATACTTTTTGTCAAATACAGATCATCAGGCATAAAAGAAGAAAAATTTGTTAACCTTAAATCGATAGCAAAACTAAAAACTGACCAGATAACAAACTGGCGCAGCGAGCGTTTGAATGACGGGTATCTTATTGCTAACGACCCTTTTGTAATCTCTTCTTTAAATCGCAAACCCTTTGTCAATTCTGATTTACTAGAAAAAAGAATCAGTACATTTAAAAAAGTGAAAGAATATGAAGGCCTTACAATATATGATTCAACAGGGGCTGTAATTGTTGGAGATAACATCTCCCCTGCTATTGATAAAGCAGCATTTAAAGAGATTATAAAAAAAGGAAAAACTGTTGTTTCAGATATTATCTTCAATAATAAAGACAAAGCTTTTTTGGAATTATATGCGCCTATTTTTCTCAGCGAAAATCCTTCTGACAAAGCATCATGTCTCTTAATAATAAGAATTGACCCTGCAACTTCTTTATACCCCATTATTAGTGCCTGGCCGGTGACCAGTAAAACTTCTGAGACACTTATATTTTCAGTAAGGCATGATTCAATTATTTATATTAACAGGTTACGGCATCTTGATCCTGACAAAACTCTATTCCCATTTAAACTTTCAACAAAAAGCAACAGCCTTTCGGCTGCAATGGCTGCCCGGGGAACCAGGGAAATAGTTGAGGGTATTGATTACAGGGGAGTTAAAGTTCTTGCTTATATTTCCGGCCTGCCCAACAGTCAATGGCTTATGATAAATAAAGTTGATATCGATGAAATTTATTATTCCATGTACAGCCTTTATTTCTGGGTAGTGTTGTTTATTTACATTTTGATATTTCTTTCGGCCGTTACCATTGCTTTAATATGGAGGACAAAAAATATCAGGCACTACCAGGCACTTTACAATATGGAAATAAAGCAAAAAGAACTCCTGCAGAAATATGAGTTTATCACGCAGAATGCCAATGTAATCATTATGCTCGTAGGAATGGATGGTAAAATACTTTATACAAATGAACCTGCTTCAAGATTATATGGTTATTCATCTGATGAATTGCATCAGATGAATGTAAACCAGTTAAGAGTCTCCGAACTATCTCCTGACCTTAATAAGACTTTTGAAAGGATAAGGCATGAGGAAGGAATTGTATATGAGGCAGTTCATAGGAAAATAACAGGTGAACTTATCTATATTGAAGTAAGTGCCCGGCTGATGACCTTTGAAGGACAGGATGTTATGATTTGTTTCTTCCGTAACATTACTGAATACAAAATTACCGTAGAACTTCTTAACAAGACTTTGAAAGAAAAAGAGATACTCCTCAAAGAAGTTCATCACAGAGTTAAAAACAACCTTCAAACTATCAGCAGCCTGCTTGGACTGCAGTCTGCTATGATTGAAGATGAAAAGGTCAGAAAAATTTTTGCTGACAGCCAGACCCGTATTAAAGCTATGTCATTGCTTCATCAGGCATTATATAACGATACTGCAGATTCAGTAAATTCTAAAAGATACTTTGAAAATCTTATTGAAATATTAAAAAACTCTTATTTATCTCTAGACAAACACATTGTTTTGAATGAAAATATTGCCGAAATGAAACTAAGTGTTGATACTGCCACTACATTAGGGCTTATTATTACTGAAATTATATCCAATATTTTCAAACATGCGTTTCCGCAAAGCAAGTCCGGGGAAATTAATTTTACATTTATTGAAAAACCCGGGTCAGCCTTTGTACTCACTATTTCTGATAACGGAACAGGACTGCCGGAAAATTTCAACCTGGAGAAGAATTCAGGACTTGGCATGAGGTTGATTCATATTTTACCGCAAAAAATTGGCGCACATATTAAAATGGAAAACTCCAATGGTACAATCTATATAATAGAGGGTAATATTTAGTACCGCTAACCCATCATCCCGCTATACTTATTTATCTTCAATAATTCTTATATTTCTTTTTTATTAATCATTCTCTGCTCTGTTATGAAAAATAAATTATTATTTCTGTTTGCAGCTTTTTATATAAGTATTGTACCGCAGGAAAAAATAACCCTGAACGATATTGCAGCCAATGCCGGACTTTACCCGCCCGCTTCTGAAGACTTCAGATGGTTTAACAAATCGAATAAATTATATTACCCTGATTATGACACAATCTCATCAGGCCCTGCATTATTTTTATATGATATGGATAAAAATGAAAATAATGTCCTTATATCATTTAAAGAATTAAGAAATGCAGCAAAGGAAGGGGGATTTGAATTTCGTGACAGCAAAGTTTCCCCCAACGACAATTTCATTCTGTTTACCGGGCAGCTTGAAGCCAGATCGACTAAAACAGGAGGCAATTTTAGCATTTATGATTTAAATAGGAAAAAATTTATTCTGACTGTAAATTCTGATAAGGAACAGACTAATATCATTTTTTCACCTGATGAATCTAAAATTGGTTTTGTTCGTGATAATGATCTTTATTTTATTGATATAGCCTCAGGTAAAGAAACCCGTTTGACTTATGATGGAAGCGAAACTATCCTTAATGGAGTGTTTGATTGGGCTTATGAAGAAGAGTTTAGTGTAATTGAAGCATGGATGTGGTCTCCTGATAGCAAGTCTATTGCCTTCTGGAAAACAGATCAATCGGCTGTACAGAAGTTTCCTATAACTAATTTTGACTCTGTTTATAACACAGTAACATACCAGTATTATCCAAAACCGGGGTATCCGGTATCTGCAGTTAGTATAAATGTAATCGATATAACTGCTGGCAAAGTCACTCAAATGAATACCGGTACCAATTCAAACTCCTATATCCCAAGGATAAAATTTACAGCGGATCCCTCAATACTTTCCATACAGCGGCTAAACAGGGAACAAAATAAACTGGAATTGCTTTTTGCGGATACTAAAACCGGCAAATCAACCGTAATATTAACTGAGAAGGATGACCACTGGATTGATGTATGGGATCATTTAACTTTCCTTACTTCGAAAAAGCAATTCATCTGGCCTTCTGAAAGAGATGGTTATCTGCATCTCTACTTATATGATTACAATGGACAACTTATACAGCAAATAACTTCCGGCAAATATGAAATTGAAGCTGTTAAAGGTATAAATGAAAAGCAGAGCAGGCTCTATTATACATCGAATGAGAGTTCGCCGTTAAGAAAGGATTTATACTCTGTAAAATTTGACGGAACCGAAAAAAATAAAATAACTTCAGAAACAGGAACTCACGATGTTATCTGTTCTTTTGACTGCAGTTATTATCTTGATATCTTCTCTTCATTGAATAAATATCCCGCTTATACACTGCGAAATAATAAAGGAAATTCATTAGGAATTGTTATGAACTACTTTTCATATATTCCTGTAGAATATAAGTTTTTACCCGCTGAAACCGGTACTTTTACTACCACAGATAGCATACAACTTAATTATTATCTGGTTAAACCGGAAAACTATAACAACAAAGTAAAATACCCCCTCATTGTGTTTAATTACAGCGGGCCTGGTTCACAATCTGTTACAGACTCATGGCTTGGCAGAGATTACTACTTCGCACAGTGTTTTGCACAGGCAGGTTATATGGTCTTCTGTGTTGATAATCGTGGAACCGGTGGAAGGGGAAAAGAATTCGAACATGTAGTTTACAAAAATCTTGGGAAATGGGAAGTTAGTGATATTGTTGAAGGTATCCGTTTTCTTAATAAACAGGGCTTAATAGATTCATCACGTGTTGGCATTACCGGCATCAGTTATGGCGGTTATATAGCGGCGATGAGCATTTTGAAAAAACCTGCATACTTTAAAGTTGCTGCCGCAGCAGCTCCGGTTACTGACTGGTTATATTATGATGCTATTTACACTGAACGTTACATGGGTATGCCGCAATTCAATTTATCTGCTTATAAATTCAGTTCAGCATTAAACTATGCGTGGATGCTAAAAGGGAAACTGCTTTTAGTACATGGTACTTCAGACGATAATGTACATCTGCAAAATACTGTTAACCTGGCTAGAGAATTAGTCAAAGCAGATGTAAAATTTGACCTTATGTTATACCCGGGGAAAAAACATGGTGGATTCGGAACTCATTACTACAGGCTTGTTTATGATTATTTTATAAATAATTTATAAATCTACCTATTTACAGGGCGTTCCGGAATTGCAGAGTGGAAATCTTATCTGAACTGCAGTTCCGGTATTAAGTTCACTTTCAATATTGAAGTTGCCTCCCATTTTTTCAACATAGTGGTAGGCAAGCGTAAGTCCTAATCCGGCACCTTCAAAATATTTTGTATAACCTTCTTCCCCCTGAATAAATGCTTCAACAAAGTTTTTAATTTTTTCGCGGTTCATTCCAATGCCGGTATCAACAATAGAAACTAATACATAGCCATTAATAATCTCACTTCTTATTAAAACGCTTCCGCTGTATGTATACTTTATGGCATTATCAACAAGGGCAAAAATAACTTTTTCCATCTTTACCCAGTCAATTTTAATAAGTGATTCTTCTTCAGAAAGTTCCAGCCTGAATTCGAGATTTTTATTTTGTGCCTCTGTATATTTCTTATTATATACTGATTTCAATACTTTGTTAATATCAAGCTGGCAAAATTCAAATTCCAGTTCATTTGTTTCAATGTGCGATACTTCTACTATATTGGAAAATAAATTTAGTATCCTGTTTAATATATCTTTCAATGAATGCGATACTTCACTCAAGACACTGTAATCTTTAAGTGCAAGTCCCTCTTCAATAATTTCAGAATACCCTATTAAAGCATTAAGAGGCGTACGTATTTCATGAGACATATTCTTTAATATAGCACTTTTCAGCCGGTTATAGTGGTTTTCCTTCTCATATGCCTGTTTAAGCTTATCCTGTATTAATTGTTCATCTGTAATATCATTAAGGCTTACTATATATATAATTTCATCTTCAATACTGTTGATAACAAAAGACGTTTTCACCATGTACTGCCTGCCGTTTTCAGAATATTTAAACTCTTTCAGGTCCGGTTTGCCGTTATACCCTTCATCTATTTCCTGTATTAGCGTACGGGTAAAGTCATTGTTTGGCAGGTCAGCTATATTGGAATTAATTTTCCTCTTGTCTATTGAAAAGGTACGGCAGAAATTTTCATTGGCATCCTCAAAGATATAAGCACCTTTTTTATATGTTACCAGGAGAAGAAGGTCTGAAATATTATTGATAATAGATTTAAGTTTAGTCTCGTTCTTTTTAAGAAGCTGTGTTTTTGTTATATAAGCAGTAATATCATTGCCGCTCAATATATATGAAGAAACTTCAGAATAATTATGCAGCGGTATAAGCTTAAGCTCAAAGAAACTCATGCTGCCATCCGCCTGCACATTAGTAATTACTGAGCTCCACTCTTTTTTTAATCCAAGTGCATTAATTAGTGTCTTCTTATCCTGGGCATTCAGATGCGGCGACAGAACATAATGGAGGTAATTATTATATATTGCTTCAACAGGTACATTAAGTATTTTATCAAACGAGGGAGTTACAAAAGTAATCTTGCCTTCAGTATCAGTTATTATTATTGGAATTTTTCCGTAGTCAAGGGCAAGGTTCAGGCTATTAATTCTGGATTCCCAGATTTTCTTTTCATCTATTACCTTAAATGTTAAAATAAGATATTCAACATTTCTGATAAATACTCTTTCAATTGACACAGTATAATTGTCGGAAGTTTTCCCCTGCTGCGTTACAAGGTCAAGCTCACATTCTATGCCTGAATATTGGCTTTGTGCAAATGTCCTTAAAAGAAATCTAAGATCGGGCTCAGACTTAATATTGGTTATTCGGCTATCTTTTATTTCCCCAAAAAGATTATTGAATGCCTGGTTTGAATAAAAAATAGTTTCCGACATGTCAACAACTACAAGCGGATTTGTATTTGGCAGTTCTTCAAAAGTACCGCTGCTCTGCAGGGATGGTTGAAGACTATTATTAATCTCTGACAGCGTTATGTATTTAAGCATCTAAAGATTTTATCTTCTTTATATTTATTTCTTTAACCGGGCCGCTTCCCTGAACAAATGCATGAGAAAAGGTTTTATTAAGCAGCTTTTCTATAAAACCTATAAGTGATACTGTTATAAAGTTTAGTTCTTCTGATATATCATCTGCAATATCTTCAAGAAGAGTATTTAGGGACATTTCTTCATCACTGATTTCTTGCCTTAAATCAAGATTCCATACCCTCTCAAAAAGACGGTTTAGATTCTTTAACTCATATATAACATTTACATCATTTATATTATATGTTTTTTTCTCAAGCATAATAAGGACAGCATTCTCAGAATCACCGGATCTTTTGCGCCGGGTTATTTCATAGACATACGTACCCGAACAATTAATATCATCAAGATTAAGTAAAGTATTAAACTCAGTTTCTGCAACTTCAAATGAAATATAAAGCTTATTATCTTTCAGCAGCTTTACCGCATTTATACGCCAGTTCAACTGGGCAATGTATCTCCATGCAGGTGAATAACTTAGAGAATCATGCGTTTCTGAATATCCTGAAATACGATGAAATAAAAGCTTTGTTTTACCTTTTTTTAAATGGGATTGGTTAAAATCAGATCCCGGGGTAATATTTAAAATTTTATCAAGCATTCCGTTCCTTAAGTTATTATCGAACGAAATGGAATATAATTGAGCCCTAATCCAATTTTATCATTTTTTGGTCAGGGGTATATTCTACCAGGCGGGGATCTTTAAGGTTTATCAAATCATTAGTTAGAGCGCGAATTCGGGCAATTGATTGGTTAATAATTGCCATATCTTCATTAAGATTGTCATCTTTTTGGGCAGATAACTCTTCTTCAATATTTTTTAACGAAAGTATAAGGCTGCTTAGTGGATTATTTATTTTATGTCCTATTGTACAGGCCATTTCAATTACTGCATTTGAGTGCTCTATTTTTTTCAACTCACTCTGAAGATTAAAAACCCTTATTCTGGAGCGTATTCTTGCAAGAAGTTCCTGGTTTTCTACAGGTTTTACTAAAAAATCATCAGCGCCAACATCAAGCCCGGTTACCCGGTCAGTTAAAGAAGCACGGGCAGTAAGTATAATAAAATAAATAAGTTTAAATTTTTCTTCTTTTTTTAGAATTCTGCAAAGCTCCAGCCCGTCAATAACAGGCATAGTCCAGTCAGCTATAATTACTTTTGGGGAAAAAGTTTTTAATGCTTCAAGGGCTTCTGCTCCATTGGTAGTGCAAAGTACTTCATATTTATTCTTAATAAGCAGTTTTTCAAGAATAAATCGTGTATCTTTTTCATCTTCAACAACAAGTACTTTTTCAGCGCTCATAAATATCAATAAGTTCGTTAATTTTTTGTAAAAGTATATTATAATCAATAATAGGCTTTATAATATAATCATCAGCAAGACTCTCTTCAAAAAAAGTATTTCCCTTAATTGATGGAGAAAAAGCAGTAATTATCAATACAGGGATATGCAGATTTTTATCTGATTTTATAATCTTTGATAAAATTGCACCGTCAATCTTTTTACCTTCAAGGTAAGTATTCTTCAGATTGATGTCCATTATAATCACAGCAATACTATCGGTTCTTACCCGATTAAGCACTTCATCTGCATTTTCGATTATAATAGCTTCAAAACCAGTCTTAGACAGAATTATATTATAAAAATTCTGCGAAAATGGATCATCCTCTACAACAATTATCTTTTTCTTCATTGTTTAGCTAAAAATTTAACAATTATACTTATGCGCCTGTTAACCAGGTTATAAGGGTCTTTTTTATCCCGTAACCTGCTGTCTGCATAGCCGCGTACTTCTACAATTTGATTGCTTTTAAGCTCACTTTGGGTCAATTCTTTTCTTGCTGAATTAGCCCTGTCAGCACTTAATTCATAATTTGTATATCCAAGCCCGTCACCCTGGTAAGGCCTTGAATCCGTATGCCCTTCAATAACTATTTTATTAGGTAATTTAGCCAGGCTGTTACCTATTTTCCTTATCAGCAGTTTTGCTTTGGGATTAAGCACTGATGTACCAATCTGGAAAAAGAGATCATTAGAACCTTCCATTAGTTCTATTCTTAAACCTTCATCAACAATCTCTATTTTTACCTGGTTCACAAGCCCTTTAAAGTTTGGATCAGCAGAAAGCTCTTTAACTATCTGTTCTCCCATTTTTTTAAGAGCTTCTTTTTCCAGCGCTATCTTTTTGGCCTGTTCCCTCTGCTCGGTTATCTGTTTAATTTCATCATTGCTTAAATTAAGCAAATCCTGTGACTTTCCCTCGGGCATATTAAGAGTTTTCTCATCAAAACCAGCGGGATCCTTAAAATACCCTGCTACAGCCTGTTTTACTTTTTCACTTTGCCCCAATATCCATAACACGATAAATAAAGCCATCATAGCGGTAACAAAATCCGCATAAGCTACTTTCCAGGCACCGCCATGTGCCCCATGGTCGCCTTTTTTGCCTTTCTTTATTATTATAGGGCTGTTGTCTTCGGCCATAGTATTATGCTGATTTTGCTCTTATAAATGCTTCAAGTTCTGCAAATGAAGGCCTCTCATCTGAGTAGATCGTTCTTCTGGCTATTTCTACTGCAATAATTGGAGGATTGCCTTTTGCATAGGCAACCATACTTGCTTTCACTGTTTCCATCAGGCGCACCCTGCCTTCAATATTGTGCTCAATATTGGTTGCAAGAGGGCCGACAAAACCATAAGACATCAATACCCCAAGAAATGTACCAACCAAAGCAGATGCTACGTGATGGCCTACTGCTTCCGCACCCGCATTAATAGAACCCATTGTAACAATAATACCAAGTACTGCCGCTACTATACCAAGACCCGGAAGAGCATCTCCTGTTTTGGATAGCTGCCCGGCTATTGGTTTTGTTTCCATTTCAAATGTCTCAATTTCTGAATCCATAAGGCTTTCAAGTTCATGCGGTGGAATGCCGCCTGAAAGCATAACTTTCATACTATCACTAAAGAAACTTTTTAATGTAGCATTTTCAACAAACTTTTTACTTTTATTAAGTATTTCACTTTCTTCTGGTTTTTCAATGTGTTTTTCAATTGCCAGCAAACCATCTCTTTGAGCAACAAGAAAAAGATCATTAAACGATTTAAGCATCGTAAGGTAATCCTGTTTTGAGAAATGATGGGATTTCATTGTACCCAGCGCTTCACTTATGATCTTCTTTACCAGAGATATAGGGGCAGATATCAATAAACTTCCAATTGTTGCCCCGCCAATTGTTACAAATTCAGATATTTGCAGCAGCAGTATAGGGCTTCCCCCGGCCATCATAAAACCGCCAAGTACCCCGCCTATTACTACAACTATCCCTACAATTACTAGCATTCTTTCACCAGATTTTTATGTGTTTCCCTTATTTCGTCAACAAGTTTAAATAATTCATCACTCTTGGTTTTAACATGAAACCAGTTTATATTATAAGCATTAAGGCCGTCTTCAACCTCTGCACTAATATCTGTTATTTCTTTATAGCCAATAGTGCCGCCTACACCTCTCAATTCATGAAATATTGTTTTGAGCAGGTTTGTGTTTTTTCCTTCAAAAGCTTCAACAATAGCTTTTTTCTTTATTGGAAAACCATGTAAAAAATATTTCAAAAGCTGTTTTTTTATTGCCTGATTTTCATATTCAGGCAATACAGAAGTTTTGCTGCCCCTGGCGTTATCCAAAAAATCACTTCCGAGTATTTCTTTTATATAGCCAATTATAACATCTTTCTGCAGCGGTTTTGAGATTACCCTGTCTGCACCTGCTTCAAGTACTGCAAGCACATTTTTTTTATCTGCATTGGCGCTGATAACAATAACAGGTATAGCTTTCAGGTCATCCAGCAGTTTTATTACCTGGAGCATTTTTATGCCGTCAAAATTTGGCATCATTATATCTAAAAAGATAAGCCTTGGCTTATGCTCAATAGCCTTCTGTATACCCTCAAGCCCATTGAGGCATGTTATAACTTCAAGATTGTAATCTTCAAAGAAATTCTTCAATGAATAGCGAATAATATCCGAATCATCTACAACCAGTATTTTTATTTTTTCATCCCCGGACATCAATGCCTCTTAAATTTTATTCAGCTTTAATTCAGATACATTATCCAGTTTAATACTGCTATTCTGCGATGCATCAACTGTATTTTGAACTATTTTTTCAAATATTTCGCCGCGCAGTATTTGCACATTCTGTGGGGCTTCAATTCCTATTTTCACCTGGTTATCCGAAGAAGCTAAAAACCTGATTGTAATATCAGGACCTATTTTTATTTCTTCGTTCACTTTTCTGGTTAATATCAGCATACTTGTGTTTCCTATGCTTTAAAAAGGTTAAATTTAACTGGATACTTGTCCGAATCAATAACTTTCTGAAATCCGGATTTTTCATCCTGGTTAATATAAACAGGTGCTTTCAAATTTGCAGTTATTTTTAAAGGATCTTTGCTTAAAGTTACTATTGCAAATGCTTCGTTTCCTGATTGTTCCGGGAAATTTTCGTCTATAACACGAACTCCTACCATGGGGAAAGCAATATCTGGTTTTTCTATAGAGTTCAGCCAGTAAAATAACTGATCATCTGTTTTTATTAACAGAAAAGTTTTTAAATTTTCAAAACCTAGTATGCCCTCTGCAAATGTTATTGTATTTGCTGCATCAAATTCAACTTCACCAAACTGAATAGTGTTAATTTTCATATTTTTTATTCTTTAATTATTATTATGTCTACTCTTCTGTTTTTTAACCTTCCTTCAGAGTCGTTATTTGAAGCTATAGGTTTATACTCAGAGTATCCTACTACCGACAGTTTATCCTGCGGCAGTTTTTCTGTATTCATCAAATAATATGCTGTACTTAATGCCCGCGCTACAGAAAGATGCCAGTTTGACGGAAATTCCATTGATTTGATTGGTATATTATCCGTATGCCCTTCTATTCTAACATCATTTGGTATACTTCGTATTACCTCTGCAAGCTTGCTTAATATTTCATATGATTTATTTTCCAGCTTTGCACTTCCTGAACTAAAAAGTATTTGATCCATTATATGGATAGTAATACCTCTTTCATTTTCTTCAAGCTTTACAAAATCTCCATAATGATGATCGCCTATAATCTGCTCCAGCCTTGCTTTAAGCCCCGGTATAGGAACAACAGAATTATTACTTGCTGCATTTATAATTGATATTTGCTTTTGTGCTCCAAATGTGCTGCCGAATGCACTAAGCACTTCCTGGTATTTTTTAGAATCTACAGTGGAGATAGCATACAAAATTATAAATAATCCAAGAAGTAATGTAATTAAATCCGAATATGTTATTAAATATCTGTCTTTCTCATTCTCTTCAGGAAGTTCACTATCCTCGGTTACGATGCGAGGATTTTTAGCTGGTCTTTTTGAGGCATAAGACTGACGAGCCGGGCCTTGAGAACCGAAGGTATCTCCCCACTCTGTAAAGCCATCACTCCCTCCAAAGAAAGCTCCATCATGTTTTTCTCTTCCTGGTGACATTTTTTTAGTTTATCTCCAACTGGTAACCATAAAATATTTGCGCTAAATACGCCCCAAAGCGTTGCTATAAATGCACTTGCTATATTGTGAATAAGTGAATTCGGGTCACTTCCTGCACTGGCCAGCGTCATTATCAAGCCCATAACTGTGCCAATTATACCCATCGTAGGAGCATATCCCCCCATCTTGGTGAACATGCTTATATTGGCGTAATGCCTTTCCTGCATAGCTTTAATTTCCAGTAAAGCTATATTCTGAAGGTTTTCAGAATCAGTGCCATCCAATACATAACTTATCAGTTTTCTCGGGTATAAATATTCCAACCTGTACAACTCTTTTTCAAGAGTCAGAAAACCTTCTTTCCTTGATATTATCGAAAAATCTACCAAATTATTTATAAGATTTTCCAGGTTATATTTTGGCGGAAAGTAAGCTATCTTAACCAGGTAAAACAATTTAGCCCACCTGTCAAAACCAAACCCAATTATTACAGCAGCAAATGTTCCTCCAAATACAATTATAAGCGGGGGCACAAGAAACAATGCTTTAAATGTTCCCCCTTCAAGAAAGAAAGAACCAAAAATTGCCAGTATACCTATTACCAGTCCTAATATTGCGCCGGGAAATTTTTTCATAAGTAATCTAATAGTGATTTAGTCATAACTGATGAAGAAATTTTATACGCCATTTCAAGTGAATATTCAAGGCTTTGAATATCTATAATAGTCTGTGCCTGGTCTACTGTCTGCTCACTATCATATAGGTCCTGGTATACAGTTTTCTGATTGTCAAGCAAGTCCTGTGTATCTTCCAGCTTGTTAGTAACGTTACCTGCTTTTGTAATACTGTCAAGTATTCTGCTGTTAAAATCCTTAAGCATCTGTTCATCTTCTTCACTCGGCTTTTCTCCGTTCTGAAGACTATCCTTTATGCGCATCAAAGTGTTAAAAACATCTGTCTTCTGATTTACCTCTGAAGTTGCACTGCTGCTTGAACTGGTTTCATCAAATGTGCTCAGGTTAATGTTAAAGTCTATATGGCTGTCTGAATCTTTCACACTGATATAATCAGTCGATATTCCGTCTACAGTTTTAAGATCACCGGACTCTGAATCAAATTTAAGTTCAACTGCATCCGGCGGGGTTGAATAAACAGACGTATTAGAACTGTCAAGAACATCATATGACATTGAATAAGTATTATCGTCTGTTTTTGTGTAAGTCATTGAAACTGTATATGCTTCCTTTGAAGAATTATATACTGTACCTGTTGTTGTAAACGTATCGCCAACTGCCATTGTCTTATCCAGGTTCCCTTTTACATTAAGCAGGGTTCCAAATACTTCAGTGCCGGATAAATTAATCGCCTGCGAAGTATTGGCAGATATTTTTATGTTTTGATCACCTGAAGTATTAACTTTTGATTCAACACTTAAATTATCTGAACTATATCCATATGGCTCGCTAAGATAATCTGTACCTCCAAATATATACTTGCCATTACTTTCTGAATTAGCAAGTTCCAGTACTGTCTGCAAAGCTAAATCAATCTGCTCTGAATATGATGAATAGTTTGTAGTGTTTGTTTCATTATTTAGTTCAGTCATTTTTGAAAGTACATTAGTAACCTCTGACTGAATTGATTCCAGGGAAAAAGTGGTTTCTTTTAAATAAGATAACCCGTTTGAAATATTCTGCGAATAGCTTGTATTCTTAGAAAGTGAAATACCAAGCCTCAATATTTTAGCCGCAGAGGCCGGATTGTCCGAAGCTTTATTAACTTTTTGCTCGGTTAAAAGCTGAGTATTCAGCTTATTCATTCTCTTTTTTGTTTTTGACACATTGTTAAGAAAACCCTGTGTCAGCATTATATCTGATACACGCATTTTTATACCATATCTAGAAGTGTTTGAATCATTTCATCTGCAACTGTAATTAATTTTGCAGATGCCTGGTATGCCCGCTGAAATTGAATTACATTTGTCATTTCTTCATCCACAGAAACACCGGAATAAGATGTTTTCTGGTTTTGAAGTGACTCTAAAACCAATTGTGTTGAATCAGAGAGCTGAGTTGCATTCTGTACATCGCTGCCCATGGAACTTATATTGGCAGCATAAGTTTCACTTAGTGTGTAGCCATTTAACAATTCTTTATCTGCAAGTTCTCCAATTGCTGTTGCAATATCACCATTGCCTGATGTCCCATCGGAAGATGCGGCAATAAGACTGTTATCATCAAGTATATTCTGGCTTATTACCAGGCTTCCGCTTTTATAGCTGTCAAAAAAACTCAATCCGGTAGAAGGATTTTCGCCCAGTGTATATCCTTTCTGATGCTCGCTATTAACAGCATCAACCAGGGCAGTCATTACTGTATCCAGATTTTGCTGGTATTCCGGGATATATTTTGAATATACATCTACAGAAGCTCCTATCTCACCGCTTGAAAGGTTAACAATTGCTCCGCCCTCTGAAACAAGCGTAAGTGAATCTGAATTTGCATCCAGGCTGAACTCTACAGCATTTTGCCTGTCAGCAGCAAATACACCGCCTATACTTATATTGGCGCTATTGTCTGAATCATAACTTACAGTAACATTAACCAGCTTGCTTAATTCATCCAGCGCTGTATCTCTTTGGTCCATAAGGTCACTTGCACTGCCGCCTACTTTCTCAGTAGCAAATATTTGCTGATTAAGAGACTGAATCTGCTGTACATAATTATTAACTGATTCAACCTTTGTTTTAAGGTCAGTTAAAATATCGCCTTTGGCTGTATCAAGCCCTTCTGTAATAGAGCTGACTTTACTTGAAAGCTGTTCAGCAGCGCTTATTACATCTGCACGTAAAGTTGTTGAGTTTGGCGTAACTGCAAGCTCAGACCAGGAATTAAGGAATTCGCTCATTAGATTGTCTATTCCAAGGTCTGAAGGTTCAGTAAATAAATCTTCAACACTTCCAAGTAAAAGAGACTTCTGATAATTATAATTATAACTCTGATTGTTGGAACGAATCTGGGCATCAACAAGGTTATTTCGTACACGCTGAATACTCTCAATCTTTACTCCTGACCCCCACACAAATCCATTTATTAATTCCGGAGTTTCTGTACCAAGGGTTACTTTCTGCCTTGTATACTCAGTATTTGAGCTGTTGGCAACGTTGTGCGATGTAACATCCAGTGCTTTCTGGTATGTTGTTAACGCCCGTGAAGATATATTGAATATTCTACTGATTGACATTATACCCGCCTGTCAAAAATAGCATTTTGGTTTTGGGCAACTGAACGAATCACTTGTTTTATAATCTCTTTTGCATGGTCTATTAAAAAACCATTTTGATAATTCAGCCGGCCAATTTCCTTCATGTAGTTTGCAATATGCTGCCTTATTAATACCATATTGCGTGCTGCTTTTGTATCAACCGTTGAATAGTATTTTATCAGCTCTGAAAGCTTAATTTCTTTAAGTTTCAGGTCTTCATCCATATCTATTCGCCTGAGCTCGGCTTTAATGGATTTTTGCAAATGGTCAATTTTTACAAAAAGGAATTCTTCACTTTTTACAGATTCGTCAAGCTTTTCCCTGTTATTATTGACCAGTGATTCTTGCTGATTTTTAACCACATCGAGCAGTTCTTTTAGAACTTCAACCTGCTCCATCAGCAAATTTACCAGATATTCATGCTTCATTTCCGCCCTCGTTTAGATGGTTCATATAACTCATTACCCGTGTTATATATTTTTGTGTTTCCTCGAACGGCGGAACTCCATTATATTTTTGAACATTTCCGGGGCCTGCGTTATAACCTGCCAGCGCAAGCTTAAGATCCCCGTTATATTGTCGAAGCATTTTGGATAAATATTTAGTTCCGCCCATTATATTCTCTTTTGGGTCCCATATATTACTCACTCCCATATCTGAAGCAGTTGAATCTAACAACTGCATTAAACCTTTGGCATTTGCACCTGATCTGGCATTTTCATTTGCTGCTGATTCGGTTAATATAACCGATTTTATTATTACCGGGTCTACTCCATATTCAGTTGAGGCTTCCTCTATTATGCTATCATATTTTTCCAGCCTTTTTAATGACTGGTTACTTGGCTGTAATGACGGCAGCCCCTTATCTATATTGTAAACCGGATCATATTGCGTGTTATTCAACTTTAAATTAGTATCAACTTCTTTCAGGCTTTTACCGGTAAGTTTCTGAAACAGCATTTCTGCAACACCAAGTCCCTTACCTTCAGTAAATTTTGAAGCCAGCGCCTGTTGAAAAATCATATCAAAGTAATCACCGCCAAAACTGTCAGATGACCCCATAATTCCATCTTCACTTCCTGTTGAGGTCATACTTTTAATCATCATAGATGTTAAAAGTGTTTCAAAGTCCTTTGCAGCCTTTGCAAGCCTCTGTTCATTGTTTGCAGAGCTTTTGGTGGATGTAGTATCACTTATTTCCGGAGTAGTACTGAAGTGACTTGCATTATTTGTTACTTTAAGTTCCATAACAATTAAATTATTACCAATTCAGCTATTAATGCGCCTGCTTCTTTAAGCGCCTGGAAAATTGCAATAATATCCTTAGGTGTTACTTTTAAGCTATTAAGTGCAGCTGCAACTTCCTGAACATTGGAGGCTCCCTGTATTGCAACTGCCTGTGTTGAATCCTGGGAAGCATAAGGAATCATATTATTAAATACTTCTGTTGTTCCGTTCGAGAACGGCCCCGGCTGGGAAATAATTGGATACGACCTTATTGTTATATTAAGGCCGCCATGTGATATCGTTGCCGGTAATATCTTTACATTATTTCCGGCTACCACAGTACCAGTCCTCTCGTTAAGAACAACTTTTGCAATATAGTCTGTCTGTACAGCAAGATTCTCAAGCTCAGATAAAAATGACAATACATTTGCCTGCCTGTCAGCAGGTATTTTAATATTTATTTGTGCCGGGTCAGAGGCTATACAAGTATTTTCGCCAAATTTTGAGTTAATTGCTGCTGCAATATTGCTGGCAGTTGTAATATCAGGTTCGCGTAAGTATAATTTTGTTTCATCGGCTGCCAGCGGTGAATTTTCAAGTTCAATTTTTAATATACCGCCGCGTGGAACTCTTCCTGCCAGAGCATGATTTCTTGACAGTCTGTTGCCGGTTGGGGTAGTAACATTAAAACCGCCCACAGATATCGGGCCCTGTGCAAAACCGTATACTGTTCCTGCCATACTTGAAAGTGGCGTCATAAGCAGTGTACCTCCCTGCAGTCCGGTTGCATCACCAGCCGAAGAAACTGTAACATCAAAAGCAGAGCCCGGTTTTAAATAAGAGTTTATTGTAGCAGTTACCATAACTGCGGCAACGTTTTTTGTTTTTAAATCTGTTTCCGGAACTGTAATCCCAAACCTCTTAAGCATACTGGTTATTGACTGAATTGTAAATGACGACCTGTGTGAATCTCCGGTTCCGGAAAGTCCAACAACAAGTCCATACCCTATAACCTGTTCACTGCTGTTCCCGGTCAGGTATGCTATATCTTTTATTCTCTGAGAATAGCTGTCTACTGTTACCAGCATCAAAAGCATTATTATTAATATCTTTTTCATTACAGTGCCGTATATTTTTCTGTTAAATTCTAAAAAATCCAGTGGAAGAATTTTGTAAGCCATCCTGGTTCCTGGGAATCGCCAATAAGGCCTTTGCCCGTCATCTGGATTACAGCTTCTGATATATTATATGAATAAACTGAGTTATCTGAATTTATATCAGAGGTTCTTACTATACCCTTAATAGAAATAGTTTGCTCTTCACCGTTTATTGTAATTTTTTTATTGCCCCTTAAATACAAATTCCCGTTTTCAAGAACGGAATCTATTGTAGCGCTTATTTTCGTTTTTATCATTCCTGATTGCTTTGTAGTACCTGAACCCTGGAAACTGTTTTTTGAACCAATGTTGGCACTGCCAATTGTTGCCGATGATGCGCCTGAACCTCCCGCAATATCAAAACCAAGATCGCTTGTTCTTCCGGTTGAAGTTTCAGCATTATTTGAAGCCTGTGATGATTCAACAACTATTATTGTTATGGCATCTCCTATTCTGTTTGCCTTCAGGTCTGAAAATAATGAACTGAATGAGTTTTGTCTCATATCCTGTGCAAATACTGCAGATGATAAAACTAATGCTGCTATTAAAACCTTTTTTATCATTTTCACTTCTCCCGGCGCTGCACTGTTTATTCAGCAACCGAAACGTTTGTTGCGTTTATTACTTTAACTTTAAACAATTTTTTATCTGATGTAATTACTCTGATTATTTCATTCTCTCTTCCATCCTGCCTGCTTATAGCATCAAATGAAATAACTGTATTTCCTGAAACAAGACTTGCCCTAACTCTGTCACCGGCTTTTATAACCGGAGCCTTTTCAATATAGTCCTGGCATAATACTTCGCCGGGTACAAACTTTTTTGTTGCTATACTGTTTTCAATATCAGAATATGAGTACAAAGCTTTTCGGTTTCCTGTATTAACTTCAGTAACACCCATTATCACATTATCCGGTTTTAATTCCGAATTTTTCTCAATAGTTGCGCCTGCTATCAGTACCTTCCTGAAAAGTTTTAACCTAAAAGAAAGAAATGTTTTAACTTCCTTTCCGCTTTCCAGCTTTACTTCGGCAGGGATAGAAATTATCTTTTTTTCCTTATCAAATTCACTGCTTAAGAATTTAACTGATACTGTGCTTTCCGGAAGATTTACAGGGTCAACCGTATAACTGTCATACCCTTTTAATGCTTCAGCAAAATAAGTGTTTATCTGGTTGCTTACAGTATCTGGAAATCCTGTCAGCAAAGTAATTACTGCCAATAATTTAATTAGTATCATGACTGTTTCAGATTGTTTGCCATTTGCATCATTTCTTCAACTGTTTTAACAGTTTTGGAGTTTATTTCATATGCACGCTGTGCAGTTATCATGGCAATCATTTCTTCAACTATATCTACATTTGATGTTTCAAGGTATCCCTGGTGTACTTCTCCAAAACCATCGCTGCCCGGGGTGCCAAGTATTGGTTCGCCTGAACCTTCTGTTTCGCTGTAAAGGTTATCTCCCAATGCTTTAAGGCCGGCAGGATTAATAAACTTAACAAGTTCCATGTTCCCTAATACTTCTGAGGATCCGTCTGCCAGTTCCGCTGTTATTACTCCGTCTCTGCTTATTGTAAGGCTCTTGGTATCATCACTTACTGTTATTTCCGGGTCAAGGTACTGGCCGCCTGAAGTGATCAGCTTTCCTTCAGAGTTCATTTTAAATGACCCGTCCCTGCTGTATACATAGGAACCATCAGCTTTTTTTAACTGGAAAAAACCGTCTCCGTCAATAGCAACATCAAGCTGGCTGTTTGTAGCTGTTATTGTTCCCTGTGTAAATATCTTTTCACCTGAACCAGGTTTTACACCATTACCTACCTGAATTTTGATATTCTTTTCGTCAACACCGGGAAGGTTTGTTGATACCGGATTTACTATTTCATCCTGGTACATTAAATCCTGAAATTCTGCCTTATTCTTCTTAAATGCAGTTGTGTTTACGTTAGCAATATTGTTGGAGATAATTTCTATATTTAATTGCTGTGCATATAATCCGGAGGCTGCTGTTTTTAGTGCTCTTGTTGACATTTCCTTCTCCTTTATACCTTTCCAACTTCTGTTGCATGTCCAAGTGACTGATCAAGATACTTCATCATTTTCTGTGCCGACTCATAATCATTACTTAGCTGTATCATTGATTCCATTTCCATTACAGGGTTTACATTTGACGATTCAAGATATCCCTGGTTTATTTGGTATGCTTCAGGTTCAAGCTGTACTATATTAGTATCTCCTGAAACAAAATTTGAGCCTGATATTCTTACAGAGTCCTGTTCATCTTCAAATTTTACTATTTTCAATGTATCAACAACATCATCACCAACTTTAACATCCCCGTTTTTATTTATTTGTACATCTTTGGCGCCATTTGCAGCAATGTTAAAAACATTTATCTCGCCCTGTTGCCCCATAACTTTATTCCCTTTATCATCTACAAGGAAACCATCCTGGGTTACACTAAACCTGCCATTGCGTGTATATTCGTACCCCTGGCCATTATTAACCACAAAGTAACCTTCTCCCGATATTGCCAGGTCATATGGATTATTGGTTGAAACAAGTTCTCCCTGGGTAAAATCCGAGTATTGTTTTATTTTCACTTCACCGGCTTTTGACAACACTTCAGAAAAGGGCATCTGTTTTTTATACCCGCTTGTATTAATATTTGCAAGATTATTTGCAACCGATTCAAAATTTTTACTCTGGAGTTCCAGTTTACGTGAACTTAGATATATACCTTTAATCATCTTAATGCCTACTTCGAAATTTTAGATAACTGAAATGCTTTTATTTTTGCAGCAAGCATAATTTCGCCTTTACCAACATTCATATTTCTTGCTTTTCCGGGAATGCTTTCTTCTGATATATCATAAATATTATTTGATTCAGCCAGTTTTGATCTTAATTCATAAAGCTTTTTGTTGTTTATAAATACCGGCTTTTCATTTCTTATCTGGTTTATACTTTTCTTTAATGCTCTTTTAGATTTGCCAAAAAGTAAGTTCATAAATCTTTTGCCAAAGAAATAACTTAATACTGCAGTAGAACCAATTATAAATATTAACAGGTTAAGATATTTTTTGTTGAAGTCATTCAACGATTTAACAATATTTTCAAATACTCCGGCTTCCTGCTTTTTTGCTTTTACCTGTGTCTGTTTTTTTGCAGGTTTTTCAGATTCCTGAAAATTTGATGATGTTTTTAAATGCCCTGATTCTGCTGCTTCAATTTGGTTTTGAACCATTGCACTGATATTTACAGAATCTCTTAATGCAGGTTCTGCAGCAATTTTGTTATTTACAGATGTATTTTGTACCGGAGCAGTATTTTTTGTTATAACAGGAACTGTTGTTTTTTTTACCGGCTGAGAAGCTGCAGCTGCATTTGCATTTGTTTGAGCTGCATTTATATTTGTTTTAGTAACGGCAGGAACCGCTTTTTGTGAATTTCCTGAATTTGTATTTATGATGGCGGCATTATCATTGGCATTATTATGCGGTACATCTGAATGTGTTGCTGCTTCTTTTGATTCTGACTTTGGAGTATTACCGGATGATTCAACCGGTAGTGCAGTTTCCTGCGCAAAAGTTAAAGCATTTATTATAAACAGGTAAATAATAAATTTTCTCATACTCTTATTTTTCTTTTTAAAGGAAATTTAATTTCTATTTTAGAACCAAACTTCTCGTGTGCATTAGTTTCAACCTGACCTTCATGTTTTCTGACAAGCTGCAATACTATCTTATAATTAGGATCAGAATTATCTTCATTAAGTGAATTTATTACTTCCGTGGTAATCACTGATAGTCTTACCACATCTTTAACCTGCTGGGTTTGAATTAAAATGCCGCCAGGCCTTGTAAAATCTGCAGTTATTATGCTGAATATATTAACCAGCATCTGGTTAATCATATCAGAGTTTGTAAGGATTGATGGAAGTCCTGGTTCTAGGTCAAGTATACATTCAATCTGCTTCTTTTCAAGAGAAGATGATATTATTGCAAAATAATTTTCTATAATCTTATTAAGGTCACTTGGAAATACTTTCTTGTTTGCAAATGTGCTTCTGTCAGCAAATTTTATAAGCCTGTCAGCACTTGACTCAATTTTTCGTACCTGGTTTTTTATTGATTCTATAATTTCTTTGTTGCCGTTATTCACATGCAAAAGGTCAACACTTGTATATATTACCTGTAAAGGATCAAGAATTTCTTCCAGTACACCGCCGGCAAGTTCACCCACAGCAAACAAACGGTAATCATTTGATAATTTTGACTGATATACCTGCAGCGAATCATAAGCTGATTTTGTCTCCTCATTCTTAACAATCAGGTTAACCTTCTGAAATGCATAATTTACAATTAAGCTTACGTAATCAAAATTATTATTGCTGTTATCGGCAGTTTTTTCATATATAACTGAATATATACCTTTGGGAGATGTTCCTTCATATAGTGGAACCATAAGGCAAAGAGTATCTGATTCATAAATAGAATATGAACCATAAACAGGAATTGCACGGGGGGTTTTTGTACTAAATGGCCAGTCAACAATTCCTTCTTTATAAGCATTATTTAAAAATACTGTGGTTTCTTCTGAAGAAGCTCCTGCTTTGGAAACCAGTATTGTGTTATTATTTTCAAAAAGGAAAAAATCTGCTTCAATAAAGTTAATCTGAGGCTTTATAAAGTCGCCGACAAGAAGATTAATCTTCTCAATTGAGTCAGCAGAGTTTAATAACGATGTAAATTTTAGCACTTCAGTAAGAACATCGTTATTACCGGCCGTTTCCGTTGTATTGCTTTCTAAAGATTTATATGAGTTCTTTCCATCTTTATGCATTGCCGGAATAGACTTATAAAATGCTTCATACCTGGCAGTATTTCCTTTGATTACTCTCAATTCAGAAACCTCATTGATTCAAGCTGTTGTGTAAATAAATCCCTGTAGCCCTCAACAAAATCATTGAATTCGTCGTCATTTGAAAATCTTAATGCTTCTTTGGCTTCTTCTTTGAGCACAAAGTTCTTATCCCAGTTAAAGTTGCCTATCATAAGTTTGTTTGTCATATAGTCAGCTATATGAACCAGTGATGAAAGGATAAGATTATTTTTAGACTCACCTGGTGTATGATGATGCAGAATGGCATCACATAATGTTAATGGGAAATTCCATCTTTCAATAAGGAAATTGCCTATTTGTTCATGGGTCATTCCAAGTACAGTAGCTTCAGCTTCGCTGCTGTTAACGCCCTGTTCAATAAGGTCAGATATTGTAATAAAATTTGTGTGAAAATACCTGTGCATGATTGAAACACCCATATCATGCAAAAATCCGGCAATAAAAGCTTCACCGCTGAATGGGAATTTAAATTCTTCAGCAAGTCTTCTTGTTGCGGTTCCGGTAAGAAATGAATGATACCAGAATTCAGAATGATCAAGGTATTTATCTGTTTTGTTTCTAAAGGATTCAACCATTGAAAGTACAGAGACTATGTTTCTTAATTCTCCAAATCCAAGTACAAGAATTGCAAAATCTATTGATGTAACTTTTCTTTGAAGGCCAAATAAAGGTGAGTTTGCAATTGATAGTATTTTTGTAACAAGACTCTGATCTTTGGAAATCACTTTGGTTAATTCAGTTGTGCTTATACCAGGATTATCAAGCATCTTTAATACTTCTGACATCACCTTTGGAATTGGAGGAAGATTATAAATGTTTAATAAAACCATCTCGGTTTTTTCGCGTTTCTGTTTTTGATCCAATAATATTGTTGCCATAGCCTGTATTATTTAGTTATATAAAAAATGTGTCTATTTGATTCTTAAATAACTGCTGATATGTTTCCATATACTTTTGCAGATAATCTTCATCACCAAGATTCAGAATTTGAATGACCCCGGGGTCCAGTTCATAATTCAGATCCCATAAAAGGTTGCTGTCATGATATCTTTGCGTCATAAAATCAGCAAGATGCACAATTGCAGCAATAATATTATTATCTGTTGCTGCTGATGGCTTGTGATGAAAAAAGACAGCATCGCCAAGACTCTGTGGAAGATTCCATCTTTCAAGCAGGTATTTACCAACTTCGGCATGTGTAATGCCTAAAACTTTTTCTTCAGCCTGTAAGTAGGACATCTGCCCTTCTCTTACCATTTTGCTGATTCGTGCAAATTCCGGATTGAAGTATCTCTGTATAACCGATATACCAAGGTCATGAAGAAGCCCGGCGGTGAAAGCTTCACCGGATTTTATAATACCAAGGTCATCTGCAATTCTTTTGGCAGCAACAGCTGTTAGTACAGAATGCTGCCAGTATTTCTTCCTGCTCCAGTTTTTATCATCCTTGTTTTTAAATGCTTCAATCATTGAAAGAGCAATTACTATGTTTTTAATATGGTCAAAACCAAGTATTACAATTGCAAACTCAATTGTGGAAACTCGTCTCGGAAGCCCATATAAGGGTGAATTAGCAACAGAAAGAATTTTAGCTACCAGAGCCTGATCCCTGCTTATTACCCTGCCAAGTTCATTTGCACTTGTTTTATAGCTGCTTAGCATTTTTGTAACCTCCATCATTATTAATGGAACTGACGGGAGGTTCTTAATACTTAGCAGGGAATCCCTGTAATGGGTATTAACTTTTTCTGCTGTTTCTGTATTACTATTCATGTAAGCACATCAATTTACTTCTGAGTTGAGCCATAATTTTAGTGTGAACCTGGGAAACTCTTGATACAGTAATATTTAATACATCAGCAATTTCCTTGTAGCTTAATTCTTCATAATAGTATAAGGTTATTATTGTTCTTTCGCGTTCGCCAAGTTCTTTTATTGTTTTTACAAGCAGGTCCTTTGCTTCATTTTTTTCTGTTACATCAGTTGGTGTTTCAGAATTATCTGAGATTGTCTCGTACAGCATATATCCATCTTCATCATCAAATGAATGGTTTAATGATACGTTTGAATAAACAATATCTTCAGATGGATTGTTCGACAGGGAGCGCGGCTTTATCTGAATTTTTCTTAATTCATCTATTATCTTCCCCCTGATTCTTTGAATGGCGTATGTCTCGAATTTGGTCCCATAATCCGGATCAAATCGGTCTATTGCTTCGCTTAATCCCTCAATCCCAAACTGGAAATAATCCCGGTCATCTAATATGTCGAAATTCAGGAATTTATTGTTGTGGATTACATAATGGACAAGCTTTAAATAGTTCAATGTTATTTTCTTTTTCAGCTCCTCACTGGGAGCAGCTTTATACTGCGACCATAATACTGAAATATTCATGCTTTAGCTTTCCTGTCTATTGGTTGTGATAGTTCTTTTGTTTTTTCTATAGAGGTTTTATTGATAGATTTCATAAATAGTATGGTTATTATTCCCAGCATAAAGGTTAGCAAAAAGAAAACTAAAAATGATTTCAGCAATATTTCCTCAATTGCTGTTTCCATTCTGCTAAAGTACATCACTGATACAGTGAAAACCAGAAGGCCTATTTGAAATACTATTTTACTCATATAAAATCTCCTGTATACTGAATGACAAAATGCATACCACTGAAAATGCATTAAAATCATTCATTTTTGGGCTATTTTTACAGGTTTTTTATATGGCGCTGGCGATTATTAGCCAATTGAGCGATTTCGGCAATTTTGTTGCCGGTTTCTTTCAATTGTGCCGTTACAGAAGCACTTTTAGAATTTAGTGAGATAAGTTTTTGTGAAAAGACAGATTCGTAGGCTTCATTGCTGTAATTAACGCAATTCAAAAGGTTTACAGAACTGCTTAAAAAATGGGATATTGCTGAATTTAGGTTATTAAAAGCATATTTACCGTCTTCTGTTCCCCGGCATTTATTCATTATTACATACTGTTCACATTCAAGTTTTTCATATTTCATTAGTTTACTTAGTGCATAAGCATCCATAACTGCTGTAGGTTCTGTAGTAGCAACTATTATGGCATAGTCAACCGATGATAGTATGTCAGTAATATTTTTCCCAGCTCCTGCAGAAAGATCAAGTATAATTATATCATATTCATTATTTCTTAATTCAGATATCAGGCTGTTCACACTGATATCTGTAACCTCAGGAAAGCCGGTTTTGCCTGAATCACCAAAGATAAGGTCAAATTTATCATTAAAATGATAAATTATATCCTTTAGCAGTTTTCTATGGGTAAAGTAATCAGAAAGCGTACTTACAGGGTTAATATCCAGCATCAGGTGTGCATTTGCCAGGTTAAAATCAAGATCTGCATATATTACTCTATTCCCCATGCGGGATAATTCATGCGCAATATTCAGCGACAGCAGGGTTTTACCTGTTCCTCCTTTACCTGAAGTAAAGGCAAATACGTTTTTTGAATTTAATGCTCCCCGTCCATTAGCAAACAGGTGTTTTAATTCAATTAGTCTTTCAGCTTGCCCTAACATTCAGATAATTTCCTGTATAAATCATATTAGCAATAAATTCAGGATCAGCAGATATTATATCATCAGGAATTGTCTGCCCGTTGGACAAATATGCCGCCGGTTTATTATGAGCAGTTGTAAGGTTAATTATATTGCCATACGTTACAGCTTCATCAATTTTACTAAATATAAATGATGAATAGTTGAAAATACCGAATTTATCGGCAGCTTCTGACATACTCTTTGTTGTACTTGTTGTACTTAAAACAAGGAATGTTTCGTGTGGTTTTACAATATCAAGAAATTCCCTGGTTTTCTCAAGCTGCTCAGTATTTCTTGGGCTCCTCCCTGCAGTATCAACAAATATTATATCCTTTTTCCTGAAAGTATTCATGTGCTTTGCAATTTCTGCCGGTTCATAAGCAACAAGCATATCTGTTTTCGTTATTTCAGAAAATATTTTCAGTTGATCTATGGCTCCCAGCCTGTAAGTATCAATAGAGATAAGCCCTACATCAAGATTATGAAGTATTTTAGCAATAACTGCAAGTTTGGCTATGCAGGTAGTCTTTCCTACTCCTGTTGGCCCCACAAAAGCAATAACTCTGGGCTGATTCGATTTTTTCAATTCAATATTAGCTGTTGGAATCATTGATGCCAGTGCAGAAAGAACATAATTATCAAGGTTTGATGAGTGAAGAAACTTTTTATACTTTTTAAGTTCATTTATAACTGCAGAAATAACATTTTTATTTACATCTTTATGATAAAGAGTATCAACAACATCCTTCAAATCCTGTTCAACTGATTCATGTTTCGGTTCAACGGGAGGCTCAAATTCCTGCCTTTTAGGCGGATTTTTTGCCTGCTGTGCCTCACGAAGTTTGCGTGTTACTTCCTTTAATTCTTCTGAAAAACTGCGGAATGGCGGAGTTGGGGCTGGTTCTTCCTTTTTCTTCATTTTTTCAGCAAATGGAGGTATTTCAAGCCCGTCATTATCATCTTCAAATTTTTCTTCCTCTGTACCGGCGGTTATTTCAAACATCCGCCTTGTGCCGTAAACAGCATCATTTTCTATAATCCTGGTTCCAAGAATTATAGCTTCACTTCCAAGCTCATCCTTCATTTTCAGGGTGGCTTCTTTTAATGTTGGGGCAACAAATTTTTTAATTTGCATTGTCTACCTCTATCCTGTCTATAAATTCTAATTCCAAATGTGAAGGCAATTCTGAGTAAGATAATACCACTGCATCAGGGAAACTTGTATTTATAAGGCGGTAAAAATAAGGCCTTATAGTAGCAGAAGTTATTATTACAGGTGGGTATCCCAGTACTCTGAACTGGTCCAGGCATTTCTTTAATTTTGTATGTATAACCTGAAGTGTATTGGGGCTTAATCCAAGAGTTTGAACAGCCTCTTTTTGGTTTTGCAGAGCCCTTGTTATTGTTCCTTCAAGCTGGTCTCCCAGTGCCACGGTCCTTATAATACCATTATTATCTTTATACATATTAGCTATTGTTTCACCAAGAGAGTGCCTTACATATTCAGTTAAAACATCAATGTTTTTAGTAACTTTTGAATAATCAAGCAGGGCTTCAAGTATTTGTACAAGGTCCTTAATCGGGATTAATTCCCTTAACAGGTTTTGTAAAACTTTTTGTATAGTTCCAAGTGACAGCACATCAGGGTTAATTTCTTCAATAACAGCAGGATACTCCTTTTTAAGGTTCTCCAGAAGTTGTTTAACTGCCTGGCGTGAAAGAATTTTATCAAAATTCTTTTTAAGTGTTTCCTGTAAGTGTGTTGAAAGCACTGAAATACTATCTACTACTGTATAGTCAAGCAATTCAGCTTTGTCTTTTTCAGCAAGAGTAATCCAGTAACTGTCCAGGTTAAAAGCAGGGTCTTTTGTTGGCAGCCCGCCAAGCGGTTCTTTTATACCACCGGGATTCATAGCCAGAAACCTGTCAGTATGAATTTCATATGCAGCAACTACATTACCCTTCAGTTTTATAATATATTCATCAGGATTCAACTGTAAATTATCACGAACTCTCACCGGTGGAACAAGAATACCATATTCAAGAGCAATAAACTTCCTTGTGGAGGAAATTTTCTGAAACAGGTTTCCACCCTGTTTCTCATCAACAAGACTGATGAGGCCATAACCAATTTCAATTTCTATAGGGTCTACCTGCAGATATTGTTCAACCTTCTCTTCAGCAGGTGCAGGAGCCATTTCTATTTCAGGTGGTGGAGCAGCAATAGCTTCAGCTTTTTTCTTCTTTTTACGGGCATATGCACTTATTCCAACAAAAAGGCTTATTAAAAAGAAAGGAATTGTTGGCATACCAGGTACTAACCCAAATAAAAATACAGAACCTGAAAGAGTACCCAACACTCTTGGGTTAGACAGCAGCTGTGTTTTCATTTGGGTGTCGAGTGAAGAACCGGAGGCACTTCTGGTTACAACAAGTCCTGATGCGGTTGCAATAATCAATGCGGGTATCTGTGAAACAAGGCCATCACCAATTGTAAGTATTGTATAGTTTTGCAGGGCATCTGTAAAACTCATACCTTTACTTGCAACGCCAATAACAAACCCGCCAATAATATTGATACCATTTATAAGCAGTCCTGCAACAGCATCTCCTTTTACGAATTTGCTTGCACCATCCATTGCACCATAAAACTCTGCTTCACGTGCAATACCATCTCTTCTTGTTCTGGCTTCAGTCTCATTTATTAAACCAGTATTAAGATCAGCATCAATTGCCATCTGTTTACCTGGCATAGCATCAAGAGTAAACCTTGCTGCAACTTCCGAAATTCTGCCCGAACCTTTAACTATTACAATAAACTGAATAATTACAAGTATAATGAATATGATAAACCCGACTACATAATTGCCACCGACAACAAACTGTCCAAAGGTGTTAATTACCTCACCGGCATAACCATCAATAAGAATTAACCTTGTTGAGCTGATATTAAGTGCCAGCCTGAAAAGAGTAAGTACCAGAAGCATTCCCGGGAATATAGAAATATCTAGGGGACTCTGGATATAAAGGGCAACTATTAGAATTAAAATAGAAATCGAAATATTAGTCGCCAGAAAGAAATCCAGCATTACAGGCGGCAGCGGAATAAGCATCAGCCCAAGGATAAAGATTAACCCAAAAGCAAGTATGATATCGGTATTTTTTAGGATTTTAATCAATTATACAATCTGCTTTTTCTTTTTTGCCTTTCTCAACTGGAAGATATAAGCCAATATTTGTGCCACAGCTTTAAATAGTGCAGCTGGTATCTGGTCACCTACTTTACAGGCTTTATATAATGCGCGGGCAAGTTCCCTGTCTTCATGCAGCGGAACATTGTGTTTTCTTGCAATTTCTTTGATTTTTTGGGCTAATTCATCCATACCCTTTGCAACAACTCTTGGTGCAGAATCCTTTCTCATGTCATATTTAATAGCAATGGCAAAGTGAGTAGGGTTGGTAATAACAACATCGGCCTGTGGAATATTCTGCATCATTCGTTTATTAGCCATTGCTCTTTGGGTACTGCGAATCCTTGATTTTATCTGCGGGTCACCTTCATTTTGCTTATTTTCTTCCTTAACCTCCTGTTTTGTCATCATCATATTGCGTTTAAACTTAATACGCTGATAAATAAGGTCAACTCCGGCAATAGCTGCATAAACAAGGGCAATTTTCCAGATGAGTGAATAGGCAGCATCCAACATAAAATCTACTATCTGTTCAACTGTAAAATCTGCCAACGAAACTGAGGACATAACAAGGCCTTCAAGAACATTGTACGTAAAAAGCACAATTATCCCCAGTTTTAATAAGGATTTTAATACTTCTACAATAGAGGAGGCTGAAAAAAACATCCTTTTAATACCTGAAACAGGGTTAAATTTGGATATTTTAGGTGCCAGTGCCTTGAAACTGAATTTAAAGCCAACCTGTGAAATATTGGCAATAAGCCCGGCTATAATTAAGACACCAAAAACCGGGGCAATTACTTTCAGAAAAAATAAAAAACCGCCAATTGCATATTCGGAAAGGTTATTTCTGTTTATATCCAGAGAATCAAGAGTGCCAAATATCCTTTTTGCCATTAAACCTATGCTGTTCCCAATACCTGACTGACTCATAAAAACAACCATGAGCCCAGTTGAGAATATAGCAAACGAAGATATTTCAGTACTTTTTGCTACCTGGCCTTTTTCCCGCGCATCTGTAAGTTTTTTCCCGGTCGCTTGCTCGGTTTTTTCTTGTCCATCTACTTCAGGCATTTAAGCTCCCATGCTTTTAACCAGGGCAAAAAGGCTGTCTTCATAGCCTTTTAACATGTTTTTAATTACATATACATATATAGGAACCAGAGCAACAAGCATAGTAAAACCCAAAATAATTTTAATTGGCTGTGTTACAAAAAATACCTGCATCTGGGGAATTACACGGGCAATGATACCTTCTGCAAGATGAACAAGGAAAAAAGAAACCATAATTGGCGAAGCAATCTTAACAGCAATAATAAAAACGCCGCCGGTATACTTTACTAAAAGGTTAAAAACCGGTTCTGTAACAGTAAATTTGCCAATAGGAATCAGGCTGAAAGAGGAAGCCAGCGCCTGTATAAAATAATGGTGCCCGTCTATTATAAAAAAGACAAGTATTGCAACAGTATATATTATTTCGCCTATTACATTGGAATTTAATTCTTCCATTGGGTTTAATACTTCGGCCATAGAAAGCCCCATATCCATTCCTATCAGGCTTCCGGCATAACTTATACCCCAAAAAACTATATGCATCGAATAGCCTAAAATCATTCCGGTAATAGCTTCTTTAACACCATTTATAAACAGAAACCAAATACTTATTTCTCCTGACACGGTCTTCATTCCCGAGCTGAGGAAAATCATATATGCTACTATAAATGAAAGAGAAATCTGGAATAAAACAGGAAGAGAGCGGTGCCCTAATACCGGGGATAATGTAAAAGCAGTAAATACACGTATAAAAATCAGTATTACTGTTACAAAATCAAAAAGCAGGATATTTGTCATTTTACAACTGTAATAAAGATGTTAAACATCCTGAGTGTAATAGCAATCATTTTATCCATCATCCATGGAAGCATAAAAATAATTACTACTGCCGTTATAAGTATTTTTGGTACAAATGTTAATGTGGTTTCCTGTATAGATGTAGCAGCCTGAAATATAGATATGGTAATACCAACTATTAATGATACACCCAAAATAGGCAGTAATATTACAAATGATGTATAAAATGCATCTTTAATTACTTCAATAATTAATTCTTCTGTCATTATGAAAAACTCCTTACTAATGATCCAACAATTAAATTCCAGCCGTCTACTAGTATAAAAAGCAGTATCTTAAATGGAAGCGAGACAAGCATAGGCGGCAGCATCATCATACCCATTGACATTAGAATACTGGATATAATCATATCTACCATTAAAAATGGAATAAAAAGGAAAAAACCAATTATAAAACCAGCCCTTAATTCACTTAATGCGAATGCCGGAATTACTATGTATGTTGGAAGATCTTCTCTTTTATTTGGCCTGTCAACAGATGCAAGGCTTATAAAAAGCTCTAAATCTTCGTCACGTACATTCCGGAACATGAATTCTCTTATGGGTTCAATTCCTTTATTGTAAGCAGAATCCACTGACATTTTTCCATCCATAAGCGGTTTAAGCGCCTGGTCATTTACTTTACTCCATGTAGGAGCCATAATAAAAAAAGTAATAAACAACGCTATACCGGCAAGAAGCTGAGCTGGCGGCATTTGAGATGTACCAAGAGCGCTCTTAAGGAAGTGGAAAGTAATTATTATTCTGAGATAAGAGGTTGTCATTATAAGTATTGACGGAGCCAGTGAAAGTACCGTCATTAACAACAACAACTGCAGTGTAACTGAAATATCCTGAGGCTTATCTGAAGTACCAACATCAATTCCTATCTTGGGAAGCGGAATTGAAGGATTTTGCGCAAATGCATTCCCTGCTAATAAAACAAAAAATATTAATATAAAAATTACCGCAAATCTTTTCATTTCATTCCCAGGTTCTTCTTAATCGTATCGATGATACCGCTGATGCCGGAAGGTGTTATATTTGTTCCTGTTTCAACAGGAAGTTGTTTTATTTCAACCTCATCAAGTTCTTTTAATAGGTTAATAGAGTTATCACATACACCAACTACCAGAAGTTTATCTTCAACTTTAATAACAGAAACAAACTTTTTAGGCATAATCATCTTTGTGCTTACAACTTTAATATCAATAGCTGCATATTCTTTACCGCGCATGTTATAGCCGTATTTTTTCACAAAAACCAGTACGCCGTATAAAAGGGCTACAACTATAATAAGCGGAACAAAAGCCCCCAGAATGTCAAAAAAGCCCATTAATATAATCCTTTCAGCCCGCCGGCAGTATCCTGCAGGTTTGTAATTCTTATACCAAAATGTTTGTCAATAACAACTACTTCACCCTCAGCAATTTTTTTATTATTCACAAAAATATCAACCGGCTCACTTGCCAGTTTATCTAGTTCAATTACATAACCACGCTCAAGCTCAAGAATATCTTTTATCTGCATTTGTGTCCTGCCCAGCTCTATATAGACATTTAGCTGTAGATCTTTAAGCATGCTTAGTTTTTCGTCATTTTCATCTGTTCTGATGAAGGATTCATCCATTTCATCAAAACCGGCAAGCTCAGTCTTAACTTTTTGCACTTCGCCTGAACTATCCTGCCCGCCTGAAAAGACCTGTGAATCATTATCCTGCATGGTATTTACCTGTTCGATTTATTTACTATTTTATTAGTGATCTTAATAGCTTTCTTTTTATTTACGACCCCAACCTGACCCATAAACATTGGTTTACCGCCAATTTTTACCATATGTTCATCAGTAAGTTTTTGCTCAAGTTTAATTATATCGCCCTTTGTCAGCTGCATTAAATCAGACATAGTTATTTTTGAGGTACCAAACTCAACTGCAACAGGAAGAGTTGTTTTTTTTACGTGAGTTTTCATTACCTCATAAGCTGTTCCGCCATTATACTTTGTAGGGCGAATAGTTGACATTTTTTGAGATGACAACTTTGAGAGTATCATATCAAAAGCATATGTAGCAAAACATACGTTCATCAGAAATGATTGTTCCCCAATAAGGATTTCAAAAGAAATTAGTAGAACAGATTCATTCTGTGATGTGATCTGGGCAAAATCTATATCGGATTCAAACCTTTCAATCTGGAATTCAAAAGTATCTATAACCTGCCAGCCTTTAGTCATATCCTGCATAATTCTTTCAATTATGGGAAACAGTACCTTTTGCTCAATTGGCGTAATAATTTTAACTTGTTTTGACCCGCTGCCATTGCCTCCCAGCAGCCTGTCAACAAGACTTAACCCAAGGTCAATATTTAGTTCCAGAATACCTTTTATATCAGTATTTGTTATTTCAAAAGTATATAAGCAGCCTGGATTTGAAACTGACAGCACGTACTCAGAATAGTATATCTGGTCAATTGAAGTAACGTTGATATTTACAATTGTTTGAAGTTTGCTTACAAGAAAAGAACTGAAGCTTTCAGAAAAGTTCTCATGAATATTTCTTAAAGTGCGGAGTTGATTTTTAGAAATTCTGTTAGGCAGCCTGAAGTCATATAATACGGCTTCCTGCTCAATCACTGGAATAGGAGCCTGTTCATCACCACTTTTAACTTTATTTAGTAGTTGATCTATTTCTGACTGTGATAATACTTCTGCCATTTATCAGCCTTACTGAATGATATACTTGCTTATGTAGATAGAATTTAATTTACTGTCAGGAAGAATTTTTTTAACCTTGCCAAATATTTCAGTCTTTAAAGAATCTTTATACATAGAACTGCTTAACTGCATTAATGTTTTGCTTGAAATTGTAGTGACAATAACATCTTTCAGCAAAACCTCTTTAAGTTTTAATTCTTTCATTGCAGTTTCATCTGCCACATCAAACCCAAAAGAAGTTAAGATAAGCCTTTTCCCACCGGTATCTGAAGGGTTTACAATTACATCTTCAATCTGAAAGATATATTTGCCGGGTTCAGTTGCTTTAACATCAGTTGTTAAAGCTTTTTTTGTACTGTCAACCCGCGCAGCCGCCAGGGTGTTATTATGAGGCAATTTGCTAATAAGAAAGTTTGCCGTTATAAAGTAAACAACTATTAGTTGTACAATAAAAACCGGAATACCAATAATAAAAACTTTAAGATTTAACTTATTTCCGGTTTTCTCATTTGCTTCATGTTTATCCAGGGTATCCTGCTTGTCAGGTTTATCCGGAATATCTTCTTTACCTTTTTTCTCTTTCTTACCTATTTTTAACAGCTTACTGAATAAATTAGGTTTTCCAGGGTTTTCAGGATTATTTTCAGGTTTTTCCGTCTTAACCGGTTCCTGCTGCTGTGTATTTGTTTCTTCTGCCATACCGGAATCAATTCAAGTGATGTGCCACGGCATTTATACACTGTTTTGCTTGTTTTTTGTCAAAAACGAGGCTTTTACATGGCTATTATTATACAGTTGAGGATTTTTGTCATATTTAGCCAAAGGGGGGAAATATAAAAAGGCAGAATTAAGTTCCTTAATTCTGCCCTGCTTATTGAGATGCCCTGATGGGTGTTATGTCAGGACTACCTTATTAAATTAGTAATTTCCTGCAGCAGAGAGTCAGCCGTTGTAATTACCCTGGCATTAGCCTGGTAACCTCTCTGTGAAACAATCATTTTTGTAAATTCTTCACTTAAATCCACATTTGACTGCTCAAGAGCATTAGACTGAACAGTGGAGCCGCTTTCTTCGCCCAGCGCTACAATTCTTGCATCGCCTGAGTTAGCATAAGCTGAGTACATGTTGTCACCAACACTGATTAAACCATTGTAGTTGGAGAATGTGGCAATCATAATCTGGGCAAGTGTTTTTGAATTACCGTTAGAAAAAACACCTACTATATTGCCGTACTGGTCAATGTTAATATTTGAAAGAGTAGCAGATGCAGAACCATCCTGGCTTAAGGCAGATATAACTGAGCTTGAAGATGTTTGTGTAACACCGCTGAATGCTTCACCAAAATCAAGGTCAATAACAACCGGATTTGCGCCTCCTGTAGGAGTAAATGTTAACTGAGGGTCATTTGGCGAAATCTTTGAAGGATCCAATGTACCGTCAGAGTTAAATGTAATTGTTCCGGTAGATGAGGCAGCCACACCGTTATCAGTGCTTGTGCCCGGCACTGAAGCTGTCCATGACCAGGTATTTGTACTAACTTTTGTAAATGTAAGAGTAACTTCATGAGATGTACCGAGAGAATCATATACAGTAACTGAACCGCTTACAATATTTGGCTCCCTGTTGCCATCAGCAGAAAGGCTTAATGTTGTAGTAGAAGCATTATCAGTAAGAGCAGTTGCTGATAATGTAAAGTTTAGCTCTTCATCCCCAATGTTTACCAGGTTATTTGTACCGTCAAATAAAGCAAGTGAGGCGTCTGATAATTCATAAGACTGATCACTATCGGCATCATCAAATACAAGCCCTGACATTGTACCGGTACCAACAGAGACATCATCAGAATTAAAGACTTCCCATCCCATATCATAGGTATGATCAGCAGTGCGTGTATAAGTAGTTTTTAATGTATATTCTTCACCGTATGAATTATATACAGTTGTCTGAGTTGTAAATGGGCCAGCCTCAGAACTGTTAATATTACCTCTCTGAACAACGCTTTCAGACCTTGTAAGTTCAGAATTACTTTTTAAGTTACCACCCCATTTAATAAGAGTTGTAGCTACTGCAGGCAGCTTAAGGTCAGTATCAATTATGATATCTTCAAGGTTATTACCCGGAGGTACAGCGCCATCAGAATTGGCAACTTTACCCTGAACAATAGCGCCGTTACTGGTGGAAACAAGCTGGCCTTTAGCATCAATATTAAATGCACCTGCTCTTGAATAGTATCTTTCACCATTACTGCTTAAAACAAATAAACCATCACCCTGCAAAGCAAGGTCAGTAGTATTGCTTGTACTTTCAAAAGTACCCTGGGTCCAGTTCCTGTCAATAGAAGCAGTTTTCATACCAAGGCCAATCTGGAATGTATTGGTACCACCACTGGTTTCAGTAGGATTAGTACCGGCCTGAACAAATTTGTTAAAAGTATCGCTGAAAGTAATGCGCTGGCCTTTATACCCAATTGTGTTAACGTTAGAAACGTTGTTACCAATTACGTCCATCATAGACTGATGATTACGTAAACCGGATACACCTGTATAAAGTGAATTAGAAAGTGCCATAATAACCTCCTAAGGTTTATTTTAATGTTTAAGTGGCAGCCATCAGTCAGTCAGGCATGCCAGAGCGTCCTTAAAAGGTCCCGCTCTTTATTATTTTCTAAAAAATTTAAGCTAAAACCACACTATCAATGTTCGTAAAAACATTATCCGAACCATCTTGTACAGACATTGCAGTAACAACCGTTCTGTTTGGGATATTCACAATAAAAGCAGTATTATCCATCAGCACCAAAGAATCCTTAGCACCTTTAAGCTCTGCTTTATTAACAGCAGTCTGTATTTTATTTAATTCCTCTTCTCCCAGTTTAATATTCCTGGTTTCCAGCCTTTTAAGAGCGTGACTTGAAAACTTTACCTTTTCAAGCTCCTCCTGGAATATTGATTCAAACCCTGTAGAGTTTGAATTGGCTGTTTTTTGAAACCCAGGTTCACTGGTTATCGGGATAAAGGGAACATTTATTCCATTTATCTCTGGCATTATTTTCCTCCCGTACTGTCTCCTGAAGTATCTTCCGCGTTAACAATTTCAAGTAAATCAGATATTGAGTATGATACACCGTTAATAACAACCATTGTACCACTATCAGTATACTTAACGCTGCCAATAGAACCATAAACAAACGTACTGGCTGTCAAATCTGTATCTCCGGTTCCTTTTGCCTCAACTTTAAAGGTATATGTACCATTTGCCAATGCGTTACCATTATCATCGGTAAAATCCCAGGAAAGTTTATTGTCTCCGGAAGAAAAACTTCCATCATCAATTGTACGAACCAATTTTCCTGCAGAATTGTAGATTTTAATAGTAGTTGAAGTAGGGGTACCGGATAAATTAAACCCAAGAGTAATACTATCCTGGCCACTATTAACCAATTCATCAGAAGAAACTTTAGCTTCTTTGCCAATCAGGTTAGTAGTCATTGTGTTGTAAACAGACTGTGTAAGGTAATAATTAGTCTCAACCAGTTGACTTAGTTTATCATTGAGGTTGGTCAACTGTTCAAGGGAACTAAATTGTGCTAATTGTGCACTATAATCCACACTATCTGTTGGATTCAGGGGATCCTGATACTGAAGCTGTGTAATCATCAATTGTAAAAATTCACTTTTACTGATATCAGCATTAGTATCGCTGGATGATATAGTGCTACTGGATGACGAACTTGAGGTAGAACTAGTATCTGATGTGCTTACTCCATTAACCATTTTTCCTCCTATGCCAGGTATTCATAAGTGTTATATCCCATTTTCCTGGTTTTTGTTTTCTTTTCTTCGGTTGTAACCTTCACTTCATCATTTTCCTGGTATTTTTCTTTTTTATTGCCGGATTTACCAGGTGTTTTCTGCTCGTGCTGTTGTGATAATGAAACAGAAAATGAACTTAATTGAATACCATTCTGCTGCAGTGTCTGTCGAAGAGTATCCATATTATTCTGAACCACCTGCCTGACAGATTCATTTTCTACTTCAATAGAAGTACTCATTACAGATTCTTTAATATCAATCGAAAGTTTAACAGTGCCCAGGTTTTCAGGGCTTAGTTTTAAGGTAATGTTTGTTTTTTCCCCTTTTAAGCTAATATTCTTAATTTCATCAATAAGTTTGGATGCCTCTATTTCCTTAAATCCGGAAGTATAGCTTTTTACAGTTTTGGCAGCAGCAGTCTCATCAACCTGAACATTCCGGTTTTGCATGTGGGCAGCAAATGTATCACTTGTTGAAGATTTTGCTGCAAATTGTTTACCGGCTGTTTCACTACTGCTGTTATTATTGCTTCCTGTACCGGCAGATGACTGTTCCTGTGAAGATGAGCCTTCTTTTGTTTCACTATTACCAGTGGTGTTTGTTTTTTCAGCAGCCCCGGTTTTGTCCAGGCCTTTATGCTCTTTAAGGCTGTCAGTCAGTTTGCTGCTGAACATTCCACTGCTCAGGTTTTCATAATCACTTGTGTTGAAATCCTGAGGCATAACCTTATCGTCATACGAGGAGTCAGAAGGCGTTTTTTCAATAGATATTTCATAAAATTTTGAAGTATCTCTGCTGCCCGTATCCCGCGAGTTAAAATTATTACTAAAATTACGTTTAAGCATTTCACTGCTAACCCTATTACTGAATCGGAAAGCCATATCCGGTTCATAATAAGAATCATCATCTGTATTAGTTTTTAAGGCATCACTGGAAGCAGCTGATTCTTTAAGAGCAGTTTTTTTACTATTATCAACCTGGATGCTTTTTTCTGCAGTTGAAGTTTTGACTGCAGTATCAGCCTTAACCTGTGACTTTATTGTATCATTTTTAACTGTTTCAGAGATATTATTTTTATCTAATGAATCTGCATCTGTTTTGCTGTCTGGTTTTACATCTACTTTACTGATAGTTTTTTCGTTATTATTTTCAATAACATCAGATTGTGATTGTTTTATGTTTATTTTTTCAACTGTTTTGTTTAACAAAACTTCATCATTTACAGCAGTCTCGCTGTCAGAAGAAACTACAGATTCCTGGTTTTCGGCAGGTATCTGATTTTTTTTGCTTCCATCAGACTGATTCACAGATAAGTTTGTTTTTTCATCAGTTACCGAATTTGACTGCAAAACATTTTTATTTGCTTCCTTAACAGTTTCCGCCTTTTCACTTTTATCCGAGGTTTCGTCTTCAACAGGAAGGCTGCCCTGAAATATTTTAGAAGAAGTATCTTTAGCGTTCTCAACTGTATTATTTGAACCAGCAGTATCAGTTTTTTGAGTGCCTGCCAATTTTGTATTTAAAGGAATTTTAACATCAGCTACACTTTCTACTGTTTCATCAGCAGTCAATTCTGTATTAATGTTTTCAACCTGAGATATATTTTTTACAGTCTGCATAGTGTTTTCGGGTATTTCTTCCTGTTCACCGGCAGATGCCATTGCAGAAAGCATTTCACCAAAAGCAGTATTTGCCGGTTTACCTGCTCCCATTGCCGCATTTTCAGAGGCATCAGATACATCCGGAAGAATAACAGATGCTGCCTCAGTAATAACACTTGCCTGAGAATTCTGATTATTTGAGGCCGCTTTATTTGATAATCCTGGTTTACTTCCTCCCAAAACAATATCACCTGCTGTTTCATTTTCGCCAGTATCTTCATTTGCGCTGGTACCACCGGCTGGTATATTATATTGTGTTTGGTTATTAAACAGAAATTGCTGGGGTGCAGCTATAACATCATTTGTATCATCAACCTTTTTAAATATAACCTGAATTTTTTCCGTACCCTCAGCTTCTTCACTTTTCTCATCATCATTGGTTTTTATTTCTGCTGCTGAATCCTTTGTACTTTCCGGTGCAAGTGTAGCAAAAACATTTTTTGAAATACTATTTTTACTGCTGCTTAGCAGAGCTTTTATTTTGCTGATAAAATCGGGGGTTATCTCAATTGCAATTTCAGAAGAACCGGCAGTAAGTCCTGAAGTTTCATCAATGCCAAGCTTATTCATAAACGCAGAAAGTTCATCCTCTGAAATAAAATATTTGCCTGTCAGGCCATCAGTAACCTCGGATGAAGCAGAGTCTGAAGAAGTCATGCTTGCATTAAGAAGGTTAAGAAGTTTAGTGGAATCAATAAGCGCTTTACTGTTATCAGTAAAAAAAGCATTTGTCATTCCATTTGTTGGCTGGGTATCAGCCTCACTCCCTATTACTTTAATAATATCGGAAAATAAATAGGAAGAGCCTCCTGCTTTGGGCAGGTTAAAAATCTGGAACAGGTTTCCAGTCATATTAGCTGATGTTGTAGCTTGATTTGATATCATTATTTTACTCTCGTTATCCTGTTTACTGTTTCAGGGGTAAGCTGCGAAAGAATTTCTGCAGCTTTCTTTTTCTTCATAGCATAAACTATATCTTTTGCAATATTATCGGAGTATGTAAGAATAATTTTAGCAACCTTCTTAGAATCCATTGCCTCATATAATGCAACAGTTTTCTTAAGCCATGATTTATAAGTACTATCACGCCTTTGAATCGTGTTAGCCAGTTCATATTGTTTTATAGAATCCTGAATAGCAGCCTGTATTTCGGCTTTTGTTTTTGTTTTGCTTTTTTTAGGGTCATTTTTAACATCCCTGGATGCAATCATCTCTTTTAACTTTTTGTTAAGATGATTGATAGAGTCAAGCAATGCTTTATTATTAGGGGCTGAAACCTGTTTATTATCTTTTTTACCGTTTTTAGAATTATCTTCGCCAAGCGGTTTAAGATTACTTTTACTTGGCTCAGTAGGAAGAAACGTTGGAGTTATAGAAACTTCCTGCTGTGCTACCTGTTCCTGGTTAGGTTTGGGAGCCTCTTCATTCTTTTTGGGCTCCTCTTTATTTTCCTCTTTTTGTTCATTAGGAGCTTCTTTCTTATCATTTTTTTTGTCGCTTTTCTTTTCAGTCTTCTTTTTAGCGCCGTCTTTCTTTTTCTCCGGCGGCTGATTTGCAGGGCTAAAATCAAAAGCGAAAATATTATTATACTTTGTATTAAGGTAATATACACCACCGGTTACCAGTAAAAACGCAAGCACAAAAGCCCCTATGTATATTATTTTCCCGTTCACTCTTTCATCCTTGATGATATATATCTTGATGTTGCAATTTCATCAAGATTGTGCATTTCTTCTTTATTCAGTTCTTTTATAAATTCTTCATGATGAATTTCTTCGAGGGTACTGAATATTTTCTGCTCTTTACTTTTTTGAATAAGCTCTTCAAGTTTTTTCTCTTTATCAAAAAGGAGCTGGTCAATTTTCATTCTTATTCTTTCAAGCTCCCTGTTAAGCGAAACAATATAATTTTTGTGAAATTTCAGGTCCGATGATGAAATAAGCTTAATCTCTTTTTTATAAGCTTCCATCCTGACCTTAAGAACTTCTTCATACTCTTCGCGGGCACGGTCAATCTCAAGCTGAATTGCTGCAACTTCTTTTTGAACACGTTTTTCAAAAATTTCTTTTATTCTTTTAATTGCAGCAAATTTGTATTGGAATTTCATTTTTTATTAAACCACACTTTGTTCTATAATTCTGAATAAATGAGCCAATGTTTCTGAATAAATTGCCACATCATACATATCCTGCTTAAGGAAAGTTCTTAAAGAACCAATTTTACTTAATGCGTGGTCAATTTGCGGATTACTTCCTTTTACATAAGCGCCAATATTAATAAGGTCCTCTGCTTCTTTATAAGTTGCCAGTATTTCAATAAATGACCGGGCTCTTGTCCTGTGATCAGGAGTAGTAATATCAGGCATTACACGGCTTATACTTTGTAATGGATCAATAGCGGGATATTGCCCCTTGTTGGCAATTTTTCTTGAAAGCACTATATGTCCATCAAGTATTGATCTTACTGCATCAGCAATTGGTTCATTCATATCATCGCCATCAACAAGCACAGTATAAAAACCTGTAATTGAGCCTTTATCAGCGGTACCTGCTCTTTCCAAAAGTTTTGGAAGCATAGCAAAAACAGATGGCGTGTAGCCCTTAGTGGTTGGAGGCTCACCAATTGTAAGTCCAATTTCGCGCTGCGACATTGCAAACCTTGTAACAGAATCCATCATAAGAACAACATCCATACCCAGTTCCCTGAAGTATTCAGCAATAGTAGTCCCTATATAAGCGCCTTTCATCCTTACAAGGGAGGATTTATCACTTGTCGCAACAACCACAACTGACTTTTTTAATCCTTCTTCACCAAGGTCTTTTTCAATGAACTCTCTTACTTCTCTGCCGCGTTCGCCAATAAGAACAATTACGTTTACATCAGCATTTGTATTCCTGGCAATCATACCAAGTGTAACACTTTTACCAACACCGCTGCCTGCAAATATTCCGACACGCTGCCCTTTTCCAACAGTTAAAAGCCCATCAATGGTTCTTACACCTGTTTGGAGAGGAGTTTCAATTCTTCTACGGGTTAATGGATTTGGCGGATCCTTATAAACTGTTCTGAACTGGCTGCAATTTATTTCGCCTTTGTCATCTATCGGATTGCCAAGCCCGTCAATAACCCGGCCAAGAAGAGCATTACCAACTCCAATTTTTAAGCTTTTGCCTGTGGATATAATTTCACAGTTAGGCGATATTGTATGAACTTCACCAAGTGCAATGGAAAGAACTTTACCATCCTTAAAGCCAACAACTTCCGCTTTACATACCTCATTTCCCTGACGGTCAATAATAATACATATTTCACCAAGGATTACATTAGGGCCTATAGAAACAATTATTAATCCTATTACATCAGATACCTTGCCATTAACCTTGTACAGTTCTGTATTTTCAATAACAGGACTGAACTTATCTATATATTTCTGGGCAAGATTCATTCTTTAACATCCGTTGATAAAACCACATCAATACTTTTTTTAAGTTCAGCAAGCTGGCTTGACAGGCGAGCATCCACATTGCCAATTTCTGATTCAACAAAACAACCACCCTGTTCAATCCTCTCATCAGGTTCAAATTTAATTTTAGTAAAAGCGCTGTCATTAAGAAGTATATTTGCCTCCTTTTGCAAATCCGTAAAGTCATCAGGGTTTAATTTAACCTTAACATTATTTGCTCCAATTATTTTTCTAAGTGATTCTTTCATTACTTCGCCTGTAATTGATTTCTGCACTATTTCACGGCGAATAATTTTTTCAGAAAGAATCATTGCCAGCTGTACCACAATAGATTCAAAATAGTTTTCCTGGTCCTGAATCTTTTGTTCAAGAATAGAAGCAATAGTATGAATATCTTTAATTCTTGCATATAATTTTTCGGCATATGCCTTTTCCAGTTCTTCAGCTGCGGCCTGCTGGCCTTTACTAACGCCAAGCTGATACTGGGCCTGCAGTTGTTTTTGAAAAGAATCATCTATTTTTTCTTCTATTTCTTCAACAGGTAAATCTTCCTGAACTTTCAGGCTAACCCTTGCTTTCTTTATACTAATTTTAACTTTCTCAGACATAAACGTCGTCTTTACTTCCACGGATATTGAGAGATATTTCTCCGTTATCTTCAAGTGTTTTAATAGCGTCAATAATTTTTGCCTGGGCGCCTTCAACTTCTTTAAGTTTAACCATGCCCATGTATTGCAGTTCTTCTTTAAGAAGGTCTGCAGCTCTTTCAGACATATTAGCAAAGATTTTATTTTTAAGCTTATCTTCGGCTATCTTAAGAGCCAGAGCAAGATCTTTTCTATCAATAACCCTGAGGATTTTCTGCATGTCTTTATCCTGGAACTGAACAATATCTTCGAACAGGAACATAAGCCGTTTAACTTCAGCGGCAACATCAGAATCACGGTCAGACAGTTTTTCAAGAATTTCTTTACTAAGCGTTATATTAGTCCTGTTAAGAATAGTAGCAAGACTTTTTGTACCTCCAATTTTGCTTAACTGCTGGTTCATGGTAAAGCCAGCCATTTCGTCAACAACTTTCTCAACCTGCTTAAGAGTCTGCGGAGATACTTTTCCAAGTGTAGCAATTCTGTATGCCACATCAATCCTTATATTATCAGGAAGTTCTTTAAGAGCTCCTGCAGTTTGTGTTGGATCAAGATTGGAAAGTATAAGAGCAATAGTCTGAGGATGCTCCTTATTCAAAAAGTTAACAAGCTGTGTTGAATCAGCTTTTTTAAGAACATCAAAACCTCTTAGAGTAGTAAGGTCTCTGACTTTATCAATAATTTCTACAGCCTTTGTAAGGCCAAATGATTTTTCAAGTACAGCCTGCGCATACTCAATGCCTCCCTCAAGAACATACTCCCGTGCTGTAATCATGTTATAGAACTCTTCCATAACACCATTAACCGCATTGCCAGGTATATTCTTAACCTTTGATATTTCAGTAGAAATAGTTTCTACCTCAACCGGGTCAAGATACTTAAATACTTCTGAGGCAGTATCAACATCAAGTGCAATCATTAGAAGTGCGGCTTTTTGCGCACCTGAAAGATTGGACTTAATTATTTCTTCTGAATCGTTAGGAGAGTTCATCGTCGTGCAACCATGCGTTTATTAGTTTTGAAGCGTCAACGGGATTTTTAGAAACATAATTAGATATCTTTGCTTCCCGGTTCTTTTTATACGCTGCTTCTTCTGAAATTTCATCTTCTATATCGCCAAGGGGCATCAAAGATTTTTTAACCTTTCCCTGAAGCTGCTGTGGATTTTTAGCACCTGTGCTGCCTGCCCCTGCTTCAAGAGCATAAGTACCATCACCGTTAATAGTACCAATCAGTATTTTTTCATTTTTCAATTTTGACATTAGCCCTTTAAGGATAAATATTCCTGCAATAGCTGCAATTATAATCAGGATTATATTCTGAAAACGTTCAACGTAATCAAGTATTCCGGGTTTTTCTTCCGGAAGGTCATCCAGGGTATTTGTTTCAAAAGATATATTTACTAATGAAAACTGATCCTGTCTTTGAGGATTTATGCCAACTGCATTCTTAATAATTTCTTCAAGCTTTTTCATCTGGTCTGCCGTACGCGGCTTATGAACAATATCTGTTTTATCACCTTTATTAACTTCTTTGGCAACATCATTTACAACTGCAGCAACACTAAGCCTTATAATATTGCCCGACCCCTGCAGAACTTTTTCTACAGATTTACTTATTTCATAGTTAGTGGTAGAGTTTTCATTAGTTTGTGCAGTTGAATCACCACGCTGGTTACCATTATTTTCACTTTTGATAGTCTGTTCACTAACAGCAACCTGGCTTTCAGGATCAAAAGTTTCCATTGTTTTTTCAATCTGGTCAAAATTTATATCAGCATTAACCTGAATCATTGAATTGCCATAGCCAACAACGTTATCAAGAATTGTCTGTGCCTTGGCAGCAAGGTAGTTTTCAACACTCTGCTTCATCTCATATTGTTTAGCACTGGAGAAAGCGACCGGGTTATCTTCAAAATCTTTTGATAACAGCCTGCCTCTTGAATCAAGAAGAGTTACTTTACCGGGCTGAAGGCCTTCAACACTGCTTGCCACAAGATTAACAATTGCCGTAACTGTTCCCTTATCAGGTTCATAGCTGTGTTTTAGTTTCAAAACTACAGAGGCAGTAGGAGGTTTTTCTTCACTTTTAAAGACTGATTTTTGAGGTATAACTATATGAACTCTTACACCTTCTATACCTTCCTGCTGCATAATAGTTCGAGCAAGTTCACCTTCAAGGGCACGTTTATAGTTTAATTTCTGCATAAACTCAGACATACCCATTGTATTCTTATCGAATAATTCATAACCAATAACGCCGGACCCGGGAATACCTTTACCGGCAAGGCTTAGCCTTGTTTCATATAATTTATCTTTAGGAACTTTAATTGTTCTGCCATTATCCTCAATTTTATATGGTACTTTTTCTGCTGTTAATTCATCCACAACCTTAGAAGCATCTTCTTCAGCAAGGCCGGAATAAAGCACAGAATAGTTGGGTTCATTAAGGAAAAAAACCAGAACACCAAGCATCACAATTGTAAGCAGTATTGCTCCGCCAATAAGCATTTTTTGCTGCATTGACAGTTTATTAAAAATACCAAACAGGGCTTCCAGGGGGTTACTATTCATTTAACTAAAGTGATATTTTGGTTAATTCTTTATACATGTCTATTGTTTTATTCCTGATTTCCATCAGAAGGTCAAGGCTTGTTTTAGCCTTTTCACCGGCAATCATAACATCATGAAGCTCAACATTGTTTTCACCAGTCAGATAATCCTGAGTAGCTTTATTTGAATCAAGCTGAGCTTTATTAACATCGTTTATTAACTCGGAAAAAATATTTTCGAACTGAGCCCCTTCGGGTTTTTCTTTTACTGTTTTAAGTAGCCCCTGCAACCCGGTATTTATACCATTTATTTCCATTGTTAACCTCTTCTGTCTATAAGTGAACCAACTTTTACACCTGACATTTTTCCGGATCTCTGGTAAAAATGATAATCCATAATTTCACTTTTATTCTCCGGATACATATCCATAAAATATTTTTTTTCTTCAGATGTTACGGCACTTGTATTGCTGGTATTGCTTTCATTACTCTGCGCTTTTACAGCAGTAGTAGTGTTTGCTGAAGTATTAGTGCCTTCAAGATTAAACTTCTTACCCAGGTCATTGCCTGTTCTTAAACGGGGAGTATAATTACCAACATTATTCATAGAAATTTTCATTAAATCTCCAGTGCATCCTTAGCCATTTGTTTGGAAGAATTAAGTGCCGTAAGGTTTGCCTCATAGCTTCTGGTAGCGGCAATCATATCTGTCATTTCAGTAATAATATTTACATTTGATTTTTCCACATAACCTTCGCTGTTGGCATCAGGGCTTTCAGGCATATAAATAATTTCACCGGTACTGTTATCAATCATTTCATTTGAAGAAATACCGGTTGCAGGATTTGGAACGTCCATTGAACCATCAACCGAACCAAAATGATCGCTTTGTGTAGCAGCAAGCCTTAAAGTACTGCTGCCCGGAGCAATATTGGCAAAACCGGCTTTTTCATCCTGAACAATCTTCAGGAATTTCCTTTTATACGGCTGGCCGTCTTCACTTCTTACTGAATCAGCATTAGCAATATTCTCAGCAATAAGGTTCATCTTTTTCCTTTGTACACTTAAGCCTTCGGCACTAATATTAAAGCCGGGCAGATTACCACCTATTTTCATTGCGGAGTTCCTTTAATTACTTTTTGTAGATTCTTATAGTAGTCACCAATTTTCTTGGCTGAGAACTTATACATTAGTGTATTTTCTGCAAGGTCAGCCATTTCCTTTTCTATATCAACATTATTTATTCCTGAAGCCATGTCAGTATTAGAATCTTCTACAACACTAACGCCTTCCTGGTCCTTCAGGTTATCTGGATTGCTGCTAATATGCCTTGGATTGGTAGCTTTAAGATTTTTATTAAGTTCGTCAGCAAAAACATCTTTAAAAACCACATCTTCACGTTTGTAGTCTTCGGTACCAATGTTAGCTATATTTCTGCTAATTGTATTGTTTTTAGCAGCACTGTAGTTAATTACATTTTCTAAAAGCTTTATTGTGGACATAGCATCCATCCTTATTTTCAAAGGAAAGGTTCAAAATAGATGCCATTATGTACAGCCTTTTTTTACTGCTGTTTTGGAAGATATTGGAAGGTCAAACTGGCTAAAATTAGCCAGTTGATAGTTATTATTCAGAATAGTCTAAAACGATAGTTTTTGTATGTCCGCAGGAGCAGATAAACTTAATCTCTTTAACAAAGTCATTTCCATCTTTTTTAAGGAGCACTTTTACTCCTTCTTCGGAGTTTTCGTCAATGGTAATTTTAGTTATACCGGAAATTTCAGCATCCTGGGACTTAATAATGTTCCCTGTATTTTTAGCGGGAGCCGCAACTTCGCGAAATAATGGTTCTTCAAAGATTTCTGTCATACTAATACCTTATTTATAGTTTGTGCTATTTCTTCCAGAGGCACAATTGCATCAGCAAAACCTGCCTCAACTACGGCTCTTGGCATACCATAAACCACGCATGTTTCTTCATTTTGAGCTATAGAATAGCCGCCTAATGATTTCAATTTGGAAATGCCTTCCAGGCCATCTTTTCCCATGCCTGTCATAATTACGCCAAGCGTGTTTTTACCATAGATATTCAGAACAGAATTGAACATAACATCAACCGAAGGACGGTGTAATGTATTTGCCGGCTGTTCTGATATAGAAATAACAGCAAATCCCGAGCCGTTCTTTTTAACACCCATGTGGAAACCACCGGGAGCTATATATGCTACCCCATTTTTTACCGGCTCATCATTTTCAGCTTCCTTTACCTGAATTGCACTCAAACCATTAAGCCTTTCGGCAAGAGATTTAGTAAATTTAGGAGGCATGTGCTGAACAATAAAAATAGGGATTTTAATTCTATCTGATAAAAAAGGAAGAACTTTTTGCAAAGACATAGGCCCGCCGGTAGAAATACCCAGCGCAACTGCCTGGTAACTTAACCTTGGAAGATTAAAGCTTTTTGAAGGTATTGCACCTGTTGGGGCGGTTTTATTAGTTTTTTGAAGTTTTTTAAGCCTTTCCTGGAATACTCTCTGGCGTACAATTTCCCGTACTTTACGTATAAGTTCTTCTTTTTTCTTAATAATATCAACATTTACGTAAGAGAGGTCTTTAGGAATAAAGTCAACTGCACCATATTCCATAGCTTTCAGTGTAGCTTCGGCACCCTCAGTAGTAATTGAGCTTATCATAATAACTGCTGTTGGACAATCAGCCATTATTTTTTTAAGCGCAGTAAGGCCATCCATTTTAGGCATTTCAATGTCCAGGGTAACAATATCAGGCCTGAATTTTTTTACTAAATTATAACCTTCTTCGCCATCCCTGGCAGTTGCAACAACTTTAATATCCTCACTGCTTTCAAGCATAAGGGATATAGATTTCCGCATAAATGCAGAATCATCTACAACAACAACACTAATTTGTTTAAGCAAGTTTTATTCGTCTATTTGATTGATTAATTCATTAATATCAAGAATCATTACAACGGTACCGTCACCCATAATAGTGGAGCCCGCAATGCCTTTAATAGTACCCAGATATTCTCCGAGAGATTTAATAACGACTTCTTTTTGCCCTATCAGAGAGTCGACTTTTATACCAAATTTCTTTTCAGCAATTCCCACAACAATAATGTACTGCCATGTATGTTCAACTGCAGCCGATTCATCATTTTGGATCAGATGATCAAGGCTAACCAGCGGAATAATGCTGTCTCTCATTTTTATTACTTCATTTTGATTAATGGAGTAAATCTCATCCTTTTTAATTCTTACAGCTTCAATAACAGAATTAAGAGGAATTACAAAATAATCATTTTTTACACGAACAATCATACCGGGTATTATTGCCAAAGTCAAAGGAAGTTTAATTTTCATTGTAGTTCCTTTGCCAACGCCGGAATCAATATTAATAATACCTCTTAATTTAGTAACATTTGTTTTAACAACATCCATACCCACACCGCGGCCGGAAATGTTTGTCACTTTTTCAGCAGTTGAGAAACCGGGTAAGAATATAAGGTTAAAAATTTCAGCTTTAGACAGTTCTTTAGCTTTTTCCCTGGTAATAAGTTCTTTGCTTATAGCTTTTTCTTTAATTACTTCAGGGTCAATTCCTTTTCCGTCATCCTGAACGGTAATTACTATATTGTTTCCTTCCTGTTCAGCAGAAAGCACAATTGTTCCGGTTCTGGACTTACCCGCTTTTTCGCGAACATCCGGAAGTTCCACACCATGATCAATTGAATTTCTGATAAGATGAACAAGAGGATCGTTAATTTCTTCAATAAGGGTTTTATCAAGTTCAGTCTCTTCACCTTTAATTACAAGAGAAATATCCTTGCCTGTTTCTTTTGAAAGGTCCCTTACCAGCCTTGGAAAACGGTTAAATACTTTGCCAATTTTAACCATCCTGGTTTTCATAACCACAAGCTGCAATTCATTGGTCATAAGGTCAATCTGTTTGGCAGCATCTGCAAGGTCACGGGAATAATTTGTTCCCTCATATTCAATCTGAAATTCAGAGTTAACCTGCTGCAGGCGGTTTCTGCCAAGCACCAGTTCAGAAGCAATCCTCAGAAGCTGGTCAAGTCGGTCAACTTCAACTCGTATTGTATTATCAACTTTTTTAGCTACAGAGTCAAAAACCTGCTGAATTCCTTTTTGCTGAACCGGTTCTTTTTGTTCAGTATTAACGGCCTTATTTTCAGGTTGTTGTGCTGTTTCAGGTTCATTGCTTTCATCATGGTCAGATGTTGGAACATTGTCCTCTTCATCGCCGGGAGTATGTACTTCCGGAGCCGGGACAGGCAGTTCGCCATCAAATTCAGGAATGGAAATATTTCCTGCGGCCGGTGCTGCTTCTTCGGAACTTCCATAGTTAGAAATAAGCCCGGTAAGCAGGGTTATGGTTGCACTGGTATCAACATCTTCATTTTTGCTTTCTTCAATTGACGTGATAAGGTTTTTAATTGTATCATAACCCGCAAGAATTCCATCCATAAGTTCGCCGTTAAGCTCTATTTCAGCTTTACGCAGCTTATTAAGAATATCTTCCAGTTTATGAGTAACCCCCGTCAATTTATCAAGCCCTAAAAAGCCGCTGGTACCTTTAATTGTGTGGAAAGACCTGAAAATCTGGTTAAGAAGATCAAAATCTTTTGGCGATTTTTCAAGTTCAATAAGGTCTGTATCGAGTCTTTCTAATATCTCTCTTGTTTCAATCTGAAAGCTCTCAACGATCTCCTTCATATCAGGATCATTAAGCAATGAATAACTGTTTTGTGCCATGTTTGCCTTATGAAAAAAGTTTATCTATTTCATCTTGTGTAGCAACTGAAGACTGCTGAACAATTCCATCAGCAATCTGCTGTTGTTCACTTGATTTTGTATATCTGGCGTCAGGATTAAATGAGAAATCACGTGAATCCAACTGGTCAGAATCAGCATTATGATTGAGGCTGCTTTCATTAAAATTATATAATAATGAAGCAAGCTTTTCCTGAACAGATTCGATAAGGTGATTTACTGCAGCCAGTTGTTGTGTAGTAATATCCTGTACCTGGAGTGACATAGTAATATTATATGCATCATTTTTAATCTTATCAAACAATGGAAGTGATTCATTTAATATTTTTGCGTCATCAGTAAGTTCAAAGTACCTGAGAACCAAAGCAGCGGCTCCATTCATTGAAGAAATCTCAGATGTTATCTGTTCGCGGAGTTTTTTCTTCTCTTCTTCTTTTTGCAGAACATTTTTAACCATGTTTTCAATGTTGCTTATTTCATTAGAAATAGCATCAACAAGGTCCAAAATTTCAGTAGTAGCCAGTTCAGTAGCACTGGTAACATTATTTATTTGGTTAGTAGCTTTAGGGATTTTATTAGTACTCTCTGCAATTGAAGAGTTTATTGTTTCAAGCAGAGGTTCTGTATCCCTCATAAAATCAACAAGGCTTTGAATTACAGGAATAAGCCTTTCCCCATATTTGAAAACAGATTTCAAATCATTCAATTTGTTGAATAAGTCAGCCATATTTGTTGAATTAGTAGTCATAAAATAATCCTTCTTCTATGAAGCAGCCAGAATGGCGTCAATTTTTTCTTTTAAAATATGAGGGGTAAAAGGTTTAACTATATAATTATTAACTCTAGCCTGCAGCGCCTCAATAATATCTTCTTTAACACCGCGTGTAGTAACCATGAGAATAGGAACCTTGGCAAGTTTAGCATCCTGCCTGATGTTTTTCGTAAGTTCAAGGCCGGATAAAACCGGCATATTCCAGTCAGTTATAACAAAATTGATAGTATCATCGCCGGCAAGTTTCTCAAGAGCTTCTTTACCATCGTTGGCCTCAATAAAGTTATCATATCCCAGGTTTTTTAGGGAATTTACGACAATCCTCCGCATAGTAACGGAGTCGTCCACGACAAGAAATCTTAATGACATAAATAACCTCAGTTTAAATATTTAGAAACCTCATAAACAATTCTCTTGGGATCGAAAGGTTTTACCAGGTATGAATTGGCACCACTGGATATACCCTGCTCAATTTCACTGCTGCTTCCAAGAGAAGATAAAATAATAATTGGAATTTCTTTATAATCTTCATTAGCTCTTATGGTACGAATCAGCTCAAATCCATCAACATTAGGCATGTTAAGATCTGTTATAATAAGATTAACCTTTTCAACAGGAAGCTTTTCAAGGGCTTCCATTCCATCGCACACAGTGATTATTTCAAATCCTTTAAGAGTTAGAGCAAACGAAATGAATTTCCTAATTGATGGTGAATCATCTGCAACCAAAATAACCTTTTTCATTGCTTCTGTTTACTCCTTTTTATATCCAATTGTTTTTGTAAAACTTACTAATTTAAATGCTTTTGATACTGTATGCAGCGTTTCTGAATAACCTATAAACAGGTATCCGCCTTTGTTTAGAGAATTATAAAGATGCGAAACAACTTTTATTTTTGAAGCCTGGTCAAAATAAATAAGTACATTTGCGCAAAAAACCACGTCAAAGCTATTCATGGCGCGCATAGCTGCATCATCATACAGATTTAGTAGTTTAAACTGAACCATCCTTTTAATATTTGGATCCAGTTCGTAAGAGTTTCCCTTCATCTTGAAATATTTTTTCAAATAATGGGCAGGGGTATTTCTTATTGAATATTCTTTGTAAAGCCCGGACCTGGCAGTGTCAATTACCTGCTGACTTATATCCGTTCCCACAATTTCAAATTCAAATGCAGGATACTTAATCTTTAACATATCAACAATAGATATAGCTACTGAATATGCTTCTTCACCTGATGAAGATGCAGCACTCCATATACGTATCCTGTTTTTTCCGGTTTTTTTCTTTTCTTCAATAATTTCAGGTAAAATTTTTGTAATCAGTGCATCTAACTGTGGTTGGTTTCTGAAAAAGAATGTTTCATTTATTGTTATTGCTTCATATAAATATCTTTTTTCCTGCTGATAATTCGACATGTTTTTCAGAAAATCCAGATACTCATTAAAGCCGCGTAACTGAAGAAAATTTATCCTTTTTATAAGCCTGCTTTCGAGTAAATATTTCTTATTATCCTGAAAGTATATGCCGCAATTATCATAGATAAATTTCCTCATTTTACTGAAGGTTTCATCAGACATAGTATTGCCCGAAAGCTGTGAGCCTGATGAAAAGGTTGCGGTTGCTGCGTTTGTTAATAAACTCATGATATCTCTGTCTGTGTAGAGTATTGTTTATTTTCTTCAATTATTGATTTTGCTCTTTCAGAAATCATTTCATTTTCATCGTTAGCCATAGTTGCTATTGCTTCTTTCGTACTTTTATACTCATTCATGCTAAGCAAATCAAGTAAATGAAGCCTGTTCCAAATATTATCATCCTGAATCATAGTATCTAAAAAGAGCAGAGCGGTATTACTGTCTATAGAAAACAGTATTGTCATTGATATTTTTCTTACTTCTTCGTCACTGCTCTCAAGACATTTGGTAACAGTGTCTATAAGATCCCTGAATTCAAGCGTAGTAACAGCAATATTGTTAGACTGATAATAATCAAGCACATCCTGAAGAAGTTGGAGCAGAGCCAGTAAATTTTCCGGTTTTTCGTTAATAATTGATGTAATATCAAATAATTTGTCTTTACGATAGTCGTAAAATTTACCTTTAATTATTTCATCCAGTTCACAATCACTGCCATAAATTTTAAGGCAGGCAAGGTTTATTTCCCTGTCTTCAAAAATGGTTACCAGGTAACCGGCTATCTTTTTGTAATAAGGATCACCGGAAGAAATAGTTTGAACTACTGCATTTTTCATCTTTTCATCAAAGGGAATATCAAAACCAAATTTTTCCTTAAGATGATAAATAGAAGCAATTAAAGGCCAAACAAGCGGGCCTTCGGTTTGGTTAAGTTCAGCAAGTAAAAAGAAAAAGGTCTCTTCATCGCCAATGTGGCCCATACCTTCAATAATAGGAAATTTAACAAAGTCATCTTCTGTAAGATATTTCTTATTAAGAAAGTCTAACGCCTGTTTAGAACCAATTTTACCAAGAGCTTCTATAACATTTCCCTTATAAAGGTCATTTTTGTCATAAGCCATAATAAGATAATCAATTGCTTCTTCACTCTTCAGGTTACCAAGAGCTTCAAGGCAGGCAATAACCACATTTTCATTTTCAGAATGTGATAGTATTTCGATAATCTTTTCAGAAGCGCGATGATCCTGAATAAGCCCTGCAAGGTCAATAACAAATTTAAGGTCGTCATTATCTTTTGAATCAGATAAGAACCTGATCATTGCAGGAGTAGCTACAGAACCAATCTTAACTATAATATCACCCGCAAGGTTACGGATGTAAATGTCAGATGAAGAGACATACTGAAGCAGCTGATCTACACTTCTTTCATCAGGATTGTTTTGAAGGAAGAAGGCAAGGGCATTCTGAACTCCTTTGTCTTGATGATCAATAAGGCTGCAGATAATTGCAAGAGATTCACTCTCCAAAGACTGGAAGTCAAGCGTCTCCAGTAAGTTTATAATATCTTCAGGAGAACCTGACTTTACAATATTAAGTATTTCAGGATTGTTATACATAGATTAATGCCGATTTCTTAATAATTATCGAATAATTTTTTTATTTCTTAACTATTTACTGCTTCAGCAAGTTTTTCTTTTTCTTCTTCACTTAACAATTTTTCAAGGTCAAGTAAAATTAACAAGCGGTCTTCCAGTTTAGCTACTGAAGTTATATAATCAGCATTAACACCTTTAGAGATAGTTGGTGGGGGCTCAATAATATCGTTAGATATTCTTAACACCTCATTTACGGCATCAACTATAAATCCAATAGTTTTACCATGAAGATCAATTACAACAATCCTGGTATTTTTGTCGAAATCTTTTCTTGGCAGGCCCAGCCTGGTACGCAAATCAACAATCGGAATAATTCTTCCACGCAGGTTAATAACACCTTCAACAAAATATGGTGCATTAGGAACTTTTGTAATCTGCACAAGTTTATTGATTTCCTGCACTTTCAGAATATCTACACCAAATTCTTCTGTACCAATTTTGAAGCTCACCAGCTGAATGAGGTTCGATTTTTCACTTGAATTATTTTTTTCTTCCATTTTACTACTTTCTTTTATGCGTTTACTAAATTCTCATTATTATATGAACCAGCTTTATGTCTCTGATTTATTCTAAATTTAGATATAAGCTCCTGTAAATTTACAGTAAGCCTGTTAAGGTCTTCGGTTGCTTTGGCTACCTGTTGAATTCCTACAGTGGATTCATGAGAAACAGAGGTCATAGCATCTATATTCTTTGTAATTTCCTCTGCTGAAGCTGATTGCTCTTCACTGGCAGCTGCCACCTGAGTAATAAGATCAGAAACCCTGTTAACACCCGAAAATATTTCCTGAAGATAATCAGATACTTCTTCAGTCAGTTTCATGCCCTCATCAACAATATTTCGGGCACTTTCCATGGAATTATCAGCTTCCCTGGCCTCTTTTTGAATTTCATTTATATTATCGGCAATTTCTTTGGTAGCTTTAGTGGTTCTTTCAGCAAGTTTTCTAACTTCATCTGCAACAACCGCAAAACCACGCCCCTGGTCTCCGGCCCTGGCTGCCTCAATAGCTGCGTTTAATGCTAAAAGATTAGTCTGATCTGCTATATCATCAATTACTGAAGTAATTTCACCAATATCTTCGGATTTTTTTGCCAGCGATGTAACTGTTTTAGCTATTCCTTCAACACTGGTTACTATTTTACCAATTCCTTTTTTAGTCTCAAGTATTTTGGTTTTACCCTTATTAGCCGACTCACTCGCTTTGGCAGATGCTTCAGCAGCAATACTGGTATTTTTTGAATTTTCAAATATTGTTTTACTGATTTCATCAATAGTAGAAGCAATTTCACTGTTTTGGTTAGCCAATTCTTCAGCTCCGGCAGCCATTTGTTCTGTACTGGAAGATATCTCACTTGCAGCACTGGCCGTAGTTTGAACAGATTCCTGTACATCAGCAATTGCGCTGTTTAATGACTCACCCAGCAGATTTATATCATTTTTAAACTTCAGGTAATCTCCCTTATAGTCGCCTGTCATTCTGACAGTAAGGTTGCCATCTGCCATTGCGGCTAAAACACTGCCTGCTTCATTAATAGGCTTAACTACAGCATCAAGAGTCTGGTTAAAACCGGAAATTAAAGTTTTATACCCGCCATCAAATTCTGCTTCATTTCCTCTTTCACCAAGATTTCCTTCCTTTGCACTTACATTAAGATCTCTGAATTTTGTAGCCAGTTTTTTAACCGTTAATCTTGTAACGTCAAATGATTTAGTACTATCAACTATAAACTGTATTATATTATTAACACTTTTTGAAAGAACACCTATTTCATCTTTAGTCTTAAAATCGAGCGGCGGCGTGCCGGTTTCAACAATATAATCCAGGTTGCCATGTGAAAGCTGGTCTAAACCAGTTTTCAGGTTAGTAACACAAAGGTTCTTCAGTTGTTCTACCCTATCGGATATTACAATAATTGGCTTGCTTATTTTTCGGGCAAGGTATACACTAAATACAATACTAAAAACGCTTATAAAGACAAGAATTATCAATGTTAAATTTTTCCCGGAATTATATGCTTCTGCACCACCGGCGGCAGCACCAATAGCTCCTGTATTATTGAGTTTTTTAATGTCTCCTAAATATCCCAGCGCCGCTGTATAAACAGCAAAAGCTTTTTGACGTGAAAGTTGTTTAGCTTCTTCATTTCTGTTTTGTCTGGATAAATTTATAACAGCTTCGGTTTCACTAATAAATAAATTCAGATTTTCCTTCAAATTGTCCGATAAACGCTGTTCTTCAGGCGATGAGATTAGTTTTTCATATTTGGCGTATGTTGCCTGCAGGTTTGCCATATTATCGTTGTACATATTTTCATAGGTTTTCATATCAGTTTCACTGGTTGAGAGCACATGCTGCAGAACTGCTGCACGGCTCATCATCAGGTTGGGCACCATATCGGATATATACATAACACTTGGAAGCCAGTTGGAATTAACTTCCTCAGAAAAATTATTGGTATCAGACATCTTCTTTATTGCACTTATACCAAGGAAAATGATTAATAAAACGATTATCAGGTTGCCTGTTATAATCTTTTTATCAATTTTCAAATTATTAAACCAGTTCATATATCGACTCCTCTTTTATAAAACAGGCAAAAGAATACTTATCTCAGTACCCTTTCCTGTCTCACTTTTAATTATTATTTGGCCATCATGCAAATGGACAAGTTTTTTAACCATTGACAAACCCAAACCCGGATCAATTTGAAAATTTTTAACTCTCTCAAACTGTTTAGGCAGCTCATAATTTTTAATTTGGTCATATGGCATACCAACGCCTTTATCGGCAACGGTAAGCTTATAGAAGCCATTTTCCACAACTGAACTAACTTTAACCGAAGTACCAGGGGAAGAAAACTTCATTGCATTACCAACGACTTCGTCAACAATTCTTTTAAGGTAACCTTCAGATATTTTTACAGAAGCATTGCTTAAATGAAATATTATATCGCTGCCTCTCTTGTTTTTATCAGCAACCGATTTAGAATAGTGTTTTATATTTTCTTCAATATCATCAATAACCGTATTCCTTATTTCATTCAATTTTGATTTATTTACATAGGCTGCATGAATTTCATTATGGGTGATGAATTTTTGAATAAGATCAAGCAAATCATCGCCGGAAGTCTGGATATTTTCCGCCAATTTTTTCATTTTTTCAAAGTTATATACAGGAGGAGGATCTGCTACTAATCGGGAATAATCGAGAACAGCAGCCAGAGGGGTACGTTTTTCATTTACCTGGCTGTGAACCAGGGTATCGGTTATCTCTTCAATTGTTTTATTATACTGCGTAATTTTATTAAGCTTTGTATTAACTGCATTAAGTAAATCCTGGGCCTTATAAGGTTTGGTTAAAAAATCATCAGCACACATGCTGTTATTGGGGCGCATATCTGTGTTTCCTGATAAAGCAGATAGAAAAATGACAGGAATAGAAGCTGTTTGAGGATTTTCCTGAAGCTTTGCCAAAACACCATAACCATCAAGTCCGGGCATTAAAATATCTGAAATAATTAAATCCGGTATAATTTCTTTAGCATATGCCAGTCCTACTGCACCATTCTCTGCTCCGGCAACACTATATTTTTCTTCTTTTAGCAGGTCAATGATGCCTTCCCGAACTGTTTTATCATCCTCAATAACAAGTATATTTATCATAAAACATTCCTTTGTTTTATGTCAAATTATCGAGTGCGGCATTTATTTATTGCATGAAAAGAAGTAAATGGCAGAAATACAAAACGGACGGTTTTTTAAGGGAATGAATTAAGCACAAGGAAATAGTGTTTTGTGCAAACAGGCAAAAAAAGGACTTATTATTGAAGCTGTTGTTCTTATTTCAAGCGTGCCCGAAGCATTACTGCATACCTGCGGCTTATTATTAATGGCTCTTTAATGCCCTTCATATAAACCACATATGAATTATTAAACCATTTTTCAATCTTGGCAAGATGATTCAGATTTATTATAGCTGAACGGCTGATTCGGAGAAATGACTTTTCAGGAAGCATTTCTTCCCATTTTTTAAGCAGCCTGCGGATAAGTATTTTTTTTCCATCCTGCAGAAAAATGTGTGAATATTCAGCTTCAGCTATAATATGAATAATATTTTCAACCTTAATAAAAGCAGGATGATTTTTATCCTGGATAAAGATATGATCTTCATAGGAAAGTTTTCTTTCAGGTTCATTTATTATCGTCGGCGGCCTGTTTTTTTTTTCTTCGTTTTTCCTTATTCTCGTTTCTACAGCCCTTAACAATTCATCAAGTTTAAAAGGTTTGGTAATATAATCATCCGCTCCTAATTCCATGCCCAAACGGAAATCGCTTTTTTCAACTTTTGCAGTAAGGAATATAAATGGAATTCCCGAGGTATTTTCATCGTTTTGAAGTTCACGAAGCACATCATAACCGCTCATACCGGGCATAGCAATATCTGAAACAATAATATCAGGCTGATTTTTTTTAGCCTGTGCAATACCTTCAGCTCCATTACAGGCTGTGAAAACTGTGTAGCCTTCATATTCAAATAGATCCTGTATTGAACCAATAATAAGAGAGTCATCTTCAATAATTAATATTTTTTTCATATCAAGCCCTATAAGGAATAGAAAATTTAAAAGTAGTACCCTTATTTAAATCGCTTGAAAACGACAGATGCCCCTTCTGCATTTCAAGAGCCTTCTGGAAAATTGAAAGGCCAAGGCCTGTGCCGGGAATGTTGCCAATATTAGCCCCTCTGAAGAAAGGCGAAAACAATTTTGCCTGATCTTCCGGAGCAATACCAACGCCCTGGTCACTGACAGTAACTGTAACTTCTTTATTGTCAAATTGAATTATAAGTTTAACTTCACCACCATCAGGAGAATATTTTACCGCGTTTGAAAGCAGATTCTGAAGCAGCTGACGGAAAAGTTTTTCATCAAAGCTGCCTATTATTTCATCACGCGCAGCCTCAAATATAAATATATGCTTATCTGAAGCTGAAAGTTTAATTTCATCAAAAATTGAGCGGCTTATTTTTACAATATCGGTTATTACCGGGTTATATACAACTGCACCGGATTCAGATTTGTTCAAAGTTAACACATCATTTATCATACTGTTCATATGTTCAACGGAATCCTGAATTCTGTTGAGGGTTTTGATTTTTTTATCATCGTCCCATTTATCTATATACCTTTGCAGCAAATCTGCAGACGCAAGTATAGAAGTAAGAGGCGTCCTGAATTCATGTGAAACTGTAGAAATAAACCTCGATTTAAGTTCATTCAGTTCTTTCTGTTTTTCAAGAGCCAGTTTAATATCATCTTCAGCTTTAAGCCTGTCAGTAACATCATACAGTGTACCGGAGGTACCAATTATATTTTCATCTTTATCAAGTGTAAGCCTTGCAAATACTTCAATAAACCTGAATCCTCCATCTTTTGTAAGATACCTGACAGTATGCCTGCAGTATTCTTTTTCTCTCCTGATAAGAGGCTCAAAAAGCTGCTGGTTTCTGTCTCTGTCTTCAGGGTGCACATAATTAAGGAATAATTCACCCAAACTCTCTTCAACAGTATAACCGGTAATCTCTTCCCATGATTTGTTCAGATACGTCCAGATTCCATTATTGTCAGTCTGGAAAATAACCTCTTTTATACTTTCAACAACAGTTCTATACTTGGTTTCGCTTTCAAGCAAGGCAGCTTCAGCTTCAATCCTGTTGGTGATATCACTTTGAATACCAACAAAGTTAATAAGACTACCCCGTGAATTAAAGATAGGAGAAATTGTCAGATTATTCCAGAAAGAAGTACCATCTTTCCTGTAATTTTTAAGGATGACACTGCAATGTTTTTTATCATTTATAGCCTGCCTTATTTCAGCAATAGTATTATTATCAGTATCAGGCCCCTGCATAAAACGGCAGTTTCTGCCAAGAACCTCTTCAATATGATAACCGGAAATTTTTTCAAAACCGGGATTACAAAAAATAATCGGGTTATCCGGCTGGTTAGGATCTGTAATGATAATACCGCTTTGTACAGCACTGATAGCTTTATCTCTTAGTTCTAACTGCAGTTGGATGATTTTTCGTTCAGTAACATCAAGCCAGGTACCAAATGTGCCAATAATCTGTCCGTTATTATCATAATTAAAACGAACCATGGCTTCCATCCATCTTTCTTCCCTGCTCCGGGTAAGATAGCGTACCTCACGCCTGATAAAACTTTCTCTTGATTCTTTATAATTTTGAAAACTTGTTATTACAGAATTAATATCATCCGGATGCATTATTGCCCAGAAATGTTTACCAAGAGTTTCAGTGACAGTATAACCTGTTAATTCCTCCCAGGCAGGATTAAGAAAAGTCCACCGTCCTTCACCATCAGTCTGGAATAATACCTCTTTTATACTATTAACAACATGCCTATAGCGTTGTTCACTTTCCTCCAGGGCAATTTGCATCATTTTTTTATCAGTAACATCAGTAGCCATTCCATCAATGCTTATAGGAAAATTTTCTTTGTTTCTAATCAATTTACAGCGGTCATGAATCCATCGTATATGGCCATCGGCAGCAACAGTTCTATATTCAATTTCACCGAAACCTGTTTTAAGAATTTCTGTAAGGAAATCCATTACCTTAATTTTATCTTCTTCATATATAAGGTCAGACATTAAAGCAGGGCCCTTATAAAAGGAATTGCAGGCAACATCAGCAGTTTTTTCAGAAACGAAGTCACCAGTAGACACATCTTTACTTTCAATTATTCTTGAATAAGCAGTAGTATTAAGGGCAAAAAGAATATTTGAAAGCCTCGACTGATCCCCAAGAATTTTTTCTTCGTTAAGTTTTATAGGTGTAATATCTTTATATTTTCTTAAATGGCCTATAAATTTATCTTTGTTGTACAAAGGGATATAATCTCTTTCAACTATTGTTCCAGTTTTAAGTTTAATTACTTCGCCTTCAGCAATTTCTTTTCTATCAGTTAATTCCTTAACCCTGACAGTAAATTCAGCCGGATTCAGCAGATAGTCTTGAATTTCATTAATAATATTATACCACTTTTTGCCAATCACCTTATCAGGAGATGCAGTAATTCCAAACAACCTGCAAAGTTCCCTGTTAACAAGAAGAACTCTATTATCTTCATCTTCAACAATAATACCATCCCGTATGCGTTCTACAATTAATTTAAATAAAAAGTTTGTTCTTTCATGCTGCTCATCTTTGTCCTTACGAATAAGAACACTGGCAACAAGCGAGCCCAGAAATCTTAAAAGCTTAAGATTCTCTTCGCTCCATTCTTTATAATGTTTTACATAATCAAGACCAATAAAACCTAATACTTCAGTTTCATAAAATACAGGGACAACTATAAGCGATTTAATTTCCTGAGCTTCCAGCAATTCTTTTTCAGCCTTTGCTTCTTCTGGCATTTGCGAAACAAAAGGAATATAAATATGATTTACATTAAAAATGTTTTCAGACCACCAGGGAAGAGCAGACAAGGGAATGTCTTTAAGATTATCTATCGCCGGTTTGATGCCGTCAGCACACCATTCGTGCGTATTACTCATCGTAAGAACGTCTTTATTATATATAAACAAATAGCTTCTGTCAGCTCCAACTATTTTTCCAATAAGTTCCAGGGCATTGCAAATAGCAAAATCAATTTTATCAGTGTTTATATTAATAAAAGATGCAGCAATATTTTTTAGAAGCATTTCAAGTTCAGCACGAAAAGATAAATCTGAAAAGCCTGAAGATGTATGCAGAGAATCTATGATGGTAACCAACACATATTGAGTTTTACCTTCACTAAAGGGCTGGCAGGAATAAGTAAAATCAGATAAGCTGGTTAATCTATTATTAGGAGAGCTTTCAGTAATCGAGAAGTTAAAATCAGGAATTACACCTGAGATATGCCTGCCGCAGAGGTCTTTAATATTAATATTAAAAAATTCTGCGGCAGACTTATTGGCTTTAATGATATTATTCTGAGCATCAAGAATAAACATCTGAAGCGGGTGCTGCTGAAATAATAAGTCATCTAAAGTGTTACGTTTTACACCCCCGGGTTCCACATAACTTTTTTGTTTTAACGACATAAAACTCCAACATTGAGTATCGTATTATCGGATATTTATTCATTTTTTGCAACTGTTATAATCCATAGATGCCAATATCAATTATTGCCCAACCTACAAGCGGGTTTTAGTATTTTTAGATTTACCATTACCATTTAGAGGAACAGGTTCCTGATTAGGCACTAAATTCCTTGCAAAGTTTGCTTTGGATATTTTAAACTTCTTAATAAGGTTATCAAGCCTTGAAGTAAGATTACTAAGATCTTCTGCCGTTCTGGCAATTTGTCTTGTACCATCAGCATTCTGGCCTGCAACATTACTAATAAGATCAATATTCCTGGTAATTTCTTCAGCAGCAGATGATTGTTGTTCACTGGCGGCTGCAACACTTACAGCAATTTCAGATACCTTATCAGCATTAGTAATAATTTCTTTAAGAACTTCACCGGCACGCATAGCAAGCTGTTTACCGTTATCAGCTTCAACGGTACCTTCCTTCATAGAGGTAACGGCAGCTTCAGTATCCTGCTGAATTTGTTTAATCATGTTAGCAATTTCTTTTGTTGCCTTTGTAGTTCTCTCGGCAAGTTTTCTCACTTCATCAGCAACAACAGCAAAACCACGACCCTGTTCGCCTGCACGGGCAGCTTCAATAGCTGCATTCAGGGCAAGCAGATTTGTCTGGTCAGCAATGTCGTCAATAACCTGAATAATCTCACCAATTTCATCAGAACTTTTGCCAAGAGTTTCAACAGTAATAGCAGAGTGTTTAACAACATCAGCAATCCTTATCATACCAAGTATGGTGCTATCTACAACCTCGCCGCCAATTTTAGCTTTGCTTCCTGCTTCCTTAGCAGTTTGAGCAGCAAGAGAAGCATTAGAGGTGTTTTCAAGAATTGTCTTGGTCATCTGCTCAACAGAAGCGGCAACATCAGTTGTTTGCTGAGTTTGTTCCATAGCGCCGGCTGCCATTTCTTCAGTACTTGCAGAAATCTGGTTAGCAGCAGTAGCAGTAGAAGAAACTGTTTCAGTAACTTCATTAAGAGCTGTATTCAATGACAAATTGACCTGATTAATGTTGTTTTTGATAATCTGGTAAGTACCCCTGTATTCGCCTTCCATCTTTGCAGTAAAATCACCTTTAGCCATCACATCAAGAACCCTGGCAGCTTCATTTATAGGCTTAATAAAAGCTTCCATAATTGAGTTGGCTCCCTGAATGATCTCCTGCCATCCGCCGGAGAATTTTTCAGCTTCGCCGCGAATTTCAAGATTACCTGCCTGATTAGCCGCAACAAGCATTTTAAATTCTTCAAGAAGAAGATCAATATTTTCAATTTCTTTATTAAAGGCAAAAGCAAGAAGGTCTTTATCAGAAGCAGGATTAACTTTTTCAGTAATACCATCTGCAATTTTTTGTGCCGCATGAATTTTTTCCTGCTGGGCTGTTTTTAGAATGGCAAACAAATTTGTCAGCTCGCCAATCTCATCTTTTGAGTTGTTTTCAATTTCCACGTCATAATTACCAAGCGAAAACTCTTTAACAATACCTTTTAAATAGTTAATAGGTTTGGTAATTGCCGGAGCAAGGAAAAAGATACTGAAAATAAGTACAGCAGTACCACCAACTGCACCTGCAAAAGTAAAAATTAAAGCTGACCTAATTGAAGAATCAACAGAAGCGTTTAACACCTCTGATTTTTTACTAAGGCCATTTTTAACCTCACTGAATTTTTTAACAAGTTTACCGCCAAATTCCTTTCCACTGGTAATAGCAATATCAGCAGCCATTTCATATTCCTGAATCATTACTGCACTTAAAGTAGCGTCAGCAGCTTCAGATTTATATTTTGCCCACATTGCTTTAATCTGCTTTACGTTTGCTTTTACATCATCACGTAATTCAGATTTAAGAAGTGCGTCAATGGACTTGTCGATTCTTGCTTTTATCTGTTCAAATTCCTGCAGAGAAGAATTAAATTCACCTGCATATTCTTTATGAGTCATTTGATTTAAGATAGTCTGCAGTACCTGAACATCAGCATATATATTATATACTTTTTCCTGTGGAATTATATAATCCTGATATATCTGGTCTTTCATACCAGAAACTTCAAGAAGCTTCCAAAGGTTAATAACAAGTACTATAGAAGCAATTGCCCCCAGTAAGGCAAAACCGAACTGGATTTTCCTGACAAATTTTAGATTTTGTAGTATGTTCATGATTTTATATAATTTAGTATTACTTTGTATTATTTTCACTCAACCGCCACCGGAAACCGGTGAATACCACCCTAAAACAGATTAGGCTGCCAATATTCAAATATCTCCTGCAAAACCAAGAGAGAAGCCTGTTTTATTTAAAGACACTACTCCCGGAGATTAAAGTTTAATCCAGACACCGGCTGCACTCTTAAGTCTCAAGAAAAAAGTTGGAATACGTCCCCGAACCTGTTTTATAAAAGAATCCAGAACCAATTTAGAATAAAAGAAACAGTTAAAATTTAAGTTTAAAGTTAATTGGAATAGTGAGTTTAACTTTTACTGACTGCCCCTGTAATTTACCCTGGGTAAATTTAGTTTTCTTTACAGCTTCAACAGCGGCTTCATCACAACCACCGCCGAGAGATTTAACAACTTTTACATCGTCAACTCCCCCTTTTTCGTTTATATATGCAAGCAAATAAACTTTACCCTGAATACCCGCTTTTTTAGCCATTTCGGGATATGACATAGACTTATAAATTGCCTCATACCCGCCAACCGGCTCGGGCATTTGATCGCATACTGCCTTGTATGCATCCTCCTGTGAATATGCAGTTGCGCAAAACAGGAGACAAAATATGAACAGCGTTTTGTTTAATATTTTCATGTTTTTGTTCCTCCACATCCATTATCGGAAAAAAAAACATAATGTTAACAATTATTTGAAATAGCGACTAATTAATTAAGGAGAGAGCAACATATTTAGCAAGATATGTATTTCTATATAAAGGGTTTACGGGAATGATTTAATGAAAAGTGAGAAGCCAGAACATTATAATTTTATTAAAATAAATGCGGGAAGCTGCTTTTTTATTGGACGCAAATAAAGCAGCTCCCGCATTATTTAACATTTAATACTAAATCAATATTGAACTATCTTTCCGTTCTGCCGAACAGCATAACCAGCCTGTTCAGCCTGAATATTAATTTTAAACCTGTTAACAAGACTCTGAAGGTTTTCAGTAAGCCTGTTTAAGTCTTCGGCAGAACGGGCAACCTGTTGAATCATTTCAGTAGAATTTATTGTTACATTGTTAATGGATTCAACACTCTTACTAATTTCAGCAGCTGTAGCAGACTGTTCTTCGCTTGCAGTTGCTACCTGGTTTATTTCATCAACAGCATGAATAGTTGCTGTAATAATCTGATTAAGGGAATCTCCGGCCTTAGCAGCAAGCTGTTTACCATTTTCCACTTCTTCAGTGCCCATGTTTATAGAATCCACAGCATCAAAAGTATCTTTCTGAATTTGTTTAATCATAACAGCAATTTCTTTTGTTGCTTTAGTAGTACGTTCAGCAAGCTTACGGACTTCATCAGCAACTACAGCAAAACCACGCCCCTGCTCACCTGCACGGGCAGCTTCAATAGCAGCATTCAAGGCAAGCAGATTTGTCTGGTCTGCAATATCTTCAATTACCTGAATAATCTCACCAATCTGGTCACTGTTTTTACCAAGTTTTTTAACAGTATCAGCAGAACGTGCAACAACTTCGGCAATCTTATTCATTCCTTCCACAGTCTCTTTAACAACATTACCGCCCACACCTGCAATAGAGCCTGCTTCGCGTGCAATTTCGGCAGCAGTTGAAGCATTACGCGTTGTTTCAACAATAGTTTTTGTCATTTGTTCTACAGCAGCGGCCACATCATTAGTCTGGCTGCTTTGTTCGCTTGCACCGGAAGCCATCTTTTCGGTGCTTTCGGAAATTTCAGTACTGGTATGTGCAGAAGCATTAACAGAGTCATAAACTTCTTTTATAAGATTGCAGAGTGAGTCTCCAAGCTTATTTATACTATTTTTCAAAAGCTGATGATCTCCCTTATAATCTCCTTTCATTCTAACAGTTAAATCACCCCGGGACATATGGGCAAGCGTTTCTGAGCCCTCATTTATAGGCAATATAACTGCATCCAGTGTTTTGTTAAATCCTTTAACAATTTCAGAATAACGCCCCTGGTATTTTGAAGCATCCGCACGTTTATCAAGTTCACCATCAAGAGCAGCATCAGTTAATTGATTAAGGTCAGCAACAAGGCCTCTTATCACCCTGGCAACCTCAATAAGGCTGGTTGAAAGAATATCTTTATCTGATTTAGGATTAATTTTTATTTCAAAGTTGCCATTTGATATTTCATTAGCTGCGGCAGCCTGTTCTTTTATATTACTTATCATAAGGCTAAACGCTTTTTCCAATTCACCAATTTCATCGTTTGAAGAAGAAACAACTTCAAAATCAACATCACCAACTGCAACCTTACCGGCAGCCTTTTTAAGGCCTGCAATGGGCGCAACAATTTTTTTGGCAAAATAATAAGTGAAAAACAGGAGCCCAATTACTATGATACCTAAAAGGACATAGATATCCTTGCTGATTGAAGCATATTCTTCATCCACATCATTAATATAAATTCCGGTTCCTAATACCCAGCCCCATTTGCTGAAAAGTTTCACATATGATACTTTACTAACAGGTTCGCTATGGCCCGGTTTAGGCCAAAGATATTCAAGGAAGCCCTCACCTTTATCAGATGCTATCTTTACAAATTCATTAAATATAATCTTGCCTGAAGGATCTTTAAAAGAGCTCATATCTTTGCCGTTAAGCTGAGGTTTGGCACCATGCATAATAATCCGGCTTTGCATGTCATTAACCCAGAAATAATCATTATCGCCATAACGTACTGAAGCAAGTTCATCAAGGGCTTGTTTCTGGGCATCTTCAGTTGAAATTTTAGATGCCGCGACTTCCTTTTCATAATAGGAAATAATACTGGTACCAATTTCAATAACTTTTTTTACAGCTGTTTCCTTTTCCTTAAGCATATTTTGCCTCATTGAAGGAAGAATATAAAAAGAGATTACCAATACAATTGTAAAAACACTAAGCAGAATAATTCCAAAGATTTTATAAAAAAATCCCCAGTCTTTAATTTTCTTTATTTTCATTTTTCCCTCAATAAATTATATCCTGAATATTCCAATACAGTTTGGTTTATGTTCGTTTGTTATTTCGGTAATAGTATTTTCGTTTTTAGCCAGTCAATTTTTAATATTAATGCAATAAGCGGCTGTTATAACAACATGAACGCATTATTTGGAGTATACCCGGCTCAAAGAATCAGGCATTAACATAATCATATTGAGCAGTATGCACTTCGGACTTACCGGAGACTTTAAATCTTGTAAAAAGGCTTTGCAGATTTGCCGTTAACCTGTTAAGGTCTTCAGCAGCTCTTGCTACCTGTTGAATACCGGCAGCACTTTCATTAGTTACATTATTTATAGCTTCAATACTCCTGGTTATTTCTTCAGCGGTAGCGGACTGCTGTTCGCTGGCTGTAGCCACCTGGGTAACATCATCAAGCAGTCTTGAAGAAGCCGAAATAATTTCTTTGAGGGATTCGCCAGCCTGCCCAGCCAGAATTTTACCTGTTTCAACTTCATCAGTTCCTTTTGCCATTGAAGTAACGGCTTCCTCAGTATCTTTTTGAATTTGCGTAATCATTCCGGCAATTTCTTTTGTAGCTTTTGACGTTCTCTCAGCAAGCTTTCTAACCTCATCAGCCACAACGGCAAAGCCGCGCCCCTGTTCGCCTGCACGCGCAGCTTCAATAGCAGCATTCAAAGCAAGCAGGTTTGTCTGGTCAGCTATATCATTTATTACCTGAATTATTTCACCAATCTGTTCGCTATTTTTACCAAGCTGCTGTACAGTTTTTGCAGAGGTTTTTACAACATCAGCAATCCGGTTCATTCCTTCAATTGTATTAGTAACAGCTTTGCCGCCATTCTCTGCTATTTTTCCCGCAGTGCGTGCATTGTCAGCCGCAGTTGAAGCACTTTTAGTGGTTTCAAGAATAGTTTTTGCCATTTCATCAACAGAGGCTGTTACTTCCTTTGTTTGTACAGACTGTTCCTGCGCACCGGCCGCCATTTCTTCAGTACTTGAAGATATTTGATTCCCTGCACTTGATGTGGCATATATTGAATTAGTTATACTAACAATTGCATCATTCATTGAAGACGTAACATCATTAATACTCTTCTGCAGCAGCTTAAAGTCTCCCTTATAAGTGCCTTTCATTCTGTCAGTAAAGTCACCTTCAGCCATTTTTTCCAAAATGCAGGAACTTTCGGCCAGCGGAGTATGAATAGAATCCAGAGTATTGTTAAAACCAGTAATAAGTTCTTTATAACTTCCGTTATGTTTTGAGGCATCAAGACGTAACTTAAGATTGCCTTCACTTGCGGCGACTGACATTAAAGCAACATCAGTAACAAGTGCTTTTATACTATCTTTTACTGTAATCATTGCATTGCCAAGCATATCATTATCAGATAGCCTACTTATCTCTATATTTACATTTCCGGCAGCAATTTGTGCAGCAGCAATACTTTGTTTTTTCAAGCCACTTCTTAAAGTCTTAATTGAGTTATAAAGAACGCCAATTTCATCATCCCTTTTTATTTCCACTTCGCTGGTAATGTCGCCGGTAGAAAGGGTTTTAATTTCATTCACCGAAAGAAGCAGATCTTTTATTACTCTTTTACGAAGAGAATACATCACAATAAGGAAGGTAATAATGATTGTTCCTGCTGACATTAAAATCGCATTGTATTTCTGCGAGGCAATTTCAGCATAGTCTTCTTTCATAGAATAACGCATACTTATTACTGCCAATGGATCACCAACGTTAGCTGAATGGCAATTAACACAGCTTGTATCAGCCAGCACAGGCCTTATTGAGCGGCATACATCTTCGCCTTTGAAGTTTTCTTCATAGAAAACAGGTTCTTTTATTTTAATTGCCTTTTTTTCTTCACCATCCATTTTATCTTCACTGCCGGCAATTATATTATTAACAGGAATAACCCTTAATTCTTTAACGTGTGCAATCTTTGCAGATTTTTCTATGAAAGGCTGAATTTCAGTAAGGCCTTCTCCCATAGCAAATTCAAGCGAAACTTTGAGTGTATTTGATATATCCTCAACACTATCCTGCGCTTTCCTTTTTTTAACTGATGTATCTTTAGTAATAACAATAGTCACCATTATAGTAAGGGTAACAGTTAATGTAATGGCTACAATAGCGCCCATTTTTCCGGAAAGTGTCAGTTTCATATGATTATACCTTTATATTTTTGTCCGATCGCATTCTATCTTAATTAGCCAGTCGTGCAAAAAGTTAAGTACATCAGGAGAAACAGTAATGATGCGCGACCTTAATAAAGACAGCAAGGGTGCTGTTTTTCCAAGATCTTTATGCTGTCGTTTGCGTTAGCAAAGAAAAGGATAAGAGGCTTCACACATCATTAATAATATTAACTGAAATATTATGTATGCAAATTACTTACTGTATTATCAAAAGCCTGTTGTAAAGCCGTCTTTCCTATGCCGTCTTTCATTTAATTATGAAGCTCAAATACGTTACTGCAGAATAGCTGCAGCAATCTAATGAATATAATTACAATCTGAATTTATACTGTAATATTACCGGTTAATAAAAATACCGGCCCGGATCAATGTTCATATTCCAGAATTTTACCGCTTTGCTGAACTGAATAGCCTGAAATACTATTATCATTCAGTTTAAACATGCCAATAAGATTTTGCAGCCCATCAGTTAACCGGTTTAAATCCTCAGCAGCACGGGCTATCTGCTGAATTCCGGCCGAACTTTCATTAGTAACATTACTTATAGATTCAATATTTTTACTTATCTGATCAGCAGTTGCTGATTGTTCTTCACTTGCAGAAGCAACCTGGTTTATATCATCAACAACTGAAACTGAAGCATTTATTATATCTTTCAGTGACTCACCTGCTTTCCTGGCAAGTTCTTTACCTTTTTCTACTTCTTCAGTTCCATATTTCATTTGTATTACAGCATCAGAAGTATCATTTTGTATTTGCTTAATCATATCTGCAATCTCTTTTGTAGCTTTTGTTGTTCTTTCCGCAAGTTTGCGTACTTCATCAGCCACAACAGCAAAACCTCTTCCCTGTTCACCTGCCCGCGCAGCCTCTATAGCTGCATTTAATGCAAGCAGGTTTGTCTGATCAGCTATATCATCAATCACCTGTATTATTTCACCAATCTGATCGCTATTCTTTCCAAGCTGTTTAACTGTATCCGAAGATTTGTTAACAACATCAGCAATTCTTATGATACCATTAACAGTATCCTCAACTGTTTTTCCGCCAGATGCAGCAATTTCACCGGCTTTTTTAGCATTGGAGGCCGCCTGAGAAGCATTACGCGTAGTTTCAATAATTGTTTTAGTCATCTGTTCAATGGCCGCAGCTATTTCGCCGGTTTGAGAGCTTTGTTCATGGGCACCGGCTGCCATTTCTTCAGTGCTGGAGGATATTTCGGAACTGGAGCTGGCAGTTGCCTGTACAGCTTCGGTTAATTTTCTTACAAGATTTCTTATATTGTTTGCAGCCCTGTTAAAACCATTAAACAATCTTCCAATATCACCCTTATCATGAGTTTCAAGATTAACAGTCAGATCGCCTTCTGCAAACCGATCCATCTCTTTTAGTATTCTGTTAACATTTTCGGATAAATAGCTCTTTTGTTCTTCGCTTTCATGAACTGCTTCTTCAACTTTTTTAGCAATACTATTCCTTTCAAGCACAAGCTTTTCATTTGAATCTTTAATGTTTTGCATCATATTTTTAAATGAACCTGACAGTATGCCAATTTCATCTTTTCTGTTAATTTCTACAGATACGTTTAAATCACCCGAGGCAACTTTTAATGCAGCATCATTAAGAATAACGATAGGGGCAACAATATTCCTGGTAATCAAAAAGCTTAAAAACAGAACCAGGGCAATTGATATAGCTCCAATAAACGTCATTAAAAGATTTTGCATGCTCACAGTATCATCAGCATTAACACCGGCAATTTCCATTTGGTTTTCTTCAAATTGTACAAGTGCGTCAACAGCATTAAAATATGCCTGCTGTGAGGTTCGCATTTCATTAAAAAGCATTGCAGAAGCCAGATTCTTGTTACCTGCATTTATTTCAGCAATGAATTTGTCTTTTGACGGCAGATATATTTGGGTCCGGACTTTCTCAAGTTCATTAATAACATTATGCTCTTCATCAGAATTAGCAGCCGACTTTAGTGAATCAATCAGACGGGCAACCGTTACAGCAGTTTCGTTCAGCCGTTTCATTTCTTTATTAAACGTCTCCTGGTCAGAGGCAATAATAATGTTTCTTAAAACGCGTGCATTTACATTTATCTGATCACTTATTTTGTGCGCCCATACTATTTTGGGGAATTTGTCACCTGATATATTATCAAGGTCATCACTAACTTTGGATGTTCCTATAAAAGATATCACAATAACTATTATGAGACTGATTATTGAAAGAGCAAAAGCTATAGTCAGCTTTTTCCCAATACGGATATTATTTAGCATAATAATCCTGAAGTATTTTAAGAAAATTTTATTTATCAGTAAAAGACATATTCGAGGATATTATCGAATAATACCCAACTAAATTTAACCGTAAACTTTTAATAACAGTAAATGATTATTAAAGGGAAGCAAAGGAAACAAAAGGAAAGAGATGGTTGTATAAGATTTATAAGAACAGCAGATGAAAAAACCCGGAAGACCTGTTCATTGTAAAGGCTATTTGGCTATTTATATTTTAATAATACCGTATATACAAAAAAAAGGCGGCTAAACAGCCGCCTTTTCTGGACAATTCAGGATCTCCGGATGAGCTATTGCCTATTGCTTTGCCCATGTGAGTACTAAATCATCGAACATATACCTCTCTCTGAAACCCATTCAGAGTACGCCGAAAATTGTAAAATATATTTTCGTTTTTCATCTTTATTGCAATTAACGATTTATTCATGAAGTAAACGAGTATTTTTTATTTTAAGCGATACAATTTTTGTTGTTTCATTTGCTTATAAAGAATAATCTGCCTGAGATATAATAAAAAAAGCGGCTAATGGGGCAGCCGCTTTTAACTTTTAACAGGGAAGGTGAAGTTTAAAATACTTCAGCAAGCGTTTCTTCCTCTACTGTTAACAGCCTTTCCAGGTCAAGTAAAATCAGCAGTCTGTCTTCCAGTTTTGCAACTGCAGTAATATATTCTGCATTTATTCCTTTTGAGATAGCAGGCGGTTCTTCAATAATGTCTCTTGAAATACGAAGTACCTCACTTACTGCGTCAACTATAAAACCGATAGTGTTGTTATTTAATTCAATAATAATAATTCTTGTATTTTTATCATGTTCTTTCTTTGGCAGCTGCAGCCTTGTACGCATATCAATTATAGGAATTATTCTGCCGCGTAAATTCACAACACCATCGACAAATTCCGGAGCGCTTGGTACCTGTGTTATCTGTACCAGTTTATTTATTTCCTGTACTTTCAGAATATCTACTCCAAATTCTTCATTCCCGATTTTGAAGCTGACTAACTGAAGGAGTTCCGAGTTTTCTTTATTATTGTTTAGTTCCATATATCCTTTTAGTTAATATTCTTTTACTGACAGTTATATTAAACTGTCAGAATTTATATAGATTCTAAAATTTTACCATTTTGTCTTACAGAATAATTGGAGAAGCCTTCACCTTCATTATAAAGACTTTTGTCTTCAGGTTTAATTTTGAACTTTGCAATAAGTCCCTGCAGATTATCTGTAAGCCTGTTAAGATCTTCGGCAGCACGGGCTACCTGTTGAATACCTGCAGCACTTTCCTGGGTTACACTGCTGATTGCCTCAACATTTTTACCTATTTGTTCAGCGGCTGAAGATTGTTCTTCACTTGCACTGGCAACAAGATTAACCTCATCCAGTACTTTAACACTTGCCTCAATGATTTCTTTAAGCGATTCACCTGCTTTATTTGCAAGGCTTTTTCCTTTTTCAACCTGTTCAGTTCCTTTATTCATTGAGTGAACAGCTTCGGAAGTATCAGACTGAATTTGCTTTATCATTGTAGCTATTTCTTTGGTTGCCTTTGTGGTTCTCTCTGCAAGTTTACGTACTTCGTCTGCAACCACTGCAAAGCCTCTGCCCTGTTCTCCTGCTCTCGCTGCTTCTATGGCTGCATTTAGTGCCAGAAGATTCGTCTGGTCAGCTATATCATCTATTACCTGGATTATCTCTCCTATCTGGTCACTGTTCTTTCCAAGCTGCTTTACTGTTTCTGCTGCCTGGGTTACTACTTCTGCTATTTTATTTATTCCATCTACTGTTTCTTTTACTACATGGCCGCCTTCTTCTGCTATCTGCCCTGCTTTTTTTGCATGCTCTGCGGCAGTACCGGCATTCCGGGTTGTCTCAAGAATAGTTTTGGTCATTTGTTCAACAGCAACGGCAACTTCCCCGGTCTGAGCGCTCTGTTCATGGGCCCCGGCAGCCATTTGTTCAGTACTTGAAGATATTTCAGCACTTGCCGAAGCAGTAGCATGAACTGCTTCACTTACTTCACCAAGCGCACCATTCATTGCCGAAGCAGCTTCATTAATACTGGTTTTAATAAGTTCATGGTCACCTTTGTAATCACCTTTTACTGATACCGTTAAGTCATGCCTTGCTATTCTGGAAAGAACATCAATACCCTCATATACAGGCTTTAATAGTGTATCATGAGAGTTATTTATTCCCTTTATAAGTTCATTATATCCGCCATGATATTTATCTGCATTAGCCCTGTATTTCAGGTCCCCTTTTATTGCAGCTTCATTAAGAAGGTTTATTTCAGATATCAAACCATTAATAGTTTTTACTACATAGATAATGCTATTTGATAAAACATCTTTAGATGACCTTGCTTTTAAATTAATATCAAACCTGCCTTCAGAAAGGTTTCTGACAGCTTTGGCCTGGTCAGTTGTTGTTTGGACCATTTTGCTGCAGGCATCCTGTAATATTCCAATCTCATCTTCAGTTGTTACTTTAATTTCAATATCAGTATTGCCTGATGCAAGTTCTATAGTTTGGTCTGCAATATATTTTAACTTATCTGTAACAGTTCTTTTAATTATCATACCAATAACTGTGAATAATACAGCAGCTATTAGTATTCCAACCAAAATAGTAGCGAAAATTATTCCTGATATTCTTGAAGATATTTCAGAATTAGAATACCCGGTAACTACAGTAAATTTCCAGGGATCAAAAGTAACAGTCTGGATATTCCAGTCACTGCCCTCACTTTTGGATTTTACAATGATCTCATTAATTTGATTATTCTGCATATGAGAAGAAGCAAACAATATTCTGTCTTTATAATCTTTTAGCGCAACAAAACCATCATTCAGAATCCTGGCAGATTTAACATTCCTTTCAAGTTCAGACAGAATTGATAGTTTATAACCTACATACCAGATGCCAATTACAGAACCTTCTGTGTTTGTTATAGGCTCATAACCGGTTATATATGGAACACCAAGAATATCAACAACTCCATAGAATGGAGTATTGCTCAAAATATTCTTCATTGCCTGACCCTGTGAGTCCAGTTTAGTACCCACAGCCCTGGAGCCGTCATCTTTCATTACATTAGTACTAATCCTGACAAAATCATCTCCGCTTCTTACAAAGATAGTTGCCGAAGAACCTGTTAGGGTTTTAACCTGGTCAACTATACTATTGCTGCCTGAAACTGAATAACTCCCAAAGTTAAGTGATGACTTACCATCTGATGCGGCAAGGGAAGGAAGCCCATCATTTAATGACTCTCTTTTAAGTACACTCATTGCTACATGTACTTTTTCAAGCATTATTTTATCAATAGTATTTAGTGAACTAATTACTTTTTCACTACCCAGCTTCACCTGACTTTCAGCGCTTTGATGTATTTCTTTATCAAAACTTGAAGAAATAAGAAAAACTGCAACAATTGTTACAATAAATATTACACCAGTAAGCGGAAATAATAATTTATATAATAACCTTTGTTTGATCTTATTGTTAAAAGATGCCAATTTATATGTCCCGAAATTTGATACTATACAGCATATTCGAATAAAATCAATAAATTGTTAAGGCAGTTAATTTTCTCAACATATAAATTACTGTGTTAAACTGCCTTAAACAGAGCAGACTATCCTGGTATTATTTTCGAAAAGTTAAAGTAAGCGAGCAAATAATGAAGCTAGCGCACTATTTGTGATATATATGGAAGGCTATTTTCCTGTTCCGGAAAAACTAATATTTACTAACGTTTTAGTATATTTTTTAATAAAATTTACAATGACAGACGGGATTTCAATTTAACCGCATACCTTTGACTGATTATAAATTCCTGGTTATTCCCCTTCATATAAACTTTGAAAGAACGGTTATACCATTTTTCAATGCGAACAGCAAAATTCAGATTAATAATAGTTGAACGATGAATTCTTAAAAAGACATCAGGAGAAAGTTTTTTCTCCCAGTCTTTTAAAACTTTTCTCAAAACAATTTTGCTTCCATCTACAAGATTTATAGTGGAGTATTCACCAAGGGCGGTGACGCAAACTATATCACCAACCTTAATAAATTTAGTTTTATTCTTAACAGAGACAAGCAGTCTTTCGTTTTCAGTTAATTGCCTGCTGGCAGCGGGCATCTCATTGGATGAGCGGGCAGAATTTTTTAATTCTTCAATCTTTTGCAGCCTGGCTTCAACAGTTTTAAGTAAAGCAGGAACTCTGAAAGGTTTAACAATATAATCATCTGCTCCCAAATCCATTCCTGAACGCAAATCGCACATCTCAGATTTAGCAGTTAAAAAAATAAATGGTATAAGGGATGTTTCAGCAGCCCGGTTTAATTCTTCCTTAACTTCATAGCCATTAAGTCCGGGCATCATAATATCACAGAGAATAATATCCGGGAAAATTTCTTTTGCCAGAGTTACCCCTTCTTTTCCATCAGAAGCAGAGAAAACTTTATAATTATTCTCTTCAAAAATCTCTCTTATAAGCGATTTTACAGAATAATCATCTTCAATAATGAGTATTTTTTTCATAATTTTTTTGAATCTAAAAGTAATATTACAAACTTATACATTATTATCAACAAGCGGGATAAAAATTGTAAAAGTGGTTCCCTTTCCAACTGAGCTTTCAAAAAACACTTTACCGTTATGCATTTCAACAGCCTTCTGAACAATAGAAAGCCCAAGGCCCGTTCCGGGAATATTTTCTATATTTTTACCCCTGTAAAAAGGATGGAACAGATGGTTCTGATCATCTTCGCTTATCCCCATACCACTATCTGCTACCTTTATTTTTAACATAGAGTTAGCATCAGAAACTGATATTTTTATATCTCCACCGGCTGGAGAATACTTAACAGCGTTAGAAACCAGGTTATTGATTATTTGCATTAATAGTTTCAGATCCAGTACATATATTTTCCTGGAGGCATTATATTTTAAAATAAACTCAATATCGTTACCGGCAGTTGTTCTGAAATTATCTATTGACTCCTTTATAAGGTTATAAAGGTTAACCTCAGAAGGTGCAAAATTTATTTTACCGGTTTCAGCTTTATTAATAATTAATACATCATTAATAAGTTCAGTCATATAGGATACTGCATTTTGGATTTTTGCAATATGTTTCTTATACTTTTCCTCATCCCATTTAGGCCCAAGTATTTCAAGAAGATCAGCAGAAGCAAGAATTGTTGTTAAGGGAGTCCTGAATTCATGTGAAGCCATTGAGATAAAGCCAGACTTCAGTTCATTAAGTTCACGTTCCTTTTCCAGAGAGCGTATAGTTTCACGCTGAAGAATTTTCTGCGATGTTATATCCATAAGAACAGACACAGTACCATCGAAAGAGCCATCTTTTTTATTTAATGACGCTATGTAAATAATAGCCGAGTGAATGTTCCCATAATTATCAATAATATCCCCTTCAAACTGTTCAGAAGGAGACCCTGTTAAAAATAAGGCATCTTTTTGTTTTATAATTTCAGCAAGATTTTTTGAGAAAACATCACTGACAATTTTGCCATTTAACTCATTTTTACTTAATCTAAAAAACTTTTCAAAGGCAGCATTACATTCAATAAACTTATTATCTTTATCCCTAAGAAATACTGGCAAAGGAATAGTTTTTATGATAGTCTGAAAGAATTCATTCTGATTCTGAATAAATTCATCAGCCTCCGATAATTTTCTGTATTCAAGGAAAAGCTGGGCATTAAGTTCCTGGAGGCGTTTAGTCCTTTCAGATACAAGTTTTTCAAGATGGTTTTTATAATCGTTAATAACCTTTTCATTCTTTTTACGCTCAGTTATATCCTCGCCCGAAAGTAAAAGCCCGGAAATGCCGGAATCTTCTTCTACAATAGCAGTAACGTGAAAAGCAAGTATTTTTTCATCTTCATAACCGGTAACAATAGAATTTTCGAAATAACCAAAACCTGACTGAGAGCCCTGCAAAGATTTATCCAGAGTCTGGTTCATTTCGTCCCATTGGTCTTCTTTAAAACAAAGCTTAACCCAATTTTTTCCATGAACCATTGGTTCAGTATAGCCAAGAATTTTATATCCTGTTTCATTCATAAGAGTAATATTGCCGGCATTATCAAGAACACACATCATAACCGGAGAAATTTCCATATATTTTCGTGCCCGGTCTCTTTGCTTCAGTATTTCTTTTTCAATCCTCAACCTCCTGCTGATATCATTAATTATATTTATCACAGATACTTTACTATTTATTGTAAGTATATAGGTTGATATTTCAGCATAAAAATCAGTTCCATCCTTCCTGTTGTGTACCTGGTATATACGGTTTGTATCGCTCCATTCATTTTCCTGGTAGCCGGAAATTTTCATATCTGTGAAGCTGTTAATGGCAATATCATCGATTCGTTTTTGAATAAACTCCTCATAAGTATATTTATAATTACGAATAGCAGCATTATTAACATCAGTTATCACCCTTGATTCAAAATCATAAATAATTACCGGCAAAGGATTATTTTCAAAAAGTATCCTGTACTTTTCTTCAGACTCTTTTAACTTAGCATTTGCCGCAAGTTCATCAGTTATATCTCTGCCAACAGCAATTACAGCAATGGAATCAGTTTTGGCCTCTTTTACAACTGAAGTACTTAGTGCAATAGGAAATTCTTCACTATTTTGTTTACGCCCTAAAATTGTACCAGACCAGCCGCCGGAACTAATAGCAGAATAAAAATAGGACATTATTTCCGGAGCGTTTTTGTCTGTGGAAAAAAAGGCGGGAGTTTTCCCCATAATTTCGTTTTCAGTATAACCAAAATTGTTTAGAAACGCTTTATTGGCAAATATTATTTTTTTATCATAATCATGAAGAGTAATCATTTCAGAAGTATTATCAATAGCAGACAGTAAAAGCCTGACCTGTTTTTCAGTTTCAAGCTTTTCTGTAATATCTCTATTAATAGATAATATGGCAGCCTTCCCTTTGTATTCTATAAAGGAAGCATTTACTTCCAGGAATAGTTTCCTTCCATCCTTTCTGAACTGAACTGTCTGAAAATTAACTATATTGCCGGCAGTTAAAGTTTCAGTAATCTTCCGCTCACCCCTTTTTACATTCAGAGAAATATCCTTTATGGACATCCCGATAAACTCATCCCTGTTAAAACCATATACTTCACATGCTTTATCATTAGCTTCAAGAATTACCTCATCTTCAGGGCGAAAAACAAGAATCGGTTCATGAGCGCTCATAAAGAGAATTTTATAATCTTTCTCAGATTGCTTTAGTTTTTTTTCTGAAGCTTTTCTTTCGGAGATATCTCTTACAATATGAGTCCGGAAAATATTACTTCCCTTTTTCCAGTCATTAAAAGAAAACTCAATCGGGAAAAGTAAACCATTTTTTCTTTTCCCCATTTTTTCAAAAGTTTTTCGGATATTACACAGCATATTACCATAAGTAATAGGATTAGCACATAATATCTTATCTTCGTCAGCCATTATCAGGGTAATGCTTTGCCCAAGAATCTCCTGTTCAGAATAGCCATACATTTTTTCAGCAGTATTATTCCACTGAATAATATGAAAGTTGCCATCAGTGGTGATAATAGCATCGCTGGCACTTTCTGTTATTAATTTGAGCATTTCCTCTTTTTCTTTTAGCTCAATTTCAAACTTTTTCTTATCAGTAATATTCCTGGCAATTATACTAAAACCCGTAATTTTATCGCCGTTATAGATAAGAGTAGAATTTTGCCCCAGCCAAATATGATGTCCATTTTTAGTTATTACCGGAACTTCAAGGTAAGATGTGGCTTTTTTATCCCTGAGTTGAATGAGATAAAACCTTTTAACCAGGTTAATACATTCCGGGGAAATAATAGCAGTAAATTTCAACCGTTTCAACTCATCTATAGTATAACCTGAAATTTTAACACCGGCTTTATTTATATAGGTAAAGTTACCATTCAGATCGGTACTGCAAATAATATCCGCAGCATTTTCAGCAATTTCCCGGTATGTGTTTTTAGCAAACTGGATATTCCGAAGAATATCATTATCATTTTCAATATCTGTATCACTAAAAAGATTTTGTTGAAGCAGATTTTGTACATGGAATAATTCTTTTTCAGTTTTTATTCTTTCCCGCTTTTCGGTACTAAGCAGCTTTACCTGTTCATTAAGTCTTCTCTGAATATTACCCAGATATCCGGCAAAGCCAGCTATAACAACACTGCCTAAAAAGCCAGGGAAATTGTCATAAAAATAATAAGGCTTATATCCTATTGTTAAAGCAAAAAGCAGCATATCAATAGGAAACAGAAGGATGGAGCATATAATACCCGGTATGATACCGGTAAAGTAACCGATAATAACCAATGGTACGAGCGAAAACGCAGGGGTTGCAATGCCTGCATAAGGAGCTAAAATATAAAACAACACCAGATATGCCGTCATTGAAAAAAGCATTATCCGTTTTTTATTTTTCATATTTTATGCCCCGACCAACAAACAAACCGGAAGTCTATAACATCAACCAGTTTTTCTGTAACTGTAGTATATTAAATTATTAAAAAGGCTTTGCCGAAATAAACTGCATTTCTTGGCAGCTATAAACTAATTTTACTTATATTTTTTGACAATATACAATTTTTATCGGTATTTATTTATATAAAATCAGCCTAAAAATCCAAAAATAATGATTTTTTGAGCAGCCCATATCTGTCTATATTTAACAGAATCTCCCGGAAGAATTGACAGCTACAGTCTGCCGCCTTCCACCGGAGGAACAAATATCAATATATTAAAATTGCTCCTTTAAGTAAATAATTGTTGAAATGTCAGTAAAAAATGACAATATTTCCCTTAAATTTTACACAATAGTTGTATCTTAACGGGCAAGCCGGTTAATTTTCGGTTGATAAGGCAACTATTTCCATACAAATAGTCTGGCAAGAGATTATTATTCCTATTATTGCTGGTATACTATAATTATTTGAAGCATTAAATGAACAAATCGATACAAATACTTATTGTTGAAGACAGTTCTCTTATATCTCTTGATATCCAGAGAGCATTGAAATTTCTTGGTTATGGAGTTGCAGGCAACGCAGCAACAGGGCAGGAAGCAATTGAAGCAGTTGAAAAATTACATCCGGATTTAATCCTCATGGACATTCGCCTGAAAGGTGAAATGGACGGAATTGAAACAACGCGTAAAATAAAAGAAAGATTCGATATCCCGGTGGTTTACCTTACTGCCTATGCCGATGAAGCTACTATTGAAAGAGCAAAAGTTACAGAGCCCCTGGGTTATCTGATAAAACCATTTGAAGAAAGAGAACTAAACTCAATTTTACAGGTGGCAATTTATAAGCACAGCCTTGATCAGAAATTACGGGAAAGTGAGAAATGGCTGTCTACTACTTTGAAGAGCATAGGAGATGGAGTAATAGCCACTGATTCAGAAGGCAAGGTTAAGTTTATGAACCCTGTTGCTGAAACCTTAACAGGATGGACACAAAGTGAAGCCGCAGGAAAAGAACTCTCAGAAGTTTTTATAATAAGCAATGAAGATACCGGCGAAATAATAGACAATCCAGTAAAAAAAGTTTTGCAAAACGGCCTGACAGTGGGGCTGGCAAATCATACCGTGTTAAAAGACCGTCATGGAATTGAAAGATATATAAGCGATACTGCATCACCAATACTTGATTCAGCGGGAAAAGTATCCGGAGTTGTACTGGTATTCCAGGATGTAACCACACAAAAAATAGCCGAAATTGCTGTAAGAATAAGTGAGGAAAAATTCAGGCTGCTGTTTGAAAAATCCGCTGTCGGCATGACAATATGCACACCAGAAGGAAACATAGAAGAGGCAAATCTTTCTTTTTCGAATTTTTTGGAGCAGCCGCATCTGCAAAAGGATACTGCTAACATTTTTAATTTTATTATTGAAGAGCAGAAAGAACAATTAAAGCAGCTTCTGGAAGAACTGAATGCCGGTAAGATAAATTACTTTGAGCTTGAACTGCAATATCATGGCGAACAAAAAAATTCGTGGGGATATTCAACAGCAGTTAAAGTTACAGATGCAAGAAACAGCCATATAATTATAGTAGTACAGGATATAACCAGACGCAAGCGGGCTGAAATAGCTTTACGGGAACAGGAAGAAAGTTACCGCTCACTTACTGAATCGTCAATAGATGCTATTTATGTGATAAAAGATGGCAAACTGCAGCTTGTTAATAAAGCATGGGAAAACATGTTCGGTTATTCAAGGGAAGAAGCCGAATCAAATTCATTTGATATTATGTCTATAATAGCTGATGAGAGTAAAGAAGATATTCTGAATAAGTTAAACCAGGCAGGACTTGAACCCGCCAGATATGAAATGAAAGCAGTATCAAAAAACGGGGAAAAGTTTGATCTTGAAGTTAGTATTTCCAGAATATGGTGGCGCGGAGATTATGCGTACCAGGGTGTATACAGAGATATAACTAAAAGGAAAATGGAAGAAGACCGCTTAAAGTATGCAATTGAACAGGCTGAAAAATCTGATAAGCTAAAGAATGAATTTCTTGCTCACATGTCTCATGAAATCAGAACACCATTAAATAATATTTTAACATTTACTTCACTGTTAAAGGATGAACTTGAAGACAAACTGCCGGTTGAACTGGAATCGACCTTTGATATAATTGGAAACAGTGCCCAGAGATTAATTAAAACAATTGAATCTTTATTAAATCTTTCCAGAATTCAGACAGGAAACTTTGATGCAAATTTTGAAACTCTGGATTTATACAAAGATATTCTTGATGACCTCTCAATAGAATTCTATATGCGCGCCAGTGAAAAGAAGATTCAGCTTGTGTTTACAAATAAAGCAGAAAACTGCCTTGTAAAGGCTGATAAATTCTCCACCACACAAATATTTGTGAATTTAATTGATAATGCTCTTAAGTATACTCCGGAAGGGTTTGTTAATGTACTAGTTTACGACAAAAAAGATAAAGTAATTGTAGAAATTTCCGATAACGGAATAGGAATATCTGAAGAATTTATTCCAAACCTGTTTAATCCGTTTTCACAGGAACATTCCGGACAAACAAGAGCTTACGAGGGAACAGGACTGGGCCTTGCCCTTGTACAAAAGTATGTAACTATTAATGGGGCTTCAATCAGCGTGGAAAGCAAGAAGGGAGCCGGGACAAAATTTAAAATTGAATTTGATAAAATAAATTAATTATTATGCCTGATTGCAGTACAGAGTTAGCTAAAATTTCCGCGGAACTTGAACAGGCCAGGAAATTACTTAGAAAAAAAGATAATGAGATTAACAGATATAAAGACAGAATTGCAGAATATGAAAAAACAATAGAGGGACTGCACAGCGTAAACAGTAAAGTTTTTACCATCCTTTCTCATGATTTGAGAAGCCCATTTAACGGACTGCTGGGTTTTACCAACATACTGGCAAAAGACTTAGAAAGTTTTTCCAACGAACAAATAAAAGAATTTGCTGACAACATTATGGTTTCAGCAAAAGCATTACTTGAATTAATTGATGATTTGTTTAATTGGGCAAAACTGGAAAAAGGTGATACCTGCTATAAACCGGTAAATACAGACATTGGTATTATTACAGATGAAATTTTCTTACAGGTTAATACGCAAGCTAAACGTAAAAATATTGAGCTTAGTAACAGAACCATACAGGGCACTTTTGCATTTACAGACCCATATGTATTAAAAGTAGTTTTACAAAATCTTGTCTATAATGCAGTAAAATTCACAAATACTGGCGGAATAGTAAAGGTTGAAACTTCGTTTTCAGAGAATGGAAATATAATTATCAACGTAGAAGACAATGGGATGGGAATGACCCCTCAGACTGTGAAAAATTTATTCAGGCCAAATATATTTTTTTCTACCCGGGGTACAGAAAACGAAAAAGGCAGCGGCCTTGGCCTGATTTTATGCAATGAATTGCTTAAAAGAAATAATGGTACAATTTCAGTAGAAAGTGAGCCTGATAAAGGAAGTATTTTTAAAGTGATGCTGCCTGCCGGAAAAAAGTAAACTGCTTAATTCACTCTTCAAATAATAATAGAGCCCAAACATTATTACTCAATGCTTTTTGTCACTTCAATGCCCAGCTGTTCCATACGGTATCTCAGCTTAGAACGGGATAAGCCAAGAATCTTAGCAGCCTTAACCTGATTGCCATTGGTTATTTTGAGAGTCTTAAGAATAAGTGTCCTTAAAACCAGGTCTATTTTAACTCCCTGTGGAGGTATTTTCAGGATAAACTCAGAAGCATCCGAATTTTGGCTTTTAGCAGATTCAGCCAGAAAGTGAAAATCTCTTTCACTTATTTCAGTTTCATCTGTTAAAAGAGCTACTCTTTCAATAACATTTCTAAGTTCCCTTATATTACCTTTCCACGGATAAGTCTTTAATAAATCAATAGCTGAATTATCAAAGCCTTTAAATTCCTTACTGAACTTCTTCTCAAATTCTTTTAGAAAGGAGTAAGCCAGCATAGGAATATCTTCAACTCTTTCACGAAGAGGCGGAATATTTACTTTAGCAACATTTAGTCTATAATATAAATCTTCTCTAAAATTGCCCTTTTTAACCTCTTCTTCAAGATTTCTGTTGGTAGCCGCAAGCACCCTGACATTAACAGAAATTTCCTTTTCGCCTCCAAGCCTGTAAAATTTTCTTTCCTGAAGAGCGCGAAGAAGTTTAACCTGCATATCCAGGGTTAACTCACCAATTTCATCAAGCAGTATTGTCCCACCGTCAGCCAATTCAAACTTGCCAAGTTTTGTTTTTTGTGCTGCACCGGTAAAAGCACCTTTTTCATGGCCGAACAATTCGCTTTCAGCAAGCTCTTTGGGAATAGCAGAACAGTTAATTTGAATGAAAGACTTATCACTGCGGGGACTATTCTGATGAATAAACTTAGCAAATTCCTCTTTACCGGTACCGCTTTCACCTTCAATTAAAATAGTTGTATCTGCACTGTTTGCCAGTTTAGCAACAGCAGCAACAAGTTTTTGAATCTTTTTACTCTTACCAAAAAAAGTGGGTGAAATTGCATCACTTTTCAGAATTTCGTGAAGTTTATCAACTTCATATTTTAAGGAAATTTTTTCCATTGCCTTTGACAGAACAGATTTAAGCTGTTCAAGATCAATAGGTTTAAGAAGGAAATCAAAAGCTCCTGCTTTAATGGCACTGACAGCCATATTAACATCAGAATAACCTGTAATCATAATCACAGGTATTCCGTAATACTTTTTCTGGAAAATCTTAAGAAGGTCTAATCCATTATGAGTAGTAAGATAAATATCAAGAAGAATTATATCCGGGTCAAAATTTTGAATTTTATCTTCAGAATCCCCGGCATTGAGGCATAATTCAACATCGTAATCAAGCTTTACAAGTACCCTTTTTAAAGATGCGGAAACAAGATCATCATCATCAATAATAAGTATTCTATGCTTCATAATTTCCCTGAGTAAGATTTTCATTTAGATGAATTATAAATTTAGAACCGACACCAAGTGTACTTTCAAAACTGAGGGCACATTCAAAGTCATTCAAAATAGACTGGCAAACCGATAATCCCAACCCGGTACCTTTGGTTTTACTGGTATAGAAATCATTAAGTATTTTATTTTTATCTTCTTCACTAATTCCAACACCAGTATCCTCAATCTCCCAAAAGAAACCAGGAGAATCTTCTTTGCGATAAGTTTTAATACCAATACTGCCCCCGTTTTCACAAGCATCCATTGCATTTGTCATAAGGTTTAAGAAAACCTGCAGCAACTTGTTTCTATCAAAGAAAACCAAAGGTAAAGAGTCATCAAGATTCACTTTAACAGAAATATTTTTACTATTGGCTGTTGCTATCAAAATGTTAATAGCCACATTTGTAACATCAGAAACTGAACAGGCAGAATCTTTATTGGGATGTTTACGGGTAAATGCAGAGAGGTTCTCAACCAAAGAATGGATACGCTGTGTTGCATCACTACAGATTTGTATAGATTCACGAACGTCCTCAGGGAGGTCATTCTGAATCATCTGCAGGTATTCGACACTAAGTTTTACAGCAGATAAGGGATTTCTTATTTCATGAATAAGGCTTGCTGTAAGCTTACCAAGTATCTGAAGTTTATTTTCAAGGTAATTATCAACTTCCATTTTGCTCCGAACATAAACATTTCTCGAAACAAAATTTAAGTTAAAAATAAGTGAAACGAAAACAAATGAAATAAAAATAATTAAATAAAAGGAAAATCCGGGCTATTTCCGGTAAATATTATTCAGAAAGCTCTTTCAATATTTTATCAGCAACTTTATTGATAACTTCATCAGAGTTATAGAAACCAGAATCAACTTTTTTTCTGATTTCGCTAACATTTTTATCTTTTATGGAAGCATAACTAATAGATTTAGCTTCTTCTGATATTTCAAGCCTATCGCGCGAGGAAGTTTCCTGTTCCTGCTGTTCTTCCTGTTTCTTAACTACATTATTTTTAACCAGGTTATTTATACCACCTGAAATGGGTTTAATTTCCATTTTTACCTTCCGTATAGTACTAGTTTCTTCTTATTTTGAAGTTTTTTCAGCTCCAACTCAACAGAGGTCAATTCCTTCTGTGTTTCTTCAACCATATTATCGTAAGCAAACCTTATTTGTTTAGTGGTTTTGATGAGATTTGCGTCACATTTTTCCACTTCATCGGGGCCATATTCTTCGAAAAGCTTGTCCCGGACAGAATTGGCAGTTTTAACTTTTTCCACTACCAGCGGCATCTGTTCTTGAAAATTACCCTCAGTAACTTCACTAAGTCCTTTTAAAACTTCTTTGTATAATATAGTTAATTCTGCCGTCTTTTTTTCAAGATTTTTCATTTTTTAACTAGATGAAGATGAGCTAAATAAAGTTGAATTAAGGATTAAGTTAGTATAAAGAGCCTGAAGATTCTGATATTTCAGGCGCAGTTTTTCAGAACTTTCATCAATGTTTCCCTGAATTGAATCAATTCTGTCAGACAAAGTACTTACATAGTCATCAAGATTAGATATCTGAGTATTTAAATAACCACCGCTGCCAAGATAAGGTTTTATATAGGAAACCAGCTTGGTAGTAATACCATTGGTAGAATTAAAAAGGGATGCAACACCACTGGAATTATCCTCAATGGCATCATTTAATTTAGAAGAATCACTTATTGACAGCCCATTGGTTGAATCAAAAGAAAGGCCAATATCTGATAAAGAATCATAGTCCAGTCCGGGGATAGTAGATGTCATAATAGACTGGAAATTAGAGATTAAGGCAGATGCAGTAGAATCTGCATACAGTGTACCCTTAATACCATCGGTATAGGTATTATTAGATTTAAGATACGAATAAACAGTATTAAAAGAATCAATAAAGTCCTGGATTTTAGTAACAACTGTAGAAGTATCACTTTCAACTGCAACACTAACAGTAGTATCGCTGCTATCCATAACCCCTTTCAGGCTGAATGTAACCCCGGTGGCAATATCAGATACAGAGTTTGAATTACGCTGCATGCTAATACCATTAAAGGTGAACTTTGAATTAAGCTGATTGTTAGCCGTTGTAATATCAGTATAAATATAGCCGGCAGTATTGGATGACTGGCTATATTCTGTTCTGGTACTGCCAAGGTTAAGGCCAATAGAATTAAGTGCAGTCCCGGAAGTATCAGTAAGAGACATTATTCTATAGTCCAGCCCTGAATTTTTTGCAGTAAGTGATAACTGGGTATTTCCGGTGGAAGGTGAAAATGAAGAAGCAGAAACAGCACCAGCAGCACCAATCTCTTTAGTAACCCCAAAACCAAGGGCAGAAACCACATCATTGCCGCTTTCATGCGAAATGGAGATGTATTTTGAAGAATCGGTAGCAGTAAATTCCAGATGATACTTTGTTGGATCAGAGGTATCGGCAACCTTTTTAACTTCAACCCCATCAACCTGGTCATTAACAGCAGAAGCAATCTGGTCCATAAGCTGCGAATAAGTAGTAGCTGTACCATCAAGTGAAACAGTAGTTTCAGTTCCCCCGATGTCAAAAGTGAAGCTTGTGGCACCACCTGTATAGGCATCAGTACCTTTAAAACTGGAACTGTTAATAACTGCCTGATCTTTATTTATTGCATTCTGAATAGCTTCAATAGCCTCTTCGTATGTTTCATCCCCTTCAAAAGTAACACTAACGTTACTTGTATTAGAACCTCCCTCACCGTCTCCTGACACAATCTGAAAAGTATGCGTACCCGTTAAACCTGCAGTGGAAGAGGAAGATTGATTAACTGACATGACAATATCTTTTTTGGCAAGCTGGCTAACTCTTAATTCATAACTTCCGGAAAGCGCACTTGTTGTTGCAGTTGCGGTAACAAAAGATGAATCAGTAGAGCTGGCAGTTTTGCTTTTAAAGATACTGTCGCTGTCAGTAAGATTAAGCTTGGCTGCAACAGATTTTAACGATGCCAGTGAATCAAGCAAAGAACTATAGGCAGAAGATTTTGCCGAATAAGTTGTCTTCTTGGTTTCAAGAGGTGTAATTCTTTTAGATACCTGGCTGTCACTATATGTTTTAACCAGGGAAGTAATAGAAGATGTTGTTAAATAATTACTGCTATCAGCCATTATATTACCTTTTTTAAAGAACTTTTAACCAGGTATCTCTTAATTCAGAAAGAATTCTGGTAGCAAGTTCGAAATTTTTCTTGCGTGTTTGTTCCTGACAGAACAAATAAAGTCTCAATAAGCCAGTTGAAATTTCTTTAACTCCTTCACCTTCAAATCTCAGTGAGTTTATTAACACCTGTATAGCATTGTTGGCTCTCATGAAGTCCTGTTTCTTACAACTTACTATAGCGATATCATAGACTTTAATTATAAGCTGTTTTGGTGTAGCCTCCATGATTTCTTTCAGAAGGTACTGGTTCAGCCTGCCGGATGATTGTCTTGCAAATGTTGAGTTATACATAATACTAATAATCCCTTATAGTTAGAGATCTTCCCGGTTACCCGGGAAGATCAATGAGACTTAAATCTTATTGGAATAATGAAAGAAGATTCTGAGGAGCAGTGTTTAACTGGGCCAGCATAGATGTAGCAACCTGGCTGCCAATCTGACCTTTAGTCGCATTTAACTGTTCTTCGGCCATATCTGCATCAAACAAACGGCTTACGCTTGAATTTGCATTAGAAATAGCTGAAGTCAGGTAATCATCTTTTACATCCAATCTCTGAACATAGTTACCTATCTTTCCTAAAGCATTCTGAACAGAAGTCTGAAGAGAATCAACGCTAACACTGGTAATGTTTGCTGATGTAGCGCCACTACCAGAAATCGATGATAAGTTAAGAGTATTCATAGAACCGAAATTAACTGTTGTTAATTCTGTTTCACCGGTTTTAAAGACAAAGTTACTGCTGCTCGGAAGAGAAGTACCGCTTAAAAGGTTGGTATCGTTGAACTTGGTGTTCTTGAAGATAGCGCTGATTTCATCGCCGAGAGCGTTGATATCAGAAGCTAATGAAGTAAGGTTTTTGCTGGGATCATTTGCATCTGCTACTTTACCTTTGATCTGGTTTAACAAATCGTTAATACTAGATAAAGCACTTTCAGCAGTTGAAAGCATATCTTTAGCAGCACCAACGTTACCCTGAGCAGCTTTCATCAAGCTAACTTTACCTTCAAGCTCTTTACCAACTCTGTAACCAGATGTATCATCTGATACTGAATTGATTCTTTTCTGTGTAGCTAAACGTAACTGGGCTTTCTGGGTCTGACTATTCACGGTCTTTAGAGCATTGTAAGCTTCCAAAGCGCCGAGATTTGTGTTCATTGAGAATGACATTTTATACCTCCATGTATATTTGTTTTTGGGTATCCTTACCCTTAATTGTGTAATAACAAGATTTAAACCTCACCAGTATTATCGGCAGATGGTTTTTAAAGTTTAGCACAAATTAAAATATTAATTCAGGTAGGAAATAAGCTTCTGATTCAGCAGGTCTATTTTAGGTTTTATATTAGTATCTGAACCAAAACGGGTTTCCAGCATTTTTAGCGTATTTTTAAGCTTTTCAAAATGTGAACCCTGCATACAGGCAGATATTAGATAAAAATAATATGACGGTTCTCCGGGGGCTAATTCAATAATTTTTTCAATTTCAGCTTCTGCATTTTCATATTTACCATTTTTAAGATACAGCCTGGCAAGCTGCATCATAACATCGGTACTGCTGTTGAACTTGTTAACAAGAGCATTTAATAACAACTCCTTTATATCATCATTTATATAGTTTTCAAGGAGAATAGTAAGTGAAGGGAGAAACTGAACATTTAATAACTGAACAAAGGTATTTATTTTATCTACAGGTATTTTGTCATTATTGTAAAGCGAACTAAATACCGCCCAAACAAGTTCATTTTTGTTTTTTACTTTAGAATAAAAAAATTCAAATAGTCCCTTATTAAGAGTTTTTACTGCAACCTCCAGCCCATGAGCACATAGTTCCTGCTCATCCATCATAATATTCTGAGCTGAATTAATTTCTTTATCGAAAAACCGCTTATTTGCATTATAAGATTTTAAAGCAGCATCAGATGCCTTATCATTCATCTTTAAGTGCAGGTATATTTTTGCTGCCGCCATAAGATTAAGCGGCTGTTTATCGTCTTCTCCAATACTCTTCTCAATATATTCGAGCGATTTTGTAAAGTCTTTCCTTTCTGCATTATTTATTGCAAGGTATCTTAATGCTATTCCTCTATACTCTTTGGCAAAAGAGTCATCCTTTAGTGATTCAATAAAGTAATACTCTGCTTCCTGCTTCCTGTCCAATATTCCTAATGTCTGCCCAAGTTGAAATGCATAGTATGATGAACCTGTTTTGTTGAATTCATCAAGCAATATCTGCAGATTTCTTTCCGCTTTAGTCTGTAGTTCATTTTCACTAACATTATAGCCCAGATGGATAATTTCCACTGATGAATTAAGAACCGGATAACCGTTTTCTTTAACAGAATCTTCTATTTGCTCGTGTACTTTTCCCCTAAATCTTACTTTTACGTCATTTAAAAAGAGCCGGGAATAACTCATAACAGAATGATGATTATCAGAATCACTGACACTGATTACCCGACATCTGTATGCTCCCCTTACATCCCCTGAAATAATTTTCTTTATTTCCTCTGTTGATTCTGAGCTTAATCTTTCATCAGCATCAAGGTATAAAATCCAATCACCGGAAGCTTTATTAAGCGCAATATTCCTGGCAGCAGAGAAATCACCAATCCACGGGAAATGATAGATATTTGCATTATATTTTTCTGCGATACTAACAGTATTGTCAGTAGAACCAGTATCCACGATTACTATCTCTCCGGCAACGTCTTTAACAGAATCAAGACATCCTGCAAGATACTTTTCTTCATTTTTTACAATCATGCAGAGAGATAACATAGTACCTACTTCCTCAGAAATTTCAAAAGATTTTCAGCAGTTTTTGCCCAGGTATATCCAGTCATATCTTCGCCGGCTTTTCTGCCAATTTGCTTCAATTCTTCGCGGTGATAATAGGCATATTCAATAGTAGAAATTATTTCGTCAAGTTCAGGTTCTGACCAGTCAGCATTAAGTACTCCTTTATCAGAATACAGTTTTACTTCTTTCAGATTTTTTAACTGCAGCGAATTTTGTTCAGTTAAGACATCAACATGCCCGGAGTTATATGAGGCAATAACAGGCCTTCCACATGCCATATATTCCATCATAACAAGGTTGGTACCACCTTCGCACCGGTTAGGAAACAGAGCTACGTCTGTTTTAAGGTAAAGCTCGCGCAGCTTACTATTTGGAATAAGCGGCAGAGTTATAATCCTGGAAGAATCAAGATTATTAATTTCATAAAGACGGCTCATGAACTGTTCCCATGAAGTACCAAACATCTCAAAATTAATATGCTTTGAAAAAAACATGGTTTGTATAACATCCGGCCAGTAATTATACCATGCGTTTACCAAAACAATATCTTTATATTTTTGCTGAAGTATTTTAACAGCCTTTAATACAAGATCCTGGCCTTTTCTGTATTCAAATTTTCCACCGGAAAAAATAGTAAACAAGTTATTATTTGCCTGTTTATCTGTTTCGGGATAAAAAAGTTCCGGGTCAATGCCCTGTAAAAGAACATCTGACGGTTGAATTCCTTTTTCATCAAGCTTATTCTTGCACCATGTTGAACCGGCAAGAATTAAGTCATACTGCCCGGCATTTTTAAGTGATTTTTCAGTAAGTTCATTTTCAAAAAATGTATATCCAACATTATAATCACCAAACACATTATATAATGGAGCGAGATTTACACTTTTGATTGCATGAAATACTGTACCGCTGACTTTTGCACCGGCCATAAGTTCAGCATTCTCATCAATATTGGTATGCTTTACTTTTTCTTCAAATTCTTTTTTAATGTACTTGCTGCATACCCCCCAGCCATAATTTTCCCCGCCGGATAGTCCTAAATATAAAGGGACACTATTACCGGCCAGATTATTTTCTGTCTTTTTTTCACAGCGGCAAATAAAGCATAGGTATTCATCTTTTCCGATAGTAAGTTCAAGCGGAATAACAAAAGACTCCATTACTTCAAAACCGGCCTTTTTTAAAAGCGCTTCCCACATTGTTTTAGATAAAACGCTGTAATGGTTAGGATTGTTTTCATGATGGCAGACAGTACCGCCTCCGGGTACTTCAATATAAACAACAGCTCCGGGTTTCATAACACGGTGATATTCCATAAGCGTAAGTAAAGGCATAACACTGTGTTCAAGAACATGACGTGCCCAAATTAAATCAAATTCATTATCAGGATAATCCAGGAAAGATTGATCCATTTTTCTGACGTCATATCCTTTTTGCCTGCAGATTTTAACATCGTCATCCCCCAGTGTAATACCCGAAGGTTTAAATCCAAGTTTTGAAAAAGCATCCAGAGCAGGACCCTGCCCGCAGCCAATATCGAGAATTTTGATATTCTTATCAAAGGCAAATATTTCATTAATCCTGTCGATTACCTGCCTTGTAATATCACTATGTAGTTCAGAGATTACCTCAGGATAGACATGAGATTCAATAATATCAAAGTATTTATCAATGTTATCATAATGACGTTTTAATGAATTTGTTTTCATTTTATCACCGTTGGTTTTACTATCAAGCTCTTTTGAAATACTTAAAAACACATTGTCCCAGTCATCAATTTGAGATTGCCTGAAAATTTTGACAGATGGATACCATGGGGTATAGTCTCTGTTCAGCATCCATCTCCAGTCCGGCATATAGGGAATCAGCAGCCAGGTTTCTTTCCCCATGGCTCCGGCAAGATGAGCAATTGAAGTGTCTACAGTAATCACAAGATCAAGACAATGTATAGCTGCTGCAAGGTCAGAAAAGCCTTTGTTATAGCCATCAATAATATTAAGCGGATAGTATATATCTTTCACCTGAATTAAAGCATCCCCTTTTTGCAGTACAAAAAAATCCACCTTTGTATTATTAAAAAGAGGAAGGAAATCTTTAAGCTGGCAGGAACGTTTTTTATCCCCGGTATGTTTTGGGTTTCCTGCCCAGACTATCCCCGCTTTCAGATTATCTGTTTTGTTTATTATTTTTTCCCACCTGGCAATGTATTTTTCTTCAGCATATATATAAGCAGGTTCCAAAGGAATATTATCTAAATCAACATTATAATAAAGTGGAAGGCTTAGAAGATATATTTCGTAATCAAATTCAGAGGCATCAATGGTATTTTCAAATGGTAAAAGCCTGTCAATATAGTCAATAGGTTTAAACAGGGGATGCAGCTTTGAGTCACATTCAAAAATAGTGTAAGCACCGTTTTGTTTTAAATTTTTAATAAAGCGGACAAACTGTATTGAATCCCCGAGCCCCTGTTCAGCTTTTACAAGGATACGCAGGCCATTAATATCAACACCTGTTTTGAGCGGCTTTTTAATTTTCTTACCCTGAAAGTCATTTCTTTTTGTACGCCATTCGTATTCACGGAATCCATTTTTTAAATCACCATTCAGCAGTAAAATATGAGAATAATTGTAATGAATTTCAGGTGTATCAGGTTCAATAGTAAGTGCTTCTTCCAGCAATAACCGCGCCTCTGATAAGCGGCGAAGGCTCATTTTACTTACAGCTTTATTGGTCAATAACGCTGCTTTTGAAAACCTGTTTTGATTAATTTTTGCTATACACTCTTCAGCTTCTTTATGCCTGGAATTTTTTGTGTATAGAAGGGCGAGGTTATTATATACATCATCATATTCCGGATTAAGTTCAAGTGCTTTTTTATAATATTCTTCTGCCAGGCCATATTCAGCGTTTTTCTCATAAGCTATGGCAAGATTAAAATAAAACAACGGATTTGAAGGTTCAGCATTTATCGCGGTTAAAAAGTTTTCCTTTGCTTCGGAATATTTTTCCATTTTAAGGTAAGTGTGCCCAAGATTTACATAAGTAAGAGTATCTCCCGGTTTGATGGAAAGACAATAATTGAAGCACGATTCAGCCAGATTATATTCTCTTTGCAGGAGATATATTAATCCCGAATTACTAACAGCATCAAAATGCCTTGAATCCAGTTCAGTTACTTTTTGATAATAAATTAAAGCACTATCATAATCTTCAAGATTCTGATAACATAACCCCAGGTTATAACAAGCATGAATATGAAAGCCGCATAGAGATAAGACATCTGAAAAGTATTCAGCAGCTTCCTTAAAATTTTTATTAGTCAGGTTAATAATTCCAAGGAAATTAAGGACATCATAATCATCTTTATTTTCTTCAGCTAACTTAAGCAGGATGGTTTCAGCATCAGTAAGATTCCCCTTGTCAAACAGGCTCACGGCCTCCTGGTATCTATCCGAAATTATGGATGGATTTTCCATTAGTTAAAATCATCTGCAAGCGTGTTATGATAATCTGTGTAGCCCAAAGCCTGGTTGGTTTTCTGCAGTCCTGCTTTGGCAAATTTATTTCCTGGATTGTACTGCACAGCCCATTCAAACATTGTTTTGGCTTCATTTTCAAAGCCCATTAAATGGAATACTTCACCCAGCCCTGCACAAGCATCAGAGGAATCGGGCTCATCATAAAGTGCGCGTTCAAAAAAGTGTTTTGCATTTTGTAAATCACTTAAACCCAGATAAGAAAATCCTCTCAGACTTTCAATAGCTGATCTAAGCTTCATGTCATTCTCCGGTAGATATTTTTCAGCAATATCCAGTGCATCAAGTGCCTCCTGATATTTTTCTTCTTCATAAAGTAAATATGTTTTATCGAGTAATTCTGCCAAACCGATTTTGCCCTCAGAGACAGAACTATCTTTTAGGTCATTATCGGGCAAACCAAGTAAAAGGTTTACCTTTTTTAAACCGTTTACAGCAGTAATATTCTCAGGATTGTTACGAACGCCCCATTCGAACATAGTTTTTGCCTTATTTAGACCATCGACATAAAATATTTCAGCAAGTCCTGTACAGGCTTGAGAAGAAGAAGGATTAATATTGAGTGATTTTTCAAACAACTCTTGGGCACTGTCATATTCCTGCATGCCCAAAAGGGTAAAACCCTTTAGATTAAAAAAAGATGCGGCAAACTTTTTGTCATCAGGATCCGAAAGATGACCATTAAACAAACCTTCTGCTTTATTTATCTTTACTAAAGCATCACTAAATTTCTGGTTAATAATTAAACCTGCTGCATCACGCAGCAATATATCTACATTACTTTCGTTTGTTTCATTACTTTGTATAAGCATATTATCATCTGCATCAAGGCCCAGCATTAGATTAGCTTTGGCAAGTGCGTTTTTAGCAGCCTGATTTTCAGGATTGTTAATTACGCTCCATTCCAGCATAACTTTAGCAGATTCGTACTGCCCCTGCCTGCTAAAAATATCCCCAAGCCCATAGCAGGCATATGATGATTTCGGATCACTTTGAAGAAGGCGCTCATAAAAAGCTTTTTCTTCTTCAATACTACCGAAGTAAGAATTATTCATTGCAGGCGGCTTTTGCCCCTGAGAAATCGAATTATCTTCAAGCATTGTTTTCTGCTGGTTAGAATCCATTATCAAGTTTCCTTACAGTTGACAATTGTCAGTTTATTTATTGCGCTAATAAATCATTCACCCTGCATCATAGACAAGGTATTTATATATGTCGAAAACTATGCCAAATGATACCTTAAATTTTACCCTGTTTTGGGCGGTTTGTACCTACTTAAAAGGACAAAATGATTAATATGGTTAATATTGGCCACACCTATGAGGAAAACAGAAGCCCCTGTTTAAGGGGCTGAAATGAAAAGCTATATATTAAAGATACTGATTTCAGGGAGTTAAGTGTATGTCAGACTTTTGATCCTTAAACATCACGCCCTGGAATCTGGTTCACCAGATATGAATTATATGTGCACTTTTAGTATTTCTATATTTGCCAGCAGTTTTTCAATATCATCCCGGGTTACCGGATAACTTCCTTTTTGGTCAATTACAGCAAGTGCCTCACGCAGCATTAGTTCGGCAGCATTATATTCTTTTTCTTCTATTTGTATAACAGCCCGTTCGAAACATTCAGCAAACAAGTTAGCGTTCAGAGGAAAATTTATTTTCCTTTTCTTAACCCGCTTACCCTGCAGCCAAATTTCTTCAGGATCAGCACCCCATTTATCAATAAATATTTGTTTGTTTTTCTCAAGACGGTCTATATAGTTTTGATTACCTTCTGCCGTAAAACTTTTAGACCCAAAATGATGGACAAATACATCCTGCAAAACCACGGCTTTATACCCTGCTATTTGAGCACGCAGGCAAAAATCATCGTCTTCAAAATTACCAGGAGAAAAACGTTCGTCCAGCCCACCGATTTTATCTATAACTTCTTTTTTCACTAAAGTACAAAGAAAAGCTATACGCGGGAATTCAAACATCTTTCCTTTATTATTAACACTTATTTTTCGGGCATAATCAAACATTTCAACTATTGTGGAATATTTTGCTTCTTTATCAACCTGAACTCCGCTTACAGAATTACTGACCGGGCCAACAATACCAACAGAAGGATTGCTTTCAGCTGCTTCAACCATGCGGTTAAGCCAGTTTTCTGTAACAATAATATCATTGTTTGCTATGAGGATATATTTCCCTGACGCGGCTTTAATACCCTGGTTAACGCCGCCCGGAAACCCCATATTCTCTTTATTCAGTATTACTTTTATATTGTTCCTTTGTGACGCAAGTTCTGTGAGATAAGCAGAAGTATTATCACTGCTGTTATTGTCAACAAGTATTAATTCAAAAGGAACAGCAGTACTATGAAGTACTGACTCAATGAATGCTTTTGTATAACCAAGCTGGTTATATGTTAAGGCAATAATAGAAACTACAGGCTCAGTAGAGAAATCGTTTCTCCAGATTGCATTAAACTCTGCAACTATTTGTTCTTTATCCGGAATGGAATTAATCTGGTCAGCATATTTTTTATAAATATAATCTCTGGCTTTGCTGAATTCATCCTGCTTTGAAGTAGTTATTGTTGATCCATCATCATACCAGTTGACCTGGACAGTGTTTTGTTTTACATGCTTAAACTCAGTTATTTCAGACAATCTGAGCCAGAACTCCCAGTCTTCAAGGGCCAATAATGTCTCATTAAACAGTCCTGCTTTATCAGTAAGTGATTTCTTAAACACAAAGCAGTTTACAGGAGATATGTTAGCAATTAAAAGTTTATCGCGCCTATAATCAATGGAATATGGTACAGACCTAGATACTTCCTTTTTAACGCCATTGGTTGTTTTAATGGAACTTCTTACAGAATCAGTATAAACCACATCGTGGTTGCGCAGATACGGCAAAACAGTGGTAAGATGCGAGGGATAAAAGATATCATCATCATCAAGAAAGGCAATGTACGTACCCAATGCAGCATTTATTCCGGTATTTCGTGCAGCTGAAGGCCCTTTGTTTGTACTGCGGTTAAGAAGTTTTATTCTTGAATCATTAAAAGAGTTTATAATATTTGATATATCTTCACCAGCATCATTTACAACAATAAGCTCTACATTTTTATATTCCTGCTCAAGTACACTTTTTACTGCAGCTGGCAGCTTATCCTTCCGGTTATACGTAGTAATGATTACTGAAATAAGAGGCATTGCCTGCTCATCGGAAATTTTACCTTCATAAAAAGGTATATCTTCCAGCATTCTTTCACGGATTTTAGAAACCTCATTAATCTTGTCTTTATCTTCTGAAACTGTTAAAAGGGCTTTAAAGCATTCATCTGAAGCAGGATTATACTTTAGCGCGGTTTTAAGATAGACCTCAGCCATTTTAACATCACCTGAAGCTATCATCAGTCTTCCCAATGAGAACAAAACATCAAAGTTGTTGGAGGTTTGATTTATAACTGACTGGATTAAATTACCTATTGTCTGATAGTCAGTTTTTCTGAAAGCTTCTTCAACAACCTGTTTAAACTTTAATAAAGCAGATGCTTTCCTGCGGGCTGTTTCAATCAAGCTGTCCATTTCCGGATTATTTGGATGTTCATAATCCAGAACCTGCTGGTAAAATCCCTGATTGATAAGACAATCAAAGTAAAAGTTTAAATATTTTTTATCTCTATTTACATCAAGAAGTTTAATCAGTTTTAACGAATTAAAATAATCGCCTAATTTATAAAGCCCTGAAGCTGTGAAGAAATATGCCTCCTTATAATCCATATCAGGGAAGACAATACTTAATGGATAACGATTGAGTATTTTTCTTATAATTTTTGACTCATAGGATGTATCAATAAAACTTCCTATAGAAACATTATTATTGTGCTTTCTGTAGCGCGCAATAGTCCTGTTTACTTTATGGAACTTAGCATAAGGAGCAACACGCGTCCAGAATTCGTTATCCTGGGCACGTATGTATTCGGGGTCATAATAACCATATTTTTCATATAATGATTTTCTTACTGCCGACCCCATATTAGTTATGCCGGAACCATCAATAATATTCTGCAAAATTTCTTTGTTTGATTCGGTATAGTCTATTGCAGAAAAGCATATAAGGTCCTTGCCCGTTTCATTATCAAATGACTGCAAATTGCCATATACAACATCAATTGAATGGTCATTATTTAGTATCCGAGAATATTCTGACAATAAGCCAGGCAAAAACAAATCATCATCATCAAGCCATAAAATGTATTCACCTGAAGCTTCTTTTATACATCTGTTTCGTGTACCCGGCCTGCCAAGATTTATCTCATTCCTGTAATAATGTATTTTTTCTGAATTAAATTCTTTTATCATTTCTGGTGTATTATCAGTTGAGCCGTCATCAACTACAACTATTTCATAATTACCAGTATCAACAAGAACGCTTTCAATTGCTTCTTTTAGAAAAGTAGCCCGGTTATATGTTGGAATACATACAGACAGTTTTATTTTGTATTCTGATATTTTATTTTCTACAATAGTTTTATTTTTTTCAACTGGAATGGCATTTTCAGTATTAGAATACTTATTCCAGTCTTCAATTATAACATCCCAGTTTTTATGTTTGTTTCTCAGATAAGCTCTGGAATTAACCTGCTTATTTCTCTTATTGTTAAAATGTTCTTCATCAACAGCATAATCATGATACAAAACTGCATCCGGGCTATATATTTGTTTCCTTCTATCGGGTTCCAATTCAAGCAGTCTTATTGCCAATTCGGGGCCACCACCGCCGAAACTAATATTATCATCCCAACCTCCAGCTTTATAGAATATATCTTTTCTATATGATGCATTCCCTTCAACATCAACATATATTGATTTAACCTTTTCTCCCAGGTAATAATGCACTGCATAGTTGTTAAAGGGATTATTTGTTTTAGGTGCATAAATACCCCTCATAGCTATAATATCATATTTATTATGATTACTAAGATGAGCCTTTATAAAATTATCTGCCGGGATGCCATCATCTTCAAGAAAAAGCAATAGTGGAGCAGACGCAAAAAGTGATCCAATATTTCTTGCAAGGTAAGCACCCGTATTTTTATTAAGCTTAATATATATATCAGTATAGGCTTTTAATGAATCAAACTCGCCATCTTTCCCACCATTATTAACAAATATAAGTTCAAAATTAGTATTGCGCTGCTTCTGTAAAGCTTCAAAATTCCTTATAGTATCAGGATGCAGACGCCACGATATAACTATTACCGATATAACAGGATTAGTGGGCTCTTTTAGTATTTCTGCACTTTGAATTACAGGATTATAGATTTGGGACTTATTCTGCCAGCCGGCAGCAGCAAGTTTTTGTTCCAGAATATTTTCATTTTTTGTATTTATTGAAGCATCCTTTTTATCTTCATTCGTTATGTTCTTAAACTTAGGCAGTTGAAGATCGGCAACGCAACCACACCGGTCAAAAGGACAAATAATATTTTTTACTTTGTCAATAGTTCCTGTACCGTCATAAATATTACCGCTAAACATTCCTGGTCCACGAAAACATACAGCAGGAGATACATTGCCATTCTGATCAATACTCATCATTTTATCTCCGGCGCTGCAAACCAATCCCTTATACTGATTAAATCCTTTGATATTCAGCTCTGCCGCAGTATAATAGGCTTTTGCATTCATACCAATACTATTATATTTTCTTTCAATTATAACAGGACGGGAATTTTCTACCTGGTATTTCCCATTAAGCCATTCAAGGTCTTCAGATGTATATCTTTTGTCAGGAAGTGTACCATAGTTTTCTCTGACCAGAATAAGCTCACATCTTATTTTTTCAGGATTCAGGTTTTTCAATCCATTGTATAGCTCCCGGACTTCATCCATCCTTTCCGGATGTGATAACATTGATATATTTACATTAATATTATTTTCTGCAAGTATTGATGCATTATTTATAAATGTTTCAGTTTTAGCAAATTCAAAATGATATGAAGCCTGGAATTTGAAACGATTTCTATATGGAGCTATTTCTTTTGAAAATGTTTCATAAAAATGTTTAGTCCTGCTAAGATTAGTAATTGTAGTAATGTCAGCTTTACTACCAAGCTTATCATAAGCATATTTTACAAATTCAGTGTAAGCTGGATGTATTGTAGGTTCTCCGCCGGTAATGGTTATAATATACCTGTCTTTACCCCTTTTGGCAATTCTATCAACAGCCAGCTTTAGTTTTTCCAATGGTACAAAGAAACCGTTTTTATTATCGTATACTTTGCAGTAAGAGCACTGGTAATTACATTTTCTTGTAATAACCCAGTTTACTTTTAATATATTTGAATTAAACAAGGATTCATCGCCAGCTCTGATTATTTCAGGTTCAGGCAGACTGCTTTTTAATGTCCTGTAATATGCAAGGTAAGATTCAAAATCATTATAAACAGAGACAATACGTTTTAGTGATTCTTCCTGCCTTTGCTTCTTAACTTTCGAATGTACTTCATCCTTGATGTAATCATGATGAATAAGCGGCTGAGGGAAATACCACGCAGGCTCAGTAACACCAGATATTTTTTTTAATCTATATGAGAACTCTGCTCCGCCATAACCAAAACTTATATCATCAGAGAAACCCCCAATTTTAAAAAATGCTTCTGCTTTAACGGATAAGTTACCTTCTAAATTTGAATAATAAGGAATTGGCAACTCACCAAGATCATAATGTGCAGCCAAAGCACCTTCAGTAACTGGCAGGCATTTACCTCTTATAGCGGCTATATCCTTGTTCGCATTCTGGAGTTTTAGATGCATTTCAATAAAATCACCAGCCGGTTTTGCATCATCATCAAGGAAGACAAGAATTTTTGCACTTGCAAAAGCAGCAGCAATATTTCTTGCAAGATACGCTCCGGTGTTTTTATTTAGTTTTATATAGGTATTTATATATGGTTTTATTTCGTTGAACTCGTTTTCATCAGCACCATTATTCAGAAAAATAATCTCTAAATTATTTTTGCGCTGTGCTTCAAGAGTCTGAATATTTACCAAAACATCAGGATTCATTTTTACAGAAAGAATAATCACCGATACTGCCGGATTCTTCACAGGCTTCAGTTCGGAACTATATTCATAATGTTCCTTATAAAGGGTTAGCCTGGCTGCCCAGCTATGCTTTGCCAAAACTTCTTCTAAAACATAAAGGTTACTATTTTTAGCATTCATGCCCAAATACCCGGCAAGAGTATCATTCAGAAAGTTTATATCGAACTCGTTTTCTACACGCTGCCTTGCTTTTAAAGCGAACTGTTTTCTTAGCTTAACATCTTTAGCCAGCAAAAGCATGTTTTTGGCTGTTTCTTCAACATCTCTTTCCTCACTTAAAAAGCCAGTCTCGCCATCAATAACAAGTTCTGGAATGCCAGCATGGAAGGTGCTGATTACCGGAAGCCCCGCTGCATGCGCTTCAGTCAGAGAAACCGGCACACCCTCACAGTCACCATCTGAAGCAGTTACACTTGTCAAAACAAATATATCTGCCGCCTTCATTTCTTCAACAACTTCATCTTTGTTTTTAGGCCCGGTAAAAATAATCTTGTCCTTTAAGCCGTATTCTGCTATAATACTACGATATATATTTTCAAGTTTACCTTCACCAACTATTCTGTATTCAGCATTTATAGAGCCGTAAATAGCAGCAAAAGCCTTTAGAGAATACTCAATTCCTTTTTTCTCAACAAATCGTCCGACTGTCAGAAATACAACTTTATCATCATTCTTCTTTTCAGTACCTGGTTTAAATAGCTCCAACTCAATACCATACCTATGAATCCTGACTTTATTTTCCCTGCAGCCCCTATTTACAAGTTCTTTTTTCATATACTCACTTGGAGTAGTAATAAGATTTGCCCTCTCAAAAAGATAATTATAACATTTATCCCCATTTTCTTTAAAGTACCTGGAAGCATCATAACCATGGAATGAAACCAGAACGAACTGACTGTACTTTTTAAACAATGGTTCAAGCAGGTTAAAATTAGGACCGTAATGCACATGAAAAGCAGCCACATCCAGAGGTTCTTCAATATTGTTTATGGAAAGAAATTGCTTCACCCATTCATCAGTATTGTTATAGGAAGAAGCAGGCGGAGCTTTAATATAGCGGGTCTTGGATAGCAGGTCAAATTCTTTAATAACCGGATGTACAGTCTCAGATTCAATTTTATAGGTACTCCAATTTTCAATTTCAAAACCGCGTTTAATCAGTCCAGCCATTTGATCCATTATAAATGTTGCCGAAACAGAAGGAAAACCACCCTGTATAATTATTATTTTTTTCTTACTGCTTTTATTATTTTTCGTATTACTGTTTTGAGAAAGCAGATTATTTTTGATACCTCCCCATGTTGGAGCATCTTCATATAAAGCCAATAATTTTTCCACTGCCTCACTTGTGCTGCTGTATGTAAAGCCATTATAGCCATCGGTAACCTGAAAAGAATCTATCCTTTCACGTTCAACAATAAGAGGAACTCCATATTCACTTATTTTTTTTATTAGTATCGCAGCCTCATTATCGATAGAAGCAGGAACTATTACTGCCCGGTATTCGTTTAACCGGCTGTTTATTATCCCGGGTTTGCATACCTCAATAACAGAATTATTCTGAAAATTAATATCAAAATTAAAGTACAGATTATAATGTATGTTTGGATTTTTCCTTATTGTTGAAGGTAATATACCGGAAAGGAAACCGGATATTTTATCTTTATCATTTTCATTTTGCAGACAGCACAAAACAAGTACCTTATTGTACTGTTCTGCAAGAAAGGCATCGCCCGCATCATTTCCTTCTGATTTTATATATTTCAATTTACCACCATTAAAGCGGCGCTCATATCTGTTCTGGGCTCCTTCTGTAAAGCCATACTCATTTTGTACAGATATCACTTCCCGGTATGAATCATCAAGATTTTTTACTGTCTTTGCCTCAGCCTGACGTAGTGCATTTGCCCATATTCCTTCAACAGCAATAAATTCATATTTTTTCAACAATCTCAGATATAGTTCAAAATCCATACAGTAATGAAGGCTGTCCCGTATACCACCGACTTTTTTAACATATTCCGCATTTAAAAAACAAGCAGGCTGGTAAAAATTTCTGCCATTCCAGTTATTACCAAGATGTTCATAGGATAACCCATTTGGGTATACTGTTCTTAACAGCTCACCATTTTCTTTTATTATATTACATCCACCAATCCATGCGGCAGCATCCGGGTTTTGGTTATAAGCTTCAGCTATTTTATAAAGTGAGTCCGGCTCCATATAATCATCTGAATTTATCCAGTTAAATATAACCCCCGTACTTCTTTTAAGTCCTTTGTTTATTGCGTCAGACTGTCCATTATCCTTTTCTGATATCCAACAGCTCAGGTATTTTTCATATTTTTTTATTATTTCAATTGTACCGTCTGTTGAACCTCCATCAATAATAATATACTCAAGATTTGGATAATCCTGATTTATAATACTTTGAATTGTCTTTTCAATGTATTCTGCCTGGTTATAAGAAGGCGTTATTATTGTTATTAATGGATATTTCATTTAATTCCTGTTACGCTTTTATTCCACTGAGAACTTCACTATTCTCTTTTGCAACACTGTTTTCAGGATCAAGTACTAAAATATTTGACAGTATTTTGGCAGCAATTTCATTATTACCAAGACAAGACTGTACTACTGCCAGGTCATTTAATGCATCAAAATTATATGGGTTATCCTTTACCAGTTGAACAAGATATGAATTGGCCTCATCATAATTGCCTGCCGCAATCATCTCTTCAATTGCGGTCAATTCAGGAATAATATCTGATATAATTATTTTAAATTTATTGGCATCTATGTCTTTTGTTAGATAGTTTAATATCTTTTTGTCTCCTGTTTCGGCAAATATCACTGGCTTATCAGGTTTGTTTTCAAGTATATAATTAAATGCCTTAATAATTAAAGCTGAGTTTATTTCTTTTATACATTTTACTGATGGCTGAGTACATCTCCAGTTACAACCATAACATTCCATTGGTTTGCTTACTGCAACAGTTGTTTTGCTGTATGGCATAAATCTTCCATAATGGGCACCACCTGTTATTACTATATTTGGCACATCAAGAGCACAAGCTATATGTGCGGCTGATGAATCTGCTCCAACATATAATCTGCATTTTGCTATAATAGCAGCCATTTGGATAAGTTCTGTTTTACCAACAAGATTTATACAGTTAACATTTTCTGAATATAAGGATATCTGCTCCTTCTCTTCTTTTTCTTTACCACCGAACAGTACAAATGTATAATCAGGAAAATTTTTCACTACTTCATTATACTTATCGTATTCTTTATGATGATGAAGGGCAAACGGTGCTAGAGCCACTGTTGTTTTTGAATTAAGATTATGGGTTTTAAAAAGTTCCTCAGCGTATTCAGCCGATTTGTTGTCGATTAATACTTCCGGTTTAAGTTCATCATGCTCAATATCAAGGGCATCAAGAAATATTTCATATTTCCTTAATTCATGTATTCCGGCTTCAGCATGAATAATTCTTGTATAATACTGCTTATTAAGTTTCAACTGTTCAGCACTTATATTTGATGTTTCTCCATTAAATCCGATTATTTCTTTTGCCCCTGATTTTACTGCTAAAACATCTGTTATATTATCTGATGAATATATTGTATTTAATACAAGATCATACTGTTCAGCCCTTATAAGGTTTACAAAAGAGGTCAGGGCAGCTTCATTATTTTTTAATTCTTTTTTATTTATTGTAATTACACGATTTATATAGTCAGAATTTTTAAATACAGGTGCTGTATGTGACTGGCACACAACATCAATAGTACAGTCACTGTACTTCTTTTTTAAATAACGAGGTAAAGAAGCTGCAAGCAGGCAGTCACCTATTGCATCAGTTCTTAGAAACAGTATTTTTTTCACTTCGGTTGATTTTGCAGCAGTATAATTAAATTCCCATCCGGAATTTTCTTTAACTGCAAGAGGTATAATCCCAAACTGATTTACAGGTGATACAACGGCCTCATCCTTTACCCAACTAAAGTAATCTGCCAGTTTCTGAGGAAATAATTCCTGTACCTGAAGCCTTTTCCACTGCTCAACTGCATTAGCATAACCATAGTAATTTTCTTTAAATTTAAGCTGTTCAGGAGTTACATAAGCAAAATGCTGAAATACCAGGGCATGTTGCTGCGTTACTTCATGCATATAGGGATTAATCTTAGCAAGATTGACCCATCTACCCTCTTCATTCTTACGGCTCAGAGTAGGTGGTTCATGTGATATCCACTGATCACCTGGTAAATAATGCCATGAGCGGATCCATTCAAATTTAGTATGATTACCGTAAGTATCCGTACTTGTAATAATTAGCTTTTCACCGACATAAAATGCGCAAAAATAATATGACGCCGTTTTTTCAGGGTTATTCAAATATAACTGTCTTCCGGTAGTAAACTGTTCAGCTGTCCATAACTCATCTGCATCAATCTGCCATAACACACATTCATCTTTGATATTTGCCAATGGAGCATTTACCATTTCCAGCTTACCATTCCAGAAAGTTCCATTCTCTTTCCTGTATATTGTAATGTTATCAGGATATTCTTCTTTTATTTTATTAAGATATTCTGTTGTACCATCATTACTTAATCCATTCTTATGCAGTTCATTTGTAATCTTTGCCCCGTTTTTCAAACTCCACGCGGTATCATTTTTTAGATCAGCAACACCTTCAACAATGTGCCAGTGCCAGTTGAATGGAAGATTTTTAAATACATTAATGTGATATTCAATAAAAGGTTTTCCGTTAAGCACTATTGTGAAAAAATGGACGGGCAGATTATTATCCTTTTTTAAGCTTTCTTTTATAGGGGAATTATTAACATTAATAAACTTAGCAAATGGAGGTTTTATAGCAACACCAGTACCTGTACCGGCAAGGTCTTCAACAAATACAAATTCCTTTTTCAGAACCTTAAATTCTTCCCACAAATCCCTTAACTCAGCATGGCTTGGATGTGTTATATCATCAAAAACCAATACGCCGCCATCTTTCAGATGTTCAAAAGTCTGTGTAAGATCGCTTTTTGCACCATTATATGTATGATCACCATCAACAACAATAAGGTCAAATTCCTGCGGGTTGTTTTTATCCGCAAAATACTTTGCCAGTTCTATTCTTGTATCACCCTTTATAAACCTTGGCTTATTATTTACACCAAATTTATCAAGTTCAGATTGTACAAACTCAGGGCCCGGATTTTCTGTAAATATTCCCTTTTCCGGTATTGTAGAATAGTCTTTAATCCATAAATCCATTCCAATTATTTTTGTGTCAGGCGAACTGCTTACTACCTGGCACATCGAACGCCCTCTTCGTACGCCAATTTCAAAATAACTTTCAGGCTTAAATAAATATGAATACCAGTTCAGGAAAGATACAAGGTCATAATGCTCAGTAGATTTTCTTTCAATTACTGCCTTGTACCCTTCTATATTTTTTCCCAGCCAATAGTCCTGTGTTAATTTTTCAAAATTAGCAAGAACTCTTTTTTTAACCTCAAGAGATGATGCTCCTTTTTGTATGAAAGAAGCTATTTTTTCATTCAGTGTTTCTTGAGATACTAATTCTGCTGGTCTTGCATTTGCGCTGCTATAAAAAGGAGCCTTTAGAACTTCAACATAACGTTGCAGAAGATTTGTTTTGAATTCTTTTGCTTCTCTGGCTATATCTGCAAGATTTCTTTTTTTAATCTTCTCAAACTCATCATAGAATTTTTCATACGAATTAACCCATACTGAATGAGGAAATCCTTCCAGGCAATGGGTATGCCTGTCAGTATCGTTAAGAATAATACCCGGGATACCATGTCCGTTTGCAAATAAACTTGCATGAAGCCGAGTAGTTATTATTAAATCGTAGCGTTTATATAATTCATATAAATCCTGATAATATGAAGAAAATATTACTGGTATATTTATGTTATATTCTTTAAATAATTCAAGGAAATGAAAATATTCTGACTTATGATGTGCTACAAATTCAATTTCATAATCACTATATAATTCAGGAATAAGCTCAATTGCCAGTAAATACATTTCTTTAGCACAATGATGATTTGACACCCCAATTTCTTTAGGTAACTGTATTGAAAATGCTATTCTCTTAATCTTTTTTCCTTCCGGATATTCTTTTACCTCCGGAACCGACAGAATTGCAGGACAGTTAATATAATGGTAAGGTAGATTATTCTGTGTAATAAAATCAGGAGTTTTTCTGGTTCGTCCTGTAATTACTTTCGCATTTTTAAAAATAGTTAATTCAGGCTCTTCGGTTATATGCTTTGCTGCATAATTATTTTCGTAGCCTGCCCCTATCAGAAAAACTCTGTCAGTTAAGTTGTTTTCAATAATCCATGAATATAAATCTTTAATTTCTTTCCCGGCAGAAAGCCCGGCGATAACTATATAATCTATAAAATCCTTGTACTGTTCAAGATCTCCCTTAGCAGCCATATTATGAATGCCCTTAAATTTACTCTGAGGGAAAAAATCTTCATTAAAATTGTAAAACAGGAAGTTTAGTACCTCACCAGGGAACAATTCATGCAGTATTTTTATTACACCATCCCGCACAAAATCATCACCGGGATTCCAGAAATTAGTTCCTGATATAACAATATTTTTTGTTACGGCCATTTATTACTCCTGATTCTTTTGAAAAACTATCCATGTATGCCAGGGATAATCAATATCATTTTGTTTTGCCATTGCTTCAACAAATCTTCTCCCGCCAAGTGCACCGTTACCATCATCAATTGCCAGATTATATATAAGTGCTTGTTTGCTCCCCCATCCATTTTTTTCCCACACAGTAACGCCGTCAAATAATTGCTCAAGCCCATCAGGTAAAAAGCGGTAATAATCTTTAAAATTAGGATACCCATGCCTTGGATTATATGCACAGGTTGTATGAATACCAATACCGCCTTTTTTCAATACTCTTACCAGTTCTTTTGCAGCTATCCAAGGTTTTGGGATATGCTCAAGTACCTGGTGAGAAAATACAATATCAAATGTTTCGTCCTTAAACTGGTGTAAATTCTGTGCATCATATTCAGGCCATCTGGCATAGGATATTTCCAGTTCAGGCCACTTACGTAAAAGTGTCTGTTCTACAGTAGGATTTTTATCAATACTCAATGCTGTAACAGGAGTTCCCTCAATAGAAGTAACAACATCCCTTATTGCTCTAAGCATCTGGGTTTGTGGGGTCCAGTATGTTTTATCAGTAAACTGTTCTTCCGAATTTCTTTTGGCAAGAGAATTATATGACTTCTGAATATTATTTAATGCAATACTTTTATTCTGCGGCTGAACAAACTCTGAAACCTTCCTGTTAACTTTTATATAATTAATTAGCCGGTAGTCTTCATCCTTCGTGGCCCATATACCATTATTATGGACACGATAAGCAGCGCTGTTAAAATCAAGATATGCTGCCGGGCCATGGTTTGCAAAAAGGCTAAATAGAAAGTAATCCCCATTTAATGAACCATCCAGATACGGAAGATATTTCTTAAGTAACTCAGCTTTTATTAAAGCAGTATTACCCGGCGGACAATATCCGGACAATATATCTTCCTGTTTCAAATCATGTTTCCTATCAAACGGAACTCTTTCTTCCTTTATTACCTTATTTTCATCATTAATAATAATTGAGTCTGTAAAGCACATTGAATACTGTGGATTGTTTTCAAGAAAATCAGCCTGCTTCTGAATTTTATTAAAATCCGTCCAGTAATCATCTCCTTCAAGCAAGGCAACATATTTTGCACCACTGTTCAGGCAAGCACTATAGGTATTATAGCCATTTGTTTTTAGATTATTTGTCTCATTCAATAGTAAAGTTATCTGAGCCGGATACTTAGCTGCATAATTGATACAAATTTCTCTGGTCCTATCTTTTGAACAATCTTCACCAATAAACAGATGAAAATCAAAATTTGTTTTTTGAGTTATTACAGAATCAATTGCTTTTGTAATAAACTTTTCATGATTATATGCCAGCATCCATACAGATACAAAAGGAGTCATACTGTCACCTTGTGATTCCTGTTTTTTTTAATAGTATTGTACTCTAATTCTGCAAATCCAAAACCATACTTGCCGAAGAAATTGCCGTTATAAAACATTTGATATTTATCCCCGTTTTTAATGACATATGGATAGGCAATCATTTCGGAATCCCACCCATCTTTGCTTACAGTTATTCCTGCCTGCCTGTCATTACGAGTCCAGGTTTTAAGGTCTTTTGAAAAGGCGTACCCTATTCGATATGAATTATTTCCGTTTCTAAAGCCATCAATTCCCCGGTAACAATACCACATATGATACAGTTTATTTATCTTTATTACAGTGGGTCTGTTGTTTACTTCATACCTGCTTTTGTTTTTCAGACACTTTATGCTGTTACGTGTCCAGTCAATTCCATTTTTTGAATAAGCATATACTATATTATACACTGGTTCATATTTATCATTAACCATTCTCCACTCTGAGCATGAAGAATACCACATATGCCATTTATTATTTTCCCGGTACACATAAAAGCCATTTTCCAGGAAGGGTTCGTTTGGGTTCCTGCTAAAAAGTGGCCCCTTTGCATATTTTTTAAATGTTTTTCCATTATCCCTGCTAATTGCTAGTCCTAATGAAGTAGTATAAGGTACAGTTGCACATCTTGTCCAGCCCTGATAATATAGATATACTTCATTTCCCTTTTTCAGGATACTTGTTGGATGAATTCCGAATTCGTCAAAACTCCCCGGCCCGCCAAGTTCAAGCAGAGGTTTATTATGCACGTACAATACACGGGCAGGATTGTTTTTATCAACATCGATAAAAGATATATGGCTGACAAAGTTGTTGTCTTTGTCTGGTAGTGGCCTGGTAGTAAAATATATCCGAAGTATATTTTTTAATACCAAAACAGTCGGAACCTGCGAATAATGCATCATCCAGGATTCTCTGCCAACAGGATTAAATATCAGGCTTTTTTTTATCCAGTCAAGTCTCATCAGGAAATAATACCTCCAATTTTTAATCTGGAACAATCGCCCTTAATATTCTTTAGCATAAGAAGTTGATTCCCCTTTTTAATGCCAATATTATTATCATTCACAAATACAATTTCATTTTCAAAATGTTTGTTTAAAAAACGTTTTATTATGGCATTCTCAATTATTTGTGCATCCATAATCCTATACTCTTTTTTATTATAAATTAATCTTGCCCCTTTATTGGTATTGTTAAAAGCTTTTATCCTTCTCACTATTTCAATAACAGAACAATTCAAATTTATAACAAGGTCTTCTTTCTTAAAGGTATAGTATATATGCCTTTTTAAAACTCTTTGCTTTTTTATTGGTTTGAACTTTTTTTCATACGCATCTGCAAACACCGTTTTCTCTGCGTCAAAAGTCAATTGATACAACAAATTGATATCATATTTTTCAGAGTATTTAATTTTAACTTGTGAAATTATATCTCCTGTGTCAATTCCATCATCCATTATGTGACATGTTGCACCACTGTCTCTGCCAAATAAAAGGGCTGCTGGCTGAGGGTCTGCCCCGCGAAGATCAGGTAAATATGATGGATGAATATTAATAAATTTTCTTCTGCCCTTTTTCAACAAACCAACCGGAATAATATATGGACAGCCATTTGAAATAAAATAGTCATACTCGGATTCGTCCAGTATTTTAACAAGTTGGTTTTTATTTGTTATGCATTTGTAAGCAATATGCTTTACCTTAAGATACTTTTCAAGATATGAGCCTTTGACAGCACAAATAATAACAGAAAGATTATGACTTAACATTTCTTCAAGCACGTATGACCTGTTTCCGCAAAATATGTATTGTGCTGATTTAACCTGCATATTATAGCTCTGAAAATTTTGATAATTTTAAAAACTTATCACTTTCAAGTTTAAACACAGGTGTTGCCGGAACAATTACTACCTTTTTGGGCTCCAGGCATTTAGTTACAAGTGCATTTGCTCCAATAAAACATTCATCTCCTATTGTTACCCCATGCCCTGCTGTTGAGTTAACTGCAAAAAAACAATTCCTGCCAACTGTTACTACCCCGGATATATTTGCGCATGAAGTCAACCAGCAGTTATCGCCAATTTTTGAATGATGCCCTATCATAGCCCCGCTGAATACAAATACATTATTCCCTAACTCCACATGAGGATGTATGCTTGCAGGAGGCATTATAAAACAGTTTTCACCGTATTTAACATTTGCCGGAAGTTTGCAGTACGGGCTTACTATTGATATTATTTCATAGCCTTTATTGCGGGATTCATGATATTTCCTCTCCCGGAGTGAATTCATATCATGATAACCCAGCGCTATAAACATACTATATTCTGAAGCAGGATACCTGATCTCCACTTCATCAAACGGAATAACCGGCAGCCCGTTAAATGTATTTATTTTTAAGTATTCTCTGTCAACTGTAAAAGCTGCAATTTCCAGCCCACACTCATGTGCGGCATAGTAAAAAATTACATCGGCTATTTTGCCTGTACCGAAAATTATAAGTTTCTTCATTTATTGTATTAACTCCAGCAAATGGATTTTATCTGTTTTTCCATTTTTGTTTTTAGGCATTTTATCAAGCACAGATACTGACCGGGGCACCATGTAAGACGGGACTTTGTTTCTTAGTTCAGTTAATACTTTATCCTGATTAAGGCCATTACCTGTTGTAATAAAGCAATATATTTGCCCGCCATATACTTCTGATTTTTTATAAATAACTGCCGACTCATTTACACCTGCAATTGTATTTACTGCCGATTCAATTTCTTCAAGCTCAATACGGTAACCCATATGTTTAATCTGGTTATCTTTTCTTCCGCGGAAATAGAGGATTCCATTTTCATCTTCACTTACAAGGTCACCTGTTTTATACACAAAATCAGTATAATTCTTTATTTCGGGATTCTTAATAAAGGATGATGTAGTCCGTTCAGGATCATTATAATAACCACGCCCAACCTGGGGCCCGGTTAATAGCAGTTCGCCGGCATCAGAGCCTTCTGTCTTTTCTATACTATACCCAAAATTAGGAGCAAGCCTTCCAAGCGGGGCAAGAGATAACATATCATCAAAATCAGATTCTGATATATTATAGGCAGAACATATACAGGTACATTCTGTCGGCCCATATACATTAACCAGGGTTATCCTGTTACCAAAAAGGTTATATAATTTCTTCATATTTGGTTTAGGGAAGCCCTCGCCGCCAAATATTATGTTTCTTACTAGTGGGAAATCACCTTCGCTTAAGCTTTTTGTTGTAAGCAGGTAAATAAGCATTGAAGGGACAGAAAACCATGATGTTGCTTTATAGCAGTTAACTGTTTTTACTACCTCTGAAGGTATTTTCATTGTTTCATAAGAAAAAGCCAATAGTGAAGCAGAATTAAAAAGAGAGCAATAAAAATCAAACACAGAATTGTCAAAATAAACGGGATTAACATTTGTAAATAAATCAGCTTCAGTTATACTGAACCTTTGTTTGCCCCACCCGATAAAATTCAGCAGATTCTGATGGGTCATTACTGCTCCTTTGGGAAAACCTGTACTCCCTGAAGTAAACATAATGTATGCAGGGGCAGAAGAGGTAACATTATCCATACCTGCCGGGGTACCTGTATCTTGTTTTTCTGTTTCTTCGGCAATACTGTTTTTATTATAATCCAGACTTTCAATGCCGAAATACAACACATCTGCATTAATACCCTTATCTGTTATTATTATTTTGGGAACGGCTCTTAATATTATTTTTTCCAGCCTTTCTGCCGGATTATTAAAATCAAGATTTACATAAGCAGCACCAAGCTTTAATGCTGCCAGCATTGAAGCGAAACCATATTTGGTTTTATTATTGTAAATACCAACTACATTGCCTGGTAGAACTTGGTGTTGGTTGAGTATATTTACTATTTGATTTGATAACTTGTCTAATTCTCCAAAGCTAATTGTTGAACCATCTTTCTCAAAGATTATAGCAGTCCGGACAGAATTAGCTTCTGCTATTTTACTAAACAACTGACCCAGATTATAAATATATCCGGTCATCAGATTACTACTCCACCATCAAGTTCAAGTATTTTCCCATTGAAATAGTCATTTTCAATTATGAACTTAATTGCACTGGCTGCCTCTTCAGGCTCACCAAGTCGTTTTAACGGTACACCTGCTTTTATTTTATCCAGCATTGCAGCGTTAAGAGCCTTTGCAGTTGATTCGGTATTTATAAAACCAGGGGCAATGCAGGCAGTACGTATCCCAAACAAAGCAAGTTCTTTACTCCAGACTTTCGTCAAAGCCTCAACACCTGCTTTTGCCGCCGCATAGGCTGACTGTCCAAGATTTCCTTTGGCAGAAACAGAACTGAAATTAATTATGAGTCCTTTTATCCTTTTGGAAATCATCTGTTCAGCCGCACACATTCCCGTATAAAATGTTGTATACAGATTTGACTTGATTGTCATATCCCAGCTTTCGCGGCTGTGTTTTCTGTCCTCTTTTGAAAGTAAATTTACAAGCGGAGCGCTGTATATTATACCGGCACAGTTAATAATTACATTTATATTATGTTCTTTGTACAAATCTGCGATTACATTATTAACTTCATCATAATCAGCAAGATTGCATTTAACACATTTAATTCCCGCCTGTGTCAGTTCCGCAAAAGACTTATCATTAACGTCTACGGCAAAAACATTGTTATTTAAGGCAGCAAAATAAACAGCAAGATATTTACCTATATCTCCGCTGCCGCCGGTTATTACTATATTATTATTTTCTATTTTCATTATGCAAGCTGCATTTTAGATGACAGTACTTCAACTATGTCATTAAATGACTGCATTTTCACTATTTCATCTGCTGTAAGTTCAACGCTAAATTCCTGCTCAACTGCCACAATAAAGACCATGTGATTAAATGAATCCCATGTATTGAGATCACGCAGTACAAGCTTTTCGTTCACTTCAGCTGTGGCGATTGAAAATGTATCTGAAATAACTTTTTTAATTCGTTCCATTATTACCTCTAAAGTAATTCATATTTTAAAAGATATTTCTGCACCTCTTCTTTTTCATTAAACATAAGTACATCAATTATTGAAAGTGCAGGAATAAATTCATTATCAAACTGCCTGTATTTAAAGCTCTTCATCTTTAAAAAGCTTAACTCGATTCCGTTTTGCAAAAACTTTTCCTTATCATATAATTCCTGTCCGCCTGCCGGATTTATGTATCCGGTTGCTTTTTCCTGCCGGCATATTGACAATATTTTTTCATCTTTCTTTAGTTCTCTGGTATCATATATTGTAGATGTCGGAATAATTTCAGTTTTTATATACAGGTAACTGCAAACTGCTTTTATTGAATTTGTAACAAATGCTGATAAATTATACTCTTCATATTCAAAGCATCTGCATAATAAATCAAAAACAGAAATGTATTGCGGAGCTTTTTTATATGCTGCCTCAATAGTTTGCACAAATTTCTCTACCCATTTGTTTAATCCGTCAACTTCAATTTCATTTATAAGTTTATTCTGCGAAGCTCCTTTTAAAGGTAATGTAAACAAATAATCCTTTCCGTTAAGGAGTATCCTGTTTCTATTAATCCAGCCTCTTTTTATATAATTCACATCATCAAATACAACAAATTTGTCAACAGCACTTATAAGCTGCCAGTAACCCAGGTACGGAAAAAAATAAGGCTGCATTATCGCAATTTTTATATTGCTACTCTGTTGTGGCATATAATACTGTTTCTTCATGATAAATAGTAAAATGCCTTAGATAGAACTTATAACCGAGATTAAGATTATTTATATAATTTATAATAGTATAGAAGTCCTCAAAGTTATGATAAACAGAAATTGCCATTTGAGGCTTATCCCTGATAATTGTTTCCCTGGCACCTTCAAGAGCTTTTAATTCAGAACCTTCAATATCCATTTTTATAAAATTGATGACAGGAACGTTATACTCTTTTGCAACATCATCAATTGAAGCAGTATAAACAGGTTTGGCTCCTGCTTTTGTAATCTCATTATTAACCCTTGTGCCCGGGCCATTTTCAAGGAAGAATAGCTTTTCATCTGATACATTCCAAACCGCCCTGTTAAGCATAGTTATTCTGCTTTTCAGTGCCGGATTTAAGCCTAAATTGGTATTTAATATTTCGACATTCTTTTCCATAAATTCAAAAGAAAAGACTCTGCCCTTTTCACCGGCAAGATTAGCAAAAAATAAAGCGGTATCGCCCCAGCATGCACCAGCATCAATTACATTGTCTCCCGGTTTAACTCCAATCCTTTTGCCTGATTCAGTTATACATTCATACTGTTTTAGAATAAAATCAATAAGTATTCCGGCTCCGGAATAATACATTTTTACCGGTATATCAATTGGATATAAATCCATAAAATATAGTTTCCAGTCAAACATACCGGCTTCAATCCAGTCGCTTTTATCAGCAAGCATATCCAGTTTTGAAATAAGTTCTTTATAATTTGTAAAAGCCAGGGGTAGTTTTACTTTTCTGTGTCCAAGCATTCGGAATGCCATTAAATCCACGAAAAGATTTCTGGAATATACATCATCAAGTAAATTATACGCAGCGGCAAACTCGTAGACATGACTGAACACAAATTGGAAAGCGCGTTTTCTGTTAACAAAAATTTTCTCGGCTTCAGAAAATCTTAAAGTATCATAATTATCCTTATAATCATTCTCCAGGTTCTTCTCAATTACTGATGATAAATTTTGCAGGAATTCTTCCTTATATGAATTATTTGTATCAGGCATATACAGAACTCACAGTAGTTGGTTTGTTAACTAAATGAGTATCAAGAATAATGTTAGTTATCATTTCAATACTCTGCACTTCAAGTCCGGGATAAATCGGAAGGCATAATACTTTCTTCGTTATCTCTTCAGCTACAGGCAGATTTGCAGGAGCGGCAGAGTCAAGACCTTTATAAGCCGGAAATTGACTGATTAATGGATAAAAATACCTTCTGACATATATATCAAAACTTCTCAGTTTCTCATAAACCATATCACGGCTTGCGCCAAATTCTTTTTCATCAATTAATATGGGGAAGTAAGTATAGGAGTGTTTAACTCCCTCAATATCTAAAAGAAACCTTAGTCCAGGTACACCTGCAAGTTTTTCACGGTATGTTTCCGCTACCTGCTTTCTGGTACCAATTGCCCCATCAACATATTTTAACTGCAATAAGCCAAGTGCAGCCTGAAATTCATTCATTTTTGCATTTATTCCGGGAGCAACCACTGTAGTTTCTCCTGCAAATCCAAAATTTTTAAGGAAGTCAATTCTTTTCTTTGTGGCAGCATCATGAGATATAATGGCTCCTCCTTCAAAGGTGGTAAATACCTTGGTTGCATGATAACTTAATACAGAAAGATCGCCAAAGTTTAAAACTGATTCTCCATTAATTTTAACCCCAAATGCATGGCATGCGTCATAAATAACTCTCAGGCCATAAATGTCAGCAATACGTTGAATTTCTTCAACATTGCAGGGATTTCCATAAACATGTACGGGCAGTATTGCGGTAGTATCCGGAGTTATTGCGGCTTCAATTCTGGAAGGATCAAGGTTAAATGTATCCGGTTCTATATCAGCAAAAACCGGCTTAATTTTATTCCACCATAAAGAATGAGTTGTAGCAACAAAACTGAAAGGTGTTGTTATCACTTCCCCGGTAATTTTAAGTGCCTGAAGTGCTGTAACAAGAGCAAGTGTTCCATTGGCAAAGAGTGACACATATTTAACGCCAAGATAATCAGCCAGCTTTTCTTCAAATTCCTGGTGAAATTTTGCCTGGTTAGTTAAAGATTTTGATTCCCATATCTCCTTAAGAAAAACATTAAATTCTTCCAATGGAGGTAAAAATGGTTGTGTTACATAAATTGGCTTCATATAAGTTACTGCAACATATTTTTATTTTTTTGTTACAGTTGTGCCAATTCTATGCCAGAGGAAATTAAACCATTTTTATCATAGAATACGATTTTGATTAAAAAAAATGGCTAAATAATTCATTTTGGATATTATTAGCCATTTATTCCCCTCACAAGATTTTGAACAAAAATACCAATTTAGTATTTTTATATAGGAAAGGGGGCAAAAACATCTCATAAAATAATCATACCTAACTATTAAATATGCTTATTCTATTTTCATAATAATTCATTCATTTAAAGGGAATATTGTTATGAAAAAAAAGTTCTTTTTGTATTCAGGCTTTTTATTGTTTCTTTTTACTGCAGTAATATGGGTAGGATGCAGTAAAGATGAAGAATAAGACTTATTAACTTCAATAACTCTGGGCAAAGCCGGAAGTATGAAATTATCATTCGATAAATCAGTTGCAGTTTCAGATATTGACACTGTTACTGCTTTATTGACACGCTCCGGATATAATTCTATCAAACAGGATTTATCCTTAGGAGCGCAAATTGCTTCCGGAACAATATACAATATCTCTGCAGGGTCGTGGGAATTGCTTGTAGAAGCAAAAGATTCAAGCGGGACAGTTTTATACCGCGGCCGTGCAAATGTCATAATTCAGGAAAGCCAGACAACTTATGTTTCTATTAATCTTGCATCAGCCTCTACATCCGGCGACCTGGCAATAAATGTAAGCTGGGAACAGGGTGATGGTATAAGCTGGACTAAGTATGCGGCAAATCCAGTAATAGATTTAGGCCCCGCAGGTTCGTGGGACGAAAAATCCGCCTCAATTGCAACCGTAATATATGAAGGAAATTTGTATAAAATGTGGTATACAGGCTATAATGGCACTTTATACCAGCTTGGCTATGCAACATCTCCGGATGGAATTAACTGGACAAAGTATGCTGGAAATCCAGTAATGAGCTGTGGAGCAGCAGGTTCATGGGAAGCTGTAATTGGAGGACCCTCTGTTATTTATGATGGTATTACATATAAAATGTGGTATGCCGGAGCTGATGCCTCTTCTAAAACGCGCATTGGATATGCTACTTCCGTTGATGGAATAAACTGGACTAAATACTCTGGAAATCCGGTATTAAATGTTGGCGCTTCAGGAACATGGGATGCAACTGAAGTAGGAAATCCATCAGTTTTATATGATGGTACTACTTATAAAATGTGGTTTACCGGATATAATGGTTCGGCCTCAAGAAGAACCGGGTATGCTACTTCTCCCGATGGCGTTAATTGGATTAAATACACAGGGAATCCGATACTTAGCCTTGGTACTTCAGGAACATGGGATGATGTGGCAAATAATGCACCTTGCGTAATATATACTGGCACAGAATATAAAATGTGGTATTCGGGCTTGGATGGTTATAGCTGGAAGATAGGCTATGCAAGTTCTCCGGATGGAAAAACATGGACAAAATATTCGGGCAATCCGGTTATCAGCAATGGTGCCGCTGGTACCTCTGATAGAGGAGGAGCAAGCCATCCGGTTGTTTTATATAATGGAATTACTTATAAAATGTGGTATGCAGGAATTGACAGTATTTATCTTAGAACAGTACTGGCAACATCTCCCAAATTATAGCTCTGATTTATTTAGGAGGCCGCCTTCAACAAAGGGGCGGCCTTATTTGTTTTATGCTGCATCCTTTTCTTCATTTACAATTTCTTTAGCTTCGCAAACAACTTCAAGTTTTTTTATTTCTTCATCAATTTTCTCCTGAGCTTCGGCAGTATAGTCTTTCTCTTTTCTTGATTTCTGCTCTTCAATTTGCCTTATATCTTCATTCTTTTCATTAATACGCCGCTGGAAGTTGTTATTTATTGTTTTTTCTGAAAGATCATAGTCTTTTTTCAGGCTGTCAAGTTCATTCTGCTTATGCTCTTTTATCTGGCTTATACGTTTGATTAATTTTTGTTTCTCATTTGCCCGCTCCATAACCACATAACCAGCAATAAAGAAACATATTAAGATGCCGGTAAAAAAGGCAATCCCTCCCCATTTTAAGCCTGCAACAAGAATTATAGATAGAACTTCTTTGAACTCATAAACATTGTACACAAAACTGTCCGTATAACCGGAACATCCCCCCATCATAAATGCAAGTGCAGATACCACGGTATTATACACCATAGATTTATTGAAGGTGTGGCGCGGACTCAATCTGCTAACATTTCCAATATTGCTTATAAGCGCTTCAATCTCACTTATCTTAGTGGTTGTTTCTTTTTCAAGCTTTTCCTGAGCATCTTTATATCTCACTTTAAGTTTTTGGAGATATTCATCCTGCTCCATTTTGATTAATTCAAGGTCTTTTTTATAATCTTCAATTTTCCCCAACAGATAGGTCAGTCTGTTTTTAACTTCACCAAGATACTTTTCATTAACCGCAGTTTTAATATTTTCTATTGCCTGGCTGAATTTCGTTTCAATATCGGGAAAGACTTTATAAAAAAGGATACTTTTATTTCCGCCTAAAATCTCAATAGCCTGTGATATAAATCTTATTATTTTTGAAGTTTCACCACTATAGTATTCTTCCATTTTAAGAGCATCGAGTTTAACAAGCTTATCATTCAGAATACTGTAACCATTAAAATAATTGTTTTTTACTTTTAACAATTCTTCTTCAAAAGGCTCTGCCAGTAATGCAAATTCATCATAAAAAAACAGGTTTTTGGAAACAGGAAACCGTACAAAAAAGCTCAACATACCGGCATTATATGAATTCACAGCATGACTGCATCTGTAATAATCATAATTTAATATTTCACTAAGCAGGTGTTGTGCTATTTTATTGTTAGCTACCAGAGCCTCAGTAAGAGCCAGGTAAAACTTACCGGTTATTCCAAAAGGATTTATTCTTATTGCTTCTGAAAAGCATTCATTTGCAAGTGTTATATCACCCAACCCAAGGTTTGCATATCCCTTAAGAATACTTATATAATAACTAAGCTCCACTTTACTGTTATCTGAAAGCTTTGTGCTTTGAATAGCCTCATTTGCCTTATTAATATACTCAATTGATTTTCCGTAATCTTTAAGGCTGGATTCGTTAAGATATAATGTAGAAAGGAGTAAAAACGGCCAAAAATTATTAGTAAACTTTTTATCTGCTATATTAAGAAACGATGTAGCAAAATACTTTTTTTCTGAGGCTGATTTATTAAATATCCATTTTTGAAAAGTTTCATTGCAGGATCTTATCAGTTCCAGCCCGGAAGCTTTTGAATAATTCATTTTAAAATAATCTTCAAGGTATGAATTAAGTGAACTGCTTATAACCCACAATAATTGTGCTTCGTCAGCTCTTAGAAAAATCTCATTAAAATTTACCGGCAGCCCATAATTCATAAGCTGTGAAGCCTCTTTTACCCTATACATTGGCTCATTTTTCATTTTACCGAAATCAATATCAAAATATTCTTTTGAAAATGAGCGGAATTTTCTCACATAGTATTCCCGGTTTCCATCTGTTCTGCTTTCTTCAGGCACAGTATTTAATTCTTCTTCTGTTTCCATTTGCATAATTTCCCTACTCTACTATCGCAAAAAAAAACAAATCTTTTAATTAAAAATGAACGCAAATCCACTAAAAATCTTAAATAACACTGGACTTTTAAGTTTATCACAAATTATGGGAGTATTTTAAGTTTTGATAACTTTTTATATCTTTACAGGCTATTTTTTGCCCACGTAGCTCAGCATGGATAGAGCGACGGTTTCCTAAACCGCAGGTCGGAGGTTCGAATCCTCTCGTGGGTACTACCCCCAATTACCAGATGTTTTTTACCTTCAACCAGAAAAAAATATGTGAAAATGCGTTTTCAGTATTGTTACTGTATCAATTCCTGGCCAGAAATAGCCTGGAAAGCTTAAAACCAGAATAAAAATGGAAGAAATGAAGCCTATTAATATTTTTCCTGCCTGAGGAGGGATTTGCAAGGTAAGAATTTATTGTACACGGGGACGCACTTTGTACATCCCCGACAATTAAATACCTAAAATTGACTAGTCTTCCGAAATTACATCTCTTGAACTTTGTTTTTCCTTATTCCTGTTATATTTTTTCCTTCCATCTTCAACCTTTGGCGGTTTTTGTGGAACAGGTACCCGTTTTACGGGTTTTTTAACTTCTATTTTAATTTTTTTCTTTGCCATAACACAGATAAATTAACACTTCAAAGCCATATTTTCAATTACCGGAAATGAATTACTGGATTAGAAGATTGAATATATAAATGGAGCTAATGCTGAGCCCTGGGTTAAAACAATTAATAATCCCAGCAGTAAAAGCATTAGAATAATAGGTGCCAGCCACCATTTTTTTCTTACCTTAAGAAATTCCCATAATTCTGAAACAATAGATAATTTGCTCATAGCTTTAATTATTTAGTTATTGAATATTTCCTGAATTCTTCTTCCATTCTTTAACCCAGTTGTCAAAAGGGATAACAAACGGAACAGCAGTAATCCTTCCCCCAAAGCCCAGATTCCTAAAAATCAGGCTATTAATATTAGACCTTTTAATATCTTTTAACATGCTCTCATTCACAGATATATTGTAATTATTTGCCAGCCTTACAGTTTGTTTAATAAGCCGGTCAATTGCTTCTGCATCTTTATCTGCGGAACTCGTTTTTACAGAAGAAGTTATATCTGTATGTTTTTCTTTTTTACCGGTTACCTGAAAAACTGAATAACCCTTATCCGTCATCACGGGGCCATAGACAGATCCAACTTCCATCCCGGCAGCCAGTTTACCTCTTTCCCCAAGTGATTCAACAGAAACAAATTCAGGATCACTATAGTCAGTTTTGGAGTATTTTTTTACAAGATCACTCATTTTTGCACCATAATCAAGTTCTTTAAGTACTTTATCAACAACATCAAGAGAATCAGTTAAAACTTCCAGTATTTTAACCTCTGAAAACATTTCCGGGCTGCTTTCTATAATCCCGGGACTTTGAATATTCCCCTCATTCTTAACTGAATCAATAACTGCAGAGAAACCAATTTTGTAAAGATAATTTTCTGCCCACATATTATAGAACATTTTTACTTCAGGCAGATTCTGCAGTCCCTGCCTGTATCCTTCATCAGAAAGAAGCTCCTGTTCAATAAACTTACGGGTTTTAGCACTTAATAAAGATGCTATTGAATTATAATCATATTTTGTACTTAAAAAACTTTCACTCCTGAAATAACGCATAAACTCCTGCAGAGATATATCCCTGTTATCAAGAATAACATAAGGAAGCTTTAAGCTGTCTTCTCCAAATTCAACTTCAATTGTAAGCAGATCGGGAATACTTAAAAACATTTCTTCTGTTAGGGACTTTCTGTTTTTATCTTTTTGTTCAAAAATCATTGATATTTTTGATGCAAAAGATTTTAACAGCGGTGAACTTGCATTTATTTTTTTGTCTTTGAAAAAGCCCAGCATAAAGTCCTTATATACCTTGTTCTCCGCCCTTTCAGCCGCAGTTTTCTGAAGTTGCTTATATTCCTGTTCCCAACCCTGCATTTTAGCCACAACAGGATCATTACGTTTTATTATCCGGCAGATGTACCATCCGTCTTTTATATAAACAGGAACGGATACATTATCTCCCTTAATTTTTAGTATTTCATTTTCTTTCTCAGGCTCAATATCTCCAATACGAAGTTTAAGGGTATCTTTCCCGGCTGTTTTAAGGCTTGTATAAAGGCTGTCAAAAGGTACACCCTGTTTATTAATCAGATTATAAATCCTATCAGCATCATTTTCTTTTTCTGAATAGATGGTCAGTAATATATATTCTGATGCATAAGATATATAAACTGAAAGAAGGCTGTCTGCAAGAGCTATTGATTTATCTTTTACTACTCTTTTATATAATGCATCACGCACAAACATTTTTTCAAAATTCTTAAGGCTATATGTTACAATATCATTTGTATCAAGTTTGTTTTCCCGGGCATTAAGTGCAAAAAGTTTTTCAGCCACCAGTGTATACAGAAGCCTTTTTTTCATCGCTTCAGCAAGATTTTTATCATGTATTCCGGCAAACGGAGTAAGTTCATATCTTGCTGTAAATTCTTTTTCGGATATAGAAATATTTCCTATTTTTGCTATGGGTTTGTCTCCACCCTGAGCATTCAGCAGTGCAGAAAACAGCGTCAGTATAAACAATAAGGTTATTCTTTTCACGGTCTTTTTTTTCTTAATTTTCATACAAAAATAGATGAATAACAGAGCATTTACAAAGCAAAAAAAGGGGAATACCGATGCTAAAATTAAAGCCGTACGCCCCTGGTTTTATGCAGTTGCAGCCGCTATACCGATACTCTTTTTTGTGCTGCTTGAGACTGCTTTACATATTTTTAATTATGGTTCAGACTATAAGCAATGGGTTAATGTAACTGCTGATAAATTAATGCTGAACCCGGAACTTTGCCGCAGATATTTTTATACAACCGCTTCAGTGCCATATTCAAACCAGAATACTTTTGACACTAATAAAAAGCCAAACTCATTCAGAGTATTTATACTTGGGGAGAGCAGCGCTGCAGGTTATCCGTATACCCCAAATGGCGACTTTGGCAGATATATAAAAAAACGGCTTGAGGCATGCTACCCTACTGCTGTTATTGAAGTAGTTAATCTTGGCATTACAGCAGTTAACAGCTACACAATAAGGGATATAATGCCAGGAGTACTTGAACAAAAACCCGACCTTATTTTAATATATACCGGGCACAATGAATATTATGGAGCGCTCGGAGTCGGATCTATGGAATCAGTGGGGAAATCACCATTTATAGTCAATACTGCATTGTACCTGAACAGATTCAGGACGTTTCAACTTGCAAGGAATATAATAAAATCTGTAATGTCCATTATATCAGGTTCTTCATCCGTCAAAGGGCATGGAGGCACGCTTATGTCGCGTATGGCCCAGGATAAACAAATACAACTTAATTCAGATGTATATAAGGCCGGGCTGCACCAGTTTGAATCAAATATGACAGATGTTTTGAAAATGGCAAAAGAAGCAGGAGTAAAAGTAATATTAAGTACTGTAGCATTTAACCTGAAAGGGCAGCCACCTTTTATTCCGGCTAAAGCAGAAGGCTACATGCGGGCAGATAAAGTTTTTGAACTTGCAAATAAATCTCTTAAAGAAAAAGATATACACAAAGCTGATTCACTTTTCAGGCTGGCAAAAGACCTTGATGCTTTGAAATTCAGAGCACCGGAAAGTCTTAATAAGATAACCATTAAACTTGCTCATGAGTTTAATTACCCGCTTATTGAAGCAGATAAAGAATTTAGCCTTAACAGTCCTGACAGTATTGTTGGAAACAATTTAATGGTTGACCACCTGCACCCAACACTGGCAGGTTACAAACTACTTGGCAAACTGTTTTATAATAAGATGGAAGAAACCAATTGTCTGCCCAAACAGGCAAAAACAAATATATCTGAAGAGGCAGCAGACAGTATAGCAAACAAGTTTTGGTTTTCAAAACTTGATTCTATTGTTGCTGAATACAGAATTATCATTTTAAAAAATGACTGGCCTTTCAGCGAACCTAAAAGCGCAGAATATGTATTAAAACTTTTTAATCCACAGAATCAGATTGATACAATAGCTATAAAAATAATTGAAAATAACCTGTCATGGGAAGCTGGGCACAGGCAGGCGGCCACATATTATTTCAATCATCAGCAATATGATTTGTTTAAATATGAAATTGAAGTACTTGTTGACCAGTATCCTTTTATTACCGAATACTATACAGACGGTTCGGAAAACCTGATCCGTGCAAAGCAATATGACCTTGCATACGGACTGCTTGAGAAAAGCTATAAAAATAATCCAACCCCTTTTAATACTAAATGGCTTGGCGCTATCAACCTGTTTGAGAATAGGATTGAACCAGCAATAAAATATCTTGAAGAAAGCAGTCTTCTTGATAATAACGATGCGCAGGTATTTTTTAACCTTGCCGGGGCATATTCCATAAAGAAAGAGTATAAAAAAGCTTATGCAGCAGTAAACAGATGCGTTCAGATAGATCCCGGTTTCCATCAGGCACAGGGACTAAGGCAGCAGCTTTCAGCAGCAATACAGTAACGACAAAATTAAGTATAAAAAAGCGGCCAGATCAGCCGCTTTTTTATTCCTCTCCCAATTTATTTCATCAATATCAGTTTTTTTACTGAAACAAAATTACCTGCCTGCATACGGTAGAAATATACGCCGCTTGAAAGCGAAGATGCATTAAAATCAACCTGGTAAGTACCGGGATTCTTTTCTTCATTAACAAGGGTTGTTACTTCTGAACCCAGTATATCATATAGCTTCAACACCACCTTTCCGGCTTCCTTCACCTGGTATTTAATCTTAGTTGAAGGATTAAACGGATTAGGGTAATTCTGATACAGTTTATATTCAGATGGAAGCATACTGGTTTGATTATCATCTACTGACACAACAGATACTGAATCGAGTCCGTAATAGAAGACACGTGCCTGGTAATTCTCAAGAGTTAATGCATAATTTGCCCTTGATGAAGGGGATACAGAGTATACCTGTCCTGAAATAAGATCAGTAAGGAAATATGTACTGCTGCCATCATAAGCAAGGTTAGATAAATCAACTGTAATATTCTTTTCCTGATCTTTAAAGTTTGCGGCAGTAATAATAGTATTTGAGCCACTAACTGAAGAATAAGAATAAACATCACTGCTTTCAGAATTATTTATCCTTGTAATCACAGGGTTATGTACATATTTCTTGTGCAGGTCAATTAGTTTTTTGAAGTACGGCCGCATATCGTCAGGATCCGTCCAGTCTATCATTTCCCTGCGTGTTAATTCACCCACCTCACCGCCTGAATATATAAGCGGAACACCGTTCAGCGTAAACATGAGAGTATGGCCGAGCAGTGACCTTTTTGTATCAAGCAATGAAGACATTCTCAGTTCATCATGGTTTTCAAGAAACCTGAAAGGCCTTGCATAAGTTGAATAGTTCCTGACAGCCTCTTCATGCAGCGTTTGTATAGTGCCTGAGCCATTTAAGGCATTTATAACCTTATTTCTTAAATCCCAGTCATTAGCCGAGTCAAATCTTTTATCATAAAATACAGATTCAGAAGAGTTTGCTTCAGCTTCCAGGAATACTTCCGGCTTAATATTTTTTAAAGCTTTACGCCAGTCAGGCCAGAAGATACTGTTACGCTGCTCAACTCCCCAGGCAACATCGCACCTGTACCCGTCTATTCCATAATAGCTCACCCAGTATTTTGCCACATCAATAAAATACTTTCTTACATCAGGGTTATTATGATTCAGATTTGGCAGACTTGACCAGTCAAACAGGAATTCATAATCAGAAGCCCCGGGTTCACCGCTCCAGATGTAAAAATTTGCATAGGGGGAGTACTCTTTGTACTGGAATACATTTTGCATAAAAGGATGCAGCACAGATGTATGGTTAACAACAAAATCAAGAATAACTTTAAATCCATTTGCTTTAAGGGCAGCAAGCATAGATTTAAAATCTGATTCCGTACCATAGTCTTCCTCAAAACCATAATAATTAGTTATTTCATACCCATGTGTTGTAGGGCCATCCTGGATAGGCATAAACCATATTGTATTTATTCCAAGGTCTTTTAAATAATCTATTTTACTTGTTATGCCTTTAAAATTACCTTCATCAGAAAATGAACGAGGGTAAATTTCATACACAATTGCATCATCAACCCATGAGGCGTGATAGTTTATACCCGGAATAAAAACTGAATCCGGTGCTGATACAACCATTATTCTCGCACTGATTGTTTTATTTTTTACATCTCTTACTCTTACGTTAAAATAGTACTCTCCATCTTTTTGCGGCAAAGTCAGAACGGCCGTTTTCGTATTTGAAGGAGATATTGTAACTGCAGCCGGGTTCTTGGTATCGGCTGACCATGTATAGTAAAAAGTAGTACCGGATGGTGAAGAAGCATTTGCTGTAAGAGTAATTTCCCTGTTATTTATTACAGCATCAATAGAAGCAGATGGATTGGTATCAGGAGTATAAGTCAGTGTAAGGTATTTGGATACAGTTTTATAACCCCTGCTGTCTTCAGCAGTAACATAAAAAGTATTTTCACCTTCATTAAGAGTTACTTTAAGAGCAAATCTGCCAGAACTCATAGGGAGTACCTGCTCTTTTCCGTTGTAATTTGCCAATACAGTGGCAATGGCAGTATCACTTACTTCTCCATGAACTGTAAGAGTATCATACCAGTATTCCACAGCCGGAGTTAAAAACGTTACTGAAGGGCCAAATGTAGCAAGACTGTCAGATATATCGGCTGCTTTAAGTGCAAGCAGGCCCCTTCCCTTGTTGTCAAGCGCTACATAACGCGGCCCTGATGGCTGCCCCGCCGGAATATAATTTGAGAACATACGATGCTGCCAAACAGCGCTCCGGGTAAATGCCGCATCATAAATATCCGGGTCTTCAGCAGTATTTATTCCACCATCGGCTTCTGTAACTTCGTATGGATTACCTGAACCATCGCTTTGTGCAAGGTATGAAAATGCATAAAAGTCCCTGTCCTGGCTCCAGCTTCCCATAATACTGTCTAACAGGGCAAGGCTGATTTTAAAACTGAATATATTACTTTGCAATGCATCATTATTTACATCAACAAGTACATTACTGTATGTTACAGGGCTGCTCTGAGAAATTAAGCGGTTTTCTTTTTCTGCATTAAAATATTTACTCCCTGGAGGAGCCACAGAGATGAATATTCCCTGCCCGTTCCAATCAATAGTATTTACATCAAGGCCAAGCGGATCACTGATAAGATTTTTTGTTGAATTAGAGATAATAAAACCAAGCCTTGTATTATCTCCAATATCTGACATATCAATTTCGAAATAAAGCGAATCATGGGTTGAATTTTCGTTAACAGCAACTGAGAGAATATCAGCTTTGCCGTCCATACCAGAAGGATAAGTGTATAATTCATCATTTTGCGTATCAACTGTATAAATGCCTGTTTCACCGGTATAAATTCCATAAGCATAGGAATTAGTTACTTCTGACCCCATACTGTTAGTGAAAGACACTTCTATAGTATGCCGCCCGTCCCCGGCAAAAGAGATAGTTGAAGCAACAATTGAAGTAGTATTATCAAAGCTGAAAGGATTTGAAATGCCATCAACTTTTACAGAAATACTGCTTTGTACAAGGCTATCAGCCTTGACCCCCGGCCTTAGGACGGCCTGAAGGAATATACCGCTGGTAACACTCCCATACACAGTACCTTCAGCAGGCTGAATAAGCTTTATAGATGGAATTGAATCAGCTTCAGCAATTACCAGGCTGTTAGCGTCAGCAGTCTCGGCTATTTTTGTTTCGTCGGGATCATTAAGCCAGAAAATTTTATTTAATTTGAATTTATATTCATGAGAGCCCGGAGTTAATATTGCAGTTGCTTCCCACAAACCATCTTTATCGTTATCCTGCATTGTATTTAATGCATCATTCCAGTTATTAAAAGTACCAACAAGTGAAACGCTGTTTATTGCCTGTTGAAATGTTACAGAAGTATTGTTCTGATCGAAATAAAAATCGACCGGTATCTGGTAAGCGACATAATCGGGATTACGGATAAATGTGGTTGTCCTGCTATCTGTGCCCGCAGCTGAGGTAATACTTACAGTAACAGTATGTTCGCCTGTACTAAAAGCAGGAGACGGCTGATAGCGGAATTCCTTTTTCGCTGCATTATAGTACTGGGAAGGATTGGTAAGTGCAACACCATCAATGGTTACGGTTAAAGTATTTATATCAATAGGGTTTTCATCTTTGTATGCAAAGACAGCCCTTACCGGGAGCCCTTCGGCTGTATTATCAATAAATGTTTCTCCCTTTGAGTTAACATCACGCGGAAGCAGATAAGTTATATAAGGATTTTTTACATTTATTACAGAGTTGTTATTATCGTTAACATTAAAATTTGGATTATCGGGATCAGTATAAGCGAAATCCCAGTCAGCATCCATAACGAACTTATAGTTATGATCAGTCCCGGTAGAGAGCGAAATAGTAACTTCGTATTCGCCATCACCATCAGGATCTGACATAAGCAAAGCATCATCGGCATTATTCCAGTTATTAAATGAACCGGCAACTCTTAATTTTTGGAAGTCTTTATAATCCGGCTTAAAGTGAAAAGTAACCGGAACCTGAGCCGAAACAAGAGAACATACACACAAAAAGACACCCGCAAACAAAATCTTTTTCATAATGTACTCCTGAGGTAGGTAATGTAGGTATAATTAAAAAGCCAGGGCATATTTCAACCCTGGCTTAAATTTTCAACGAAAATTCAGAATTACTTCATTAACATCATCTTCTTTGTAGAAGAGAAGTTTGGAGTATTTATAGAGTAGAAGTAAACACCGCTTGTTAAATTAGCTGCGTTAAAGTCAACATTATAAGTACCTGCATTCTGGTAACCATTAACAAGAGTAGTAACTTCCTGTCCAAGTATATTAAATACTTTTACTGTAACCATGCCAGCTTCAGGAATTGAGAAGCGGATATTTGTAACAGGGTTAAACGGATTAGGATAGTTTTGTTCAAGGCTGTATTTAGCAGGAACCATTTGCTGAAGCTCTTTAACATCAGTGCTGATATCAATAAGTTGATGATCACCCATAACACTCCACTGGTTGCGTACTGTAGCTTTCCACATATCAGATGTAAAAGTAATAAAGTGGTCAGTACCAACAGAAGACTCATTGTCATTGCTTCCGGTATTAGATTCAAGGCCCCAGTTAGCGCCGTATTTATACTGAATTCTTAACGGAGAATACTGAGGAAACTTAATATCTGCAGACCAGAGAGAATCACCGGCAACTAAATCACCATGAGTACCATCATTATAGAGTTCTTTTACAACAGCAGAATCAGCATCAGGCCAGCCGCCTGTTGGCCACTGTAACGGAGCATTAGCGCCGCAAACAACTATTCTGTCAATTGAAGAGAAAGGAACTCCGGTAACAGAAGAAACAGCACCATTAACGTTAACAACAAATTTTACTGTTACAGGATAATTTGTAACACTTTCAAGAGTTAAATCGTTATATGTCCTTTCAATATAAGCAGCACCTGCATCAATATCAGCCTGTGTAACAGTATAGGTTTTATTAGGATCGCCTTCCCATGCAACACCTGTGCTGTTTATATATGCATACTTATAATTGATAACTTCACCAACTGTAGGAGCATAAGTAACTGTTTTTTCATAGAAATTAGGATCAGAAGCACTCTGGGTCATTATATCATTACCAGACCAGCCATTAAAACTACCACGAACGGTTAAAGTGTCTGTAGCAGGATTAAAACGCCCTGATACACTTTCAAATTCCATGTTGCATGAAAAAGTTATAGCAATGGGTTTGCTAATTACGCTAACATTATTGAAAAAAGCAGAAACAGTATTACTGCCTGCAACAACAATATACTCCCTGTTATCTATTGATTCCCAGCCGTCAGCACCTTTTATAAATTTGAAATAAAGGGTATCATTAACAGCAAAAGTATCAATACTAACTGTATAAACAGTATCATTGTCAGCATCAGTCATTTCAGTGGCGCCATTGTTCCAGCCGTTAAAGTTTCCGGCCAGTTTAACCATATCTGTACCCGGTGTAAAATTGCCTAACTTAGTTTGCACCCTCATATCAACTTTAAATTCTACAGTTTCGGCAAAGACTGTACCGGCAAATAACATAGCAATAAAAATGTACAACATTCTTTTCATTAACTACCTCCTGGTTTATTATTTTGGATAATTTAGTAAAAATATAATGTACTTAAACCTTAAAATTTTACACCCAGTGAAAATTGCTGCGTATAATCAAGCTTGCCAAAATCCTGGTAAGCGTAATCAACGAACATTCCCAAACCGGGATCAAAATCCCACTTAAGGCCAAAGCCTAAAGTGAGCCCTTCTTCAGTATTATCAAGGAATAAAGATTTATAACCTCCTCTTAACGATATTAAATTCATAAAAACATATTCAGCGCCAACATTCAGGCTTTCAGCATTATCATTTGGATGCAGTGCATCAGCAGCAACAGTAAGTTTATGATTGGCAGTATTAAGAAGATCCATTGCAACACCAACCCTGAATGTTAAAGGAAGCGGGTAAGAATCAGTATTAAGTGAAGCAAGTATCTGGTCATTATTTCCATAAATTGTTTTATCAATATCTGTTTGTATGTAAAGGTCCTTCCCATCCAGTTTCATATCGCTGCCAAAGTTTGTAATTGTAGCACCAATCCTGAGGCCGTATATATCAGATATAAAAAGGACACCGAGGTCAACAGCAATAGCATCTGCAGAACAGTTCCAGATTTTCTGGTTTACATATTTAACACTGCCGCCAATTGAAAACCTGTCAGTTAAATTATATCCATAGGTAAGAGCAATTACCATATCTTTGGGAGTAAAGGTTTCACCGGTGCCATCAGGTTCACTAAGCGTGGTAACCTCCATGCTGCCATAGTCAAGGTACGAAACGCTTAAACCAACAACACCCATTTCATTAAGAGAAAGCATAGCTCCTGCCCAGTTATAACTAACATCGGCAAACCATTCAGAATGGGAAAACATTGCTCCGCTTGACTGAGTACGTGCAGCACCTGCCGGATTCCAATACAATGATGTTACATCATTGGCGGTAGCTACAAAAGCTCCGCCCATAGAAACGGCACGCGGCCCAATACCCACATTAAGAAACGGCGCTGCTGTTGAAGCTACTTTAGTCTGAGCAGCCAGTACCCCGGCTGCAATTATTATCATAAATAGAATTTTTTTCATTTCAACTCCGTTATTTTATAAGAGCAAATTTGCCGATTTTCTTATCTATACCCGGGGCTTCAACAACAAAGAAGTAAACCCCATAAGCAACGTCCAGGTTTTCTTCGGATCTTAAATTCCAGTATACATCGCCCACATACATGTTTTCCTGTGTTAATGTTTTAACAAGGTCACCTCTTATAGTGTAGATATATACTTTTGATCCGGGAGGAACGTGAGTAAACCTGATTTCACGCTCTCCTCTTCCTGTACTGGCTGAATTCGACAATCTTGCTTCAGCGCTGTGAGTAACCACGTACGGATTTGGTACAACTTTAATATCATTCTTTTCCTGGCTGGCGATAAGTTTATCAATTGAAGCGCCTGCAACCTGGAATGAAATAACATCCTGATGATTGAAAGGCTTTAAGGTTGATATCCTGTAGGTGCCATTTTCTTCAAGAGGAGTATTGCCTGTGTAAGCAAATACAACTCTCCAGGTTCTTCTAACTTTACCCTGAATATCTTCCTTGAAGTCAATTGCGTAGTTAGAAGAAATTGTACCTGACCTGAAATATGAAAAATCTATATACTGATCTGTAGTCAGATTTTTAACCTTAAATTTAACCGGTACTGCTGCATGTATCTGTGCCGGCTGTGGATTAACACGGTATATAGTATCAACAATTGAAGTATCAACTACAGAGTTATAAAATTCTATAAGGTAATCATTTGGTATTACCAGCCCGTTGTTTTCAGGCCTTGCACTATCACTTAATGCCTGAACTGTAATTGTGGGGCCTTTATCCGGATTAGCAAAGGTACCTGTATAACCGGTTTTAGAAGTATCAAGCCTAATTACCTGGTCGTTATAAAGCTGCAGCCTGAATCCATGAACAACAGGAGTGTTGCCGGAGAATACATCTGATTTATCCACCAGTGTATCATAAGGAGCTGTATAGCTTGTAGCGCCATTATTAAAATAAACAGAGCTGTTAACTGTAATTGAATCTATACCTGCCGGGATCTGTATTGTTTCAAGCGGATTAACAATAACAGGGGTAGTGCTGTTAGGCAGTAATAATGTATCCGGACTCTGTAGATCAAGCAGTGTCCAGTTTGCAGTATAACTCTGCAGCCCTGAATCCTGGAATACTATCTGGTATTTAAAACCGTCTTTAATTCTCTGGTCATCAACTATCTGAACATCAAAAGTACCTGTACCAATAAAATTATCCGATTTTGATAAATCCTTTAGTTTAGCAGGCTGATATCCTGCAGGCCTGTCACCAGGTGTTATAAAACCGGTATTATCATCAACAACAATTTCGCCGCTGTTATTTTTACGGATAAATTTTGAGTTTTCCGTCGGGAAAATATCCAGGCCTTCGTCACCGGCATCATAAGCACAAACAGCATAATAGTATGTTTGCCCTTTTGTAACAGATGAGTCAACATATTTATTTGTTACGCCTGTATTACTGCCAAGGTAGAAAGTAGTACCACCAACCTGTGCAAGTAAATCAGGAGAAGGATAGAAATACCCCTCAATAGAATCATTCAGGTCATACTGAGCAATTGGTTTATCAAAGGCAAGTACACCCTGTGCATTTGTAATTACCCTTGAATCAGTGAAGTTCTGATCTGTTGCACGATAGATTTTATAACCCTGAAAATCTTTTTTCTTGGTAATAAAATCGCGGTCATTTTCAGTTGGTGCGCTATCCCAGTATATAACAACATTCCCATTTTCCTGGGTAAGTGTAATCTTAGGCTTACGCGGAGGCTGAGGAAATTTATAACCTGAGTTATAAATCTGCTGAACAACACGCTTGTTAGCTACTATATCTGCAAGGTCTTCGCCAAAAAGCAGCGCAACTGAAAATCTTTCTTTAATGTCAGCATTATCATAGCTTGGCATAAGCGGGAAGTAACCTGAAGCATAAATAAAGTCACCATCCTGCGGCTGAGCCGGAACAACATCAAAACGACCGGGATACATTCTGCTCCAAAGCAGAGTATCATTAGTCATATCAGGAGAAACAGACAAGTTGAAAAAGTTGAAACTTGTAAGCCCAATCTGGTCAGATTCATCAGGGTCAGTTCTGCCAAAGTTAGGTTCACCCTGATCCGGAATACCGTTGTTTTCACCCTGGTCAGGCCCGGTATACCCGTTATCTGAAGGCCCAAGGCCGTCAATACCAACGTCATCATAAGCTGCGTTCCAATCCTGGTCTTCATCAATATCATTATCTCTTTTTTCATCAATCATCAGGTCATTCATCCCGGCTCCGGTAACATAATTTATATGTTTTAAGCCTGGCAGGCCTGCATCATTTCTTGTAGCAAAGTGTACGGCTTCATTTTCATCAATCAAACCGTCAAGGTCATTATCAATACCATCAAGAGCAGTTTCACTTGGAATATAAACAACACCGCCACTTGACTGCGGCTGCTGGCTTGCAATCTGTCCCTCTCTGAAATACTTACCAGCTTCAATTACAAAATCGACTCCCATTGACTGAACAGTAACAGGAAGTGAAGTTATTGTAAATAAAGTTCTTTCATAAGTATCAGGGTTAATTAAAACAACAACATCGCCAACTTTATAAGTAACAGAATCAAAATCTGATTTTACAAAAGCAGGTGAAGAAGAGTTTTTTGAATCGCCGTCATTATCTATACCATCAGAGGAGTTACTTGGAGATTCAAGGAATGAATAACCAACATAACCAACTTTCTGTCCCTTATTACCAATACCATCACTATCCCATGAATAAGTAATCCAGTCATCAACATCAAAAAATCCAAGGTCGTCACCGCTATCGCCATCGCCGCCTGCAAGAGTACCAACAACAGTACCAAAATCGGCTTTCCTGTAAATTGTAGTACCTTCATTGGTTATATCATACAGCCAGAAGATGGCATCTTCAGCAAGGAAATTAGACCACTGAAATCCTCTAACTCTCATTCTTAAGCCCATACCATGACGGGTAGCGTCTCTGCTGTCAGGAAGAAATATTGGCTGATTTGGATCATAATTAAGGAAGTTAAATTCATCATCAGACTGATCATCAGCATCGAATAAACTTTCCTGGTCAGCATTTTTAATATTTCTGCCAAAGTATCCAAACCATTCAGTATTGCCATCTTCGTCAATCCAGTTGGCAGCAATCGGGTCACCCCATCCGCCAATAGGATAAGAAGACGTTAAATGACTCATACCAACAGATTCATAATTAGGGTTTCTGAATCCCGGAACCGGGTTCCATCCCCAGAAGTAATTGTAAACAGGATGCCTTTCTTCTGCCTGCCTGTTTCTTGGGCCTCTTGAAATTATAACAGACTGTATTGTATCACCAAGAGTATTTAGAAACTCAACACCTATAAGGGGTATACAGTCACCGATATAATTTTCGCCTGAACCAAGCGGCCATTCACCTCTCACATCAATACCGGAAAGGTTACCTGCAATCTGGCCGTCGTTATGGAATGAAATACCAATTCTGTTACCTGAATGTATTCCCACAGAAAGCAAGGTTGGATCACCACGCTGTGCAAGCAGGTCAGAATTTATTATTAAAATTCCCAACAGGATAAAAAGTAATAGTAATTTTCTGTGCATATTATTTACTTTCATAATTTTAAAAATTATATGTTACTCCCATCTCTACTCTTCTTGGTTCAGAATAATAATCCGGGCGTGTATAATAGTCATCCAGAGATATTCCGTTATAAGTAGGAAGGTTAATCTTTTCAGCGTCAAGCTCATCAAAAGAGAACTTAGGATCACCTGAATTTGTATAAACATCTCTTGGGTTATCAAGATCAAGCAGATTAAATACTTTCAGGAATATTGATACAGTTGATGCGCCAATTGGGAAGTCCTTATATAATCTTAAATCAATATTAAAATTAGTTGGCTTAACCGCACTGTTTCTTGGAAAAGCGTTTGATGTAACACGTGTATTTTTGTTTACCTGCGGAGTATACGGCTGCCCGGTATAAAAATTCCCTATTAAGGAGAAACCATAATCTCTTGCCTTGGTATAGGCAACAGAAAAATTTAATGTATGGGTCTGGTCCCAGTTAAGAGGAGCAATAAAAGTTTCAGGCAGTGCACCGTTGGTAATAGCATCACGGGCATCAGCCGGGTTTGAAGCATTACCTTTGGTTACTGAATATGTATAATCTATACTGGTAGCAAGACCATCAAGAAATCTTTTTTCAAATTTAATAATAAAACCTTTGGAGAAACCAAAGTCAGAATTGGCATAACGGCTGTAGGTTGAGCCCCTTCCAAACACAAGAATTTCATCAGTTTGTGTACCTGTTAAGTCTCTGAAGTCTTCAAAGAATACAGTTACATCAATGGCTATATCATCGCCAATCTGCTGCTGAAGGCCTATTTCACCTTTTACAGTTTTTTGAGGTTTCAGGTCAGCATTACCAAACAAACCCTGGTTACCGGAACCTGAACCAAGTTCAAATTCAGGATTTGCATACATAAGTTCGTAAGAAGGAAGCTGTAAAAAGTGGCCGTATGAAAAGTGAATAACACCTTTATCTGTAATTGGGAATGCAAGCCCAATACGCGGGCTTAATTGGTATTTTACAGTTGCATCTTTATACCAGTATTTTTCCCTGTCAGCAACAGTTTTTGTAGCTTCACCTGCCTGTTGAACACCATCACCATTAAGATCATAGAATTTATTATCCGGCCTCAAAGGATTATTGATATTAGGATCAGCCGGATCGTTTAATATTTTTCCATCAGGATTAAATACATCCAGCCTTAAACCTATATTAAAGATAAGGTTAAAAGCTTCAAATTTTGACTGCAGGTATGCAGAACTTTCAGTTGGTTTGTGCAGGTATTCATCATTTAAGAGAGATGAAATAGGAGCTACTCCAACATGAACCTGTCCCATCTGATCATAATAAGGATATAAAGTAATATTATGATAGTAAATTCTGTGTTGTTTGTATTCACCGCCAAACTGAACATTTACTTCCTGGTTAAGCTGTGTTGTCCAGTCAAGTTTTGCAGAATATGTACTTGTGCTGCGGTTAAACCTTGCATAGTCAGTTCCGCCAACTTCATAATGGTAAGGAGGAGTATAGTGGATATTGTTATCAACATAACCGCCAGTCAAATCTTCGTAAAGATAATGATGATACTCTTTGAAGAAGTAAGATAAATTAAGGTTATAGAATGAAGACGCACTTATTGCATGGTTAACAGACAATGTATTTGTGATACCAGTCCTGAAACGCTGCAGGTTATTGTCAGGAGTAAGCTTGCGTGAATTATTATAATCCTTGTATTCCTGCCCGTCATAAATATAGTTGTAACTCAATTTCATTCCACTGAAGAGGCGGTAGGTTAGTTTACCCTGCCCGTATTTTCTTTCATTGGGATTCATTGACACATATTTACCATCACCGGAACTTGCAATGTTATACAATGTACCGTTTGAATTTGGCACTTCAGTAGCAAGGTCGTTTACAGTATAAAGCCTTTTGCCAAACAGGTAACCGGTATTATAATAATAGCGGGCGTTAAGATAGAAGAAAAGCTTATCCTGCATAATTGGCCCGCTGAAACTGCCTTCAATGTTTCTAATAGCAACTGGATCAAAAGAACTTATATCCCAAAACAGCTTGTCCTTATTGGAAACATAATCACCTACATAGCTGGTAAAATTACCATGGAAGGTATTATCACCGTCTTTGGTAACTATATTAACAATACCGGACATTGCCTGGCCGTATTCAGCGTTAAAAGCACCGCTTATAACCTGAAGTTCCTGCACAGCATCAGCCGCAACATCAATAACAGTACTTCCGTCATAAGAGTCAGTTACCGGCACACCATCAATCTGAAAAGCAATCTGGCCTTTTCTTCCGCCGCGGATATGAAGGTCGCCGCCTGAAGAAACAACACCAGCCTGAAGCTGAAGGACATCGCTTATTTCAGTAACAGGAAGCTGAGATATCATGTCATCCCCTACTACAGAGGTAGAAGCAGTTAAGTCTTTCTGAATAAGTGGTTTCTCTGCAACAACCACTACATCCTGCTGCAGTTCAATTGAGGTTGATGTTAATTCAAAATCAAGATTTGTTGTAAAGTTAGAAGCAACATTTATATTCTTAACAGTAACTGAATTATATCCAATTGCAGATGCCTTTATTGAATATGTACCGGGAGGAATATTTAATATAAAATATTCACCATCCATATTACTGGCAGCACCTGTAGAAGTTCCCTCAACAATAACATTAACAAACGGCAATGGCTCTTTTGTTGAAGCATCCTTTACAGTACCGGATATTTTACCGGATTGTGGAAATATAAAAACAGTACTAATAAGAAAAAGGGAACAAAATTGTAGAAAATATTTCATTCATCCCTCCGGGATCATTTGGTCTGGTTAAGTAAAATCCTGGGAAACTATAAATAACGAATGTACCCTGTAAAAATCACCTTTGTTTAACAAAAATAAACTCAATTATTTTTGGACGAACATTTTGATTTCAGAAGTATTCTTCAAAATTTAATATGGAAGACAGTTTTATAGAAGATTTAGTATTCATTCAGTCTAACCTATTTATTTATGTTTACTCATACCACTACCTAAACAAGGGTATTTGATAATCTCTGGAATAAAAAACCATAAAAATACTACCTTAATAGATAGGTCTGTTTTTTACTCAAATAAATTTTCCTTTATTGCCTTTACAACTGCTTCAGCCTGTGAATGAACATGAAGCTTTCTATAAATATTTCTGAAATGAAAACGCACGGTTTCGATGCTAATAGAACTTTCATCGGAAATAGCTTTTGCGCTATAACCTTCCACCAAATAGCCTAAAATCGATTTTTCACGGGAAGTTAACTGATAGGATTGGGAATCCTTCCCCCCTGTTTTCTTTTGCTGTTGAAAGAATGTAATAACTTTCCGCGCAATATGGGAACTCATTGGAGCCCCCCCATCATAAGCTTCTTTTATAGCCTCCAATAACTTTGAAGGAGGTGTTTTTTTAACAAGATATCCGCATGCACCGGCACACAAAGCATCAAATACAAGATCATTTTCCTCATAAACAGTAAGTACCAGTATGGCGAGTTCAGGCAAAAGTGTTTTTACCTGTTTTATTCCCTCGATACCGTTAATACCGGGAAGCCCAATATCCATTAATAAAACGTGAGGATTTATTTTTTTTATATTTTTTATCATGCTTTCACAGTCCGCAAAAACTGCCGGGCAGGAATAATTCTCAGTTCCATCTATAAGGATTTTTAATCCTTCACGGATATTTTTATTATCTTCTACTACTACAACCTTAATCATTATATACAGAAATCCTGTTTTTCTGGCTAGTAACCTAAAGTTAATATGATAGTATTTCTACTACATAAACAAAGGTATTTTGCTGCCAAAAACAGAAAAAACCACTCAAACAAGGTAGGTTGTGTAATTGTTTATTGTTATGATTTAACGCACTACAGAATATTAAGCCCGAAAAGTGCCGGAACTATATAATTCCTTCTTTAATTGCTTTAGCAACAGCTTCTGACTGAGAATGCACATGAAGCTTTTTATAAATATTCCTGAAATGAAATCTGACTGTTTCAATACTTATAAACAACGCATCGGCAATTGTTTTAAAACTTTTTCCTTCAACAAGCCCTTTTAATATTTCTTTTTCACGCGGCGTTAAAGAATACGAGGATTTTTCATTATTCACAGGTTTTTTCTGCTGAAAAAAATCTATAACCTTCCGCGCAATATTGGAACTCATTGGAGCGCCCCCTTCATAAGCTTCCTTTATTGCTTCAAGCAGCCTTGAAGGCGGAGTTTTTTTAACAAGATATCCACATGCACCGGCACAAATTGCTTCAAATATGTGCTCATTTTCATCATAAACTGTAAGTACCAGGATAGTTAATTCAGGGAGGATACTTTTTGCTCTTTTAATTCCTTCAATACCCCCCATACCCGGCAGCCCCAGATCCATCAGCAAGACATCAGGATTTATATCTTCAAGGTCTTTAAGCATATTTTCACTTTCAGAATAAGCGGCCGGGCAGTCATACCCTTCAGTGCCATTTATAAGCTGCTTTAATCCTTCACGAATAGCATCGTTGTCTTCCACTATCATTACAGAAATCACATTATTAGCTGCAGACATAAAAACTATCTCTTTTGTTGTAAAAAAATACTATAGTATGTTACCTTCAAATCTGATTGTAGTTCCTTTTCCTGGTTCGGAATTTATGAGCAAAATTCCGCCTATGGTTTTTGCCCTGTTCTTTATGTTTTCAAGGCCATTCCCTTTGGATTCAGTCTGGCTAAACCCTGAACCATTATCTGACAAAACCATTTCCAGTTTCCTACCCTTAACAAATGCATCCAGAGATATTTCTGTACAGTTACTATGGGTAATACTGTTATTTATCGCCTCCTTAAATATAAGATAAAGATGCTGCCTGTGCTCTATTGAAAGAGTTACTTTTTCAAGCGCCTTTATATTTTCTGATTTAAATGAAATACTTGTATAAGAAGACAGCTCAGAATATGTATCCCTAAGCCTCAGAATCAGGTCATATAATGTATCTCTTTTAGGATTAACAAGCCATACTATATCACTCATATTATCAATAAGATTCCGGGAGTTATTACTTATCATCTGGAGGCTTTTTTCAATATCTTTTTCAGGATTTTTTATCTTTTTCCTGATAATCTCGCTCCAGATTGATATTTCAGTAAGGCTGGAACCAATATTATCATGCAAATCAGCAGCAAGTTTAGCCCTGAATCTTTCAATATTCAGCAGGTGTTTAACCCTGTAAACAATAAGAAAAGCAACTATTCCGCCAAGTGTTAATACTGAAAGTAATATAAACCACCATTTCATCCACAGCGGGGGCAAAATCCTGATTGTTACAGCAGTACCTGCTTCATTCCAGATTCCATCGCTGTTTGAACCCCTTACCCTGAAAACATATTCGCCGGGATTAAGGTTTGTATAAGTAACATACCTCCTGTTATCAGAATTTATCCAGTTTTTATCAAATCCTTCCATCATGTACTCATACCTGTTTTTATCAGGTGATGTAAAATCAAGCGCAGCAAATTCAAATGAAAATACATTTTCACTATAGCTGAGTTCAATTTCTTTTGTTTCAAGTATAGATTTTACAAGCGGAGAATTTTTACTACCCGGAACTACAGGCCTGTTAAAAATCTGGAAGCTTGTTATTACAATGGGCGGAATATGTGAATTTATCTTTAAATCTTCCGGATTAAATGCATTAAAACCATTGGTGCCGCCGAAAAACATTTCACCGTTTTTCCCCTTACACCCGGCGCCCCAGAAAAACTGGTTACCCTGCAGCCCATCGCTCACATCATAAATTTTAAATTTACCTGTCTGCCGGTTTAAAACTGCCAGTCCGTCATCTGTTGAAAGCCAGATATTATCATTATTATCACCTTCAACACTGTATATAATATTGCTTGGCAGCCCTTCTTCAGTTGTATAATTGTAAAACTTTGGTTTGGTCAATTCATGCTGATCTGCCGGAAGCATATTCAGGCCGCCGCCATAAGTCCCGAACCACAAATTGCCTTTGTTATCTTCATAAGCAGAAATAACCCTGTTGTCACTTAAACTGTAAGCATTATCCTGTTTAAATTTATATCTTACAAACTTTACACTCCCGGGATCAGTAAAAAGAATTTTTTTATCTGCTGCGGAAATTTTATTTAAACCATCCCATGTACCAATCCAGATATTCCCTTTACGGTCTTCAATAATGCATGATTGAATAAGATTACTGCTTATACTATGAGGATTCTGCGGATCATTTGTAAAATTTATAAAGTTATCTTTTTTCCTGTCATAAAGGCTTAACCCTGCGCCGGTACCTATCCAGATATTTTTGTCAGAATCTTCAAATATTTTTTGAATAATACTGCTGCGCGGGATATGATAAAAAGCGGGATTGGTATTAAACTTTTCAAATTCCAGTTTTTCACCGGCAATATTTTTAAGCGGATGCAGAGTTTTATTCAGGCCGGCATTCCATGTACCAACCCATAAATAGCCATAACTATCTTTACAAATTGCTGAAACAGAATTATCACTAAGACTATACTTGTTACGCTGGTTATTTTCGTAGCTTATGAAATTGTTGGTACTGCTGTTAAACCTGTTAAGCCCACCGCCAAGTGTACCTATCCATAATGTGCCTGTATTATCCTGGTAAAGGGCTCTTACAGTATTATGATTTAAGCTATTTTCCTGAAAAGGCTCATGTTTATAATGCCTGAACTTCATCCTTTCACGATCATATTTAGCAATTCCATCTTCTGCACTTCCAATCCATACAAGCCCATAAGAATCTTCGTAAAGAGACAATATATTTTTATTATTAAGAATAGTTGATGTTACATAAACAGGAGTAACAAGTGAAAATGTTTTTGAAGCCCTGTCAAACTGGAAAAGGCCTCCGCCAGTGCCAACCCATAGTTTGCCATTTTTATCTTCAAGTATTGTATTTATTCTATTACTGTTAGGATTTCTTGTTAAAGAAGTATTAATAAAATACCGGGTAAAGGTATTTGTTTTTTTGTCAAACCTGTTAAAACCATTAACAGTACCTATCCACATTATCCCCTGCGAGTCTTCACAAATAGAAAGCACAACGTTATTACTTAAGCTGTTTGCGTTTGCCGGGTTTGATGAAAAGTTATAGAATTTATTTTTTTTCTTATCATACCTTCCAAGCCCGCCGTCAGTGCCAACCCATAAAGTGCCTGCATTATCCTCAAACAATGAAAGAACAACATCATTTGCCAGGCTGGAAGAATCGGAAGGATTATGCCTGTGATGATAAAAGATATTTTTTTTACGATCGTATTTATCAAGCCCGCCAGACTCAGTGCCCACCCACAAATTATGTTCATTATCTTCCAGTATTACTCTAACATTATTGAAAGAAAGGCTGTTTTTATTTGCAGGATCACTAAAATAGTTTATAAAACGCTCATTCGCCCGGTCATACCTTGAAAGGCCGCCGTTATTTGTACCCACCCATAAGTTTTTACATTTATCTTCGAAGATAGTCCATACAAAATTATCAGGAAGAGAGTGTTTGTCAGCAGGTTTAGCTTTGTATACTGTAAAATTATAACCATCGTACCTGTTTAATCCATCTTCTGTTGCAAACCACATAAATCCATGGCTATCCTGCATTATATAATGGACAGTATTCTGCGAAAGCCCTTCTTCGTTTGTCAGATGATCGAGATTAATAGCAATATCCCGGGCAGACAAATTTGTACATGCCCACAGGGAAATAATTATTATGAGGGAATATTTTAAGACCACTGCTTTTGTTTCAACCGCCGATAGCATTTCAGGTAAAATATTCTTTAATCCTTTTAAAATGTTACATTTTTACAGTGGAAGACAAGGAACTTAAAATCTAAAATTCAGTTGTATAAAATTGACAAAAATTGATACTAATATCAATGAAAAGGAAGAATATTAAGCTTTTTTAGCATTACCTGTAATTGTTCAATGCAGCAATGCTGCCGGAATGCTTTAATGTATTTTGATATTATTGGCTACCAATATTTCGGCTTTCCGGTGTGAAGGCAGGCAATATAAAGCATATTAATTGCATTTGCGTTATGCGTTGTTAATAATTGCCGTTTACGAAAACCTTCAAGGTTTCAATCATTAGGTTCAATTTTGGTTGTGCTTGTTTCTATATAGAAAACCTTGGTTGTTTGTCGACCTCACCCCTGTGCCTATGCTCAGTAAGGGAGAGTGATTTTGCTATTTTGCCGCCAGAATTATTATTGCAATAATACAATCCTCAATTTCTTATTTTCTCTTTATGTATTTTAATTGTGTTTATTTTAAACAAGGAAATTTGGCATGCAGGAATCTAATTCGATAAAGACGGCAATGCTTATAGGCGCAACAGGACTTACCGGCAGCCTGCTTTTAAAGTCATTATTAAATGATTCTTATTATTCTAAGATTATTATACCTGTAAGACGTTCAACCGGAATAAATAATCCAAAGCTCACCGAGATTGTAACAGACTTTGATAATATAAAGGCTTATGCTGAATCATTGACTGCTGATGATGTTTTTTGCTGCCTTGGCACTACAATAAAAAAGGCAGGTTCACAGGAAGCATTCAGTAAGGTTGACTATCAATATCCGCTTGATTTTGCCAGCACAGCCCTTCTTAATGGTGCGCGCCAGTTCCTGATTATTACAGCATTGGGCTCAGATATAAACTCGAAGTTTTTCTATAACAGGGTAAAAGGTAAGGTTGAAGAAGATATTTCGAAATTAAACTACAAGAGCATAAGTATTTTCAGGCCTTCATTAATTCTTGGAGACCGGCAGGAAAACCGCCAGGGCGAAGGTCTATGGAAACTGCTGATGAAAATAATTTCGCCGTTTTTAGCCGGCGGCCTGAAAAAGTACAGAGGGATTGAGGCTTCAGCAATAGCTAAAGCTATGCTGATTACTGCAAAAGAATTTCATAAAGGTATTTCGATATATGAGAGTGATGTTATTCAGTCAATTGCCGGTTAAACTGTAAACCTTGCCAAGATACCTGTCTGTTTTATATGGTTTTATTGAGAGTGTCATTATGATCAATGAGAAAGACAAGTAAGATAATGCCAGCAGTGTACTGTATGCATTTATATAGCTGCCTTCCCATTTCGTAATTATAATAATCAGCGAGGGGACAAGAGTTAGAATACCCCCGGTAAATAAGACCTCCTGCATATCAGTAACAATCCACCCGGCATATAAAGTAACTGCCAGAAGAATAATCTGCATGTATAATGGCAGCATTAATAATATTGAGTTTAGTCCACCAGCACCGGTGCCTTCATTATAGAACAGACCGGTATAATGAATTACCAAAAAGACAGCCAGTACAGAGGCAGAAAAAACTAATATTTTAGGTATGCTCTGCCTGAAGAAAAACAGGATAAAAAGCAGGTAAAAAGGAAGCAAAGAAAAATTAACATACAGTGTTACGCCAATAAGCAGAGCAGAAATAAAGAAACGCACATCTGTTTTGCGGTTTTCAGTATAACGGCTTATAAATGTTATAACCATAAGGACAAGTACTGCGTTTACTAGGAACCCATATTCAACAAGAAGCAGGTAATAAGTTACGGGGGAAAGCAGAAACATTACAACTCTTAACAAATGACTGTTTTCAGGAAATAGTTTATTACCGGCAAAATATATTACAATAATGAATACGATAAAAAACGCTACAGGAATAAAAAGCGAGTCCGGGTCAATAACGCTGTTTAACAAAACTGCATTAACCAGTCCCGAAAGAAGCAGTGCAAAAATATTTATATAATGATTTTTTGTAAACATATCCTGAACTTAGCCATTAAAGCTATAAGTTTTTCTCTTTTTTTACTTCAAGTTTTGCAGCTATAATCTCTCTGAAATCAAGATTAAGCATACCTCCAATTCTTTTTACAAGCTGGTCTTCAAACTTGTCAAGCTTGTTGTCCATATAAATGATATACCACATGCTTTTTATAATTTCATATTTTTCGTCATGGCTCATCGACTCATCCAGAACGCTTGTAAATTCATAATAGCTGATACTTTCTTTTATTTCAGCACCGGCAAACTCCATAAGTTCAGCAGCATATTCATCATCAATGTTAAAAAGAGATTTCATTATAGAAATAATTCCTTCTCTTTCTTCCTTTGAAAAATTACTGTCAGCCTTTGCCATTTCAATAAAAAGTGCGCAGGCAGCGACCTGAACTTTTTTATCATCATTTGCAGTTAATGTACCATCAGCACAGCCCAATAATACTTTTTTAAGATATTCTAACATCAATAACCTTTCCATTCATAATTAAACCCAGATTCAGGCAAAAAAAATCCTGATTATAATCTGTTAAAATGGTTACAATCAGGATTAAAATCTACATTAAAACTATTCTACATCTTCCAGCTCAACATCTTTTCTTGGTTTGGGAGGCCTTTCATAAAGTTCGGCCATTTCTTTAAAATGTGCCGGCAGATGAGAAGGAACCTGGTTCCATGTAAACCGCCATGTCCAGTTGCCGCCTAACTTACCCGGGAAGTTCATACGCGCTTCACCGCCAAGATTAAGCACATCCTGCATTGGAATAATAACCACATCGGCAGCGGTAGCATAAGCAGCCCTGATAAGTTCGCCAACAATATCATCACCATAATAGTTTAGATATTTTTGAGTATGCTTATATATATCATTTTCATGCTGCTGTTCTTTAGCCTTTTCAAAATAAGCGCGGGTTGTATCATTATCATGCGACCCGGTATAAACCATGCTGTCAGGAGTAATATTATGAGGCAGGAACCTTGTTTCCATATCAGTTCCAAAAGCAAACTGAAGAATCTTCATACCAGGGAAACTGAATTTTTCTCTTAAAGCAGTAACTGATTTAGTAATTACTCCAAGGTCTTCTGCAATTATAGGAGGCTCACCAAGATATTTTTTTATTGTGCTGAAAAATTTCTCGCCCGGGGCTTTAACCCATTTACCGGTTACAGCGGTTTTAGCACCTCCCGGTATTCTCCAGAAAGCATCAAATCCGCGGAAATGATCAATTCTAATTATATCAACCATTTCGAGAAGTTTTGACAACCTGTTACGCCACCACTGGAAGTCATCCTTCTCCATTTCTTCCCAAATAAAAAGCGGGTTACCCCACAACTGCCCGGTTTCGCTGAAGTAATCCGGCGGAACACCGGCAACAAACTCTAACTTGCCTTCACTTGTAAGAGTAAATATTTTATTATTAGCCCATACATCAGAGCTGTCATAAGCGACAAAAATGGGAATATCCCCAATTATTTTAATTCCTTTACTATTGGCATAGGTTCTTATATCATGCCATTGAACATTAAACATAAACTGGCAGAATTTTACGAACAGAATTTCATCTGCAAGTTTTTCTTTCCATTTTTTAAGCGCTTCAGGTTTGCGGATAACAAGATCTTTTTCCCATTCAGGCCAGGCAACACCGCCGAAATGCTCCTTTGCCGCCATGAACAGGGCAAAGTCCTCAAGCCATTCTTCATTTTGTTTTGCAAACTTGTCAAAGTTTTTCTGAATGTCATGATCTTTCTTTTTGTAATTACTGAATGCTTTTTTAAGCAGGCGCTTTTTATATTCAATTACAGTACCGAAATCAACATGTGAAGGATTATGTGCAGGTACATGTTCAAGGTCTGAATCTTTAAGAAAACCGGCATCGCGTAATTTTTCAGGACTTATAATATTAGGATTACCTGCAAAAGCTGAAAAGCACTGGTATGGCGAGTCGCCATATCCTGTTGGCCCGAGCGGGAATACCTGCCACAGCCTTTGTCCGGATGCTTCCAAAAAGTTTACAAAATTGTAAGCTTCATAACCAAGGTCCCCTATACCAAACTTTCCGGGGAGTGATGTGGGATGTAATAAAATCCCTGCAGCTCTTTCAAATCTCATATTATGCCTTTTTTAATTTTGCCAAATATATTGAAAGGGGAAAAGTTTTACAAAAGAGGAAAGATTAAAATATTTGATTTGATCAGCAAAATATTATTGTTGGTAAAAGCAGAGATATACAAAGTATACCTCTGCTTTTTGTCTTTTCAAATCCCCGGTGCATAAGGAAACTGCATGCTCTCATAATATTCAAGCGATCCTTCCGGCTGCTCTATATCAGCAGGAAATGGCCTTTTAGAGAATGACTGGAAATACAGCAGGCATGAATTTCTCCACCAACGTGCCTCATTAAGCTGAATATTTAATAACATACTAACATGATTAAATTCTTCATTATCTATTTTTTCGCGAAGACTGTTCCATGTACTCTGCATTTTGATTACACCTTCAACTCCGCTGTTATAATGGTAACATATTTCGTCCCAAAGTGTTTTTCCGGATTTCATTTTATAGTCCCAGCTTAAATGATGAAACCATAAAAGGTATTCGTCAGGACAGGTTTCCAGTGATGAGAAGAAATCATCAACAGGTTTATAGTACTGCCCTAATGCGTTACTGCCAGAGGCAGTACGGTCAAAGCCAATACCGGCACTGTCGGCCTGGTGATAATAAACTGCCGTCCAGTCAGCCCGGGATTTATCTTTAACCCATGGGCCGGGGCCGTAGTGTTTATCCCATCCCATAATGTGATGAAGCCCGATCGGAGTCATATAGTTAACAGTATTTTCACGGGATTCCATCATCATTTCTTTTATGGAAGAAACAACTTCATTATCATTTGTAAAAGTCATTCTAATCCATTCATCTGCAACCTGGTCAGCATTAAGATTAATATCCCAGGCAAGCCTGCCAAAGACATACCAGTTTGCCTGCCCGAAAAGATGTCCTGTCCAGTTTCGTTCATTGCCAATGTTTGAAACTCCTGCAATGCCGGTAAGTTCGTGCCCTTCAAGTGAACCATCAATAACTTTGGCAACTTGTGAGCCTTCCCCTTTTGCATAAGTATCAGCATCAAGGCATTCTTTATATAATGTTCCAAGATAAACAAGATGAGTTGCATTCCCCAGGTACTCCTGTGTAATCTGGAACTCCATCATAAGCGGAGTAGCCGGCATAGCCCCAAATAATGGATGGAATGGTTCGCGCGGCTGAAAATCCAGTGGCCCGTTCTTAACCTGTATAAGTACATTATCCCTGAATGTCCCATCAAGCGGTTTAAACTCCTTATAAGCCAGCTTTGCACGGTCTTCAGGAATATTATCATATACAAAAGCACGCCACATTACAATACCGTTATACGGCTTTAATGCATCTGCAAGCATATTGGCGCCATCAGTATGTGTTCGTCCATAATTTTGCGGGCCCGGCTGCCCTTCTGAATTAGCTTTTACCAGGAAGCCGCCAAAGTCAGGTATATAAGAATAAATTTCTTTAACCTTATCCTTCCACCACTGCTGAACATCTTTATCAAGCGGGTCAGCCGTTTTCAGTTTGCCAATTTCAACCGGGGCACTGAATCTTGCAGTAAGATAAACTTTAATTCCATAAGGGCGAAGAACATCAGCAATTGCTTTTACCTTTTCAAGATATTGAGGAGTAAGAACAAAGGCATTTGCATTTACATTTGTTAGAACAGTCCCGTTTATTCCAACAGAGGCATTAGCCCTTGCATAATCAGTATAACGCGGATCAATATACCAGGGAAGCCTGTGCCAGTCCCAGATTGAAATACCTGCATAGCCTCGCTCAACAAAGCGGTCAAGGTTATCCCAGTGATTCAGAAGCCGCAGTTTAATTTTAGGCGCTGATACAATATCAAGATAATTTATATGTTCATTTGTCTGCAGCATTCTAAGAAAGCTGAAAACACCGTATAACACACCTATGTCTTCATTTGCAGTAATAATAATTACATTTTTCCCGTTAACAGCCTGAGTAGATATTAAATACCCATCATCGCCTGCTGGCTTTAATTTTTCAGCAAGATTCAATCCGGACAGTAATTTGGAGCTTTTAAATTTGGCTGCTATTACTATTCCATCCGAAGATATACTATTTACATTTTTTACATCTGCACCAAGAAGCCCGCCAAGCCCGTTTTTAAGTTCGGAAGCAGCAGCATTTATTGTTGGTGAATTGCCTTCAACAATCCATCCTTTTAAGAAACTCCTGTAGCCATTTGTTATTGGATTTACCGGAAGTTCATCATACCTTAACCACAACCGGTAACCATCTTCAGCAAACAGGGAAATACTTACAGTTAAAACCAGCAGGACAAGTAATATTTTTTTCATTGCAGGTAATTTTGTGAATGAATAGTTTTACGATATTAAATGTATGAAATCTTTTAATAATTTGAAACGGTTCAAACTACGAGTGTAAAGTCATCTTTTGATAATCAATAAAAGGATACCGGGATGAAAAACAGCTTTAATTGCATCAGTAAATTTACCGGAGCCATTCTCTTATTAATCACATTTGTTCTCTTCAACATCTCCCCTATCACGGCACAACAGCCAAATAACAATATAATAATCTATGCAGATTCAGGTAAGAGTACTATAAGCCGGCATATTTATGGCCAGTTCAGCGAGCATCTTGGACACTGTATTTACGGCGGACTTTGGGTTGGAGAAAACAGTACAATTCCCAATACAAATGGAGTAAGGAATGACATCATAGATGCACTTAAGCGTATTAAAATTCCAAATCTCCGCTGGCCCGGCGGCTGTTTTGCTGATGAATACCACTGGATGGATGGTATAGGCCCAAAAGATAAAAGGCCAAAAATTGTAAATACAAACTGGGGCGGCGTTACTGAAGATAATAGTTTCGGCACAAATGAGTTTTTAAATATGTGCGAAGTGCTTGGCACCGAGCCATACATTTCAGCAAATGCCGGAAGCGGCACAGTTGAGGAAATGGCAAAATGGGTTGAATATATGAATGCTGACGGCGAAAGCCCTATGGCTAATATGCGGCGGCAAAATGGGCGCGAAAAGCCATGGAATGTTAAGTTTTTGGGAATTGGAAATGAAAGCTGGGGCTGCGGCGGGAATATGCGTCCTGAGTTTTATTCTGATGTATTCAGAAAGTATTCCACTTACTGCAAGGATTATGGAAACAGCAGGCTGTTTAAAATTGCAAGCGGCGCTCCTGATTTTTATTATGACTGGACTGAAACATTAATGAAAAACATCGGCAACCGCATGAATGGAATTTCTCTTCATTATTATACCGTTAAGGGATGGGATGGCAGCAAGGGTTCCGCAACTGATTTTACAGGTGATGAGTATTTTGAAACCCTTAAAAAGTGTGAAGCAATTGAAACCGCTTTAAAGAATCATATTGCTATTATGGACAAATATGACCCGGAGAAGAAAATATCTCTAATGGTTGACGAATGGGGTACCTGGTTTGATACAGAACCGGGCACTAATCCGGCATTTCTCTTTCAGCAGAATACAATGCGGGATGCTTTTGTTGCTGCCTTAACCCTGAATATTTTTCATAAATATTGCGACAGGGTTAAAATGGCAAATATTGCCCAGCTTGTAAATGTGCTGCAGGCGCTTATTCTTACTAATAATGAAAAAATGATACTTACCCCAACATATTTTGTATTTGATTTGTATAAGGTACATCATGATGCTGCTTATCTGCCGTTAAGTATTAATTCTGAGAAATATATAGTTAATAATGATACTCTTGATGCCGTAAGCGCAACGGCCTCCAGAGACAGTATGGGAACTATTCATATTAGCCTTGTTAATATTAACCCGGATAAAGATATAAGTATTACCTGCAGCCTGGAAGGATTTTCACCGGATAAAGCTTCAGGAAGTATTATTACCTCCGGCAATATAAAAGACTATAATACTTTTGAGGAACCAAATAAGATTGGCATAAAAGAATTTAATAATTTTAAAATTGACAGCGGTAAGCTAATAATAAACATGCCTGCAAAAAGTATAATTGGCATAGGACTTAAATAGTATAATATAGTATATTTTATTAACGGTTACACTCTTTATATGTGTAACCGTTAATTTATCCCTGTTTTACGCCTTTCTTCAATTATATTCATAATCAGGTCATTCTGATTTTGGGACTCATACCAAAACTATTGATATTTGCATCATAAATTTTTTTACCTGTATTATTTAGAGGGAGACATTTTTGATGCGAAATAAAGCTTTGCTTTTATTATTATTTTTTTCGTTAATATCCGGCAACAGACTGTTAGCACAATCTGCGGGATTAAACGTTATGATAGGGCTGCCGCAGGGAGAATTTAAGGATAATGTAGACCGTACCGGATGGGGAATAAGCGGGCACTTTTTGCTTTTACCACAAACAGAACAAAATCCTTTTTCTATTGGTTTAAATGTAGGTTATTTAAACTATGGCAATGAGTCACGGCGCGAACCATTCAGCATGACAATACCAGATGTAACAGTTGACGTTGACAGGACAAACAACCTGGTAAACTTTCATTTTTTATTTCAGGCTATGTGGCCCACCGGCACGGTAAAACCATATATTGAAGGCTTATTTGGCGGTTCTTATATGTTTACCGAAACAACTATAAACAGCCGTGGAACAGATGAAGTGGCAAGCTCAACAAATTTTGATGATTTTGCATGGAGCTACGGCGGAGGCGGTGGTTTATTAATTAAACTTATATCCACACCTGATCAGCAAATTTCTTCAGTTTACCTTGATTTGAAAGCCAGGTACCTTGCCGGAACAAAAGCTGAATACCTGAAAGAAGGTTCGGTAGTTATTCAGCGCGGAAAGGCTTTTTATGATGTAATAGAATCCAAAACTGACCTGCTTACAATACACGCCGGTGTTGTTGTAGAATTTAACTCCCTGTTTAATTAAGAAAATATTCTACAGGTATAAGATAACATACAAAATGTTATCTTATACCTGCTATTAAACAAAAACTTTCATTATTAAACCGTTTCAATTATTTTTGTGCATATCTCGTTTTCATGGTATTTTTCATATATTTGGGATTATGAAAAACATATTACTTAAGCATAGGAGAAATTAATGCCTGAACAGAAAAATATAGATGAATTATCCATAAATACTATTAGATTTTTGGCAGTTGACGGAGTACAAAAGGCAAATTCCGGGCATCCCGGTATGCCTATGGCATGTGCGCCAATTACTTACCTTCTGTATACAAAATACATGAAACATAACCCTGCTAATCCTCAGTGGATAAACCGTGACCGGTTTATACTTTCTGCAGGGCATGGAAGTATGCTTTTATACTCAATGCTGCACTTATGCGGTTATAATATTCCGCTCGATGAGTTAAAACAATTCAGGCAATGGGGCAGTATTACACCCGGGCACCCCGAATATCATTTAACCCCGGGAGTTGAAACAACAACAGGCCCGCTTGGCGCTGGTTTCTCCAATGCTGTTGGTATGGCTATTGCAGAGTCATATATTGCAGCAAAGTTTAATAAAGATGATATAAAAGTTATTGACCATTATATATATGGCATTTGCAGTGACGGCGACCTTATGGAAGGCATTTCTCATGAAGCTGCTTCTTTAGCCGGCCATTTAAAATTAAGAAATTTAATATTCTTTTATGATAATAACGGAATTACAATAGACGGAACAACTGCCCTTGCATTTACCGAAGATGTTGGAAAAAGATTTAAAGCTTACGGATGGCATGTACAGTATGTAGATGATGTTAATAACCTGCAGCTTCTTGATAAGGCAGTTAAAAAAGCTCAGAAAACAAATGCTCCTTCGTTAATTGTTACCAAAACACATATTGGTTATGGCAGCCCTAACAAACAGGATACTTCAGAGGCACATGGCTCACCGCTTGGTGAAGAAGAAGTTAAACTTGCCAAGAAAAATCTTGGCTGGCCTGAAGACAAAACTTTCTATATCCCTGATGAAGTTGCAGCTCATTTTGCTTCAATTAAACAGAGAGGCAGAAGGAATGAGAACAAATGGAAAAAGAATTTTGATGTTTACAAAGCTAAATATCCACAGGAAGCAAGAGAATTTGAAAGCATGATCTACAACCTTGTGGATGATGAATGGAAGAACAAACTGCCCGTGTTCACAGATGATGGCAAAAAACTTGCTACACGTGCAGCTTCAGGTAAAGTACTAAATGCAATTGCATCTTCACTTCCGGGGCTTATTGGCGGTTCAGCAGACCTTGCACCATCAAATAATACATGGTTAAAAGACTACCCTGCTTTTTCTGCTGAAAACTATGCCGGTAGAAATTTCCATTTTGGCATCAGGGAACATGCTATGGCAGGTGCACTAAACGGTATGGCTTTATATGGAGGAATTATTCCTTACGGCGCTACTTTTATGGTATTTGCTGATTATCTGCGCCCTGCTATAAGGCTTGCTTCTCTTTCAGGAATCAACTCAATATTTGTACTTACACATGACAGTATTGGACTTGGCGAAGACGGTCCTACTCATCAGCCGGTAGAACACCTTGCATCATTAAGAGCAATACCGCGCCTTGCGGTTATACGTCCTGCTGACGCTAACGAAACAGCAGTTGCATGGCGTGCAGCAATTGAACGCAAAGATGCTCCTACTGCACTTACTTTAACAAGGCAGGGCCTGCCAATTCTTGACCAGACCAAATATCCTTCTGCTATAGGTTTGCTTAAAGGTGCTTATATTCTTAAAGACAGTGAAGAAACACCTGATGTTATTCTTATAGCTTCCGGTTCTGAAGTAAGCTTATCATTAAAAGCTTCTGAACTTCTGGAATCTGAAGGGTTAAAAGTCCGTGTTGTCAGCTTCCCATGCTGGGAACTGTTTGACGAACAGGGCGAACAATACAAAGAAAAAGTGCTTCCTTCACGTGTAAAAGCAAGAGTAGTTGTTGAAGCAGGATTAAAGATGGGCTGGGAAAAATATGCCGGTGACTTTGGCGGATATGTTACAATTGAAACATTTGGCCATTCTGCCCCGGAAAAAATAGTTATGGAAAAATATGGTTTTACACCTCAGAACATTGCTGATACTGCTAAAAAAGTATTGGAAAATCTTAAATAAGTAAAGTAATTATAAAGCATGCTGTAGGATTATACTTTTACAGCATGCTTTTTTATTTTAAATAATACCACATTAAAACAGCATTTAAGGCAACAGATTTACCTGCTGTCTGTCAAAAAGCATCTTCCCGAAACTCAGCAATTCTATCCCTCCATGTTAACGAATATCTTGAATTTGAATAAAATTAATATTAGTATAATGTTATGTCTTGCAAATAATTACCGTTAGGGTTCCTATGGAAGTATCAGCCCGGTTTAAAGGTAAGTTGTGTTTAACCCTTTTCCCTTTGCAAACACTCACTCACTCTGCTATTTAATATTAATTTTTAGAACAGAAATACCTTATGATAAAGAAGAATAACTCAAAGGGGGCGCATATTAAGACAATTGTTCTATGGATAATCCCTTTCTGCTTAATAATTGCAGCAGGCATTTATTATTACACTTACGAACGGGAAATTGCCCGTAATAGCCATTATTTAAATCTGAAAACAGTATCTGAATTAAAATCAGAAGAATTTACATCATGGTTAAAAGAAAGAAAAGCAGAAATTGAGTTTTTCACAAAAGATGCTGCCTTCGCCGAAAATACTGAAAAAGCTTTAGTGAACAATACGGCAGAACTGCAGAACTATTTTATCAGAACACTTAAGACAACAAAGGATAATCATCATTATGAAAATATGATAATTATATCAGGTACCGGAAAAGTTCTGTTCAGCTTTGATCAAAATTATAACCCGGCGCCCGAGACAGTTAATTTTGCAGCAAGAATACTTAATGGAAAGGATATCTTACTACGAGACTTTTATTATTGTTCAAAACACAAAGAGGTCCACTTTGATATAGCCGCCCCTATATTAACTCCAAAAGGCACAGCCGCTGCTGCTATTTTTAGAATTAACCCTGAGAATAATCTTTACCGTATGCTTCAGACATGGCCTTTATCCGGTAAAACAGGAGAATCATTTTTAATAAGAAAAGATAAAGATTCAGTTATTTTTATTTCTAACCTAAGATTTAAGAAAAACGCTGCAGGAAGAGTAAAAGTACCTTTTAAAAATAAAGAAGATATAGCAGTAAAAGCAGTCTCTGGTGCTAATGGGATAACTTCCGGTATCGATTATAAAGGGAATAGTGTGTTGGCAAACATTGTGAAAATTCCATCAACACAATGGATTTTAATATCAAAAACTGATACTTCCGAAATTTATGAACCTGTTTGGCAAAGGTCTTTATTAATTTCAGGACTTGTTACAGTATTCATTTTGTTTATGACTGCAATATTAATGGTTCTGTCACGAAAAGAGAGAGAAATTGACCGGAAAAATATGCTGCTGAAGGAACACGACCTGACAGAAACCAGGAATAAATACCGCACTATGCTATACAGTATTGGAGATGCTGTTATCACAACAAATGAAGACGGCCTTGTACAGCATATGAATGCTGAGGCAGAAAAATTAACGGGCTGGGATGAAAAAGAAGCAGCCGGATTTAACCTGGATGAGATACTAAATCTGGTAAGAGAAAAAGACAATTCTCCAATTAAGAACATTTATAATGAAATTTTAACAAAGAAGACTTCTGATTCTATTTTCGCGGAACCTGTATTATTAAAAGCCAAAAACGGAAAACTTATACCTATTTCCGACAGCGGTGCACAGGTAAAAGATGTGAATGGTGAAATTTTCGGTTCAGTTATTGTATTCAGAGACCAGACAAAAACAAGGGAAACCGAAAGACTTATCAGGGAAAGCGAGCAAAAATATAAATCTGTTTTCAGTAATAACCATACCGTTATGCTTTTAATAGACCCGGCAACAGGTTTTATTATTGATGCAAATCCTGCTGCATGTTCGTTTTATGGTTACACATATACTCAGCTTACCAACATGAAAGTTTTTAATCTTAACAAGTTAAATCTTGAGGAGATTAAAAGTAGGATGAACGAAGCAATAAAAGAAAAAGGTAAAAAGTATAATTTTACCCACACTCTTGCTACCGGTGAGAAACGATTTGTTGATGTTTACAGCACTCCAATAAAATTCGGAAATAAAGAATACCTTTTTTCCATAGTACATGATGTAACAGACAGAAAGACTGCGGAAGAAAATCTTATTCTTTCAGAAGAAAAATTTTCAAAAGCATTTAAAACTTCCCCGGATGCAATTACTATAAACAGAATGTCTGATGGGCTGTTTTATGAAGTTAATGAAGGCTTTGCTGAAGTATTTGGATACACCTGGGAGGAAGTAAAAGGAGAAAGCACACTTACATTAAATATTTGGCTTTCGCCGGAAAGAAGAAAAAACTTTATCAAACGTCTGAAAACAGATGGGGAAATCAGAAATGTTGAAGTATCCTTCAGAAGAAAAGACGGGGAAATAAGAGAGGCTCTTATCTCGTCAAAAAGGATGCAGATAAAAGGGGAAGACTGCCTACTTACAAGTACCCGCGATATAACCGTACAAAAAAGAGCGCTTGAAGCATTAAAGGCATCAGAAGAAAAGTTTTCAAAAGCATTTAAGACGTCACCTGACGGATTGGCTCTGAGCCGTGTATCAGACGGAATGTTCTTTGAAATCAACGATGGGTTTAAGGATTTGTTTGGATATACATGGGAAGAAATGAAGGGGAAAACCTCCCTGGAACTAAACTTATGGAATTCACCTGAAGACAGAAAAAAGTATATCAATACTCTGCTAAAAGAAGGTGAAGTTAAAAATATGGAATTCATATTTAACTGTAAGGATAAAACTCAGAAAGCAATTTTAATATCGGCAAAGTCTTTGAAATTACACGGGGAGGATTGCCTGATTTCCATTATACTTGATATTACTGAACGGAAAAAGGCTGAGGAAGCTTTGCGGGCTTCAGAAGATAAATTTTCAAAAGCATTTAAAACCTCGCCTGATTCTATAAGTATTAACAGGTTATCAGACGGTAAATATATAGAAGTTGGCGGCAGCTTTACATCATCAACCGGTTATACGTGGGAAGAGGTTAAAGGGAAAACATCAAATGACATTACTATCTGGGCAAATGAAGAAGAACGGCAAAAGTTTCTGAATGAATTAAGGGAGAAAGGCGAAGTTAAAAACCATGAGGCTAAATTCAGGCTTAAAAATGGTTTATACCGAACCGGGCTTATTTCAGCAAAACTGCTAACTATAAACGGTGAAGATTGCCTTATTTCTATGACCAGGGATATTACCGAAAGGATAAAAGCAGAACAGGCATTAAAAGAGAGCGAAGAGCATTTAAAAGCTGTAACTGATAATATTAATGATGGACTCATAATCACTAATTCAAACGGAGATTTTGTATACTGGAATAAAGCTGCATTCAGAATATATGAACTTGAAGAAACAGAGCATTATTCTGAACTTAAAACAAAACTTCGTACAAAATTTGAATATGTAAATGATGATGGCAGCACTTTATCTTCAGGGCAGGAACCTCTGTATAGGATAATGCTTGGCGAACAACTTGATAATCTTGAATTAACTCTGAAATTCAAAGGTAATAAAAATTTCAAGACACTTACTTACAAAGGAACAAGCGTTTATCTTTCAAGCGGAGAGAAACTTTCATTCGTATTTATTACTGATATTACAAAAGAGAAAAAAGCTGAACAGGAAGCACTTGCTGTTGAAAAACTACTTAACCTCACCGGGGAAATGGCAAAGGTTGGTGGATGGGAATTTGATACAGATACTCTGCAGGGTACATGGACTGACGAAGTAGCCAGAATTCATGATCTTATACCCGGCACCCCAACCAATGCTCAGATAGGGCTTAGCTTTTATACCGGAGACAGTAAAATAAAAATTGAAAATGCAATAAAAGAAGCAATAGAGCTGCAAAAGCCTTATGATCTTGAACTTGAGCTGGTTACCTTAAAGGGGAATCGAAAATCTGTCAGAACCATTGGATTCCCGGTTATTGCACGTGGAAAAGTTATTAAGCTCAGGGGAATATTCCAGGATATAACAGAAAGAAAACATGCGGAAGCAGCCTTACAGGACAGCAACCTGAAATTAAAACTATTTGTTGAACATACTCCTGCGGCTATTGCGATGCTGGATAGTGACATGCGTTATATTGCTGTAAGCCGCAGATGGTATACAGACTATCAAATCAAGTTGGATGATATTATAGGAATGAGTCATTATGATGTCTTTCCTGAAATAGGAGACCGATGGAAAGAAATTCACAGGCGCTGCCTTGCAGGGGCAGTTGAGAAATGCGATGAAGATCCTTTCCCCAGGACTGACGGCAGAACAGATTGGGTAAGATGGGAAATCCGCCCATGGTATTCATATGAAAACAAAATTGGGGGATTAATAGTATTCAGTGAAGTTATTACAGAATCTATCAGGGCAAAACAGGCTATACTTGAAAAAATAAAACTTGAGGAACAAATAGCCAAAATAGCTGTTACCGCTCCCGGTGGATTAACCTCCATGCAAATGTATCCTGATGGAAAAATAACTATACCATATGCCAGTCCAATCTGGGAAGAGATATATGACCTAAAAGCTGAAGATGTAAGAGAAAATGCCTTTGTGGCAATGGAAAGAGTTCATCCGGATGACAGGGAGAGAGTCACCGGAATGCTAAAGGAAGCCAAAGCTGAATTAAAAACATGGCATGATGAATTTAGAATAATAAACCCTAAAAAAGGCCTTTTATGGGTAGAAGGACATTCTACTCCTGAGCTGCAAAATGACGGCAGTGTTTTATGGCATGGGTTTATTACTGATGTAACTAAAAGGAAAATGGCAGAACAGGCTTTTATTGAAAAGACACAACTTGAAGAGCAAATTGCTAAAATTGCAGTTACAGCTTCAGGAGGCATTTATTCTCTTAGAAAAAGCAATGACGGCAAATTATCATTCCTGTATGTAAGTCCCCAGGTTGAAGAAATTCACGATCTTACAAGCGAAGAAATATTAAACAACAGTGACCTGCTTTTTGACAGAATACACCCTGATGACAGAGAAATGCTTTTCCGTTCAATGGATTATAGTTTTAAAACACTAACTGACTGGTATTCAGAATTCAGAGTAATCAACCCAAAGAAAGGCGTACTATGGACTGAAGGACACGCATCTCCCCTGCCCCAGGACGATGGAAGTATCCTATGGCATGGATTCATTACTGATATTACTAAAAAAAGAGAAGCTGAACGCGCCTTACATGAAAGCCAGGAACAACTAAGGCTTGTAGTAGAAAATTCAGATGATATATACATCATGCAGGGACTTGATGGGACATATATTCACATAAGCGGCTCTAAAAAATCCGGTTTGGTACCTGAAGAAATAGTTGGGAAAAAACCTGAGAGTATATTTAATCCTGAAGTTGTAGAGCGTATTTACAACAGAAATAAAAGAGTAATTGAATCAGGCATGCCTGTTTCAGATGATGAATTAATTGACTGGCTGGAAAAGCCAATATGGGTTAATATAAAAGCTGCTCCTGTAAAAGACATTAACGGGAAAATTACCAGTGTATCGACCGTTGTAAGAAACATAACTGAACAGCATCTTGCAGAAGAAAAAATAAGAAAGTTATCACTGGGTATTGAACAAAGCCCGGCAATTATTGTAATAACAGATAAAGACGGAAACATAGAGTACACAAATCCCCGTTTTACTCAAATAACAGGATATGCTCCGGAAGAAGCAATAGGGCTTACTCCAAGGATTCTTAAATCAGGATATACACCTGCAAAACAATATGCGGAATTATGGAAAACAATAAAAGAGAAAAAAGTTTGGCGCGGAGAGTTTTTAAACAGGAAAAAGAACGGGGAGTTATATTGGGAATCAACAGTAATATCTCCGTTGCTTGACAGCAAGGGAAATATTACCAACTTTATAGCCCTTAAAGAAGATGTTACGGAATTAAAGCGAATAAATGATGAGCTTATAAAAGCCAAAGAAAAAGCTGAAGAAATGAACAGGCTGAAAAGTTATTTCTTTGCCAATATAAGCCACGAGCTCCGAACACCATTTGTCGGAATAATAGGATTTTCTGAGCTTCTTTCAGAAAAGCTGAAAGAACCTAATGAACAAAAAATGGCTGAAGCAATTTTAACTTCATCCAAACGATTAACTGAAACACTTAACAAGATACTGGATATATCAAAGCTTGAGTTTGATAAAATGGAATTATATCCGGCCGATATTAGTATTGCTGAATTAATAGAAAACATGACCAATCTTTATTCCAAATCTGCCTCTAAAAAAAGTACTACGATATCGACAAATCTTATATCGCTGCCTGGCACATGGAAAACTGATGAGAGAATGTTAAGAGAAATATTAAATAATCTTATAAGTAACGCTGTTAAATTTACCAGCAAGGGGGAAATCAGCATTTTTGCTTCATTATCTGAAGATAAACAACTCGTTATAAAAGTTTCTGATACTGGGGTAGGTATTCCTGAAGAAAAGCAGAGTATTATATGGCAGGAATTCCGTCAGGCAAGTGAAGGATATGACAGATCGTTTGAGGGTACCGGTCTTGGGTTAAGTATTACGAAAAAATATGCTCAACTGCTTGGCGGGAAAATTGAGATGAAGAGTTCTTTGGGAAAAGGCAGCGAATTTACAGTTACTATACCTGAGGTAAGTGAGGCACCAACAGTACATATATCTGAAGGAAATAACAACGAAAACATGCCTGAGACTCCAAAACAAAATAATACAATCCATCATAAAATTCTGTATGTGGAAGATGATTTTATTTCCATAAAGTTTGTTAAAGAAGTATTAGTAGGTAATTATACTGTAGATATTGCCGACCGCCCGCAAATTGCCCTGAATATGGTAAAGGAAAATTTTTATGATGCAATACTTCTTGATATAAATCTTGGCGGACATGGAATGAACGGAGTAGAACTTATGCATGAAATTAAATCTATGCAGGATTATAAATCAATACCAGTTGTTGCAGTTACTGCCTATGCCTCAGTAAATGACCGGCATGATTTTCTAGCAAAAGGTTTTACACATTACCTTTCAAAACCTTTCCTCTCAAGAAACCTCATTGATTTGCTTGAGGAAATTTTCAGTAAACAGAATTAACTTTATTTAAAAGAGCCTGGTCATTTAAACCAGGCACTTTTATTACTGCCTTTACTATGGAGCAATATTTTCAATAAGCCATTTATGAAGAGGAAAAAGATCTTTAAATTTTTTAAAACATAAATCGGTCAGATCTCCCTCAAAAACTTCTTTCATATTTGTACTTTCATACCCTGCATACATGCCAGTATACTGATACAAATTTGCATATTCATATTCTTTATCATAATTACGCGGTGTTTTTTTCAGAGTTTTTCCACCCAGAGAATACCCTTTCTTTTCAATTTTTTGAAGAATAGACTCCAGTTCAGCAGCCCTGAAATCAGCAGAAACAAGTTCCCTGAATTTTTTTATCTGAGTATCTGTAAACCCATAAATACCTGTACCAACAAAAAATGATTTTTGCTCAATATGCATATAAAACGCTGAGCATTCCATTTTTTTACCGCTTCCCTCCCATAATAAAACTCCCAGATTTGTTTTATAGGGTGATTTATCCTTACTGAATCTTACATCTCTGTGTATTCTGAAAATTGACTTATCCGTCTTTGGAATTGCAATAATACCCGGAGAAATTGTTCTTAATTTTTCGCCCAGCTCAGTTACAAACATTTGAGCCGGAATAAAAACGTGAGTTTCAAATTCCTCCCTGTGAGCTTCAAACCATTGTTTATTATTGTTACGGGCAAGCTTACCTAAAAAATCAGCAGCAGATTTGGGGAAATCTATTACGGTTTGTTTTTTTGCCATAATTTTTCTTTTGTTATTTCAGACTAGTTTTTAGTATTGTTTTACAATTTACAAATAGGGGAAATAATCGCAAAACCATAAATCATATTAATGCAGCATTTCGGAATGCTCCATCCCCCTTATCAGATCTAACAAAATATTTTAAAATAAAAAAGGCGTCTTTGGGGGACGCCTCTCAGAATCAATCCTGCCGAAAAACGACAGTGGAAATATTATTGTTAGCTTTTGGGTTTAGCTTCGTTAACGATAATATTTCTGCCCTTTAATTCCGTGTTGTTAAGAGCATCAATAGCGCTCTTTGCCTCTGCAGGACTCTCCATCTCAACAAATCCAAAACCTCTGGATCTGCCGGTTTCACGATCTTTTACAACCTTCGCTGATACTACTGTACCATGACCTGCAAAAGCTTCTTCTAATTGCTTGTCGTCAATCGACCATGGGAGAGAACCCACAAATAACTTAGTACTCACTAGAACCTCTAAAAAATAATTAATAAATAATCCGGTCTAAAGCCGGATAGGTAAAATACATATTCCTTTTAGAATAACCTAATTAATTTTGTTTTTTGAAATATCAAATTAAGTGCATCACATTTCCCGACTATTTTCGAATAATAGTTTTGCCTGCCCCGTTTGGCAAGGACAGGCATAAAAAGCTTATTCAACCGGGTGTGTATTAAGGTCTTTTAACCCTGAATAAAGTTCTTCATCAGTTAACTGGTGCTCAACCAGTTTGCCGGAGAAATATGCCTCATAGGCGCTCATATCAAAATGTCCATGGCCTGAAAGGTTAAACAATATGGTTTTTGACTTGCCTTCCTCTTTTGCCTTTAACGCCTCACGGATTGCCTGGGCAATACCATGAGTTGATTCCGGAGCAGGTATAATACCTTCTGCCCTGGCAAATTTAACACCAGCATCAAAACACTCTAATTGCTGAATAGCAACTGCATCAACCATTTTATCCTTTAAAAGCTGGCTTACAATAGCACCGGCACCATGATAACGCAGGCCGCCTGCATGTATTGGAGCCGGAGTAAAGTTGTGCCCCAGTGTGTACATTGGCAGTAGCGGGGTAAGGCCTATAGTATCACCAAAATCGTAGCGGAATTCACCTTTTGTAAGTTTGGGACAGGAAGCCGGTTCAACAGCAATACAACGGACATTTTTGCCTTCCGTAAGATTCAACCTTAAAAATGGGAAAGACACACCGGCAAAATTAGAACCACCACCAAACGGAGCAACCACAACATCCGGGAAATCATCAGTTTTTTCAAACTGTTTGATAGCTTCAAGTCCAATTACTGTCTGATGCATAAGTACATGGTTTAGCACACTTCCAAGAGCATATTTTGTATTTGGGTCAGAAGCAGCACGTTCAACAGCTTCAGAAATAGCGGTGCCCAGGCTGCCGGGAGAATCAGGGTGTTCAGCAAGTACTTTTTTGCCTGCTTCAGTAAGGTTAGTTGGTGAAGAAAACACATTTGCTCCCCATGTGTTCATCATAAGTTTACGGTATGGTTTCTGTTCAAAACTTATTTTAACCATATAAACTTCCAGCTCTATGCCAAAATGCTGACAGGCGTATGCCAGTGCACATCCCCACTGCCCTGCCCCTGTTTCGGTGGTAAGGCGTTTTACACCTTCTTTTTTATTATAGTATGCCTGAGCTACTGCAGTATTTGGCTTGTGTGAACCAGCAGGACTGACACCTTCATTCTTGTAATAAATTTTTGCAGGGGTATCCAGTAATTTCTCAAGGCCGCGTGCCCGGTATAATGGAGAAGGACGCCACTGCCTGTATATATCTCTTACTTCATCGGGTATTTCGATCCAGCGCTCTGTAGAGACTTCCTGTTTAATCAGCTCCATTGGGAATAAATGAGCAAGGTCTGTTGGGCCAAGAGGCTGTTTTGTTACAGGATGGCGCGGAGGAAGCATCTTGTTTGGCATATCTGCCTGAATATTATACCAGTGTTCAGGAATTTCATTCTCTGAAAGAAGGATTTTAACTTGTTTGTCCATGATAATTCACTTTAAGATTAGATGATAGAATTTAATATAAAATAGATTTCAATTTAAGTTACAAGCGGATGCCTGCGGCATAACAATTCTTGTCATTGAACAGGGAGAGCTGTTTTTGCGGCTCTGATTTAAAGCCCTTTTGGAGCTGGAGTAGTAAATATATTTTAATTATCATGGAGATTCAAGAAAATAAACACCTTACATTGCATACTTTTAATAACAAATACACCAATGGTTATTAAGTAATATTAAAGAATATTATTTTTATGCATAATTGTTACCAACAAACGGCGTGATTGATATGGCTGAATTACTGAAAAATTTATTTAATAAAACTACTGTAGACCTGCTTGCAAAGGATTTAAAAGCAGTATACCCAAAGTTTAATACATCACTTTTTATGGAACTTGTTTTTGATAAGACGTGGGAAAAACTTGAGCTTAAAGAAAGAATGCACCATGCAGCTTTGTGCCTGAAAGAAGTTTTACCGGCTGATTATAATAAAGCTCTGAACATTATAATAAAGACAGCAAAGGAAAGGCTTCCCCTGCGCGATGGAAATTTTGCAAATATTGTGCTGCCTGATTTTGTTTCCACTTTTGGAATAGATTACCCGGAAATATCAATTGATGCACTTGCAGTGCTTACACCTTATCCCAGCTCCGAGTTTGCTGTACGCCCATTTATATTGCGTTACCCGGATATAACAATTAAAAAGTTTTATGAATGGAGTAAAAGTAAAAACCATCATGTAAGGCGGTTTGCCAGTGAAGGCTGCAGGCCGAGGCTTCCATGGGGCTTGCAATACCGCAATATAAGAAAGACCCTGCCCCAATAATCCCTATACTTGAGACACTGATTGATGATCCTTCAGATTATGTGAGAAAAAGTGTTGCCAATAGTCTTAATGACATATCAAAAGACAACCCGGGTTTGTTCCTGGAATTTGTAAAGAAATGGTACGGGAAGAATGATACAATTAACCAGGTACTTAAACAAGCATCCAGAACATTGCTGAAAAAAGGTAATGCTGATGCACTTGCTATATTTGGGTTTCATGAAAAAGAGATTGCTGTAAAAGGATTAAAGCTAAACTCCGCAAAGATAAAAGTTGGAGGTGAACTGGAATTCAGCTTTACTGTAATAAACAAAGAAAGCACTCCACAGAAGTTAAGGGTTGAATACAAGATATATTATGCCAAAAGCAACGGGAAACAATCACCAAAGGTTTTTCAAATAACTGAGACTATTTTTGAGCCACAAAAGGAATATGAGATAGTACGCAGGCAGTCATTTAAAGATATGACTACGCGGAAACATTATAAAGAGATTCATAAACTTGCTATTGTGGTAAACGGCGCTGAAGCAGCAGTAAAAGAATTTGAAGTTATTTAAAAGCGGGCAGCAACAGTATGGAACTGCTGCTGCCTTTAATTTTATACTGTTTTAACTTTGCGGTTAAAAACGAACCTGTATATCATAAGCGCTATTGCTGAAGTAAGCCCTATTGCTGAAAAGTAATACCATATATAATGTGCTTTGTCATACGCTGTACTTAGCTGTTCAGGGGAAAGGGTTGCCGGATCAGGGGCATAGGCCGTCAGGAGATAACCTGATATTCCAAAGCCTATAATTGATGACAGAAATGAATGCAGATGACTGAAGCCAAGGTACAGCCCTTCTTCTCCCTTTGGTGCCTGCAAAGAAAAATACTCAAGGTAACGGGGAGAGATAAAACTTTCAGCAAGTCCCTGAACTATAATGCCTGCAATCATCATTACAGTAACCGGGTGTGCATGAAATGCCCCGAAGACTGATACAGATACACCGGTTATTGATTCAAGGATTGGACTTGATGCCATTAGAAGGGCTGATACGGGCATTAAAAACATACCAATATTTATAGAAGTTACAGCGCTCACCTTCTTCATCATTGCAGTTATAAAAACAACAGTTGTCATTACAACAAAAGGGTTAACATTTGCTATCCATTCCGGGGAAGCACTCTCACCAACAGTACGCAAAACGTATTTAGGCATAGTAGCATAAAGCTGCTGCTGAATCATCCAGAAACCGGAAACAATAACAATCAGAACAGCAAGCCTGACATTTGTAATAACACGTACCAGGCCTGCCCAAACTTCTTTAAATGATTTTCCCTCCCCATGGATATCAACAGCTTTAAACCAGATAATAACCGTAATTAATGCGAGCAGAGTCATAAAAGCCGCATAATAATTTATTGATACAAGCCCCCATTCAAGGCGTAAAGGGAAAGCAAGAGTTTTCCCAAGAAAGGCGCCAATGTTTACCATTCCGTAAAACAATGAATACCCGCGCGCACGTGTTTCTTCACTTGTGGTTTTTGCAACTGTACCTGTAATAATAGATTTTATAAAAGACCCTCCAAACATTAAAACAACCAGTGCAGGCAGTACGGTAACTTTATAAGGAAGAGCTCCTAAAGTAAAATAGCCAAAAGTCAGGAGTATGAACGCAAGTATAATAGCCCTGCGGAAACCGATTTTGTCAGCAAAAGCTCCTGTAAACGGAGGCAGGAAATAAATACCTGCAGAAAATATACCGCCTATCCAGCCGGCTTCAATATCAGTAAAGCCAACCACCCGTGAAAGGTATAGTGTTATTGCTATAAATACAGCATAATAAGCAGCACGTTCAAAAAGCTCAACAAGATTTGCAGTCCAGAATGCCTGTGGAAATTTCCATCCTGAGTTGTTAATTACTGTTGTGTTTTCCATTGATACCATGTTTTAGTTTTAGAAAATTCATTTCTGCAAGTTAATTGTTTGCAATAAGACATGGAAATTTTCACAGAATAATAGTACAGATATAACAGCCAATACATATTACCAGATAATAATCTCATAGGGCTAATTATTCCCTTTATACTATTATAAATAATATGTAAGATTATGGTACTTATCTAAATTATATGGGGACTTACAATGAGAAGTACAGTTTTTCTAATAGCTTTTTTCATTATAACATCTTTTTTATCAGCACAAAGTATTTCAGAACCATTAAGGCAAAACAAGAATGTGCTTGTCAGTTCTGCCGGACTGCCGGAAGAATACCTGCTATTTGCACCGGATACGGCGACACAAATATTGTTTAACCCGGCAAGGGGAGCAGATTATAATGGTAACTTTATTTATATTAATTACTATAGTGATAATTCGTATTCCCCTGTGTATTTAACAGGGCTTAATATAAATACAGATATTACGGCTGTTGTATATGAAACAGGATTATCTAAAACCACAGGCACCAATAACAGCAATATATACAGCTTCCCTTCTATAAGTGAGAATCGCTATTCATCATCATCGAATCCTTCATTTTCGATAGCATCGTTGATTAACTGCGGAACAGCCAAATGGTTAATTACTTTTACCAACGGAATACTCAACGACAAAACCAGTACCGATTATACCAGTTCAACCTATAAGTACGACCCTGCAAGTACAAAAGAAAGCACTGAAGGCACTAATACGCATTCTACCGTAGATGCAATGACCAGTACTATAAAGATATCCAGAATCACCGGCAATGGACAGAGTAATTATTCTTTAGGTGTGTGGGGAACCTTTGTTCATAATCAAGGCAATTACACATCCTCGAAAAATTCTTCTTTTATTAATACTTACAGTCAATCATCAGCTAGTTTTAACAGCAATGAGAGTATCAATTACTCTGAATTAGACAGAACCATAAAGGAAATTTCAACAGGTGTTGAATTTTCCTTTAACAATAAAAGCACTGATTATATTGCGTCCTTAGGATACAACTACAGCAAAGCACCATTCAATGTTAAATCACTTAATCAAACAAATTCACTTGACACATCATACAGTAATAACGGCACAATTGCCAGTTACAGGAGTTCTATTCAGCAAACTGCTATTACAGGTTACTCAGGCGGCAGTATGAATGGGCTTTCATTATATAATTACCTGAGTCATTCTGCAGGGTGGCTTACACCACAGGACAATTTCTTTATATCACTTTATGGATATTTTTGCGAAGGAGATATTAATTTTAATAATCAATATGATTATAAATCTATTTATACTTCTTCGTCTACTACTAACAATTCCGCAAATAGAATTACGCAGTATAACAAGTTTAAAGGGAAAGACAGGGGGATTTATCTAACTACCGGTTATGCTGCCAGAATCATGTTAAACGATATTTATTTAATGAGCGGAGTGAAACTACAGGGAGTTATCAGAGAGACTATTGATTTAACCGGGGGACCAAATACCGGCCAATCAAATGATTTTGCTGAATTTAAATATAATGACAGAACCGCTGCTTTTATACTACCTGTTTATATTAATTATTTTCCCGTCGATTGGTTCTCAGTTTACGGCGGCGTAAATTTTACATACAGGTATAGTTTTAATAAATATGACTTATCAACTTTCAGTTTAAGATATAATTTGATCAATCCTTATTACGAAGTAAATGGCCAGACAAATTCAGATGGTTCAAGATGGAATTCATCTAAAAATATTTATGCAGGGTTTGAATTAAAGCACTCTTCAGGATTGAGAGTACAAACATTTTTTACAAGTGAGTTTACAGATTTAAAATACTGGAATGTTTCAGTGGGATATAATTTTTGATGGTATTTGAGCAAAGTAATAATCACAAATATTGATAGCAGCGAGCACACTATTGTGAGATGTTTATATAAACAGGGATTCTTTTTACATTGTCACCAGGCGAAACATTTATAAAGTCATCTTCTGCCATGAAGTGGTTCATGGCAGGCTGGTTTGCTGATTTAATGCTGTAAAAGCTAAAAATAATTTAACTCCTCTCCTTCCCGCATACGGAACTGGCAGCAAGGAGAGGCTTCAACTTAAACAAGAGTAATTTAGCATTGTCACCGGACAGAAATTATATTCATAAAATAGAACAACCTTATTTCATAATTAACTTGAGTTTAAGTTTTAATAGTATATTTTAGTTCAGAGTAATATTCCTGTTATTTCATTTTGGGGGACAATATGAAATTAAAAGCTTCCTTCAGTACCACTTTTCAGAAATACTCTTTTCTTATTCATACAGAGAATTATAAAATGAGAACAACAATCCTGTTATTTACTTTGCTTTTATCAGTAAATCTTTATGCACAGTTTGATTCAGTGATTTTCTCTAAAGGAATGTCCATGAATTATGAACGACATAATATAGTCCCTCTTGGAGACCAGAACAAAGACGGCTTTGATGATATACTGCTTTATGACTGCAGTAAAGAGTGCGGGTTTGTTTACTTTGGCGGTAATCCTATGGATACTGTTCCTGCTTTTGTTTTACCTTTCTTTGACAGTGTAAATAATTACAGGGATATAAGCGCTATTGACCTGAACGGGGATGGAATTAAAGATATAGTTATAACAACAAGGAAACTGCTGATTGATATTGGTTATTTTGCCCCGGGTGATATCAGGGTATTCTACGGAGGGAGTAAGATTAACACAAAACCTGATTTAATCTTTAATATGCCGGAGGGTGCAAGTGATAATATTGGCTCAATCTATATTCTTAATGATTTTAACGGGGACGGGCGGCAGGAACTTGTAATTTATGATCCTAACCTGCCAAAAAGTGATCTGCAGTATGGCACACTTTATTTCTACAATACGGAAAGTAAATTTGATACTATACCTCATCATACTATGCAGGGAGATTCTGTTAAAAAAATATGGCTGCAAATGATCAATCCAGGAGATATAAACGGGGATGGGAAGGCGGATTTTTCAATATATGGAACAATAGGTGATTATGGTTCGTACAGGTTTTATCGCAGCTTTTACCTGGGCAATGAGAACTTTGAACTGAAGCCTGCTGTTACTTTTTACCGGGATGAGCACCCATTCACAGAATATATGAACATAATAAATGATGTTAACGGAGATGGCAGGGATGATATACTAACACTCAATTACGGGAAGTATCCTTTTTATTATCATAATGCAATACTTTATGGAAGTTTCCCTATTGATACAATTCCTGATGTTGGATTAAATACACAGAACCTGGCAACAGATTTTGGGGCAATATATTCACTGGGGGATGTAAATGGTGATGGATTTAATGATTTTATTTCAAACACTATGGGTGGGCTTTACCCGGGTGTAAAGCTATGGCTTGGAGGAAAGAATATGCCCGGCACCATTGATGATGTGGCTAATAAAACATGGTTTGGCAATGAACCCGGCTTTGGAAGGCAAACATGTAATATTGGTGATGTTGACGGAGATAAAGTGAATGATTTTGTTATTGTTGAAATTCCTTATGGCTACATGCCTGATATGTATTGTAATGACAGCAGGGTTTATATATTCAAGGGCGATACAAGTGTAATAACTTCTGTAAAGGAAACAGGTAAAATATTGCCTGAACAGTTTAACATAGGGGAAGCATACCCTAATCCCTTTAACCCTGAAACTGTTATCAAGTATGAACTAAAAAGCAGGGCAAAAGCAGAGATAAAAGTATTTAATGCTCTGGGGCAGGAAGTAAAAACATTGTTAAATGAAGAAAAAGAGAAAGGAGAATACAGCTTATCTGTAAACCTTAATGGCTATAGCAGCGGCACTTATTTCGTCAGGTTCAGCTTTACCGCTGACAATAACAGTTCAATAAGAGAGACAAAAAAAATTGTCCTTTTAAAATAAAATTTCATTCATTTGGCGCTTATCCAAATCCTTTCAATCCGTCAACTGTAATCAGGTACCAGCTTCCTTCTGATGCCCATGTAACCCTGAAGGTTTATGACATCCTTGGAAGAGAGGTTGTAATTCTTACAGATGCAATTGAATCAGCAGGCAGTCACGAAGCGACCTTTAATGGCTCAAACCTGGCAAGCGGTGTATACATATATACATTAACTGTAAAATCCAACACAGAAAATTATTCGGCCTCGAAGAAAATGATGTTAATAAAGTAATAATTCAGATAATTAAAAAGTTATAAAAACCTCCGGGGATCAAAGCAAGCCCCGGAGGTTAATATTGCATTAAAAGCTATTTACCTGTAAATATTTTATATTCCCATGGCTTTAATTCGAATGAAGCAATCTGATCAAGATTAATCTTTTCGCCTGTGTACAGGTTTATGTATTTGCCTTTAATAAGTTTGCTGTTTATTGCTGTATTTCTGCTTTCTTTGGACAGGTTAAAAACACATACAACTTTTTCTTTACCACTTACTCTTACAAAAGCAAAGATATTCTTATCATCCGGAGATGAAAGAAGCTGCAGTTTGCCTCCCTTTTCACCGCTTTGCAATGCTTTACTTTTAAGTTTATAGTTAAATATTGCCTTATATACTTTGGCATACCTGCTTGTATCATTCCAGACAATCGGGTCATGTTCAAAAAATTCAAGGCGTTTGTTATATCCTGCCTCCTGCCCGCTGTAAACAAGCGGCATCCCGGGAACAACAGCAGTCAGTACTGCAAAGGTTTCAACAGCATCACCAAGCCTTTCAAACTCAGTACCATTCCATGAATTTTCATCATGGTTGGAGGTAAACCTCATCCTGAATGCTGACATAGGATAAGCAGTTTTTTCTTCATTAAGCAGACTGACAAGGCCCGTTACATCTTTTTTTCCTGTGGCGATATCATTCATAATATTATAAAATTTCCATGAGTAGGTCATATCAAATGCCTGGTGTATTTCAGGTTCTTCCGCCTCGGCAAGCATAAAAACAGGTTTTATTTTATTAAGCCTTTTTCGTGCTTCAATCCAGAAATCAGTTGGAACCATACCGGCAACATCGCACCTGTAGCCATCAACATTACATTCTTTTATCCAATATTCCAGGGCGCCAATCATGTATTCGCGCAGTTGTTTGTTGTCATAGTTCAGGTCAATTACATCTGCCCAGTCAGCAACAGGCGGGACAAAATTGCCAAGTGAATCTTTGGTAAACCAGTCAGGATGTTCAGATGCCAGTTTATTATCCCATGAAGTATGATTTGCCACCCAGTCAATAATAACATACATACCAAGTTTATGTGCGGATTTGACAAGGCCTTTCAGGTCATCAATATTCCCGTATTCGGGATTAACAGCTTTATAGTCTTTAACTGCATAATAACTGCCCAGTGTCCCTTTCCTGTTTGTTTCGCCAATGGGATTTATGGGCATAAGCCAGAGTATACCTATTCCCATATCTTTAAGGCGAGGCAGTTGTTTTTCAAATTCTTTAAAAGTACCCTTTTCAGAATACTGCCTTACATTAACTTCATAAATGGATTTGTTATAGCTCCATTTAGGATGCTTAACTACGGACTGCGGATAAATAACTGATAACGATAAAACAATGATAAGGATAAATGAAAGTAATCTTTTTTTCTGAAAAGAAATCATAATCAACTCCATAAGAATGAAATTTAATTTATGTATAATTTACCTATGAATAACATGTGCAGTGTGAGCCGTTTGCGGTATTTCCAGTTCAAAGCCATAAACAAAACTGCTGTATCCGCAAGATATATTATTTCGAATATTTTTATCCCAAGAAAATACTTCCTGAACAAAACAGCTTTTCATTAAAACAACGGAGCAGGCAAAAATCCGGATATAACTGTCCGTTAGTGATTGCTTTTGTAATAAAAACCATCCCCGGAGAGCAGTTACATTAATTTTTATACATCTGCGGGTTAGCTGCCGCTTTATCTCTTAAGCCTTTTGCAGGAGCAGTATTATCTTCCGCCGTATTTTTAGCAGGAGAAGGAATTTCGTATTTAAGCCTGTCGCGAATTTTCTGGTAACGCTGCAATATTGCCTGGTGTTTACCAATTTCATCCTGCAGTTTCTTTTTAAGTGTTTTAAGCTTTGATACCTGTCCCCTTTGTTCTTCATAATCCATTTTAAGAGAATTAACAAGCCCTTCAACATTTTCAACTTCTTTAAGAGATTCAGCAATTTTCTCTTTAAATACCAGAAGCTGTTCTTCCTGCTCTTTAACCTCATTGGACATTTTAATTTTGCGGTCTCTTGATTTGTTAAAGCTGTTTATCATCATTGAAAGAAGATCCTGAATGCTTGATTCAAGAGAGTTCCTCTTTTTAAAGAGCATTTCTGTTTCCAGCCTGAGGTCCTGGTTATAATTTCTTCTGTCTTTAGTATCTTCCTCAACCTTCAGTATTTCAGTTTTCAGAAGTTCTTTTTCTTTACTCATGTTGGCAATAGCCTGTTCAATAGAATCCAGTTCTGTCTGGCGCATATTTAATACACGTTCACTCTCTTCCAGTGATGCAATTTTTTCAAACAGTAGCTGGTCCTTTTCATCAACATCTTTTTCTTTCTTAATAATTACTTTTTCAAGCACACTACGTTTCTTATTTATTTCATTGAGTTCAGTATTAAATTTCTGGAACATAAGCCCGAACCTGGCTTCAAGCTCGGAATTACCTGTTTCAATTTCTTCCTTTCTCTTTTCAAGAAGAGCTACCAGTTCTTTTTGTTTTTCAGCCTTGCCTGCAAGTTTATCAAACTTTTCCTTTTCTTCAGCCATCTTCAAATCAATTTCAAGCTTCCTGGTTTCGAAAGATTTGAATTCCTCTTTAAGCTCATTAAGCTTCTTTTCACTTTCAAGTAATGAATTGTTAACAGAATTAAATTTGCGGGTTTTAATTACCAGTGTTTGTTCAATAGAAAAAAGGTCTTTTTGTTTTTTACGGGTATCAGCACTTAACTGCTCAATCTTAGAAGCAAGGCTGTTGATCTTATCTGTTTTTTCCTGAAGTTCTTTTTCAAGAGTTTCGGCTTTATTTTCAAGAGTTTGAGATTTACTTTCAAGAATTTGGGCTTTACTTTCAAGAGTTTCAGTTTTACTTTCGAGCTGTGAAACAGATTGTTCTTTTTCTGCAACAGAGCTTTCAAGCCCCTTAATAAGTTCAGTTTTGAATTTTTCCTCTTCAAGAAGGCTGTTTAGCTTTTTCTTAAGCAGTCGCTCTTCTTCACGGAGAGATTCAATCTTTTTAACAGACTCAGAATGTTCGTTTTCAATAGCAAGAATGCGGGAGCTGATTTCATCCAGCTCAAGTTCTTTGCCTGATATCTCATCGTTTAGCTCATCTTTTTTCTGTTCAAGGGTATTCAGAATTTCCTCAGTCCTGCGAATTCTGCCTTCAAGTTCAGTATGTTTTTCCAGGAGGAGCTGCTCCTGAACTTCATAATCTGCAATAGCTTTAAGCTTGCCGTCTTCAACCTGCTTCAACTCTTCATGCTTACGGTTAAGTTCATTCACCTGTTCAGAAATTTGCCCCAGTTCCAGTTCAGCTTTTTCCTGTTCTTTTATAAGCTCTTCCTTATTGGAATTAAACTCTTCCACAGGTTCAGCCTCAGCTTTACTGCTTGCTATAACAGCTTCAATATCTGTAATACGGTTAGTATAAGAAAGAATAGTATTCTGAAGGTCATCCTTCATTTCATTCAGGTTGGCAATACGATCCTGGAGCTGAATAATCTGCTCTTTGGTATAAACTTCTTCCTGCTTAAGGTTATCAATTTCTTCACGCACAGTACGGCGTTCTTCGTTAAGCTGTGCAACCTCAAGCCTGAGCCTTTTAAGCACTTCATCAAGGTGCTTAACATTATCTTCTTTGCCGGAAATAACCAGAAGCTGTTGTTTAAGCTCATCATTTTCCCTGCGCAGGTCAGAAAGCTCTTTTGAGTTAAATAAGCCCATTATAGCTCCTTTACATCATATTGTCATTACAGAGTGAGAACTTAAATATAAGTTGTTAAATTATCAATTTTGATGGGTAAGCTTTTTTATTGCAGGAGATAAAAAAAAGAGGAATTATAACTCGCCCCGCCTGTATCTTTCACGCAGGGAATGTTTGAGAAGCTGCCGTTCAATTATAAGTTCAGCCAGCCTGGAAGATATAATTTCCCGGTTATCTGCCCTGAAAACATCGTTCAGTTTGTCCTCACTTATATCAATCAGGTAAAGTGTGTTTATGAGTTTTTCAAACTTGGTTTCCATCATACCTCTTATTTTATCGGCAAGGTATAATTTAAACTCTTCAATACCATTAAAATCAGCATTTGACACAAGTGTGTTAATACCGAATTTTTCAAAATCCTGGTAGGTTAAAGCTGAAACTTCCTGTATTGCACTTCTTTCTGATTCCATAGTCTATAATCGTATTATTTTTATTATTATTTAACTAAGACGATATTTACCGGACTTTCCTTTTATCCTGTATAAGTTAGACGTATAAAAGCTAAATTTGTTTAATCAGGGCAACAAACAGGTGATAATAGTGATGCTTAATATTTATTAATCTTTCGCCCGCTCACATTCCGAAGGAAAACAGGAAGAATAAAGTGATGCATTAAATATATAAATTGCTCAGTAATCAGGCAAGTCTGCAAAATTAAGTTAATATTAAATACATTTTCACCAGGCGAAACATTTATAGCATCATCTTCTGTCATGAAATGGTTCATGGCAGGCTGGTATTAAATACTTGTCCCCGGAAAGATAAAAGCCAGGATAAAACATCTTCAGTGTACAGTAACAATTGAAAGAGGGTACATAATCCCTTTGCAACCTCACCTTCCCTCTCCTTAGTAAGGAAAGGGTTTCAGAGCACAATTTTTAACCCAGCATCAAAGCTACATCAGGATAGGATTTAATCTATCCCGTAGAGAGCAGTTATGCGTAAAGCTCGTTTTCAACAAGTTCACAGATAATATGCGCAACGGTAATGTGGCCTTCCTGAATACGCTGTGTATTTGAAGAAGGGATAACAATGGCCCTGTCAACAATTGGAAGAAGCTTTCCGCCGCTGCCGCCCAGGAAAGCAATTACTTTTACTTTCTTCTCCCGGGCCTTTTCAACTGCTTTTACAAGATTACCTGAATTGCCGCTTGTTGAGATTACCAGGAGTACATCTCCCTCATTTCCAAGCCCTTCAACATTACGGGCAAATACATTTTCATAGCCAATGTCATTGCCGCCTGCAGTTAGGTTGGATGAATCAGTGGTTAATGCTATTGCCGGAAGAGCTGGACGGATAATAGTATGACTTAGCCTGATCATGAATTCCGTAGCTATATGCTGACAGTCAGCAGCACTGCCTCCGTTTCCGCAAAGCAAAAGTTTTTTGTTATTTCTGTAGGCATTTGTTACTATATCGGCACATGCAAGAATATCATCACGGCATTCCTGCTGTATTTTTAATTTTGTTTCTGAGCTTTCAGTCAATGAATCATTGATAAATTTTATTTTATCCACTCTTATTTATTCCTATGCTATATTTTCTTTTGATAATTTTACATGAACAGCAACATTAAAATCTTTAATTAACGGCCAGTTTTCTTCATTTTCTAAAAAATTTCCTATTACAATTATGGAAGCACCATTTTTAACCTTATTCCGGGCATCGGCAGGTGTTTTTATTCCGCCGCCAACAATAAGGGGAATACTACAGGTGGAAGATACTGCCTTAACCATTTCATCGGGGACAGTATTATCTGCACCGGAACCGGCTTCAAGGTAAATAAGTTTCATGCCCAGGTATTCAGCAGCCAGCGCAGTTGCAGCTGCTATTTCCGGCTTTTTACGGGGAATGGGATGGCTCCCGCTCATATAAAGCGCTGTTGTCATTGAGCCTGATTCAACAAGCATATAGCCGGTTGAAAGCGGCTCAATACCTGCCTGTTTAATAAGCGGCGCTGATAAAACATGTTTGCCTATTAAATGCTCAGGATTCCTGCCGCTTACCACTGAAATAAACAAAATACCATCAGCATTTTTACTTACCTGGCTTATTGCCCCGGGAAAAATAATAACTGGCAGGGTTGTATGTTTTTTTATTTCAGCAATATAAGCATCAATACCCCCATGCATAAGCAGGCTGCCGCCAATAAGAAAACCATCAGTTCCCGCATTATTACAGGTATTTATAAACCCAGGGAGTTTATCTTCATGAAGTTTATCGGGATCTATTAAAACCAGGAATGCGGCTCCCTTCCCGGTAATTGTATTTTTTAAATAATTGTAAATTTGCATACTTTTCTTTGAATTACCCGAAAATATAGGGAAATGAGGGGAGAGAAAAAAGATGGAATAAAAGATTTGCCCCTTTAATAAAAGAATATTCTTTGCGTCCTTTTAGGGTAGGTTCACGCAAAGTGCGCAAAGAAGCCGCAAAGGACGCAAAGCTAATACTTAATCCTTCATACTAAGTGAAATTCTGCCGCGTTCCACTTCTATGCCGGTTATTGTAACGTTTATTATGTCGCCTACATTAAGCACATCAAGCGGATTTTTAATAAAACGGTTGGCAATCTGGCTTACATGAAGAAGGCCGTCCTGTTTTACTCCTATGTCAACAAAAGCGCCAAAGTCAACCACGTTGCGGACGGTACCTTTCAGTTTCATTCCAACCTGCAGGTCTTCCATTTTAAGTACATCGCTTCTTAAAATTGGTTTTGGCAGTTCCTCGCGGGGATCTCTTCCCGGCTTTTTAATGTTTTCTATAATATCAATAAGAGTCGGCTCTCCAATGCCTATTTCCTCTGACAGGCGTTTTGTCCCTTTTTTGCTTACAATAAGTGAAATTACAGCGCCTGAATCCTTAATACTTGCCAGAGGCATATTAAACTGTTTTAACAGCTTTTCTGTTGCTTCGTAAGATTCAGGGTGAATAAAGGTATTATCAAGAGGGTTGCTGCCATTAGGGATTTTCAAAAATCCGGCAGACTGTTCAAATGCTTTTTCCCCAATACCTGATACATCTTTAAGCTCTTCCCTTGCGTTAAATCTGCCGTTCTTTTCACGGTGTTTAACAATGTTCTCTGCAATACGTTTGTTAAGGCCTGAAACATAAGTAAGAAGAGATGCTGATGCAGTGTTAACATCAACGCCTACGTAGTTAACGCAGCTTTCAACAACGTTATCAAGTTTTCCGGCAAGCATTTTCTGGTCAACATCATGCTGGTAAAGGCCAACGCCAATAGACTTTGGGTCAATCTTTACAAGCTCTGCAAGCGGGTCAAGCAGCCTTCTTGCAATAGAAATATTACCGCGCTGGCTTGCCTCAAGGTCAGGGAATTCCTTTTTTGCAACAGCAGAAGCGGAATAAACGGAAGCACCTGCTTCGTTTACAATAATATACTGGCATTTAAGTTTGTTATCCTTAATAAGGTCAGCAATAAGCTGTTCGGTTTCGCGGCTGGCGGTACCGTTGCCAATTGCAATAACATCAACCTTATGTTTGTAAATAAGTGCAAGCAGTATTTTTTTTGCTTCTTCAGTTTTATTTTGAGGAGGATGAGGGTACATTGTAGCACCTTCAATATACTTTCCTGTTAAATCTATAACCGCAATCTTGGAGCCTGAATAAAAGCCCGGATCGATACCAAGCACAATTTTATCAGCAAGCGGCGGCTGAAGCAAAAGCTGCCTTAAGTTTGATGCAAATATTTCAATAGCGTGAAGGTCGGCTATTTCAGTAAGGTGGCCTCTTACTTCCCTTTCAATTGAAGGGTAAATCAACCGTGTAAAGGCATCTTCGTTAGTTTCATCTATTACATCCATAAATACTGATTCTTTGTATTTAAGGAATTTATTTTTAATTCCGTTAAGCACTTCAGGCTGTTCAAAGCCAAAATTTATTTTAAGCGCCTTTTCTTTTTCGCCGCGGTTAAGAGCAAGAATCTGGTAAGGTTTAATTTTGTTTATATCAACAGCAAACTCGTAATAAACCTGGTAGATTTCTTTTTTATCTTTTTCCTTCTGTTTTTCGCTTATATCATCAGAAGGTTTGTCCTTGGTTTTTTCAGACTTAACAACAGAAGATTCAAGCAGGTACTCTCTTACAAATTTTCTTACCTCTGCATCTTCGTTAATCATTTCAGCAATAATATCTTTAGCACCCTGCAGCGCTTCAATAGCAGAAGAAACACCAAGTTCTTCATTTATAAATTCAGCAACTTTTGCGTTAAAGTCGCCGTCAAATACGGGGTTATCGAGGATAAATAATGCAAGCGGCTCAAGCCCTTTTGCCTTTGCAATAGTGCCGCGTGTTTTTCTTTTAGGCTTATACGGAAGGTAAAGATCTTCCAGTTCCTGTAGTTTATCACAGGCTTTTATTTTTTCTTCAAGCTCAGGGGTAAGTTTACCCTGCTCTTCAATACTTTTTAAGATAGTATCTTTTCTTTCTTCAAGAAGAGTAAGATAACCAAGGCGGTCTTCAACCTGCCTTAAAACATCCTCATCCAGTCCGCCGGTATGTTCCTTACGGTAACGGGCAATAAAAGGGATGGTAGCATCTTCTTTAAGAAGTTTAATAACAGCATCAACCTGCTGTGTGCCAATGTTTAATTCTTTACTTATGACAAGTGGTATATTCATAATATCTCAAACAATTAATTTATGAACCAATAAATTTAGGAAGCCAAATGTACAGTTTATGGAGGTAAAATAACAAGCTTCTTTGATAAAAAATGTGAAGGGATTTTTCTGATAATAATATGCCAAAATGACAGGCACAAAAGACAGGTTATATTTGAAAACAACAGTAATATTCATTCCATGATATTGATAAAATAGCTTTTAATGAAGCAATTACTTAGATTAAAATATTAACAAACTCCAACAGATATGAAAAAACCGAACAGACTTATTAATGAAAAAAGTCCGTACCTTCTTCAGCATGCATACAATCCTGTTGACTGGTACCCATGGGGAAATGAAGCATTTGATAAAGCAAAAAATGAGAACAAACCTGTATTTCTTTCCATAGGGTATTCAACCTGTCACTGGTGCCATGTAATGGAAAAAGAAAGTTTTGAAGATGCTGAAGTAGCTGCGTTAATGAATGATTGCTTTGTATCAGTTAAGGTTGACCGTGAAGAACGCCCTGATATTGATAATATTTATATGACCGTCTGCCAGATGCTTACTCAATCCGGCGGCTGGCCAATGACTATAATTATGACTCCTGATAAAAAGCCTTTTTTTGCCGGGACATATATCCCTAAAAACGGGAAGTACGGCAGGCCCGGAATGACAGAGCTAATACCCCGTGTAAAGGAATTGTGGGAAACAAGGCAGCAGGATTTAATAAAATCAGCAGAGGATATTACTTCTGCATTAACAGATGTATCCGTAAACAGTCCCGGCAAACCAGATAATAATATATTAGAAAAAGCATTTAATGATTTTGCCGCCCGTTATGATTCAGAGAAGGGCGGCTTTGGCAGTGCGCCTAAGTTTCCAACGCCACATAATTTATACTTTCTTTTGCGATATGCAAAGCAAGCAGGCAGCAAAGAAGCATATAGTATGTGTTTTCATACTCTTACTGAAATGCGGAAAGGCGGCATATACGATCATATAGGTTATGGATTTCACAGGTATTCCACTGATTCACAATGGTTAGTACCGCATTTTGAAAAAATGCTGTATGACCAGGCGCTTATATCAATTGCCTATACAGAGGCATACCTTGCATCAAAAGATGATTTATTTAAGCAGACCTCAGAAGAAATTATTGAATATGTTTTACGGGATATGACATCCCCGGAGGGGGCTTTCTATTCAGCAGAGGATGCAGACAGCGAAGGGGTGGAAGGAAAGTTTTATACATGGAAGAAAGATGAACCGGAAAGCCTTTTAGGAAATGATGCAGATTACTTTATTAAATACTATAATATTTCTGAAGATGGAAACTGGACTGACCCGGTACATGGCACCAGTGACAGAACAAACATACTGCATATAACAGAATATGAGAATAATAAGTCAAATGACAAACTTTATATAGCACGAAAAAAATTGTTTGAGCACAGAGAACAAAGAGTCCATCCATATAAAGATGATAAGGTATTAACAGACTGGAATGCTTTAATGATTTCCGCTCTTGCACAGGCGGCACAGGCTTTTGATAATTCGGCTTATGCGGCGGCGGCAGAAAAAGCAACAGGTTTTATATTAACACATCTTACGGGAAATGAAGGAGAACTACTTCACAGGTACAGAAACGGAGAAGCAGGGCTTCCTGCTCATTTGGATGATTACGCCTTTTTTATAACTGCACTTATCGACCTTTACGAAGCAACATTTGATATAAAATACCTGCAGCTTGCTCTGGAGTATTATGAATATACTTATAAACATTTCAGGGATAAGGATACCGGGGCATTCTTTTTTACTTCTGATAATAATGAAGAGCTTATTGCCCGCCGTAAAGATATATATGATGGAGCTATTCCATCCGGCAACTCAGCTATGATACTAAACATGGTAAGACTTTCACGGCTTACAGGAGACAGCCAATTTGAAGATGATGCTGTAAAAATAACTGAGGCGTTTGCTGACAGCCTTAATGCAGCACCATCTGCATATTCACTTGCATTAACAGGGATAAGTTTTATGCAAGGTACTTCATTTGAAATAGTGATTGCCGGAAACAAGGACAACCCTGACCTGCCAGATATTTTAAAAACAATAAGAAGTAAATTTATACCCGGCAAGGTGGTACTTTTAAAGGACGGACCGCAAACAGAACTTTATAACAGCATTGCTCCTTATACAAAAGAGTTTTCTGTGGAGGGACAGAACAGCCTAAAAGTGTATGTATGCAAAAATTATAAGTGCAGCCTGCCTGTTTCAACCAGTGAAGAGTTGAAAGAGTTATTGAACAAATAATGTAAAAAATATCCAAAAGATATAGATAGTTTAATTATCTTGAGCTAAATTTAGACAGGCTTTAAAGCATTTTATTTAACAGGTTAATGCTCTGGAACAAGATAATAAATTTGTAAAATCCTTAATACAAAACGTTAAAAACGGGAATCATACCGCTTTTGAACAGCTTTACCAGATATATGGCGGTAAAGCATATGCTGTTTGTTTAAGGCTGTCAGCAAATAACCAGATTGCTGAAGAACTTACCATAAAGGCGTTTTTTCATGCATGGGAAAATGTTCACTTTGTAAGAGATGATACTCCATTCTCAGGATGGATAACCGGAATAACAATCCACAGTTTCCTTAATCTTATATTAACCTCTGAGAATAAAGATCAGGAAAGAGAAAAAGTTATATTCCCCGCCAATTACCAGAAAGGCAAGCTTGAAGAAAGTATTATAATTCTTCCGGATTCAGAACGATATATAGCAGTACTGTATTTAATTGAAAAGTATTCACTGGTTGAGACCTCTGATTTCCTTGGAATACATGTAAATGAAGCAGAAGAAATCTTCATAAAGATTAAGAACAAGCTGCTTGAACAAATGGATTTTGTTTATAATGAGCAGCAGCTCCTTGACCGTATAGAATCATTACCTGACCGCATTCCGCCTCCGGCTTCTGTCTGGCAGAAAATTGATGCCGGGATTATGGACCAAAAACTGGAGATTGAAAAAAAGAGAGAAGAATCTGATAAAGAGAATGATGCAGCTGCTTCAGCGCAAGAAGCAGCACCTGCCGAACCTGTAAAAAAGAAAAAAAATCATATTAAGGATGAAGCTTCTTCTTTAAATGTTAATAACATATACAAGAACAAAAAAGTACAAAAATTTCTCCGCCTTTTTGTAATTGTACTTATTACTGCTGTTTTATACTATATTTTCTTTTTCGATAAAGAAAAATGGGTGGTTGAAAATTTTTCCGGCTCTGTTACTATTGAAGGTTCCCTTATTAAGGATGGAACCACATTGCATAATGGTGAAGAAATAACAGGTGCTGCCAATTCATATTTTTCCATGCAAATCAGGCCAATAGGGAAAGTACAATCAAGCGGGATTTCAAGTGTAAAGTGTGTTTCTGACAGTGAACTGACTCTTTCACTTGGAGACTTTATAATTAATAAAGAAAAAGCAAAGTCTGTTCTTACTGTAAATATTCCATCTGCAGTTGTAAAAGATGCAGCTCCCGGAGGTATATATGAACTTAAGGTCAGTCCCGGGAATAACAGTATTATCGAAAATAAAGCAGGAGGAATAATAATCAGTTCCAGCTTGTTTAAGTTTTATGCCCCGAAAGACTATAAATGTGAAATCTCGGCATCAGTTCCGCTGGTTCCCTATTACAAAGACTCACAGCCGCAATTGAAAGAACTGCTTGCAGGGCTTAATTCCGGCCAGTCAAACAAAGAAGAAATTGCTAATGCAATCCTGGCAATAGCCGGCCAAAATGATTTGTTTACTTTATGGAATATGCTAAAGCTTATTACACCTATGGCACGCGGACAGGTTTTTGATTTTATTGCACAAAGAGTCCAGCTGCCGGCATCAGTATCAAGGGAAGGAATTATATACCTGGATGAAAAAAAACTGGAAGATTTAAGGTCTGTACTTGAAACAACAGTACAATAAAATATTACAGATAAGTTATACAGACAGCGGCCCTTTAACACTTTTAGAGCCGCTGCTATTTAAACATTAAAGCGGAACGTCAAGGCCTTCAACAACAAGCATACGTGATTCAGAAGCTTCATATCTTATTTTCCTGGCTTTTGTATATCCTTCAGAATTCCACCACTCTTTAGCTTTATCGAACGATTCAAATTCCAGGATAACAACACGATTCGGGTCTGTGGTTCCTTCAAGTTTTTCAGCTTTTCCGCCGCGGGTCAGATATTTGCCGCCATATTTTTTTACTTCAGGGAAGGCCAGTTTTTTATATTCTTCGTATTTTCCAGGGTCATGTACTTTTACTTCAACTATTACATAAGAAGGCATTATTTTCTCCTTTATTATATATTACTGCATACATCATGCATTTACGTTGCAAATTTAATAAAAGTAATAGATTATTTTGTTACTATCAGTTTTACATAAACGATTTATGTGATATAAAAGTTCATAATTAGTGGTAAAAGATTATTTCTATCACATCTCTTATACTGCATTCGTCCCTTATAATTTTCAGACAGAATGGCAATAAATTGTTTATCTCCAATAGGCCCTTCTGCCTTCATAAGGAGAATGGTTTGGGATGAGGTTGTTGCGGAGGCAAATAAAATATATACCTATGTATGTAGTACCGAAACAGGTTACTATACCAGTGCTGCTTTACGGCTATTTATCGACCTCATCACCCTGTATCCCTCTTCACCTTATTAAGTGGAAAGAGGGATTATTAGCAGTAAAAACAATTTGTTGTCATTTTAATCTGAAGAATTATTTTTACTATTTAACACGTAAATACAATAGCTTTTTCTTAAAAATCTAAAATGCTTTTTGTGACTTTAATTATGTTCTGTAAATTTCCAAAACATGGTTTATTATTTTGCCACTAAAAATAAACTTGTACCTTATGTGCTGTGAAAGCCAAACTGATACCCGGATTTATTTTTAGATACATATAATTAATTTATCCTCAGGCATATATGTGATATTATTGTTTTTCATGATGGTTCATAACATTCTGTTTATATGCTTAAATAATTATGGCACGTTATACAGGCTAAATAGTATCCTTTATGAAGTATTTATTTGCTTAGGATAAAACCTAACAAAGGTGCTTTACCTGTATACGCTTTTTCATTTGTTTATGACACAATCTCCAGGGGACAAGCTCGCCCCCTGGCCACCGCCTAAACTCCAGGCGGAAGGAAATAAGTGTGTGCAACTATAATATTATTATTGATAATTATTTTATCATGAGGAGCACATATATATGATATTAAAAAAAATAATAAGTAACTTTATATAAAATAATTAGCGGGAATAATATTCCGGGGGATATTTGCGGTTTTTACCTGTAATTTGCTTATTAATAATTATTACTCTATCTGGTTGTTCGCACGAAAGATTTATTGTCTATGAGGCCGAACCAACACCGGAATCATATTCTTTCTTTTCGAACGGCACTCCCATTACAGTGTTTGACACTGACAGCGCCAAAATAATGTTTTCTGCATCAGAAGAAAAAATACTCGGGAAGGCATGCCTTAAAGTATGGCTGTTATACCTGAATAAAAGCAGCGATAACTATCTTCTTGAGCCTTATAATTTTATGTCACTTGCGTCCGAAGATTACGGCAGTAAACAAAAATATGAGCCCATGTCCCCTTCTGCAATATTAAAATCAATGGAAGACCAGGAAGCAGTTGACCAGGTATTAAACACGGTTGGTTCAGCTCTAAAGCTGCTTACATCAAACGAAGATGCAGAAAATGAAATTGCCGCACAGTACCGGGTAAACAGCAGAAATGTTACTTCACTGTATGAAATATTCAGGGAAAGTTTTAATGCTGGCGTTCTAAGAAAAAACACGATTTTCCCGGGACAAAGTGTAAACGGGTTTGTTTATTTTCCTCTTGAGGGCGTAACAAATTCCAATGATTACGGCTACAACAAAACATATATAGATAAACTTCAGTTTACATTACTGCTTTACTATAATGGCTATGAATACAGGTTTAAACTTAAGCCGGGCGAGGCATGGTAATTTAAAATGCCGGTAATACTATAATTCCCGCATTCCAATAAGTTTTCGACAACTTTTACCCTGTATTCCTAACCCCTGCAGCTATGCCGTTTACGCTTGCCCGCAGTACATTAAGCAGTTCTTCTTTTTTCTTTTCTGATACATTCTTATCCCTGTACTGTTTTATAAGATGAACCTGGATAAAGCTGATTGGGTCTATATACGGGTTTCTTAACTGCAGGCTTTGTTGAAGCTGTTTATTATGATCAAGCAGTTCTTTTTCGCCGGTTATAAGGAGAACATATTTAACAGACCTGTTATATTCTTCTTTAATCATCCGGAATATATTTTTAGCCCTGATGTTTTTATTCAGAGAAAGATATTCTTCACAAATCACCATGTCAGTTTTGGTAAGCACCATTTCAATATTTTGGACAAGTGTATTAAAAAATTCCCAGTTATTATACATATTGCGAAAATCTTTAATAGTTAAATCGCCGTTATTAATAGCTGATTCAATTGCAAAGCCAAAGCCATACCAGCCGGGAATAGTCTGCCTGTTTTGTGTCCATGAAAATACCCACGGAATTGCCCTTAATGATGCAATATCCTTTTTCTTTTTTCTTGAAGGAGGGCGTGAACCGATTTCAATTTTTTCAATAATATCAATTGGAGTTACAGTACGGAAATAATTAATAAAATAGTCATGGCTGATAAGTTCTCTATAGTGCCTGAAAGATACCTCTGAAAGTTTTTCAAACTTTTCCAGATAAAAACTTATATCGGGTTTGCGTTTACCCTGCAGAGACCTGGCAGTTTTCAGTAATACAGCAGATGTAATAATTTCAAAGCTTTTAAGAGCAATATCATGTATAAGGTATTTTGAAGATATCATTTCCCCCTGTTCAGTAATTTTTATTTTCCCTCTTATTGTTCCATAAGGCTGGGCAAGTATGGAGCGGTTTACCGGGCCGCCGCCTCTTGATATACTACCTCCCCTGCCGTGAAATAACACGAGATCAATTTTCCTTTTGCGGGAAAGTTCACTTAGCCTTATCTGCGCCCTGTACAATTCATAATTTGAAGATAATATTCCACCATCTTTGTTGCTGTCAGAGTAACCAAGCATTATCAGCTGCGCGCTGTTTCTTAATGCAAGATGCCTGCTGTATGCTTTATTTACATACAATGCTTCCATAATAACTGCGGAATTACGAAGGTCTTCGATAGTTTCAAACAGTGGAAGAATATCTATGCCGGATTCTGTAAGACTGTTTTTACCTGTTTTTATAAGTCCGGCTTCTTTTGCCAGAAGCAAAGCCGAAAGAATATCAGATACATAAGCGCTGTTACTTATAATATATTCACCGGCAGAATATGCAGATATATTTTCTTTAGCCCATTTTATAATTCCAAATTCTTTAATAACCCTGCTGCTGTCTTCAGAAAGATTTACAAAATCATTTGTCAGCGGCCTGGGATTTAGAATTTCTTCCGTCAGAATGCCAATCTTTTCTTCTTCATTAAGCCCGGCATAATTTACGTCAGGACGGACGTTATGAAGTACATCTTCAACTGTATTTCTTATAAATGAAGCATTTTGCCTTATATCAAGCTTTACAAAATGAAATCCAAATGTTTTTATTTTGAGAATAAATGGTTCAATAAGGTAGGTTACTATCAGTCTGCCCTCATTATTAAGCAGACTGGCTGCCAGCATTTCAATATCGGCCAGAAGTTCTTCAGCATTTCTATAATACACCCCTTCACCCGAGATTGTATTTTCAAGTTTTCTATATATTAGAATAAGTTTTGACCTGTATACTTCGGATGGCTCTCTTTGTCTTGATGCAGCAAGGTTTATTCCAAGCTCACGTTCTTCCTTTTGAATTGAAATCAGCAGATTTTTATCAGCATTTTTAATTCTTACAGAACTGCTTAGTTCTTCATATATTTTAGTTATATCCTGCAGGTAAAGGTTTAATATTTCACGCCGGTGAATATTAAATGCCTGCTTTGAAACATCTTCAGAAACGTATGGATGTCCGTCTCTGTCACCGCCAATCCATGAACCAAATTTAATTACCGGGGGAAGCTCATTATCATAATTTAAGCTGTCTTTAAGTGAAGCGGACAGGTTATTATAAAATTCAGGAAGTATTTTATAGAAAACATTTTTAAAGAAGAATAACCCGTTAAGTATTTCATCTTCCACAGTAATTTTATGAAACCTGATTTCATTTGACTGCCATAATAACGTGATTTCAGTTTTTATTTTTTCTTTTATCTTAACCTTATCTGCTTCAGTATTGTAATTCAACTGTTCATCAAGAAGAAGGTTGCTTATTTTAAGTACTTTTTTTAAGATTGTCTGCCTTGTTGCCTCGGTAGGATGCGCGGTAAAAACCGGAAAAATACTTATACTGTTAAGCATTTTTTTTACAGAGGCTGAAGATATTTTAAGTTTTTTTATATCCTCCAGTGCCTCTCCATAATAATCATCAGGCCTGCCGGTTTTCCTATTAACAATGCTGTTTACTTCATCGGCTGCATTTACAAGAATGAAGTATATGGAAAAAGCTTTGATTATATTGTAGGATTCCTTAAGCCCAAAACTTTTAACTATTCTTCTGATTCTGCTTTTAACAGAAGGGTTATCTTTAAGGCGGAGTTCTTTTGTTAAAGCGCGCAGCTTTTCCACGTTTTCATATAGCGGCCGCCCTTCCTGTTCGATTAATACTTCGCCCAGGAGGAAACCAAGCTGCCTGATATTATTCCTCAGACGCTCATCCGGTTTTATCATTTATTTTATTCTATGGTGATTGGTCAGGACAAAGATAAAAAATATAACTAATAATAAAAATGCCGAACCAGTCCCCAATTAATAACAGGCAGTTTTGGGCTTTTTCCTTTGACATTAACAATTAAAAATCAATTCATAATATAAAATCTCTTTTATATTTTTCGGCAAAAATGAGGAGGCAATATGAAAGCAGGTTTCATAGGATTGGGTTTAATGGGCAGCAGAATGGCTGCTAATATTTTAGAAGGCGGGTATGAGCTTATAATATATAACAGAACTGCTTCAAAGGCTGAACCATTAGTAAAAAAAGGTGCTGAACTGGCACAAACAGCTTACCAGGCAGCTGCTGGGGCTGATGTTTTATTCACAATGCTTTCCACACCGGATTCTATTAAAGCTCTTGCATTAGAGCCGGATGGATTTCTGCAAGGACTTCAGAAAAATGCTATCTGGATTGACTGCAGCACTGTAAATCCTTCTTTTACGAGGTGGATTGCTAAAACAGCGGCAGAAAAAGGAATCCGGTTTATTGATGCTCCTGTATCAGGAACAACCATTCCTGCTGAAAAGGGTGAGCTTACTTTTTTTGCCGGTGGAAACAAAAATGATATTGATGAGGTTATGCCGCTGCTGAACCTTATGGGCAAAAAAATAATTTATGCCGGAAATACAGGGATGGGAACGTCTTTTAAAATGGTTGTTAATTTAATGCTGGCAGCGGCTATGGAATCTTTCTCTGAAGCATTAACCCTTGGAGAAGCCCTGGGACTTACGAGGGAACAATTGTTTGAAGTTTTAATTGGCGGCCCGGTTACGGCTCCAATGATTGCCGGGAAAAAAAATAAAATAACAACCAATGAATATTCTGCTGACTTTCCATTAAAATGGATGCACAAAGACCTGCAGCTTGTTACAGATACAGCTTATGAAAATATGGTCCCCTTACCTATGACACATATAATTAAGGAAGTATTTTCGCTGGCTGATAAAAAAGGACTTGGAGATCTCGATTTTTCAGCTATTTATAAGTTCTTTTCAGAATAATTAACATGAATAAGCAGGGCTTTGTCTGGTAATTAGTATTGAAAAAAATTAAATTGCATGCAAAATTATTGTATTTGCTAACAGTATATTAAAACAGCTTTTCCGGAATTAAGAATTCCTTAAGCTGAGTAGTCTCTCCCGGTGCGACGGGAGAGACATTTTTATTTTAACAGAACCATTTTTTTACTTTGCCGGTAAAATGACCTGCCCTCAACTGTAAGGTTATATATATAAACACCACTGGCAAGATTTTCCGCATTAAATTGCACTGTGTGGGTACCGGCAGAAAAGGTTTCGTCACGTAATGTTTGTATTTTTTCGCCAAGTATATTATAAAGCTCAATTTTCACCTTTGACTCAGAAGGCAAATCAAACTTAATTATTGTAGAATTATTAAATGGATTAGGATAATTATTATACAGATTATATGCCACTGGTATTGAAGTGTTTTCTTCAGAAATATCTAATGCACCACTGAATGAACCGATTCCTACAACTGGCGCCCAGACATAATTAATACTGTCACCGCCGGCAACCATGCTTATTTTTAAATCAAGAGATGTTGAATCATAATTTGTACAGGCAGACAAATCAGCAGAATAAGAATATATGAAGCTATTATTTTCCGAAGTTTTCTTCACCGGTACACTGTTCCATATGTCCGAGCCTGAAGGTTTTACAAACAAACTAATTGAGTTACATTTATAAATATCAGATACCTTAAATAAAAGTGATGCCTTCTCACCGGTATTTAGTCTTTCAGTTACTTCTCCCTGTGAATTATATACAGCTACCGGCTCTAAACTATAATTTGAAACTCTGCTGCCGCTTGTAGAAAAGCGGCAATTATAAGTAAAACTACCTCTTTGCCCACAGATTGAATAATTTCTGTTTTTTAACTCCAGCAGATAACGGCCCTCAGGAATTTCTTTAATCCCTGAATTAATCCTTGCCTCATAAACAGTGCCTGATTTGATCACCTTATTATCTGAATTATAAAGGTTGTATGATGTTCTGTATTCATCATCAACTCTTTCATCACCACATATTCCATACGAGTTAAAAAACATATATAGTTGGCTGCTGCTAAATAATACTGGGAGAATTGATGGAGTATAAATTCCCATTCCAAATGTGAATGTTTGGTTTTGCGGTATATAGTAATCCGTAATTGATGATAAGCTAAATCCCAGGCTATCATTTTTAAAGACAAAAGGATTTGTTTTTATCCAGGGAAAATACATACCATCATCCTCTATATCTGTATTTAGTGCTGTTGTAAAATATAAGTCAGGATTAATAGGCGGAACGATATAAAGGGAACCTTCCCATTCCGGCTTATCATAACTTGTATTCATATAAACGTTCGCTGAAACAGATGTCCAACCACTTCTGTTTTGATATAGGGCAGATCCAAGCATAATGTTATGTTCAGTAACAAACGGAGATAGTTTAAGTTTTAGTTTATACCTATTATATTCAGCAGAATTATTAGCATATACAATCCCGGATGATATACCATAAAGCTGCTCATAATTTGTCACATATACTTCCTTATTATTGTTTATATCGGGTAATAATTCACCGGCAAATAGCAAGTGTCTGGCTGACATATCAGACAAATATACTTTTTCACCATGACTCAGGTTGAGTTCTACACCCTCAAGAGGGCTGTCCTCTGGCAAATATATCGAAAACAAACCCAGCCAATATCTATTCTCTGATAATATGTTATTTCGTATATCCACACCTTTAAAACTTACTTCGTTTTTTGTTTCTTCTGTACTAATATTAAATTCAGCAGCATTGTTAAATACAATATTTTCTTTTGCATGTATTTTATAACTAACAGTATGAGTTGAATCATTAATTATATCATAAAACAAAGAGTATAAGCTATATGTATTATTTGGCAGTAATAACTCAGCAGTTTTTGAATCATTACTCCATACGAAATTTTCGGCCCAGTATACTTTACTGGTATCCATCAGGAATAAATCAGCAACCGGGTGATTATAATTAATGACCATCCTTGGAGCTTTAACAAACGCCCATGGCAGATGAAGAACTTCGTCATCAGATAATAAAGATATTACACCATTATAGTTATTGAAGTTGATACTATATGGGGTAGATGAATTATCCACTGATAAATTAACAATTAACTGTATTGAATCACCGGGGCCGATTGAAAAAGAAGCCGGCATTATATTTATACATGATGGACAATCTGCAATACTATAATTTATAGTTTTTGCAGAAATATTTTTAATTATCAGAGTATCTGCTTTATTCCACATATTGCTTTCGGTATTGCAATACCCAAAGCTTAAAGAAGATGGAGTAATAAATGAATTAACATTAAGCGCTTTGTTAAGATTAACAATACCAGAACCCTGAGAAAACACAGATTCGTCAAGTTTATCAGCAGAGGACATAATTGCCGATTTTATCTGGGCTGGTGTCCAGTCCCTGTGAATTGACTTAATAACAGCACACACGCCGGCAACGTATGGGGATGCCATTGATGTACCACTATATTTTGCATAGCTGCCTCCCGGAATAGAAGAAAGGATGCTGGTTCCCGGGGCAATTACATCAGGTTTTATTGAATATGTTTTGGAAACAGGCCCTTTGGAACTGAAATATACAGTATTGTCAGAAGTATCTTTAGCACCCACGCCAATAGCATCAGGTGCATTGCCGGGAGAACAAATAGTAAAGTTATTTTCTGAATTACCTGCGGAAATACAAAATACAGTTCCAAGAGAAACAGCATTATTAACAGCAACTGATACCGGATCCTCAGGGGAACCACCAGAAAAGCCAAGACTCATATTAACAATGTCTACTCTGTCACTATAATCTCCGTCATTGTTTGGGTCCATTGCCCTCTCAACACCTTCAATCACTGTAGCCATTGTAGTGATTTTAGTTTCACTCTCAATTTTAAATGCCATTAGTGAAGCACCGGGAGCAACACCTTTAATTGTATCGTTGTTGCCCGCTGCAATTCCGGCTACGTGAGTTCCATGCCCGTAGGTATCCATTGGATCATCATCCTCATCCAGTATATCATATCCTCCAATTACTTTATAACCGGGGCCAAAACCTCCACCAAGTGCCGGATGCATATAATCTATGCCTGTATCTATAATGCCAATTACAATACCTTTCCCTGCAGTATCTGAAACGGGTTTATACAGACTGCTTTCTGTTCCGGGAACGGACTCATCAATTATTTTGTATTCAACATTTTTATACACATTTTTAACGTAATCCAGATCAAGCAGGCTGCCAAGTATTGCCCTGGGTACTTCTATATTTACACCATTAACAAGTTTGTGAAATGATTTTTTAACAGAAGGCAGATTTATCTTTGCAGCCGTTTTTTTAGAAAGTCTTTTAGTTAACACAGCTACATCTTCAATAAGCTGGTTTACAGTTTGCTGATATAACTGTTCGCCTGCTTTCATCATCTGACGATTTTTCATTTTTACAAACATCGGTTCATCTTTAAACTCAACAAAAACATCAACCATTTCCATTAAATCAATTTTTTTACTGGAAACTGCTCCGTGTTTATCTTTAACTGAATAATAAAGATATCCAGGTTCTTTAATTATAACGCTGTCAGGTAAATTGGCAGTAGTACTGTTCTGTGCAAAAGTATTAAACAAGCCGAAAAAGAAGACAGATAAGACAAGTATTTTTTTCATTTATACCCCTATGTTAAAATGAATGTTTCCAGTTAATTACCCAGGAATAAGACTGAATTCCCCCTGAATTGACGTTTGGATGTCAAAAATTAACAATAATAATATAACAAGTCAGGGTCAAAAAAATTTACCGGAAAGTATCATCTCTGTTCAATACTATTGCCAGCCTTGTTAAGAATACTCTTTTTATATAACTTACTTTTTAGTAATTCCATTATTTACCAACTTAAAACAGATACTTATGAATGACAGGAATAAAATTATAGTTTCGGTGTCAATATTATCGGCAGCGCTTATTATTTGCGCTGTTATTGTTACCGCCACATGGCGGTCAAATAATTCCGCAGCACAAACAATAACTGTAACAGGCTCGGCTAAAAAAGAAATTGTATCAGACCTTGGCATACTAAGAGGTTCCATCTCTGTTCAGTCATCTTCAGCAAGCGAATCATACAGAGAACTATTAAAGCAAAAACCCCTCCTTGTAGAATACCTGAAATCCAAAGGGTTTCCGGAAGACAAAATTGAGTTCTTTACAATTAATAGTTATGCTATAAATGAAATAGGCCCTAACGGAGTGCAGACACAAAAGGTTATTGGCTATGTTTATAACCAGAGAATGGAAGTTGTTTCAAATGATGTAAACAAAATTAAACAGGTATCGCTGGATATTCCGTCATTGGTGGAAAAAGGAGTAAGCTTTAATGTAGAGATGCCGGAATACCATTATACAAAACTGGCAGAATTGAAAATTCAGATACAGGCGGAAGCTGCAAAAGATGCAATGACGCGTGCTCAAAAAATTGCTGACGCAACCAACAGGAATCTTGGGCCCATGAGAAGCGCCCGCATGGGTATTTTGCAGATAACTCCAAAACTGTCAAACCAGATATCTGATTATGGAATTAATGACCTAAGTTCAATTGAAAAAGAAATAACAGCAGTTGTTAATGCTTCGTTTGAGATAGAATAATTAATCTTCTTTTTAAATATATCTACTTCGGAAAATATGACAAAAACTCAAATATGGGTAGCAGCGTTTTTAACAGCATTTATATTATTGTTTTTGCTGGCACGGGTTACAAAACATGAAAACAGCCATGAGACAACATCTAACCCCATGCCCCAGGCGGGCATGTCTTCAAAGGAATTAAACGGGGCAGAACTGCTGAGCAAAAATGGTTGTACAAACTGCCATGGCGCAGGTCTTGAGGGAACACAAATGGCACCGCCGTTGGTTAATATTTCTTCAAACTGGACAAGAGAAAAGCTGATAAACTATCTGCGTAATCCTTCTTCCTATATGGATTCGGACAGATTTAAGGATTTCAGGAAACAATACCCGGGAACTATAATGCCGCCATATAATAATCTTGAGGTGAAAGATCTGGGTAAAATAGCTGATTATTTGCTTACAAGGTAAGAGAATAAAAATTAATCAAAAGCCGGATTGTTTCAACAAATCCGGCTTTTTTGTTTAAAATAAAAATGCACCGGTTTTTGCCGGTGCATAAACATCAGTTAACAATTAAGCTATTGTTATTTCTTTTGCAAGATAAACATCCTGAATGGTGTTTAACAGCTTAACGCCTTCTTCCATAGGTCTCTGGAAAGCTTTTCTTCCTGAGATTAATCCCATGCCGCCGGCACGTTTGTTAATAACAGCTGTTTTAGCTGCTTCAGCAAAATCGTTATCACCTGAAGCTCCACCGCTGTTAATAAGCCCTGCTCTGCCCATGTAGTTATTCATAACCTGGTAACGGGCTAAATCAATTGGGTTTTCTGATGTTAAATCAGAGTAAACTTTTTTATGTGTTTTAGCAAATTTAATTGCATTAAAACCACCATTGTTTTCAGGAAGTTTCTGTTTAATGATATCAGCCTGAATAGTAACACCAAGGTGGTTAGCCTGACCTGTTAAGTCAGCAGCAACATGATAGTCTTTATCTGTCTTAAAAGCATTATTTCTTAAGTAGCACCATAAGATGGTACCTAAGCCTAACTCATGAGCATACTGGAATGCTTCGCTAACTTCAATAATCTGGCGTGAACTTTCTTCAGAGCCAAAATAAATTGTAGCGCCAACAGCAGCAGCACCCATATCCCATGCCTGCTCTATACTTGCAAACATGATCTGATCAAATTTGTTAGGATATGTCATGAGCTCATTGTGGTTAATTTTTAAGACGAAAGGAATTTTGTGGGCGTATTTTCTTGCGGTCATACCAAGAACGCCAAGAGTAGAAGCAACAGCGTTACACCCGCCTTCGATAGCAAGTTTAACAATATTTTCCGGATCAAAATACTGTGGATTTGGGGCAAAAGAAGCGCCTGCAGTATGTTCAATACCCTGATCTACAGGCAATATTGAGAGATAACCTGTTCCGGCTAATCTTCCTGTAGAATAGAGCCACTGTAAATTTTTCAATACGTTAATATTCCTGTCTGACTGAGCAAATACTCTATCTACAAAATCAGCTCCAGGTAAGTGCAATTGTTCTTTAGGAAATTTAGCTTTGTAGTTCAGTAATGAATCTGCTTCGCTTCCCAATAACTCAGTTATTTTGTCTATCATGACTACTCCGTTGATTAATTATTTACTGTATTTATCACAGTTTCCGTATACAAAAATACTTTATAAACATCTGGAATTCAATTTTAACAGAATAATTATTTAGTTAAATAATGTATTATGTATAAATAATTAATTAACAGGTTATATATATGCAGGTCCCCAAACCGGACCCCTGCCACATTTTTTCCTATTTCTGTCCTATTTGGCTGAATATTCTTTCGGCGTGGTCTCTTGAGTTTTCTATAAACCATTTCCCGGTTTCCATACCACCGCAAACAACTCCGGCAAGGAATATCCCGGGCACATTTGTTTCGAATGTTTCGGGGTTAAAACACGGAGTTTTTGAAGAGTCTTTGGATATTTCAATCCCGGTATTTTCCAGCAGTTTATAATCCGGGTGATAACCTGTCATTGCCAGTACAAAATCATTTTCTATAGTAACCTTACCTTCCGGAGTTTGAATGTCCACTTCGTTTTCCCTTATTTCGGTTAAAAACGAATTAAAATAGCTTTTTATGGAACCTTCTTTAATCCTGTTTTCAATATCAGGTTTGACCCAATATTTTACCCCTTCTTTAAGCCCGGACTCCCGCAAAACCACAGTAACTTCAGAACCGCGCCGGTAAGTTTCAAGCGCTACGTCCACCCCAGAGTTGCCCCCTCCAATTACCACTATTTTTTGATAAGCATAAGGATGTGCTTCCTCAAAATAATGCTTCACTTTTGGCAAATCTTCACCGGGAATATTCAAAAGATTCGGTTTATCGTAAAAACCTGTAGCAATAATTACTTTACTGGCAGTATAAACAGCCTTTGCACTTTCAACATAAAACAAGTCATTTACCCTGCTTATTTTGTTTACTCTTTCATACGTGTGCACATTCAGATTCCATGCCTGCTTAACTCTCCGGTAATATTCAAGAGCTTCGCGGCGGGTCGGTTTATCACCATGTGAAACAAAGGGTACATCGCCAATTTCCAGCCTGTCTGAGGTTGAAAAGAAAGTCATATTTGTGGGATAATAATAAATTGAATTTACCAATGGGCCTTTTTCAATTATTAAATGAGAATAATTGCGTTTTTCAGCTTCAATCCCACAAGTCAGGCCAATAGGCCCGCCGCCAATAATTATGATATCAAAATTGTTGTTCATTTTTATACAGATTATGAATGTTTTTAGATAAATATAAAGCAGATTTTATTTTAATCCGGAGATTTAACTTCATATACTTCAGGAAATTTTCTAAAAGTAAACATAGTTTAGCTCAGGTTCAATTATTTAATAAAACTTTTCTTACAAATTGGTCAGCCATCCTGAATACTATCTTATACAGTAAGGACTTAACCTGTTTATGAGTTTATATCAATTGCATGTAAGGCTTCTTTTAAAACAGTTTAATAACCGGCAATAAGTTAATTATTTATAAATCAATAAGTTAAGTATACTTTTAGCTTTTGCCCTTCATAGTTTAATAAAATTAGGATAATTCTGTACCATCACCCATATTCAATTATGCATCGAATACTACATAATAATTTCATTTACTGCATTGGAGCAATGTTATTCACTTTTTTTTATTATGTTATGCAAATTTCTTACAGGAGGCATTTGGAAACAATACTTGTAGTTGAAGATGAGCTCTCTTTGCGTGAAAACATCAGGGAAACGCTTGAGCTGAATAATTACAGGATTATAACTGCAGGGAACGGCGTTGAAGCTCTGAAAATGTGCGAAGAAGAGATACCGGATTTGGTATTAAGTGATATTATGATGCCGGTTATGGATGGATACAGGATGCTTGAAGAATTTCAGAAAAATCCGCGTATTTCATCTGTTCCTTTTATATTTTTGACTGCAAAATCCGGAGAGTCGGATCTCCGCAGGGGAATGAACAATGGCGCTGATGACTATGTAACCAAACCATTTAGAATAAAGGACTTACTACAGGCTGTATCCACCCGGCTTGAGAAAAAGAAAAAAGCAGAAATTATTATTTCCCAAACCGCAAATAATATATCATGCTTTGTACCGCACGAACTTCGCACTCCGCTGGTATCTATTATGGGGTTTACCCAACTGCTTATTGATGAAAATGATAATCTTAATAAAGAAGAGGTGAATGATTATCTTCATAAGATTAAAACGGCAAGTTCAAGGCTGCATAAAACTATTGAAAAGTTTCTGTTATACTCAGACCTTACTGTTTCAAATGTTAAGGAATTTCTCAGGACTTCTTCTTCGTTACTGGTAAATGAAAATGAGCTGTCCAACTTCATGTTCAGCAAAAACTATATCTATGAAAGGAAAAATGACTTTAAGTTCAATGTCAGTGAAGGAACAATTAAGTTATCAGAAGAACATTTTCATATTCTTTTTGAAGAAATAATTGATAATGCAATTAAATTTTCACCCCAGGGTACAGATATTATTATTTCTGGTTTTTTGGATAATGATGTATATATACTTGAAGTAACTGACTTTGGCATAGGCATTTCGAATGAAAATCTTCAATTAATTGCTCCGTTTATACAGCATAACAGATTATTAAACGGCCAGGACGGAAATGGATTAGGCATACCAATTGTTAAAAGCCTTGTTAAGCTTTATAATGGCAGGTTTGACCTGAAAAGTGAGGAAAAGAAATACACAAAAATTACTTTAAAACTGCCCGCAGTAATATAATAATCTATTCTTTCTTTTTTAGTCCTCTGAAAACAATAACCACACCAATTATATTCTGGTTATCATCTTTAATAGTGCGCGCTGTATCTTTAATCAGAATTTTCGCCCCTTCAGCGGAAAGCAAAAAGCTGTATTTACCGGATGAATTTATTTCTTCAAGAAGTTCCTCATCCGAAATAAGCGAAGAAATATCAGAATCAATAGGAATTATATTATATACAGAATTGAGATCTTTATTAATAGCCGCTTCTTTGGAAAACCCGGTAAGCCTTTCAGCAACAGGATTCATATAAAGAATTTTACCAGCAGCGTCAGTAGATATAATTGCATCGCTTATATTATCAAGTATAATATTAAGCCACTTTTCATCTTCCTTAATCTTCTTTTCAGTTTTATATTTATATAAAGCTGTTTCAATGGTCGATCTTACAGCAAGGCCATCAAATGGTTTAATAATATAACCATATGGCTGTGTAAGTTTTGCTCTCCCAATTGTTTTTTCATCAGCATAAGCTGTAAGATAGACTATTGGAATATCATATTTCCGCCTGATGATTGATGCGGTCTCAACACCATCAATTTTTCCTCCAAGATTTATGTCCATCAAAATAAGGTCAGGCTGCTTTTCTTCAACAAAAGAAAGTACTTCTTCTCCTGATTTTGCAGAACCAATTACATTATAACCCAGGGCATTTAACCTTGTTTCAATATCTATAGCAATTATGGTTTCATCTTCAACTATAAATATTTCAGGTACCAGTTGTATTTCTTCCAGAACTTCCATTCATAAATCCTGTTTTTTGTATATGCCGCTATTGATTCATAATAGCAATTATTTAAGTTGTAATTTATGAAAATAAATTATCTCAAAATCAAATAAAATGATTATTTTCGTAAACAAAATGATATATTTAATTATGTCTTTTTCTGAATGCAAGCTTCCACTGATTCAATATAAATAATGCAATTAATATCTTTAATTATAACAGCAATATCTATATTTCTGATAATAATACTGTATCAGAAAATACACCGGCTTACAAGAGAGCTGAATGTAAACAGGAAACTTCTGCAGGAAGAAATAAACAGCCGCCTTGTAATTGAATCAGAACTTAAAGAAAAATTTGACCCACAGGAAAATATAAAAAACAACCATTTAGATAAAGAAGAAATAAAAGAACTTTCTGACGATACCCACAAAGAGGAAGATAAGACTTCAGTACGGAAACTTACTGAAAATAATAACAGGCTGCAGCTTGTAATGGAAGCTTCGGCAACCGGCTTTGCTGATATATTCCCTGACAGCAGAAAAAATTACTTCAGCCCTATTTTATTAAAACATATTGGGTACACAAAAAATGAACTTATTGCCATGTGGCCAAGATGGCGGGATTATATAAATATAGATGATGTAAAAAGTGTCGATGAAGCTGTATCTAATCTGAGGTCCGGCAAGAGTGATACTGTTGAATTTACCCACCGTTTTCTTGCCGGTTCAGGGCACTGGAAATGGCTGCTTACCAAAATAAAGATTGTGGAAAAAGGGAAGAAAGGGACTCCTGAACGCCTGTTGATTATTACTGAAGATGTAAGCCTCAGGAAAAAAGCAGAAGAGGAAATATTACTTAATCTTGCCAAGGAACAGGAACTTGCAGAAATGAGATCCAGGCTGGTAACACTTGTTTCTCACGAATTCAGGACTCCAATCTCAACTATTCTTTCTTCTGTTGAACTTATTGAAACGTATGGCGAGAAAATCTCAAGGGAGAAGATACTGGATTATTTTGGAAAAATTAAGAAATCAATTGACTATCTTGTCAGCCTGCTTAACGAAGTTTCATTGATGAGCAAAACCGAAGCAAGTGCGCTTGCTTTTAAGCCCGAGAATACAGAAATGATTTCTCTGTTTGAAGAATTTATTGAAGAACAAAAAAGTATATTTAAAGTTTTTCCAACAATTCATTTTAATGTTAACCGTAAGACTTTTCCTGCAGAATATGACACTAAATTGTTAAGGTATATTTTTACTAACCTGCTTTCAAATGCAATAAAATATACATCCCCTGGTAAAAATATTTATATATATTGTGTGTTTGATCCTGCTGAAATGTTTTTTTCAATTACAGATGAAGGAATTGGAATACCAAAAGATGAACAAAAAAGTTTATTTACTCCATTTGCCAGGGCAAGCAATGTTGGAGAAATAAAAGGAAGCGGACTTGGACTATCTATTGTTAAAAGAACGGTTGATATATGCCAGGGCAGAATCTTTTTTGAAAGCGAATTAAATAAAGGAACCAGCTTTAAAGTTATTCTGCCGCTTCAGGTTAAAACAAAGGAAATTACTACTGATGAACAAACCTCAAATTAAGCATGTTTGCTTTGATCTCGACGGAACAATAATGGACTCTTATGCTACCATTTATAAAACAGCAATAAAAACACTAAAGGAACTGGGTATTACAGACAAGGTTGATGAAAAAGAATTTTATAAAAGAATAGGCCATCATTTTGCTGATATGTTTAATGACCTTAATATAAGTATTCCTGATATTGAGCATTTTATAAATGTTTATAAATCTTATTATTTTGATTTTATTGATGATTCCATAATTTACCCAAATGCAATAGAGCTATTTGAATACCTGTATGAGAATAAAATTTTTGTCTCCCTGCTTACAACCAAAGGGCAGGATCAGGCAGATAAAATTATTGATTATTTTAATCTCAGAAAATACTTCTCCCAGGTTATGGGAAGACAAATAGGATTGGAAATAAAGCCCTCCCCCGTTCCCCTGTTAAAGCTTTGCCAGTCTGTTAATGTAAGCCCGGAAGAAACATTAATGGTTGGAGATTCTGAACTTGATGTAAGATGCGGAAAGGCTGCAAATGCTAAAACCTGCGCTGTTACTATCGGCTACAGGAGTCATGAGGCATTGCTTCTTGAAAAGCCTGATTATATTGCTTCAGACCTTAAAGATATAATTGCAATAGTAAATAACCACTGACACATTTTTACCCGGTACAAACAAGTTGTTTGTATCCGGGTTTATTTTTAACAATACCAGTTATTACCTGTTTACTTTTTTAATAAAATTCTTCCCCATTTATAATCAGTGTTAATCTTTAACCTGCCTTCCACAGCAGTAAAAATGCCGCCATTTAATAAATCGACATATTCCTGCCCTTCTGCCGGAACTGTTATATCTGCAGGTACTTCTGAGTTATTAATAATTACAATAACATCTGTACTTTCATAATTTCTGGAAAAAGCATATATGTTATTTTTATTATCAGTAAGAAGTGTTTTAAAATCACCAAGCATTAATGCTTCATTATCTTTTCTTATCTTTATAAGTTTTTTATAATGGTTCAGAATATCCTTATTTACACTTACATTAAGCGAAACCTTTCTTTTGGTTTGATCCGGCAAAAACACTTCATCTTCAAACTGTAGTTCATCCCACACCATTGGCTTGCGGCAGTCAGGATCATTTGCTCCCCACATACCGGCTTCATCGCCGTAGTAGATATAAGGCGCACCCAAATAAGTAAACTGAAATATAGTTGTAAGCTTTAGGATTCTTATTTCATCTTCAGAAGGTTTCCCGGTGTTGTATTCGGGATTTGAACCTTTCCATTTATCAAAGGTATCAACCCAATTGCGGATTTTATATTTATCACGGTTTATAAGATGAGATGCCATGCGCTGTGTATCATGACTGCTGTGAAGGTTTTGCTGTACATAGGAAACACATTCCGGAAAGGCAGATCGAAGATCTGCAAGAAGCTTATCAAATTTAGTAACTGATATGGCTGTTTTCTGGTCAAAAAAGAATTCTGAACAGGCAAACAAATAATTATAATTCATTACTGCGTCGAATTCATCTCCTTTAAGATAATCAACAATCACAGGTATTGGGTCTACAATTTCAGCAGTAATATAGGCTTGGGGATTTAACATCTTTACATGTTTACGCCAGTCTTTCCAGAAAGGATGTTTAATACAGAAAGCAACATCAAGGCGCCATCCGTCAATACCATCTGCGGGATTGCCATTACCATCAGGGTCCATCCATCTTTGTGTAATATCAAAGATATATTTTTTAGGCCCGGCAACAATACCATTTTCATCTTCTCTTAATTCAGGAAGTTCTGCAACACCAAACCAGCCTTCATAAGAAAGTCTTGTTCCGGCAGTGCTGTCATCCCATGATTTAATTGTAAACCAATCTTTATACTTTGAGTTTTTCTGATTTTTAACAACATCTTTAAAAGGCCAGCTATTAATACCCATGTGGTTAAAAACACCATCAATTATAATTCTTATCCCCCGTTCATGAACAAGTTTAACAAGTTTTAAGAACAGCTTATCAGCAGCAGTCCACTTCCAGGTTGTTTTATCGTCCGGAATTTCAGAAGCTATAATCTTTCTGTCGCCTTCAGGATCGGGACCAAAATTCGGATCCACATGATGATAAGTAGCCCCATCATATTTGTGGAGAGAGGGTGATTCAAAAATGGGGTTAAGATAAATTGCATTTATTCCCAAATCAGATAAATAATCAAGCTTATTAATTATTCCCTGCAGATCGCCTCCGTACCTTCTCCGCTGGATATTAAACCAAATATCTTTACCATTCTTTTTCTCATAAGGCCGCAGCCTGTACCAGTCAGATGTCCATGGATGTACCTGCCATGGAGAAGTATAATCATGCGGCCATGAGCCTTTAAGAGTGGTAATATCAGGATCATTACTGGTATCTCCATTGCAAAAACGCTCAGGAAAAATCTGGTACCAAACAGCTTTCTTTGCCCATTGAGGAACAAAATCATCAGCATTATTGTTATTATTAAGTGGGGTTGGCATAGTGGTTTCTCCATATAAGAAGGTAAAAAACAGCAGAATAATCAGCTGAAAATTTTTCATAATAATACTATTATTTAGTTTTTTTGCTTTATGGGTAAAAAATAGCAATATTTTCATAAAAGGAATATGTGCGGTATAAATATTTTTTACATACATTATTAATGAAATTAGTAAATTAATTGTCACATAATACGTTATAACAGGAATAAAGAAATGAAAGAAGGCTTAAATAAATACAGCAGAAGGTTAACACAGGTAAAATCGCAGGCAGGTTCACAGGCTATGTTATACGGAATTGGTTTAACTGATAACGATATGGCAAAGGCACAGGTTGGCATTGCAAGCATGGGCTGGGAAGGCAACAATTGTAATATGCACCTGAATGACCTTGCGAAGGCAGTTAAAAGCGGAGTAAATGAAACCGGATTACTGGGCTTAATATTCCATACTATTGGTGTTAGTGATGGTATATCTATGGGTACTGAAGGGATGAGGTTTTCACTCCCTTCAAGAGATGTTATAGCTGACTCAATTGAAATAGTGATGAGTGCACAATGGTATGACGGGCTTATTACACTCCCCGGATGTGACAAAAACATGCCCGGCTCTATAATTGCTATGGCAAGATTAAACCGGCCTTCTCTCATGATTTACGGCGGAACTATACATGCCGGATTTCTTAACGGGCAAAAACTTGATGTGGTATCAGCTTTTGAAGCTTACGGTAAATACCTTTCCAAAGATTTTACTGAAGAAGATTTAAAGAACGTTCTGCGCCATGCCTGCCCGGGTTCCGGTGCATGCGGCGGCATGTACACTGCAAACACAATGGCATCTGCTATTGAAACAATGGGCATGAGCCTCCCATATTCATCAAGCGCACCTGCAAATGATAAAAAGAAACTTGATGAGTGTTTTTCAGCCGGTAAAGCAATACTTAATCTTCTTGAAAATGATATTAAGCCAAAAGACATTATGACCAAAAAAGCATTTGAAAATGCAATTGCCATTGTAATGGCTCTTGGCGGATCAACAAATGCTGCACTCCATCTTATAGCTATGGCAAAAGCGGCAGAAGTTAAACTTACACTTGATGACTTCCAGAGAATTTCTGACAAAACACCTTACCTTGCTGACCTTAAACCCAGCGGACAGTATGTTATGGAAGACCTGAATGATATTGGCGGCGTACCTGCTGTACAGAAAATGCTGCTTAAAGAAGGCTATATTGACGGTAACTGTATTACTGTAACGGGCAAAACACTTGGTGAAAACATTGAAGCGCTTCCTGATTTAATGGAAGGGCAGAAAATAATTATGCCTGTTGATAAACCAATTAAAAGTACAGGCCACCTACAGATACTCTACGGCAATCTTGCAAGCGAAGGCGCTGTAGCAAAAATAACCGGGAAAGAAGGGCTGGTATTCTCAGGCCCTGCACATGTATTTAACTCAGAAGAAGAAGCGTTAACAGACATACAGGGCGGCAAAGTAAAACCGGGCGAAGTTGTAGTAATAAGGTTTGAAGGCCCTAAAGGCGGCCCGGGTATGCGCGAAATGCTTACCATTACATCTGCCATTATGGGCGCAGGCCTTGGTAAATCTGTTGCACTTATTACTGACGGAAGGTTCTCAGGCGGTACACATGGTTTTGTTGTTGGCCATATTACTCCTGAAGCGCAGGTTGGCGGCAATATTGCACTTGTAGAAAAAGGAGACAAAATTATAATTGATTCTGAAAAGAATAAATTAGTTCTTGATGTTCCTGAAGAAGTACTTGCTGAACGCAGGAAAAACTGGAAACAGCCTCCTTTTAAAGCTACAAAAGGAATCCTTTATAAATATATAAAATCAGTATCATCTGCTTCAGAAGGCTGCGTAACAGACGAAAACTGATAAAAATATATCATTTAAAAGATAATTTTATCTTAATATTCATTTACTTATTTTACAAAACCCCGTTTATACGGGGTTTACTTTTAATAAGCAGACAGACTATACGCAGATGAAAAATTTATTTTTATTATTGTTTTTATTTGTCAGCAGTTTACATGCCTCTCCATTTTCAGACCTCATACAGGAAGGTGACCGGTTCTATAATAGATATGATAACCTTAATGCAATAAAAAAATATGAAGAAGCTTACAAACTTGACCCGGATAATTATGAAATACTCTTAAAGGTCACCCGCACCTATAATGACCTTGGTGAAGAATTAAAAGAACTGGAAAAGCCTGATGAAGCTGAATCTTATATTAATAAAGCATTAAAATCGGCAGAAATTTTCAAACGCAAATACCCTGACAGCGCTGCTGTTTACGCTTACCTTGCACTTTCTTACGGCAACAGAGCCGTTTATGTTGGTGGGAAAGAAAAGATTAAATTTGCCCATAAGATAAAAGATAATGCTGCAAAAGCTCTAAGGATGAATCCTAATGATTTTCTTCCTTATATAATACTCGGTATTTATAACCGGCAGATTGCCAGCCTGAACTGGTTTGAAAGAGCCTTTGCAAATACTTTTTTTGGCAAAGTTCCTGACGGAAGTTACGAAGAAGCTATCAAGATGTTTACAGATGCACTTAAAATAAGGCCAAAGGTTATATTAACAACTTACCAGCTATCACGTGTTTACAGAGATATGGGTGATGAGAATAAAGAGAGAGAACTGTTAAACCAGCTCTTTAAATATTCAGTGCAGGATTTCAGAGATAAATATGCAATTGAAAAAGCTAAAAAAAGACTTAAAGAAATGTAAGCCGGTATAATAATAACCGGCTTACCCGCAAAATCTATTTAAGTCCTTCTTTACGGTATTCTATCATTCCGCCTTCAACATTAACAGCATTAAAGCCGCTGGCTTTCAGAATACCGGTAGCTGCACCTGATCTGTTGCCGCTTCTGCAAATGACTGCAATTTTTTTATCTTTATATTTGTCCAGTTCGTGAATTCGTTCTTTAATTTCCTGCAACGGAATATTAATAATACCTTCAACATGGCCAAGCGGGCCGGTTAATTCCTCTACGGTTCTCACATCTAATAAAACCAGACTGGAATCTTTTCCAAATTCTTCGCTTAATTCCTTAACAGTCATAGTACCTTTCTTATCCTGCTGAGCACAGGCCAATAAATTAAATAATGCTAAAAATAAAAACGGATAAAAGAATAGTTTTTTCATAATAATTCCTAATTTAAACCGCACATGCCAGAAGCACATCCGCCGGAATATGGAACTCCGCAATTACCTGATTCACAGCCGCCTGTACTGCTGCCGCTTCCCATAGATGCACTGAATGAAGATAATAAGCGTTTGCTTTCATGTGAGTGGCATTCCGGGCAAACTACATCTTCTGTTTTTTCAGATGACTTATGCAGAACTTCATATTTTGTATTACAGCTTTTGCATTGATATTCAAAAATTGGCATTGTTTCTCCTTTTCCTGTATAAAGCTTAAGCCAGTTTAACTTCTGGTTTTAATATTGTTTTAGATTTTAGTGAATTGGATATGAGGCAGTTTGCTTCTGCTTTTTCAATAATTCTCAAACCTCTGTCAACGTCCTTTTCCTGAGTAACAATAATTTCAGGATACATTTCAATTTCAGAAATCATAAACCTGCCATCTACTTTTTCAAGTTTGCCAACAGCCCTGCTTTTGAATGAGTTGAACTGAAGATTTGAATTTTCAGCTATTGCAAGGAAAGTAGTCATGAGACAAACATTTGCAGCTGCAACCAAAAGATGTTCCGGGGACCATATATTGGGAACCCCTTTGGGGAATTCAGGAGGAGTTGCAACCTGTACATCAGGCATGCCGTCTGATGAAATATACCCGACGCGGCCGTCATTCCAGGTTACCGCAGTTTCATAAAAATGAGTATCAGCCATTTTCAATCCTAAGTTTATAATACTATGTTTATAGGATGTAGACTATGAAGATTAGATTCAGGATTTGGCGGAATTATTTTCGTCAAGGCCAAGGCATTTCATCAGTCGTTGATGAACATCATCCGGCAATTCGATATTATAATCCTGGTAAAGGTTAATAGTCTTTTTAACCGAATTAAAATACTCCCTGCAGGAAGGGCATTCTTCAAGATGTTCTTTAATAGCCAGGCATTTTGGAGAATTAAAGTCTTCCCCTAACGATTCGCAAATATGGTTTGCAACGTCTTTACACGATAATCTTTCAAAATTCATTTTCTAAATGCCTCATTTATTTCATTTCTTAAAAATGCTCTTGCCCTGTGAAGCCTTGATTTTACAGCCGGTACCGAAAGGTCAGTCATTTGGCCGGTTTCTTCAGTTGAAAAACCTTCAACATCGCGCAGTAAAAAAACGACCCTGTACTCCGGCGAAAGTTTGCCTATAGCTTCATCAAGCACTTTTTTTAACTCATCATTTTCAACAGAGAAAGAAGGTATTTCCTTCCAGTCTGCTGTTATTTTATTTTCAAATAATTCATCTTCGTCATCAATGGAAGCAAACTGGTATCTCTTTTTTCTTACTTCCATAAGGCAATGATTGGCAACTATCCTGTAAAGCCATGTAGACAACTTTGATTTGCCGTCAAACTGGTGCAGAGATTTAACCATGCTGAGAAAAGTTTCCTGCATAGTATTTTCAGCTTTTTCCGGATTACGGCATATTTTAAAGGAAAAATTGTAAATAGTTTTTTCATACTTTTTTACAATTTCAGCAAGCGCTCTTTTATCACCGGATTTCGCTGCTTCTATAAGTTCTTGTTCTTCCATTTGATGCAGATTATTTTTAAAAGATTCATAACAAAGATAGGTTACTTGTAAAGGAAGTCCAAGGCTAAAAGAGATATAATTAACTGCAAAGTATTTACTTACCCTTATATCTCCGATATATTTTTCATATCAATGCTTTTCCATAAGTACCATGAAGCAATAGAGTTATAAGGGCTCCAGCCATTCTTTTTTGAAACAGAAATTATTTTCTTTTCATCCGGAAGTTTACGCAGGCCGTATAGTTTCATAATTGCATTCTTTATTCCAAGGTCATTTAAGGGAAGCACATTAAGCCGCCCAAGAGTAAATATCAGGAACATGTGTACAGTCCATACCCCAATGCCTTTTACTTTGGTAAGTTCTGAGATAATAACATCATCACTCTTTTTTTGTATTCCTCTGAAATGTACTTCACCGTTAATAATCTTGTCAGATAAATCTTTAATATATTTTATTTTGGCATAAGAAAGGCCAAGAGCCCTCAAAGAATCATCAGAAGCGGCAAGTATTTTACCTGGAAGAGGCTTGTGGCTGAAATATTCCATAAATCTCTTGTTTATTACTTCAGCAACAGTAATTGATAGCTGCTGCCCGGTAATAGCTCTTAAAATAGCATGATAATAGTCCTTTTGGGGTATCAAATCACATTTTCCGGCTTTATCAATAACATAGGCAAGCTTTTTATCATTTGAATATATTTGATTAATACCGTTTTCTATTTCTGTATAATTCATTATAATACCACAATAAATTCCGAAAAAGTATATCTATGTTTCAAAACAAAAATTCTGCTTCTGTAAGGGCAAACAGCCTTTTTGAAGGAGTGGAGAAATATTTTAAGATTAATATAAACCAAAAAGACTTTGTTGAAAAGAAGGAAGGGGATATAATATATCAAAACGGCGATCCGGCTGATTATTTATATCTTATACTTGAAGGTGAAGTAAAGCAGAAGATCTCAGGCATTTTTACAAGTCCGGTAGTAGTAAAAAGCTCAAAAGATGAATTTTTTGGTGAAAAAGAAGTTATAGAAAACAATACCCGGTCATCTTCTGCTGTGGCCAATACTGACTGCCTGCTGTACAGGTTTGACAGAAACAGTATTATTAATATTGCAGGCCAAAATAAAACTATAAAAAAGAATTTGTATAAATCTCTGCAAATAGATGAACCCGGAGATATGCAGCAGAACTCTGAAGCACAAAAAGCTTTTTTTATCAGCACAGATGATTCGACAAAAAAGTTTACCATTCCTGCTGAAAAACCTGCTAAAAAAGAAAGGGTGGAAATTCTTGATGAAGATATAGCTGACAGGGATAATACAGAACCTGTATCAGGAGATATACAGAAAGAAGAAGATTATCACCCGGAGATTATACCTGTTGAAAATCTTCCGGCAGAAAACGAAGCAGTTGCTGATGAATTTCCTGTTATAACTGAAGATGATGCCAGTATTAATAATATTGATGATAGCAGTATGTCGTTTACAGATAATGAACCGGATAATTCAGAGAACAATTTTTCTTTTTCTCCTGATGTTATACCTGAAAATAATACTGAAGAGTATTCTGATCCCGTTAATCCGCCTTATTTAACAGACAGCATACCTTCACAGGATGATGCCCCACTGACTGATACCAGCAATGCTGACGATAACATATCATCGTTAACTTTAGAGACGCCCGATGGAACGCAGGAAGATTTGAGCCTTACTGATATTCCGGTTGCAGAAGAAAAGAAGGAAGAAGAAATATCTTCGGGCAATACAGGAGATTTTACGGCACAGGAAGTTGCCGGGTTAATTTCCAATGACATTATTTATCCCATTAATACTTTACGGTTTTATGCTGACCAAATAAAGAAAAGGGAAATTAGTCCGGAGCTTAACAGTGTTGTTAATTTGCTTATTGAGCAGGCAAACATAATACATGATTTTATAGATATTGTTTTCGATTATACTGAAGGAAGAGATTCACTGAATATTGATTTGGTAAATCTAAACCAGGTATTGGATGAGGTACTGGGACTGCTTGCTGATTATATTGAATCACGCTCATCTGTCCTGTATAAAAAATATGAAAGTGTTTCGGAAGTTTTACTCGATAAAAGGAAATTTTTCCATGTAATATACCAGTCAGCCAAACTGTTAAGCCAGGCTGTTCCGGCAGGTGGAAATATTTATGTAGTTCTGTCATCTGATGATAAAAACGCGCTTATTGAGATGAAATGTACTTCAGCAGATAACCAGAAAGAGAATATTATTCGTGAAGTCAGTTATATTGAGAATGCCGGAATGGGTTATATGATTGCAGAACAAATAATAAAAGGCCATGGCGGCAGTATGAAGTTTTCAGGAGATGATAATTCGGCAGTAATTACTATACTAATCCCTTTAAACAGATGATATCCTGCAAATACAATCTTATAGTTATACTTGGCCCCACTGCAACAGGTAAAACCAGGCTGGCTGCACAACTCGCTTATAAATTAAACGGAGAAGTTATTTCCGCGGACAGCAGGCAGGTATACAGACGGATGGATATAGGAACAGGGAAAGATTATAAAGATTATGTAGTAAATAATACCACAGTTCCTTACCACCTTATTGACATAGCTGAACCGACTGAAGAATATAACCTGTTCCGTTTCAGAGAGGATTTTCACAAAATATTTGAAGATATAAGCAAAATAGGGAAATTGCCCTTTCTTGCAGGCGGTACGGGTTTGTATATAGATGCTATACTAAAGAACTATGACCTAAAAAAAGCAAGTATTAGTCCGGATGAATATGAACAGCTTAATTCAGAAGATTTAGAGGTTTTGAGAGAGAAGCTTTTAACAATGGCTCCTGCATTGCATAATACATCTGACCTTAAAGATAAGGAAAGAATAATACAGAGAATAATAGTATTACGTTCGCGTATTAATAACCGTGAAAAGCAGCTAATATCCGAACCGGGCAAAGCAATAAATGGATTTGTTATTGGAATAAAGCTAGAAAGAAATATAGTAAGAGAGAGGATTACACGCAGGCTTGATGAAAGACTTAAATCAGGTATGATTGAAGAAGTTGAAGCTTTGTTGAAGGAAGGTTTGACCTTTGAGAAGCTTGATTATTTTGGGCTTGAATACAGGTTTATAGGAGAATACCTGGCAGGCTTAACTACTTATGAACAGATGTTTGAGAAATTGAATCATGCTATACACAGATTTTCAAAACGGCAGATGACATGGTTCCGCAAAATGGAACGTGAGGGTACTTTAATCAACTGGATTGACGGGCCGGATGTTGCTGCTGCTGAAAACCTGCTAAATACCATTGAGTTGGAGGGAACAGGCAGATAAGTATTGTCTGTCTGGATACGCCCCCGCCCCGATTCCGCCGCAGCGGAATCACCCCGCCCCAACTGGGGCGGGGGAAAAGAAAATAAATTATATCGTTTAGTTAATCTGATAAATAAATGGAACTTCCTGCTGTTGTAATAAAATATCTTAATAAATATGGAAGTGATAAATGGAATGCTGAATGGATTCCATTTAATAATGTAAATAATATTATTGTTATTCCTTCCATAAAAGAGTATAATAATCTTCCCACAGTCCTTCTTTCATTATCTGAAAATGATCCTGAACATTTTAATGATACCCTGGTGCTTTTTGTAATTAATAATTCAGAATCAGCGGGACAGGATATTACAGCAGACAATGAGTTATCTCTCAAAATGCTGCGAGGTATAATTCATAAAACTGCCGGGGATGATTTTTCTCAAATTTTAATAAAATCAGGGTTAAACATTGCTGTTGTTGATGCATCTTCAAAAGGGCTTGCTATGCCGGATAAAGATGCCGGTGTAGGTATGGCAAGGAAAATAGGGATGGATGCTGCGCTTAAATTATTCGATTATTCATCTTCGCACAAAAAAATATTAATATGCCTTGATGCAGACTGTACAGTAGAAATAAATTACATTAATGAGATAGTAAGGACGTATAATGAAAACGATATTTCTGCTGCCGTTACTGATTATGCTCATAATATTTCCGGGGATGATAATTCAATACCGGCGATTATATGTTATGAAATATTCTTACGATATTATGTGCTTGGACTGCATTATGCGGGATCGGTATATGCTTATGAATCAATAGGTTCGTGCATGTCATGTGATTATGAACACTACATTAAAATTGAAGGGATGAACAAGAGAAAGGCGGCCGAGGATTTTTACTTCCTGGAAAAACTTGCCAAGTTATTAATTAAACCTGACAAAAAGGAAAACACTTATAAGAAGGGTATATATACTATCTGCGGAACGACAGTTCACCCATCTCCAAGAGGATCATGGAGGGTGCCTTTTGGAACAGGACAGCGGGTAAACAGATTCATAGGTGGACAGCATAATGAGTATGTATTGTATGACCCGGCTTATTTTGATATTCTGAAAAAATGGTTAAACTTGTTTGGTTCATCCGGAAGTAATTCAGGTGCAAAAGAGATTTTATCTGCAGCAGAAGATATACATCCCGAACTATTTAATTTCCTGTCTGGACAAAATTTTAAGAGCGACTGGGAACACATTTTGAAAAATTCCAAATCGCCCGAACAACTTGAAAAGCAGGAAGTAATATGGTTTGATGGTTTTCGGACTATGAAGCTTATACACCACCTTAGAGATGCTGCCTGTTCAGAAATAAATATGTTTGATGCACTTGATAAGCTTTTTGCAATTATGAATTATGCCCCTCTTCGAAAAAACGAATTCGGCACGCCGGGCATTGATAAACAAAAAGAGTTTTTAACTTATTTAAGAGAGATTGAAAGAAAACTGTATATATGATTATTAAAACTTCTCCTGACGAAATACAGAATTATTTAATTGACGCAAGTAACTTTAGAGGAGTATGCGACGCAGTTTATTTTCCTGAAAGCACAGAAGACATATCGGCTATTCTAAAGGAGGCATATAAAAACAATACGCCAGTAACAGTATCAGGCAATGGAACCGGGCTTACAGGTGCGCGTGTGCCTGAAGGGGGAATTGTTATATCTACGGAAAAGCTTAACAATATAATTGAGATTAATTCAGAAGAACTGTACGCAGTAGTTGAACCGGGAGTTATGCTTTCAGATTTTCTCGGCATAGTAAAACAAAAAGGATTATTATACCCTCCTGATCCAACTGAAAAGAATTGCTTTATAGGCGGAACAGTTGCCACAAATGCTTCCGGGGAAAAGACCTTTAAATATGGCCCCACCAGGAATTTTGTAACTGAACTCGAAATTGTATTGCCTGACGGAGATATTCTGCAAATAGCCAGGGGCAAATATATTGCTTCAGGGGATAAACTGGTATTAACCACATACAGCGGCAAAACAATAAATGTTACACTGCCCCCTGTTAAAATGCCGGAAGTAAAAAATGCGTCAGGTTATTTTATTAAAAAGAATATGGATGCTATTGATTTGTTTATTGGTTCTGAAGGGACTCTTGGCGTTATTACAAAGATAAAGCTCAAACTGCTGCCTCTGCCGGAAAAGGTAATTTCATGCCTTATATTTTTCAAAGAAGAAACCGATGCACTGAATTTTATTTTCAGGGCACGCAGCCTTAGTTATAATACAAGGCTAAACAACCAGGTAAATTCAATAGATGCACTGGCATTGGAGTTTTTTGATGAAGATGCTCTGAACTTTCTGAAGAATGATTATTCCTCTGTACCCGCTGATACAAAAGCAGGAGTATGGTTTGAACAGGAAGCATCTGTTAATCCGGATAATGAAGACATACTGCTTGAGCAATGGATGGAACTTATAACTGAATTTAACGGTGATGAAGAATCAGCCTGGTTTGCTGTAAATGAAACAGACAAAGCAAAAATACAGGAGTTCCGGCATGCAATATCGGCGAGGGTAAATGAGTTTATTTCCAGTTATAATATGCGCAAACTCGGCACTGATGTAGCAGTGCCGGATGATTCCTTTAAGGATTTTTACTACTTCATTAAAAAACTTGTAAAGGAAAGCGGGTTAAAATCAGTAGCATACGGGCACTTTGGAAATTCTCATGTACACCTGAATATGCTTCCTACAAACAATGATGAGTTTTTAACCGGGAAGAAAGTCTATGCTGCTATATGCAGTAAGGCAATTGAATTAAATGGAACTGTCTCCGCGGAACATGGAATAGGCAAAATAAAAAGAGATTATCTGCTTGCCATGTACGGGGAAAATGCAATCAACAGCATGATTGCATTAAAGAAGATATTTGACCCTAAAATGCTACTGGGGAAAGGGAACATGTTCCTGCCCTGATAAATAATCTCTCCCTGATGTTTTTTAAGCAGGGAGAGGAATAAAACTTATATGATGCTTATTAAATCCTAATTATTAACCGCTATAAGAGATAGCGATGCTATTATAATCCAGAGCGTTACACCCATAACAAATGGCTTTACACCTACCTTTTTTAATGTAGCCTTAGAGAGATTGGCACCTATAAGGAACAATGTAGTAACAAGCAGCTGGTGCGATATTAAATATATTATGTGAAATATATCCTTTAGCGGTGTTACATAAGTGTTTATAATCATTGCAAAGAAGAATGCTATTATAAAGAATGGTATTTTAACTTTCTTAACACCTGATTTAAACATTAATGCAGCGGCAAATGTAACAGGAATTATCCATAATGCCCTTGTAAGCTTTATTGTTGTTGCAGTGGCAAGCGCCATTTTGCCATAAGCCGAAGAAGCTCCCACAACAGAACTTGTATCATGGATGGCAATTGCTGCCCAGATACCAAATTGCTGCTGTGTAAGCCCAAGGTAATGCCCAATAAACGGAAAAATTAAAAGTGCTACACTGTTTAATATAAATACAACACCAAGTGCAACGGAGGTATCTTCATCATCAGCATTTATTACAGGTGAAACTGCTGCTATAGCGCTGCCTCCGCAAATGGCAGTGCCGGCTGATATCAGAATACCAGTGCTGCGGTTTATTTTAAGATAACGAGAAATAATAAATCCAAGGGTGAAAGTTGTAACAATACCAGCAATTGTATAAATAATACCACTTTTGCCAGCCTCAATTGCTACAGAAGCATTCATTCCAAAACCAAGTCCTATTACTGAATACTGAAGCAGCTTATGTGTAAGCTTATGAGTTTTTTCTGAAAACGGGTTACCTATAGTCACAGCCATCAGAATTCCAGCAAATAATGCTACTGGCGCTGTTACCACAGGAAGCAGGCTGGCTGCCAATAGCAGAATAAATATTACAGCATAGTATGTCTTGGTTTTATTTTCATTCTTCCCGGTTCCCGTAGAAAAACCATTATTTTCTTTACTAGTATTATTTTTATCGCTCATAAATATTCCTGTTTTTATACTCATTATAATTTTTTATAACGGATTTTAAACAAAGGAGAGTCACAACCTTTTGTAAAAGCCATGGCCTAATTTACACAAGGCCAGCCTTTTATACTTATGAATAATAGTTATGAGCTATAACTTTTGGTTATAACTATTTTTCAGGAATGATATAAATTTTCTAACAAGTTTATCGGGGGTATCCTTGCTGTGAACAAAGTAGAAGTTCCTGTATATTCTCCCTTCTTCAAGTTCAACAGCCTTAAACTCCTGTGCCTGTAGACTATCCGCCATTGCCTGTACTGAAACAACTCCCATTGCATCAGTATGTCTCAGGAATGATTTAATGCTTTCTGTGCTTCCAAGCTGAATAAGTATTTTCATATCACGTAGCGAATGATTTTTACTTTTCAGGTATTCCTCAAATACTTCAAGTGTACCTGAACCTTTTTCACGGAGTACCAGATTGATGCCCTTAAGCTTTTCAAGGGTAACACTTTTCAGGCTGGCATATTTTGAAGATTTATGCGTTATAACAATAAGCTCATCTTTTGTAAAGAGAGAATATTTTAATGCTTTGCCCCGGGGCAGCCCCTCTATTATTCCCAAACTTATTCTGCCGTTATGAAGAAGTTTTTCAATTGTTTGTGTATTCTCATTAAGCAGTGTTATCTTTAGTGATGGGTTTGCGCTCTGAAATCTTGCTAGTAAAGGAGGCAAAACATATTGCGCAATTGTAGTACTTGCGCCAATTGTCAGTTCACCGGTCAGTTGTTCACTTAACAGGGATATATCATTACGCAGTTTACTGTACTGTGAAAGAATCCGGGAAGTATGTTCCAGAAGTATCTTGCCGCCGGGAGTAAGCGCTACACCACTGCTGGTTCTGTCAAACAACTTTATTTCAAGTTCAGCTTCCAGGGATTTAATCTGTTTGGTAACAGCAGGCTGACTTATATAAAGGTCTTCAGCAGCCTTTGAGAAGCTCCCTTCTGAAACTATTTTATAAAATAAAAGTAATGTAAACTCATTCATATAATTTTTGGTTATAGCCTGTATTAACATCATAAAAATGCAGACTACTTGCAAGAGCGGACGGCAATGTGAATGAGATAATTCGAAGTAAGAGAAAGAGTAAGACGAAGAACAGAAAAAGATACCGGGATTGTAGATTTATCTGCCTTTAAGCTCCTTGCGCAGTTTTTTATAATCAGGACAGTATGAGCCGACAAGTTTCCAGAATTTTACTGAATGATTCATTTCTTTAAGATGGCACAGCTCATGAGTAATTACATAATCAATTACCGCGTGCCTGTAACGCATAAGCCTGTAATTAAAAGATAAATTACTCCCAGAGGAACAACTTCCCCACCGCGTTTTCTGACCGCGTACAGATATTTTGTTAACATCAAATCCATATTCAGAAGCAAGCTGCCGCGCCCTGAATATGAGATGTTTTTTGGCAGAAAACCTAAGCCAGGCATCATATAATTCAGGTACTGCCACATCACTTTTTTCAGGACTGATTATTTCCAGCACATCCCCTTTCAGCGTTATTTTATGTTTTTTTATAAAGAGATGATAATACTCTTTTACCTGAAGCTGTTTTCCCAGGAATAAATACTCAGGTTCAACGGCTGTTTTCTTCAGATGCTTTTTTATCCAGTCCCGTCTTTTAATAATAAAATCTTCAGCATCTTTTAACTGGTATCCGCGCGGCAGAACAACCTCCAGCTCATTGCCGCGGCTTATTTGTATACGCATGTACTTAGCCTGCCTGCTGTATTTAAGTTTATACGGCAGTATTTCTTCATCAAGCTTTATTGAATGCAGATGGTATGTAGCTTTTGGAGGAATGATTTTTCTCGCTTATAAATACAATTCTTTAATATTCTTCATCTTATCTATAACAGTAAATTTAACTAAATAAACTGAATATGTAAGGTGAAAAATATTTACTGTTATATTTATCAGGTTCACAACGACACAAATATATTTATAGCGACGAAATAAAGAAATATATTTTTGAAATTTACAGGATAGAATTATAGTTGTTAAGAATTTTATAGATAAAATAATAATGGGTTGTAATTATTACCAATAATCCCTTCTCACCCTTGATAAGGGGAGAATGGATACAGGGATATGAGGTCATTAAACAGCTATTAAACAACAAAAGTGAAGCAGCCTGTTTCGATAATACCAGCAGAGATACTTATGTTGTTTGACTCCATAACGACCTCATCCCAAACCCTTCTCCTTATCAAGGCAGAAGGGCTTATTGGAGACAAGCTTTTGATTGTCATTCTGTCTATATTTTACGAAAAATAATAGTATAAGGAAGTGTTAAGAATAATCTTTTACTACTAAATATATAATTGTACACTCCAAGCATAACAAAAACATTGAATATTATATCTGAAGAGAACAGAAGATTGAATTGATGTTAGCCAGCAGGATAAAAAAAAAGCAGCCCGGGTATTATTTCCTGCTGCCTTTTAATATTCTTTATCAATTCTGATTATGCAGAATACGCAATACTTACTTTACAATTTTATATGTGGTACTCTCTTTTGTATCCTGAAGAATAATACCATTATCTTTAAGAGTGTCACGAATTTTATCAGATAGTGCAAAATTCCTGTTCTTTTTTGCACCAAGCCTTTCAGCAATCAAAAAATCAACCAGGCTGCTGCCATTTTTTTCAGTAAGTGCTGCAAATGATGACTCATTAACTTCTTTTGCCAGGCCTGAAAGATTATTTATGACTTCTTCGCTTAATTCAACTGCAGCATCTGCCGATGCCAGCGGAGGAACGATTCCGAGTACACCTTCCGCGGTTTCATCCAGAAATTTCCTGGCATTTTTAAAAAAGTCTGCAGATAAGTTTAATTCTTTGTCAATTGCGCGGTTAATATCTCTTACAAAATCAAAAATAACTGCAACAGCCTGTGGAGAATTAAAATCATCATCCATTGCGGCCTTAAAATCATTATGATACCTGGTAAAATCGAAATCGGCGTTATTTGTCCCTGTGCCGGCATCATTCAGGCATTTATTTATTCGTTCATAAGCATTGGCAATTTTTTCAAGCCCTTTCTGTGCAGCAGTAAGAAGCTCATCATTAAAATTAAGCGGGCCGCCATAATGTGTCTGTGCAAGAAACATACGTATAACTTCAGCAGGAAATTTCTGCACTACCTCACGCGCGGTAAAAAAGTTGCCAAGTGATTTTGACATCTTCTGTTCGTTAATATTAAGAAATCCAAAATGTATCCAGTAATTAACAAACTTTTTACCTGTTGAAGCTTCGCTCTGTGCAATTTCATTTTCATGGTGAGGGAAAATAAGATCATTGCCGCCTGCATGAATATCGAAAGATTCACCCAGGTGTTTGCAGCTCATAGCAGAGCATTCAATATGCCACCCGGGGCGGCCTTTCCCCCAGGAGCTGTCCCAGCTTGGTTCACCGGGTTTTGCTTTTTTCCATAACGAAAAATCAAGCGGATTTCTTTTTTCCTTATTCTCTTCAACACGGGCACCCACTTCAAGTTCATCAGTTTTTTTGCCGCTTAGTTTTCCATACTCCTTAAAGTTTGCAACATCATAAAAAACATTACCGTCAATATTATAAGCAAAACCTTTTTCTTCCAGGCTTTTAATTAGTGCAATAATATCGCCAATATGCGTTGTTGCCTGCGGATATACGGAAGCTTTTTTTACTTTTAACTTTTGTATATCTTCAAAAAAAGCATTTGTAAAAAACTCTGATACTTCTTTTGCCTCTTTGTGCTCCTTGTTAGCTTTATTAATAATCTTATCATCTATATCAGTCAGGTTCATTGCAAATTTAACATTATAACCACTGTACTCAAGATAGCGCCTTATTATATCTGCCATAATAAATGAACGGGCATTACCCAGGTGGAAATAATCATATACGGTTGGGCCGCATACATACATTGTTACTTCATCAGGGTTAATTGGTTTAAATTCTTCTTTAGTACGGGTTAATGTGTTATATATCTTAAGCATCGTTTTCCTCTGGGCACACCTTGTACAGGCGGCAAGGTAGTTTAGTTAAATTTAATTTTCAAAATTCGGAAATATTAATATAACAAAAAATGATACGCGGTGCAGGACACATATTTTCCGTGTATTGTCCGGGAACAAGAATTAATAAGTTGAATTCCTTAAAGCCTGGAAGGAGTTAATTTTTTCTGAGTTTTTGGATCAACTCCTGCATATCTGCCGGGAGTTCTGAGTCAAAACGGACTCTTTGTTTTGTGTGTGGATGTATAAAACCCAGTGTTTTTGCATGCAGTGCCTGCCGGGGCATTATATCCAGCAGGTTTTGAACATGCGCTTTTATTTTGGGCTGTTCAGAACCGTAAACTATCTTTCTTCCTCCATAGGTTTCATCTCCAAATACAGGGTGGTTTAGTGAAGATAAATGCACGCGAATCTGGTGTGTTCTGCCAGTTTTCAGATTCAGCTTTACCAGCGAAGCAAAATTAAACTCTTCCAGTACCTCGTAAAATGTAATTGCTGTTTTGCCATCAGTCTTGCTTGTGGTAAATTTTTTTCTGTCTGATTTACTCCTGGTAATATTGGAATTTATTTCGCCATGATTTTCCTTAAAAATACCCCAAACAACTGCCTGGTATTCACGTTCAATATCGTGGCGGGCAAACTGCTCAGCAAGCTTAGCATGAGTCCAGTCATCCTTAGCAACAACAAGAAGGCCGCTGGTATCTTTATCAATCCTGTGTACAATACCCGGACGCGGAGAACCTTCAACTGTATTTGCAGTACTTAATTTCTGCGTATGGTGAAGCAGTGCATTAACAAGTGTGCCGGTATAATTAGCATAAGCAGGATGAGCTACCATTCCGGGTGGTTTATTTACAATAAGGAAGTATTCATCTTCATATACTATATCAAGAGGAATTTCTTCAGGTTCTGCAAATTCCGGACGTGGAGTAATTGGGATTCTGCCTTCAACAACATCAAGTGCAGCTACTGTCTGGCTTGGTTTAACAAACCTGCCATTTACAGTAACAAACTCTGCTTCAATTAACTTCTGGACTTTAGAACGTGTAGCATTCTCAATGCAATTAGTAAGGAATACATCAAGGCGTTCACGTTTCTTCCCTGCCGGTAGTTCAAAGCGAAATTTCTTTTCCGTTATCAGGCTGGCCATCAGCTGAATTTCCTTCGCTTTTTATTTCATCATTTGAATTTTCATCCGGTTCAGTATCACCATCAACAAGAGGTTTATTGTTTTCAGCATCAGCAGAAGGTTCATCCACCGGAAGCGTTTCAGAAGCCGGAACTGTTTCTTTTTGCACCTGCTTATAGAAGAATAACAAAATAAGCACGCCAATAGTAACGGCAGAGTCAGCAACATTAAAAATTGGCCAGCGGTCATAACTTCTGCCAAACAGCGTAATATTAAAAAAATCAAAATCCAGAAAATCTACAACTTTACCGTAAAATAAAGGAGCATAACCATAAAAAATGCCGTAAAACATTCTGTCAATAAGGTTGCCGGCGGCTCCGCCAAGGATACATGCCAGAGCTATTTTAAGGCTTTTTGAACCATCTTTAATACGATATATATAAATTATTAAAGCTATGCTTGCAATAAGGGAAAAAACAGAAATAAGAAGTTTATAATCAAGGCCGGGGTCAATACCAAAGGCCATTCCAGGATTTTCTATATAAGTAAGCCTGAAAAAATCACCAATAACCGGAATTCTCTGCCCTTCAAGCATTCCATTATAATGAATGTTGAGGAACGGAATGGAAAAACCTTTTACAAAAATTTTTGATAACTGGTCAACAACAACAATAATAAGTGAAAGATATAGTATTCTCATTTATTCCTTATTTTCAGCTAAGATATTATCGGGTTCATCAACAACTAAAGCAGGTTTATTGTTTTGTCTGCTTAACAGGTATAATAAAAGAATCACACCGGAAGAAACGGCAATATCGGCAATATTAAGAATATATGTACCAATAGTTCTGTTAAAGATAAACAAATTAAAAAACCTTACATCTATAAAATCAACAACTTTTCCATGCAGAAAAGGGGCGTAATTATAAAACAGGCCATAAAAAGCCCTGTCAATAAGATTACCCACAGCACCCCCAAGTATAAGGGCAAGTGAAAGCCTGATAAAAAAAGTTTGAGTTCTTACCTTGTAAAGATAAATAAAAAGCCCCACTGCTGCTAAAAATGTAAAAACTGTAATATACATCTTATAGTCAGGGCCAAAATCAATACCGAGAGCAATACCGGGATTTTCAACAAAGGAAATATTAAGCCATTGGCCAAACAGATGGATTTTACTGCCCGGAGCCATTCCCTCATGATTGATCCCAAAGATGGAAAAACCTTTAACCGCAAGTTTAGCAGCCTGATCTAGTGCAACAACTATTAATGTAACAAATAATATTTTCATTCCTGGTTCATAAGAGTAAAGATGCGGATTTGGATAAACTTTAAGCCTGAAAAACGTAAAGCAAGTACTCCCTGTAATAATTAAAACGTTCAGGTAAGAAAGGTAAAGTTGCAGCTCTGAGGATTTTCAGTAATAGCCCGCAGTAAAACGGGCTATGCTAAAAAAACAAAGATAATACCTTATCTTTTTTCCTGCCTCTGTTTAATAGGGAGACATAACTGACTGTGAGGAACTGCTTCAAGCCTTGCTTTTGGAATCAAAGGACAGGTTTCGCAAAGGCCCTGTGGTTCTTCAATACATTCAATACAGATACCGTAAGTACCGGAGTCAATTCTTTTAAGGGCATCTTCAAGATAGCCAAGAAATTTATTTTCTCTCTGGGCATAAAGGAAAGTTTTTTCTCTTTCCATTGCATCGGTACCCTGTTCTGCCATATGCAGGGAATATGGAGAATTTTCATTAATATATTCACCTGTAGTAGGATCCAGCATTTGATCTTTCAGGTTCTGAAGCTGTTCAATAATTTCGTTGCGTTTTTCAAGAATAATTTCTCTAAAATGTTCGAGATCTTTTTTACTGTAGCCTTTAATTTTGGCTAAAGCCCTTGCACGGGCTTCAGCAGCAGAAATTTCAGGCTGAACCGGAGCAGGCACCTGTACTTCTTCTGTTTTCTTCTTTTTCGCCATAGTTGATTGTCGTTCCGTTTTTTTATCATTTGGTTTCTGTTTTACCCCGGATGTTTTGGGGGCTTTAGTTAACTTACTGGCAGTTACTTTAGCTGCCGGAGACTTTTTTATTGCTTTGGCAGCAACAGATTTTGCGCCTGCAGACTTTGATGCAGAAGCCTTTTTAGCAGGGGCAGGTTTTGCCGCCTTTTTAGCAGATGATTTGGCTGAAACTTTTTTTACAACTGCTTTTTTAGTAGTAGATGATTTAGCCATTTAATGGTCTCCTTAGTTTAGGTAGTTACCTTTTCAATTTTAATGGAGCATTCAAATTCTCCGATTTTCCAATCCTGTTTAAAACCCGGAGCATCTGCATTAACAGCCTTAGCCGAAACAATACTATCGGCCAGAGTTTCAGCAGATACATAATCAGAAAATGCTTTCACTGCTTCAACAATCTTTTCACTTCCACTATAATTAATTACTATCCTGTCTGTAACATCGTAACCGGCATCTTTTCTCATATTCTGAATTCTGTTTACAAATTCTCTTGCAAGGCCTTCAGCAATAAGGTCATCAGTAAGCTCTGCATCTATAGCAACTGTAACACCTTCTTCACTTTCTACAACCCAGCCTTCAATTTCGGAACTTATAATTTCTACATCATCTTTGCTAATAGAAATGCTGTCACCATCAACCAATACGCTGATATTGCTGCCTTTTTCAATTTCTGAAATCTCACTTCCGGTTAATGCTTTTATTGCATTAGCCACAGCGTTCACTTTCTTGCCAAATTTAGGGCCTATCTTTTTAAAGTTAGCTTTTGCTGATTTATTAACAATTCCTGAATCATCATCAAGTACAACCAATTCTTTAATGTTTACTTCATCAAGAACCACATCTTTCATTTTACGCAAAGCTTCGTTCTTCTCTTTGCCGGCAACAACCATAATTTTTTTCAAAGGCTGCCGAACTTTAAGATTAGCTTTAGCCCTCATTGCACGGGTAAGATATACAACTTTCTGTGCAATTTCCATCTTCTCTTCAAGCTCTTTTTCCACGTATGAAGGAACAGGGAAAGAAGTAAGGTGAACTGATTCTTCTTTTTCCTTCTTTGTAACTGTATTAAGGTTACGGAATATTTCTTCAGAAATAAAAGGAGCAAAAGGAGAAGTAAGCTTAGCTACTGTAATCAAACATTCATATAACGTCTGGTAAGCAGAAAGCTTATTGGTATTCATTTCAGATTTCCAGAAACGCCTGCGGCATCTTCTTACATACCAGTTGGAAAGCTGATCAATTGTAAATGAAGATACAACCCTGGCCGCTTTTGTAACTTCGTATGCATCCATAAGTTCACGGTATTCATTAACAAGTGAACTGAGCTTTGATATAATCCATCTGTCAATTTCCGGACGTTCTTCGTAAGGGACTGCATCTTCAGAAAAATCGAAATTATCTATGTTTGCGTAAAGCACAAAGAATGAGTAAGTATTGGTTAATGTACCAAAGAACTTTCTTTGTACTTCAACAAGGCCTTCTTCATCAAACAATGTTGGGCGCCACGGAGGGCTGTTGGTGATAAGATACCATCTTGTAGCATCAGCACCGTATTTATCAAACAGCATAAAAGGATCTACAGTATTTCCACGGGATTTGGACATCTTCAGCCCGTTTTTATCAAGTATAAGCTCATTAACAATAATGTTTTTATAAGCTATTCTGTCAAAAAGCATTGTGGAAATAGCATGCAGTGTATAGAACCATCCGCGTGTCTGGTCAATTCCTTCACAGATATAATCTGCGGGGAAGAAACTCTTTTCAAATAATTCTTTATTTTCAAACGGATAATGATACTGGGCAAACGGCATTGCGCCTGAATCAAACCATACATCAATAAGTTCAGGAGTTCTCTTATATATTTTACCGTTACGTTCAAACATTATGTAGTCAACAAAAGGCTTATGAAGGTCAAGTGTTTCAAATGAGGCAACACTAACTCTTTTGCCATCCTTTTCAACAAAACCCTGTTTTAGTTCTTCAATGCTGCCAATGGCAAACATATCTTTACCGTCTTCAGAAACCCATATAGGAAGTGGTGTGGCCCAAAATCTGTCACGTGAAAGTGCCCAGTCCTTGTTTTCTTCAAGCCAGTTGCCAAAACGGCCTGCGCCAACTTCCGGCGGCTGCCAGTTAATTGTTTTATTAAGTTCAACCATCCTTGGGGCAATAGATGTGGTTCTGATAAACCATGACTCTCTTGCATAATAAATAACCGGCACATTTTCATGACGCCAGCTAAAAGGATAAGTGTGAACTATAGTTTCTTTTCTATAAAGTTTTCCTTCTTCACGCAGCATTTTGATAATTGCAGGATCAGCATCCTTAACAAACTGTCCTTTAAAGTCAGTTACTTCATCTGTAAATAAACCGCCGCGTGTAACCGGCTGAAGCATAGGGATATTATATTTTTTGGAAAGTTCATAGTCATCCTGGCCAAAGGCAGGAGCTATATGTACAATACCTGAACCATCTTCAGTGCTTACAAAATCACCGGGAACCACATAAAAAGCTTTCTTTGAAGGATCAGGAGTAACATAATTCATAAGCTGTTCGTACTCTGTACCTTCAAGTGAACTGCCCTTCATTTCTTCAAGTATCTCGTATTCACCTTCAAGAACTGAAAGCCTTTCTTTAGCAAGGATTATTTTTTTATCCTTGTGATTAATTTTTACATAATCAATATCAGCACCTACAGCAAGAGCAACATTAGAAATCAGAGTCCATGGAGTAGTGGTCCATACAAGGAAATACTCATCCTTGTTTTTAATTTTAAAAAGGACATAAACAGAAGGGTCTTTGGTTTCACGGTATCCAAGAGCAAGTTCGTGAGAAGACAGCACAGTCTCAGACTTGGGATCCTGCGGAACTATTTTATAGTCCTTATAGATAAGCCCTTTATCAAATAAAGTTTTAAGAGCCCACCAAACAGATTCAATATAATTATTAGTTAAAGTAATGTAGGCAGAGTTAAGGTCAAGCCAGTAGCCCATTCTGTGAGTCATCTTTTCCCAGAGGTCAAGATATGTAAAAACAGAATCGCGGCAAGCCTGGTTGTATTTTTCTACACCGTATTCAATTACTTCACTTTTATGCTTAATGCCTAATTTCTTTTCAACTTCAATTTCAACAGGAAGGCCATGGGTATCCCAGCCGGCTTTTCTTTCAACCCTGTAACCCTGCATTGTTTTATACCTGCAGACAAGATCTTTAAGGGTACGCGCCATAACATGGTGAATGCCGGGCTTGCCATTGGCTGTTGGAGGGCCTTCATAAAAAGTAAAAGACTTACCTTTATCTCTTGAATTAATACTCTTTTCAAAAATTCCGTTTTCCTGCCAGAATTTAAGAATCTTTTCTTCAACTTCGGGATAACCGTTTTTTTCTAAATTTTGTTTGAACATTTCTATAAGCTTTTCAACAATTACTATAATATTTAATAAAAAAAAGAACCAACTCTGTGTGAATAAAGAAAAGGCTTAACCAGCTTCTTCATACTTTCTTATTAATTCTTTTTCAGCGTTAATAAACTCTTTTAATTCTTTTTCAATACGCTCTTTTTTAAGGAGGGTATTTTTTGCCTGTGCTTCAGCATCATTAACAATTTTTTTAGCTTCTATTTTAGCTTCGCGAAGCTCAAGCTCAGCCTCTTTTTTAGCATCTATAAATCCCTCTTCAATCAGGCGGGATTTTTCTTTAAGAATTGCAAATTCCTTCTGCATTGTAAGAACCTGTACAATTGACATCCCAAATAATGCAATAGAACCAAGAGTTATGTTTCTTAAAGAATAAAGAATAAGATTTTCAGCAAGCAGTTCATTAGCAGAGAAATACTGCCTGAAGAAAGAAACAACAAAAATACTTACTACTGAAGATGCAACAATCATGGCAAAAACAACTTTACCGCCTGAATGCCATCCAAAAGTTTTATTTATAACCCAGCCGCAGGCAAAACAAAAAACAGAAAGGACAAACCATACTGCAAAATTATTTTCGCCAAACTTAAATAAATCAGTATTCAGGAAGTTTGATGAAAACATTAATACGCCCAGCAGGGCCGGCGTAAGATAATACACCAGTGGTTTCTTTTCCATTTTAAATTCTCTTTATTACTTCTTTCATAATAAGAGTCATTTTAGGCTCTGCTTCCATAGCAGCAGCAATAATTTCTTTAACATCAACAGGTTTAAGTGCTTCAGGGAAGCATTCATCAGTAACAATGCTTATACCCAAAACCTTCATGCCCATGTGAACAGCGGCAATGTTTTCAGGAATTGTAGACATTCCGACAACATCAGCACCGGTGCCTCTAAGGTACCTGTATTCAGCGCGTGTTTCAAGGTTAGGGCCCGGAACAGCAACATAAACACCTTTTTGAACTTCAATTTTATTATCAAGGGCGGCATCTTCAGCAAGTTGAATCAGGCCCCTGTCATAAGCTTCACTCATATCAGGGAAACGCGGCCCAAGAGTATCTTCGTTTCTTCCAATTAAGGGATTATCGCCAAGCAGGTTAATATGGTCAAGCATAAGCATTATATCGCCGCGCTTGTATTGTGGATTCATACCGCCGCCAGCGTTGGAAACAAGGAGAGTTTTAACCCCTAAAGATTTCATTACCCTTACCGGGTAAACAATCTGCTGCATGGTATAGCCTTCATAATAATGAAAGCGCCCCTGCATTGCAACAACATTTACAACACCATCTTTTGAAGGAACAGTGCCAAAAATAAGTTTACCTTTGTGAGACTCCACTGTAGAAAGCGGGAAATGAGGAAGATCTGCGTAATCAATTTCGTGCTCAATATTGATTTCCTTCACAAATCCGCCAAGCCCGGTACCAAGAATAATTCCCACAGGGTAATCTCTGGTAGTCTTTTTCCTGATAACCTCTATTGTTTCGTTAATTGCTTTTAAAAGTTCACTCATATTTTTCTATAATAGTTTATTTACTATCCCGTTTATGTCAACTTCAACTTTAGAAGCCTGCTGTTCAGTTTTTTTAACAACAACTTCTTCAGAACCTGCATCGGCGACCTTCATTTCAAGCAGATTTGCCTGTGAGTTTATAATTGCTCTTAATTTAGCAATAATAAGGTCCCTTTCTTCGCGCAGGTTAATTACAGAATTTCTTATTTCGTTTGCATTTTCCCTGGCTTTTTCAAGAATCTGTGAAGCTTTAATCTCTGCTTCCTTAATCATTAACCCGGTTTGTTTTTTTGTAGATTCTATAGACCGGGAAGAAGATTCCTGGGCTTTAAGCAGGGTTTCCTGCAGGCTTTTTTCAATTTTCCTGAATTCAACAAGCTTTGAATTAGCCTGGTCAAGTTCCTTTTTTAAAGAGTCATTTTCAGTTTGAAGAGACTCAAATTCATCAGCAAGTTTTTCAAGATAAGCCTGAACTTCATCTTTGTCAAAGCCACGGACAGACTTGCTAAACTCCTGCTTTTTTATGTTAATGGGGGAAATTTTCATATTTCCTTCCAGCTTATTGAATAATCTCTTTTACCAAAAATAGCTGAACCAATTCGGAGCATTGTAGCCCCCTCTTCAATAGCAATTTTAAAATCATCTGTCATACCCATAGACAGCTCTTTAATACTATAACCTTTAGAATTTAAATCGTCTCTAAGCTCTCTAAGCTGCCTGAAACTTTTACGAATAAGCTCAACATCGTCAGTAAAAGGGGCAATAGTCATTAACCCAATAAGTTCCAGATTTTTAGAATCCCTGCAAAAAGCAACAGCCTTATTAAACTCATCTTCACCAGAAAAACCTGATTTGGTTTCTTCATCTGAAGTTTTAACCTGGAGTAGTATTTTCTGAATTTTCCCCAGGTTTTCTGCACGTTTATTTATTTCCGAAGCTAACTGAAGAGAATCAACAGAATGAATATATTCAGCGGATTGTACGGCAAATTTCACTTTATTCTTTTGCAGCGTACCAATCAGGTGCCAGGTTATATTACTGCCAAAATGCTCATACTTATGCTGAAGCTCCTGCACCTTGTTTTCGCCAAACTGAACCTGCCCTGCAGTAAAAGCCTGGTTTATGTCATCAATGCCAAAGTTCTTGGATACCGCAATAAGCGTAATTTCCCCGGGATTTCGTCCAATTTCGGCACATTTCCCGGCAATTTCTTCTTTTATTAACCTTAAATTTTCCGCTATCATAATTAATTAAGAATGTGAATCTATAGGTTTTACAATCAAAAATCAACGAAAAAGCAACCCTTATGGGGGCAAATAATAAATTGATAACCGCCTGGTTTTTGAGCAATATTTTATATTTGGCAATATTTTGACGAGTATAACTATACTATTGCAGAAGATGTACCGGTTTGACTGGCAGATACTTAATTAGCAGCCCGGCAACACTCCGGGATATGATTAATTCAAATTCCACATCGCAGAAATTTATAGTACGTATTATATATAGATATATTCTGGTTAAATTTTTACTATAATGCTATTGAATCCTTCTTTCCTTAAAAAAATATCTTGTGCCAACAGAAATGTTCAAACCGCCATAATTTCCTATAAATGAAGAGATATCTTCTCTTGCAGCATTATATTGTATTTCAGCAACAGCAGAAAAATGGCTGTTCGCAAAGTTCTTCTCAAGATTGATACCACCAAAACCACCGAGAAAACCACCACCACTAATTTTAGTGCTAAAGCCTGAAGTTTCAGTTTCCTCATTAAGGCTTACAAATGACAAACCACCATTTACAGCCAGAGTAAAATCTTCAGAAAGAAAAAAGTTATACATAAATCCCGCATTAAAAAGCCACTCTGAAAAATCTGCAGTACCGTCTTTAGATTCAGTTGTAACTATCAGATTATTGTCCACATAAGCATGATTAAATGCTGAAGGAGCTGCACTTTTCGAGAAATATGAGACTTTGCCATACAGATATGATCTTGTTGAAACAGGAATGCCTATTGTTAATGACGGGCAAAATCCTGCAGAGGAATTATATGTTTTATCAAAGTCTGTTCTGTTAATATTAAACAAACCGGTATTAAGACCAATAAAAACACTTCTGGTATTTGATTGCTGGGAAAATGTACATGAAAATAAAAGTAAACTTATAATTAAGCCTTTCATAACCTGACCCTATCCTTAAGAATAAATTGTTTGAAGCAATTTGGAAGATAATCACGAATAAACAAATTTATATTTCCCCTCTTACCCTTAAAACAGCATTTTTGCCAATGCAATTTTATTATTAACAAAAATCAACTGCATATTAAATGTAAATTATACAGTTCATTTCTTCAAGGGAAAGTATAAAGGCCGGAGATATTTTAGCACGCAAGTAGTTATATTTAAAATAAATGCGGCAGGGTAACCACTCCCTGCCGCCGCTTCTTTTTATATTAGAGAGAATAACTTAATTATAACAGCACTGCTATTATTTTAGAAGAGTCATTTTCTTTATATATAACTTGTCATTATACATTATGTTGCAGAAATAAGTTCCACTGGAAAGGCCGTTAGCATTCCATGTAATATTATAATTTCCTGCGTCTTTAAGCTCGTTTACCAGCTGAGCCACTTCTTCTCCAAGCATATTAAATACTTTTACAATCACATTACCCCTTTCCGGCACATTAAAGCTAATGGTGGTTGCCGGGTTAAAAGGATTAGGATAATTCTGCATAAGAGAAAACTCACCGGGAATAACTTCATTATCCTTATCAACAGAAACAAGCCCGCGCAGAATGTCAGGGTAATTAGTAATAATACTGTTTACTCCCAGCCTTATAAGCCTTGCCATTTGAGTATTTGTATTAACAGTCCATACATGCACTTCTTTTCCGCCTGCTTTTGCTTTACTTACCAGGCTCTGGTCAACAAGAGTTTGTTCAACGCTCAGAAGATCAATATTTTCATCAGTATAAATATCAATATCTGTAGGCATTACATAAAATATAAGGCCGGTTTTAAGAGTGGAGTCAATTTCTTTAACTCTCTTAATCTGTGAATAATCGAATGAAGTGAAAATGCAGTCATCAGCAAAGCCAAGTTCTTTAACAATACTTACAGTGCTGTCGGCAAGATTCACCTGGTGCCCGTTTATTTTAAGCTCAATATTTAATTTTATTTTGCCTTTGGCATACGCAATAACATCCCTTAATTCAGGAATTTGCTCGCCAGCAAATGAACTGTCAAACCAGGCTCCTGCATCAAGCTGTTTAACTTCAGCAAGAGTGAGGTCATAAACATTTTTATCAACACCGGTACAGCGCAATAATGAAGCATCATGAGTTATTACGATATAACCATCTTTTGTTTCCTGAACATCAAGTTCAGCATAATCAGCACCCATACTAACAGCTTTTTTAAAGGAAGCCATTGTATTTTCAGGAGCATAACCTGATGCCCCCCGGTGAGCTGTTACTTCTACCTGCCCTGCCATTAAAAAGGGAGACTGTGCACCCAAAAGCACTATGGCGATTAGAAATGTGTATATTTTAACCATAGTTATACCTCATTAAGTTTGATAAATATTACTTGAGAAGAAGCATTTTCTTTACAGTGGATTTGTTGTTGTAAATAACACTGTAAAAATAAACTCCGCTGGAAAAGCCATTTGCATTCCAGGTTATGTTATACCTGCCGGCATCTTTAACTTCATTTACCAGCCTTGCAACTTCTTCACCAAGCATATTAAACACCTTTACACTAACATTGCCGCGTTCCGGCAGTGTAAAACTTATTGTTGTAGAAGGATTAAAGGGATTAGGATAATTCTGCAACACATTAAATTTTTCCGGAACAATTTCTTCATCAACTGAAACCGGGTTAAGAACTCTTTTTAATTTAACCGCATCAGCCACAATGTACTTTGCTGTATCGGTGGCAGCGTATGATGAAAGCATCACAGAAAATTTATCGCCTTTGTTATAGCTGTAATTACCTATGTTAAGCCATGAACCTGCTGAAGCAGACTGGGCAACATATACAGTATCAGTCCCATCTTCATCCTTAGTTACATACATACAATCAGCCAGCGGAAGAGAGAGAGATGGTATATTCACAAAAATATCATAATACCCTGCTTCTTCAATTGTATATGGCCCCCACTGTACGCGGGCTGTTTTGCCTGAAGGTTTTGCATACCAGCAGGAATTATTTACTGCACTGCTGCTTGTATCACTAACCCACGAACCCATCAGCTTCCAGAACGAATTTGCTGTTGCATCGTCAACAACAAACTCAGCAGTTTCGGGATTATATGTAAGGTTTACAGATACACTTAAAGTATCACCCGAAACATCTACAAGGTTTTCTATGTTAATTGTAAAAGCACTTCCCGCAACTACATTTTTAACTTTAACATACAGAACAGAGCTGCTGTTTTCATCCACGTTAAAGCTCAGATTACCTTCTGAAAGTGAAGAAGTAATTTTTGTTGTTTCAGATGGCGGATTAAGCAGATCATTGGAAAACTTTAATGCAACAGTCTGGCTGTCCTGCATAAAATAATCAGTCATGGAAAATGAAGGGTTCAACCTGAACCTGAAAGCATCAGCGATAAGATTTCCGGAACCGCTGCCTGAAAGCTTAACAACAACAGTATCCCCGGAATTAAGAGAATATATTCCCAAAAGATTCCATTGTTCTATGTTATTCTGCTGATTAACATTTATTGTGTCATTCATACTTCCGTTACTTACTGAAACCACAGAAGTACTGCAGTTATTTATAGAATCACCTGGCCAGTATCCATAAAAAGAATAATTTCCTTTACGAAGGATACGAACAGAATATGTGGCAGTATTGCCTTCAACAGAAGCATCTGCAACTTTGTATGCACTCTTATAACCGCCTGAAACAGTACTCCATGTACCATTCATTGTAAACATCCCCTTGGAATAGTTATCTATCACAAGGTCATTGAAAGAAGGTGCAGCAGTGGAGGTATACATAGACTCCTGAAACTGAGGCAGCGCATCAGAATAGTTTAAGAGGTCACCGTAATACCAGATAACCTCACCCGCAGTACCGGCAGTACGTGTTGTCCTTATTTCAGAAAAAGTGCTGCTTACTGAACCGGCTGAACTTATAGCGATACCGGGTGAAAGCTGAAACCCGTAAGGAACATAATTTTTTGAAAGGTTTAGCTGGTAACTGTAATCACTTACCGGCAGGTAAAGCATAGGTTCAAGCATATCCACATAACCGTTTTTTGCCCAAACATCCCATGCCTGTAATTTGTCATCGGTACCACCATACATCATATAAGGAGGAGCAACAGCACCTGTTACAACACAACTGGGATTAACGGCTTTAACTGCCGAATAAATATTTTTCACTACATTTGTTACCTGCTCGCGGCGCCATGCACACCATGCGGTATTGGTATTAGTAAGAGTAAGCGGATCAGGGTTTCCGGTTTCACTCATAAATCTTGCGCGGGCTGTATCAGAGTATGAATATGCTGTTGTTGGATAACGCATTCTGTCAAGTTCAATACCATCAAGATCAGGATATTTGGCCGCACACTCGGCATATAAATCAACCATAAATTGTGCAGCAGCAGAAACAGCAGGATCAACCCAGAAAAAATATCCGCCATATTCATCAGGATCTATAATTTTCATATCCCTGCGCACAAGCGCCCAGTCAGGATGTTTTACAAGTATTCCCGGCAGGCTGGTTTCGCTTGACGAATAGCCTACAGAAAAACCGTATTCAAACCATGCAATAACCTGAATGCCATTTTTATGGGCGACATCAATAATAGTTCTTAACGGATCAGTTCCGGCGAATGACGGATTTTGTTTGGAACCGCCTGCGTTACTTACAACATCGCTTTCATAAATTGTATAGCCTTCATACCATACACATACATAAATTGTGTTAAAGTTAGCAGCTTTAAGTTTAGCTACCATACTTTCAACTGCATCAGCATCTTTATAATATTTTGCAATAACCCATGTGCCTCTAGTTTCAGGATCCGGAAATTGCTGTGCCTTTACAAAAGAAGCTGATAAAACAATCATTGTTACAAATAATAAGCAGAGTTTTTTCATTTGTTTATCGTCATTTTTATTGTTTTAGAAAAATTGCCGGAAGTAACTTTGCACAGGTAAACCCCGGAAGATAACCCGGAAGCATTAAAGTTTATTGTTTGATAACCAGCGCTTACATCTGTATTTATTAACTGTGCTACTTTTTCACCAATTACATTATATACTTCGGCTTTAAGTCTTGATGCAGCCGGCACATAAACACGGATGCTTGTAGAAGGGTTAAACGGATTAGGATAGTTCTGGCTGACTTCAAAATTCTTAACTGTTAAATTGTTTTCGTTTACAGCAGTAGTTTTTGTACTGAACTTAAATACCTTTAGTGCACCTTCATCAACAACATAGGCTTCAGTACCATCACTGTTAAATACAACATCAGCAGGGGCAACAAAGGGAGCGCCGTCTGCATCCTGAAGATCAGCAGAAGTACTGCTTGGCAGTTCAGCAGCCTGTATGGCAAAATCACCGGTAATAAAGAAACCCTTTACCCATTTTTTAGAATCATCTGTACCGCATACATATAAATATTTAGTAGAAGGATGAACAGCAATACCATAAGGAGCGCTGGTACTGAAAGTTAAGAAACCGGAAAGATCAGTCACACGGGCGGCATGATAAGAACCCGGGGAAGAATTATTCCCCCCGGTCCATGCAGCAATTCCCCCAACTGACTCGCCCCCGGGATCAGCTGAGGAATTTCTTGAAGTATAAATAACTGAAGCTGTATCAGAATAATCTGCAGAAGGATCAATTGCAATATCACGAATAAGATCAGCAATGTTTGGATAAGTAAGCCCGCCGCCTGGTTCCATAGCAGTGCTCCAGTCTATGTACGAATACCCAACAGTATTAGCAAAGTTAGATGAACTCTTTCTTCCGTCAAGAGTACCAACAGTGACCAGATAAGATTGGCCGAAATAAATATAACCTGCTTTATCAGCAGTAATTGCAGTGTACCATGTACCATAAGAATGATCAGGCCCTTTCAATGTAACCATTGCAGAAGCATCTCCGCCTGGCAGATAAAATATTTCAGAATATGGATAATAATCTGGCATCTCAGTTCCATCAGGAGCAATCATTCTTGCACTGATAAATATATCATTACCAACTGCAGTAATACCTGTAATATTTCTTACACTATCTTCAGTACTGAACTTTTTTACCAGTGTAAATACCTGGCTGCCGGAAGCTGCCTTATATACACTATGTTCAGCAGCGGAATTAACTGTATTTGTAGATACAACCCATAAAGTACCCTGCGAATCAACTGCACATAAATATGGTGAAACAAGAGAATCTGCAGAAGAAAAACCTATAGAGCCTGTATATTTAAAAGTATCTTCCTGAGGAAACACCAGCAGGCTGGAGAATAAAAAGAACAACATTGTATATAATTTCATTGCGTAACCTCATATTTTGTTTGCGATATAAATTAAGCCGTTAAATAAATTTTCAATTTTGTAAAAAAGCGCGTTGCTAATGCAAGCATCCAGGTAATAATGGCCCCTTCAATAACACCTGGCCAAGGAGTTGTAAATATCATGTCCAGTAGCGGTTTTATATATAAAAGCATAAGCAGAGGGAAAACCAGGTTATTTAGCCCGGCATAAGCAATTAAAGGGTTTCTGCCGCTGTCTATAAGCAGGTTGAAGAATTTCTTTTTTCCTGCAATGTCAATCATGATATACAGCGCAGCAAGTACAAAAGAAGCGAGTCCTGAGGTAATAAAATAATAGCTTATGGTTGCCGGGTCTTTTTTAATTCCGCCTTCATAAGGCTCAAACAAGAAGCCAATTATCAGCCATAATATACCCCATGCTGAGATACCAGCAAGAAGTGAGCCTTTACCTGATTTTAACAGCACCAACTGCCTTATAAAAAATGTTAAGGCAACTGAGAATAAAAATAATTCTGCCCCAATTCTTTGTTTCAACCCGGCAACAACAGTTACTACCAGAATCAATACCAGTACAGAGGCAGTTAAGTATGTTTTATTAAAGGTAATACAGTCAGGATTTTTCTGTGCTTTTAGAATTAGATCCCCTGCAATAGTACCCGGAATAATAATCAGCAGGTATTTAAGATAATCAAGATGCCATAACCAGGGAGCCGGGGAATAAACCCAAATATTATGAACCCAGCCCGGAAAAGCTGCTGACAGCTTGAGAGCAAGAAATATTATTATGAATCCTATTCTGAAAGCAAAGTTGTTTTTGGATATCATCCAGATAATACTGCCAAAAAACGATACATTGGCAAGAACAAGAATTATTATATCACTTTGATATAATGAAAAATGAACGCCCTGCCCGTTCAGAAATGCAATATAAGCTGCCATAAGTACAATACCGGATATTTGAAGTATTGCCTGCTTAGCATTGCTTAAACGGAAAGGAAATCTTCCAAGTACAGGGAATAAAAGAACAAAACCAATCAGGGAGAGACACCATGTTTTCCAGTCGGGCACACTGCATATTACACGTGGATTAACATGATATATATATATGGCAAAAACTGCCAGTAAAATACTCCGCTTTAGCTGGACAAGAATCAATCTCCATAATGGTACGCCCGATGAAAGTTTTTTATCCAGGGCAAGTGGAATAGCAATCCCCATAGTAAAAAGAAAAAACGGAAATATAAGATCAACCCAGGTAATACCAGGAATGAAAACAGGATGATGCAGCGGAGGCGGAGATTGTGCATGATACATCCATGATGGCAAAACACCAAACGGAATAACTGCAGCAAAAACCATTAGAAGTACAGAAAAACCCCGCAGTGCATCCACAGAAAGAATTCTGCGGGGTTCTCTTCTATCCTCTGCTGAAGAATTACCAATAATGTAAGGAGATGTGTTACTCACATTAATACTACCAGTTAATTAATGTTTTATTGCTTCTTCAGTATATTTCCACCAGCCAAAATCTTCAAGGTTTGAAATATCAAATAACATCATACCTTTTGAATCGTTAACAACCTGTTTTATAGCTTTCATAAACTGCTGGGGATTATCCTTTTCCGCATACTGCTGGGCAAAAAGACTGCCATAAACAGGTACTGCATCTAATGTAACGTTCTTAACCATCCTGGCTGCTCCCTGTACTGAATACCACCAGCTGTCTGCAGGCTTTGTACCGGCTTCAACTACTGATTGATTCTTTGTTTCATAAGCTTCCTTTTCAGTTACATCAAAGAAATAATTCCCGGTAAACATAAAGTCAACTACTTCAGCAAAACCAGTAGTATGATATAATGAGTCAGCCCAGTAATAATCTTTCTCCGGGTGATATTTCTGGCTCGCCCAGTTAACACCCATATCATAGTAATAAGGATACCATGAACCAACATATACAGTATAATCACATTTAGGATTTATAGCTTTTACCCTGCCCTTAAGCTCAACAAAAAAATCATATATGTTTTTAGAGCGCCATAGCAGCCATTTATTAAACCATTTGCCAAGCACCCTGTTAGATGTGCCATCAGATTTTATTTCGTCTTTAAAAATATCATCCGGGAATTTTTCAACTTTACTGCCAATAAATTTTTCAAAAGTTTCTTTTGAAATCTGGCTGAAATCGCCTGATAAATTCGGGTACCTGGCCCTGTCAAGCACAACTCCATCAGGATTATATTTATGCAAAACCTCTTCGAATATTGCAAAGATATGATTACGGACTTCAGGAATAATGGGATTTACAAAAGCTGCAATTTCTTCCTGTGACTCAGTAATAGGAACAATACTGCCCTTTGAATAAACCTGCACCTGCCAGTCAGGATGTTCCTTATAAGCCATTCCTAATTTTGTTCCTTTATTTCCTTCTACAAACACGTTTATAGCAAGGTAAATACCAAGGCCTCTTTTTTTTGCTTCGGAAATAAGTATGCCCGTATAATCATAATCACGAGGGCGCTTAAACCCGTTAAACTCGTCAAGAACCGGGGCTACATCACTGGGATACATTACATAGCCGTCTATGCCTCTTACTTCAGCAATGATATCTGTAAACCCGGCTGTTTTTGCTTTATCCAGAATATCTGCAATACCATGCTGCGTGGAGAGCTTTTTATAATTTGCATGCCCTTCTATCCAGAGAAAATATCTCTTCTCTTCGGCTTTATTGTCAGGGGAATAAGATAATGATACAAGAATAGTTAACAATATGAGGGTAATATACTTCAAACTAAAACTCCTTTTATGATATATGGACTATGCAACACGATTGTATAATAATTCTTCTTATTAAGTCATAGGTGGGAGCATTTTATATGAACAATATTATATTAGCCGGGCACTTTACAATTTCGTAAAGACACCCGGCCAATTGAGTACTGAATTTTTGGGGCTAACCTGATTACTTAAGAAGCATCATCTTCTTGGTTAACTGCTGGCCGCCCTGAGAAACTGTGAAGAAATAAACACCGCTTGATAAGTTGTTCATGTTAATATTAGAAATATATTCACCAGCGGTTCTATATTCATTATCAATAATTGTTTTAACAAGTTCACCCATAACATTGTAAATCTTAAGACTTACGTTACCATCTTTGTTAAGGTTAAATTTAACATTTGTAGATGGGTTGAATGGATTAGGATAAGCTTCAGATAAAGCAAATTTTGCAGGAACCTGTGCTGCAGCTTCTTCAACACCTGTATAACCGCCATTAAACCATCCCGGATCGCCAACAGGCCTTCCATCGGTAGAAGCAGTTAATAAAGAGGTGTTAGAATATTTAAGAGCTTCAGTTTCAGCAAGCGGCCATGTTGGAACCCAGTCAGCAACAGGCTGAACAACGGTCTGCTGGTATCCCCAGTAATCAGAAGAAGTAATACCAGTTCTGATAATCTCGATATATTTCAGCATACCAACGCCATCATTCTTATCTTCATAAAGAATATCATGTATAGATGAACCAAAACCCGGATCAACACCTATCTGGTTGTTTTCAGCAACAAAACCCGGCCAGTGTTCTTTATCAGCAAACATACCGGCAGTCCTTTGATTCATCCAGCCATTAGGAACAAGTTGGTTCTCAGCAGCTGCTGTGTCATTCCATGTAGTATAATAATCTGTAATTTCCTGAGGCATAAAGTAAACGTTGTTCTTAAGTTCAACTTTTCTCTTAGCTTCAGCAATCCATCTGATATTTGAATCAGCAGAATCTTCAGGAGCGAATTCTTTTGATTTATCGATATTAAGAGTATCAAGATCAATAACAGCGCAGGTATCAAGTGACCATAAAGCATCCCACCAGCCTGTATATTCACCCTGGCTCTGTCCGCCGGCAGAAACGCCATAGAAAATGTTGTTTGTTATTTTAGCATCAACAACGTTGAAAATCCAGAAAGGTTCTTTGAATGTCCAAACTATGTTATTATGATCAAATTCAAAATAAGTTAACATAGCTTTTGTAATAGGGCATGCTATATCAGAATTACCGCAGAGGAATGTATTATATTTCATAACGATAGAATCTGTAGGAGCAGCTCCATTCATACACCTTAAAGTTTCGCCTGAATACCAGCTGTACTGAGCAAGGTTTCTGAATTTACAGTTAGTAATATAGAAACTGTTCATGCTGCCGGAATAACCAATAGCATACTGCCACCATTCTTCAAAAACTACATTGTCGCAATAAAGATTGATGTCATCAGCTGTAACTTTGATAGCAGATGTCCAGCCATGAGTAGCAGAAGTAGACTGGCCAAGCAGATAAAGATTTTTAAATGATGCGTTGGTACCAGGGCCGTTAACTACAAATAAATCGGCAGTGATAGAACCATCAGAAAGAACGCCGGGCTGAATACATGGAGGACGTCCGTCAGAACCTAACTGCCCAACAACTGAAAAGTCAGAGGTAACAGTAATAGTACCAAGGAAAATATAAGTTGTATCAAGAGAAACAAGCTTATATACACTGTGAGCCTGAGAACCGTCTGAATTGACATCAGCGGTAATAATTTTGTCAAGGCTTTCGCCGGAAGCGTAGACGACTAAAGTATCATTTGCAGCGTACAGAATACCTGAACCTGCAAGAAATACCAACATCGCCGTTAGTACTGCAGTGAACATTTTTTTCATGAAAAGGTTCCTCGTATTATTAATAAAGTTAATAGAACAATAGAACATACATTGATAGTAGTATTTAGAAAGGTACTATCATCCTTTTATTGAATAATTAAAAATCCCATTTAATACCAAGGTCAGCGCTCATTCCATAATCCTGTTGTGAGGTTGGCACGCCGCCGCCTTTAATAACACTAATATCTTTTGCCCCATTAAGATTATTGATATTGCCTAAAATCTGAATACCATACCACGGGAGTTCCTGTTTAACCGCAAGATCCCACCTTCTGTAAGCCTGGGTACTGCTTCTGAGCTGAGGCCACTGGCTTGCACCGGTAAAGATGTCTGCCTGGTAAAGCATAGAAACACGAACAGAGAATTTGGCATAATCATAACCCAATGAAAGGTTAACAATATTATTTGGCTGCTGATATAAGCGATCTGTGAATGAAGTATCAACATAAGTTACTGTACGTCCTGTTGATACCGTTTTCAGATATGGATAATCAGCTTTTGAGAATATGTGAGTATAGTTAGCACTGAAAACAAGTCCTGAAAGCGGGCCTGGTAAATACCAGAAGTGTGTCTGCCAGTCAAGCTCAATACCAACATTCTTAACCAGGTAAGAGTTATTAATATAAGTACCAACATAATAAGTAACACTTGGGCTTGGCTGGGTAAGTCCGGTAGGATAATAAGGAGCTGCTGCAGTACCTGACTTATACATTGCCCAATAGTAAATAAGGTCTTTTATTTCCTTCATGAATCCGCCAACCGTAAACAAACCGATTGTATTATTATAGAAGGAAAGGTATATATCGTAGTTTGCCGAACGTGACGGTTTAAGATTAACGTTATTGTAAGCAATTGAGTTAGAATAGGTAGAAACGTTTATCTTAGGAATCATAACACTGAAATCAGGATAAGCAAGCGTATTTGAATATGACAGACGAATATCAAACCAGTCAAATGGTTTATATTTCAATGATACACTTGGCAGCCAGTATCCATGACTCTTTGTAACGGTAGTATCATAATGATCATAGTCAAGATATGCAGACTGATTAGCAACACCACGAATACCTTTATAAGTAGTTGATAAGTTCTGATATCTTACACCAGGTATCAAGGTAATCTGTTCACCAACTTTTACAGTAGCCATAATATAAGCAGCGCTTAAATCTTCATGGCCAGTATAATCACTTGTGGTGGAAAGATAATTATCATGCCCATAAGCTCCCGGAGCTATCTGGGCAAAATAATCTTTATTATTTTTTAGAAGTTTAATAGCATCCGCAAGTGTAGCAAGGTTAAGAGCAGCACCCATATTATAATCACCATTAAGGAATTTACCGTAGCTATAAGACGGGTCAAGGAAATAAGTCATTGGTATACTTGTACCACTAACCGGAATTCCAAAATGCGAAGTAATCATTTCATCAACATATTTTCCACCGCCATATTCAAGAGAACCGGCGCCATTATCATATTCATCAAAATCATAGTATTTACTCTGATACCTGTATTTTCCACCGAATTTAATTTCAGCGCTTACAAGGTCAGAAAAATTCATATTTCTTTTTAAATCAATAGAAGCAGTAAATGTACGTGACTTGGAATAACCTCCATACGTATTCATGGTTGTCAGATTAGTTTTACTTAAGTCTATGCTTGCCCCTTTAACAACATCTCTCGGGTCAAGGCTGGTAACATTACTAAACTGGTTAAGGCCGGCTGAACTCTGAAGAAAACTAACATACCAGTTGTCAGGACTTTCATCCTGTGCATAAGAATGAGATACTTTTACATCAACCTGGAAAAGAGGTATCTGTTGTTCAAGGCTTAATGTATTTGTAACAGTAGTTTGTTCACTGGCATAATCACCAATTGAATAAAGATGCTGATTATTGCTTATATCAAAAGTTTCAGCCCTGTTCTGATAATGATTACCCCCTTTGCTAAAAAAGTTTGATAATTTAATTTTACCATCAGGGAGTCTATAATCAAGAACAAGAGCAGCATTATACCTGTGTTTATCACGTGGTATATTATAAAGGCTTATACCCGTAGTGATATAATTAACATAGTCTTCACCTTTATGGTTGTATGAAGCACCCATTTCGTTAGAAGAAAGGTTTTTTCTTTCAACATCTACCTGGGCAAAAACGCCAAGTTTATCATCAAAATACCTGTCTTCCATGTTAAGTATATACTTATAATTATTATACTTGTTATAAGCATTTGAAAGGTTTGTATAGCTGCCCCTTAACAAAAGGCCAATTAATGGCCTGTTAAGATTGCTGGCTTTGGCTTCATGAAGTTCAAAATTAACTGTACCACCTAAAACATCAGCATCCATATCGGCGGTAACAGTTTTTGAAACCTGTATACCATCAAGCATATTAGATGAAATCATGCTCAAATCAGCGCTTCTGTCACCAGTATTAGTTGAAGACATTTTAACACCATCAATCTGAATTGAACTGAACTTGGGCTGAAGACCCCTGATAACAACCTGTGTACCTTCGCCACCGCTTCTTACTACAGAAATACCCGGAAGTCTGCCTACAGATTCTGCCGCATTAGCATCAGGCAGTTCCTGAATCTTGGCTGCTGAAACTACGTTTACAATCTGATTTGAAGTAAGCTGTTGGTTAATGGCTGACTTCTGCCCTATTGCCTGGGCAGTAACCACAATTGTATCACCTACAAGTCCAACCGGTGTAAGAGCAAAATTAAATTTAATTTTACCTTCACCACTAACATTTATAGTATGGTCAGGGCCCTTATAACCAATATATGAGGCCCTTATAGTATAAGTACCTGGTTTAACATTTGGGATAACGTACTTGCCGTCAAAATCAGTAGCAGCGCCCATGCCAGTCCCAACCAGTATAACGTTTGCCCCAAACAAAGGTTCACCGGTAGTAGAATCTTTTACAATTCCCTCAACTGTGGGATTTGCTGCTAAAACAGGCACTGATACTATGAACAAAAGACATAGTATTATTCCCCAATTAAAAAGTTTGCTGCACATTTTGATCTCCTTATAAATATGCTCTCATTAAAACTATTAACAACAATTACATGTTATTATCGAGAATAACGGAAAAGTCAGAACCAGTAACATCTTTCTTAGAGAAGCTGGCTTTAACTATTTTTTCTTCTCCCGGGAATAATGTTATAAAATTATCTTCCCAGAAAGTCGGGAGGATTTCTTCCTTAGTGCCCTTCTTAACAACTGCAAGACGGTTCATAAAGGAAATTTCTTTTGAAGTATTTTTAAGTTTTACCACTACCTGATATTCGTCTTTTGTTTCGTTTACTTTAACAGACATATCTGGTTTTACTTCTTTTAATTTAGCAAGGCCTGAGTAGTCAGCCGGGGTTTTGGAAGACTGCCAGTAAACATTGTCAGAAACGAGTTCACCTTTTTCATTTACCAGCTCAAGCTTAACAAAATAAAGTGTGCTTATATCAGAAAGCTGAGGGACTTTAAATACTTCCTGATAACAGTCAGCCTTAATGTTTATTTTTTCTTCGCGATCCCATTTAACCTTCATATTTGAATCATAAACACGGGCTTTAACAGTTAATTTATTTTCACTTTTTCTTAAGTTATTTATTACAGATACCTGGTTGTCATTTGCATTAAGCTGAATGTGCAGTGGTTCAAGAGCTTTTTTAGAGAAGTAGTAAGCAGCATTAGGATTAAGGAACCAGTCATATATTTGCCATAATACTTCCGGGTAAGCAGCATTAAGCTTCCAGAGCATTATACCGGTAGTAATATCCCACATACGCGATCCGGCTGCTTCAAACATAGCACGGTATCCTTCAGCATTTACAAACTGGCATATACGTGCATATTCTTCAATACTTTTTGAATTAAAGCCATATAAATCTCTTGCAGCTTTATCATAAGCTTTGAAGGCATAACCGTCACCATCCCAAACACCATGTTCAGCCCAGACACTGTCCAGCGGGAAGAACTTATTGCTTTTATCAGCGCCAAGATTATTAAACATTTTCTTTAAGCTGCTGAGTGTGGGAACTGCGGGCATACCAAGTTCATTTCTAAACATCTGCTGATAAACTTCATTTATCTTATCAAAGAAATAAGCAGGTGGAGCCCATGTGTAATCAGGAGCGCCTTCATCAGTTGTACCAACAGGCATATCCGGAGCTATATAAGGTGTAAGTTTTTTCCAGTCCCACAGAGTACTGGTTGTAGGAAGAAAAACTCTTGTCTGGTCAAACTTTGCAAGGTCATATTTCAAACTGAAATACAAATCCGGTCCCGGAGTATTTTCATTTTCTGCACACCATACTGTAAGGCTGGGACAGTTTCTATATCTTAATATTATATCGCGTTCATTCTGAATTGCCAGCTGATGATCAAGCGGGAAATATGCCGCTTTTGATCCTGGGACAGTAGTCCAGCACTGGTAGAACACTTCCCACCATAACAAACCATATTTATCAAGCGCTTCTATATAATCTTCAGGAGGTGCAGGCATATCTTCATTGCCAACGGTATTAACGTTAGCAGCAGCCATAAGCCTTGCTTCATCATATAGTCTTTTCTTATTCTGGTCAAGTAAAATATCCGGCTGAATCCAGCCGCCTTTTGAATAAATTCTCTGTCCATTTATCCAGAAAATTCTTCCATAATCACCATTAAGTTCTTTTAGCGTACTTGATACTTCCCTTATACCGAACATTTGGTTTTTAACAACCGATACTTTTTTATTAATTTCAAAACTAAGTTCAAGATTATGCAGATATTGTTCGCCATAGCCATTAGGCCACCAGAGATAAGGATTTTTAATATTTAATTGTGCAAAATCCTTTGGTGTAAATGTTATGGTAATTGTATCATTAGCAGGAACCTGTACTTCTTTTTCAAAAGTAATACTGTTCATTTTTCCCGGCAGCTTCTTTATATAAGTAGCCATATCAACATCAGTTATAAGGTCAATTTTACCCTTTAGCACACCGGTTTGAACTTTATCACTTGAGTTAAAAAGAGTAGCACTTATTGTAAGAGCAGCGGAAGTAGTATCAGGAAGAGGAATATCTGTAATTATATAAGGATTTATAATATCAACTTCATCTGTAAAGCTTAGGTATACATCCTGGTAAATACCCATATTCCTGTCACGGGCAGTCATGGCACAATCCCAGCCGCCTGATATTTTTAACGTAAGATCTTTAAATAAATCTTCAGCAGGGCCTCTGCTGCCGCCAAATATCTTAAACTGTGTACCTGGTTTCCCCGGGTGGTCTACCTGGAATATCTTAACTGCAAGGTAGTTAGTTCCATCATTAATAAGAGAAGTAATATTGTATTTAAATCTCTGGAACATGCCGGCCATTTGAGCTGAGTCAGCAACCAGTTTACCATTAAGCCAAACTTCGGCTCTGTAGTTTATACCATTAAAATTTAACCAAGCCTGTTTGCCTTTAAATTCAGCAGGAATTTTAAATTCAGTTCTGAACCAGTATGGATCTTTCCATGGATTTTCTTTACCCGGCAAATAACTGTATTTAGCAAGATTATTATCTTTATTAAACGCGTCTGAAACATCCGGGATAAGATAATTATTCATGTCAAGATGAGGATCCGGATATACGCCATTTTTAACAAGTCCTCGCAATACAGTAGTAGGAACCTGAACCGGATACCATTTGTCTTTACTGTATTTTCCGGTTGAAATTTCTTGTCCGTTTGTTTTTTCAACAAGAGAAGATTTTAATTGCCAGTCAGTAAGTACAATATCTTTATTATCAATTTTCTTTGTCTGACCATAAACGCTAAAAGAACCGGCAAGGATAAGTATAGAAAGAAGTAATTTTGAAATAAAATGCATTCGATTTCCCTGTTGTTACTAAAATTATTAGTGCCGGAATAACTATTGTTATTCCGGCTGTTACGGAATAATTTTTACTTTTATTCAGCTAATGTAACTTTACCACCGTGTACAAAATCGCCTGGTTCAAAACCTTTGGATAAAGCAATCTGATTAACCATCAGTTGAACAGGAATAATACTTTGTATAGAGAATAAAAATTCATCAGGCTGATTTATTACAAATGTTTTTATGTTGGAGTTGTTTAACTGAGGATCTTTATTGGTAAAAAGAACAACCTTGCCATCATATTTTGCAATATCTGATGCCATTTTTATACTTTGCGCGTAGGTAATACCATCAGCAGCAAAAAGAACAGATCTGAAAGAAGAATCGACCATTTCCATTGGCCCGTGACGAAATTCACCGCCCAGAGCACCGGAAGAAGAAGTTTTAGCAGCTTCTTTAAACATTAATTCACTTTGTAAAGCAGTAGAGTAAAGCGGGCCGCGGCCTATAAACTGCATAAACTGTGTATCGCCCAAAAAATCCAGTATAGGTGCAGCTAAATCTTCATAGCAGCTTAACAATTGTTCAAAGCCGGCAACCATCCTGTTTATTATGAAATACTTTTTTTCGTCAAGCTGATTTGCAATTGCCCAGCCAAACATAAATGCCAATAAAGTAGTTGAAGTATAAGTTTTTGTAGAAGTCATTTCTTCTTTACCAGCAACACTTAAAAGAATTCCTTTTGACTTTATTGCAAGGGAACTTTCCACTTCATTTGTTATTCCCAGACAAGTTACGTTCGAAGGTAGCTTCCCTAGTAATTTTACAACTTCTGCACTTTCACCAGATTGTGAAATGCACACCAGAAGAGTTTCAGAGGATAGCATCTGAAAGTGATAATACAGAAGTTCACTTGTGTTTACCGCACAGGATTTAATACCCAGAGAATTAAAAAGACATGATGCAGCATAAGAAACAAAATATGAACTGCCCATTCCTGTAAAAACAATCCGGGAAAAGTGATCTTTGCGGACAAGTCCGCAAAGATCACTTAATAATCTTTTCCCCTCATTACCATTATAGAAAGCTAAAGTATCTTTTAATGATTGGGGCTGTTCCAGAATTTCAGCTAAAAAGTTTTTCATTTTACAGTCTTCACCATTCTTAATTCCCAATTCCACTTATCAAGATCTATACAATGAGAATAAAAAATGTACATTTCATTATCAAAAACATATTCAAATGCGCAGGCATCGTTATCATGAAGAACCGGAGGGTTATTATTTACTTCTTTGTAATCACCATCAATTTTATCGCTTTCGTATCCAAGGGTTACCCATTTATCATCCCATTTACCTTTGATGTAAGCTTCAACAAGAAGGTAATACTTATTGTTATAATACGTTACAGAAGGAGCTGCAAGAATATTTGGAGAGGTTAAAAGCAGCTTTGATTTAGCGGTTTTAAGGCCTTTAAGAGTTTTGCTCTTTCTGATCATTACATCCCACTTATTTACACCGGCAACCTTACTTCTTTCAAGGCCATGGTAGTAAGCCAGGTAGTAGTTGTTATCCTGTTTATTGAAGTAGATAAAAGGATTCTGATTCTGTCTTCCTTTCTCTCTTGCTACAACTTCAGTTTTATTACCAAACTTGATACCATCTTTGCTTGTAACCATAACAATACGGCTATCGCAGTCTTTATTATATTCAGCATAAAACATATAGAAGGTACCATCAACATATACAACTGTAGGCCAGCGGCAATCACCGTTTATAATAGGATTTCCTTCATATTTTTCCCAGTGAACAAGATCATTGCTTCTTACAAGGCCGGCTTTCCTTATTTCAGGAACTTCAGTTCCATAATGAGCAAGGCCCATGTAGCCCCAATATTTGTAACCATCTTTATTAGCTTCAACAACAGAAAAAGTATGACATTTGTTTTCATCCCACTTGCCTTTGTCACCCTGTATAATAACTTTACTTTCTGTAAGTGCTGGAAAGTTAGATTGTGCGAAAGAATTAGAACATAATGCGGCAGCGAACAGAAAAACCGCAGTAATACTGAAGAATTTATACATTTGAGTTACCTGTTTGTGTTAGTAGTTATATTAGACCATAATAACCTCAACGCCTAAATCGTTGAGTTTTTTAATCTCAGTCTTATCCATCTTTCTTGTGGTTATTATTTTGCTTATTTCTTTAATTTGACAAATAACCCCAAGACTCCTTCTGCCGAATTTCGAAGAATCAACAAGTAAAAAATCTTCTCCTGCTCTTTTAGTCATCACCCTGCTAGTATTGGCCTCCGTAATATTTGGAGTGGTTAAGCCAAGTTCGTAGTCAATACCATCAACACCATGGAATAATTTATCGGCAGAAATTTTATTTAATATACTGTCAGCCAGCGGGCCAATTAATGTAGAAGTATTCTTCTGAAGAGATCCGCCGGTAAGAATAATTTCAATATCAGAGTTACCCAGTTCCATTGCAATATTGATTGCATTGGTAATAACTGTAATACCCTTTAGGTTTTTCATTTTTCTGGCTAAACTGGTTGTAGTAGAACCAGAATCGAGAATAATAACATCACCCTCTGAAATGTGCTTTACTGCTTCAGCAGCTATACGTTCCTTTTCATCAGAATGTAGTTTTTCTTTCTCATTTAGTGCCAGACCATGGAACAAAGGTCTGTGGAGAATAGCTCCCCCATGTGTTCTTTTTAATACGCCTTCCTGCTCAAGCAAATCAAGATCTTTGCGAATAGTTACAGCAGTAGTATTAAAAATCTTACAAAGATCTGTAATTAATACCCTGTTCTCCTTTTCCAGAATTTTAATAATCCCCCTGATTCTTTCTTCCTGGAAAATCTTATGACCGTTATCTGCGTCCATTTTTTCTCCTTACTTTTTGTGTTCCTTGCAAAAATAAGGGAATTTACCCAAAAACAACTTTCTTTTACTATTCTTCCGACACCAAAGCTATAATTTCTTTTTCTTTGCTTTTCTTTATTTTGCTTTCCAATTCTATGTAATAAAAATCGCAAAAGCAAATTAATTCTTTATAACTATTCGTTTTGCCGGTAAAAAGCTTTCTTTTACTTTGTTTTTGCATTTTTTCGAAAGAAAATTTTTTGGCTTTTTTTTGCTTTGTTTCACTAATTTTAGAAGAAGTGACTCAGATATGCAGAAAATGATTCTATTTCAACAGTTGCTCCAGCAAGGAATAACAGCGAAATAAGCCTCTGGGTACATGGTAACAACCCTTCCATTTACCCCCTTTTAAAGGCAACAATGGTTCACCCTGACGGTTAAGGTAGCCGTACCATTCCCCATATTGAGGGTCAGGGAAATGACTCCAGGTATAATCGTGCATAATTTTGAACCATTCTGCGCATTTTTCGCTGCCGGTTAAGGAATAACCCATTAGTAAAGCTATAAGAGATTCGATGTGTACCCACCAGAGTTTCTGGTCCCATTCAAGTGCAAGCGGAGGTTTGCCTTCAGAATCCAGGAAGTAAAAAATGCCGCCGTTTTTTTTATCCCAGCTAAAGTCCAGTATTGAAAGCACTGTATCAATTGCTTTGTTAATTGTCTGCATATCATTGCGTTCTGCAGCAAGTTCCATAACAAACCACATACCTTCAATACCATGCCCGGGATTTATAAGCCTTCCTTCAAAAGTATCTATGTGAGAGCCATCACTAAGAATATTTTCAAAGATGAGCATTCTTTTTTGATCAAGGAACTGATTCATAACTTTATCGATAAAAATACCGGTAAACTTGTTATAATCATTTGCATCAAACATCCATTTTAGTTCGCGGGTTAAGTTGGCAAGAATCATAGGCAGGCTAAATGACTGAAGCGGGCGGTTTCGTCCAATTGTTTTTGTGTATTTGCCTTTTGGATTTCCCTGGCGTGAAAGAATATTATTATAGGTGTCAAGGCTTATCTTACGGCAGTGATCATCGCCGGAAGCAAGAGCATATTCTCCAAAAGCCAGGGCGGCAAAACAATCAGAAAAAATATTATATGGCTGAACAAGTGGAAATCCTTCCTGAGAAAGAGCAAAATACCAGTTCCCCTCCTTGTCCCGGCCATATTTTTCAAGAAAATCTATTCCATGTTTTGCAATAACTAACCATTCGGGATTTTTTTCATATCTGTTGTACAACATAGAAAATGTCCAAACCTGGCGCGCCTGAAGCCAGATGAATTTATCTTTATCGTAAACCGAACCATCTCTGTCAAGACAGGTAAAATAACCACCGCAATCTTTATCGATTGAATTTTTAATCCAGAATGGAACAACATCAAGAAATAATGCGTCAGCATATTGTTTTTTTAGTTCAAGTATTTTTTCTTTATTCATTTTTATCAGCATAAGTATTAAAATATTTTTTAAATAGTAACGCAAGTACCAGGCATATTGCCCCGGCAACAAACGAAACAGTGAAGTTTGCCACATAAATGTTATTGAAACAAATAACACCTGAAGCAATAGCAGCAAAACCAAGTATGGCTATAAGAAGGCCTGAAATAATTTTATTTGCTTTTTCAGGTTTCTGAATTCCGGCTTTTGCAGGTATTTCACCCCACCAGCCCATAGGCTTTGCCTTTTTATAAAACTCAATAAGCAGTTCTTCCGGTTCTGGCTTAGTTAAAAGTGCAACCAGAACCCAGCAAATAAATGTAACAGCAATAGAAGTTAACACAACAATGTAGGTTGTATCTTTACCTGCATCAATCAGGTAGGCAAAAACCACATATTTATTTAACAGAAATATCACAGGCCCGCCAAATGAAGCTGTAAGCCTTGCTTTGCTGTTAAAGCGCCACCACCACCATTGCGCCCAGTTAGCGGTTAATTCAGCCGAAGAAAGGCCAAGCATAAACACAGCAATGTCAATAACATTCTGAGAAGTTGTAGCAACAATAACAGCTAATACCACAATAAGTGTGGCTATAATTCTTCCGACAGTAAGATAGTGCCCTTCAGAAAACTTTTTAGTCCGGAATCTTTTATAGATATCATTTACAAAAACCTGCCCGCCAAAATTCATATTTGAGCTTATTGTTGACATAACAGAAGCAAACACACCGCTTATTGCAAGCCCGAGCAGCCCAGTGGGAAGATACTCATTTAAAAGCATACCATAAGCAAGCTCTTTATTTATCTGTCCATTGTAAAGCCCCGGCCATTTAACCATTGCCCCAAGTGCAGGAAGAGTAATAACCGAAAGCATCAGGAATAAACCTATTTCAGCCCAGATATACATTTTAGAGGCTTCCCGTGAATTTTTACACGAAAGAATCCTTTGCCCTTCCATTGCCCCGGACATTGGGGCAACATCGCCTCCATAACCAACAGAGGTACCTATTATCCAGGCGAATATTCCTATTATCCCCAGGAATTCATGGCTTGTTGGAGGATACCAGTTTAAGACCTGCTGGCCAAACTGATTATAAAGTGCATCTTTCAGGGCAACAGGGCCATTTAAAAAACCAGCAGCACCACCAAACTCTTTCATTACCATGAACATTAGTATAAATGAACTCAGGATTATTACAAGTGACTGAAAGAAATCAGATACAACTACACCAAGGTATCCCGAAAGTAATACATACACCAGGATTATAGGTATAACAACGGCAAAGGTTGTCCATATATTCCAGCCGAGTAATGGTTCTGCAATTTTCTGCATACCAAGAAGGCCTGCCCCCGTCCATGCAACAACAGATATAAATACACTCCTTAAAGAAACCCAGCTTCTTACTGTAGTAGCGGCCTTGCCTGAAAACCTTATTTCATAAAACTGGGGAGATGTAATAATGTTTAGCTTCCTCCACAATGCCGCAAACAACACTGCTCCAATAAGAAGTGCAAGGCCAAAACGACTGATATACCACCAGTATATAAATACTCCGGAAATAACAGTCATACCGCAATATGCAGGGGCTACATCTGAGTTAAGACAGGTAGCAGCATAGGATATTCCGTTAAGCCAGCCGGGAATTTTTCTCCCGGCCAGGAAATAACTTTCAGTATCAGTGCCGGACTTTTTGGTAAGCTTCATATATACGCTCATGCCAATTAATGCAAGGAAATAAAGCGCAATAACCAGATAGTCCCAAAAAATAATTTTAATATGTCCCAACTTTTTATCCTGTTTTTAATTGGCAGCTAACATAATATTCAGATTAGCTGTAAAAGCACAAATACTTTTTCTACTTTGTATAAACAAGGGCTGTTGTTTTCCTATCCCCGGAAACAGGGCTAAAAATTACTCCCTGCCGGTTATCTGCAATGCCTTTAAATACCTTACTAACCAATGGCTTGCTTTTATTACCGTAACAGTCAACAGCAGTTATTTTCACTTTAAAGTCCTTTTGATAATCTGTACCAAAAGGTGCAAGAACAGAATCAGCTTTGAATATTGTTTTAGTTAGTGATTTAGCCATATCTTTAGGATCCGGATAGCTATAGAAATCAGATAAAAATGAAACTGTTTTTAATACATTACCGGAAGCTGCTTCAACAAATGAAATCTGATAACTGTAAACAAGGTCATTATCCTTTGCCTGTGTAAAAGCTACGCTCACTTCTTTTTTTGCTTTATCAGCAGAAACACTTTTTACAGAAGCACCTGCAGGAAAAACTGGAGCAGTTTTGCCAAATGTTTTTTTCAACTGTTCAGGAGTATAAACTTTAAGATTGGATTTATCAGGCTTTGGAGAAGGAATAATCCATGGCTGTTTAATTTCTTTTTTATTTGTAAAATCAAGGCGTGTAATTCTCACATTAAAGTTTTTATCAACCTCAACATAAGCACCCTGTGAACTTTTTTGAGCATCAGATGATTCATACCCGCCTTGCAGATCCAGAAAAGGCTGCATTGTTTCATCATCAACCGGATGATTTGATGAGTAATATGTTGAACCCAAACCTATTGTGGTAAAATCACCCTGCCAGATACTTCTTTCATCATTTTCAGGAAAATGCAGATGCCCGCAGAAATATATTACCTGCGGATAATCTTTTAAAACATCATATAAGTCACGTGCATTCCAATAGTCACCTTCATTGCTTCCAAAATTGGTTCCGGTAATATTAGGATGTGATGCCACAAATATTGGTTTGCCGGGACGCTGAGCTGATGCAGTTTTAAGCTGTTCTCTAAGCCAGTCAAGATCATTTTTATCATATTTTACACCACCGCTGTACTGTACACAGTTTACAGCAATAAAGTCTATTCCATTTACCACTGTATGATAATCAGAGGCTTTAATATCACTTTCCGGAGCCCCGTTATATGCCTGATCCCCAAAAACATCACGAAGCAAATAACCACCTTTCCATGGGTTCCCTCTTAATTCATAGTCATAATATTCGTGGTTGCCAAGAGCAGCAACGAACCGGGTTTTATTAAGATCTATTTTGGCTGCTTCAAAAACCCTTTTTAATTCAACAACCTGTTCAGGAAGGCCGTAATCTGTAAGGTCACCTGAAATAAGCAGGACATCAAGCTTGCCGTTTGCTTTTGCATTTAATTGTTCAAGAGCTGAAACAAGTTTTTTTGATGGAATCTGGTCTGTCCCCTGCATATGAGTATCAGAGATTGCAGCAAATTTTATTATTACATTTTTACTGTCAAATTTTGTTTTATTTCCTGCTTCAGTATTATGACTGAACACAAGTGACATAACAATTGCAATAAATAAAGAGAAGTACTTTTTCATAATTGTCCTCAATTTTGTATTACTATTCCCCTCATTGTATTAACATAATTTATTTATTAATTCCTTTTTGCACAGCAGGTTTAGATTTGTTATTGGCAAAATCGTAAGCCTCTATTTTGTATGTATAAGTTTCACCATACTTTATTCCTTTATCAACAAAGTTTAATGTTGAAGCAGGATTATCAAATTGTTTTTTTGAAACCAGGGAATCATTCCTGTAGATATAATAACCGCATACACCTATGTTGTCAGTAGAAGGTTCCCAGCTTATTATTGCACTGTCAGTTTTAAACACAACCGTAAATTGTTCCGGAACAGAGGGAGGAACCTGCTCAAGAACACCGTTTTTCAGATAGCCCATGTAAGTTTTATGGAAACCGGGATCGCAGCTGTTAGGGCTATTATAATGTGAATAGGCAAAGGTAATATAGTTTTCCACGTATGGCCTTTCTATTTCAACCTGCCTGGTAATACGGTCAATAGTTGCAGAACTCCAATCAGTATGATCAAAAGTTTCAACATCACTCCAGAATTTCAATCCTGGTTTTGACTTAACAGCTTTCCCAAGAGCGTTAAACCATTCATCTACCTGGTCAATGGTAAGGCCCCCGGCACCGACACAATCCTGCGGGCAGAAAATATCACCATCTGTTGTATGCAGCCTGGGAAGTATATACTCCCAAAATTTCTGAAACTCTGCAGCAGTACCAATTTTAGCATTCATATAGGGGCACCACATAAACGGAAGTTTTTTACCGGTTGCGGTCATGTGGTCAAGCTGCATATTCATTGCTTTTATCAGAACATTACACTGGTTTTCAGGTGTTTTAAAATTGGCAACCTCGTATGCCCAATACCATCCATAAAAGGTTTCGGGATATTTATGTTTATATCTTGCCCATACTTCATCAACAACTTTATTGTCAAATTCCATTTTATCATAAAGCCATGTTGAATCTATACCTGTACCATTATACCAGTCTTCCTGCATGCCTATACTGATAAAAACCTTTATGCCGTTTTTCTCAGCATTCCTTAATGCTATATCAACCATATCATTCCCGTGAACATAACGGGAGAGTTTTGTATTTTTTAATTCTGAGGGGTATAGCATATAATTGGTACTGTCATTAAAAAAACGGTCAGCAACATATCCAATAACTATGTAATGCATTCCGGCTTCTTTCATAACATCATATTCTTTTTGCCACTGCTCATCTGTCCATGCACCGCAAAGGCCGGCCTGAATGAAAGTACCATCAAGCCGGGCGTTTTTATTTCCTGCTGCAACTTTAACCGTCAGGTTAAGAACAAGGATACAGATAAATAATGTTGTTAGTTTCATCTATATAAAATTTTTATAGTTTAAAAACATCCACACTGTTTCATTTTATTTTTAATTTTGTCGTAACTGCTTTGGAAATATTATCAGCAAAGTCAAAAGCCTGCACCTTATATGTATATGTTTCTCCTGTTTTTATTTCTTTATCAGAAACACTTAAGATTGAAACTGGTTGGTTAAATTGTTTACGCAGGATCAGCTTATCATCTCTATAAATGTAATAACCGCATACTCCAATGTTATCAGAAGCTGGTTTCCAGCTAATAATAACACTATCACCTTTTACTACTGCATTTAAATTCTCAGGAGAAGTTGGAGGAGTTTTTTCAACTTTGCCATTTTTCAGATAGTCCATATATGTTTTATGAAAACCCGGGTTACTGTTGTTAGGACTGTTATAGTGCGAATAGGCAAATGTTATATAATTTTCAACATAAGGTTTTTCAATTTCCATTTGTTTTATAACGCGGTCTATAGTAGCAGAGCTCCAGTCTGTCTGGTCAAAGGTTTCAACGTCAGACCACATAACCAGGCCGGGTTTTGTATCAACTGCTTTTTTTAGAACTTTAAACCATTCATCAACCTGCTCAATTTTGAGTCCTCCGGCACCAACACAGTCCTGTGGGGCAAAAATATCTCCATCAGAGGTATGAATACGGGCAAAAACATATTCCCACATTTTGCCATATTTATCAGCATTACCATAATTTGTATTCATAAAAGGGCACCACATAAATGGAAGTTTCTTACCTGTAGCATTTATATGATCAAGCTGAATGTTCATTGCTTTTACCAGTACATCAACCTGTGCATCTGTCAAATCTATATTTGCAACTTCATAAACCCAGTACCAGCCATAAAACGCATTGGGATATTTCTTCTTATACTTGTCCCATACTTCATCCAAAACTTTGTTATCAAATTCCATACGGTCATATAACCACGTAGAATCAATACCAGGAGCATCCCACCATTTATCACTCATTCCAATTCCAATAAATACTTTAATGCCATATTTTTCAGCATTTCGCAGACAAACATCCACCATATCTTTCCCATTAAGCCGCCTGTTCATCTTAGTTCCCGGCAGTTCTGAAGGATAGAGAGTATAATTAACAGCAGGATCCCGTTTATAGCTTTCAGCAACTGCACCAATAATAAGGTAATGCATTCCTGACTCTTTCATCACTTCAAATTCCTTACCCCACTCCTTATCTCCCCATGAACCACAAAGCCCAGCCTGAATGAAAGTACCATCAGCTTTCAATTCCTGTGCATAATTTATATATGAAAGGAACAGCACCATAACTATGAGAATAAAGTATTTTTTCATTACATGCGCCCTTATATTTAGTTGAATAAATTAATTCAGCTTTATCATTTTTTTTACTGAAGTGAATCTGCCTGCATTAAGTTTATAGAAATACACTCCACTGCTTAAATCTGAAGAATTGAGCATTATAGCGTGGGAACCAGCTTCCTGGGTGCCGTTAACCAATGTTTTTACTTCATTACCCAATACATCATATAATTTTATAGTTACATAACCGTTTTCAGGTATACTATAATTAATTGTAGTAGATGGATTAAAAGGATTCGGGTAATTTTGTTCAAGATTTATACCTGAAGGAACAACAGGTATATCATCAGCAACATCATCAATAATACTGCTTATTAAAGGTTCGCTTTTTTGCCCGAAACAGTCCAAAGCCACAAGTTTAAGGTAATAATCTTCCTTATACTGCAAAGTAAATGGAGCTAAAACAGTATTAGCAGAAGAAATACTTTCTAAAAGCGTTGCAGCCATATCCTCCGGGTTGGGAAACAGGTAGAAATCAGAAAGACAGGAAATAGTTGTAATAACAGTGTCAGTTGCCTTGTTAATGAAAGACAACTGATAGCTGTAAACCATGTCATTATCTTTGGCCTGGGTAAACTGAAACTTATATACTTCTGCGCCACGGGTATATTTCCCAATTTCTTTTACGTAGGCTCCATCAGAAAAAACCGGAGCGGTACCTGCAAAGTTCTTTTTAATCTGTTCTGGGGTATAGTATAATAAGTGAGATTTATCCTCTTTTGGAGCACCAACAATCCATGGCTTTTTTATCTCCTGAGACTTTGTAAAATTAATCCTTCTTACTCTTACATTACCGGTATTATCAACCTCTACATAGAGGCCCTGAGATGAATTGCCAGCACTCCCAGTTACATAACCATAACTTATATCTATAAATAATTTACCGGTTTCTTCATCTGTATTTACATTTGAACAGTAATAAACAGAACCAACTTCTATTGTTGTAAAATCACCCTGCCAAATACTTCTTTCGTCATTTTCAGGGAAATGCATGTGGCCGCACAAATATATTACCTGTGGGTAATCCTTTAATATACTTTTAAGCTCATCAGAAGCCCAGTACGCACCTTCATTACTGCCAATTTGTGTACCCGTTATTTGGGGATGGGATATAACAAAAATTGGTTTACCGGGATGGTTCGCTGCTGCATCAGCAAGCTTTTCTTTAAGCCATTTTATATCACTATCCAGGTAATGAACACCGCCATCATATTGTGAACAGTTTACTACAATAAAGTCCTGACCATTTACTACTGTATGATAATCACCGGCAGTTATTTCTGAATCTGCTGCACCCTGGTAAGCTATATCGCCAAGTACATCTTTAAACAGGTAACCGCCTTTCCAGGCAGCGCCATTTATCTGTGAATCATAATATTCATGATTGCCTATTGCAAAGATTAACTTTGTTTTATTAAAATCTACAACACTGTTATCAAGTACCTTTTTAAACTCTTCTACCTGTGCTGGTTTGCCATAATCAGTTAAATCACCGGAAATAACCACCGCATCAAGATTACCGTCCGCTCTGTTATTTAACTGCGCAAGAGCGTTTGTTAATTTAGTGGAAGGACTGGCCCCAGCATCCTGAATATGAGTATCAGATATTACCCCAATTTTTAATACTATATTATTCTCATCAAAGGCAATTGTGGGTAGTGAATCTGCGGCTGCATTTGTATTATTAACAGCAGAAAAGCCAAATGAATAAAACAGTAATATGATATTTATTATTTGTAATAATCTTTTCATTTTAAATCCATAATAGTTCTTATCTTAAATATTTTTATTTAAGCTTAATAAGCTTTTTAACCTGGGAAAAACTTCCGGCTGTTATTTTGTAGAAATAAACACCACTGCTTAGTTCTGATGCATCCAGGTTATAACTATGCTTCCCGGCACTCTGATATGCATTAACAAGTGTTTTAACCTCTTTGCCAAGAATGTTATATAACACAAGGGAAACATGCCCATCTGTTGGAATCTGATAATTAATAATTGTTGAAGGATTAAAAGGATTAGGATAATTCTGTTTTAAAGCATATTCGTGAACAATAGCTTCATCCTGTTCAACCGCTGTTGTGTTGCTGTTACGAACTTCAAATTCGTCATCAAAGGTCCACCATGTAAAATTAGGAGTAACCGTAAATTTAATATATCGTGCCTGTACAGGTGCGTCAAGTGTAGCTGCACATTTATATGCCTTTGAGGATACAGTCTCAGGAACATTTGGTATAGCCATGTCGCAAAGTGTTGTATAACTAATGTTATCACCGGAGGCTGAAACTACCACACTTTTAGGCAGCATCACCTCATAATCGCGGTTAAACATAAAATCTGCATAAAACTGCTGCACATCAGTTACACTTGCAAGGTCAATAATAATATTCCTTACAGAGCCATTATAAACACCTTCCCATGCTGAAGCATTGAGCGTAGCAGTACGAGCGTAATTCCCGTCAGTTAATTCCTTGTTATTATTATCAGGATAACTTTCATGTGCAGGGATTGATACAGTGTATGATTTCCCCTTTGAAACATTATTTGCAAGAACTGTAATTTCACCGGTTTTAATTGTTTTTTCTTCTGTAAAATCAGAATAGTTCCCGGCAAAATCGTAAGCAGCAACTTTATAAGTATACTCTGTATTAGCTGATAAAGCTGCATCAACAAAAGTCGAATCATTCTTAGAAGTTGCAACCTGGTCACCATTTCTATATACAGCATAACCGGCAAAAGCAACATTGTCTGTAGAAGGTAACCAGCTAAGTTTTATAGACGACTGGTATTTTAATTCTGCTGTAAAGTTGCCCGGCATAGTTGGGGCTTCATTATCTAGAATACCTGTATTCACATAGTCTACATAGGTTTTATGATAACCAGAGTCAACAGCATAAGGGCTGTAATAATGACAATAGGCAAAAGTCATATAGTTGTCAACATATGGTTGTTCTATCTGAAGCTGCTGAACAAATCTTTTAACAGGTGCAGTTTCATAGTCTGTTTTAAAGATTTCAACATCAGACCAGAAAAGAAGCCCCGGTTTTGTATCAACTGCTTTCCTTAAAAGACCAAACCATGTAGTTACTTCATCAATTTTTAGTCCGCCGGCGCCAACACAATCCTGCGGACAAAAAATATCACCATCTGTTATATGCAGTTGTGCGAATATATTTTGCCACATGGAAGCATTATCCTCTGCGCTTCCAAAAGTAGAGTTCATAAAAGGAGCCCACATGAAAGGAAGTTTTTTATTAACTGCAGTTAAATGATCTAGCTGTATATTCATTGCTTTGGCAATTTCATTTTGCTGTGCTTCAGTTGAGAAGGCAACATTGGAAGCTTCATAAGACCAATACCAGCCATAAAACGCATCAGGGTATTTACTCTTATAAAGATCCCAAAGTTCATCAGCCATTGTATTATCGAATTCCATTTGCTCATATACCCATGTTGCATCGCCACCATGGTCTTCCCACCACTTATCGTTAAAGCTAAGTCCCAGAAATACTTTAATGCCAAGTTTTTCTGCCGCTTTAAGGCAGTTATCTACCATATCTATATTAGAATTTGGAGTTGTATTTGGAAGACTTGATGGATAATAGGTTACTGTTGCCTGCCCAACTGTGCTCTGAGCAAGGGATTGCAAAATCAAATAGTGCATACCTGCATCTTTAAGAACCTGAAGTTCTTTTTCCCACCTGTCGGCAGACCATGCATAGCAGTACCATGATTGAATAAAAGAACCATCTCCCACAGCTTTTTCAGCACTGGCAAATGAATTATTCTGAAATAAAAGCAGTGAAAGGATTGAAAACAAAAAGGTAAGTCTGGTAAAGTGTTTTGTCATAATGTTATTGGCTTGTAGTAAATTTATATCAAAATGGGAGCCCCTATAATCTATTGCTATGTTCTATGTTGAAAAACTCTGATAAAAAGATATAAGGACTCCCGAAAATTGTCGCCCCCCTATATGTGTGCTATCTCAAGATGAAATTCCCGGGAGATAAACTCCCGGGAAACACAAAATTATTTCATAAGAACTAATTTCTTTGTTATCTGCTGAGCACCCTGAGTAAGTGTATAGAAATAAACGCCACTTGAGAAATTGCTCATGTTTAATGTATACTGATATTCACCAGCTTCTCTGTAAACATTATCAGCTACAACTTTAACAAGTTCACCAGTTATGTTATATACTTTAAGACTGATGTTGCCTGCTTTAGCAATGCTGAATTTAACATTTGTAGATGGGTTAAACGGATTAGGATATGCTTCTGACAATGCAAATTTTGAAGGAAGAGTATTAACATTATCATCTACAGATACCGTAGTACCAAACCATCTGTAATCGCCAACTGGTAAACCATCAGTAGCAGCAGTTTTTAAAGTTTCATTAGAATACTTCATATCATCTGCTTCAGGAAGAGGCCAGTTTGGAATAAAGTTTGCAGCACTAACCACATCCTGATTTTTATATCCCCAGATATAACCGGCTGATGTACCTTTTCTGATACGTTCAACATATTCAAGAAGACTTATAACACCTTCCATCTGGCCTTTATCTGTTAATACAGCTTTTAAGTCATTACCAAACCCAGGATCAACAAATACGTTACCGGATTCTACAAAACCAGGCCAGTCTGCATCGTTAGCAAACATACTCTTTGTTCTGTTATCCATCCAGCTTGGGGTATAAAGAGAATCTGAACCAGTAGCAGTATCATTCCATGCTGTCCAGAAATCTGTAAGAGCTGTTGGCTGATAGAAGCAGTTGTTTTTTACTTCAATATTTCTCTTTGCTTCAATAAGCATTCTTGCATTATCCTGTCCAAGAAGTTCAGGACCTACAACACTATCAGCCGCTGCTGTAAGAGTATCTATAGAAACGATTGCACCGATTTCAGCAGAGAATGACTGATGCCACCATGGATATTCAGCAACAGTTTCAGCACCTGCAAAAAGTCCATAGAATATGTTATCGTTAATTTTTGCATTCTGAACACAATAAATAATAAATGGTTCAACAAAGTTGTAAACAATTGTATTGTGTGTGAATTCAAAATATGTTAATGATTTTGACTGTCCGGGAGCAGCAGCATAACCATTGATACAGAAAATTGTATTGTTTTTCATAACAATAGAATCTGCAGGATTGCTTGTTGGCCATGCAGCAACAACTATAGTTGTAGAAAACTGATCTGTAGCATAAACACCATCTCTGAAGTTACAGTTTGTAATAAAGAATTTATCCATTGTACCTGTATAAGCAATAGTTTCACCACGATTTTCATCAACAACGCAACTATCCATTGTAACTCTTACATAATCAGCTGATACAAGAATTGCTTTACCCCAGTTACCATTACCCGCAATGGATAAGCCATAGAAATATAAATTTTTAAATACTGCATTCATGTTGTTAGCATTAAGAATAAATAATTCACTAGGCATTGAACCACTGCTTAATATACCAGGCTGAATACATGGTTTTCTTCCATCTGATCCGGGAACACCTAAAATAGTAACATCAGAATTAAAAGTTATTTTACCCAGATACAAATAGGTTGTATCAAGGGAAACCAACTTGTAAACTGAATGCGCCTGTAAGCCTCCAGCTGTAGTATCTGCATTGATAATTTCATCAAGTGCAGGGCCGTCAGCAAAGACTGTTAATGTATCACTGGCAGCTAATGCTTTTGAAGGCATGGCAAGCATAGCTACCGCAACAAGAAAGAACATACTAGTAAGAAACGTTCTCATGAAAGGGCTCCTTTCCTATAGAGTTTTATTATTTGTTTTGAACAGTATTTTTTTCTTTTTCGTTTTAAAGGATTTTATTCCTTAAATAATTTAATTAAACACCAGTGTACTTTATAATTTGAGCCTTATACCTATATCAGCTACCATACCATACTCCTGGAGTGACGTCGGTGTACCACCGGCAGCTATAACACTCTTATCATATTCACCATTAATATTATTTATATCTCCATATACCTGGATATCGTACCATGGCAGATCCTGCTTAACAGATAAGTCCCATCTCTGATACTTAGCTGTATGAGACCTTAACTGAGGCCAGAAATCGGCGCCTGTAAATATATCTGACTGATAAAGCATAGATACACGAACAGAGAAATCTTTATAGTCAAAGCCAATTGACATATTAAGTACATCATCTGGTTGATAGATAAGCCTTGCGGTATATGATGAATCTATGTACTGAAGTTTGCGGCCAACTGTTTTAACTACGAAATATGGATATTCTGCTTTTGAGAATATATGAGTATAGTTTATATTGAATACAAGACCAGACAATGGGCCAGGCAAATACCAGAAGTGTGTCTGCCAGTCAAGTTCCATTCCATAATCATTAACTTTATACGGGTTATTAACATATGTACCAACTGTATAGACTGTACTTGACATGTATGAATCCATTATGCCCCAGGGCAGATACGGCATAGCATCTTTGCCGGAAACATGATAAGTCCAGCCATAAATCATATCTTTAATTTGTTTTAAAAATCCACCAACTGTAAACAAGCCAAGTGTATTTTCATAGAATGAAAGATATACATCGTAGTTTGTTGAACGTGATGGTTTTAAGTTATAATTACCAAAAGATATTGAACTGGTAGACATATCAACACGCGGAATTATTGTATTATAATCCGGGTATGAGATTGTATTCGTATATGATAATCTTACATCAAACCATGAGAATGGTTTGTATTTAAGACTTATATCCGGCAGCCAATAACCGTGATCTTTTGTAACAGTTGTATCATAGCAGTTATAGAAATACGTACTTGAAGTACTGCTGCCTCTGATACCTGTATAAGTAGTTCTCAGATTTTGATATCTTACACCAGGTATAATTGTTATATCAGAACCAATTCTAAATGTTGAAGTTACATACGCAGCAGAACGTCCTTCATGCCCTTCATGATCATGGGTCTTTGAAGAACTATATCCATAACCAAAACCGCCTTCACTATTTATTGACTTAAAATAGTCCACATTAGACTGAAGCATGTCATATACTTTACTTAACATAGCATAATTCAGAGGAGCCATCATGCTATAGTCACCATCAAACATAGTTCCAAAGTCATATGATGGATCAATAAAATAATTCATCATAACTTTTTCATTTGTAGGCAAATTAAGCATTGAGTTGATCATTTCAACCGGAGTTTTTCCGGCGCCGCCACTTAAAGTACCAGAATAGTAAGTATAGTCATAATATCTTGTTTGATATTTGTAACTTGCACCAACCTTTACATCTGCATTGATTAAATCTGAAATGCGGAAATTTGTTTTTGCGTTAAGTTCTGCATTAAAGGCACGTTCTTTAGAGAAACTTTTAGAACTTTCAAAAGTATTTAAATAGGTACCGCTTAAATCAGGGTTTCCCGCTTTTGTAATATCTCTTGGATCAAGATTTCTTACACCGTTAAAATCATTTAATCCGGCTGAAGTCTGCAAATACTCAGCAGTCCAGCTCTCCGGAGTTTTAGATTCAGAATAGGAGTGAGAAGCCTTGAATTGTAAATGATAAGATGATATATCCTGCTGATAATCAATACCATTAGTTATAATACTAAGCCGGTCAAAAGAATTACCTAAATCAAAATTTCTTGTATTATTTGATATATTGAACAATTCCCCGCGTGACAAAGAACTTGTTTTTCCGGTACTAAAAAGGTTAGTGAATTTAATTTTACCGTCAGGTAATTTATAATCCAGAACCAATGCACCATTATATCTTTGCCTATCATCAACAGTTTTATAAAGATTTATACTTGATATTTCATAATCCACATAGTTTTCCCCGGGATTTGTATAAGAAGCGCCCATGCTATTATGTGAAAGGTTTTTTCTTTCAACATCAACCTGAACGAAAACACCAAGCCTGTCATCAAAATATCTGTTCTCTGCACTTAATAGATACTTAAAGTTATTTAATGGATTCTGAATGTTTGAAAGTGCATTATAACTGCCCTGCCCTTCAAGACGGAATTTAGGAGTCAAACCATTATTAGCACTGGCTTCTCTTAATTCAAAGTTTACAACACCACCAAGTACAGAGGCATCCATATCGGCAGTAAGGGTTTTTGAAACCTGAATGCCTTCCAACATATCAGAGGATACCATACTTAAATTTGTACTTCTGTCAGATGAACTTGATGAAGCCATCTGAATACCATCAATCATAACCTGGTTATATTTAGGAGCAAGGCCCCTGATAACGACTGCATAACCTTCACCACCGCTCCTTAATATTGAAACACCGGGAAGCCTTCCAACTGATTCAGCAGCATTAGCGTCAGGTAATTCTTTTATTTTAGCAGCAGATACAACGTTTACAATTTGATCAGAAGTTAACTGTTGGTTGATGGCCTGCTTTTGGCCAACAGCCTGAGCTGTTACAACAACTGTTTGCCCTTCAAGTCCAACCGGTTCAAGGGCAAAATCCTTTTTGACTGTTCCAGCACTTACAGTAACTTCAGCTTCCGGTGTTTTATACCCAATGTATGAAACACGTAAGGTGTATTTACCAGGTGCTACATTTGTTATCTTAAAATTTCCATCTATATCTGTTGCAGAACCTTGCCCGGTACCAACAAGAATAACATTAGCACCATAAAGCGGTTCTTTTGTAACAGCATCCGTAATAACTCCTTCCACTGTTGAAGCAACAGCAGATACCTGAGCAGCAACAAGGAAAAGAATGGTAAGGATTACTCCTTTAATAATCGAACCCTTAAACACGAGTCCTCCTATATTTTTAATTCCCATTTAATTAAGTATTTATTAACGGTTATTATCTACTACTACAGAAAAACCAGAACCGCCTAAATCCTGTTCGCTGATTTTTGCCTCAATTATTCTTTCTTCGCCGGGGAAGAGTGTCACATAATTATCCTGCCATATTGTAGGAAGCACTTCTTCATTATTATCTTTTCTTACAACAGCCAGCCTGTTCATAAAGGAAAGTTTTGATGAGGTATTTTTCAGTTTAACTTTAATTACATATTCATTTCCGGTCTTTTCTGATTTGAATGACATATCGGCTTTTATACCATCTATCTTTGAAAGTCCACTATAGTCATCAGGTTTCTTTGTTGACTGCCAGTATACATTTCTTGAAATAACATTATCATCGTTATCAATTAATTCAAGCCGTACGAAATACAATTGAGATATTTTTGCCATCTCAGGAATTCTGAAAACTTCCTGGTACATATCAGGACGCATATTAATAACTTCTTCACGTTCCCATTTAACTTTCATATCACTATCATAAACTCTGGCTCTTATTTTCAAATTATCGAACTTCTTATCATATCTATTAATAACTGATACAAGGTGATTGTGGGCATTCATTTGTATATGCAGTTCTTCAAGAGCACTCTTTGAATAATAATAAGATGAGTTAGGACAAAGGAACCAGTCATATAACTGCCATAAAACATCCGGAGAACTTGAATTCAGTTTCCACAGCATAACACCGCTTGTTATATCCCACATTCTTGAATTTGCAGCTTCATACATTGCCCTGTACCCATCTGCATTTACATATTGTGCTGTTCTTGCATATTCTTCAACATTTGTAGAGTTAAAACCATATACTGTCTTAATAGCATTATGATATGCTTTATACGCATAACCCTCAACCAGATCCCATGCACCATGTTCAGCCCAAACACTGTCGAGCGGAAACAGTGGATTATTTTTATCTTTACCAAGATTGAAAATGGCTTTCCTCAGTGTGCTTATTGCAGGCACACACGGCTGGCCAAGCTCATTCCTGAACATCTGCTGATTATTTTCTTCGATATAATTGAAGTAATCAGCCGAAGGAAGCCAGGTATAATCTGGTTTATAATCATCTGTTGTGCCTACAGGCATATCTTCAGCAATGTAAGGGGTAAGTTTTTTCCAGTCCCACCAAACACTTGTAGAAGCAAGAAATGTTCTTGTCTGGTCATGTTTCTTCAATTGTTCCTTCAGAGCGAAATAAAGGTCAGGACCCGGCGTTGCTTCATTTTCAGCACACCATGCTATAAGACTTGGGGAATTTCTCTGGCGGAGAATAATATCAAGCTGGTTTTTAACAGCAAGATTATGGTCAAAAGGATTAAGAGCATTTGTTGTACCGGGTTCTGTTGTCCAGCACTGGTAGAATATTTCCCACCACATTAAACCATATTTATCCAGCGATTCAACCCATGTATCAGGCATTGCAGGCATATCTTCACTGCCAACAATATTTACATTAGCGTTGGCAAGAAGTCTTGCTTCTTTATACATTCTTTCTTTACTCATATCAAGAAGCATATCAGGCTGAACCCAGCCGCCTTTACAATAAATTCTTTTCCCGTTTATTGAAAAAACACGGCCATACTGTCCGTTAAGCTCTTTAATTTTGCTTGTAACTTTCCTTATACCAAATAAAGTATTTTTCTTTACTGATACTTTACCATTACTTTCAAATGTTAATTCAAGGTTATGCAGATACTGCTCGCCATAACCGTTAGGATACCAGAGATATGGATTTTTAATTGAAAGCTGTGCAATATCCTTATAGCTTAAAGCAACAGTTATAGTATCATATGCAGGTACAGTAACTTCCTTTTCAAAAGCAACAGTATTCATTTTACCCGGCATTTTCTTGATATACGATACCATATCAATTTCATTTAGCAGGTCAATTTTACCTTTAACAATACCTGTCTGAGGTTTATCAGAAGTATTCTTAAGGGTAGCAAATACTGTAATGTTAGCCACTGTAGTATCAGGCAGCGGAAGATCGGTAATTATATAAGGATTAATAATATCAATATTATCAGTAAAGGTTAAATATACATCCTGGTACAGGCCAATATTTCTATCGCGTACCGGCTGACTGCAATCATAACCTTCATTCATTTTAAGTGTCAAATCCTTCCATATATCATGGTTTGCTCTTCTAACCTCGCCAAGAGGTTTTAGCTGAGTTCCAGGTATACTTGGGTGATCAAGCTGAATAATTTTAACAGCTACATAATTTGTTTCGTTTCTTTTAATATTATTGGTTATGTTGAAACGGAAGCGCTGGAACATCCCTGCCATTTCAACAGAATCAGCAATCTTAACACCGTTAACCCATAATTCAGCACGGTAATTTATACCATCAAAATGCAGCCATACCTGTTTGCCATCATACTGAGAAGGTATTTTAAACTCTGTCCTGAACCAGTATGGATCTTTCCATGGATTCTGCTTTCCTGGAAGATAGCTGTATTTAGCTAAATCATGCTGTGCATTAAATTCATCTGAAACATCAGGAATTTTATAATTATTCATGTCCAGGTGAGGATCAGGGTAAACGCCATGTTTTACAAGCGTTCTTAAAACAGTTGTAGGTACTTTTGCATCGTACCAGTTTACCTGGGAAAAATTTCCGGTTGATATTTCTTTTCCGCTTTTGGTTTCAAGCACGGAAGAAACCAGTTTCCAGTCGGAAAGTATCATATCTTTATTGCTCGCATTACCGGGCTGAGCATACAGGTTGAGAATACCTGATACTATAACGAGAGTAATTAGTTGTAAGTATTTTTTCATCATTCTTCTGTTAGTGGTTAATAAATTTTTATAAAGCTAAAGCAGCTGCGCCAATAAGGCCCGCATTTGCGCCGAGAGCAGCACATACTATTTCAGTTTTTTCTGCCGGAACCGGGCAAACTTTGCCATAAAGATTTCTCTTTAATGAAGGGCCGAAAAACTTAAATGCATTTGTTATTGAACCACCCAGCACAAGCACTTCAGGATCAATAAGATTAATTGTCCATGAAGCAGCAACTGCAAGGTGCCTGCCAAATTCGCTCCAGGTATAAAGAGCCTCTGCATCTCCCTTTTCTGCAAGATTTGAAATTTCAAGGGAACTTATACTTTTACCTGTAAAAGATTTATAAATTGCTGATACACCTGTACCTGAAATAAAATCTTCTATTATTCCGCTGCCGTATGCGGATGTCCATATTTCACCGGCTGATTCAGTTGAACCGGAGAATATTTTTTTATTAAGAATAATTGCACAGCCCAAACCTGTACCAAGTGTAAAACCGACTACATTGCTTTTGCCTTTGCCTGCACCAAACAGTGCTTCTGCAAAAATCAGGCAGTTTGCGTCATTATTCATATATACAGGAACTTTGAAAATATCTGCAATCGTTTTCCTCAGCGGAAAGAAATGCATTGTGGGAAGCTGAGGGCATTCAAGAATTGTTCCGTTTGTTATATCCAGGGGACCGGTAACTCCCATGCCAATGCCTTTAACATCATTAATTGTTATACCGGTATTTTTCATTACCTGGTTAACAGCATCCTTAATACTATCAATAATTGTATCAGCAGGTTCGGAGCTTTGTGTAGATATCTTTACGGGCTCGCCAATTATTTTCCCATCCTGGCTCATTGCACCGGTTAATATTTTTGTACCCCCAAAATCAACACCAATTATTACTTTGTTTTCCAAATTGTTTTCCATTTTTATTGAATGTCCAGTTTTCCTTTACCCCAAACAGCAAGCATAAATACATACGTAAAAGCAATAAGATTTATAACCATAGCCCATTGCATATTAAATATTCCACCAACAGCACCTACAAGCCAGCCTACAAATGCACCGCCGACTATAGCTGTTCCTAAAATGCCTGAGATTGTACCATGATTGGAATCAAAACTCTGAATTGCAGCACTGAAGATTGATGTAAAAGAAGCACATGTAAAATAACCTACAAGAGCAAATGAAACAAGGGAAATGGTGGTACTGCCCAGAGTGGCAATAAGTAGAAATATTACTGTGCCCAAACTGTGTATAATAAATATTTTTCTTTCACCAATACGTTTCATAAGTGGGGCAATAATCAGGCGACCCAAAGCCTGGAACAGCCAGAACAGAGCAACGATTAAAGCAGATTTAGAGGGAAAAGCTGAGTACCAAAGTGATCCGGCTGACCAGAACGAATCCTGATTACTAACCCCGTGAACTTTATTCATAAAAATCAAAATGTAGGATGAGGTTCCTACTTCTGCGCCCACATATAAAAATATTCCTATACTATATACTATTATCAAAGGATTTTTTAGAAGTGACAAAGTCTGGGAGGTTTTTATTTTCTCTTCTTCCAGCAGTGTAACTTCCGGGAACTTAGCAAAATATAATAATGCCAGCAGCACAGCATTTATAACACCAAAAACAAGATAAACGGTATTCCATGAAAAACCATTATTCTGAATTAAGGGTAAGAGAACCGGGCTGAATGCGTAGCCCAGAGCTCCTACACCAATAACCATTGTAAGGTTTGCCGTATATTTTGCAGGGCTGTCTAACCCCCTTATAAAGGGGTTGCCTGCTGTTTGTATAGCTGTAACTCCAACACCTATTAAGAATATCATCAGAATTACAACTATATAATTATTACTTACATAAAAAAGAAAGCTGCCAATCGTCATTAAAATCATTCCCAGCAACAAAACTATTCTGGCTCCGGACCTGTCCATCAATATACCGAAGGGGACAGAGAAGAAACCATAAGAAAGATAAAATGCGAATGGCAGCAGAGCTGCTATTGAGAGAGGAAGATCGTATTCTGTCTGAAATTTATCAATAATAACACCAATAACTGATGTTACAAGCCCAAAGGCTACGTACATTGCAACCGTTACTATTAATAAATATCTATTTTTATTACTTTTTACCATTTACCTATTCAACTGTAGTAACTTTATTTCCATGAATAAAGCCACCTGGTTCGTAACCTTTTTTTATAGACAGAAAATTCACCATCAACTGAACCGGAATTATACTCTGTACTGTAAACAGGTACTCATCCGGCTGGTCGATGTATATGACTTTAATGTTTTCATCACCAACTCCCGCATTCTTATTGTTGGTTATAAAAACAAGTTTACCGTTATAATTTGAAATATCGCAGGCCATTTTTTCATTTAAAGCATAAGACTCACCATTAGCAGCAAACATGATTGCTTTAAAATCTTTATTTACCATTTCCATTGGGCCGTGGCGAAACTCGCCGCCCAAAGCGCCTGCAGCAGCGGTCTTTGATGCTTCTTTAAACATAAGCTCGCTCTGGTAAACGTTTGAAATTGAAGGCCCGCGGCCTATAAACTGCAGAAAATTTACTTCTCCCAGAAAATCAAATATTTCTTCAGCATCCTTTTCTGCATGTGAAAGCTGGTTATTTACACCTGCTGCCAGGTCTTTTGCCAGTCTTATTTTATTATTATCCCATTTACCCGCCAGTGACCAGCCAAGTATATAAGTAACAAGACTAATTGCCGTAAAAGTTTTAGTTGAGGTCATTTCTTCGCGGCCGGCAAAACTTAAAAAGATCTCTTTTGTCATCCTGGCAAGAGAGCTGTCTTCTTCATTACCGATTCCTATACATGTTACATTTGACGGGATATCCTGTAACAACCTGACTATCTCTGCACTTTCACCTGATTGTGAGATGCATACCAGCAGCGGCTTCCCTGCTAACGTTGGAAGCTGGTAATACAAAAGCTCACCGGTATTAATTACCGATGTTTGAAAGCCAAGGCTGTTAAACAAACAGGATGCGGCCTGGGAAACAAAATAAGAACTTCCCATGCCGGTAAAAATCACCCTGTCAAACTTTTCTTTATGAAAATATTCTGAAAAGTTTTTTAACTGGCTTTCTCCCCGGGGCCCTGTGTAGTAGTCCAATGTTGCTTTAAGGGCATCGGGTTGCGAAAATATTTCAGTTAAAAACTTATTCATTTTTTAGCTTTCACCATCCTTAATTCCCATTCCCACTTAGAAAGGTTAACGGCATGTGAATATGTTATATATAATTGATTGTTAAATACATACTGGAATGCGCAGGCATCATTATCATAAAGTACCGGAGGATTGTTATCAAGTTCTTTGTAACCATCATCAATCTGATCGCTTACGAAACCAACTGTTGCCCATTTATCATCCCATTTGCCGTACTTGAAGTATTCAGCAAGTAAATAAAACTTATTGTTGTAGTAAGTAAGTGAAGGAGCTGCAAGGCAGATGTTTGAATGAGCAAGTGTTTTTGGTTCAACATCTTTTAATTTATAAGGATCTGTTGACCTTACTAAGTTAATATTGTAGTTGTTAAATCCTTCTTTGCTTCTTTCCTGTCCGTTATAATAAACAAGGTTGAATGTTTTGTCTTTTTTGTGATAGTAAACAAATGGATTCTGATTCTGCCATCCGTCAACCATAGGAATAACTACAGTTTTGTTATCAAACTTTTTACCATCTTTACTTGTAAGCATTACAATACGGCTATCGCAGTTTTTCTTATATTCAGCATAGAACATATAGAATACGCCGTCAACGTAAGCAACAGAAGGCCAGCGGCAGTCACCCTGAACAATTGGATTTTCTTCATATTTTGTCCAGTGAACAAGATCATTACTTCTTACAAGGCCGCATTTTCTTACCTCAGGTTCAGCATCACCATAGTAAGCAAGGCCATAATAACCCCAGTATTTATAACCTTCTTTATTAACTTCTACTATAGAAAGTGTATGAACTTTGTTTTCATCCCATTTACCGGCATCACCATGAATTGCCTGGTAGCTCTTATCAAGCTTAGGATATTTTTTTGCCTGTGCAGGCATTTGCGCGCTTACAAGAAGCAGAACTGTTGAGAGAACCAAGAGTTTCTTTATCATACTATACATTTTTCTTCCTGATTTTTTTAATATGTGTTATTTAAACAATTATTACCTCAACGCTCATATCGTTGAGTTTTTTAAGTTCGTTCTTATCCATTTTTCTTGTGGTTATAATCTTATTTATCTCATTTATCTGACATATAACCCCAAGGCTCCTTCTTCCAAACTTTGAAGAATCTACAAGTAAAATATTTTCACCTGCACGCAGAGTCATTGTATGGCTTGTATTAGCCTCTGTAATATTCGGTGTAGTTAAACCGATCTCATAATCAACACCATCAACACCGTGGAATAATTTATCAGCAGAAATTTTATTCAGTATGCTGTCTGCAAGAGGGCCAATAAGTGTTGAAGAATTTTTTTGAAGTGATCCGCCGGTAAGTATAATTTCTATATCTGTGTTGGCAAGTTCCATTGCAATATTTATTGCATTGGTTATAACAGTAATGCCGCTCATATGTTTAATCTTGCGGGCCAAACACGTTATTGTGGAACCGGAGTCAAGAATAATTACATCGCCTTCCTTTATATACTTTGCAGCCTCAAACGCTATACGCTCTTTTTCATCTGCATACAACTTTTCCTTCTCGTCAAGCGCAAGGCCGTGAAACAGGGGTTTGCGAAGTATTGCCCCGCCGTGAGTCCTCTTAAGAACTCCTTCCCTCTCCAGCATATCCAGATCTTTGCGGATTGTAACGGAAGTGGTGTTGAAAGTATCACACAAGTCAGTAATTAGAACTCGATTCTCTTTATCCAGAATCTTCATGATCCCGCGGATACGTTCTTCCTGAAATACTTTTTGATTACTGCCTGGCTTCATTTGTACTACTGTGATGTTAATGTTAACATACCGGAAACACTTTCTTTTGCTTTTGTTTCCGCCAATGAAGTAAAACTTTCGTTTACTTTGTATTTCTTTTCTTTGCTTTCAATATTATATTTTTTTATTCATTAAGTCAAATTAATATTGCAAAATTAATGGTTTATTAACACTAATTACTTTCTTTTACTTTCTTTTGTTGGTTGCCCCAACAAATTATCTAAGCAAATAATGCGTTTTCGTTTGGTTTCACTTGTTTTCCTTTTAATTCTTTTATTTTACTCGTTTTTCGCATTTTCCTGCCGCACAATACCCTATTTTTTCGTAATTTTGCCCCATACTAAATTTCTAAAAGGACCGAAATGGCACTTATTGATGATATAAAAAAGAAAGCGGCGGCCGCAAACAAGACCATTGTTTTGCCGGAGTCGCATGATGCCCGGGTACTTCAGGCGGCTGAAATTATTGTAAAAACAAAACTCGCCTCTGTCTGCACAATAGGTAATGACGATGTTGTTAAAGCCAAAGCTGCTGAGCTGGGAGTTAATCTTGACGGAGTAAAGATTATTGATCCTGAAAAGTCAGATAAATTTGAAAGCTTTGCTCAAACCTTCTTCCAGCTTCGCCAGAAAAAAGGCGTTACTATAGAAAAGGCAAGAGAAACAATGAAACGTGACCTTTTCTTTGGCGCTATGCTTGTCCGCGAAGGGCTTGCTGACGGCTCTGTTGCAGGTTCAACTGCTTCTACAGGCGATGTTTTAAGAGCAGGACTTCAGTGTATTGGCATGCCCCAGGGCATTTCTACTGTATCAAGCCTCTTCCTGATGGTTTTCCCTGATAAAACTTTCTCTTTTGCTGACTGCGCTGTTGTTCCAAACCCTGACTTTAACCAGCTTGCTGATATCACTATCTCCACCGCCGATAACCATAAGAAACTCCTTGGCGAAGAGCCTGTTATAGCGATGCTTTCTTTCTCAACCAAAGGCAGTGCCGAACATGAAATGGTTGATAAAGTACGCAGCGCCCTAAAGGTAGTTAAAGAAAAAAGGCCTGACCTTAAGGTTGACGGTGAACTGCAGTTTGATGCAGCCATAGTTGAGTCTGTTGGACAGCGTAAAGCCCCCGGAAGCGAAGTTGCAGGCAAAGCTAACGTGCTTGTTTTCCCTGACCTTAATGCAGGTAACATTGGCTATAAAATTGCACAGAGGCTTGGCAAAGCTGAAGCAATCGGGCCGATTGTACAGGGACTTAAAAAACCATTCTTTGACCTCAGCCGCGGCTGCAGTGTTGAAGATATTGTAAGCACCGCAGCTATTGCCGCCCTTGCAAGTGCGGAATAAAGCCATTGGTAATCAGTCAATGGACATTGGCCAATGGCAAATATGCAATAACCGGCAAGTAAAGCGGCAGTAACAGCCACTTACCCCGGCACAAAGCAAATTTATAACGCCGGATATTCTTATATATATAGATAGGAACGTCCGGCGTTTTTGATTTCTGTGGGAAAAATTTGCTGGCTTAACTTCATAACCTGCCCGTAAGGAACCACTTCCTTACGGAAGATAACCCTATAATATTTTGCCCGGTGACAATGTTATAAACATCCCTGGTTATATAAACAGTTTAAAATAACTTGTTCCTTTATCCTGACTTTGTGACTATTTGCAGCAAATTCCCTGTACGGTCATCCTAATTATTACAATATCTATATATTATTTTTTCCCACAACAATCATTATTAAAAATACATTTATCACATGCAGGATTATGTGGTTTGCATATTAATGCTGTATAATCTAACAAAGCAAAGAGTAAATTCCTTTGATCATGTGTATTAAATAAATCTTTTGCTTTATCAATAATAATTTTTTTTCTTCTTATTTCACCTTCCAGCCCAATACCATAATATCGATTAATAAATCGGGCAATATTACTATCAATGACATAATCAGCAGAATTATAACATACTGCCAGAACAGCTCCAGCTACATAGTCTCCCACGCCGGGTATTTTCAGCATATCCTTTTGCATACGTGGAAACTCTCCGTTTAGTTCCTTAGTAATATATTTTGCGGAAGTAATAAAATGTTTATAACGCCAGTGTAGCCCTAACTTATTTGTATATTCTGCTACACTTAGAGGTCTGGCTTTTGAAAGATGAGCTATAGTAGGATATTGTTTAAGAAACGCTTTATAAACAGGTTCAACTTGTTCAGCTTTAGTTCGTTGAAGCATAAACTCAGCAATCAGAATTTTATATGGCTCTGAAAATATCCTCCATAAAAATTCTCTTTTATACAATAAGAACCATTGCTTAAGCAATACCATTAAATCCATATTACAATTCTTCTAAGTCTTTTAGAATTAAATCTTCATCAAAATCAGGTTGACCTAATCGGTTATAATGCCCTGTAAATCTTGAAATGATATTTTTCAAGAAAGGATCAGAAATTGAAGCTATTCTGTTCACTTTACTTAAATAATCTATCCTTTTTATGTCTTCAAAATCAATAATATAGCCCATTTGTTTGTTGTATGGTGGAAGAAAATGGTATCTGCCTTTTTTATTTCTGATTATATCAGAAAGATTCTGTGATTTTGCAAATTTAGTATCAGTCCAACAATTTATAGTATCAGCATGTGATTTTATCGAAATCAGTTTTGCCATAACAAGGTACGATGCTTTTGCTTTTCCGTCTTTTCTTATCACTAGGTCACAGGCAGGATTTAGAACAATATATTTCTCGGTCTCATATTCAACCAAATCTCCAGTAGAAATACTTTTTTTAATTGGTGGAATTATATACATTTCTACCGCATCACTTTTATTAATATCCATATCATCTATATTAAGTTTTTCCTCAAGTATCATTGTTAAATAACGTGATACAACTCTATTTCTTTCGTATTCGTTTAGCTTTTTACTAACAATATATTTCCAATTCGTAGCTATTCTATTCCAAAATAATTCTTTTATAGATTCCATTATTTTTTGTTCCAGAATTCCGTCTGCGCCAAATAAATGGGTTAATCCTGTTTTAAATAATACTATTATTTCATTAATAAGTTTATTATAATCTACAGTACTTCTGTCTTTAATACTAAAGATATCATTTTCAGCCCTTAAATCCATTTCTAAGTCATCTTTAAAATTAGTTAAAACAAAAACAGGTATTTGTAATTTATTCTTGATCTCTTTGATAATCTCATTTCCTTCTCTTAATATTGTATCTGCGCGCAATTTCAAATCGACTATTGCAATATCATAATCGTTATTGTTAATCTGTGAAATTGAATCAACTAGGTTTTTAGAAACAAAATATTCCACATCAATATCTTGTTCATTAATTTCTGCTTGTTTTTCTTTTAATGTATCGGTCAATAATTGAACGGCATTATCATCATCATCCACAATTAATAATTTTAATTTCTTCATATATTTTCCCCTTTTATTAATGTTATTCGGAAATAAACTCCATTATTATTTTCTAATAATTTGATAGTTCCATTATTTCTAGATATAGACTCTCCAGCAATTGATAGTCCTAACCCGGTACCCCTATATTTGGTTGAGAAGCCTGGTTCAAAAACCGAACCAATAAACTCATTTTTTATACCTGGCCCATTGTCGACAAAGTCTAATATTAAAAAACCTTCATCATAGAACATATTGATAGTTATGCTCTTATTATTTTTTTCTGTAACAGAAAGCCAATAAATACTATTGTCAAAAAGATTTGTTATTGTTTTATAGATATCATAATCAGAACCATAGAAATAATATTTATCGAAATAATTTTTTATAACTTTAATATTATTATTTTTCAACTCAGTATTGAATAGTGTAATAGCATTATCGATAAGTCCATTCATCAAGTTTTTCTTGGATACTATTCTTTTTCTAACCGCCAGTGGGTCCAATTGATTGAATAAAGAAATTAAAATATCTGATTCGAATTTTAATTGTGAAAGACGATTAAGAATTTCTTCTGTTGAAAAAATGGCTTCATCAGGCGCAAGTATATTTTTATCTCTAAGAAAAGTTAACCAATTTCCTATTCTTGGAGATTGTTCATGAATATATTTTATTGGTTTTTTCCCTTCATGCATAATAATGCCAACAATTTTTCCTAAGGTTACCTGCCCTTCATATACCGAAAGTGTGTCTTGAATTTTAACAAAATCCTTAGTCTTTTCTTCAAACTCTTTTTCAATAATATTATTGACTTCATTACGTATATTTTCATCTTTAACTGTTGTGGTTAAATACTTATTAATATCATTTTGTAATTTATCAATGCTTAAAAATTCGGTTATTGCTTTTTCGATTTCAGGGCTTGTTCTACCGCGACCTATTTTTTTCCTAAAATTATATCTCTTTTCTTCTAAGATCGATAAACATTTCTTCACAACCTTGATAAGATCGAAAAAACTATTATTCTCAAGTAAACCTTCTCTACTACTCTTTTCTTTTAGGTCAGAATTCTTTTCAGAATCAATTTGAATATAACCTGCTATTTGATTGCTACCTATTCTCATTGTTGGATTTTGGACTCTCGTCTTATCTAGAGCAAGCCAATCATTCCCAGGATCACCATAAGGCCTTATTCTAAATCCTTCTCGAAACAAATTTATCCCAGATAAGTCATTTAAAACTCTTTTGGCTTCGTTTTTTCCGAAATATATCCCATCCCCATCCTTAAGTTCTGATCTTTTTATTAATTCATCCATTGCTTCAGGATCTCTATCAAAAACACGTATATCGATTTTTATAGATCCAAATAACAATTTATTTGCATTTAATCTAACATTAAGTTCTTTAACGTCTAAAGTCTGTTTTATTGTCTCTACTGGAATACGCCTATCAATTCCGTTTTGATATTCAAGCTCCATTTTTCCATATTCTGAAATAGTTCCCCATAATCTATAATCATAATATTCAAATATTGGAAATGGTTCAATATCGCCATGGTATTCCTTAAAATCTTCTATTAAAGATTCATCAAAATCCAGAAATATTCCAAACTCCTCCTTTTTGAATATTACTGGAGAAAGTAATTTCCTGAGTTCAGTTCTTAATTTTTTAATAGTATCTTTTTGCATCCAATCATTAGATATTCTTTCTATAATTAATTCAGTACCAGGGCTTTTTCCTTTATCTTCAACTTCAACATTTACAGCTATTTCATCTAGAAACTTATCCTCAAAAAAGGTTGTCCAGTTTATTTTTATGATTGTAGTTTTATTCTTTATATCAGTTGTTTCTAAAGTTAAAATATCCCCGAGTCGCCCGGCCGCTAACCGGCCAATGCCCTTTGCTCCCAAAAGAATACGTCCACTTGGACTTATATTTCGTTTAACTTTATCACTAGTACCTGGTATCATCCAAATATTGGTAACAACTTCATATGCCATCCCATGACCATCATCAGCAATTATTATTTTAGCATTTTCTGTATTAAGTGAAACAAATTTTATAATAACATACTTTGCGTCTGCATCATATGCATTTTTTACTAGCTCAATAATCGCTGCATATGAATCTTTAATTATTTCTGCTCCAAGAGTATTAATAATTCTTGCTTTGGGTCTAAACTTGACTATTTTTGTCATTTTACCTTTAAAGTTTCGGCAATTTTCATTGCCATTAGTGGTGGAACTGCATTTCCAATCTGAGTAAATGCACTTGTTCGGGAACCTTCAAAGAAATAATTATCAGGGAATGATTGAATTCGTGCTGCTTCTCTAACCGTTAATGACCTAATTTCTTTTGAAAATGGATGGATATAATAATGTCCATCTTTAGAAATATGGGCAACTAATGTGTGTGCAGAGGGTAAATCATCAGCAACTACTTTAAAACGATCTAAAAATGCTTTTGTATTATGATGATTAATTAATTTTTCTGGTAAATCAGTATAGTTTAATCTTATCTTTTTATCATGCCATAGTTTACGTGCTATCCTATAAATTTCCTTGTCATTATCATTATTTTTTCTTGTAATATGCTGTGTGGTAAAATCTAGTCCATTTCTAATATCAAATTTTTCTAAATATTCTGAGGCTTTTTTAATATAATGGACTATCCCATCCTCCGGAAAGATTTGTGCTTCAGGTAGATCATTAAGTATATCAAAAACTTTATAGTTATGTTTGACTTCATGTATTTCACCAAGGCGCATGTTAATATCATCTCTATATCCCAGTATAAAAACTCTTTTCCTGTTTTGAAGAACACCAAATTTGGACGCATTCAAAACTATATCTTCTATTTTATACCCTGCTTTAGCAAGCTCAGTTTTTATAACAGGGAAAAGTTTACCACCTTCAAAAGACTTTATTCCAAGGACGTTTTCAAAAACAAAAACTTTAGGTTTATACTTTTTTAAAAATTTAATATAGAGTTTATATAACCCTATTCGCTCATCAGTTTTCTTTTTTGCTTCATTACGTTTCCTTCCAACAAGCGAAAAGGCCTGACAGGGTGGCCCACCAATAATAAAATCAATTTCCTTTATTTCTTTTAATGTTAATACTGCATCTATTTGAGTGTATATTCTATTTAAGTTTTGTTCTGAAATTTTTTCATTAATCACCGAATTAATGATTTCAGAAGGTATGTGTACGTAAAAGTCCTCTCTTGTTATTTCCTTTTTCAAGTATGCATAATATACTTCTTCTTGTTTATTATCTTTAAGATAATAATAGGCCATCCTTGTTTTTAGAGTGAGACAAGCGTTAGTGTCATATTCTACATGTGCTACTGGTTCGTAACCAGCTCTTATGAACCCCTCTGATAATCCTCCTGCACCGGCAAAAAGATCAAGAAAGGAAAATATTTTTTTTGCCTTTTTCATTATTTATTTTTTATTAAATTTTTCAGATGAGAAGAATTCTTGTAGTGAGTATCCAAGTGCCATGGATATTTTTTCTATATTAATGATAGAGATATTTCTTCTACCATTTTCGACACTATTTATATAAGTTCTGTCTAGTTCGGCTAATCCAGCTAATGCTTCTTGAGTAATGTGTTCTTTACGAAGCTCTCTTATTCTTTCCCCAACTATTTTTTTTATATCATTATTCATATTATTAAAAGTTAGGCATAATGTTGACTTTTGGTCAACGGACTATAAGTCACAGTGAGAATTAAAAGGAAGGATTTTTTTACTAAATGAGGTTTTCTTCACTCCGCCAGGAGTGATACATTAATAGCAGACATAATAAAAGAACAATTCCGCACCCTGAATGGGTGCTACGTTATACATTTCATTTGCCGCCAAAATTTCCCCCACATCACACCAATCCAGTCACTATCTTTCCTACCTCCCGAACCCAATAATCCGGTTCCGGGCATGTTCACAAAAATCTCATATTGGGTAAAAATCTTCCGCCCCTAATTCTGAACTCGCACCCCAAATCCCCCCTGTACCCCCCTCTTATGCCCATCTCTTACCCCAAATTTCCGTTGATTTCCCCTCCTTTGTTTCGTATATTTGTCGGTTTCTTATCTATATATTAGGACGTACATTGCGGATGGGATGCCCCGGTAAAAACTTAACAGCTTTTTTCTTCACTTTATTTCTTTTCGTTAATATTTCATACGGACAAATAATATTCAAAGAACTTCCCCGTTATGAACTTAAGCAGGATGATGCTCTTTTCTTCGATTTATCACGCTCACGAAGTATTATTTCACTCAATGGTGCGTGGACTGTTTTCCCTGCAAATGATGAAGATAAAAAGACTTCCGTTACTGTGCCTTCAATTTTCCAGGGTACAGGCGAGCTCGTTTTTCAAAAACACTTCAGGTTATCTGCTGACCAGATAAATCAGCACAATTTAAGGCTTTACTTCTCAGGGCTTAATTACTCGGCTGATATTTCTGTTAATAATGTTATTATTTACAGGCATACCGGCGGCGAGTTTCCTTTTAATTTTGTCCTGCCGCGCGATATCCTCAAAGCAGGCAAAAACAACGTCCTTTCTGTAAAGCTTTCTTACAAACCTGACTCTGAAAACACAATACCTGTAAAACAAAGATTTTTATTCCCGCAGGGCTACGGCGGCATTATAAGGGATGTTTACCTTAAACTTATGCCCAATGTTTCTGTTTCAGATGTTAATATTTCCCGTATTTATAACCCCCGCAGTAATTCTGCAGGCATTAAAATTACTGCCAATGTTGAAAACAGGGAATTCAGAAAAAATAACGATACTACTTCAGGCGGACAGACTTTTTCATTAAAAACATCAATACTTTCCCCCGGCGGAATGTCCGCTGGCAGCGCTGTAAGTGACTTTGAAGTAAAACTAAACCGTGAAAGGAGTGTTTCACAGCAGATTGGAGTATCTTCGCCAATGCTGTGGTCACCTTCCGACCCAAAGTCATATACTGTACGTGTTGAGCTGTGGCAGGGTGACCGCCTTATTGATATTTCCGAAAGCAGTCTTGCCATTTATTCCCTTAGTAATGAAAATGATAATCTCTCCCTTAACGGCTCCCCTTTTAATCTTAACGGCACTACATTCGTACCCAGTTACTTTAATTACGGAAGCCTGGCCAGTTATTCAGGCATGGAGCGGGATATAAGGCTTATTAAGGAAGCAGGCTTTAACACTGTACGTTTTATAAAAAATGTACCTCACCCCTATTACCTGCAGCTTTGTGAAAAATACGGGCTCATTGCTTTTATTGAGCTTCCGCTTGCTTCAATTCCTGCAAATCTTGTTTCTAATCCTAATTTTATCTCAAGAAGCAGAAACTATATTAACGATTTTATTAAGGGTTACAGGAAGTATTCAGCAGTTGCTGCAATTGGCCTTGGCTGCGGTTACAACCCGCTGATTGAAAGGCACAATGAATTTTTAAGCAGCCTGGCTGCAATTATTAAAAGGAACTCAACCTGCCTCAGCTATGCTTCTTTCAACGGGTATGATATAAACCCTGTGAATGATCTTGACCTTTACGGCGTTGAGTTATTTAATACTCCAATTGCTGACTGTGCCGATGCACTTAAAGCTCTTAAAGATAAAATTGGCGCAGGGCATGTATTTATAAGCGCCGCCACCTATGTTGTTAACAAAGGCAGTTCTGATGGTTATGTAAATGAAGGGACCTTTGAGTCACAGGCAAAGCATTATGAAGAACTGCTTGATTATGCCGCCGAAAACCCGACCGCTTTTTTTATCAACACTATGTTTGACTACCGCGGTGATTATGCCTCTCTTATCTCAGGTTATAACAGCGATAACATTTACCACATTGGTATTGCCGGTGAAGACAGAAGCACAAGCCGTATAGCATATAAGGTTATATCAGCAAAGCTTCACAACACCGAAGATGTAACAATACCAATAGGCAGTAAAAAAGATACATCCCCAATGATGTTTATAGTATTCGGGCTTGTACTTGCACTGCTGGTTGGCGTACTGGTTAACTCAGGCAGAAAATTCAGGGAAGACTCATCCCGCGCATTGTTAAGGCCGTATAATTTTTATGCCGATGTAAGAGACCAGCGTATAATGTCCGGCCCGCATACTGTTGTACTTATGTTTGTTGTTGCCGCTGTTGCCGCTCTTGTTACAAGCAACATGCTTTCATATATAAGAGAAAGCGTATTTTTTGAAAAACTTGTACTGTCATTCGGCAATGCCAAACTTATGCAGGTATTAAGCTACCTTGCATGGAACCCGGCAATGGCTCTTATATGGCTTACTGCAGCATTTATTTTTTTGATGTTCCTGCTTACAATAATAGTAAAAGCAGCCTCTTTCTTTGTAAGGAACCGGGTATATTTTTCAAGCGTTTACTTTACTGTAATATGGTCATTTCTGCCCCTGGTACTGCTTATTCCTGTTGGAATAGTTCTTTTCAGGGTACTTAATGCAGAAACCGGCAACCTATACATATTTGCTGGACTTGTACTGTTCGCAATCTGGATTTTCTACCGCCTCATGAAAGGCATATATGTAATTTTTGATGTAAATGCGGGCAGTGTTTATTTCTACAGCCTGCTTATAGTATTGCTGGTAGTCGGCGGAATGCTTTTATATTATGAGATAAATAACTCGGTAATAGATTACCTGCAGTTAACCATTAAACAATTTAATCCGGGCAGTTAACAGAATTTGTATTTATCCAGGCTGGAAATATTAGGGTTTAAGTCATTTGCCCAAAAGACTGTAGTATCTTTCAACAAAGGTGTAACATCCATTGTTGGCCCCAACGGGTGCGGCAAAACTAACATTGTGGATGCAATAAGGTGGTGCCTTGGCGAGCAGCGCAGCGGTGCGCTCCGAAGCGACAAAATGGAAAACGTTATTTTTAACGGTACTTCCAATAAAAAGCCTATGGGTATGGCTGAAGTATCTCTCACCATCCAGAACAACAAAGGCATCCTTCCAAGTGAATACACCGAAGTAACAATTACAAGAAGAATATTCAGGTCAGGTGAAAGTGAATACCTCCTGAACAAAAACTTGTGCAGGCTTAAAGATATAACCAACCTGTTTATGGATACAGGTATTGGCGCCAATGCATATTCTGTAATTGAGCTTAAAATGATTGAAACCATATTAAGCAGCAAGGCAGATGAACGCCGTACCCTGTTTGAAGAAGCTGCAGGCGTAAACAAGTACAAACTGCGCCGCAGGCTTTCATTAAAGAAGCTTGATGAAGTTAAAGCTGACCTTACCCGCGTAAATGATATTGTTGCCGAAGTTGAAAAAAAGGTAAACTCGCTGGAAAGACAGGCAAAGCGTGCTGATAAGTATAACAAAATATCAACCACACTGCGGGAGCTTGAACTTGACCTTGCCGAAAGAGAATTCAGCCGTTATAACATCCGCAAGGAAGAGGCTAAGGCAAGCAAAGAAGAAAATTTTAAGAAGAAAATAGTGCTTGAGTCTGAGCTGGCAAAGCTTGAAGACGAAATAAGAGGGATTAAGGAAGAACTTACCATAACTGAAAATGACCTTAAGCTTAAAAGAGCCGAGGTTAGTGCACAGACCGAAAAAGTATATAATGTACAGAAAAATATTTCGGTCAGTGAAGAAAGAAAAAAATCCCTCGAAAGAAATATTGAGCGCTATAAACAGGAGCTTGAAGAACTTAATCACCAGCTTGCAGAAGCTGAGGAACTGATTGAAGAAAGCTCTGATATTACAGAAGATATTAAGAATAAAATTATCAGTAAGGAACTGGAGAAAAACACAGTTCAGCTTACTGTTGATGAGTACAGGCTTACAATTGATGAAAAGCGGAACAATCTTAAATCTCAAAGAGAGCTTCTGCTTGATAAGTTTAAGGAAATAACCAGCAAAGAAAATGAACTTTCCAACCTGGAGAAATCACTTGAGCAGAAAAACGTAGCAATAAACAGGCTGAATGAAAGAATTCAGTCATTTACAGGCAATATTGCAAAAATTGTAGGCTATGTTGAAGACCTCGGCCAGGAAAAAGCAGAAACAGAAAAAAAGCTTGCAGAAGCAGAAGCTTATTACACACAGAAACAGAAAGAAAAAGAAGATTTAGAAAAAGAGCTTAATGACCTGCGCCGCCGTGAACTTGAAGACAAGAGTGTTATAAATGCTATAAAGGACAAGATCAACTTTATACAATCACTCATTGATAACCTTGAAGGCGTATCCAAAGGAGCAAAAGCACTGCTTGACAGCGGAAGCTGGTCAAAGGGAGATAAAACCCTTCTTGCACATACCGGCAACTCATCTGAAGAGTATCGGTTTGCTATCGAAGCAGCGTTAAAAAACAACCTTAACAACATACTTGTTGAATCCCTCGAAGACCTTAAAAGCGGTATTGAATATCTTAAAAACAGTGAGTCAGGTAAAGCTTCATTCCTGCTTACCGGTTTTAATGAAAACAGGAAAAAAGGCCTGCTTGCCAAACTTCAGGATTTTGGCATAAACCGCAAAAGGAAAGCCCTGCAGAATGAACCGGGTTTTCTTGGCTGGGCTGAAACCTTTATTATTGCTGATGACAAGTGGAAACCTTACTTCAGTAAACTGCTTAAAGATACTGTACTTGTTGATACTCTTGAAAATGCATTTAATCTTGCACAGAAGTATAATATCTTTAATTATGCCACACTTAACGGAGATTTTCTTGATACAAACGGCATAATTGAAGGCGGTTCAGCGCCTAAGCTTGACGATACACTGTTTGGCCGTAAACAGCTTTTGGAAAATTTAAAAAATGAATTTCCTGTAAGAGAAGCTGCCCTTGCTGAACTTGCGCAGCATATAACAGACACAGAAGCAAAGCTTAATGAAATTGACCTGAAAGTACTAAGCGAACGCGGCAGAATGCTTGTTAATGATCTTGCCAATGTTGAAAAACAGATTGGCCAGCTTGAATTTGAAAGAGATAAAGCTGTTGAAGATACTGAAAAAGCGCGCAATGAAATAAAGGAACTTGCTTCACAGTCTAACCGTATAGACAATGAACGTGCTGCCCTGGAAGAATCATTAAGTCAGCAAAAAACAGAAAGAGAACAGGCCGATGAGCAGATGGCTTCTCTTGAAGAAGAGTTTAAGAACTACGAAAGTGAGTTCAACACAGTACTTGAAAGGCAGAATAAAATAAATCTTGACCTTGAAAGGCTTGCGGGCGAAAAGAAAAACACTGAAAATGCTATTTCACGTGCGCAAAGTTCTATTGAGACGATTAAAAAATCTATCACCAAAAGAGAATATGACATTACATCGTCTGAAGAGGAAGAAGAATCTCTTGCAAATATAATTGAAGAGAAAAAAGAAGAGTTTGAAGAGCTGGAATCAGGCAAGGCAGTGCTGGTAAAGGAAGAAGCTGAAATAGATGTAAACTATAAGGCTATCCGTTCCCGTATTTCTGAGCTTGAAAAACAGCAGAATGTGTTCCGTAAAGAAAGAGAAGTTGTATCTGACAGTATCCACTCAAGCGAAATGATACTGAGTGAGATAGGTATGAAGGTTAACAACCTGCAGGCTAATATTCAGGAAAATTATAACCTGACAATTGAGCTTAAGCAGTTTGATGACCTTGATACCTTTGACTTTAAACAAAGGACCGAAGAAGTTCATGCACTTAAGCAGCAGATAAGAAACCTGGGCCCCATTAACCTGCTTGCTTATTCTGAGTTTGAGGAAGAAAAAGAACGTTTTGAATTCCTGAACAAACAGCGTAATGACCTTCTTGAGAGCGAAAAAGATATAATTAAAACAATTGAAGAAATTAATACTACTGCCCAGTCGTTATTCCTTGATGTATTTGAAACAATTCGCCAGCACTTTATAAGAATATTCCGCGGGTTATTTAACCCGGGTGATGAAGCTGATTTAAAACTGGAAGAAAATGTTGACCCGCTTGAAGCTAAAATTGAGATTGTTGCCAAACCTAAAGGTAAAAGGCCTACATCAATAGAGCTTCTTTCGGGAGGTGAAAAAACGCTGACAGCTATTGCGCTGTTGTTCTCTATTTACCTGGTAAAACCAAGTCCGTTTTGTATTCTCGATGAGGTTGATGCGCCTCTTGATGATGCAAACGTTGACCGTTATACAAAGATTATTAAAGAGTTCAGTGTTGACACACAGTTTATAGTTGTAACCCATAATAAACGGACGATGGAAGCGGCCGAGACATTATACGGCGTTACAATGCAGGAAGAAGGAATCTCCAAACTGGTAAGTGTAAGATTTAACGAGGATTTAAACTTTGTTAATTAAACAAGATTTTTTAAACCTGATTTATCCAAAACCGGGCACAGGGAAGTCATTCCGGTTATGGATATGCCTTATTATTGCAGCTATAGTATTACTATCCGGCGGCAATATACACGCACAATGGGTTAACAATCCTGAACAAAACACCAGGATTGCTGTTGATGCAGTAAACCCGATTAACATATCATCCATAGATGACCAAAAAGGCGGGGCATTTATCCTCTGGGAGGAAAACAAAGATAAACAGCACAACGATATTTATTTCCTTCACCTTGATGGCAACGGTAAAGTAAGCTTCAGGGCTGACGGGAAAAAGATATCAGTCTTAAACGGAGCTAAGTCCGGACCTGTTGCTGTATCTAATTCCCCTAACACTGCTGTTGTAGTTTACAAGGATTTTTCCCGCAATAAGAGCGGTGAGCTCTGTGTTCAGAAAGTCCTTAGTAACGGTAATTATCTATGGGATAGCAGAGGCCTGCAGATAAGCGGCGCTGAAGGCGAACTGGGAGATTATTCCATTGCCGGTGACAAACGCGGAAATATTTATGTATCTTATCTTACCAGGGATATAAACCACCCTGCTGAACAGTATAAAATAATGCTTCAGAAGATAACTGCCAACGGCAGAGTACTGGGCGCTAAGGGCGGAATAATTGCTTTCTCTTCCCCGGGCAGTATAACTCAGCCTATTATTATACCTGACCAGAAAGGCGGAGTGTTTTTATTCTGGCTTGAAAATCAGAATAACAAATCTATAATTTACACCCAGAGGATAGACTCAACAGGCAACCCGGTTTGGGGTAAAAAGCCGCTTAATATATCAGGCACTGCAAGAAGTGTAATCTCTTATTCTGTTAATGCTACAGATTATTCTTCAATTTATATTGCATGGCAGGTTCAGAATAAGGATAAAGATATTTATCACCAGTTAATTTCAACCGGCGGTAAAGTTTTATGGGATGCCGGCGGAAAACTGGCTACATCATTAAAAGGCGACCAGGTTAACCCTCAGGTTCTTACAGAAGACTCTACAATTATTTTAAGCTGGACCAATGAAGTTCAGAAAGACCGCAATGTTTATATACAAAAGTATAATCAACAGGGCAAGCCTCTGTGGAAAAATAATGGCCAGCCGGTTGTTGATCTTAAAGGCGCACAGTTTGGACAAAAACTTGTTACCGATGGCAAAGGCGGCGCTATTGTATCATGGATTGACAGGCGTGTAGATTCGGTTAAAGCTAACATTTATGCTCAAAGGGTCACTACTGCAGGTAAAATATCATGGGCTGTTTCAGGTATTCCTGTAGCTTCCAGGAAGAATACAGAAAAAAGTTACCCTTCAATGGTATCTGATAAGCGCGGTGGTGCTATATTCATATTCAAAGACAGGCGCGATGGCAAAGGCGAAATTTACGGCCAGAAAGTATTCAACACCGGTACTTATATATCCCAGTTAATAGGTTTTAATGCAGAAGTTATTGAAGATAGTGTTAAAATTTCGTGGTATTCTGCAAATGAACTTGGTGAAACTCAATATGATATTGAAAGGACTTCGCAGTCTGATTCATCAAGCACCGGCTGGGAACTGATAGGCACTTTATATTCTGAAGGCGAAAGTTCTGCTAAATATTTTGAGTACTATGATAAACCTCATGTAGCGGGCACTGTATATTACAGGGTAATTCAGAGTGATGATAAAGGCAATTTCCAGCCATCAGATGTGGCTAAACTTGTATTCCTGGAGTCTGCAAGCAAAATTGTTGTAGGTCAAAATACACCTAACCCGTTCTCAGGTGAAACACAAATTGAAGTATACGTCCCTGAAGAATGTGATGTAACAATAGAGTTTTTTAACAGCCGTGTTGAAGAAGTAAAAAGGATTGATAATACGCATTTTCATGCCGGTAAAAACAAAGTTAAATTTTCAGCAAGCGGGCTTCAGCCGGGTATTTATTTTTACAAAGTACAAATTGGCGACTTTGTTGATGTTAAGAAAATGGTTATTACAAACAAGTAGGTTTTATTGTTAATATATTTGCTGCCTGCAGGCAGGCATGTTTGCATAAGATAATTATACATGGTAAATAAAAATTTTAAGATCTTTGTTGATTTTGACGGCACGATAACAAAAAGAGATGTTGGCGATGCAATATTTCTGGAGTTTGGCAATAAGGCAAAAACTGAAGGTATTATTGTTGACCTGCTTTCAGGAAAGCTGTCCGCAAGGGACACATGGATACAGCTTTGCAATACTATAGATAATGCTGATGCTGATATAATGGGCAGCTTTGTTGACACAATTGAAATGGATGAAACATTCCATCATTTTGTGGATTTTTGCAAAGGCAATAATCTTGATCTTTTTGTTCTGAGTGATGGCTTTGATTTTTATATCAATAGAATATTTAGACGGGAAAACCTTCAGGATGTGAAGTTTTTCTGCAATAAACTTGAAATAAAAGACGGCAAAATGATTCCGTCTTTCCCCTATTATGATGAGACATGTTCTACTTCTGCAAATTGCAAGCAGAATCATGTTATCAGCAATAGCAGTGATGAAGATTATACTGTTTACATAGGAGACGGAAATTCAGATAAACACCCGGCACAGTTTTGTGATTATATTTTTGCAAAACACGGGCTTCTTAAATATTGTGAAAAAGAAAGAATTACTTTTTTCCCTTACCAGAATTTTAATGATGTAATTAAAAAGCTGGAAGAGCTGGGAAACAAAAAAAGGCTTAAAAAACGGCACCAGGCTGAATTGAAACGAAAAGAAAGATACATGATTGAGTAATGGCAGGATTTTTTCATAATCATTTTATATGATAGAAAATAAATGAAAGATTAAGAGGGAACGACAAATTAAGCTATATAAAAAATCAATTATTAAATAATTAGACAGAGCGGCAAAAAAAATGAATAAATTATCCGGCACTTTTTTTAAGTACAGGAGCTATACTCCTATACCATTTGTAATTGTTATGCTGTTGTATGCTAACCCAAATGTATGGAGTATTATTGCCGGCTTTACAATAGCATTCCTGGGTGAAATGATAAGGTTCTGGGGTGTTAGCTGGGCAGGCAGTGAAACCCGTACAACCAGTACAGCAGGCGGTACTTTCCTTATTATAAGCGGGCCTTTTGCACATGTGCGCAACCCGCTTTACGTAGGTAATATATTAATGTATACCGGGCTTGGGATTATGTCTTTTGCTATATTCCCATGGCTGCAGATTGCAGGGCTTGTTTTTTTTACAGTACAGTATTTAAGTATTATTAAAGGAGAAGAAGCCCATTTAAGCAGTACTTTTGGAGATGACTATCAGAGTTATCTTAAAAATGTACCAAGGTTGTTCCCAAGAATAAGTGCATACAGGGCGCCGGGTGTTGTTCAGCCTCCTTTTAATTCGGCTGCCGGAAGACGTTCTGAAAAACGCAGTATTCAGGCTTTTGTTATTGTTGCCCTGACTATACTGCTTATATGGTTTTTAAGAAGATTATAATATGACAAAAAATGAAGCACACAATATAATGGTTATTGCCGGGGAAGTTTCCGGTGACCTGCACGGCGCTTCATTGATTGTTGAACTAAAAAAAATAGACAGCCATATAAATATATATGGCATAGGCGGTGACAGGATGATTGAAGCAGGTATGCAGCCTGCTTACCATATTGATAAAATGGCTTTCCTTGGTTTTGCAGAGGTAATTAAACATTTACCTTTTATAAAAAAAGTAAAACGGGAATTGCTGGAAATTGTTGTAAGTAAAAAGATTACTACTGTTGTTCTTATAGATTATCCTGGGTTTAACTTAAGCATAGCCCGGGAACTTAAAAAAATTGGCGTTAAAATTATCTATTATATATCCCCACAGATTTGGGCGTGGGGCGCCGGAAGAATTAAAAAGATAAAATCGCTGGTCGATAAAATACTGGTTATTCTTCCTTTTGAAGAAGATATATATGTAAAAGCCGGAGTGCCTGTTGAATTTGTAGGGCATCCGCTGCTTGACAGGATGAAAGAATATAAATTCCTCACGAGGGATGAGCTTAATGCCAAATTCGGGCTTGACCCGTCTAAAGAAATTCTGCTTTTGCTTGCAGGCAGCAGAAAGCACGAAGTTGAAAAGATTTTTCCGGAAGTAATTAAAGCTGCCGGCAGTCTTTCATCTGATTTTAACCTGCAGACAGTTGTTGCATGTTCTTCAAATATTGATGAAGCTTTTTTCCATGAGCTTACTGGCGTAAAGGGCCTTACAGTAATAAAAGGCTATACCTACGATTTTATGAAACATTCTCTTGTGGGAATAATAAAATCCGGTACCTCTACTCTTGAAGCAGGTTTATTTAAGCTGCCAATGGTAATAGTATATAAAACTACCCAGCTTACTTATCTTATAGGGAAAAAACTGGTTAAGCTTAATAACATAGGCCTTGTTAATATAGTTGCCGGTGAAACAGTTGCTCCTGAACTTATACAGCAGGATGCCTCTGCAGGCAATATATACAAAGAATGCAGCAGGCTGATTACAGATAAAGATTATTATAATAATGTTAAAAACAAGCTGGCGGCGGTAAAAGATAAACTTGGAATTGCAGGCGCTTCAGAAAGAGCCGCCAGATCAGTATACGCGTTAATGAATGAAGCTTAAAAAATTACATCAGGATACGTTACGGTTTATAGGCCTTTTTGTTCTTTATTATCTTATTGATGCTCTTTGCAGGACTTTAAAAATTACAGAAAAGAATAAGGCTGCAATTGATGAACTTGATAAATCAGGACAAAACTATGTACTGGCATTCTGGCATGGAACTATGCTGCTTCCCTGGTTCGTACACAGGGACCAGGATTGTGTTGCTTTAATAAGCAAAAGCAGGGATGGTGACCTGCTGGCGCGTATCCTGAGAAAATGGAATTACCAGGTAATAAGAGGTTCAAGCAGCAAGGGCGGCGATACAGCACTTGCAATTATGATTGATTTTGCAAAAAACGGACACTCAGTTTCAGTTACTCCTGATGGCCCTAAAGGCCCGGTTTGCAAATTGAAAGCGGGTGCAGTTATTACTGCAAAAAAAAGCGGCGTTCCGCTTATTCTGGCAGGCGTTGGTTATGAAGACAAAAGGAATTTAAGCAGCTGGGATAATTTCAGTATCCCTAAATTTTTCAGCCGGGCACAAATTATATATTCTAACCCGGTTTACATTGAGAAACATTTAAGTTACGAAGAAACAAGTGCAGTTATACAACAATGTGAGGATATTTTGAATGAAATTCAGCATGAGGCTGAAACATTCTGATAAATGATGAAGTTTCTTAGAATTATATTATTACCCTTTGTTCCGGTATATGCAGCAATAATAGCTGTAAGGAATATGCTCTTTGACAGGAATATATTTCAGTCAAAGGCTGTTAATGCAAAGGTAATTTCAGTAGGTAATATAACCGTAGGCGGGTCAGGAAAAACCCCGCTGGTAATTTACCTGCTTAACCTGTTGAAACAGGAAAAGAAAAATGCAGGAGTATTAAGCAGAGGTTATGGAAGGACATCAACCGGTTACCTTCTTGTTGCTGATCAGAATAAGGTACTAACAGATGTAGAATCAGCCGGTGATGAAATTTACCATACATCAACTGAATGTAAAGTACCGGCAGCAGTTTCCGAAAACAGGGTAACCGGTGCTGAAAGATTTATAAACGATACCGGTGTTGATGTAATTGTACTGGATGACGCATTTCAGCACAGGTGGATTAAGCGTGATATAAACCTGGTTATCTGTGAGCAGAAGTTCTTATTGGAAGATAGTTTTTTACAGCATAAGCTTCTTCCGTCAGGAGATATGCGCGAAAGTTTTAATGCACTCAGCAGGGCTGATGCAATTATAATTAATAGAAAATTTTCTGAACCGGCAGAACTGCCGGCAAAAATAGAAAAGCATTTAACCGGTAAACCCGTTTTTAACGCCGGTTACATTGCTATTGGTTTTATTGATGTAGTAAAGAAAGCCCGTTACTCTATTGAAGAGTTTATCGGGCAAAAAAGCCTTGTTGTTTCCGGGATTGCAAACCCCTTCTCTTTTCTGAATGCACTGAAGCAGACAAAGGTTGATACTGAAAACAGGATGTTTTTCAGGGATCATAAAAATTATACACTGAAAGAAGTACAGGATATACGGAAAAAATTTTATTCTACTAACTCGCATTCTGTAGTAACTACGGAAAAAGATGCAGTTAAGCTCATGCAGTTTTCAAAAGAACTGGATGACATAGATATTTTCTATCTGAAAATAGAATTAAAAATGGATAACGCTGAGTTATTCAGAGATTTTGTACTTAAAAAAATGAAATAACTAAAGTGAGGGGGATTGATGATATGAAATTTTTATGCGGATTATTACTAGTGCAAAACACAAGATAATAGTCCTGGTTTTATACCAAAAACCGAGCCGGCGCGAAGAAAGGCCAGCTCAAAAATTGTTAACTATATTTTACGTTCATAACTAATTGGAGGTTCTCACAAATGGCTAAACAACCAAAATATGTTTACTTCTTCGGCGGTAAAAAAGCTGAAGGTAAAGCAGAAATGAAGGCTTTACTTGGTGGTAAAGGCGCTAACCTTGCAGAAATGGTTAATATTGGTTTACCAGTTCCTGCCGGTTTCACAATTACTACTGAAGTTTGTACTTACTACTACGACAACAAACAGAAGTATCCAAAGGAATTAAAAGCACAGGTTCTTGCTTCATTAAAGAAAGTTGAATCTGCTATGGGCGCTAAATTCGGCGATCCTAAAAATCCTCTTCTCGTTTCTGTACGTTCAGGTGCAAGAGCATCTATGCCTGGTATGATGGATACTATCCTAAACCTCGGTATCAATGATGTTACTGTACAGGGTGTTATAAGCAAAACAAACAATGAAAGATTTGCTTATGATTCTTACAGAAGATTTGTACAGATGTACGGCGATGTTGTACTTGGCTTAAAACCAGTAGACAAAAAAGACATCGATCCTTTTGAAGAGATTCTTGAAAAGAAAAAACATGACAAAGGCGTTAAGCTTGATACTGAACTTTCAGCAGAAGACTTAAAAGAACTTGTTGCTGAATTTAAAGCTGCAATTAAAGAAAAAACAGGTAATGACTTCCCTAACGATCCTATGGAACAGTTATGGGGTGCAGTAGGTGCAGTATTCGGATCATGGATGAACGAAAGAGCTATTGTTTATCGTAAACTTAACGGTATTCCTGCATGGTGGGGTACTGCTGTTAACGTACAGTCAATGGTATTCGGTAACATGGGTGAAGACTCAGGTACCGGTGTTGCATTTACACGTGATGCTGCTTCAGGTGAAAACGTATTCTATGGTGAATACTTATTTAACGCACAGGGTGAAGACGTTGTTGCTGGTATCAGAACACCAAACCCAATTTCTGAATTAGCAAAAGAAAATCCTGTTATTTACAAACAGCTTGAAAAAATCCGTAAAATCCTTGAAAAACACTACAAGGATATGATGGATATTGAATTCACAATTCAGCAGGGCAAATTATGGATGCTCCAGTGCCGTGTTGGTAAGAGAACCGGTTTTGCTGCAGTTAAAATGGCAGTTGATATGGTTAAAGAAAGACTTATTGACAAAGCAGAAGCTATCAGAAGAATTGAACCTATCCAGTTAAACCAGCTTCTTCGCCCTATCTTTGATACTGAAGGCAAAAAGAAAGCTGTTGCTGAAGGCAGACTGATGGCAAAAGGCTTAAATGCAGGCCCGGGCGCTGCTTCTGGTAAAATTGCTCTTAACGCACAGGATGCTGAAGTTATGGCTGCCAAAGGCGATCCTGTAATTCTTGTAAGAATTGAAACATCTCCTGAAGATATTAAAGGTATGAATGCTTCAGAAGGTATCTTAACTGCAAGAGGCGGTATGACCTCACATGCAGCTCTTGTTGCCCGCCAGATGGGTAAAGTTTGCGTTGCAGGCTGCGGTACTCTTAAAATAAGCTACCAGAAAGGTACTGTTGAAGTTATTGGAAAAGACCTTTTACTTAAAGAAGGTGATTACATTTCTATCGATGGTTCTACCGGCGAAGTTATTGCAGGGAAAATCCAAACAAAGCCTTCAGAAGTTATCCAGGTACTTATCAACAAAACACTTGATCCAAAAGATTCACCTGTATTCCAGACCTATGACAGCTTAATGAAATGGGCTGATTCTTACAGAAGATTAAGCATCAGAACAAATGCTGACCAGCCTGATCAGGCTTCTAATGCTATCGCTTTCGGCGCTGAAGGTATTGGCCTCTGCCGTACAGAACACATGTTCTTTGGCGGTGACAGAATCATGTCAGTAAGAAAGATGATTGTTTCTGAAACAAAAGAAGAAAGAAAAGCTGCTCTTGCTGAACTTCTTCCGTTACAGAGAGAAGACTTCTATGGTATATTCAAGGCTATGGACGGATTGCCGGCAACAATCAGAACATTAGATCCTCCATTGCATGAGTTCTTACCTCATACCGATAAAGAAATTAAAGAACTTGCTGCAGCCCTGGGTATTTCAGTTGATAAATTAAATGCAAAGATTAATTCACTTCATGAATTTAACCCAATGCTTGGTTTCAGAGGATGCCGCCTTGGTATCTTATATCCTGAAATAACCGAAATGCAGGCCCGCGCTATTATTGAAGCAGCTTGTGATGCAGCTGCTGACGGTATTAAGGTAAAACCTGAAATTATGATTCCTCTTGTTGGACACATCAATGAATTCAAATTACAGGAGAAAATTGTTAGAACTGTAGCTGATGAAGTATTCAAAGAAAAAGGCAAAAAACTTCAATTCATGGTTGGTACTATGATTGAATTACCACGTGCTGCTGTTACTGCTGACCAGATTGCACAGGGTGCTGAATTCTTCAGTTTTGGTACAAATGACTTAACTCAGACAACATTCGGCCTTTCAAGAGATGATGCAGGTATGTTCCTCCCATTATATGTACAGGATGAAATATTACCTACAGATCCTTTTGAAGCTATTGACCAGTCTGGTGTTGGCCAGTTAATGCAGATTGCTGCAGAAAAAGGAAGATCTACCCGTCCTGGTATCAAACTTGGTATCTGCGGCGAACACGGTGGAGAACCATCTTCAGTTGAATTCTGCCACAGAATTGGGCTTAACTATGTAAGCTGCTCACCTTTCAGAGTTCCTATTGCAAGGTTAGCTGCTGCAAGAGCCGTAGTAACTGAAGAAAAACCTGCAAAAGCTGCAAAAAAACCAGCAGCTAAAGCAGCAAAAAAAGCTGTTAAAGCTGTAGCTAAGAAGGCTGTTAAACCAGCAGCTAAGAAAGCTGTAAAAACAGCTGCAAAAGCTGTAAAGTCAGTTAAAGCCGCTAAAGCAGCTAAAAAGCCTGCAAAAAAAGCAGTTGCTAAAAAGAAAAAATAAATAATGGTTGTATAGATAGTGAATACCTGCCCCTTAATTACCGGGGGCAGGTTCATTATCAGTATATACCTGTTCAACTTAATAATTAAAAGGTAACGAAGAATGAAATTATCTGACTTCAAATATAACTTGCCTAAGACTGCTATTGCCAAGTATCCTGTTTCCCCCAGAGACAAAGCAAAGCTTATGGTTATAAACAGAGAAACACAGGAAATAGAAAATAAAGTCTTTACAGATATAGTTGACTATATGGAAAAAGGAGACTGCCTGGTTGTTAATGAAACCCGTGTTTTCCAGGCAAGATTATACGGTAAAAAAGAAAAAACAAATGCAAAAATTGAAGTCTTTTTGTTACGCGAATTAAATGCCGAAGAATGCATATGGGATGTAATTGTTGATCCGGCACGTAAAGTCAGAATCGGTAACAAGATATATTTTAACGACAAGCTTTGGTGTGAAGTAATAGACAATACTACTTCCAGGGGCAGAACTGTACGTTTTAACCAGCCTGGAAATGTATTTAAGGCAGTTGAAAAAATTGGGTTAACTCCCCTTCCGCCTTATATCAAAAGAGATCCCGAGCCTGAAGATAAAGATAATTACCAGACAGTTTATGCTAAGGTAGACGGCGCTGTTGCTGCTCCTACTGCAGGGCTTCATTTTACTCCAAAACTAATGCAGAAAATTGAGAAAAAAGGAATTAATATTGTTCCTATTATTCTGCATATTGGCCTCGGTACATTCAGGCCTGTTGAGGTTGAGGATCTTACAAAACACAAAATGGACTCAGAGTATTTTGAAATAAATACTCAATCTGCTGAAATAATTAATAAATCTATCAGCGGCAAACATAATGTTTTTGTTGTAGGTACAAGCACCTGCCGTGCACTTGAGACAAGTGTTACTGCAGATGGATTTGTAAAACCTAACAGCGGCTGGACAGACAAGTTCATCTATCCGCCTTACGATTTCAAAATTGCTGACAAGTTAATAACAAATTTCCATGCTCCTGAATCTACATTATTAATGCTTGTAAGTGCTTTTTCAAGCGTAGATTTAATAAACAAAGCATATAAGAAAGCTCTGAAAGACAATTACAGAATGCTCAGCTACGGCGATGCAATGCTCTTATATTAATTCTGTTAATGATATTTCAGGAAATAAACCGGTAACCCGGCAAAACACAACAGCATGAAAGTATACGCAGTAATTCCTGCGGGAGGGAAAGGAAAAAGGAGCGGAAGCTCTGTTCCCAAACAATATGTTAAGTTCAACAAAAAAGAACTTATAGTATATACACTGGAGGTATTTCAGCAGAATAAACTAATCGATGAGATAGTAATTTCTGCTGATACCTCCCGTTTCCCCCTGTTAAACAGGATTAAAGACAAATACAGGCTCACTAAGATCTCTTCTATTGTTGAAGGGGGAAAAGAAAGGCAGGATTCTGTTTATAAAGGCCTGTGCGCACTCCATTGCAATAAAAAAGATATTATAGTTGTACACGATGCTGCAAGGCCTCTTCTCCCTTCTGATGTTTTAACAAATGCTATTATAGCTGCACAGAAAAAAGGCAACGCACTTGTATGCATTAAGGCAAAGGATACCCTTATTAAGGGAAGTAAAACTGTTGACAATTATGTTGACAGGAATGAGATATATTACGTTCAAACCCCGCAAATATTCCGCTACTCTGACCTTATGCAGGCAATGGAAACTGCTTATAAAGAAGGCTTTACAGGTACAGATGAATCAATGCTTGTTGCAAGAACCGGTAAAAAGGTTCATATAGTTGAAGGCTCTGCGTTTAATTTTAAAATCACCACTCCTGAAGATTTTAAGTTATTTAAAAAGCTATTATAGCTTAAAAAGCATGTAACATTACCAGGGCACACTAATAACATTCCTGAAAGTTGTTACTGCAAAATATGTTACGCATTCTCCTTTTTCTTTGAAGGCACAAGGAATACCGCCCCGGCAACCATTCCATATAATGTACTTATATATGGATTACTCTGAATTGGGCATGAACCGCTTGCACACCCTATAAAATAATAATATGCATAACCGGCTATGCCGCCAATTATAACAGGAAGGCCCTTTTTGATAATCTGCTTTGGAGTATACTTCATTATTCGTCTTTTTTATTTGTAGGATGAAGAAACCGGGAAAAAGATTCAGTACTGCACATAAAAAAGCCGGACTTTACTAAATTTGCTACTAAGGTTTTGACATGCAATTAAGTTCCTAAAAAGGAGAATTCTTACCACCTACAAGCACCTTTTTGTTTTATAACCTTATCAGGTGGTTAACCCTTAGTAACCACAATAACCCCGGCAAATTAATCGTATTGCATTATTGCATTTTATATGTATCAACCCATTGCAGCAAACCCAAATAATGAATCATTTACGATGATTGTTATTTTTTGAGGAAAGCTTCTTTTCTACCATAATTTCTGCCCCTACAGGTCAGATAACAAAAAAGATTTTGTTGTAGCTCAATCCTAATGAGAGAGTTATAATGCATCTTCCCCTGCAGAGGTAAACCACCATTGTAAATAGATAATATGATAAGTTTTTTGCAGCTTGCCTCGCAGAGGCAATATTATGGTAAAAAAGCAAATTCTCCCTATTACTAAAATCATCGTAGATGATTCATTAGCCGTTTTTACATGTAAATGTATATAAATAAGGTTGGTGGCACTTACAGCCAGCCGGTTACCAGGTTTAGGAAACTTATAATAAGATGTATTTATTGCCAATACATTCAGCCCTTGTAAAATATTAATCTTAATTAAATATTTTGCGTTTCTGTTAAAACCTTAGTAACCGGCATAGTAACCAAAAATAAAACCTTATTACCTCTGATATGTATTAACCAATCCAATAAATATTAAATAGAAGAAAGAACTCGTGCAATTTCTTGTCCAGAGGCATAAGACATAAAAAAGCCGGACTTTACTAAATCCGGCTCTTATTATTTTATTTCAATTTTATTACTTATTCATCTTTAATTTGCTGCTTATTACTGCTTTTCCAGATGAATCAGTAATTCTTATCACAGCATCATTTGTTTTGTCTGTTGGTACACTGCGCCATGTATAGCTGTTTAGCTTTTTATAATTTGTTGACACATTGCCTGCAATTATCTTCCATGTTTTTCCGCCGTCTACAGAATATTCAAGTTTAACAGAATTTGCATCTTTAGGGCTGTACCATTTAATAACAGCATCCCTGCCACTATTAAGTGCCCCGGGAGTCACTATTTTAAGCGCCGGTTTCCAGATATTCAGGTTGAAATAAGAATCACTCATATCTGTAACAGGATTTGAACCTGCATCAGCGCTTACATCTGTAATACGCAGCCTTGCATTTGTAGAACTGCTGTCCAGCGGCCATAATGTCCATCTGTATGCACCATTTGATTTGTATTTAGAGCTTATTGTTGACCACGAAATTCCGTTATCAAGTGAAAGCTCTATTTTCACATCAGTTATTCCTGCTGAAGTCCATTGCAGCACAGTATCCGGACGGTCATTAGTATTCAATGTTTCACCGCCATTGGGGAAAAGAACTCTTAACAGCTTGGTTTTAGGATGAATTGAAAAATACCCATCAGTTAAATCATACAAGGTGGTAACGGAATCACCAATCATGTAGGTAATTTTTACGCGGCACAGGTCAGAAGAATAATTTATATCTGAAGGTACTTTCCAGTCATAAGTACCATTACTAATAACATCAGCAATATGATTCCAGTTGGCGCCGCCGTCAAGTGTGTACTGCAGCCTTACGTTGCCAATGTTTTCAGAAGTCCACCTGATTTCATAAGTTTCTCCGGCAAGCCAGTTCTCACCGCCGTTAGGGCTTTTTACACTAATAGTTTTAGTCTGCTGCGGGGCAACAGTAAAAGTACCGTCAGTATAAGCCATAGGAGAGCCGTCAGAAGCATCAGATATTCTTAACCTGTAAGAAGCTGAAGCATAAGAGAAACTTGTCCTGTAGCTGCCGTCAAGGCCTTTACTGGGGATACTGTCAACCAAAGTAACCCATCCTTCAATATTGCTCTGGGAATTGTTGGTTGTGTATTCAATTTTTACTTTTTCAATACCTGTAGCTGCCCATTTAATATCAAAAGACTCACCGGCAATTATAACCTGGTCTTTATATGGAACGCTGATTGAAAGAGTTTGTATGGGATGAACCGTAAACGAGCCGTCACTTTCATCAATCGGCGAGCCGTCAGAAGCATCGCTTACTCTTATTTTACACTGGCTTGAATTTATGTCAACAGGTGTCCATTCAAATGAACCGGTACTTGCAACACTGTCGGCAATAGTATTCCATGATATACCATTATTTGTAGTTAATTCAACTTTAACCTTGTTTATACCGGATGCACTCCATGTAAGATTATGGCTTGTACCGGCTTCCCATTCTTCACCGCCGTTAGGGCTTAACAATACCAGTGACTGTACTACCTGGTTGGTAATTCCAAAATTGTCATCAGAAATATCATAAGGCTGGCTGTCCTGTACATCACTTACCTTAATTCTGCACAGGTTAGAATTAACATCATCAACCTGCCACTCATAAATACCATCACTCGGAGTGGTGGAAGTAATAGTTTTCCATGTAGCTCCGTTATTGGTAGTATATTCAATTTTTACTTCAGCAATGTTGGTTGATGTCCATCTTATACTGGTAGTAGACCCGGAACGAAGATTTTCGCCGCCGTTTGGAGATATAACTGTTATTTCCGGCTCAGGCGCAATTGTGAAAACAGCATTACTGAAATCGTAGGGGAAGCTGTCTTCTGCATCGCTTATTTTTATCCTGCAGTTTGTTGATGAACTTGCAGGCACCTGTGTCCAGATATAATAACCATCGCTTGGAGTATTTGCAACAATGGTTGACCAGTCAAGCCCGTTATTGGTGGAATACTCAATTTTAACAGAGGCTATATTTGTAGAACTCCATGTAATAGTCTGTGAAGTACCTGCCTGCCATACTTCGCCGCCGTTTGGAGATGTTACAGCAAGTTCCTGCTGAACGCTGTTATAAATAGTAAATAAACTGTCTGAAACGTCGTAAGGGGTACCATCTTCCATATCGCTTATTCTTACTTTACATAAAGAAGAATTGGCCGAAGGAACAGAAGACCATGTATATGAACCATTATTTGCAACATTATCAGCAATAGTATGCCATTGAGCACCTGAATTGGTTGTATATTCAAGTTTAACTGATGAAACATTCAGATTATTATAAGGCACTTTTGTTACATAATTCAGAATATCTCTTTCTTTACTCTGAGCTTTATTTTTGTCTTTATCTTTTATTTTTTGCGTGGTTTTATAACTGTTCCATGAAATTACCTGGGTTGACCCTGACATCCACTGTTCACCTCCGTTTGGCTGAACAAGTGTTAAAGCATCTTCAGGCAAAACAGTAAACGTTGCATCACTTTCATCAGAAGGATAACCATCAACATCTGTTATTCTTATTTTGGAATTTGTTGATGGAGTTGAAGGCAAAGGATCCCATTCATAGTAGCCGTCACTTTCGGTTGAGGCTGTAATTGTATACCAGTCAACACCATTATTGTTGCTGTATTCTATCTTTACGTTAGAAACCTGTGAACTGTTCCATGTAATAACCTGCCTGCTTTTCCCTGCCCATTCTTCCCCGCCATTAGGGCTTAAAATATTTATTGACTGCGGTTTGCCAATTGCAAAAACACCATTACTCTGATCTTTAAGAGTATCAGAAGCAATATCTGATATTCTTATAAGCCCATTATTAGTAACAACATCAGGAATTGGGTTCCATGTATAATAACTGCTGTCTGCCGGGTAATTAGGAGCTATAGTGTTCCATGAGAAGCCGTTATCAGATGAAAATTCAATTTTAATCTGCGAAACATCATTAGACGTCCATGTTATAGGATAAGACTGGCCGCTATAGAGCAGTTCGCCGCCGTTAGGCTGTGTAAGATTAAGCAGTTTTGCAGTTGCTTTTTTAATAGTAAAAGAACCTGTATTTACATCAGTTACAGAATTATCAACTGTAGAAATTCTTATGCGGCACTGCTGTGATTCTACAACGGGAACCGGGTCCCATGTAAAAGAGCCGTCATTGGCTGTACTGCTTGTAATTGCCACCCATGTAGAGCCGTTATCAGTTGAATATTCAATCTTTACTTCTGTAGTTAAATTACTCTGCCACGTAATCTTATAAGTGCCACCTGCTGTTAAGGCTTCCCCTGTTCCCGGTGTTAATACAACAAGTGAAGCATCACCGGAGCCGCCGTCATCCCCCGGGCCTGTAACATCATCATCGTTTTTACAGCTATAGAAATACAATGAGAGAATTATGATTACAAAAAGGAAGGAAAGATATCTGACTTTTGTAAAAATTATCATATTTAACTCGCGTTTTTATTAAATCTGGGAAAAAGATATTTGCTTATCTGTTTACATACCGGCATAATTGGATACCTGAAAATCCTATTGTAAATATTACACAATTATTATACCTGTAAAAAAGGCTTATTTATAAGCATTTAACAAATATGTTGAACAATATGAGGTAATTTTTACCGATATAACGGTAAAACTGTAATTATTCTTATCAGTTATGCAAGATAAGAATTATAAGCCTTTTGATTCTCCAATAACTGTACGCCAGACAGTCATAATTATTATTTGCAAATCAAGCCAGAGTGACCAATTTTCAATATACCAAAGATCGTATTCAATTCTCTTCTTAATAAGAATAGTGTTTTCAGCATCATTAACAGAATCGCCTCTAAGCCCGTGAACCTGTGCCCAGCCTGTAATGCCGGGTTTTACATTATGACGCATTTTAATTATATCTACAATTTCGCTATATTTTTCATTAAATGGAATTGTGTGCGGGCGAGGGCCAACAACAGACATATCTCCTTTTAAAACATTAAAGAACTGTGGAAGTTCATCAATGCTGGTTTTTCTTAGTATATGCCCCAGCGGAGTTATTCGCGGATCGCGGGTACTTGCAGGACGGAATTTATCTACCTGCCCTTTGTCAGCATACATAGTTCTTATTTTATAACAGGAAAACTTTTTATTCTTTACCCCTATCCTGTCATGAACAAATAATACCGGCCCCGGTGACTGAAGTTTCATAATTATTGCTATAATCGGAAGCAGCCATGAAAGTATCAGTACTATTACAAGCAGCGAAAAAGCTATATCAAATACTCTTTTAAGAAATCTCCACTGAACCTCTTCAAGCGGTTCATTCCTTACGGTAACAACCGGAAATTCGCCCAGCATGCTTACCTGGAATTTTTTAGACATATATCTTGAAAAATCAGGGATTATATTGGCTTTAACCGCGTTACGGTTACAGGTATTTATTATATTATCAAGTATTGCCGGCGAGCTTGAGGTAAGTGCAATTACTACTTCCTCAATTTTATTTTCTGAAAGTATCTGAGAAAGCTGAGGCAGGCTGCCAAGAGTGTTTTCTGTTTTTTCAGGTTCGTCTGTTTCATTAATAAAACCGGCAAGTTTATAGCCAAAATCAGGATGATCTTTTATTACATTGTAGAAATTTCTGCTTGTAATCCCTGAACCAATTATAGCAAGGCTGCGAATGTTTTTGCCCTGCCTGCGGAGCGCCTTAAGTATCTTGCGGAAAGCAATAAACCTGATTATTATAAAGAATGACAGGACAAAAGAATAATATACTATAAAATTTCTTGTAAAAAGGTCTTCTTTTGTTATAAAAATAAATAATACAGAGGCAATTGCCTGGACGACAACATTTTTAACAAGGTGTATAAACTGAAGGGCAAAGTTTCGCGAGATAAGTTCATCGTAAAAATTAAACATGTTTGATGACAGGAACCAAAGGATATTCAGCCCCATCAGCAGCACAAACATATAATTGCGTGTGAGCAGTATATCAAATGACTGTGCCATAACAGCAGAAACCACAAAGGCGCAGTTTAGCAGCAAAAGGTCTGATAAAACCCGAAACAGGTAAAGTGAACGCTGGTTTACAATCATAATAATTAAATATTATCTTCCGGCATTCCTGGAAAAATGCTCATCGGTTTTTTCTTCAACAAAATTCCTGATATTTTCTTCAAATACTTCCCGGCTGAACTGTTTTGAATGTGCCCTTATTACAGAAGCATCATACTTATTCTGGGAAGATTCAAATTTTTTAACAGCTTCAATAAGCGAAGGGGTTGTTTGTTCATTAAAAAATACCCCTGTCTCCCCATCAACAATAGTTTCTTTCGTCCCGCCTGAATACCATGCAATTACCGGTGTACCGCATGCCATAGCCTCAACAACAACAATCCCGAAGTCTTCTTCTGCAGCAAATACAAAGGCTTTTGCTTTCTGCATATACTTTTTCAGGATGTCAAACGGCTGAAAGCCAAGTATTTCTATGTTAGGCGCTGCTTTTGATTTTACTTTAAGCATTTCGGGGCCGTCACCAATTACAACAAGTTTTTTATCAGGCATTTGTGCAAATGCTTCAACAATCATATCCACTTTTTTATAAGCAACCATTCGAGAAACAGTTACATAATAATTTTCTTTTTGAGAATCACACTTAAATTTTTCAATATCAACCGGCGGATATATTACTGCAGCTTCCCGGTTATATGTTTTTTTTATCCTGTTGGCTATATGGCTTGAATTAGCAATAAAATAATCCGGCCTGTGGGCAGTGGAGGCATCCCACATACGCATATAATGCAGAACAGTTTTAGCAAATAATCCGGCAATTCCCTTTTGCAGATTTGATTCCTTCAGGTATTGATGGTAAAGATCCCATGCATACCGTATAGGAGTATGGCAATAAGTAATATGAAGCTGGTTTGTACCTGTAAGAACCCCCTTTGCAACAGCATGTGAACTTGAAATAACCACATTATAGCCCGAAAGGTCAAACTGCTCTATAGCATAGGGGAAAAGCATAAGGTAATTACGGAAATGCCCTTCAGCAAAAGGAAATTTCTGAAGAAACGATGTTTCTGCTCTTTTACCCTTTAGGATAACACGCCTGTCTTCATCATTAAGAAAATCCACCAGTGAAAAAACAGGAGCATCATTCCATATATTGGTAAACGATTCCACTACCCTTTCAGAGCCTGCATAAGTGGAAAGCCATTCATGTACAATTGCAGTTTTCAGTTAGCTGCCTTTGAAATTATTATTAGCCCAAAAATATAAAATTTATAGGGGATATACAGCAGGAAAAATAATATGACAGCTCTGTTTATAACATCATTCTATCTTCCCGGCAGGGATATACCTTTTATTTTCCTGAATAATGATACTGCATAACTGTCAGTCATCCCTGACACAAAATCAGTTATTTTCAACAGTCTTGTATATATATCATCATCAGGTTTTCCATCTTTGCCAAGAAATTGTTTTGGCAGCAATTTGAGCATTGTTTTATTTTTAAGGGAAGATAAACCGGATTCCATTTCATTCACAGCATTAATATAAGTATCAAGAAGCCCGCCAAGCACCTCGTAACCGGCAGCTTCTCTTTCAACAACGCTTTTATAGGAATAAATCTTTTCCACTGACAGTTTTTTAATATGTTTAAGCTGTCCGGCTTTATCAATGCATGAAATTAGTTCCCCGTCAAAATTTCCGTCAAGTATGCTTTGTTCGTTATCCAGGAAAGCTTCAACAAGTTCATCTATTAAAACGTTAATAGCTTTTGCACGTAAATAACCGACTTTATCATTTTCATCTCGGTTATCAAAGGCAGTAAATTCAGCATTTGTACATAATGGCTCAAGCAGAGCCCTGGTATCATCAAAAGATAGAAGCCCAAGCCTGAATCCGTCTTCAAGGTCCATCACCCTGTAACAAATATCATCAGCCGCCTCAACAAGAAACGCAAGTGGATGCCTGGCCCACCAGCAGCCTGTTTTCTTTTCAAGCCCTGTTTCTTCAGCTACTTCTGCAAATATATCTTTCTCTGACTGGAAAAAGCCAAATTTACGTTTAAGTTTTTTATCTTCAAGAGAAGACTGTTCTTCCAGGCTGACAGAGTCTTTAGGATACTTGGTAAATGCGGCCAGTGTTGCACAAGTTAGCCTAAGTCCGCCTCTTATATTTGAATTTTGCAGCTTTGTAATAATTCTGAATCCCTGTGCATTACCTTCAAACTTGGTAAAGTCAGTCCAGCATTTCCTGTTCTTTAAATCCTTTCCAAACCTGCTTCCGCTTCCCATACGAAAATATTCAGCAATAGCATCTTCGCCGGAATGGCCAAATGGAGGGTTGCCGATATCATGAGCAAGGCATGCAGAAGCGACAATTTCGCCAAAGTTAAAACTGGTAAAATCTTTTTCCAGTTCAGGATGCCGCTCAATTATAACCTTGCCGGCAATACTGCCAAGCGAACGGCCCACACAGGATACTTCCAGGCTGTGTGTAAGCCTTGTATGAACGAAATCACTTTCAGGTAAAGGAAAGACCTGGGTTTTATCCTGCAGCCTTCTGAAGGCAGAAGAAAATACAATCCGATCAAAATCTTTTTGATACTGTGTTCTTCCGTCTGCAGATTGAACAGTACCTGCATCGCCAACTTGTTTTTTTGAAAGAAGTTTTTTCCAATCCAATATTTACTCCGGGAACTTTGCATTTATAAAATAATAAGCAAATTTATAGACATGTATATTCAGGAACAAGCTGCCTGTTACCGGTACAAGGTTGTTTAATATTCCACTCCTGTAATGAAAGATATTTCTTGTCTTCACTCCGCCATGAATGAGATATTAATAAAAAGTTGTTTATTCCAAAAGCTTGATTTATTTTTATTGCAATGAATGCCGGGAATGATAAAATACTCAGCCAGCCTGTACAGTTTTTAAAGTCAGTGGGCCCTAAAAGAGCTGAGGCTTTTACAAAAATTGGAATAACCACTGTTAAAGACCTCTTGTTTTATTTTCCTTCCCGACATCTCGACAGGACAAACATTCTTGATGCTAACAAGGCTTACGGCCATGTATTAAATGGTTATGATGGTGAACTAACTATTATAGGGAAATTTTACAGCAAAGAAAAAATCCGCGCAGGCAAAAAAGAAATACTTAAAGTGCAGTTCCGTGATAAAACGGGATTTTTTGAATGTGTCTGGTTCCAGGGAGCAAAATATTACTTCAATACATTTAATGACGGCGATATTATTGCAGTATCAGGCAAGCCTTCGCTCTCCAAGTACGGAGGTCTGCAGTTTGTTCACCCGGACTATGACAGAATAACAGAAGAAGAATCTCAAAATCTGGTTCATACTGGTAAAATTATTCCATTCTACCCAATACCAAACGAGTTAAGAAATAAACACATAGGAGATCTAAGCTTAAGAAGAATAATTCACCAGGCAGTAGAAAGTTTTGCTGACTATGTTGAAGAAACTCTTCCTGCCGACATTATAAAGGAAAAGAATTATCTTAAAATCAGCGAAGCTGTAAAAAACTTTCATTATCCGGCAAATAAAGAAGCGCTTAATGAAGCTGTACGCCGTTTTAAGTTTGAAGAACTTTTTTATCTTGAACTTCTTGTAGCTTTAAGAAAACAGAATTATAAAGTAAACCAGGAAGGAAATTCATTCAAAGTTAAAACCTCTTTGGTTTCAGATTTTCTTAAAACACTTCCATATAATCTTACAGGGGCTCAACTTAAAGTTTTAAGTGAAATAAGAAAAGATATGGAAGCGCCAGTTCCAATGAACCGCCTGCTTCAGGGAGATGTTGGCAGCGGGAAAACAATTGTGGCGCTTATTGCAATGCTTATTGCAATTGATAATGGTTACCAGGCAGCACTGATGGCACCCACAGAAATTCTGGCAGACCAGCATGCCAAAAATATAGCATCACTGGTAAGTAAGATTGCAGGAAGGCAGATAAAAGTATCTTTACTGCTTGGCGGACAGAAAAAATCCGTAAGAGAAAAGAACCTGGAAGAAATTGAACTGCAGGAAGCTGATATTATACTTGGCACTCACGCAATGTTTGAGGAAAAAGTTAAATTCAGCAAACTTGGAATTGTTATTGTTGATGAGCAGCACCGTTTTGGGGTTGCTCAAAGAGCAAAACTGCAAAGCAAAGGTATTACTCCTGATGTTATTGTTATGAGCGCTACTCCAATACCCAGAACACTTTCAATGACCGTATACGGTGACCTTGATGTTTCCATTATAGATGAGATGCCGCGTAACAGGATTCCAATAAAAACAACACTTCGCGGGGAAGCAAAGCTGCCGGACATTTACAAGTTCATAATTGATAAGAATAAAGAAGGATATCAATCATTTATTGTTTACCCGCTTGTGGAGGAATCAGAAAAACTTGAACTTAAAGCGGCAGAAACTTACTACCATGAACTTAAAGAGACATATCTGAAAGACCTTAACGTTGGCATGATTCACGGAAAGATGAACTGGCATGAAAAAGAAGAAGTAATGTATATGTTTCTGGAGAAGAAATATGATGTTCTTGTCTCCACAACCGTAATTGAAGTGGGAATAGATATACCTGATGCCAATATTATCCTGATTAATGACGCTCACCGGTTTGGATTATCACAGCTTCACCAGTTAAGAGGAAGAGTCGGAAGAAGCAATAAACAGGCATATTGCATACTTGTAACCAAAGATGAGTTTGCTGCAGCGCAGTCAAAGTATAAAATTGATCCCGAATTTCTCTCGCAGGCTCAGCTTGAAAGATATATATCGTCCATCAGACTGCAGTCAATGGTAAAATATCTTGACGGGTTTAAGATTGCAGAGATAGATCTTAAACTTAGGGGTCCCGGAGATATCTTTGGGACAAAACAAAGCGGCTTTCCTGATTTAAAATATACAGACATCACTGCTGATATTGATATTATTGCCGATGCAAAGCAGCATGCCTTTATCCTTATCGATGAAGATCCGCACCTTAAGCTTGAAAAAAATTTTCCTGTAAGAAAAAATCTTGTCAATCATTACTCTGATAACTTAAAGTATGCAAAGATTGCCTGAAAAATTTTTCACTTACACACTCTCTTAAGAAATTATTTTCATTAAGCAAAGCAAAAAAATTGTATATTAATTTTTTTTATCAGAAATTTGGCAAGAAAAATTTTTTTCGTTCTAAAAATTCTGATAACAGTTAACACAAAAAAGATTAGCGCTAAAAATTTTTTCCTGTTATTACGATGATGTGTTGACACTGAATTTATAAAAGTTATATTTGTAAAAAAATTCCGGAGATAATATTTTATCCTCGTCCTTTAATGTAAGACTGAAAGTTGCATTAACCTTTAATGTCAAACCAGAAAGTGAATCCGCTAAGGCGGATGATCAAACTTTCCCCGCAATCGTATCCCCTAATCTGAATAATGGCACTCAAACAGCTTCAGACTCTGCCGATACCTATGCGGAGTGGGATACCTGGGAGACAATAAATGCTGTAAAGGACGCCCTCGGAACTTATCACGATGTAACTTTGGTTGAAGCTGACAATTCTGCATTTGAAAAACTAAAACAGCTAAAGCCTGATATAGTATTTAATATTGCTGAAGGCTTTAACGGCATATCCCGGGAAGCTCAGATACCTGCTATCCTTGATATGCTTCAGCTCCCGTACAGTGGTTCAGACCCGCTTACACTTTCAACCTGTCTTGATAAAGCACGTACAAAAGAAATTTTATCTTATTATAACATACCTAATGCAAGGTTTGTTATTGCCAGCAGTTTATCTGAAATTATTGATGCCGGACTTTCCTTCCCATTAATTGTAAAACCTCTTTCAGAAGGTTCAAGCAAGGGAATTTTCTCTACCTCTTTTGTGAAAGATGAAAACAAACTTACAAGAGAAATAGAGAGAATAAATAACGGTTACAATCAGCCGGCGCTGGTGGAAGAGTTTTTACCTGGCAGAGAATTTACTGTTGCCGTTCTCGGAAACGGGAATGAGGCCCAGGTTCTGCCGATTGTGGAGATCAGTTATAATGATTTCCCGAAAGACTTTATACCAATATATTCATACGAAGCTAAATGGATACTTGACACAAGAGAAAATCCTCTTGATGTATTTACCTGTCCTGCCAGAGTTTCTCCGGAATTGGAGTCAGAAATAAAGGATATTGTATTAAAAGCATATAATATTCTTAGATGCAAAGACTGGAGCCGGATTGATGTGAGGCTGGATGGAAATAACAGGCCAAATATTATTGAAGTAAATCCGCTGCCGGGTATACTTCCAAAGCCTGAAGATAATTCATGTTATCCCAAAGCTGCACGTACCGCCGGATTAAACTACAGCGATATGATAAATAAAGTTCTTTATTATGCTGCTAAAAGACATAAACTGATATGATTGATGCAAAGATTCTGATATGTTATAATTCGCCCGTCAGCATTTTTCCTGTTTATAACGGGAAGGCTGGAAAGAAAGCGGCTGCTTCTGAAGTAACTGATCTTTCTGAAAGCGGTTTTAGCAGGGAAATAGTGAAAATTAAGAAGTGCCTTAAAGAAAACTTCTCACAGGTACAGTCTTTTGCGGTAGACAGAAATGTTGAAAGGACAGTTAAGAAACTTAACTCATGGTCTCCCGATGTTATTTTTAACTTTGTTGAATCTGTTGAGGGAATTGCTTCCTACGAATACTGCGTTGCCGCTTTATACCAGTTGCTTGGATTCCAGTTTACAGGAAATATTGCTTCCTGCCTTGGCAACTGCCTGAATAAATTCAGAACTAAAACTATTTTAAAGTCATACGGCATAAACACTCCCGGGGCAGTAACAGTTAAAGCAAATGATAAAATTGCTGAAAAAGACTTCAAATTGAAATTTCCTGTTATTTTAAAGCTGCTTAATGAAGATGCCAGTATTGGAATTTCAGAAAATTCCGTTGTTGATGATTTTAAAAAGCTTAACAAGCATTTGAGATTCCTGCAAAAAACATATAAGCAGGATATATTAATTGAAGAATACATAGACGGACGCGAGCTTAATGTTGCAGTACTTGGCGGAGAAGTTCTGCCAATATCTGAAATTGTTTTTGCCGGGCTTCCCGGCGGGCTTCCCAAAATTGTTACGTATGAAAGCAAGTGGATTGAAAACAGTGTCTATTATGAATTTACCAAACCGCAATGCCCGGCTGTACTCAACAAGAAAATTGAAAAGAAATTAAACGAGATTGCTCTTCTTGCATATAATGCTATGAATTGCCGTGATTATGCAAGAGTTGATATTAGGTTAGATAAAAATAATGTTCCCTATGTGATAGAGGTAAACCCAAACCCTGATATATCAACTGATTCAGGATTTGCCAGGGCCGCTGCTGCAAAAGGGATGTCTTATCAGCAATTACTGGCGTCTATAGCCAATTTCGCTATAAACAGAAAAGAAAATGATCAGAAAACTAAAACAAACTGATGTACCGGTAATTGAAGGCATTTTAAACAGAATTCCGCAGTTCACTCCTGCTGAAGTGGACGTAGCTATGGAACTGATTAATATTGCGGCTAATAACCAGCTACAGACTGATTACAATATTTTTGTCTTTGAACATAATAATAAGATTTTAGGATACTATTGTGCGGGCCAGCGCCCCCTTACTGATGGTGTTTATGATCTCTACTGGATTGCTGCCGATCCTGATGCTGAGATTAAAGGAATTGGACATGAACTGCTGCTCCATGCTGAAAACTTTGTTGTGGAAAACAGAGGCAGGTGGATGCTTGCAGAAACTTCGTCAAAAGATAGCTATCTGGCTACCAGAAACTTTTATATGCGCAATCATTACACAATTGTCGCCCAGATAAATGACTTTTATTCTGTCGGCGATTCGTTAATGGTGTTCGGAAAGTATTTTAATATAAAACAATCAGAAGGTTAGTCATGGAACTGTGGCAGCAAATGATAAGAGACAGTGTTCATACTGTCGATCAGCTTGTTGAAAAATTCGCAATTGACAGGAAGGTTGCTGAAGATCTGGACGAATTTTTCCAGGCAAGAATAAATCCATACTATTTAAGCCTTATACGGTACCCCGGTGATCCAATCTGGATGCAATGTGTACCTAATAAGCTTGAATTGGAGGATCTGGATGCTGAAGAAGATCCACTCATGGAAGATGCTATGAGCCCGGTTCCAAACATTACCCACAGGTATCCCGACAGAGCTTTGTTTCTTGTAACAAGCCAGTGCGGTTTATACTGTCGTTTTTGTACAAGGAAAAGAAAAGTGGGGGATTATGAAAAAATCTCCATGAAAAACCTTGAAAGTGCGTTCAGGTATCTTGAACAGCATACAGAAATCCGCGATGTAATTTTAAGCGGCGGCGACCCATTAATGCTTACAGATGCAATGCTTGAAAAAATTCTGAAGCGCTTAAGATCTATCCCGCACCTTGAGATTATCAGGCTGGGTTCAAAAATGCCCTGCGTTCTTCCTCACAGGATTACACCACAGCTTTGCAACATGCTGAAAAAATATCATCCGATTTATCTTAATACGCACTTCAACCATCCATGGGAAATAACTCCTGAAAGTTCAAAAGCATGCACAATGCTTGCCGATGCCGGAGTTCCTGTCGGTAACCAGATGGTTTTAATGAAAGGCGTAAATGATGATCCTGCTGTAGTAAAAGAACTTATGCACAGGCTTCTGCGTATAAGAGTAAGGCCTTATTATATGTATATGGCAGATGAAACTAAAGGCGCTAATCATTTCAGAACTTCAGTTGAAACCGGCATAAATATTATTGAAAACCTGCGCGGGCATACAAGCGGGCTTGCAATACCACATTTTGTTATTGATGCTCCCGGCGGCGGCGGTAAAATCCCATTGCTGCCTAACTATGTGCTGCATTATGACGAAGAGAAGATTGTTTTAAGAAACTTTCAGCATAAGATATTTTCTTATAATAATTATGTGGACAAGAATAACCCGGGTAAACAAAATAAGCAACGTACGGCTGTTAAAATTAACACTGCTGAAATTGCCGCTAAAGCTGCCGGTGAAAACGGAAATGGAAACGGGCATAACGGAAACGGAACCAATGGAAATGGTAAGAATGGGAATGGCAACGGAAACGGTAAAAATGGCAAGACAAAAATTAAAGAAACAGATATAAAGAAGATAAAAATTCCAATTCTTGAAGATGTAAACTAAAATAGTGTTTTCTGATTTATTACCAACCCCCGGGATTATATAATTTCGGGGGTTTTAATTTTACCGCTCACAATTTTTCATTTATCGGTAATTCCAAGTATATCTTTTTCAAGAGTCTCCTTAGGCATTTCTGTAATTCTGCCGATTTCAACTCCGCTGCGGTAAAAGATAAACACAGGCACAAGCTCTACTTTAAATTCCTCAGGAGTGTCACTCCCCTCTCTTTTCAATTCAGCAGTTTTATTGCGGCTGACGTTTATTATTGTAATTTTATCAGCCCAGAAACCAACAGCGTCCATAATTTTAAAGAAACGAGGGACTTCTCTTCTGCTGTCGCTGCACCAGGTACCCATAACTATGGTAACAGAAACATCACTTAGTTTTTCCTTTAGCAGGGGAATTGCGGCTGAATCGGGTTCATACATTTCATATTCAGAATTAAACCACCATGAAAAGTTTGTATCCTTAAATGCCTCCCTTGTTGTATATCCAACCAGCATTATTTCTTCTGATTTTTCGTCCATAATAGTTTTGTTAACATCCTGGGCATAAACTGCCGGAATAATAAATGTAAGTATAATATAAAAACTAAAAAGCTTCATATTCATCATCTGTGCCGGGAATATTTTTTCGTATATCAATTCCCCAGTGAAGTTTATTTCTTAACGTCTCAAAATAGCCGTCTGAAGTAATCCGTAAAAGTTTAAATGGGCGTTCGCTCTTTCTTATTTTTATTCTTAACGGCGGTTTAAATGAAAATACTCTTTGCCCGTCACAGTTTGCCAGCACTTTATTATGATTTGACTGTGCAGTAATCACAATTTCGCAATTACCCGGCAATACAAGCGGTCGCATATTAAGCATGTGCGGTGAAATTGGAGAAAGAGTTATTACATCGGTCTGTGGCGTTACTATAGGCCCTCCGGTTGAAACAGCATACCCTGTTGAGCCTGTTGGAGTTGATATTATAACACCATCAGCGGCAAAAGTAGTTACATACTCATCATTTACAGAAATTGTCAGTTCAATCATCTTGGGCCAGCCGCCCTTGTCAATAACAATATCATTTATTGCAAACAAAGGCTCTATTTTATGGCCTACACACTCACCCGTAATTATCATTCTTTCTTCAATATTGTAATGCCCGTGCCGGATATCATCAATATACTTATCCATCTGGTTGATATTTGCTTCAGCAAGAAAACCAAGTTTGCCAAAGTTAAAACCAAGTACAGGTTTATCATAGAACTGAGCTTTATAGGCGGTGTTAAGCATTGTGCCATCGCCGCCTATTGAAATTACAAAATCACTTTTTCGGCAAAGTTTGTTTTCATCAATAAACCTGTTAACAGCAACTTTTCTTGTTAAGAGATGCCTCTGAACAATAAGTGATTCATTAAGCAGGTAATCAAAACCGGACGACTCAAGTTTGCTTATAAGCAGGGAAACAACATCATAAACATTCTTTTTAGTAATGTTTGCTATTATTCCTGCAATCAGCGGACTTCCGTCTTTTTTGCCGGAGATTTTGTGTTTTGACATTATTTGGCCGTATCCTGTTCTTTTTTATCATCAGCAGCCGGTTCTGCTGCCGGAGCCTGTTTATCTTTATTCACCTCATCAACATAATTCAGTTTAAGGTCTTTGAGCACTTCTGTAAGAAACCTTGATTCATAATCTGATAAATTCCCTTTGGTTTTTACCAGCAGCATATCAAGAGTATCAATAGACATTTTAGCATATTCCAGATTTCTCTCAATTGTATCAGTCACAGGGTTCTTTAATTTCCCCATAGACATCATTGCAATTTGTTGATTCTGCAAAATAAGCTGCATAAAAAGAAAGTCGTTATTTTGTTCCATGTTCTTTTACTCCGAAAGTTTTTAACTCCCAAAATTTACAATATTTTGTAAAAACATACGCAGATGAAAACACTGCAAGCATAAATCCCTGGATACCATCCAGAAAACCCTGTTTAAGAAAATACATTTTAATAAAAATCACAAGGGGACGAATCAAAATATCAGCAAGTGTAAAATCTTTTCCCTTTTTTATAAGTTCTTCAGCCGCAAGAGTAGTGTAATTATTAAACTTCTCAAAATAGTGATGAATAGAAGGGTCTGTATAATGCTCAATATCACCCTTAAGCTGCCCGGTTTGGCCGGTAACAATTAAGTGTTCATGTACATCGCTGTCACTAAAATAAGCTTTATTTTTATTGAAAAGTCGTGTTACCCTGCCTGGATACCAGCCGCTATGCTTAATCCATCTGCCAAGAAAATTTGCAATCCGAGGGAAAGAATATGCCGAATATACCGGTTTAGATAATTTGAAGCTGTTTATTTCATCACTTAAGTCCTTAGTCAGAGCTTCATCAGCATCAACCCATAAAATCCATTCATCCTGTGTAAGAGAAATTGCATACTGCTTGGTTTTGGAAAAGCCCATCCATTCAACCGGCTGCGCATGAACATTTGGAAAACCTTTGGCTATTTCAAGAGTCCTGTCAGTTGTTTTGCTGTCAACCAGTACAATTGTCTCATCCACACAATTTGCAAGACTTGCAATACAGCGCGCAATATTGGACTCCTCATTCTTTGCAATTATAATTGCTGTTATATTCATTTTATTAAATTTAGTAAAAAATTTTTCCTAACCCTACTTTTGTTAAGGAGGATCGTTCCTTGATTAGCGAAACGGGGTGATTAAGTCCCAAAGGATGAATAAAACTATAACGGCCATCTCTTCTCCGGCAAAATAGAATTACAATTAGAGATTCCATATTTAATTGAATCCACCCTTTTTTATAAAGTATAGGCGCCAACTTAATTTTTGTTTTTACAGTACCAAGACAACAAAACCAGACTGTCATGAACTATTTCATGACAGAAGATAACACTACAAATGTTTTGTCCGGTGACAATGTTACAGGTGTTCATGTCTATATAAACAGCTTAAAATAGTATGATTCCTGTTATGAGTGCGTTGCAATTATTACAAAATATCCATTCCATTGCAGGTAAACCCGGCATAAACATTCTAACTTCCGGAATGGTCCGGTTCCGGGCATGTTCAAAGAGCATAATATTTTTACGGTATTAACAGACTAATCTCCCGTCTTCAGGCTTTGCCTGAATCCACCCTCTTTACTAAAGCGGGACAGTTACAATTATAAAACCTTTTTTATTGCCTCTTTAACCTTTTCCACAGATATCGAATTTATATCCAGGCCAGAACCAAACCTGAATTTTTCCATATATTCAGGGTTTTCTATATTTGCCGAAATTTCTTCCGGGTAAATATAAAACGCTTTATCAAAAATTTCACGGGGATAGGGATGAAACCTGATAAACCTTTCGCCGTTTGATATACAAATAAATGCTTTATCGACCGAAGCTGCCAGATGAGTAGCCATTGATTCATTAGAAATTAAAATTGCACTTCTACTTAAAATTCCGGCAAGTTCAGGAATTGATGTAACTGCACAAAGGTCAATCACTCTGCCGGCAGGCAGAGCAGTAACAAACTTCCCTGAACTGTCTTTTTCTTTCTTTCCGCCGGCCAATACAATATTAAGATTATACTCTGATACCAGGAATTGTGCAATTTTAATAAAACTCTCAATATTCCATATCTTGTTTGCAGTACTGGCTCCAAAAAACAAAACTGCATAAGGTGCCGAAATATTTCTTTGCCTCATTATGCCGGAAGTATCCAGCATTGGCCTCTTAATATGAATTTCTTCCTTAATTACTCTTGAAATAAATTCCTTATTTCTTAAAAATTCAAAAGTATCATTTGAATCAGCAGGAATTATTTCGGTATACACATCTTTTGAAAAAATCTTCCTTTTCCATGTTACATGTTTATCCTTTGCACCTTCACTGCCCACTTTAGTCTTTGCACCGCTTGCCTTTACAATTGTATCGCCATACAATATTTCCCGTGAATATGCCATATCAACAACTGTTTCAAAGCCGCTAAGTTTGATTTGTTTTAACAATTCATAACGATAAGTTCGGTCATGGTTAAATTTATTCCTGTCCATCCATATAAATTCATCCACAAATTTTTTGTCAAAAGTTTCTGCAATATCCTTCCAGATTATGTTCCCGCATAATGAAATTGTATAGCCGCTAAATCTTTTACTGCCGCGTATTGCTTTAAGGTAATTTCTAAAAAGTATATAATCGCCAATTGCATCAAGGCGAATAATAAGAAGGGTTTTGGGTTTTATGCTGCTGCTTATTTTTTTAATCTTCCTTATTAAAAAAGAATTATTAACAAAAGTAAGTGCGTTTTGTATTTTAATGAATTGATTACTCAACTATGGTTGTTTCTAAGGAATTAAAATTATTATTTCTTTATATAAATATAATCTATATAAGTGGTTAATAAAAAAGCCCTGTAACCAGCAGGGCTTAAAAACACTCCCAGATGTATGTGACTTATAATGGATTCATCGATAACTGAGTAACATAAGTATATAATGACCCTGCCTGAGGATATAAGAGATCCTTATCCCCGACCTCGCATATTGGTCTCATATTTGGCGCATAACCATATTTCATTTTGTATACATGCCTTCCTCTGTCAGTTCCACCTGATTTTACACCAATACACGATGGTACCCAAGAAGGATCTGTTGTTTCCGTATTAGTAGTCATTGAATTTGCCGGAGCATCAGATGGAGTCGAAATACTATGCATAAATCGGAAAGTGCCAAAACCGGGTATTAAGTACCGATAGATACCAATAGCAAATGCTGTTATTGTATTTGTCTGTAAAGATGTATGGCTGCCACTTGATACATACCAACTATTATTACTTTCTCTATGTGATTCAAATAATAATTGATTACCGTTGACATGCCAATTTTGATCGCCCCAATTTATAGAAACACCACCACCCACTGTTTCATAACTTACATCTGGCTGGACAGATGTAGAGATATAAGTACCGGATGCACTTTGCTGGGTATAAAGATTAATATAGTTTTTTAATGCACTGCGTGACATCCAGGTACCATTTTCATTTTTCACTTTTAATCCAATTGCATATACATACAAAGTATGTGGACTATTCGGATAATAATGATCTTTGGATTGGGCTGCCCAGCACGTTAAATCACTACCCAGGGGATATGATTTTATTATGTAAGCACCTGAAGCTTCAGGCTGCCCAACTTCAAAAGTTGTATATGCACCACCACCAATAAGTACCCGATCATTTTCTATATAAATAGCCGCTTCAGCCCTATTATGCCCATTGGGTTGAGAATAAAAAGTAGATTGTACATGAGCCTGATAAATTTTAATATTAACTCTACCAGTTGCATCAGTCCATTCACCCACCGGGGTATCATCAATGTTGGTTTTTGATAACTTGGCACTACCTTCTTCAATAGTGCTTGTTAAATTTGGGTTTAGTAAAAACCTGGTACCAGTAACCTTATCAATTACATAATTGCCATCTCTAACAGGTTCAGGATATTTCTTTAGGTTACTGGATTCGGTAGAAGGTTCGGAAGTCGAGACAATTTTCTCTGAACATCCAACAAAGGATAAAGCAACTAATAGAACTGGAATATAAAAAAATTTCATATCTATTTCCTTTCTCATATACTTAAAAATCTTTAAAGTGTAACATTATTAAAAATATCAAATCGGAATCGTGAAGGAAATAAAGGAAACTTTAAAATTGACTAAAGGAATCCTTTATTATATGCCATATTCCTAATTATTGATTAGAGATGTTTTATTGATGAGGCAAATACAGTTAATTCAGCTGTAGATTTCAAGTTAAGTTTCTTAAGAATGTTATATTTATGAACATCTACAGTACCTTTAGAAATAAATAATTTTTCAGATATTTCTTTGTTTTTTAACCCTCTGGCAATCAAATCAAGAATTTCTTTTTCTCTGGCGCTTAAGACTGTATAGCAATGTTCTTGTAGTGATAACAAATGGAATGTGCTATTATTAAGTTTATTAAAGATATAGTTATCAATATATACTCCTTCATTAATTACTATATCAATAGCTTCTAATATTTTTTCGCCAGTAGCTTTTTCATTAATCAAGCCTTTAACACCATTTAACAATAAGTAGTTCAAATAATTTCTATCAATACTATTCGTTAATAGCATTAATCTTATCTCTTTATTAAGCTTACACATATTGTATTTTAGTATCATTGTTTCTTCATCTGTTAATAAGGAGTCACAAATAATAATAATATCCGGACACACCAAATTATTTCGTTTTTCAAAACATTTATTAATATCTTCCGATTCCGAGATTATAGAAAACTTATTTTCAAATGCTTTTATAAAACCCGTAATCATCAATGGAATTTTCGAAAAGAAAAAAAGGTATTGGCTCATTGATATTTCCCCATATAATTTCCCCAAAAATATCTTTGAAAGGTACAGTTATTTAGCAAATATTAAAATGCAAATTTAATGCGCATAAATAGCTGTAAATTAATACGCCTATAAGCTTTATTTATTCCATATCCCGGAGGCTTTACCAGAGATAATTTTTTTATACTGTAACGGCGCCCAAATAGATCCGCTGATCAGGAGGCAAAAGATAGTTCCGGTTATTACGCCGGCAGCACCCATATTAAAATATTTGGCAAAAAATACTGAAACCGGAATATTAATGACCGCTGAAATTATTGAAAGATAAAACTGCAGTCTTATCTTACCAATTCCATTTAAGAAATAAGCAAAAATATTATTCCAGTTGTTTATTATTACAAAAACAGCCATTGCCGCAGAAAGTCCAAACGGAATGTTAATTCCTTTTCCTATCCAGATACTGTAAACAATACCTGAGGCAAGCAGCATGAAAACAACTCCAGCCGATAACAGCATCCATACTTTCAGGGTTTTATTGGTTACTTTTTTAATCCAATTAATATCGTTCGTAGCAAAGGCTTCTGTATATGCAGGAAGCAGCGGGTTAAGGAATATTCCAAACAACATAGGTACAAGATAAAAATACTTGTATGCAATATTATATACAGTAACTTCTGAAGGACTAAATAACTGCGCAATAATCATGTTATCAGTTGAAAAAACAATTAAACCGGCTGCTTGTATAACAAAGAACTGCCCCCCAAGGAAAAGAAGGTCCTTAGAATATTTAAAATCAATCATCCGGAATGACGGAGATATTTTCTTAAATATGGTCCTGAAGAAAATATACCCGGCAATAAGATATACAATTACAGGCATAATGCTTACGCCAACACCAACATCAAGAAGAGAACCCCTGCCAATATACCTGGTAAGAATAAAGAGAAATAAAATAATTAATAGATGTACAGCAAGATTAAGCGCCCCGGTAATAGAAGTACGCTGGTCAGCGCTTATTATATAAGTCAGCAGTTTTAATACAAACTGGAAAAGGAACAGTCCAAATACCCACACCACCAGAGCACTTAGCTCATTTTTAAGGCCGCTGCTTGTGTTAAGCAAAAATGTCCAGTCAAGAAAAGGATTTATAATGAGAAAGATAAGAAAAAGGACAAGCATACCCCCGCCAAACAAAGCATAAGAGGTACTTACATATATTTTACCTTTATTAAAATCACTGCCGGCAAGAGCTTCTGCCAGTTTAACTCTAAGGCCGTTTCCAATACCAAGGTCCAGGTAAGTAAACCAGGTAAGAACAGAGCTTAAAGTCATCCAGATACCGTATTCTTCCGGGCCAAGATAACCAAGTGTAAGAGGGACAATAAGCATTAAAGCAAAAAAATTGATACCATGTATTAATAACAGGAGTATTATGTTCTTTTTTGCTTTTGCTGACCGGTCAGAATTGCTGAAACGGAATAAGCTTTTTATTTTGGCAGTAGTAATAGTCAAAGTGAAAAGTTTTATATTGTTTAAATATACTAAATAAACAATATCTTTGGACTTAAAGGTACAATTATGTTATTGTTCCAAATCTTTAATTTTTTTCACTTTTCCAGTTTCAATATCCACTACATCCATTTCTCCAATAACATCAAGCCGGGCTTGGCCAGATATGAAGGTAAGCTTTCCATTAACATCCCGGGACTCTCTCGTTCGACTTTTATTATAACCAGAAGAGCAGTCAATTGATCGTATATTTCCAGCCACATCTTTCCTTATAAAAAAAGCATTAACCCCATTGGAACTGCAACCAACAAATTGATAATTTTTCTTTTCAGCTAAAACACATAGCGCTTTTAGTGATGCTCCAAAATATAGATTAGAATAATGTTTGGCAGTTCTATAGAAAGAAGCGTCATAAGGAACTGATACAGATTCTTTATCGCCCAAAATACTATTATACTCGCATATAACAATTCTTGGTGAAATTACATTTATCGCTTCCCATATCCAGTAATCATTTCCGTCAATATCAATACTCAAAAGCCCAATATCTTCTGAAATACCAGAAGATTTTATAACTTCATTAATATTTTCTCTGGTAATAAATGAATTAATGGCAGTCAATTCGTGTCGCCAGTAAATATCTCTGGATTTTATAACTTCAATATTTTCACTGCTCCCATCAATTACTAACCCTTTCCAATTATTATTCTGAAGCAGAAAGCGGGTATTTGCTTCAGAATAATCCTCCACACCAAATTCAACAAAAACATCATTTTGTATAGGTACCCTGGAGATTAGATACTGTATAATTCCATCTTCGCCAAATTGTGAAAACACTTTAAATTCAAAATCTTCAATTTTTTTACTAAGGTCAGAATTATTACTAATTAATTGATTTACATAAATTTTCCCAAGAAGGATTCTATTTAATTCAATTTCATTTCTATACTTATCATATTTCCGAATAAATGGGGCATATATATATTTTTTTATTGTTTTCATGCTAGACTTTACTAAATAATACCGGAGGAATCTACAGTGCAGATTTTTAAAATATCCCCTATTAATTTATCAAGGTCGAATTGACACTTTTTATAGTATAAAATATAAAAAAATTTTCGTAATAATGCGACATATTCATTTTAACTAATAAGTAAATCTAATCAGACCAAAAGAAATATCATTGTTTTACGTCTTATAGATAATACAAGTTCATTATATTCACAATTATACAGTGTTTTGAAATCTTTCACACTTACAACTCCGGTTGCATTTTTCTTTTTCAACAGGCCTGACACAACTGAAAAAGTTTTTAATGAAATAAGGAAAGCAAAGCCGCAAAAACTTTTTCTTATATGTGACGGGCCAAGGCCAGGTAATGAAAAAGATGTAACAAATAACAACAGGTGCAAAAATATTGTAAGCAATATTGACTGGAACTGCGAGGTTATTAAAAATTATTCTAATGTAAACCTTGGCTGTAAAGGAAGAATTTCATCCGGAATAAGCAGCGTTTTTGAAAATGTTGAAGAAGCAATTATACTTGAAGATGACTGCCTCCCTGCCCCTTCTTTTTTCCAATTCTGTCAGGAACTGCTTGAATATTACAGGAATGACGAACGTATAATGATGATTTCAGGAAATAATTTTCTTAATGGACGGAGATTTACTGACAGAAGCTATTATTTCTCCACATACAGCTATATATGGGGCTGGGCTACATGGCGAAGGGCATGGCAAAAGTTTGATCTTGAAATGAAACAATGGCCGGAAATAAAAAAACAAAAGCTGCTGCGTTACTGGCTTCCTACACGGAGGTCTGCTTCCCACTGGGAAGAAGAATTTACACGCACTTATGAAGGCAGAGTTGATACATGGGATTTCCAGTTCTTTTACTCATCAATTATTAACCAGGGACTTGGGGTTGTTCCCGAAGTCAATCTTGTTACAAATATCGGTTTTGGTATTGAAGCTTCTCATACCGGTAATAGCAGCAGCAAGGAAGCTAATATTCCGGCAGTTAATATTAAATTTCCGTTAAGGCACCCTGACTTTGTGATGCGTAATTTTCTGGCAGATTTGTATGACGAAAAGAAATATATACTCCCCCTGCACAGAAGAATCATCAGGTTTATCAAAAGATTAATAAAAAATTCGGAGAGGGACAGGCATTTATCCCCATTTGTTTTTCCGCCAGAGCCGGACAATAAAGTTCATGCCTAAAGCATTCAGAACAATTTTTATTCTTGTTCTCCATATACGAAACAGGTATTCTTTTTTTGCGTAAGAATCCCACATTCCATTTTTTATCACTGCGTCTTTCGATTCTTTTATAGCATTTATTTCATATTTCCATGAGGTTCCACCGGAATACATTATAACAAGAGGGGTTCCTTCAATATATCTGCCTTTACTGCTGAAGCCAGGAATAATTTTGTTGTATCTTATAATAAGTTCATGATCCATAGCATACCTGTACGAAAGGTCAAATAATCCATATTGTTCATATACTTTTTTAAGAAAAAACATAGATGGATGATTATAAGGCATAGCGGCTGCAGCAGGGCACATTAGCGGCCTTCTTACATTTGAACCATATACAGGATCATCAAAAAGCATATCACCATGAACAAATAAAACTTCTTTATTTTCAAATGCCTCACTTACTTTTTCAAATACACTGTCATCGTAATAAGCATCATCACCGTTTAGTATTGCTACTATTTCACCGGAAGAAGCATTAATCCCTTTATTAAAAGCATCTGAAATACCTTTATCCTTTTCACTTATAATTTTAAGCTTTTCGGAAATCCCATGAGAATCGTATAATTCCCTGGCAAACTGAACTGTTTTGTCACTGCTCAGATTATCGATTAATATTTGCTCAAAATCCTGGTGGGATTGATTTAACACAGACAGAATATTTCGTTCTATTGTCTTTTCAGAATTAAATACTGCAGTAACAACGGATATCTTCATTTAGCCTTAACTCGTTAAAAAATACTTCGGCACTTCTCTTTTAAATTTCATTCTGTTCTTCTCCCCCTCGCACTTCATAAGGAGAGGGGGTTAGGGGGTGAGGTCGTAACGCCGAACTGCCTCACAGCCCATGGTATGTTTAACTACTTCTTTTATTCTTTAGTTCTTTTTCTACAAACTTTAATATCTCACACGTAATTAATACTCCGGACAATTAATCCCATAAAGTAATTTATATCCGCATCCATTACAACCTCACCCTGCCCTCTCCTTAGCAAGGAGAGGGTCTTAAAACCAATTTAATTTTCTGCTCCCCCTCTCTCTTTATAAGGAGAGGGGGCCGGGGGATGAGGTTGTTGCCTCAAATTATTGGACAATTCCTGATATATTTATTTTAGCTCTTTTAATCTTTTTAATTCTTTTTCAATAAGTCTTAGCACTTCATTAACATCATTCAAAACCATTTCATTTGTTATCCGCAAAAAAGTAATTCCAAATCTTTCAAGATACTGCTGACGTATTTCATCATTTTCTTTAACTTCTTTTGAAAGATGTATGTTACCATCAAGTTCAATTGCCAGTTTATTTACAGGAGAATAGAAATCTATAATATAACTATCAACACTATACTGCCTCCTAAACTTCACACCGAGTAAACTACCATTTCGCAAAAACTTCCATAATCTAATTTCAGCAGGAGTAGCCTTCTGTCTTAATTCCCGTCTTTTTGACCTAACCACAGTACGGTTATAATGAACTGTCATAATTATTTCCCGATCATTTCTTTCCAACAACTCTTAATAACCCGTTTGAAGTAAATACTCCGGACATTGGCTACTACCCTCTATTTGATCTCCACATCTGCAGCAACCTCACCCTACCCTCTCCTTAGCAAGGAGAGGGTCTTAAAACCAATTTAATTTTCTGCTCCCCCTCTCTCTTTATAAGGAGAGGGGGCCGGGGGGTGAGGTTGTTGCCTCAAATTATTGTGAAACCCCATATAAGATACATTTATCTGTAAAAAGCCGGATTTTTTAACAAATAAAAATACTATTTTAAAGCCGTAAAAATAATTTATTCAGCAGCATTAATGGAAAACAGCAAAAAGAAAATTCTAATTGTAAAACTCGGTGCTATAGGTGACATAGTTATGGCACTGCCATTAATTACTGCTGTTGAAAAGAAATATCCCGGTGCCGAAATAACGTGGTTGTGCGGCAGAATTGTTGAGCCAATTTTAAAATGTGTCCCGCGCATAGATAAATTAATTGTTGTAGATGAAAAAAAACTTCTTACCGGCAGTCCCGCAGAACAGATTTTTGAAATACTGACAACATGGAAGAAATTATTTTTACATAAATATGATATTGTCCTTACCGCCTACAGAGATACCCGCTACCAGCTGCTGACAGCTCTTACTATAAGCGGCAGTAAAATAAGCATGTCAGGAAAGAACAGGTGGGAAATGTTCATACCCGGAAGGTATCATGGTTCTGAATATGCCAAAATGATTCTTGGCAAAGATGACTGGCAGGCAGAAGATACCGGTTATCCTCAGCTTAATATTGTTCCGGGAGAAATAATTACTGATGAAGTAAAAAAACTAAACGGGAAAGTTGTAATACTTAACCCGGGCGGGGCAAAAAATCTTATCAATGGCGGTGAACTGCGCAGATGGCCTGTTGAGTATTACAGTAAACTTGCGGAAAGACTTATTAACAAGGGATATACTGTTGCCTTAATTGGAGCTGAACAGGATAAATGGATACTTGAAAGTTTTAACAGGCTCCCGGTAGTAAATCTTCTGGGAAAAACCAGCCTGACTGATTTAATTTATTTGTTTAATCACTGCAATATACTCGTCTCACATGATACGAGCGCTTTTCACCTGGCAAAACTCTCCAACATTCAGATAATCGGCCTGTTCGGCCCTGTTAACCCGGATGAAAGGACAGGCATACATGATAAGGCTGCCAATATATATATCGGCAGCAGCCTCCCATGCTCTCCCTGTTACGACGGAAAAAACTTTGCTAACTGCAGCAATAATATTTGTATGAAAAACATTACTGTTGATATGGTGGAAAAGAAGGTAACCGAAATCTTAATTTAATGTGAGCACAAAAAACAGGTAATCTTTGCATTATACTTCAGGCAGTATATCCTGCCAATGTAAAAAGCATGGTTCACACAAAGTTCGCAAAGTTAATACACGCAGAGAACGCAAAGATAGACATTTAACGAATGGTGTTTACTCAAGTTTCATATCGCGGGTCATAAGGTCAGTAGTAGCCTTAACAGGGTCTTTATCTTCAAAAAGAATTTTATAAACTTCATCGGTTATTGGTGTTTCTATATCATATTTCTTTGAGAGTTGTGAAGCAGAACGGCTTGTTTCAACTCCTTCAGCAATCATATCCATGTGTTTAAGCACCTGCTTAAGAGTTTTGCCTGAACCCACCTGTTCTCCCACATACCTGTTACGGCTGTGCTTGCTCATACAGGTAACAATAAGGTCGCCCATGCCGCTTAAGCCGGCAAATGTTTCAGGCTGTGCGCCCATAGCAACACCAAGCCTGGATATTTCAGCAATGCCGCGGGTCATTATTGCAGCTTTGGTATTATCACCAAACTTAGCGCCGTCTATTATACCGGCACCAATGGCAATAACATTTTTAAAAGCGCCGCCGAGTTCAACACCAAGTATATCTGCTGAGCCGTATACCCTGAAGTATGAAGTCATAAAAGCAGCCTGTATAGTCTTTGAAGTTTGAATATCCTTTGAAGCAGCAACAACTGCTGTAGGAATCATCCGGCTTACTTCCTCTGCGTGGCTTGGGCCCGAAATTACACCGACCTGGTTTTCGTTTATAGAAGGAAAAACTTCATGAAGCATTTGAGACATAGTCATAAGGGAATTGTTTTCAATCCCCTTTGATACACTTACAAGTATAGTATCTTTAAGATCGCTGAATTTAATTTCTTTTACTACGCTGCGTAAGAATTGCGAAGGCACAGCCAATACAATTAAATTCTGATGTAAAACTGCTTCGTCAAGATTGTGGGTAATATGAATTTCATCCGGTATTTTGATGCCGGGCAGGTAAACAGGATTTGCCCGTTCTTTCTCCAGGATTTTTGCATAGTGCTTTTTAAATTCCCAGAGGGTTACTTTATGTCCATTATAATGCAGTAAGATAGAGAGTGTAGTACCCCATCCTCCGGCACCTAATACAGATATTTTCATTAATTAAAGGGATTTCTTCTTCTTAAAACTAAGCTTGTTTTCACTGCCGTTAAATATCCTGACAACATTTTTCCGATGTGTATAAATTACAAGCAACGAAACTGCAATAAGGAACGGAAGAATTGTATTATATGAAGGAATGTCTACATGTAAAACATTCTCTCTGAAAATAAGCGTAAGTGGAACAGCTATTGCTCCAAGTATAGAACCAAGAGATACATATCTTGAAACAGCCACAACCACAATAAATACACCTATTGCTACAAGCATATCAACTGTAACAATCATAAGAAGCATTCCAAGGGCAGTAGCAATTCCTTTGCCGCCTCTGAAGCCTGCGAATATAGTCCATATATGTCCTATTACAGCAGCAAGCCCGGCAATAATCTGCACTAAAGTGAAATCATCAAAAGGAGTCATGTTCTGAAATGGCATTGCTCCGTAATGAAGCCTTGCAACAAAAACTACTGCAACAACACCTTTTAATGCGTCAAGCAGTATAACAAGAACACCATACTTCCATCCAAGTACACGCATAACATTGGTACCACCGGCATTACCGCTGCCATGTTCACGTATGTCAATACCTCTTACAGCTCTGCTTATCAGTATGCTGTTAGGTATGGAACCGACCAAATATGATAAAACTACTATAGTTGCTAAAAGAAACATTTCCGTATTAATATTTGTGACAACAGACATATAAACTAAGTATATAAGATTTAAGATTCAATGAAAAGATTCATCCTTAATCCTATATTCGCAGTTTTTTTTGAAATTTTAAGCCTGTTTTTTCATTAATTGCAAATAAATATAAAATAGTATTTTAATTAAACAATTCTGCTGTTATTTTATTGTGATCTGCACATAACCCACAGAATATTATTATTTTTTTAGTTCTACAGTATCGGCAGCAGGTAAGAGGAATATACCTGCTGCCTGATCAGAAAATAATTACTTGATTAAAACCATCTTATTAATAAGTGATTTATTATTATAAATTATTTTACAAAAATAGACTCCGCTTGAAAACTCTGAAGCGTTCCAGTTTATATAGTATCTGCCGGCATCTTTTTCTTCGTTAATTAGTACTGCAACTTCCTCCCCGAGCAGATTATATATTAATAGTTTAACATTTCCTTTTTCCGGCAGCTCATAAGCAATTGTTGTGGCTGGGTTAAACGGATTTGGGTAATTCTGCTTTAATGTAAATTCAGCAGGTAAAGGAATTTTATCTTCATTAATACCGGTTAGTATTTCCATTGTGCCTGATGGTTCTGTTTCAACGTTGCCAACATTATCTTTTGCCAGTCCGTAAAATTTATATTTATACCCTTCACGCGTACTTATATTAATCACTGCTGAATTGCTGTCTGATACAGCAGCCACAGTATATGGGCCGTCATTTACAGAGATGTACACTGTTGTAGTGTTAACCCCGGATCCTTCTCCATCATTATTAGCCCAGGTAAATAGTACATCATTATCTGCTGAAAGCCTTTTAACCGAAACCGGGGTTGTTACAGGAGATTCAAAATCAAGTGTGTTGATATAAGTATTTGTTGCAAGCCAGGGATTAGAATCAAATTTAATTACTGCTTTATTTTGCAGAGTTGTACCTGTAACAAGACTGCTTTTAGGATGTACAATAAATTTCACCCATCCTTCTCCTTCCGGCGGGGTAACATTTGGTACGAGTTCAATACCTGTAAACTCCCATTTCAATATATTTCCCTGCTGTGTCGCAGTCCCCATGTTGTGGCTCATTTCCAAAAACTTTACTGTGCTTACATCATAAACATTTTGATCAAGTGTATCGTATATAGTTATCTGGTATGCAGGTGCTGTAGCCTCTTTTTTATTTTCAAAAAATATAGTATAGAGCATCGGAGCTGATGTGGCAAGATACCCCTGGCTGCCATAACCTGCCGGGCCTTCTTTCGCATTAGGATCCCATGAAGTTACTTTTGTTAATCCCTTATCCTGTTTATCAAAATTGCCATTTACATAATCTTTCATTCCTTTTACGGTATTGCCAAGACAATCGAGAATATCACTGGCAAGCATTACCGGCCAGACTACAGCCCGCCCTGTTTTTTCTATAATCTCTCCCGCCGCTTTTTTGGCAATACCTTTTGCCCCGTTTTCCACAGTAAGAGCTTTTTTCATACTGTTTTTAACACAGTTTATTGAAGCGTCTGTCAGTGACTGGTCATTTGAAACCGGGCGCCACATTTCATAGCAACCCTCAACCATTGTATTTGATATATACTCTTCAAGCATAGCGCCGCCTATCCATAAGGCAACAGCCGTAAATGTTATTAACTCCCTCTGTTTCCCTGTTACATCGGGGTCTGCTGTTAAAATAACATCAAAACTTCTTACTTCTTTTGATGCCAAAGGCTGCACAAAAAGCATAACTTCATTATTGGAGTCACTTAGAGAATCAACCGGTATTTCAACCGGTTCATTAGTATTTATATCCTTTGTTATTACTGATTTTATATGTACCCCGTTGTTTGTCTGAAGCTGATAACAGAACATATCTGTCGGGGCATCACCGTTATTCCAGTAACTTACTGTATACCTGTTTGGAGGGCCAACTCTTATTTGCCTTCTGCCCCCTATTGCTGATGATATAGAAGGAACCGGGATGGATTCACCGGTACTTAAAATAATATCCCCTATTCCTGCTGTAAGCGGATAATCATTAGTTCCAACCGTTATAGTGTGTTCTTCAGTGTTACGTGTAATATTTAAAGGAGTTGATACTTTAGTCCAGCTCAGCCCGCTGTCCGGTGATATATACACCTCAAGCTGCTCCGGGTTCATCCCATTTAACATATCAGTATCATACTTTAATGTAAGTTTATACCCTCCGGGTTCTCCTTTAGCTGTAAACCTCCACCATTGTTTTACTGAAGAACTCATAAGTGGATGTATAGCATTATAATTGTATGTAATAGTTATATTTTCAAGAGTCTTTCTGTCGGTTAGTTCCATGGAAGCATTAAGCCCGCTGTTTAGCTTGTCATACCATTCAAGGTTATGTGTTGAAGTAAAAACGCCGCTATTAATAACAGTACCGTTTTCTCTTATGGCTCCGCTGTTAACAAATGCAGAACCGGGTTTTATAATAAGTTGTACGCCATCTTTAAATATTATTTCGTTTTGATTAACCAGGCTGCCGTCAACATATACATCTCCTGAAGCCGGAGTTCCTGATTTATACATATAGAACGAAGTATTAAACGTGCCGCTTATATACCTGTCAGCGCCTTCAGTTTTTAATAATGTCTGCCATATATTCCAGTAGCCATAATTGTATATATTACCTCTTATATCAAGACAAAGTGAATTCCCCAGGTAACTATTCTTAACAGCCCCGTAATTTGTAATATTACCCGTTATCACCGGTGTTAGCCATCCCAGGCTGCCGCCATTCTGAAGTGTGTCAATCACAGTAACATTACCGTTAAAATACACGCGTGAGTCAGACATTCTTCCTGTTCCTTTAATGGAAACATCTCCCTCAAAAGTGGTACTTGATACACTTGCATTATCAAGAGTGGTAACACTGGCAATGTTTTTAATAATTGCATTATAAAGCTGTGCTTCACCTGAAAGGAATAAATTATATCCCGCCATGTCAATGGTATTTACCTGGTCACCAACCCCCACAACATAACCGGTAAGAACAACAGATTTTTTAAATGCCAGGTCTGAGGCTGCAATTATGCTTCCAGTATTATATCCATAACCGCTGGCATCAGAGGCACGAACATCTGCGTTAAAATACTTACCAACTGACTGAGATATATACTGTATCTTCTGTCCCGGTAAATAAACATACCATATATTTATTTCGCCATTATTATACACATTACCCCATACCTCAACATTAAGCTGATTAGCCTGAAGGTTATTTCGTATAAATCCATTATTTGTAAGATTTCCTTTTATATGAAGGTTAACCCACCCAAGGCTGCCGCCGTTCTGAAGCGTATCTGAAACAATAAGGTCGTTTTCAAAATAGACATTTGAATCATCTATTCTGCCTGTTCCTTTTATACTTGTATTCCCGGTAATGTTTGAACTTCTTATACGTGCATTATCGCGGGTAGCTATACTTGCAGCATTTTGTATTGTAGAATTATATAGTTCGCCTTCCCCCCTGAGGATAAAATTATAACCTGCCATATTTAGGACAGTTCTCTGATCCCCAACATTTGCTATATAACCCGTTAGCTGGACAGATTTACTAAATGTAAGGTCTGAAGCTGCATTAAGCGAACCCGTTGAATATCCCCATCCGCTTACATCACTGCTTCTTATATCAGCATCAAAATATCTGCCGGCAGCCTGATATATATATTGTACATTTTGAGCAGGCAGGTATAGGTACCATAGACTTATTTCACCATTGTTTTGCAGATTGCGCCAGCACTCTATATTAAAACTGTTGCCGCCCGGATTATTTCTAATGCTTCCATTATTAACCAGGTTCCCTTTTATATGCAGGGTAACCCAGCCCAACCCGCCGCCATTTTGCAGTACTTGTCCAACATTTACTGTTAAATTATTACAAACAGAACCCGATGAGGTTACAGATACTGTCCCGTTTATAACTACATCGTTTCCCTCTGCCGGAATAACGCCGCCAATCCAGGTTGAAGCTGACTCCCACGAACCGCCTGTTGTGGTTGATGTTATTGTTTGGCAATTGATATAATTATACAGGAAAAGAAAAGCGAAAAGATATCTTATACAGGTTTGCATAACTGTCCTTAAATATAATTTTATAAATTATAACAGTATGTACTCCAAAGCCTGCTGAAAGAGGTATTTTTATTTTCTAATTAGCAATAGGCATATATATATTAAAATAAATAAAAGTATTCCTAATGTCTACATCTTATTACCCGTCTTGTATGGCGCCTGGTGCCTTATCCAAAATTCGGAACAATTTAATTCCAATATTCCACATATGATAATTTTGAAAATTCTTTTAACTTAAACTGTCTATTTTCTTTAAAATTTCAACAGGACTTTTAATATGCAGGTGCCGCAAAAAGATACTATAAAGAAATTCAACAACAGAGGAACCTCACCCGGGAGCCTTATCTTTACCGGCCATAAAAAAGTCGAAAAAACAAAAATTGTTGTTTTTAATTATAATGCTGATTCCTATAGTGAGCGCGAAATAAATAGTCCTGATGAACTAAGCGAGTTTAATGACGAGAATAAAGTAAGCTGGCTTAATATTACGGGGCTTCACGATATAAAGACAATTGAAAAAATAGGACAGGTATTTAAACTGCACCCGCTTGTCCTTGAAGATATACTTTACGTACAACACGCTGCCAAACTGGACAATTACGAAGATTATTTATTTTTAATCGTAAAAATGATAGCACTTTCTCCTGTTCAAAAACTTAACATTGAACAGGTGAGCTTTATACTTGGTAAAAACTACCTTATTACTTTCCTGGAAGATGAAGAGGATGTTTTTGATATTATACGGGAACGAATAAGAGAAAATGTTGGCCGCATAAGAAAATCCGGACCTGACTATCTCATGTACAGGCTTGTTGATTCCATTGTCGACTCATATTTCTCTTTGCTGGAAAATCTTGATAAAAGGATTGACAGGCTTGAAGATAAAATAATAGATGCCCCTGCAAAAATTTCTGTCTCTTCACTTCATGTAATCAGGAAGGAAGTTGCACGCCTTAAAAGAGCTGTATTCCCCCTGCAGGATATAATACATGCATTGGATAAAGAGAGGGATACCTTTATTCGTAAAGGAACTTACCTGTTTTTACGTGATCTTTCTGACCATCTTAAGCATTTCATTTCTGCCCTTGATAATGATCGTGAAGCAATAAATGCTCTTATGGATTTGTACCTTTCAAGTGCAAGCCATAGAATGAATGAGATAATGAAATTCCTTACAATTCTCTCTACTATCTTTATGCCCCTGACTTTTATTGTGGGTATTTACGGAATGAATTTTAAACCGGAAGCAGGCTGGTTTAATATGCCTGAACTATCATGGGAATATGGATACCCTGCTGTACTTATTTTTATGCTGTTTATAGCTGCTGGAATGATTTATTATTTTAAGAAGAAAAAATGGCTTTAAATGTTGAAACCCCCTCGGCAGGGGGTTTCAGGAGGCAGTTTGTATTTACTTAACCACTAACCACTAACCAATTTCTTATTTACTAGCTACCTTATTTTCAAGCTGATCTGTAATCTGTTTGAATAAGTACTCTCTGTCAAAAGAGTGATTCTTTGGCTCAACCTGAATCATATCGCTGAATGTTAAATAAGTACTTGCAAGATGCGCTTTATATCTTATTGCAGGATCTGTATTTCCTTCAGCAATTTCATTTAATTTTTTAACAAATACTGAGTAATTTTCGTTTGGATAATATTTCTTAAGTAATATTACATTATAAATTGTTGATTCAACAATACCCTGGTAATCACTGTCAAGTGATTTTGGAAATACCTGGAATGCTCTTTCAACAACAGTTTTCTTCGGAGCTTGTTTTTCTTCTGCGAATGAACTTCCTGAAAGCAATGTAACTGCACAAGCCAAAGTAAGTAATAATGTATTTAATGTCTTCATTGTCATCTCCTAATTTTATATTCCGAATTCCCTTTAAGAGTATCAATCGACGTGCCAAACACCTTTCAGCTTAAATAATGCTGTTTTAAGCATGTTTTTAATGGCTTTTATATCCTGCTTAATTAAATAAAGGAGTGCCACAAAAATACCTAACTTATTAAGGAACCGCACCTAACTCATTATTCTATAATAATTTAACTTCATTTTACGATTTGTGGCACTGGGAAGAAATGTGGCAGGGGAATTGTTACGAAATTGTTAAGCAGCCTGTTAGAAGCCTCATTAAAGGCCATTAATCTTAAAAGATACTATTTTGCTGCTCTTTTACAGGATGCAGCCAGACAATCAACCAATGATTGTACAGCAGGCAGAACAACTTATTAGCACCTATCTTTTCCGCATAAGTTCATCAAGATAATCTGCCTGTATTTGCTGCATTTCCATTAATCTCTGGTACTGATGTACAATAAGGTAATCTAATTTTTCATGAAGCAGCTTTATTTCCATTTCAGCTTTCAGGTTAACCTTGTAATCATGCTCGTTGCGCTGCCTGTCTTTCTGTTCTTTACGGTTCTGGCTCATCATTATAATTGGGGCCTGGATTGAAGCAAGACATGAGAGTATAAGATTAAGCAATATGAAAGGATAAGGATCAAATGCTTTGCTGGAAAGGAGCCAGATATTTAACCCAATCCACAAAAGCATAAATGCAAAAAAGCTGGTTATAAATGCCCAGCTCCCGCCAAACTCTGCTATTGCATCTGATATTCTCTGGCCGGTAGTAAGTTTACTCTCATATATTTCATCAACATTCTCAGAAAGAATAGTGTTGTTCCTGAAAGCTTCAGCAACTTCATTATCCAGTGACTTTAATTCTTTCTCTTCATTATACAGTAATGAAGAGAAATATATTCTGCGGTATTTATTAAGTTCAGCAAGTGAAATGTAACTGTCCTCATTCAGCCCGGGATGATCTTTTTTAATAGCTTCAAATATTTCAGGCTTTATCTCATTCCCTTTAACAGAATTATACAGATTTATTCTCTCTTTGGAAATATGACTGGTAACAGTTTTCATAAATCTATTACTCCTCAGCTCTTCTAAGCCTGTTATTTAATGCTCTGCGTGATATCCCAAGCAGTTCAGCAGCAATTGTTTGATTTCCCTTTGCACGTTTTAGAGCTTCATCAATCACTGAATCTTCGGTTTCTTTTAAAGTTGGAAATCTTCCGGGAAAAACAAGCAATTCTTCTACTGGTGAATTTTCGCCGTCTTCATCTTCTGTTTTATAATTCCGGTCATGATTGGATTCAGCAATTTTCTTCCTGAATACTTCAAGGGACAATATACCTGATTTATGAAGACTTATTGCATCAAAAATAAGCCCCTCAAGTTCACGTATGTTGCCGGGAAATGAGTATGTACTTAAAAGCGTATACAATTCTTTTGGTACTGTCGGCCTCTTTTTCCCAAGTTGTTCAGAAGCTTTTGTAATTAAGTGATCAATAAGGTGAGGCAGATCTTTTTTTCGTTCTCTCAGAGGGGGAATAGAAATCTGGTGTGACTTTAACCTGTAGTAAAGGTCCTGCCTGAATTTATTATTAGCCTGCATAGCTTTCATATCGCGGTGAGTAGCTACTATAATTCTTGCATCAGAAAGCTTTGCTATGTCTGAACCCAAAGGATAATAATGGCCGTCCTGTAAAAGCCTAAGCAGCTTAACCTGCGACTCAATACTAAGGTCACCAATTTCATCCAAGAATAATGTACCACCTTCAGCCTTTTCAATAAGCCCTCTTCTTTCAGATTCAGCACCTGTAAAAGCACCTTTTTTATGGCCAAACAGTGTATCTGAAAAAAAGTTATCATCAACACCGGCTACGTTAACAGAAACAAGTTCACCTCTTCTGCCGCTGGAATTATGTATCGCCCGGGCGAAAAGCTCTTTACCGGCTCCTGTTTCACCAGTAATTAACACAGGCAACGATGTTTTTGCAATAGCTTCTATATACCTGAATATAGATATTATTGAATTACTATGAGTAACAATCTCGCTGAATGCTTCCGGGTTTTCAAGATTTGTACGCAGGAGTGATTGTTTTAGTTTCTCATTTTCACTTCTTATTTCAGTAAGTTCAAGGCCGCGTTTAATTGCAGAAACAAGCCTTGTATCATCAACAGGCTTAACAACATAATCAAAGGCGCCTTCCCTCATGCAAAATACAGCGCTGTCTACATCATTAACAGCAGTAATAACAATAACAGGTATGCCGGGATGGTCTTTTACAATTGCCGGTAAAAGGTCAAAGCCCGAAAGATGCGGCATATTTATATCAAGAACTACAAGAGAATATTCTTTCTTTTCAAGCAGGTCCATTACCCTGCTGCTGTCTTTGCATGTTTCAATATTCTTAATACCGTTTGAAGAAAGAGTAAGTTCAGCGCTCAAAAGGAAATGCTCTTCGTCATCAACAAGCAAAATTGGATTTGAAGGTAAAACTTTAGGATTCATAAAAACCTCATTTGGCTAAATCATTATCAATAACCGGGAACGATACGCGGGCCATAGTTCCTTTGCCTTTACCGCTTTTAAGCAGTAAAGTACCGCCATGGCTTTTAACAATACTATCAGAAACAGAAAGTCCCAACCCGGTTCCGCCGCTGTTTCGCTTTGTTGTAAAGAAAGGGTCCATAATATATTTAAGGTCAGTGTCTTTTATGCCAACTCCCTGGTCTTCAACTCTTATTCTTACTTTTTTCCTTTCAGCATTATAATAAGTACTTATCTTTATTGCTTCAGAAGTATCACTTAATGACTGGCACGCATTTGTTATCAGGTTAATTATTACCTGTTCAAGCTGCTGTGCATTACCATTTATAAGCGGCAGGTCTTTGCCATATTCAACCTGAAAGTTACTGGTCGATTTTTTTAACAGGTTGTTTGTAATCAGGACAGACATTTCAACAACCTTATTTATATCAACCTTTTCATTAAGTTTTCCACTGTCAGCCCGGGAATATTCAGTAAGGCTTTTTGTAATATTCTGTATACGTTCCGACCCCTTATATATACCATCAATAGACTGTGCAATCTTTTCTTTTGAGCGGCTGTATAACATTCCGGCAATAACAAAATCACCATTGTTATTATAATATTCATCCAGTATGGGAGTTATATCCTTCCATATTTTTGAAAACAGGTGAATATTAAGCAGAATAAAATTATTTGGATTGTTAATTTCATGGGCAATACCGGATACAAGTATACCCAGTGACGCCATTTTATCAGCCTGTTTAAGCTGCCTGTTTCTTATAACAGCCGCTGCCTCGGCTTTTTTAAGATTAGTTATATCATTTATAAGCCCGTCGTATGCAACCGGCTCGCCGGAGGGATTTTTTGTCACAACAATTTTATTCTTCACCCACCTTATTGAGCCATCGCGGTGCACAATCCGGTGTTCAATAGGGTTAACCTCCTGCCCGGCAAGGGCAAGCTTTGCCTGTGCAAGTACCTTTTCCCTGTCTTTATCATGCACCATCCTGTACCATAACTCAGGGTCTTTCTGATAATCTTCCGAAGTATAACCGGTAACTGATACACAGCCCGGCCCGTGAAAGGTTTCTACAGCAACACCATCTTTTATTATAACAGTATAAACATAATCAGTCAGGTAATTAATCAGATTCTGATATCTGCTGCTAATCGTCATATTTGTGAAATCGTCCATCATTGGTATAATTGAATGCCCCAAAATTGATAAAAATTTAGGAGAGAATAAAATCTTTGCCGCTGGTGTTATAATTGTTTCCCATTCCGAATGATTGGAAATATTGGCAGACATGGTAATATAAGACAAAATAACAGCACCCAGGCAGGATTGCTATATCTTGTATATAGATTGTCTTTATGTAACAATCTATCCCGAATGCCGCTATGTGTGATATAATTTCATGCTACCCATATTTCACCCCATCCGGGGTGAAGGCAAATAATAAAAAGCATTGAAATATGAATACTATATTTTCCTTTCCGGAGGATTGGAAATATCGGTAACTCTGTCAGCATCAAACCAATTTAAAGCACTCCGGCAGGATTGCCACATCAATATGATGCACAAACTAAAACATTTCCACACCCTGCAGGAGTACACATAATAATTAATCTATCTGCGTTAAAATAATCGGTTTATCATCTGTAACAATTATTGAATGCTCATGCTGTGCAATATAGCCGCCGTTTCGCCCTACCAGAGTCCAGCCATCAGGCCTTGTTGCAACATAATTTGAAATAGTTGAAATAAACGTTTCAACTGCCACAACGGAATCTTTTTTAAACCTTGCAGTGTTACGGTAATTACAATAGTTTTCTATTTCCGGGTCTTCATGCAGTTTTTTACCAACTCCATGACCTGTAAGATTTTTTATAACCCTATATCCATGCTGCCTTGCTTCTGTTTCAATTAAGCTGCCAATTGCTGATACTCTTACCCTGCTCTTAATATTGTTAATAGCTTTCATCAAAATATCTTTTGAAGCATCGGCAAGAGGCTGATATTTATGAATATCTTCTCCTACTACAAATGATGAGGCATTATCAGACCAGTACCCGTTAAGTTCGGCTGATACATCTATATTTACAAGGTCTCCTTCCATTATTATTTTTTTATCTGAAGGAATGCCGTGTGCTATTTCCTCATTAATACTTATGCAGGACCATCCGGGGAATTTATATGTTGAATAAGGAGCTGAATGTGCTCCATAGGATATCATTATATCTCTGCCTATATCATCAAGTGCTTTTGTGGATATTCCGGGCTTTGTATTTGCCTTCATTTCTTTAAGTACCAGGGCAACAACTTCACTTATCTTCTTTATCCCTTCAAGGTCTTTTTCATTACGAATACGCATAATTCACCTTCTTTTGCAAAATTTATAATTATTTCACAATGTATCTTAGCAGAATTTATTCAAATATAAAAGCGTTAGACAAACTTTACCCGGTATTGTTTAATGCTGGTACAGGTTTTAACTAACAGAATGTGATTGTAAATCTTATCTTGCCCCTGCAATCAGAAATGCAGGTATAGGATCTGCTCTTCAGAGATTCTTAGAAGTGATTGAAGAAGTATAATTAAAATGACAGGTATTATATATGTATTAATCTAAATTCTTGACTGATACTGAATGCCGATTGTATGTGATTATAGAAACTGCAACAGATAATATCATTTTATGCCGGGAAATATTTCCCGGCATAAAATTTTCATCATTCAACTTTCTGGTAAACTCTTACGTAATCAATTTCCATTTGCTGCGGCCAGATATTTGGATCAACTCCCTGGGCACCGCCCCAGTTTCCACCAACAGCTATATTAAGAATGATATAAAACTCCTGGTCAAATGGCCACTTTTGCCAGCCTGCTTTTTCATTTTTAAAGGTGAAGTATCTTGCCCCGTCTATAGTTGCGAACATAGAGTCTGCATTCCATTCAAGGCCATATACATGATAAGAGTTTAGAACATCAGGCATTGTTACAGTTGCAGTTTTTTGTGTCCCTTTTATATGGTTGTAAGCATCACAATGAATAGATGCATGTATAACATTAGGGTCATAACCTACATGTTCCATTATATCAATTTCACCGCTTGATGGCCAGTTGCCATAATTACTGCTTGCAGGCATCATCCATATTGCAGGCCATGTACCTTTTCCCTGCGGCAGACGGGCACGTATCTCAAATTTTCCATACTTCCAGTTGACTGCAGTATTAAGTCTTGCTGAAGTGTATTCATTTCCGTTATAGCTTTCTTTAATAGCCTTAATAACAAGCACATCATCTGTCACAAAAGTATTTTCAAGCCTTTTACTTGTATAATACTGCAGTTCATTATTTCCCCAGCCGCTTCCGCCAACCTGGTATGTCCATTTTGTTGAATCAGGAAGGCCGGAATACTTGAACTCATCTGACCATACAAGTTTCCATCCGTCTTCAGTTACGCCGTCATCTCCGGAAGCAGGATTATCATCATCTTTCTTGCACCCTGCATTCATCATAATGAGCACAATTACAGCAAACAGTGTTAGTAGTTTATTCATATTTAACCCGAATTGTTCGTTAAGTAAATTTCTGTTTCCATCTTTACCCATTAATTCAAATACTGCTCTTAGTCATAATTCCCCTGCCATACAAACAAATCAGCATTTATCATTTTAGTCTTTACAATAAAGTACATTACTTCAACTCAAATAACTTTGTTATTCTTTCTTATAAACTCTTATATAATCAATTTCCATCTTCTGCGGCCAGATGCTGTCATCAACACCTTCAACACCTCCCCAATCGCCGCCTACAGCAATATTAAGTACATAATGAAAGTCTTTAAAGAATGGCCATTTCTCCCAGCCATCCTTTTCATTTATAAAAGTTAAATATTTTTCGCCATCAGCAAATATCGAGAGGGAGTCTTCATTCCATTCCAGTGCATATGTATGGAACTCATCCATTACACCCGGAATATATAATGTATCTGTTTTTTGAGTGCCTATTCTCCAATAGTATGCTTTACAATGAACTGAGCCATGTATATAATTTGGCCTGTATCCAACATGCTCCATTATATCAATTTCGCCGTTATCAGGCCAGCCGCCGGAGCCAAGATTCCATTCATCGGGAAGCATCCATATAGCAGGCCAGGTTCCTCTCCCCTGCGGCAGGCGGGCACGTATTTCGAACTTCCCATATGTCCATCCTTCCTTTGAGAGCAGCCTGGCTGAAGTATAATTTTTATCTTTGTAGTTCTCTTTGCGGGCTTCAATCACAAGATTTCCATCTTTCACACAGGCATTTTCTTCCCTGCTTTCAGTATAGTATTGTAATTCATTATTGCCCCATCCATGCCCGCCAACATCATATTTCCATTTTGTTGTGTCAGGAAGTCCTGTATAATCAAATTCATCTGACCAGACAAGCTTCCATCCGTCTTCCGCTTTTGCACTCCTTTCATCCTGATTATAATTTGCATAAACTGATGATACAAGCACTAATAAGCCGAGAAATATTTTTTTCATTATTGCAGCCTGAAATTTTTTGTTAGTTTATCTATTGTCACTGTAAACTCTCCCGGCTCAATTGTTCTTTTATAATCACGGCCTATAAAAGATAGCTCGTCAGGAGTAATAGTAAAACTCACTGTTTTTGTTTCGCCCGGTTCAAGGTAAATTTTTTCAAATCCTTTTATCTGTTTTACCGGCCTTGACACAGAACCGAACAGATCAGTTAAATAAAGCTGAACAGCTTCTTTCCCTGCCATTTTGCCTGTGTTCTTCACATCAACAGTTACTTTAACATTTTCACCATTTTTTATTGTTTCTTTATCCAGTTTAAGATTACTGTATTCATAAGTAGTATAACTTAAACCGAAACCAAATGGCCACTGTGGGTCATAAACATTCCATAAATATTCTTCCAGGGGTTTATGATCATATAATGTAAGCGAATTTGCATACCTGGGATATGTTATCGAAAGCTTTCCGCTTGGATTAACATTGCCATACATAATATCAGCTATTGCATCTCCGCCTTCCATACCAGGAAGAAATCCAAGCAGTACAGCAGATGCTTTGTCAACAATTTTGTTTATAATTCTTGGCCTGCCTTCAAGCATAATAAGAACTACAGGCTTGCCTGTGGCAAACATCTGTTCAGCAAATTTAATCTGTGAATCTTCAAGGTTAAGGTCATTAATATTGCCGGGTGTTTCGCAATAAGTATGCTCGCCAAGGCAAAGCACAATTACATCAGCATCTTTTGCTGCTTTTAATGCAGCATCGTGGTTTGAATCTTTTGTAAAAGAAGAATCTTCAACATAAGTAACATTACTGTTTTGTTTTTGCAAAGCCTCAAGTACTGTGTTTTTCTGCTTCGGATATAACTCTTCAACATTTCCCTGCCATGTAATTGTCCATCCGCCATTCAGCACTGAAAGCAGATTGGCGGTCGGCCCTGTTACAAGTATTTTGGCATCCTTAGACAAAGGCAGAATGTTTTTATCATTCTTTGCCAGTACAACAGCTTCACGTGCCGCTTCGCGGTTTACCTGTGTATGTTCTTCAGTGCCCACTTGTTTAATCATATCAGGATTTGGATATGGTTTATCAAATAAACCAAGTTTAACCTTTACCATTAAAATCCTGGAAACTGCTTCGTTTATCCTTGATTCAGGCACTGAACCTTCTTTCACCAGCTCAATCAGGTAATTATAAAAGCTAAAGTCCATAGGCACCATACTCATATCAACACCGGCCATAACAGCAATACGTACTGCATCTTTAGGTGTTTCAGCAACCCTGTCACGAGAATATAATTTAATTATATCTTCCCAGTCTGAACAGGCAAAACCTTTAAACTTTAATTCATCATGAAGTATATCTTTTAATATATGAGGATCAGAGTGTGTAGGTATACCATCTATTTCACCTGAGTTAACCATTACTGTAAGCACACCGGCTTTTACACCAGCTTCAAAAGGAGGCAGGCAGTATTCCCTGAATTGTCTTTCAGGAATGTATGCCGGAGTTCTGTCCTTGCCTGTAGCAGGCAGGCTGTAACCAACATAATGCTTTAGACAGGCAGCAACTTTATCATCAGCCGATATATCATCTCCCTGCATACCTTCAATGTAGTTTCTTCCCATTTCACTGGCAAGGTATACATCTTCGCCGTAAGTCTCCCATAGCCTTGACCATAATGGCTGCCTTCCAATATCAAGTACAGGGTAAAAATTCCATGGAATTCCTGAAGCCCTGCACTCTGCTGCAGTAATCTCTCCTGCCTTCAATGCAAGTTCCCTGTTCCATGTTGCGGCCATATTTATTCCCTGAGGAAATAATGTTGCTCCCTCTGTATAGGATACACCGTGTATCGCATCTATTCCATACAGCACCGGTATTTTTATCTTTGTCTCTTTTAATGCTATATCCTGAATTTTTGTTATCAGTTTCTGCCAGTATGCAGGCGAAAATGAACGGTTATAAACATTAAGGATTGAACCAACGTGATAATTAACTATTGCATTTCTTAATTTTGATTCATCAACTTCATGATCCTGGTCTTTGGTAGCTTCCCTTTTTGACAGCGCATCAAGAGCTATCTGAGTCATTTGTCCGACCTTCTCTTCGAGCGTCATCTTAGATAAAAGTTCATTCACTTTCTTTTCAATTTCGGCATCACTGTACTTTACTGGTTCACCGGCTTTAATACCTGTTACAGCAAGAAATATTGTAATTAGTAAAAGATATTTTATGTACCCTTTCATTATAATCCTGTATTTATTCAGAAAAATTAGATTAATTTGACGTGACAAAAATAGTTATAAATACTATTCACGCTAACAAAATATTTCCCTGAATCATTTTGTTGCTTTGTTTATTCTTCAATAAAAATTACTGCCTTAATATAACAGCACCAGCTTCTTTGATATATCTCTATAGTTTCCTTTTAACCTGTATATATACACACCGGAGCCAACAGCCTGCCCTGAGTTATTTACTGCATTCCACACCAATTCATATTTACCTGCAGGTTTTTCACCAATGTTTTTCTGGTATACAACACTGCCAAGTATATCATATACATAAAAAGAAAGGAAGTCTTCCTGTGCAACTGAATATTTAATTGTTGTAGTGGCATTAAAGGGATTGGGATAATTTTGCTCAAGAGTCATATTAACAGGTACTTTAATATCCTCACTATTTACACCTGTTGTTACATCTTCGATAACAATTCCATTCAATATAGGAGATGCTCCAACCTCAGCCATAAAATCAATATTAAGGATACCATCCTTTACCGTAACATTAAGGAACTTTAAATCCTTCGCTTTATTTTTTCCGGCAAACTTAAATATATCAACATTAAGTGCTGTATGAAGAGAGTCCTCAACATAAATATCAAAAACGCGTTCGGTGCTTCTGGAAGCTAGCGGTTCTGAAAACAAAAGTTTAACATTGTATGTACCATCCGGCACCCGTACTTTGTATTCTACAAGCCCAAATCTTACTGCCTGGTAAACAGGATCATCTTCAGTGTTCGCAATTGAAGCGGTATAAACAGAATCTGTTCCATCACAATAACCATATTCCGCTTTATCATCCCATACCTGGTCTGCCAGATAACCCTGCCATGCATTCCCGCCAACATTTATTTTTACAGGAAAGACTAATTTATTAACATTACTAACTGTAAGTATTTTTGCAGTCATTGAATTGCCGGAAGAGTCTTTAACATTCCGGACGATAATACTGTTTGCCTTTGAAGTGTCATAACCGCTAAGGTCAAGTACTACCTTTCTTTTATCCTCCTGCTGGGTTGCTGAATTAATTGTTACCCCGCTAAGGACATAATTAGCCAGAGTTTCAGCTGTAGATTTTTCTATCTCTTCTGAAAACATAATTTCAATTTTATTATCAGCATACTTTGCAAAACGTGCAGTTGGTTTTGTTAAATCCTGGTAACCTGTATTTACATCATCAGTAAGGCATAATATCATTTTACCATTATTAAATACTATGTTGGCAGGAATAAAATCGACATTGTTCCCCTGAAATGTATGAGAGGCTTTCTCCCACCTGTTTTGGTCCCATGAATCAAAATTGTCAGTCCATGAGTGCGTAAAGTTATTATCAGTACCATAGTTGCCCGCACCGGGAGTATAAGCATAATAACTTGTCCAGTCATAGTAAGCAAATACAGGCAGGATAGATGGATCAAAGGTACCAACCCACGAAGCATAAACAGGCTGCCAGATGTTCATCATGATTTTTTGAGGGCGTGTGAGTGTTTGTATATGAGACTGTGTCTGCCTGTACACTTCTGCACCATCAACAAACCATGCAACATAATCAGGTGTCCATTCAACTGCATAGGTATGATAATCTTTTGAGGGGTCAAAACTTACATATTGGCTTCTTACGTGATTTGTCTGTCCCGGGGTTATTGTATTAAACTGAACATTATCATCAAATCTTCCAAGTATTTCAAGGTCAATTTCATTCCATTTTGTACTGCTCCACGGGTCACTGTCTGTCCCATCAAAGTATGTAAAATAGGTGGAAAGTATGCCATCGCCTTTTGCTGTTTTATAGTTTACTTCAAATCGTCCATAGGCATAGGCTTCTTTTGTTCTGAATTCCCCACCCTTGTAGGGGCTGCCGCAGTATACCGATGCAGCAAATAAAATGAATAGGATAATTGTTGTAATTAGTCTTTTCATAAGCGGGATATTTAAATGAAACGCAGGCTGCATAAAAGCAGCCTGCGTATAATATGTGATTTTAGAATACTAAACCGATGGTGAATTTTTGAATATCAGTAAGCCTTCCGAAATCCTGGTAAGCGTAATCAACTTTAATTGCCATATTGCCCAGCAATTGCTGTTGAATACCAAAACCAAGTGTAAATGACTCTTCTGAATCTTCCAGGAAGAGAGACTTATAACCGCCTCTTAAGAAGATAAAGTTATTGAATATATATTCACCGCCAATATTTACACTTTCATAATCATCACTTGGATGTAATGCATCTATTGCAACATTAAATTTGTGCATTTCTGCAATATTAAATGTATAAGCAAGGCCTACTCTGAAGGTTAACGGAAGCGCCCATTTACCGGTTTCAAGGTAAGCAGGTATTTCATCGTTATTACCTGTACTTGTAAGATCCTGGTCATACAATACAAGGTTTGAGGTACCAAGCAGCTGCATTTTACTGCCAAAGTTGCTGATAGACATTGCAAGGATTATTCCGTCAAACGGAGTGCGGTATTTAACACCTATATCCATTGCAAATGCGGTTGCATCCATTTTCCACAATGACTGGTAAACGAACTTGGGATTAAATCCTATAGCAAAATTGTCAGTTAAGTTGATAGCATAAGCTATACTGAACACTGCATCAGTTGCTGTAAAAAGTTCCCCGGTTCCTTCCGGTTTATCTATTGTGGTAACGTTCATATCACCATAATCAGATGTTGTAAAACCAACACCAATTGTTCCCATATCTCCAAGGCTGTAAGTTGCAGCTACAAAGTTATAGTTTATATCTGCAAGCCATTTTGTGTGGTCAAATAAAACCTGCACACCCTGAAGATCTGCTATGCCTGCCGGGTTCCAGTACAATGCACTGGGATCATTAGCAAGCCCTACAAAGGCACTTCCCATTGCAGTTGCCCGTGCACCCTGCCCTATGTTCAGGAACGGTGCTGCTGTTGTTCCTCTTTTGGATACATCAGATTTAAATTCCCCGGCAAGAACAACAGGACTTATAAACAGTAATAATAATAAATATATTTTTAGTCTTTTCATTGTTCTTCTCCACTATTTAATTACAGCTAATTTGCCGATATGTTCTCCAATACCCGGGGCATCTATATGATAGATATACACACCGTACGCTATATCCATTCCGTCATCTGAAATAAGATCCCATGACAATGCACCATCAGCAGGGCCTGAGTCTTTATACAGCGTTTTTACGAGCTGTCCGGCAACTGAATATATCCTTATTGTGCAGGTTGCAGGAAGATGTATAAAATCTATACGTCTTTCTCCACGGCCTGTTGAGTTAAGGTTTCTTCTTTCCCAGTATGCCGCACCTATATATGGATTTGGAACAACTTTTATATTATTAAGATCCGTCTTTGCTTTTGAATCATCGGTTGTTGCTTCTTTTGTTACAAAAGTAAACGAATCTCCTGATTTAAATGGCTTTGATATTGAAAGCCTGTATACATCACCGTCCGTAGGAGCTACCGGCGTAGCATTTGGATTTAATGGAAGTTCATAACTTAACTTCCACGCTATTCTCATGTTAGCCTGTGTATGATTATCTGACACATATTCAATTACGTAAATAGTATCACCAACAGAAAGCGTTTTGGAACCATCCATGTCAACTACTGCCAAATCGGTCTGGTAACCATCAGTAGTATTCATGATCTTTAACGGAACTGCAATTTTAGGAGTTATCACTGTTGTATCAACATCAGTTGAATAAAAATGTAATTCATAGTCTTTTGGTGTAGGCATAGCAAGCGATATACCGCTTCTTGCAGGCCATAACAGATAATTTGAATTACCTGATAACCAGCCGGTTGTTGAATCAACAATATTTATTGTATCATTTATAACACTAAATGTTAACCCGTCAAATGGCGATACAGATATACCTGCTCCAAAGTCATCGGCTTTGAACATAAGAGTATCAACTGAACCGTTATATGTTCTTACAACATCATAGTTTGTTGTACTGTAAAGTATTGGCGAAGGAACTGTTGAATTAAACTGAACCTTATATGAAGCACCATTAAGTATAGCACCCGGGTTCAGCACTTCAACGTTTAATTTACCTGTACCAACACCATCTGCATCTGTCAGGTTACCACTAACCTGTGGAGGTATATAACCGGCAGCAGGAGCATTAGGAGTAACTACAGCACAGTTTTTATCTATAAAAGTAACAACACCTGAATAGTCTTCAGTGATAATTTTTGTACATTCTGAAGGCTGAAGGCCTGATGTTCCCCTGTAAGGGTCACCCATATCATAAGAAACAAGTGCATAATAATAACGCTGCCCGTTCACTACATCCTCATCAATATAAGAATGCTGCAGGCCTGTCTGTGAACCTCTCCAGAAATGAGCACCGTTTATACCAATCGGATCAGGTCCTTCAATTGGTTCATATACCCCGGTATCTCCAATTTCCATTGAGTCAACAAGATCGTACTGTGCAATTGGTTTCCAGTATTTAGCTTCACCTTTTGAATCAGTAATGACCTTTATATCATTAAACTCTGCTTCATTACTTCTGTAAATCAGGTAACCTTCAAAGTCTTTCTTTGGGCCTGAATTAGGATCATCTTTAACCTGGTATCCCATAAAAGCATCTGTAGACTCTTCAGCTTTGCTGTCCCAGTACAGGTATACTTTCTTATCGCCTGCAACTGCAGTTAATGTAGGTGTTTTAGGCGGTTTCAGGAAGTTATAATTTGCATTATAAATTTCCTGTACAGTTTCTTTGTTAAATACAAGGTCCTCAAGGTCACTTCCGAATAACAGTGCCATAGAGAATCTTTCACGCTTGTTTAATTTAAGCGGGAACGGGCCTGATGAGAAAACCATGCTTATATTGTTGTTTGTAACAGATGTATCTTTAAAGCCGCCGGTCATTGTATTCCACATAACCTCATCATTCTTTGGCCAGATACCGGTTGTACTTTTATCTGAAAGAATTGTAATAGATACTGCCATCAAACCAAGCTGGTCAGATTCATCTTTATCGGTCTTATCAAAATTTGGTTCACCCGCTGTAGGAACGCCATCGCCTTCACCAGCATCAGGGCCTGTATAACCGTCATCAAACGGACCTATACCATCAGCACCAACGTCATTATTTAAAGGTTCATTTTCATCAGCATCCCAAACACCGTTTCCATTAACATCATTAAAGCCCACCCAATCATGGTCATTATCTATTCCATCATCCCTTCTTTCGTCAACCATACCATCTTCATCATCATCAATACCGTTAAGTGCATTACCCGGGCTTTCAAGGTATGCATAACCATAATAACCGGTAACCCAGTTATCCGGAATGCCAAGGCCGTCAGAATCCCATGCATATGTTAGGTCAAGCTTGCTGTCATAGTAAACGTTATCACCATTATCATCTGTTCCACCCACACCCGGGTCAGAATAGAAACCGAAGCATGTTGAATCAAGATCATAATCTGAAATGTTCACAATATCATAATGCCAGAAGATAATATCTTCAGCAAGTACATGTGACCACTGGAAACCTCTTACTTCAACACGTATACCAACGCCGCCCCATGTGGTGTCACTCTGTATTGGATAATAACTATAGGGGGCCCTTCTGAACTCACCGTCTCTGTTATCATCAAGAACAAAGAAAGTTTCAAAATCTGAGTTCATAACACCTTTACCGAAATATCCGTACCAGTAACCATCCCAGTCAGAACTTAATCCCAGGGCATTTGGCCATGTTGTAGGCCAGCTTGTTGCATCTTTATTTATAGCTGGTTTCGTAGAAGATGGATTTGAATAATTAGGAACCGGCGCAAGTCCCCACAGTTCACCAGTGGTAGGGTCTTTATCCATTTCTTCACGATAGTTGGATTCAATAGAATGTACTATGCCGTTTTTTGTCTGTATCTCTGAACCAATTAAAACGCAGACACCGTCAATGTAAGAGTGTCCGGTTCCTTTTGGCCATTCACCGGAAGGTTGAAATTGGTAATAAGCTACTTCGCCTGTATTCCAGAACAAAGTTCTTACCAGGTTACCATCCATTGTACCTTCTCTTTTGTACGAAGCGTTACCCTTACTGTCATTCCTGTAGCGCATTGTAGTTTCGTCTACCTGGGCAAAACTACCTGCAGTTAAAATGACAAGAAAGATTATTAAATATTTAAATTTCATTCTTTATACTCCTAATATAAACCAAGACTTACTCCCAGGCGTACCTGCCTTGGAGCCGAAAATGATGAAGGATTATTTAAATACTGCTTAATTGTATTTAACCCGAAGATGGTACCTGCTTCATCTGTATACAGGTCAACATTAGCCCTTCCTGAAGCATTGTTAACACTAACTTCATTTTTAATATCAAGCAGGTTATATACCAGTACAAAGGCGCTTAAATGAAGCGGCCCAATTTCAAATGCTTTGTCTGCACGGAAGTCAACATTATATGTTGCAGGCATACGTCCGCCATTTTCAAACTGAACGCCTTTTGATACTCTTATTGATTCTGTATAAGGCAAACCTGAACCATAGCTGAAAATAAATCCTGCTGTCCAGTCACCCGGAACGCCTATGTTAACAGACAGGTTAAGTGTATGCCTCTGGTCCCAGTTTAACGGAACAACTGTCTTATTTGATTCAACAGGAGGATCGCTCTGGTTATTATTATAAACAGACATTGGGTCTGAAGCGTTACCTTCAGCAATCTGGTATGTATAATCAAGCTTTGCACCAAAATAATCAGCAAAGCGCTTTTCTAAAGTAACAATGAAGCCCCTCACATTTCCATAGTCCCTGTTTATATAACGAGCATACTTTGTACCCTGGTATGTGTTAATAATTTCCATACCAAGAAGGTTTCTTATATCCCTGTAGTATGCTGAAACATCAATTTTAAAGTTTGCAAACAACACCTGCTGCAAACCCAGTTCATACATTACTGTTCTCTGTGCATCAAGGTCAGGGTTACCAGTGTAGTTTGAAAGTCCGCTGCTCTCTGTTACAAGGTAATCTGAGTTTATATAAAGATTTTCAAAACTCGGTATCTGGAAAAAGTGCCCGTATGAAAAGTGTATAATTCCCTGGTCAGTTATAGGGAACGAAACACCAAGCCTTGGACTGAGCTGAGTTTTTCTTGATGCTTTTTTATAAACAAATGCACCCGGGAAGTCTGTATTATTTTGCGGATTTTTAAGATCTGATGGCATATATGATCTGGGATCAAAGTAATCAAAACGTACACCCGCGTTAATTATCATTATATCATATTCCATCTTGTCCTGAACATAAGCTGATATTTCAACAGGTTTTTTCAGGTATTCCTGGTTATCTTCTGAACCTAAAGTTCTGTAAGATATAGTAAATACTGAATCGTTTTCATCAAGGTCATGTATATCCATATAATGGTTATAAATTCTGTGGTAGCGTGCTTCAGCACCAATGCCAAGTTTGTGCTGTTTTGATACCTGTGAATTTAACTGCCACTGAACTACATTTGAGAATGAGAACCTGTTATATCTGCTTGTGTAGTTGCCGCCATATCTGAATGTATAATCTGAAAGCGGATCGCCAAAACCTGGCTCAATATAACGTGAATCATAAGGATCTTCGTATAAATATCCTTTATAATAATATTCGTTTCTTGAAAATTTTAATGTTGAATATGTGCTCTGTGAGAATACATAAGATATCTGGAAGTTGTGCATTATACTGTTTCTGTAATGCGTATACACCCCATCAGGAGCCCATGAATATCCATGATCATAATACTTGTTCCTGTTATGGTCATAGAATACACTGTAACTGAATTTCCAATCTTTTAACACATAACTTATTTTACCGTTAAGTGAATACTTTTCGTAAGGATTCATAGCAACATATTTGCCGTCACCGGTATTACGATTTATAAATATGCCGTTTGCATTATCAATAACAATAGGAGCTCCGTCTGTAATATTATAAACTCTTTTACCGTATAGATAACCATCCTCATAAAGATATCTGCCGGTTACAAAATAAGACAAACCCTCGGCAATGTAGGTTGGCCCGCTTAAACTTAATTGAAAGTCTTTTATCCTTGAAGGATCAATCTTTGTTAAATTCTGAAAAACATCTGTATGCGATGTTAAAAAACTTCCGGTATATGCTGAACCGTTAACAGTAAACTTAGAGGCTCCGTCCTGTGTAACTATATTAACAACGCCTGACATTGCCTGGCCGTATTCAGCATTAAATGTACCACTTATAACTTCCATTTCGCGAACTGAGGAATTTTCTACCTGGATACCAAAGCCGCCGTTAAAAGGATCAGTAACAGAAACACCATCTACCAGGTAAGCAACCTCACCGCTTCTGCCTCCCCTAAAGTGGCCGTCAACAACACCTGCCTGCAGGTTAATTACCTGGTTAACATTTTCAACAGGCATCATTTTAATATCATTTGATGATATTGTTACAGATGATGATGTAAGGTCTTTCTGAACAAGCGGGCGCTGTGCTGTAATAACTACATCACTGCCTATGCTTATTGCTGTTGAAGTTAACTTTACATCTATTCTTGTTGTCAGATCTATCTTTACTATAACATTCTGCACTGTAACTGACTGGTAACCTACCGCAGTAACCTTCAGGTTGTAAGTACCCGGAGGAATATTGTTTATATAGTAGTCACCCTCAATATCTGCTGCTGCACCAAGATAGGTATCAGCTATCAGTATGTTTGCGCCAAGTATCGGTTCGCCGGTTTCACTATCAGTAATCTTTCCGGAAACTTTACCGGTAGTGCCTGCAAAGCCAATTGCCGTACACATAACTGTAATAAGCAGTATTAAGGCTGTACGCCAGTTTGTAAAATTATAGCATCGCAATTTTTTTCCTCCGATTTTCATATTGAACATTACTATCTCACCATTATTAGAAACGGGACACAGTTTTATTCAAACTGTGCCCCGAAGAAAGAAATTATTTAAGTAATAACATTTTCTTTGAGTTGTGGAAACTGCCTGCATCTATCTTATAGATATACATACCGCTTGCAAGTCCGCTTGCATCAAAGTTTACTGTATGTAAGCCGCTTGTCTGCTCCTGGTTAACAAGTGTCTTTACTTCTCTTCCAAGCACATCAAATACTTTTACTGTTACCAGGCCCTGTTTCTGTAATACATAAGATATCTGCGTTGTTGGGTTGAACGGGTTAGGATAATTCTGTAATAACTGGTACCTGTCCAATGTTATGTTCTTATCATCTGCTACACCTGTCCATTGATCGCCAACCCATGTGTAAGTCCATCTGGATGGTGTACTGTAGGACTGGTCTTCGTTCTTTATAGAATAGCAAAGAATACCTTCTCTTGGAGCGCCATCTGCATCGTTAACAGAAAAATCGAGAGGAATTCTGTTGCCAACTTTAGGAATATAACGGGTATCTCCACCTCTTTCTGCCATTACATCAAGAGGTATTCTTGCTTCAACTACATAACCGGTTGGGAATGAAGGTTCCCAGTAATAGTTTTCACCAGGCATAACAACACTGTCACCTTTTGAAATTCCGCCGCCGTCAAATCTTATCATTTCTTTGTTAAATCTTAAATGATAATCCGGTTCAGCACCTCTCTGGTATGAATTGTGGATTGCACCATGCCAGTTATATAAACCGATAAACATATCAGGACAATCATTTTCATAAGTGTTTGTACTTACATCTGTACTTACAACATCATCTTCAACATCAAATGCGGCATACAGATAATTATCATCCATAGCAAGATAGATTAATAATGAAAGGTCATTATCTCCATCCACAACATTATTATTTGGTATGTAAGCTGTGCCTTTACTTATTGCCATATCAATAGGAGTGATTGACTGCCACTCTGAAAGGTCACCATCAGCAACAAAGTTTACTGTCATAGGTGCAATTACCGGTACTCCTCTTGCTGTGTTTGTTACAGGAGCCGATGATTCACTTACTTCACCAACATTACCTGCTGCATCGCGGCAAACCACAGCATAATAATATGTTACTTCCTGGTCAGTTTTTGGGGCGCGTAACAGGTGTGTTACTAACTGAACATCACCATTTACACCAGTTTCAACAACTTCAACACCACTTGCAGTAATATCTGTTATCGGGCTGGTGCTGTAATAAATATCATATTTTTCACTTGTTTCGCCCGGAACATCTTTCCAGGTTACCAGGTTCTGATATTCATCAGCAATACCAGCAACTTCTGTAGCTGGTGCCGGAGGAATAACGTCAAAGTCAGGAGTACCTGTCCACCAGTTGGTAATATAAATAGTATTGCCAACTTTTGAGTTTGCTTCAGCCATAATACCAAATACAGTAACATTGCTTGAATCAAATCCTGTAGTATTATCACTTGGAACAAAACCGTTTAGCGGGAATGTATAATCATGCCACTGGTCATCATCAATAGGATCAATAAACCATGCAACTTTACCGGAACCGCCTTCTATCTGCAGCCTTAAAGTATCAATACCCGGAGCAACTTTCATTTTGATTTTCATACTGTCAACATTCCATGCACCGCTTAAATCAGCGCCAGGAGTAGCTGTACAGCCAATACCTGACCAGCCACTTCCCCATTCATCACCCTGTACCCATTTAATAGCTTTCATGCCATTTCCTAATTCAGAAGCATCTACAATTTCAAGTGTTGACTGTCCCCATGCCCAGCCTTCCATTGTTGTAGGGAACTGAACGCCATTAAATACTATTGCAGAAATAGGCTTGTTTCCTGTAGCCTTAAAATCATCTATATTATAAACAACTGAATCAGCTGCTGCTGTTGTAGTAACAAATGTTATGTTGTAACCTATAATTTTGTTTAAGTCAAATACCTTATTGTTTTCACCTGAAGCTGAACGTCCCCATGAACCCGGGAACAGAATGAAACCTGTATTATTTGGATCGCCTGAATCAGTTTCTCTCTGTACCAATGGAGCTTTCAATTCTACCCAATCTGAGGCTGCATCAAGTATAACATCATCCTGAAAGATATATTCTTCAATGTTATCTGATGTAGCAGGCTGATCCATTAAGTGAAATCTAAAAACTACATTAGTAGGATCAACCGGAGGTTCAACTACTTTAACCATCAGACGCAGTGTATCACGTGATGATAAGTCAAAATATGTACCCTCATCCAGTTTTTTCTGTAAAGTTGTATAGCTGCCCCATGTATGGATATCAGGAGCAATAACTGTTTTAATTTTCAGCGAACCGGTACCTTCAACAAATGTTGTATTGTCATTTGTATATGTTAAGGTGCTGCTGCCTTCTTTTAAAACAGTGTATTTAGCGTCGTTCTCGGCATCGTCAAAATTATCCAGTACTGTCTGCCCGATAACCGGACCGGATAAGAATAACAGCATCATGAGAACCGGTATAAGTAACCTCTTCATAACTTCCTCTCTGTTTTTTTTGAAAAAATACTGATTGCTGAATAAGTCAGCAATCACTGCCTCTTATTTAGTTTTTTTGAACTATTATTTGCTAATACCAGATCGTCCACAAACCAATTATTATCAGTATTATTATACCTGATAAATATAAGTTAGCCCTGTGCCCGCCGGATGTAATAGGATTAAAAAGATTAATTTTTATTTCACTTATACTATCCGACACCATATATTGAATATTCCCAGTCTTTTCAGAACTAGTACGATGTTCTGCATAACTAATCAATAATATCAGACCTGAACATATTATAAATAGTAAGATTGCGAAGTGTAGAAAGTTTATTCCTGCATAATAAAGCAGGAAACTATTTGTTACGTAACCTGAGTTAACCATCAAATCAACAGAAAGCCTTGATAAACCAATAAGCTCTCCAATTATCAAAGTCCAAATTGCAGCTCTTGCTGTTGTACTCTTGGATATAAGCCCAAATAAAAAAACTGCCGTTATTGGCGGGCTTACACATGCCTGAACACTCTGTAAATAAAGATATAACTGCGATCCTATTATCTTTATAAGCGGAACAGATAATATACCGGCAACAACAAATGCCGTTGTAGCCAGGCGCCCTACAAGTATAAGCTTTCTCTCAGTTGCTTCCGGATGCCTGGGCTTATAAAAATCATTAGTAAATAAAGTTGATGACGTATTAAAAACACTTGCCAGCGATGACATAATTGCAGCAAGAAGTCCTGCAACAACAAAGCCCTTAAAACCGGCAGGCAATATATCACTTGACAAAAGAAAAGGATATGCTTCATCACCTCTTACTTCAGGAAACAGGGCTGCAGCTATTAGCCCGGGCAGCACTAAAATAAAAATTGGTAGTACTTTTAATATTGCTGCCAATAAAGAACCTCTTCTCGCATCATTAATTGATTTTGCACTTAAAATTCGCTGCACAAAATATTGATCTGTACACCAGTACCAAAACGCTATAATTGGAGCGCCAAATATAATACCTGTCCACGGAAAATCCGGGTCAGTTATTGGCTTAAACATATTAAAATAATTAGCGGGCAGTTTTTCCTGCAAACCGCTAAAACCACCTACTTCATTTAGTCCGAATATTGTTAAGGTTACAGCTCCAAGAATCATGAATACTGCCTGAAAAACATGTGTCCTTGATACTGCATTGGCCCCTCCGGTTACACTATATAAGCCAGTTATTAATACTATCAGTATGGTTGATGTATATATATTTAAGCCAAATATTTTATTGAACAGCATTCCGCCGGCAAACAGGGTAACCGAGATTTTTGTAATGATGTATATTATTATTGAAAACGTTGCAAAAAATTTTCTGCTTCGGCTGTCAAATCTTTTTTCTAAAAACTCCGGCATTGTAGTCACACCGGACTTTATGTATATAGGTGCAAGTATCCATCCAAGTATTATCAGGATAAAAATAGCCATCAATTCAAACTGGCCGACGGCAAGGCCCTTCATTGCTCCGGATCCTGCAAGTCCTATAAAGTGTTCGCTGGAAATGTTTGTCGCAAATATTGATAACCCTACAGTTATCCAGCCCAGATTCCTTCCTGCAAGAAAGTATTCTGTACTATTTTTCTCTCTCGTTCTTGAATAATAAAACCCAAGACTCAAAACCACAATGAGATAAGAGATTAATATTATATTATCTATACCCGGTAAACCTTCCAGCACAATCACCCTATCATTTACATAATGTTTTCACAAACAATGCCAGAATATTCTTTGTGAAAATCAACAAATATTATGGCATTGTTGTTAATTATAAGCTTTTTGGTTATTAAACTAATAAGCGGCAGCTTATTATTTTAATAACACCATTTTCCGTGATGAATGGTAATTTCCGCCGGTTAATTGGTAAAAATATACCCCGCTGCTCATGTTGTATTTTGCAGTATTCAGCTCAGTTTCGTGCACTCCGGCAGACTGCTTGCCGTCTACAATAGTTGCTATTTCGTTTCCCAGGATATCATATATTTTTATTTTAACCGGTATTTCTCCCTCAATACCTGCCGGAATGCTGTACCTGATTTTTGTTACCGGGTTAAATGGATTTGGGTAATTTTGTTCAAGTGAAAATTGCGATGGCAAAATTAAATTGTTTGTTTCTGCTACATCAGTTACAAGCATTCCGCCAAGGTTATAATAAAAAGCATATGTTTTTTTAAGATCGTCTGCAACAGGTTTTTTGGTTGTTCTTTCCATAGAATAAAGCCCCATACTCTGGTACCCGTCAGATGAAGATGCCCTGTACCAGTCAAAAATGCACCACCATGTAACACCCATCATAAACCCGGTTGAGTCATAGGTGCCATCTGTTTTAATTGGCAGTTTACGCTTAAATGCCAGCCAGGTATCGTTAAATACTTTTTGCTGGTCATCAGCAGTTGCTCCTGTTTCAGAAGACCAGTAACCATACTCAGTTGCTAAAACCGGTTTATTTGGCATTTTGCTTTTTACATCGGTAAGGAAGTAATTTGTTGCCTGGAAATAATAACCCGATGTTCCGTAAAAAATTCCAAAATACATAGTCCATCCGGCAACATCACATGAAAGCTGTGTTGTATCTGTTACACCCGGCCTGTCTGCTGCCGCAGACTGTGAAAGCAGCCTTCCATCCGGATAATATGTTGTATATTCTTCTTTTATATTATCTATATATATCTTCCTGTTTACTTCATCAAGACTCTCATTTTGTGTACTCCATAATATTATGGAAGGACAGTTATAATCCTTAAATACCATTTCCTTAAACATCTGCTGATGTATATGCCTCTGTTCATTTTGAATTTTCCACACAGTTTCATCATCAAACTGCCATACAGGAATTTCCTCCATAATTGTTATGCCCATACGGTCAGCCAGCTGGTAGGTTTGCAGGTGGTTTGGATAATGTGCAGTTCTTAGGAAATTTGCATTAACTCCCTGTACCATTTTCAAATCATCATATATTACATCTACAGGAATACTTCTGCCGTAAACAGGATGATCTTCATGTCTTGCCACACCTGTAAAAAATACAACATTACCATTCAGCAGTACATTACTTTTATTTACTTCAAGAGTCCTTATTCCAAACTGCGTATAAAACTCATCAAGTACATTCCCGCCATCGCTTACTGTAACTTTCATTATATACAAGTTAGGTTCAAGTGTACTCCAAAGTCTGGGATTATTTACCTGAAGATTTGTTCTCCAAACATTAATGGAATCGTATGGAATAGTAAGTGTAGTTTGAGCAGTTCCCGAAAATGAAGCTGGTGTGCCTGCAAGGTCAGCAGCAACTTCTGTATTAATATTTGAGGAATTTACGTCAGCATTAAAAATTTCAATGCTTACATTAACTATTTTGGGTTCAGTACTAGTATTAGCTTCTGAAGGTTTGTTTATAACTGTTATTGTAGTTTGAATTGTACCATCAATATTTTGGGGAACTACATTTGCTCTTACAATATTTACAGGATCTGATACTTCAAGATAAACGTCATGGATAATACCGGTGTAATTGAACCAGTCCACCTGTTTGCACGGGATAATATCATTTCTTTTTCCCCATTTGGGATTATCCACTCTTATAGCAATTACATTTTCAGCACCATAGTTTAAGGTTTTGGAAATATCAAAAGCAAAAGGAGTGTATCCGCCCTCATGATAACCTATATATGTACCATTTACCCAAACATCAGCAACATAATTAACTGCATAAAACATTAATTTTATAAATTTTCCTTTTAATGAATCAGCCACATCAAATTTATGGCGGTACCATACACCATTTTCATAAAATTCAGGAACTGTAGGATATGGATGCATTTCATTTTCAACTGCCGGAATTTCTTTATCAGCCCAGGCATCATCATTATAATCTGCTTGATTTCTGCCATTTGCTTCACTCAACAAGCCCTGAATACCTGCTTCGTCTCTTTTAGCAAATGTAACAGCCTGGTCCGTGCTAAATCTTTCTTTTTTCCATGTTCCTTTAAGATTTATTATTTGCCTGGTTTGTTTCTGGAAAGCAGGCAGCGGAATTCCGTTTTGATATGGCACGGTTATTCCATTTACACTTTGAAGGCTTAATGTAGATTCCAGAGCTGCAGTCTGTGCAAGTAAATTTGAAAGGAAAAAGGAAAGGACTGCCGGGACTATAAGGTAGAATTTTTTAGTCATAATATTCCGGTTTTGTTTTTATTTTTTTTGAATTGTCTTCTTAATATACCTTCAAAAAGAATACCGGAAGTTTTAAAAATTCACCTTCGTTTTAATGTAAATTTTGCGGGTTTATTTGAGATTTTACGCTCTTTTGCTTATTAAACTAATAAGCTAAACTTATTAAAATAATAATTTTTATTGTTCATTTTTTAGGATAACAAAAGTTTTGCGGAACTGAAAATTAACTTTCTGATATATTATTTTTACAAAAATTTATAGAAGTTATACTTAATTTTTTGTTGTATTCTATATTGTCTAAACACCCAAAAGTATTTTTACTTTAAAAAAATACAGGGCACTTTTTATGGTGCCCTGTAAGAATATCTGCCGTTTCAGACAGTTTTACTTGAGGAATAACATTTTTTTTGAGCTGTGGAAGCTGCCTGCATCTATCTTATAGATATACATACCGCTTGAAAGCCCGCTTGCATCAAAGTTTACTGTATGTGAACCGCTTGTTTGTTCCTGATTAACGAGTGTCTTTACTTCCCGTCCAAGTACATCAAATACTTTTACTGTTACCATACCCTGTTTTGAAAGCACATAAGAAATTTGTGTGCTTGGGTTAAACGGATTGGGATAGTTCTGCAATAACTGGTAGCTGTCTAAAGCAATTTTATTATCTTCAGCAACACCGGTTGTTGTTCTGTCTCCAATCCATGTATAGCTCCAGTAAACAGGTCCGCCTGCTGAACGGTCATTGTTATTTGGGGAGTAGCAGAGTATGCCTTCTCTTTCAGCACCATCAGCATCGTTTATTGAAAAGTCAATCGGTACTCTCATACCATTTTTTGCAGCAAATTTTGTTGCGCCGGCAATTCTTGCAGGTATGCTGTCCAGAGGCACTCTGGCCTCAGTAATATAACCTGAAGGGAATGTTTCACCCCAGTAATAATTATCACCCGGTAAAAGCAGACTGTCATATTTGCTTGTAACAGCAGTAGCTAAAATTAACTGGCTTTTACTGCAGCGTAACTGAATATCTGGCTCGTCACCTGCCTCAAAAGCTGAATGCGGAACTCCGTGCCAGTCATATAAACCAATAAATATATCAGCGCCGTCATTAAGGTAAGTGGTTGTGCTTATATCAGGAGTTACCTGGTCATCTTTAACATTAAAAGCCACATAAAGATAATTATCATCTATTGCTACATAAGCAGTTGCAGAACAGTCGTCATCGTTATCAATTTTGGTATTGTCAGCAAGGTATCCGCTGCCATCGCTTAACGCAATTTTAAAAGGTTTTATTCCGGCCCATTCACTTAAATCACCATCCGCCTTAAAATCAGGGGCATTCAGCGAAACGGTAGGAACACCTTCTGCTGTATTTGTAATGGCAAGTGACTGGCTTAATTCACTTGAATTATTATAAGCATCCCTGCAGATAATAGCATAGTAATATGTAACATCTTTGCTTTCAAGAGGAATGCGCAGCTTATGTGTAATAAGCTGTGTACCTTCAGCAACATTAACTGCAACAATTTCAGCATCCTTAACATCAGTTATAGGTTTTGTACTGAAATAAACATCATATTTTTCATAATCTTCACCCGGAACATCTTCCCACATAACAGTATTCATATATTCACTTGTATATGAAGTTAAGTTTTGTGGTGCTGCCGGAGGAGTTGTATCAAATACCGGGGTACCAATCCACCAGTTTGTAATCCAGACATTCTTGCCTGCATTGCCTGAACCTTCTGCCATAAATTCAACTTTATTTACACCTGATTTATTAAATGAAGTTGATCCATCCTGAAATTCAAGGTCAGCAAGGGCAAAACTGTATTGATGCCACTGATTATCTCCCTCAGGAGTAAACAATTTGCCGTATTTATTTCCATCAGTTGCGCAAAGCTGTAATCTTATAGCGCCAACATCAGATTCTGATTTACACATAAATTTACAGCTGTCTGTTGCCCAGATAGCTGAAAGGTCAAATGTAGGATTTATATCAACGTAAAAGCCTGTCCATCCGCCGCCCTGATTCCATTTTACAGCTTTAGTTCCTTCCGGGAGGCCTTCATCTGAAACAATTTCAATGCTTGAGCTATTCCATGCTGACGGAGTAACAAAAGATGTCCATTTTGTTCCATCAAAAATAATAAATGAAGATAAAGATTTTTTTGCCTCAGTTCCGTCGTTTTTATTTAAGGCAAATGATAATCCAAATAATGATAGAAGAAAAACACCAAATAGAACTTTTTTCATAAATGTCCTTTTGTAATTAATTAATCATGTTGAAGCATATAGTAAGATGCTATTGTCTGTAAAAACTGCCTTTTCAATAAGCACATAATACTTCCTTCGACATCGTATGCCTTTTATGAAAACGCGAATAAAAATAAACTTAAGAACTGTACCCCTGCTTTATAAAAAGAGGAAAACTAATGACAGGCCCTGATGAGGAAACAATCAGACTACCATTATTGCAGTAACATTATATACATCACATAAAAAGTGCCAAATAAAATGTTTATTATTTCCCTGTTAATCAAAAGATTTTTAAGCTTAAATTATTAGAGTAATAATATTTCTGTTATTATTTTAATAAAATATAATACTAAAATATTCTTATAGTTAATTGTTATCAATTGAAAATACAGCAGATATGCAAAATATTTGTATGGAATAATTACTGCGAAAGTGGAAATAATGAATAAAGCTCTTCTGTTAATAATACAGAAGAGCTTTATGAGGTTTTATACGTTGATAAGCTTTCCGTTACTTCTTACTGCATACTCGGAAAGATTACCTTCAGATGATATCTTAAACCTGTTAATAAGATTCTGCAAATTACTTGTAAGCCTGTTAAGGTCTTCTGCTGTTTTTGCAACCTGGTGAATACCTGAAGCGGTTTCGGTTGTAACATTATTTATCATTTCAATGCTCTTGCTTATCTGCTCAGCTGAACTTGATTGTTCCTCACTTGCAGTAGCTACCTGGTTAATATCATCAACCACTTTAATTGTTGCTTCAATTATCTCTTTAAGTGACTGGCCTGCATGTTCAGCAAGCTTTTTACCTTTATCAACCTCTTCGGTTCCTGTCGTCATGGAAACAACTGCTTCGGACGTATCTTTCTGGATTTGTTTAATCATCTCAGCAATTTCTTTGGTAGCCTTTGTTGTTCGTTCAGCAAGTTTTCTTACTTCATCAGCAACAACAGCAAAACCACGCCCCTGTTCACCGGCACGGGCAGCTTCAATTGCTGCATTAAGGGCAAGAAGGTTTGTCTGGTCAGCAATGTCATCAATAACCTGAACTATTTCTCCTATCTGGTCACTGCTGGTACCAAGCTTTTTAACTGTTTCGGCAGAACTTTGAACAACCTCAGCAATTCTTTGCATACCTTTAATAGTATTTTCAACAGCGCTGCCTCCTTCATGGGCAACCTGGCCTGCATGTTTTGAGTTTTCGGCTGCGGCATTGGCGTTCCTTGTAGTTTCAACAATAGTTTTTGTCATTTGTTCAACGGCAGTAGCTACTTCCCCGGTTTGCGAGCTTTGTTCTTCCGCTCCTGCAGCCATTTGTTCTGTGCTTGATGAAATTTCTGTACTGCTTGAAGATGTAGCCTGTATTGCTTCATTTACTTCATTCAATGCTTTGTTCAATGAATGAGTAACTTCATTAATACTGTCTTTTATCAACTGGTGGTCACCTTTATAACTGCTTGTAATTTTTACAGTCATATCACCCTGGGAAATTTTCTGTAATGCATGTACTCCTTCATTGATAGGGGCTATTAATGCATCAAGGGTATCATTTATACCTTTAACTATTTCACTGTAAGCGCCGGTAAATTTTTTAGCATCACCACGTGTGCTTAGCCTGCCGTCAAGAGCAGATTCTGAAAGCATGCTGGTTTCATTTTTTAAGTCTCTTAAAGTAAGAATTATTTTATTTAATGCAGGGGCAATCTCATCTTTGGCATTCATGGAAGGCGGAGTAACGGAAAGATCACCATTCGCAACATTGTACATTAATCCAATAAAGCCTTGCAGTGTGTCAGCAAAACTATCCATAGCCTTGCCTAATTCTCCTATTTCGTCTTTAGTATCAAATTTTGCACGTGTACTAAGTATACCCCCACCAAGATCCTGCATCATTACCAATCCGCGTGCAAGAGGCCGTGCAATTCCATTGCTGATATATATACCGGCAAACAGGCTTAGAATTACTGCTATAATAGCGGAAATTACAGTAAAGGTTATAGCAAAACTTTCTGTGCTTGCAGCATCTTCTCTGTATTCTTTGCTTTTTACATTTTCGTTACCAATAAACTTCTCAATTTCATTATGAATTGAAACCATTACAGATTTACTTTTAGCTTTTTTTACTTCTGCAGTAAGAATGTCCTGTGTTAATTCTCCACGATCTATCTTTCTTCTCATTTCCATCAAACCATCAGCAAGGCCAATCCATTGGTCATTAAGCCCCTTAATGTTGGTAAGTAATGCAAGCTGTTCGGGATCATTACTTACATCCTGACTGATAGAATTAAATGTCTGATTAAAATTGTTTAAACCGTTTGTATAAGGTTCCATAAAGCTTTCGCTTCCGGTCAGCAAAAAGCCTCTTTCTCCTGATTCTATGTCACTCATAATCTTATTAAGATTATTTATTTTAGCTATAACAATATCAATGTCTTCAACTTTTTGAAACGATCCTGTAAGAGAGTTAATGTTTACATAAACTCCAATAGTAACAATAATAAACAAAGCAATAGTAATACCATACCCGCCAAGAAGCCGGGTTTTAATTTTTAAATCACTTAGGCGCATTTTCATTCCTTTAATTAACTGCAATTATTAGTTTCTGGTATAGAATGGCATGAGTATTTTGCAGAATACCTGGTTTATAAAACAGGAAAGCATAACACAGCCGGTATATACCAACATTATTATATTTTATAATCACCCGACTTATATCAGTTTATATTTCCGGGTAATGCCCCTCATAAATCAACCGGAAATAGTTGGAAGAATATATTCCGGTTAACAAGATATTATCGTTTTCATTAGGCTTTTTATTGAGCTGAATCTGTAGTATTTCGGTAGGTAAACACAAATTATTGTTAAATATAAATCAGGCTGGAAATACATAAAAAAAGGAGGCAGGGTTACTGCCTCCTCTAACCATAATTAAGGAGAACCACCAGTATGTAGAAACTTATTTATTAAATATTTTTATAAGAAGGTCAGTAAATTCTGCTGTTTTAGTTAATTGCGGATTATGGTCTGCTTCCATTTCATAAAGATCCCAGCCTTTATTTTTAGCTTTCAGATACATATTGTAAAATCCATCCTGCTCAGGTGTTTTACCCGGATCATAAGTCAGTATATACGAAGTTGGAATTTTAGATGCGGCACCTGTAAGTTTAACAGGATCTTTTAATGTTTGTACAGGATGTGGAACATCCCTGGGATAAGAAGCAGGTACCGGCCAGAATGGCGCCAGCAGCCCGTCTTTTGCAGCATTATCAATCCAGGCAGAGTTCCCTCCCTGCAGGCTTACAAGGCTTTCCCCATCATCCGGGACAAAGGCATCAAGATAGATAATTTTCTTAATTCTATCCGCCACCCGGTCAGCAGCACCGGTAATAACCATTCCGCCATAACTGTGCCCTAATAATATTACATCGTGCAGGTCTTCAAAAAGGAACATATTAACTACATCGTTTATATGTGTTTCAAGGCCAATATCTTTTGATGCAAGATGGCATTTTTCACCCAGTCCTGTTAATGTAGGACGGTAAACTATATACCCTTTTTCTGTTAAAACGGAATCTACTTTTTTAAAAGACCACGCACCTCCCCATGCACCATGCACAAGAACTACTACCTGTTTTCCTGATGTTTGGGCATCAACAGGTATAACAAAGAATAAGAATATTAATGAGTAACAAATAAGTTTTATAAAGACTATTTGCCTGGATGTCATTGATACCTCATTTTACATTTTTAGATGATGTTATAAAGGATAGTGCAAATTTCAGACCAGTCACTGCTTACTCAAAATTCAATCAAAAATACATATAATAGATAGTTACAGGCTTAAACAAATTATTATTTCAATAATTTCTCTTATTATAATAATAATCTACAATTCAATAGCTTTTTACAAAACAACTATTACTTAATTAATGCATTTATTACATAAACGGCATAATGCTGACACAAATGAATTTATATATTTGAGATGAAGTTTAAACGATTTATTAATATATATGAAAAACTATGATTCACTTAAATGACAATAATTATAAAAGATATAATTCATTTAACCGGAGAAAATTTCTACGGTCTCTTGCACTTATCGGGGCAGGTGCAGCAGTAATGCCTGTTCTTTCAGCCTGCTCATCAACATCTGATTTAACATCTGACCACAGGGATAAAGTAAGAAAAAAAGGAAACGAAGCTGCAGGACAGATGGAAGCTATTGTAAGTTATGCAACACTTGCTCCCTCAGGGCATAACACACAGCCATGGGAATATAGAATAAAAGAGAATACTATAACAATATATCCGGACTACTCACGCAGACTGCCAGTTGTTGACCCCGATGACCGGGAAATGTTTATAAGCCTTGGCTGCGCACTTGAAAATCTTGTAATTGCAGCAAAGTTTGCAGGTTTTAATGCCCATGCTGAGAGTAAGTTTAACAATGGAAAAGAAGATTGTATTGTTGTAAGCCTTGAAAGCCGCGAACCGAATAAAAGTATGGGGCTTTACGACGCTATAAAAAAACGCCAGTGCACACGTAATGAATATGATGGCAAACCCGTACCAATGGCTGACTTAAACAGAATGGAAGTAATGGAAAAAGAGCCGGGAGTTAATTGTGTAATAATCTCTGACAAAAAACAAATCTCCCGAATTACTGAGCTGGTTAAAGAGGGTGATATTCAGCAGATGAATGATGAAGCCTTTTACACCGAGCTGCAATCATGGATACGTTTTTCTGAAGGTGAAGCCGAGGAAACAGGCGATGGACTATACTCAAAATGTATGGGAAATCCATCTGTTCCGCGCTGGCTTGGAAAAACAATTATGAATATTTTCTTTGGCGCCAAAGGGCAGGCAGAAGATGATGAAAAACGTATTTTAAGTTCATCGGGTATTATTCTTTTTGCTTCTGAAAAGAATGATAAAGCATCATGGATAAATACAGGCAGAACTTATGAACGCTGGGCATTAACAACAACGATGCTTAATATAAAATCAGCTTTTATAAATCAGCCCGTTGAAGTTCCTTCATTAAAGAAAGAATTAACTTCATATTTATCACTTGGAAGCAGCATTCCTCAGCTTTTATTGCGGTATGGATATTCTAATCCAATGCCTTATTCGTTCAGGCGAAGCTTAAAAGAAGTGATAGTTTAATATATATCACAATTAATTATAAAAGTATTCAGCCCTCCTTCGGTTAAGGAGGGCCGTCACGCGATTAGCGGACGGGGTGAGCCTGCCCCGTTGGGGTTGCGTCATGAATTGTTGGAAGGCTATAAGCAAGCTGAAAAACATTCTAATAAAAGTTTGCACAGCTTGTATATGCTTTTTCATTTACTTGTGACTGAACCACCCCCTAACCCCCTCCTTAACACAAGTCGGGGGGAAATGAGATATTTTATTCTTTAACACCAGCCAGAGAGAATGAAAGGATGATTTATTTTTCTGTGAACTTCTGCATTTCTTCATTATATCTTGCGCCGGTATCAGGGTATTTTTTTACAAGTACATCAATTATATCAAGGTCATCTTTTGTAAGTGTAATGTTAACTGCATTTGCATTTTCTTCAAGATACTTTATTCTTTTAGTGCCGGGTATCGGAATAATATTATTTCCCTGTGCAAGTACCCAGGCAATTGCAAGCTGTGCAGGTGTACAGTTTTTTGTTTTAGCAAATTTGGCAAACTCACCTGCAAGCCCTGAATTGTTTTTCCAGTACTCACCGCTGAAACGGGGATTGTTCTTTCTAAAATCACTATCACCCAGGCTGTTAACATCAACAGTGCTAGTTATCAAACCCCGGCTTAACGGACTGAAAGGAACTAGTGTAATACCAATTTCCGTACAGGTGTTATAAATCTCTCCTTCAACATCTCTTGTTAACAATGAAAATTCTGATTGCAATGCTGCGATTGGATGTACTTTGTAAGCCCGCCTTAGTGATTCAGCAGATGCTTCAGATAAACCTATGTATTTAATTTTTCCTTCTTTAACAAGCTCAGCCATTGCGCCAACTGTCTCTTCTATAGGTACAACCTTATCTACCCGGTGAGCATAATAAAGATCAATTGTTTCAATATTTAAACGCTTCAGACTTTTCTCCACGGCTGTTTTCATATAAGCAGGTGAGCCGTCAAACTCAAGTCCTGAACCCTGCTGTTTGGCTCTGAAACCAAATTTTGTTGCAATAAAAATTTTGTTGCGGTTAGGGACAAGTATTTTCGAAATAAGCTCTTCATTATGCCCGAACCCGTAAACATCGGCAGTATCCCAAAAGTTTATACCAAGTTCAATTGCTCTTTCAAGTGTTTTAAGTGATTCTTCATCATTCCTTTCTCCATAAGACTGGCTCATACCCATACAGCCAAGTCCGACTGAAGAAAGCATAACATCAGTTTTCCCTAATTTTCTGTACTTCATTTTAACCTCAATGTTTAAAAACAAAACTGCCTGCAGGTAAAAAGCAGGCAGTATAAAAATATTATTTGTTAACCAGTTTCATAGCGCCTTCATTATAACGGGGGCCTATGTCAGGATATTTTTTGACAAGTGCATCAATAGCCTGAAGGTCCTGTTCAGATAATGTTATATTAACTGCCGCAGCATTTTCATCAAGATACTTAATACGTTTTGTCCCCGGTATTGGTATTATATCTTCACCCTGCGCCAGTACCCATGCAAGGGCAAGCTGTGCAGGTGTGCTGTTCTTTGCTTTGGCAAGTTCAGCAAACTCACTTATAAGTTTTTTGTTATTCTCAAAATGTTCACCATCAAAACGCGGAGCTATTCTTCTGTAATCATCAGATGCCAGTTCAGAAGTGTTGTTTATTGTAGCTGTTACAAGTCCCCTTGAAAGAGGGCTGTATGGAATTAATGTAATGCCAAGCTCACGGCAGGTATTAAGAATATCACCTTCAACATCTCTTGTAAGTATTGAGTATTCAGTCTGTAATGCTGTTATGGGATGAACCTTGTAAGCGCGCCTGAGAGACTCAGCAGATGCTTCGGACAGGCCAATATATTTAATCTTTCCTTCTTTAACAAGGTCAGCCATAGCACCCACGGTATCTTCAACAGGTACATTCTGAGCCACCCGGTGTGAATAATAAAGATCAATTGTTTCAATTTTTAAACGCTTCAGGCTCTTCTCAACAGCTTCCTTAACATAAGCAGGAGAGCCGTCAAAGTACGTCCCGGGCGATCCGCTGAAGCCGGTAGCCCCTTCCTTAATCCTGAAACCAAATTTTGTTGCTATAAATACTTTATCCCTGTTGGGAACAAGCACTTTTGAGATGAGCTCTTCATTATGCCCAAAGCCATACATATCAGCAGTATCCCAAAAATTTATCCCAATCTCAAGAGCGTGGTTTAATACCTTAACAGATTCCTCATCATCTTTTGGGCCATATGCAAAGCTCATTCCCATGCAGCCCAATCCTATGGCAGAAAGGTTTACACCTGTAGCGCCAAGTTTTCTGTACTTCATTTTTCACCTCATCTTTAAAATATTACTAAAACAAACTTATAATCACACTTATAGTCACACTTTAGAACATCAATATTGTCATAACCGGTAATGCGCAGGAACAATGGTGGGGTGCCTGCTGTTACAAAATTGCAAATATGTTTTATCAAAATTATATATGCATAAATTATATACTGGCATTGCATTATCACAAAACCAGTAACTTAATAATGTGCTTCAGGGTAAACAGTATATATAACCGGTATCCTGCATATCACCAAAGCGGAACTTTATCTTAATAGTATTGCAAATATATAATATCTGCGTCCGGAGGGTTAACGCAAATCAAACAAAAAATTATACAATTCAAACAATCAGGGACGAATAGAATGGGGTGTTAACCCTGTCTGTTTTTTAAAAAAACTGTTAAAATGAGTCTGGTATTCAAAACCAAGAACATAAGAAATATCAGAAATATTCCAGTCAGTATTTTGCAGCAAAGCCTTAGCCTCTGAAGCAATACGGGCAGCAATATGCTGTGTGGTGGTTTTGCCTGTTATTTTTTTCACTGCCCGGTTAAGATGGTTTACGTGCACCGCAAGATTGCAGGCAAAATCATTGGGTGACTTTAAATTAAGCCTGTTTTCTGAAGAATCAACCGGGAACTGCCTTTCCAGTAATTCAAGAAACAGTGAAGTAATTCTTGTTGAAGCATCCTTATGTTTTATGTAAGAATCTGCCGGTTTTAGTTTTAACGCTTCATGGATAATAAGGTCAAGGTAACTGCCGAGCAGTTCAAATTTATACTTATAATCACTTCCTATTTCATTAAGCATATTCTCAAAAATAGCTGAAATAGCCTCTGTCTGCCTGTCATCAGGAAAATAAACAGGTTCATTTTCCCCCGGTTTAAAAAACGGAAGTTCATTAAGATTCCGGTTTCTGCCGCGGTCAAAAAACTCCTGTGTAAACAGGCAGAAATATCCTTCCTGTTTCTCTGATATAGCTTCCCATGAATACGGTATAAAAGGGTTGGAAAACAGCAGTGCATTTCTGTCAATCTCAATTGATTTGTTTGCATAATGAATTCTGCCGGTACCTATTATCAGCGATACTTTATAAAAATCACGGCGGTTATATTGTGCTGTTCTATGGCAAAGGCTTGCCCGTGAAAACACATTAAAGTGCCCGTGATTTTTAGTAAGAATAAACTCGCCTTGTTTTTTCTTACCGCGTATACCTGAGTGACTCTCGTAAAATTCATCCAAAGAGACTGTTTTTGCCATGTACTATTCTTATAATATTCAAACAAAAATAATGATAGTGCATATTAGTAACAATACACACCCGGATAAAGAAAACATATTATATCTATCCCGGCTGAGTACGGTTCGACAGCCAGAATTACAGTAAACCTACATGGTTTCAATATGGATTTATACACATTAGATTAATGCTCATATACATAAGAAAGTACTTAAACGTTTTTTCGATGGAGGTAATAAGCTATTTTACGCTGTTAACATTGTCACCAGACAAAAACTTTTATAGTGTTATCTTCCGTAAGGAAGCGGTTCCCAGCGGGCTGGTTTTGTTGCTTTTACACTACAAAAACAGCGATTAAGTTGACACTTATACTTTGCCAAAGAGGAAATGGTTTATAATACAAGCAGCGGCTTACCTGGTTTTATCCATTTATACCTGCCTGTATTAAATATTTGGGAATATGAGTGATTGCAATTATGTTACACAGGTTTTAAATTAGTCTTATCTTATATTTAAAGGATAAAATATGCATACCTGCTTAAACTGCGGTACTTCTGAAAAAGAAATTCCATTGGTTAACCTGACTTTTGGAGGACAGCCAGCATTTATATGTTCACGATGCCTGCCGGTACTTATACATAATCCTGCACAGCTAAAGGATAAGCTGCCGGGAGCAGAAAATATACCTGCTGCAAAACACTGATATAACCAGGCAAAATTTAAAATAAAAAACCCCGCTGTACATTTAGCGGGGCAATCAAAATTAAATATGTATGTCAGTGCAATTAAGCCTTGGCAGCCGGTATGTTTTCAACATACTTGCAGTCTTTTTTACCAAAGTAAGTGCAAGTCATATTGTCCAGATCAACTTTCCAGTTTATAACACCAGCAAGAGCAGCTTCATTACAGAAAGTGTAAAAAGATATCTGCTGAGTTTTGTGTTTATTTATGGCGGCAGCTAAAGCTTTTGGGTTAAGTTCTGCTGCTGTATCTGGCTGAATGCCGGGGTGAAGTTCAAGGAAACCTGTCCCGTCTTTTAATACGTATTCAGACTCTAATAACTGAAGATCGTAACGATATGTAGACACGCCTGCTTTTTTAAGTTCAACAACTTTCTTTGGGAACTGCCATTTTTCCTGTTTTGCTTGTTTGCTAATTCCCCTTACTAATTCCGGGTCCATTTCTAACTCCTCTAAATCATTAAAATTTTGGTTGCCCTAAAATTCTGTCTTCTCGTTGGAGATTACAGGTCCGAATATGCAATACTTTTTGGGCATTACAACATTTGTTTATCGTTTAAATAAACATTCAATCTGCACGTACAAATATACAAAACACACAATATTATGCATATATTATGCATAAATTTATTCACTTTTGGGGTTATCGGCCATTCCTAAATATTGATTGCAGAAAGCGGAAATGTGTTTACATTATTGAAATTTGCGGATTGCCAAATTAAATATTTAAATAAAATCTCAGGTTAAGGCTCAGAAAATAAATATTGAGAATTTTAAAAGAATCAGTTTATAATTGTTAATTAATGTTCCTTCAGATATCAGGGTGCATTTTCTGTTTAGTAGCAGAAATTAAATGTTTAATTTTACTAAAAGAAAGTGTAATTTTAAACTTGTTGGGGTTAGTGGGGAAAGCTAATCATTATTATTTACGAAAAATGCTTAATCTTTTATGGCTGAAAATTCTGAGAATGCCTGGCTGATAAAAGGAAGATATTTATTCCTGATACTTTTTATAGTGTTGGTTGCTGTTCTGCTATTCAGGGAATTTGTATTAACTCTTTTTACTGCTGATGTTGAAACTCATCTTATGTCTGTTATAACCAGTATGTTTTTTTATCTTCTACTAATATTTATGATGTATCTTGCTGCCGGTAAAGCATCGGTAGATATGGGCATGTTGCTTGGCACTTTTAAAAAAGAATACCTTGGAATTAAATATATACTTTCTGCAATTCCGCTTGCAGGGCTATCTGTTGTGGGAATTTATCTATTGTATTATCCGTTGTCATATTTAGTTCCCGAATATGTTAAGTCGTCCATAATAAATAATACATCTGATAGTTTCTGGCTTACAGGAGGAAATCTGATATTAACAAATGTTTTAAGTTTTATAAATATTGCGTTGATTATCCCTTTTTCAGAAGAACTGTTTTTCAGGGCATTCTTAATAACAAGTTTTGGCAGAAAATGGAGTACTGCAACTGCAGTGACCGTGGCCGTAATCATATATGCCATTGCAAATGGAAATCCTCTTGGCGCTGCATTTGAAGCGGCAGTATTCTCAATTATTTATATAAGAACAAAGTCTATTGCCGTACCGGTTATACTGCATTCTCTTCTTAATATTTTTGATTACGTAAATTCATGGTTCTCAAAAACAACGGGGTATACAGTTTATGCTACCCTGGAAATATTTCAGAATTCATTGTGGTATCCTCTGGCTGGTTTAGCAATTGCCCTGCCATGGCTTATTTATTTTTATAATAAAGAGTTTGCAGGTGAAAAATTAGTTATACCATATTTCAGTAACAAAACTAATAACCTACCTGCGGAAGAGAATTTATGACTATTATCTGTCCATCTTGCGGGAGAATAGTTCCGCCGGAATCGTTAAATATAAATACTGACCTTGGTAAATGCCCGGCGTGTAAGGAAGTGTTTGAAATCAGCAAGGCAGTAGCAAATGGGAAACTGCCAATAGTCCCTTTTGGCTCCGGTATTACAATAGATACTGCACAAGAGGGGGTGATAAAAATTAAACTGCCGGTAAAGAAATTCGGGAAAAGTGATTATATGCAAGTGGCTGCATTTGTTCTGGTTCTTGCTGTTTGGCTGTTTATAATCATTGAGACAATAAAGACAGGTGCAGTACCAGGTATATTTATAACCTTAATGATTTTCGTAATTCCGACAATTAAAAATGCATTTGAGTTCCTTAATTCGCTTGATGAGGATCAGGAAATAATAATTGAAGCTGATAAAATAACATTTTACAAAAATAAGCCTGTGAAAAGTAAAGAATATGCCTTTGAACTGAGAAATATCTCAGAGATTAAAACAGTAGGATACATACAGCGTAATCCCTTCAAAAAGAGAGTGTATATAAGGCCTGCAGAAATATTTTCTTTTAACTGGCCGATTATCCCCCGGATTGAAAGCATGGGAAGGTCTGTTTGGTTTTTTGAATATGCGGCAGTAACAGAGAAGGAGTGGATTGTGAAATTTTTAAATGTAGTTTTGAACGAATATAAAAAGAATAAGCAGCTTCGTACAGTCAATACATAAATTGGCTTTGAATAAAAAAAATAATATGTATAAATATTAAAGGATTAAAATGTCAGCCAGAAATGTTAGTTATAGTTTAATCAGGCTTCTTGCAGTTTGGTTATTTGCAAATTCTGTACTTCCAACAATAGTCTCTTTTGCCATTACTTTGAATAATGCTAATACTAACGATTACCAGGCACAGGTTACTGTCTCATGGGTGATTATGACGGCCTTTTATCTATTAGTAACAGGGGGCTTATGGTTTGGCGCTGATAAAATAAGTAACTCTATCACCAGAAAAGAAGATGGCAGCATAAAAGAAGATACTTTTATTTACTCAGAAAAGATATTGATTAACACAGGGCTTGTGTTAATAGGTTTTTATTTAATAGTGATTAAAATCCCACCTCTTTTAACAAGTATTCTCGCTTATTATCAGATTATGGAATTTTCTCATTCCCCTATGGAATTCAAAATAGTTGTGGATATTATATCTAATATTGCTGGTATTATTCTGGGAATAATTATGATTCTCGGCAAAAGAAGAATATATGATATTATAAGTAAATTACGCTCAGCCGGTACTGAAAAGACACAAGAGTCATAACTAAAATAGCCTGAATAATTTTGCCGGGTTAACCCGGGTGAATCAAATAACCCCGCAATAATTAGAAGGCACTAATAGAAGAGGTCACACTGTTTTAAGCTTTTTATATAGACAAACGCACTTTTAATGTTGTTACCGAACAAAATATTTATTCGTTATCATGTATCAGAAATTGGTTGCTGACAGTCTGGTTAAGTTAGTCATTATTATATACAAACAATGCTTGGTATTCTATACCTGAAGTATCAGGAAATGCTTTGTTATCTTTTTTTCATTAGAAATGTTCAATAAATCAGAATAAAGAAGAAATGGCTTTATAATCAATTTTGCCTGACTCAGTAACAGGAATTTCATTTGCCTGTTTTACATGTATTGTGTTTGCGTTTATATTAAAGCAGCCGGAGATTTCTTTTCGCAGGTCATCAGGAGAATATGAATTTAGAGAAGCAGCAAGCACACAAAGCATATCATCAGAGCCGCAGCAGGCGGCTTCAACATTAAGTTTATCACGAAGCATTTTTTCAACTTCATCAGTATATATTTTTAGACCAAACATTTTAATAAACTTTTCAAGCCTGCCGGTTATAAAACAAAAGCCGTCTTCATCTTTGCAGCCAAGGTCGCCGGTATAAAGTATACCATTAAGTTCATCGCCGTGTGAAAGGCCTTCACGGCTATCAGCATAGCCAAGCATTACATTTGGGCCGGAATAAACAAGTTCGCCTGTTTCGCCTGCCTTTTGTACAGGAGTGCCGTTATTTACAATATCAATTTTTCCGCCTGGTATTGGGATGCCCACAGATCCTATTTTCTGCGGAAGGTATTCAGGCGGAAGATAAGAAATACGTGCAGTAGCTTCAGTCTGCCCGTACATAACATAAAAATTTATTCCGGCAGAAGAAGCATAATCGTGAAAGAACAGGGTAAGGTCTGCATCAAGATGTCCGCCTGCCTGGGTTAAAGTCCTTAGTGAAGGAAGTGAAATTTCATCAAACCTGCTTTTCTTTAAGAGAGAATAACTGTAAGGCACACCCGCAAATGAAGTACACTTATGCTGGTTAAAAAGATTCCAGAAATCCCTGAAGATAAATGAAGTCTCCGTGAGCATTAACGATGCACCTGCAACAATGTGAGAGTTTATTACTGAAAGTCCGTATGAATAACTCATAGGGAGTGAAGTAACAGCACGTTCAGCAGGCCGAATGTTAAGATAATCAGCAATAGACTCAGCATTTGAGACAACATTTCTGTAAGAAAGCCTTACAAGTTTTGGCGAACCCGTAGTACCGGAAGTAGAAAGCAGAACTGCCAGATTATGATATACAGGCGAATGTGATTCGTTGTCGCATGTGTAATAATTAACCCCGTCAGAGCCTTTGTGCGAATAACACTGCAATGCAAGCGGAGCCTGTGAAAAAATAATTTCAGGCTTATACAGGTTTATAAGGTTTTGCTTTATACCTTCATTAAGTTTGCTGTTAAGCAGAAGCACTGCATTACCTGAGCGTAACGCAGCAAGGTAGCTAAGCAGTGATGTATAGCTGTTATCACAAAACAGGAACGCAAGTTTTTTATTATGCTGTTTAATGCCCAGGGCAATATTATTTATAATACTGTCAGCTTCCGCATAAGTAAGAGTAATGTTCCTGTCAGCGTCAATAAGGAAAGTGTTTTGTGATTTGCTGTCAAAATGTCTGAAAAAACTATCCACCTTCTGCATCACCCGGTAAAGTTAATGCTAAAAATAGGCAGATGGCAGTCAAAACACAAAAGCGTGGTAAATATGGACTAACCAACAACAGGCAAACAGGCACCGATTATTTCCCTGTTATTGGTGTGCCGCAATTCATCAACATCATCACCATGTATCCCTCTTGCCCCTTGTAAAAGACACAGGCGCAAACTTAAGCGGTGAAAAAAATCTTGTAAGTGATAAAAGCGTAATAAGTTATAATAATAGTTGAATATTTTGGTAATAACATAAAGTCCTTCTGAACATGCCCGGAACCGGGCCATTCCGTTCCGGAAGTTAGAATGATTATGCCAGATTTATCTGCAATGAAACAGATTTTTTATAATAATTATAAAGCACTGATAGCAGCGATCATACTATTTTAAGCTGTTTATATAGACATGAATACATGTAACATTGTCACCGGACAAAACATTTATAGTGTTATCTGCTGTCATGAAATGGTTCAAGACAGTCTGGTAAATGCAGTATCAGTAACGGGGGATATACGGGTAATGAGGCAGATAAATGGCGGAGAAACAGCACTGTGGAGTTAACCAGTTCCGGTAATACATACAGAGGTATTTATTGTATTTGCCTCCGTAACGACCTCAACCCAAACCCTTATCCTTATTAAGGCAGAAGGGCTTATTGGAGACAAACAATTTATTGCCATTCTGTCTGAACATTATAAGGGACAAATGAATTATAAGGGATGTGATAGAAATAATCTTTTGCCGCGAATTTAAACTTGTACTGGCTAAACAAATAAATTTATTTTTCAATTATTTTGTTACTTAAGTTGTTTGTAGTTTTTAGATGTAAATTAATTGATACACTAACACAACTTTCTTTTAAGAGTAAAAATGAACAAAAAATACATCTTTATACTAACCCTGTTTATTTTTTGCGGTATAATTAATGCCCAGAACAAAATTATTCCTTTTAATGACCCCAATCTTTTATATGAAGGAAGAACTTTATACAGGCCTGATGCAGCAGAGCTTATCTGGTCAGCAGCGTCTGTAAGTATTTGTTTTGAAGGGACAGGAATATCTGCCGTTATGAGGGATCTTGATACTGCTAACTATTATAATGTTTTTATTGACGGAAAATATTTAACCAAATTTCATACTGATACTGTAAAACATTCATACCTGCTTGCTTCCGGATTAACAGCAGGAAAACATACAGCAGAGCTGTTCAAGCGTACTGAATGGGACAGGGGCAAGACTTTATTCTACGGGTTTGAAGCAGATGAAAACACAAAAGTACTCCCAATGCAGCAGACAAAAAAACGTAAGATGGAGTTTTTTGGCAACTCAATTACATGCGGCTACGCCAATGAAGATTCAGCCGGGACTGATGCATGGGTTGGTTATTTCCAGGATGCATATAAGAGTTATGCTTCAATAACTGCAAGGCATTTTAATGCACAATGCCATTTTACTTCGAGAAGCGGTATTGGAATAATGGTAAGCTGGGCGCCGCTTATTATGCCTGAAATGTACGACCGTACTGACCCGACAGATTCAACTTCAAAATGGGATTTCAGCAAATACACACCTGATATTGTTGTTATTAACTTATACCAGAATGACTCATGGCTTGTTAACAGTCCTGATAATGATCAATTTAAAAGCAGATTTGGTACAAAAGCGCCTGATGAAGCTTATATAATAAACGCTTATAAGAATTTTGTAACTACAATAAGAAGCAAATACCCGCAAGCCTATATAATATGTGCACTTGGCAGCATGGATGCTACAAAGGAAGGCTCAAAATGGCCGGGATACATACAAAAAGCAGTAGAGCAGATGGGTGATAAAAAAATATACACTCACTTTTTCTCGTTTATCAATGCAAACAGGCACCCAATAGCCAAAGAACATGAAGAAATGGCCCAAAGCCTTATTAAATTTATTGAAGAGAACATTAAATGGTAGCCAGGTTTGACAGGGGGGCAGAATTTTTGTATATTTAAGGCTCAAATATACCGCGGGGTGGAGCAATTGGTAGCTCGTCGGGCTCATAACCCGAAGGTTGTAGGTTCAAGTCCTGCCCCCGCTACTAAAATAAAATGACCCCGGCACTTGCCGGGGTTATTTTATTTTAAATAGTGACAAGGGAAGGGTTGATACAAGCTGCCGAGTCTTCGAGGTAGTCCCGCTGCCCTTGGCGGGATCCTGCCCCCGCTACTAAGTTAAAAGCCGAAAATGAAGAGTTTTCGGCTTTTTTGTTTTAAAAATTGAATATATTTTATCTTAATAATAAAGCAGGATGATAATGTTTACTGTATATGTTATAAAAAGCCGTGAAGGATATATGTATACAGGTATGACAGAAGATATTGAACTACGTTTAAAACAACATAATGAAAAACTTCTTTCGCTATGGACTAAACGCGGAAATGATTGGAAGCTTATTTATAAGGAAGAGTATGAATACAAAACAGAAGCTTTGAAAAGAGAAAAATGGTTTAAGACAGGTGTAGGGAGAGAAAAGATAAAACAAATAAAACAGGGCTCATAATCCGCCACGGCGGATTGTAGGTTCAATCCGCCGCGGCGGACTGCCCCCGCTACTAAAATAAAATGACCCCGGCACTTGCCGAGGTTATTTTATTTTAAATAGTGACAAGGGAAGGGTTGATACAAACTGCAGAGTCTTCGAGGTAGTCCCGCTGCCCTGAGCGGGATCTTAATCGGGGATTAATAACAATAAACTCTCAGCGCTACAAATTAACAGGAGAAATTTCTCCGGCATAATCAATAAGTAATAAAATTCAGTTCACTTCTTTTATGTTCGAATAATTCAACAATTTGGTAACATATATCAACATGCCTGTTTGCGCTGTTATTATGCTCGATATAAATATCTGTGTTCTTAATTTTTCTTGGCCTTAGTTTTGATTCTTCGCTGGCAAGCTGATTTATATTTTTGCTGAAAAATACTCTTCTTTTACCACTCAATTGAAGTATTTTATTTATTTCTGCCGGGTGATATTGCTGCATGAGATTGCAAACCATCTCTAAAACATCTTTCCAGTGTTTAACTCCCCCATATTCTCTGTTTTGAAAGATAACCACACGGGGATCAGTGAAGGTGTAGTTCTTATTAATTGCGTTTAGATGTGTTACAACATTAAAATTTAATTGTGGCTCATGAACGTGAGTAGTCTTTACAGAAGGAACACTGACTTCTTTTTTCTTTATATTATAAGAAATGTCCAGGGATGGATACCTTCCCGTAAGTTCTAATAACTCTTTTTCTACCTGCTTTATAATCTCATAAGATTTGTCTCTGGCTTCAATAGTTCTTATTTCAGCCTGAAGTTTTTGTATGGCCTCTGTTATAAAAGAGGATGGCTCTTTTATTTGTTCATGAATTAGTAGCCGGCCTTTTAAACGGGTATAAGTATTTTCATCCATACTCAGCTTTTCTTTAGGTAAATTGTAATCATTGGTTAAACCATTATCAATATTCTCAGAATTAATTAAAATTAATTTAGATTATCTAGATATATATGATGGAATAATTCGAGAGAAAGAAGTTTAAATGATTCTGTACTCTTTAAAAAGAACAAAATAACTATCTATCTTGATTAATAATTTACTTTAATCCAATCAGCTTTATATACTTGCTTATAGAATATATTATCAGCTATAAAATCTTCCCTGCCAGGAAAAACATAAAATGTTATATAATTATTCATATCTACCATTTTGTAGTTAGAGATATTGTTGCTGGATTTAAAGTAATAAAGCCAACTGGAACCACTTGGACCTTCTGGTATGAAAATCTCACAAGCCAAAGTCTTATTAAGTTTCAAATCAATAAGAACATAGTCGCATGTATCTTTATAGATCGTTTTCAAATATTCAATAATTTGCAAATCTGATGATTTTATAAAATTCATATTTTCCCCTCTATTATTTTAACTTCTTCTATTTCTTGCATTTTTTGCATAGCTATACTAACAGGGTGTTTCGGATTGGAGAGTTCTTTATAAACCTTTTCAATTGTTCTAATTTTTTTATCGTTTATCCAGTCCTCTTTTAATTCAGGCAAATCAATCAAGTATTTAATTATATTACAATTTGCGCTTTTAATTTCTTCTGGGAAATAGAGTTCATATATCATTGAATCAAGAAGTATTTCAAAAAATACATTTGTAGAATTATTGGATTTTAAGAATTCAATAAACAAGACGCATTTTTCAAATAATTGTGAAAAAGAGGTTTCAATGATAGGCATTCGCTTAATACGTTGTGGCTTAACTTGTGCTAAAACTCTTCCTGATTCTTGCGAGATTTCTTGGTAATAAAATGTGAATAATTTTGAGTTAAGCAATCCAATGAAAAATCTTGCTATTTTATTGAATCTTGAGTGCAGTCTTACAACATTAACAGAATCAATACAATAGTAATCTCTATTTCTGTCAATTGCTGCAATAATTCTATCTCCAGTTTGCCTAATGATTATTTTAGGGGATTTGAATAAATCTTTACTTCTCGGTCTAAAAAGTAAATGCCAATCACGAATTCCATCTCTCTTTTCAACACTCTTTTGAATTAGAAATTGTTTATTCTTTTTAAGATAATTGTAAATATTAGGGGCTTCACTCTTTTCAAAATCACTTGTGATATATAAAACGTATTCCCCTGTTTGAGCTGGACAGAAAAATTTGTTAAAATGTGAACCTCTTATTGAAGGTTTCAAGTATTTTTTTTCGAATTCCAAAGATTTTGCCAATTCAGTTTTTATAATATAAACTTTATCGCAACTTGTGCTGATCCCATTTGCGACATCTTCACAAAATCCTTCAAATACCTTTGAACGACTAATAATAGCATTAATAATTGAGTTTTTATTATTATTAAAAGAAAATATTGCATTAGGAGATTCAATTATCTGCGAGGATGGAATAGTAATAAAATCTTTAGTAGAAAGCTCTTCTCTTAATTCATTAAGATTCTTTTCTCTTAAATCTTTTAACGAAATTTTGTAATCCTCAACTTTCTTTTTAGTTATCAAGATGACACATGAAGGGACTATGGCCTCGAAAACTCTCTCGCCTGTATTAATAGCAATTTTAAATTGAGTATTATTTAAGAAATATTTTCTTGCTTTTTCCATATAAATTTGAAAAAGAAACTCATTGGGTATGATGTATGTGAAAACACCTCCGGATTTTATGAAATCATTTGCAATCCCAATAAAATAAAGATAAGAGTTTCTTATTCTTTGTATTAAATATTCATAGCGGACTTTTAGATACTCTTTCTCCTTGAAAGTAAATTCAATTCCATAGGGAGGGTTTCCAATTACAACGTCGAACTTTTCATTTACGTTAAACATCCATTCAGAATCAAACCAGGAGGCTGATGAATTCTGATCGTAAATATCAAAGGATGATATTTTATCAGCTATTTCATCTACAGTTGCCTCTGACTCAAGATATTTAGTTAGCTTTTCTATTTTCTTTTCAGTCTCAACTCGTGCTTTTTCATATTTTTTCTTATCAACTTCTTTGATTGTTTTTATTGATTCATGATTAATACTTTTATTTAGAATATCTAATTCAGTCTTTATAGCTTTTGAATAGCTATCGAATTCATCTTTAATTAAAGATGAGATGCTTTGCCGAATTATTTTATCCTGCCCACGGTATTTTCTTTTTGCAGTTCGGTTTTTAGCATTAAAATATAAATTACGGTTGGTTTTAAGTTCATCCTCCAGTTTTTTTATTTCTTCATTTCTGAAATCCAGAGAATCGGGCTTGTCCAAACCAATCAGTGTATTGGCTGCAACGAATTTAGTTTCAAGGTTAGGGAGTGAGAGTACACCACGATTTGGTTTTTCAGGATTGTCTTTCTGATCAATCAATAAAGAAATAAAAAATCTGAGTTTAGATATCTGCACAGCTATAGGTTGAATATCCACACCAAATATACAGCGTTGAATTAAATATAACTTTCTACCATAATCTGAATAATTACTTTCAAGATTAAAAGAATCTTCAATCAATTTTAATTGTTGTTCTCTTAAAATAGGGTCAGGAGTCTGCTCTGCAGCTTTAATTTGTTTTTGTTTCCACTGTTCATTATGAGAATCGAGTTTATGAAGAATATGCACAAGCTTATGTAAAACACCCATAGGGAAGGCCCCGGAGCCGCACGCAGGATCAAGTATTTTTACATTCTCTATTGCTGAAATAAGTAATTCAGCTTCATCAGGGCTAAAATTGTGCGATTTTTCAGTATAAGCAAGTAAATTCCTTAATTCATCTTCAAGCTTTTCTACTTTTTCTGCCCATGCCTTAGGAGCTAAATCCTCTTCAATCTTAAGCTGGCCTTTACGTTCTTTATTTCCAAAGAAGTCGGTTTGGTTATCCCCCAGTTTTACATAACTGTCTGACCCTTCAAGCAGCTTATTTTTAAGATAAGCTATAAGTGATTCATCAACCATGTAATTTACAATTTCCCTCGGTGTATAGAATGAGCCAGTCTGCTTCCGGGCTGTAGTCTGAGTTTCCGGGTTATAGCTTGCGAGAAGATTTTCAAATACTTTTCCAAGAAGTTCAGGGTCTAACGCAACTTCTTCTTCTATTGGGGTGTTTTCAGTTACTGTAAATTTATATGCTTTAAGTATATCAATTAACCCGTCAACATCTTCGTGTTTTCTTTTTTTATCCCCAAAATCCTCACTTAAATCAATATCAGGATAATGACCAAAAAATAGAAAATCGGGGACAACTGGTTGAAGTTTATCGTTCCTGGTGAAACCATCAACATATATAACCTTGCCCTCTTCATCTTCTTTGTCAAGGCAGTCAAAAAGCCCTCCGTTGAGGAAAGGAATGTCATCAAACAACTTAACAGCATCTTTCTGAGAAAGCTTAAACAAATCAGAGTATCTAAATAAAGTTTTGATGCCATACTCATTTCTTTGCTTCAGGTAATTTTCTTCATCTTTAACAAACCGCCTGTTCCCGGGCTTGTCTTTATTCATTTCAGTATTAAGTGTGGCAAAGAAGAGGTTTTGCAATATGGCCTTGAAGTATGCTGATTTATTCTTATCAGCAGCAGAGTTAACAATATTTTTTATCTCACCCGGATTAAAGAGAGAATCAGGAACAAGATTTTTTTCTTTTAAGAACCAGACAAATATTAAACGGGTTAAAAGTCTGATAACATTTATGGAGTTATTGACAGAATCTGCTGATAATTTATTATCAAGAGGGAACTTTACATTCTTAATAGCCCAGAAATACCAGTTAGCAATATTCTTATAAAACTTTTTATTCAACTCTGAAATGTCAAGTGTCTTCCGCCATGCATCATGAAGCTCAACAAAATTTGTTACCTTATACTGATGTTTAATCCTTTCAAGAGAAAGATCATACAAAATTTCTACATGAGCACGATGAGGGTCTGAAAGGTTAATATCTTTAATTAAGGTTACCTTTTCAAGAACATCTTTTGCCGAATCTTTTTTATTAAGTCTGCGGTCAATTACTGATAAAGTTAGATAATCATCATAGCAGAAGATTATCATGGAAGGCATCGAGGTGAGCTTATTTACTTCACGTGTTATCCGGGCAAGCAAACTCCGGGTATAATCACTATGTTTCAGCCTAATTGCTATAAAAAGAAAGGATTCAATAATCTTATTATCTATCTGCCCGATAGAGAACATGTTTTCCTGATCTGAGAGTTCCTCGCCGGTAAGCTGAAAAATTACGTCTACTTTTTCCCATTCCTGCAAGCAGGCTTTTTCTCTATTAAAGTTATTTACAGATAAATCAAAAAAAGTAGAAAAACCCTCAACATTAGGTGGTGTAAGTTTAAAAATTTTATTGCTTTTGTAGCCAAAGGAATTTAAAAGGGAAACAGATGATTCATATAGTTTATCTGAATCAAAAGTAAGTATTTTTTGCCTTATTGATTTTTTAATTTCCTGTTCTGTAGTCAAGATAATCCTTAATTTTTTATTAGAAGCCAGGTAATTAATTCAAAATCTCTTTCATAATTAGGCTGCTGAGACAGAGGTACAATTTGCCCGCTCCTGCTTGACTGAAGATTGGCAGCCATTCTCTTTTTAAAAGTAGACGAAATTGCAAAGACAGCCTTCTTTAACAAATTATCATAAGGTTGCATATCCCTTCCCTGGCTGGTTTCGTTATCAAACAAACGGCAAAGTTCCTCATAAACAGAATCCTTTCCAAAGCAGAGATGCTGATAAATTTCAAGTATCTGTTTAGTCTGTACAAAAGTATATCTCAATTCACCATCATCCTGAATATAAACCAGGTAATACGGCTGAACTGGGTTAACTTTTTCATTCTCAGAAAAGCTTCCTTTCTGTTTAAGACAAAAAATAACGCCTGGTTTAATAGTTGCATAATCAGAAGAAGGTGGAACAATTGAATAAAGTCCAAAGGGGGCAGATTCAAGCTTTTCCCTGTTCTTTTCAATGTACCGGAGCAGCTCCATGCGGAAATCATCAAGAGAAAACTCACTTAAAGAAACATTATCATTCAAATCCTCAAGATCAAGAATTTCATCTTTTAACTTAAGAAGCTGCTTATCCCTGTACTTCAGGTCTTTATCTATTAACTCCTTCAATTCATCTTCATTAAGAATATTCTCTTCTGCTGTAGCCGTAAGGTCAACAAGTGCCATTCTTGCTTCGACCCGGACTTTAAGCCGGATATAATTATCAAGGTCTTTAGTAGGCCAGAAATTAATCATATTAACTTTTTTATTAAGGCTTCCAATCCTGTCAATACGGCCAAATCTCTGTATAATACGAACCGGGTTCCAATGAATATCATAGTTAATAAGATAGTCACAATCCTGCAAATTCTGCCCTTCGGATATACAATCTGTGGCAATAAGAATGTCTATTTCCTCATCCTGTGGAAATCCTTTCAACATTGCCCGGTTTTTTGATCTTGGAGAGAAATTTACAAGTATATTCTGGAATTTTTTTTCTCCAAGCGTAGTATTATTTGCTGCAGAACCCCCTGTAACCAGAGCAATATGAGTTTTTAGTTTATTATGTACCCAATCCTGAAGATTATTATATAAGTAAGCGGCAGTATCTGAAAAAGCGGTAAATATCAAAATTTTCTTATTTACTCTTCCATCTATTGTCGGAGAAGGATTTTGAATTTTATCTTCAATTAACTTTTTTAATTCGAATAGTTTTGCGTCACGGTCAGGAGTAATATCTTTTGCAAACAGAGATAAAGAATGTAGCTGTTTCTCATCCTCTTTAAGTGCTTTAAGCCAGTCGTCAATCCTTATATGACTCAACCTAAACTTTGTTTTCCCGCCTACCTGGTTAGCTTCATCAAGCTCTTCATCTTCAGGATCATTTATTAGTACATCTTCATAATTAAGTTCTTTGTCAATATTATTCTTTTTATAATCCTTTAGTTTTGTTTCAAGATCGTTAATTTTTTTAATTGTTCTTTCCAGAGAAATAGCAAAAGAATGAACGGAGCTTTCAAGCCGCTTCATAAAATTAATTCTCATCATCCCGATTAGAAAATATTCCCTGTCTTTCTGTTTAAATGCTTTAATTTTCCCTTCATAAAACTTCTCTGCACCATCCTTAAAAAATGCAGAGGGATTGAATAAAGATAACTTATAATGGGAAATTTCCTCATTCAATTTATCATAAGAAAGAAATAGTTCCAGCACATCAATGGCAGAATAAATGGGAACAGGTTTCCCCCGGTCTGGGAAGTTACCAATTCTATTGAGATTATAATATCGTTTTATGTGTTTTCGGGAACGTGCAATGGTAATAGCATCAAGCAGCTTAAAAAAAGCAGAATCAAGGGAATTCAGAAGATCTCTAACATCTCTTTTTTCTGAAGAAGCCCACTTCGTAAAATTCAACTGGGCAACACGAAACATTTCTCCGTAATTATTTATATCAAGCGAGTTATTAAAAGCATTAAGGTTGCCAGCAGTAATAAGACTTACCTGGTTTCTCAAATCCTTTAACTGGTTATTTACGGGTGTAGCTGAAAGCAGTAATACCTTAGTATTGACTCCGGACTGAATAACCTCTTCCATCAGTTTTTGGTAACGGCTCTTTTTGTAGTTACCTTCATCATCTTCTTTGCCAGGGGTATTATTCCGGAAGTTATGTGATTCATCTATAACCAATAAATCATAGTTACTCCATGTAAATGTATCCAGGTTAATAGTGCCTGAATAACCACCATCCCGGTTCAAATCTGTATGAGCAAGAACAGTATATTGAAATTTATCTTTAAAAAAAGGGTTGAGCTGGTCATTGTTAACAGCCTGGTAAACAGTCCAGTTTTCACTCAGTCTCTTGGGGCACAAAACCAAAACCCGGTAATTGAGCAATTCAAAGTACTTTATAACTGCAAGTGCGGTGTAAGTTTTTCCAAGTCCAACGCTATCAGCCAAAATGCAGCCATTATGGGAGAGCAGTTTATTTATTGCCCCTTTTGCCCCATCCTTCTGAAAATCAAATAAAGCCTGCCATATCTGGCTATCAATTACTCTTATTTTTTCATCAATTTTTGTTTTTCTTTCCTCATCTTCAAGATAATTTTCAAAAATGTGGAAAAGAGTTTTAAAGTAGAGAAACTCTGGAGTAGTATCTATGTAAAGTTTTTCGAGATAATTAAGAACTTTATCTTTTACATTTTCGACAAGCTCATCATTATTCCAGATTTCATGAAACCATGCCTTTAAATCCTCTGTATCTCTTCTGTCCAATACTTCAAGATTAAGCTCAATATTTGAATTACTGTTAAAGCCGAGTCCCTTTACAGTAAAATTAGAACTACCGATAATAGCTTCCTCAATTCCGCTATTGTCGAAATGGTACATTTTCCCATGTAGAAGATCAGCATTTCTCACCGATTTTATACTAACTTTTTGCTTAATCCAATCTGAACATTCTTTAGCTATTATTTTTTGTTCAAGTCGCTCATGTAGCTCAAGATGGTCGTCTTCTATTCCGAAGGATTTTGCTTTATTTTTTTCCGGATCGAGGCTGTTAACAAATTTAGGTTCCCCAAAAAGAAAATTGAGATAATCAATATTATCAAGCTTTAGTTTAAGCTTATCATAGGCATAAATGGTAAAATAGGCTGAAACGAAAGATAGCTTTGAATTATCTTTTAATTTATCTTTTAGGAAATCACCAACATTCCCCCTTGATCTGTTGTCTCTGATGGCTGAATTCATTCAATAATAATTTTTATATTTGAGCAATATTAATTGCTCTTTAATATATACTTATTGGAGAAAAAACGCCAATAAAAAGATTTTTGCTCTTTAATAATTTTATATTATGGCTAAGTGCGTCATTATTTTTTCTATTGATATAATATTTAAATGTAATGAGTATAACAGAAGTAAAACAGAAATAAAATGATATCTGTATTTATGGATGGGTCGCTTTTGAATTTTTAATTGCCCTGTAATGCGGCACATTTTTTACCAATTCTCTCCCAAAATTTCCCCCTATTTTCTGCTTTCGTTTTCCTTCTTATTCTTTCTTTTTCCTCTTACCTTTAATAAAATAAGTGATTATCTTGTAAATGAGGTTTTTTTATTTATCAATGGAGGCTTCCGTAAAATGAAACGATATACATCCATATTCACTATTCTTTCTTTTTTACTGTTAAATTCTGCTGTTTTCAGCCAGGTAACCCTGTCAAAGGAGACATTGCAGGATAAAATTAAAGGCGGCTGGGCTGCGCAAACGATAGGCGTAACTTTCGGCGGGCCTGTTGAGTTTGTTTATATGGGCAGAATGGTCCCTGATTCTGTGGTTATTCCATGGACTGATAATACCTGCGACTCTACTTACAGGGTTTTCCCCGGCCTTTATGATGACCTTTATATGGACCTTACTTTTGTTGATGTGTTTGAAAAGTACGGCCTTGAGGCGCCGGTTGATTCTTTTGCCGAGGCTTTTGCCCATGCAGGTTACCAGTTATGGCATGCCAACCAGGCTGCACGCTTCAATATATTAAATGGTATTCTGCCTCCTCAGAGCGGGTACTGGAAAAACAATCCTCATGCTGATTGTATTGACTTCCAGATTGAGTCTGATTTTGCCGGGCTTATGAGTCCCGCAATGCAAAATGCAGCATGCGATATTGCAGATAAGATTGGACATATAATGAACTACGGCGATGGCTGGTACGGCGGAGTTTTTGTTTCAAATATGTATGCACTTGCTTTTAAATCATCTGACATAAATTATATTGTTACTGAAGCACTTAAAGCAATTCCTGAGCAGAGTGAATTTTACCAGTGTGTTAATGATGTGGTACAGCTGCATAAAAAATATCCAAATGACTGGAAAGCTTCATGGCAGGTAATACAGGATAAGTGGGCAAATGAAGTCGGCTGCCCTGACGGTGTATTCAAGGACCTTGATATAGATGCAAAAATAAATGCAGCTTACATTGCAATGGGGCTTCTTTACGGTGACGGCGATCTGGAAAAAACTATGGAAGTATCTGCACGCTGCGGCCAGGATGCTGACTGCAACCCATCAAATGCTGCTGGCATTCTTGGTACTGTTATAGGTTACAAAAATATTCCTGAAAAATGGATGGCAGGCCTTAGGCGTGTTGAAGATATTGATTTTAAGTATACAACAATATCACTTAATAAAGTATATGAAATAGGTTACAAACACGCTGTTGAAAACATAGTTAAACATGGCGGTAAAGTTGATGGCGATAAAATAACAATTGTAAGTGACCCGGTTAAAACTGTAAGGTTTGAAAAATGTTTTGACGGTTTATACCCGGTAAAACGTGAGCCTGTAAAATATGATGAGTCAGCAAAAGAATGGAGCGTTGGCTTTGAAGGGACTGGCTTTGTTATAACAGGCGGCCTTTATGACGAGCATGGAGATAAGAGCTATATTGCACAGCTTGAAGTTAATGTTGACGGCAAGATTAGCAATGTATCAATGCCTTATGATGAGAATACACGCAAGACTGAAATATTCTGGAATTATGATCTTCCAAAAGCAAAGCATAGTGTTACTATTAAGCTGTTAAACCCGGTTGAGCATCCTGCGCTTACAGTTGGTGAAGCAGTGGTTTATTCTGATAAGAAGTAATTACAAATTTTTGCAGAGACATTCGAAAACCGGCGTTAATGCCGGTTTTTTTATGCACAAAAATTAAAGAGCCCGCACCCCCCCGGGAGGGCTCCATATAAGCAAAACACCGGGGATTTATTTATCACTTCCGGCATTACAGGCCGTTATGGTTTCAGGGAAATAACACATATAATTATTCTCACAATATAATACTTACTGCATCCTCTGGCAGACAGTATAATAAAATTAGAATAAAGTACCTGTAATATTTACCATACAGGTAATAATTACCTGTACAAAAATGCTAAAACTGAATATATTCAGCATTTTTAGCCTGAAACCATGGTATAGAAGTCAAGTATTGTACCAAAGGATACAGGAAAGGGTGGCTGTTTAAATTACTCACTTCCTGAAAAGGGTATTCATTACACGAAGAGAAATATAAAGCTTGTTTCCCTCAAGTTTTAATTTGTATGACTCTTTCAATGAATCCGGGATTTTATTTATTAACGCCTCATAGCTGCTGTCATATTCCCTGGGAAAAGTAATTTCATCAAAGAATACTGATTCAACAGTAAACCCTGATTTATTGAAAATCTCATTAAGTTCATCAACTTTAAATGAAAGGTTATCAAGGCCTTCAGATTTTGCATTTTCATTATTAATATTTATAATTTTTTCTGAAAGGTCTATGCCGGTTACTATAGCTTTGGGGAAACTTCTTGCAATTGCAAAAGCAATAAAACCATTGCCGGTGCCAATATCAAGGTATGAATGACCGTTAACAGGATTTGAATATAATGAAGGAGAAAATGGCAGTAACACTGTGGTTTATAAAGGTGCCGCAACTGAATTTATTCAGTCAGATGCAGAACTGAATACAGATTATTTTTATGCTGTATATACTTACAAGGGTACCGGCAGTAATATATACTACCTGACTGAAAATCCATTAAAAGGCCTTAACCGGCTTGTTGTTTCCGGCAATGATTCAGTTATAACCGTTCCCGCTACAACCTCTGTTGTTTCGAATGAATTTCCCGGGATGGGAGTAACAATTGTATTTCCATCCGGATCAACCGGAACATCAATTTCAGTTTCAGAAATTGCAACTCCTGCAGCTGCTGATACATCATTTAAGCCTGAAGGCGGATTATCATTTGTTGTGAAGTCAACAAATACTTCCCCTGGCGAATATGTAATAAATCTGGATTTTTCGTCATTACAGGTTGATAACTGGCATAGTTGTTAAGTATATAAAAGAGATAATGCAGCATCTTCCTGGGTTGATGTTACCACCTCTGAATTTCATGTACTGATTGAAGACAGAGCAAGTGACGGCATTCCGGGTAAATTCAAAATTAGCGGATTAAATACATTTGGTGAATTTGCTTTGAAAAAAACAGAATCACTTCCAACTGATTTTAGCCTGATGCAGAATTATCCAAACCCGTTTAATATTTCTACTAAGTTATATTATACACTCCCTAAGGAGTGCATGGTTACAATTTCAATATTTAATATACTTGGAGAAAGGGTTGCTGACATTGTAAATAACATCAGAGAGTCCGGCAGGCAAATAAAAACATGGAATGCTGTGAATATATCAAGCGGCGTGTATTTATACAGGCTAAATGCTGATCCGGTTGACGGAAGCGGAAAATTTTCTAAAGTTATGAAGATGGTTTTCCTTAAATAGTTATAAACTTTATAAGAGCATGTAATTAGTTTTATTAAAAATTGAATATATAACCGCTGTATATACCAAAGGACAGCCTTTAGTATTACTGCGGTTTTTTTATTAATTATGGATGGTAGTTGATTTCTTCGGGTTTTTGATTGTAATACAGCAACGACTGCTGCCCGTTAAATACTGAAGACAGATACAGGCTGTGTTTTACTTTGCAAAACATCTGAATGAACTTTTAGCTTTGTTTTCAGGCTTATTGCGAATGACAGTCCAGTATTCATCCATTACATCAGGATCAATATTAACAATGCCGCCATACAACCTGTCCTGTCCATCCTTCCGCGGGCCCGAAACCCAATAGTGCTCACCTGTTTCAGCATCAATACAGTTGTATTTATAACCGTCTTTAACTTTTAGCAGTTCTCTTCCCTGGTATTTATACGACCTTTTGGATCTGGACAACTCAACCAGTCCAATCCTTCCTTCGCCTGCAAGCTCGTTTCCTTTATATTCTATATACATTATACGTTTCATATAATCTCCATAATAAAGTTTGAAGTACTGAATCGCTCTGTCAAGTACCTCGGGACCCTGGTCAAGGAAGCCATTGTGCCTGCTGTAGCCTCCAAAAAGTTCGTCTGCGCCCTGACCTGTGAGAAGGACTCGTTTTCCGTCTTCTTTTGCGGTTTTTGCTACAAAATATAGTGGAAGCCCGATTGCAATTTTCATAGGGTCCGTCGATTCCGTCGAATAGATCACATTCGGGATTGCAGCCTCTATTTCTTCAGGAGAAAGGAGATGGGTCTTGAGGGAATCCCTCATGCCAGCAACTTCAGCCGCACGCTGAGCCTGGGCAAGATCATGGGAATCAGGAAGCCCAACGGCATAAAGGGAAATTGAGGGATCAATGTTTTTGGCAAGGGCAGCTAAAAAGGTACTGTCAATACCTCCTGAAAACGCAATTCCTGAAGTTTTTGTAAGCCTTATCTCGACAGCTTTTTCAAGGGCTGCCCTCAGGCTGGAAGCAGCTTCGTGCTCTTTTGAGATTCTTTCTTGCGGAGGCTCAATTGTAAGGGATTTTTCTTCAAGCCTTCCATTTCTGATATCGAAAGACATGATTCTGCCAGGTGGGAAGGATTTTATCTGGTTTCCCTGGCTGGAAAAAGCTTTTTTTTCGGAGGCAAAAGTGATTTTAGGTGTTTCCACTTCTTTTTCCAGGGAATAAAACAGAGGTTTGACTCCTACAGTGTCTCTAGCGAGTACAAGTTCGTTATCCAGGGCATAAGCCAGAGCATAATCTCCATTTACTCTGGAAAGTACGGAAAAGATCGCATTTGTAGGCGTTTCTCCTTTCTTTATCTTTGTTTCTATGAGGGCAAAAATTACTTCAGTGTCTGAATCGGTTTTTATACCCTGTTCGGCTGCAAGTTCCCTAAAATTGAAAATTTCTCCATTGAGTACCAGAGCCCCTTTTCCAACCAGAGGCTGGAGCATGTCGCCTGTGATTTTAAGCAGGGTATTTCCTATACTCAGTCCTTTGGCCTGATAGGTTCCGCAAGCATCGGGTCCTCTGTGCCCCAGGGCTGCAAGCATTCTTTTTACTTCTTCATTTGTATCAGGAGTTCCTGCTGCTCCTGCTATTCCGCACATGTTTACTCCTTTTTTCGTTATCTTCGGTGTATACACGCACTCTATCTCTATTTATCATTTTTCCATTTTAAAAAGGACATACCAAATCCGGAATGGTAAAAACTGTGAATTTAAGAGAATTAAAAATTGCAAATTTAAGAACAGTTGAAATTACTGATTCAAGAATAGTTAGAATTACTGATTCAAGACCTTAAACAGAAGTTCTATGAAACACTATTTTACATTGAAACAATAGGCGAAATTTTAATTTTGATACTATTTAGTAAATTATTAAGAAATTGGATTAAGAACCTATTCGATAAGTTTTGTGACTTACTATATTGTTATAGGCACTATGCACACCGGAATGAATACTTATAGTCACGCCTGTAATTGTTGCAACAAATCTTCATTGAACCTCATTGAGTAGTTGCATTATTTAGCCTCGTGACTATAGGTATAGACCAAAGTAATTTGTACAACATGTTAAAATGACGAATCTAATAGACTCTTAAACATTTTTAACTAGAAATCAGATAGTTAAGCATCTTCTTTATTTTGAGACCATAAAAACTTAATAGAACTTAAAAAAATCTTAAGTATGAGACTAAGGCACTTGAATTAAAAAACAAAAGTTGTTACATGTTGTTGTTTTAATTTGTATTTTAGGCAGTTAATGTTTAGTGCTACTTTTTTATCAGTTCAACTGCTAAGTCCCAAAGTTAAAGAAGTTATTTGTGTAGAATGTTCAAAAGGAGGTTATATATGGATAGTTCTTCTTTGAAACCTGGTCTAGCTTACGAATTCAAGTTCAAAATACCAGAGAATAAGACTGTTCCTTTCCTTTATCCAGAATCACCTGAATTTCAGGTTATGCCAAAAGTTTTTGCTACTGGGTTCATGGTTGGATTATTTGAATGGGCCTGTATTCAAGCAATAAATCCCTATTTAGACTTCCCTGCTGAGCAGACTGTAGGCACCGATGTTAGATTAAGCCATTCGGCGGCTACTCCACCCGGTTTGACCGTTACGGTAAAGACAAAATTGGAAAAAATAGAGGGAAGAAAGCTCACTTTTTCAATTATAGCTGATGATGGCGTTGACAAGATTTCTGAAGGCACACATGAGAGATTTATAATCGACGCTGCCAAATTTAACTCCAAGGCAGAAGCCAAAGCTAAAAGTGCCAATAATTGAGGGTACAATCATGCCTCATATAATGGAAATAATGGGAAAAACAAGGGTAGTAGTAAAGGATGGTGAAGTAATCGAAGTTGGAGAGTCTGAACTTGAATGGTGTCCTCTCATTGACAAGCTAAGCGGTGTCCAGAAAATTACTTCTGAAGAAGTCAAAAAGAATGTAGAGTCCAAGATAAAAGACTATGGAATGTTCACAGCCAAGCGTCATCTCCTTGGGCATGATACTTTTGTAGCTTTTGGAGCTTCAGAAATAATGATGTCTGGTTTACGCAGTGGTTTTCTTGATGCAACTGTAACCGCCTGCGACGGAGCAGGAACTGTTATATCCGACAATCCAGAACTTGTCCAGGGTATGGGAGGCAGGATGTCAGGTTTGGTCGAAACTGAACCCATTGAGGATGTTATAAATGGAATTCAAAAACTCGGTGGGATTGTGCTTGATACTAAAACTGCATCAATAGACCCTGTAGGAGGAGTAAAGAAAGCTGCAGAACTTGATTACAAAAAGGTTGCAGTAACCATCGCTGATTCAAAAACTGCAAAAAATCTGAGAGAACTCGAGGCTAAACTTGGGCTTGATCTTATAATAATTGCGGTACATGTTACAGGTGTCAGCAAGGAAGAAGCTCAAGGTCTTCTGGAAAATTCAGACCTAGTGACCAGTTGTGCTTCTAAGTATATAAGGGAACTTGCAAAACCCATAGTTCAATTAGCTGCTGCAATTCCACTATTTTGCCTCACTAAGAAAGGAAAAGAATTAGTGATTGAGAGGGAAATAGATATTGAAAGCCCAATTTTGATAACTACTACAGAACTGCCAGTTGTGCCTAAGCATAAGCAGCCGCGAGATTTGAAATAATGGATTATATGTGGTCTATGGGAGCTTTGAGTATTTATCAATTGTTCAGTTCCCGAAGGCACACAACATGCTAACACTTATTTTTCGGATAGCTCTAATAGCTCTAAATACAACCCTGGCAACTGGAACAGTCGTCGCATGATTTTGTTTCCATATAGTTACCGCGCATGATTAAGAACGCACATTCAGCTATCTTGTAGTTAGCTGTTTTTGCATCATCATTGTAGTCGGTCGCTCTGGTATCACCAATGTTTACGGTATCATCATCAAAGATTAATTTAATCGGCACTTTTTCAAATTCAGTTGTCAGGCCCGGCCTTAACGTTGGGAATATTATTTCTTTTTCGCCGCTTTTTTTTCTGACTGTAATGATATCGAAAGTAGTGAGAGAAATTAATCTACCTCTTTCGTCAAAACACACGGAGTTTTTATCCGCATCGATACCAAGTGCATCCGCATCGTATGCATTTATTGAGCCAATAGGAGTTTCAATTGGGAATGGTTCTGCAGGTTCTACAGATTCTATGCTCCCATCTTCAAAAAGCTTAAATCCTATTCGAACTGGCATTTTTCCTGCAGGTGTGTCAATTATGATTCGTTCATTCGGCCACAAAATCAAGCTTCTAACTCTTCCGTCCGGATAAAACCTCAAACCTATTATTTTTGCATAAAAGTCCCCAAATGGAAATGAAAAATGATATTTTTGTGCCAGTTCACCTTCTTCTTCTTCCGACCAGAAACCGCTGATCTGGCCATTTAAAGGGAACAAACTATTGATTGATCCATCCTCATAAAAAGTAACCAGTTCTGCTGGAAATATTCCTATTGGTGTACTTATTTCAGTCTGCTGCTCTAGAGAAATGCTTTTGATATTCCCACTTTTGTAGAAAGACAATACTGCTAACTGCTTTTTTCGAAATCCTGGATCACCATATTGTGGAACAAGATCTCCGTACTTTGTGTGAAGTAAATTATACTCTTCAAGCTTACAGTCCCGCAGTTCGCCACCATCATATGTGGTAAAGCTCGTTATTCCTTTGAGTCCACTTGTTTCAACAGTTAACATTATGTGCCATCCTGGGTTAATTTGTCTGACTGATTTGGTCATTCGTCACGTTATTATCAAGATATACTTTTGAATAAAATGTTTTTACCTCTTTGTTCAGGTCAATATTCACTTTATCCGGATAAAGCGTTTTTGCGGTCCACAGAAGCCCCATCAGTGATTGTGTTCGGTCAAGCATCTCATATTTTGTAGATGCATAAACACGTTTATTCTTTACAGCAGCAATATCCTTCCAGGAATTTTTTGAGAGTATTTCCTCACGACCTTTCTCAGTTTTGGTAATAATAACATCTGGATTCCACTGGTAGATTTGTTCCAGTGAGACCTGGATTTCTTCACTTGTATTGGCTGATTCCATTTGCGGATTTGCTTCCATGAAGCTTATGCCTCCCGCAAGACTGATGATAGATGCCATAATGGTTCTGGACCCAACCGTCTTGGTGACATCTGGTTGCGCATAATATACTTTGAGCTTATCACTTTCATTAATTTTCGAGGTTTGATCAGTAACCTTTTTGATGTTTTCATTCCAGTAATCCCCAAGCTCGTTTCCTTCTTTTTCATTTCCAACAATTTTACCGATTAATCTCCATGAAGCTGCAATCTCTTCAAGCGTATCTTTTGACGCAGCAACGAATGGAATGCCAACTTTTTTTTGTTCGGATTCGATTTTCGTATCCTTTGTTAACGTTATTACTATCTGAGGACTGACTGCTAAAAGATCTTCAACGTTCAGGTCACTGTGGAATTCTCCATTAGTCGGAAGAGCCAGCAGCCTTTTTTCTTCATCATCTGGCATAAATTCTAGCCGTTCAGTAAACTGCTTGTCCACGCTCACAAGTTTTTCCGGCGCCAGCCTCCATACCATCTGGCACGGTATAGGATGTAATACGGAAATCCTGGTAATATCAGCAGGCAATGTAATTTTTCTGCCTGCTAAGTCGGTAATTACCCGAGTATCTGACAGCGCAGTGTCCGACATTGTTGTTTCTTGCTCAATATTTGTTGCAGCAGTTATCTCAGCTTTGGGATTTGATGTCGTTCCCATAACATCGTTTGTTTTCTGTGAACATCCACTTACAAGAAGTATAGATAGTGTTATTAACAGGCACAGCACGATAAACAAACTTAATGGACTTTTTTTTGTTCTCATCTTGATAGCCCTTCAATATTTTTTGAGTCCATCCCAAAACTTACGATTTTACTTCTTTGGATACGACTTTAAAATTTTATATTACAGTTGGCATGTGATATGTATTCTTGGACATAACAAAAAGTATATTTAACCAATACAGAAATCAATTACCTACTATCTAATATATATAGTTATTTCATAAACTGAGCTTTCAAGTTTTCAGTTGAAATATGTTATTCAAAAGGAAACTACGAAACTCAATCACAAAAAAGGGATAGAGGCAAAATTAAAATCAAAAAAAAGATGGCGGTCGGATTAAAAAAGAACATACCTTTACAACTGAGGTGCTTCTATTAACTCTTTTTTATTAGCTCGAAGGCACGGTAAGAAGGTGAGTTTGTGGTAAATTATTTATACTATTATCTAGGAAATTGATTACTGGTATTTTAACATATATAATTTGTTATGTATGAATAAACATAACGCCTATGAAACGTTCAAAGAAATTCAAATTGAGAAATAAATAGTACAGGAGGAATTAAAGTGCAACATACAAAATTCACATATTAACGCAGAAAACCAGTAGTTGAAGCCCCAAACTAACTACAATTTGAACTCGATGAGCGTACTTGAAAAAGATACTCCAAAAGAAACTATGGATAATTTGTAAACCTTTGGTGTGAAAGAATAATGAACAGGCGAATAAATTGGGAAACCATTCGAAATATATCTTTAACAACCGCGTTGATTGTACTCCCAATACTTTTGTTCTTTGGATCTTTTATGATTGGCAGATATCCAGTATCTCCCATGGATGTAATACTGTCTATTGTATCGGTTTTTGTGCCTATCACTACAAATTTGGATTCAACCATTTATACAGTAGTTTGGGATATACGTCTGCCACGTATAATATCTGCGATGATTGTAGGTGCTGCCCTCTCAATCTCAGGGGCTTCTTTTCAGGGGACTTTCCAGAACCCGCTGGTCTCTCCAGATATCCTGGGTGTTTCATCGGGTGCAGGTTTCGGAGCTGCAATAGCTATTTTGTTCAGTTTTTCCGCAGTAATGATTCAGGCTACAGCCTTTTTATTCGGCCTTGTTGCAGTTATCTTCACTTACTCTCTAAGCAAAAGACTTAGAGGTAATACTATTTTGGTGATGGTACTGGGAGGGATAGCTATCGCAGCACTCTTTTCTGCTCTCATTTCGTGTATCAAGTACCTTGCAGATCCTGACAGCAAACTGCCAGAAATAGTGTACTGGCTTATGGGTAGCCTCTCTGCAGTTAACAGTAACAGTGTCTTGATGATAGTAGGGCCTGCTCTGATCGGATTTACAGCACTACTGCTTATTGGATGGAGAATTAACGTTCTTTCAATGGGAGACGATGAAGCGCGTTCACTGGGTGTAAATACAGAAAAAATGAGGTTGCTGGTAATTTTTTGCTGTACGTTCTTAACAGCTTCCGCTGTAAGCATAAGTGGCATCATTGGATGGGTTGGCCTTGTAGTACCTCACGCAGCCAGGATGATCGTGGGTCCGGATCACAGAAAACTTTTGCCTGCAAGCATTTCACTGGGGGCTACTTTCCTTCTGCTGGTTGATGATGTGTGCAGAACAGCCACATCCATTGAAATTCCTCTGGGAATACTAACAGCCATAATAGGAGCACCCGTTTTCATATACTTACTCCAAAAAGGCTATGAGGGATGGTCATGAGCAACATTATGGATATTAAGAATGCAGAGTTCTCTTACAACAGAAAGAAAAGCGTCTTCAAAAACGTGAACCTCTCAGTTGAGAAGGGGGACGTCTTATGTATACTGGGGCCTAACGGGACCGGAAAATCGACTTTAATCAAATGTATGAACAGCCTGCTTAAACTGAAAAGCGGCGAGATATTACTGAAAAATAAGAGTATTTATTCAATGAAAGAAACCGAACTTGCAAAAATCATCGGATATATCCCGCAATCAAATAGTTCTATTTTTGCGTTTTCAGTTCTCGATATAGTTCTGATGGGCAGAACTCCACATTTGAGTTTAACATCTGTTCCTGGAACGAAAGATTATAAAATTGCTGAAGAGGCCCTGGAAAGGCTTGGAATCTTTCATCTAAAGAATAAAACCTACACCGAGATCAGTGGTGGTGAAAGACAGCTTGTTTTAATGGCAAGAGCAATAGCTCAACAGCCTGAAATCCTTCTCCTCGACGAACCAACATCCCATCTGGATTTCGGAAACCAGATACGAACGCTCAAGGTCATAAAGGAATTGTCTAAAACTGGACTATCAGTTGTAATGACTTCACATTTCCCAGACCACGCCTTCCTGTCCTGTAATAAAGTAGCTATCATGAATCAGGGCACAATTATGGAAATAGGAAAGCCGGAAATTGTTGTCACTGAACATAATATGAAACAGGCCTATGGAGTAGATGTCAAAATTCTAGATGTAAATGAGCATAGAAGAGCATGTATTCCTATGCAAATACAAGAATCACATATGAATATAGGCTGTTCCTGATCTGAGGTATAATAGCAAAAAAATTTGAGGTGCCTGGATGGATAAAAGGGGTGTAATGGCAGTTGTTGTGGTTATTTCAATCCTTGCAATAGTATCTGCTGCTATACATGTAGGTCATAGTAACACAAAGTCTGATCAAGGTAGTGATATCGGGTCGGATAAATACGTTCAGATAACAGATCAGGAAGGACGAGTCGTAACTATACCGGCAAATGTAACTCGTGTGGCTGCTATTTCTGGTCAGGCATACGAAAAATTGATATTGTTGAATCAAACCGACAAGATCGCAGTGACGATGTCTGCGTGGACCAATTTGCCCTGGTCATCTAAGATAGCTCCGCAGCTGAAGGATATCCCTATAGAAGACGATCCAAATGTTGAAGATCTGATGAGCAAAAAAGTACAGGTAGTATTCTGCCGGTCATATGATGGTACTAAGGAGAAACTGAACTCAAGTAATATAGTTGCCGTGGTCACTCAGAAAAACTCAGGAAATCCTGATAATGTAGACTCATTCGTTAAATATGTGAAGCAGGAAATCGCGCTTTATGGTGAAGTGATGGGCCCTGATGCAAAAAAGACTGCTGATGAATGGGGTGCATACTTTGATCAGAAAGTGAGTTATGTGACATCAAAAACTGCGAATCTTACAGATAGTCAGCGCCCAACAGTGTACTATGCTAGAGATGCGACGACAACACAGGGTAAAAACTCTTATCCGCAGTTTTACGTGGAAATGGCTGGCGGTAAATATATTTCTGGAGATACGGAAGGGATTGAAACAATTACACCGGAGCAGCTACTTGTATGGGACCCTGACGTAATCTTTGTAGGCCGAGTTAACAGTACGGATATAATTATGAATGATTCTAAATTTAGCAATCTGGAAGCTGTACAAAATAACAAAGTATACCTCTGCCCACTGGGAATTGTCTACTGGGATTATGGTGCTGAAGGAGTGTTGCTTATGGAATATTTTGCTAAAACATTGCATCCTGATTTGTTCCAGGATTTGAACATGACCAATGAGGTCAAAGATTACTATTCGAGGTTCTACCACTACAACCTGACAGATGACGAGGCAAACAGGATACTGCAGCATTTGCCGCCTGCCAACACTTAACATGAAAAATAGAGAAAAGGTTGCCATATTTACAGTTTAAAAATAGAAAAAGGAACTGGGAAGGTAACTAAAAAGAACAACAAGAGGGGTGAAATATTGTGGAAAATAGGTGTTCTTTAGATATCTCCATAGAAAGAGATGACTATATGTGTGAAACCGAACTGTGCAGCGGTGAACTTTCGCCTGGGGAATTTGATTTGGCTCTTCGTCAGATAATATGGGTAAGTTATTATATTAAAAATATAATATAAATAAGTATTATATTATTTGATAAAAATAACTGCAGGAGTTTGATATCCCATTTGTGAAAAAACATTTGAAATACCTTTGAATGTCAAAGAACCTTGGCAAATAACCAATACTGAATTTGATTTAACATCTGAAAAACTTAATATTTGGATTGATTTTAAACGTGGTTCCAAATTTCCCTGTCCTAAGTGTGGCAAACCAAACTGTTCAGCTTATGATACTAAGGAAAAAGTGTTACGGCATATTAACTACTTTCAATATTCTACATATTTGCACTGTAGAATTCCAAGACTAGAATGTGAAAATTGTGGAGTTCTTCAAATAAAAGTTCCATGGGCTCGCGAAAAAAGCAGTTTTACTTTTCGAATGGAAGCTCTGATCCTGGAACTATCAAAAAGAATGCCAGTGTTACAAATCGGAAAGTTGCTTGGAGAATATGACAAAAAGCTTTGGAGAGTCATAAACCATTACACTGACGATGCAAGATCTAAAGAGGATTTATCGGATGTATATGTTGTTGGTATAGATGAAACTTCATGCAAGAAAGGACATGAATACATAACGCTTGTTGTTGATCTAAAAGATTCGAAAGTAATATTTGCTTGTGAAGGAAAAGACTCTTCAACTATTACCAGTTTTAGCAAAGATTTGCAAGATCATAATGGAAACAAAAGCAACATTAGATCAGTATGTTGCGATATGTCTCCTTCGTATATCAGTGGGATTTCAAAGGAATTTCCAGATGCAAAAATTACATTCGATAGATTCCATGTGATGAAAGCAATTAATGAAGGATTAAATGAAGTAAGGATACAAGAACAAAAAAAACAAAGGAACTCAAAAATACCAAATTCATATGGGTTACAAACGAGGAAAATCTAACTGATAAACAGAGAGAAAGGCTTCTAGAATTCCAAAATCAAAAACTAGATACATTCAGAGCATATAATCTAAAAGAAAGCCTTAGAAAGTTATGGGAATGCAAAAGCCGAGAGGAAGCTGAACAATATCTTAAAAAGTGGTATTTTCGGGCAACTCATAGTAGATTAGAGGCAATAATTGAGGTTGCTAAAACCATTAAAAGTCATTGGGATGGAATTCTAAACTACTTTGATTCCAGAGTCACGAACGGAACTTTGGAAGGTATTAATAGTATTGTACAGTTGATAAAAAGAAATGCTAGAGGGTATCGAAACACTCACTATTTTATTACGATGATCTATCTAAAATTAGGAAAGTTAGATTTCAAACTACCCATCTGAAACGACGAAGAGCCATATAGGTGTTTTTTAGACTTATTTTTTCACTAAATTTTACAGCATATTCAGATTAAGCAGCCCGCTTAGGAACAAAAGTCCGAGAAAAAGCGGTTGATGAATGAAGTATATGAGCAGAGAATGTTTCCCCGTTCTTGAAAACAGCTCTATAAGGGGATCTTTTCCAGTATAGGGGATTTCAAACTGCCTTTTTCCGCCTGAGTACAGAAAATCACCCAGGAAAACTCCTGCTAGCAATACCCCAAACCAGGGAAATACAGGAAAGTAGTCAAGGGTACTGAAATTTTCGGGAGTAAAGCCTAGCCAGAGCAAGCTGGAAAACCCAAAAGTCATATTCCTTAGGTAAAGCCCTATAAGGCCAAAAAACAGGCTAAAAAGGAGATTTTCTTTACCATACCTCAGGAAGGGATAGACGAGTACTGCCGAAACCCCAAAAAAATGCAGGATTCCAAAGACAATATACTCTTCAGGCAAAAAGATCCAGGTTATACCTGTGAGCAAAAGCCCCATTAAATAGAGTTTTATTCCTCTTTTCAGGTACTTATAAAAATTTTCTGCTCCATTTCCAGCAAATTCTTTGTTAATGGCTCTTGAATGGCTTATAGAAAGGGCAGCTCCTGAGATCAGGATGAATAGTAAAGCTGAGAATCTGCCTGCATATAGAATAAAACCGGACCTGAGCTGAATATCCACAAGCTTGAAAAAATCCAGGTCATAAAGAAAATGATAAAAAAGCATCAAGAGAACCGCAAGTCCTCGCAGACAATCAATCTCCCAGAAGCGGTCTGCATATCTGGCCATAAATTTTTCTCCGGAGCGCATCAAATTCCATTCCTAAAGAATGGCCGTCTTCTTTTAAAGACGTATATTTATAATTTCTGGTTCTTTCAGGAGAAGGCAGGAGGTTTCTTACTCTTTAGTCTCTCACTCTTTTTGCACAGTGGCAATAGAGGCTTGATCTCTTCAAAAGTTCCGATCAGCATGTCTGTTGTGTCAGATAACTTCTCTTGCAACAGGAAAAAGGTAATCTTTGTAAGCAAAAGGCTGGGTAGATGATCAGGACGGAGGGTCTACTTCATTTCTATTAAGAATTAAGATTGCTTCTATTAAGATTGCTCCTATTAAGATTGCTTCTATTAAGATTGCTTCTATTAAGATCGAATATGCTAACTTTCATGGACTTCTTCAAATCAACTTTTACAGTGTTTTATATCAATCCAGGGATGGACCCTGCATGTGGGATTATCCCAAACAAGAACACATTTATTGAGCCATGAATCATTACTACAAAGGGAAGACTTCGGGTTCTATAAAATAAGTATCCTAAAATACCTCCTAAAAGGAAGGTATATACCATCTCGTAAGGAGTGCCGTAAGTAGAATGCATTATCCCGAAAAGGAGGCTTGAAAGAAAAATTCCCCCGGATGGTCCCAGGAATTCTTCTAGCCTTGTCTGGAGAATTGACCTGAAAATGAGTTCTTCTATAAGCCCTACAATAAAAACCATTATAATTATGAGTATCAGCAGGTTTGTCAATGAGAGATCTGGTATAAGTTCTCTGGCCCCTATCATTATATATTCTACCTGTCCAAAAGCCAGGCCTGTAAGGATAGACAGAGGAAGGTAGATCCATATCTTCCTCAGTGTGTCTCTTTTTCTCTCATATCTCACCTTTTGATGCACGGTAGCAAGAGTTATTGGAATCGCCATAGGTGCGTAAATAAATATGAAAGAATAAAGATTTCTCTCAAAAAAAACTGGCATTGAAAAATTTACCAATCTGAAAATTGTCAGAAGTAAGAGGGCTTGGTAGATTTTCCTTATCTCAGTCTTTTTCAGAACTGCTATTGAATATGAAAGCGAGAGCAGAAGCAAAGTATAAGCTATTGAAGCCTCTCTTAACCTTCCTCCGAAAATCAACAATTCGATAAGAGTAATTGCAGCTACAGGGACTCCTGCATAAATTATCTTTTTCAGGAACCCGTTTTTTTCTTCAGTTTGCATTTTAAGCATTTTCCCGAGCTCCGGCAGAGAGACCTTTCCCGCTTCCAGCTCTGAAGATGTAAGATCCGAAATTGCCATCTTCAGGCCTCCTCAGTAACATTAATCCAGATATGCAGGTTCCGGTAAGGTGTGGTTTTCTCAGTTTCATTAAAAAGCAGAAACTCTAGTTTCATATTCTTTCCTTCAAGAGGCGGCGTAAAAGTAACTGGTTGTTCCCAGGACATATTATTCCCAAGGCTTATCTGTTTCTTACTTTCCGGGAGCGACCTGTTTTCGAGCCTTACATCTATTGTATAATCCATTGGCCTGTACTCGTGGTTTATGATCCCTACAGTGACTGTTCCTTTTTCTCCCTGTATAAACTCCGTAGGATAGTCTCCAATTGTACTGTTGTTTCCAAGAATATAAAATTCGGTAAAGTGCTCTCCCTCTTTAGGGTTTCCTATAATGTAGGCGAGGCTCCCCATAGAGGCTAGAATAGAAAGGACAAGGATAAACGTAATAACCTTATCAGTTTTCGATTCATGCTTTTCAAGAATTCTGGCCTTCATGCTAAGGTAACATCTTTTGAATGAAACTCCAAAGACTTCGGTTTCAGGCAGCAGTCCTCTTCTGTAATAAGCAACTGCACACATCAGGAGAGTAAAAATTGAAAATTCTGTAAGTAGAGGAGTCTCCCTGATCCCCCAGCTGGAATAGTTCAGGCCAAGTCCCAGTAACGGGGCGATTGAAATGCTTAGTCCGAAGGAAATTGCAGATCTCTCAATTCCGTCGAGATCTTTTTTTGCTGGGAAGAGAGCTCCAGTGAGGGCATAGCCCGGCAAGAAAAGTACCAGAATAATTCCCAGGTACGTGCGCAGGAAACTGTCGCTAAGTACAGGTACGAGTATGAAGATGTTAGTAATAAGCACAAAACCTGCAACAAGCAACAGGTCCATGGAAAGTTGTCTATTTCCGGCCATTTTACCACTGATAAAATTATTTCATATTGTGTCCTCTTTGAATTTATATCTATGCAAGCATTCTACCTCCATACTCTTTGTATTTTATTTTTAAGTATTACTTGTTCTTTCAGATGGTCCTTTCTGGTGGTTCTTGAAGGAGAATAAGGGAGAACATGCCTTTCCTTTTGAATTTAATTTTTGCTGGTACTGTTCTCTATTTTCAAAATCTAGTTTCGAGGATAATTTTACTTCTTTCTCAGGCTCAATTTTCTGAAAAATACCTCAATTCCCAAATTTTTTAGACTCCCCTTTGTTGATAAGGGCTCTTTGTATGAAATATTTTCCCTCTTTTGAATAACTTTTTTCCTCTTTTGAAAGAGACCTTTTCCAGTCTGTGCCATATTTTGCACACTTCAGGAACGTTTTAACTTTATCTTATAAACATCTGGGCGTGCACAGAAAATTTTATTTTGTACTTTTCCCTTTCTGCAAGCATGAAAGTGCTGGTTACTGGAGGAGCAGGTTTCATAGGCTCCCACATAGCTGAATATTTTGCAGAAGCAGGACACACTGTCAGGATTTTGGATAATCTTGCCACGGGTCTTCTCAGAAATATTCCGCAGTATAAAAACATTGAGTTCATTAAGGGAGATATCTGTGATTTTCCCTCAGTCGAAAAAGCGGTTTCGGGCATGGATTATGTCTTTCACGAAGCTGCCCTTGTATCCGTACCTTTAAGCTGTGAAAAACCTTCTGAAGCTTTCCAGATTAACACGCTTGGAACCCTTAATGTACTGCAGGCCTGCGTTAAAGCCGAAGTCGATAAATTTGTGACAGCGTCTTCAGCTGCGATCTATGGAAATAACCCTATCCTTCCAAAACGAGAGGATATGTGTCCTGAACCGGCTTCTCCTTATGCTATTTCTAAACTTGATGGAGAATATCTGGCAAGGATGTTTTATGAGGATCACGGGCTTCGTACTACTTGCCTGCGTTATTTCAATGTCTTCGGCCCTCGCCAGGACCCAAAATCCCCATATGCAGCCGTTATTCCGATTTTCCTTGAGAGGGCGAGACTGGGAAAGGACCTTGTTATTTATGGAGATGGACTTCAGAGCCGAGATTTTGTTCATGTTAAAGATGTAGTCAGGGCAAACGCCTCAGCTCTTGAGCATGGAGATGGTCAGGTCTTTAACGTGGCTATGGGAAAAAGCGTGACAGTTCTGGAACTTGCCGAAAATATTATTAAGTTAACTGGCTCTTCTAGCAGGATTGTACATGCCGCTTCAAGGGCAGGTGATGTTCGGGACTCAAAAGCCGATGTCTCAAAAATCTCAGGCTGGTGGAAAGGAGAGATCGAGCTACAGGAGGGATTAAAGACCCTGATTTAATAGATTGTAAGAGCGTTAATAGATTGTAAGAGCGTTAATAGATTGTAAGAGCGTTAATAGATTGTAAGAGCGTTTTACTCTCTAATATAAAAAAGAAAGCTGCTATCAGTTAAACAGCAGCTTTCTCATTGGCTCAAGGCATTTTCTTGCCCGGAGTAAAGATCCAAGCTGGGTTTTCAGCGTACTATATAAGATTTCTATATAATCGAAGCTAAACCTTCTTGAAAATGGTTTAGTCTGGATGACTGAGTTCTAATCTCAAACTCTTTAACTGGAGAGCTCTTAAACTGCAGGGATGCAGCTTAAAGACTGTACTAGAAGCTATTAGCCTGGTAATTTAAGAGCTTCCTAAACTGTCTTTCCTGCCTGACATTTAAGTTTTCAGTTGTTTTGGTGCACTCACATTTACCCATAGATGAAGGTCTCTATAAGGCACACTTTTCTCAGTGTCATTAAAGAGCAGGAACTGAAGCTTCATATTCTTTCCCTCAAGAGGAGGCATGATAGTAACTGGTTCTTCCCAGGTCTCGTTATGGGCAAGATTGATATGCTTCACATTTTCTGGAAGGAACAGTGATTTATTTTCAAGTGTTACTTCCATTGTGTAATTTACAGGCCTGTATTCATGGTTTACAACTCCAACTATTACGGTTCCACTTTGCCCGAGCGTGTAATTTGTAGTATAATTATCTGCTTTTCCTTCAGGTCCAAGAAGATAGAACTCTGTGAAATGTTCTCCTTCTTTTGGGCTCACAACCACATAAGCTAGGGTTACTATGGACAGGAGAATGGAAATTATCAGGAAAACCGTGAGAGCTCTATCTAGCCTTGACTCTGAGGTTTCCATGATCTCGGATTTGAGCGAGAGTGCTGCTGCTTTGAAAGAGATCTCAAAAGTCTCGCTTTCTGGGAGACTTGCCCGTCTAAGATATGCAAGCCCACACATAATAAAGGTAAAAACGGACAGGCTTGTGAGAATTGGTAGAGTCCTGATTCCCCATGGAGTATAATTAAGACCAAGGCCTATTAATGGCACAACTGCAATGCTCAGTCCGAAAGAAAGAGCGACCCGTTCGATTCCGTCAAGATCAGATTTTGCAGGAAAAAGAGCTGCAATCAGAGCATACCCTGGCAGAAATAGCACAAGAGGCAATCCAAGTATATTCCGGAACATTGTTTCATTTATTCCAGGAGTGAGCACGAAGATATCTGTTAGGAGCACGAGTCCCATAATAATAAACAGATCTGAGGGAATTTTTTTTACAGTCATGCAGATCATCCAGCTTATAATAAAAATTACACTCTTTTCAGTTTCATTAAGGCGAGTAAATATTTTTCTAATCCATTTTATTCTTTCGATCTAATTTTCCAAGATTTAAAATATTCAGATTTAAAATACTCAGATTTTTTTTCCGATTTTTGTGCCCATCTTTTCCGATCCATGCCAATTCTCTGCCATTATCCTACAAAGTGCTTTCGTCTTTATTTGCATCTTCTCTTTTATTTCTTTTCCTAAACTTTTTTTCTCAACCTCTCTGGCTGATACTTTTCTAATAGGGCAACTTAATTACTTCACATAGAATTAGGACTTACGCAGTTGACCTGAAAAATCAACAGCATCAGATCTTTAACTGTCTAAACCATGAATTGAATCCACAGTCTTTGCCATAATTTATTTTGTTCCTCAACTGCGTAAGTTCTAATAGAATATTTTTGATGCTGCTTCACTTTTTAATGGCTCTCTTTTCCTCCAGCTAAAAAAACTCTGTAATTTATTTTATCTCTTATGATTTTCTTTATTTCTTATTTCTCAATATTAAAAATTGCGGCAAGTAGTGAGCAGGAATAATATAGTTTTGAAACTTGAAACATTTCTAAATAAATTCTTAAGAAGATCCATAAGTTTGCGGGACTGAAATCTTAAAGGTCTGAGCTTCCTTACTATTGATTCTCAAGCTTATTTTTTCATATATTTATCTATATTTTTAGACTTTATCAGTTAATACCGATTTTCAATAGTCGATATTTCAATTGTCCAATTTTATATCTGTACTGACATAGGGTCGCAGAATACTGATGCCCACTGCTCATTATTTTTCTAAAGTCAATCTGTCAATAAATTTATATATGTATTTTTGCAGATTTTAATTTAAAAAACTAATCTTGTTGTAATGTTTAAAAGATCTAATCTCTTCCCAGATTTAACAACTTTTAGGATCTTTATAAATAAATTTACTCTAAACGTATATATAGCTATACAAAGGGGGTTATCAAGAATGAGTGATCAGCTACTTATGGAAAATGGCATAGGGCCTATAATAAATAAAAGAAATAAATGTACTGTAAGCAGAGCCTCTAAAAATGTCACAGTTGTCCTTTCTGCCTATAATGAAGAAACATCTATAGGAAGCATTATACTTCTCACCAGGCTCTATGCTGATAGGGTGATTGTGATAGATGATGCCAGTTCAGATCAAACAGCAGAGATAGCAAAAAAAGCTGGGGCTGAAGTAATTATAAACAGGACTAATATGGGCAAAGGTGCGTCTCTAGAAACAGGTTTTAAAGCTGCAGTCCATCTCGGCGCTGATATAATTGTGACAATGGACTCAAGAGGTCGCCATAATCCTGAAGACATTCTCAGGCTCATTGACCCGATAATAACAGGAGGTGCAGATGTGGTCAATGGGACTCGGTATTTAAACAGTGTGAGCAGGAACACTCCTGTTTACCGCCGTGTTAGGCAAACGATTCTGGGCAGATTCGCCAATAAAAAATCTGACAAAACTAGAGGTTCTCAGGTCACTTTTCGCGCCTTTACAGCCTCTAAAAAAGATATTATCCACTTCGACGTCCAGGATCTGGCAATAGAAAGCGAGATGCTTGCAAATGCAGGCAAATCTGGCCTTCGCATAAAAGAAGTCGAAATAGGTACCCATTATAACTTTGAAGACCCGGTACAAGCTCCAGGCAAGTATGTTCTTGGAGTCCTGAGGACTGTAGTCAGGGATATAGAGGTCAATAAGCCGCTATACTTCTATGCAGTACCAGGTTTTGCCCTTGCAACATGCGGTTTTTGCATGGGCTTGAAATTTCTTGAAGCCTCTGTCCTTGGAATAGAAAGTCTTCATTTCTGGCATGTACTTCTTATGATATTTCTATCTGTCTCCGGGGTATATATGACAGTGAAAGGAATTGTAATGCATTCCCTGGTAGAGGTGGTCCAAACTGAGGCTACATAATACATACACACAATTATTCAGGAGTGCCATCTGGGAAAATCATCAAATAGAACATGTTGAAATAAAAAAATGAGATAAGGGAGTCGCTTTTATGGTTTGCGAAGTAAAAGGGTTAGTTCTCTTTTAGTCCGCTTAAACAGGCTTTCTTAGGGCTTCCTCAGTTGGAGCCTGACTTTAAGTTTTCAGGTTTTATTGTTTGAACGAATTCCTCAATTTCTGAATTCTCTAATTATCTTTTTCATCTGTGCATCGCTTTTCAAGATATACAGATAGTAAAAACAGACAATTATACCGGAAAAGATAACAAGCAATATCTGGTTTATTTCTATGATTTTAAGGGCAATAATGATAGTTCCTGCAGGAACGAAGAGAATAAAATTCGAAAATACTATTTTCAGGACTCTCGAAGCCTTTACTCCTGCATAGGACATCATCTTTAGACAAAGGTAACCGTATACCGCAATACCTGACAGTGAAAAAAGAATAAGTGCCGTACGTGCACTTCCGAGCAAGCCGCCGATTGTAAGGGAAAGGAGGCGTGTTATCAGGTTGAAAAAATTATAATGAAAACCGAAGTGATATTTTTCGACTACTACGTATATAGCAGTTAATGGAGAGGAGATAAACCATACAAAAGCCCAGAGACTAAGAATCTGGGCGTAGATGCCTGCTTCTGCCCAGGCTTTTCCGAAAATAACCGTAAAGACGTCGCTGCCGACAATTGTCAGGATAAGTATCGGGAACATACCTATAACCACAAGCATTCTGAACACATTCTCAACAAGGGACGGAAGAGTGCCCTCGGTGAAGGCTCTTGAGGCTCTCTGGAAGAATACCTGTGAAATCGAACCTCCAATGAAACTCATCGGCAGCTGCAGAAGGCGAAAGCCGAGAGAATAAAAACCTACCACTGCAGGCGTGAAGAAAGCCGAAAGAAGGAAAGCAGGAAGCTGCCAGGAGACTGAGTTCATGAGAGCACCCCATGTATCTACAAACGAAAACTTGCGGTACTTCTTAAACCCCTCATAGATTTTTTCCCAGCTCAGGCTTTTCACAATTAATTTCCTATCATCTCTCCAGATCTGTCCTCCAAGCACAAATGTTGCAATAGACTGACCGGCAAGGCTTCCAACTATCAACCCGCCTGCTCCAATCTTTTCTGTAAACCCCAGGCCTATCTGTGTTGCAGTACTCGAGAACGAACTGAAAACTCTTGAAAGTGAAAGCCTTTTAAAAAGTTTTGTTCTTGAATTCCAGCTATTCAGTGCAAGAAATAACCCGTTTACAAAAATAAAAGGAGGTACAAGCCAGAGATGGTCTCCTATCTGCTGAGAATTTAGAATATTAACTATTGGCTCTTTAAAGTACCATATGGCTGGAAAGGTTAAACCGGTTACGGACAGCACTGCTAGAAAACTCAGCCCCAACAGGTTTACAGCCTCTTCACTCGATTCGGGTAGCATTATAGAATATTCGTATCTCATGCAGGCAATGACACTGATAATGCTGGTGATAGAAAGGTACAGAGCCCAAACTCCAAAATCATCAGGCCCATAGAGGCGAGTCAATACAGGAGCAGCTAAAATTGTAAGGATTTGAGCAAAGGTTGTTCCGCCTGCAAGTGTTAGCACATCAGAAACAAAGCTTTCTTTCTTGCTGTTATCAGATCGTTTCTCTGCTGCATCTGCTGTTATTTCATCCATTTCCGGTACCTTAAAAGAAGTTTCCATTAGAGTTGAACTCAATTTAGTCCTGCATTTTCAAGCTGTTTTTACCTTTGAAAATGAAATTCTAGGGTATGATATTCTCAAGCTGATGCTGAATATTAGACTTTTTTTCCCTCTAAGCCCCCTATAAATAAACACCTTGAAATAAATCTGTCGGTTTCCTTAGTCTATATAAACGTTAACAATTGGAATCATATAATTTCTCTTGACTCCTCTTTTTCTCCTCCGTTGTCCTTAAAACCACTCTATCCTATTTTTTATGAATTCTGATGGGATTCCAGTAATAATGAAAATTTTTAACGCAACTTCAGTGTTAATTTTTAAAGAATTTAGGTTTCAAAAACGATAGTAGCCACTTTATCTATCTCAAACCCCTTCAAAAGTGAAAAAAGTTATTAATCATACCTGTCTTCGGCGTCGATTAATATTATTTTGATTTGTCAAAATATTTAGTGTTAATTTGTTTAGTGTTAATTTGTTTAGTGTTAATTTTGATTAGTGTTATCTTACTTATGTAGAGAAATTAATATATCTTAGCGCCTCTGTGATTCTCAACTGATTCCGATCCCGTACCTGGGTTTTTTCAATATCGTGGTTCAATATTGGTAGACCACCAGTTATATATTTCCTCCCCACTTGCAAGCCAGGCTTTTTTGCCGGAAACATATTTGAGGAATTTTTCGTAGTATTTAAGGCCTTCTCCATCAATGGATGTATTGTTGTGCCATAGAATTGTGATTACACCATTGTACTGTTCAACTTTATCAACAAGACTTTTTGTGAGTTCCCAGGCCTTTTTAACATCAAGTCGCATGTAACTTTTTAATAAAGTCCGGTCCATAACTATGAGAGGAAGCTCAATGATATCTATTTGTTTTCCAGTGTTTATATTATATGGCCTGAAAGGATGGCACATGCCATTTCTAAAGCCTGCACAATCCGAATACCCAAATGTTGTGTCATACTTAAAGTTTGCTTTGCTTAACAATTCCCATGTATCCGGTACTTTAAACCTTAAATAATGATTCCTGTACCCTATAATTTCCTTACCTAATACTTTTTCAAGTCTCTGCTTTTTTTCCTTTATATCTTCCAAGCTGCTGTAAGACTCATGCCCTCCATGCAACCCTACTTCCCAACCATGAGTGGATATAAACTTCAATTCGGCTTCGAGATCCTCAATTTCATAATTGAAATCTTTCTCTCCAGGCCTCAAGGCCAGAAAATAAAAGCTGGATTTTGCATTATATTTTGCCTCCAGCTCCATTATTTCTCTAAAGTTCCAGCAAGGGTTAAACTTTTTGCAAATTCTACAAAAAGGTGTCTTTATAGCATCTGTTAAATTTCCTTTAGCAAAGGCTTTGGCAGTTCCAATGATCGTGTAGATCTTTTCCGGATATATCACATCAATATCATGAGTAAGGCAGACTGCGAATTTTTTTCCGTCTGGATACTCAGGGTGTAACCCGTTTTCTACCAGAAACCTGGAAACACTGGGATCAAAAATATTCCTCTGGCTGCTTAAATAGTACGGAAACCTATTGTACTGGTCAGAAAAGGTCAAATTGTATTCTTCTTTTTTGCTAAATAGATCCCAGAGTTCCTCATTTTGTTTCAGTTTCTCGATCATCTTTCTTCCTTTTTCCAGATTTTAAAGCTCGAACTAGTTTTTTAAATAAATTTTAGTTTACATTAATAAATGTTCGTTTTTATCGCCTCTCCCTATTCCCTTATAGACAAACCCCTTACTAATAAATTTGTCCGGTTCAATTACATTTCTTCCATCTACAATAACCGGTTTTTCTTTGCCTGTAATTTTCTTTACCCAATCAGCCTTTATATCAGAGTATGCACTGTGCCCTGCAAAAATAACTACAGCATCCGCGTCTCTGATAACATTTTCAAGATTATCTGAAATCTCAATTCCTGGATAGTTCACAACATAAGGATCGTGCACAGTAACTGCTGCACCTGCCTTCAGGCAGAGTTCCCTGTAAGGTTCTGAAGGCGTGTTCCGTGCATCATCCGAGTCCCGGATGAAAGCCCAGCCGAGCATTGCAATCTTTGAGCCTTTCATTTCCTTTCCAATCCTTTTAAGAGCTGCAACAGTCAGGTTGTACATGTGAACAGGCATGAAATCGTTGACTTTTCTTGCGAGCACGTAGATTGAGTCTGCACCTTCCGGATAGTCAAGCTGCCCGTTCCCTATCTTAACTCCTCTCTCCAGGTGGTATGTATCCTTTGTAAGGCAGTGACCTCCAACGCCTGCCCCTGGCCAGAGTATGGCTCTTGTAATACCTTCTCCTTTTAGACTGTCTACTCCAGTCCTTACATCATACACGTTTATGCCCATAGCTTCACAGTAAAGGGCAAGCTGGTTGATTGCTGCAATCTGAAGGTCGCGGAAAGTATTCTCTGCAGTTTTCGTTACCTCGGCTGCAGTTGCACTCATAGGAATTACTTTCCCCACAGTCAATACAGGAGAATAGAGCTCTATAGCCCGCCTGGTACTTGCTTCATTTATACCGCCCACGATTCTATCATGTTCTCTGATATTCTTTAAAAGCCTGCCTACCATTACTCTTTCAGGGGCATGGGCAAGGGCAAAGTCTTCTCCGGCTTTCAGGCCTGATTCTTCCTCAAGAATCTGTTTTGCCATACCTTCGGTTGTGCCAGGAGTAATTGTGGACTCAAGAACTACGAGCATTCCTGGTCTCAGATATTTTCCTACGTTTCTTATACCTTCAATGAGCGCGGAAAAGTCAGGTTCCAAATCTTTAGGATTTGCAAAAGGAGTTTGGATTGCAAGCGTGACGGCATCAAGTTCTGATATCCTTGAGAAGTCGGGAGTGCACTCAAACTTGCCGGCTTTTACAACTTTGTTAATAAGGTCTTCTAGGCCGGGCTCTTCTCCTTTGAGAGGGCTCTCTCCACGGTTGAGCATACCAATTTTGTAACTTGAACTTTTTGAATTGCGCTGGAAGCCAAGAACTTTATTGAAACATGGGGCATCTGCGAAAAGAACCGCTGAAGGAATACCTACATATCCCATTCCAAGTACTCCAATTTTTTTGATCGGGCCTCTTTCCTTGAAAAGTTTTTCTAATTTACTCATGTTTATCACTTACTAAATTGTTTTTTCAGATCTTTTCAAACCTTTATCATTTTCAAAAGTTTTCGAGATTTTACTTTTTCAGAGTCTTTTCCGGCTTATTTTCCTACTTCAATTAATCTTTCTTCCTCGTAGGATTTTATAGCTGCCATTGCCACTTCAAGGGCATGTTTTCCATCTTCTCCGCAGGGGTTAGGTTTTTTACCCTTTGTAGCACAATCTATGAAATAGGTGAGTTCATTTTTCAGGGGTTCGCTATGTTCTACTTTGGCTTTTCTTATCCATTCGTTATCGTGTAGCTGTACTGTCTGGTTAATATAGTCCAGATAGGCAACTCCCTTAACTCCAATCGCTGTTAGCTGCCTTATCTTGTGCGGAGTCAGCCAGTTTGTTTCCACAACCCCTGCAAAATTATGGTCCATACGCAGGATAATTGAGGCGTGATCTTCAAATGAGTGAATGTCGGCACCTGCAATTGCATAAACACTATTTATTTTCTTGCCGTAAAGGTATGAGATCACATCTATGTCATGGACACCAATATCCAGGATCACTCCCACGTCTCTTATTCTCGGGTTATAGGGTCCTACTCGTTTGGTTGAGATTGAGACTATCTTTCCCAAAATGCCTGAATCTATAATCTCTTTGAGTTTTATAACTGCGGGGTTAAAGCGCTCGATGTGCCCAACCATAAGGATTTTTCCCGCTTTTTGTGAAGCTGCTATCATCAGGTCCGCGTTTTCAGTCGTATCTGCAATCGGCTTTTCTACAAGGACATGTACGCCTGCCTCAAGAGCATCAAGTACGACCTGCTTGTGCAGTTTGGTGGGCACAACCACACTTACTGCATCAAGCCCTTCGGCTAACATTTTCTTATAATCTGTAAAGGCTTTTGTTTTGAATTGTGTAGCCATTGCTTCAACACGCTTCTGGTCTACATCCGAGATTCCGGCAAGTTCCACGTCATTCATTTCACTGTAAATCCTTACATGGTTCTGCCCCATAGCACCTGTACCTATTACTCCTACTCTAATCAAAAGTCTCACTTCCTGGTTCTGAGAATGCGGTGGCTGGAAAACTAATCAATCCTTTGCATAAAATTCTTTGGTCGCTTCAATTATTCCCTGCAAATCTGTTCTGGATAATGCAGGGTGCACAGGGAGAGAAAGAACCTCTTCTGCTGCTTTTTCTGCGATCGGTAGGGAGTCCCTGTATCCAAGGTCTTTATAAAAAGGTTGCTTGTGAATGGATATAGGATAGTGGACTCCTGTTCCTATTTCTTTTTCTTTCAGGAAAGTTGCCAGTTGATCTCTCTTTTCTGCTTTGACTGTATACTGGTGGAATACATGGGTGCAGTCGGCTCTTATTACTGGTGGCATAATTCCGGATATACCTTTTAACCCTGCTGAAAGAATCTCTGCATTCTTTTGTCTGGTTGCTGTAAACCCATCCAGTTTTCCAAGCTGTACAAGTCCGATTGCAGCTGCAATGTCAGTCATGCGCAGGTTAAAACCCAGCATTTCATGCAGATATCGGACTTTTGAGCCATGAGCACGGATCATTTTTGCCTTCTCTGCAATTTCCTTATCGTCTGTAGTGAGCATTCCACCTTCGCTTGTTGTCATATTTTTAGTAGGGTAAAAGCTGAATGCTCCTGTTCCGAAGCTGCCCACCTTTTTTCCAAGGCATTCTGCGCCATGGGACTGGCAGGCATCCTCAATTACAATAAGCTTATTATCATCTGCAATTTCCATTATCGCTTTCATGTCTGCAGGGTGCCCATAGAGGTGAACAGGCAAAATTGCTCTGGTTTTTGGAGTTATTTTCTCCTGAACTCTTTCAGGATCTATATTATATGTATCTGATTCGATATCTGCAAAAACAGGTCTTGCCCCGGTATAAAGGACACTGTTTGCTGTTGCAATGAAACTGAAGGGACTTGTAATCACTTCATCTCCTTTTCCTATGCCATGGGCAAGAAGCGAAACGTGCAAAGCTGCAGTGCCAGAGCTCACAGCAACTCCATACTCACAACCAGTGTATTCAGAAAAAGCAAGTTCAAATTCTTCGACTTTCGGGCCCTGTGCAATCATGCCTGACCTCAGGACCTCTGTTACTGCATCAATCTCTTCCTTACCCATCAGGGGCTTGGCAATTGGGATCATTTTGGAACCTCTTTTAATAATCTTGATAAAACTAATCTTACTTAACCTTGATTTTTTATGAGTTTATATCCGATTTAATTCCTTTAAATCTTTTGGGAGTTCTTGTATTCTGGCAGGCACTCCAATTGCAAGTTTCCAGGCGGGCACATTTTTTGTCACAAGTGCTCCCCCTGCAACCATTGCTCCCTCCCCTATTTCAACATCGGGAAGTAGGGTGGCGTTTGCACCTATAGACGCACCTTTTCTTAAGAACGGACCCTTCAATTCGTATTTCTTTCGAATAGGATATTTATCGTTGGCCAGAACAGCACAGGGCCCAATAAATACATTATCCTCGATAATAACATTGGTTGGAATGTAGACATTTCCCTGGATGCTTACATTATTTCCTATTTTCACATGTCCATCTATAATGACATTGGTTCCAATAAGGACATTGTTTCCAATTTCTGTATTTTCTCTAATCATTACGTTATGCCCGGTTTTGAAGTTTTTTCCGGTTTTTACGTTGGAAAATATAGTTGATCCAGCCCTTACAATTGAATCCGGGCCTATGGTACACCCTGGAAACTCAAAGTTTTCAATTTCGATGTTTTGCTTCAGGATTTCCATCAGGATCCTGTGTTCAGGGTATCCTAGAATCACATTTTCCATTATTACTGTGTCTTTCCCAATTACAGAGGTTCCGTATATCTTAGAAGAATTGTGAATTTTAAATTCAGTCGAGTTCATTGTTCCCTCCGTTTTTCTGGTTTTTCTTAGCCAGATAAACTTTCTGTTGGAGCATAAAAACATCTGCTTACTTTTTACAGTTTTACATAGATTTTCATTTCATAGTTTTTCATTTTTTATGTTCCCGATAATCGGGCTAATTCAAACTCTCAGGACAAAACCCAAGATATTGTTATTAATTTTCATATTCATTTCTTTGATTTTCCTAACTACTCCTAAATTTTTATTTTAAAGGGTTCTTTGATTATTTAATGATTTGGTTTATTTTTTTACTTTACTTTTCTATCTTTTCCAAAAATTCTTCAATTTTTTCCAAGAATTCCTCAATTTATATTTTGCGTTTATAGCTTTACAATGTAATTTTTAATTTTATTCTTTTGGTTGCGAACTCAAATTCATAGTATTTTCATTATCTATTAAGGGAACTTCCTACCTTTTTCCAAAATTCGAGTTTAATGCTTCTTCTCTTGATGTTTATCAATGGTATGAGGAGGATTTTTATATCTTATCGCGTATTTGTTCCTGTAATATGCTAATCAACTCGAGGAGTACTGACTACGCTTACAAGTTTAATCACGTCTAACTCCGTTTCTTCGGGTGCGCTCTCAGTAACTACCGTAACACCGGGAATTCCTGAAGGCGCATCTGTGGCTGCGGCAGTTTTACTTTTATTGCTTTTGCTCAGGGACTTTCTCCCTGCATCGAAACACTGGGAAAGTACGGTAAAGGTTTCTTTGAATATGGGAATTATTCCACTGCTGTTTTCCTTTGGTGCAATCATTCTCTTTAAGGTTGTCGCACTATTTTAATGGCTTTTCAGAGGGCTGCCGTCCAGGTGTTTGCTCCTATTCCCATCTTGGCAGAGTTGTGGCTCTGCAGTGCACTGCCCTCTTTTTGCTCCATTCTGCTTCGCTCATGAGGGCTAAATTATGGGCAAGTAACAGTAATCTTGTCTCAAGAAGTAACTTCTGGATAAAATAACACTTTTTTTAAGAAAAACTGTCGTAATTAACTCAGTTCGGCTGCCGTGGACAATTTCGATTATACCAGGCAGTTGATGAGTTTCATTTACTTTTTTTGTTCTGGCAGAATACAGTTTATGTCCAAACTCTCTGGTTAATTCTAAAAAATGTAAAAAACGCGAAAAGCATAGGGAACTGCTAATATTAGCTGCTAATATTTACTCTATTCTGGATTTCCATTATTATAGAAACTGAGTGAGTTTTTCCTGATTATGATCGAGAGTAAGTCCGGAAAGAAGTTCCCAACTATATCGAAACTTTTGCCTTTGGCTTAATTTCTTTGATCTAGCTCCTTTTTCTTTTTTGGAATACGTTAGTGGACATAAAAATTTAAAGGAGAAGGGGGAGAATCCCAAAAAAGAATACATTCATAAATCCATGAATTAACGCAACCAGTGGCAGGCTTCGGGTCCCGTAAAATAGGTAGCCTATAACAGCACCTACTAAGGTTATGTAAAATATTTCGTAAATGCTCCCATATCCTGAATGCATTAACCCGAATAAAATACTTGTAACTATCAGTGCTTCTCGGCTGCCTAATACTATTTCTAACCGGGTCTGCAGGACTGAACGGAAGATCATCTCCTCTATAGGGCTTACGAGAAAGACCATAATTATGGTGAGATTTATGAGGTTAAGGATTGAAAGATCCGGAATAAGAGGATTTTTTCCGACTATGATATATTCTCCTGCTCCTAATAAAAGGCCCATGAATATTGATAATGGAATATATATCCCTATTTTTTTGAAGGTTATCCCAAGCTGCGCGGGAGTAAACTCCTGATTAATGGCTGCAATGCTTACAGGAATTGCCAGAAGACAGTATATGAAAATTAGGTTGTAAAGTTTTTCTTCATAAAAAAGAGGCATTGAAAAATCTACCAGACGCAGGATCGGTAAAAGGAGAAAACTCTGATAGGTTTTCTGAATATCCTTGTTTTTTATATATATTATGGAAAAGGAAAGCCCAAGCAGAACTAATGCATATATTCCCATGGCTTCGAGTTTCCTTCCTGAATATATCATCAGTTCCGCAAGAGCAATAGCTACAATCGGGATTGCTAGATAAACCCATTTGTTTTCTATCTCAGGTGTTTTTTCCTTCAGATTCTCAGACATCTTCGTTTTTATGCCTTCCGGAGTCTCCACGTTAGGACTCTCAAATGCTCCCATCTTCACACCTCCTCTCCAACATTTATCCAGAGGCGCAGATCTTTGTAGGGTATGTTCTTTTCAGTTTCATTGAAAAGCAGGAACTCAAGCTTCATATTCTCTCCTTCAACAGAAGGTGTAATCTCAAGAGGCTCTACCAGGGTTTTATTATGGGCAAGTTTGATATGCTGCAGATTTTCCGGAAGAGGCAGCGATTGATTTTTAAGCCTTACTTCCATTGTATAGTCCATTGTTCTGTGCTCATTATTTGTTATTCCTATAAAGTAGGTCCCACTTTCTCCCTGTATATAATCTGTTTTATAGTTGTTAGCCGTCCCATTGGCCCCAAGAACATAGAACTCCGTATATGGCTCTTTGTCCTGAGGTACAAGAATTACATAAACTCCAGTTACTAGCAAGATAAGGAAAGAAAGAGCTAGAATTATCCTGAGGTTTTTCTCTGTTTTAGATTCCGGCTCTCCCATTATTCCTGATAGCAGGGTGAAGGCAAGAGCCCTGAAAGGCACCTCAAATTTCCTGTCTGCAGGTAGAGAGTTTCTTCTAACGTATGCTGTTGCCAACATGATCAGGGTAAATATGGAGACACTTGTAATGAGAGGCATCTCCTTGATTTCCCAGGGGGTATAACTGAGTGCAAGCCCTATCAAAGAAACAACTGCTACGCTCATTGCAACAGAAAGAGCTATCCTTTCCATCCCTTCAAGTCCGCTTTTTTCCGGAAAAAGCATGGCTATGAGTGCGTATCCTGGAAGGAAGAGTATCAGGGGTAGACCGAGAGCTGTGCGAATAAGACTTCCGCTAAGTACAGGAATTAGTACGAAAATATCCGTCAGAATTACAAGGCCTGCTACTAACAACAGGTCAGATGGGAACTTCTGGTTTCCGGCCATATAACTCCTCATAAAACGTATGTTTTTTGGCTTCCCAGCCTTTTCGTTATTCGGGCTAATCTGCCAATTTCTCTGTTCCCTTATGAGGTTTTTCGGAAACCTTCCGATTTCCTCTTATCGGCTGCTTTAGTCTTCAATCGCGAAGATTTACGCCAGAAAGGTGAAAGCTATCCGAGCTTTAATCCCGGTTTTCTTCTAATTTAGCAGAATATATTTCCTGAATTATATTCGTTTTCAAGAATGTTTTAACCCGATCTACTCAATTACCTAGTTGTATAAAATATCTTTCCCTTTTCCTGAATTGTATTTAAAATACTTTTCCCTTTTTTTCGACCTCTTTTAAAGAAGTTTTAGCCTTTTAAGTATCCATCTCTACAATTTTTTAAATACATTTTCAAAGTTGGGTCTGCAGGATTTGAGTCCGAAGGGTTGTAAACGTTGACATATAACAAGGAAGTCTTCGAGTTCTTATATCTGTATAATTTTTTCTTTTATTATCCTCTTATTCTAGTAAATAATTGATGTCTTCTAAGCTATTATTCAGGTTAACAGGCATTTTAAATGGGTTTGATTATTTTTTGTTATTATAATTACTGGTTAATTATTTTTCGTGTCTAAATGCTTATATAGCTCGTATATTAAAACAGATACAGGTCTTGTATTAAATGCTGTGACTCACTTACGGAGTATTTATGTTCCTTCTTTTGGGTAAAAAGAGGAGAACAATTCCCCCAACTGATTCTCTGTAAATGTAGCCGTAAAAGACCTTTTGAAACCCTCTAAAAATTATGGAGCGATGACTCTGAAAAATATATTTGCAGAATTTGGAATTTTTACTGATTTTTCTCTAATAAACTACGTTATCACGGAGACTTCTTACCTTTATCTTCAAAGAGGTAGATGATTGCATATGGCCATTACGATTGCAGCCATGCCTGCTTATAACGAAGCCCATGCCATTGCAGATGTTATCAAGGGTTGCAAAAAATACGTTGACAGAGTAGTAGTTGTAGATGACGGAAGCACCGATAATACTGTCGATATCGCCGAATCTCTTGGCGCCTATGTAGTTCGTCATGAAACAAATAAGGGATATGGAGCAGCCCTAAGGAACTGCTTTGAAACCGCCCGTAAGCTCGATGCAAATGCTATGGTCATAATTGACTCTGATGGTCAACATGACCCCTCTGAAATTCCCAAGCTCCTTGAACCCTTGAAAAATGGATTTGATCTGGTAATCGGCTCAAGATTTGTCAACGGCAACGGTAAAAATGTCCCTATTTATCGTAAATTCGGGATGAAAGTCCTTGATATCGCAACCTATATTGCAGGCGGTCTGAATGTAACGGATTCACAAAGCGGCTTTCGAGCTTATGGAAAAAAAGCTATTGAAAACATAAATTTGAATGGCACAGATATGTCTGCAGGCTCTGAAATTCTTATTCAGGCCAAAGATTATAAATTGAAGTTTACTGAAGTGGAAATCCATTGCAGATATGATCTTGAGGACTGCTCAAGTGAGAATCCTTTCATACATGGTCCTAGAGTCCTGTTCCGCATCCTTAAAGATATGGAGTACAGAAGGCCTTTGTATTATTTCTCCGTTCCTGGCCTGATTATGACGTCTACAGGTTTTCTTATGGGATTGATATTTTTACAGGATTTTCTTCAGGGAGGGTCCCTGCGCTTTGGGCCAACACTCCTTATGGTTATGCTAACAGTTATAGGGGCCTTCATGGTGTTTACCGGAATAATACTGCATGCCATCTCAAGAATGATATTTTTAAACGAGCATATTCGAAAACAGTAATTTTAAAACGGGGCCAATTTGTATGAAATACCCTTTCGTTTCAGTCGTAGTAGGTATTCGTAATGAAGAAAAATTTATTGAAGAATGTATTGAGTCACTTCTTAATCTAGATTACCCGAGAGATTCTTACGAGATTATTATCGTTGATGGCATGTCCACCGACAAAACACGAGATATAGTCCAAAAATATCCTGTCAAACTTCTTTTGAATGAACAAAAGAATGTTGCTGCGGCAAGAAACCTTGGTGTGGAGAATGCTAGGGGAGAACTTGTCGCGTTTACTGACGGAGACTGTAAGGTCGATCATCAGTGGTTGAAAACTCTTGTCCATGAAATGCAAGCTTCTCCAGATGATGTTGTGTGTTTTGGAGGCCCTAACCTGATCTTTGACACTGACCCTGTATTTGGCAGGGTGGTGGGATATGCCCAGGAATCTTTCTTGGGGTCTGGAGGTTCGGCTCAGTCCAAAAACTCCACAAAAAAGCATTATGTCGTCTCTCTTCCTAACTGCAATGCAATGTACAAAAAAGCTGCAGTTAAGGAAGTTGGAGGTTTTGATGAGCGGTTTGTGGTAGGTCAGGACGGAGACCTGAACTACAGAATCGGTAAGAAGGGTAACAAGTTTTTGTATATCCCGAACGCACAGGTCCTGCACCATAGAAGAGGAACTCTCAAGTCTTTTTCCGTAAGGATGTTTAAGTATGGTATGTGGATGGCAGAACTTTTCAAGAAGCATGGAGAATTTGTTCGTTGGTATGCTTTTTTGCCTTCGATTGCCATCTTGTTTGCAGTCATTTTGCTTATCGCGTCTATCAAATATTCCACTCCAAGCCTGCTCCTTCTTGCGCTCGTGGCCGTGTACTTTATTCTTGTCTTTATTACCTCAATCCAGGTTGCCTATAAAATGAAATCAAAATATGGTCTTTTTGCCCTTTTTATTATTCCTGTGCAACACGTTGCTTATGGGCTGGGGTTTTTGTACAGCTTTACAAATTCTCCTTTGATCTCAAAAGTCAGTTCCTGTTCAGATATTTAATAATCACGAACTATGTCATTTGTTTAAAAAGAAACCGAAACACTTGAATATATGGGAAGCTTTTCAGGGCAAAATCTTCTTAATCAATAAAGCCCTGATGAACTCCCACTGATTTTCAAACACAGAAGTTTGGATGCCAGGTTTGTCAAATTTATTATATGATTATTTAAGGTCATGGAGATAGTATGTTCGGATTAAGTAAAGAAGCAGGACACGGATTAGATAATGACCGTCTAATGAGGTTAATTTCTTTTCTGTTTCCGTTAGCTATAATCTTCGCAGTAATATTCGCTTTCTTATGGATGTTTGCAACCGGAAAGTTCGGTTATGCACTTCGGGGACTATTTACAGGAATACCTGCAATACTTTCCTGTCTTTTCATACTGTTCATTTACAAAAAAAATGTAAGTTTGCACGATATTGATATTTTTCCATCATTGAGTACAAAATCCCTTACGTACCTTTTCGGGATATTTTATATTGGGTCCCTAGTTGTACTTTTGCTGTCTCCGGGAAGCAGGCCTCTGTACTATTTCCTCTTTATTTTAGGACTTTATCTGTCTGTATTCTTCCAAATTTTCTCTAAAGACGTAAACCCTTCCCTTATTCTGGCGGAATCTATCTTAATCGCGGGTAATTTAATTTTCAGTGTGACTTTAAATTATGATTTCTATGTCGGTACTACAGACATCCTGCCCCATATCTTTATTTCGGAAGTTACCGCACTGACCGGAAAAATAATTCCGACTTCCTTAAGTGATTATGCTTATTTTCCTCTTTATCATGTGTTTATTGCAGAAGCTTCTGAAATCTTGAATATAAGCATAAAGAACTCACTTTTTTTGGTAACTGCGCCTGTCTACATAATAACCATAATTTTCCTTTATTACCTTTTTAATTACATAACAAACAACAGGCAGATCTCACTCCTCTCATGTGTACTTTTCTCCGTAAGTTCGACCGTACTCTATTATGGTGCAAATGTAATCACCCGTACAATGGCATTCATAATGTTTATTGTATTATTGTACCTGATTTATAGTGTCAATTTCAAAAGGGACAAACTTTCCTTAAAAACCCTCTCAGTAATTGTTGCAGTTTTTTTAACTCTAGTTCACAATGTCTCCCTTCCACAGCTCGTTCTATTGCTGATCGTTCTTCTTGCATCGGAATATACGATAGGGAATAACAGCTATATCAGCAAACCCTTCTTTATACTGCTTAATGTCATTTTTTCCGCTTACTGGTTCTTCGTAGCATACGTGTTTGTACAGAGGAGCCTGGCTCCCCGTTTGCAGAGCCAGTTTTTGGATTCTATAGTTCTAACTACCGGAGGTTCAGAAGTTCTTCAGGAAAGCGTGACTGATTTATTAGGGCTTATGGATAAATCGGTATTTTTATTTTTTGCATTGATAGGAATAGGTTTTCTCCTTAAAAATTACAAGAAAAATTATGCTGCCGTGCTAGGGTTATTTGCTCTGTTAACTCTTATATTTTATATTCCCAATCCTCTCAATACGATCTGGCAGTTCAAAGTCCTTTTTAGAGTTGATCGGTTTATGCTTTTCGTCAGTCCCTTTATGGCTTTTGTAATGGGATACGGATTGTATATATTCTGGAATTATATGGTTAAGTATTCATCTAAAAAATCGAATTCTGCTCTCTTAGTGATCTTATTGTTCTCTATTTTTGTTTTAGTCTCCTCGATCTACAGTATTTCAGATTCGGGTTGTCTTGGTCAAGAAGCAAAACACGAATACTTTACTTCCGAAGAGTTAAGCGGTTTTAATCATATTTTCAAGTATGTTCCTGTCAATTCCTCAACTAAGTCGGTTTACACCGATTATTACGCTTCAAGGTTCTTTTATGTCCCGCTGATTCCTTCAAAATCTATGGAATTGAATATCTCATCTTATGATAATTACAGAATCGGTGATGTAAATAAACTCCCGGAATACAAAGGTTATATAGTTCTCAGAACCAGGGAGTTTCTCAGGAGTGGATTATACTTTGGCAGTGAGGAAAGCACCCTGAAAGATACTGCCAACTATTTCTATCAGGGATTGCCCAAAAACGAGCTTGAGCTGGAAAATAACCTCAAAGGCCTTGACAAAATCTATTCAAATCCATCGACAGATATTTATATTCCACATCAGGGATTAAATAGCCCCTGAAATTTATCTTTTAAAGATGCCTTTTGTCCCAGATGAAATGGTGCAGCAGGCATTTGTACGTGAGTAAAAGCTTTTACGAGTTTTTATCTCTATTCTGTGGATTTGAAGGTCTCTGTGATTTACAGCAGACTAAGGAATAAAAAAGTAAGCTTTGAGGGACTCGGGACTTATTTCGAAGCCTTCTCTAAAAGCTCTGAGTATATATCCACAGTCTTTTTTGCATGGGCTTCCCAGGTCAGTCCTCTCTGAATTATGCTTTCACGCCCTAGCTTCCCCATGTTTTCTCTCTGGCTTTTATTTTCAAGCAGTTTATTAATTTTTCTGGATAATTCTCCAGGATTTTTTGCTGGTACTAGATACCCTGTTTCCCCATCGACCATAAGTTCAGGTACCCCGCCGACATCGGTTGCTACAACTGGGACCTCACAGGCAAGGGCTTCGAGTACTACATTTGGTCTACCCTCAGAAAGGGAAGGCAATACGAGGATATCCGAAGCTGAGATCCAGAGCGGGATGTCCTCATGGTTTACAGGTCCAGTGAATCTAATGTGATCTGCAATTTTGAGCTCTTGTGCTCTTTTTTCCAGACCTTTTCTCAGGCCGTCGTCCCTGCCTACCATAAAAAGATCGGTATTCGTGTTCACAAAATCCCTTGCAGCTTCAATCAGGTAGTCCACACCTTTTATTTTTCTAAGGGCTCCAACAAATAGGACGATATTCTTATCTTGAGGCAGGTTTAACAGATTCCTTGCATGTGCTTTTCCTGCAGGTTTGAACTTTACGGTATCAACACCGTTTGGAACCACATGGACCTTCTCTTCGTTTATTCCCAGATTTACGATGTGGAGCTTGAGATCCTCGCTGACAGAAAGAATTTTATCTGCAAAATTCATTGCTTCTATAATCTGCTTTGATGTATAAGAGCCTTCATAAGCGACTTTTCTTTCTATTGTCCCGAGTGCACTTATTACAAGAGGAACTCTCCATTTCTTTGCAAGTTTCATCATTCCATATCCGTCAGGATATGAGAAGTGTGCGTGGATCAGGTCTGGCTCTGGCTTTATATTTTTGATTGCGTATTCGAAAATGAAGTGAGAGTACGAAAACCCTGTTATGGGATAAAAATATTTTTTGGGGACAGCATATATATAACGTGGATAATGAAGGTCATATTTTTCGGTATGCTCAATCCGAGGCAGTTTATAAAAGTTATGATATGGAAATACGGAAAAAGGAAGGACGAAGGGTTTTGGAGAGATAACAGTAATATCTACGCCCTGGTTTGCAATTGAGTCTATACTCTGTTTTATGAATGTCCCCAGTTGAGGATAATACCTGTTAGGAAATTCCTGACATGCTTCCAGTACTTTCATAATCTTTTGCTCGTTTTCGCTTCGGATGCATCAAAAGCAGACAGAGGAGAGAATTAATCCTATAAATACTTCTCTGCAAAATGCATTAAATTCTTGTCCATAGGTTTTATGCTAAACACTCGTCCTTGAACTGAAAAAAATAATAACTAAAGCTATGGGATAAACTAATTAACTACTTTTGCTATTCTGGTAACCGGCTACTATGTTTAAAAAAGTAAATAATATTTTCCTGGTTTATTACGGCTCTTTTAATACTAAATCAGGTTCAAATGTCCACATTATTGAGCTTCTAAGAAATTTAAAAAAATATACTGATATAGTCCTGTTTGCACCCGGACAGAAGAGTGTAGACCGTACTCTTCCAGGGATCAAATGCGTGCCTGTAATAGACAATAAATATCTTGTACAGCCCTCTTACGAATTCATGCTTTCTTTTTACCTTCTTTATTCTTGCATAAGAAATAGGCCTGACGTGCTCTATCTTCGCCAGAATTCTTTTCCGTTCTTTCCCATTCTTCTATGTAAAATTCTAAAAATTCCTTCAATAGTAGAAGTCAATGGGATAGTTCTGGATGAGTTAAAGGTCGATCCAAATTCACAGTCTTTTGCGTATAGAGTTTTCTCTCATCTTGCACTCCGGTCTGAGAACTTTAATTACAGGCACTGCGACAGAATTGTTTCTGTCACGGATAAGCTCAGGGACGAACTCGTGAGACTATACTCTGTTCCTGAGAGTAAAATCTATGTTATTAACAATGGGGCAAATACCGATGTATTCAAGCCTCTTGGTTTAGAACAGACAAGAAAAAAACTGCAGCTTGAAAACTCAAAAAAGTACGTATGCTTTGTAGGGAATCTTGCAGCCTGGCAGGGAGTTGAATTTCTCATCCATGCTTCTCCTTTAATTCTGGAGAAATGTCCTGATACTCATTTCCTTATTGTCGGGGACGGAGTTATGAAGGATAAATTGATGGAAATGACTTCCAGGTTAGGGCTTTCGGATAAATTTACTTTCACCGGAAGAATCCCCTACGAACAAGTTCCTCTCTACATTAACGCGGCCGATGTTTGCGTTGCTCCTTTCATCAAGGAAAGGAACTCAAAAATAGGACTTTCGGCGTTGAAAACTTATGAGTACCTTGCCTGTGGGAAGCCGATTGTGGCAAGCGGGATTTCAGGAGTCAAAGATTTAATTGAAGCTTCAGATGGCGGAATTTCAGTAACTCCTGAAGATCCTGAACAACTTGCGACTGCTGTAGTCAGATTACTTCTTGATGAAAATACCCGAGCCCTTATGGGAGAGAAAGGCCGAAGATATGTAGTTGAGAATCACAGCTGGGATGGAGTTGCAAGAAAGATTCTGGACATATGCAAAGATATCATTTGATTAACTCTTTATAATTTGTATCTATGAATGTCTGCAGCTTTATTCATGGCTGCATTTCATAAAACAAACGCAGGCTGAGGGAGTATTTTTTATAACTTTCGGCATTTTCCGGCTTGAGTAGACTACCAATCTCCAATCCTGCAATTCTTCATTATTTAATATATTACAGCTCTGCTGTAACAGAGTCCGGAAATTATATGATATTTATCTTAATCACACTTTTTTTACTGCAAGGAATTTTAGAAACTGACACTAAATTTACTCTTTTTCTCAAGAGGAATTTGTGTGAGTTGAAAAATTGGCCTGAGAAACAGGTGATTTATTCTGAATTCTCTACTATAGCATCTTGTTTGATTCAGTAGTTTTCGCTATGAATAATTCTTTCAGCACTTTATTCTACAATCCCTAAACTCATATAACCATTTTTTTGCAAAATTTTGTCAAAATGTGTTAAAAAACTACTAAATTTATAAAGATTTTTATCAAACAACATCAAATTTTGTGACTGTGTATTACGTTACTACACAAATATTTATCTAACAGAAATAATTATAAATTTTGTTTTGATTAATACTAAATGATTTCGATGTTAGAACGAGATTAGGAATCTTTTTATTGATGGGTTGCCTTATCCTTGAAGACGTTATTATATATTTACTCTTTACGCTTTCAGAAATTAATTTGTGCATATAAAGCCTTTGAATTCTGAAAGGCTCTAATGTTTACAATATCTTGCCCAATATATCTGAAAATATATGTGAACTACTTCAAATTCTTAACAACTTATTATAAGTTTTACAGAGGTGTGGATACGTCACTGCACAAATATTTAATTATCAAAAATATTAATAAATTTCATTCTGATCACCTTCAGATGATATCGATGTTAAAACGAGAATTTGGAATCCTTTTATTGTTAGGTTGCCTTATTCTTGCAAGTGTTCCTACCGCTTTATGCCAAAGTCCTGCACCAACGGTTTATGTTGCAGGGGACGGTAGTGGAGATTTTAACTGCGATGGAAAAGACGATCATGTACAGATAAATCAGGCCCTTAAGTTTGTGGCCGCTAACTCTGAATATACCACTGTCCACCTTAAAGGTCCTTTTACGTATGTTATTAACGATACTCTTCTTATCGGCAGCAATACTATTCTTGAAGGGGATTCGACTGCCGTGATCAAACTGGCTAACAACGCAGGCTGGGTTTCAATGAAACCTCTGATCCAGCAGATGAGCAGTTCCGGAAATAGCAACATTGTAATAAGAGGGTTTGAAGTTAATGTGAATCATGACGGTAACCCCTACCTTGCAGATGGTAAAACCCCGCTTGCTAAGGGCAGAGGGTACTATAATGTGATGTATTTCCTTTATTGTAAGAACGTAACTGTATGCGATATGTATATGCACGATGGTCACGGAGACGGGCTAAGGATAAAATATGGAGAGAACATTCAGTTTTACGACAACAGGATATACAAGCTCGGACACGACGGTTTATTTGCAATTCAGTGCCAAAACGTTGAGGCCTGGAATAATACAATAACCTGCAGGACTAACAGCGGTCTTAGAATCTGGAATTCAAACCATGTAAAATTTCATGATAATGTGATCGATTCTTTCTATCACTGGAGCGCAGGTGGCCCGGGCATTCAGGTTGAAAAGTCTGCAGGTACTATGGATGATATTGATATCTACAATAATAGAATCAATAACACCTATGGTCCTGGAATCTGGCTTTTTAACTATGATACCTCTACTACCAAAGACGAAGGGAAAAATATCCATATTCATCACAATGTCTTCTACAGCACAGGCACTAATCCTAGCATTACATGGGTTGGGGGTATCTTGGGTAGTGGATTCCATGATACACTTATAGAAAATAATGTCTTTGACAGTGCATATAATGTTGCCATTGTCAGCATGAGTCCCGATGGTTTTTTCTCAGATTATACGTCAAAATACACAACAATTGTCCGCAACAATATAATTGTAAATACTCAGAAGCGTACAAAAAGCCCGAGCGGAACAGGATATGGAATTGCCAATTACCTCCCTGAAACACATTCCTTTGAGATTGCATATAATTGCCTTTACAATAACTCAGCGGGTAACTATGAAAACTGCGCCTCGAAAGCCGATATCCATATAAGGCCATTATTTGTAGACCAGGAAAACCATGATTACCACCTTCAATCAAGAGGTGGAAGTTGGAACGGGAAAACCTGGGTTAAATACAAAGTGAGTTCTCCATGTATTGATTCCGGCTATCCATCCTCTGACTATTCCACAGAACCTGAAGATAATGGAAACAGGATCAACATCGGAAGGTATGGGAACACAATCTATGCATCGAAATCAAAGCACTGATACATCGATATATCTATTGTTTCTTTGACCGCGAATCCAGATACTCGAGATTGCGTTAATAAATTAACATTGCTGAAGTGCCTTAGTCGTTATGGAAAAACTAGATAGTTGAAAATTATAGCTGGGAGGAAATTGAAAAAGATTTTGTGTAACTTTGACGATATCATTTGATAGTATTCTTAAATAATAGTGGTACATAGTGTCTCAAAACGATATTCAATTCTATAATTGGGATAATTTATTGGCAATAAGGGTAAACACTTGCATAAATTTTAGAACGATTTCCGTCTGAATTAAGTTAAAAATGTCTCTCCCAATTATAGAATTGAATATCGTTTTGAGACCTCTTATAAATTTAAATAAAGCTGTTTTTGACTTCCGTTTTTGTCCAGAATCTTCATAGGGTCTTCTTACAATTTTCAAAAACTGGCTAAAAATTTAAAAAAGCTGTCCAAATATTTTTATAACATTGCAATATTGTTTATAATGTGGACTATAGAAATTTAATCAAAGACTAGCACTCAATTTATTCACGATGTTTCATGGGGGACTTAGGTGAATTCGAGGGATTGTCCTGAAAGAAAGGGAGATTTCTTCTGAATCCTTTATTTGTTCCTTTGATAGGATTCAGTAGCTTTCACGATGGCAATTTCTCTTATAATTTCTATAGCCTTGAATGTTGGAGAGTGAATACTATTTGAAAAATCTTATCCAACATTCAGTGAACTGAGTAAGAAATTTGTCTAATTATTTGACAGGCAATTTTAATTTTTTGTAGACATATGGATACTTTTTACCCAGTTCTTACTCTACCAATTCATTAATAAATTTTTATAGTAATCTTGGGTGATATAGATGCTAAAAAGAGAATTAGGGATCTTTTTCTTGGTAAGTTGCCTTATTCTTGCAAGCGTCCCTACCGCTTTATGCCGAAGTCCTGCACCAACGGTTTATGTTGCAGGAGATGGGAGTGGGGATTTTAACTGCGATGGAAAAGATGACCATGTACAGATAAATCAGGCCCTTAAGTTTGTAGCAGGTAACTCTAAATATACCACTGTCCACCTCAAAGGTCCTTTTACGTATGTTATTGATGATACTCTTCTCATCGGCAGCAATACTATTCTTGAAGGGGATTCAAATGCTGTTATTAAACTGGCTAACAACGCAGGTTGGGTTACAATGAAACCCATGATCCAGCAGATGAGCAGTTCCGGAAATAGCAATATTGTAATAAGAGGGTTCGAGGTTAATGGAAACCATGATGGTAATCCAAAAATTTCTAAGGGTAAAGGGTACTATAATGTAATTTACTTTACTAACTGTAATAACATAAAAGTATACAACATGTATATGCACGATGGTCTTGGAGATGGGCTGAGGATAAAATACGGAAAAAATATTCAGTTTTATAACAACAGGATATACAAACTTGGTCACGACGGTCTGTTTGCAATTCAGTGCCAGAATGTAGAGGCCTGGAAAAACAGGATAACCTGCAGAACTAACAGTGGCCTTCGAATCTGGAACTCAAACCATGTAAAATTCCATGATAATGTTATTGATTCTTTCTATCACTGGAGTGCAGGCGGGTCGGCCATTCAGATCGAAAAGTCTGCAGGTGTTATGGATGATATAGAGATCTATGATAATACTATATCTAACACCTATGGCCCAGGCATCTGGATTTTCAACTATGATACCTCTGCTACCAAAGACCAAGGGAAAAATGTCCATATTTATCATAATGTCTTCTACGGCTCAGGCACCAATCCTAGCATTACCTGGGTTGGAGGTATTGTCCTTAGTGGGTTCCATGATACTCTAATTGAAAATAATGTTTTTGACGGCGTATACCATGCTGCCGTTATTCACATGTATCCAGAAGTTTATTCTCCAAAGTATTCGTCAAAATACACAACAACTGTCCGTAACAATATAATTGTAAACACTCAGAAACGTACAAAGTCCCCTAGTGGAACAGGGTATGCAGTGATTAATTACCTCACTAAAAACCATAACTTTGTGCTGGAGAATAATTGCCTTTACAAGAACTCAGCAGGCAATTATAAAGGTTGCACCTCGAAATCTGATATCTACTTAAACCCATTATTTGTAAACCAGAAAAACCATGATTACCACCTTCAGTCAGTTTCAGGTCACTGGAATGGAAAAAAATGGGTTAAGGACAAAGTTAGTTCTCCCTGTATTGATGCCGGATATGCCTCTTCGGACTATTCTAAAGAACCTGAAAATAATGGAAACAGGATCAACATAGGAAGATATGGAAACACGATCTATGCTTCGCTGTCATCGAGTTCACAAGTAAAGACTGTGCAGTCTTCGTTAACAGACTCAATCTCCGAAGCTACAAATGATACTGATGAGGATCTTAACTTTACGGCAGAAGTTTTTGACGTGGACGAAGATAACTTCACATACTCCGAAGATCTTTCTGTCGACACACAGGGTCCGGTTATCGAATCAATTCCCGAAACTACAGTTAAGATTGGAGAAACTTTGAACTTTACATTGAAAGCTTCTGATGTTAATGGAGGCAACCTTACCTTTTCAGCATCTGATCTTCCTGCAGGCGCCAGTTTTGACGAAACAGGGATTTTTAGCTGGACGCCTTCAGACGGACAGGAAGGACTATACACGATATCTTTTGAGGTAAGTGATGGTATTTTCAACGATTCTGAAGTTGCAATAATAAGTGTGGTTGAAGAAGCCTCTTTGAACCTTTCTAACGTGTACGACAGCTATCTTTACGATGTATCTCCTGAAGGTCTTTGTTTGAACAATTTATCTCTCGGATTGGAGGAATAATCGATGATTAGTAAGTTCTAATAAACCTAAAAAACTCGCAGCTTGTGGTAAAACTAGCTCTAGTGCATCGATTCCAAATTATGGATAAAACTGAACTTTAAAATCAACACTGATCAATGAGTTTTAAAATCAACGCTGATCAATGAGTTTCCCACAAAAAACTAGTGATGGACAAGGATAAACACGAATTGAAACTGTCTGTGTTCATCTGTGTTTATCCGTGATTTATTGAGGATATGTGGAATCGATGCATTAGATAAAAAAAGCTTTTTTAGGAAAAATGGTCTTAATATCTTAAGAACGTAGCTAGAATGGAGTTGCAAGAATGGCATTGGAGCAATATACTCTGACAGTACTTTTATGATATGTCAGATAGTTACGCCTACCTTCCACTCCTCTCTAACTTCCGTATTCTTTTCTATTTTTTGGCAGGTTTTCCTGGTAATTTTCTATCCTTTGTGGAATCTTAATCCATATCGTTTGACTTTTTATAATTTACAAAACTGTTTTTAAAGTGTCTAATTCCCTCTTTTAAGGTAAAAGCAAAAAGTTGACTTTGCCAAAACTATGTGATGTATTATCAAAAGAAGACCTCCTCTCAAAAATGAAGATCTAAAATTCACACAATAAATTTAGTTACTATGTAGGCTCAATAAAACTATGTTTTGACTTTGGCTTTTCTCGTTCCAAATACTTATTTGTTCCCTCAAACACTATGAAACTCTTTAAATATTTATTAAGTTTGAACAAATATTTTTATAACATCATGATATAGTTTACAGTGTTGACTATAGAAATTTAATTGAAGGGCTAATACTCAGCTTATTCACTATGTTTCATGGGGGGATTAGGTGAATTCGAGGAATTGGCCTGAAAATTAGGGAGATTTATTCTGAGTCCCTTATTTATTGCATTTTATCGGATTCGGCAGCTTTTGCCATGAATAAATTCTCCAGAACTTTTCTATAGCCTTGAATGTCTGAGAGTGAATACTGTCTAAAAAATCATATCCAATTTGCGAGAATCCGAATATTAAGTTTAATTAAATTTTTGACAAATAATAACAAATTTTACGGGGATATCGATACGTCACCACATGAAAATCTACCTACGAAAATTAACAATATGCGCTGTTGTGATCAATCCCAGGTAATCTCGATATTAAAACGAGAATTAGGAGTCTTTTTATTGGTAGGTTGCCTTATTCTTGCAATTGTTCCTACTGCTTTATGCCGAAGTCCTGCACCAACTGTTTACGTTTCAGGGGACGGTAGTGGAGATTTTAACTGCGATGGAAAAGATGATCATGTACAGATAAATCAGGCCCTTAAGTTTGTGGCCGATAATTCTGAATATACCACTGTCCACCTTAAAGGTCCTTTTACGTATGTTATTAACGATACTCTTCTCATCGGCAGCAATACTATTCTTGAAGGAGATTCGACTGCTGTGGTCAAGCTGGTTGATCACGCAGGCTGGGTTACAATGAAACCTTTGATCAAGCAGATGAGCAATTCCGGAAATAATAATATTGTAATAAGAGGGTTCGAGGTTAATGTGAACCATGACGGTAACACCGAGTTCGCTAAGGGTAAAGGGTATTATAATGTGATTTACTTCCTTTACTGCAAGAACGTAACCGTATGCGATATGTATATGCACGATGGTCACGGAGACGGACTGAGGATAAAATATGGTGAGAACGTCAAGTTTTACAACAACAGGATATACAAGCTCGGGCATGACGGTCTGTTTGCAATTCAGTGTCAGAATGTAGAGGCCTGGAATAATACAATAACCTGCAGGACTAATAGCGGTCTTAGAATCTGGAATTCGAACCATGTAAAGTTCCATGATAATTTAATCGATTCTTTCTACCACTGGAGTGCAGGCGGGCCAGGGATTCAGGTAGAAAAGTCTGCAGGTATTATGGATGATGTAGAGATTTACAATAATACTATCCATAATACCTATTGTCCTGGCATCTGGCTTTTTAACTATGATAGCTCTTCTGCTACCAGAGACCAGGCGAAAAATGTCTACATCCATCACAATACTTTCTATGACACGGGCACTAACCCTAGCATTACATGGGTAGGCGGCATTATAACAGGCGGATTCGAAGACACTGTCATTGAAAACAATGTCTTTGATGGAATCTACCACACTGCAATCGCCAATATGTATATCAACAGTTATTCTCCAACTTACGTGCCAGAAGGCGACGGATTCACAACAATTGTCCGCAACAACATAATTGTAAATACCAGGCCGCGTACAATGTCCCCGAGTGGAACAGGGTATGGAATTATGAATTATCTGCCTGCAACACATTCCTTTGTGCTGGAAAATAACTGCCTTTACAATAACTCAGCAGGTAACTATAAAAACTGTGCATCGACAACTGATATCTATGTAAACCCTCTTTTTGCAGACCTGGAAAACCATGACTACCATCTTCAGTCGGTCTCAGGTCGCTGGAACGGAGAAACCTGGGTTAAAGATACAGTGAGCTCTCCCTGTATTGATGCTGGATGTTCTTTCTCGGATTACTCTAACGAGCCTGAAGATAATGGAAACAGGATCAATATCGGAAGATATGGAAACACAATCTACGCTTCTCTTTCAGGAACCTCTTTGAATCTCTCTGGCGAGATGTACGACAACCGTATGCGTGAAGCTTCTCCTGAAGATGTCTTTTCGGATAAATCATTTCTCGATGTCGGAGGAATAAGTAGCGTTGGTAGATACAGAGACCTTATATGGTTTAACGTAAGCGAATACACCAATGCTACTGAAATCAGTAGTGCAACTCTTTCCCTTTTCTGGTATTATCCTTCCAGCACACGACCAAATGACACTGTTATCGAGATTTACAGGCCTGTTTCTTGGAATCCTGACTATGTGAGCTGGAATAAAAAGAATAAAGACATTGCCTGGAATAACACAGGAGGAGATTGGTATGACCGAAATGGTGTCCTCCAGGGAAGTACTCCATATACTACATTAACCCTGAGAGCCAGTAGCTTGCCAGATAACAGGTACTATGAGCTCAATGTAACCGATCTTGTAAAAGAATATGTCAGTGGTAGGTACGAAAACACAGGTTTCCTTATAAAGGCTCGCAGTGAAAGTGATAACTATATCGCCTTCTACAGTGCTGACTGTGGAAACACAAGCCAGGCACCAAAGCTTGATATTAAGAAAAGGGTGACTGCAAATGCAACTATTACTGGCGCGAAAGACAACCGTCTGCGTGAAACCTCACCTGGGGGCGTCTTTTCTGACACATCATTTATCGATGTAGGAGAATTGAGCAATGTTGGAAGGTATAGGGATGTTATATCGTTTAATTTAAGTGAATATACCAGTGCCACAGAGGTAGACAGTGCAACTCTTTCCCTTTTCTGGTATTATCCTTCCAGCACACGATCAAATGATACTGTTATCGAAATTTACAGGCCTGCTTCCTGGGACCCTGAATATGTAAGCTGGAATAAAAAGAGTAAAGGCATTGCCTGGAATAACACAGGAGGAGATTGGTATGACCGAAATGGTGTCCTCCAGGGAAGTACTCCATATGCTACGTTAACCCTGAGAGCCAGTAGCTTGCCAGATAACAGGTACTATGAGCTCGATGTAACCGATCTTGTAAAAGAATATGTCAGTGGCAGGTACGAAAATACAGGTTTCCTTATAAAAGCACGCAGTGAAAGTGATAACTATATTGCCTTCTACAGTGCTGACTGCGGAAACATGAGTCAGGTACCAAAACTGAATCTGGTGTACAGGTAACATTTGCATTCTCAAAAAAGATTTTCCATCACTTCCGACCCGAAAATAAACTTCTGCTGTCGGATGTTTTGGAACTTTTTTCTTTTAATGTACGAAAAACATGAATTTTTAAATTCTCCAGAAGGAATCTTTTTAAGCGAGCTAGTATGGTTTCTAGACCTACTAATCAGGATTAATTTATTTGTTTTTCCTCCAAAACTTATTCTTTTTGTAAAAGTCTTATTCTAAGGTCAGGATATCTTTTGAATTTATACCCAAACTGTATAATATTTCTACTCATTTCCTCTAATAAGCCAGAATTTACGATGTTTGCATTTTTAATTCTTTTTGTCTTACCCATATGCTTTTTAAAAAGTAATGTCAAGACATACACTGAACTTCTTCCAAAATTACACTGATTTTCTACCAAAATTTATCTCAACACAAAGGCTTTTATCTTTTGTAGAAATCTCTTACTGGGGGTAGCTGAAATCTGTCGTTGTTGAATAAAAATGTATCTAAAAAAATTTGAAGTTAACACTGAATCTATGTATGATATATCGAAACTTTTGAATTCAAAATTAAAGGTATTTTATATGAATGAAACTTATTATAATATGGTTATAAATAGAACCTCTACTGAGAGGTTAAAACTTGAGCAAGATGATCAGTGTTCAAAAGGATTTAAATATCAGGCTCTGGATAATGAGTCGGGTCAAGTCGTAAGAAAAACTTTCATGTAAGGCTATTTTCACAACTTATTTCAATGGAAATTCTTAAAAACGGAATTCTTTTTAAGGTGATATGGTGTCATATCAAAAGTTTGCAAAGGATGTTGGTTTTATCGGGGCAGTTCAGGTACTTACAAGCCTGGGAACTTTTTTCCTGCTTCCGATAATCACAAAAACCCTTGGAACATACGACTATGGACTCTGGGCTCAGATCAATATCACTGTATCTCTCATCTCTCCCATTGCACTGATGGGCCTCTCTATGGGTTTTGTCAGGTTTTTATCTTCTGAAACGGAAACCAAAATAATAAGGGAAGCAGTATATTCAATTCTCTTTTTTGTAACTATATCTGGTCTGTTGGCCTCGTTTTTACTCTATACATTTGCAGAGCCTCTTGCCACCTTCGGTTTTAAAGACCCTCATGCAACTTATTTTATCCAGGCAGGTTCCCTTTTAATTTTTCTGAGCGTGATTGAGTCTATATCTCTTTTTTATTTCAGAATTTTCAGGCAGATTCAGACATTTTCTTACTTAACCCTTTTTGAAACGTTTGGAAAATTGTTTTTTATTCTCTTTCTTCTCAAAATGGGATACGGGCTTCTTGGTGTAATAGAGGCCACTCTACTTGTACAGGGCTCCATTTTTTTAATTTCTCTTCTGATGATCATATCACAGATAGGATTCGTTATCCCTCGATTTACTTACATAAAAGAGTATTTGCAATTTTCTCTACCGCTAACTCCCAATTCACTTGTAAGGTGGATTACAGAATCAAGTGATAGATATATGGTTACTTACTTTCTCGGCCTTAGAAGTGTGGGCGTATATTCGGCAGCCTGTTCAATTGGCAGTCTTATACAACTTTTTGTAAGTTCTCTTCAGCTCATTCTTCTTCCCGAGTTATCAAAGCTGTTCGATGAAAATAAAATGGATGAAGTAAAAATTTATATGTCTCATTCTCTAAGGTATTTTCTTCTTATCTCAATTCCTGCAGTCTTCGGGCTCTCAGCTCTTGCAAAACCTTTGCTTGGGATCCTTACCACTGACGATTTTCTTTCGGGTTGGTTTGTAATTCCCATTATTGCCTTCTCCGGTCTTCTGGCAGGAATCTTCCAGATATTTGTCAACACAATGCTCCTTATCAAGGAAACAAAAACTACGACCTACATCAATATTGTTGCAGCAGTTTCGAATGTATTGATCAACCTTCTGCTGATACCATCCATTGGAATTGTTGGAGCCTCACTGTCAACCTTATTTTCTTACTTTTTAATGGCTGTGCTTTGTATGCATATTTCCTTAAAACACTTTAAACTTGATTTTTATCTTCATGATATTGCAAAGAGCGTTCTGTCCTCAATAACTATGTATCTTTTTGTTTCCTACTTCGCTATCTCAAGCATCATTGAGCTTTTTGAGATTGCAGGTATGGGTGTACTTATCTATCTGGTTATGATGTTCTTGGTAGGCGGATTCACCGACCAGGAACTTTCTTTAATACGGAGGTACTTATTCAAAGTCAAAAGCGAAGTCAAGCAGTAATTTTACCTTTATTTTCATACTGGCCAACAAAAAAATTGTTAGGAAAAGGAATAAAAGTTAGTCTACTAACTTTTCCTCAAGTAATGCCCTTGCCGTTTCCCTAATGCTTCTCTCTGATGTATAGACCGGTTTCCAGCCCAAACTTTTCATTTTTTCAATCCCTAATCTCATTCTTGGCACATCGCCTTTCCAGCCCCTGTTCCCTCCGGTATAGGTAAATTCAACATTAGAAAGTCTCATCTCTTCTATAACAGTCTTTCCTATCTCTGTGGCACTGATGGTATCCTCGGAGCCGATATTAAAGATATTTACCTTTTCTTCGCTGTTCTCAATTAAAAACAATATCGCGTCAACGCACTCCGAAACATGAAGGTAGGATTTTTCCTGCTTGCCATTTCCCAGGATTTCCAGCAGATTAGCGTTTTTCCACAGTTTTTTTATGAAATCGACCGTGATTCCATGTGTGCTGCGTGGGCCAACGATGTTTGCGAAGCGAAATATCCAGGCCTGAATATCAAAGGTATGAGAATATGAAGTAATAAAGGCTTCACAAGCTAGTTTAGAGGCACCGTAAAGAGATATAGGAATAAGAGGACCGTAGTCTTCCGGAGTAGGAATAATGCTAGCTTCCCCATAAACTGTCGAGGTGGAAGTAAATGCAATTTTTTTAGTATTGTTTTTCCTCATTGCTTCCAGAAGGTTATAGGTCGCCAGAATATTCTGATCTAGATGAACTCTGGTATCCGAAGCTCCGAGCCTGACATCAGGATTTGCGGCCACATGACAAACAAAGTCAATATCTTCACAGACCTTCTCTATCGCCTCTTGGTCAAGAAGATCTCCTTTTATCAGGGTGAAGTCCGGGTTTTCAAGATGATTTTCTATGAATTCCATTTTTCCTGAGCTCAGGTTATCAAAAACAGTAACCATGTTCCCCTTTTCTATAAGGTGATCTACGAGGTGGCTCCCTATAAAACCGGCTCCTCCTGTCACAAGTATTTTATTCTTTGCAGCCATGGAAAATTCTCCCAATAATCGTTCCCAATAATCGTTCTTTCAATTAATACTTTATAATGTCTTAAAGTAATCAGAAAATACTTTTATCTCATTCCCTATAATGTGGGGTGAGTATATAACCAGAGGAAATTAAACATGTTCTGGTTAAAGAGTATTATTTACCTAACTGTATGAATAACTTTTCACTGAATTCCTTCACCGGAGAGTTTATGTTGACCGTTAAAAAAGCACTTATTCCGGCGGCTGGTCTTGGGACCCGTTTCCTGCCTGCCACCAAGTCGATGCCAAAAGAGATGCTTCCAATTATTGACACACCTGTGATTCAGTATGTTGTAGAGGAAGCCATTGCCTCGGGAATTGAGGATATAATCATTATCACAGGCAGAGGTAAACGGGCAATTGAAGATTATTTCGATGATTCTCCTGAACTCGAGATGCATCTTGCGAAAAAGCACAATACTGAACTTCTTAAGCTTGTTAGGGACGTCTCCTCTCTTGTGGATATTCACTATATCCGCCAGAAAGAACCTAATGGGCTCGGGGATGCGGTTCTCAGGGCAGAAAACCATATTGGAGATGAACCTTTCGCCGTGCTTCTCGGAGACGATATTATTGTGAATAACAAGCCCTGTACTGCCCAGCTCATAGATAATTTTGAGAAATATGGGAGGTCCACGCTCGCAGTGGAAGAAGTTCCTCGTGAAAAATTAAGTAGTTACGGAATTATAAAGGGCAAACCTCTTAGTAATTCTCTCTATGTACTGGAGGATATTGTCGAAAAGCCGTCACCTGAAAATGCTCCCTCAAATCTGGGAGCAATAGGCCGCTATGTTTTCACTCCAGAAATATTTGATTGTATAAAAGAAGCCGGGACAGGGGTAGGAAACGAAATCCAGCTGACTGACGGGATTCGGGTCCTTAACAGGTCGCAGATGATCTACGCATGCAGGTTCAAAGGAAAAAGATTCGATACTGGCGATAGGTTAGGGTATGTGAAATCAATAGTAGATTTTGCCCTTGAGAACGAAAATCTTAGAGAAGACGTACTTGAGTACTTAAGAGAAATTCTAGCAGAGGTAAAGGAACCTTCAGACAAATAAGATTCCATAATAAGACCGTTAGAGGCCAGCAAGGGTAGACTATATAAGAAGCCAGCAAAGTTAAACTATCTTAATTTGTATAAAAAAGAGAAAATAATCTCTGCCGGTTTTTACCAGCAGAGCCCCTCACAATCTATATTTTTCGCTTTAATTACCCGCCTTCCATCAATTACTATCTTTTCTTTCATGACTTTAAATTCAGAGTCAAGTTGCTTGAACTCATCCCATTCTGTCATTACAAGGCAGGCGTTAGCACCTTCAAGAGCATCTTTAGCTTTCCCAGAGTATTCAATTGTTGGAAAGATTCGCTTCATATTCTCAGTTGCCATTGGGTCGTAAGCCGAAACCTTTGCTCCTAATCTTAGAAGTTCAGCAATGACAGGGATAGCTCTGGATTCCCTTATATCATCCGTGTCGTTCTTAAAAGCAAGCCCAAGGACTGCAACCTTTTTGCCTGCAAGGTTTCCTATTTTTTTCTGGAGTATTTCGGTCATAAGAATTGGCTGTTTTTCGTTTACTCCAATTACGGATTCCAGAAGCACTGGCGAATATCCTATTTCTTTTGCCTTTCCTATAAGTGCTTTTACATCTTTTGGGAAACAGGACCCTCCAAATCCTGCTCCTGAATTCAAAAACTTTGGGGATATTCTGGAATCCTTACCTACCGCTTTCATAACCTCGTAGGTATCAACGTTTAACCTTTTGCAAATATTGCCAATCTCATTAGCAAAGGATATTTTGGTTGCCAGAAGGGAGTTATTTGCATATTTGATCATTTCCGCTGTTGATACACTCGTGCGGGTGACCTCACATTTAAAGGTTCGGTAAAGTTCTGAGACAAGATCTCCTGATTTCTGGTCAATTGCTCCAACAACTATTTTATCAGGATGCATGAAGTCGTAGACGGCTTTCCCTTCTCTGAGGAATTCGGGGTTCATTGCGACTCCAAAGTCTTTTCCTGCTACCTTTCCTGAAGTTTCTTCAAGGATTGGAAGGACAAATTTTTCAGTTGTCTCGGGCACAACTGTGCTTTTAACAACCACTACATGGTACCCTTCTTTCTTTGCCAGTACTGCTCCTATACTTGCTGTTGCCGCACGAACAATTGAAAGATCTATGCTTCCATCTTCTGCGGAAGGAGTTCCTACACAGAGAAAAGAAATGTTCGTATTCTTGATCGCAGATTCATAGTCAGTGGTTGCAGTGAGACTTTTTCCGGCATATTTTTGCAAAAGTTCTCCAAGTCCTTCTTCATAGATCGGGGGAATGCCTGCATTTATCTGATCCATCTTTTTCTTGTCGATATCTACACAGACTACTTCATGCCCGACTTCTGCAAAACATGCGGCTGTGACCGAGCCCACATATCCTGACCCTATAACGGAAATTTTCATAAATTGAACCTCTTTATTGAGAATTGGAGAGTAATCAATTCCAATTCTTATTTATTTTTTGATAGGAACTCTTTTCAGGTTTACTATAGAAACCTCCAATCTATACGGTTTTCTACCCGAAGTTCCTAATAATTCTTCATAAGTTTATATAGTTTAAAGGCTTATACCTTGTATAGTTAGGATTTAATACATGTTTTGATAACTCCTTTACAGAAGTTTTGGGGGATCTTATAATGTTTTCAATACTTGGCCTGGGTGCAGAGTTTGCAGCGGGGAATTCTCTTTCAGATTTAGGTATCTGCTTTCTCTCGACGGATTTTGGAATCCCTGTATATTATCGGATAACGGTCGTGGGACTAATCGCTCTTGTGGGTATGAAGGAAATGCTGCTGGCCTCTAGAGAAGAAGATGAGTTTTCTGTGGACTCAATGGATATGGGAATTTATCCTCTTATAGTATGTTTTATTGCTAGTTTCCTCTTTGCAAGCTTTAGTATAATTTTTACAAAGTAATTCTCCTAACAATCATAGATTTATTTACTCAGTATTTTCTTTTGGTTCTTCCAGTAAGTTTATTTTACGACCAAATTAGAAAAAGCTAAATAATGTTTATTTTCCTATTTTTAAGAATATAATGTCTATAATTCTCAATACTGATAATTCTAGTTATCTTAGTTCAGTAACTATATTTCCATAGCTATTTATCTTTGAGCCATTTATCTTCTAATCATAATATTGTTTGTTAATGACTCTAACTAACTTAAATAATTTAGTCTAACAGGGACACTATTAGGGGGGGCCTCCAGCCGCTGGAGATGGACAGTTATCACTTTTTAACATAGAATGAGGGGGAGAGTTCTATCTGATAGATCAGTTTTAAATTGGGGTTGAGTGAAAACCAGGATTTGACTGCATATTTTTGTCAAAGTAAGAGAGAAAAAGGCAGGAAGATTTCCTGATTTGTTGATATTAATTTATCTTATATACTTTTAAATCAGGTTCGAGGTTAGTTTCCTAACTCTCAATCTCGAAAGACTACTCGAGAAGACAGACTTTCTTTTGGTATATTATATTCATAGGAAATATTAATTGGGGGGTGAAAAGTTGAGAGTTCTTGTCGATATAGGGCATCCAGCCCATGTTCATTTTTTTAAAAACGCTATATGGAGTCTTGAGAAAAAAGGGCATCAAGTAATGGTAGTCTCGCGAGACAAGGATGTAGTAATAGAGCTCTTGAACGCCTATGGAATTCCACATACGGTTTTGAGTAAAGTAAAACCAGGAAAGGTTAATTTGCTTGAAGAATGGTTCATAAGAGAGTTTAAAACTTTTAAAATTACCCAGCAATTTGATCCTGACCTTTTTATAGGTATCCTTTCTCCAGCTGTAGCTCAGGTAGCCTGGATACAGCGGAAAAAATCCATAATTTTTAATGACACCGAACACGCAGTACTGGCCCAGAAGTTAACCTATCCCTTCTGTGACATAATCTGCACTCCTTCTTGCTATCTCAAAAATGAAGGACCAAAACAGATAAGGTATAGTGGATATCATGAACTGGCTTATCTTCATCCATCTTATTTTACTCCCCGTCCTGATATCCTGAAAGACCTCGGGGTAGAGGAGGGGGAGTCTTTTACAATCTTTCGCTTTGTTTCATGGGGTGCACATCATGATGTCGGACAACATGGAATTAAGAATAAAGTAGCACTTGTCCAGGAAGCCGAAAAATTCGGAAAAGTATTCATAACCTCAGAAGGGCCTCTGGAAAAAGAGTTTGAAAAGTATAAAATCTGGGTCGCTCCAGAAAAAATCCACCACTTGCTCTATTATGCCACTCTATATGTGGGTGAAGGAGCAACGATGGCTGTTGAGAGTGCAATCCTGGGAACTCCATCAATCTATATTTCCACTCTTGCAGGAACTATGGGAAACTTTTCTGAACTTGAGAAAAAGTACGGTTTGCTTTTTAATTATATTGATTCGCAATCTGCCCTGACAAAAATTACAGAACTTTTCAAAGATTCGGAACTTAAGAAAAGCTGGGGTCTGAAAAGGGCTGCTCTTCTCAGGGATAAAATCAATGTTACCGAGTTCATGGTCAAGCTCATAGAAAGTCTTCCTGAAAAAAAATCTGGACTTTCTTTATCTTCGGTTTCGGATGAGTCTTATGCATGAATTACTGATGAAAAACCAGGATATATGGGATCTTTTCACCCGAAAAGAAGAATATTATCCAGAAAAGCTGGATGAGCACCAGCGTTTTCTTTTCTCTGAAAAAGATCTCCGAAATGCCTCTGAGCCCGAGGTTTCCAGGTACCTTATGGAAAATGGGATGCAGGTCGAGTTCCCTGAAAATAAATCATTTGCCGTTTGTTTGACTCATGACGTAGACGATGTTTACCCGCCTCTTGCTCATAGCTTGTTATCATCAGCTTACAGCCTTAAACGGTTAAATTTCAAGGATTCTGCAGTTCAGTTACTGTGGAAATTGAGGGGAATAGACTACTCCCCTTACCTTAATTTTTCTAAAATTATGGACATTGAAGCCAGTTTTGAAGCAGAGTCCTCTTTTTACTTCATTACTGCAGAAGCCGATCCAATAAGATTCAGGTATGATATAGAAGGCATAGAACATCATCTGGGAGAAGTTTTAGATAGAGGATGGGAGGTTGGTCTTCACGGAGGTTACTATTCATACGGCAGTCCAGAAAAAATAAAAAAAGAAAAAGAAAGACTTGAAGCAGTTCTGGGTAAAAAAGTAATAGGTTTTCGCAATCATTACCTCCGGTTCAAAACTCCATACTCCTGGGAAATACTTGCAGATGCCGGTTTTAGCTATGACTCCACTTTCGGGCACAGATACTCAGTCGGTTTCAGGAATGGAATGTGCCATCCTTTCAGTCCATATAACCTTAACACAGGAAAAGAGATTGATATCCTCGAAATTCCGCTTATCGTTATGGACACTGCTCTTTTTGCTACTTCAAAATCTTTTGAGGAGGCCTGGGAACGCACAAAAAATCTGATTGATACTACAGCAAGCCTCAACGGTGTTATTACCCTGCTGTGGCATAATTTCGCGTTCAGTTGCAATTTTCGAAAAGATTGGGTGAGGCTGTATGAGAAGGTGCTTCAGTACTGCTCCGAAAAAGGGGCATGGATGACAAGCGGAGAAGAAATCTATAGGTGGTGGGCAGATAGGAGCTGAATTAAAAGGAAAGTATCTGCTGGTTACGCCTGCAAAGAATGAAGAACAAAATCTTCCCGAAGTTTCGAAGGCTGTAATCGAACAGGAATTAAAACCTGATTTATGGATTATAGTCGATGATGGAAGTACGGATGAAACACCCCGTATTCTCGAAGACCTGCGGTCAAACTACTCGTGGGTCCAGAGTCTAAGATTACCTTCAAGACCAAGAGACATTACTTTTCACTACAGTTATGTCTGCAAACAGGGCTTTGACTATGCTCTTGAGTATTGTAAGGAAAATAATATTGAATTCGAGTATGTAGGCCTTCTTGATGCCGATACGGTGCTTGAAAAAAATTATTTCGGAAAACTTCTGGCTGAGTTTAAAAAGGATAGTTCTCTCGGAATTGTAAGTGGGGGAATATATTATGATAATGACGGAAAACTTTCCCTGGAAGTAACTGCAAAAAATCTTCCTCGAGGTACAGGAAGGGTCTGGAAGAAAGAGTGCTTCCTCGAAACTGGCGGTTATCAGGTTGAACCGTCTCCAGATTCAATTTCTAATATAAAAGCTCTCTTGCGAGGCTGGCGGCTCATGCAGTATACTGATGTGGTCCAGATCCAGAAGCGTAAAACAAGTGCAGCTAACGGGCTCTGGAATGGGCATCTCAAAAACGGCTGGATGGCTTATTACCTTGGCAAAAACTCTTTCATGGCTCTTTTAAATGTAATTTACCTTTCCCTGAAGTCTCCCTACTATACAGGCATTGCCTACTGCTGGGGGTATTTTGGCTCGGCAATTAGAAGGGAGAAAAAAATCAAGGATCCTGAAGTAAGGGCTTACTACAGGAATCAGGGATTTTCAGGATTGTTATCCAGAATCTCAAAAAATTTTGGCAACAATTCTAGAAATATAAAGGAGAGAGAGCAATGAAGATCAGTAAACATCTCGAAAAAACAATTCATTTGCAGGTGATAATTTGAAGATGCTTTTTCTCGATATGGTAAGACCTCTTTCTCTTGCTGATGGCTCGCTTATTCACAGGTACGAGCTTGTTAGTAATCTTGCGAGACTTGACAATGAGATCCATATTTTTACTGTTGGCCAGACTTCCTTTTCGAGCATGACCAATGTTCACAGCCATTATGTCCCTCCTGGAAATTTCCTTTCACTTACTTTGAGCTATTTCAGAAATTCCATATACCTTCTGGGTTCCGAAACTTTTGACGTGCTATATACCCGAAATCCCAATTTTGGCTTTCTTGCTGGACTATTCTGTAAAAACAGATGCAAAAGAATTGTTTATGAATTAAACGGAATTCCTGAAGATGAAAAGAACCTCTTCAGGGAAAAATCTGAAGGAGATAAATTCTCACATCCCGAAAAAAGAAGTAATTTCTCAAACCGATATTTCTCTGCACATGCCAGGTTAAAACTGTTTATTCTTAAGAAAGCTCTCGGGTTTTCGGACAAAATAATTTCTGTGACTCCTGGGATAAAAGCAAATCTTGAGAAGGACTATAAAATCCCTGGAGAAAAAATAGTCGTAGTTTCCAATGGGGCAAACACTTCCCTGTTCCGGCCTCTGGAACAGGAAACCTGCAGAAGAGAACTTGGTCTGGACCTTGAAATTCCTTTTGTATGCTTTGTGGGTAATCTTGCTCCCTGGCAGGGGGTTGAGTATCTAATAAAGGCAGCTTCATCCGTACTTTCTAGATTTCCAGAATGCCGTTTTTTGATTGTTGGAGATGGCGTCATGAAAAACGATCTTATGAAGCTCTCCCGGGAACTCGGAGTTGAGAACAGGTTCATTTTTACGGGTGTGATTGCCTACGATCGTGTGCCTCTCTACATTAATGCCAGCGATATCTGTACCGCTCCTTTTATATTTGCCAGAAACGAAAAAATAGGCCTGTCTCCTTTGAAGTTATATGAATACATGGCTTGCGGAAAACCTGTAGTTGCAAGCAATATCAGTGGCGTATCCGACGTACTTGAGGCTTCTGGAGGGGGGATCCCTGTCCTTCCTGAAAACCAGGGTGCTCTTGCAGAAGGTATCTTAAAGACACTTGAAAATCCCGATTTAAGAATTAAATTGGGTTCAAAAGGTTTAAGTTATGTTACTGAAAATTACAGCTGGTATAGCGTTGCGAAAAAGGTTAACGAAGTCTGTAAATCATAAATTGAGGCCAAGAAATAAGGGCTTGAAATCAGTCTTATGTTTTCCTATAACTTATCAGGATAAGAATAGTCATTTATTTGCACGGGGCTTAAAATGGACGAAATTGAAGTTAGAGAATTAGCGCCATCAGAATATAATGAATGGGATTTGCTCGTAGAAAAAGCTCAGCCTGGTACACTCTTTCATACCAGTGAATGGCTTGGAATTTGCAGGGATGTCCTATCAAAGGAGCTTAGAATTTATGGTTGTTTCAGAAAAGGCGAGCTTGTGGGAGGATGTCCTCTTTTTGTTAAAAATATTAAAGGAGCTTTGAGAGTAGCGAACTCTACCTGTGATATGACCAGCTACAGCGGGCCTCTTATAAAAGAGAGTGCCAGCTCCAAAGCAAGTAAACGGGTACAGGAAGTTCATGACATTCTTAATCCTCTCAGGGAATTCCTTTGCAAGCAGGGATTTGATAGTATTCACCTTACGTTCGCTCCAGGTTTTAAGGATATAAGGCCTTTTACGTGGTACGGATGGGACTCTACTGTGCACTATACTCATTATTTGAATCTGAATGAAGATGTAGATAATAACATTTCAAGAAAGATTCGAAGAGAACTTAAAACTGCAAATGAAGCAGGACTTAAAACTAGGGTATGGAACGATCCTGAAACATATTATCATCTGCTCTCAATGGTCTACGAAAAACAGAAATTAGCCCCTCCCCTTCCCAGAGGGTTCTTCGAAAGAGTGTTTAAACTGATTCAGGAAAAAGATCTCGGTTACATGTTTGTCACAGAGACTCCTGAGGGCGAAGCTATTGCAGCTCACTTAAATCTGTATGGAAAGAAGTGCACTGTAACCTGGACCTCAGCTCTGAACCCGGATTTTGGCCGTTTGGGTCCTAACGCTCTTCTGTACTATAATGAATTCCTTGACCTGAAGTCCCGAAATTTCGAGTACATGAATGTAATGGCAGCAAATATTTCCAGGTTTGCGGATTTCATTATGGGCTTTTCTCCTGAGCTAATTCCCTATTATAGTGTGACTCTAGAGAGCAAAAAATATTCAATTGCAAAAACCCTGTATAAAACTACTCACAAAGAAACTTACTGATATAAATCGAAATTTTAAAAGAGCCTATCCCAAAACTCAAAATTTGATTTTTGAATCTCGAATCTGGACAGTCAATCGAATATCTAATCATGGAAAGTGATTCTAAAAACTCCTAATGATTCAGAATAAAACAAGTTTTGGGATAAGCTCAAAATATAAAAGTCGGGAAAATCCCAAAATTATTTTTTCATTGTTTTTCTAATGGTCTTTCCTTGGTTTATTCTTGACTGAAACTCTGCTTTTCCTCTACAAACGAGATTTCTTAAGAAGTCAACTTTCAGTAAGGTTTTTTTCTAAAAAAGGAATTAAACCCTTTCAGGTTCTGTTTTTTATATTCACGAGAAAGGCTGAAAATATCTTCTTGAACGTAGGATCGTCACGAAGAGCTATCCCATAATAGATAGGGGTTATGATGATAGCTGCAAGCATAATAATATAAAAATTCGCAGAGAGTGTTTCTAGTAGAATCAATGGGATTGAGATAACTACTCCAATTGCTGTATATTTAATGAGAATTTCCAGGCTTTCCCTTTTACTGATCCCTACAAGATTAAGTAAGTATGCGTTATTCCATAGAGCGAATATAACTCCTGTGAAGCTAAACAAGCAAAGGGAAAACTCGGCACTTTTTGCATACATTCCTCCTATAGCAAGTGCTACGAACCTTGAGATTAGAAGAGCCGTACTGTAAGTAAACCAGACTTTTTGCTTTTCAAATACACTGTAGAGAGTTGAAATAGGCAAGGCAAGGAAAACAAGGAATATGAATGGCACAAGGATTTTTACATAAGTGCCTGCTATGTACCAGTTTTTTCCAAAAGCAAACGTAAATATTTCTTCTCCCAGAATTAACAGGAGTATCATAGGGAATATTCCTATTAAAATTAGCTTTTTGTAAACTTCGCTTACAATAGCTTTCATATCGCCGCTCGAATTCCCATTTTTCACCTCACTGATTTTCTGGAAGAAAACCTGTTGTATAGCTGTCCCGATAAGTCCCATGGGCATATTTACAACCTGATTTGCAAGTGAGAAATATCCGACAACGCTTGTGCTGTAAAAATATGCAAGCAAGAAAGTAGGCACCTGGGGCGAAATTGTATTTGCAAGTGTAGACCATGAACTAAATAATGGAAAATTTTTATATTCAATGGCTACTTCTTTCATTTTTTTAACTGAAATTTTTTTGAAGACCTTTAAGTCTTCTCTTACTCCCTTGAGCATGGCCAGGTCTGCAAGTCCATATCCAAGGGTATAACCTGCGATTAGACCCAAAGGCGATGCAGTCCAGAAAGGAATTAACTGAAACACTTTGGCCGATAAAGCGTTTAACACTCTGGACCCTGCAATAACTCCAAAACGTAGTTTTCTTGAAAGCCAGTAATTCTGCACGAAAAAAAGGCCATTAAAGAATACTATTGCAGGAAGATATATTAAATATTTTGAGGATCCTTTAGTATGAAATATATACTCAATAATATGCTCAATATTTTCTGGAAAGATTATCACGGCTACAGCTGTGAGTACGGATATAAAAGTGACTAAAATCGAGGAAAGGAAAAATACATTTGCAGAATCCTCTTCGGATTTTGGTAACATAATAGCAAACTGGTATGAAAAAGTAGAGAAAATTACCAGTATGCCTGATACTGCCACAAAAAGCTGAAAGACTCCCATATCGTCAGGGCTGTAAATTCTAGTGACTATTGGTACAAGAAGTATACCCAGAATCTGTGCAGCAACACTTCCTGATACAAGTTTTAACACATTACCGATAAAGTTTGACATAATTATTTCCAACTTTAAAACATAAGCTCAACATGTGGGCTTTTTTTCATTCCGCAATAAGTAACGGAGACTATCCTGGGCTCTTAGTTTCTGGCCGTTTTTCCTTCCTTTGTGTAAGCAAATACCTCGTCGTTATCATATACTCGGGCATAATCATGTGCATTGAATCTGTTGAAAAATCCCTCTGGCAATGTCTGGATAATATTTACTCCATAGCGTTCAGGATCATTGATCGAGACAGGTTCTTTAACAGTCGACTTTCTCAGCAAAACCGTAGGACTGCCATCAATCTCTCCAGTCTGTATATGCTGAATGTTAAAATATGTTGCGTTACTGGAATCATATCCTCTGTCCCTATAAAAAAGACAACTGTCATAGGGAGAATCCATCAAGATATTTCCAGAGTACTTCGCGGTTACTGTTTTAATGGCCTCTATTTCAATACTTTTAAACTGGTTTCTTACAGTTGTGTCCTTTGCCACAAGCGGGTTGTCTTTATTTATGCCTGGTGTTGTAACCATTACAAACGAAAATAGAAGAATGATTGTGAACATCACAGGGATCTTTGCTTTTTTTGAGTTAAGGAGACTTACCAATTTCAACATATATGAGGCGGATACAAGTACCAGGAACACTGCTATTAGTGGGAACCATCGGCTTGTAAGGAAATTCCTCATCCCAAGTAACGGAATTCCATAAGCAAGACCGTACAGGATTATAACAACTAAGGCAATAGAAAACTTATTAACTTTTTTGATATCTTTGCGAGAAAGCCATGCCAATACCCCTCCTATTGCGAAAAAAGGTAGAGCAAGGTAGCTTATATGGAGTAAGAGCGTTTCCAGTGTTTCCCGATTATTTACGGAACCTAAAATAAGTTCCTCGCTTGAGTAGCTTGATCCGATTTGAAGGACATCCATAAGAGGACTGAGAACCATTTCAAGAAACGAGGTATTCGAGTTAACATATGTGAACATCCAGTATGTTTGTAAACTAATAACAAAAAAGAGGATATAATTAAAACTGTTTGTTTTCACGAAAAGACTTTTATATACATGATTGTGCAGATATTTGCCTGCGCAAATTGAGACTACAGAAAGAAATACTACAAAAGTTGTCAACTGGTGGGTCAGAACCATTAGAATAGTAATTAGCAGGATGAATCCTGTATATCTCAAGCTCTGTTTCTCGCTAAAGATCGCGTATATAATGAATATAAAGTAGCAAAGAACAAGAGAACCAGGGGTTATATTTGTAATGCCTGCAACGATATTATGATTATTTAAGTTTATTAGTAAAGTCGCCAGCAACCCCATCTGAACGCCTTCAAGTTTCTTTCCTACAAGGTAAACGCCTACTGTACTGAAAACGCTGGCAAACCCTATAGAATAAAATATTGCGTCTTTGATGTCGGTTTCGCCCATTACCTGGATAATTGAAACAAAAATATGAAAAAGTGGGTAGTAGAAATACTTACTGCTTGTTTCAATCGGAGCAACAAATCCGGTATCAGTAATTGCCCGTGCCATACTGGCATGGAAATAAGCATCATAGCCCATTAGACTTGGAAAATTATAAAAAATTCCAACTCTGATAAGAATTGATAGTAGAAATATCTGCAATAATAAAGAGGTCACTCCGTCTCCCTCTCTAACATAAAGAATCTGGGAGGCGACAATGGCTGCAAGGATACATATCAATATAAAGGAAGATATAGGCCTGTAGTACAGATTCGTGCTATATATAAAAACGCATGCCAGAAAAATGAGATAAAACGAGATTCCCAGTATACTTTTAAGCCTATCTTCTTGGGAAGATATTACGGTCTCACTCTTAAATTTATTTCTAAATATAAAGTAGATCAAACAGGAGGAAAGAATGGCAATTCCAATATCTTTCTGGTTCAGGTTGATGATGTAGTACAAAGAAATGATTAATAATCCTAAGCCGAATCCCATGACGCTGAGAATCACATCAAGATTTGTTGTAAATCTCTCCGCGTATCCTTTTGCAGTTTCCATACAACCCCACAACATAATAATTTTTATAACTTATTTTTTCAACACAAAATATTTTCTGTTGTAAGTCCAGACGACTTTTTACGGACTTCTTTTCCCTTTCATATCCTTTTCCTTTTGCATTTCAGCCGGCCTCAACTTCTATATTATTCTTCCACCATCTGTATACTTCAGCTCCCGATGCCGCCCATGCGCCCTTTTCAGTGCAGCACTGAAGAATTTTTTTGTAAAACTCCAGGTAATCCCCCTGCATGTATGTATTATGCCAGAGAACCGTAAGTACGCCTCTATGGAATTCAACTGTATCAATGAGCTTTTCCGTAAGCTTCCATGCCTGATTGAAGTCAAGATGCATCTGGTTGAAAAGAGTGGTATCCATTATACTTAGCGGGATTTCGAGGATATCAATCTCTTTTCCTGTGTTAAGGTTATATGGACTGAAAGGATGGCACATTCCATTCCTGAACCCCGCACAATCATGGTACCCGAAAGTGGAATCATAGCTGAACCCCGCATCTGCGAGAAACTCCCAGGTTTTGGGAGTTTTAAACCGCAAATAATGATTTCTGTAACCCATAACCTCTTTCTTCAATGCTTTTTCCAATTTTTCTTTTTTACTTTTGATTTCTATCGGATTGTTATAAGCTTCATGTCCCCCATGGAGCCCTACCTCCCATCCGTGATCCGAAATGACCAAGTTCTCCTTCCAGTTCTTCAATATGAAGGTGTAATCTTCGTTTCCCGGATCAAGGGTCAGAAAATAAAAAGTGGATTTCGCTCCGTAATTTTCTTCCAGTTCCATAATTTGCCTAAAATTCCATAAAGGGCTCCAGGTTTTGTTTATTCTTGAAAATGGAAGGATATAGGCCTGTGCAAACTGCCTCTTTTTGAGAGCTTTTATAGTTCTGGTTGCAGTATTTAACATTCCGGGACATACAAAATCGATGTCATGAGTAAGGCATACAGCAAATTTTTTTCCGTCAGGATATTCGGGATTCAGGCCATTTTTTATCAGAAAGCTCGAGACCTCAGGCTCAAAAACATTTCTTTGACTGCTTAAATAATAGGAAAATCTTCCGTATTTATCTAAAAGGATAGGGTCGTACTCTTCTTTTTTTGTAAACAGCTCCCACAGCTCTTTGTCTTGTTTCACTTTTTTGATCAAAGTATCCCCCTTAACCATACTTCTTGGATCTTTAACTTTATTAAATATTTGGTCCACTCTATTTTTGTTATTCTCATTTAGTAACCTATCTCGATGATCCTGTCATATCAATCTCGTCCCCACTGAAACCCCGAATATATATTTCTCACAGATATCTTATATCTTTCAAATCACAACTGTAAAATCTTGACTTCTATCTCTTCAGTACGGGTTTTTTCCATATTCTGTCATTTCTTAATAAGACATATATCGTTTTATTTGATCAAAAAAAGCACAATTATTCTATTAATATATATACTTAACATAATAATAACATAATAACTCGATATGTTTTGTATTCTTGTCGATATGTCAAGGCTCCACAGTCAACATCATTTTACAATGTTTGCCCTTTAATAAATAAAAATTATTATGATGTAAGTTTTGGTATTGAACTAAAATTCTTTTTTCAGTGTTCTCTCACTATTATACTATTTTGCTCATCTTATCTGTTGATATTTAAGTTGTTCAGTATCTCCCAGCCTTAGTATTTCTGGTAGCTACCCTCTGGAAAGTCGCTTACTAAGTTTCGGGTTGCCCTAGATTGGGAATCTATAGTTTGCAGGTGCAGCATCAAACCCCGTTATACTGTATGACATTAACCATCTCAATACACTAATCAAACCCTTGCTAAACTTGTGAAATTACCTTCACAATGCATTAATGCTTATTTCAATATTTACTTCAGTGGCAAGCTTTGTTCTTTTCGATTTGAATTATTCTTCGATTTTCTTTTCCTTACTTGTTATCTCTTCAAGATTCCTTTTCCATGAAAATAGGAACTTATTCTAAATAAGGGACTGTTTTTTTTACAATTGGCTTAACTATAAATAAATAAGCAAGTTGCATTAATAACTAACGTTTTTATAAATTGTTCTACCTTTTAACTTCTATAAATTATGCTTTGTCTAATATTAATTGCATAAGGAGACCTTAGCCAGTCAATTCATTTCTTTTATTTTTATTCATAGAGATCATTTGTAAGGATAATTTTTCCTTATTAATATTTTTACGAGACTATCTTTATCATATGTTAACCTTATATATATCTTACTCTAATAATTTTTAGTATGATAGCCTTTAATATTTTTCCACTTATACAGATAAAGGGGGTTATAGCATATGCATATGTATAAGGGGGTGGATTGGGTTTGTTTTCAGCCCTTACGCTTGGTCTTAATTCTCTAATCTCTGATCCTATTAGCATAGTATCTTCGCAATCTCAACTTCCCGATAGGTTGCTCAGGCATGAATTTACTGTCTTAATTCCAGCTCAGAACGAGGAAACTTCAATTGGAAGCAAAGTCTTGATTGCGGCAAGTTACGCGGACCGTGTACTCGTTCTTGACGAAGGTTCGACCGATCGAACTATGGAAGTAGCTGCTTTGGGAGGGGCACGAGTTGTTCCTGTCTCCGGTGGGGAGGAGGCATTACTTGATGTCCTCTACAGGGCATCTCTTGATTCTGAACTTGTGGTTCTTATCTATCCGGAATGCATGCAGGATATAGATTTGCTTTCTCATGTCCTTGAGCCTTTAAGACACGGGTTTGACCTATCTGTGGGTTCGTGGCCCTGTCGCATTTCCTGTGAGCAGGAAACAGTAATGCTCTTTAATGGAAAAAGCACCTTTAAGGAAAAAATAGGCTTTCTTGCAATAACTGCAGACTCACTGCAGAAAATCAGTTCAGGCAAAGAGCATTTAACTTTAAAGTCCTTGCTTTCTGCAGCAAAAACCGAAGGACTCAAGGTTAACTATCTGAGTTTTGATGTGGATCCTATATTCAGGAAGCTTGAGAGCACACGTATTGGAGTTGTCGTGCCTGCTTATAATGAGGAATTACTTATAGGCGAGACTCTAAGTGGTATCCCTGAATATGTGGACCAAATTTACGTAATCGATGACGGTAGTATAGATCGGACAGGAGAAATTGTAAAAAAGTTCGGAGACTCCAGAATCGTCTATTTGCGCCATGAAGTAAACAAAGGAGTAGGTGCAGGAATAATTGACGGGTATAAACTTGCCCTGAAAGACGAGATGGACATTGTTGTGGTTATGGCCGGAGACAATCAGATGGATCCTGTTCAACTTCCCAGGTTGATTTTTCCAATCATTGAGGGAAGAGCTGATTATACAAAAGGTAACAGATTACTCACTGATGATTTTAGGACCGGGATGAGCAAATGGAGATCTCTTGGAAATCTTCTCCTTAGCTTTATTACAAAAATAGGCAGCGGTTACTGGCAGGTTATGGACCCTCAGAATGGATATACAGCTATTTCCAGGCAGGCCCTGGAGGTTATCGATTTAGACTCAGTCTATCCGTATTATGGCTATTGTAACGATCTGTTGATCAAGCTTAATGCCTTTGGAATGAGAGTGATGGATGTGGTAATGCCCGCCCGGTACGGTAGAGAGAGATCGAAGATTCACTACGGCAAGTTTATCCGCAAAGTAGCTCCCATGATCTTTAGAGGTTTTCTATGGAGGCTGAGGGTCAAATATACGGTGCTGGACTTCCATCCACTTGTACTATTTTATTTCCTTGGAATGGTTGCCTTGCCTGCGGGTGTTATTTTAGGACTGTGGGGCTTTTTGCAGATCTTGTTGCAAAATCCTCTTCCCTCCTACTACCCTCTGCTCGGTTTCCTTGTACTGGGTATGGGGCTTCAGATGCTTCTTTTCGGAATGCTTTTCGATATGCAAGTCGAGAAGAAAAGGAATGAAAGAGTAGGACTTGCTCGTTAAGGCCTGGAAGATTATTCTTCCGGATTTTTTGTTTTAATTATCCGTTTATTTTTCATCCATTACTCTTTGAATGACAGTGTACCGATTTTTCTGTAAAATCACAAATCTCAATAAGTTATTGAATAGAAAAGGCTCTTCGTTGTTTTGTGTGGATATCCTCATAATTTCCTAATAAAAACCAATGCGGTCTTGAATTGAAAATCATCTTATCCATAGAGAATGGCGAAGAGTCATAGAAAATTCCCTATCGGAAGATCAATTTCTCTATAGTACTCAAAAACTTGGCTTCAAATTTACAGAAAATTCGAGAAACTGGCCGATTTCCTATTGTTTTATTTATTAAGTTAGGCAGGAGAGTTCCAATAGCAAGATGGCTCGGATCTACCAGAACCTTCAGTTGGTGTATGGAAATCCCAAACATTAAAGGTAACCCCAGCGTAATCCCCAGATGTCCGAAGAGTAGCATCAAAAACTAAATACTTCTTTATTTATATCTAAATGTTGCTTTCTTCTTCATGAATCAAACTATTTTCAGACTAACTTTATCGACATTCAGGTATACTCTATAGTGAGTTTGGGTCTCTGATTTTTATTTTGCCAGTTAGAACTGTAGAAAGCTATATAGTTTTCATCTTCCTCGCGGGCCTTTATAAGGAAACCTGTATTCTCGTACTTTCCACTTATATATTCCTGCACAAGTTCTGTTACATCCAGGTCGTAGTAGCGGTTATCAGGGGTCTCATCTCCACTGATAGTTATCGTGGCATATGGGGTGCTTCCCTGGAAGATCCCATTCCGGTCATACCAGTCTCCTCCAAAGTTTTTCCAGGGGTCATTAGATTCCCTTTGCTGCCAGGTAACATGTTCTCTGCACCATTTCATAGGTCTGTATACTTCCAGTATAGTATCCTTTGATCTGATTTGGTTCTCCGGGTAGTACCAGAATAAAGATAGAGTTGCCTCTTCAACCTGGTCAGTCTGATTAAGTGAACTCAGCTCAAAGATTATAACGCCTCTGTAAATGCCTCCATCGGATTTTTTTCCGACATCGATATATTCACTATCACTAAAAGTGGTATTTGGGGCTTCTTCTCTCAGTCTGTTGTCAGAAATAATGACAGGTAAAGCAATTTTAAGGTTTTCTGCCTTATCAAACTGCATCGAAATATTTAATAATAATTTTTTCAGGAACTTTATAAACTCTGAAAAAGCTCTTTTAAGGCTCGACTCAAAGCTTTCTTCCTGCCCGGTCTGGACTTTGCTTTCATTTATTTCATAAGGCGTCTGTGGTCCAGCAGACATAGCTTCACTCCAGGGAAAGTCCTTACCCAAAGACTCATTGGTGTTCAACTTTGCTGCAAGTTCTGAGTCAGCTTCAACGTCTGAGGTAGAGTTTGCACCCATATAGTTCCCTCCGGCGTTGCCTGAAAGACAATTGTTTTCCAGGATAAAGGAATGGGTATTTTTTAGCTGGTTGTATACAGCATATCCTTCTCCAGCTGCAGGACTGGACTGTGTATTAATTATTATATTATTTCTCACGATAGTTATATAGCCTGAACCTGGGGCCGAAAATTCATCACTGACCTGTTTATGGGCAATAGCAGCGCCATAGCATCCATCGAATTTATTGTTCTCTATCACGGTATTTTGGAAACCATTAAGTACTATGCCCCCTGCCCAGTCCGCACCCTCGTTAATACCGGTTTTATAAAATTTATTATGATGTATTAATATGTCTTTTGCAGAATCTTTCGAATACCCTGATCCATAGCCTGTAATCCATATACCTGCTGCGTTCGTCTCATATAGCAGATTATTGTAGATTTCAATATCATTCATCACAGTTGACGGGCCAATTTTCTGGATTTCAATTCCTGCCCCGCCCTCTCCTTCTGAGTTAATTATATTGTTATAGAATTTTACATGGTTTGTATTGTAAATTCTCAAACCGCTATTCGTTCTGCACGTTATTTTGTTATTCCAGGCCTCTATATTCGAAGAATAGATAGCGTAGAGGACATCATGCCCTAACTTATATACCCGGTTATTGTAAAACTTAACACCTGAACATTTTACGACTTTAAGCCCATCACCATGGCTGTCGTGCATATACATATCGTGAACCTGTATATTCTTGCAATTAAGGAAATTGATCAGGTTGTGATATCCTTTCCCCCTATTCTTTTCATTATTTTTGTCATGATTTCCATCAATCTCAAATCCCCTTATAGTAATATCATGATCTTCAGCACTGTTCATTTGCGTAATCATAGGTTTTTCTAGAGGCCAACCTGCTTTATCTTCAAGTTTAATTACGGCTGTCGTATCTCCCTCGAGAATAGTGTTGTTTCCAATTAAAATACTGTCCGAGATGATGTATGTACTGGGGCCTTTCAGATGAACGGTTGTGAATTTTGGGTTTTTTGCAACATATGTAAGAGCTTTGTTTATCTCTACCTGGTCGTCACTTCCATCACAGTTAAAGTCTCCACTTCCATTGGTAGCAACATAAACTGCTGTACCGGATGTTTTTGATAGAGTGAGGGTTATACTTACAATTATAAAAACAAAAATTATACTAAGAAACAATAACTTTTTTCTGTCTCCCCATTTATACGTTATCTTCTTTCCATTCATTTCAAATCCCCAATACATTGAACTATAATTCTTCAAGATTAAAAAAATTTATCTTTTCAGGACTGTAAATAAACTCCCCTTGAAAATATTTGCATTTTTTCCGCTGCTTGAATCCCAGGACTAGAATTCTAAGAAATGCATCTTAACTTTTAAAATTAAAGTAAACTCACGGGAAATCTAAATTTTTAAAATTTATTTGATTTTAATTTATTGAATGAGCTCATCCCAAAATCAATTTTGTTCCCAAATTGATAGGAAATTCAGAACTATTTCCCACGATAAAAAACTCGATTGATTATTCAGAATACGGATTAAGAGAAGTAATCTTGAGTTTTTGGGTCAACTCGAATTTAAAAATTTGCCTGTTAATTTTCACTTCAATGTTGAAGTAAAACTAATCATTAATAAGTAATTCTTATAAGAATCACTCTTACTCTAATTTTTATATAAATCCTTACCATAATTGATTAAATTGTCTACGGTTATATATTTTAGGCTTCTGAGCTCGTAAATCCATTAAATCCTTAGAGTTTATCGGTTTACCTATATTCTACTTCAGGGAGTTTGGGAAGTTAAACTTAGTACCCGCAACGAAATAACCTATGCAACTTATAATTTATTGTAACTTTAATTGGCTACCTTGATAGTGAAAATCAAAACGTTCAATTGGAAATCTGCATAGTTTATTCTGAGACGGGGCCTTAGCAGATTCTAGGGGATATCGGAACTTCTAAATTCTGCAAAAGTAAGTAAAGAGGTATAGTTATTATTAAATCGAAAGCAGATTACGATTTCTACGTCAAAGCAGACAAGTTTGCTTTAGGGAAACACTCTAGAAGCCCTAGACTAATTGGTGACGATATCTGGAAATTTCAGAGATTACTACGAAAAACTGAGTACTATAACAACTGTAAGAAATCTCGAATTTCCAAATTATATCTCAAATACTTGTTATTCAGATTCTACACGATGAGTGTTCATTTAGGGTTCAGTATTCCAATAAATGTCTTTGGTCCAGGGTTGTGTATTGCCCATAGAGGAACTATCATTATAAACAAAAATGCAAGGGTTGGAGAGAACTGCAGAATACATGCCTGTACCAATATAGGATCTAGCCGGGATGAAGTTTCAGCCCCGCAAATTGGAAATAACGTATATATCGGGCCTGGTGCCAAAATTTTTGGAAATATCGTAATTGCCGACAATATAGCAATTGGGGCAAACTCGGTCGTAAATAAATCGTTTTATGAAAAAGGTATCTCGATTGCAGGTATCCCTGCCAAAAAAATAAGCACTAAAGGATCAGATGGCATTATAGTTGCAGCTACGCAAATTGTAAAAAATAATTCCTGATTCTTATAAGTGAATACTCCCGAAATGAATATCACATTCAGTAAATGAATTTTAAATTGTTTAACCTGTTTTTTCTAATTAGCTAAATATTCTGCTAATAAAATAAGCTAAGGAAGCTTTAATATAACGTATTAAAGCAGAATAAGAAAAACATCTTCAGCAGCAGCCTGAAAGTTTTCCATTCTGGTGAAAATAGCTGGTTCCACCATACAACATACCCGGGCCTATTCCCTGAGATAGAAGCCCATTCAGTATTTCCATACCTGCCCATGTTGGTTCTGTTTCCACTATTTTCTGGCTCCTTTGAATAATCAGATTCCGGATAACCGGCATCGATACATGGAGAACTTACAGTATCCTTTACCCACGTTTTTCCATTCCATCTTCCACCCATTGATTTCAGATGATAATCGTGATTTTTCTCGTTTGCAAAGTGAGGGTCTACATTGATGTCGCTTGTCGAGCTGGCGTTCCTGTAGTCTCCTGCGGAGTTATTGTAAAAGCAGTTATTTTCCAGCACAAAGGAATGTGTTTCAGGCAGATAATTAATAACTCCATATCCTGTCCCACCTGGGTCTTTCTTACGTTGCAGAGTGTTTACAATAATATTATTGCGGACAATTGTGGTATATCCTGTATCTTTGGGTGAAAGATCGGTAGAATCATCCTTAGGATACATATGGATAATCGCAGCATGATACGTACCATCAAATACATTATTCTCAACAAGGGTATTGTAAAATCCACTTGTTACTATACCACCTACCCAATCTATATTTGGGTTCGTACCGGTGCTGTAGAAAATATTGTGGTGAATATATACATTCTCTGCCTCCTCCCTGGGGTAAGAGTTACCATAGCCTAACAGCCAGATCCCGGGTCCATAGGTGTTATGAATAGTATTATTATACACCTCTATGTCATTCATTACACCTGTTGTTTTCTCAATCAGAACTCCAGAGCCGCCCGCACTCCAGTGGTAAAAGGAATCTATTATGTTATCATGGAATTTTACATGGTTTGAATTCCAGATTCTAAGACCGCTGTTAGTTCTGCAGGTTATTGTATTATTCCAGGCCTCAACGTTCAGGCAATCTATGGCAAAAAGATCGTCATGCCCCAGTTTATATACTCGGTTATCGTAAAACTGGATATTAGAGCTTCTCTCTATCTTCAGCCCATCTCCGTGCCCATCATGCATGTACATAGAGCGAATCTGAATATTGCTGGAATTCGAGAAATAAATCTGATTGTAATATCCCTCTCCTCTCTTTTTTTCTTCGTTTTTGTCATGATTTCCGTTGATTTCAAATCCTTTTATAGTGATATTCTGGTTTCCAGAACTGTCCATCTGCGTAACCAGGGGCTTATTCCTTGGCCAGCCTGCCTTATCTTCAAGTTTTATTACGGCTGTAGAATCTCCTGCCAAAATAGTGTCGTTTCCAATTAAAATACTGTCCGAGATGGTGTATGTATAGGGGCCCTTCAGATAAACGGTTGTGAACTGAGGGTTTTCTGCGACATATGCGAGAGCTTTGTTTATTTCTACCTGGTCATTACTTCCATCGCAGTTAAAATTCCCTCTCCCGTCGGCAGAAACATAAATAGTTATACTGGGTGATGTAGTGGAAAGAGCAGTTGTTCCTAATGCGATCAAAAAAACTAAAATTGTAAAGTAAACTATGGTTTTTTTCCTTTTTTGCCATCTATGTTTCAGACTTTTCCCGTTCATTTTTATTCCTATCTTTTTTAGTCTTAACTCTCAAGGCATGAAAAAAAACCTCTTCAGAGAATATTATCAGTTAAATTTTGGCATAGATTAATATTTCTTTTTAATCCGGTGGACTGTATAGTTAATCAAGGTAAAACTTTGCCAGCGTCTTTCTCTTAAAGCCTCTGAAGTTTCTGGAGAACATATAAAACAAGATTCATTAATTATGGCAGTGTACAAGAAGTTTATTTCAGTTGAATACTCCATTACTTGCAGCGGGGTGCGCTAATGAACTTTGATTCCAAAATTTTTAAGCAATGATTACTAATTAATAAGTTTATACAGTAAGTTTATTTTCTAGACATAAGGGATTTAGGTTTGGACAATGTATTCTTAACTGTTTCTTCAATCTTCCTGCAAAATAGTAACATTTATCTCTGTTTCAACTTCTACAGTCTCCTTAGTACCAGATATCGCACTGCAACTTATTCTGTAGAACTCGGGTGTGGCTCGGAAATACTGAAAAAGAAAGATTACTACATTTTCGAGTAATTTATTTAAAAATATAAGGCATATCAAATTAAATTTCATAAATTTCTCAAGGTTCTCGAACAGACAGTTTGTCTATCGATCCTACATTTATATCTATCTATACCTTTGAGCTCGCAATTAAATTTTCAGTGTTAACTACAAAAATGCTTCTCAAGATTATTTTTGACGTTTTATTTTAATTGAATCATCAAAAATTTTTTTATACTCTTGTGCCCCTTTTCTAAATATTAAGTTTTTTATTAAGTGGAGTTCTCATTTATTCCCATTCACATGTGATTTCTCTATAAGTCAGAAATTTGTTATGTTATTATAAGCGTATTTGGTCGCGCGGTGGGGTCTTATGAGGGGGAGTTTTTCAGTTACAGTGGATCTTGAAGATTGGTATCATATTCCTTCAGTCTGCAGTTCTCCTTATGCCGTTTACAGGACTGTGAATGAGTTTTTTGAAAAATGGGAAGGCAGGTACGATTATCTGACTGAACCTACAAAAAGGGCATTGGATATTCTCGATGAGTTCAATGTGACTGCTACTTTTTTTGTAGTTGCAGATATTGTAGAACACTATCCTGGACTTGTCGAGTCAATTGCAGAAAGAGGGCATGAAATTGCATGTCATGGCCTGCATCACGCCTGCAAAATAGATCCTGAGACAAAGGAGCGATTAATGAGTATCGAGGAATTCGAACAGAAGACGTTGCTTGCGAAAAGAATTCTTGAAAAAGTTAGTGGAGAGAGAGTCGTAGGCTACAGGGCACCAAACGCCTTTGTAGGTGGCTGGATGCTCGATTCACTTGAAAGCATCGGGTTCAGATATGATTCCTCGGTTTCCGTAAATTCTCTTTATAATAAAACGGATTCGTCCCTTAAGACAGTCTCATCTTTTCCTTACTACCCTTTAGAGAACGGGCTTGAGGCAGGAAGCGATAGAAATTTTATTGAGTTCCCCTGGGCATATTATCAGAGCATACTTAAAATTCCGGCATCAGGGGGTCCAATACTCCGCTTTCTTGGAGCTCCTCTGGTATTGAATGGGCTTATCCAGAGTTTGAAAAGAGGACATACTATCTTTTATTTCCATCCAATTGATATTTCCTGTACTAAATTTCCTTCAGTAGGGAACAACAGACCATTTTACTGGTGTATGAAAGGAAAGCTTGTAGAACGCAGAATTCGTCACATTCTGAAGGTCCTGAATGATGTTAATAAAGTGTGCCTGAGGGATTACCCAGGAATATAGCCTTTAGAAAGGTTTTCTATATATAATTGAAAATTTAAAAGGATCTTGATAAGGCTAAATTTTTAAACCATATCCTATTATGTCTAATTTACTCCTCTAATCCCCATGTTGTCGCTTTGAATCCCCAATATGCTTTTACAGTGATCGAAGTATTTACCAAACTGATTTTTTCTTAACTCCTGGATTTTCTTCCGTATATCTTGGCAGATGTCAATCTAAAGGACAATGTTAATAATAATTGCAGAATAACATAGCAACGAGTATAATAATAAGTATAGAATAAAAGTATAATAAAGAATACTCAACGTTGCATATTAATTCGATGGGATAAATATTTATATCCTAAACCTTAATTGCTTATTAAAATAGATTCTAATTATATCTAACTTATACGATTTTACGGCATATTCCTCCATGTATTTCCTCGCTCCATCTATTTCTCAGGGGAAACACCTAATTATCCTGATCTTAAACGAATGCTTTCTTCTGGAAGACTAATTCGGGGCATGCAGACGCTGGCAGGAATAATAAATATATCTAATAAATGATGTTCACTCGTAAGGCTAAAACTGCATATAGTATTTAGCAGGATTTGTACTCAAGAAGGATATACTTATTAATATACTGTGACAGAAACACTAAAGTCTCTGGATAAGGGTATAGTACCCGAAAGCCTTTAATTGTTGAAAAATTTTAACCCATCAAAACATTAATTAGGTTAAGGCAGGTATATCAAACTGCACTTAGGGCACAACCATTAATTATTTGTTGGGCCGATTGAATATAGGAAGAATACGAAAGAGAAGAATCAAATATACAAAATCTTCGGATCGAAAGTTTTTGGGCCTGTGTGCTGCCTGTAAAAGAAAACCTCTTTAAGAGTGAAACCAAGTTTTCAGGAATAGATCATAATTAGGTGCGGAAACTGGACTCTGCAATTTTCAAAAAGGATGGGGGACACATTGTCTAAAACTACTAATAACATATTAAACCTTATAACCTCAATTTCTCTATTACTACTGGTTTATAGTCTTTTTATTCTCAGGGGAATTCAGCCCAAAGGATACGCAGTCGATATCTATGAACAGCTTCCTTTTCATTTCTACCTTACCCTGCTTCTTTGTTACGTTTCAGCCTGCGTTCTGCTTCTTGCATACCGAAAAATGAGTGCAGTTCTTATACTGTTTCTTGTTCATACTACAGTACTGATAACTCCTCACATGCTTGGCTATGTTTCAATAGGCAGGGGAGAGGAATTTTCGTACCTTGGGCTTGCAGGACAGGGTTCATTTTGTAACCTTTCGGGCTTTTCCAACCTTTCTCCCACGGGTCCTCTGCTCGTTTCAGCCCTAGCTCAGATTTCAGGCCTAGAAACATCGGCACTTTCATACTTCTTGCCAGTATTTTTTTCAATAATATTTATTACTGGAATGTTCCTGTTCTATCGGCTTTTCATGAGCAGGGAAAAATTAGTCTTAACAGCTTTTCTCTCCTCGCTTATTCCGTATTTTGGCCATTTCCAGACCTCAGCAGTTCCTTATTATCTTTGTTTTTGCCTGATACCTCTATACCTTCTTGTGCTGAGAAGCGCAATTTCGGATAAAAACAGGGCAATGGCCGTTTGCCTTCTTTTCATGATACCATTGATTCCTTTAGCTCATCCCTTTATTTTTGCATATCTTGCCTGCTTCTCCCTGTCCCTTGTCTTCTCGAGCAAAATACTGAAGCTCGGATTTCTCCGTAAAATCCTGAGTCTCAACTTTCTCTACTCTGACGCCTCCCACCCTGCAGGAAAAAAAATGCCTATATTTGTCTTCCTGTCACTTATCTTGGTAGGCTTCCTGCTTTGTGCGAAATATACTCTTCAGTTCTTTGATATATCTATTTCAAACCTTATCCTGCGCACTAAAATGCTAATGACTGCGGGCTTTTTCACGTTTCCATCAACTGAAAACGGATTTTTCGAGTTTGTGCATCTCTTGAATCTTTACTACGGCAAATACTATATTCCTTTGATTTTTATCCTGATCAATTCCGTAATCGTATGGCAGAATCGTAAAAGGTTTTGCCAACATTTTGTTCGCAGGTACCCCCGTTTCCTGGTCCTCTATATAGTAACCTTTTTCTTGGAGCTTGCTTTCCTTTTAAACCCCTTCATTCCCTACCCTCCAGATAAGTTTGCAAATTTGAGCTTCATTATTTTTGCCCAGATTCCTTTGCTGGGTTATTCCCTTTACATTATTTTCCTTAGAAAAGGGTATACTCTTGGCCTTGGCTCTGCAGTGCTGGTTCTTTGTCTGCTCTGGACACTGGGATTCTTCACCTGTTTCAGTTCGCCGTATACAGGTGGAGTTTCTGAAGCAATTTCGGAAAATGAGGCAGACGGGATTCAGTGGTTGTCTGGCGTGAGAGAAGCTTATCCATATGTTATGTCCTGTACAGATAAGTATGAACTCATCACCCAGCCTGAGATACTTAGCAGCAATATGAGCCGGGCTGAGCTTGATGAAGTTTCCCAAAAGCTTCTTTATGCCTCTAAAAATGATTCTGAAGGCAGTATCTCTGTAGAAAAAGCAGCAGAAAACAAAACTTTCTATATTGCGGAAACAACTTTTTCTGAGGCTTTGAGTGCCAGGGAGCAGGAATCCAATAAAACATCAGTTTCTACATGCGGAAGAACCCTCAAATCCCAGGCTGCTTATCCTGCATATAAGATCTATGATTCCCTTAATATCAAAATTTATGAATATGTTCAGTGAACTCCCCTCTGTTTCGTCTGGAGGTCAGGTCTCTGAGGAAAGTAACTTCCAGTTCTTAGGAAGGTAACTTCCAGTTTTTGAATGTTTAACTTTTCTTTTGAATGTTTAACTTTTTCTCTTTTTTACTACGAATTATCTTTTTTCTTTTCGCTAATATATTTGCCAGTAAGAAGGACAATTATAATCAGTCCGACGATTTCTGAGATAAAAACTTCTGTAAATCCGGGGTTGTACGATCTACTAAGAATTATCATAAGATACTCAATAAAGCTTGCTGAAATCGTGTCTTTCGGAAATCTCCAACCCAGGAGAGGCCAGAAAAGTACTTCAGGGCTGTTCCATATCTGATCTTCAAAAATATGGCAAAAAGATGCTCCTGCAATAATCAGGAGTTCAGGTTTTCTCTGGCTATAGAGATAGTACCCTGCCAGGCCTAGTAGAAGGCTAAAAAGTAGAGTATGGGCAAAAATTCGCCCGCTTCCTATGGTTTCAGCAAGAATTATCCTGCCAAGAGGTTTATCGATAATGTCTGGAAGGAGCGCTCCGAATGCAATCCACGGAACCTTTACCCAGAAGTTATTTTTTGAAAATAATCGGCTCAGGAGATAAAAGATCCCCAGAGTAATCCCAATATGTCCGAAAATAAACATCAGGTCAAAAATAGTTATTTACTTATAATTATTTTTCGGCAGGTCTGCCTGATGACCTGCCGGTACAGAACTTCAGTCTCAAATCAAAAAGAGTATTTCAAGCCTGGCATTCAGCTACGAGCTTTTCTACCAGTTCCTGTCGGATCGCATTCGTTCTATCTCCTCCGCAGACCATACCACGGACCCCGATAATATCCGGTCCGATTTTCTCAAGCACTGGAAGATCCTCAAATTTCAGGGAGCCTGCAATCGCGTTTTCAAGTCCGCACCCATGGGCAAGGTCTGTGAACCTTTTAAGTTCTTTCTCGTCCATGAATTCGAAGGTAGATTTTCCATCCTTAATTCCCGTGTCAACCATCACCACATCTGCCCCAGCTTTTGCGGCGATTGAAGGAAGCAGTAATGGAGAAATTGAATTGATGCGCTTGTAGTCCGAATATCCCGAGGCAACAACTTTCTTTGTTGAGTCGTAGTCCTTTACAGCCTGTGTTATTTTTGTGATAAGCTCGAAAGCCTGATCTTCAGTCTGGATATCGTAAAGGCCAACTTTAATATAGTCTGCTCCTGCAACGGCTGCTCCAAATGCTGCAAGGGAAGCAGTTCCTGGTTTGTAGTTAAAATCTCCTATGGTTGCGCTTATGGGCTGTCTACCGTCTACAGCTTCTTTTACGTCCCTTATTACCCATGGGAAATTCGCACCAAGGGAACCTTCTTTCGGGTTCTTGACATCTACAATGTCTGCGCCGCCTCTGGAAGCAATTATTGCTTCCTCTTTATTAATTGGACTTATAAGCAGTTTCATAAAAAGCCTCTAAATAAACATCTAATTGGAATCTTACAGTGAATATTATTCCTTTTATACAATATACTTTATTTTATACTTTTTTATAGGATGATACAGCTATTGAATAAGTATGTTCCGAGTAGTTTTTGTGATGGATATATTTAACCGTAACGTAGTTCTTGCAAAGGGTGGGGTCAGGGAAAAATACCGCCCGGTTTCAGATTCAAGTACTGTATGTAGCAGCTCGGACCCTGTGGACATAGTGGAACTCCTGCATCCAAGTGAAGTCTATATTGCCGACCTTAATGTGCTTCAGGGCAAAGGGCTTCTCGAAACGAACGCCGGAGTAATTAGGAAAGTAAGCTTAAGGGCAGACACAATGCTTGATTTCGGGATTTCGGCTTCACAGGATGTGGAAAAAGCCCTTTCCATTGCAGGAACTGCAGTAATAGGCACAGAAACAGGTACGTTTTCAGCAATAAAGGATGCAGCTTATGGAAACTCCGGAAGGATCAGTGTTAGCATTGATATAAAGCATGGTAAAGTCCTGAAAAATGATCCTGAGCTTCCAGAGTCTCCTTTTGAAATAGTAAAACTGTTAAATAATTTACCCTTAAAAGACCTTATTTTCCTTGACCTTGATAGGGTTGGAACAGCCTCAGGCTTTGACCCTGAATTCCTTCGAAAACTGGTTGAATGTTCCAGGCATAGCGTGCTTCTTGCCGGAGGGGTCAAGGATATGGAGGATCTTTTTACTCTTGATAAGCTAGGAATAAAAGGAGCCTTGGTTGCAACTGCCGTTCACTCGGGACTGGTTCCTCCAGCCGTGCTGAGTTCAGGGCTTAAATCGGATGACTTAAAATAAAATCGAATAACAAAATAAAATCGGATAACAAAAATAAAATCGGATAACAAAATAAAACCGGATAATAAAAAATAACTCTTACCTGGGAATCCTTTTATTTCAGCCCTATATGTCTTGTATATAATCGAATATTTTAGTATTAAGAGAAAAGTCGCAAATTCCATTTAAAACCAGAAAATTATGAGGTTTACATATGGTAAAGAAGGATACATCTGAAGAGAATATTGAAGAAAACACTGAGAAGACAAGCGGAGATGGATATGTGGAGATTAAGATGGGAGGAGGCTGGTATATGACGATCTCCCTGGCACACAGTGACCGCTTTGAGAAAGAGTATGTCGAACTTGCAAAGGAGCGAGGAGGCGTAAAGAGGTCCAGGTTCAACCTTAACCCCGCCCATGTCAGGATGTTGGGAGAAACCCTGATCAAATTTGCGGATGATAACGGTCTCTAACGGTTATTTGGGTTTAATTTCTGTTCAATTCTTGCATCTGGTCAGTTCCTGTTCAGGAACTCCATTATTTTTTTCACAACTTCCTTTTCTATGTATTCAGGAGAGCGGGAAGCATCGATTACAATAAAACGTTCTGGATCATCTGCCGCAAGCTTGAGGAAAATCTCCCTGACTCCCCGTAAAAACTCTAATTTCTCGAACTTGCTTTGTTCTCCTCGTTTCCCACAGCGTTCAATTGAAATTTCGGGCCTGATATCAAAGAGAAAAGTTATATCTGGAACAATAGTCCATCCCCGGTGCAGATCCTTTACCCATTCAAGAGGATTTTCCAGGTGAGTTTTCAGGGTTATGCCCTGGTAAGCATATCGGCTGTCGGAATAGCGGTCAGAAATTACTATTTTTCCGTTTTCAAGTGCAGGCTTTATAAGTTTTGCCAGATGTTCTGCATGGTCAGCTGTAAAAAGGAAAAGCTCGGCAAGCTGATCGGTATCTGACTGAATAGCTTTTTCCACGGCATTTCCAGTTAGAGTGCCTCTTGTTGGTTCCCTTGTAAAAACAGGTTTAAAGGCTTTAATTTCAGGATTCTTCTGAAGTTTTTCTGCAACCGTACTTTTGCCTGAGCCGTCAATGCCCTCAAGTGTGATCAGTTTCCCTCTCATAAATACCGTCTTTTTTCTTTTAGAGATTTTTAGTGAAACGCGTTATCTGTATTTATAATCTACAGGCTTTCCGGGCTCATTATAAGGTCTCAATTCCATTTATAGCTGGCAAGTAAGGGCTAAATTCCAGACAAAATAAGCATCTATTTATGCAATATTAAAAATAAGTTAGAATAATATGACTGTAATAGGAGTAATTACGCGGGGCAAGTACGGGCACCGCCTGATTGAGACTATCAGGGAGCACAGCGATTTTTCAATCGTAACTGCGGACCTTCCTGAATTCGTGCCTGTATTTATTGAAGAGCCTGATGAATATATGGAAGCTCTTAACTTTGATAGGCATGTGTTCTCTGCCGAAATTATAATTACTTACTCTTTGCATCCGGATTTGACATCTGCAATTGCAAAGCTTGCGGCAGAAGCTGGTGTGCGTTCTCTTATAGTGCCGGGTGGGCCATCCAGGGCTTCAATTCCCGAACTCAAAAAGATCTCCGAAGTTTCAGGTATGGATATCGAGGTAGATGAAATCTGCTGTAGTCTTGAACCCAATGATTTCAACAGGCCGTTTGCGGAACTCTTTGGGTCTCCTATCTTGAAGGTAAAAACAAAAGATGGAAAAATTGCCGATGTCAAGGTAATAAAAGGCGCTCCATGCGGGAGTACCTGGTATATGGCAAAGGAAATAGTCGGAACGGAGGTAAAAGATGCACCTCCCAAAGCCGGGCTGTTGATCCAGCATTACCCCTGTCGGGCGACACGTGGCGAGATTGGGGGAATCCATGAGTCAGGGGAACTGCATAAACAGGCGTTTATAAAAGCCCTTGAAAATGAGGAGTGATTATATATTCTTTGAAAAAACATATTCTAAATGTTACCGGAAAGTCGGATCCAGCTTTTCATTTCTGAGAAGCCTTTACTTTGTGTCCTTCCCGGTTTCAAGTAATTTACAGGGGTGAAAAGATTACTACCCTAACTATCTCAGAAGATTCAGGGCCCGAAGACCTCGAGGCACTAGCAGTCGCAGTACACTCGGTCATTGGACTTCCTACAACCATTCGCAGTCTCAAGCGAAAAGGACTTCGCCTGGAAAAAGGTCAAATCCTTGATAGAGATTACACAGGGCCTGTGCTCGAAGAAGTATTGAAAACAAACAAGGTTGTCCACAAAGTCCCTACGGAAGGTGTGTACAGGGGAAAACCTGTAGTTGTTGCTCCCATTCACTCGAAAGACGGAAAAGTTATTGCAGCTCTTGGAGTTGTGGACATACTGGCTACTATAGATCTCCACTCTGTTTTTCAGGAGTATACATCAGTACTGGAAGAAGTTGAAGATGCTAAAAAATAAAACTCGTAAAATATAGCCTGAAGTTTGCATAATAAATTGCAGAATTACTGACATTTGAATTATAAATTGAAATATTACCTACTACTCCATGGTAATTGAAAAAAGTGGTTATTGGAGGATCAGCTCCCGCTTACTTTCCCAGGAGAATTATTAGCTCCTCCATTTAAGCTTCCGGTTTAAACCTTAAGGTTTTCCGGGTTTACTCTGGCTTCTGGTATAATTTTACTTTCTTCAGCAGGGTACCGTTCTTTGCATGGGGTTGCCTGAATACGGTATCATTGGATTTTTCAATCTCTCTTGCCTGTATTGCAAGCTGCGAAGCGGCTCCCATTATTTCGTGTCCGGCTGCCGCTGTCAGGCACACCTGATCGATTTCTTTTAACATGAAACATGCAGGGAAGTTAACCTGTGCTACTTTTTCAGCCATGTGAAGGGCGGCAAGAGCTTTTGCTTTTGCATAAGGGTTTGCGAAGCCTGCATACTCAACACATTTTTCGGGTTTTGCAAAAATGTGTGGAAGCTCCAGTTCCTTTCCTGATTTTCCGGAAGCAACCTGGTCAGTTACTTTGTCCAGTTCTTCCTGGACGAGTCTAACAACACCACAAACGGATAACACTTTCATTGCATCGGAATTGAAGGATGCCATCTCTACAGGGTCAAGAAACTCTCTCTTGGCTCCGATAAGAGGGTCTACTGGGAGGATCATATATCCGAAACCGTCCTTCTCAAGAGCCTCTCTGGCTTCTTTCTTTGTTGGACCATCTGAGACTACAATGCAGGGAACGTCCTTCCATACTTCACGAGCTGCTTTGGGACCCGGAGCTGCTGCGTTTGGGCTGATAATTATCACAAAATCTGCATCCCACTGCTTGAAACTTTCAGAAGCTGCAGCTTCGGCAGGGCTCATTTTGGCGCCTGTACCAAATACACGTACCGTAATTCCCTCTCTTGCTGCAATTTCATCCTGAACCAGATTGATAACCTGGCTCATTCCCAGGTTGCCCATTTTTATAAAACCTATGTTGACCATTTTTTTCAAAATCCTGTGTTAACCAATTTTTTAAATAATGGAATTCCCAATGGGTTTATAATCCTTTTGGCAGGTTATATCCTTATCAACCTTCTTTTATAAAAATGTATGCGATATATAACTATTATTCAATATCTTTCTTTGCCCCTCCGAAAAGCTTAAAAAGGATGTGATTTATTTCACTCAAAAACGTTGACATCAATGCTGTTGTTTTGTGGTCTTGTTTCACAGAACCCGTATTATAATTTGAAAACTTTCTCCGTTGGTGGGCTTTTAATGTCAGGGCAAATTTATTATATTAAATTGCGGGGGTACCCCTGAAGAAGGTACACCAGGCAGCATGCCCTTTTTCGGGAAATTATCCCGCTATATCTAATAGTTATTCAGGTCCAGGTTTTGATTGAGTGAACTGTCCTATGCATAATTTTACTGGAAACAAATTGATTGTTTTTGATATGGATAGCACCCTTATAGACGCTGAGACTATCGATGAGCTCGCCAGGGCTGCAGGTGTTGTAAGCAAAGTAGAGGAGATTACGAAGAAAGCGATGTATGGAGACTTTGATTTTGAGCAAGCGCTTATTGAAAGGGTTAGACTTCTAAAGGGACTTCCTCTCGAAACTGCCCTTGATGCGGTAAACCAGATCAATCTGATGCCGGGAGCAGCAGAACTTATCCTCTATGTCAAAAGTAGGGGCTATAAAACTGCAATGATTTCCGGTGGATTTACCATTTCTGCCGATACGATAGGCAAAGCGCTTGGCATTGATTTCATTGTTTCCAACGAACTGCTTGTGGAAGACGGCTGCCTTACTGGCAAAGTTGTCGGCCCGATCACTCAGAGCGACTCCAAAGCAAAGGTTTTTGAAGAACTCACCCGACTAAGCGGGGTTCGACCAGAGCAATGTGTAGTTGTCGGAGATGGCGCAAACGATGCCTGTGTCTTTGAGAGAGCAGGTTTTGCTATAGCTTTCAATCCCAAGCCCATCCTGAGGGAATATGCGGATGTGGTCATAACAAAAAAAGACCTTAAAGCCGTTATCCCTGTTCTTGAATCTCTTTCTTATCAATGTTGTAATCAGGCACAGCATGTTGACATCGAACAATAGAGCTACTAAAATGCCAGCTTTTTTGCTGGATCGGGAGGCACAATAAGAGATGCTAAAGGAATTGCAGAAAAAAAGATCAGATTTGAAAGACATTTCTGAAGAAGCCAAGGAAAAAAGGAATACTTTAAACGCAGAGGCCAGTGCACTCGCTGCAAAGCGTAATGAACTTAACAAGAAGACAAAAGACCTTATTAACGAAGCTCAGGAACTAAAAGTCCTCAGGGACGAAATTAATGAGAAGGTCAGCGAATACAAGAATAAGCGCGATGATACCAATGCTAAGGCAAACGAGCTTTTTTCAAAGGCTGACTCCATCAGGAAGCAGAGCAACCTGGGTGGCCCTTCGATCAAAGCTCTAAGAAAAGACATTGATCGTCTTGAATTCGCTCAGCAGACTGAAGTCCTGAGCACAAGCAAGGAACGGGAACTCGTTGGGAAGATCACTCAGCTTCAAAAGCAGTATCAAGTCAAAAAAGTTCAGCTCGAGAGCAACTCCGAACTGAAGAACATTCTGGACGAAGCCCAGAAAATCCGAGATGAAGCCTCAGAATTCCATACCCAGCTGGCTGAATATGCCAGGCAGGCTCAGGAATATCATGAGAAGATGATTGCAGCTTTCAAAGAGGCTGATAGAACCAGGGCAGAGTCTGACGTTGCCCACAGGGAATTTGTAAAAGCCCAGGAAGCAGCTGACGAACAGCATAAGGCTTTCATCAATGCCCAGAAAGAAATCCGGGATCTTGATAAAGAAATCTTTAAGCTCAGGAAGAAAGACAAAGAAGGAAGATCTCGCGTTGTCAAGTCCGAACTCCAGAAGGATGCCAAGTCCATCTTCGAAAAGTTCAAGGGTGGAGCAAAACTCACCACCGAAGACCTTATGACTTTGCAGAGGTCGGGTTTAGTCTAATTCATCTCACAAAACAAAAATTTAGCTGAAAGTCTTCAATTTACGTTGCAGGTATATTTCAACCTGCATCCCAATTTTTCGAGTTCATTCCGGCTTATTCTGTGCTATTACTTATTCTGTTATTGATTCTGTTATTGATTCTGTTATTGATTCTGTTATTGATTCTGTTATCGATTCTGTTATTGATTCTGTTATCGATTCTGTTATTGATTCTGTTATTGATTCTATTTCTAGCCGATTTGCTAATCTATATGGCAGTGTGCTTAATTTTCTGTAAAATCACAAATCTCCAAAAGTTATTGGGTTGAAAATTCACTATCCAGAAGCCAATTTTTTCCACAGTATCCAAAAATGTGACTTAGAATATACAGCAAATTCACAACACTACTCTTAATGAGCTAAGGTCCCATCACAGAACAACCTATACATATTACCGATTGGACGTTGTGATTTTCACTATTAAGGTCTCCAGTCAAAATTACAATAAATTATAACTTGACATTGTCACATTTCTTTTTCACGTCCTACCGTGAAGTATAATTTTTCCTCTATAAATTTGGTTTAGTGAAACAAATAACAGCTGACTTTATCAAGTCAAATAATATTTCTGTAGAAAAATACATTTTAGAGAAACATCTTGAATCCTATTTCCAAACGAAAACTCGTTGTGTTGTTTCAACCGGCATTGATTACCTTAATGGTTTGATTCTCCTCCCCTATAGGAAAAATATGAGAAAAATGGCAATCTATTGTTGTAAATGCTCTAACAACCAATCACTAAGCCATTTTATCTCAACTTCTCCTTGGCGTCCTGCAGATCTCCTCAAATCTGTTCGAACAAATGCCATTAAAACTATAGGTAAAAATGGTGTTCTTATACTTGACGAATCAAGCATAAAAAAATCTGGAAATAGTTCTGTTGGAGTTTCTCATCAGTATTGCGGCAACCTTGGAAAAAAGGATAATTGTCAGGTTGGTGTATTCCTTGCTTATTTTAAGAAACAGAAGAGAATGTTGATTGATGAGAGATTATATCTCCCACAAAAATGGATTGATGACAAGGCACGTTGTTTGAAGGCTAAAATTCCTCCTGAGAAGATAAAGTTCCGAACCAAGCATGAGCTTGGTCTTGAAATGATTGATAACGCAATAGAAGAAGGTATTCCTTTCTCCTATGTTACAATGGACGGATTCTACGGTGAAAATCCGGAGTTATTGACAGAACTTGAAAATAGAGGCTTAACTTTTGTTGCAGATGTAGCTTTTGATACTCTTGTTTATGTTGAGGAGCCATTAGTTGGTATTCCGGATAAAAAGGGAACAAGAGGAAGAAAACCTACTATCCCTAAGGTTTTGAATACAATATCAACAAGAATTGAATCTCTTTCCAGCTCAATTGATGAATGGAAACTTATCAAAGTTAGAAAAACGGAGAGAGGGTACAAAAAAATCTATTTTAAGGCTATAAAAGTTTGGAGACGTCAGAATAAATTACCTTGTGAGAAGCCGTTATGGCTTCTCATAAGTAAAGATGTAGAATCTAATGACATTAAGTATTCACTATGCAATGCTTCTGAGAATACTCCATTAGATGAACTTGCAAAAATGCAGAGTTCAAGGTATTGGATTGAGAGAGCATTTCAGGATGCAAAAGAAAACTATGGAATGGCAGAATATATGGTGAGAAATTGGAATGCATGGCACCATCATATGGCGTTGGTAATGCTTGCAATGCTTATTTTACTCTCTTATCAGAAAAAGTTCAACAAAATGTATAAGATTTCAATTCCTGGGGTTATATGGATACTAAAGTACCATAATCCATTGAAAAGAATCGATGCTTGGGAAATTGCAAGAATATTAAATCAAGATAACGAGCTGAGAAGAAAAGCAAGAGTTAGTAGGTTAAGAAGCTCATAACTTTTTGGATTAGAAAAATAGGATTATTATTCTGATTACTATTAAGTATGAAATTTTGACAGGAAAAATTCATGGCAATGAAAATAATGGAACTGTTGATTAAGAAGAAAATAGAAGAAACAAAAATAGGAAGGTAAAAAGATTAAGAGAAAGTAAATTTGAATGGAAGTAGGATTCGATACCAGCAATAATGGGTTAATTTGACAATGTCAAGATAAGTTACATAGGTTATTTCGTTGCGGACACTAAATCAAATGAGAAAACTGAACTACAGGAAACTGAATAAAAATAAAGACATAACTAATCAGAGAAAAAAGCTTATTGAGTGGAAAGTGAGAGCTTTCCACTCAATTTGAAAAGGATACTAAACTTCCACTTAAAATCCAGCATATTCTAGAGAAACGTCTGTTGGTTCGCCATCAACTAGGAAGACAAACTGAGAGTCAGTCTTGCCCCCAGGACCTACATCAACAAGTTTGTATCCTGGCATAGAGAATGTCGAAGCATCAGTTGTATAGGTAACTCCATCTGCTGTTAATTTCCAATAGAACGCATTTGTGCTGTACGTATCTGTTCCAGTATTGTCAAAGTGGATAGTTACAACATAATAGTTCTTACCTGAAGGAGCTATTGTATAATCATTAATTTTAGTTGTCTTATAGTAATCCCAGGTAATAATATCATAGACACCGCTTGTTTTCGGTGTAGAAGTTTCAGTCGGCGCAGCTACTTCTGTTCCAGTGGATTTTTCTGTTTCATCAGGAGTTTCTTCTTCCTCTTCTTTCTGTTCAGCTAATTTTGTTTTATATTCGTCCGAAATCTCGTCTTTCTTTTGATCTTCTGTCGGAGCTGCCACTTCATTTCCAGTGGATTTTTCTGTTTCTGTTACTGTTGTGGCAGGTGTTTCATTTCCGGCAGATTTTGCTGCTTCTGCGGATGACTGAGCTACAGGAGTACTAGTGGGGGCAGAACTATCCTTTGAATCATCAGATCCAAACATTCCGACTACAATAGCAAGCAAAAGAAATCCAACAAAAAATCCTAAACCAATTTTAACTACAGATGTCAAAAATTTTTTCATTTCAAAACCTCGCCAAATCATAAGGTACTTATTAATCTAATTATTTTTTATAAAAAAGAAATGGCTAAAAATTGAGATATATAAATGTCAGCATTTTCATTACGGTAATCTGTTCATGCTACTTTGTTGATATATCTCAGGAGAGTCAAGCCACAAGTTAACCAGTTACAAACTTTGTAAATTGTTAGTTAATATTCTAAAACAGAACCGGAAGAACTATTCTAATTTTTAATGTCGACCTGTCAAGAGTAGGATAGAACGAAATAAAAGGACAGTACTGAAATTGCGGGTAAAAATTGCGGGTAAAAATTACAGGTAAAAATTAATGGAATAGAATTATAACTTTATTCGCGATTTACTCTGACAGACTCAGATACTTCTCTCTGAACTCAGGGTTTCTCATAAGGCAGCACTTTGCATTATATGCAGGGTCTTCCCTTATCTTTTTCCAGACATCCTTTATCCTGTCTTTATGAACATTTCCATAGGGGATAGGGATACAGGCGCAGGGAAGAATATTTCCCTCCGGTGTTATATGGAGCCACTTTCGACCTGCCATGCAGCCTGTGGTCTTCATGACCAGTGGGATAGGAAATATTCTGGGGCCTTCTTTCTCCCTGGCTCCGGATACAAAGTTTTCAAATTTTCTCAGGTCTTTTGGGGTCATAATTTCAGAGGCATGATCCATCCACCTGCCCGTGGGAACTATTTCGTAGAAGGAAAGTTCATGGACTCCAAGCTCGGATGCAAGAGCATACAGTTCTTCAAGCTCGTCCACGTTATCCCTGGAAAGCACCACATATATATTTACAAGCAGTCCTGCCTTAATTCCGTTTTTGACGGCTTCAACCGCGCTTTTGAAAACTCCTTTCCTGCCCCTTACGTGATCGTGCTTATCTTCATACGCGCTGTCAAAACTTACAGTAAGGGAATAAAGTCCCGCTTCTTTCAGGCTACTGGCTCGCTCTTCAGTCATCCCCACCCCTGAGGTGAACATACCTGTGATCGCTTTTTCCGGGTTTACGTACCTTATCAGGTCTTCCAGGCCAGGATAGGTCAGGGGCTCGCCTCCATCAAATATCACAAAAGTTGTGCCCATTTCAAGCACTTGGTCAATTGTAGATTTTACGATTTCAGGGGCAAGTTTTTTCCGGTTTTTCGTGTCAGGCAGGGCGCAGTGAATACAGTTGTTAGGGCATTCTTCAGTAACAGAAATAGTTACTTGGTCCGGAATTGTTTTTCCCAGCATGTAAAAAATCTGGCTTTTTACCAGGCGGTCAAAACCCGGGCTTGGCACCGGTGGCATCCAGGTTGAACAGATGAGCCTGTCGGCCTCGACTTTTGCAGGCTTTTCGCCTTCAAAAATTGAGAGATTTTTCTCAAGAGTTTTTCTCATAAGGATGGAAGCAGCCCCGCTGGTTTTCATCCTCATGTGTCCGTCTTCGATCTCAGTATAAACTCTGAAAAGAGGGCTTTTATAGAAATCGTATTGCATATTGTTCCTGCACCTGACATTTGATAATGTCCATATCGGTTCCGTTCTCTTTTGCTCTTTTAAATTTCAGTTCATTTATTCCTGAGGAGTGCTCTGAACTTTAAGATCGCAGAGGGTTTTTTCTTTAGCATGAACGCAAAAACCTGCATAGCCTGTTCAACTGAACTTCCATGAATAAACGAAAGGTCCTCCTTTTCAAAGACCTTAACCATCTCATCAATTTCCCTATCCGTCATTTTCCTGAGAGTCTCAAGCCCTATTCGGCCCAAGTAGTGTTCGGCCAGAAATTCCTTTTCCCAGGTCTTCCGATAAGCCAGAAGAGTAGATTTTGAGACATCTACTTTGCTTATGGCGTCTGCAGCGACATCTCCACATATCTGGCCTGCCCTCATTGCATATCCTATTCCCGACTGACCTGCTGCCCCGCCAACGACCATTATCCCATCGGTTATGTACTCCTTTGGAATGGTCACAATAGGGTCTCCTCCTGAAAGTTTTCTTACAACTTCAAGCTCTTCGAGCCCTTTAAGCTTTTTGAAATTTTCAACCCAGGCATTAAGGTAAGGCGTTGCATCAGTTCCGCACCGACGCACATAGGCTCCGATTGCGGCATTATCGCCTCCTCTTGGAGAGTATGTAGTTTTCCAGCCTGGAGCATGATTCCCTACATAATACTCAAACATCTCTGGTTTCCCGAGTCCAGGACTTTTAATATCCAGTTCAATTCCCCAGGCAATATCTTCAGGATGTTTCATTGTCTTCAGGCCCACAAGGGAAGCCATTTTTGAATTTATGCCGTCGGAGATAATAACCAGTTTTGAGGTAAATACTCCGGCAGAAGTGTTGACAGTAAATTTATCTCCTTCCTTCTGGATATCCTGCACTTTCACCCCTGTTCGAAGATCTACGCCGGTTTTCATTATTTTCTTTGCATAAAACCTGTCGAAAGCCGTTTTATCAATAGCGTATCCAGTAGCCTCAACTTCGACTGTCCTTCCTGATGGGGAAATAATCTTCATGCCTTTGAGATAATGCAGGACATAAGAAGGGTCTACCTTTTCTCCGCATTTATCAAGCATCCCCTTAAAAAAAGAGTTTGCAGGATGGGGAGGATGCCCTATTTCTTCTTTTTTTTCCAGCAAAAGGACCGCCGCCCCTTTCTCACAGGCGTTCCTTGCAGCCATCAGCCCTGCAGGAGATGCCCCTATTACGATAATATCCGCATCCATTTTTTCTCTACCTGTTTTACCAGAGAATGGAGGTGTAGCCCCCTGCATAAATGCACAGCACTACGTCAAAAATCATTGATCCAAACATAATCGCTCTGTAATTTGAGCCGTTAAGAAAGAGCTTGCCGCCCCTCTCCGGAGTAGGATGTTTGATGAAATCAAGACACTGAGTAAGCATCCAGAGTCCTGAAGTAAGGGCTCCTGCAAAGTATACAGGTCCAAGACGAGCCGACCAGCCTATGATTAGTGAAGCGATGACTCCTACAATCCACCAGAAAGTAACGAATCTGGCAGTAAAGGGTATTCCAAAGGTTACGGGCATCGTTGGAGCACCTTTCAGTCTGTCCCCTTCCACATCTCTGGAAACTCCTCCAAGGGTAAAAGCCCAGTCCGTAACACATATCATTAGCCCGAAGCAAATAGCCGGCAAAGGAAGAATTACCCCATCGCTGCCTTTCAGGATTCCTGCAGGGTCAAAGGCAAGCCAAATACCCACAGGTACAAGTCCATAAGAAATACCTACTGGCAAAAAACTGAGGAAAGTACTTCTTTTTGCAAAGATTGAATATATTGTGATAACTGCAGCCGCAATAATAAGGGTTGCGAGAGACTCGGGGTTCAGGTAAGTGGCTGCTGCTCCCGCAATTACTAATAAAAAGATGGTATAAGCAAGTGCAGAACTTTTTGACACTTTAGAAGAGGGTAAGGGACGGCCAGGCAGGTTGATCGTGTCGATGTCTATATCACAGCAGTCATTGAATACGTATGAGCTTGTAATGGCTGCAAAGCCACCTATTACCGCGATCAGGAAGGGAAGAAGCTCAGGAAGTCCTCCGGTCGCCAGGTAGGAAGCAAGGATTGCACTTGAGGCAGGTAGGGTAAGGTCCATGTAGTAGAGTTCGGGTCTCAACAGCCGCAGATAAGGACTAAGCTCACCGATTCTTGCTGTAAGGGACAATAGTTTCACCTATATTTTTCTGGTTTGTACGAAAGTTTTTGTATAGAGCTTTGTATTTCAGCTCTTTCCTTGTTTAGAGGATTCTTTGCAGATAATTCTATAAAGGTTTGCACCCCAAAAAAGTTTTCTTTTTATCTCTTTTGAGGTACGTTTTGGTTGCTAGTGTCTTGAAAGTTTAGTTATTGATCACATGCTAACTCTGAATCGCTATATGTTGATGAGAAGCTATCAAAGATTATGCTCAATAATTAAATTGCCATGACACTAGTGTCGAGTCAATAATCAAAGATTCAATGATTACAAATAATTGCAATCAATTTTATACGACATTTTGTGGTTGACTCGACACTAGTAGCTCAAGGATTTCAAGGTATCAGGAACTACAGGTATCCGATACTCTTAATCGGCTACCCAAAATTTATTTTTTTCCAATTTTTCCTGTATATTCATTCTTTTTTCCAATTTTTCCTGTATACCAGTTTTGCTCTTTTGCTGATTTCTTCGATTAGGGGATGCTTGAAATCCTCCTCGCAAATAAAAGTAAACTCAGCTTCCGGGTTCAGATCCATCAGTTTAAGGGTGTTTGAAAGAGCTGTATTGAGTGATTCGTAATCCGGAAATTTCGGAACTTCAGCATTGAAAGGATACACTTCTTCCATTTCGGTAGGAAATGCTCCAAAAGGTGCTTTGAAAGTAAGAATCTGGTCGTAATCTTTCTCTCCTTTTATTGTCCCTGTCCGAATAATTACCGAGCCTTGCAGGCTGAACCTATCCAGCCGTTTTCCAAAACGCATGACTTCGGGGCGGGAGGAGGACTCAGGTCCGCAGTAGAAGAAGGTGCTTTTTGTAGCCGGATCAAGCTGTTCAAGCCAGGAAGAGTGAGTGTAAAGCTTCTTCAGTCCATCCAGAAGTTTTGGATGGGCACGACAGCGCTGCTCCACAAGTTCGAGCAATTTCCCATCTTTTATGCACTGCTTAATCAGCCGGATTTCAGCAAAGGTCGCGTAAAGGTTGTGCCTTCCAAGAAGCTCTTCCCTGTTGTCGGCTTTTTTCAATTCTTCTGCCGTGTACTTTGAACAGACCGGACAGGAACAGGGCAGATAGTTCAGCTTTTCAACGTGGTAAGTTCCATTCACAGTAATATAGCGCCCGTCCTTGGCGTAAAGAGCATAGGCTGCCGAATCAAAAAGGTCACAGCCCATGGCTACTGCAAGAGCAAACATCATCGGATGGCCTGCCCCAAAAAGGTGGACAGGGGAAGCTGGAGAGAGCCCTTTTTTAGATGCAGCAATCACGTCAACAAGTTCCGCATAACGGTAGGCTTCCATGAGCGGGACAACTGCCCCAAGAGGATAAACTTCAAAATTAAGGTCTTTCAGGTGGGAAGCAGCTTTTTCCCTCAATTCAGGATATGTTGAACCCTGAACTGGCCCTGCAAGAAGCTGTTCGCCCTGGATAAACTTGCGTGCCGCTTCAAGGCGTTCAGCTGTGATTGCAAGTTCCTCTTCAGCTCGTCGGTAGTGAACATCAGGGGGTGTGGGGATGTCCAGCGGGACAATAATGTCGCTTCCTATCTTTTGCTGGAACCCGAGAATTTCCTCATTAGTAACTTCGACGGATCCGTATACAGAAAGCTGGAAGGAACCTGAATCCGTCATAATGGGTCCGTCAAAACCCAGGAGCCCATGCAGCCCTTTTTCCAGGGCGACACTTTTCAGTTCTTCCTTGCGGTAAATAATATAAGAATTAGTAATCAGAATCTCTGCCCCGAAGTTTCGCATTTCTTTCGGGGGGATAAGCTGGATATTTGGATTAATCACAGGCATAACTGTAGGCGTCTCAACAGTCCCATGGGGAGTCCTGAGCCTTCCTATCCTGCCACCTGCATCCTTGTCGAGTATTTCGAATATTGCTGACATGCCGGCGTTATAGATGTCTCTCAGATATATTTATCTTTGGGGAATAGCGAGAGCCAGGGTTAATTCTAGTAAATCACCTGAGCTTCCTCATCACTCTCAAATGAAGAGCTGAATCACCTGTATCAAGGATTTATGTTTCTCCTGTTTTTTCTCACCTTAATCTTCTTTAGCTCGCGGCATGGCAATAATCTCACGAACCTGAAGAGAGAAGAAATCTCCGCTATAGGCTGGCCTGAGCACCAGAGCTACGTCTGCACCATGCCTTGTGCCTCCTATCGCTATAATCTCTGTGTTGTTGGAAACAGGGATATGACCTGAATCGGCTGCCATAACTGCGACCTCAATGGCTACCTTGAAACCTTTTCCGAAGAGAGATCTAAGAGCGTCCGAAATTACTTCTACTCTGGAAAATCCCCCGAATTTCTTTGTGATTGAACGTTCGACTCCTGAGAATATATGGGATTGAGTGGTTATTACTGCTCCAAGCTCTTCGAGCTTCTTTTTGTATTCCTCTTCTACTTCCCATTCGCCTTTCTTATTCTGCCCGTACTGGTGGCTTATTCCGATAACCTTTATACTGGTGCCTTTCACAGCCTCTGCCATTTTTAGCGCGGTTTTTCCGCTGGTGCTTGCCACCACAATATGGGATATCTGAAGTTCTGCCGCCCTTTTTGCTGCTGCTGTAATAACAGCGTCTGTATTTGACTCTCCTACATTGTCAAAATAGAGAATAGATTTTTCCATGATTTTTCTCCTCCTGTGTTCGAATGTTTCTTTCTATTAGCTCTTTTACTGTATTCGGATGTTTCTTTTTATGAACTCTTTTACCATATTCGGATGTTTCTTTTTATGAACTCTTTTACCGTATTCGGATGTTTCTTTCTATCTTTCTATAAACTCTTTCACTGTTTCCTTTGTGTATTATGTTTTTTCTTTTTCATCTTTTATAGAATCAGGTTTCTGTCAGGCTTTCCTGTTGGAAGATGAAATTTGAATTTATTATATTTCTTTATCGGAGTTATTTTTCCCTATCAGGAGAAAAGATATATATTAAAAAGATTCTCTTTTTACCAAAAAGAGGTTCTGTGGTCGGAGCCCCGGGTCCATTGTATATTTCTTATTATGTATGTGCAGGAAGTAGCGTAGACCGGACTGCTGAGAAGCTTGTTTATCTAGGATTAGCTCAGATATAATCATAGGGGTTGTATTTCGCTGAGGTGGTTACTTGTCAAATACAGATTATGACAACAATGACGTGAAGATTATTACCAAACCTGTGCAGTCAAAAAATCCTGTTTTGATTGAAGGTTTTCCCGGAATCGGGCTTGTGGGGAATATTGCAAGTCAACATATGATAGAAGAATTGAAAATGGAATACATTGGCTCTATTGAATCAAGGTATTTCCCCTCGATTGCAGTGCTTTACGAGGGGCTTATAAATATGCCTGTAAGGATTTATGAAAGCGTGGAACATAACCTGATTGTTGTAATCTCCGATATCCCGATCAGTCACACTGTCTCCTACGATGTTAGTAATGCTCTGGTGGACTGGGCTGAGTCTATTAACGTAAGAGAAATTGCTTCCATTGCAGGAATTGCCATAATGGACGGAGGGCATAAAGTCTTCGGGGCAGCCACCACTCCGGAGATGCTGAATAAAATTAAGGAAAAAGTAGAAGTTTTCCAGATGGGGACTATCTCTGGGATTTCAGGTAGTGTAATGGCTGAATGTCTGCTGCGTGGAATTCCTGCATTTAGCCTTCTTGGTGCTACCAGAACCCAGAATCCTGACCCAAGAGCTGCTTCTGTTGTTATCGAAGTTTTAAACGAGCTATATGGGCTTTCAATAAGTACAGTTCGGCTTATAGAGCAGGCTGAACGCATAGAGGTCGAACTCCAGAGGCTTGCTGAAGATGTTCAGACTGCAGAGCAGAAAGGAGAAGTAAAGAAGGAGTTCCCAATGTACGGGTGATCCCATGGAGTACATCGCGTTAACAGGAATTGCTGATTCTCTTATCGAGGTCTTGAAGAAACACCATCTCAGGACTCTTGAGATTCGGAGTCCTCAAAACTTCGTAGGAGTACTCGGGCTCAATGCAGGAGATAGCGTTCTCCTGACCTCCACCAGCCTTCAGGATCTCACGAATGGGACTCAGGGTCTCATAGCAAAGGTTGTACAGAAGCAGATTTCGATTCATTCCATTGTCAGTTCGAACGATTTCTACATTGAAGAACGAGAAGCTATGTCAGCTCGTATCCAGCTTCAATGCAGGTGTATGGCAAGGGTAAGAGATGTTATTTCAAATGAGCTTGGGAAACCAGTCCAGGTAGATGCTAGGGAAATTTCCTGCTATGAAGCCAGATAACAATTTTTACTGGTCATCATCATTCATTTTAGCAATTCAGTAACACTCGGTATAAAATACTCAAAAACGCCTTTTTTAATTTTTAAATATTTTAGTTTGGAGACCCTAACTTTCTGGTTTGTTTCTTGTTTGAAAAGTCCTGGTCTTTTCTTTATTTGGAAAAGTTTTCGTGGTTCTATAAACAAATTGACTTACATAGAAGGAGGATTACTCATTGAAAAAGCCTTCTGGAAGAGGTCTCTGAAAACGATTTCTGAAAATAATTCTCTTGGAAGCAATTTCTGGAAAGAATCTCTAAAAAAGATTTTTAAAAAGTATTCCTGAATGACTATGCCGATATTAAAAAAAAGTTTTAGGAATGCTGGAAATTTCCGGCAATCCTTGATTTATACTTCAAAATTTTACATCATCTCAGGCATTTCGCCGCCTGGCATTGCTCCCGGACCACCTACTTTGGCTGGACTGGATGAGGCAATTACATCATCGATTCTGAGAATCATAATTGCTGCTTCGGTGGCTGCATTGATTGCCTGGGTCTTGATCCTGAGGGGTTCGACAACGTTATTTTCGAACATGTCCTCGATCTTGCCGGTGTAAACATTGAGTCCGGCACGCTTGTTTCCTTTCTCATGCTGGGAGCGCATTTCCACAAGCATGTCGATCGGGTCAAGCCCTGCGTTCTCTGCGAGGGTGCTGGGAATAATCTCGAGAGACTCAGCGAATTTCGTTACAGCAAGCTGCTCCCTGCCTTTAAGGGTTGCTGCGTATTCCTTGAGCCTGAGGGACAGTTCTATTTCGGGTGAGCCTCCGCCAACAACGATCTTCTGGTCTTCAAGAGCAACACCTACTACTCTGAGAGCGTCTTCAAGGGCTCTCTCAATTCCTTCAACTACATGCTCGGTTCCGCCGCGCAGAAGAATTGAGGTAGCTTTGCTGTCCTTGCAACCTGTAACGAAGGTCATCCTTGAGCCTGTAACGTCTTTTTCCTCTACGAGACCGGCATAGCCAAGGTCGGATTCCTCAATCTCGTCGAGGCTGGTAATAATCTTTGCACCTGTTGCGCGGGAAAGTTTATCCATGTCGCTCTTCTTCACTCTGCGCATACCAAAGATTCCTGCTTTTGTCAGGTAATACTGAGCAAGGTCATCGATTCCTTTCTGGCAGAAGACAACATTTGCGCCTGTCTTGATTACCTTGTCCACAATTTCCTTGAGCATTGCTTCTTCCTGGTCTAAGAAGAGCTGCATCTGGTCAGGAGTGGTGATCTTTATTTCGGCTTTAGTCTCGGTCTTCTTGAGCTCGATTGGTACGCTTAAGAGCAGGACTTTTGCATTCTCCACTACTTCCGGCATGGCTGGGTGGACACGCTCTTTATCGACAATTACACCCTCAACAATCTCAGAGTCCTTGATGCTTCCACCGGGCCTCTTCTCGACTTTGATGTCCTCGATGTCCACAGTGATTTTTCCATCTTCGCTTTTCTCAGCAACCGACTTAACGGCCTCGACTGCAAGCCTGGAAAGATGTTCCTTGTTAGCCTCTGCACCCTTTCCTGTTATGGCTGTGGATGCGAGTTTTTCTAGAGTTTCGGTATCTTCAGGAGATGCACTGATAGTGATCGTTTCTAATATCTTTGTAGCCTGATCTGATGCAAGCCTGTAACCGCTTGCGATTACTGTGGGGTGGACTCCGCTTTCCAGCAGGTCTTCTGCCTTTGTCAGGAATTCCCCTGCAAGTACGGCTGCGGTGGTTGTTCCGTCTCCAACTTCGGCATCCTGGGTCTTGGCTACTTCTACGATCATCTTTGCACCTGGGTGCTCGATGTCCATTTCTTTGAGGATTGTTGCTCCGTCGTTGGTGATAACAACATCACCCATGGAGTCTACAAGCATCTTGTCCATACCCTTGGGCCCAAGAGTGGTTCTTACCGCTTCAGCAACCGCCTTTGCGGCCATAATATTGTTGTGCTGGGCATCGGAACCATGGGTTCTCTTGCTGCCTTCCCTTAAAATAAAGATCGGTTGTGCTGCCAAGCTTTAATCTCCTTTTAATGATATGAATTTCTATGAATTTTTATTAATTGTATTACTGAGCACGTTACCTTTGTGCGTATTTTCCTATTCTTAATGCAAGCACTTCTATATAAGAATTTCTCTGGAACGTAAAATCTTATTTTAAAAAAAAGAGGCTCCTGGATCTCTTAATAGCTTTTTTGGGTTCTTCTTCCCGGTGTATTAAGAATCTATCCAAAAATCAATAATAAAACATTGTAATATTTGCAATATAGTTGGTTTCAAAATTCCAACGATTTGTATTTTAGATCAAAAGGGGATTCTATTCAGATATATTAATCTTGTTTTCCCTATTCTAAGTTATTGGCGCAGATATATGTTGTTTTTATATGCATCCCTGAAAAGTAAGAGATTTCTTGGAAAAAATACCATTTAGTGAGTAAATATATGCTAATATCTGACTGAATAACATCAGCATTTAATTTATATCGGTTTCTTATTTATATTTCTCTAGATATTATATTTGATAAATACTATCTTTCTGTTGATACAATTTGAAATCACTCTCATTGGCACATAAAAGACCTATAAATCAAACATAAATCAAACAGATGCAGGTGTAAAATTGTATCAAATTGATTCAAATGTTTGAAGTGGACAAATTCAACAGAAAATAAAACCAAAATACGGTAAAACCAAAATACGGGGGAAAAATCAAATGCAGGAAAGTGCTACTGAAGTACACAATGCGATTCAAAAAGCTTTACAAGCTTTTCAAGAGATGAAATATCCTGTAACGAAATGGCAACTTATTGATAAAGCTAAAAGTCTTAATGCCCGTAACGAAGTAATACAAGCTATTGAAAACATTCCAGACAAGGAATACCACAGCTCTTCGGATATTCTACAGGAATTCAAAGGTATTCAGAATGTTATGCAAGCTTTTAGAGATGTAAAGTTCCCTGCAACAAGGAGTCAACTTATAGAGGAAGCTAAAAAACTTAATGCTCGCAGTGAAGTGATAAACGTTCTCGAGTCTTGTTCAGATCGGGAATACACAAACTTTTCCGATGTCATCAAGGAATGTAAAGGTAAAGGTGAATTGGCAAAGCCGCGGTAAATACAATAATCTAATTTATGGATGAGCTCATTAAGGTAGTTCAATCCAGATTGAGAAGTCTGTGAGTTCATCCAAAACGATTTCATCCAAAACTAATTTTATTCCCAAATCCTGGCTGGTCTGGTAATAAGAAGTGCTTGTGAAAATAGTCTGGCTTACATAAAAGAACAATCTGCCGGTAGCTTCCGTAAAGTAAAATCTTACAAAATTGATTGAAGGGGTTCTGAAGTTCTCCCTTCGTGTTTTTCTTCACAGATTTTGTGCAAAAAACCCTCAATGCTTTTTTATACTTAATCGTGTTGTGAAGTTAGCAGGGGAATAAGCTCGGGAAGCGTGAATTAAAGGGAAAATTTGGTTTACAAAAAACCGGTTTACAAAAATTAGATCATGTCCGTAAGTTCCTGAAAATGATAAGTACTGAAATGCATGTATATTTTTTCCTTAAGGTTGGCGACATGCCCGTTTTTCAGATTTTCTCAATAACTCGCGGACACGACCAATATTCTTAGGCGCCATATCCACGGGCCTTACTGAACTTTTGAATGCCGCCAGTTACAAGCCTATCCAAAAAATAGTTATCTAGCTCATCCCAAAATCAAGTTTGTTTTTAAATCAAAAAAACATTCAGAACTATTTTTATTATCAGAAGCTTTTTGTTTCTCTATGATACGATATGAAAAAAAGCGATTTTGAGTTTTGGGATAATCTCCATTTATATTCGGTTAAGATACAATCTATAAGAAATGTGTTATTTTTATTTCCACTTCTGTAAACCTATAAATGTAAATCAAGATGCATAGATAATTGCAATAGTTATTTTGACTTTAGTATATTCCTTAACCAAATACAAATGGATAGAATTGAAATAATAACATCAGGGAGAAAATATGTCATCAAAAGTGATTGTTCCAGTAGAAAAATTTATGTCAACTAAAGGAATAGACCGCTACGTATTTCTGGATAATGAAGATTTTACCATCGCTTTTTATGCTTCTGGCTCAAAATCAGTTTTTTTCTCTAATTCTCATCCAATGTGTAAGGGTAGCTTCCAGATTAATATCTTAAATGATGTTGGAAATTTCTCCTGGACAATCGCTTATAAAAAACAAGTACTTATAAAGCACTTTGCCGAGATTAATCATTTACTAGGTAATTTATTGAAATCTGATTTAAATAATACGATGTCTACTCAATCAATAATCAACAATGACTATGCATTATCATATGGGTTTTATGACTGCGGAACTAGATCGATTGAATCTCATTTGACCAATCATGATCGTTCCTATGTTTACCTCACCAAAAATTATTCCGAATGGATGAAAGACCTCGCCAGTGAAGAACCTAAGTTCTTGGAAAGACCATTAAACGTATTAGTTTTGCCTGGAGCTCATGATGCAGGAATGTTTGAAATCTTCAATCCCAAGTCCATACTTAAAAATAAAGATTTCTTAAATCGACTCCGCTCACATTTTAAAGACCCTCTTATGTGTAAATCTATAAATTTTTCTGATATTACTGATTATCTTGAGCGAATCATAATTAACATAGCTTGTACGCAAAAAGATGATATTAACACCATGCTTGATCTGGGAATCAGGTATTTCGATTTTCGTCCGGGATATTGTTATGGATCTCTTAAGAGCATTCCAGAATTTAAGGACAAAATTCTCCACCAGCATGGGTTTGTTCCAGGTTATCCTTACTATGATTTCTTGTGCGACATATTAAAATGGCTCTCAGAGCATCCCAGTGAAATTGTTGTCGTTAATCTCAACTTCCAGGGCTTTGAAGAATCTTCGATGAAACCCAATGCTGATTACCTTATGAGGTTAGTATCAGATGCTCAGTTGGCTACTAACACTCTTAATATAGCTATTGGGAATAAGACCGACTTATGTGTGATGATTAAACAATTGCTAGATGAAAACAAGCGTTTGATTTTCCTGAACCAGATAGAAGCAAATTCTAATACGCATAAGTATGAGGCATGTAAGTACGATTCCTATAATGATAATTATGCGACTACAAACGTGAATAAAATTCTTACTGTATTGAACCAAATGCGTTTTTATCCGCCAGAAGGTCAAGATTACACGGTACTGCAACTTCAAGGTACTGCAACTGCAGATGTAATTGCATGCTCAACATCAATACTTGATGCAATTGGCCCATTTAGCAGTGATGCAATGTCTCCTTTGATGTCAACTAAAGCTGCTTTTGATTACTCAACATATCCCTGGATTATGAATAATGTGCCAGAGAAGTTTTCACCTAACACTTTATTAGTATTTCTCAATGACTTTGTTGATAATGCACTTGTCAAGCATTCAATTGATATCACACTCAAGCGGATTGATTTATACAAGTGTTTTAATGGACAAACACTCTAAGCCTAAGGTGGTAAGAGACTTCACTGGTCATCGGTTAAGGAATTTTCTTGCCTGAAAGCTATCGATTTTGCATTAGAAGCCGGCCTTAAATTTTGGCTTATTTACATGAAATCGATGCCCTGTTCCAGCTCATAATTTATTAAAATTTTTAACGAATGTTGTGGAAATCGACGCAATTTATCACGATTCCTCCTTAACCGAAGACACATGTAAGAGACTTAGAACCTATCTGAAAAGTCCTGCTTCTCTGAATGTTATCCATGCACATGCATAATTTTATATTATTTCCTATTATATTCTATCAGCCTAAAAATACATAACCACTTTCGTTCTGGATAAACAACTTGAGAGACGCCAGTATAATCGTTTTGATAAGTAAAGCTTCAGTCATTTTTGAGCTGGATAATTATCACTTCTTATCAGGGTCTGCCATCACATCAACTTTTGTAACCCACAAAAGCAAAAAAATAGCCGAGAAAAGGGGCCAGTATGAATGTTTTCGCTTAAAGTTCCACCTGTATTTCAAAACAGATCCTTAATATCCTTATTGGTTGCCCGTATCTCAACTACCATTGCTTTTCAAATGTTAACTGTTGCTGTAGGATGGCAAATTTATTCAATTACTCAAATGCCTATTTATCTAGGACTCGTTGGATTAGTCCAATTTTTACCTATGTTTCTACTTACCCTCATAGTCGGTTATGTAGCAGACCGCTATGACCGAAAGCTGATAATTTGTTTCAGTCAAATTGCAGAAAGTATAGGGATTTTCCTTCTTGCTTACGAAAGCTATAACGGATCGATTACCGAAGAAGGAATTCTAGTTACTATCTTTTTTATAAGTACCGCCAATGCTTTTCAAGGACCTTCAATGCAGTCTTTGCTACCTAACGTTGTCAGCAAGGAAATTTTTCCAGAGGTAGCTGCTGTAGCAACCTCTACAGCCCAGTTTGCAATCATTGTAGGTCCAGCAATTGGAGGATTCCTTTATGCATTAAGTCCTGAATTTGTATACTCCATAGCTGGTGTATTAGCACTGGCAACAAGTGTGATTATTCTCTTCGTTTCAATAAGGGAGGGACCCCAAAACTCAGAACCAGCAACCATAAATTCAATATTCGGAGGAATAGCTTACATTAGAAGCAAACCTGCTATACTTGGGGCAATATCTCTTGACCTTTTTGCAGTATTATTTGGCGGTGCAACAGCCTTATTACCTGTTTATGCCAGCAACATTTTGAAAATCGGACCTTTGGGTTTGGGATTGCTGCGTTCAGCACCCGCAGTAGGTGCATTAGTAATGTCTGTTTTTTTGGCAAAAAGGCCTTTAAAAAGAAATGAAGGGTTTAAAATGTTTATTGCAATAATATTTTTTGGGATTTTCACTCTAATTTTCGCTGCATCAACTTCTTTTCTTTTATCATTCTCATCACTTGTGTTGTTAGGAGCATCTGATGTGGTAAGTGTAGTCGTCCGTTTAACATTGATACAATTGGAAACCCCAGATAATATGAGAGGCAGAGTAAATGCTGTAAATTCAATGTTTATAGGTACATCAAATCAACTTGGTGAATTCGAGTCAGGACTGACTGCTTCCCTGTTTGGAGTTGTACCTGCTGTGTTAATTGGTGGAATTGGTTCAATAGTCATTGCAGTTCTATGGATGAAACTATTTCCAGAGCTTTTGCATGCAACTAAATTGGGACATTCAACTGACTAACGATCTCAATTCAAAAATACGCTCACAAACCTGAAATTTTAAATAAATTCATTGGTCAATGAAAAACCATTATCCTATGGATTCTTTTTAAAATAAATAATATATCAAGAGCATATATGAAAAATATATAGAAAGATCTCATGTACTAATCGTTATTGAGATTTCTTTAGTAAATATTAGTGAGTAGTTTATTAGTGAATTTTTCTCAATAACTCGTGGGCAAGACCAGTATTATCAAGGCTTCACATCCATGGGCCTTAATGGATTTTCGAACACCGCCAGCCACTAACTATTTATCTTTAAATACCTTCATAAAAATTGTATTTTCGGAGATTTTGCTTTCAACTTTGGCTCCATATGTGTCAAATAAACTTTCAACTTTCATTAAGTTTAATTTTGAATTATTAAGGCCCAGACTATGAGTTAGTACCAGCAAATAGTAGTCGTCGTTGTCCTTGTAGTTTACTGTATCAAACATGTGTGATGTTCCAAAAACAATCGTTAGTCCATCTACAACTTCTTTAAGACTGCATTCGTTAAGAGGCTTCTGAAGAAAAAACTGTACTAAACATTCAATGGGTTTATTTTTGATCACATACTCCTTGAATCGCTCATGATTTACAGTTTCCATTAGTATTTTTAAAGTCCCCTTTTGGACGCAACAAACCGAACTTATCGATTCACATGCCAGCCAGAATTTTTGTTCAGTAGTTAATTCCGGATACTGTTTTGAATTGTTTTCCAGACATTCCAATGCTAGTTCCAGGGCTTTTTGTTGTGTTTCCAATTTTTCCGCATGTTTCTTTAATAATTCCCAATGTCTATCTGAAATGGTGGTGGCTATGCGGTGTCTTTTCATATTATAGATCATGATCCTACTCCTTTTATCTGCTCCTTTAATTTTGTAATGTACATGCTGAACATACGATACGCAGACAACCTATTTTTACATGTGTATATTTTATTAGCTTTATTCACAGCAAAAAATTGCTGTGGAACTTACACAGTTAATATAAAAAGGCTAATCCAAAAAATCTGCATTAGTGGAAACAGGATAAACAAGAGAGATTTTTTATTATTTTCTGGGTTTTTGATCGATTATAGTCAATTGAAGGCGGAATTAATGGTAAATTTTGGGTACCCTAAAAGATAGTGAAAAGTCTCATCAATCAGGATGCACATCTAATTCTTTTGTTCAAAACTACTCAAAATCTTTCTATTAAATCCTTATTATTTGCAGAAAGTTTCCGAGAGTTTCTAATTAGCAAGAGAGTTAGATCAAACGAATGTCTGAGAGTACTTTAAATAGTGCGCTCTTTCATGAAGTTGAATATTTGGAGTATTATAATATGAGGCCATCCCAAAACCAACTTTATTCTCAAAATCATAAAATTTTCAGAATTGTTTTCATTATCCGAAGCTCAAGTAATGATTGCAAATTTGATATCTAAAGAAGCGATTTTGAGTTTTGGGATAGGCTCATATATTAAACTGCATTCCGCAGATGCGCACAGATGTAGAATTCGTTCCGCTATTTGTCCAAAATTATCCATATTGGTATAAGCTAAATTTTAAATAATTTTCATTTTGGAAAAAGGGATGGTATTTTTGTGTACATAATGTGGAGAGTAGGTACTGATAAAGGAGAAACCAATTATGACTCAATATGACAGCATTTTACTAAGACAGAATCTAGATGATAAAGGGATAATACCAAGAACTGGCGGTTGGACAGCTTGTCCTGATATAATCCCCGCTGGCATCAGTCCGATTCCGAACCCAACTGCCGTTTTCACGTCTGACGAGAGTTATGCCACCAATCCCGACAACCCGTTGGTTAAAAATGCATCGAACTATATCTATTTGAGAGGAAAAAACCTTTCAGTCAACGAAGTGACGGCGACTGCCCGTGTCTTTTATGCGCGACAATCTCTTTTTCTTTATCCACAGCAGTGGATCAATAATCCTCTAAAAACGTCTCAAGGTTCAGATATAAGTGAAATTAAGAATTTGGCACCAGGTGCAATCGGTGTTACCACAGATCCGTTTGCGTTTATACCTACGGAAACCGACGAACACCATTGCCTCGTCGGTTTTCTTTCTACACCAGAATATCCATTTGAAAAACAAAAACCACCAAATTCTGTCACCTCTATGCAGGATTTAGCCGACTGGATCGCGAAAAATGGTGGTACAGGGTGGCACAACGTAAATTTTGCTCCGGCAGGCGCTCCAACGTTTACCAATACTACGACCTATCCGTCGTCTTCCACGGACGATAAAGTGCAGATAACGATTTCATGGAATGGAGTCCCTATCGGGTCAAAGGTTTCATTTTCATGTGGGACGCCGCTACCGGATGGAACATACATAAGCCTGCCCGCAACAGAAGTGTCAAAAAGCTATGATACGGGAATGTTCGTTGTAAAAGATATTCCAAAGGGCTGGACATCTGAAATAACATATTCGTATTGGGCAGCTGGTGATCCACTTCCAAATTTTGAAATTTCCATGAGTGCATCCATTGTAACCAACGATATTCCGTCATTGAAAAAGTATGGAAAACTCGCTTTGGAAGTTTTTCCAAATCATAAATTGTATTCCTTGGAAACAGGTATGTTCAAAGATAACGCGCCTATGCCGAGAAACTATATTATTCCTGTCGGTAGTGTTACGACAAAACTCACATCTAATGGTTCTCAATTTGCCTCTAATAATTTGACGACAATTGCAGGGTCACAATCGCGGTTAGCAGCAGCTGGAAGTGCTCTTACATCAATTGATATTGGCGGACATCCGCATGTCTACTACCTTGGAAGTGATAATCACGTCTACGAACTAGCATTTAATGGTTCTCAATGGGTCTCTAACGATTTGACGACAATTGCAAAGAAACTGTAACAAAATCAAATTGCGGGCGGTCACCCCACCCTAAAAGACTGCCCGACAATTACTGATGATAATAAAATAACAATTTTCTGTTATTAAACTGGAATTTTCTAGCTTTATGAAATTTGCATTCAAAAATTAAGTCGAAGGAACTGCTCTTTCCCTTCGACTTTTTCCGCAAAATTTTGTGCAAAGAATTAGTGCGTTTTTATATACTCAATCATGCGTGGGGTCAGTAGGGGAATAAGCTCCGGAAGCATATTCGGCATCAAATTATCCATAGCTTTCGGCATAAGGTCCGGAAGCTGCTCTCTCATGTAATCAGGCATAGGAACTTTCTTTTCTACAGCTTTGAGCATGTCAGGCATGACTTTTGGCATGACTGAAGGCATTAGCTTTGGCATCATGATCGGCATCATCGGTTTCATCAGAGCATCCATGCCTGGCACATATTTGACCATCTTCATCATTGCCTGAAGCGGTGCTGGCATCGCTGCCATCATCTGAGGCATGAGTTCAACCATCAGTTCGGTCATATTCTCAGGCTGCATGAGGGCAATCATCTTTTCAAAAGGAACCCATGATTCCAGAGTATAGGAGGTTGAGTCAGGGATGTTGTATCCAAGACTTCTACCCACCAGGGCTCCCAGATCCTGAGCCTCGATATTCAGGTTATTTTTCTGCGCTGCCGTACGAAACTGGAAAATACAGCAAGGGCAAAGCGCTGCAATGATGTCAGCTTTAACATCAAGGGCTTCCTGGAGTCTCATATCTCCCAGTTTGTATGCAACCGGCGGTTCGGCTATAAGGCTTACAACCGAGCCACAACAGTGAGCTCTTTCCCGGTTGTACTCAAGTTCCCTGAACTTTATTCCGGGTATAGCTTTGAGCAGTTCTCTTGGCGGTTCGTATATTTGGCCTCCTGCTCTCCCGAGGTGGCAGGAATCGTGCCAGGCTACAACTTTATCCAGAGGCTGTTTAAACTTTGGCTTCAGAACATCAAGATGTTCAACAAGAACTTCAGAGTAATGTTTTGCCTCAAGTCCATATTCGATTCCTAGCTTTTTCGCCCACTGAGGATAGACCGTATGCCACATGAGCCAGCAGGCAGGGCAGGAAGTGATTACGGTTTTTACGCCCTTCTTTTTCATGTTTGAGACATTCATTCTCATTATTTTTTCAAAAACGTCCCATCTTCCGGCAACAAGCATAGGAATTCCGCAGCAGGCTTCCTTGTCTAAAAGACTTGTAAACTCTACTCCCGCATCATCAAGCATGCGGACAGCCCCTATGGCTACATCGTTTTCGATAAAAGATGCCGTACAGCCTGCAAAATAAGCATATTCGGCTTTATCCTTAATTTTTGCCCTGATATCCTCCGGAACCCATTTATCACGGTCTTTTCTGTAATTTGCCCAGATATTTCTTTCTTTTAAGAGGCTTGCTGCCATGATCTCAAAAGGCGGAAAGGTCATCTTCTTATTTTCCTGGACGAGTTTTCCCCGCATGGTCATCCAGGCATGTTCGATTGGCATGTCGAGTTCACAGCGGGCATCGCACATCTGGCAGGTAGTACAAGCAAGGAAGGTATTTGTCTGTCTCTGGTCAAGTTTTTCTCGGCCTGCCAGGTATTCCTTGATGAAAAACCATTTTCCACGAGGTGCCTGTGACTCCCAGCCTCTGCCGTAGTACTGGTCGCACTCGCTCACACAGTACCCGCACTGAGAGCAGGAATAGGCAAGTTCTGCAACTTCTGCGGGGATCTCTTTCTCGTCTTTGAAAGAAACCTTGCCAATTCCTGACATATTTCCGGCTATTCTGCCAAAAGGTTCAAAGGCAGAGCCCATTGATACGGCAGTGTTCAGGAGTCCTTTTCCCTCCAGGGTTTCAGGGTTCATGATCCCGTTAGGATCAATTTCCTTTCTCAGGGCCTCGATTTCAGCAAGTCTTTCCCCAAAGACACTTTTTCTCTTTGAAGCGAAGAAAAGCCCTGAAGAATAAGCCCTTCCGCCATTTTCTTCTGCAATTTTCAAAATGCTCAGGGAAAGAGCAAAAGCTGTATTAAAGAGCACGGAGCGCTCCGAATGGCGCATGAAACAGAGTAGGACCACATACCCATCGCTTATAACCATGCCTTCGGTAAGCACAGGCAATTTTATTTTCTTCCCGATTTCTTCAAAAGCCCTGTCCATTTTCTCAAGCGGCACCAGGATTTCTGCCGGGATAAACGAAGGACCCAGCCTCTTTACTTTCATGGACTTGAACCATTCGTCGGTCTCGTATTTTGCAATTTCTTCCGGAAGGATTGTCCCACCTGCACCTTCGATTGCTTCCTTCAGGCCGGAGACGTCTCTCGAGGCAGGGTACATGAAAGTTGAAACGTAAGAGACCGGCAACATCGGTCTGTCTTTATCCACTACTTTTTCATAGTGGAGTTTCCTGGGCGCTTTATTCTTCATATCCGCCCATTCGGGGTTCAGGAACGAAATTGACCAGAGAGGGATATTTTTTCTTCTTATCTCTTCTACTGCCTTTTTCAGGGCTGAAGCGTTTGGGAAACTGGCAGAAACAGCTTTTCTCTCTTCGAATTTCTGGACTTTCAGGGTTATCTCGGTAATAATGCCTATGGTTCCCATTGTCCCGATTAACTTTTTCAGTTCAGGGCCTGAAAACTCTCGGATTTCTCCTGTGGGAAGCACAACTCTGGCTTTTTCCATGCTCTCATGGCCCCAGCCAAACTCATAACTTCCGTAACCGGCTCCGCTCTGGGATAACCATCCTCCAACTGTCGAAGAAGGAGCGCTTGAAGGAATTGCTTGTAATGAAAGCCCTTTTTCTTTTAGTTTCCTTTCCAGCTTTTCCCAGATTATACCGCTTTGCACAACCGCTTTCTGCTCTTCGGGATCGACGCTTATGATTTTATTCAGTGGTGTAACATCGGCAACTATTCCTCCCTTTGTCGGAATTACCCCTCCGTATCCTGAAGAGGCTCCTGCTCGGGGTACAACAGGAATCTTATGCTTGTTTGCGAATTTAAGGAGCTTTACTGCGTCTTCCTCGGTCCGGATTTTTACGACAGCTGCAGGGTCGGTATTCCCAATTACCTTCTTAACAAGTGGGGGTAAAGCTCCGATATCATGGTTGTAATAATGGCGTTCGCGTTTGTCAAGATTGACATATTCCCCAAAGAGTTCGGAGATTTCTTTTTTTTGAGTTTCTGAAAGTTCCGCTACACGATTTGTCATGTTTTTTTCTCCTTTTTTCTCTCCTAATCTAGCTAATTTGTAGACACTTTCCAGTATGCACATTTGTCATGCTAAAGTCAAACTCCGGAAGTGTTTTCCGGCTCCCCTATATTTTACTATACAAGTAGTGGATAATACTTATTATGTTTGTCCAGGGCCATTCCGTTTTTCTATTTATATAAATAAACAATAAAAATTAATAAACATAAAACTTCAAAATTTCAGGGCATCTTTAGGACAGGCATCCACACAGCGCCCACATTTGATACAGTCGGGGTTTGCAGCATTCTGAGTGATTTTGAGCTGCATGGGACAGACTTTTTCACATTTCTTACAGTTAATACATTTTTCCTTTTCGAGTTTAAGAGGATACTTTTTACCACCAAGCAGGCGTTGAGCTGTTCCCATAGGACAGAAGGAACACCAGGTTCTTGGGCTCAGGTAACTGCCCAGAAGGGTTGCGATTGCAGTTGTTACCAGGCACATCATCACAAACACCATGCCGATTTTCTCAAAAGTATTAAGGCTTCCAATAGCGTTTGATATTCTGTACCCCATAAAGCCCATTAGCAGGAAAAATATTGGCAGGCGGATCCACAGAGAACGCAGAGTGGCAGGTATCTTATTTTTCCTTGAAATCTTGCTGACCCAGAAATCAACAAAACTTCCTCTGGGACAGAGGTTTCCGCAGAACCATCGGCCTCTGAAAGGACTAATCAGGAAGATTGCTGCAAAAACCAGTAGCAGAAAGTATCCGAGTACAGGATACCAGAGCCCTCCTATGGAAACGATAAGAACTATAACTCCCAGGTAAGGCGTTATTTTAAGCAAAGTGAATCAACCTCCGTTTTCCCATTTTTCAAGTTCCTGTCCGAGCCGTTCAGCCCAGGAATTTACCACGGTCATGATGATATTTTTTATTTTAGCCCTTGCGTTGACCTTATACTTGAAAACATAGCCTCCTCCATCCAGGTTCTGCTGCGACCTTTGCAGAATTTCTTTTTCATGCAGTTTTTTGACGGAGCGCTGAATTGTGGAAATATCCAGCTTCAAGATTTTTGAAAGAGACTCAGTGTCAACCCACTGCTCTTTCTCATTTAAAAAGTACTTCATAACCTTAAGGTCAGCCTTTGTAAGGTTAAGGGCGCACTTGATCACGTCTTCGATTTTGAACTCTTTACAGGCAAAGTCTATCATTTCAATACCTCTAAAGCACTACAGTACTGTAGTATTCCAGCCGCAGTATATATATGATGTCAAGTACTGTATTGTCCAGCCAAAAATAGGAAGTACTGCGGTTTTTAGTGTGTTTTTAACCTTACCGCCTTGCAGAAAAACTAAAAGTGTTTCGCACGGAAAATAAGAAGGAGAATGCAAGCAAAGCAGAGTGTAAGTAAAGCCTCTTCGTTGTGTCTTTATGAAATAAGATATTTGTCTGATGACTTCGATATCTTATTCATTCACGGCCTTCACGGAAACATTTTTATACTTCTTTTTTTAATTTGCGAACTGCGGTTTAATGAGCAGATTAAACTTTAAGGCTTTCTTTTTCACAGGAAAACCCTATTCTCTTTGCATTTAGCTCATTAAAGCCCACAAACACTCAACAAAAGACCGGTAGGTTTCTCCTTTTTCCCTGCCGGCTTCACACACCCGGTTCCAGAATATTCTGGTTAGGAGAAGTTGTATCCAGATTCAGTTTTTCTATACCCTTTATTTCTCTCGGACTTACGCACTTGAAAAACAAAATCAATTACAGCAAAGACTGTAGATTAAAGTCATGTTTTAAACAGTTAACGGTCTGATACTGTTTATTCTTCAGTTCAACTGCGTAAGTCCTATTCTCCTTATCCGAGATCACTGTTCAAGCTTATTATCTTAAGTTATATATGTTTTGGATTCTATTTGGGATTATATTCATTTTAAATTACATTCCAAAGGCTGTCTGTGTAATCGTATTTTCAATTTCTTTTTTCAGCTCCTCCGGAATTCCCCGTATTCCAACGTCCAGGAACCCGCGCACGATCATGCCTACAGCTTCATCTTCGGTAAGGCCGCGGGCCATAAGGTACTCAACCTGGTCTTTAGCAATTTTTCCAACGGCGGCCTCGTGAGTAAGTTCGACATCGTCTACGTTTGCTTCAAGGATGGGGATTGCAAGCTGGCTTCCTTTGTCGGTAAGGACAAGCCCTTTGCATTCAAGGTGCCCTTTTGCTCCCTTTGCATTGCCTATCATTTCTCCTCTTGCAATTACTCTCCCGCCGATTGTAATAGTCCTTGATATAAGCTCAGCTTTCGTGCCAGGCGCATTGAAAATCGCCCTGCTTCCGAGATCAAGTTCAGAACCTGAATGTGCAATGGCTATAGTATTTAGCCTGGTGACTGCTCCTTCTCCTTCAAGTTTGACAGTCGGATATGTCTGCACAGAACGGACAGGTTTCAGGCAGATGTAGTTGCTTACGTAGGTTCCTCCTTCTTCGACTTTGATTACTGTCCTTGGCCTGACCCCTATCTGCTCAGCCCAGTTGTGAATCATTGTGAAATTCAGGGTAGCTCCTTTTTTTACGTACATTTCGGAAATTCCCAGGTGTAAACCTTCTTCCACTCCTTTTTTAGCCGTGCAGCCTGTAATTATGTCAAGGCTGGCGCCTTCTTCGACTATCACAATGTTATGTACGGTCTGGAAAACTTTATCTTTGCCAAGCAAAAGACAGGTCTGAACTGGCAGGGAAGATTTCTTTCCAGCAGGCACCCGGATAAAGTATCCGTCCGCATTTTCAAGGTAAGTTTTTGCGGTGTATTTGTCGGTATCAACAGATACAAGCTTCCAGGAGTAATCTTTAAGCCATTCGTATTTTTCCAGGGCTTTCTGGGTGGACATCAGTTCTACATTTTTATCTTTCAGGGAAGAATGCGATACTGCATTATCAAGCACTATCAGACTGCCGGATCGGCCTTCTTCGCTAGGCACGACTCCTACCTGGAGCAGGGTTCTTTTGCTTTCCTCGTCAAGGGTCTGGAGATCTTCTATAGGCCTGCTAATCTTGGAACCTTCTTCAAACTTTTCCAGCTCAAAATCCTCTCCGAAGGCTGCCTTTTTCTCGGCTGCATTTTCAGCCCGCTTTTTCAGGTTCACTTCATCAGTCTGCATTTTATACACTCCTCATACCCTCTGCTCTTTATTTCTTCCAGCATCTTCAGGGGGTTTCCTGAACACATAACTGTCCCATTACAAAGGATATATCCCCGATCTGCGTTTACATATTCCAGAATCTGACCTGTGTGGGTGATTATAAGGGCAGATTTACCTTTCTCGCAACTTTCGCCAGGACAGTTCAGCCCTTCTTCAAGTAGTTCCTTTATTGTCATTCCTACCTGTTCTATGCTTACGAGGTCGACTCCGGATTCCGGTTCGTCAAGCAGGTAAAGGCTCGGGTTCTGGGCTGCAAGCTGAAGAAGTTCTGAACGTTTGATTTCTCCTCCCGAAAAGCCCACATTCACATCCCTGTCCATAAAGCGTTGCATATCAAGGTTCTCAGCAAGGGACTCTGGTTTTTTCTTTCCTTTCGATAATACCTTTACAAGATCCCTCAGTTTAATTCCGGTCATATCTGGAGGGCGCTGCATCATAATTCCAAGTCCGAGGCGGGCTCGTTCATCTACCGACAGGCCGGTAATATCTTTCCCGTTAAACAGAATTCTGCCTTTCACAACTTTGTATTCGCTGAAGCCCATGATAGTTCTCATCAGAGCTGACTTTCCGGCTCCATTTGGCCCAAAAAGCACATTGGTATATCCTTTTTTGACTTCGAGGTTCACGTCATGAAGCAAAATTTTTCCATTTACCTCTACAGTCAGATCCTCTATTTTTAGCATCGACATTTTCTCCCTTGGTTTCATTTTTAATATGGTTCCCCTCTACTTTTTGTTCATTTTAAAAATAACACTCAAGCGTAAATTTATTCAAAGTTCACTTTAGATGGCTGGAAAAACGTCAAGAGCCGGATAATTTCGGCATCTTTTCCCACCTTCCGTAATTTCCCACCAAATCCTATATTCTTTTTAGAGGACATTCTATTTCTAACTATAGATTCTTTATTAATTTTCTGTAAATTTTTTGTATTCTTTAAAATTAAGATGTTAAAATCCAGAACTTTAATAAAATTCATTTCAAATACAGGACTATAAAGTAAAATTTCTAAAATATAAGTTTTTAATTTGTTTAAAATATTTTACTTTATTCCAGGTCCAAGCACAGACCGACTTCGATTTCTACGAAGTTTGCTGGAAAAATCTCTTTTATTTTTTCTCTATGAACGGTACAATGCCCTGCTGCAATGAGTTCCATCCCTCTCAGCCTTTCAAACTCCTCGTTATCGTGAAGACCCCCAAGAATTCCCTTTACTTTTCCATACCGGTTGGCAGTATCAAGGATTGCGGCAAGTCCTGGGTGAGCACAGCCTGTAAGTACGTAAGATCCGTTTTCCGTATACAGAATAAGCGCCTGCTCTTTTACCTTGTCTCCAAGTTCCCCTGTACTCCTTATACCCTGAGATATTTCTACAGGCTCTTTTATTTCGATAAGAGTAGACCTTTTCTTAATTTCTCTTTTAAGATTCTCCGAAAAAGAAGCAGGAACATAGACCTCAAGCCCGGGATTTGCCTGGAGAATCTCGGGAAGACCACCAATATGGTCCCAGTGCTGGTGAGAGAGAATTAATTTTCCGATGCCTGCTGGATCAATGTTTAGCCTCTTCATATGTCTCAAGAGGAGAGGCCCATCCCATCCGGTATCAAAAAGAAGGGTTTCACGACTTGTTTCAATAAGAGCTGCAAACCCCCAGCTTCCTGTAAAACCCTGACTTGCTTTGTTGTCATAGATGACAGTAAGCCTGAACATCGGTGTTCCTCAGATTTCTGTCATGGTTTTATATTCCATAACAGTAGAAACAGGATTCGTCTTCATTTTAATTCCGGTCTCTTCAAGGGCGCAGATGCCATTAATGCCTCCTACGATTGCAATCCCGAACTTCCCGGTTTCAACGGGGGCTCCAAATAAGGTTTCATCAACTTCTCCCGGAGGAAAATAACCCGCAAGGCCGACTTTTTCTACCTTTTTCATAACTTCTCTGGCCCTGTCGTGAGCCGAGCAATTGATCTGCCGTATATTGGCAAGGATTTTACCTTCCCCTTTTTCAAGCACGTCAAGGACAGAAGTGGTCTTTCTGCTCATGAAAATTTGTATAGGATCAATTGAAGTTCCACTGTAGGAAATCAAATCTGAAAACCGTGCAGGTTTTCTATTTTCCATCTGAAGAATTCCGCCGTAAGCAGGTTCCACAGGGATGCCTGCTTTGAGAAGGAGCCCATCAAAAGCAACGCTGCAGACCGTAGCTATTCCAACTTTTCCGGGAGGCAGGGAAATCAGTTCTTCATCTTCTTCGATGATCCTCACTCTTGGGCTTATCATATACCCTTCGTGTGCAGTGTATGAAACCACCTCAATGACAGTCTCTAAATCATCCTTATCAAAGTATGAAATATTTACAGGCACTACTCCTTCATTGGTCTCGGGGTTATATGTTGTTCTGAAAGCCATCTCTTCTATTCGGGATATTACAAAGCCAAACCGGTCTGCGATGAGGGCGTCATTCATCTCCCTTTCTCCAAGTTCGGTAAGTGTACGTCCTGCATACCCATGTTTGCTTGTGAACCCTCTCTCATCCAGGATCCTCAGATGGTAGCGGACAGCCCGCTCTCCTATATCATAGCCCCGGTTATTAAGTTCATCAGCTATTGCCCGGGCACCTATAGGCTTGTCACTTTCGTGAATTACCCTCATAATTTCAATGAGTTTTCGCTCAATTTGCGGATCCATCATGTTTAACACCGTTATGCTTTACAATAAAAATGAATTGCCTTTGATTGTGACAAAATTCTATAATTTTCATATAAGTTCTGAGTAAAGCCTGTTCTCTCCTGGCTTGCCCAAAACCGATTTAGTTCTTATTTATATTCAATTATAGTAAATCTTTTCGTAGTTAATATATTTTATCTCCCGAATTTCGCTTCGGGAGCACGAAGCCCTTTTCGCTTCGCTCAAGAGGGCTGAATTATGGGTAAGATAGATTGTTTTCCAATTTGCTGAAAAGGGCTGATTTACCTGCAGCCTTTTTAAAAAGGCTTGATCGCAAATCTTTTTTGAAAAGGCTTGATCGCAAACCTTTTTTGAAAAGGTTTGGTCGAAAACGTTGTTACGGTGTGATCAACCGGCGCAACGGTTGCGCTCAAGAGGGCTGAATTATAATGAAAGTGTTTAAATCAGCCATGAGGACGAACTTATGGTTCAAGAGAAGTTGATTTTTAACTTACTCAGGGGCTGATTTATCCGAATTTTATTTTGGTTATAGAATTAGGGGCTTAAGTTACGCTAGGTTATATGAAGGTGTTTGTGTTTAATTATATCCCTCATACAATTTTTATAATTCCCGGTTGGGGGGAGTAAAGTTCTCCTGCTTCCAGGAGGTTTTTGAAAACGGTTTCGAATTTTTCCTGAGTTATTCCTTTTTCAAGGGCTTTCTGTCGAAGTTCTTCTTTTTCGATTTTTCCACCAGTGGTGTTCAGAATCTCAAGAATGGTTGATTTTGGGTCTTTTTTTGCAGAGGGATGGATGGAAATGCTTTTTTCTGGGAGTTTAAGTTTTTTTACTGGGATTTCAGCTTCGAAGATTGAGGGTTCAGACTCTTTGGGAGATGAGGTTAGTGAAAGGTTTTCGTTGACTTTTCCGGAGATTTCAGCTTGAAGGTGAGTTCGAAAAAGCACTGCGTCTTCGAGATCTTCGGAAAAGTGGAATACCTTCAGTTTTCGGGTTTGCAGGAGAGCGCCGCAATGCTGGCATTTCAGGGTCTTTTTTCCGGTTTCTGTGATCTGGGCATGCTGTCGGCATTTCGGGCACACAATCACTGCATAGCGCAGATTTTTGCGCTTTTGTCCAAATTCCAGCTCAACTCACCTTCCGTATCTTCTCTTTCTTTTCTGAAAGTCCCTTATAGCTCTCAGCAGATCGACCTTTCGTACATCTTTCCAGTTAACATCTGTAAAATAAAGTTCCGAATAGACTGATTGCCACACCAGGAAATCCGAAAGATTCTGCCCTCCCGAACGGATCATAATATCAGGCTCGTGGTTGACGAGGAGATGAGATTCGATCATTTTTTCGTCCACTTCTTCAGGTCTGACAGTCCCTGCTTTAACTTCCTCAAGGATGGTCAGTACAGCCTTCATAATTTCATCTCTTCCTCCAAATCCCAGTGATACATAAACAAGAAAATCATTTCCAGGGGCAGTGCTATTTACCTCTCCGTTAACGCCATAAATTCTATAGCCTGTGCCGGCAGGAAGATTAGAAAAGTTCTTTTCCAGCTTTGCTTTGAGCGTTGATGTGACTTCGGCTTTTAAAGCCGGATCAGTTTTCAGGATGTCTACATAGATGCTCACAATTTGGACCCTGAATTTCCTCACAATGTTAAGTGTGGATATTAGCCTCTCGATTCCTTCGGGGTCAAAAAGGTCAGTTTCCTTGAGTATGATTGCTACATGCCTGGGACTATTTGACAATTCCCTGTCTATTTGCCAGGTCAGGTATCTCTCATAGACCGGATATGCAAAAGAAAGTAAATCCATCTGATAAATATCCTCCCTGACAAGCTAAAGCAATCCACTATTTCATTTTTTCTGTTATTCATCTCAACTTCATAATTCTTTCCAGACCTGTTCCGAATGACCTGCTCAGAATGACAGATTTTTCAGGTTTATTGGGTCTATTATCGGGTTTGTTTACTTTGCAGTGGATACGATCTTGATTACATCGCCGTTCTTCAGTTCATGCTTTTCCCCAAGCCTGAGCCTTGTCCTTGCATCTACCGCGTACAAAAACCGATCTCCGATGTCAGTATGTATCTGGTAAGCAAGATCATGGCAGGTAGAACCCCTTTTCATAAGGTAGGCATCAGGAAGCATATTCCCACTTTTATCGGACCACTTTCCTTCATCTTCTACGGGGTATACAACAATAAGGTCCAGAAGCTCGAAGACAGTCCTGTTTATGCACTCCTGGACACCTGTACTGCCAAGCCTCTCAATCACTTTATGAATAGCTTCGAGCCCTTTTTTCTGGGCTTTTGTAAGGTCTCCACCAAGCACTTCGAATTTCCTGTCTCCGGGACTGTATTTAATAAGCTCATTTTTTGCTGCAGACTTAAGTGCCAGTTCGGCTGCTGCACTTACAGGGACTACTATTCTATCAAGGTCTTTAAGCCGGTCCAGGTTTTCTCTTGAGGCAATGTCGGCTTTATTTGCGGCGATAAGCAGAGGTTTGCTGATCTCTCTCATTGCGTCGCAGAGCCGGATCATATCTTCTTCGCTCCATTTAACGTGGTCTAGCCTTGCAAGCCCTGTTTCTATCAAAGCTGCATTCACATGTGATTCTCTTATTCCTGCCCCGGCAAGCTGTTCTGCAATTACGACTTCTAGCTTGAGCCCTTCTGCCTGGATTTTTCTGGCAAGTTTGACCCAGTTTCTTTCCAGAATTCCATAAAGCCACATTGTGATTTCTCTATTCAGGAAAGCTACATCTTCAAGAGGGTCATGATCTCCGATATCTATAGGGTTGCCCTCGGCGTCAGTCCCGCCTGAGGCGTCTACTACATGAATAATTGCCTGAGCCTGTCTGAGTTCATCCAGAAAGGTATTCCCAAGTCCCCTTCCTTTGTACGCATCAGGTACAAGTCCGGCAACGTCAATTATATCAATCGGGACGAGCCTCACTCCGTCCACACACTTTCCACATCTCTTTTCCTTTTCTTTGCAGGGACATTCAACCCGCACATAGGTAACTCCGTGATTAGCATTAATAGTTGTAAAAGGATAATTTGCAATTTCAACATCTGCAAGTGTAGCAGCTTTGAAAAAAGTGGATTTTCCCGCATTGGGTTTTCCTGCAAGTCCTATAGTCATTGACATGAATTATAAAAACGAACTTGTTGCATTTAATCTTTATTGATAGTGATACCAGAGAAACAGGATTTTTTCCTCAACTTCCGAGCCGAGGTCAGAACTGCAAATTAGGGGTTAAGTCGTCTCTTGAAGAATAAAGTTTATATCCTTGAATGTGCTTATCAGTGTTGCTCGCTTGTGTCCCGATAGGGTAGTGGATATCCTTGAGGCCTGCGGAGCCTTAGACCTGAGTTCAAGTCTCAGTCGGGACGTAAATTTTTTGATTTTCTATTTTCTTATTTTGATTCTTCAGTTTTTCACCGGACTTTAGTTTTACTCTTCTTGATTCCTTCTCTGCTTTGGTTCCCTTCCTTGCTTCGGCTCCGTTCGCATTTTTCTCGATTTCTCACTCTCTCTAACTCTCTTCGATTTCTCTCCCCACTTTGTGCCCTCCACTTTCTCTCTTTTTTGTCTATCATTTACTTCTTTTCTACGATTCGCTTCTTGTCTATGATTTACTTCCTGCTTTGATTCGTTTCCTGTCTTCTACTTCTTTGTTCCAGGCATTGCATTTTTGTTTTTGTTCTTCCTAATTAAATCAAAAAGATAATGAATATGATCTGAACTTATAATATAAACGGAAAAAGAGGGATATTTATGAAGGGGAAGAGTCTGATTTTACTTGTGGTGCTGATATTCTTATTTGCCTCAGGTTGTACTGAAGACAATGAGTCGGTGCCTGATAATTCTAATTCTTCGGTACCTGAAGCAGGGTCTGCCTTAAAGTCGGAAGGTAACATGACTTCAAAACTCGGAGACGATTACATTGTCCGCCTTGAAAACTACGGTGTGGTAAGGCCTTCTGAACTGGAAATCTCAAAAGGGGATACTGTTTCCTGATGGAGCGACAAAAGACAGGGTAATTACGTGCTTGTTAGTGAGGAAAAGCTGTTTCCTGATGAAAAACTTTCATACAGGGGACCTTTCACGTATACCTTTAATAAAATCGGAACCTACCACTTTATTGTCAAAGATCTCCCTGAAATGAACGCTACGATAAGGGTGAACTGAAATTTCTGTTTCCTTGCCCTATATTCTGTATTGAATCTTTTAACCAGAAAAAAGGAGGCACTTGCCCTAAACCTGGCTTTTTTCTTGATTTTTTCTTTTCACTCCAAAACTGGCTAAAGGCTCAGGCTTAGAAAATTTATCGAAATTTTCACACTTTGGTTATAGGTCTTGCTATACCTTTGTAGTGATTGAAAAGGTCTTTTCCCCATCTAAGTGCACTTTCATCAAAACTTACCAGGTTATGATTGTAGTAAATCCCACTGTTGCAGAAGAGGGAGAGCGCCATGAACTTTTCCGTGACTATGCTTGAAGCAATTTTCATATTATTATTATTGCAGACATAGAGTTTGGTATGTTTCAGGTTCAGAAAATGTTCAAGTTCCTTCTTGTAGTCATTGAGCATTCTGTCATAAACGTATTCTGTAAACACCAGGGTTATGTCCGTGCCCTTTGCGGCAAGCTCTATGCACAGGGACGGATAGATGGGTAGGAAAAAGGAGGACGAAATCCTGACTTTCTCGGATTCGGAAAGATATTTTACAACTTCTTTTGGATATTCAAACACATGGTTTCGGTCAGGGTTTACTTCAATATAGTTTCCAAGCTTTCCGATCTCGTCGAGAAACTCAGGAGGAATTGATGTCATATCCTGGTTTATCCAGTAATCGTGGTTTTTATCAAAAACGTTGAATGTTTCAAGAATTGTTTTCATCTTCGGAACCAGAATCTCTCCGATACTGGAAAGTTTGTAGAGCCTGTTACTCTCAACAATAAGATCCTGTTTCATCAGTATCTTTATTTGGGTCATTATTGGGCTCGAACGGACATCAAGTGTATTTTTGATTTCTTCGATGTTCTTTGGTCCGTCCAGAAGTAGTAAAAGTAGATTTTTCCTTTTTTCTGAAAGAAAGAGAACATCCAGTAATGATGAATCCATCTAATTCCCTCTCTTAGGTCTCACCTATTATATGTGACTTCATATATATCTCTATACTAGAAGACTCTGAACTTTTTACCTTTATCCTTGCCATTGTAATTTTTGATGAGATAAAGGATCTTTAGGGGGGTTGGGATTTTTGGGATTTATATTTGGAATTTTTTTAGGTTTATATTTGGGATTTTTGGGGTTTATAGTAGGGATACAAAGATAATTATCATTTTTATACATCACAATGTCATAAATAATATATCATAATATCTTAATATTATTTCTAAATATAATTACTTTTCATTACCTTTTAATAAGTCACTTGATAAATTCTACATGGAACTTCTTTTAAAGCACATATCTTCTCATTTTTTCATACAATTCTCATTTTTGGAAGTAGTCGGGGCTTATCTAGTACTGCTATTCCGAAATAGATTCATAAAACTTAACTTTTTAATAGATCCAACGATTACGGATTTTTCCAACAAATAAGAAATTTGTTTTGGAATCGAAGTACTAGATATGAATCTTTTCATATTATCTTGTTTACCTGTCTGGAAAGCCTCTTGAAATAATCAAACAGTTCCTGGCCCCATAAAAGGGCGCTGGGTTCGGAGCTTATAATGAATTGCTGGTCGAATTTCCCTTTTTTATCAAAAAGACCCAGCATCATTGTCCTATCAGTCACGGTAATCTCAGTAAGCTTTATTCCTTCTTTTGAAACATACAGGCTTACGTTGTCCATGCCCATTAATTCATCTATCATATTTGAGTGTTCTTTTGATAGATAGTTCCAGACAGATTGATTAAAATTCAGGGACAGTTCGGCATCTTTTCTGCCAAGCTCAACGTACAGGGGGAGATAGGCAGGGTTGAAATAAGAAGCAAAAGTCGAAGCATGCTTTGCATTGGCCATACTGTCAATTATTTCTTGAGAAGGTTCATATATATGGTTCAGGTCGGGTTCTATAAAAGTGCAATCCCCCAGTTCGGATATACGTTCCAGAAGATGGCGGGGAATTGCGTTCAGATCGTGACCTGTCCAGTATAAGTTGTTTTCCTCAATTACATCAAGAGCACTTATCAGGGGCTTTATCTTCTTGATAATGAACTCTCCCAGGACTGTGAGCTTATACATTTTGTCTTCCTGGACAATAAGATCATGATCTATCAGTTTCTTTATCTGGGGAAGGATCGAGGTGGCTGTAACATCCAGTGTGTTCTTGATTTCGTCAATATTTTTTGAGCCGCTATCCAGCAATATAAGAAGGTTTTTTCTCTTATCGGAGCGGAAAACAAGATCAATAAGTGAAGAATCCATGTTCTCTTACTTCCTGTTATTCAATAACTTACAGTTGTAGCCGATCCTTCTTTCCAGCAGGCTGGTTCTCTGGCTGTTCATTTTCAAATTGAGCGTTTCTCCAGTTTTTTAAATTAACTTTTATATGTAAATAATATTATCTCTAATTAGTTAAAATCTCAGGGTCACATACCCCTACAAAAGTCATTTTTGTCTCCATTGGCGTATGTTTCCAGCCAGGAGGAGTAAGGTATTCTGTACTTGTGCTTATTTTTATTGAGCCTTCCGGAAGTCCAAAATCTTTCATTGAATCCAGAATAAGTTCTTCTCCAGTTTTATGGGAATATTCTACTGCCATACTATACTGCTCAAATTTCTTCCTTCCTGAAGGGGTAAATACCAGGAAATTCTGGTCCGGATTTTCCATTGAGGATGGCCTTATAATTATCTCAATTCTTTTAATTCCTTTTCCTACTAGAGCTCCAACTGCATTTCCTACGCTGGCCTGCTCAGGAACTATAATCTCTGCGTCTATGAGACCCTTTATCTCTTCATAATACGCCTTTACGGGGCCTCCGAGCAAGACTATGGGAATATTTAATTTGTACTGGACAGGAACATCTTCCTCCAGCATTTTCTTTATTCCTTCTTTTCCTCTGCCTTCCATGATAAAGGACATCAGGCTGTAAACCATATTTTTTGCAATCTGCTGCTTTATCTTTTTGCAAAAAGCGTGAACTCCCAGTTGAGTAAAACGCGAAAGTTTTTTGGCTCCAATCTGGGCAGCTCCTACATCCCATTCGGTATATTCCCCGAGTACATGCAGGGCATCAGTCGGTGTGAAGCCTATAGCCTGGATCGCACGCTGTTGAATCAGTGAATCAAGGACTGCCGGAGAGGGGAACCGTTTCATTTTATTTAAAATTCCGTAGATAGAAAGAGGCTCGTCTTTTATAATCTCAAGTAACTTTTTTTCGCTTTCTGTAGGATTAATGGGGTCTGCTCCAGTGCTGACAAAAAATTTTGTGGGCTGAGTATGTTCACTGAGCATAGTTCTCAGGGGCACGGGACTCTTTTCAAGTTTCTCCGTAAAGTTGGGGTACCGTACAGCAGCAACGCAGAGAGGCATAACCCTTCTTGGCCCTATCCTGATGCATTTCTTAAACCACACATGGCTATCTCCCCCGTTTGCTGAACTCTCCATTCTTATTGCTTTTACTCGGGTTTGCCAGCCTCCTACAACTGCTCCTTTCTCACAAAGCTCAGGGACTCCATTTTTTATTATGGAGACATCCGTACTTGTCCCTCCCACATCGATTACGGCACAGGTGTCCAGCCCTGAGAGGTAAGAAGCTCCTTTAATACTTGCAGCAGGGCCTGAGAATATGGTTTCAATGGGGCGCAGTTTTGCACCTTTTATATCTATAACCGAGCCATCACATTTCAGCATAAGGATTTTTGCATCAAGGTTTCTTTTCTTTATTTCGGCAGTGATGGAATGAATAAATTGGTAAGTTATAGGAATTAGCTGGGCATTTAAGACGGCTGTGGCTGCCCGTTCGTAAGCTCCAAGCTCCTGAGATAACTCATATCCGCAAACCACAGGATGCCCTGTCAATTTAAGGACGATCTCCTTTACTTTAAGCTCATGTTCCGGGTTTCTTGTGCTGAAGTACGAAGACACTGCAAACGCGGAGACTTTCTTTTTCAGGCTTACTGCAAATTGTTCTACGGCAGTAATATCAAGAGGCTGCAACTCATCTCCATTGCTGTCATGTCCTCCTTTTACAATAATACAGTAGTCCGCTGGAAGTTCCCTTGGGACGGTATAGTTCCCTACCAGGATCAGACCAACAGGATACCCTGTTTTTTCGAGAATGGTATTTGTTGACAGGGTTGTGGAAACCGATACCAGCTTTACTTTGCTGAGATGCTCCGGATTCAGTTTGTCAATTGCATTTCGAATTCCGACCATAAGGTCCGGATATGTAGTAATTGCCTTGCTGGTATCAAGGATCCGGCTGTCCGAATCTCTTAAAATTACAGCATCGGTGTAGGTTCCGCCTGCGTCAATACCCAGACTATATTGCATGTCAAAACAGCCCCATTTTTACTTTATATTGCACAATTAAGGTCCTTTTTTAGCTGTATACATCTTTTTTATCCGGATTTATAAAATTATTCTCAAGATATATATTTCTGTTTATAATATCCGGCTGGATATCCTAATTTATCCTTATCCTCTCAAGCTGTAATCGTAGTTTTTGGGATTCCTATTCCTACGAAAACAAGTTTTGTTTCCAGGGGCACATCAGTCCAGCCGCTCGGTGCCAGATGCTTCCGGCTTACGTCTATTTTTATATTCTCCTTTTGAAGTCCTGCACTTACCATGTAGTCCATAACAAGTTGTCTTCCAAGCTTTTCTGCGGACTCAACGGCTTCATTATAGCTTTCAAATTTCTTTCTTTCAGATGGGGAAAAGACAATGAATTCGTTTTTAGTTTGATACGGCAAGATATCTTCTGCAGTACACTTCTCGTGAGCCTCGTTATCTATATTCTCAGCCTCACCTTCAAAAGACTTGATAACTTTTGTTTTTATAAGAATCTCTACCCTTTTAATTCCTTTCCCGACAAGAGCTCCGACAGCATTGCCAACCTCAGCGTGCTCTGGAACTATGAATTCAGCATTAATCAGGCTTTTTAGATCCTCAACATATGCCTTTACAGGTCCTCCTAGAAGCACCACAGGAATTTCAACTCTAAAACGGGTAAAATTCCTTCCTAGAAGAACCCTATCAATCTCGTTTCTAGGCATTCCTTCTATAAGATAGGCAATAAGATCTTCGGCAATATTTCGCGCAACCCTGCGTTTTGCTTCCGCACTGAAAGTTTCTGGGCTCTGCTTAACTATCCTCCCAAGCATGGAAGCCCCAATTGTTGCAGCCTCCACATCCCATTCGGTATATTCTCCAAGCACATGAAGGGCATCGGTAGGCGTAAAGCCTATTGCCTGGATTAACCTTTTCTGAACTAATGAGTCCAGAATGGACGGGGATGGACGTTTTTTCAGGGCTATGAGCAGGTCCCCGAAAGAAACAGGCTCTTTTCCTATATGCCTGTATATTTCCCGCTCTCCTGCCTTCAGTTCGATAGGCCTGAAGTCGGTCCTGACATAAAATTTTGTTACCTGGATGCTTTCGCAGAGATACCCTTTTGCAACCCTGTTCGATTTCAGTTTTTCCCTTAAACCAGGATATATGACCGAAGCCCGGCAGAGTGGAATTACCCGACGAGGGCCGATATAAGTTCGGTCGCCTTTTACCCAGATATGGCTGTCTCCTCCTGTTGCAGACGTCTCCATACGAATTGCTTTTACGCGGGTTTGCCAGCCTCCGACAACGGCACCCATATTGCTGAGTTGGGGAAGCCCGTTCTCCATCATGGCTACATCCGTGCTAGTGCCACCAACGTCGATCATAGCACAGGTATCGAGCTTGCTCAGATGAGATGCCCCAACAAGGCTTGCGGCAGGCCCTGAAAATATTGTCTCAATGGGCTTTTCCAGGGCTTCTTCTATTCCCACCACTGATCCGTCGCATTTCAGCATCAGAAGGTTAGCATTTATACCCCGGATTTCGAACTCCTTAACTATCGCCTGGATAAACTTGTGAGTAATAGGAATTAACTGGGCATTAAGAAATGCAGTTATAGCCCTTTCATAGGCTCCAAGATCCTGTGAAAGTTCGTGCCCGCAAACCACAGGGTGCCCTGTAAGTTCCTTTACGGCTTTTTTGACAGCAAGCTCATGTTCCGGGTTACGGTTACTGAAATATGAAGAAACTGCAAAAGCCGAAACCTTATCTTTTACTTTGAGGGCAAATTCTTCTACTGAATCGAGGTCAAGAACCTTCAGTTCTTCTCCGTCACTGTTATGCCCACCAGAGACCGTCACCCAGTAATCCGTAGGAAGTTTCTCGGGAATCACATAATCCCCTACCATGATTAGCCCTACAGGAAATCCTGTGCTTTCCAGGATGGTATTCGTAGACAGGGTTGTAGATACAGATACCAGTTTAATGTCTTTAAGATGCTCCGAGTTCAGCGCATCAATAGTGTTTTTCATTCCAGGAAGGGGATCGGGATAGGTAGTCAGCGCTTTACTGGATTCTATCACAGATCCATCCGAATCCCTAATGATAACGGCATCAGTATAAGTGCCCCCTGCATCGATTCCAAGACTGAAGTGCATTTTTAACCTCTTTTGGGAGTTATGTTTAACCTCTTTTGGGAGTTATGTTTAACCTCTTTTGGGAGTTATGTTTAACCTCTTTTGGGAGTTATAGATAACTTCCAGATTTCCAGACCATTTTTAATTCAGACCATTTTTAAATTCGGATAATTAAGTTTTCTTTAGCAAGCGATAAAATTCAGATCTCTCTGAATCCAGGTGCCAATCTAGACTCCATATACGTAAAGCCTGGATATCTGTTAAATCTTGTAGTAGCTAAATGGATAGCTGCTAGAATTAAAGCGACTTGTTTGCTTTCTTCCTAACTTTTGGTTTTAACATTGGTTTTTTCACGAAAATCAAAGCCGGAAGCCCACTACTTTAGCTGTGGGAGGAATACTTCAACTCTCTCAACATTATTTTCGTTATGCAGTGACTTCTTATAGTTCAAATATCAATAGTATATTGAGCATCTTAGGCACAAATTCGCGAGGGTTGCAACGGTTCGACGCTACAAGCTTCAGTCAATAAGTCTATTGTCCTCTGCCTCTTTCGAGGAATTTGAAAGGCAAGTCGACTGCTTTAGCTGTCGGTAGTTGACACCATTATTACCATATTATTTTATTATTTCTACATTTTTATTTTGTTAAAATAAACTTGCCTTTTCCCCTTTCTTCTCATTAGAGGATCTACCTTTGCTTTTGAAATTCTGGTTCTTTTCCGGGACGGGCTCGATTTTTATAAGTACGTATGTATCTTCTGTAAAAACTGCTTTCAGTCTCTCTTCGACGAGGTTTGCTATCTCTGCAGCTTCCAGGACACTCAGGGAGTTATTCACATTAACAATGGCATTGATTGCTATACCCTTCCCTATCCTGCGAGTTTTAAGTTCTCCGGAACCCATGACGTTTTCGGTTTTGTTTATAATCTCCCTGATTCTAAGGTTATTTTCCTCATCAAGGGAGGCTTCTATCAGTTCGTTTGCAGTCCTGTAGAGAAGCCTACCTGAAGTTCCAAGGAGACAGAGGCTTAAAAGAAGAGCAGCGAAAGAGTCAGCTATATCAAAGCCTTTTCCAGGCAGGAATGTGCATCCTATACCTGAAATAACAAGGCAGGATATTAATACGTCTTTTATTGGGATTATTAATAAGCCTTTTACTGGAATGTTTGATAAGTTTTTTACGGGGGTATGAGCTTTTGAGGAATCCTCTTTAGCCTGTAATTCAGGATTTTCTGTCAGAACAGCCATAACATTTCTTAATATAAAGGCTGAGATTGCTGCATAAAGTGCAATAATTCCAGGAGTTTCGGGCTCTTTACCCTGCAAAAACATGAGCAGTTCCCCAGAACTCAGGGAAATCATATGAAAACTTGCAAAAAGAAGAATAAAAGCCCCTGCTCCCATGCAGAGGGTTGTGATTTTTCCATGTCCGTAGTTGTGGCTTTCATCTCCAGGCTTGCTTCCAATAGAAAAATCCAGGAGTTTTATACAATCATTGATGAATTCGGAGAAGGAACGAACTGCATCGGCAAGAAGCAAAGTACTGTTTCCCAAAATCCCGGCTAACAGCTTGAAAAGTGTCAGTATCAAACTCAAAGCAAGCCCTGTATAAGATTTATTGCGGGTTTTATTGCGGGTTTCGTCAAGCCTTTTATCCGCTTGCATTCGAAGTTCACCGTTAATTAGCTTTTCCAATCTTCCTTCTAGCAGGTCTTTTTATTTTGATCAAACCTTTTTTGAAAAGGTTTGTGCCACAACCGTTGCGCCGGTTGATCACGCCGATAGGGTTCGGGGATGAGGTACTCAAATTCAAACGTTGCTGTGGTTTTCGCTCAAGCCTTTTTTGAAAAGGTTGCGTTCAAGCAGTTTTTTGAAAAGGCTTGGTAACAAAAACGATTCTATTTCTAAAAATTGAACAGGCACCAGAGGGCCTGTGTCTTTATAACGCGGTCACAATACAGAGTTTAGCCACTCATGTAAATACTATTGGGAGGATTGGTAAGCACAGGTTTAAGACCTGCGCTTACCTGAAGAGCCGTTTTTAGCTGTTTTTCTGTTTTTTCCTGCGGTTTTATGGATTTCTCATATTCTCAAGGTTGGTGCAGGTCTTTTCCTCAGGTGTTCGAGGGTTTTACTCAATGAACGCTGATTGTTTTACTATTAGAGTGGGATTACAGTTTTTCCGTGAATTTCGTTCATTACCATGCCAAGAGCTGTATAAAGAGCTCCAAGGCCCATAACAAGTCCTACATAGCCAGCTATTACAAGCAACCCTGTATTGCCGGTTGCGTTTACAACAGCAAGCAACATAAATAACAAAAATAATGTAACAAAGACAAACTGGAGAGCACGGACTCCGATTCTCATAGTAGCGATCAGCATAACAAAGGTATAAACACCCCAGATAAAGAGATACGCGGCCATAGCAGTTCCGGACGAAGCCTCAGCCCAGCCGATTGCAGGCATAACAAGCAATCCGGCCAGTGAGAACCAGAAAAGGCCGAAAGCAGAGAATGCAGTCCCTGCAAAAATATCTCCTTTTTTCCAGGACATAATTCCTGCAAACACCTGGGCGAACCCACCCAGAAATATTGCCATGGAGACGATCATTGATTCCACAGGATATATCCCTATGTAGCTCAGACTTAACAGAACTGCGGCAAGGCCAAGGCCGGTAAAGCCCAGAGGGGCAGCATTTGCAGTCTTGTCAACTATTACGGTAGCAGTTCCTACGTTTTCGCTCATGGTTTCACCTGAAGCCATAATTCTAAAAAATTTAAAAAAAGAAGTTTAGGGCTTAGAGCCCGTAGTTTTCGGGTTTGAAAACTGCAACTTCTTGTTTGAACTTAGTCAGGTTGTCGCTCATGAACTTGTCAGCATCATCGGTGAGGGCTTCAAGGTCGGCCTTAACCTTTGCAAGAGCACTGGTTTCAAATCTTGTAAGTCTGAGCTTGCCGGAGTTGACACCTTCTTCAATGATGTTGCAACATTCGATTGCTGCGTTCTTTGAACGGAGGTAGTTGTTCTCTCCATCCTTTGCGATTGCCTGCCCTACCCTGTAGGCGTTGTCGTAAGCAATCACATAGCCCTGTGGGTCTCTGTATTTGTCCGAGAGCACGAGAATGTCTCTGAGATCCTTTGCTTTTCCGGTCTTCAGGGCAACGTTCATCATTGAACAGTCGTATGCCAGAGTCTCGGACCAGCACTGAACAGTGGTACCGCCGAATTCACCGTGGTATTCAACGGACTCGTTGGACCAGAGATCACAGCACTGCATGACAATGTTACCCATGAGGTCAGAGTGAGCACAGGTTGAAGTCTTACCTTCCTGAGCAATCGGAACACCTGAAATGGCCTTTATGATGCTGTTCTCGTAACCACAGTCCTTTCCAGGGCCGACTGCACCTGCTTCATATGCACAGAGAGACCTTGCTGCAGAGATTGCCCTTGCAACAATTGCAGTTGTGTGGGCAAGGTTCTTGTCAAGCAGACCGCCTGCAATGAACATTGCAGTGTTTGCCTGGGCACAGTCAGTGTCGCCTGAAGATACAGTTCCTGTCTTCTTTGCAACATCTGAAATGTCCTTCCAGACCATTTCCATGTCCATACTGCCGAGTACACCGATTCCGAAGAGGATACCCGCAGTGTCGTTTCTCAGAATAGAATAGTCGAAGACTTCCTTACCACCCATTGACTCAACTGCAAGCATGTCTGCACCATTGTTGGCAGCTTCTTCAAAAGCCTCCATAAAGGTGCTGTACTTGTCTCCCCTGAGCTGGAGGTAGTCACGGTCTTCACGAATGTCACCAATTGTGTGGCGAAGTGCACACTTTATGCCATATTCATCATGGTATTCTTCCATGATTGTCTTCTGGGCATGTGCAACAGCTCCTCCCCATTCAGGGTTGTTGGACATCTGCTGAACGTGTTCAGTTTCAAGTACAACAGAAGGAGCTCCTATCTGGACCATCCTTGCCATAATATCGGTGGTGATCCTTTCATACTCTTTTATGAGCTTTTCTTTGGATGCGCCGGCTCCAGGCCTTGGGGCGTAGTTTACTTCGGGAGTCGTGTAACCTGCACCAATCTCAAGGCCAAGCCCTGCCTTTACAGGGAATTTTGATTGCCCGAAAATCAGTTCATCTGCGTTAGCATAAGCCATTGAAGTGTATTTTTTTACCATTTTTGCTCCCTCCTCAGTGTTTGTGGAACTCCTCTCTTAATGCTGTGATATCTGTCTTACCTGCAACGATTGCGTCAGCAATCTTGGGGGCATCAGCAGCTTCTTCACCATAAACTCCAAGTTCATACTGAGACACGAAGTCCTGGTTCACAGCACCGCCACCACATGCGAATGGGAGCTTTATTCCCTTTTCAAGGAGCTTGTCATTAACTTCCTTGAATGCATACATGGTGGTTGTCATAAGAGCAGTACCTGTAAGCATCATTGGCTTCTCTTTTTCGACTGCAGCGATTACTTCGTCTACAGGAACATCTCTTCCAAGGTCAATTACCTCGTAGCCGTTTGCTCTCAGAAGGGCAGCAACAATGTTCTTTCCGATGTCATGGACGTCGCCTTCTGCAACATGGCAGACAACCTTGCCCTTTGGCTCGGGAACTTCGGTGGTCTGGCTCTTGCAGAAGTCGATTCCTGCCAGCATGGCATCAGCAGACATCATAACGTTCGGGAGGAAAATGATACCATCGTCGTAGAGCTGGGTTACAACTCCCATTCCTACCATCAGGGCATCATCGATAAGGTCGATTGGCTTCTTGCCTGCATCGATAGCAGCCTGGAGTGCGTCAACTACGTCATCCTCTTCTCCTTCATAGATTGCTTTTGCAACAGGATAGATGAGTTCGTCTTTGGGATAAAGCTCTTCTGCAGCTTCATCAGGGGTCATTTCCTTTTCGAGGGCAACGTTGTAGCGTACTAATATGCCGTCGATGTCTTCCAGTTTCAAATCCAACATATTTTAACCTCCATTTAGCAAAAGAGTCTCGGATTGCTCAGATCGTTGACTCTGCAAGTTACATCTCCCTGAAGTTTTTAAGCGCTTTTTACCAAACGCTTCTCGAATATAATGTCAGAGAATTCGAAAACCTCCAGATCGAATTCCTTCCATTGAGGGGGATTGGATAACTTTGAGTGGTGTACTGGTCATTCAGAAACCGGATTTCAGTCCTTTCTCTCGTTTTTCAAGCTTTCTGAAATTAGCTTTTGAGTTACTTCCCGTTTTTATCCCATTTTTGAAGCTATTTTCAGAAAGCTTTTAAATCGCCAGGTTAAGATATCTTCTATTTCCTATTTTCTATTTCCTGGCTCTAAAGGATCTTTTTCCAGTTAATTCTGATAAGTGTACTCCCTTTAGTATTCCGGGATGCACTTGCAGATCACAGTTAGATTTTATTGCATATACCTTCACCGATGTTAATTTTTGAATTACTATAATTTTATAATTCTCTTCTCAATTTTCTCTGCAAATGATTTTATTAAAAAGAAGTGTTTTTTTCGCTCTATTGATCTAAACAATGAGATCAAAATTTATGGGCCGATTATTTTCCATTCCATGAAAATTTTATTGCAGAGGGTGAAGATATGGAGGTTTTTATTTTGAGCGAGGAGGTTATCAAGTAGATTTGTTTTTTATTGTGGATTTGAAACAGGCAAAATGAGGTGATCAAAGTATATTTTTGAAAGCGTACAAGTGAAATGAATCTCCTGTTCAGTTCTCTTCAGGAATTCCCTAATTCCTTACTTTCGATGGGAATTGCGTGAGAGCTTCCATAACTCTAATCTTTTAATTCTCTGGAGTTTATTCACATTCGTTTTTTTGCCGTTTTTCAACTCTTTTTTAAACAGAGGCAAGCTATTTTCCTGGCAGGTTATTCAGTCTCTGTACTTAATTTCTTACGAAGCAGGCTTCTTTATCACTGTTTGAAATTCTGCTGTTAATCCAGGTCCAGTTTTCTACAGATAGCTGAAAGGGTACCTTACCTCTCTATCCGAGGGTCATCTTCCGGACAGGGGGCGATGACCATTTTATACTATATAATGTTTTTGTATGGCAGGTCAAGGCTATCCTGAACCGGACATATTTTTTCTCCTTCATTTATCTTCATCCATGCCGCAACGTCCTGAATCGGAAACTTTCGAACCGGAAACATTCTTCCTTCTGGAGTTTCCTTCTCCCTGCCAGGTTGAATAATGGATTATTCTTGCTCTATGGCTTAAGAAGGTTCAATAAAGAAGTCCTAAGTTATCAAATTCTGTCTTTATGACTTGCAGGCCTTCCTCGCAATCCTCAGGAGATTTGCCGCCTGTGATCACCAGTTTGCCAGAGCTGAATATGAGCACTACTACCTTGGGAGACTCAAGCCTGTAAACAAGCCCAGGAAATACCTCTGGCTCGTACTCTACGTTCTCCATACCAAAGGCTATAACAATGGTATTCAGGTTCAGGTTCGTTTTCAAATCAGCGGTGGCAACAATGTTCTGAATATGAACCTCAGGTTCTAGATTTATTTTTTCGCATCCAATGGACTTGAGCGTGTTAGCTAGATTGATTATGGCCATCTTAGCGTTCTTGACGGTCTTAGCTCCGGTACATACCACTTTTCCGGAGGTGAAAATCAGAAAAGCAGCTTTTGGATTCTCAATTCTGTAGACCAGGCCAGGGAACTTCGCTTTATTATATTCTGCTCCCTCCAGTCCGGCCTCTATCTTCAGCAGGTCGAAATCTTCCGCCAGGGTGGTGGATGCCACTACATTCTCTATAGTTATTGTATACTCCATACAACATATATCTTAAATGTTCTATTGAAGCTATTGTCGGTTTAAATCACAAAATGGTTAAAAATTAGTGGTTTGTATAGGGCAAACAGTCTAACGCAAATATCGTATAAATAGCAAAATTGGTCGCCTACCAGTACATGGTTGATGTTTTCATGATCAAGTTTCCAGTGTAATAATTATTTCATTTTCATGTGTTAAAACAGGTCTGCTGTAACAACCGAATTGCAGAGCTAAAGGCTTAGTAACATCATAAAGAGTATTCCAAAAAAGATGACGGCTTTTGTGAACTATTAAGGAAAAATTATAAATTTTGAAGAAAAGCTGTCTTTCTTTCAGGCATCTGCTTATTGCCATCCACAGCTTTAATAAGTTCGCCTCTGGGCATGGCGTTACCGCAGAAAATACCTCTACTCTTGATTGAGATTTTCTTTATTTTTTAAGGACTTCCATTTTAGGGATTGTGCGCAGAAGTTACACCTCCCTTTACAAGATTTTCCTGATGGCTGAAAGAAAGCTTAATGTGGTTTATGTGGTTGTGTGGTTTATGTGATATGGTTTATGTGGTTGTGTGGTTTATGTGATATGGTTTATGTGGTTGTGTGGTTTATGTGATATGGTTTATGTGGTTGGGTGATTTATGTGATATGGTTTATGTGGTTGGGTAGTTTATGTGGTTGGGTGGTTTATGTGGTTGGGTGACCTATGAATTCGGAGTTCAGCTCTTCTGCCTTATTTCTTATGCTTTCCAGAATCTACTCGGAAACAGAAATCGCTGTTTCGATGGAGATCTCCTGTGAAGTGATTTCAAATTAGGATGAATAGGCCGAAACTCCAGGCATTTGAATCGAGTTTTCCCTGTCCAGGGTTATTTTTCTCCTACTGGCTTCTTCCAGCAGTCCGAGGAATTTGTCTAAATTTTCTCCTCCCTGTCGGGCCGAAAAATGAATCATTCTTGCTCTGGGGTTTAATTTGCGAAGGAACAGGCAGATTTCCAGGAGTTCTTCACGATTATTTATAAGTTCAACTTTATTGATGCCCAGGACCTCAGCCTCACCTATCTGATTTTTCATGAAATTCTGCAGCTCGCCTGCCTCCTGACTCAGGTGACCAGCGTCCACAAGATTCACTATCGGGGCAAAAGTTATTCCCGGGAGTCCCATATTCTCAATATTTCTTTTTATTTGTCCAGGGGGAGTTATTCCTGTGGGTTCTATTATAATAGTGTCCGGGTTGTAAGATGCAATGAGATTTCTCAAGGTGTATTCCATGCTGATTTTCATGGGGCAGTAGACACAGTCACTTGTAATTTCCCTGGTTTCAACTTCCCCTTCCGAGATCGTGTCTCCATCGATCCCTATTTCTCCTGTCTCGTTAGCGATAACTGCCACTTTCTGTCCCTGTTTTCCCAGGTGTTCAACAAGTTTTCTTATCAGTGTGGTTTTCCCGCTTCCCGAGAATCCTCCGATTAACATACATTTCATGCCTTTACACCTTCCATAAGTTTTAAGAGTCCGAATAACTCTCTGGGTAGTGACAATGTCTCTATAGGGTGTCGAAAATGGAGAGACACTGCCACCAGTGTTTATGAACGTTTTTCCGGGGTTATCTCCAGAGGTCGTTATTCATTTTGACTCTATAATTAAAGATTCTCTCAATTGTATATAGCTTAACCGACACTGTTTTTTTATTGAGGCGCAATATTTTCTCCTTTTAAAAATAAGCTTTTCCTGAAATTTCATACTTGCCTGAATTTTCCAACACATTGCATTTTCAATATTACAAGAGGATAACAAAATTCCGGAGGCTAGAAAAAAGAAGTCATTAAATATTGAAGGGTATTGAAAATTTGAAGGCTTGACTTGCATATTTAGCATGAAAGTACGAAACAAAACTGGCTCTCCATGCTACTTTTGATTTTTTGCTCCTTATCAAATTTAAGCCTTCTATGGCAATTCACTGATTAGTTTAGTAATGGTTTGAAAAACCATAGTTAGGACAACCTTACTACCCAAGGTAATGACGAAGTCGATAGTCAGATTCGGTGCAAATCAATAAAAGAGCTTTCTTTTCAATATACTTTAAATATGATCTCCGCAATATACATTATATATTATCCAAAATTAAATATAATCCTCACAATATTAATTTAGTTCTGGTTGAAAATTATTCCCCGTTTTTAAGACGAGAGAGTTTTATCAATTGATACACGGATATATGTCTCGGAGCAGGATCCGAATAAGCAAGAATAAAATCTTAATTGCTTCTAATATTGATTAACGTGATACGTATCGTTGATATGAAACGCTTTTTATTTCAAATCTCTTGACTAAAGGCTGAAACTATGCTGCCTCCATGATCGTGGTGGGTTTTAGGGCAAATTCTGGTGAATTTGTTTCGGTTTAGACAATATATGAGTAATTGGAAGCTGATAAACATGAGTTCCCTTATAGACCTGATTTTTTTCTCTGAAAAAAGAAAAAATCTTCTTGTTCAGTTAGCTAACGGGCCGATGGATATTAACGAGATAAAAGAAGTTCTTAATGTAAACTCCTGTGCTCTAATGCCTCAGATTAAAAAACTGAAAGATATGGATATGATAGTGCAGAAAGGAAGTATCTACCAACTTTCGGACATAGGATCAGTAATCGTTGAGAAAATGCTCCCTCTTAAAGCTGTTCTTGATGTTTTTGATGGAAACAAGGACTACTGGTCAAAGCATGACAGGTCTCCTATTCCCGAACACCTGATTAAGAAAATTGATATGCTGGAAAAATGTAACCTGGACGAGCCTGATCTTGACCACCTTTTCGAGTTTCCAGGGTATTTGCGTGACAAGCTAAATGGTTCAAAAACGATAAAGTCCTTTTACTCTTATTTCTGTCCTGATTGCCCGTCGATCCATGCTGCCTGTGCGGAAAATGGGGCCGAAGTACACCTTATGCTCGATGAAAAAGTGTATAACAGATTTAAAAACGATTTTACAGAAGAATATAATGTGTTGCTTGAAAATAAAGTATCGCTTTATATCTACTCCGGCAAAATAAGGCCCTCTTCCTTCATGGTTACAGATAATTTCTTTATGCTGAAACTCTTCGGAAAAGAAGGGGAATTCGATCACAGGAAGATCACGAGTTTTACTCCAGGTGCCCTGGAGTGGGGGAATGAACTGGCTCAGTATTATATAGACCGTTCCACGAAGATTAATTATAACGATGAAGGTTAAGTGAACTACAAAGATCAGTTAAAACCGGAGATCAATTAAAAAATGTGAGGAAAAATTTATTTACTCACTAATTTCTTCTTCCTGATCACCATGCTTATGCTTTTCATGGTGTTCATGTTCATGGTGTTCATGCTCATGTTCGTGGTTATGTTCCGGCTCGATTTTATTTACTTTTATTTGTTTTCTCTCAAAGACCTCATGTACCGAATTTTTTACAGCAGCTTTAACAGCTTCCTTCTCAACGTTTGAGACCGCTGAAAGTATCTTGAGGGTAGGGGTAGCTCCTTCTTTTGATTTGATCACATCTTCCTGGGGCTCTTCATAATATATTGTAACACTCTGTTTCACGGTTTCTGACCCATTGTCCAGGAAAAGCTTGATGTGCCCTATAAATTCGGGATTTAGTTGCAGAACCTTCGCTTTTATTGTGTTCATCAGTTCGGTTGTTAATTCCCTGGCAGCCTCAGTGCTAAGATTTCCACTTTCAACCGCAAACTCTGCAGAATAACTGCCTACTTTTGAAGCTTCAATTGAACTTTCGGTCTCCTTAGGTGCAGAAGGTTCAGCTTTAGAAGGTTTTACTTCTTCTGTTATCTCAGCTCTCGGGGCTCCTTTGGATAGTTCTTCAAGATCCGGAAGCACTAATCGCATAAAATTCTCAAAGCTTTCACCTGTGTCTTTTCCTGAAAGCAGGACTACCCTGGATTTCGGATTCAGCTGCTGGACCGAGGCTTCAATAATTGGAATTTGAATAGGTTCTATCAGGTCTATCTTATTTATCCCGAGAATTTCCGCATCAATAATCTGCCTCATGGCAAATTCTTTTACTTCTTTCATCAAGTGCTTGAAACGGCTGCCGTCAATCAGGGTCACAAGAGGAGCGATTTTTACCTGCTCGCCAAGATTCATGAGTTCGATTTCTTTCTTTATTATATTCGGGAAGGCGATGCCTGTGGGTTCGATCATGAGGATGTCAGGCTTGTATTCATTTGCAAGATAAGTAACTGTTACCCTTAACCCTACTTTCAGAGAACAGCAGATGCACCCACTTGTGATCTCTTTCGTATCGAACCCGAACTTTTTTATCACATCCCCGTCAATGCCAACTTCCCCGATCTCGTTCACTATAATGGCAACTTTTTTCCCTTTCTCTGCCAGGTATTTGCCCATATTGATAATAGTGGTGGTTTTCCCGCTTCCCAGAAATCCCCCCACCACAATGACCTGCACGTTTTTTCCTCCCTTCATATCTTCTTGCTTATTGCTTATTTTTTCCTTTATCCGCTTTTAATCTCAATAAGCTTACCCTTTTTTACTTTCCTGCGACTGTCAGATTTTCCCATTTAAATCTATCATCAGGGCAGGCGTGCAGACAGCGCTGGCAATTTGCACCATCACAGAGGTCAGTTCTTATTTTTACGACTCCGTTTTCCTCCATTCTCAGGGCTCCGTTAGGGCAGACCTTTACGCACTTATGGCAGCCTTCACACCCCTCGATTACCATGGTAAGGTAAGTCCCGACCTTTTCCAGTACTTCAAGCCCTTCTTCTCCAAGTTCGGGAATATCCCTTTCAACCTGGCGGTCAATTTTGAGAATAGAGGAAGGCTCATCAATCATGGGCAATTTTTTCTTTTTCAGGAACTTCTTAAGCATCTTGAAAGCCATTCCTTCGTTCCAGTATGCAAGCTCCAGCATATAAGCTTCCTTAAAAGCCTCGGAGGTTGCAAACATTACATGGGTGCCCACTATATCCTTTGCAATTGCCTGCAGTTCCCAGAGCCTGTCTTCAGAGAGCAGGATTTCCCTGGCAACGATCAGGGAGGTATTTCCGATCTGGGAAACATAATTCGCGTTGTAAGGGATCATTCCCACCTTATGGGCTTTTGCAGCGTCCATATAAGTACCTGCAGCGCCTGACATGTGAGCTGTCTGTAGTTCTTCCATGTCTATGCCTGCAGCTGCACAGAGAGTAATATGCCCGGCCCGTAGTGCTCCTATGGCTCTCCCTGCTTCAATAAGATCTTTATTGGTAAATATGACTCCATCCTGAAGGTGAAGAATGCCATCCGGGGTCTGAATCTTTGGCAGCACAATTAGTTTATTTCTCATAGCTGTCTCTATAAGGGCAATAACTCCAGTGCCTGTGATGCCTTTTGCAGTGATCTCTCCCTTTTCCACTACTTCCCCGTTTTTAGGATTTACAAGGTCTCCCTTGATGGTATTCATATCCCGATCGAGTACATAGCAGCGTAGATTATTTCCCTCAAACTCCACGTCACAAATTGTGTGAGGGGAAGCAATGGACCCGCACTCTATCTCCTGACCTTCAAGGGCAGGACCTGCAGCGGCCGAACCTGTATATATAATGCCGTTTGCTTTAAGAGCCATTTCGGCATTTGTCCCATAGTCAGTTGCAATCGCTATGTCATTACTCTCAATCATGCCAGCCTTTACAATAAGAGCAAGAGCATCGGCTCCAACTTCGTGTTTAATTGCCGGGGGCACAAATAGTTTGCAATTTGTAGCTTCTTCAAATCCCTCTATTTCGGCCAGGGGTATTATGCGAGCATCCCTGTTTTGCTCTTCTATGTGATATTTTTGCTTTTTACGCTCTCCGGCGTATGCCAGGTCTTCGATTGGAATACCCTGGAAGATGGAAAGCTGAATTGGGTTCCCGCAAATTGAAAATTTTTCCATTTCTGCCAGGTTCACTCCAAGTTCAGCAAGAATATTTTTTACCGCGGTTGCCGAGAGCCCGTGGGCCTTGTCAAGCCCGTAGTGGATTGCAAAATCAAGATGATCCATTACGTTTGCTCCGGGCAGGGGATTTCTCAGTGTTATGACGGTTTTCTTAATCTCACCGGTCTCCAGGTCAATTTTCTGGGCCCTAAAACCGCTGGTTCCGAGGTCAATTGCAACTCCTATTCTCATATCTTAACCTCCTCCAAAAAAGTTTAAGATTTGTTAGCCAGTACGTTTTAGACATATTCTTAGTTTAATATATTTAGATAAGTATTATGTTGAATAAGATCTAAAGCTATTTAACTGAATTGTTTGTTCCGAACGACTCTCTTCAGTTTATAGTCTGTCAGAATCTGGCTCTAGAGTTTTCACTCCACCTGCCAAAAATAAAAAAATATGATGTAGAACACAATTCCAGGTACTCTAAAATTTTTAGAGCTATGGAATGTGTCCTTAAATATAAAGAAATTTTTGTGCCTTTTCAGGCGTAGTACTCGTCTCTTGCTGCGACCATGGCTTTGATGTTTTCGAGAGGGGTCATGGGTGCAATCCCACAGCCAGGTGCAAGCACATCTATGCCGCCTTCAAGAGCTACTTTTGCTTCAGCTTTTATCTTGTCAATAGGTCCAGGCAGCAGGGTAAAAGGACTGGAAACGTTTCCTACTAATCTTGCTCTGTCTCCAATGATTTTCTTTCCTTCCACTGCGTTACCGATCTTTTCTTCTACGCTGAGTCCTTCAAAACCGCAGTCTGCCATGTCGCTGAGGATCGCGTTAACCTTACCACAGATGTGGAGTACAGTCACGGAGTTAACGCTAGCGGAAAACTTCTGTAACCTTGACTGGAGAAACTGTCTAAATGTGTCAGGGCTCATGAGGTCAGGAGAAGCGACAGGGTCTGCAATAGCGATAACATCTGCACCAGCTTCAACCATTGCGTTTGCATAGGCGATTGCAGCTTCTGTGGCGATATCAAGAGCCTGCTCGAAGAGGTCGGTTTTTTTAATGGACCATTTCATGAAGGATTTTACACTTATCAGGTCGGAAGCTAGTGTAACCGGGCCTTCCATACCTCCGATAATTGGTACATCAGGTCCTACTTTTTCCCTGACAATTTTAATGGCTTCGAGAACGGCTGGAATTCTGCCTCTCTGCAGGAGATCTGCAGGGACGGCTGCGCCATCGAGGTTTTTGGGGTAGGGGCTAGCTGTGATAGACGGCTGCCTGTTCTTGGTACCCATGTTGATTTCACAGCCCATTGCTTCACCAAGCACGGTAAGACAGTAGGGAAGCCTTACAGCTTCAAGTCCACTAAGTTCATAGTTGGCAATTGCCAGTTTTGCCATAAGTTCAGGGTTGGTGTGGGCTTCAGGCCAGGCAGCTCCAACTTCATCCATGAGTTCTACAATCCCGGTCTGGGTTACGGAGCAGACAGGTACTTTGTCAACGGGCTTGCCTTCAAGGGCAGCTAAGAGTCTCGTTTTAAGTGTAAATTCGCTCATAGTCATACCTTTTTAAGTTGTCTCTATTTATTTTTATTAGAATTTTATTGCCTATTTGACAATATTATTGTTTAGACCTTTTAAATCCAAAAGGTTCACGCTCCGGAATGGAAAATCCAGAGTTTTGAAACACAGTTAAAATCTTAGGTTTTGCCTGGGAACTCAAAAATAAATTCGAATCTCCCTTTCCACCTCGCCCGAGCGGAGATAGAAACCAGGGTACTAAAAATAATTCTCAGGCTCCTTTGATTACATTAGAGTACGGGCATTTTTTTAGTTAACAACTTATAAAAGCTATTTGTCAAGAATATTTTTTTACCATATTTTTAATAAACAGGGTCATAAATTTCGACCTCGTTGTTCAGCTTTTATAATAATAGGATTCTCCACTTTTTCCCTCTGCTCCGTAATAGATCAGTTTTGATCTGGTAATGAATCAAATGAAATTTCTCTCTACCTTATTTCCTCTTTTACTTTGCTACCTCTCTTACTTTGGATTTCGAAATGTTTTTCAGAATCTATGTCAAGCTTCTTATTCTTGTATTACATTAAATCACAATGGGGATTCGATGGGGAAGAATCTGACTGGCGGTAACGGCAAGATTTGTTCTCCCCAGGGGAACGAGCATAGTATACCACTTTCGGGTTTTCTTCAAAAATTAGGGGTTGACGAAAACGGACTGAGTGAGCAGGAAGCTGCCAGTCGGCTCAAAGAATGTGGAGCCAATATTCTTGAAGAAACAGGAAAAGAGAGCATAATAAAAAAGTATCTCAGGCAGTTCCGGAATTTATTCTCTATCCTGTTAACTGTGGGATCGATTCTGTCTTTCATTGGAGAATACCTTGATCCCGGGCAGGGAAACCTGTATATAGGAATTGCTCTCGCAGGCGTTGTAGTCATCAATGGAACCTTTACATTCATACAGGAGTACCAGGCTGAAAAAACAATGGAAAGCTTTCGTCAGCTTCTTCCGCCCCATGCCAGAGTCCTGAGGGAAGGAAAGGTAAAGGATATTCTGGCATCGGAGCTTGTTGTAGGAGACGTCATTCTTCTTGAGGAAGGAGATAAGGTTCCTGCAGATGGGCGTTTGATTGAAATTAATACTCTGAAAGTGGATTACTCGGCTATTACTGGCGAATCCGAGCCTCAGCTTCGGTCCCTTGAATGCACTCATCCAAATATGCTGGAGTGCAGGAACATGGTCTTTTCAGGGACTCTGATACAGAGCGGGAATGGAAAAGCTGTTATCTTCGCTACGGGACAAAATACTCAGATCGGAAGCCTTGCAACACTCACACAACAGACTTCAGGTGTGGATACTCCCATTCGAAGAGAAATAAATTATTTCATAAAAGTCATATCTACAATTGCGATTTCCCTTGGAATAACCTTCTTTATACTTGCTTTTCTTCTTCAGGATGTTTTTCTTGCAAGCCTGATCTTTGCGATTGGAATTATTGTTGCCAATGTGCCTGAAGGGCTTTTGCCCACAGTTACTCTTGCCCTTAGCCTTGCTTCCAAGCGAATGGCCTCTCGGAATGCCCTTATAAAACAGCTTGAGTCCGTAGAAACTCTGGGCTCGACAACGGTTATCTGTACGGATAAGACAGGTACCCTGACTCAGAATAAGATGGCAGTAAACTCTATCATGATTGGTTTTGAATGTCTCGTTCTCGAAAACCCTGCCAGCACTAAAAAAACAACTACAGAGCAGGATATCGGCGAAAGCACAAACAAAGCGGATGTGGAAAAACTTGCGGATTCAGGGGCAGAAAGATTCTGTGCTCTAAAAAAACCTGTATGGGAACCTGAAAAATTGCCATCTGTTTTCATAAGAGTTGCGGGACTTTGTAATAATGCAAAACTTCGCGAGTCTGCCCCGGGATATGCCGGTGACCCAACTGAAGGTGCACTTCTCGTTTTTGCAAATGGCCTGGAAGATATGAGAAAGCTCAAGAATGATTACCCGAGGCTGGAAGAGTTCCCCTTTGATTCACTTACGAAAAGAATGGAAGTTATCTGCCGCACTCCTGAAGGAAAACTTGAAGTTTATCTCAAGGGTGCCCCGGAAGTAGTTGTGAAAATGTGCAGTTCATCCCTGGATTCAAGAGGAATCCGGAAACTGGATGAAACTGAGCAACAAGAGCTTCTTAACCGGCACCTGAGCCTTGCAAAAAAAGGAGAACGAATTATAGCCCTTGCTTACAGGCAGATCGAAGAGCTAGGGGAATATACAGAGGACTTTATCTTCCTGGGATTTATAGGAATTGTAGATCCTCCGCGCCCTGAAGCCAGAGAAGCTATAGCAAAGTGCCATACAGCCGGGATCAAAGTTGTCATGATTACAGGCGATCACCCTGTCACCGCAGAATCAATAGCAAAGGACGTGGGGCTTGCAAACTCAGGAAACCTTGAGATTATTACCGGAAATGAGCTGGCAACGCTATCACGTGCAGACCTTGCTTCAAGATTAAAAAATCCGAGCATTGTCTTTGCCCGCACTTCTCCTGTACAAAAACTGAAAATTGTACAGCTCTTTCAGGCCGAAGGGGAGATAGTGACCATGACAGGAGATGGAGTTAATGACGCTCCTGCGATCAAGAATGCGGATATGGGCGTTGCTATGGGCAGCGGCACGGATGTAGCTCGCGAAGCTGCAGATATGGTACTCCTTGATGACAATTTCGCTACGATTGTGAATGCTGTAGAAGAGGGCAGGACGGTTTTTGATAATATTAAAAAATTCATCGTATACATTCTTGCCAGCAATATTCCTGAGATCCTGCCTTTCATAGCCTTCGTCCTCTTTGCCCTGCCCCTTCCCATGCCTGTACAGCTTATCCTGGCAATCGACCTGGGAACGGATATGCTGCCTGCGATTGCCCTGGGAAAGGAAAAAGGGGAAGGAGATATTATGAAAAGACCTCCAAGAGCGAGAGAAGAAAAGCTTTTGACCCCTCCTCTGCTCTTTACAGCTTATGCAGTAAAGGGTCCTGTAGAAGCTATTGCAGGCTTTTTCTGCTATTTTGCCGTTCTTTTTGAGGGGGGCTGGAGTTTTGGCGAGCAGCTTGCAAACAACAATCCCCTTTACATGCAGTCAATAACCGCCTTCTTTTCAGCAGTGATTATATGCCAAATTGCTAATGTTTTTGCTTCCCGAACCCGGTATCAGTCAGTCTTCTCAATGGGTTTATTTAGTAATCGTACGGTCCTGGTAGGAATTGCAAGTGAACTCTTGATTCTGGCATTTATTATCTGGAATCCGTCGGCAAATCTTATTTTCAATACTTCTCCCCTTGACCTCAGATATTTGCTAATTGCTGTTCCTTTTGCGATTTTGTTGCTTGGAATCGATGAGTTAAGAAAATATCTGTTGAGAAGGAATGTAAGCTGGGTAACCAGATACCTTAAGTGGTAAATCAAAGTTACAAAAAGCGGGATTTACAATGAAAATTGTAATGCTGGTCAGGGTAGCAAACAGAAGTAAGTCCTGGGGTCAGGGTAGCAAACAGAAATGATTCCTGGTTTTTTCTTCGTTTTACAAAGACATATTATCTCATTTTTAATATATATTACGAACTATAAAATATCTGAACTCCATGATTTGTATCTTTTTTTTAATAATAAAGCACTAAAATTAGTATTATTTTGCAAATAATTGATTTTTAAACCTTTTTTTCTATTAAAAACTCTAATGTCTACTTATAATTGTCATAGTAAATGTTATTGTCCTTTAATTTTGATTTAAGAAATCTAATTTTTTATGACTTATTGTAGAAAACTTTTATATAGATTCCAATTTAATTTCATCTGTCAGTATTATTACATTATAATGTTCCCTGCAGATCCGACCCATATCTTACCTCTGGTTTAATTAACCCGAAGCCCCAGCACCGAGCTTAAAATATGAACGTTAGTAGAAAGATCCTTGCTATTATCTATATCATCTTTGCTCTTCTCATTTCAGTTGTTATTTTTGCGTCCCAGAGCATTCTCGGTTCCACTTTTTCCGACTTGCAGAAAAAAGAGGCAACTGACAATGTAGAAAAGGTAGAGAACATGATTGACCTTCAGATCCTACAGCTTGAGAAGATTAATTCTGATTTCTCTTCAAGAGACGATGTCAGGAACTTAATGTTTAATCAGGACCCTAAAAATCTCAGCAGTGGAACTTCACTCGGTGACATCTTTTCCATCAGTGGGTGTGATTTTATTTTCCTGGTAAATAATTCAGGGTATATTGTGTATTCTGAAATTTCGGATCCCGAGTCTTCTACTAGCGCTTCCACTCTTAATGGTTCTACTCTTAATGGTTCTACTCTTGATGGTTCTACTCTTGATGGTTCTACTCTTGATGGTTCTACTCTTGATGGTTCTACTCTTGATGGTTCTACTCTTGATGGTTCTACTCTTGATGGTTCTACTCTTGATGGTTCTACTTTTGATGGTTCTACTTTTGATGGTTCTACTCTTGATGGTTCTACTCTTGATGGTTCTACTCTTGATGGTTCTACTTTTGATGGTTCTACTTTTGATGGTTCTACTCTTAATGGTTCTACTGTTAATGGTTCTACTGTTAATGGTTCTACTGTTAATGCTTCTACTGTTAATGCTTCTACTGTTAATGCTTCTACTGTTAATGCTTCTACTGTTAATGCTTCCTATCTTCCCATAGTCCGTCAGAGAATTAATGACGGCAGTTTCCTCTGTAAAGGGACTGAAACTTCTTTAAAAGGTCTGTTTCTGCTGAAAAATGGTCCTGCAATAATCTCCAGCCAGCCTGTGTTCGCTGCACCAGATAATACAGAAAGCTCAGGTACAATCATTCTTGGAAAATATCTTGATTCGAGCTTTATCGAATCCATTCAGGAAAGTACAGGAAGTGCATTTACACTTTACAGTTTCAACAAAGCGTCCTCGGATCTTCTGCAGGCTTTTTTTGAGAACCCTGGTCCGAATTTCACATATACGGTAACTGGAAAACACATCACATGTTATTCCGTGCTTGAGGATCTTTCTGGAAGCCCAGCTATTGTAATCCAGACTGACGCAGACAGCAGTATCTATGCAGAGGGTCAGAAGGCTCTACGATACATAGTGTTTTTCCTTCTGTTCGCAGGCCTCACGATTGGGGCAAGTTGCAAGTTTCTTCTTGATAGGGAAGTTGTATCCCGAATAGTTGCAATTGATAATTTTGTGGAGAACGTAAGACTGAATGACAATTTCTCCGAACGATTTTCTATGGATGGGGATGATGAGCTCTCAAGGCTGTCCGAGGGAATAAACCAGACTCTTGACCGCCTGAGAACTACTTCTAATGAATTTAAAGCCCAGGAACACGAAAAAAAGCTAATCCTTGATTCTCTCAGTGAACTGGTAGTCTTTATGGACTCCGAGTTGAAGATAATCTGGCTAAATAAAGCAGCTCTTGATTACATGGGCATGAAAATGGATGATGTTATCGGGCATCGTTATCAAGATATGTATATTTTATATAAAGAAAACCCGGGTAAATCTCCGGTACTGAAAGTACTGGAATCCGGGAACGAAGAGTTTGGGGAAGTGGTTACGCAGGATGGAAAGGTCTGGACGGTCACTGCGATTCCTATAAAGAACGAAGACGGCAGAATAACCGGTGTCCTGAAAACAGGGCTTGATATTACCGTACACAGACGTTCGGAAGAAAGACTAATTCAGGCAAAACTGGAAGCTGAAGAAGCCAACAATTCCAAAAGCGAATTTCTTACAAATGTGAGCCATGAGTTGCGAACACCTTTGAATTCCATTATAGGCTTTTCGGATATTCTTCTTGATGAAGTTTTTGGAGAACTTAACGAAAAGCAGTTCCGATACGTAAGCAATATCTCTACCAGTGGGAAACATTTGCTGGTACTTATAAATGATATCCTTGATCTCTCAAAAGTAGAAGCCGGGAAAATGGAACTTCACTACAGTGAATTTTCCATTGATTCCGTTTTTGAAGAAGTCAAAGCCGTTCTCTCTCCTCTTATACAGGTAAAATCTCTTGAAGTAACTTTTAATGTAGAATCCGACTTTACAACGCTTGAAGCCGACAGAGGCCGCCTAATTCAGATTCTTTACAACCTCGTAAGTAATGCAATAAAATTTACCCCAAATGGTGGAAAAGTCTCGGTATATTGCAAAGAAAGCGGAAATCGAGCTCTTATTTCAGTCATAGATACCGGTATAGGCATTTCTGCTGAAGACCAGGTGAAGCTTTTCCAGCCCTTTACCCAGCTCGATGCCTCAACAGCCAGGCAATATTGCGGCACAGGGCTTGGGCTTGCTCTTGTAAAGAAAATCGTGAACTTGCATCAGGGAGATATCTGGGTTGAGAGCGATCCTGGGAAGGGCAGTAACTTTACCTTTGCACTTCCTCTCAGGAAACCTCTGGAGCTCAGGAAAGCCCGCGAGATTGGAATTGAAGATGTAATCATAGAATTCGAGATGAATAAAGCATCAGCTCTTTCAGTAAAAGAAAATGTCGAGAATTTGCAGGAAGAAGTAGAGCTGCCCGAAATCTGTCCCTCTGAAAAGGGAGATGTTAAGCAGGAACTTATTCTGGTAGTTGATGATGACAAAAGTTCCAGTGAACTTCTCTCCATTATCCTTAAGGACGCAGGATATAGTGTGGCTCTCCTTTATAGTGGAAAAAGAGTTCTAGAAGTTGCAAAGAGTCTGAAACCTGATATTATTACTCTGGACGTCTTCCTGCCGGATACCAATGGCTGGCTTGTCCTGAGGCAGCTAAAGAATGACCCTTACACGGCTTCTATACCTGTGCTTATTATCTCCATGACCAATAATAATGAGCTTGGAATTACCCTCGGAGCAACCTACTCCTTTGCAAAGCCGGTAAAAAGAATCGAACTGGTAAACTCTCTCAGAGAAATTACTGGAAAGTTCCGATTCGAATCTCCTAAAGTTCTTATAGTAGATGACGATGAAAATACTGTAGAACTGCTGAGTTCGATGATTGAGCCCGAGGGCTTTGAGGCTATAAAAGCTTACAGCGGAAGGGAAGGCCTGCAGAATCTTTTCTCAGAGTATCAACCCGATATTCTGATTCTTGACCTCATGATGCCGGAAGTTAGCGGGTTTGATGTTATATCCAGCATGAGGGCCGATGTACGCACAAAAGATATCCCTCTTATTGTATGCACTTCTGGCGAGCTTACTGAGAAGAATCTCGAGGAACTGAACAGTGAGCTAAAAGTACATCTTATTTCTATTCTGAAGAAAGGCACTTTCGGAAGAAAAGAGTTAATTAATATAATAAAACAATTAGCTATGCTGAAGAGGCGTAATGATGAAAAAAATCCTGATTGTCGAAGATAATCCCATGAACATGGAACTGATCCTGGACCTTCTGGAATTCTACGGACATAACATAACTAAAGCCGAGGATGGAGTAAAGGCTCTTGAACGCCTTGCTGAAACAAAATTCGATATTATCCTGCTGGATATGCAACTTCCGAAGATGGACGGACTTGAGGTTCTCGATCGAATTAAGAAAAATCCTGCGACTGCAGATATCCCTGTGATAGCGGTTACTGCCCATGCTATGAAAGGCAGTGAAGAACATTTCATAGAAATGGGCTGCGTGGATTATGTCTCCAAACCCATAGATATCCACAAATTCAGGGCTCTGATAGATAAGTATCTGGGAGAGGACTCATCTTAACTTCAGAAGGGCAGTTATAGTTTCTCCAGTTGTGTGGACCTGTCTTTATAGTATGAAAAGAGTTCTTCGCACCATTTCAGTGCACTCTCGTCAAAACTCATCAGGCGTTGATGGTCAAACTTTCCCTTCTTGTCGAAAAGCACAAGCGAGCAGAAACGCTCTGTCACTACGTCTTTCAGGGTTACGCTTTTTTCACAAGTGTAAATCTCAACATTTTTCGATTCTAGGAGAAACTTCAGGTCCTCATAATAATCCTTTTTCATCCTGTCAAAAACGGGTTCTGTCAGGATAAGACATATCTCAGCCTCTTTTCTTGCAAGTTCCAGGTACATCTCAACGTGAAGAGGGTTGAAATAGGAGAGAAACATTTTTACGTGTTTTGATTCCAGAAGGTTGCTTCTGAAATCTTCAGGAATTTCAAAAAGCCGGTTAAGGTCGGGTTCAAGCATGAAATAGTTCCCTAATTCCTCAATTCTGTTAAGGAGATATTCGGGAATTGCGGTAAAGTCATGGTTTGTCCAGTAATCGTAATTTTCCTCAAAGACCCTTACGGTGTTCAATAAAGGCTCCATCTTTTCGACTACTATCTCTCCTATCTCAGAGAGCTTGTAGGTGTTCCTATCGTCCTGTTCTATCAGGCGTCCTTCTTTTAGTTTTTTGATCTGGGGCATTATCGATGTTGAGTTGACGTTGAGGGCTGTTTTTATTTCGTCTCCGGTCTTTGGCCCTTCTTCTAGCAGGAGTAATACATCCTTTCTTTTTTCTGAAAGAAACGCCAGATCAATAAGTGATGTTTTCATTTTGTTTCATCTCCCCGGGAAAGTTTTATATTTAGAAGAGATATTTCCCCTTTATTTCTTTTCAGAAAGCAGTCTGAGTTAGCAAAAAATTCTTTCTTCCTCCTGAAGAACTTTGAAGGAACTTCTCGCAACATTATTGCGCTACTTTTCAATTGATCCTTTATATTTTTTTCCAAAAAAACCTTATTTTTTCCCCTTAGCTAATACATAACCCACATACTTTGAGGTTGATTTTTTTCGGAAGAAAATTTTTTTGCTTTTTCCCAGTCTTTTGAACCGGTATCGGATCTTTTTGCTTAAGAGGTAGTACTTCAGCATTTTCGAGATCGTGTCTATAAGGTACTCTACAAAGCTCCAGGTGCCCCCCATCGCTTCTGCCATGTATTTTGTTTCCTGAAGGTACCGGATAGGTTTGCACATTCTTACATTAACATCTTTCAGGCCTGCTCTTTCAAGTTCTTCTTTCCATTTTTCCGGTGACAACAGGGAAAACGGAAGTCCTGTTATTTCTCCAATTATTTTTTCGGCTTGAGCGATTTCTTTGGCGGCTTTAGCAGGAATCTCCTTTTCTCTATACATTTCGTTCATCCCCACATAAGCCCCCGACCTCAGAACCCTTGCGAATTCTTTGAAAGCTATTCCCCTTTCTAAAAACTGGGACACAAACTCTGTTATCACCGCATCGAAAGTCCCTGCTTCAAAGGGCAGGGCGTGAGCATCCCCTACGATGAATTTTGCTTTGTCTGAAACTCCCTGTCTTTTTGCCCTTTCTTTTGCTTCCTCAATAGAAAGTTTTGCAATATCAATTCCTACTACCTCACAGCCAATTTCTCTGGCAAGGTAACAGGCAGAAAAACCGCTTCCACATCCCACCATCAGGACTTTTTTCGTAGAGTCAATCCTGCATAATTCAGCAAGTTTTCTGGTAGAGGTAAGGCCACCTACATGATAATAAGGTACTCCCAGATAACTCATAAAGTCGTAATAGCCCAGAGCTTCGGCTTCTTTAACTGAAAGTTTTAGTTCTCTGTGTGGAATGTATCTCTCTGCCTGCATATCAAATCTGCCAGTTCCTGAACTAATTTAGCATTCCAAATGATATCAGTTTTCATTTTCCTTATTTTTTACCAGGGCAAAGATTCCACGCAGGATTTCTTTCGGAGAGGGAGGGTTTCCAGGAATTTTTATATCCACAGGCAGGATTTTGTCAACTCCTCCAAGTACGGCATAAGAGCCCTTGTAAATCCCTCCGTCGCAGGCATCATCTCCGACTGCGACCACGAATTTGGGAAAGGGCATGGCTTCATAGGTTTTTAGAACGGCTTCGGCCATATTCAGGGTGACTGCGCCTGTAACCAGCAAGACATCAGCATGCCTTGGGGAAGCCACAAAAGAAATACCAAACCTCTCAACATCATAGTGTGGGGCTCCAAGGTTTGAAATCTCAATTTCTGTTAAATTGTCGCTGCCTGAATCCAGTTCGCGGATTGCAAGGCTGTGCCCGAAAACCCTGTTAACTTTAGTTCTCAGTTTGGAGCCTAGAGCTTCAAGTTCACTATCAGAAAACTCAAGTTTTTCCGTTACTTTCGGACGGAAGACGTATGTAAGTGGGTTTACCATTCATTTCACCTCAGAGATCAGTTCCAGCATAGGAAAGGTTAAAGCTCTTATTGATCAGAGGAAAATCAGGAACAATATTCCCGATCACTGCATGTTCTATGGCCTGCCAGTTGCAGAAAGAGGCGGTTCTCACCTTATAGCGGTCGGTTATCCCGCTTCTGACATAAACCCAATGAAGGTTCTGTCCCCGTGCAGCTTCAACCATTGAAAGAGCGTATCCATCTGGAATATTTGAAATTGAAAATTCGGTTGTTTCGGCAATGATTGCGCCTTCCGGGATTGACGCTATAAGCTTCTTTATCAGGAAAGCTGAATTAAGAACTTCGGCAGCTTTAATCTCAAACCGAGAAAGGACATCGCCTGCCATTTTAATTGCTCTTTCCGGAGGTATATCTTTGTATATACCGTAGGGATGGTCAAGTCGGACATCATATGTAGCTCCGGCCGCCCGAGCAATAGGGCCTGTAAGATTAAGCGGAGCGATCAATTTCTTCTTTAAAACTCCGGTTGTTGAGAATCTGTCAATAAGTGATGAGGAAGTATAAACAGCGGTAATCGCGGATTCAAATTGTGGTACAAACATTTTCAAATAAAGGTCTAGTTTTGAAAGAGCCTCGCCTGAAATCTCCTTTTTTACTCCTCCTAGATCTATAGTGCCTCTCATAAATCGGGAGCCTGTGAGAAACTCGTTTTGCCTGAAAATATTTTCACGGAGGATAAAGAAAGGCGTTGTCATTCTTGGGAATCCTATATCGGTAATCATGCCCGAGAGATCTCCCATATGCGAGTAAATGCGCTCGAGTTCCAGGAGAATAGCCCTTAAGTAGTTCGCTCTTTCCGGAATTTCAATTCCCGTAATTTTTTCTACGGATGTACAGAAGGCAACGGCATTGGCAACGGTTTCATCTCCACTTATGGCCTCAGCAATCGGGACACAGTCAGAGGGACTTTTTCCCTCGGCAAGCTTTTCGATTCCCCGGTGTTTATAAAAGAGCCGGATTTCGAGATTGAAGATTGGTTCTCCGATGACACTGAACCTGAAATGTCCAGGCTCAATAATTCCTGCATGTACAGGCCCAACAGGGATCTGGTAAACGCCTTCGCCCTCTACCTGTTTAAAAGGATATGCTTCCTCCGGGCTTTCAACAGTCTGGATTTTCCCGTTTTTAAAGGATTTAAGGAGAGGATGAAAGCCTTCAGGATAGGCCTCATGTAAAAAGAGTCTTCTTTTGTCAAAAGCATCTGTAAATTCTATCCCAAATCCGTCCCGGATTTCCCGTTCATACCAGCATGCCGAAGGAAAAACCGTGGCAATAGATGTAGTTTCCTTTCTGACATGCCGCATAAATGCAAATACGTTAGTAGAACTGTTCATTCTGAAAATATAAAAGAGAGTAAAACCAGGTTTTCCTTCAAAATCCTGAACGCAGAACAGACTTATCAGGACAAAACCCTTCTCGGAAAGCGCAGGTACGGTTTTTAAAAACTCTTCTTCTGCCAGGGGAATATAGAATTCATTATTTTTTCCCCTTTCGATCTGCGGCTCTTTACCTGCAATGTCAATCATTAAATCCATAGCGTACAGGGTTGCCAGAACCGAGGGAGTCTCCAAAACTGCAGAATTACCTGAAATCTGGTAATTCCCTCTTAATTTCGGGCCTGCCGGCATCAGGGAACTTACTGTGTCTTTGTTTGAACTCATCTTCTTTTTGCCTCCCATTCACAGGTATCCAAGTTCGTACACGATTATGTTCAACAGGTTTTCCAGAGGTTCCGGAAAGACAACTCCAAGGGCAAGAATTATGAAAAGAATGGATATGATTGGAAATTTCATACCGTTTCGGACTACATAGGGAAGAAGCAGAGCTTCCGGTCCTTCGGTTCCAGCATCTTTCGAGCTCTGGGTAAAGGCTTCGATTAAAAATCTTGCAAATGCAGCCGATGCTATGACCAGGAGGAGGAGAACTGCAAAGACAAGCGGTTTCGAAAATCCGAAAGCTTCCAGCAGGATAAAAAACTTGGCCGAAAAAATCGGGAAAGGAGGCATGCCTATGATTGCAAAACTACCAATAACAAAACCCCAGCCTGCAATGGGCTGAAGTGAAAAAACATCTTTTATGTCCTTAATCAGGTTACTTTCGTATTGCCTGTGTAGAATGCCTGCCGAAAAAAAGAGTGAGGCTTTGGTCAGTGAGTGGGCAAGGATATAAAAAAGTGTCCAGAAGAGAGCAAGAGGCGTTCCAATCCCTATTCCAAGGAGGAGAATGCCCATGTGTTCCACACTTGAAAATGCAATCAGCATCTTCAGGTTTTTCTGCAAAAGCATATTCAGGACCGCAACTGCGACGGTAAGCAGACCAAAACCCAGGAGGAACTGAGATACCATAGTTTCGGCCTGAGTCTGCCTGACAATTGCGTACATCCGCAGAATTCCATACATGCCTATATTCAACAGGACTCCGGATAAGATGGCGCTTACTGCTGAAGGGGCTTTTGAGTGGGCATCTGGAAGCCAGGTATGAAAAGGGAAAATTCCAGATTTTGCTGCAAACCCGATAAAAAGAAACACAAAACTTGCAGTCAACATTTTAGGGGACAGGATGGCTGCATTTTTAGCCAGCATTGTCCAGTTAAGAGTCCCGCTGCTCAGTACTTCCCCGGAAAGTGTGTATAAAAAGATCAGTCCTATGAACGAAAAGAGCATGGCTCCCGAGGCTATGAAGATGTATTTGATGGCTGCGTCGATGTTTTCTTTGGCAGACAGGATTGCTACGAGTGCGGCTGAAAAAACTGTTGTCAGCTCGGCAAAGATCCAGAACAGAGCAAGGTTGTCCGAAAAGAAAGCCAGGGTCACTGTCGTAAGCAGGAGGCTGAAAACCATATAGAAGATCTTCAGGTTATTCCTGTGCAGTTCCTGGGCCTGCATCAGGCTCTCCACGTAACCATTTGCATAGACCGAAGCCAGGAAGAACAGCAAGGCTGCAATCAGAGCTTCATATAGGCTGAGATGGTCCACATAAAAGTATTCACTTCCGGTTTCAAAAATCGGGACTGTGGTAGTGAGCAACACATAAACCCCGATTGCAAGAGACGCAAGGGTGTGTAGAATAAAGAAGGCATTCATTGCCCTATGAGACTTTGAAAGCATGATAAGGGCAAGAGCTATAGCTCCCACAGCCAGATAACTGAATATTATCATTAATCTTCCCTCCCTGACCAGATTCTAAGTGTCTGGAGGCGCTGGTGATATTCTTCAATTGTAGAATCGATGCCAATTGCCAGGATAGTTGTTAACAGTACAAGGATCATCAGGTCTATTACGATCAGGATTTCTATAATAAAAGGGAGATCCGCAACAAAAATCCCGAAAAGAAGAACCCCGTTTTCCATTGTCAGGTAACCGATGGCTTTTGTAATCACTTTCCTCCGGCTGAATATCACAAGCATACCCATGAGAGTCAGCGATAAACCTATAACAGCCCCCATGAAAAACAACTTGCCCAGTATAAATTCACTGAAAAAGCCTGAGAGAAAGACATAGGCAAGCAGGATCAGGCCCATGCTAACAATGAGGGACGCTGTTGGTTCCAGGTAATTAAACTTCAGGTCCCTGCTAATCTTGATTTTTTCCCCGATAAGGTTTATAAAAAGGGGAATTAGTAGTACCTTGCTTACAAGTGTAAGAACTGCGATCGCAAGCAGTGTTTGGCTGCCCTCGATCAGATAGAGAAATACAGCGATCAGGACCAGTAGTAAGGACTGGACAGCGTATACGTTCAGCAGAGAGGCAATATTCCTTGTGGAAAGGGTAAAAGCTGCAGTGATCAATACAAAGACAAAGAGAATCCTGATTATGTTTTCTAGAAATGCTGGATCTGCCAGGAAAGGAGATATCATGCAAATACCTCCATCAGGATGGTAAGTGCGGAAAAGAAAAACGCCATCATATAGAAGCTGGGCAACCTGAAAAGCCGCATTTTTGCAATGGAAGACTCAAAAAGGCCTATTAACCCTGCAAGCAAGCTCGCTTTTACAAGGAAATAGAGGCATGAGACTGCAAGGCCTGCAAAGGTAATCTCGGTTGAAAGCCCCCAGGGGGCCAGAATATTTATCAGGACTGCCATCAGGAGTGTCTGTTTAACGGCATGGGCAAGCTCTATTAAAGCCAGGTTTTTCCCGGATTGCTCCAGAATCATGGCTTCGTTCATCATGGTAAGTTCAAGATGCGTTGCAGGGTTGTCCACAGGGATCCTTCCAGTCTCCACTATGATAATGATAAAAAGGGAAATCGAAATAAGGGTAAGGGTTGGGCTTTCCGGAATCGTTGACCCGGCAGTTATTGCAAACATCTCATGAAGATTTACGGTTCTTAAGACATATGCAAGTGCAGCAAAGGCTATGACCATCGTAGGTTCAATGACTGCCGAGAGGCTCATTAAGCGGGAGCTGCCCATGCCCCCGAAAGTGCTGCCAGCATCAAGCCCGCAAAGTGCCGTAAAAAAACGTTCTATTGCGAGCAGGTAGAGGAAAACTATTATGTTTCCGATTCCTGCAGGGGTATCAGGGATAAAGGCTATGGGGACAAAGAGTGAGGCCAGAAGAAGAACTGCCAGGTTGAGGTAGGGAGTAATTCTCATGATTCCGGAAGAGTTAGGTGAGTACACAACCTCTTTTTGCATAAGCTTGCGTAAATCTAAATAGTTCTGCAGGAGACTCGGACCTTTTCTTCCCTGGGCGGATGCCTTGACTTTTTTAATCAGGCTCATGAAAAGTGGGGAAACCAGCAGGATAAAGCTCGTATTTAGCAGGGCGAATAAAAGGAATGAAGCATTCATGCGAAATACCTCGTAAATGTCATCAGTGTTAGTACCGCAATGAAAACGTAGAGTACATAGGTATCCAGCTTCCCATTCTGCATTCTGGAAACCTGGGAAGAGACAAGGTTGACTGCATAGGCTACAGGAATATACAGGCGCTCCTCAAAGAATTTAATCAGGTGAATTCTGGCAGTTCCATTCTTAAAAATGCTTTCTTTAGTATCTGAATATGTTCTTGTACTGGAGACCTCAGTCCTGTAAATCTTTTTGAAAATTATCATAAGAGGCTCCGAAAAACCTGTAGAAGTGTATTCCATCGTAGGGTGCTGGGTCAGGATTCCGCAGCCCCAGGTTTCTTTGCTAATCCTTGTTTTCGAAGGGCCGGAATTGCGAACCACAAGCCATACAAGTCCGCAAGCTCCGACAAGAATCAACCCGAGAAGCAGCATGTCCGGGATCCCGAGGTCAAAGCCGAGCAGAGCCAGAATCCTGGACGAAAATAGCCCTGAAAGGATACAGAAAGCTGCAGGCACAGCTTCTCCGAACAGCATGGGTTTCGGGACTTCGTTTGCTTCTTGTGCACATTTTGTCCTCGGAAGAGCAAGGAAGGTAATTCCGAAAAGCTTTACAAAAAGAGCTGCTGCAAGCGCACTGGTGAGAGCAAAGACCGATAGGGTAATAATTAGAAGTACCTTTAGTAGAGGGTCTGGAAGCTCCGAGGAATAAAAGTAAGCCTGAAAAAGCATCATCTCACTTACAAAGCCGCTTGTTGGAGGAAGGCCTGCAATTGAGACCGATCCGATCAGAAAAAGAGCAGTGGTATGGGGCATACGTTTTATAAGGCCTCCGAAGGCTTCGATGTTCCGTGTGCCAGTAGCATGGACCACTGAACCTGCGCCCAGAAAGAGCAGACTTTTGAAAAGGGCGTGATTAAAAGCATGGAAGCAGGCTCCTGCAAGGCTTAAGAGCGCAAGGGTCTCAAGCCCTTCAAGTTTAAATATCAGATACAGGCCAATTCCTGTGAAAATGATCCCGATATTTTCTATGCTGCTGTAAGCAAGTAGCCTTTTTATATCGTTTTCTTTAACGGCGTAAATAACTCCCAGTACGGCTGAGAGAGTCCCTGCTATAAGGATCAATGTACCCCACCAGAGTTCTGGGGTGGAGACCAAGAGCAAAAACCGCAGGAAGCCATAGATTGCAACCTTCAGCATAACGCCTGACATCAGAGCCGAAATGCTAGACGGGGCTGCAGGATGAGCATAGGGCAACCATTTGTGGAAAGGAACAAGTCCAGCTTTGATTCCGAAACCTGTAAAGAGACAGAGGAAAGGCAAAGTCAGGTCATTTGCCGGGTAATCCAGTGGTCCGAACTCGGCAGAGCCCGTCAGCCTGAACAGACTTATAAAACCCATAAAAAGAAAAGCTGTACTCAGACTTGTCATTATAAAGTAGAAGAGCCCTGCTTTTTTGTTTTCTTCCGAGGAATAATCGTGGAGTACCAGCATTAAGGAAGACAGAGACATTATTTCCCAGAAAACCAGGAAACCCACCATATTTCCTGCAAGTACGACCATCAACATGGCAAGGATAAAGAGGTTTGTAAGGGCTGTCTGAAGATCTTTTCGGGCTTCACTTTTAGCGTGCTCCACATATTCAACGGAATATATTGAAACCCCTGACGTAACGGCTGCAATCAGCAGAATAAAGCCTGCCGAAAGCTTGTCTGCAGTCAGGGTGAAATCCAGCCCGGGAAGATATCTGATGGCTGGAAAAACAGGTTCTTTTCCTGTGTAAAGGACTGTGCCTGCAAAAACCAGAAGCAAGATCGAAGAAAGAAATGATAGGCCAAAAGAAGCTTTTCTTGCGTTTTTACTGCGGTACAGGAGAGGCAAGACAGTTCCGGCTATAAGGGCTATAATAGCGCTGTAAATGAAGGCTTTGAGCAAGTTTCTTCACTCCTCAAGCCGGCTAACCAAGCGTTCAGCTTTTTCAGCCTGTATTTTACTTAAGGCAAGATTACTTAAGGCAAGATTTTTGGAACTGTCTTCTCTATTAAAAATTATGAAAACAATATCGTGGTCCGTATTTACACTCCACCCAAAACTTCGATTTCAAAAATTTTATCTCGAAAATTTTTCGCCTAAATCTTCCTAACATTACACAGATTTACATTATAAACTTTTTGTAAATGATATCAATTTCCATTTTTGACATTTGCTTTCTAAAAATAGGATGTATAGAGCTTCTTATAATTTAATAAAAAGGATTTTTTCCTGTTTTAAGAGGAAAAATCTTCATTTTTCACAACATATCTAATTATATATATTAAAAATGTTTATGCTTTTTAAGTGACCATGACCTTAGAATGGCATTGATCAGAGAGGAAAAAGCTATTAAAAGAGAAAAGTTTGTATAAAAAAATATGTTTTCAACTTTTTTATTCTTTCAAAACCCGATAGAGCAGATGCACATATTGCTTTTCCACGATTTCATCTCTTAAAAGTTCAAGCCGAATACCGCTTTTTTCCAGGGTTCTGAAAAGATTTGTTCCATTCTTCCCTACAATTTCAGGAGTGAGAATAAGGCTGATTTCTTCGACAAGTCCATGTTTGAGTAATATACTGTTCAGCACTCCCCCGCTGTCTGAAACTACAAGTTCAAAACCATATCTTTCGTTTGCAATTTCCAGTGCCTGTCTTATGTTTACATGGTCTGCTCCGGTCCGGATGAAATCATAATTTCTTTCTTTGAGGTAATTGATGTAAGCTTCAGGAGTCTTTTCCGAGACCAGAACGATTGCGTCTTTGCTGAACTCGGAACGCCTGAACACGTGCATTAACCCTTCAAGGATTCCCTTTGAGTCCGCAATCAGCCAGTATGCCCTGGGATCGTCGGGCTGAATTTCAGGTTTCTTGAAATCTGCTTCCTCTTCAGGCGGAATTTTTTCGCAGAAGAACTGGGTTCCGGTTTTCGCAGTGTTCGAGCCTACTATCATGGCATCGGGCAGATAACTGCTCAGAATTTTGTAGTGAACTCCAATATTTGCTTCGAAGCCCGTAGTAGAGCCGTCGAGACTTATACTGTTGTGAATAATTATTTTTGGTATCATACTATCCCCTGAATTTTCTTTACTTATCCGATTGAACTCCCACTAACCCTTTTAATGCTGAAAAATTACTTTTAAAAGCCAAATCAGCTTTTAATTCCTTTGAAGTTTCTATAATATATCGAAGAAGTTATCTGTATTGGAATGTATTTAATTTTAATGCATACTATAGAATTTGAAAGCGTATCAAAGTCTTTTTCAGAAAAGACTATTCTCGAGGATATATCGTTTTCAGTGAAGCAGGGCGAGATTTTCGGGCTTCTAGGGCCAAATGGGGCAGGAAAAACAACGCTTATAAGGCTTCTTCTTGACATTATCAGGCCGGACTCCGGGGAAATACGTGTTTTTGGGGATTTCCTGAGCCCTGCTGCAAAAAACAGAATAGGATACCTTCCCGAAGAACGGGGACTGTATAAGAAAACAAGACTTCTTGATATGCTGGTTTATCTTGCACAGCTTAAAGGCGTACCAGAAAAACAGGCTCATCTAAACGCCGAATCCCTTCTCAAATCCCTGGAATTGGATCAATATAAAAACAAAAAAGTTGAAGAGCTTTCCAAGGGAATGCAGCAGAAGATTCAGTTCCTTTCTGCAATTATCCATGAACCTGAACTCTTAATCCTTGATGAACCTTTTTCTGGGCTTGACCCTGTAAATACGAAGACAGTTATGGCCAGAATCCTGGGACTCAGGGCAGCAGGAAAAACAATAATTCTTTCCACACATATGATGGAGCAGGCCCAGACACTTTGTGACAGAATCCTTATGCTTAATAAAGGCAGGAGAGTACTTTACGGCCCTGTAGATGAGATCAGAAGGGAGCATGGAAAAAACTCTCTGATTGTAGAGTTCGCAGAAAAAGGAGATTTGAACGTAATTCGGGAAATTTCTGGCATAAAGAAAGTAATAGAACATGGAAAATCGGTTGAAATTTTCCCTGAAGAAGAAATAAGCGTCCAGATCCTTCTTGAGGAGCTTATCCGAAAAGCAAATCTCCTGCGTTTTGAAAAAACGCTTCCTTCTCTGAATGAAATCTTTATTCTAACTCTGGAGAGTGCTTCCAATGAATAGTTTTTCTGAAAAATCCTTTATTGTTGCAAAGCACGAGTTCCTGAAAACAATAAAGCGTAAAGAATTTCTTTTTATGACCTTTTTCTTCCCTCTCCTTATTGCGGGAATCAGTGTTCTTCCTGCAATGATTTCAGGCATGACTCCAACTGAAGACCAGAGAGTAGGTTATATTGATATGACTGGCTCTTTCGAATTTCCAGAATCAATACAGAGCGAAGGCTTTTCTCTAGAGCCCTCAGAGGCAAAAACCTCAGTTGTAGAATTTGTAATGTACAGGGACATTTCCGATGCAAGGCGGGCCTTACAGGCAGGACAGATTTCTTCCTACCTCGTTATTCATGAAGACTTTCTTAAAACCGGAACAATAGAATTGTATAGCCTTGAAAAAGAAGCATCTATGCAAAATTTTGGGCTGTCCTCCGGACTCTCGAATATTGTTATTACTTCTCTCCTCAAGGACAAAGTGGACGAGCTAACTCTCAACAGGGTTCGAGATCCGGTTAACATAAAGTTTTATAATGTAGGAGAGAGCGGAGAGTCTTCTGAGCAGGGTATTGCTGATATATTTGCCAGCTTTGGCCTTCCTTTTCTTACAGCATTTCTCCTCTTCTTCAGCATTTTTTCATCATCTGGCTTTCTGCTTCGCGGTGTTGCCGAAGAAAAAGAAAACAGGATAATAGAAATCCTGCTGTCTTCAGCAACACCTTTTGAAATCCTTACAGGCAAGATCTTTGGCCTTGGCGCAGTCGGCCTTATGCAGGTTGTAATCTGGCTTGCGGCAATAACGCTCGGGAGTGGGTATGCCCTTCCTATAAAAATCGAACCTATTACTCTCTTCCTTGCTCTCATTTATTTCATGTTTGGTTTCCTCTTTTTTGCCAGTGTGATGGCAGGAATTGGGGCTGTCACCAGTTCCCTTCAGGAGAGCCAGCAGATTGCAGGAATTTTTACGTTTGTAGCCGCATTTCCCCTTATATTCATGCAAATGATCGTTACAAACCCGGATGGCTTATTTTCAGTCTTTCTTTCTCTCTTTCCTATTAGTTCGCCTGTAGCCATGCTTGCCAGGATGGGAACTACATCTGTACCGATTTCTCAGATTCTTGCCAGCATCTTCATTCTATTGATTTCGGTTTATGTTGTTATCTTGCTTTCCAGCCGGCTTTTCAGGACTTATCTGCTCATGTACGGGAAAAGACCGAAAGTAAAGGAAATCTGGAAAAATATCTGGACAGGATCAAGATAAAGGAAAGTAAAATGGTGCTTTTAGTTGTCGTGTAGAACTCTTAAACTCTTAATTTGGTAAAAGGATTTTTGAGTACTTGATCTTCGCAGGAAGCCGAATAATAAAGTCGCTTCCTGCAGGATAACTTGTTAAAATATCGAAATAATAAGAGGTCCCATTTCAGGTTAAACAAAGGTGCTCAATTGCTTAATATAAATTCAGGTAAAATAAAATATAATTCTATCGTTAGTATTTTATAATACTAATTATATAGTATAAATTGGTTCATAGGGGAGTAGCTGTGAAATGGAGGGAAATACCGGACAGCTTCAAAACTGATCCAGTAATAAACTTCATTGACATAGAATAAACCTTGTGAACCACCTAACTGATTTTAATTCAACTTTTGTTCAATGCCTAAATTTTGCGGATCCTGAATCTACGAATAGATCCTTTTTTCAGTCTTCATTTCTATTCTCCGCTGTTTTTATCCACTATTTTTTACTTCTGCTGTGAGTCCGGCAGTCTCTCGATTTCTACAGCGATTTTGCTCTTTGCCCTAGATAATCCAGAATTCCATAGGGATGTTGTGGTCTACTTATCCTTTGTTTACTTGTCCTGACAGCAGTTTTTTCGTAATCAGACATCAGATAATCTTCTATAGCAGGCTCTTTATATTACGAAGCGTAAAACCCCTGAGTCTTTAGCTCAGGGGATATAAGCGTCAACTTCAACCCTGATTCCGTATATAATATTCGGCAGCTTCTTTACTAACATTTCCGATAGTGGAAGCAAAATATCCCTCACTCCATAACGCATTTTCACCCCAATAATATTTTTGCATATATTCTTTCTGAGTTTTCCATAATCTGTTAGTAGATTCTTGTTTCAATTTTCTGACAATTGACAAAACGCTAACTTTTGGTTCGCTCTCAATATCAAGAAATTCGCTCTTATAGATCAAAATCTAATTGGATTGTAACACTTGCGGAACGTGGGAAGAGCTTGGGGACTTGCCCTCAATGGAGGGAGGAATGAACCAAGAAGCCACTCAGTCTTTAGATGAGTGGTAGTTCACGAGAGTTCTGCTTGAATGCAGACTGGAGCGATATAGTTTACCACCTGGAGAGCAATGCTCTCAAGGAAGTTTCGGATATTCCAGGAAATCTTATCAAGGGTATGGGAGGCGAAGTTCAGGCTGCCTACAATCTCTCCTCTATACTTCAGAGGGATTATAGCAACAGTTTTTATTCCTTCTCTCTTTACTGCGTCAACCGTTGTATCGGAGTAGAACTCCAGCGAGTATATGGGCTTTCCAATCAAAATTTGCCTTGCCTCCAGAGAATCTGCCTTATATCTGGAAACTTTTTCTCTAAATTCGGGGGAAATTCCCCGATATGCAACAAGGTTTAGCTGGTCCAGTAGTTCGTCCTTGAGGTATATAACCCCTGCATCGAGTCCGTTTATTTGAAGGCAGGAATCAAGAACTCGGGAGAGTATTGTTTGGAGATTCCAGGTAGTGCTCAGTTCCTTTCCGAGTTCTCGCTGGATCTCAAGCATTTTCTGGGCTTCTTTTCTTTCGGTAATATCAACTACAAGACCCTGAAAATGAGTTACTTTTCCTTCTTCATCTCTCTGGATAAAGGTTTTCTCTTCTACCCAGAGCATTTTTCCATCCCCCGTAAAAATTCGATATTCAACGTCGAAGTAATCCTGTTTCTCTTCAATGTTGCGTTTAAGGGTTTCAATAACTGAGTCAATGTCATCTTTGTGAATAATGCTTTTGTAAGTGACTTTTCCTGAAGTAAAATCTTCTACTCTATACCCGAACTTAGTTACGTTTTCTGAAACGTACACCGTTGGCAGGTTTTCTTTGTTTTCCCACAAAAAAGCCACTGCTTGGCTGTTATTGATTATAGTTCTTAAGAGTTTCTGAGTCTCTAAAGACTTTCTGAGAGCTTCTTCGTTCTCTTTTCTCTCAGTTACGTCCAGCACAAGCCCTTGAAAGTGAGTCACTTCTCCGTCAGGACTCCGCTGGATAAATGCCCTTTCATTCACCCAGTGGAGATCGCCGACTTTTGTAAAAATTCTATACTCAATATTGAAGTCAACTTCACCTCTCCGGATACGCTCTTTAAGCGAATCTTCAACTCTCTTCAGGTCATCAGGGTGGATAATATCTCCATACAGGACCCTACCTGAAATGAAATCCCCCACTGTGTACCCAAACTGGACCACATTTTCAGAAACAAACTCAGAAGGCCATTTTTCTTCATTTTTCCAGAGAAATACAACTGCAGGACTGTTATTTACCACTGTCCTGATTATTTCCTGCATCTCAAGGACAGAAAGTAAATCCACGATTCCTATTGCTGCAATAACCTTCCCGTCCTCTGAGGAAATGGGAGAAACAACAACGTTCCTGCCCAGATACGTGCCTTCCTTTGGCACCCCACGTATGGTCTTGCCGGTCCTGAGCACCTCTTCGAGTACAGGGCCTGTATATTCTCTGTCAAGGATTTGACCTTTCTCCAGGCGAAGTCCCTTTCGATTGAGGCTGCGGATAGTAGTTGGAAGCCCAACAAGAGAGTGTACTGCGACCGCTATAGACTCAAGTTCATCAGATCCCGCATCTTCGGATATCAAAGAAGTAATTCTTTCACCCCCAGGAAAGATTCTGGCAATTTTTAAAAGTAAAAGGCAGAGAGTTTCAACAGGAAAAAATAAGAACTGAACCCTTTATATGCTCTTTTTTTCCTTATTTTAATACATTTTTAGCGGTTATATAATTATTCGGCTCTTCGTTGTTTTATGTGGATATCTTCGCAATGTCTTCGTAAAAACCAATGCGGTCTCGAATTGAAAATCATCTTATTCATAGGGAATGGTGAAGAGCCAATTATTCTTTATTTTATTCTTAATTTATATAATTAAATTTTCCTTGAATTTAATTTTTTATCCCAAAATTATTTCGCCTTTTTAATTTTTTATTTCAATAATATATCGTATACAGCTGACCTACTATTTTACTCCAACTTCTAACTTGTTTTATTTTACATGATTATTTCACAATACCAAAATGGAATTGTAACTTACTTACCGTTTAACTTTTTGCGCCGTCTGCTGTTGTATCGTGTGTTGTATCGTGTATTGAACTTTCACATGGCTTTGAATCTGTGAAATTATTTCAAGATACAACAGTTCTGAAGATTCATGAAAATTAATATAAATTAACAAACAGATAGCAATTATATGAATCCTGATGAAAACAATGAAGTTGTTGAAGACGAGTTATCCTTGTCCGAATTTCTCGTGCCGGATACGCCGGAGATAAAGGAAATAAAAAGCATTTACGAGAACGAATACGAATACAGCGAATATCTGAGTGAAATCGAGATTTCAATTGCCGAATATTACTACAACTATAACCGGAAAGTAACGGATAAAGATGTCGTAAAGGCATTGAAGAATATCAAGCTAAACCGCGACAAGCCAATTAGTTTCTTTGAAAAAGCCCTTGAAAAAAAAATTGTAAAAAGCCTTGTCGAACCTCTTGAGGAAAGCCCGCTTACCGATCATGAATTTACCCTTGTTATTGACTATGTTTTGTGGGTCATTGACAATAGGTCCTGGCTTGAAGACAAACAGGCATACGTAAAGTGGATTACATACGTTCTTGGCTTTTTTGAAGAGGGAGAAGAGAAAAAATACGAAAGGCAGTTCAAAAAATTTGCGCGCAAAATTGGCGTATCCGGGGCTCAGGTTGATATGCTCCTTATGAAAAGAGAAATGACCGATGATTTCTTTGATGAGGATGACTTTTTTGAAGATGGAGGCTTGGGAGGCTTATTAGAAAGCCTGGGCCCAGAAGATATTTTTGAAGAAGACAGGACAGCAGACGACCTTGAAACCGGCTTCTTTTTAATGAGCGACGATGAGAAATTCGATTTCTTGCTGGATAACGGCCCGGATTATGTCGAGCTTGTCCAGGACTATGTCATGGGACTTGCGGAAAAAGAAGAATTTGAAAAAATACAGGACTTTTACAAAAAGTTCAATGACAGGCATAAAGACTTTTACCCCCTGCATTTTATTATGGGGACTGCTTACCTTAACAGTGATCCTGCTCTTTCAATATCCTATTTTGAGAAAACTCTGAAGGCTACCGAAGAGTCCGAAGAATTTCCCCCGGAAATGGGAGGGGAACTGAAAAGATATATGGACCTCCTAACAAATCTTCTCCTTGAAGAAGCTACTGAGAAAGTTGAGGAAAAAGCCGTTGAAAGTAAAAAAAGCAAAAGAAGTCGGAAATCTGGAAAAAAAGCCTCAAAAAATGATTCTGAAAGCGAACAAGTCTAATATTTTTCGTTTTGAACCTTGTAATGTACCGTGAGGTTTTCAATAAATTACCTGCGTTTGAATGGTAAGCTTTTCGTTTTACCATATTTTTCAATTTTCGAGTTTCGCTTCCCGAGTTCTACTTCCCGAGTTCCACTTCGGGAGGGCGGTGTCCTTTTCGCTGCGCTCAAGAGGACTGAATTACAAATATCTCTTATCCATACAACCATATTCATCGTACCGGATCGTTCTTGTCACGCTCGACTAAGGAGAGCGGCCTTGCCGATAATATCACAAAAGAAGAGACAACAGAACTAAACTCCAGTCTGCTAAAAAAGAGATGCAAAAATCCACCTTGATTAATAAAATATGGGTCAGAAGTCCATAAAAGTAATTAAAATAATATTATGGAGAAGAGCAATTGACCTCTGAACCGAAATTGACCTCTGAAACGAAATTTAAAGAAACCGAGATCGGATGATCCCTGAAGACTGGGAATTATTAACAGTTGATGATATTTAATCTAAAGAAAAAAATGGTTTGAAAAATAGTAGTATTAATTAAAACTGTTTAAAATATGTTTATAGTCCTGAGCGGATTCGAACCGCTGTCCCGGGCTCCAAAGGCCCGAAGGATTGACCACTACCCTACAGGACTGCATGTTAAAGCTTTTACTTATAGATTAATTCTTGTACTTATTTGTTGTGCCAGTTCGAGACTGCTTTATGTTAATTTTCTCGAAATATTCCTTTCCTTTCTATTCTGTTTTTTAGTAGTTTCTTGTTAAGACTTTATACGTCTTTACATTTCTCAATAAAGTCCTTTTTTGGCTTTGAAATATTTTCCCTGGAACTATTTTTCGCTAACAGGCAATTTTTCATATAATTGAGGTTTTGCCATTTTTCGTTAAATTACTTATTTTTTCCAAATACTAATCAAAAAAGGTTATTTTGCAAAAAAATTAATTGCTTGTCTTTTAAATAGATTTTTAAAATATATCGTAAGGATTATACCTGATTAAGGCTATTTTAAGTTTGCAATCTAAAAACAAACCATAAAAAGGCATAATCCATGATAAAAATTATTGATAAGGGATATAAATATTTATTGCTACAACTGAGTGATTTTTTAGGAATTGCAAAAACAATAGTTGTAAGTCTGAAGAGCATTGAAGGTCGAAAAAAATATGAAAATCTATTTGGAAAAAAAGTTAAAGACAAAAAGGAAAATATAAGAGTTTATGCTCTTCACCCCAACCAGTCACTGCTTATAGATTTCATAAGTAATCTTTTTGAGAAACCAATATCTTTAGCCATCTTCCACGATTATATTCTTTCCAAAAGTCCTAATTTTAAAATAATATTCCAGGACACTAATAAAAAGAACAAGAAAAACGCAAAAAGCAATAGACGTTGTATAACTTTAGTACTTCAAACATTACTTTCTGACTTTTTTGAAGGCACAATAGATATCCTTAAAAGGAAAATTAATATCCCTTACAGAGTTAAACCTTTGATTGTTAAGAGTAAGGACTACATGGAAACTGTTCTCCCCCTGGATCAAATACTTGCTTTTCAACATATTAAAACATTTAAGGGGTATTTAGGTAATATTTTTGCACTAAACCCTTCGCTTGATTCTTATTTCAATGACCTTCAAGTTTCAATGGAATATACGCCTCAACTTGAAGAATTGGCTTTTAATAACATTTTCAAGTTAGAAGTATCAAGATGCAAACTTGGGTACTCCAACCTTGAATCATTTATTAGAGATTACAACCAAAATCAAGCTTTAAGACAGGAGTTAAGAATCAGAAGCAAGGGAAAAATTACTCTTTCATCTTATCGACGAAATTTAAAAATGATTTATCCTTATCTGGACAAATATGCAAGACTACTGATACAAGAATGTAGAAATTTTAACCTTATTGGTGATAAAATCTGGATTTGGGATAGAAGATTTTTTGAGTGTAATTGCAGTGGTTTGAAAAATAAAGAAACTGGACTGCTTTCAGATCCAGATGCTGGACATTATGTCAAGAAAACAGGCAAATATAGTGTATTATCAGGAACAGGATACACTGATACATGTATTGTTGATAGCTGGTGGGGTTTACCTGTTTATTGGGATGCAGTAAATGCTAGCAAAAATGACAACACTATATTTCAGGATACAATAAACCAGTGTATGGAATCAACAACAGTAAAACCGTTTTTTGTGATAGCAGACGCAGGACCTGATAGTCATTCTTCTAATGAAACTGTAGTTGAAAAAGGGGTTATTCCAATCATAGCAGCAAGAACAAATAGTGCTGGAAATATCTTGAAAACGGAAAAGGGAACTCACTTTAGAGCTCAATACATCCCAAGAATTTACCATAAATTGCTTGGAAAATTGTACAATATTAGAACAACTGTTGAAAGAAAAAATTCAAACGATGTTGTTGGATACAAGAGATCAAAAACACCGACAAGAGGAAAGGTATGGGCCAAAGTGTATGTGTCAATAAGCAATATTGCTTCATTACTTACGGCACTTACGGCTTTTAAAGTTGGAAGACACAACCTGATAAGAGCACCAGGAGCTTTTAGAAGGTTGAATATCTGAGCAACTAAAAGTAATTTTTTCTTAAAAAAGAGAATTTAATGCTTTTAATTGAAGAGTAAAGCATTAATTGAGATATTGGCAAAGGCTCAACCCTTTTCAAAACAACCCTTTTTAAAACAACCCTTTTCAAAACAACCCTTTTTAAAAAAGGCTTGACCGAAAAATAAGTCGTCCCTAGATTTTCCAGAGGCTTAACTCTGAAGTACAAGCTCAAGGTTAAAAGAAATAATTAAGCTGCCCGGGTACGAGAACTAAAGTAATCGACCTGAGCTGCTTTAAAAAAATATAAAATAAGCTTAAACCTCAGACCCTTTCTGAAAAGGCGAGGTTTCCGCTGATTTTCTTTATTTTTACTTTGACCACGTCGCCTTTTGAGGCTCCGGGCACGAAAACCGTATACTTATCTATCTTTGCAATTCCGTCGCCTTTGGACCCGACTGCATCGATACGGAGTTCATAGGTTCCGCCTTCTTCGATGGCATCCCTGACAACTACATTGCTTACCTTTCTCTTTTTGACAGGCCTGTGAGCTCCGCAAGCAGAACATCTCAGGATAAGTACCCTGTCCACCCTGACAAGCTGGGTATCCGGGCGTCCGCATTCCGAACACATAACGTATTCGTCCACATAAGCCTGAATGTTATCAGAGATCTGAGCTCTCGTAAACCTTCCCTGAAAGACTGCACGTGTGCCTTCTATTTTCCCTGCAGTCCCAAGTTCCCTGGTAAGATATTTCATCAGGTGGTCAGGGTCCCGGTTAAGGATATCTGCAATATTTCCGAAGTTTTCAAGAATTGTAGTCTTTCCTTCGGAAAAGATTCTGGGCTCAGGGATTACGAATCGAGCATCCGTAGTCTCGGTGTCAGGCATTTTTGCCATTGCACGGTTCAAAAGCTCTTCGTAATCGTACATGTTATTGCTCCTTTTGATATTAACAATTTAACTGGTTACTGTACCAGTTCTGCCCCTTCATCGATAACGATTCTACAGGGGGTTGGCAGCTTCTGTCCTGCATGCCAGAGAGCTTTCTTTGCGGCTGCAAAGTTTTGCTTTTCAACAGCTACTGTGAAGATCTTCTGGAATGGGTTTACCCTTGCTGCAGTACCTACATTCTTCCCAAAAGCCCTGCGCATTCCACTGGACACACGGTCAGCACCCGCGCCAGTTGCCTGCTTGTTTTCTCTGAGGACTTCGTGGGGATAGACACGGAGCTTCATGTAATAGCCCATCTTTCCGGTATCTTCAGTCAGGTGCCTGTTTGCTGTAATACGGGCTGCTTCAAGAGCAGTGTGCCTTATCTGGCATTTTTCTTCTACAAGCAGGGAGATTTTAATCGGGAAAGAGGTGTTTGCTTTGTCTCCCATGTCATAATGAATAATCTGACTGCCTGGAACACCGCCCATGTATTTTCGTCTGGTAAATGAGCGCTGCCTCACGTTTCTGTACATACTTCCTGGCTTTCGTACCATAAGCTTGATTCTCCTGAAAGATAATGAGTTTAATTTAATTTAATTTAGTTTAGTTTAATTTAGCTTTACTTAGCTTAGTTTAGCTTAAATTAGCTTAATTTTACTTAGTTTAGCTTAATTTAACTTAGTTTAGCTTAATTAGCTTAATTTAACTTAATTAGCTTAATTTAACTCAATTAGCTTAGTTTAGCTTAGTTTAGCTTAATTTAGCTTAGTTTAGCTTAGTTTAGCTTAGTTTAGCTTAATTTAGCTTAGTTTAGCTTAGTTTAGCTTAGTTTAGCTTAATTTAACTTAATTAGCTTAGTTTAGATTAACTTAATTTCACTAAAGTTTGTTGTTGTAACGGACTCCTTTCCGGTTCCTTTCCGCATATAAATGTTTGCAGTAAGTTCGTAAAAAACCATCTAGCAAACGATTCAGTATGAGATATGTGCATATAGAGATACCTGCCTGTATTTACATTTATCTGTAAACCTGCCCTGTGGACTTCAGCAGGCAGCTACTGTATTTTCCCGGCTCCCTGATAGGGATTCGGATTGAATTTCTATAACCCCTATAAATTTGTATATTCTGGGCTTAAGCAACTTACTCCCTAACTACTTAGTGGTTTATAAGGTTTATTGATGGTTCCGGGTACTTCTCCATAAATCCTGCAAGTAGCCCAAAACAGCCTGAAAGCATCATGCTCCCGAAAGGTGCGGCAAAATGCAATTTGTTCGATATCTCCTTCCTGATTTTGGATTCCGAAAGCTTTTCAAGCATTTCTCTTTTTGGACCCGTAACTAATATAGATCTAACCTGCTCAAAGCCAATTTGTTCAAATCCTGGAGCTTCCCTTCTATATGCTCCATGTCCTCCGTCTTCGAAAACATCTTCAAAAGCAAGCTTCCCGTCGGCAAGCCTTATTATATAGTCCTGAAGTTTTTCGGGGTTCATGAGGGATGTGTGGTGCTCAAAAACTGCTGTGATCCTGTTTTCATTCACAAGCGCTCCCAGAGTATGTCCGTTTCCAATATTAACCACAACAGACGGCTGTACAGCCGCAGGGTCAGTAAGCGCTCCGAAGATGGCTGCTGGCCCGGTATCCATGAAAACTGCTCTCGTTTTCCGGTTTCCTGCAGCTTTGAGAAGAGAATCTGCCTGAGCTTTCATTCGGGTAAAAGCCTCAGGAATTTCCTCGGGCCTGTAGACGAAGTTCTCAAGTTTTCCTCCCTTATCAATGAGTTCTCGAAGGAGTTCAAAGCGGTAGATCCTGTTGCTCTTCTCAGGGGCATTTCCATGATCCTGTACTGCCACGGCAAAATTTGCAGGCATCTGAACCTCAAAAGCCGAAAGTGCAGTCGAAGTCGATTCCGGATCGAAATCCTGCATGACAATTTCCTGTGCATTCTCTTCAGATGCAAGTTTTTTTGCTTCCTCTTCGGAAACGATTTGAATCCCAAAAGCCTTCACTTTTTCTATATTATCATTGATGGTCAGAGCAGCCTGTTCGGTAGCATATACCGGAAAACCTGCCTTTAGATGAGACCTGATAGCAAATGTTGAAGGGCCTCCTCCCATTATGTTTCCGGTAAATACTATTGTTTTTCCCTTTTTGGTTGCTTTCCGTACCTTTTTCGCAATTATCTGAGTGGGAGCGGGCATGACCATAAGCAGGCTGTTTTCCATCTCTTTTTCTGAATTGAAGAGTAGAATATCCTGCGTACCTGTTCCTACATCCGCTGCAAGTATAAGCATACCTGAAGCATTGGCTGATAAATTATTAAAATATAGGCAAGCAAGTGGAAGTAAGCAGGGCACTGGAGAGCAGAACTCTATACGAAATTGGCCAGAATACTGAGTTAATTAGGATACTGAGTTAGCCAGGATATTTAGTTGGTCAGAAATCAACAGTCAAGTGCCGGATCAAAATCATAATAAGAAACTTGATTAATAACTCAAGTCAAGCACAGGATTTAAAAAAGCAAATTTTGAGTTTTGGGATTGCTCGTAACGATTAGTGGCAGTCCATCACATACCCAGGCCTCGTGAATACCACGCTAAAGGCATTTTCACTGTTTTTGACTATCAAAAGTAAAGGCTATACAAGTAACTCCGTTTTCAAGGTTTGATCTCAAGTATATCCTCTACATATGCCCTCACGGTTTGATCTCAAGTACATTCTCTACATATGCCCTCACGGTTTGATCTCAAGTACATCCTCTACATATGCCCTCAAAATTTCCGCAACGCTCCAGGCCTGGGCGATACAGCCGCCAGGAGAGTGAGGATAGTCACCATCAAATACTTCCGAAATGGAATCGATGCCTGCTGTTTCAAGCTGAATGTCAAAGCCCTCGAGAAGAGTCCGCATATTCTCAAGACTATCTTCCGAATAATTATTGACTTTCCTGTAGGCTTTCACATAAGCTCCAAGGAGCCAGGGCCAGGCGGTTCCGTTGTGGTAGGCTGTATCTCTGGTTAAGGCATCTCCATGATATTGTCCTTTATATAAGGAGTGGTCTCTCGAGAGAGTTCTAAGCCCAAAAGGAGTCAAAAGGTCTTTTTCAACTCTGTCCACAATCGCTTTTTCTTTATCAGGGGAGAGCATAGTATAAGGTAGAGATACGGCAAAGATCTGATTAGGTCGGATAGCAGGGTCTTTAACCTCGTTTCCTGTTTCATCCTTATATACGAGGTCAAAGAGACAATTGGTTTCCGGATTCCAGAAAGTGTTCTCAAAACTCGAGACAACACCAGTTGCAAGAGTTTCGTATGGAGAGACTTCTTCACCTAGAAGAGTGCCAAGGTAAGAAGCAGTTTTCAGGGCGTTATACCAGAGAGCATTTATCTCACAGGCTTTACCTGTTCTTGGGGTCACTGCCCATTCCCCGATTTTAGCATCCATCCAGGTTAGCTGGGGTCCCTGCTGGATGAGATAATCTGAATCCATACCGATTCCAAAATCTGTGCCTGTAAAGTAATGATCTATGATGTTAACTATGGTGTCCCAGATATCCGAGAGGAAAAGGAAATCGTTTGTATATGCGAAATAGCGGCTAAGGGCATGAATAAACCAGAGAGAAGCATCTACTGTATTGTAAATTGGTTCCCCTCCGAAAGCCGGGAAAGTGTTAGGGATTAAGCCTCTCCGACAGTACCTGGCAAAATAATTGAGAATGGTTCTTGCTTCCTCGAAACGATAAGGAACTAAAAGCAAGCCAGGCAGAGAAATCATGGTATCCCTTCCCCAGTCAGAATACCAGTGATATCCTGCAATTACCGTATCCTCACCTGAAATATGGCTTCTCACTACGAAAGTATCAGTCGCCCTGGTAAGTTTAAGAGCAAAAGGATCAATAAGTTTTGAATCAAGAACAAGAAGGTTCTGCCGATTTGCTTCCCTGGTACGGAGTTTATCAACTTGCTTGAGAGTAAGAGAAGAAATATCTCCTGTTGAAGCAGCAACAAAAAAACGGAAATTTCCCAATCCGATCTCGCTTTCAAAATAACCTGGACTAAAGTTATCTTCCTCAGAGTTAAGTCCCCGTTCTTTCTCAGCATCATACTCTAAGTTATAGTACCATGTGGGATTAGGATGATACTGGAGGTCGGATGAAAGCGAGAAAGTAAAACCATTAGAGCTTGCCAGTTCTACTCCAGCAGGAGTAGCTTCCTGGGTAAAGGAAAGGTATCCGGCGCGGGCAGTGATATTAAAGTCTCTTGAACTTACTAGAGGAAAAATTCTTAGTAAAGCTTCCTCTCTCCTGGATTTTATATCATAGAGAACACAGGTTGTGTTACTGTTGCGAACCATGAAGACTGTTTTCTTTACGGTTATACCACCGGGATTGTAAACCCAGGTAGGAAATGGGTTTTGAACGAATTCTGACAGATAATTAAAGCCCTCAGGAGAAATAGTGCCTGGATATTTATGGGTTGCGAGTTTATAAGTTTCTTCGTTGGTAGAAATTTCCTCATCAAGGGAAGAGAGTATCAAATATCTCCCTGGATAATTCTGTGGAGCTGCTACAAGCAGTCCGTGATAAGTCCTTGTTCTTGCGTTAATTACTGTAGAGGAAGCAAATCCTCCAAGCCCATTTCCTATAATCCATTCCTTTTTTATTCCTTCATCATATGTCGAAAGAAAATCTGCCCCAAGCCTGATCCCACTCATCTATACTTAATTTGAGTCGAGTTATTAAATAGCTGTGTGTTTGAAAAAAAGCAATGCGTTGCCATAAACAATTAATTCATTTTTATATACTTGTAAATTCTATACTTTTCGCGCGGTCTGCTGTTGTATCGTGTATTGAATTTTCAAATGGTTTTGGATCTGCGAAATTATTTCAGGATACAACGACTTGAAATCTTTTGCTTATTAAGATATTCTTAAAGTTCTGATTCTGGATGCCGTATGACAAATTACCTTGACCCATAACCTTGACCCGAAGCTCCTTTATATTTTTATGGAAAATATTATAAATTTTGAACTATATAATTATCATACAACAGGCAATGGAAAGCCTGAACTCTTTGATACTTATCTTTGATACTTATTTCCTTAATTTTCCAAAAATGAGTGGTAGGTCTATGAAAATGATTAGAATAGGGATGTTTTCCTGGGAAAGTTTGTACTCGATACGTATAGGAGGAATTTCTCCTCATGTATCCGAACTCTCCGAGGCTCTTGCAGCAGAGGGACATGAGGTTCATCTCTTTACGCGAGGCCGTGGAGACGATAATGAAATAATCAACGGTGTCCATTATCACAGAGTTGCCTGTGACCAAAATGGGGGAATTGTTGAACAGATGGACCGGATGTGTGATGCTATGTACTGCCGGTTCCTGGACGTAAGAGAAAAAGCAGGTGAGTTTGACATCCTTCACGGGCACGACTGGCATCCGGTAAATGTTCTCTGCAGGATAAAAGCTCAATTTGGGCTACCCTTTGTGTTGACCTTCCACAGTACTGAATGGGGACGTAACGGAAACAGTTACGGAGACTGGTGGGAGGCAAGGGAAATATCTCATAGAGAGTGGCTTGGAGGGTATGAATCCTCTGACGTGATTGTGACCTCGCCAATATTGAAGGAAGAAATTAAGCAAATTTACAAAATTCCCGATTATAAAATCTGGAAAATTCCTAACGGCATAAACGTGGGAAAGATAAAAAGAAATATTGACCCCGGAGACGTGAAAAAGCACTATGGTATTAACCCATTCCTTCCAGTTGTGCTTTTCACGGGAAGGATGGCATATCAGAAAGGCCCTGACCTGCTAGTAGAAGCTGCGGCAAGAGTCCTGAAAAAAAGGGATGCCCGGTTTGTACTTATCGGTGATGGGGGAATGCGTTCTCATTGTGAATACCAGGCTCAGAAACTTGGCATTGGGAACTCGTGCAATTTCCTTGGGTATGCCCCGGATAACACTGTAATAGACTGGTTTAACGCCTGTGACCTTGTATGCGTGCCCAGCCGTAACGAGCCCTTCGGAATCGTTGTTCTTGAAGCCTGGGATGCAAAAAAACCGGTAGTTGCAAGCGATGCAGTTGCCCTTGTGGAGAATTTCAAGACAGGTGTTGTTGCTTATAAAGAGCCCTCTTCTATTGCCTGGGGACTCAACTACGTTCTTGAAGGGCTTGGCCGTAACAGAATGGGGAAAAAAGGGCATGATGTTCTCAAAAAGAAATATAACTGGAAAAGAATAGCTGAAAAAACCCTTGAAGTATATGAAAAAGTGATCGAAAAAAGGCCTTATCATAAAAGTATGTGAGAAAAGCAAAAGAAACTCACCGAATAAAATTTCACCTAAAAGAATAAGAATAAACAACTTGTAGCTACTGAATAAACAGCTCCATAGAAATGCTATTCTGGTTCTGTAAAATCTTCGGGAAATTATAATTTACTCCAGCCAAATTGAACCTATATAACTGTTCAGTCTCCGAAGATTTTACAAGTCCCTGTTATAGTCATGCCTTTAATTGCTGCAACAAAAAATACTTTATATCTCCTTGATTAGTTGCATTGTTTAGACTCGTGACTATAGGTGGTTTTCATGAAAGAATCTACACCGGAAATTCATAAAAAAGAAGCAAAAAAATTCTTTTCTTTTGCCTTAATCACAATTTCGACCTCAAGATATGAAAAATACGGAAATCCCGCTTCACCTGAAGATGCCGATGACATTTCAGGCAAAAATATGAAAGATCTTCTCGAAGCGGCCGGCCATAAAATTTCTTTCTACAGGCTGGTTTCCGACAAAAAAACCTCAATTACAGATGCAGTTCTTGCTGCTCTTGACAGCCCCGCAGATATTATAATTACAAGCGGAGGCACAGGGCTTGCACCAAAAGACATTACAATTGAGTCTGTAACCCCACTTTTTGAAAAAGAAATCTCAGGCTTCGGGGAACTTTTCAGGTACAAAAGCATTGAAGATATAGGAACGTCGGTAATCCTTACCAGAGCTGTGGCAGGCGTAATTAAAGGAAAAGCGGTATTCTGCCTCCCGGGGTCGCCTAATGCTGTGAAATTGGCAATTTCTGAGATTATAATTCCTGAAGCCGGGCATATTGTCAGGCATGTGAGGGAATAAACTTTTACATGTTTTAGTAAATTCGCTTCTTATAGAGCCTATCCCAAAAGCCACTTTACTCTTAATCGTGGGAATTCTCAGAATTGTTTTCATGATCATGAGCTTGATTGAGTATTCAAAATACAAGGCCTAAGAAGCAAATTTCAAGTTTTGGGATAAACTCATAAAATAGATAGTTTGAAGAAGAATACTCCTATATTCAGCAGCAAGAACACTTCAATATGTAAATATTCTTGTATATCCTTAAATACAGCTTTTTTGGGTTCTTCCGACCTTCCGCAAATGTCTTGAAGAAAATAACATTTTTCCTGTTATCGTTTTTGGGCATTTGCTCAAATTTGCAATTATTATCTCAACTGAAGCTTCCGGAATTATAGAGGTTAGAAGCTTTCAATGAGGGCACAAAATTGAAATGTGTAAAATATTTCAAAAACACATGCTTGAATAAGCAGGGAAATTTTCAGAAAAAACGATAGCAAGAAAAATTGTGAAAATTGAATGGACATCTGCGGAAAGGCAGGTTCTTCGTTGTTTTGTGTGGATATCCTCATAATGTCCTCATAAAAACCAATGTGGTCTTGAATTGAAAATCATCTTACCCATAGAGAATGGCGGAGAGCCCTATTTTGTAATTTTGTCAATGTTCTTATCAGCAAAGAGATGTTGTTTAAAGTGGCTTTTAGGTGTAATTTCAGGTAAAATAATCAATGATTAACTGGTTGAGGCATTAGTCATTAAAATCTTGAATATTTTATTTTCAATCATCTCAATATATGGGCAATCAGGACCAAATTTGTTCTCAAGTATTTCAAGGGAACGTTCCAATAAAGGTAAAGCTTTTTCGTGCTCTCCTCTCTGATAATAGAATTCTGCTAGATTGTTTAGAGTCATTGAAACGGTTAGGTTTTGTATATCCAAAATCTCATAAATTTCAAGTGCCTTTTGATAAAGGGGAAGTTCTTTTTCGTACTCCCCTCTATGATAATAGAGTTCTGCGAGATTGTTTAGGGTTGCTGCAACATCTAAGTTTTGCATACCCAAAACCTCATAAATTTCAAGTGCTTTTTGATAAAGTGGTAGTGCTTTTTCGTCTTCTCCTCTCTGAAAATAGAGTGCTGCTAGATCGTTTAGGGTTATTGCAACATCTGAGTTTTGTGTACCCAAAGTTTTTTCCCTAATTTCAAGTGCCCTTTTATAAAGTGGTAGTGCTTTTTTGTACTCTGCCATCTTATGATAGATTACTGCTAGATTGTATAGAATTATTGCAACATCTAAGTTTTGTATACCTAAAACCTCATAAATTTCAAGTGCTTTTTGATAAAGTGGTAGTGCTTTTTCGTGCTCTCCCACATTACGATAGAGTCTTGCTAGGAGGTGTAGGATTATTGCAACATCTACGTTTTGTATACCCAAAACCTCATAAATTTCAAGTGATTTTTGTAAAAGTGGTAATGCTTTTTCGCGCTCTCCTATCTGAATATAGAGTGTTGCTAGAACGTTTAGGGTTATTGCAACATCTGAATTTTGTGTACCCAAAACATTTTCCCTAATTTCAAGTGCTCTTTTATAAAGTGGTAGTGCTTTTTTGTACTCTGTCATCGTATGATAGATTACTGCTAGATTGTATAGAATTATTGCAACATCTGGATGCTGTGTACCCAGCACCAATTCACTGATTTCTAAGCTTCTTTTATAAAATAAAAGCGCTTTTTCATACTCTCCTATCTCAGAATAAAGTACTGCTAGCTCGTTTAGGGTCGCTGCAACATTTGGGTGCTGTGGGCCCAGCACTTTTTCCATAATTTCAAGTGATCTATTATAAAGTGAGAGCGCTTTTTCGTACTCTCCTACATTACGATAGAGTCCTGCGAGATTGTTTAGGGTCGCTGCAACATCTGGGTGCTGTGGACCCAGCACTTTTTCATTAATGTCAAGTGATCTTTGATAAAAATGCATAGCTTTTTCGCAATCTTCAATCTCACGATAGAGTGTTGCAAGATTGTTTAGGGTTATTGCAACATCTGAGTTTTGTGTACCCAAAGTTTTTTCCCTAATTTCAAGTGCCCTTTTATAAAGTGGTAGTGCTTTTTCGTACTTTTTCATATTAGAGTAAAGTGTTGCAAAATCGTTTAGTGTTGTTGCAACATCTGGGTGCTGTGGGCCCAGCGATTTTTCCTTAATTTCAAGTACCATTTGATAAAGAAATCGTGCTTTTTCGTATTCTGCCACCTTAGAATAAACTACTGCTAGATTGTTTAGTATTGTTGTAGCAAATGGGTGCTGTGGGCCCAGCACTTTTTCCATAATTTCAAGTGATCTATTATAAAGTGATAGTGCCTTTTCGTATTTTCCCATATTACAGTAGGATGATGCGAGATTGTTTCTGGTTATTAAAACAGATTTGTGTCCCGGTTCGAGTTCGGTTTCGAGAATTTGAAGCATTTCTTCATATATTGGAGTAGTTAATTGCCAGAACGCTGCTCTGTCGAAGGGACCTGATACAGAAATAAACCATTCACATAATTCTTCTGCTTCCAGTGATTCTTTTGCATGATAGAAGGCTTCGGTTAGGGCGTTTTCGTGTTCTGGGGTTATTTCTTTGATATCTATATTTTCTAGCTTTTTGCTGTAAAAATCAAGTAGATACTTATGGATATTCTTTCGATCTGTGGGATCATGGAATTCCTTAAGGCTTTTTCTCATCAACTGGTGAACAGAGCATTTTCCATCAGTATCTTTTTTGATAAAGGAAAACTTAATCAGTTCTGAAAATGCGCCAGCAGGATATCCTGAATCAAACTTTCTCATTAATATTTCGAAAAGGGCTCTGTCCCAGGAATTGGGTACTGAAAGCACTTTGAGAGCTCGAATTTCGTTATCATTCAGATATTTCACGAATGTGTTGAATATCTCTTTCTGCGTCTTTCCAAAGTCCTCAGAGACTGGCTGTCTTTTCTTGCTAATCTTTTCATAGGTATCAACAGACAGATTAAGGTAGTATGGAACCCCTTCACTGGCTTTGATAATTACATTCTGAATGTCCTTATTTTCAATACCACAATCTTCTAAAAATTCTTGACAATAACTCTCTGGAAGTTCATCTACTGGATGTTGTTCCAGATACATTTTCCAGTCTTCATCACATTCGGGAACCCATAACAATTCATTTCTTCCACAGATTACCCATGAAACTCCTTTCATGTTTGGAATCAGGTTTTCCCTTATCCATTCATCTTTTTCATGAAAACCGCCTTTATCCCTCAGGCCATCCCAGAGAGCTTCGTAAGTGTCAATAAAGATGTAAGCTTTTGAATTCATACAAGCTTTTGAATTCATACCTAAATAACTTGTAAAATCTGCAGCAAAAAAGCCAGGCAATAATTTCTCTATTTCAGAGGCTTCCATAGCAACAATTTTATTGATGTCTATAGCTTGTTCCTTGAAAAATCTTTTAATGTTCTCGGGAGCATTATTTATAATATCCCAGATCGATCTTGCAGGTCCAAATTCATTAAGGACGTCTATTATTTTACTGACAAATTTTCCTTCTTTAATCACAGGATAGTTCTCTTCTAGCAGAGGAATTTCAGGGTGGAGTTTTTTCCAGTATATAGCATGAGCAATATTGAAAAGGTAAAACTTAGCTTTGTATTTCTCTTGAATCTTGTTTCTCAGGGCAATTAAAAAAGTTCCGACTTCTCTATAAGTTTTTGTGTTCAGATTAATAGCTGCCCAGAATATTTCGGGATACTCTTCATCCAGTATCTTTTGCAATTCTTTCTGAAGCTTGCTTTTCCCGATTCCGGCAATTCCGTGATAAAATAGTACGTTGTATTCTAGATTTCCCGAATTCTGGATATTTTTTCTGAAAGCCTGAATGCAGGCTTCCCTATCAACAAATACTCTCTCTTTCCCAAAGTATGTTGTAGGACCGATGGGCATGTATATCTCCACAGGCCAGTTTTCCAATTAACTAAGCTTCCGACCTGTTGAACTATTATTCAACTCGTCCTATATTACAGTACTGAAATCTTTCAATTAATTTCAAAAATCAGACAAATGAAGCCCATCAATAAAAGATATTGAGACGGCTCCAAATTAGAAAATTTTATTATCGGTATCAAAGTAAATTATACCATAAAATGAGTAATATTGACTCCACTCATTTACTAAGTTTCCAGAAGCCGATATCAGATTACTCATTGATTGTACAAAATATGGATGATTAAGTCCAAGTTTTTTTTCGATGATATCCACAGCACGTTCGAATATAGGCAAAGCTTCTTCATATTTTCCCATATTTGAATAAAATATTGCTAAGTTGTTCAGTGTTACAGCAACATCTGGATGCTCTGGTCCTAAAGAATCCTCAAGTATTTTGAGTGCTTTTTGATAAAATGGAAAACTTTTTTCATAATATCCTATGTTATTATAGAGTAATCCAATATTGTTTAAGGTTGCTGCAACATCTGGGCGTTGTGAACCTAGCACATTCTCATGAATATCAAGTGCTCTTTTATAATATTGAAGTGATCTTTCGTAATTCCCTCTACTTGCATAGAGTCCACCGATATTGTTTAAGGTTATTGCAAAATATGGATGTTGTGAACCTTGAAATTTTTCAATTATTTCAAGTGTTCTTTGATAAAGTTGCAATGATTTTTCGTACTCTCCCAGATAATGATAGAGGCCGGCCAAATTGTTTAGTGCTGGTTCAATATCTGGATGTTGCGGGCCCAACACTTTTTCATTGATGTCAAGTGCCCTTTGATAAAGTGGAAGTGCTTTGTCGTAACACCCCATCTGAGAATAGAGTAGTGCGAGATTGTCTAGTACTGTTGCAACGTATTGGTGTTGTGGGCCCATTACTTTTTCGACAATTTCAAGTGTCCTTTGATAAAGTGAAAGTGCTTTATCATAATGTCCCATTTCAGAGTAGAGTAATGCGAGATCATTTAGTGCCATTGCAACTTCTGGGTGTTGAGGACTAAGCATTCGTTCATAAATATCAAATATATTTTGATAAAGTGGAAACGCTTTATCATAATGTCCCATCATTCGATAAAGTTCGGCGAGACCATTTAGTGTTGATGCAATATCTGGGTGTTGCGGATTCAGAGTATTTTCACGAATGTCAAGTGCCCTTTGAAAAAGAGGGAGTGCTTTTTCGTATTCTCCCGTACTTTTATAGAGTCCTGCAAGATTGTCTAGTGTTGTTGCGACATATGGATGTTGTGGACTGAGTTTTGATTCAAGAATTTGCAGCATTTCTTCATACATAGGGGTAATTAATTGCCAAAATGCTGCTCTGTTGAACGGATCAGATACAGAAATAAACCATTCGCATAATTCTTCTGCTTCCAATGAATCTTTTGCATGGTAGAAAGCTTCAATCAATGCGTTTTCGTGCTCTTGGGTTATTGCTTTAATATCAAGATCTTTTAGGTGATTGCTGTAGAAGTCAAGCATGAAATTATGGACTTCTTTTTGCAAATCTTGATCCTGGTAATCCTGCAAACTTTTTCTCATAAGCTGGTGCATGGAACATTTTCCTTCCTCATCAATGTCCATGAAAGAGAATCTATGCAATTCTGAAAAACTGGTTGCAGGATATCCGGTATTAAATTTCTCGATCAGGATTTTGAATAGTTCACGATTCCAGTATCTTGGAACCGATAAGACTTTTAGTGTCTCTTTTTCTTCCCTGTCAAGGTATTTGACAAATCTGCAGAAAATACCTTCTGGAACCTTTGCAAAGTTTCCCGGTGTGGGCTGCTCTTTTTGCTTTATTTTTCTGTAGATATCGATGGAGAGTTCAAGGTAGTAGGGTACGCCTTCACTGCTTTCAATGAGTACATTCTGGATATCCTTTTCAGTGATTTCACACCGTTTTAACAGATCGAGAGCATCTTCTTCTGGAAGTTTTCCAATTTTACGCTGGTCAAGGTAATTTTTCCAGTCCTCATCCACTTCTTCCCAGCGAAGAGATTCTTTTCCACAGATTACCCACAGACAGGATTTTTGTATGTTTTCAATAAGTTTTCTGAACCATTCGTCCTTGGCATTAAAACTTCCTTTATCTCTTTCTTTTTCCCAGAGGGATTCGTAAGTGTCTATGAAAATGACTGCGGATTCTGAAGTGTTCTGCAGGTAATCCGCAAGGTCATGGGCCAAGTAAACAGGCAACCGTTCGTATATCTCTGTAGGTTCAAGATCCGGAAGTTTTGAAATATCTTCTTTGCGTTTCAGGGTCCATTTCTGATAACGTTCAGGTAAGCTTTTGGCAAGGTTATACACGTTTGGTATCAGGTTTACAGGAACAAATTCGTCGCAGATATCTAGAACATCGCGAACAATGCTGTCTTCGGAGTAATTTTCTTTTACTAGGGGACTATGAGGGTTGATTTTTTTCAAGTAGGTGGCAAGGGCAATGTCAAAAGAGTTGAATTTGATTCCGTATTTCTGGTGCAACTGGCTGGAGAGAATTTCGAAGAACTTATAAGGCTGCCTGTATTGTTCGGTAGCGAAGTCTATTGAAGTCCATATAACTCTTGTGTGCTGGTTCGATTTGTTGTGTTTTTCGAGCAAAGTTGGAAGTTCCTTTCTAAGACTGGTTTTTCCAATTCCGGCAACGCCATAATATACCAGGATACTGTAGTTTTTTTGGTCGATGTTCCGGAAGGCTTTCTCAAAAGCTTCAATGAACTCTTTCCTGTCAACGAATGGACATTCTACTTTTTCATCAAAGTTTGTAGGACAAACTGACACTCAATTCCTCCGAAACTCAGTTCCTGGCCATTTTAAATTTCCGACCTATTGAAGTATTTTCAACTTGTCCTATATTACACTACTGAAATCTTTCAATTGATTTCTAATATTCGACAAATGAATCCCATCAACATTCAGAAAAAAAGATAGCAGAAATAATTATGGGAATTGAAAGGACATCTGCGGAAATCCAGGTGAAAACTTGAATTTATTCTTTAATATCCCTGAACTCGTAAAAAAGAAGATTTAGTCTGTAATTTTTAATATTGGCTCTTCGCCATTCTTTATGGATAAAATGATTTTCAATTCAAGACCGCATTGGTTTTTATGAGGACGTTATGAAGATATCCACACAAAACAACGAAGAGCCTTAATATTTATCTAGAGACTTCGTGATGAGCAACCGCTTTTTTGTAAAGCTCAGATAGTAGACTCGAGGATCCATGAAGTTCAGGTGGTTTATAGTTCTTTGGGACAAGGAATGCAGCGACTTTTGTTGCGTATACATCTCTTCCGCCCGTATCTATATCGCACTTCCATTTACCATTGCAGTTAATTGTTGTTAATGGTTGAGCCCAGGTAGGTTTATTCCACCATCCTAAATTTGGAACGTATATAAAGACAGCAACCCTATAGGCTGAATTACTTACACCTTTAACTGTGCCTGAAGCGTATCCTGAGGTTCCATAACGTGACACGGAAGTAATTTTTATTTTTGGATTCTCAGCTAATACTGTTATTTTTACTTTCTCAGAGTCTTTTAGACCTTTGGCTTTCGCGCTGAATGTTACAATATAGTTTCCCTTCTGACCAATTGCAGGTGTCCAGGTAAACTTGCCAGTGCTCGCAACCAACCTGGCTCCACGTGGTAGACCTGTAGCAGAGTATGTTACTTTATCGCCATCAGGGTCTTTTGCTGTGAGAGTAAAGCTTAACGTTTTCCCTTCATAAACTGTTTTACTGCCTATAGGATTAAGTACTGGAGGATGGTCAACAGAAGCTGAGGTAATTCCTGTTGTCATCAACATGAAACACATTAGTATTGCAAAGAAAAACGGTCTATTCAACTTAGTCTTCATTTAACCACTCCTATACATTACTTATAACACAAATTATAACACAAATTTTCGGTCTATGATGTCCGCGCTCATAATTGAGGTTTCTATCATTGCGATATTTCCTCAATGCTCGAACCTAAATCTTCATTCTGGGGTTTCGATTCCAAAATTAGTTCCTTATTCTGGAAAAATCATTGATCTTCGGATCTACTAAAAAGTTAAGTTTTGTGAACACATATTTCAGAATCGCTTCCGAATGCAGTACTAAAAGAATTTTTAGAAAATTAAGATTCGTATCTGAAAATATTGTGGCTCTTTTTATTCAGTTGATAATATATTATCCGCCTACTATTTTGTTGATCTTTTACCAATAATGCTCTTAATAAAAAACAAAACAACAGTAACAAAAATCATCTATATTGCTCAAATACTTATATTTATTCATTATATACAACGAAAAATGACGAAATATTTCATAAAAAGTAGGCCTTCGGCAAATCAAGTATTTGAATTATATTATTGAACAGGATCATAGATCAGTAAAGCGGATAATTTATCCAATGTAAGGCTTTCAGTCTTTTTATATGTCCATTGTTCCGAACCTCAATGAAACTGGAGCTGCTTTTCATTCCTTGCACAAAAACGCAAGCATTTGTCATACTGAATTTTTAATCATGGCAATATCAACAATGTAAAAATGGACAACCAAAAGCCCTTTTACGGAGAAAAACTAATTTTTTATGGGTTATGGAGTCCCTGATACAAAAATAACATATTCCTGCAACTACACTCTTTTTCTGGGGAGAGAGTACACTTTCTGAGGGGTTAAATTGGTTAAAGGCCTGGTTTATCTTTATACGGGAGAAGGAGAAGGAAAGACCACAAACGCCTTTGGACTGGCTCTCAGGGCTGTAGGTCACGGGTACAGTGTAATAATTATCCAGTTCATGAAAGGCAGGAAATACATAGGGGAGTACAAAATAAAAGACAGGCTAGCTCCGGAATACGAAATCCACCAGTTTGGACGGGAAGATTTCATAGACTTCAAGAATCCAATGCCCCTGGATTATGAACTGGCGGAAAAGGGCCTCGAATTTGCAAAAAAAGCTCTGAAAAGGAAACCAAGGCTCCTGATACTGGACGAGATAAATCTTGCAGCCCACTTTGGCATTGTGAAAACCGAAGATCTCCTCAAACTGCTGGATGATATCCCGGAAGAAACCACAGTCGTCCTGACAGGGAGGAGGGCTCCTGGGAAACTGATAGAAAGGGCAGACCTGGTAACGGAGATGAGGCTTATAAAGCACCCCTTCGAGAAAAACGTCCCGGCAAGGGAAGGGCTTGAATATTAACCAAAAAAATGTCCAGCTCACAAAATATACGCTTTCTGTATGTGTATATTCAAGAACGATGTGGGAAAATTACACATTGTGTTCAAACTTGCGAGTTAAACAGTTAAAGGTTTAATGTTATTGATTTTCAGTTCAACCGTGTAAGTTCATATGGAAAATAGTTATGGAAATATCAACTATATAACAGTGGAAGATATTTTCCAAAATATCTACTGAAAAACAAACGGGGTTTTCAAGCAGCCTGCTCCGATCTTTTTATATATCTCTTTGCTAATATACAAAACACATGATAATACTTCATGCAGGCAGAATTGGAAAACAGTTCTTCTTATGGGGTGAAAGCCCGGCTGAAAAGGAAATTCAGGGTGTTCGGCGAGGGCGAAAACCTAAAAACCCGGTGATAAAACCTTATCCTTATGATTCAGGCTTTGAAAATCTTTCTTCTGTTATTGAGTTGCTGCTGGGCAGTTCTGGCCGGAAAGAGACCGAGAAAATTAATGTTTGGGTCCCGACTATAGGCGGGAATCCGATTCCTTCCAGCTCTCTGGTTGCTGAGATCCCTGATTCGAAAGCCAAGCTTTCACTCGCTCCCTGGACTGTTCATGCATATCCTCTGGAAGCTGAAGAAACTCTTGTTCTTCTCTGTGCTTGCATGGGAAAACGAGTTTTAGCCCCGGGCATCATTTCAGGAAGCGATCTTCTCTGGTTTGCCGATGCCCTGAAATTTGCAGGTTCGTTGGTCGCAGGACAGAAATACCTGCCTGGAGTCCGGGAAGAAGAAGGGGAGTACAGGGCTTTCTGGGAGCCCGTATTTTCCGGAGAAGATGCGGGAGAGCTGGCAAAACTTGTAAAGCAAATGCCTCCTGCTGCAAGAGCTCTTGCTCCTGAAGCCTCTGCCGTGCCGCCGGAAATGCCTGTGGCTTTAGCGGCAAGGCAATTTATAGAAGACTCTCTTGACTGGATAGTCCGATCCGAGATCGGAGGAAAAGAGCTTGCAAAAGAGACGCGCAAAAGAGAATCCTTTGATAGCATCCACGATGCCTGGGTTTCTGCCCTAAAAAGCCCCAACGGGCTGATCTCTGGAAATGATACCGAACTTATTCAGCTTGAAGCCCGGGCCCGCGAATGGCAGCGCCCACTCACTATCCTTACAACTTCCCCTTTCAGGTTCTGTTTCCGGCTGGAAGAACCAGTTGAGGAAAAAGAAACCGAAGAAACTGAAGAAACCGAAAAAACCGAAGAAACTGAAGAAACCAAAAGAAACAGGGAAGAGATAGCTGATATCGAAATTCCCAACGGGCTGTGGTACGTCCGCTACCTTCTTCAGTCTTACGAGGACCCAAGCCTTCTGATCCCTATAAAAGAAGCCTGGAAGCCAAAAAAGGGTAGCCCATTGAAAAAATATGATGTGAAAAACATTCGTCAATTTCTATTATCTTCCCTCGGGCAGGCTGCCGGTATTAATGCAGGAATCGCTTCCAGCCTTGAGGCTCCCAACCCAGCCGGATATTCCCTTGATACGAAAGAGGCTTACTACTTCCTGACTGAAAATGCAGTGAACTTAAGCCAGGCCGGGTTTGGAATACTTCTTCCGAGCTGGTGGACTCGCAAAGGTACAAAAACCCACTTAAAAGCCCAGGCAAAAGTAAAGGGCAAGAAGTTGCAGGCCGGGAACGGGCTTACCCTCAACGAAATCGTCAGTTTTGACTGGGAACTCGCCCTTGGGGACAGGGTGTTAACAGCCAAAGAGTTGCGGGCTCTTGCAAAACTCAAAGCTCCGCTTGTGAAGGTTCGCGGGCAGTGGGTTGAGGTAAACGATGCTGAAATCAAGGCTGCTCTTGAGTTCTGGAAGAAGAACCCCCACGGTGAAGCAAGCCTGCGCGAGGTTCTAAAGCTGGCTATGGGTGCTTCCGAAAAAGCTGAAGGTCTGGATTTTGAAGGGATAAATGCAACCGGCTGGGTTGGAGAATTAATCAGCCGCTTAAAGGACAAAACCGGATTTGAAGAACTTCCGGCTCCCAATGGTTTTTCAGGGACTCTTCGGCCCTATCAGTTCCGTGGTTACTCATGGCTTTCTTTTTTGAGGCAATTAGGCATAGGAGCCTGCCTTGCAGACGACATGGGGCTTGGAAAAACCATCCAGACGCTTGCTCTTATCCAGCATGACCTGGAACAGGTTGAAGAAGAGGTTGACGGAAGTAAAACCCCAAAACCGGTTCTTCTGGTCTGTCCGACTTCGGTTATCAATAACTGGAAAAAAGAGGCTGCCCGCTTTACGCCGGAACTTTCGGTAATGGTACATCACGGCACCAGCCGGAAAAAAGAAGGGGAATTCAAAAAAGAAGCTATGAAACATAGTATTGTTATCTCAAGCTATGGGCTTTTGCAGAGGGATGTTAAGTTTTTAAAAGGTGTTCCCTGGGCCGGAGTGGTACTTGACGAAGCCCAGAACATCAAAAACCCTGAAACTAAACAGGCAAAAGCAGCCAGGGCTCTGGAAGCCGATTACCGCATAGCCCTTACAGGTACTCCGGTTGAAAATAATGTGGGCGACCTCTGGTCCATCATGGAGTTTTTAAATCCCGGCTTTCTCGGTAGTCAGGCTGGCTTCAAGCGGAACTTCTTTGTTCCCATTCAGGCCGAAAGAGACCAGGAAGCTGCAAGGAGGCTGAAAGAAGTTACAGGCCCCTTCATCCTGCGCCGTTTGAAGACTGACAGTTCGATTATCTCTGACCTGCCGGAAAAAATGGAGATGAAGACCTATTGCACGCTGACAAAAGAACAGGCCTCACTCTATGCTGCAGTCCTCGAAGACATTGAAGAGGCAATGGAAGAAGCTGATGAGGAAGGTATCCAGAGAAAAGGAATAATCCTATCTGCCCTTTCCAGGCTCAAACAGGTCTGCAATCACCCTGCACAGTTTTTGAAGGATAACTCCGGAATTCCCGGACGGTCAGGAAAACTTGCAAGGCTTACCGAAATGCTTGATGTGGTTCTGGAAAACGGAGAAAAAGCTCTTGTATTTACCCAGTTTGCGGAAATGGGAAAAATACTAAAAGAGCACCTGCAGGCAAGCTTTGGCTGCGAAGTTCTTTTCCTGCACGGCGGGGTTCCCAGAAAGCAGCGGGACCGGATGCTTGAGCGTTTCCAGGAGGGAAAAGAGTACCTCCCTATTTTTGTCCTCTCCCTTAAAGCCGGAGGCACGGGGCTTAACCTTACTGGAGCTAACCATGTATTCCATTTCGACCGCTGGTGGAACCCGGCTGTTGAAAACCAGGCAACTGACAGGGCATTCCGTATAGGTCAGACAAAAAACGTCGAAGTTCACAAGTTCATCTGTGCAGGCACGCTTGAAGAAAAAATCGATGAGATTATTGAGCATAAAGTACAGGTTGCAGAAAATGTCGTCGGGACAGGCGAATCCTGGCTGACAGAACTTTCCAATGAGGAATTGAAGGATATTTTCACTCTTAGAGAAGAAGCGGTAGGTGAATAATATGGCAGCTTACTGGGATGGATATGGTCATTATGAGCCCACAAAGCCAATTGAGGTCAAAGGTGGAATCAAAGCAAAATCCAAACGTGGGAGCTTTGTCAAGAGCTGGTGGGCAAAACGCTGGATCAAAACTCTTGAAAGCTTTAACCTGGGAGCCAGGTTAACCCGCGGAAAAACTTATGCCCGTAAAGGCCAGGTAACTTCCATAAAAATAGAAACAGGACTTGTAAGGGCTAAAGTCCAGGGTTCAAGCTCCAAACCCTACTCAGTAACAATCAAAGTCCGTACCCTGAACGGTTCCGAATGGGAACTTCTTGCAGAAAGGCTTGCCCTGAAGCCTATATTTGCAGCAAAGCTCCTCGCAGGAGAAATGCCTGAAGATATCGACTCCGCATTCAAGGAAATAGGCCTCTCCCTTTTTCCTGAAAAGCTCGACGACCTTGAAACCGACTGCTCCTGTCCGGACTGGTCAAATCCCTGCAAGCATATTGCAGCCGTCTACTATTTGCTCGGGGAAGAATTTGATAGGGACCCTTTCCTTATCTTTAAGCTAAGGGGAGTAGATATGGACGATTTTATGTCCATTCTCGGAAAGGGTTCGGGCCCGGAAAACCAGAACCTTGTTGCAGAAGCCAGAAATCTTCTTGAAGGTTCGGGTGTTGAGATCGGAACCGAAACCGGAGCCAAAAACAAAGAAGGAATAGCTCCTTTTTCTCCGGAGCCCCTGCCACTTGATCCGGAAACTTTCTGGGGAAAAATTCCTGAAAATCCCGAAGAGGAAAAACGCTCATCCCTTGAGGCTCATATCCCTCCGGCTTCAGCAGTTCTTCCTAAAAGGCTTGGAAAATTTCCTTTCTGGCGGGGCGAAGAGGATCTGCTTGAAGTGCTGGAGGGTCTTTACAAAGAAGCTTCGCCTTCAGGGATGATGATCTTCCTTGGAGAACGTAAATGAATTGACGTAAATGAATTTTGGAGATCATAAGTGAGTACTCTTATGAGTACTCATTCATGAACACTTTTTTATATTTTTCTAAATTAACTACTTCGACAGGACTTTCTCCTATGCTTTCTTCTTTGCCTTTTCGTTGGGAGGCAAATCAGTAACTAACATAAATATTATTTGCTATTTCCTTATCAACAGCATATCTTGTCTGGTCAACTTCAAAAAGATACGATGGGGACCTTCTGAGTAGTGTGATGGGCATTCCAGGCAGAATACCCATAGCTATCAGCTTCTGTAGAATTCCCGGGTTCTTCGTTTCAAGGTGGTCAATTTTTCCGGTTTTTCTGGGTTCCATTGCGCAGAGAGTTATAGCTTTCAGATCAAAATGTGAGTTTTTAGTTACCATTTGAAAAACTTCCTTATGGATTGAATAATCTTTGCTTCTTGTACAAGTTCATATCCGCAGTTTGGACAGCACTGCTTGTTACAGCTGTGAAGTTTTCCGCAGCCGGTGCACTTCGTTTCATCAGCTTTCTCAAACTCGTTTCCGCATAGTGGGCATTTCACAGGTTAACCCCCAGCAGTTTTAACAGGTTATTTACGATAAAGCCTGTAAAAAATGCAAACGGGAAAATGAAACCCGAAATTGCAAGGGCGGTTTTAAAGCCCCTTTCTTTTATTGTCATCATGAACTGGGCTATACATGGCATGAAAAGGGTAAGAGTAATGGCTGCAACTACGAGTTGCACACTTGTCAGTAATCCGGAATCATGCATTCCATAAAGTCCCGCTGCCCCGAAATCTCTCCTGAAGAAGCCGAAAAGGAAGACATCAGCTGCATCAGGAGGCAAGCCTATCCAGACTGTTGGGTATTCTATGATTTTCAGGGCGAGGGCAAAAAGGCCTGTTAGCTTGCCTATCCAGATCAGAACACTTGCCAGTACAAATAGGGGCAGAACTTCCAGAAAATACCAGTGCATTCTGGAGTAAGTTTTAACCAGTACGTTCGAAAGTTTAGGTTTCCTGAGAGGAGGCATTTCAAGTATGAAGGTGGGAGCTTCTCCTGGCAGGACTCTGGAAGCCAGGAAACCTATCAGGACGAACTCCAGTAATATTACTACAGACCAGATAAGCAGGCTCTCAGGGCTTCTCGAAAGTATTGAAAGAATAATGCCTAACTGTGCCGAGCAGGGAATTGCAAGAGCCAGCAGGATATTTGCAATAAGTCTTTCCCGCTTTGTTTCAAGGGTTCGGGTAACCATTGTAGCCATTGTCGAACAACCAAACCCGAGCACCATTGGGATTACCGCCCTTCCACTGAGCCCTATTTTCTTAAACATGCCATCAAGGAGCAGGCCCAGCCTTGGAAGATAGCCCGTGTCTTCTATGATGGAAAATACAAGGAAAAAGGCTCCTACTATCGGAAGGATAAGGGCAATTGCATATGTTACAGCCTGGGTAAAAATCCCGTATTCTCCTACAAAAAGGTCCTGAAGAGCTGGGTAGGGTACAAGCGATACGAACTTTTCAGTTACAAAGGGATTTATGTATCCTCCAAAGACCGTATTTTCCAGAAAATCAACAACGGTTCCTGCTGCAAATACGCCTACAAACAGATAGAGCCCGAAGTACAGAATTAAAAACAGCACAGGTATCCCAAGCACAGGATGGATGAGAATACTGTCAATTTTCTCGGAAAAACCGAGATTTCTATTCTGTATTTTACTTCCATTTATTCCGGTACCTTCCTCTGCTCTTATTTTTATTCCAGTACCTTCCTCTGCTCTTCTTTTTTCGGCTTTTCCACTACTTTTTCTCTCTATTCTCTCAGGTATTCTCATTACCTGTTCCACTATTCCGTTCACATGCTCCTGGCGCTTCAGGGTGAACAGGTAGGAAAGAGGGATTTCAGATCTCTTTGAGGCAGCTTCTGCAAGTTTCTGGATTTCTTCTGAGCTTTTTTCATGGCCTTCTTCCCAATATTCGGGCGTTTTTTCAGCCGTGTGCAGGTATTCAAGGGCTGTCCTGTCTTTTTGGAGTAGCAGGAGTGAAATCGCTCTTTTTGAGATTGCGGCTTCTTTTGCGGCTTCTTTTGCGGGGCCAAGAAAACCTTCAATTGCTTTGATATATGGCTCAATTTCTGTACCGTAGTCAAGTTTTTGCCTAAATTTTTGCGTGTTGTCTCCAGGGGTAAACTCTGAAATTTCAGTTTTAAGTTTCTCTATTCCTTTTCCTTCTCTTGAAATCGTTCCAACAACTGGAATTTCCAGCAACCGACTGAGTTTGGATATATCGATTTCAATCCCTCTTTCTTCAGCCTCGTCCATCATATTTAGAACCAGAATTAGAGGAAGTCCGGCTTCAAGGAGCTGCAGGGTGAAGGAAAGCATCCGCCTGAGGTTTCGGGCATCTACCACATGGAGGTAAACTGAAGTTTTTTCTTCAAAAAGCAGAAGCTGAGAGACTCTTTCTTCCTCACTCACAGGGAGCAGGGAGTACATCCCGGGCGTGTCAATGATTTCGTATTCCCTTTCTCCGATCCTTGCTTTACCATGGGTGATTTCAACTGAGGTTCCCGGATAATTGGAAACCAGTGTATAACTTCCGGAGAGGGCATTAAATAGGCTGCTTTTTCCCACGTTAGGGTTTCCTATAAGTATGATTTTCGGAAGCTCTTTTCCTGGAATGCATCTCGTTTTTTCGCAGCAGCATTCTTTTTCAGGGCAGGTAACTGGTAGTTTCATACTTTTGCTCTCATATTTAGGCAAGCCTAATTTTTAATCTATCCATATTTAGGCAAACCTAATATTTAAGTCTATGCTAGCAGCATGAAGCTCTGAAGTTTATTGTACAAAACCCACATTTTAAAAAGTTTTTGACTCATAAAAAGCCTTTAGCCTGAATCTCTAACTTAAATTTCAATTTGAGAGTCTATTCCAAAACCAATTTTTAATCTCACTCAGTAAGATTTTCGGGATCATTTTTCTAAGTCCGGGACTCGATTTTTTCCGGTTAACTAAACATGCATGAGTTTAAGTTCCAAGATTAGCGAACCAATGAAAAAGTAATATTTTTGAAAAGGAAATACTATGAAATATATATATATTGTAATTCTTTTTGGAAAAGTTGAATGGAAAAAATCAACTTTGTGATTGTTATTTAAATTTCTCTAATATTTATATTTCTACTAATATTATAATTCATAAATATAATTCTTATATTGCATGTATTTGAAATCGCCTTTGTTGGCAAATCCCATGCTATAAAATGAGGATAGAATTTACTAATGTTTGCCCTCCTCAAAAGATGCTGGACGATTTATTGATAACGTGAATACATCTGCCAACATCGGTGGATTGAAAACTAACATTTGCAAAATTGAGTGAGTTATAACAGATTGGGGGAGTCAACAAATGAGTCTTAAAAAGACACTGGGTATTTTGCTGGCAGTTTGTTTTTTACTATCAATTGCTGCAACGGCAGTAAGCGCTAAAGAACTGCCCAGTATGGCTGGAAAGAAGACATGCAAGGCAGAGACATGCAAGACAGTAGATAAGCCAAAAAATAAAATGAAAGGATTTTCTATCGATATCGAAAAGGCCACTTTGGAAAATAACTATTTCCGCAAGGTGCTCTATACCTCAAAGTACAGCCAACTGGTAATTATGAGTCTCAATCCCGGGGAAGATATCGGAATGGAAGTGCATGAGAAAAACGACCAGTTTCTCCGCTTTGAGGAAGGACAGGGAAAGTGCATAATTAACGGTAACGAATATGAAGTCGGTAACGGGTCTGCGGTGGTTGTGCCGGCTGGTGCCCAGCACAATGTCATTAACACTTTGAAAACAGGTTCTCTGAAATTTTATGTAATCTATTCACCGCCTGTTCACAAGGACGGCATTGTACGCGCCACGAAGGCTGAAGCCGAAGCTAATCCCGAGGAATTTGACGGCGTGACTACGGAGTACTAAGGGATAAAGTCATAAGAAGTAGGAATAAACGCTTTATATCCATAAAGCACTTTTATTTTTTATATTTTGAAATAAATGTCTACATTTCTTCAAAACGTTAATTCGCAGCAACGATATCTGCGGTTGGTTTTGTATCCCAATGTTTTGATCTATTTTTATGGAGCTTGTACGAGAGATTCAAAAGTCAAATTTTGATTTTTGAGTTAGGCTCAACAGTCTGCGTCCCAATAGTCTGCAGCTTAATAACCTATGGCTTAGTAGTCTATGATACGTTGCTGTTTATTTCATTTTATTTCCCTGCTCATATCCCTGTAGTATTCGAAAAACTCTTGTCCCCATTTTATTGCTTGTAGTTCGAAACTTATTACATATTGGCGGTCAAACCTGCCGCTTTCGTTAAACAATCCCATAGTCATTATCTCGTTAGAGGTAGCAATTAGCGCAGGGATTTCAATTTCTTTTTTTTCCAGAATGTAAAGGCTTGAATTTTCCGTTTTGAGAAACTCTTTTCCATCTTCCTTGAAATCTTCTACAAGCCGTAAGTATACAGCTTCACTCAAAACAAGGGAAATTTCAACGCCTTTTCGTGCAAGGTTGAGAACAAGAGCCGGAAGTTGAGGATGAAAATACGAATAAAACATGTGGATATAGGTTGAGTTGGAAAGGTTTTTTACAAATTCCGGGTTCAGATCAAAAGTATGACTTAGATCCGGTTCTATGAGGCGATAGTTTCCAAGTTCGTTTATCCTATTTACAAGATGGGGCGGAATAGGAGTAAGCTTTCTATCGGCCCAGAACTTTTCGTTCTTCTCAAACACTGACAGGGTTCCAATAAGGGGTTGCATTTTTTCAACGACAATTTCCCCTATTGCGCTAAGCCGGTATATTCCTTCTTCATGTATTACCAGACCCTCTTCTTTTAACTTCTTTATCTGCGGAAGAAGAGCCGTCCTCGGCACCTGAAGCTTATCCAGTATCTCTTCGATGTCCTTAGGGCCTTCTTTCAGGAGCAGAAGAAAATCTTTTCTCTTCTCTGAAAACAGGATAAGATCAAGCAAGCCGGGATTCATTTTATAGTCTCCGTCCTGAACTTATGAAAAAAAGTTTTGTTTGCCGGTTCTGTTTTTATGGTTCGCTTTTTTAAATTCCTTATGAGTTCCAAACTGCTAATAAAGGTGTCGAAATTATTTGAAAACTTCGTCCTGTTTCTTACCAAATTGGGAAAATAGCCATAATTTAATGAATTTACGGACAAAAATCCTCTCATAACCCTTATTTTCTTTTTATCTATTTTATATGAGTTCAGAATAAATTGATAATCTCATTTAAGCGATAAGAACAATCACAGAATCCTGAGCAAATTTTAACTTTTAGCTTATCTTACTTAGAGCCTATCTGAAAAGTGTTGTTACCTACTGTAACTTTCCATTAACAAAATGCAAAACCGGGACGGATGCCCGGATATTTAGATTTATTGTAACTTTTCAGCATGCATTACTGACTTTTCGTATAGGCTCTTAGTACCCGCAACGAAATAACCTATGCAACTTATAATTTATTGTAACTTTAATTGGCTACCTTGATAGTGAAAATCAAAACGTTCAATTGGAAATCTGCATAGTTTATTCTGAGACGGAGCCTTATTGCTTGCCTGACTTATTGCTTGCCTGACTTATTGCTTATATTTATTTGAAAGTTTAATTACTGTCAGTTTTTATAAAATTTAACCTACTGTCGGCATTAACCTAAAACTTAAATTACTGCCAGCATTAAACTCAGAAGCTTAACTCATTTCCACTATAAATTCGGGGGTTCACCTGATTGCTTTTCGGTTTGCTAGGAAACGTTGATATAGAAGATAATGAGAAAAGGGAGAAACCTGGATGAATGGTAAATGACTCCAGGCAAGTGGCAAGTAGCTTCGAGTAAGTGACAAACAGTTTTCAGAAGTAAATAATCTTTTCATTTATTGATTGTATAATTTCTTTTGTAATAATATATAATAATGTGTAAATCATAATCGGGTATAAATTATAATAATATGAATGTTTCATAATTGTCAGAATGAGTTTTACAATTAATGTGAGGAAGGGCAATGGAGAAAGAAAAGTTATACAGGTTAAAAGCTGAAGCAAATCAGCTTTCCCCTATTCTTAATATTGGAAAGAATGGGGTAACGGACACTCTGATTGAGGAACTGAACAAGCAGATAAAAGCTAACAGGCTTGTGAAGGTAAAGGTACTGAAAAGCGCTGAAGAAGGAAAAGACTTAAAGACTATCGCGGAGGAAATTGCTGCTGTTACGAGATCCACTGTGATAGAGGTACGTGGAAGGACCGTGGTTCTGTACAGGTAAAAATTCTCTACAGGTAAAAATTCTATACAGGTAAGAGTTAAGACGCAGGGATTATCCTTTCCTGGCTTCGGTTTTTGACGAGCTTTCGAATACAAAGCCTAGCTTTTGTTTAAATAAGAATAACTTCCTGCCTTTTAAATGAGGAATAAGGTTTTTCTGTAGTGTCTCTGTAATAGGTTAAAGTCTATAAGTATGTAGTTGCTTTAATATAAACTCATTATATAGTTCGTTATGTTGGTAAGTTATTTATGCTGCAAAAGCAACATCGAGTTGCAAATTATTCGCACACGATTTACGGGTGTTTCATTATTTCAAATCAGTCCCCCTATAATTTATATAAAAGTAACTGGATGACTAAACTGAATTATTATACAGGAATTCAAAATTCCATAGTATGTGCACTTTAAGTGCCTGGAATTTTCTTAAAACGGTTGAGTTGGGGTATTTTCCCCTTTTGTTTTCAGATAGACCAGGGCAGAGCAAAACCCAACCCTCCGGAGAGATTGTTATGCTTGAAGATGAATATCAACTTGAATTTTTCAAAAATAACGGGTTCGTCCGGAAGCAGTGCCAGTCATGTGGCAAATTCTTCTGGACACGTGACCCTGACCGAAAGACATGCGGAGATGCGCCCTGTGATCCTTATACCTTTATAGGAAACCCGGTTTTTTCCAGGGAATTTGATATCTCTCAGATGCGTGAGTATTACCTCTCATTCTTTGAAGAGAGAGGGCACACAAGGATCAACCGTTATCCTGTAGTTGCTCGCTGGAGGGATGACCTTTATCTTACAATTGCGTCCATTGCAGACTTTCAGCCTTTCGTAACTTCAGGGCAGGTTCCCCCACCTGCAAATCCCCTCACGATTTCTCAGCCCTGCATTCGACTGAACGACCTGGATTCGGTGGGCAGAAGCGGGCGCCATCTTACAACTTTTGAAATGATGGCACATCATGCCTTCAATAAAAGGGACCACGAAATTTACTGGAAGGAACATACACTGGAGCTATGTGATGAACTCTTTAATTCACTTAAGTTAGATCCCTTTGCTGTAAGTTACAAGGAAGAGCCATGGGCAGGCGGAGGAAATGCAGGACCCTGTGTTGAGGTTCTTGTGCACGGGCTTGAGCTTGCTACCCTTGTTTTCATGGGCCTGAAAACCGACAAAAAGGGTGACATCCTCATCAAAGGTGAGACCTATTCGAAGATGGATAACTACATCGTTGATACCGGATACGGGCTCGAACGCTTCGTCTGGGCTTCGAAGGGTTCACCTACAATCTATGACGCACTTTTCCCTGGCATAGTAAATGAACTCATGGGGCTTGCAGGGCTTGAGCATGAACTGGATAACTCCGAATATGCAAATATCCTGGCCCAGAATGCTCGGCTTGCAGGGTTTATGGATGTAAGTGAACAGGCAAACCTTCTGGAACTCAGGAAAAAGGTTGCTTCAAGCATCGGAATGACCGTGGATAAGCTCTCGGCTATAATGGAACCTGTAGAAAAGGTCTATGCAATTACTGACCATACACGCTGTCTGACTTTCATGCTTGGAGACGGGATTATTCCCTCGAATGTCAAGGCAGGGTACCTTGCAAGGCTTGTCATCAGGCGGACTTTACGCATGATGGATGACCTTGACATCCGTATTCCGCTGTCCGAGATTATGGATATGCATATAAAGGATATGCCGGAGTATCCCGAATTCAGAGAAAATTTCCCGGTCATACAGGACATCCTGGAATCCGAAGAAGAGAAGTTTCGTAATACAATGGAGAAAGGCCGCAGGATCATTCAGAAATCGGCATCTCATTTCAAGAAAACCGGGGAAAAAATTCCTTTATCTCAGTTAACTGAACTTTACGATTCTCACGGAATCCCGCCCGAGATGGCAAAAGAAGTAGCATCCGAAATCGGAGTGGGCGTAGAATTCCCTGACAACTTCTATTCCATTATTGGTGAACTGCATAACAAGGCTGAGGAAAAGGAAGAAGAAGTGGTTCCGTTTGCAGACCGGCTTAAACACCTCCCGAAGACAAAGCGCAGCTTCTATGATGAGCCTACGCGCCTGGAATTCGAGGCTGTTGTACTGGATATCTTTGACAACAACATAGTGCTGGATAACACCTTTTTCTACGCTGAAGGCGGTGGGCAGCCTGCAGATATGGGAACAATCGCTACCGGGTATGCAGTATACAAGGTTGTAGACGTCCAGGTCTACGACGGCGTAATAGTACATACCATAGAGAACCCTGATGGGAATCTTGATATCCGCAAGGGTGACATTGTCAATGGTAAAGTGGACGAAAGGCGCAGGATGACCCTTGCCAGGCACCACACGGCAACCCACATTGTAAACGATGCAGCCAGGAAAGTTCTTGGAAAACACATCTGGCAGGCTGGTGCCCAGAAGTTTGAGGACCATTCGAGGCTTGACCTTTCACATTACAAGCATATTTCCCCTGATGAAGTGAAGCAGATAGAGCTCCTGGCAAATCGCATGGTTATGGAAAACAAGCGTGTTGTTACGGAGTGGATGCCAAGGACTGAAGCCGAGCAGGAATACGGCTTTGGGCTCTATCAGGGTGGAGTACCTCCAGGAGAAAAAATTAGAGTTGTAAAGGTCGGAGACGATGTTGAGGCCTGTGCAGGTACGCACTGCATCAGTACAGGAGTTGTCGGCCCGATCAAAATCCTGAGGACCGAGAGGATCCAGGATGGAGTTGAAAGAGTTGAGTTTGCAGCAGGAGTTGCAGCCGTACGTGCCATGCAAAAGATAGATTCGCTTCTGGCAGATTCCGCAAAGACCCTTAGTGTGCCTCAAGAACAGCTTCCGGCAAGTGTTGAGCGTTTCTTCGGGGAATGGAAAGACCTCAAGAAAGAAAACGAGAAACTCAAGGAAGAAATTGCCCGCGCCAGGGTTTACAGGCTGCTGGGAGGAGCTTCTGAGGTTGCAGGTCTCAAGGTTATTGCCGAATTCATTCCCGAAGCCGATTCCCTTGAACTCCAGAAGACCGCTACTGAACTCATGAAATATGATGACGTGGTAACTCTTCTCGCAAGTGATGTAGAAGGAGTTAAGCTCGTTGCATCTGCCGGACAAAAAGCCTTAAGCTGTGGAATCAATGCCGGCAGCCTTGTCCGCGAGATGTCGAAGCTTGTAAGCGGAGGCGGAGGCGGAAAGCCTGCCCTTGCTATGGGCGGTGGAACTGACCCATCAAAAATTCAGGACGCGCTTGCCCGTGGGCTTGAACTCGTAAAAGAAGCCTGCAAATAAGTCTGCAAGTAAGCCTGAAAAAGGAAGTCTACAGGAAGTCTACAGAAAGTCTACAGGTAAGTCTGAAGATTCCGGGTTTTTAATTCCCGGCAATTTCTTCTTTTATCTTTTTCTTCCCTTTCACTTCTTTTTTCAATTGTTTTTCAATTGTTTTTTAATCATCTTTCTATCGTTTTTTAATCGTCTTTCAATCATTAAAGATAACTTCACAAAGAATTGCAGTCCCATCTTTTACAAAGAGATGCACGGTTTTATTTCCTTCAAGGCCTTTTTCAACCTCGTTCCGCACTTCCCAGTATTCTTCGGGCTTTACTCCTGCCCTGAGCACAACACTCCCGATATTCTGGCCTTTCAGGAATTTATTGATCTCTTTTGGTTTAAAGGGGCTGACTTTCAGTACAAGGTAATGATTTTTGATCATGGACTGCTTTATCAGGGCATCCGATGTCAATAAAAGCCTTTTTTTGTCAACCCTGAAAAGCTCAAAACCTCCCATAAGAGGCCCTGCCATATGCATCATGGATTCCACAAGCTCAGGCAGCAGCCCGGCTGCAACTACCGACGGTTCAGGCTCATAGGCGTTAAGTTTCATTTTGTCAGTTTCCTTTACCTGCGAGAGCACATATTTTGGAACCAGCCCTTCGCCTGCAGGCAGAGCCACAGCCATGCGGTCATACTGCTTCAGCCCGCCGAAGTAAAGGGTAAGGCGGTTGAGCTGCCCGTCCAGCGAGATGTATTCTTTTTCGCAGTCAAAAGGAATCCTTTCAGGCGGCATCTGAGGCGGAGCTTCAAAAGCAAAATTGCGGGTTTTTTCGCTGTAAGCAGCCAGCACATTCGGAATTCCAGGCTCAATGCTTGAGACGTGCCTCTCGCTTTCTTCGGCCGGCCGGAAGGGGTCTGAAAATATTACGTCAACAGCCGGGATCTGCTCTATGACTTTCGGGTCAAGGGCGTCCCCGCAAATGAATTTCACGTTGTCAAGCCCGTACATTTCGCAGTTCTGTTTTGCGTACTCGATTTTTTTGGGATCGATTTCCACTGCATACACTAACTCGCACTGCTGGGCAAAAAAGACAGTTTGCCCTCCTATCCCGCAGCTTATGTCAGCCAGAACTTTACATCTCAAACGCTGCGCCCTGTAGCGGGCAATTGGCTCAGGGGTTGCAAAACGCAGGCTTTCCTTATCCCCATACAGGGGCTTCTCAAATTGTTTTCTCCGTGCCACGTCGATCAGAAGTAGTAGATAGTTTATGAGATTTAAAGACGACTGAATAAAGAAGATTGTAGAGCTTCTGCTCGCTACGCAAACGCTCGCTTTATCCGCGTTCTGTCAGGAGAATGCTGGCTAAAAATGCAGGTATTATCACTTTACTTTTATTCAACTTTGGAAATTATCACGACATAGTTTTTCCCGTATTTTTCGGCACAGGCCGGACAGGTAGTATACCACATATACCATTTCTTGATTTCCAGGCCTTGGCTTTTTGCGTAGGCTTCAAAGTCCTGGCACCATTCTCCTGTTTTTTCGAAGTCTCCCTCATAGACTTTGCTCAAAAATTTCCCGCTTAGTGTTACGTTTTCGGCGCTGTCTACTTCTTTATCAACAGCCAGATAAATGTCCATGTTGCTTTCTGAGGTGTGGTCTGACAAACAGAGCCAGTCAGGCATTTCTGCGCCTGCCATGGCGACTTTCTCGTTCATCCGCGTTATTACCTCTCCAAAATTCAGAGGCATGTAAAACTGTGTGGTAACCGAGTCCTTGATGAACCTTTTATTGTTCCACTCAAACACTTTTCCGTCCCAGGGGGCTGGGTCAAAACGGGGACAACATTCAGGAGTTTCGAGGTTGGTGGTCATGAGTTTCACCCTGTTAAGTAATGACTTTGGGGGTTATTTTAGGTTTTGGTTTTAGTTATTTTTAGTGAAAATAATTTTCGATTTTGGCATTCAGGAAGAAAAGAAACTGAAAAAACCATCGAGCAATGCGACGATGAAAAAGTGAAGCCCTTTATAAGCAAAAACATAGCAAATCACCTTGGAGTAACCCCTCAGACCACTACCCCAATTCTCAAATCCCTGGAAGCATCCGGCCTTCTTTCAAGCAGGAAAGGTTCAATAAAACGAGGAGAACCCGCCGGTGGTAAATGCGGAGTAAAAATCTGGACCTTAATTGATGAAGGAAAAATCTATGCTGCCTATTTCAGCAAAGAAAAGTTTTGCACAATCTAAAAATTATCTCCAAAAACTTCAAATTCATTGTATTGTATAGCATACTTCTCATGCAAGAAAGTATCAAAAATACGGACTTCACAGGAACATGGCACATTTACGAAATGGAACTATGGGATGAGGACTATTTCAATATGGAAGTTCAGGCTTATATTAAGATAGAGCCAGATAACAACGGGGACTTTCAATTTGGTTTAGTTTGTGGTGAAATAGATGGGAGGATCGTTGATTATGCCGATGGTAAAAGATTTGAATTCACCTGGGAAGGAAATGAGGAGTGCGACCGTGTCTTTGGTAGTGGTTGGGTCAGGATCAAAGAAAAAGGTGAACTCGAAGGTGAATTTAGATTTCATCATGGGGACAGTTCTACCTTTTCCGCAAAGAAAGTAAAGTAATAAAGTCAAAGTCTTGATAGATAACTTTCATTTAAACTCAAATTACGTATCTCCGCGTCAATAAAACCACAGAAATTGTTCAAAAACCACTTGATTTATCCCTGAAATCATTTTTTTGCTGTTTCCGTATCCCCAAGCTCATCACGTGATTCAGCTTCTGCTTTGAGCATATTTTTTATTATTGATTTCTCAGAATAAGGGAAACTCCGGCGGAAATCTTGGCAGTATTTTATCCTTTTTAGATGAAAAGAGGCATCTTCCAACGCTGCGTTAGCTAACTCCATTTCAAAATCCTGACACCAATTAAAAATACATTGTGTTAGAATGGGAATGAACTTATCAGCGTCCGTGACAGATTTTATATGAGGAGGAACAATACTTACTATTATGTTCCACGCTTTTTCCCACTTTTCCATTCCACCTCTGTAATTCTGTTTTTCAATGTCTTCATAGCCTTCTTGAATTAAATCATCAATCATTTCCATATTGTATTTTTCTGGAATTATCCGGTTCCATAATTCTATTATTGCTAACCAGATAAAATCTTCATCCTCGTCTTCTGCCTGAAAATTCTGTGTGTAATAATGGTCTTCTGCTAACTGAATTGCAGAGATATAATTTTGAGCCTGTTCTTTGAAACGTTCTATTTCGAAATCGACATGCATTGATCCCAATGTTTCAATTATTTCCAAAGTGCTCATCTTTTTTACTTTATTAAGATTCCAGCTTTTTAGAATGAAATCTTTGAAGCTTATGTCCTTGTGATCAGAGTATTGTTCAATTTGTTTGCCAATTCGTTCCAATTCTTCAGGTTTATATTGTAATTTCTGTTTAAATCTCATAATGGCTAACCGACTCATAACTGGGTTTTCGGATTTTGAAGCGGCTTGATTTATAGTGGTTTGATTTATAGTGGTTTGATTCATAGTAACTACTTTGCTACCTAAACAACAATGTTTATATTTTTTTCCTGAACCACAAGGGCACGGATCATTTCTACCAATTTTCTTTGACATTTTTGCCAGTTCCTTTGTTTTATGAGGATCAGTTCAGAATCGACATTTTTTTTGTTTGATTGCTTTCCCATTCCATAATTTATTTAAATTCAGGAAAACAGCGAGGAGCCTGATATATTAATATAATTTATTAATCTATGTTATATATTCAGGATTTGTGCACTTGAGGAACAAAATCAATCACGACAAAAACTGTGGATTGAAATCATGTTTTAGGCGGTTAATGGTCTGATGCTATTGATTTTTCAGTTCAACCGTGCAAGCTCTAATATTTTTATTGGAAGTTTTAAAATTATTACTACCACTCTCCAGGAATTCAGGACTTCCTAATCATCACCTAAATTTTACAGATGTATTTTTATATTTAAAGCCCTGGGAGTGCAAACCCGGTAGTTTTTGAATCTCAGAAAGCAACATCTTTTGGTTTAAAATACTCTGGGTCAAAATTTTTCCCTAGCCATGCCACTGTATATTCGTATTCCTCATGTTCAGGGTCTTTCAGGATATCGAGCATCTCTTCATAGCCCCCTATTCCTCCTATATCCTCAGGGGCAGCTGCTCTTTTTCCTGCAGTGCAGACTGGATATTTAGCTCCTTTTTCTTTCGGAAGGATTTCCTCAAGCCGGACTTTTATCTCCCATTTGTCCTCGAAATCATATGTGTACAGAGCAACCTTATTTTCCGGAGTGAAGTATTTGGAAAGCTTAGCCTTATTCTCCGGCACAAGGGGTTCATAGAAAGTTTCACAACCGTCATCTGCTTTCCCTATTTTGTCAAGCTCCCCGGTTTTTGGGTTTTGCATTTCGAATTCATGCAAATGGTAATCTTCCCAGTTCATCACAGTCTGAATCGCTTTATGAAGGTCCAGGAAAGTATAATTTTCCGGCACCTGGATTCGTCGCCAGATTTTAGGACTAGTACCTTTTATTGAAAGCTTTAACTGGTATATCTTTTTAAACGTGTCTTTCATACAGTTATTCCCCAGAATAAACGGCCGCTAACATTAACTAATTTCGGCTAACGTTCGTTAACTCCTGCTAATATTCATTAATTTCTGGCAATATTCATTAATTTTTGCTAATCTTAGATACTATTCAATAATATCCTATGATATTCAATAATATTTCCTAATGCTCAAAAGCGTCTAATAACATCCAATAATCCTCAATAACATTCTCAAATATTTGACAATTTTCAATGCTATTCAATGGAGAGCGTCGTAAAAGTCAAGAACTATCAAATTTATATTAGTAAGTTAAATTATTTATTTCTTTTTTCTGTCACAAATCAAATAATTTATATATACTCTTATTTAATAATTTTATCACATAAAATACATACTTTTTGAGTGATAACATGTTTTCTCCAAGAAAAGGAAAGCAGACTACTTTCGTTTATGGCCCTGAAATTTATGAGAAACTCGTATCCAGAGACCATCTACTATACAAGATCAATGAGTTAGTAGATTTCACTTTCATCAATGAAGAATGCCGTAATCTTTACTCAGAAAGTATGGGGAGACCTGTAACAAATACTCCTGAAATCATGTTTAGATCAGCTATTATTCAGTCTCTCTATGACTACTCAGATCGAGAAATGGAGTACGAAGCACGCTATAATATAATGGTAAAATGGTTCATTGGCCTGAACCTTGACGATTCTTCCTATGATCATAGTGCACTTGGACGTTTCAGGGATCTTCTGGGGGAAGAAAGATGGAAAGGAATATTCTTCAGCCTATTAAAGCAAATAGAAAATGCTGGATTCGTTAAAGGTAAAGATTATGTGGATGCCACTCATGTAGTAGCAAACATTGCAATTCCAGGTACAATAGACCTGTTAAGACAAGGAATTAAGGATGTAATGAAAACTATTCAGGAGATAGATCCAGACCTATTTGAGGAGCTTGGGGGAGAAAAAACTGTCAATGATAATAAAAAGGTATACAATTTAAGCCCTGAAGAAAAAGAAAGCAAGCTGGTTGAATTGGTCAAAAAAGCTAGAGAAATTAACCAGAAATCAGAAAATATTGGAGGAAAAGTAAGTGAAAAAACTCAGCAACTGAGAAGGATTCTTAATGAAAATATAGACGGAAACGAGGATAATATTGTAAAAAAAAAGATAAGACTAAAGACAGACTTGTGAGCATTGTTGACAAAGATGCAAGACATGGTGCTAAATCCGATGAAAAGAAGTTCACGGGATACAAAGTAAATTCAATAATGTCTGAAGATGGATTCATAAAAAACATCACTGCAACTCCAGGTAATTCCTATGATGGAGATGTACTTATTCCTCTAATTGATGAAATGGTAGAAAAAGGATTTACTGCAAGTGAAGTGGTAGGGGATACTGCTTATGGAGAAGTTGATAATAGAAATAAACTGATGCTGAAAGGGATAACTGTAATAGCTCCCTTCAAAAAGGAATCTAACAAAAATGGACTTTTTCCGCAAAGTAAATTCAGCGTCGAAAAAAATGGGGTTATATGTCCTGCAGGATGCAGGACGATGATATGGAATCACAATGAGAAGACTGAAAATATCACTTTATATTTTAATAAAAAAGATTGTGGAAACTGCAAATTGAAGCAAAAATGTACTGTTCAGGAAAGAAGGACAATTACCATCAGTGATCATTATGAATTACTAAAAAGAGCAAGAAAATATAATAAAACTGAATATTTCAAGGAAGATATGAAACAAAGAGCTCATATCGAACCAAAGCAAGGAGAAATGAAAAGATATCATGGATTAGAGAGGGCAAAATATTGGGGACTTCCGAAAATGAATATACAGGCAACAATAAGTGCAATTGTGGTCAATGTGAAAAGGTTTGTTGCATTGAATAGCTGTGGCTATAGAGGGTGTTTGTAAAAATATGCAAAAAGAACAGCAAATAAAAAGAAATGGATAAAGAATAATGAATATTCTCGATGAAAATGCCTTCAAATATTGAAAAGTTTTTTGGAAGAGAAAAAATTTTGCGCTGAAATTTTTTGATGGCTAACCATTAGCTACTTTTACGACTCTATCCAATGATTTCCATAAAAAGGATAAAACCGATAGCGTGTATATGAATTTCTTTTATGATTTCTTTTATGGCAGGAAGTGGGAAAATTCTTGATCGTTTCTAAGCATTCATCTATAGATAAATCTCTAAAAATTTCAAACCACGTTTCCGTTTGTCTCATGTATAAAGGTTGAAAAGCCTATCTCCCGCATATTCCATGCGTGAGAACTTTGTTTCAAAAAATAGAGATTCCTTATTTTCAGTAAATTCTCAGATAATTTCAAATCTACAGGACTTATACACTTGAAAAACAAAATCAAATACGGCAAAGACTGTGGATTAAAGTCACATTTCAAACAGTTAACTGTCTAATAGTTAACGGTCTAATGCTGTTGATTTTTCAGTTCAACTGCATAAGTATGAGCCTGAAAACTAACATCAAGCACTAACATCAAGCAGTTTATTTTTTGCTTGAACTGTATCAATATTGTTTTTGTGGGCAGGCCGAGGGTTCATTCACCAGCTTTTTCCGGCTCAGAAAGAAACGTCTTTTGGATCGAAGTATTCGGGGTCAAAATCTTCGCCCAGCCATTCCACTGTGTCTTCATATTCTTCATGTTCGGGGTCTTCCAGGATCTCGAGCATATTTTCATAGCCCCCTATTCCTCCAATGTCCTCGGGGACAGCTGCTCTTTTTCCCGCAGTGCAGACAGGATATTTCACTCCTTCTTTTCTAGGAAGGATTTTCTCAAGCCGGATTTTTACCTGCCAGTTGTCCCCGAAATCGTAGGTGTACAGAGCAACCTTATTTTCCAGCGTAAAATATTTGGAGATTTTAGCCTTATTTTCCGGCACAAGAGACTCGTCACTGAAAGCTTCGTAATCGTCACCTTCTGTCCCGATTCTGTCAAGCATTCCGGTTTTTGGGTTTTGCATTTCGAATTCGTGCAAATGGTAATCTTCCCAATTCATTGCAGCCTGGATAGCATCATGAAGATCCAGAAAAGTATAATTTTCCGGCACCTGGATTCGCCGCCAGATCTGAGGGACTATTCCTTTCATTGAAATCTTTAATTGATATATATTTTTAAAAGTGTCCGCCATAAGTTATCCCTCTGAATGAATCTCCTCTAATCTCCTCTAATATCTGCTAATTCTCGCTAATTTCCGCTAATATTTAGTAATTTCCACTAGTATATATTAATTTTCCGATAAAATCCAATAATTTTCAACAAAATCCGATAAAACGGCTGAAGAGTAAATGAATTTCTTTTATGGCTGAAAGTGGGGCATATCTTTGATCATCTCTAAACATTCGTCTATAGATAAATCTCTAAAAATTTCAAACCACGTTCCCGTATGTCTCATGTATGAAAGGTTGAAAAGCCTATCTCCCGCATATTCCATGCGTGCAAACTTTGTTTCAAAAGATGGAGATATAGCCTGCGTGTCCGGGCATGCGTATGTCGCACAGAAGTAAAAGTAGCTGCGGTACCACTTCGTATAAATGTCCACTACATAGTTAAAACGCATTTCTTCCGGTGGAGGGTTGATGTATTCAGGTTTTAAAAACGATTCAACAAGTTCCTTAGCTTTTGTTTCTACTTCCGACTTCACATCTTCTGGTACCTTAGGCTTTGGAGATTTTTGTGGATTAAAGGCCCACATTGTTTGTCCTCTTTTCATGACATTATGTATGTGTATAGAATCCTAAACAAGTTTTTCATATTACAAATTTTTATATTTGTGGGGATTGATATAGGAGATGACGACTCAAACGTTAATCTTTTTTCGGCTTGTACAGGCCTTAATCCTTGTTTTAGTGGATCTCGCTCACGAATGTTAAGTTAAAAATAAACATATTCACAAACTGATTGATATTTCTATAAAAGTGTTTTACTTAGTAAAAATAAAAATCATAATCTTAATTTCTGCTTATAAATCATCTTTTTTCCGTATCCATTATATTTGTGTAACATAATTCTTGTACCATCAGCTTCTATTTCTGCATATCTAGTAGCAGGATAAAACATAAAAAACTTAATTGTACCACCCCAGACCCTATGTAATGTTATAGCTTTTACCTTTCTAATTTTAACTTTACCCGATATTATATTATACCTATAACTTTTCTCGTAATCATCACCCCATTTACCTACACTTGTTACTTTTCCGGTAAATATGCGAGCCACGTTACAGTGTATAACTCTATCTCCAAACGCCTTAACATATTTTGGCTTACTTATTTGGGGTTTATTATTATTTTTACTACCAAATAAATTTTTAAGGAAATCTAGCATTTTCATCGCCTGATATACTTCTCAAAAATAAAAAAGTTTCAATCCTTTCCTTTTTTATTGGATCTTGCTCGCGAATAGTATATACACAACTTACTTAAAAAGCATTGCTCACAAATCGAGTTTTCTGGGAATGTATGTCCAAAGGCTGTAGGTTTCAATCCTTGTTTTAGTGGATCTTGCTCACGAATCTTTATCAAGCCAGAGGAAAAATATCTCACGAGTGAGTTTCAATCCTTGTTTTATTGGATCTTGCTCACGAATGAGAAGTGTTTAATGAACGATGAGTTTAAAACAGTGTTTCAATCCTTGTTTTATTGGATCTTGCTCACGAATACCGTTGCTAAAGCCTCGTATTTACCGCCAGGGTTTTTGTTTCAATCCTTGTTTTATTGGATCTTGCTCACGAATATGGTTTATTTTCGTCGTCTTCATTCTCAGAACTATGTTTCAATCCTTGTTTTATTGGATCTTGCTCACGAATCATGATTGATGGGATTTGTCCATCATCAATTTTTAGTTTCAATCCTTGTTTTATTGGATCTTGCTCACGAATAGGTTCTGCATTTCCTCGAACTCCGCTTGCATCAAAGTGTTTCAATCCTTGTTTTATTGGATCTTGCTCACGAATACTCCACTAAAGTATATCTTATAGTGTATATATCGGTTTCAATCCTTGTTTTAGTGGATCTTGCTCACGAATGTTTCGTTGTCTGCAGTTCACGGATGTTCGGATTGTTTCAATCCTTGTTTTATTGGATCTTGCTCACGAATGCAATTCAAAGGGAAGTGATTTTGATGGTCAAACAACGTTTCAATCCTTGTTTTATTGGATCTTGCTCACGAATAAGCGTACGCATCAGTATTGGAAGTGGAATCATCAGTTTCAATCCTTGTTTTAGTGGATCTTGCTCACGAATTTTTAATGCGGTGTATACTTATTTCGAGACTTTTTGTTTCAATCCTTGTTTTATTGGATCTTGCTCACGAATTTCGATACGATGATGGGAAATTAGAGATATATGAGTAGTTTCAATCCTTGTTTTATTGGATCTTGCTCACGAATCATGTGCTTCTTCAATTCCAATTGTTATAGGTTTTCGTTTCAATCCTTGTTTTATTGGATCTTGCTCACGAATATAATCGGTTCGAGCGAACTACATCAGGCGGTGTAGTTTCAATCCTTGTTTTAGTGGATCTTGCTCACGAATATGAAGCAGGAAAACAGATAAAAGTTGAGTCCGAGTCTGGTTTCAATCCTTGTTTTATTGGATCTTGCTCACGAATATGGGAAGAGTTAGACTATTCAGTTGATGAACAGTTTCAATCCTTGTTTTAGTGGATCTTGCTCACGAATATGATTGACCACTAAGTGGCTCAATCTTAACAGTTTCAATCCTTGTTTTATTGGATCTTGCTCACGAATAACTAAAATTTGTACGAGAATGGAACGGCGACGGAGGTTTCAATCCTTGTTTTATTGGATCTTGCTCACGAATTAAAATGGAATTGTAGTGAGGAAGCAACTTATCCGTGTTTCAATCCTTGTTTTATTGGATCTTGCTCACGAATACTCATTTCGAGTTCCCTTTCTACGGTATTGATAATAGTTTCAATCCTTGTTTTAGTGGATCTTGCTCACGAATAGGGCAAAAATTTCCGTTATTTGGCTAGAAAAGGCCTGAAATGAGCCCAATTTTGGGACTAAAATTCTTGCTGGAAAATTATCAAACCCTTTATAAATACAAGAAAAACAGGGTTTCTAGCAGTTTGGAAACAAGCAGTTTGGAAACATTCTGGTATATGCCTTTCTTTCTATTTAACTTTTGTATTTTAAGTCGTCTTAAATAGATTCAAAGACCGGTCTAATCCAATAATGGTTTTGCTATTTTTTAAAAACACCGAATTTAAACTATTTTCTTCACCCAGATACTGAATTATATTCAAAAATAACAAACGAATAAAAATCGCATTTAGTATTATTTAATCTTATGTAATTACTATATTAGTATTACATATATTTAGGAATGTATTTATAGCAAAATGAGTTTAGTCTAGTTCATCTTAATTTTTATCAAAAAAATATTGCTATATTATTATGTTTTCTCAATAACGTGTTATTTAATTGAGTTGAAATTACTGAAAACACTACTGGTATGTAATACTATTGAACTAATTTAATATATCTACGAGAAAGGAGGAATTTAAATCAAGAAAAATCAGCAATATATCTTAATAGGGGCAATAGCCATAATTATTGCTGCAGCTATTGTTTTCATGCCGGGTGACGAGCCAGCTAGTTCGGCCTCCGGAATATCGAATGAATCGGTTTCCGGAGGGTCGAATGAGTTAGCTTCCGGAGATTCGAATGAATCAACTTCCCAGGGCTTGGATGAGTTAGCTTCCGGAGATTCAAAAGAATCAACTTCCCAGGGTTCGGATGAACTGGTGGCAGCCGTAGGGACTCATGGTGGAGAGCCGGAAACCGGTTTTAATCCGATTACAGGATGGGGTTATAGCAGTGAACCACTGGTCCAAAGTACTCTTTTTAAAAAGGACAGTAATGGGTCTCTGATCAATGATTTAGCGACAAATTATTCTGTTAGTGACGATGGGTTTACCTGGACTGTTAATATAAGAGATGACGTTAAATTCCATGATGGAGTGCCTTTAACTGCCAGAGATGTAGCATTCACGTTTAATACCGCAGCAAATTCGAGTGGAGTCGATCTATCAGTGCTGAAAAATGCGGTAGCCCTCGATAACTACACGGTTGAATTCAAATTAAACGACCCGCAAACGACTTTTATTCACAAGCTTTCAGTTATCGGGATTGTGCCTGAACATGCTTACAATGAGACTTACGGAGAACATCCGATCGGGTCAGGCCCATACCGATTCGTAGAATGGGATAAAGGCCAGCAGGCAATCTTTGAAGCAAATCCGGATTATTATGGCCAGAAACCGTACTTTAAGAAATTAACTTTGCTCTTCATGCAGTCCGACACGGCTTTCGCGGCAGCAAAATCAGGACAGGTTGACATAGCCGAAATTCCTTCTTCATACGCTAATCAGAAAGTAGATGGAATGAAAATAGTGTCCCTTAGTTCCATTGATGCTCGCGGAATCACCTTCCCAATGCAGCCCGATACCGGTAAGAAAACGGAAAATGGCTATTCAATCGGGAATAATGTAACCTCCGATCCTGCGATAAGAAAAGCCCTGAACATTGGAATAGACAGGCAGGCTTTAATCGATGGCGCATTAAACGGGCAGGGCGAAGAGGAATTTACTGGAGTGGACAAACTTCCCTGGGGCAATAAGGACGCTATATTTGAAGACGGAAAAGTAGACGAAGCAAAGAAGATTTTGGCGGATGCCGGCTGGAAAGATACCGACGGTGATGGCATTCTTGAAAAGAATGGGACGAAAGCAGAATTTACCTTATTGTATTACTCAAACGCCCAGGAAAGGCAAGCGTTAGCCGTTGCACTGAGCGAAGAAGCCAAAAAACTGGGAATAAACATTAAAGTCGAGGGTAAAAGCTGGGATGAGATTGACACTCTGGCGCATTCAACTCCGGTAGTTTTCGGTTATGGCTCGCTGGACCCGACTGACTTATACCTGAGATATTACAGCAAAAGCTACGATCCTGCAAACTACAACAATATAATACTGTACAACAATTCGGTCGTGGATAACTATCTAAGGAAAGCCATAACCAGCACTGATCAGGACACTGCCAATAAAAACTGGCAACTGGCTGCCTGGGATGGAACAACAGGATTTTCTGAAAAAGGAGACGCTACCTGGCTCTGGATTGCAACTATTAATTACCTGTACATTATGGACAAGGATATAGATTTCGGGACTCCCAAAATCCAGCCTCACGGTGCCAATATCTTTGGTAATATCCTGGAGTGGAAACGCACAGAAAATTAAACCGGAACTGGATTTTAGCAAGGAACGGTCACGAAAGTCTCTTAGTAAGGTTGAGGACCGTTCCTTAAAGTTCTTAGTAAAACTGAGGATGAAAAAGACGGCGAAAAATTAACTATTAGTGATTAATCCTGTAGTTAGCAAGTAATCAATTCCATAATTAGTGAATAACTGAGCCTTTAATTCTGATCTTGCAGGCTCAGTTATTCACTTTTTCCTTTCTTTTTATCCACAGATGGGTTTAATGTGACTGATTGGAAAAGGTAATTAAACACCTATTTTGCCAGATTTAACCCGGTTTGGGCTTAAAAAATGCGAAGACTCCTATTAGTTCCTGGAAGCCGTTCACAGACTGGTATTCACGTTAAAATGGACATCATTATAGAGTTATTATGTATGAGGGAGTAGCGTGTCAAACAATGAAAAAATAGCGGGCTTCGTCGGAAAAAAGGCCCTCAGGTTGACGAGCCTTTTGATCGTAGTTTGTCTTGCAAGTTTCATGCTTATCCAGTATTCGCCTATAGATCCCGTTAGAGCCTATATTGGGGAAATGCCAGTAACCGCAGAGCACAAAGATAAACTTGAAGCGTACTGGGGGGTCAACACCCCTCCACAGGAAAAATTCCTGAACTGGGCTGGAGATATTCTTAAAGGAGACTTTGGGACTTCACTGATTTATAGAATTCCAGTTATTGACGTCATTAAAGAACGATTTGCAGCTTCCCTTGTTCTGATGGGGATTTCGTGGCTTTTTTCCGGAATTTTGGGTTTTGTTTTAGGAATAATAGCGGGCATGAAGCAAGGCACGTGGGTCGATAAGGCAATAAAGATTTATTGTTACGCTCTGGCTGCTGCACCGACATTCTGGCTAGCACTGATCCTTCTGATGGTGTTTTCAGTATATCTGGGCTGGTTCCCAATAGGATTAAGTGTACCTATAGGGGTTACAGCGGACAATGTGACGTTTTTTGATTGGTTTAAGCGTTTAATTCTCCCTGCATTAACTTTGAGTTTATTAGACATTGCCAAAATTACAATGTTCACTCGAGAAAAATTAATCGAAGTTCTATCCAGTGATTATGTCTTATTTGCAAAGTCTAGAGGTGAAAAAGGGCTGGACCTGGTATTGAGGCATGGAATTCGAAATGTTGCACTCCCGGCCATTACCCTGCAGTTTTTAGGATTCAGTGAACTATTCGGGGGCACAGTTCTGGTTGAACAGGTCTTCTCATATCCCGGAATCGGGCAGGCTGCAGTAGCAGCAGGACTGAGATCCGATGTACCGCTGCTTTTGGGAATAGTCATCTTCAGCACTTTATTTGTTTTCTTCGGAAACCTGATTGCTGATATTATCTATGAATTTGTTGACCCCAGGATAAAACAACAGGAGGCATTAATATGAGCACTACTGTTGTGACAGTTAACAGGGGACTATTCAGAGGACTAAACCTCAGGCAGAAAACGCTTCTGATAATAGGTTTCACTTCACTTTTATTACTTACAATTGTGGTTTCCAGTGTGTTTTTAGGTGAGGAACCGCTACATACCAATTTCGGCTCTAAAAACCTCGCTCCTTCTCTGGAACACCCATTCGGGACAGATTGGATGGGAAGAGACATGTTTGTAAGGACTCTGGAAGGACTGGGTCTAAGTATATTGGTTGGAGGGCTCGCTTCCACAATTAGCACTGTATTGACCGTAATTTTAGGATTACTTTCAAGTGCAGGAAAAACTGCAGACTCCTTTGTGTCCTGGCTGGTAGACATCTTTCTTTCAATTCCACATCTGCTTTTAATAGTTCTCATTTCCATCGGAATTGGAGGGGGGGCAACAGGAGTTATTACCGGAGTTGCATTAACGCATTGGCCGAGCTTAACAAGGGTCGTAAGAGCAGAAATCAAGCAACTGAAAACCCAGGAGTACATTTATATCTCCAGGAATCTTGGCAGGTCTAAATGGTGGATAGCTACAAGACATATTCTACCTCATCTGGTTCCCCAGATACTGTTAGGCACGATTTTAATGTTTCCACATGCGATTTTACACGAGGCTTCAGTCACATTCCTGGGGTTCGGGCTTTCACCACATGAACCGGCAATCGGTATAATTCTTTCCGAATCTATGAGGTATCTCTCAGCAGGATACTGGTGGCTTGCATTTTTCCCGGGATTATCGCTGTTAATTGTAGTTCTGGCATTTGATATGATTGGAGAAAGTTTAGGAAAGCTGATGAATCCGAAAAATGCTCATGAATAAATTTCTTCAGTTACTGGATTAGAAATGTACTGGATTAGAAATGTACTGGATTAGAAATGTACTGGATTAGAAATGTTACTGGATTAGGAATGTACTGGATTAGGAATGTACTGGATTAGGAATGTACTGGATTAGGAATGTACTGGATTAGAAATGTACTGGATTAGGAATACAGGATCTAAAATATACTTGATTATAAATGCTGGATCTAAAATGTAGTGGATAAAAATATGTTATATTTACATCTGGAGAGTGTGAAGTATGGGAAATCAAGCTGAAATAAACCCTGAAAAAGAGTTAGCCGCTGGACTTGAAACAGTTTCTGGAGAAAAGGAAAAAACTGAAGCTCTGTTAAAAGTAGAAGATCTTTCACTTTCGTTCACTCAATATGCGTTGGGACTTAGGCAAACCGAACTGAAAGTAATTTCTAATTTGAGTATCCGGGCTTATAAAGGTGAAATTCTGGCTATTGTAGGGTCAAGCGGGTCAGGTAAAAGTCTTCTGGCTCATGCGATTTTAGGAATTTTGCCTTCAAACGCAAAACTAGAAGGTAAGATCGAATATGATGGTAAAGAACTTACTCAGAAAAGAAAAGAAGAACTGAGAGGCAAAGAAATAGCCCTGATTCCACAAGCTATAACCTATCTTGACCCTTTAATGAAAATCTCAAATCAAGTAATAGGATGCGTTGAAAAGGAAAAAGAAGGCTTAATGAAGAAACTTCAGAGTAATATTTTTCAGAGGTACGATTTAAAACCCGAGGTCGAAAGAATGCTTCCTCATGAGCTATCAGGCGGGATGGCCCGAAGAGTTCTGGTTTCGACTGCCGTAATAAGCTCTTCAAAACTCGTAATCGCGGATGAACCAACCCCAGGATTAGACGAAAAAACCTTGAACGAGACCCTGAGTTACTTCAAAGACATGGCAGATAAGGGGTGTGCAGTGATACTTATAACTCATGATATTGAAGCTGCATTAAAAATCTCCCATAAAATTGCAGTATTTTATGCAGGTACGGTTCTGGAAGTAGCGAATATTGAAGACTTCAAAAACAATGGTGAGAACCTGAGACACCCGTATACTCGTGCACTCTGGAATGCTCTTCCCCAGAACAACTTCCAGGCAATCAAAGGTCATCAACCTATGCAGGATGAAGTCATTGACGGATGTATCTTTTATGAAAGATGTTCCAAAAAGAAAGCTAGCTGTTCTCAGGGAACTCCCCAATTGAAACAGGTCAATGGAGGGATGGTGAGGTGCAATAATGCGTCTTAAAGGTGAGAACATAAGTTTCGGGTATAAAAAAAATAATTTGATTTTAAAGGATGTTAATATTTCTTTAGGCAGCGGAGAAGTATTAGGTCTCATTGGGGACAGTGGAAGCGGAAAATCAACTCTCTGTAAAATCTTGGCAGGCTACGAAAATAAGTATCAGGGGAAAGTAAGTCTAGATGAAAAAGAAATTCCGTCAAAAGGCTATAACCCTGTTCAGCTCGTCTTTCAACATCCGGAAAAAGCTGTAAACCCTAAATGGAGAATGAAAGATATTCTAAACGAAGGACACCTTGTTTCACAGGATATTATAGAGGCATTTGGAATAAAAAATAACTGGCTTAACCGATGGCCCAATGAGCTTTCAGGAGGAGAGCTTCAGAGATTTGCCCTTGCAAGAGCTTTAAGCCCTAAAACCAGGTTTTTAATTGCTGATGAAATTACTACAATGGTAGACGCTATTACTCAAGCTCAAATCTGGAATATCGTTTTAAATATCGTCGAAGAACTTAATATCGGAGTACTGGTCGTAAGCCATGACAGGAATTTAATTAATAAATTATGTCACGATACCATTTATCTAAAAGACATAAACAGGTCTGAATAAAACCGAATTAATAGTTACGTAGAAAATCCAAATAATGTTTGAATACTATAGGCACGGCGAATGTTTGACTAAAAGGTCTTTGTTTTACATAATGAAGTGTAATCCTCCGAGCCTCAACCTGAAGGTTGTAACGCCAACCTAATTTTTTTCCGTATAATATTAAAAACTTGTGTCAGTATAGAGTTCCCGAGTCTGATTTTAATTTCCTTCAAATTCTATACACAGTTTTACAACAAAAATTATGCGTTATTAAAACAAGAAAAAAGGAGTTTTGTCAGCTTAACCTTGCAACTCTTAGTATTTTGTAACTCTGAGTATTCGTAATATGGTTCTTAACGTGGTTCTGTGTATAATATTTCAGGGTTCTTGCAAAAAAAGTTTATAGATCCCACAGTATCTTTTATCCAGTGCTTCTGTACATGTGTACGAATCATCTCTATATGCAGTGCATTTCGATGTGTATTCACATTTCCTATCAAACAAATTTCTTGTCCCAAAAACTATACTAAAAAATTTCATATGCTAATATATGCTATCCACATATTTAAATTTATTATACAGTAGTATATTATGGAACTCCCCATACGACAACTTTTACTTTTTTATTAATGGGTTTTACGAGGCTATCCAAAAACCTGTTTTATCTAAGTCACTTAAGGAAATTATCCTTCTTATCCTCAGGGAATCATGTCTCTGATATCTGTATAAAACGGACTGAAAACCGGTAAGTTCCCTTCAAACGATTTTGCAAATATGTTCCAGGTTTCGATTTGTGGTTTCAGTTTTTTCATTATTGCAAGAAAATCATCATCCGGATCTGTTGAGGTCATAAGGTAATCCTGTTTCATATCAATTGAAAGGTTACTTAACTGTTTAAGGAGCACCATCATAGCCTCAGGTTGTCGTTTATCAAATGCGTAATCAGCAATATAAAGCAATTTCAAATGTTCTCTTTCGGCTGTAATCTTCGGTACTCTTGTAATATGGCTCAGGACTCCAAAAACAGATCTCATCATCTTCATTGCTGCCGGCTCTCTGGCATAATATAAATTTCCCAGTTTGGAATTATCCCATAGTCCGGCACAGGCTACGATTTTATTATTCTCGTCTCTGACCGCCAAGAAATTCTCCAGTCCATACCAGGGAATGGTTTTCAAACGCTCTTCAAAGATTTGAGCTGTAAACGGCAGGAAATGTATAAATCCTGAATTATACTCGTTAATAAGGGCGACTGCATCACCAATTTCTTTCCTATCAACAGGCTTTATTATATACTCTGGTGATATGTCCAACTTTTTATAAGTTGGAACTGCTGGCGTTTTAATCTCTCTCACGCTGGAATATCCCATCTTACCGAATAAAGATTTGGAAGCGTTATTTGACTCGTACACATAGGCATAGGTATAACTTGATCCCATTTCCAGGGCTTTTTCTTCTGCCTTCTTCATAAGTTGTGTGGCAACTCCTGTTTTCCTGAAGGCCGGATGAACCATCACTTCAATAATATATGCATACTTCACATTTCTTTCAAAAGCTGGTTTCACAGTCAAACCGATCCAGCCAGCAATTTTTCCTTCTTCTTCTGCTACGAGTATATTCCAGTTATCATACATTTTATAACGGGCAATTATATCCTTCTTATCTACGCCCAGAGCACAGTTTTCATTGCCTTGAGGGCACAGTCTTTCTATTTCACGTAAGTTTTGATTATCATTATCACTGAAAGGTCTAATGGAGATCACAGACAAACCCCCTATTATTGGGTTTTTCCATTTCAACTATACCTTTCTATCTAATTATTACATCCTAAATATATATCCTTTGTATCGTTCAACTGCATACAAATATTTAAACTGAAACATTGGGAAAATGTAGTGAAAGCTAGTGAAAAAATAACAGTGAAAAGAGAACAGTGAAAAGAGAACAGTGAAAAGAGAACAGTGAAAAGAGAACAGTGGAAAGAGAACAGTGAAAAGAGAACAGTGAAAAGAGAACAGTGAAAAGAGAACAGTGAAAAGAGAACAGTGAAAAGAGAACAGTGAAAAGAGAACAGTGAAAAGAGAACAGTGAAAAGAGAACAGTGAAAAGAGAACAGTGAA